>JGI12316J15310_10000014_pt6 | contig 871694 bp, 823 predicted proteins | sample MarCyaLeptolynsp_FD_15310 | JGI IMG/M metagenome (IMG submission 15310)
TAGGCTTTGCTGTTCTCGGCCCCACATTGCTTTTATTGATTCCAGAGATCGCTGTACAATTGTCCTTGTTCGCAATCATCTACCTAATCGTTGATCTTTTTTGGATACGCAGAATAGAAGAACGCCTGCGTGTTAATGGGGCAAAGATTCAAGAACTCTTTGATACAAAAGTGTTCAAGCTACCTTGGAACGCGGTGGCGTGCGGTGCCAAGCCAGATAGAGAATTTGTCTCAGAATGGAAGTCTAAATTCGCGGCTAATCAGGGAGACGTCTCCAGCCTGGTCGACTGGTATCCTTCCGAAGTGAGGAAACTAGAACACAACGCGGCTCGTTTGGTCTGCCAACGCACCAATCTTTGGTGGGATGTAGACCTTCGCAAAAAACTATTTTGGTGGTTGATCGCTGCCGTGATCACTCTTCTGTTTATCCTGGTGTTTTTGTTCAATTCTCAGGTCGCGATTTTAACCGCTGCGATATTCGTCATGCTTCCCTTCTTTGAGTTCACGACTGTATATGCAACAGGACAGCACAGCACTATAAAACGATCGGCAGAATTAAAGTCCTTGGTTGAAGATTGCATGGATAAGAGAGACTTTGGTGATGAATCGTCGCGACGCATTCAAGACGCCATTTTTCAACATCGATCTTCAGCACCGTTCGTACCTGATTTTTTCTATGCGCTCTTCAAAGACGATCAAGAGAGTCAAATGAACTACAGCGCAGAGCATTATGTTTCGATGCTGCAAAAATAGCGATCTTCCATGCATGGACTAAGTGTACGCGACTTGAGCCTCTGAGCTTATGTCTCCTATTGCTCGCAAGTGATGGTGTCGACGGCCTGTGCAGACGACGTGAACCTGGTGCTTAGCAGCCAGTTGCTTGGCAAGGGCGCGCCCTAAGCCCGAAGTTGCGCCCGTTATCAAAATTGTTTGATCCGTTAAGTCCGGCTTCACTTTAAAGATATCCCCAGATTGTCGAGACCTAGCGCTCATGCAAACTCATTGGTTCAAGCGCTAACCGGTAGACTGGGCCACCGATCTGTCACGACGCCGTTTCGCATTGTAATTAAATCACCAAATTGGAGAAACACGGCCTCGCTTTGGTGAGGGCGAAAGAAAACATAATCACCCGGATCAAGATTGAGACTCGACGGTCCATTAAGCATCTCCTGATTGGACGACCGTCCAAAAATCGAATTGTAGGATAAGCCGCGCGGGAAAACAGGATTGGCCATCCATTTTCCTCCATGGATAAAAAAAGATTGAGCCGATTGAGGAGAAATTGCGCGTTGAATGCCTTTTGCGAACTCCAGTGCGGGTAAGCGCGTGGCGCCTACCGCTTTTATCACCGGTGTTGCTATGAAACAGGCTGGAACGAACGGTTCGAGCAAATCTGTATCAAAGTCAGTTGGCTTGACCAAAGCCGACCCGACTGAGACTTCATTCCCGATCGTCGTGTCTTCGTACAACCGGAACGTTGGGCTGCCGGCGATGTTTCGAACGATTTCGGTCGCGTGCTCAGCGTCATACACGTCACGCGCCATTTTGATAGCTTCTTTGTAGGATTGCCAGGCTCCTGCCTGCGCGCGGTTTCGCCATCCTAGTGTTTTGGGAATAGACGCCAGATGAGGTTCATACCCCATAAACCCACGAAAACGCAGGGCATTGCTTTGTTCAGTGTTTTTCAGAGCGTCTAAGAGTTGGTCGTCAACTTCAAATCCGCCTCTATGCAATCCGACATCGATTTCAAAAACGACGTTGATGCTCTCGCCCAACTGTTGCGCGCTATTCTGGTATTCGAGAAGTCGCTCTGGCGTATCGATTAGCCAGAATACGTTGCCTATCGCCCCTTCAGGCGCAGCTTCATGGAATTTCTCTAACGCTGCCGCAGGCAATGGCTTTCCCAGTAATTGATCCGCGTTTGGCATTTGATTGGCAAGTTCAATCAGCATCGGCAGGTTAAATGTCATTAGCCGATCGGTATCAGCGCGCCTGCGAACATAATTGATCAGCTTCGGAGAGGGCAGGGACTTGGCGACAATCCTATAGGCCATTCCAGCCGGTAGAAACTCCAACAGCGTGTCAATGTTTTGATCCAATCGATCCAAATCAAGGACGAGAACAGGGTGATCTATTCCTTGACGTTTCAGACCTTTTGCGAGGTCTGCGAAATACGCGTCTTCGCCATTCATAACTGATCGCCCCAATATTTCGCGAGCCCCTTGCTAAGAAACTTACCATCAGGATCGAACCGTTTTCTAAGTTCTAAGAATCTTAAAAAGTCAGGATATAGCCGTTCTAAGTCTTCACGACCAAGAGAGTGCAGTTTGCCCCAATGTGGTCGGCCGCCAGCATTACTAAAGATCGGTTCAATATAATCGAAAAACCAATCATGCCGTTCATCGGCTGCCGCATGGACTGCGATCGATATCCGAGGTCCCCCTTGAAATGGACTGAGCCAGGCCGCATCGCCCGCTGTCTTACGCATTTCAATTGGGAAAAATACACCTCGGCATTTGTCTTCAATCACTGCCACGACTTCTTTGAAAGCTTCCAAACCATTTTCTACAGGGATGTGGTATTCCATCTCGTTGAAATGCGTATTTCGCACTGACGCAAGTAAACGCCAGCTCTGGTCCACCGTATTTTCGCCCTTCATCCTTTTGAACGCTGCTTGGAGCGTTTTCTTTCTGAGGAATGGGCTCCACTTTAATCGGTCGCGAATACCGCGCATTGCCGCTAGTCCAGCGTCGTCATCTTGCTCTTCTCGAATGGTGGCATCGGCCTCCGTCTCGTTATGGAAAATATTGATGCCATACCCAGAGTACGGGACGTAAAAGAACTCGTAATTGCGATTGTTTGACCAACGCTCTGTGGCCGCATCCAAAATCTTCTCAATTGGTTCGGACGATGTTGTTCGATGAAGTTTGTATGATGGGCGTACCTTAAGCGTGGCTTCGAGTAAGACCCCAAGCGCGCCAACAGAAACTTGCGCGGCTCGTACCAGGTCCGGATCGGTCGCTAAGGTCGCTTCTTTGATGTCTCCATCTGCTTTCATCAAGCGAACACCAACAATCTCACTCGATAAGCAACCAAGCTTTTCGCCCGTGCCGTGGGTCCCAGTCGCGGTGGCTCCAGCGAAGGACTGAACGTTGATGTCCCCCAAATTCTTGAAGGCCACGCCATGCTCTTCAAGTGCAGGGGATAGATCCTTCAAGCGACTACCTGCTTTGATCGTCGCCAAATTTGCCTCAGTGTCGACCGAAACAACGCCACTCATCCTATCCAAATTTATCACGCTACCAGTCGTTGAGACGATTGGTGTAAAGGAGTGCCCAGAGCCAACCACCCGTAAAGGGCAGTCGCCTGTTACGATTAGCTCTCGAAGTTCTTCCTCGGTTTCAGGCTGGATAATTCGCGCTTGAGGTGCCGATTGGTTTCCAGACCAATTCGACCAACCCATCGCATCGCTCGAGACCGTCATATTGACCTCTTAAAATTGTAGCTATAACTAAAATTATTAGTTCATTACTTACAAAACAATTTGTCGGGGATCAACATGGTGCAGCGCTTGAAATGAGTGAGTTAAGTCTAAAAACTCGTGGAACGCCGAAACAGGCTCGCGGCCAAAACACTGTTGAAGCGATCCTTGATGCGACCGCCAATCTTCTCGAAGACGTCGGATTTGAGCGGATATCGACAAACGCAATATGTAAGGAAGCGGGGATTGCTCCGCCTTCTTTGTATCGGTTCTTTCCGAATAAGTATGCGATCGTGAAAGAAATGGCCGACAGGCTTATGCAGGCCCAAAATGCCGCTTTGATTGAACCAAAAACAAAAGCACGGACGACTGAGCTGCGCATAGAAGAGATTTTGCGAGAGCAATTTGACGTGACCCAAGCCTTTAAAGGCGGCGCGATGGTCATGCGCTCGCTTTATGCAGTTCCTATTCTGCGCGACGTACGACTTAACTCACATGATTGGGCCGCAGGCCAATTGGTCAAGTCGATCGCACCTCACTTGTCGAAGCGCAAAAGTGCAGAGCTTCAACAAAAAGCCCGTCTCATAATCGAGCTCGGCTATGCGTCTCTGGAACATGCTTTTGATGTTCCACCCCGCAAACGAACAACAGTGTTCAAAGAAACTGCCCGTATGCTCACGCTTTACCTTGAAGAGATTTTGGATGGTCTCGAAGAAGCGCCCCAAGTTAATGACTGAACGGAGTTCGTATTAAGATGTCCACATCGAGCCGAAACACCGATCTGCCATGGTTTTATCCCGACCAGGTGAGCGCAGAGCCTGGTCAGCAGGTTCATATTCACGCTTCCGTCAAAGCCAATCCGTGCGTTTTGACTGTTAGCCGCGTAGGCCTGACGCACACTGACGTGGCAACCTATAAGTCACTCGAAATCAACCATTACGAGATACCAGACAATTCCGATCAAAATGGCTGTAACTGGCCGGTCGCGTTCTCGTTTGAAATCGGATCCGATTGGGCGCCCGGCTACTATGATCTTCTATTAGAAGATGGAGAAGGGCGTAAAACGCATCATTTCATATGCGTCCGAAGAGCTGCGGATTCGGAAAAAGCCAAGGCTGTCATCATACTTTCGACGAACACGTACACGGCGTATAACTATTGGGGCGGTGCAAATGCCTATGCGAATGTTGAGGGCTTACTCGCCGGCGAAGTTTCACCAGAAGATTCCATTCAAGGCGCGATCGGTCGTTTGTCTCGTATGCGGCCTTACCCGCAAACTCTAATTGCGCCGCCGCAAGGCGTCGCCAGGCTGATCAATCTTGAGCCAAGAGCAATCGGGCAAATGGCAATCCCGGGAGACCTAGAATGGATGCAGAAACATCAACCCAGCCCGTATGATGGGTCTGCATGTTACCTAAGAAAATGGGAGAACGTGTTCGTTGAGTGGCTGGAATCGCATGGCTACGAAATTGACTATCTTACCGATCATGATTTCGAAGCAGCAGATACTGATAAGCTAGACGGGTATGAAAGCGTTCTAATTGTGGGTCACTCCGAGTACTGGTCTGCCCACCAAAAAAACGCGCTCGAAAGATTCGTAGACCAAGGCGGCAAACTCGCAATTTTCTCCGGCAATACCTGCTACTGGAAAATTCGATGGGAAGATGAAGCTAAGACAATGATCGCGTACAAATGGCGTGGTCATGAAGATGACCCTTTGTGGAGCGATCCGGCGACCCGCAAAGACGCTACTCATCTCTGGTCACATGAAGCATTCCAGGCGCCGGAAGCAGAACTTACCGGACTATCTTTCCTGTATGGCGGATATCACCGGATCGCTATGTGCGTCGCTAGAGGGTCATCAGGATATACAATCTATAATGATGAACACTGGGCGCTGAAAGATACCGATCTCTATTATGGCGATCAAATAGGTGGATCCGTGCCCTTGATCGGATATGAGAATGACGGGTGTCCAATTGAATTTGGAGACGATGGTTTACCAAAACCAGGAAAAGGCGTTGGTATCCCAAGCAATCTAGACATTATCGCCTTTGCGCCAGCGACACTCGCTGAAAGTGAGCGAAGCCCGTACCCCAAAATTATTCCGCCCGAACAACCAGAAACCCTTGCGAAAATGGCGTATGGTTCAAATGACCCAAAGAGCCTGCAAAGACTTATGCGCGGACACGCCGTCATGGCGAGTTTCACGCGAGGAAAGGGCGAAGTATTCAATGCCGGCACAACCGAGTGGGTCCATGGCCTTGCCGCTGAAGATCCATTTGTTGAGAAAATTACCACAAACGTACTTCAGCGTTTTGGCTTGAACGCCGGATAGATGCTCACGCTATAAACTCGCCCTTGAAGACTTAAAACCGGCAGACCAATTCAATACGCGCGAAACTGCGCCTTTGACCCATCTGACCGGATAGATTCACGACATAAATCATAGACAATATATTGGAGCGTGCGCATGTCGCTTATCCTTAACCGCAGAGACCTCGATTTCATTCTATACGATGTTCTGAGAGCCGAAGATCTTTGTAAACGCGCAGCGTTCAAGGATCACACGCGTGAGGTGTTCGACCATGTGCTCGACGCGGCAGAAAAACTGGCCAATAATGAGTTTTATCCGATCGCCAAAGAAACCGATATCAAAGAACCGGAGTTCGAAGACGGAAACGCGGTGCTTCCGCAGTCGACACATCAGGCGATCAAAAAAATGCGTGATGGCGGGTTTTTTGGGGCCGGATTCGAAACCGAGTATGGCGGGCTGCAATTGCCTTATCTGATCACGCAAGGCGTCTCGGCTTTCCTCAGCGCCGCCAATAGCGGACTTTATGGCTATGGGATGCTGACCAACGCGGCCGCCAATTTGTTGATTGCTCACGCCGATCAGGAACAAATAGAGAAATATGTTCCGCCCATGGTCGAAGGCCGTTTTTTTGGCACCATGTGCTTGTCTGAGCCACAAGCAGGATCGTCGCTTGCCGACATTCGAACCCGCGCTGAACCACAAGAAGACGGAACCTATCGACTATTTGGAAATAAGATGTGGATCTCTGGAGGAGAGCACTCTCTCTCGGAGAATATTGTCCATCTGGTGCTTGCAAAAATTCCTGGTAGTCCGGCTGGCGTCAAAGGCATATCGCTCTTCATCGTGCCAAAATATTTAGTAAGTCCCGATGGTACACTTGGCCCGCGAAACGACGTAAAGCTCATGGGGGTCAATCACAAAATGGGGAATAGGGGCGTGGTAAACACAGCTCTGAGTTTCGGCGATGTCGACGGCGCCGTTGGGTATCTAATCGGTGAACCCGGCGCTGGACTTTCTTACATGTTTCATATGATGAACGAAGCTCGCATTGCGGTAGGCCTCTCAGCGGCCACCACAGCATATAGCGGTTATCTTCATGCGCTCGAATACTCAAAAGATCGTCGGCAAGGCCGCTCTCTAAACGAACGAGATCCCAGCAGCGAGATGATTCCAATCATTGAGCATGGCGACGTCAAACGAATGCTAATGCAGCAAAAATCCTACTGTGAAGGCGGGCTTGCGCTTTGCCTATATGGAGCAAGCCTTATTGATCGTTTCGAAACCGAATTTGATGGAGAAGAAAAGCAGCGTTTGCATCTTCTCTTAGAGATCTTGACCCCAATCATGAAGTCTTGGCCGTCAGAGTTTGGTTTGAAAGCCAACGACCAGGCCATCCAGGTCCATGGCGGTTACGGGTACACAAGAGAATATCCGGTTGAAAGACTCTATAGAGACAATCGACTAAACCCAATCCATGAGGGCACCAAGGGGATCCAAGGTATTGATCTTTTGGGGCGTAAAGTCTCGATGAAACAAGGTGCCGCGCTCGCGGTCCTCGAAGGAGAACTCTTATCAACGATAAATGCGGCGGCGTCTCACACTGAGTTTGCAGCGCAAGTTGAGGCGCTCAGAGCAGCATGGATCGAGGTGAGCAGCATTGCCCGGAAGATGCCAGAACTTGCCGCCCAACACGGCCGTGAGCGGGCACTCGCGAATGCCTCACTCTTCCTCGATGCTTTCGGACACGTAATTGTTGCCTGGATCTGGTTGAAGCAAGCCATAGCTATTTCAAAAGCTGACCACCCTGAGAGTTTTAAGCAAGGAAAGCTCGCCGCATTTCGCTATTTTTTCCTATACGAACTTCCCACCATTTATCCTCCTTGCGAATTGGTGCGCTCGGCAGACGCAACGTGTGTTAATGCGCAAGAAGATTGGTTTTAAGCACTGGAGCTAAATTTAGAAAATAGAAGAATTCAGCGCGAAAAAGAGCTATTTAAGGGAATGGGTCTGCACATCCTTTCCGGAGGAGGTGTGCCATCCGTGTGATCATCTCAAATTAGCGTATCCACCATCAAGAGGGATGGTCGCACCTGTGATATAATCAGCCGCTCGGGACGCTAGAAATATAGACAGCCCGATCATGTCATCCGGTGTGCCAATGCGCCCAAGCGGCATAGTTGAGCCGATTGTTTCTTTGCCATCTTCGGAGTCTAACAAAAAAGCCGTCATCTTGCTTTCAAAAGGACCCGGCGAGATTGTATTGACGGTGATCTTATCCCTCGCCAATTCGCTCGCAAGAACGCGGGTAAGGTGATGCACCGCCGATTTGCTTGCCGGATATGCTATATTTCCATCGGTGATCGGCACCGTCAGGCCGTCAATCGACCCAATATTGATGACACGGCCTCTGTCGCTTTCCTGAGCGGCTGTCCGTAGCAAGGGCAACATTTTTTGCGTCACAAAGAACAGAGATTTAACATTGAGATCCATAACGCGGTCCCAGCCCATCTCTGAGAATTGCTCGATGGGTTCTCCCCAAGTTGCGCCGGCATTGTTTACGAGAATATCGACCTTTTGCGCCTTGGGCTGCAGCCAAGACATGAACCTATCAATCCCCTCTAAGGTCGATAGATCAGACGCGTGAGCATGGCATTCGCCAAGCTCGGAAAGTTCGCTCACAGTCTGCGTGCAGGCTTCCTCTTTTCTGGAGGTCACATAAGTGGTGGCCCCGGCTCGCACAAAACCCGTGGCAATCATTTTGCCGATCCCGCGGGTGCCGCCTGTAACAACTGCAATTTTGCCTTTTACGCTGAACAGCTCTTCGTTTGACATAAAACCAACTCCCAATTCCATAGCAGCCCTGGAACACAGAAAACACAGAGACTTCAACACGAGAGCATCATGCGGTTAAAGCGCTACAGCCGGTGCCTAATCTTTGTGCGGAACACATCCCAAAAAAAGAAATAATTCTCAAAAAAAGTGTGTTTATCACCATGCGTCATAGCTTATCAAATGCGAATAGATCAAAATTATCGCAACGAACATGGGTATTCTGAGAAGATTTCGCTCGATTTGGCGCATAACGTTCAAAACGATAAAAATTTATCTATATAGATTACGCGCTCTTAAGTGCCGGTCTGCCAAGACAGCTGGCATACAAGTCACGAATGGCAGGAGCACGAATGACCTGGTCAGTTACAACATTTCGCATGGCAACCGCCGTTTTCGCGCTCTCGCTGGTCGGTGCCTGCGGTGGTGGCGGCGGTAGCGGATCTACTGCTCCAACATCTCCGGTCGCTTCCACTCCGCCGCCGGGGGCAACATCTCAACAAGATGTGCAAAAAATTGCGATGGATTTATGGCACGACAATAACCTTCAGCAACATCCAAAAGGGTCTTGTGCAGGATGCCATGGCGCCGATTTCTATGATCTCGCCATAAGCGGTTCTACCGACCTAGATATTGAACGACGCGCTCTGATTGATGGCGCCACCCAGTCGGAAGCCGAAGCACTCGTTGCTGCCATTGCAAAAATGCGCCTTGATGAAAATCTGCCCGCAGCGAATGCGAGAGCATTTCGGCCATTTCAGCCGGGCGGCGAAGTCCTCCTTCCGGACTTAGAAGGTCCATCCTACATTCAATCGGTTGAAAGAGACATCGCGTTTGGGGAGCAATTGCGCGACCTATTGCCAACTTTGTTTGGGCCGCGGATTGACTCCCTAGAAGACGCAATCAAAGCGCGAGATGAAATGCTCGACATCGCGCATGGCAGCAACTTAGCCGGCGCGAATTATCGAAACGTTCAACTACGCGACCTGAAAATTGGAATTACGTTTCCGCTTTGGTCCGCCGACGTCCATCACGGTCCAGAAGAGGGCACATTCAATGATTGGATCGGAGATGTCGCGCATGATCCTAAACCTGAATACGCTGAAGAATGGCGAGAAATTCAAGACGCATATTTAGCAAATCCGAGCCGCGCGAATTTTTGGCGTATGTATAGTGCTTCAATGCAAATGACCGAGATGAAGCTTCTCAACGAATGCACCGTTACCGCCCGGAACATCGAAGCTGCTTGTTCGTCAGCCCCGAAGTTTGCGGGGCACAAGTTTCGCGCAGCACTTATAGGACAACACTTGTTACGTCTCAGTCAGCTCTCCTATGATACCGGTTTTGCAGAAGGCGCAATTGCATTTTCCTACCTAAACGATGACCCCGAATTTGCGTTCTTGCAGGACTTTTTGCAGGAATACAAAGACACCGAGTTTTTGCCATCGGATCTGTGGGAAATCGGCGATTTGGCACGGACGATGCTCTCGTTAGATCAAGATACCGGAAGCTTTAAACAGATGCTCGCTGAGCTCGGATTCCCACAGTTTGTCCAAGATAGCATCGATGCCAATCGCACCGAAGACATTGAACAACACGCGCTCAGACTCCCTTGGTTTTGGATGGGGTTCACCTACGATCCAAGTTTCGCTCGGATCAGTCAAAGCAATGCCTCAAATTCAGGCGAATACATGGTCGGGACATTGATCCAAGAAAACCTGTTCATCCATAACAGCTTTCAGACGAATATGAGACTGTTGGTGAAAGGGTTTGTACAAGAAGGTACGGTTGGAAAAACCGGGCAAAACGGTTCATTGCGGACTGAGTATCTGCCGCCAGAATATAGAATGAACTATCGATACTTCACGAAGTACGGGCGGACAGTTTTGCGTTGGAACGAAGATGTTAAAGAAGGCATTAGCATCCCGCAGGCTCTCAAGGATGAACAAGCCGAACTTTGGCACAAAATGACGGCAAATGCCTTCAGAATGAATTTGTACTTTTACGCAGAGTCTTTAGAGAACGGCGGGGAGATCGCGGAAGATTCGATTTACCCGATCAAAGCGCACTTTGACGAATATGAACCGGAACACGCGGTTGAAGACTATGCTCTTTTGAACCGAGTCAAAACGCTCACGGGTGACCCGGAACTATATGTAGTCGGGTACTAACGAAAAAAAGTGAAAGTTGTTTTTTGAAAGACTTGCACGCGCCATACCGCACTTGGGTCAAAGCCGAAGCTGGGGGATGCGGGGCGCTTTAATGCACTCTGCGCTAAAGCTTGTTCGGTATGAAGCTTTTAAGCACGCCTGACGGGACTTCTTTTGACTGGCAGTGAATTGCCCCAAGCGGAAAGTCACGGAAGTTGACCTTGGTGACGTGCTTGGCTCCCAGGCTATAGTATTTTTGCTCGGCAATATCATCGCTTTCGGCCTCAAAGGCGGGCATAATGATCGTCTCGTTCACGGTCAGACTGTTTACATAGCTCCACAAAGACCCAGGCGTATTCGAAGCCTCGCAGATGGGCAGTCTTTGGACATTGTATGCGTCGTGGTTGAGATTGGACATCTGATCAATTTGGGAGGCAATCAAGTCGAACGACGACGCCCACTTATGCGTCTTCGGGGCTTCTGCAACCACGACCGTTAGATTGTTTATGAATTTTAAAACCATGTCGCAATGACCCGTAATTTCATCTTTGAGCGATGGCAGAAACACAACGCGCCTCATCCCAAAGAAACGGCAAATCAGTTCCTCGATGGTTCGTTCGTTGAGCTCCGGATTATGATAGAAAACACTGTCGAACATGAACGCAGTTCCGCAGCCATCCGTGACGAGATTGCCGCCCTCCATTATCAAGGGCAATCGGTGAAAAGGTACACCAAAAATAGCTGCTAGCTCTAGCTGGGAATTGTTATCGTGTTTTTGATAGGGATGTTCAGTCGGAACGAAAGGTGAGGCGACCAATGCGAACTCGCCATCGGTGTTTTTCACAAAATGAGGGCCATAATCGCGTATCCAAACATCATCTGTTGGAATTATGAGAATGCGAAAGTCTTGCGCTCCAATCTCGCGACTCAAGAAAGCTTGAACAATTGATGCTAAGGCTTCCGTCGAAACCAGGATGATTGGTTTCGCCCCCGCCTCAAAAATGGCTTTGGCGAGGGCTGCGTGCGGAGCCCAGCGTGTTGGGTAGTGCGTGGGCCAACTCAACAAGACAGCGTCTAAACTCTCATACTCCGCAGGCAGGTGAAAACCCTCTGGCGGCTCTGCCCCAGAAAATATGAGCTGTTCAATTGGTCGGAGAGAACGCGAGGCTTGGAAGGGAGAAAGTTGTTGTTGAGATACGCCGACCTCATCGAGGATCTCGCCTAGCGGTTCATCTTTCAAAGACGCATATAGGTCCGAGGCGTTAGTCTGGAACTGATTTACATGATCCGGCGTGGTAAAGTCAGCCTTGATCTCGCTCAAGGCTTTAGCGCACGCAGATACTGTAATCCAACGCGCCAAAGTAGGGCTGCTCTCAGTCACCAATCGATGAAATGAGTCTGGCGTATGGAGGTGCACTGGAACCGTGAGCGGTTGATTTCGAAAGTGCGCGACAATTTCGCGTCGAACGTACCAGTTCATGATTAGCGGCGTTGCAAGGAAGGCGATTGCGGCCCCGAACAGGGCTCCAACGATTAGTCCCAATTTTGCCTCCTCTATCGACGTCGACTACTCTTGTTTAGGCGAAAGTCTCGTCAAATTCTTGCGATTAGGTGAGGCGCCACTGATTTTGTATGCGCACTTAGGTAGGTGAATTTGGATGAGGAAAGAGGATCTCAACACAGTGGCGCGACCACTTTTCTGGATCTTCAAACGGCACCTCAGATAGTCCCAATCGCGCCTGAACAAATCTCAAGCCTTCCCACATACTTATAAGATGGTCAGCAAGGTCATGTGCCTCGGCGTGGTGCACTACGAACCCTTTCTCCAATCCGTGCTGGATGAGTTCGGTAATTTCGTCAAAGCCGCGTCCATAGGTATTTTTATAGAAACTCGCAGCGATATCAGGGTTTCGTCGTGCTTCCTCATGCATGGTTCGGTCGAGCTTTAGACAAAAGGAAGTATTGAGAAGGGTGAGTAACCGAGTGCCGTAATTTATGAGCTCATCCAAAAATGCAGGTGCAGTCGCCGGATGCGTATCGACACTTGATTCGAATAGATCCCCTTCTCTTGCGACGACCGCGATTAAGACACCAGACATATCGCCGAAATATTTATAGAGAGATCTTTTTGATACTCGTGCAGCCTTGCACAAAGCGTCCCCCGAAACCTCGGAAAACCCGTTTTCAAAAAATAGTGCGCGCGCAGCGAGCAGGATCCGTTCTTCGGTATCCAGCCGCGAAACCGGGCGTCGATCTTCAATATCTGTCATGACCCTGTTTTCACCCTGTCTAAATTTTTGTCCAGCGAGTTCTTGCAAAACTCAAAAATACTGATAGGTACTGCTTCGTACCATAGATACTAATCCGTACCATCCGTGTTTGAGGACTTCAATATGCGGGCGCTAAAGCTTCTACAAAAACTGTACAATCTGCGTCATCACTTCTCGAGCGCTGACCCGCCCAAGCGTTTTCGATCGAGCAAATTGGAACCGTTCACCATGGTTCAATCACAAGAGGCGAACCAACACAGTGTCATCATCTGAAGAAATAGAACATGTCGTGCCGCAATTACGTCGCTTTGCGCGCGCCGCGTCAGGAGACAAAAGGGTCGCTGATCTATGTGTCGAACGAGCGCTTGCGGGCTTGTTGCGAGCCGTAACGGCTGAGGAAAACATCGAAGGACTATCAGATCACAAAAATCTCTACCGTGTCGTTGAAAAGGAACTGGAAGCGGAAGCTGGAGGATCATTTGAAAAACGGGCCTGGCGGGCTCTCATACTTGTCTACGTGGAAGAGTTCAGCGTGTTTGAAGCGGGGCATATTCTCGGCATCGAGGCCGGAAACGTCAAAGACATGATCGCGTCCGCAGAGGCATTTGCTGAGGAAGTTATGGAAGAGAATTTAGAGTTATAAATCGCTCAATCGGAATAGCTGATTTCAAATTCAGTTGCGTTGGTCACTGTGCGTCCCCACTTCCCACGTGACTTACGCGAGAGGCTCTGAGCGCGGCGCTCAGAGCCTCTCACTTTTTTTGGCACCCATCGTATGATCGTATTCGGCAGGCACTAAATCAGAGAAATCAGCACATAAGTTGTGCTTCCTCGTCACCGAATGGCCAGTAAACACCCGATCTCGTTAGTTTGACTACGTCAAAGCCCCTTTATGCCTGAAGCATAATCGCGCCATGCCAAAGGAGTTTAAGCCCTACTATGCTCCGAGCGAAGTTTTTCGGATTCACACAAATGAAATTTTGAACTTGGGCGAAGAACTCGGCCTCGAAGCTCCGGAGCTTTTAGAATGATCTTCGCCGTATCAACCGAGTTTTTTAGATCGTGATATGCAATTCGTGTTCACCAAGAGGCGCAAAATGGTGCGCGACCATGTCAGTCGTGACCGAGCATAACGATGCCGGTCTCCAAGTAGGGCAATGATCTTTGTCGCAAAATTTTGCACGCAAGCACTCTCGAAATGTGTTTGAAAAAACCAATCGACGCGCAATCCGATACTCAAACTGCAAGGTGGATGTAATGCTCGATAGATAGCGGCCAGTTCGGATCTGTCGTAGAGCAATTCTGGTAGATAGGGGCGCCTTGGCGTCAGACGCTGGAAGTTTTATGACGGGAGCAACTCTTGTCGTTGATGGCGGGCTTATGTGGACCAGCCTTTAACTTCCATGCTTGGTCATAACGAAGGTGATTGCCATAGCGCCCTGTAGATATCGACGTCAAGAATCATGGAAGCGGGCGAGCTCGAATTTAGACATCACGCGATGTGCGAGGACGTTATGACGGCATTGCCTGAGCAAATTTTCTGAAATCGCTTCGAGTAATACGCAGTTTAATTTTCGACGAACCGTTTTCAGATCATACAGGGCACCAATTGAGGCGTCTATAACGTCCCCTTCAGGCTACAAATCGTCCTTCCAAATCGAGGCGCAAAACACTACACAGAGACTGGCTGCGCTATAGGGGGCGGGTCAAGAGCAAGGGTCGTATTACTGAAAGTGATACTGGTCGTCGAAGTGTTTTGTTTCGCAAGCGCGTCAGAAAGTGACCACAGCAAGCCGTCTTCAAAGTCGCGGACTGACTTAAGCGAACGCATAAACGCTCTGTTTGATACAATCTGGCCCTAGCTATTGGACACTCGTCGACTCCCGATTAGAAAACGTCTTCAATAGCGGCTTAAGAGGGGAGGCGCGGGTGTTTAGAGCAAGGGCCATTTTTCTAAGAGTGATACTGGTCGCCGCAGTGTTTTGTTCCGCATGTACGTCAGAGAGCGATCAAAGCGAGCCGCCTTCAAAACCGCCAGCGGATTTAAGTAACCGTATCGACGCATTGCTTGAAACAATCATCCATGATGATGGGCCAGGTGCTTCAGTCATAATCGCGCAGCGCGGCGAAATCATTTATGAGCGAGCCTTCGGTCTCGCGTCGCTTGAACACGGGGTCCCAATTTCAAACCAAACAGTTTTCAATTCTGGATCTGTCTCCAAGCAATTTACTGCGTTTGCGATCATGCGATTGGTGCAGGATGACCGTGTCGCACTCGATGCAGATTATCGAACCTATTTGCCCACCTATCCTGATTGGGGAGAGGTAATCACCGTCGGTGACCTTGTTTATCATACGAGCGGATTACCATCAGTTCCATCTTTGAGTGGCCTCAATGGAGACAATCTAAGAAGTGAGACCACCAATAAGACCGCTACAGATCTCGTCGCGTCCGTAGGAAGCTTAAACCACACCCCAGGCGATGAGGGATCCTACACAAATACCGGATACCTTTATCTAGCTGAAATCTTAGAGGATGAGACAGGTCTCAGTTTGAAAGACTGGTTAGATCGAAACGTATTCGAGGTGCTGGAAATGGATCAAACTGAGCTTCAAGACAATCCATACGAAATCGTGGAGGGGCTTGCGAGCAGTTACGAGCACATCAATGACGATTGGCAATTGGGCCTGGAATTTGATGCACAAATTGGTGCGAGCAACATCGTGACGACCCCTCGCGACCTGACGATATGGATGGAATATTTGATGTCGCTGGAGGAAAGAGATCCAGAGCTTTGGGGGCTCCTCACAGAACCCGGACAATTAAGAGATGGATCACCTGCAAATGTCGTAATTGGGGGCGGATATTCGCCTTACGCAGCAGGCCTCTACCAACTCAAATCCGATGGGGTGCTTTCGCTCGCTCACAATGGTTCGACGCAGGCCTTTTTAAGCAGCGTTATGTTCGTTCCCGAACATCAGCTTTCTGTCGCTATTATGGCGAATACAAACTCCAATAGTGTGCATGAAACGGCGCAGGAAATCATCGAGCTTGTGTTGCGCGGTGATGATGTCTCTGAAGATGTGGCGCCCGAGGAACAGAACGACATTCAAATAGAAGGAGATCTCGTTCAACAAGCCATGGGAGCCTACACATTGCCGCGCGCCCTCGTTTATCAATTTATTGGGCTATCGATCACCGAAAAAACCCCCGAACAAATGGCCTTCCAGTTTCGGTTCAATCCGCTGACAAACCAGATTGAACTGAGAATGGATGGTATCTGGTGGGAGCCTCTGCAAACCAGCGGTGAAAGTAGAGTTCGGTTTGGGGGCCTTGAAGTCGATTTTTCTGGCACCGTTCCAACCATTATAAGCGCGCTTGGCGAATTAGAGTTCACGAAAGGTGGTTGCGACGATGTCTTCATGGAGGCGCTGGCGGGCGAATACCAAAACCCGAACCTGGATGCCGCCTATTCGATCTATGCCGAAGACGGCCAATGGAGGATCAAAAACTCCCTACGTGGCTCGAACAGTCTCTCATGCCCCTCAAACAATTTGATTGTCGCGAACTGGGAAACGCTTTCAGACGCCGTTGGGTTCTCCCATCTTGAGCCGGTTGTTGAAGCAGGTGAAATCACAGCAATAGATCTATCAGTAGCAAATCGTGTGCGCCGTATTCGCTTCGATCGCGTGGAGCCATGATGGCGATAACGTTTTCCGCTGAAAACATCGTCCGTTTAAGCGTTTGAGATCAAGATACCCGGGCAGAGCAGAAGGCAACATGATGCGAATTGGACTGAGTTATGGATTGGTCTTGTGTGCACTCTCCGCGTGTCAGACCGCGCCTGTTTCAGACCGGTGGACGAAAGGCGAGGCCATGCAGTTCGGGCGCTCCGAAATCTCTGCTACGGTTTTAAACGACGAAATTTATGTTGCTGGCGGTATTGGATTGTTTCGCACCCTCAAAGCTTGCGAGATATATAATCCGAGTGAGGACGATTGGCGATCTTGTCCTGACCTTCCTGAGAAACGCCATCACCTCGGCCTAGCAAGCGATGGAGAGCATATCTTCGCCGCTGGTGGATATCGCGACGTTTGGTTCTCGCATGAAGAAAACGCAGGCCTTTGGAAACTCCAATCAGATCAATGGATACGCGTTTCAGACCTTCCGCACCCGATCGGTGAACATGCAATGTTCTACCACAATGGCGCGCTTCATTTACTAGGAGGGCGATCGCCCGAGGGCGATAGCAATAAGTTTTGGCGTTATGATTTAAAACTCGGGCGATGGACACGACTGCCGGATATGCCAACTGCGCGCCATTCGATGGCCATTGCAATTCACCAAAGTAAGCTTTGGGTCACTGGCGGTCGTAGCTCCGATCTTGGGAACGAAATAAGCCAGATCGAGATCTATAACTTTGAGACCGATGTCTGGAGCGAAGGCCCTGATTTGCCAGTCGGAAGAGGAGGGCATGTTGCTGCATTCTTGGACGGCAGACTACATGTCATTGGGGGCGAGCGTTTTGAGCCATCTGAGATTATCAACCGTCATGACGCGTTTAATCTTGAAACTGACACTTGGTCGGAGGAAACATGCCCACTTTCCCCGCGCCACGGCGCTGCATTGGTCGCCTATGGATCGACGTTGATAAAGATTGGTGGCGGTTCCTCCCCTGGCCGGGCGACCATTTATAGCGCCAGCAAAACTGTTCAAAAATTCCGCTGACACTTATTGTCGTCCAGCTCTCCTAAGCTTGGTTGTTCCCGAGGAAAAACCTCTGAAAACTGTAGCTTTTAATTACCCGCTTTTTTACCCAGCACGCTTATCCGTCGCGACTGAAACCAAATAGATGGAGTCAGTCTGATGTTCTTTCGCGCGTTAGCTTTGTCCTCGATCATGTTGGCAGCTTGCCAATCAACAAATGTCGAGCGGACCATTGTCATGGATACCAGCGCCAAAAGCGCGCAAACAGATGCCGACAAGATCACGCTCACGACCAAGTCGCCAAATCGCAAAAACCCGATTCTGGAAGATGAGGTTGCCCAAGCTGAATGTTGGGCGCAACTCACCGAACTAGAACAGCTCCTTGAATTAGAACCCGAACGCGCATCGGAAATCTCGGCCCTCATGCGAATTGGATTAGCTGATAAACGCACCAATCGCTGCAACAAACTGGATGGCTACCACGAGCGAGCGACAAAGCTTGCAGATCGAGCATTCGCTATGAGGAAGGCGCAAAGCCGCTAAGTCGATCTTTTCGGTGAAGCGCCTAGTCGGATTGACCGTCCAGTAAGGATAAATTGATTTCGCGCTCTAATGTTTTCATCGCGTCGCGAATTGCGGTTCGATCTGGCTTATAGAAGACCCAGTTTTTAATTTGTTTGGACGTGACAAGACCGGCATCTGCAAGCACTTTCATGTGTGCGGTGACAGTTGGCTGTTTCAGCCCAATCTTTTCAGTGATGAACCCGACACAAACACCATCCTCTATCAAATCTCCATCCCGCTGAGGTGGAAAATGGGCAACGGGATCCAGAATCCAAGAGAGGATACGAAGGCGCTTTTCGTTCGAAATCGCCTTCAAGACCTGCACAATTGACACTAAAGAATTCATATAGTTAATTTTCTATATTGAAGAAATTCGATATAGGAGCTTACCTTGTCTAACCCTCACATTCAATCACGCGATTGCGTTGAGACGGCCGCAAAATATGCGGCTGAATATGTTTCAACAGTTGATGATCGTGAGATCGCTCCAACCAAAGACGCTTTATCCGGTTTAAGTAAATTCGACGAACCACTGCCTGATGGCCCTTCTGCGCCAGACGCAGTACTACAAATGCTGAACGAGTATGGGGCTCCGGCGACGACGGCGACGACAACGGGTCGCTTTTTCGGGCTCGTTATGGGCGGAACGCTACCTGCGGCATTAGGCGCCAGAATTATTACAAGCGCTTGGGATCAAGCCGTTTTTAACGATGCGATAAGCGCTGTTGGTGTGAAGCTTGAACAAGTCGCACAGCGCTGGTTACTGGAGGTTCTGGGTCTGCCGGACACTTGCTCTCTGAGCTTCGTGACCGGCGCGACAATGGGAAATTTCACCTGTTTGGCTGCGGCGCGCCACGCCATCTTTGAGCGCCAAGGCTGGGACGTAAATGAACAAGGCATGGCGGGTGCACCCCATATTCGCATTGTTGCTAGTGAACAGATCCATGTCACGGTCTTAAAAGCGCTGACGCTCCTAGGGTTCGGCAAGGCAAGTATTGAATGGGTTAAATGTGATGACCAAGGAAGAATGGATCTGGCAAGTCTTCCAAGCCTGGATCCGCACACGATCGTATTGACGCAAGCCGGCAACGTAAACTCCGGTGCCAGCGACCCTATTGGGGCAGTTGCAAATCGCGCGAATGGAGCGTGGGTCCACGTCGATGGCGCTTTTGGCCTTTGGGCAGCTGCAGCGCCAACGCTCAAACTCCAGTTGGAGGGCTATGAGCAAGCAGACAGCTGGGTAACCGATGGGCACAAATGGTTGAACACACCGTATGATTGCGGCATCGCAATATGTCGTCACCCGCAAGCTTTGCATGCGGCGATGGCGACGCAGGCGCCTTATCTCAAAACAGGCGGAACAGCTGCGCCAAAGGATATGGCTCCGGAATTTTCGCGCTCAGCTCGCGGCACCGAAGTTTGGGCCGCGCTCCGCTCACTTGGAAAAGCAGGGCTCGCCGAAATGTTCGAAACTTGTTGTGGTCACGCACGCACGCTTGCAAACGGTCTTCGTGAGCTTGGGTTCGATATCTTAAATGATGTCGTGCTCAATCAAGTCGTGGCCTCTCTGCCGAATCAAGAAGACGTATTAGAGGCTCTTGCGGCGAACGTTCGAGAGAGTGGGGAAGCTTGGTTTGGGCCAACCAATTGGCGTGGACGAAAAGCAGTTCGGTTTTCTGTATCTAATTGGACAACGAGCAAAGAGGACATTGTTCGCACTTTAAACGCCATTAAGAGAGTCATGGAAGAATGCAGGTCGAGCTAAAAAGAGCATAGGCGAAGTCCCGTCGACCCGTTCTCATTTGCATTTAGGCATCGCGTATTTGGATCATCCTAATCCGCAAGGGGGCTAAGGCTTAGTTCCGTAGGCGATTAAAAATGCTCGCAGAAAAGCTGCCGCATTCTTGGCGGCAAGCGATTGAAATATCTGATACTCATTGACCCGGCCACCACCTGCAAGGTCTGAAAGGCTTCTAAAGCCAATGAAAGGGATATCATTTGCGTAAGCAACCGTCGCAATCGCCGACGTTTCCATTTCTACAACCTGTGCGTCGAACGTCTCAAACAGATATTCTCGAAACGCAGCATTGTCTTGAAAGAATGAACCAGAGACGCCATTGCCGCCCAAGGCTGCGATTGGGGGTCTCTCTAAACAGTTTTCCGTATCCACGCACTGTTCAAATTCGACTAAAATGGCTGCGGTCTCTGCCACAGCCATCAGCTCCTCATCCACGTCGAACCAAAATTGTCTTTCCACCGGTGCCGGGTCGGCGCTGTTTGCAACACGCAACCCGCGGGGGCGCATGAACAGATAGGAGGCGATCTCAGGACCGCTATCAGCATGGCGTGCATAGGTTTCCGGCGCGATTTCGCGCATGAATACCATTTCGCTATACTGACCCCATCTCGCTGGTACCGCGACATCGCCGAAAGTAAGATCGGGATCAACGCCCCCGGCAACGCCGCTGACGAGAATGGCGTTGATTTCAAAGTGATCGATCGCGAGTTGAGTGTTCATTGCAGCATTGACCAGACTCATACCCGTCATCAAAATCACGACGTCGATGCCTTCAATCCGGCCCGTGTGAAACGTCACGCCATTGACTTGGAAATGTTCCGCCCCGGTTAAGCTCGGAAGCAGTGCGTCAATTTCAGGTTGATAGGCGGCCAAAATAGCCAATCGTGGCGTACGATCTAAGGGTATCATCCTGTCTTGCTGGACATTTTCGGACGCTGGTTCTGTGCAACTCACCAAAATCGCTAAGAGCACAAAAAGGATGGTTAGATGTCTCATTATTCAGTCTCGCCATTATGAGCCATAATTGGATCATTTCAGCGATGCCGAGATCGTAAAAAATGCAACACTATGATCGAGAATTGAGAAAATATTTTACAGGCGAGCTGAGCATATAGCACTCATGCAACACGGACGCCTAATCTGGATGCAAAATAAAAATAGAATGCGGTGAGACGAGTGCCCGCACGCGCAGCTATTGTCCTCGTTCAAACAAGTATGCGACGTCTTCAGGGACTCGCGCCAAGTCATATTTGGTCCAGGTCACATGATCGATAATGCAGCCATTCTTATCGTAAAGAACCAAGCTGCCTCCGCGATTGGGAAGTTTAATCTCTCCCTTGGTGGAGCCTGCGAGCTTTTTTGTGTCTCCTGGAGCGATTGAACCGCGCAGCTTGGCCTCACGGCCTTTGCCATCGACCAGTTTCCATCCGGCAATGCTCAATGTTTCGTGACCGCGATTGTACAGAGTTACCCATTCATTCTCTGCTTCGGGTGACGTTGGATTGATCATCGCAGAGCTGATCACAATGCGGCGCTCATTCAGTTTGACGACTTCTCCGCGAACCTCTTCATGCTCTTTCACCAAGTCGTTCATCAGGTGAAAGGGAATACGCTCAGGGACTTGGCGAACCCTCAATCTTTGATTGCGCTCTGCGTCCTCGGTGAACCAAAGTGGGTTCGCATCATAGAGTTTTTTCCCGAAATTGATTCCAGTCAATTCTTGCAACTCGCTGATCGTGAACTGATAGCGAGTATCGGTTTTTACCGTCGCGCCGCCTTTTTGATCCCGAAGAACCTTCGCATCTTGGAAGATGACAAATGTTAGAACACCGAGCTCGCCATTTTTCCGCTTGAAACAAATGACCTTGAAAAAGCCGGAAGGCACACGTGCAGAGTCGCTATCACTCAGGTGCACGCTTCTATCCAAGTCCCCATAAACAGGACCAGTAAACACGGTAAGTTTTTTCTCTGGTGCTAACTTAAGTTTGCGTACGACATCCGTTTCGAGCGTGACCCATTCGTCCCGGTTTAAGTTTTTGTGCTGGAGACTTGCATTCGAATAGATAAAGGTCGCCTTTCCGCCTCTATCGGCTTCGGCTTTGGTATCCCCCCACATAGCATTATGACGCATGACCATGTGTCCGCGATCGTAAGGGTTTTCTATCGTCTTTCCGGCACGGTTTGTGCGATCCTTGTAATAGTCATTGTCGAGCTGAAATTCGTCATCCACGTTGGGGTCTGTTTGCCAACGCCGTTCTCCCAATCCTTTCGTTTCTTTCAGCAGCTTTGATTGATCGATATTGAAGGCAGAATAAATGAGTTGGCGCGTATGCTCGTTCATCACGATTGAGAAGTTGATATGATCTGAATAGATCCCGTCTCTCAGGTCTTCAGAATCTCTCAAAACGGATTGACCAAGACTGCGCCCAAAGGTTGGCATCTGGATAGTGCAGTCTTCCCCAAGAAAATCGGGATTGTAACCCTTCGACATTTTTGCCCCCACTCTTATCGATACAACTTGATCTAAAATCGAAACCAAAAGATGCGCAAGGCTTGGCGAAGAATGTAAGCTCGCCCACTTAAGAGGAGGATCTATCGTGGCCAAAGCCAGCCCATAAGTACCTTCAAAAGGGAACGAGTTTTAAAAACGCCAACGCGTTTGGTTGAACACTTTTATCGCTTTTTGCAGCGAGCCAATTTGATTTTGACGTTTTTTGCCCATCCACACGCGATTTCGATCAACAGAAGTGCTATTGTATGCCTGCGCAGGCCGATTGCGCCCACCTGATATACTACATTGAAAATATAGAAGAAAAAAGACCAGATGGAGCTCGTGCAGGGCAGAATGGCACAATTTTGCCTTCAGTTCAGCTTGAACTGGCCAACTGTTGCTCTTAAGTTAACGTTACGGAAACAAGCGTGTCCTAAGGTTTACGGTGTCGCAAAACAGATTTTACGAGAAAAAATCTGAGAATTTATATTGTAAGCTGGTGTGCGACTTGCTACGGACTGAACGAAGAAAAGGAGCTGTCATGATTCGAGAAGACAAAGAGAGCATTTAAAGACTGTGTCGCGCCAAACTAGCCGGCACAGTTTGCTTTTTACGCCCAATTCAATCCTGCATGTACGCGATTGGCCTTCCGCCAGTCGCTTTTTTGTTATCATACTGGCGGTCATCGCCCTCAATGTTCTGACTTGGTGGTCTGCCAGTCAACTCGGTTTGTCCCTGGTAAGCTGGGGGTGGGCAAATCTCGCAATTATCTCTGGGCTCGTCGCATGGTACTTTATCGACGCTTTGTTCCCGCGCCGCGCCATATATGAAGTCTGGGGCGATACTGAAGGGCCGCTTCGCCTAGAATTGCGCTTATGGCGCAAGATGATCCTGCTAACATGTGTCGTGATCGGTCTTGCGGGCGCGGGTATCACACTCTATCCGCTCGACGAGCTCACTCGCCAATCCACCGCGCCTGTCAAAATTCCGCCTGAAGCATTGCGCCCGCTATTTGTGTTGGTAGGCGCGTATCTGGCAGCGATTGGTTGGCTTTATACAACTTTCGAAAAAGAAAAGAGCGATCGAGCCTCAAACACACTCATGGCCATTAGGGATCAGCTCTATGGGAATCATGTGTCGACGGTCCACCTGCAATTGCAACTTCTGACAAAAGACATTCAAGCCAAAATGCATCTCGGCCATATGGATCCCATACCGAGCGATAAAATGGCGAGGAAAGTAAGTGATCTGCCAGACGATATACGTCCAGACGGACGCATTTCGCTCACGCTTACTGAGGTGCTAGACCAATTTCTAAACGCCTTGAACCAGTTGGCACTCGGGGTAAGGCTTGGCCAATTTGATCTTAGAACCGTTCAATTGGTCTTGCGACCGCGCTTCATCCGATACGCGTTTGTCTATAGCGAGTACATACGCGAGCAGACAAAAGCGGAGCAGGAATCAACCGAAGGACGTTGGCGGTCCAAAGTGCGTACATGGGAGCACTTCTTATGGCTCGTCTCACGTCTGGACGTACTCGAAACGGATCAGGTTGATATCAACAAGATCGTTTTGCCACCTAAGAACTTACCGCGTGCAAAACCAGCGAAGCCCGGCCCAGAAATTGGCGCCGGGTCAGAAACTGGCGACCCCAATCCCACCTAGGCGGCGTTTTGATCATCATCGCTCGAGTGGTTGTCATTGGCGCTATTGATGCCGAACGACCAAGAGCGGCGCATATAAATACCTCCACCATTGCGCCCGATACTAATGAGACTATCAAGCATTCGCTTGAGTTCATCGCGGATATAAGTCGGACGACGGAAGATCATGCCGGCATTGGGCGAACGCACCCATGGCACAAAGTCTCCACCTTGAGAGTATTCTAAGAAAGCTGTCAGATCGTCGTCCGCAACTTCCTCCATCATGTCGAATGACATTTTGTCATGTGCTTTAAAATCGATGCGCCGTTTTGCATCCGTCAGGCTACCGATTGTACCTTTGGTGAGCTTTCGATTGCGCGCGAGTTGTTGTAACCGCGCCGCCATGAAATCTGCGTCAGAGACCGACCAGGCATCAAGAGGGAGTTGGACCAATTGGCTTTCGGAATGGTAGCCTTTTCGCGTCCCGGTGATCCCCGCTCGAACCAATATCTTCTCGCCCTTTCGTTCACGCTCCTGATAGAGCACGCTCAATCCCACGAGTTCGCCGTCTCGCATCGGCTTTGCCAGGGTTTCAGCGCCTTCGCGATGATTGGCGCGATTTAAAGCGAATTGGCGTTCCTCCTCGGGAATTTGATCAGCGAGCCAAAAATGGGTTCTAGATCTAGGTTTCTTTGCCATGTCAGCGGCCTTTCTGTTCGCGATTATCCCCGGCTCCTAAAAAATACGGTGGCGCAGCTGCTAGTTTCAGAGAAAAGTTCAGGCAGTAATGAGCATTCTAACTATTGTGGTTTAGTAAGGCTCTTGATGACATAGCTTCGAACGTCTCGCGCTTTGTCGACGAGATCACATTCTAATGCGAGCTTGTAATATTCCTCGGCCGCAGAATGAACGTCTTTACCTGATCGACGGACACCATGCAGGGCTGTTTGCTGGATAACATGAAAACTGATCGACCCTGACAAGAAACGAGCGGTCGCGAGTTCAAACTTCAAGATTGCTGAACGTGGCAGGGCAGGGCCATCTAGAAAATATCCGAGCATGGGCTTGAAATCTCTATGTCGAAAGATCTCGCCGTCGATAAACCCATCGGCCTCAATGCTTTGCCGACGAGACTGCATACTACCGATATTGTGCTCAGGCTTTTCAAACCAGTCGATTCTGATTTGTGGGATTGCGTTGCGCTTTAAAAGTGAGCGCATAAGGTCGCAAACTGCGTCATTCGAAGAGGCAAACCCCTCTGCGACATCATCGCTGTAAAGGTTCACCCGTTCGAGCAGTTTCTTCTCACCCACTGTGAGTTTAACCCGAATGATCATCCCATTGCCCCATACGCCGAAGCTTATTTTGCTCGTGCGTTTCTTGTTTGCGCTTTCGTTTATACCCGATGCTCCTCCGGTCTCTGTGTTAAGTTTTTTACATTCGAAATTTGGTGGCAGGCTCCCCGTGAGCGGGGGAGCCTGCTTCGCTGTAGGGCGAAACCGCCGACTTAAGCCGCGGCCAGGTTTGTCGCCATCGTTCCCAGCTTTTTCTGGGTTACGCCTGTGATCGCATGATGTGTGGATGTGTCGAAAATGAAGACCACGACACAGCTTTCATCCTCTCCACGAAGAACACGCTGAATAAAGATCATTCCAGAATGTTCGGGAAGGTTGGGGAATGTCCAGAACACTTGGTCATTGGTCAAAACAATCCCTCGGCCAGATTTGTGGAAGGCATGCTGTTCCAACATGGCCGCATTAACATCGCTTAGTTGGGCTTCGAGCTCCTCGCTATCAGCATGCAACCCTGTCGTTTCAACCCGTTTGGCAACCCATTCTTGCACCTCGTTATTATGCTCCAGAATAGCCCAACCGGTACAGCTAAGAGACTGTAAAAGTCCTTTCTGACCAACCACGCCATCTCGTGACATGATAGACATTTTTGAAATGCGTTGGCGCTCGAAATGGAAGGCCAGGCGTTGTAATACCTGCGAGAGCGAGACGGTTACGCCTTCCAACAAACATTCGAGCGCAAACAAGTGCGCCCGCTCCAACCATTCAGTGTTCGCCGTTTCAAAACGAACGCGCAGAACCATTGATATTAATCCCGAATGACCAATGACCGGAACAAACCATCCTCCGTCTTCGCACGGCACAGACGCGCCGGTTTGGATCGCACGCGCAAACTCAGGTTGTAGCCAAGCATTGAAGCGATCAAGAGCTTGCATCTTATCAAATGGTGCCCAAAGCTTAGAATTCTCTGGATCTCGGATGTAGAGTTTCGAATCAATTCGCCAGCGTTTTAAAAAGCTTTGAAATCGTTTCAGGCCCATAGCGGGTTCTGCTTCGCTTGAAACGGCGCCGCCAATCCCACTTGAAGAAAACTCCCGGTACTTCTTCAAGAACGCCCATGCGCCGCCACCGAGAATATCCGGTTCCGAACCGCGCAAAACAAGTGTGCTAAAAGCATCCGATCCAAATAGAATTTGAATGCGCTCGCGGTGCAGTCTTGATGAATAAACCAGTTCGCCCTCGGCTGTGCGCCGTGAGTGGTCGAGACGAACAGCGCCGCTCTCCAGCATTCGCTTGCGCGAGATGTCGTCCATTTGAGCGATGACTTCTTCAGTCAATTCACCACCAGATACAATCAGCGCGTGGAATAAAGCCGGGCTGCGCCGAGCGACGCGCACAAATCTTTCGCAATCTGGAATATGCCCGAAATTGATCCGGTGCTGAACAAATCTCTTTACCGCACTACGATTTAGGTTTTGCGCATGCGCGATATAGGCTCGAAACGTATCAAGCAACTCCGGACGTGGGCCGATCTCGTCAAAGAGGTCTTTCCCATCAAAGGCGAGTTCTCCTCTGCGTGTTTCGGTGACTTCTAAAAGCCACTCACAAATTTCAGTGACCGTAAATTGAGGGAACTCAATACTCTGTCCAACAGAAAGGACCCGTTCCTGTTTTTTCGTGGGTTTTGACCTTTGACTTATAACGATTTTCAGACCGAGTTCGTTTGCCGCAGGAATAAACGACTTTGTTAGAAAGCTACTCACAGCGCCATTTCGATTGAGCATATTAGCATGATCTAAGACAATGATACCTGCTTCTCCTGCAAAGCGATGACGCAGATACGCATATATTGGATCTGTCTCATGTGCCCGTTTCTCACGCTTCAAGCCGTCATCGCTGGCATTCAGCGAACTGTAAAACGCCGTGAAGCCAGACTCATTTAATCCGAATTGAGCCCAGATCATTTCGCGCGCGAGATGCGTCGCGTTTCGCATTCTTAAAGCTCGGCAATCGACGTGCATGACCGTTTTGTACTTTTTGCGTAAGGCGACGTTGCTCGACAATTGCTTCTTGAGCATGGTGGTCTTGCCGCAGCCGGCTGGTCCGTAAAGCGCGATGACAGAATGCTTATCTAATGACAGCGCCAATCGGTTACAAAACCCAGTAGGAATGATGAGTGCTGGACTTGTTCTTACACTCAAGACTTGACCCGCATCGGTTTCTGGAGCCGGCCGAGTGAAGAAACGCCCAAATAGACCCCGGCGCTTTTTATCTTGGCTACCATCCGTTCCGTGTTCTTCAGTATCCTCAGTTGCTGGTTCATGTTTATCCAGTTCATCCAATGCATCGATGATGTTTTGAGTGCTATCAAGCGGCGCGATTTGCGCGCTTTCAAGAAGTTTCTCTGATACCTGAACAGGGGCCTTGATATAATCGTCGTAGGTCCACCCTTTGCGCAATGGGGGCGCTTGCGCGTCCGGCTTTTTCTGCGCGCTTTCTCGTTGTTGATTGGTTGCAGGAGAGAATAGGAATTTGAGCTCGGATGTTGTTAAATCTTGTGACATTATGATTCATCCTTGAGATGGGCGAGGCGCGTTCTCAGCCACTTCATGGCGGCGTCTCTATTTTGATAAACTTCATTGGTTGGCACGCCGAATTTTACGGTCTCTTCAGCAGGCGTGAGATATTGAAAAAACCACCGCTTGATCGTCGTGTGATGCTTTTGGTGGCCGCGCAGCACGTTTTCGACTTTTCTAAAAAGTTTTCTTGTGTCGATAGCGGCTTCTGGGTTCATGAAAACGACGTTGTTTTCATCATAGTGGCGGGTTCGTGGGTCACCGGAGATGTGATCAACGTCTGTCAGCTCGACCGGCGCATGAACATTTGCGTGGCGCTGCGCGAGCGTTTTGAGATGGTTGATCATTTTCTCGGTGAATTCGTCAATAAAGTCTTCCGACGTCATGACTTGTGCAAGCTTACTTCGGTCTTTTTTGGCGCGTTTTCGTTTGCCTTCGAGGTCGTCAAATGCAAGACGCCAACCGTTTTGTATAAGGTCTGATGGCTCAACATAAGGGCGGACCTTATTCATAGTCTGCCTAAGCTCAGCTGGTGGATCAGAAGATCCTTCTTCTGTATCTGGATTAGCGCTTCGGTCGCGTCCTCCAAGATAGGCCCACTCTCCCTCGTCGCAGAGCTGATAAGCGATAACCGGTACTTTGGTTCTAAAAGCTTCGCTATCAGCCAGTTTTAGCAAGCGTTGGACGACTGGTTTCAACTTCGGGCACCTAATCACGACCGTTTTGGCAAGCTCTAATAGGTAATCGTTGATCACGATCGCCAGGGTTCGGTCGGACGTTGAGATTTTTTTCTCGCCTTTGCGGTAGAGTTGTTCCGACTTGCGATATTTAACCATAGAAACATTCCTCTCTGTCCTGACGATCCCCCAATCGCCACTCACTTCGGTGACGGTTTTTCTCGTTTCCGAGAAAAAAATTTTAAAAATTTCGAACGGGCTATTTCAGAAGATACCACGATCCTTGCTGATATCCGAATGATGGATCTATAGGAGTGCATTTCTACACGCGCTGATTAAAGCGACAATTTCTAGAAAATATCGGACTGATCAGTGAATTTATCCATTGGATTTTCTGTGTTGAGCCGGACTTCGTCCATCATTTAAGCCTCTCGGCGCCATCTCTCTCAATATAGGTTTTGCTTAAATTGAGAGCCTAGACACATTTTATTTCGAGTGCGAAAAGAAAAGAGGTGTCTTTAGGGGGATGCAGGGTGATACAAAGAATATTGGGCGTGTGTTTATTGTTCAGCCTTGCGTTAGCATTCGCCCTGACAGCGCCTGCGCAGGGACAGGGTGTTCAAACCAATATCGTACATCCGCTATTTCTGTTTGAGCGCAGTGAAGCGTTGAAGCTTGCAAGGCAAGCGGATTGCGCGATGGTTGCTACCCGTGTCCCGACGACCAACGTTACTGAAGAGCGTTTTCCGCTCGAGTTTCAAGCTGTGCTCCCAGACGCATGTCGCACGGTCTATGACATTGGCTTTGATGGCAAAATTTATACCGCGCTCAAAGCTAAACGACAGAGCGTCGCGCCCGTAACCTTGGAAGATTATAAGAGCCTGATTTTAGAAAAAATCGGCTTAGAAGCCGTCCGGTCGAATGAAGGACAAGCCAGTGATGTTTATGCCTATGCGATCGATCGACGCGCAGTGGTAACCAAGACCTTCGGACGCTATAGCTTTACCACCGGCACTGACGACTATGACAAAACGCGATCGGAAATCTGGGCGAACAGCGTTTGTCCAAAACCAGGAAAAGGAGAGATTTGCGGACTTGTTAAAGCGACCGGGCCACAAAGGTTTCGCCGCGCACTTGAACGATTAATCTATGCGCTCGAATTTGACCGACGACAACCAAAGAATACGATCCGTCCAACCCTGGATCCAATCCAAATACATGGCTTCTATGTAGAGGATCTGTCGGACCCAAAATATAATGATAGCATCGGAATAAAGGACACCAGAAAAGAATGTCCAAAAAAGACCCAAACGCAGGATTCGATCTATCGCATTGCGTTCAACTGTTATGTTCTAGATAGCAAAGATAAAACTAAAGAAGCCTATCCCGATTATCGGGTCCTGTTGGTTTATGAGCCGGGATCAACGCTCACCCGAGGTGGCTCCAATAATGATGTTGTCGCCATGAAGCCTCCGGTAGACCGAGACGAGGCCCCAGAAGAGCAATTCCTTGTGCAATTCCAAGAATGGGCCGACGCGACAACCACTGTGCGGCTACAGAAAGATCAAACCAAGTTTCCAAGTCTGTTCCAGTTGCGGATCGCAGATGAACCAACCGAATTTGTAAAGACCGCATCTTCGGACCCGGCTAAGATCGCTATCACGGTGAACCAAGAAACAAAACGTGAGGAATTCGCGATAGATGCCGCGATTGGTTACCGGCTTTCAAACACGGTGGATGCAAAAAAGGAGATATGCGAAAAGACTCCCTGGTTGCTGTGTAATGCTCAATGGTCCGTTTCGCCCTTTGTGGCCTGGCAAAGAACACAAAGTGATGAACGCGGCGCTGACACAGATCCTGAACGGACGCGCGATGTCGTTTTTGGCGGCGTTCAGTTGGGATTTGAAAAAATCGCGGCCGTACCTGACAATGAGCGGTTTGCAGATTTTAGACGCCCACCAGATTGGCGCAGTTCCCTCGCTATCGAATATATCACAGATGGCGACTTTGAAGCCGATGTTCAGCGTTATTCATTCCTGACCTCTCCGCCATGGCCCGATTTCCTGCCAACATATGGCTACCGTGGTCGACTTAGGCTGAGTGAACTCGGATTGAGCGAAAATCAAATTAGAGCACGCGCAATGAAAGACCGCGGATCGATCACCAGATGTTCCTCGAGATTTGTGTGTTCGGTATGGTTCGAATGGGATGGCAACATTGCTATCGATCATATCGATGTCGACACTGCACCTTTTAATCTCTCAACCGAAGAAGATCCGGATGATCGTCTCGATCTGATCGACGGAACGCGCTTCGGCTTCGATCTCAGCGCGACCATCGGAGCCCGGTCACCATTGGCATTTACATCTGATACGCCCTGGATTGAGTTCAAAACCGAATTTCAAAAGCGCGAGACATTCAGAAGCGATGGACGTCAGGTCGAGTTACTAAAATCGAGCCTGGCTCTTACCGACACCCATGATGGATCATTCTCGGTTGGCATCGGTTATGAACGCGGAGAAGATTTGCGACTAGGAAACGAGCTGGAACAATGGACAATTGAACTTGGACTGAAACATTAATCTTTAAACCAGCGAAAAAGGAGCCTTCGCCATGTCAAATTGTGTCGAATGTCATGATCCTCCAGGAGGCGAGGCATGCTGTCCTGACCATCTCACGCCTATGTGTGTGATTAAGAAAGGCAAACCCCGCACGCACTGCATAAGCGTTTCGAGGCGGATCTCAACAGATCCTGAACGCTTCCGAACGTTTATCGTACGAGCGATCATAAAAAGGATTGGTGCTCAGTATCGAAAAGAGGTCAATCAAAGCTTCACCGTCACAGAGGGGTTCGGTGAGTTTGTCAGCCAAGACGGCGCGATCAAAGTCTCCGTCCAAAACATAACAACCGGCATGCTTGGACTGTCTGGCTAATGAAAGAAGAGACCCTTTTTGATGTTGTCTCGAAATGGCTGAAGCTCTTATTGCCTTTTGTCAAAAAGGGCCCATACGGGGTTTATGCGCTATTTGGTCGGATCGGCGCGGGACTCATATTGGCTGGCCTGTTGGCCTGGTTCCCCGGCGTCTGGGAGTTCCTAGTTGAACAAGTGGTTTCCGTCGCCAGCGAAGAACTAAGAGCCGGAGCCGGCGGAGGTGAAGAACCCAGTTCTGTTAATAAAGGTACAGTTACCTTTATCTGCATGGGGAGCGGATTATTTATCGCGCTTGGTTCCCTGATAGGTCTCATCATTGCGCACAATCGAGAGTTATCGGCTGAAAAGGTCGACCGCGCCGCTCTTGAGGCACATGAAAATGCCATCTCAACAGTCATTCCAGAGCATGCGGGTTTGGAGGTCTTCGTGCGCGCGATTGCAGCAAAATACAGTTTTGCGGTTTCGTTTGAAAAGATTGACAAGGATCAGCGAGACTTACCACTCGTTCCTGGAAAAATATCCGGCTTGGACGCGGAGGCTTTTTTGAACGAGGTTTCAGCGCGGTCTATCCCGTCCAATCAAATCGTTTGGCGAAAAGCCGGTAATGATTTCTTTGAAGCGAATAAGCCGATCGCAAATCCAGGCAACGACGAACCCTCTTCGGGGTGAACGTTACATCATCGGCGTTTAGTAGCGTAACTGTGATCTTCATCGGGTGCTTGAGTAGATTTTCGATCAGCTTATTCGCTCCATTGGCAACCGTTTTACCGAGTGACTATAACATGTTCGAGGGCGACCATTCAGGTAAACTGACATCGGCCAACCAATGACTTCTCTTCGAGCCTTGAGTGTTTCCATGTCTATTTCGAACGCTGAAAAACCAACTAGCGCTGCTATCGCTCTCGGCACTATCGCGGCGCTAGCTGGATGCTTTTGATCCAGATTTGCTCTTTCTAGATGCATCTTGGGGAAGAGATGTTAAGTAGGTCCTCAGACGCCTTCGTCTCGAAAGATAATCATCACGTTCTGTTTCGAGACGCTCCAGAATTGGCCAATACGCATCATCTCCGCGCTCGATCAGCTGTGCGATGATGCGCATGGCATTTTTAAGTCGAGGAAGATCAATACGGCTCATACGAGATTGATCAGCCAGGCTTGGTGCGGTTCCAAACCATTACGCCGGTGCCTTCTGCTTCATTCTCGAAGAAGGCGGCGCGAATGGGCGATGAAAAGCTTGGATCATCGAGTTTAATCGAGAGATAGGCTTTTCCGCCATCCTTGCTCTCTTGTCGCCATGCTGCCCCAAGTTCGGCGCCGCCCGCATAGACCCGAAAATCGGGCGCATCATCGTGGGCTTTCTTCGCATTCGGGACGATTTGCGATTTTACATTGATCGTCATGGTTCGGATGGTGCCGGTATATTTGCCGTCTTTTGCGGTGAAGGTTCCAATCTGAGCCATCGGTCTATTCTCCTTTATTGGCATGGAGCGCGCGGCGCGCGCGTTTAAACCCGGCATCAGAGCCGAGAAAGGCTTCGAGCATGGCCGGGATCAAAACCTCCGGCCGTTCGTCAGTTCCATAGGTCTGGCGATAAATCTTGGCATAGTCGTTCAGTTTAGAGGCAAGATCTGGTTCTACCGAAAGGCTCAGTCGAACCGGCGTCCGGTCAGGAAGTTGTTGAAGACGTAGGCTCATGAAGGGCTCCTTGGGTTAGGTCTTAGAACAATGTCGCGGGTAACGATCACCCGCAGCGGCCAACCAGGTCGCACGCGAATGGTTGGTTGAATGCCGAGATTAAGATCGATAGTTTTCTGGCCGGCTTGATTGAGCGTATCTGATGTGCCGCGCCGGATCGCGCGCGCAATATCATCATTACCGTCATCGCCGAGCTCTGCCCCGATCCCGAGGATTGTGGCGAGCCCCGCAGCCACGAACACGCGGTCCCAATGATGGTCTGTGCGATCGGCTAGCCCTGCGTAGCCTTCCGCATCGGCGCCCGGCTCGCTGATCTGGATTGAACTGCCATCGGGTAGGATCAGCCTATCCCAAACCACGAGTGCACGGTTCTGGCCAAAAGACACCTCAGATTGATAGCGTCCGATGAGCCGTGAGCCTTGCGGGATCAGCAGATGATTGCCGCTCACAGTATCATATACAGGCTGTGTCACCTGCGCGATGATGGTCCCGGGCAGATCAGAATTGATCCCGGTGACCAGGCTTGCTGGGATCAGCGTGCCTGCCATGACCTGATAAGGTGACACCGGATCGTGTAAGCGATGCGGATTGTAGATGTCTGAGTTTGCTGCCTCACGCGCAAAAGCGGTTTTACGCGTTTGAAAGTTTGGATCTGCGGGTGCTCCAAAAGCAGATGGAACGCCAGGCTGGCCCGCAAGGGCTAGGAGCTCAGAGCCGAGGTCGAAGGCAGTCGCGCCTTCATTCGGTGTGTTCGCTTTGGTAGCCCCAAGCTGCGCACTTGATTGCAGCTGGAAAAAGACCGGCGCTTTGGCAGCTTCTTCGGCGAGCGCGGCTTCCCGCATGCGCCGGGCCCGGGCGGCTTCTTCAGCCGGACTGGGCCGAAAGTCATTCTCGAAGCTTGTGATGAGTTCCGGTCGTAACCCCAGATCGCGCTCAGCAGCCAGAATGGTCGAGCCGAGATCACCGGACATAGGCGGCCCGAGCGGGATGGTCGGTGCTCGTCGTACATCTGAATAGCTTGTCGGCAGCGCAGCAAGGCCTTCGGGCTTTCTGGTATTGGTCGTGTTGTAAAGCTCGCGGCGATCAGCCGGGTCAATCGCCTTAGGCGGTTGTAGCGCAACGCTTACGGCCATGAACAAGCCGAGCACACCGAGCCCCGCGCCAACCATCAGCAATTTGCGATTGATACGCGTTGCAGGCTTTGGATTAGATCGAATTTTGAGCCGTTCAGCATGCTCATCGAAGGGAATGGGTTCACTCATCACCTAGCCCCCAAAACAAGGCCGCAAAACCCGAGCGCGGGGCGCTTTTTGCGATGCGCACAACGGTTTGCGATTTAGTCCCGAGGCGCAGTTCAGCGGCCTCAAAGAGCCTGTCGACGATATAGTATTTGCCGCGCAGGCGATAATTGACGAGCTCAGCGTCGCCATCGCTTCCAAGAACGAAGAGCGGCGGTAGGTCGGTGGTTTCAATATTGTCCGGCATCTGGATGTAAACCTGCCGACCATCGTCGAAGACGCGGACAGGTTTCCAGGTCGGCTTGTCCCCTGAGAGGCGATAATCGAAATTGAGGCCGTCAAGCGAAAGACCCCGATCAATGGTTCCCGCTTCACGGGAAATCGCTCGTGTGTTGCGCGAAGTAAGTTCGGCGAGCTCATCGGACGGATAGCGCCAAGACAAGGCTGCCATATAGCCGCTCGGCACCGACTCTAATTCCAGATGATATGTCCGGCGATCTGTCGCGATCATTAGATTGGTGCGAATATCTGCATTGATCGGCTTAACGAGAACGTGCGCGCGGGCATTCGGGCCGGTGCCAGAGACGGTGTCGCCCACGACCCACCTTACCGTGTCACCGGCAGATACAGATACCAGAGTTTCACCTGACTGAAGGGCAATGTCTGAGACCTGTCCGGGGCTTGCATAAAGCCGGTAAAGCGCACCTTCCGTGTAAGGATAGACCTGTATCGCATTTACGTATCTGTCTACGGACGGTTCGATCAGAGCGCTTTTGCGACCTTCATATATGGCCTGTCGCGGAGAGACATTAGGAGCGTCAGTATTGCTCGTGATCTTCTTCATCTGACCGGGCAGTGGAAGAGGGACACTTGTCTCTACAATCTCAACCGGCCGAGATATCTCCTCTTCGACAATTGGGGTTGCTGCGACAAAGTCTGTTGGTTCGAAAGGTTCGAGTTCAGCCGTGGTCGCGCAGGCAGACAGCAATACCAGCGCCGAGGCGGAAAAGATAAAACGGGTCATTATTCAGAATCTCCTGTGACGAGGTCCTCGCTCCAGTGGAGCTCATGGACATAAAGACCGAGCGGATTGGCGCGCAGCGTTTCCGCGTCGATCGGGGTTTGAGAAATGATGGAGAAAAGGCCGGTATATCTCGAGGCGCCAGTGAGAGCCCCGTTTTCAAAAGTCTTTTCAATCCAGCGAGCCTGGAAACTGCCATCCGACACGCGCACGACACTCACCACATCGACCGTACGAGATCTCCGTCCAATATCGGCGAACGGATCATTGGAGCTTGCATATTCATTAAGCGTCGTTGCTGCGCGGTCGGTCACGAACTTATAGGCGCGTAGCCAATTTTCCCGAACAACCACCGCGTCTGAACTGACGCTTCGTACATCGCCGATAAAGTTTGCGAGATGATGCGCAATCTGAGCATCAGACGGGGTGTAAGTCCCTGCGGCAGGTCCAATCGCTAAAGCCGCGCCGGTCTCGTCAACTTCGACAATGTAAGGCGTCACTGAAGATTGAAGGCTTCGCCAAACCAATGCGCCAGATGTGAAAAAGCAAAGGCTGAGACAGCCAATGGCGATTAATCGCCAATTCTTTGCTTGGACGCGCGCTGAACCAATCCGCTCATCCCAGACCTGGCCTGCCTTTTGATAAGGCGTCTCTGGATATGGGCTCACTCCATAATCAGTTGCTGATCGTTTAAACATCTACTCGTCCTTCGTGTTGAGCTGTGGGGCAGCGCCGCCAGATCCGCGATCGCCGTCTCGGACAGAGTGGACCGCCATGCTGCCAGCCTGGCTGACGCGTTGCTCAGTTTGAAATCTGCGAGCCCAAGCCGTGGGCGCGTTTGAACTCGAAGACGTCCCCGAAACACTCGATCCACCTGTCGTTTCCCAGGCTTTTTGCGAACCGCTTTGATAAGCGCTTCGAATGCGGGAGAAGGGACGGCCTGCGAGACGTCGCACGGCGTCGCCGCCTGCGCGCGCGACCCCTGCCAATCCTGCCGCTGCGCCTGCAAAGCTCTTTTTGCCTGACGCAGCAGAGCCCATGGCGTAGGATGTCTTGGCCGCGCCCGCCATGGAGGCGCCGGCTCGAACAGCTGACGATACCCCGCCTGCAGCGGCCCTCGCGCCCATGCCGCCCACATAAGCGCCAGCTGCGGCGCCTACGACAGTGCCCGCAGCAGAACCTGCGCCAAGCTGCGGCGCGCCAGTGATGAGACCGCTTGCAATACCCGGGGAGAAGATCCCCATCCAAAGAAAGACAAGTGCGGCAAGCACGGTGCCCATGACTTGCGCGAGCGTGACTTCAGCGCCGGTTCTAAAAGCCGCCGTAACCGATGCGAATAAGGTTGAACCAATGCCGATAATAACGGCCAGAACCATTAATTTGACGCCGGACGTGATGACATTTCCAAGAACGCGCTCGGCAAGAAATGTCGTCTTATTCCAGAGCGCGAAGGGTACCAGAATAAAGCCCGCCAGCGTCGTTAGCTTAAACTCGAGGATGGTAATGAAGAGCTGAATGGCGAGCACGAAGAACGCGATGATGATCACGCCCCAAGCGACAAACATGATCGCGATCATGATGAAGTTATGAAAGAAGGAGATCGGACCCAGCATGTCGCTGATCTCTGAGAGGAGCGGGGCCGCCGCATCAAAGCCAACGCTTGCGATGAACCCTGGACGCAGCAAATCCGCAGCCGACATCGCGCCGCCGCCGGCCGTCACGCCAAGCTCAGCAAAACTGTCGAAGACAATGTTAGCGAGCAGCGCGAAGTTGCCGATAATGAAGGCGAAGAAGCCGACATAGAGGACTTTCTTCAATAGCCCAGCAATCACATCCGTATTCTGGCTTAGTGCCCAAAAGAGACCGGCCAGCGTTATATCGATGGCAATCAGCGTCGTCGTCAAATAGGCGACATCGCCCGCCAGCAGCCCAAAACCGCTATCGATATAGGCAATGAAAGTTGCGAGGAACGTATCGATAACGCCCATTAGTTGGACGCCCCCAAGAAGGTTCTTGTCCGGGCGCGGCCCCGCTCAGCCTCAGCCAACTCACGGGCGCGCTCCAGAGCTTCGGCTCGGTAATGAGCTGCTAAAATGGACTCGATTTGCATGAGCTGCTGAGCCTGCATCGCCTCAATCTGATTTCCGGCTTGCGCTGCTTCGAGCGCGCCTGCCGCAGACTGGCTTCGATCAATCAGGTCAGAGATCGCGCTCGCGTCGACTTGGTTGTCTTCCAATGCAGCGCCGATTGTAACGAGCGAGTCGCGATAAGCGGTACGCGATTGGAGCCAACGCCGCCGTGCATCTTGGACCAGGATTTGAGAGTCCGGCGGTGTCGCACCATAGTCTTCCGGGTAGACCTCTTCATATTCGCGTTCGACTTCGTCGACGCCATATCCAATGCCCTCAGCCTGACGCATCAGATCATAGATGCGCTGAATGCGATCTCGAATGATGGCTTCCGCCACATTCAAATCCAAGGTTTGAAGATTGCGCGCCATATTTTCCAGCATCTCAATCTCATTGGTGATTTGCTGGATCTGCTGGTTGATCTCCTGGAGGCTGCGCACCGCGGTGAGAATGTTCTGCGTGTGATTGGCCGGGTCATAGACGATGCCGCCACCGAACAATTGAGCTGATGATGGTGGTGCCGTCATTACAGAGATTGGCAAAGCTGCAATCGCGGCTGAGATCAGAAAACGTTTCATGTTTGAGGCTCCTATTCAGCTGCGATGGCGTGGGATTGGAGACCGGTATCTGCGCCCGGCCAGCGGGACAGAATCTCTGCCGCCCAGGGAAGACCCTGTTCGATGAACCAGCATTCTGCGAAATCTTCAGCGGTGGTTTCTGCGGCCACGCGATCCATCAATGTTTGATCTGCGGGCGCTGACGCCCCGCAAATGGCGAGCGCTATTTGACCAAGGCCAAGTTCGAACAGGCGGCACCCGAGCGGGGATTGGTAATAATAGTCTCGTTTGGGAGTGGCCTCAGCAATCAGCTCAATCTGACGAGTGTTCAGGCCAAACTGCTCGTAAATGGCCTTGGTCTGAGGTTCCTGTGCGCGCTCATTTGGTAGAAAGATCCGGGTAGGACAGCTTTCGATGAGCGCCGGCGCTATGGAAGAGCCCGCGATGTCCGCCAAGGATTGCGTCGCAAACACCACGGCTACGTTTTTCTTGCGAAGCGTTTTCAGCCATTCGCGAAGGCGGGCGGCAAATATTGGATCGTCCAAGAATAGCCAAGCTTCGTCGAGGATCAGCAAAGTCGGCTTGCCATCGAAGCGTTCCTCGAGCCGGTGGAAAAGATAGGTCAGGACTGGGAGGGCCGCGCCCTTGGTATGCATCAGGTCTTCCATCTCAAAGCAGACCGTGTCGGCAAGCGTTAGGCTTTCGTGGTCGCCATCGAGTAAGCGTCCGTGCGGACCATCTAGTGTGAACGGATGCAATGCCGATTTCAGGGTTTCGTTTTGTAGGAGAAGCGCGAGACCGGTCAGTGTGCGTTCCTGCTCCGGCGCAGTCGCCAGCGATTGGATAGCATCCCAGAGCGCGGTTTTGAGCTCAGGCGTCATGGTCACGCCTTCATTCTCGATAAGACCGGCTAGCCAATCGGCCGCGAAGCTGGCGCCCAGTTCAGTGTCTATATCTTTTAGCGGTTGCAGGCTTGGCGCATCGCTGGCGCCAAGATCAATATGCGTCCCACCCATGCAGAGGGTTGCAGCGCGCGCTGAGCGCCCTTTGTCAAATACGAAGACTTGGGCATCGTCATAGCGTTGCCATTGTAAGGCGAGCATGGAGAGCAAGACAGATTTGCCAGCGCCAGTTGGGCCGACGACCAAACTATGTCCGACATCGCCAACATGGAGGTTCAATCGGAAAGGCGTTGTGCCGTCCGTTTGCGCCTGGATAAGCGCCGGAGCAGACAAATGACTATTCGTCTCATCACCCGCCCACACCGCAGAAAGCGGTACCATATGTGCGAGGTTTAACGTGTGCAGAATGGGCTGACGGACATTTGCATAAGCATGTCCTGGCAAAGATCCAAGCCAGGCCTCGACCGCGTTCAGCGTTTCCTTGATCGCCGTAAACCCGCGACCATTTATGATACGCTCCGCGATGCGAAGATGCTCATCGACCACGCGAGCGTCTTCGTGTGCAACCGTGATCGTTGTTGTGACATAGCCGAATGAAACGAGATCGCTGCCAAGCTCTTGAAGCGCAGCGTCCGCATCGACCGCTTTATTGTCTGCATCATTATCAACAAGAGCGGCTTGCTCATTGAAAAGCGTTTCGCGAAGTACGGTGCCCACAGATTTTCGCTTAGCAAACCAATGACGGCGTTTCTTAGAGAGGATCTTTTCGGCATCGGCTTTATCCATCGCAATAAAGCGCGTGGCCCAACGATACGAAAACCCCTGACGGTTGAGCTCGTCTAGAATGCCAGGAAGCGTGCTGGCGGGAAATCCCAGGATGGTGAGCGTACGCAAGTTTGCCTCGCCAATCATGGGCTCCAAACCACCAGTGAACGGCTCATCAGCTAAGATCGCATCTAAAAAGACGGGTAATTCAGGTGTCGCCACAGGGTGGCGTTTGGAAGACACCGTTGAGTGCAAGTATGTCAGCGTCTCGTCATCATCGAGCGGGGTAATCTCGGCTAGGCACGTGCTCAAAAGGTCAAAGACCCTAGCGGTGTGTTGCTGAAACGTCTCCAGCCTTTGGCGCCAACCTTCCGCTTCAATGGTTTGAGGCCTTGTGATGAGCGCCTTTTCCGCTTTTCCGGTTGCATCTGCTGGTGGAAGCCAGAGGAGCGTCAGATAGTAATTGCTTTGAAACCGAGCGCCTGCTTCGTCGGTTTGCAGCGCGCGTTCTTCATCAACCAGCCAGGCGGCTGCATTTGGAAACTCAGATTCGGGATAGTCATGGACCTCAGCTCGCTGGGCTTCAAAGAACAGTGCCCAGCCCGACCCGAATCGGCGCAGCACATTGTTGACCCGCGCCATGATCGAGACCAGTTCTTCTTGCGTGCTACTCTCAAGATCGGGACCGCGATATTGGAACACTGTCTGAAAGCTGCCATCCTTATTGAGCACCACGCCCGGCGCGACCAGACATGCCCACGGCAGATAGTCCGCAAGCAGTTTTGGCGTGTCGGAATATTCTTGTAGGTTCAGCATTTCAGATACTCCTTGTGTCGCATGGAGCGGATGGTGACGGTCATGAAGTCGGGGTCGTGACGGGCCATGAACACGGCTGCTGAGTGGCCGAGCACCCAAAGGAGGAGCCCGGGGATCCAAAGCCTGAGGCCGAGTGCTAGGGCGGCTGCCACTGTGCCAATCGCTATCGCGGCGCTTCTTGGCGCGCCCGCCATCAGGATCGGCTCAGTTAGCGAGCGGTGCAGGGGGATTTCATAACCGTCAGCCATGCTCAAATCAGCGCGCCGCCGCCAAAGCTGAAGAAAGCGAGGAAGAAACTCGTTGCCGCGAACGCGATCGATAGACCGAAGACAATCTGAATCAGCTTGCGCATTCCGCCCGACGTCTCGCCAAAGGCCAGCATCAATCCGGTCAAAGTGATGATGATCACCGCAACAATACGGGCGACCGGGCCTTCGATCGATTGTAAGATTTGATCAAGCGGGCCTTCCCATGGCATACCAGACCCAGCAGCATATGCAGGCGCAGCGAGTAGGGTGGCGCCCCCGAGCGCCAGCGCGGTTCGAATGGTCGACTTAAGAGTCATGACGTTTGTCCTTCTGTAACGAGTGAAAGAGAGCGAGAGATCAGTGGCTCGGTTACATAGTCGCCGCCATCAAATTCAAGGACGCGCACGGCCTCCTCGACGCGGCGATTTCCATCTGCCCGGCTCATAAAGAGGACCACATCGACTGCACTCGCGATGAGATCGAACGGCACATGGCGCGTGGCTTCCATGGTGAGTTGCTCCAGGCGCTGTAGCGCGCCGCGCGCAGAGTTCGCATGTAGTGTAGTGATGCCGCCGGGGTGACCGGTGTTCCACGCCTTCAAAAGATCGAGCGCTTCGCCGCCGCGAACTTCGCCGACAATGATCCGGTCCGGACGCAAGCGAAGCGTTGAACGAACAAGATCCTGAAGCGAAGTGTTCCCTTGATGAGTTCTGAGTTGAACTCTGTTTGGCGCGAGGCAGTTCAGCTCGCGTGTATCTTCAAGAATGACTATGCGGTCTTGCTCGAACACCGGTTCAGCCAGAAGCGCATTTGTGAAGGTGGTTTTTCCTGAGGAGGTTCCACCCGCAATCACGATATTGTCCCGCCGTTCTATGGCCGCTCGAAGCGCCGCGGAGAGCGCCGGCGATAGCGCGCCTTGATCGACATAATCTTCGAGCGAAAAGGGGCTTGCCGCGGGTTTGCGGATGGAAAAACAAGGCGCTGTAGCGACAGGCGGAAGCAGCCCTTCAAAACGTTCGCCGCTGCTCGGAAGTTCAGCAGAGACGATGGAAGAGGAGATTTTGAGGCGTGCGTCCCCAGCGCCTGCCGCCACGAGGCGAATGACCCGCTCGCGCGCTGCAGCGTCCAGAGAAGCTTTTGTGACGACAAATCCAATGCCTGCTCTCTCAACCCAGACAGATCCGTCCGGATTGGCCATAACCTCAATCGTTTGCGGGTCTTCTAGGGCCTCGCGAACCGTTCGACAGAACGCCGTTCGAAGCATCGCAGTGCGGCGCGCTTTAGTTTCCTGCATTGTGTCCGGCTTGGACATGGGGCTGCTCCTGAGGCGGGTTTTCGACCTCAGAAACTTGGGCGAATGAGCATGCTTGCGGAATTCTAAATGGCGGCATTCTCACGCATTTCTCGGCAAGTCCTCGCAATATCCCGCAACGGATCGCAAAAGCTCGTAAAATGGAGTTCTTTGATGTCCCAAACAGAAAACATTGGGCCTCACGCAGGCGTATAGTTTTATAATTCGAAAAAAAATTCTCAAATCGAGAACCCAATAATCAAAGGCAAACTCTAATGCAGTTATAGTTAAAACAGGATATTTGGCACACGAGTTGCCTCAGTCCGAAGTAGAATTGTGGGGACTGATAATGAAAAAATATACACTTGAAGAAAATAGCGTCACCAAACGCTATTCTTACCTGTGGCGCATGATGAATGACCGCTGGGCTTGGGAATATCAACGGCGTAACCCGGAATATCGAGAAGACGCCAAGACCATGTCGCGTGGCGACATCTCCGAGATGGAGGTTTGCCACAGCATTAAAGTTTATAAGTCACGCGTCTCACAATCGGTTGCTGAGCGATGGGGACTGATCATGATGGTCGATCCTGACCTCAACGCTATTGAAGCCAATGCGGTTTGGACCAAAGAAGCTTATCCGGACCAGGTCGCGATCAATGTCGTGCCGCGTGCTATAGGCGAGACTTGCGAAATCTATGACAAAAGCGTCCAGCTTTGCCAGATCTCGCACTTTACCGATTCCGTGGGCCGCGAATTTCTGATCACGCGCGGCAATGGCTGCCTGTTTCAAGCACGCTGCCGAGGCTTGTCGCTCCTTGGAATGGAGCCGGTGAAAATGGAACTCACCATGCCTGACTTCGAGAGTTATCAGCGAAAAGTCAAAGCTCATGAAGAAGGCATGCGCGTTCTTGGCACTGACCCGGAAGCCGAAACACCAAAATGGTCCAAACGTACCCAAATACTGCGCGATGGCTTGATCGTGCTCGATTGCTTAGAACTTGGAATGACGCGCAAAGAGATCGCAAATGTTCTTTATGGTATCGAGCGTGTCTCCGAGGAATGGGAGAGCGGGCGTATTCGCGACTCGGTCAACTATTTGATCTCGCGAGCGACCGCGCTGCGCGATGGCGGGTTCCGCGCGGAATTGCTCGGCAGTAACCTCGGGCCAATTAAGCAGGCCGCATAACCGAGAACGACAACGCATTGGTGCCTCGAAAGTCGCCGCGACTCATGCCTTATAATCAGGTCATGAGCCAGCAATTGCCGTTCAAACTCACCGAGGAAACCGTGCGTGATGCCGGGCTCAGGCCCGAAGATATCGGGTATTGGTGTCTCTTGGTTGACGGGTGCTACCACCTGTTTGATCGCGAAGAGCAGGCTCAGCAGGCTTATGAAAAGCTAAAACACGGAGTCCTGGTGCGGTGACACTTTTATCGGCTCGGGACTCGATTATGCACCGATCCTCCTACGGTCTCGCCTTCTGAGCGAGGGCAGGAGGACGGCCAATCTGCCGCCGGGCGGTCGCGCTGCAAGTGTTTTGGCCCTTTGTCCGTTTGAATAATCAATTTCATCATACCAAAACGCTTGCAGCCCGGCCTAGAAGCCCGGCGGCGCCATGGCCTTTCCACCTCCCACCCCCGCTCCTGCGGGGAAATCACTGAGTAGGAAAGGTGTGATACATCATGAGCCAGTCGCAAAATGTGTTTGCTAGCCTCGGACCGAGACCCCGCATGACTTTAGTTATTTGCAACGACCACGTCGCAGAAATCTGGGTGAATGGCCGTGCGCCCATCATTGCAGTTCGAGACTATGACGAAGGCGAAACTGACCGAGATCCAATACGAGACCAGGATGGTTTTGCTTATTCTCAAATCAACTGGAACGCGCCTGCATGGATGCTAGGACTGTCTCTCCAATGTCGGTGCTTAGATTAGCGTCGGATTAGAGTCGCTTGACAGTCTTCACCATTTGACCATCTCGTAGGACCTGAATGGTCACCTCAGAACGAACGAGCGAACTGCGCTCTCCCAATCGTGATTCCGTCTTTAAACACCGAAGCGATATCCAACAGTGTAGCTCGCTTTTCTATTTGTTTTTGGCGCCAGAGCGCTTCGTTCCCGTCCTCTTGCCGTGTGACCTGGTCGGCATTTGCTCGTCTTGAAACCGCTCCATCAAAGAAATATCCCCGCTGCTTCGCAGCTCCTCGCGGGGCATATTTCTTTGATGGAGCGGTGCTCCACTGGATTTCGCCCGCTTCGCGGTTCCATCTGCTCAAATGCCGACCTGATGGTCCGGCGTCGACGGGGACGAAGGGTCTTCGGGCGACAGCCAAAGAAACGAAAAGGAGAATACTTATGGCGAATGCACTTGGATATGTCAGCGAGACGAATTCAGGGTTTAAAGGCGCACTTGCGATGATCAACTTATCGGCTCCAATTCGGATCGAAAAGAACGATGAAAAAGCAGGCGAAGGCCAGCCCGATTATCGCATCTTCGCCGGAGAAACGAGCACAGAAATCGGTGGCGGCTGGGTCAGAAAGGCTAAGAGTTCGGGGCGCGATTATGTCTCAATCACGCTCGCAGATCCGCAAATTGGACCGAGAAAAATCTTTGCAAATCTCGCCCCGGTGAAAGGCCAAGATGGTCGGCACGTCATCCTCTGGAACCCTCGCGACTAAAGAGGAAACTGAGAAAAACTTGAACCGCGGTGGAGCGATCCATCGCGGTTCTTGTCGTTGCAGTCTTTATGGTTAACCCCACCAAGGAAAATTGCTGATGGCTATTTTTCCTATATAAATTAGGACTCTAGACCGGCACTTTCATCATCAGAAATCTACGAATAAGGGGAAACTGATGGCGAAACGGACGATTAAATCGAAGCGTAAGAACCCAGCTGAGTGGCTCACGCCACACGAGGCAGCGGCATATCTAGAATTATCTTACAGCACACTCGCGCACTACAGAAGTCAGGGCGGTGGCCCCATTTTCTATAAGTTTGGATGGCGTGTTGCCTATGCAGAACCAGACCTGATTGCTTGGCAAAACGGTCAGCGCTGGTCGTCTACGTCTAACAAACTGAAAGACTAAAAGATGCGCGCCGGTGTCACGATAATAACTGTGGTAGCTGCTGGCATCTGCTTGCTGACTCTGGTCTGGAATCCAAAGGAAAAGCTCATTTGGAATCGCACGCAAAGCGCTCCAATCGGACTATATTGGCTGAGCGATGGCCCATATAGATTGGGTGATTGGGTCATCGTCTCAGGGAAAAGCGCTGATGCGGAGTGGGCTGAAAACCAAGGATATGTTGGTCGAGATTGGCCGCTACTCAAGCGAGTTTCGGCGCTTCCTGGCGACACGATTTGCCGTGATCAGGCGGAGATATCGATCAACAATGAACTCGTCGGCGTCGCCAAAATGAGGGATAAAGCAGAGCGAGCGTTACCGCGATGGTCAGGATGCGTCACGCTGAAAGCGGATCAGGTTTTCCTGCTGAACAAGCATCCTGACAGTCTCGATGGACGGTATTTTGGCCCCACTTCAAAAGACGACCTTATGGGCCGCGCCTACAAGGTCGACCTATTCTGAAGGCGCGGAAGCGCCGGTAGAGCGAACTCAGAGGAATGACAGGAAATATGCAGCGAATCCGAACGGGCAAGATAAAAGCTCATGCACCAGGAGGCACCTAAGACATTGTCTGCACATCTCTTTTTTGGCGCCCGTTGCCGCGTTTTGCGGTGCACGTGTTCCGCGGCGATTTCCACGCATGGTTTGAAGGGATTCTATAGATGACCATAGAAGACGCATTTACGCCGCGCCTTGGTAAAATTCGCGATCGCGGTTCAGCAGGCGGAGCTCGTCTTAGAAAACGTGTGACCACGACTGCGAAACAGATCGCAGGTTCAGGCCGACGCAATTCATTTTCTGGCAAACGATTGGGGCGCGGACAATCATCGGCAATGCACGCAAATTTTGCGGTTAAAAGATACGCCGTTCAAAAGATGCGCCGCGTGATGGTCAAAGCCTATATCGCTAAGCCAGGAAAAATTGTTGGGGCAGGGGTCTTTTCTAAGCATCTTAATTATCTCCAGCGAGACGGCGTTGAGCGCGATGGAACAGGAGGCGAGCTTTATTCGCGCGAAGGACGGGAAGTCGATACGGATGCTTTCGCGAAGCGCAGTCAAACAGACCGGCATCAGTTTCGTTTTATCGTCTCCCCAGAGGACGCTGAAAAAATCAAGGATCTAAGAGCCTACACCCGAGAGCTCATGGAGAATATAGAGCGTGACCTTGGAACGAAGCTCGAGTGGGTGGCGGTAGACCATCATAATACTGGGCGCAGTCATACCCACATAGTCGTCCGCGGAAAGGAACCGTCAGGCATGGATCTGATTATCGCCCCCAACTATATCAGTAGAGGGCTCAGAGAACGCGCCTCCATACTCGCGACCGAGATACTTGGCCCACGCCGAGAAATGGAGATCTTGCGGCAGCGTGGGCGTGAGGTTGAACAGGATCGTTTCACACAAATAGATCGCGGGATCGGTCGGCTCGAATCAGAGGGTACACTAGCGGTTTCGCCCGTGACCACCACAAAAGAACGTTTCGATCGTGCTCTCCAGCTTCAGCGTTTGAAACATTTGCAGAGTCTGAAGCTTGCTCGAAAAATCTATTCGAACCAGTGGCTGTTAGAGCCAGGTTGGCAGGACGCACTAAAGGCCATGGGGCGACGTGGAGATATCATCAAAGCCATCTCCGCGGGAATTGAACCCGGTCAGGTTCCTATCAGTGTTCGCTTCATCGAAGAGCGCTCCGAAAGCTCTGGCCCTCTAACCGGTATCGTTCAGCGGCAAGGACCCATTGATGAACTTCGCGATACCCGATTTTTATTGGTGAAGGACTTTAATGGTGACACTTGGTTTGTTAGCGCGGGCGCGCTCAAGGACGGTCCTCTGCCTCCAAAAGGGGCAGTTGTGGAAGTCCAAAAATCGAAAGCGCTACCTCGACAATCGGATCGAACGATTGCTTATATCGCAGATAGGGCGGGCGGGTATTATTCTGAAAAGATTCACGCTGAATTTGACCCTTCATCCAGTGTTGCTTATCGCCTCGCCCATAAACGAAGATTAGAAGCGCTTCGGCGTACTGGTATAGTTGAGCGTCTTAAAGACGGTCGCTGGCGAATAGATCAGGATTTCCTGAGCCGGGCAGGGACCCACGAATCCAGAGTGGGTTCAACAAGAATCGAAGTGAAATCGTGGTTGAGCATCCAGGCGCAGGTCAAAGCCATCGGTGAAACCTGGCTGGATAAAGCCGATCTTGATGCACTTGGAGCTGGCTCTTCTGGCGATCTCAATAGTGCCAGAAAAATGCGTCTTCAGCATTTGAGAATCCTCGGTGTTTTGAATCCGGATCAACACGCAATTTCAGATCTCTCGGTCAGGAAGATGAACGCTGATGAATTAAAGGCGGCCTATGCACGTCTGGGAGGAACATCAAATCGCTCCGGGAAAGAACTGCGTGCAGGTGCGACTTTCGAGGGCAGTTTTGAGGGGACGGTTGATCTCGGGCAAGGGCGGTTCGCGTTGATCGGTCAATCCAAAGAATTTGCGCTTGTACCATGGCGGAAAGATATGGATCACCATCGTGGAAAGAACCTAACGATTAAAGTACGCCAAAGGGGAATCGATTGGAGCCTTCCTAGATCGAGAAAGCGGGGGATTTCGAGATGATCAAAAAATGCGTTTAACAACGTATCGGAAGTTGCCTGTTTGCGGGGATAGATTTCTCCGCGTCCGTTTAATGCCGCGTATTATTATCAACTTTGGTTTGGGGTATTAGCGGAACGGCGGTTTCTTCCTAAAACCGGACATAAAAAAGAGCACTTGGATCCCGGAAGAAACCACAAGGCTCAACATCTACGCCGTTTTTTTGCATCAATACTAGAACCGTAATGCTCCGCGGGAAAACGACCGTGAAATCGTGTCCTTGGGTACGGATATTCCAAAATCCAACCAATGCACGACGTTGTAAAAGTATTGCCCGCCGCTGGTGTAGCGCCTCAGAATTTCTCGCATATCTGACTTGGTCCGAAAACGACAGATCTGTATCGCCATCGACTTCCTCACATCGTCGCTTTGATGATGCAACATCTCATCAATTACTCCGCTCGACAAAAGCTTGGTTTGCCGACCCGTCATCAGCTGAATTATCTTGGCCAAATGAGTCCAATTCCCCTCATGTCGGAGACAAATCTCGATATCGTCTTTAGCAAGCGCGAGGTACGTCTTAGCCGTCGCGCTCGCTACGTGCTTGTTTGGAGATAGCATCAGTAGAGCGTTGTCCGCTCTGTGCTTCTCATCATAGGATTTGATCCAGTCTCGCAACAACGGCAAATCGCTACTTCGTCCGAATTTCTCAAAGTACCTAAGGATGAGTTCATTCGGCACTAATCGAGCAAAACGTACAAGTTCCCGCATGAGGTCAATTTTTTGTCCGTGACTGGCTTCGGCGATAGCATCCGCACTCGCTTGGTCCATGTTTCCGAGCCACTTCTCTTTTGCTGCGTCGTCCTCCAACTCAGGTCTGCAAAAGCCTTTGTATTCCTCGCGAGGAGATGACAGAATGAGATCATCCTCGCGTTTCGTGGCGCATTTCACGTACGCAAACCACAATTGCGATATGTCGTCCGGGAACTCGTCCCTCATGTCTTCCAGTTCTTTGCAATTAAATATGCTGAAGTAAGCTCTTTGATATTCAGCATACTCTTCCAGCCCCTCGGTCGAGCCCACCGACCCAAAACCAAAAAACGAATTCCGGCTTTTTCGTTTTATCAGCACTTCCTTCGCGTCTGGTAACGCGATGATATCGCCATCGGCCAATTGCAAAAGAAGTACCTTCAGACGGATTCTCGGAGATTTGTCTTGCAGGCAAACGACAAGCGCATTTTCATCGAACATCGATCGATTGCGCATGCGATCGATGCAAGCAGAGCGGACGCTTTCGCTAGCGTGTTCAAGCCCGGTCATAAGAACCGATGCTGGGATCTGGTCAATTGACTCAAAAACTCGAGAAACAATCTCTGGCTCAATCCCATCCGATGATGAGGAAATAAGCTCGATCAAAGCTTCGGTCGGATTCGTGAGGACTAGTAATTCCAGCAATGTTCGGAGCGCTGTTTCCCGGGTTTTGTAATTATCTCGTCCGTACTCTGCCCGTACCGTTTCCAGGTACTGGTCTCCCCCCCAGTGCCCAATGTAACTCAGCGCAGCTGATCTAACTTCTGGGGGACTCGTTTGAGCGAATATCGTGTTCATCACAATTTCGAACGTTGGCCAGGTTGAATCGACGAGATTCTCACCTGTCAGGTCCAGTGCGCGGATCGCTCCAATCGATATGGCTTGATTGCGGATCCGGATCATGCAGAACCGAACGAAATCTGCGCCTGAAATATCTCCCGCTTTTTCGAATATCCAAAACCACAATGGACAAGAATCGTTGGATGAATGCGAGAGTCCGGATTCTATAAGTCCTCGCACCTCAAAGTTGCTGAGAGCTACATCTAATCGGCTCCGAAACAAGATATTCGCATCGTGTACGCCTAATTCACGCTCTTCTAGACCGGACGCATTTTGCGTTGAAGCAATTAATCGAAGTCTCGCCAGGTCGACTGGATCGAACCCCGACTCGGTGTCGTAGGACTGTATATGAGTCGGTAGCGCTTGAAGAAATTTCAATGCGTCCTTGTCGAAGCGATATGGTTCGTTTTGTTCTGTTTTTTCGGGTACTGCCGGGGATGGAACCGCTTTGTCGGAATCGTTCTGATGTCGATCGAGGCCGTTTACAAACTCTAGAACGATCCCGAACAGAATTCTCGAAAACTGATCAGTCGTGTCGTACTTCTGATAAGTAAGCTCCTTTGAGTCCTCTACTTCGGTGCGGAGTGCCAAAATACGCGACACTGAATCGGATGGATTTTCGCGCAAGACTTGAGGTATGGTCTTAAAGACTAGAGCGATTTCTGGACGCCCACTCTGCGCCCTTCTCGCCTGAACCCGCCGGAACTCTTCTTCGAAACCTGAAGTATATTCGTTGTCACCACCCGGTGGTGTACCCCATTTAGCATGCAGAATACCCACAAATAGATCGCATTGATCCACCAACTCATTGATTGCGTCCTGAGCCCTACGCCCTTGCGCGGTCACAACTTCCCAACGAAGTACCTGAAGCAATATACCTTGGTGACGCCCAACGGTGTGATTTATCGTTTCGATCACGTCCAGCGCCAAATCGCGCTCCCGCTGGACATCTCCAGGAGAGGCAATGAATACTTTAAGTGGTCGACCCGTAGTCATCCTTCACTTGTCCAGTCTCGATTAATCGCAAACAAAATCTGATCCGACCCGGAACTAACAAATAGGTATTCCATGCCTCGTTGCTAGGTGGCCAGCACCTCTGTTCATACAGCGATTCAGAATACTTGTGCTGCTTCAAAATCCATTCAACTGGCATCGGTATTTTAATTACCGAAAACGATCCCTTGCCATTCTTCCGGATTGGTCGCGATTTGCTTCTCCGCTTTTCCCAATGTGTACATCAATTGCAGTAGGTCCGGAAAACAATCAAAGACCCGCTTCCAGTCCGAGTTAAGTTTATCGATCACCAATTTCATTTCCCCGGCCAAGTCATTCCCGAAATCGAGCTCGCGGTCGAACAGGCTGGATTTAGGCTTGCTTCTATTGATGGCACTCTCCAAAATGAGGCAATTGTAAATTGCCATGTCGGTTTCTAGATCGTTGCTCAACAGTGACCCAAAGAAGTTGTGTTTCGCACATGCTGCCTCGAACACTTCGATATCCAAGTGACCCCCAAACACGTTCCGGACGGCTTTCCAACGAGATGCTGTATCTTTAGCTCGACCTATCGTTTTAACTTGGTCGGCTGATAGGAGTTGGCGCAGCTCCTTGGTTTCGAGCAGATCTGACATGAGCCCCTCGGCGTGTTCGAGAGTGACGAGCATATCAACAACGCTAAACATCGAGGGCGCGAGCCCCTTAATTTGCTCTCTCTTGGAATTGAATACGCGAGAGCGCATCTCACTTTGTTCGTGATAAATTTTTCGCATCCTGAATAAGATGTGCCAGATCTTGATTTGCAACGCTGCATATCGATGAGTCAGAGTGGCGCCAGCAGGATTAGACATCTAACAACTCCAACAATTAGCTACATTAGTCTTGATGCGATTCTGGTCCCTGGATGAAGGCGTTCAGATAAGCCAGAGCATCGGCTCCTCCGACAGTGTTTACCCACTCATTCGTCAATCTGCGAACATTCAATTTATGTGGGACGTGCAATTTTGTTATGTCTTCTTTTGCTCGCAAAGCCGAACGATCAAAGACGCTCAGCTTAGCCGATAGATATGACGATGACACCCGCGGTTACGGCGACGGCGCAGAGGATTTTTTGCACGGACAATTCTTCTTTTAGGAAAACCACTCCGATAAGAGCAGCGAATAGGATGCTGGTTTCTCTAAGTGCTGACACGCCCCCCATGGTGTTCAAGCTCATTGCCCAAACCGCGATGCAATAGCCCAATGTGCTGAGAACTCCTGCGATGAGGGCTGTCAGACCTTCACGACCGCGAGGCATGGGCAGAGCTTCTCGACGAATGAACACGTAAGTGAGCGGGATCAAAATGCCAGCCACGACTGCCTGCCAAGCGGCATATCCAAGTGCGTTTTCCCCAACGCGAACACCGATGCCATCGACCACCATGTATGATGCGATGAACCCACCCGCCATTAATGCCGCCATAGTCGTTTTTGCATCGGCACGTTTAGATCCTGTCGTAAGGACCAAAATGCCAAGGGAAATGAGTAGAATGCCAATCAGCGTTCTGACTCCTGGCACCTCTTGCGCGAATAATGCTGCGCCCGTCGTCACTAAAAGTGGCGCTGAGCCTCGCGCGATCGGATAAACGTTTGCGAGGTCTCCATCGCGATATGCTCGGATCAAAAACAAACAGTAGGCGACTTGTAGGACCGACGAGAAGACAATGAAGGGCCAGCTAGCTGGCGATGGCGGCGTTAATACCAATGCGAACGGTATCGCGGCGCATGCTCCAATCAGCGTAATGATAGAAATCGACCAGAGCCGATCATCACTTCCTTTTACAACCGCGTTCCAGCCGGCATGAACGATCGCGGATGCGATAAGAAGCGAAATAACAAGAACAGACACGCTGTCTGAATTGGGACAGTTTTCGCGACTCGTCGACTCATACTCGATACAAAAATTGTTTCGGATTACCCCGCAAAATCAGAGCTCAATACGGACACTTGGCCAACGATTGATCCAATCCTTGGTCCTAATGCGGTTTTGAAATGCCTCGCGTTTGTGTTTCTCTTTAGAGGTTGGACGCAAGACCATATTTTGAAGGTCGTCGAATCCGAACGGTGCAATTAACTCGCACTCACTGCCGATCCTTCTCGCAGCAATCGCGGTGGCGGTTTCTGGCCAGAACGTCATGGCATCTGCCACATCCGTATATGGGCAATCATTGTTTCTGATGTGCATCCTCGCTTGGTTTTTGACGGACCAATCAAAGCTAAGATCGAGGCGGTTCAGCTTTTGCTCGATTTCTAAGTCGGCTTGGGGTGAAACCCTTTGTGCGTCGAACCAAAGAACGTCGATATCGCCATCCCGGCAATCGCTCTCCAAACCGTGCAACTCATCCCAGACCAGATTTCGTACGAATCCGGCTCCGATGCAGGCTGTTTCGATATTTAGTCGCTGCACGAGTCCGAGTGCATGCCATCGAATGGGATCTCTTTTGAGTAGATCGATTATGAAGTCGCGCACAGGGTGAGTTTGACTTCATCGCCTCATACTCGCAATGACAGAGTGAATGACATCCACAACCTAACGATCATTTTCATGAACGAATGCGCGATAATGGTGACTGGCCTGCCGGCGTCTGGCAAAACCACGCTGGGCTGTCGAATAGCGGCGGAGCTATCTTGGCCTTATCTGGATAAAGACGACTTCTTAGAGGCAATGTTCGACTCACAAGGTTTGGGTGATGAGCAATGGCGCCGACGGCTCAGCATCGAAGCAGACGAACAGTTTGAAATCAGAGCACTTGAACAATCCAATACAGTGCTCGTCTCTCACTGGCGTCCACGCGGTAGAACGGATACCGGTACGCCCGTGGATTGGGTCAATCGGCATTTCCAAAACACTATCGAAGTATATTGCGAGTGTGACCCAGAGCTAGCAACGCGCCGGTTTGTCAGCCGAACGCGGCATCCGGGTCACCTAGACGAAACGAAGTCCGAGGAAGCTATTCTCTCTTGGATGCATGATATGGCGGCTTTGTACCCTCTTAGCTGTGCTAAAGTCATAAGAGTTCCCTCGGTCAGCGACATTTTAATTCAAGGCGTGGTCGATGAAATAAGGCAACTGGGGCTCTGAGCGATCTTCGCCAATGTCCGCTTTTGCTCGCCGAACAGCAATGGTTCTCCGAGATCTAATCGGTTGCACTTGAATGGTCTCCAGACATCATAACTAGCGAATTCGTCCCACATGTCGCTTGGCGGATTGATTGATGCGCGCTTTTGCCGCCAATTGCTGTGGTCGTGGGAGCCTGCATCCATCAAGATTAACGCGTTTTCGTTCAGAAAAGGCTTAGGTGAAATGTCGCCATCGAAGATCTTGATTGGTCAGTTTATCGTTGTTCTCTTGATCATCGTGACAACGGTTTGGGGTGCCACGCAATGGACAGCTTATTCGCTCGAATACCAACCAGCTCTCGGACGCCCTTGGTTCTATGCGGATGAGTTTCCGGTCTATCTACCCTGGAGACTATTCCAATGGTGGTATGCATATGAAGCTTACGCGCCAGGTGTATTCGCGCGAGCAGGCGTGATTGCCGCGAGCGGAGGCCTATTTGGGATCCTCGCAGCTGTGATTGGCTCCGTCTGGCGTTCGCGATGGGAGAAACAAGTTACAACTTATGGCTCTGCCCGTTGGGCAGAGCCGAGGGATATCCGTAAAGCTGGCTTACTTAGGTCTGACGGTGTTTTTCTCGGTCAATGGCATGGTAAATATCTTCGTCACGCTGGACCAGAGCATGTACTCGCCATAGCGCCGACCCGCTCAGGTAAAGGGGTAGGGCTCGTTGTGCCAACTTTACTGTCCTGGACCGGTAGCGCGTTAGTCCACGATATCAAGGGCGAGAATTGGGAAATCACTTCCGGTTGGCGGTCGATCTTCAGCAATTGCCACAAGTTCAATCCGGTTGAACTCAACTCTTCGCGTTTCAACCCTCTGGCCGAAGTCCGGCTTGGACGGTACGAAGTCCGCGACGTTCAAAACATCGCCGACATACTGATAGATCCAGATGGGTCTTTGAAATCCAGGGATCACTGGGACAAGACCGCCTATGCTTTGCTCGTGGGCGTCATTATTCATGTGCTTTACGCCGAAAACGATAAAACGCTCGCGGGATGCGTTCGCTTTTTATCTGATCCAGCACGGACCATAAAAGACACGGTCGATGTTATGGCCAAGACGGCTCATCTCCCAAATGGTGGGACACACTCAAGTGTACTCCAGGCGGCGGGAGAGCTTGCGAAGAAGACGGAAAATGAAGCGTCTGGGGTCCTATCAACCACACTCAGCCTGTTATCCCTCTATCGCGACCCAGTGGTCGCACAGGTCACATCGACAAGCGATTGGACGATCGACGATCTGATAAGCGCTGAGCGGCCCGTTTCGATCTACTTGTCGATACCGCCATCAGACATCTCACGAACGAAACCGCTTGTGCGGCTCATGCTCAATCAGATTGCGCGCCGGCTCACCGAAAAACTACCCAGGGATGGGGGTCGTAAAGTGCTTCTCATGCTGGACGAGTTTCCAGCCTTGGGTCGTCTCGATTTCTTCGAGAATGCGCTCGCTTTCATGGCTGGCTACGGCGTGCGCGCTTTTTTGATCGCCCAATCGCTCAATCAAATCGAAAAAGCCTATGGACCCAATCATTCAATTTTGGACAATTGCCATGTCAGAGTGGCATTCGCCACAAATGACGAACGCACAGCCAAACGTTTTTCAGATGCACTCGGCACCAAAACAGAGTTGCGCTCTCAAAAGAATTATACAGGGCACCGACTAGCACCGTGGCTCAGCCATATGATGGTGGCGCGTCAGGAAACGCAGCGTCCGCTACTTACGCCAGGGGAGATCATGCAGATGCCGCCGCAAGAGCAGGTCGTCATGGTGTCGGGGATGGCGCCCATTCAATGCGCCAAGCTTCGCTACTATGCCGACCGCAACTTTAATCAGCGGTTACTGCCCGCTGTTGCGCTCGAAGAAGTATCACCTTCGAAATTACCCGGCATCCAAACAGCGAACACCGAAAGCGCGATGCAGAATGCTGAAAGTAGCGAAAATGGCGGGCATGAAGTGGTACGAGAATTCGTTCAGGAAAAACCTCAAACACCGAAGATCGATCCAACCGAACAAACCAAATCAACAGACGACGGGCCTGACGCCCAGATCGACCAATCCCTTGAAACCATACGAAAGGCGGCAGCGCTGGATCGAGCAGATCCGGATACGCTCCCGAATTTTTAATCTCATGACTAAAGCACGCGTAAACTTGAGACTTTCAACAAACATCCACGCCGAACTTTGTCGAAGAGCAGACGCTTACGGGCTGACCAAGACTGCAATCCTCGAAGCGGCCTTGGACCATTACTTCAATCCCGAGAACGCGAACCGGTTGGAAGATCGCGTCATGAATAGGATGGATTTGATCGCTGATCGATTAGACCATATCGAGCGAGGCAGTTCGCTCATATTGGAAGCTTTCGGCCAATACGTCTTCTACTGGCTCGCGCGGACAGATCCACTGCCGGACGGGGAGCGGGAAGCGGCACAAGCCCTGGCGGAACGTCGGTTTGACTTCTTTATTGGGCAAGTCAGTCGTCAACTCATCAATGAAGGCCGATGGCGCAAAATCGATGAACCGCCCTTATGAGTGATTTCTATTATATTGCTGACGGGCAACTACGGATTTGGAAGCGGGGTCAGATCGCGATCTTGTTTAGCAATCCAGCAACGTGCTCCAATGATGCGCCTCGACCGTAGCGCTCTCGATTGAGCGTGTGGCCGAAGACATCTCGCCGAATCCTATCGTCTATCCCAGCGGCCAACATCCGGTCTTCAAACGAGTGGCGCAACGAATAGAAAGAGTGATCTGGCGTTTCCAACAAATCATTTTCGCGAAGATATTTGTTCACGGTGGCGCTCAGCGCAGATTTGTCTCGATAGCGCGGAAACCCCTCTGGATGAGCTTTGAATACCTCAAGTGACACACCGGTGAGCGGAATTTTTCGCCTCGCGTGCACAGTTTTCAACTGCCGACCTTCTGGTTCAATTGAGACGTGCGGTACATCATGATCAAGGATGATCGTTTTCTTGGTCAGTGCCGCTCCTTCTGATGGTCTGTAGCCGGTATTGATCATGCCAATGAGAATGCCGCGCGCTTCTTCATTCAGTCCGGATAAGGCACCATCGGCTAAGATTTTGTTTTTGATCCAAGACACGCTGAATGGCGGGCGAGTTGTCTTCTCACCCTGTTTGAACGAAAGCTCCCCGAGCGGAAGATCCAGACCGAGCCGCTTCATCTTGTTCACGGTCTTCAAAATGTCGCTGATATGGATCAGATCTTTGTTCGCGCTGTTTGCTGTCACATTGCCGGCTTCGATGCGCTCAAGCCAGTATTGGCGAAAATCTAGCATATCGTCGCGTGTGATCGCATCGATAGGCTTATTCCCGATTAGAGAAACAAGGTTCCGGATCGCTTTCTTCCTGGGGTTTTGCCAACGACGCAATTGGTCTGCACTTTTCCCAATCGTTTTTTCCCGGGCGAGGAGCCAATAAAGCTCTAGGGCCTCTTCGATCGTGAGAGCGGGCTTTTGGGCGGTCCCGAGTAGGGCGGTTGCTTCGATGGCATCAGGTTCGCCATTGGGTGCTTCCACAGCCTCAATCCTAGGGAGTAGCTTTTCATAAGGCAGCTGGGAGACCGCGTTGACTTCCATGTATCGAAACCCGCGCATGTCCGCTAGATCTCTGGCCGCCTGATATCGTTCCATAGCAACCTCGGACCGGCCAGATAGTTTGGCTTCCCATCCCTCGATCAAGTGGGACCACGCGTCTTCAGCCTTACGGCGAGCTATGCTTTCGGAATCTGTGTGTAAGCTCACCCAAACCGTCGAGCGTGTCTCCACGTCCTTATACCGAGCGGGTACGCGGCGTCGTAATTGATAGGTGTTTGCGCGCTTGAAAACTGACACGTACGAATCCTTTTGTGCAGCAAAATGTGTAGCAAAATGTGCAGCAAATTCTGGACCAGACGCACTGGATCACTTGCAATAACACGGTAGTTCCATGTTATTGTTGGATATTAATTTCGGTGAGATGTAAATGGCTGGCGGAGAGGAAGGGATTCGAACCCTCGATACGCTTATCACGTATACTCCCTTAGCAGGGGAGCGCCTTCAGCCACTCGGCCACCTCTCCGCGAGGTTGAAACCCCTAATAATATCGCTCGGGGATGGCAAGTCGTGATCTCGGCTTTGATGCGGCTTTTCGCAGATGGGCTTGCAAGCCAGGCAGAGCAGGCCTATGCCGCGCGTATGAATAAAATTTCGCTTTATAAGGGTGATTTGCCCGCTGATTTGGATCTGGGGTCGGTGATTGCGGTTGATACCGAGGCGATGGGACTGGATCCAGGGCGTGATGCGCTCTGTGTGGTACAGATCTCGGCAGGTGATGGCGCCGCGCATGTGGTGCAATTGGAGCGGAGCTATGATTGTCCCAATCTAAAGGCGCTTTTGGCTGATCCCAAAGTGTTGAAAATCTTCCATTTCGCACGGTTCGATGTGGCGATGATGAAGAAATGGTTGGGCATTACTTGCGCACCCGTGTGGTGCACGAAAATCGCTTCGAAACTGGCCCGAACCTATACGGACCGACATGGACTGAAAGATGTCACGCGGGAGCTGATTGGCGCGAATATGGACAAGTCGCAGCAATCCTCCGATTGGGGCGCCGCTGAGCTCAGTGATCAGCAATTGCAATACGCTGCGAGCGACGTTTTGCATTTGCATGAGATTCGCCGCGGTTTACTGGCCATGTTGGAGCGAGAAGGACGAGTCGACTTGGCGCAGGCCTGTTTTAATTTTCTGCCCGTGCGGGCCGATCTCGACCTCAGCGGTTGGGGCGAGACAGACATTTTCGCCCATAGTTGATGCAGAAATGACGGAACTGTCATGTCGCCGCCCTGTTCCTGCTTGAATTTGTTCCATAATAAAGACTGATGACCACCGCACACACAGAAATGTTGGCTCAATGGGCCCCGCAACGCCAAATGACTTTGGCCCAGGCGCGCCGTCGATCCTCTATGGTCGGTCTGTTGCGCATGCTGTTCGTCGCAGGGGCGGCCATCTCGGCCGGAGTGATTATTGGCCCAATCGCGGCAACAACTATGTCGGGGTCTGGGCAGCAAATTGATAAGCTTGAAGGCGACGAAATTGTCACCATGGTCAATGCGCGCTTTACCGGACGCAACATTTCCGGCGATGCCTATGTGATCACCGCTGACGCGGCTCAGAGACGCCGGGCCGATCCGAGTGTGATCAATCTAACCAGTCCACGCCTTGTCGATGATAAAGGCACAGAGGTCAGCGCGCCGGTCGGCGTCTATTATCAAAACTCAGAATATTTGGATCTGTTTCAAGCGGTTAAAGTTCGCGATGCGGAAGGGTATGAGTTTACCACGACGGCCGCCCGCATCTTCGTTCAAGAAGGCCGTGTGCAAGGATTGGAACCGCTGAGCGGCAATGGCCCCCTTGGCGATGTGCGTGCAGACTCCTATGAGATTGAAGACGAAGGTGATCGAGTTATTTTTCGCGGCAATGTCGATTTGACATTATATCCAAACGCGCGAGAAGATTCAGAAACACCGCCTGGTGATGAGTAGAGGATGACCGAAATGCAATTGAAGGCCGTTTTTTGTGCGCTCGCCCTTGCCGTGAGCGGTCCTGCCGTCGCCCAAGTGTCGGGGGAGGGTGGTCCCATTCGCGTCACTGCGGATCGTTCGGAAGTGCTCGATAAAGAACGAAAAGTGGTTTTGATCGATAATGTTGACATTACCCAGGGCACGGCGCGATTGCGGGCTGACATTGTCACCATCGAATATGGTGGCGGTGGAGGGACCACGACCACAGGTCTGGGGTCGAATTTTGGCGATATTCGAACCATGACGGCGCGTGGGAATGTCTTCTATGTCACCCCGGAACTCAAAGTGAATGGTGATTTGGGGGTCTACGTGGCCTCGACCGACAGTATTACTCTGACGGGAAATATTATTCTGGTTCGCGGTGAAGATGTCGCCAAAGGGGACCGACTCGTGATGGAACTGGCCGCGGGAAAGACCACAATGGACGGGGGAGATACCCAAGTTAAGATGGTCATCAACCCGGGGGAAGGAAACGGTCGATAAAATTCAATCTATCGACCTAAACGGATTTTAAGCCTGTTATTCTAAGTGATTGAGTTGGGAGCTAATCACTGGAAGGAGCCGAAACATATGGACCAGACTGGCCAAGGCCTCGTCGCAACCGGACTCGCCAAATCATTTGGCAAGCGCCAGGTTGTCCATGATGTTTCGCTGAGTTTACAGCGGGGCGAAGTCGTTGGGTTGCTAGGCCCGAACGGCGCGGGGAAAACCACTTGTTTTTACATGATCATGGGCCTGATTGGCGCAGATGATGGAATGATTCACATTGACGGTGCGGATGTAACGGCTTTGCCGATGTATCAGCGCGCCCGTCTTGGCCTCGGCTATTTGCCACAAGAGGCCAGTATTTTCCGCGGCATGAATGTCGAAGAGAATATTATGGCGGTGGTCGAATTGGTTGAGCGCGATAAGTCTGAGCGTCAAAACCAAGTCGATTCCCTGCTTGAAGAGCTGCATATTACGCATTTGCGCAAACAGCCTTCGACCAGCCTGTCTGGGGGGGAACGTCGCCGGGTTGAGATCGCCCGCGCATTGGCCTCGCGCCCAGCCTTCATGCTTTTGGATGAACCGTTTACGGGCATCGATCCATTGGCCATTTCAGATATTTCAGACTTGGTAGGATACCTCAAAGAACGTGGCCTGGGTGTGTTGATCACGGATCACCAGGTGCGTGAAACGTTACAAATCGTCGATCGTGCGTCGATCATCTATGAAGGCAGTGTCTTGTTTGAAGGCGCGCCAGATGAGGTGCTTCGCAATGAAGACGTTCGCCGGGTTTATCTCGGCCAGAGATTTGCGGCGTAGAGGACGGTTCAATGAGTGCCTATCAACGCTTAGACATGCGCCAGGGGCAATCCCTGGTGATGACGCCGCAACTGCAGCAAGCGATCAAGCTTTTGCAGCTTTCCAATATCGAACTGGCTGAATTCGTCGCTGAAGAGATTGAGCGGAACCCGCTGCTTGAGCGCGGAGACAATGCGCCGGCTGAAGACTTTGACGGAGATATCGACAAAGCCAAAGGGCGTGATGAACTCTCGCTCGATGGGTCGGACGGCATGGGCACAGCCCGCGATGCCGTCGATGCTTCGGACAGCGATATGTATGAAGCTGGCACCGGGTCAGACGAAGCCCGCACAGCGAATAGTCAATCTGGGCCTTCGGCCAGCACGGATTGGTCAAATGTCGGCTCTGGCCGAGGTGGCGGCGAGGACTTTGACTTTGAAGGGTCTTTGTCGAGTGAGAAATCACTGCACCATCACTTGCATGATCAGCTTGCCATGGCCGGGCTTAGCCAAGCCGATAGCTTGATCGGGGCGCGTCTGATCGATGAGACCGATGAGTCCGGGTTTTGCAAAGTCGATCTCGAAGAAGTTGCTAAAGCGCTCGGTGCAGATTCGGCCAATGTGGCCGCCGTGCTTGACGTCTGCCAGGGCTTTGATCCGACCGGCGTTATGGCGCGGGATTTGACGGAATGTCTGGCGCTTCAATTGAAAGAACGTGATCGCTTAGACCCGGTCATGCAGACCTTCCTCGATAATCTGCATCTGGCCGCTAAGCACGATATCAAAGCACTGTCGGACGTTTGCGGCGTCGATAAAGAAGATGTCATGGACATGTTGGCCGAGCTTCGCACACTCAGCCCGCGCCCGGCGTCTGGTTTTGCGACCGAGGCGACCATTGCGGTAGCTCCGGACGTGTTCGTGAAAGAACTTCCAAACGGCATGTTCGCAGTTGAGCTTAATGCTGAAACCCTGCCGCGTGTGTTGATGGACAAAGCGTACTATGCAGAAGTCAGCGCATTGCCGATGCGAGACAAAGAAAAAGAGTTCATTTCCGAGTGCGCCGCGAACGCGACTTGGTTGATTAAGTCGCTTGATCAACGCGCGCGAACGATTTTGAAAGTTGCGAGCGAGATTGTTCGCCAACAAGACGCGTTTTTTGCACATGGTGTTGCGCATCTGCGCCCACTCAATTTGAAGCAAGTGGCCGATGCCATTGAAATGCACGAATCCACGGTGAGCCGTGTGACGAGCAATAAGTACATGGCCACGCCGCGCGGCCTGTTTGAACTGAAATACTTCTTTTCAGCTGCCATTCCGTCTACGGGCGGTGGTGAGGCGCACTCAGCTGAAGCGGTTCGCTATCGGATCAAGCAATTGATCGACGAGGAAGGCGATAAGGTTCTGTCCGATGACAAAATCGTCGAGATCCTCACCGAGTTCGGGATCGAGATCGCGCGCCGAACCGTTGCGAAGTATCGCGAAAGCTTGGGCATTCCGAGTTCGGTTCAGCGCCGGCGTTTACTGAAAGCCAGCGCTTAAACCTGTTTCGTTTTGGGTGGCCTAAAGAACGTCCAGCATTTCTGCGACCAGAGGATGCCGGACGACATCCTGGCCTTGCAAACGGATGACGGACGCACCGGAGAGTTTCTCTAGCCGCTCTGCAGCTTTGCCGAGACCGGACAATTCGGGCAGCAAATCGCTTTGGGCGGGATCTCCGGTCACGACCATTGTGGAATGCCATCCGAGTCGCGTCAGCAGCATCTTGATCTGGGTATAAGTACAGTTCTGCGCTTCATCGATCACGACAAAAGCATTGTTCAATGTCCGTCCGCGCATGAAGCCGATGGGCGCGATCTCAATCAATCCCTCGGCCATCATATGTTTCAATTGCTGTGGGCTGAGGCGATCTGACAATGCATCATAGAGCGGGCGTAGATAGGGCGCGAGTTTGTCTTCCATAGCACCGGGCAAAAATCCGATTTGCTCGCCCGCTTCAACCGCCGGGCGTGACAGGATGATCCGCGCCACTTTGCCTTTCTGGAGCGCTTCGACCGCTTTGCAGATGGCGAGATATGTTTTGCCTGTACCCGCCGGACCGAGCGCACAGACGAGCGATTTGTCTTCCAAAGCTTCAAGCAATCGGGCTTGATTCTCGGATCGCGGTTTTACGGTCTTTTGATATCGTTGATTTCGTGAGCCATGCGCTGGCGTTGCCCGTTTGGGTTCATCGGCATCATCGGGGTGCCAGTCCTTTCCACCGCCTGGAATCGCGTAGAGTTGTGTTTCACGGGCAGCGCCTTTCTCAAAAAAGTTCGACGCATCGAATGCGGCTTGAGCTTTTTGGCGTTTTGTTGCTGCACGTTTACCCATGAGGATCTCCTTTTAGGACTAAAAATGGGGCAGAAAAAAACCGCTGTGCCAAAGGCAGAGCGGCGGGTGAATCAGCAGGGAGGGAGTTCGCATCCAGGCAAAGGCGTTCAGCCTCTCCTGGCGGTGGTGTTTGCAAAGACGGCCTATGGACCATCGGCAATCGTCCCTTCCGAATCTCTATCTTGAATTACACACTAAGAGGGTTAACCGAATGTGACAGTGAAAATTTTGAACAAAACAATCTGATGGGAAACTGACATGGCTTTGTACGATTTAGACGGCGTATGCCCAACTCTTCCGCAGTCCGGGAATTATTGGGTGGCTGAGAATGCCACTGTGCTTGGCAATGTGATTCTCGAAGAGAACGCGTCCGTATGGTTCAATGCTGTGCTGCGCGGGGACAATGATCCCATCACGGTAGGCGCAAATTCGAATGTTCAAGACGGAAGCGTATTGCATACGGACATTGGTTGCCCGCTCAATATCGGAAAGGATGTCACGATTGGGCACATGGTCATGCTGCACGGATGCACAATTGGTGACGAGTCTTTGATTGGCATTGGCGCCACGGTGCTCAATCGCGCGGTGATCGGCAAGAATTGCATTATCGGCGCCCATGCGCTGATCCCGGAAGGCAAAGTCATTCCCGACAATTCCCTGGTCATGGGAGCGCCTGGAAAAGTGGTCAAAGAGATCAGCGACCCACAGATCATGATGATCAAAGGCTCAGCGCAAGTCTATGTCGACAATTGGAAACGTTTCAAAGCCGGTTTGAAGCCAATTTCGGGATAGACGCCGCGCCAGGTCAATAAAATTTAAGCAAACAAGGATGGCGCCCAGCGAGTAAACGCGTACACTGAAGCGTATCAAGGGGACCCAAACTCGGGGGAGGCTTTTGATGCGTTTGATTTTTATCGTGTTTTTATTGGCGCTTGTTGGTGGTGTTGGCTGGATCGCGGGAAGCTTACACCCGGCGCCACCCGGCATTTTGGATCCGATCAAGAACGCCATTTCCGGCCAGGACGAAACCACAGCTGAGATTTTAGATCGGTTGGATACGTCAACAGAGACCAACCTTGAGATCGCTACGGATGAGCCAGAACGATCGCCCGAACCGGTTGAACCAGACCTATCCCCAGATCCAGAATCAGGAACCTCGACAGATCCGGTTCCGGTCGTATTCGAAAACCAAGAAGCGGCCTTAGCCCAATATCGGGTCTGGATTGGCGAAGCCCGTGCGGTGCATCCTTATCCCGACAGTGAAGACCGTATGTATGACGTGATGATGTGCGAGTCGGGTGGCAATCCTGAAATCGTCAATCCGGCAGGGCCCTATACGGGCTTGTTTCAATACGTCGCTGGCACTTGGGATGGCGACTGGAACACGTATCGAGATCAAGCGATCACGGATGCCCGCGCGCAGATCTTCGCCACGGCATTGGCCTGGAATCTCGGCATGCAAAGCCATTGGGGGTGCTACACACGCGCGCATTAAGGCTGTCGCGTCGCTTCAGGTTTCTCTGCTTGGCTCTCGGCGCGTGGCGACGAAGAGAATCCCAATGGCAATCGTGCCGATGAGGACACTAAGTCCGATCCATGATTCTTTCAGGAACCAGCCACTTATCCCGCAGGCCAGAACCATCCCGCCAATGGCAGCGATTTTACCTTTCCGCGAAATCTCACCGCGTTCGACAAAGTCCTGCACAATCGGGCCGATGCCGGGACGCGCATAAATCCAGTCCCGGATTTTGGGGTGCGACTCAGCTAAGCAGAACACAGCAAGGATCCAGAAGATTGTCGTCGGCCAAAGCGGCAGGATCAGTCCGACAGCCCCAATTGCGAGGAATGTAAATCCAAACAGGATCCAAAGCCACCTCATGCGACCTCCGCTGCTGCAGCGGCGCTGGCCCACGCCCATTGGAAATTGTAACCGCCGAGCCATCCCGTGACGTCGACACACTCGCCAATGAAGAATAGGCCGGGCTGAATCTGGCTTTCCATCGTTCTTGAAGATAGGGCGTCTGTCGCAACCCCGCCAGCCGTGACCTCAGCCGTGCGCCACCCCTCCGTTCCCGCAGGTTTGAGAGACCAGGATTTGAGCATCTGCGCGATATGATCGATTTGCTGATTTGAGAGCTCCGCCAATCGTGTTTGAGGCCCACGATGTGCTTGGGCCGCGAGATAGGTCGAAAGGCGCGCGGGAAAGTGTTCCGATAGAAACTGAATCAATGTCCGCTTTGGTGCGTTTGTCTTTGCTTCTTGCAACAATGAGAGCGCATTTCCACCAGGAAGAAGATCGATTTCAACGGGCTCGCCTTGGTGCCAGTAAGACGAAATTTGCAAAATAGATGGCCCGGATAGACCGCGATGGGTGAAGAGCAGGTTTTCGACAAAACTTGGCCCGGTCGTCGCGCGGGCCTCAATCGGAACAGAGACACCCGACATGTCTGAAAAAGCGTCCCGGTGGTCGTCGGTAAATGTGAACGGCACCAAAGCCGGTCTGGGCGTGACGATGTCATGACCAAACTGCTCAGCAAGCTCATATGCAAAAGCGGTGGCGCCCATTTTCGGAATCGACAAGCCACCTGTGGCGACGACCAGACGTTCAGCGCGGATCGGTCCAAGAGAGGTCTGCGCGATAAATGATCCATCTTCGTGCGCGACGGCATGAATGCTTGTCTCAAGTCGCAACTCGCCGCCTGCATTGGCAAGCTCATCGAGAAGCAATTGAATCACGGCGCCGCTTTTCTGGTCGCAGAATAATTGCCCAAGAGTCTTTTCGTGCCAGGTCAAACCATGTTCGGCCATGAGGCTGCAAAAATCCCAGGGCGTGTATCGGGCCAGTGCCGATTTCGCGAAATGCGGGTTGTTTGAGAGAAAACGATTGGCTTCGGTTTCCAGATTGGTGAAATTGCAGCGCCCACCGCCAGAGATGCGCACTTTCTCGGCGGGCTTCTTGGAATGATCCAAAACCAATACAGATCGGCCGCGCTGCGCGACACGCGCGCCGCAGAACAAACCAGCCGCGCCTGCACCTAGTATCAGCGTCTCAACTTGCTGCAATTGTGATCCTTTCTCCGTCAAAGATGGCAAAAAAGTCTTTATTCCGCCCTGTTGGCGGCAAGGCGAACCCGTGTAAAGGATAGAGTTAACAGCGAGAAAGGGACACGATCATGAAAGGTCGGACATCAGGGGTTCGCAGCATTCTGCTTGGGGCATTTGTTTTTGCACTGGCGGCATGCGGGGGCGGGAATAGCACCTCTGATGACGTTCCACCGCCGCCCGAAGAAGCGGAAGGCCAGGTCGTTGAACGATCCCGATCAGCACAAGTCGCCGCGGAGCGCCGGGAGCGAGAACGCCAACGGATCGCTCGCGATGGTGGCGAAGATCGATTCGCTTATGTCCGCTATGCGCCGGATACGAGTGAAAGCTTGCCAAAGGCATGTCTGGTTTTTTCAGAGCCAATCGCGCCAAATGCCGATTACTCAATCTACGCGCCCATGGATGGCGATGTGGACGTGGCCTATAGCGTCAACGGGCGGCAACTCTGTCTCAGCGGACTGAGCTTTGCCGCCTCTTACACCCTTACACTCACTGAAGGTCTGCCCTCTGAAGATGGTGATGAGCTTGGTCGTGAAGAGGTTGTCCAAATTAGTTTTGAGGACCGCCCGCCTTATGTCGGGTTTAGCGGCGCAGGCGTGATTTTGCCGCGCGAAGATGCGGACGGGTTGGCGATTGAGACGGTCAATGTTGATCAGGTCAAAGTGAAAGTCTCACGCGTCAATGACCGCGCCTTGGCCTTCAAATCTATCACCAAAGGCGTTGAGAGCCAGCAGGGTCGTTATTCGTATGTTTATGGCGAAGAGAATCCGAGCGATCTCGCATCCGAAGTCTGGTCAGGCAGCATGGACATCCAGAATGTCAAAAACGCGCCTGTCGTGACCGTCTTTCCATTGCCTGACGTGATCGGCACATTGGAACCTGGCGCTTACTATATCGAATTGACCGACGCGATTGAGCTAGACCGCTATGAGGGACCGCCGGCATCCGCCAAAAGATGGGTGATGCTGACCGACCTGGCGCTGACCGCTTATCGCAGCGAATCAGGTTTGGACGTCACATTGCGCTCTCTGCAAGATGGCCGGGTGATGCCAAACGCGCAGGTACAGCTGATCGCCCGCAATAATGAAGTGCTCAGCGAAGCCGCGACGGGCGTCGATGGCCGCGTGACCTTTAATCCAGAAATGCTCGCCGGTACCGGGACTCTTGCGCCGAAAATGGTGATTGCATCTGGCTTGAAAGGCGACACAGCTGTGCTCGATCTATCCCGCGCGCCTGTGGACTTATCTGAGTTAAACACGGGTGGTCGCGTGACCCCCGGCGAAGTAGATGCCTATTTATATACCGAGCGCGGCATTTACCGCCCAGGCGAGACGGTCCACATCACAGCACTGATGCGCGATCGGGCTGGACGTTCTGTTTCGGATCGGAATGGTACGCTGATCACCTATCGCCCGAATGGCATGGAAGCCTTCCGGGTCCGCTTCGCCGTTGGAGAAGCTGGCGGATTCCAGCGCGATATTGAATTGCCGCGCGGCGCGGCTCGTGGCCTCTGGCGCAGCGTGTTGGAGATTGACGGAGTCGGTCAAGCCGGATCGGTGTCTTATTCGGTCGAAGACTTTGTGCCGCAACGCATCGCCGTTGAGCTCGACGTCGAAGACGCACCCTTCCTGCCTGGCGATGATGCGCGCGATATCGATGTCAGCGCACGCTTCCTCTATGGCGCGCCCGGCGCGGCCCTCACCGTTCAGTCGCAAGCCCGTGTTGAAGTCGACCCTCAACCGTTCGGGTATGAAGGCTTTAGTTGGGGGCCGCACGATGGCAGCTTCCGCGAACAGATTATCGATTTGCCCGACCGAACAACAGATGGCGCGGGACAGACTTTGGTGAGGCTTGCTCCAGGAAATCGCGGACGCAATTCGGATGTTCCTTTGCGCCTGAATGCCGTGGTGAGTGTGCTTGAACCTGGCGGACGGGCCGTCAATGAAAGTGTCCGCATTCCGTACCGTCCCAAAGACCTCTATCTCGGCATCAAGCCCAACTTCCAAGGTCGACTTGGGTTTGAACAGGAGGGCGAGTTTGAAATCGCCGCCCTGGATGCAAAAGGCGAAGGCCGTGTCGAGGATTTGCGCTGGAAGATCCTAGAGATCAATTACCATTATGATTGGTACCGCGAGGATGGCCGCTGGAAATGGCGGCGCTCACGAACAGTGCGTACCATTAATGAAGGCGGTCTGCGGACACAGAATGGCGCTGGAATGATTTCTGTGTCGGGTCTCGAATGGGGCGCGCATGAGCTGGTCATTGAGGCCGAGGATGGCAGCAAAGCCAGCCGCGCTTTCCGCGTTGGCTGGGGTGGCGACGTCTCGGGCGATGGGGTCGAGGCCCCCGATCGCGTAGAGGTTGCTGTCGAAGAACAGCAGATCGTCGCCGGACGACCAGCGGCCCTGACCATCATCCCACCTTATGATGGCGAAGCTCAAATTGTCGTCGCCACAGATCGCATTCTGTCGATAGAAACGCGGCAAGTCCAAGCCTCCGGGACGCAAATTACACTTCCGGTCTCCGATGATTGGGGGGAGGGCGCATATGTGATGGTCAATGTCTACACACCGCGCGACCCTGTGGTGCAGTCCAAACCACGGCGCGCTGTCGGGGTTGGTTATGTGCCGGTGAACTTGGACAATCGAACCTTCGAGGTCGAAATTGATGCTCCGGAACTGATTAGACCTGGGCGCAACGAGACGATTAAAGTTTCGGTCGAAGGTGGCCCGCGTGAGAAAGCATTCGTGACGCTAGCAGCCGTCGATGAAGGCATTCTGCGCTTGACCAAATTCTCCAGCCCAGACCCCACGGATTGGTTCTTTGGCAAGAAAGCGATGGGCGTTGCGCTCTATGATGATTATGGCCGCCTCTTAGATCCCAATCTTGGCCTGCCTGCCGAAGTGCGTACGGGCGGCGACCAATTGGGGGGCGAAGGCTTGTCGGTTGTCCCGACACAGACGGTGGCCTTGTTCAGCGGCATCGTTGAGATAGGCCGCGGCGGCGAAGTTGAAGTCGACTTCCCAGTGCCGGAATTTAATGGCGAGCTACGTCTCATGGCGGTGGCTTGGTCTGCCAGCGGATTGGGAGCTGCTGATCAACCCATGACCGTGCGGCGCGAAGCACCGGTCGACCTCATCGTGCCACGGTTCATGGCGCCGGGCGACGAAGCTGTGGCGACCATCAGCATCGACAATGTTGAACTTCCTGATGGCGAATTCACAGCGACGTTTGCGGCATCCGAACCGATTAGCGTGCCGGCAGCCGAATTCACCAAGACGCTTCCAAGTGGCGCGCGCGCCGATGAAGGCGTTCGCTTCTCTTCGGATGGTGCGGGGATCTCAGATCTCACTTTGAGCGTGAACGGACCAGAGAATTATAGTGTGGTTCGCAATTACCAGATTGAGACACGCTCCGCCTTCCTGCCTGTCACAAATATCGATCAGACCTTGATGGAAGAAGATCAAACATACGCGCCGGATATGAGCCTGTTCGACGGCTTCGTGCCAGGCACGGCACGGATGACGGTGAGCTTTTCTGGCCTGCCGGTCGATCCCAATGCGCTCTACAATTCGCTGGCGCGCTATCCGTATGGATGTACCGAACAGACGATCAGTCGGGCTCTGCCTTTAATCTATGCCGAGCAGCTGATCGAAGAGGGCGCGCAGGACAATCAGCCGGTTGCCCGTGACCGGGTCCAGGCTGCAATTTCGCGGGTCCTCAACCGTCAGAGCGAGAATGGATCTTTCGGGTTATGGCGCGCTGGCGATGGCTATGCGTCTCCGTGGCTCGGTGCTTACACGACGGACTTTTTGTATCGCGCAAAAGAGCAGGGATACGAAGTGCCGCAAGCCGCGCTCGATCGGGCCTATCAATCGCTGCGTACAATTGCGCAGGGCGATGCTTGGCGCGTTTATGGCTATCAGACCGATGTCTATGAAAGCCGCTATCACCAGGACACAGAGCAGAAGTTGATGCAACGCGCAGCACCTTATGCGCTCTACGTCCTGGCGCGCGCGGGCCGAGCCGATGTTTCTCGATTGCGCTACCTGCATGATCGCGAACTCGGCGATATTCGCTCACCACTTGCTAAGGCCCATTTGGCGGCGGCTTTGTCCTATATGGGCGATCGATCGCGCGCCTTCAGCGCGTTCAATGCGGCGGAAGAAGCGATCGGTTATGACAATAATGGCGATTATTATCAGACACCATTGCGGGACATATCCGGCATACTCGCGCTCGCGGCGGAGACGGGGTTTAACGACCATGTCGGTCGCATCGCCGAACAGCTCGGCGAAGATACGCCCGAACCAGATCGTCTCACCACGCAGGAGAAAGCCTTTATGCTCCTCGCGGTCGGGAGTTTGGCACAGGAAGACGGCCTGCGTTTGGACGTTGATGGCCTCGGTCGCAATAGCAATAATGATCGACGCTATTTTGTGACCCCAGAACAAGTCGATCGTGGCGTCAGCTTCCGCCTCCGCCGAGGCTCGAGCCCGGTATTTCGGACGGTCATGGTCACTGGCGCGCCGGAGCGCGCCCCGCAGCCGGCGAGTGAGAAACTCTCTGTCAGTAAGCGGGTGCGTACACTGCAAGGCAATCGCGTGGATCTGTCTGATCTGACACAAGGCGATCAACTCGTGGTGACGCTCACCGTCTCGCCGCAAGAACGTCGGAACAATCCCGTGATCATTGCCGATCTATTGCCAGCAGGCTTTGAGATCGAGACGATCTTACGTCCCGCTGACGGCAATCGCGAATATGGTCCTGACGGGGTCTTTGCATGGGCTGGTGAAATCGATGCGGCATCAACCGCGGAAGCCCGCGATGACCGGTTTGTTGCGGCCATTGATGTCATCGATGAGTCGCGCACGCTCGCCTACGTCGTCAGAGCGGTGACACCGGGCACATTCACGATGCCGGGCGTTGTCGCAGAAGACATGTACCGTCCAGATGTGTTCGCACGATCCGCATCAACTGAAATCAATATTGCGCCTCAAACCTCTGGGGCAGGCGGTATCAAATGATCTGGCTTAAGCGGCTGGCGGTGCTGATTATAGCATCGCTGGTCGTTATCTTTGTTCTGGACAAGCTCTTTCCGCCTCCCATCGAGCGTGGACGGGTTGTTTCGGTCATGGTCTCTGACCGCGATGATCGCCCTTTACGCGCCTTTCCGCTCTCCAACGGCACATGGCGATTTGAGGCGGATCTGGATGAGATCGATCCGATCTTCATTGAGGCCTTGCTGGAAGTTGAAGACAAACGGTTTTGGTCACATGGCGGGACGGATTGGGTTGGAATGGCGCGGGCTATTATCAGTTCCGCGCAAGCCGGTCGGGTGGTTTCGGGCGGCTCGACCATTACGATGCAGACGGCGCGCCTTTTAGAGCCACGTCCAAACCGGACGATCGGCGCGAAGCTGGCAGAAATCTGGCGCGCGCATCAATTGGAGTGGCGCCTATCGAAGCGCGAAATTCTAGAACTCTATCTGACCATGACGCCTTATGGTGGGAATCTGGAGGGCATTCGCGCCGCGAGCTGGCGCTATTTTGGCCGCGCACCCGATCGCCTTTCGGATGATCAAATCGCTTTATTGATCGCGTTGCCGCAATCCCCGGAAGTGCGTCGTCCAGATTTAAGACCCGAGGGCGCTCGCCAGGGGCGCGATGAGATTGTCGCCAAACTTGAGCGACTGGGTTACTTCCCAGAACATCGCGCAAATGAAGCGCGCGCTGCGCATATTCCCGGGCGACGTTACACATTTCCAGCCCGAGCTTGGCATGCCACCGCGAATGCGGCTGGAGAGCGGCGGGCCGATATCCGCTCAACATTAGATTCTGGTTTGCAAGCGGAATTGGAACAGATCGCAAAACGGCGCGCCGAGGAGATGGGGGACGAAGTTCAAGTCTCAATTCTTGTCGTCGACATTCCGACGCGGGCTGTTCGCGCGGCGGTGGGCTCTGCAGATCGTGGTCGACCCGGCGGTTGGCTTGATCTCACAGCGCAGGCGCGATCGCCGGGATCGACCCTGAAGCCTTTCATATATGCGCTCGCCTTCGATGATGGCAGTGCCGCGCCATCAACACGGATTGCAGACTTGCCAAAGCGCTTCGCCGCCTACCAGCCAGAAAATTTTGATCGCCTGTTTCGCGGCGATGTTCGTGTCTCTGAAGCCCTTCAGCACTCTCTGAATGTTCCAGCGGTTCTGATGCTTGACCGGATCGGCCCGCAGCGCTTCGCCGCAGCACTTACACTTTCGGGCGCACATCCCAGAATTTCGGGGGCTGCGCGTAAAGAACCCGGTTTGGCTTTAGCCTTGGGCGGGGCCGGGCTGACCGCGCAGGAATTGGCCGTTCTGTATGCCGCGCTTGGCGATGGTGGCATCGCACGGCCTCTGGTCTGGGATGCAGACAGGGTAGATGCACCGACACGCACCTATCGTTTGATGAGTGCTGAGAGCGCAGAAAAGATTGTCGACATCCTGAAAGATACGCCGGCCCCCGCGGGGCGAATGCCCGCAAGGTTGACGGCGAATGCGCCAGAAATCGCTTTTAAAACGGGCACCTCTTATGGCTATCGCGACGCATGGGCGGCCGGTGTCGCCGGGGATTATGCCATTGTGATCTGGGTCGGGCGCGCCGATGGTGCCCCGCGGCCAGCCGAAACCGGACGCAAAGCCGCTCTACCATTGCTCTTCGAAACCGCTGATCGTGCGATCCATCATCTTGGCGATTTCAATCGGGCATCGGCCAAACTGCTCCGCCGCCGTCCGGTGCAGGCGCAAGGGGCTCTGGCCGAATTTGATGGCGATGCGCGCCCTCCGGAAATCTTGTTCCCGCCGAGCAATGCTGAACTTTGGGCGGGCACAGTGGATGGTGAATTGGCCCGCCCATTTGTGTTTGCAGGTCGCGGTGAAGGCGAGCTGCGTTGGTATGTCGATGGCGTGCCGATTTCACCGGATGATGGCGGCCTGCCAAGTTGGCAGCCTGAGCGCGCCGGATTCTATCAAATATCGGCTATTGATCCGTCTGGTCGCGCCAATTCAGTGAATGTTCGTGTGCTTGATTGAGGGGGCGTGAGCTGCCGCGCGGGGAGGGCTGGACAGCGTCCCCGAAAAAAGTGACACTGGCGTCATGAATACGACCCACTATGATGTATTGATCGTTGGTGCCGGGCTCTCCGGCATTGGCGCCGCCGCGCATTTGCAAAGACGCAGCCCTGGCCGGACCTATCAGATTCTTGAGATGCGAGACGCGATGGGCGGAACCTGGGACTTGTTCCGTTATCCCGGTATTCGCAGCGATAGCGATATGCACACTTTGGGGTTCAATTTTAAGCCCTGGAAGGCGGAAAAGGCGATCGCCGATGGTCCGGCCATTCGCGAATACATCCACGAAACCGCTGACGAGTATGGGGTCAATCCGCACATTCGTTATGGGCATAAAGTCATTCGGGCGTCTTGGGACAGTACGGCAGCTCGGTGGACCGTCGAGGTCAAAGTCAAAGGCAAGCGCCAGCACCAAAAACTCACCTGTAACTGGCTGCATATGTGTGCGGGCTATTACAAATATGAGAGCGGCTACACGCCGGAATTCGCTGGGCGCGACGATTTTGAAGGCGACATTATCCATCCGCAACTTTGGCCCGAAGACTATGACTATTCGGGCAAAAAGGTCGTTGTCATCGGCTCTGGCGCGACGGCGATGACGGTGGTTCCCGCCATGACCGACAAGGCCGAGCATGTGACCATGCTGCAGCGGTCGCCGACTTATGTTGTGTCACGCCCTTCGGTCGACAAAATGGCCAACGGGATGCGGAAATTTCTGCCGGGTATGATGGCCTATGGGATCACGCGCTGGCGCAATGTTTTGATGCAGCTTTTCGTCTACAATCAAACGCGTCGTCGTCCCCAGAAGGTCAAAGATCGCTTGCTCGATATGACCCGGGAAGAGATTGGCGATGAATTGGTCGAAAAGCATTTCACGCCGGAATATAATCCCTGGGACCAGCGTTTGTGCCTGATCCCGGACGGCGACTTGTTCAATGCCTTGAACGAAAAGAAAGCCTCGGTTGTTACCGACCATATCGATCGCTTCACCAAAACCGGGATCAAGTTGAAATCGGGCGAAGAGTTAGAGGCTGACCTCATCGTCACGGCGACGGGGCTGGATCTCCAATTCGTCGGCGGCGCAGAAATGATCGTGGATGGTCGCAAACAAGAGCCGAACGAGCTTCTAAATTATCGCGGCGCCATGGTGTCGAACATTCCGAATATGAGCACCGTGTTTGGCTATACCAATGCCAGCTGGACACTGCGCGCAGACTTGACCAGCGAATATATGTGCAAAGTCCTCAATCATATGGAGCGCGAGAATTTTGTCGAAGCACGTCCCATGGCGGATGGGGTGGAACCCGCTGCGGACTTCCTTGATTTTTCCTCAGGTTATGTCCAACGGGCGCTGAGCCGCTTCCCAAAGCAAGGCGAGTCTGCGCCTTGGTTGATTACGCAAAACTATGCGCGGGACATCTTTTTGATGCGCCACGGCAAGCTCGAAGATGGCGCACTCGTGTTCCGCCGCGCACATGAGACGGTGCAGGATGTGGCTGAAGCGGTTCCGGTCGCTGCAGAATAGCAGAGCAGATTACAATTCATTCTTGAACGCTGGCGCGCTCCGGCGTATGAGACCCGTTCAGTGCAGCCTTAGCTCAGTTGGTTAGAGCGCCGGTTTGTGGAGCCGGAGGTCCTTGGTTCGAACCCAAGAGGCTGTACCACTTCTCAAAAAAGAGCAGAATTGTTGGTCGGTGAGGAGATGCTGGCGCGTTGTCAGCTCTGCGGTTCCGGCTTTCCCGCGACTAGTCCGTTCTCGGATTGTGGTTTTAACCAACCATAAGCGCTCTCATACCGCTCAAACCCTTCATCGGGCACCACATAGTGGCACCGCAATTGGCTGCTGACAAAATCGGTGATCACGAAACTATTTGTCTGTCGATAATGGGCGCCCAGGATGGGTTTGATGGCATCCGTAGCTTCGCGCAGGCGGTAGTGTGGGATGGTCGGGAAGATGTGGTGAATAACGTGCAGATTGCCGATATTATGGGTCAGCCAATTGAACGGCCCATAATTGCGGTCAACAGAGGCAAGGGCGCCTTTCAGACGGGTCCAGTCTTTTGCGTCATAGACCGGAATTTCAGGTGAGACGTGCTGCATATAGGTGACGAAGGTCAACCAGGCGCCATAGATCAGATAAGGCGCGAGAATGTATTTCGCGAAAAAGCCCCATCCAAAGATGAACCCAAGGCTCAAATAAAGCGCAAGGAAGCCGATCAATGAGAGCAGGCCGAGATACCATGAGACCCGCACAGACGTCGTGTAGAGATCGCTTTGCGGCAAATAATGGCTGCCTGTGATTGGCTTATAGGTGGTGAGGTTTCGGATGCCCAATTTATACATCGGCCAGCCAATAATCACGAAGATGCCAGAGCGGAAAATCAGCTTCCGAAACAGCGTATCCTCGCCTTTTCCCGCGGGCCGAAAGACCTCTTCTTCGCGGAAATGTCCGGTTTTCATATGATGGAGGGCATGGCTGCGCTGCCACCCACGATACGGCACCAGGATGGCACCATGCACCAATATCCCGATAAAAGTGTTGATCGATCGATTTTTCGAGAAAGAGCCATGCCCGGCATCGTGTCCGATCACGAAAAGCGACCAAAGCATCGTCCCAATCAGGAATATGACCGGCCACTCAATGTACCAAAGGCTGGTTTGCGCGAGAATCGCATAGAGACCGGCAATCACGGCAAGGTCGAACACCAGGTAGGCCATTGATCGCCACAGATTCGGTTCGAAGCATCTGTCCGGAATCGCACGTCGCAAATCTTGTTGGGTGAAAGGTAGGTCTGGGGCACTCATACTGGACTCGCTCAAATATACTCTATGTCAAACGTGTCCCACCACCATGAATTAGAAAAGCAGAGAGAGGGTTAACACGCAAGTATATTGAGTAACCAAATTGACACGCTCGCGCGGCTTCTATCGCCGTGATGTGAATGAACTTACACATAGACTTGCCCCATGGGGTGACGAAAGCTACGAAGCACCCCATATCTGCCTCGGCGCGGCACCGCGCGTCGTTTTTTATGGAGACGTGATGTCAAAAGAAGAAATCATCGAGTTTAACGGCACGATCGTTGAACTTTTGCCCAACGCGACCTTTCGCGTGAAGCTGGAAAATGATCATGAGATCATTGGCTATACAGCCGGCAAAATGCGGAAGAACCGCATTCGTATTCTGACCGGGGACAAGGTTCTGGTCGAGATGACGCCTTACGATCTGACCAAAGGTCGGATCACCTATCGCTTCAAATAGGCAAGCGGCCTTGAGCGAGGCAAACATTCCCGACGGATTCGAGCGACATTTTCGCCGCTCTGGACTGACCGACCCTTGGGAACCGCTCTATTCTCGAAAATTAGATGACCGCGTGCAGATTGGCCTGACTCTGGCAGCGCCGCATTGCAACTCGCGTGGGCTGGTACATGGCGGCTTGATCGCGGCTCTGGCGGACAATGCTATGGGCCTGTCCTGCGTGGTCGCCTTACAAGCTGCAGGACGGGATGTTGGCAAAGGCTTGGTGACGGTTTCGCTCGGCACGGACTATCTGGGCAGCGCCAAGCTTGGCGAATGGTTGCTGATCGACCCTGAACCCGTCAAAGTCGGTGGCTCGATTTGTTTTGCCCGCGCGATCGTTCGCGGCGATGATCAGCCGGTCGCCATGGCCAATGCGACGTTTAAAATCCTATGAGCAAACTGATCCTGGCCAGTGCCAGTCCGCGCCGTCGACAGCTTTTGGCGCAGATTCATGTCACGCCTGACGATGTCGCCCCAGCCGATATTGATGAGACGCCGCAAATTGGCGAAGCCCCACGCGCATATGCCGTGCGAATGGGGCTTGAGAAGGCTCAGGTTGTTCACCAGGCGGGCCAGTTTACGCTCGCAGGAGACACGGTGGTCGCTGTCGGGCGACGGATATTGCCGAAAGCTGAGACCGATGATGAAGTTGAAGATTGCCTCAACCGGGTTTCAGGCCGGGCCCATCATGTTCTGACATCCGTGTGTCTTATCGGTCCGGATGGACAGGTCGCGCAACGTTTGAGCGACACCCGCGTCATCGTAAAGCGCCTGTCTCCGGCTGAGATCACCGCCTATATCGCTACAAAAGATGGTCTGGGTAAGGCGGGAGGATACGCAATTCAAGGCCCCTTTGGGGCCCATATCAAGCAGATAACGGGCAGCTATACGGGCGTTATGGGACTGCCGGTTTTCGAAACCTCGCAACTGCTCACCGGACTCGGCTATCGATTGTAAAAGTCGAATTCCAGTTCGTACTGCAAATGACCATCGCCCATAGAGAGGTCATAGCCTCCAAATCCGTAGACATAATCGAAGCGAACCGATTGCGATGGCAAGTCGGGCGCGTTGCGTAGACGAATGGCGTTACGAAACTCCATGATTTGCACCGGACTGCCATATAAGTCTCCGACCGTGTTGGCATTGCCGATGCTGCGAATGTAATTACCACGCCGCGCATCAGCGCCGAAAGCCATGCCATCATCGACCCCTTGCCGCGTGACGCCATAGTCAAATTCAACGCGGTTGAGCAAATTGGCAGTGTTGAACCCATCCGTAGGACCGATCAGGCGCGCCTCAGCCGTGAGATAGAAATCAGTGCGGGAGGAAAGGTAGAAACTCCGCTGCGCGGATGTATCTGCCGCGACAAGGTCCGTGCTCAAACTTACCGCGAATGGATCAAGACTATCACCGGCATCCAGAAAGCCGCTGCCATTAGCGTCGGCCGGTAAGCGATCCGGCACGCCATCGCCATTTGTATCAATGCCGAGAACGACACTGTGGTCTTGCAACGGAACACTGTGAAAGCCTTCCGTGCGCGAGCCCGTAATGACCGGATTCACACCACCTGCGCCTTGAAAAGGGTTCCCGGTCCAAGGGATCATTCGCCCGCCATTAGGAACGGTTCCGCCGGTCGCGAAGACGTAATTGTCATAGACATCGAACGAGAACCCATCGTGCACAACAACACAGCCATAGACCCTGCAATAAAAGTCCGAGTCGATCCAAGACGCTTGCGCACCCGGACCCGTGACGAGCGCCGTGATGGCGACGATGAATAGTCGCGCTTTAGTCCAGGTTTGACGGCTCATCGGTCAGGGACTCATCTACGGGCGGGAGGTCAACAAAGCTCAAATCGGTTTCGAAGGGCGCTAAGCGAACCGTGCCAGCGCTGCTTTGCGGCGCGTGGATATCTTCCAGCGTGACGCGAAGCTCGGGATTGGTTGGAACCGTTTCAGGCAGACTGAGGCTGTATTTGCGAGACGCTTCGTGCAGCACCACCAAATTGTTGACGGGGGCGCGAATGGTTTCGCCGCTATCGCCACTAATCTCAATCTCGCCGCGCAAGCGCGAATGGGCGTTTCCGCTATTTTCTATCTCAAAAACAAGCGCTTGATCGCCTTCGGCAGACCGGGTTAGGGTTGCGGCCGTGATTTCTGGCTTGCTCTCACCATTGCCCATTGTGAGGTAGAATAGGCTGGCAATCTGATACTTTTTCCAAACCCCAGACTGGCCCGAGCGCTCTTCCGGAAGCAATGTAGATGCGATCAAGGCGAACCGATAATCGCCTTGCCGATCAATCCGAATAGGGGCGGACATATCAACAATGATCTGTTCCGTTTCACCCGGGTTTAGAGTCACAAAGGCAGGGCTGAATCGGACCCAATCCGCGGCTGAAGACTCTGTATCTCCGGGGGGATTGAGCTTGATTTGACCGTGCTCGTCTAATTCCCAATCGGCGAGGCCCAAAGTGAGCGAAATCGCATCTTCCTGATGGACATTGCCAATATTGATCACTTGGCGCTGGCGTTCACCAGGCTGGATCGCCATTTCGACCGTGGTCGGTTGCAAACCAATGCCAAAAGAAGATGCTGGAATAGATATGGCTGTCATTGCCAAAGCAACACAACCAACGCGCAACGCAGTGGAAAAGCGCATCAAAAACCCCTAAATTTTAAGCTCATATTTTCCCTAACCGTAATCCAATAGGGTTACTGGAGGGTTTCTAATGATGTCAGCGGCTTGTCGCCGCCAAAGCGCTCAGGTAACGCCAAGTCATGAAACTTCCCGGTCATAAAAAGCGCAAACATATCGCTGCCGATATTAGCTCCAAGCCCGGGCGGGCGCGCGCTGAACGTGAGCTGATTTTGGGCGATCATGGATTCTTGCGCGAGAGCTTTCAGAATCTGCACCCGTTAAGCGATGAAATGTGGCGGTCTAACCAGCCCAATCCGCGGCAAATTGCGGAACATGTACGCCTTCGGGGGCTCAAGACGATCATCAACCTCCGCGGACCAAGCACACGCGGGTACTATTTGCTGGAAAAAGAGGCGTGCGAGGCCAATGGGGTCGAGCTGATCGATTTTCAGGTCTATTCGCGCGACACGCCGACCGTTGAGCGCGTGCTAGAGGCGAAAGCTCTGTTCGAATCGCTGACCTATCCAGCACTCATGCATTGTAAGTCCGGTGCTGACCGGGCGGGTTTGATGAGTGTTTTATATATGATTTTTCGACGGGGAGCGCCGGTCTCGTCGGCCATTCGTCAATTGTCGAAAAAATACCTCCACATGCGAGAGGGCAAAACGGGCTTATTGGACGCTTTTTTCGAGACTTACCTTCGGGCTGAAACGGCGACGGGGATTGGCTTTGAGGCCTGGTTGAAGAGCGAATATGATCGCGAGCAAGTGAAGCAAGACTTTCTCGATTCAGGGCAAGCGAAATGGCGGTTGGATAGCTTGTTACGGCGAGAGTAGGCACGTTTTTTCACTGGCCTTGGCGCGGGATTCGTGGAACGTTGGCCTCGCGCGAAACATTCAGGAAAGGGGTTCGCCGATGAAAAAACTTATGATTGCATCCGTATTTGCTTTGGGATTGGCAGCATGCGGTGGCGGTGGTGGCGGTGCAAAAGCCGCGCTCGTGAAATCTTGCTTGGACGATGGCTCTTCGGATGAAACGACCTGCAATTGCATGGCAGATGTAGCTGTCGACAAGCTGGATCCAAAACTGGTCAATATTCTCGTTGAGGCGACCAAAGCCGAAGACGAAGACGCCTTCATGATGTCAAAAATGGGCGAGTTGAGCCCAGAAGAAATGACCTCATTCATGACCGTAATGATGAGTGCTGCAACCGAATGCGGCATGGAAATGTAACTGCAACATTCCAACCGCTAGGCGGTTTGGAACGGAGCGAATGATCGAATTTGCAACCATTCAGCCCGGACCCTGATAGAACTCAGTTGTCCGGGCTGTTTGTTAAAAAGAGGACGACATGAAATTCTTCATTATCAACAGCTTCCGTCTGATGGTTTACATCGCTTACATCGTGATTATCGGGCTCGGAGTCGCGATGGGTTATTATAATGGCTATGTTCTAGAAACGAGCAGTGTCGAGTTGCTAAATATTGGCTTTCAAGGGCCAATTGCCCAATTCCTCACTCTGATAGGGCTAAGCTTCCTCGGTTGGGTCGCCGCCAGCTTAGTCTGTGGGTTGATCGTGACCTTTTTGGATATTCGGGACGACATTAATGATCGTCTCCCGGACGCACGGCGCGACGACTAAGCCTTACAAATTAGGAGAACCAGATGAGTGCCTTACAAGTTGCCAGCGTCTATATCGCCATCAACATATTGATGCTTGTCTGGTTCGCCATGCGCGTGGTGGCGCGGCGGTTTAGAGGGAAAATTTCAATGGGCGATGGCGGGTCTGAGGACCTGGCGCGCGCCATTCGCGTTCATGGCAATGCCTCAGAATATACCCCGCCAATGCTGATCGGCCTCTTGGTGTTGGCCTTTCTGGAATCGCCGATTTGGGGCCTACATGGGCTCGGGATTGGGTTCACGCTTGGTCGATTGATGCACGCGGTTGGGATGAGCGGCGGGCCGCTAATTTTGAGGCAATTGGGCATGGTTCTGACCTGGACAGCGATGGGCGTTGTGTCGCTTGCCATTCTGTATTTGGTGTTTACCTAGGCTGGCATGTCCACGCCGCTCTCTTTGACACATCTTTTTCAAGACAGTTTAGCCCGAATGGGACGCATGATTGTGCCGTCTTTGCCCTTTGGCATTTTGTTCGTTGCAGCGAGTGGCGGGCTGGTCTGGGCCGCGGGCATATTGCCAGAGGGTAGCGCCGGCTTTTTTGCCTTCGTTTGCGTCGCGTTTGCGACTCTTTTCGCGCATAGCCTCTTCTCCGCTTCAATGTATCGTGCCGTGCTGCCGCACAAAGGCAGCTTGCTCGGTAGCGCTTGGACGCTGACATTGGCTTGGATGCTGGTCATCGTCGTCGCTGCGATCGGTGGTTCGATCATTGTGCTGTTCTTTTCGCTGATCGGGGCGAGTTTCGGCGTCGCCTCTGGCGAACCGGGACAGGAGATCACGGATATGACTGCACAAATGCGCGAAGGTGGGACGTTCTGGCCGCTCTTCGCGGTGTTTGTTGCAACTTTGTTTGGCGTATTCTGGTTCGCAGTTAGGCTAATGCTGTTCGCGGGGGCTTCGTCGGTCCGCAATCAGGTGCATGTGTTTCGAACATGGTATTGGACCAAGGGGCAGTTCCGGGTGCTCGGGCCCTTAATGATCGCGCTCATCATTGTGCCTATTGTCCTGCTCGCTTGGATCGCTCAGCTGATTCTTTCTGTCGTAATGGGCGTTTCGGAGACGCCGCCGCAACTGGCGCTCTCGACCGCATTGGTTAGTCTGGTCTTGCTGCCCAGCGCGTGGATCGGGCATGGATTTGCAGCCAGTGTTTTGGATCGACTGGCGCCGTCAGAACCAAGCTGAGAAAGATACCGGCCTACAGGACGACTCCTGCCTCTAAAAGCGCATCAATTTTCTCTTGGTCATAACCGAGCGATGTCAGCACGTCTTGCGAGTGTTCGCCCTGTCGTGGGGACGGACCTCTCGGGCCATCCTCAGCGTTGGGGAACCGGATGGGAGAGCCAGGCGACGCGAAACTTGTCCCATCGCCACTCGCGCTTGGTACCTGTTTGATCGCACCAGACGCTGCGACTTGAGGGTCTTTCGCAACCTCAGCAAGGGTTTGGACGGGCGCCCAAGCGATGGCTTCGTCATCGAGCCGTTTGGCGATTTCAGCTTTGGTATATTTGCCAAATTCGGCGTCCATTATGTCCACCAGTGTGGACGCGTGCGTGCGCCGGGCTTTTCCGGTCGTGAAGCGTTCATCTTCAATCAAATCTGCGCGGTCCATAACGCGGCACAAGGGTGCCCAATCCACATTGCCCTGACGCGAGACGATACAGATCCAACTGTCATCCTTGGTTTTGAAGAAATTCATCAAGGGTTGAATTTGCTCATGCCGCGACTTTGTCGAGCCAATCCGGCCAAAGAAGAGCTGGATCGCAAAATCGGAGCCCATAGCGAACAATGCTGCGCGCAATAGAGAGGCCTCGACCAATTGCCCTTGGCCCGTGCGGTGCGCTTTGACCAAGGCGGCGCAAATACCAGCGGCGGCAGCCATACTCGTCGTGTGATCGCCGAACGCTGTCCGCAGCGCGAACGGGTCCTGTCCCTTCGGAACGGTCAAATGCCCCACACCGGCGCGTGACCAGAACGAGGCGACGTCAAACCCTGGTTTGTCCGCATCAGGGCCCTCTAGGCCGTAGCCGGTCAATGTGCAGTAGACCAGTTTTGGATTGATCTCGATCAGATGCTTGAAATCCAAGCCCGAGCGTTCAAGCCCGCCAGGGCGGACATTGGTGAGAAAGACGTCGGCATCCGCGGCCAGCTCGCGCAAGATTTTTTGTCCCTCTTCGGTCCGTGTATCGAGCACGATGGATTTCTTACCGCGATTGTCGAAATCAAACACCGGATTGTCCTGAAGGTCGGTGCCAATCGTGCTGAAGAAGTTGCGAATCGGGTCGCCCCCTGGGGGTTCGACTTTAATCACGTCGGCGCCCCAATCGCTCAGAATGCTTCCGGCACCAGGGGCCGCCATATAGGTCGCGTATTCGATCACTTTTATGCCGTCTAGCATGAGCGTTTCCCATCCTTTGTTTTCTTCGGGCGATCACCTTTGGTAAACCAGGTGTTAACCCGCTCAGTTCATTTATTCACAAATAAGAATCGGCGACAGGGATACCCCCGCGATATGACTGTACAAAGCATGCGTCCGGAACTCAGCGAAGGTGACATTATTCGCTTGATGAAGGGCGAGACGTCCGAAGAGCGCGCGACAGTGGCGCATCGATTGTGCCGACGCATCGCGACAGATGTTTTGACCGAGGAAGAACGGCTATTTGCGGATGAGATCATTCAAATTCTCGCCCAAGACACTGCCGAATTGGTCCGCCGAACGCTATCTGTCACACTGCGCAACTCTCCACGGATGCCGCACAGTGTCGCCGTGCAATTGGCGCAAGACGTTGAATCTGTTGCAATTCCGCTGCTCGAGAATTCCCCCGTCTTTTCCGATGAGGACCTGATCGAATTGGTGCTTTCAGTGACCGCGGCGAAACAGGCAGCGATTGCTGGCCGGGCAAGCGTCTCTAGCACCCTGTCTGAGGTGATTTGCGAACATGCGGATGAACTCGCGGTGGAAACGATTTCCGGCAATGTTGGGGCGGACTTGAGCGATCGCGCGCTGGAACATTCTATTGAGCGGTTCCCGGCCAATCAGACCATGCATGAAAATCTCGTCCTGCGGGATCATATTCCGGTACATATCGCCGAGAAAATGGTCTCTCTCGTATCGGGTCAGGTGTTTGATTTGCTCATCAACCGACATGAATTGCCGGCTCAAATGGCGATTGATTTGGCTGCCGGTGCGCGCGAGCGGGCAACGATTGACCTGGTCGAGCAGGCGGGTCGCACGCATGATATGCCGCGATTTGTCTCTCAACTGAATTTGAACGGGCGACTCACCCACTCGCTCATCATGCGTGCGCTATGCGTTGGGCATATGTCATTCGTCGAGCATGCCTTAGCTGAACTGTCGGGCGTCCCCCACGCTCGGGCTTGGTTGATGATCCACGATGCTGGCCCGCTCGGCTTGCAAGCGATATTTGACCGTGCAGGCTTGCATAGAAAACTGCTGCCAGCCTTCCGCGCTGCCGTGAAGGTCTATCATGAGCTGCAACTGGATGGGGAAGCCAATGACCGCGCCCGTTTCCGGATGCGTATGATTGAACGTGTCCTGACGCAGTTCCAGGCCATTCCAAAAGATGATTTGGATTATTTGCTAGAAAAGCTCGACGCGTATGCCGATCAGGCCAAACGTCGCGATGAAAACGCCGCTTAGGCGTCTGCCCGCATTCTGAAACCGTACTCGACGCCAAGTTCGTTGAGGAAATACGTATCGCGCCAATTTGCGTTCTCAGCGATCACCAGCATCCCGGCGCTTGCGGCCGTATCGATACGATCTTGCAGGTCTGGTTCAGATTCAATTTTGCGCGCATCGACCCGAATACTGTCGAGCAACATGCGCATTGAATGGCTCAAGGGGCATTGCCAAGAGCGTGTCGCGTTCAATGAAACACGGAATCCGCAGCGGCGTAATGCTTCGATCCGCTCTTGCGCGCTTCGACCGGCTGGCAAAGCCAAAGCCGCATCTTGGATTTCCAAACAAATCTCTTGTGGACATAGACGCGTGCGCGCGATGGCTGCGTCACAGGCGGCTGCCGTATCGGGGTGGATGAGGGCAACCAAAGGCATTTCAACAATCACCGGCCGTTCGGTCGTGCGATTGTGCGCGTCATGCGCCACGGCTTCGACATGTCCAGCAATCCATGCCGCAGGTGAGACGGCCTCGCTGCGTTCTGCAGCGAGTGCCGCTCGGCCGAAGACCGCACGCTCTTCGAAGCGCTTTTCGGTTTCGGCAAACAGGAGCACGGCATCGCCCGTCTCAAGATGCATGACAGGCAAGAGGCGATTCAGGCCTGCGGTTGCGGGTGAGGTATCGGGTGAGTGAAAGAGGCTAGGGCGCATTCTGCTTCCGTGACGTTGCGACAAGCCCCTTACCTAAAAGAACATAGTTGAAATCACGCGCATGATAGCGTGTGGATTTCCGACAAATTTGATCGAACTTTTTGACCGAGTGCCCATGACTGATTCAGCCCCAACCCGTTTGTCCGCCACCATCCTCCTGCTTCGTGATGAGCCGGACCTGCAAGTGTTGATGGTCAAACGCCATTACGAGATCGATTTCGCCTCGGGTGCCCTCGTCTTTCCAGGGGGCAAGGCCAATGAAGAAGACAGTCATCCAGAATGGGCCGATTGGACAGATGGCGATTTTCAAGGCGAGGAGCTTGCGGCACGTATCTCCGCTATACGCGAAGCATATGAAGAAGCCGGGATCATTCTCGCACGTGCAAAGAGCGCACGGGGCGCCAATGCCGCTTTGGTCGGCCCAGATATCGCCGAGGCGCTAAACCCTATGCGCGGCGCCGTAGATCGTCGCGAGCAAAGCTTTTTGGAGCTGATGAAGCAACATGATCTCGTCTTAGCGCTCGACGCTTTGGTACATTTTGGCCATTGGATCACACCGACCATGATGCCGAAACGGTTCGATACCCATTTCTATCTTGCAGCGACGCCGCCAGGACAAGTGGCAGAACAAGATGGTCGCGAAACCACGGAAGCGGTCTGGCTCGGTCCTCAACAGGCACTGGACATGGAGGAAGCTGGCTCTGCCACGATTATTTTCCCGACGCGGATGAATCTCGGCAAGCTTGCCGAAACGGCATCAACTCAAGCAGCACTGGATCGTTTCGCTTCTGAGAAAGTGGTCACCGTCCTGCCCGTGGTTGGCAAAGACGATAAGGGTGAACCCTGCCTGCACATCCCCAAAGAAGCGGGCTATATTCAGCACATAGAACCGCTGCAGCGGGTCGCGAATGTGGCTAAGAGCAAATGACGCAGACCTTCGGTGACCATGTTGAACTGACGCGCGCGGGTGCCATCGCGATCGTCACGCTTGATCGCGGCGATGGTCGAAACGCCCTCTCTTTAAAAGTCATGCAGGCTTTAATTGATGCCGCGCAGTTTCTGAGCACGGATACGCAGAGCCATGTGGTGGTGTTGACCGGCCGCGGCGCGTTCACAGCTGGGGCAGATTTGAAAGATCCTGATCGCGCCGCGATTCAGAAAAAGACCCGTTTGGAGCAACGCCAGTCTCAACGACTGGGACCAGACATGTGCGGTGCCTGGGAAGCGCTGGAGCAAATCACCATTGCTGCCATTGAGGGATACAGCATTGGCGGCGGTGTCGCTCTGGCGGTGGCGTGTGATCATCGCATCGCCGCGCGCGACGCTTTCTTCCGTTTGCCTGAAATTCCTCTGGGGATGAATATGAGCTGGCAGACGAACCCGCGAACAGCGGCTTTGATCGGCCCTTCAAAAGCCAAACAATTCACCATTCTCGGTGAACCTTGTCCGGCCGACTTGGCGCTCGATTGGGGATTGATTGATGCGGTCACGGAGCCGGGGCAAGCGCTAGACGGCGCCATGGCGCTGGCTGAACGCTACGCCAAAGTGCCTCCAATTGCGTTGCGGATGACCAAACAGGCTATCAATGTGGCAGCCAATCCGCTGGGTCATGCGACGAGCTATATGGATCGAGATCAATTTGCTTATGCCGCGACCACAGATGACCAGGCGGAGGCCATTCGCGCCTTTCTAGAAAAGCGCGACCCGGCATTTAAAGGCGACTAAGCCCAGAGGGGACGTACGCACGTGTCCTTGGACATATCCAGTTCGAACGTAATCGGGGTCGGGGACACGCGGGGTCCGGTCGGTTTGAGCTTTTTATGGACTTGAGCAAATGCGGCTTTGCCAAAGCTAAGTGCGTTTACAGTCTCAGGAATTTTGGGCGAGAGATGCATGTTTTGGCGCAAGAGAGCATTGGTGTAGGCCGCATTGGCGTTGACCAGGCTCGTTATGGTCTGAAACTCACAGGACAGAGACACATTCACGCAATTCGCGTTTTTGACCCGATGCGGTGCCAATTGTGGCCAGCTTAGTCCCATGCCGGGCTTTAGATCAAAAACCTCTGCCTGAGCATCGAACTGCGAGCGATAGGGCAGGTCTTCCTCGCGACTCATATGGACAATTTCTTCAATATAAGTCGATGGCGCCAATTCTTCGTTGCGCGGATACACCCAAACACGTTTCTGACCGCGGAGTTGGAAAAGCGTGACCATTGGGATGTCGAGGTGATAATTGACCTCAACATTTGGCGACGAGATCAGAAGACCGACATCTCTTTTGGTGGTGCGCTGACCGCTGGCGGCTTCGATGCTGTCAAAAATCGTCGTGGAAATATGCTCGAGATCGAATAATTCCTCACCCGCGCGTCTCAAGTTGAGCCAGATTTCACCTTGTTTGACGGCTTCAAGGATATCCTTGCCAGACATTTTAGGCGCGCGGCCGCGGAGCGCAGAATTATGCCCCTCTGATTGTTTGCCGAACGTCCAAATGTCCAGATTCTGCCGTGGATACAGGTCTAATAGGTGCGCCAGACCATCATCATCGAACAGATTAGACTTGGAAATATTATGCTCAGCCCGCAAAATTTCGCGTCCAAATGCTGATTTTGAGCCTTCTGGCCAATCTACAAACATAGTCCCATCCCACGCAATCAATGTGTCGTGTCGCGTAAGATGCAATTTTGGGTCCAATTTCCCCTGAGAGGGGAAAGATGCTCAGGCGCTAGACGTCGAGCTCTTCTGCGAAATGCGCATTCTCTTGGATAAACCGGAACCGGTGTTCGGCTTTCTTACCCATGAGCGTGTCAATCAACTCGGCCGGTTTGATCTCGGTGAGCTCATCAATACTGTCGGGCAGCGTGATCCGGGCCAAGGTCCGCGTTTCCGGGCTCATTGTCGTCTCTTTGAGCTGCGATGGGTTCATTTCACCCAGACCTTTAAATCGGCTGAGTTCGACCTTTTGGTTGGGTTTGAACTCCACTTCCATCAATAGGTCTTTGTCTTCATCATCCATCGCATAGACGGATTTGCCTTTATAAGAGAGCTTATAGAGCGGCGGCATCGCCATGAAGAGGCGCCCACTCTCGATCAGGCCCGGGGTCATCTTATAAAAGAAGGTGATGAGCAAAGCCGCAATGTGCGCGCCGTCCACGTCCGCATCGGTCATGATGATGATTTTTTCATAGCGCAAATCATCAATATTGAAGCGCGAGCCGACACCCGTCCCAAGGGCAAGGAGAAGGTCCTGAAGCTCTTGGTTTTTATCCATTTTTTCCGCGGTCGCCGAGGCTACATTGAGGATTTTACCCCGCAGCGGCAAAATGGCTTGGGTTTTACGATCCCGGGCTTGTTTCGCAGAGCCGCCAGCAGAGTCACCCTCGACTAAGAACAGCTCGGTATCGCCCTTATTGTCGGAACAATCGGCCAGTTTGCCGGGTAGGCGCAGCTTTTTCGTGGCCGATTTGCGGGCCACCTCCTTGGCTTTGCGGCGCCGGGCACGTTCGTCGGCGCGCTCAATCGCCCAGGTCAGCAGCTTGTCGGCTTCTTTTGGGCTCCCCGCGAGCCAGTGGTCGAAACGGTCGCGCACAGAGTTCTCGACCAATCGGAAGGCCGCTGTGGTCGATAATTTGTCTTTCGTCTGACCGACAAATTCTGGATTGCGGATGAAGACGGACAAGAGCAAGCCGGAATGGCCCATAATATCGTCCGCGGTAATCGATGTGCCTTTTTTCTGGCCCGTCAGTTCGGCATAATTGCGCAGGCCTTTGGTGATTGCTGAGCGGAAACCCGCTTCATGTGTGCCACCATCCGGGGTCGGAATGGTGTTACAGTAAGACCTTGAAAATCCGTCGGTTTCGCCGAATCCGGCCGCGGTCCAAGCGATCGCCCATTCGACTTTCCCATCATCGGTTTCGACCAAACCGGCAAAATTCTGCTCGGTGATTGTGGTCTTGCCTTTGAACACTTCATCGAGCTGATCGGCGAGACCGTTCGGATAGGATAGAACCTTTTCGGCCGGGACTTTCGAGTCTTCCGGCAGCAATTCTGGATCGCATTTCCAACGCACTTCGACACCGCGATAGAGATACGCCTTGGAGCGCGTCATTTGGAACAGGCGTTGCGGTTTAAAGCGGATTTTCTCGCCGAATATCTCAATGTCTGGCTTGAACCGGACGGTTGTGCCGCGCCGGTTCGGGGCCGGGCCTTTTAATTCCAGCGGCCCCATCACTTTTCCGCGTTCAAAGGCTTGAAAGTAAAGCTTTTTATCGCGTGCAACTTCGACTTCCATCCGCTCTGACAGGGCATTCACAACGGATGAGCCGACGCCGTGCAGACCCCCGGCAGTCTCATAGGCTTTGTTCGAGAATTTCCCACCCGCATGGAGCGTGGTCATAATCACTTCCAGGGCGGACTTGCCGGGATATTTGGGATGCTCCCCAACCGGAATACCGCGACCATTGTCGACCACTTCAACATATCCGTCCGCACGCATATGGACTTCAATGCGCGATGCAAAGCCGGCCACAGCTTCGTCCATCGAGTTGTCGAGGATTTCAGCAAATAAGTGGTGATAGGCGCGCTCGTCGGTGCCGCCAATATACATGCCGGGGCGTTTTCGCACCGGTTCGAGGCCTTCAAGGACCTCAATATCTTTTGCGCTATAGCCAGAAGGATCAGTTTTCATATCGTCGAACAGGTTAGATTGCTTTGCGGCGCCCATGATGGTTTTCTCCCCCGTAAGCCCATTCGCCCACTGATTCCAAGGACTTCCATCATGACGATTATGATTAACACGCCATTAACCCTGCCGTCAGGGGTGGAATTGCCCAATCGCCTTGTGAAGGCCGCGATGACCGAAAGATTGGCAAATTCGGCCAATGAGCTCACAGAACGGCATCTGCGCCTGTATAAAGCATGGGGTGATGGCGGCATTGGGTTGCAGATCACAGGCAATGTCCAAGTGGATCGGAGAAATCTAGAAGCTCCTGGCAATGTCGTGATTGATGGTGCCCCGTCGAATGAACATGCTGTCATGCTGTCAAAATGGGCGGAGGAGAGCAAAGCAGGCGGCGGCAAGATCGTCATGCAGCTTAGCCATGCCGGGCGGCAAACCCAAAAAATGGTCAATCCCCAACCAGACGCGCCCAGCGCCGTGGCGGTCGATTTGCCAGGCGGACAATTCGGGACGCCCCGCGCGATGACTGGAGACGATATTAAGCGTCTGATCGAGAAATATGCCATCGCCGCCAAGGCCGCACGTGCCGCTGGCTTTGACGGCGTCCAAATCCATGCTGCGCATGGCTATCTGATGAGCCAGTTCCTGTCGCCATTGACCAATCGCCGCGAAGACGAGTGGGGAGGATCTTTAGAAAATCGGGCGCGGGCCCTGCTTGAGGTGGTCAAGGCTTGCAACGCTGAGGCGGGCCCGGGGTTTGGCGTTTCGATCAAGCTCAACTCGACGGATTTTCAAAAAGGCGGCTTCTCGCGAGAAGACTCCACGGCCGTGCTCGGCATGCTCAACGCGTTAGACTTGGATTTTGTCGAGATATCCGGGGGCAGCTATGAGCAGCCTAAAATGATGGATATGGATGGCCTGAAACCGGCGCATGAAGAGCCTGTCCGCGAAAGCACAAAGAAGCGCGAAGCTTATTTTCTGGATTATGCCAAAGAGGTGCAAGCGGTGGCGAAAATGCCGCTTATGGTGACTGGTGGTTTCCGCACGACTGGGGGAATGAATGATGCGCTCGCCAATGGTGAAGCGGATTTGATTGGTCTTGGTCGGCCGCTTTGCGTTGATGTGGAGGCGCCGGCGCAACTGATCTCCGGTGAGCTCAGCGAGCTACCGAAATGGGAGAAAACCTTGCGCATTGGTCCTGGCATTTTTGGTCCGGGGTCGTCGATTGGCTTATTCAAAGCCTTGAACGGGTTCGGCATGCAGGGCTGGTTCTATCATCAATTGCACCGCATTGCCGATGGTGATGAGCCCAATCGCAAGCTTGGCGTCTTAAGTGCGTTTTTGAAAATGCAGGGGATCGACTCCAAGATGGCAAAGGCTTACCACGCCGATCTAACTGCGAAAGAGACCGTATGAGCCTGACCATTTCCTCCGCTTTTGATAGCGGGAATATCGTCGTCAAAGATGCCACTGACCCGACCCATGTGCGATTAGAAATCGCAAAAGATCATCAGTCCGATTTTTATCAATGGTTCCATTTTCGCGTATCAGGGGAAAAGCATCAGAAGCTTCGCTTGGTAATAGAAAATGCCGGCGGCGCGGCTTATCCAAAGGGATGGGAGAATTATCAAGCGGTCGTCTCTGATGATTTGATGCACTGGCGCCGGGTCCCGACCAGCTATGACGGCCAGACGCTGACGATCGAGACGGAGCTGCACGTCAACGCCATCTATGTGGCTTATTTCGCCCCTTACTCGTCTGAACGTCACAGTATGCTTGTCGCGGGCGCGCTGAGTCATGACACCGCCAAAGTCACGGTTTTAGGGCAAACGTTGGACGGCCGTGACTTGGATATGATCCAGCTCGGTGAACCCGGGCCCGACAAACGCAATGTCTGGGTTATTGCCCGTCAGCATCCGGGTGAGACCATGGCTGAATGGTGGATGGAGGGCTTTTTGGAGCGGATGCTGGATCCGGTCTCAGCAATCTCAAAAGAACTATTGAGCCAAGCGGTCTTCTATATCGTGCCCAATATGAATCCGGATGGCAGCGCACGAGGTCACTTGCGGACCAATGCGGCGGGTATGAACCTGAATCGCGAATGGGCCGAACCGACCATGGAGAAGAGCCCAGAAGTCTATCTCGTCCTTCAAAAGATGATCAAGACAGGATGCGATTTCGCGCTCGATGTGCACGGGGACGAAGCGCTGCCTTACAATTTCATCGCCGGGGCCGAAGGCATTCCAAGTTGGACAGACCAGCAGGCGGAATGGCTCAATAATTTCAAACAGGCTTATGTCGACTCATCGAATGGCGCGTTTCAGACCAAGGTGGGGTATCCGATCACAGCCGCCGGCAAAGCCAATTTGGCAATTTGTACCAACGCTTTAGCAGAGCGTTTCGGGTGTCTGTCTATGACTCTGGAAATGCCGTTTAAGGATGATGCCAATCATCCTGATCCGGAGCAGGGCTGGTCGCCAATGCGCTGCAAACAGCTCGGGGCGGCTGCGCTTAGTCCAATTCTAGCGGCGCTTCCGACTCTGCGTTGATTGCGGCCATGGCTTGCTCGATCAGCCGGTAGCTCTTGATCCGGGTGTCCAAACTATCCGTGATGGAAAGCAGAAAGAACTCTTTGGCGCGGGTTTCTTCGGCTGTTGCCATCAGCTTCTGCGCGACCGAGTGGCCCGTGCCGATAATGCCACGCTGTGGGGGCTCAAGTGGGGCGTTCTCCAAATACTCTGCCGCCGCCGCTGAGGAGAGATAGGGCCGAAACTCGCCTGCGCCGCGACCCAGGGCCCAGGCCTTAATCGGACCGGACAGAAATTCCGCTTCAGCCTCTGTTTCTGCGGCTAACACGACGAGCCCAACGCCCGCATAAGGCTCCTGGCAGAACGGAGACGGCTCAAACGCGTCATAATAAGCTGCCAACGCGTCCTTGGCGCCGCCTGGATTGAGAAAGTCCGCGAAGGCTAGTTTCAGGCCCATCTGTCCCGCAAAGGCAGCGGAACCGGGCGAAGAGCAAAGCATCCAGACATCTGGGTGCGGTCCCTTTGGATTGGCCGCGATCCCACGGGCGCGGTGATCTGGGGGCAGCGGCGCCTCTCCGCTCGCATCCAGCATCCAATCCATCATCATGCGCAACATGGCGGGGAAATTCTGTCCGCCAGGTCCCAATAGGGCCGCCGACGTGCGAGGATCTGCCCCCGTGGCGCGGCCGAGACCGATCTCTATTCGCCCGGGATTGAGCTGAGCGAGAGACTGCCCCCATTCCGCGACCTTTAGCGGCGAGTAATTGGGCAGCATAATACCGCCCGAACCGAGCGCGATGCGCTGCGTGCGGGCCGCCAGGTCAGCCATCAAGACTTCTGGCGTGGTGCCCGCGAAACTGGTCGCATTATGGTGTTCCTGAACCCAATAAGCGCGATAATTCATATCATCCGCAGCGCGCGCAAGCGCGCGCGTTTCATTTAGCGCGTCGGCGGAGGTGCGGCCTTCGAAGACCGGTGATGGATCCAGAATGGAGAGTGTGGGTTTCATCCAACGCTATGTGCGTTATGCAGAGGTCAGATACAAGTTGGAGTTATTGATGCGTTCAGGTTTAGCAGGTCTGCTCTTGTTGGTTTTAAGTGCGTGTGGGGTCGGCGCGGCGCCGTCGGAGGCGATTGATAACAGTCTGGAAGACCGGATCGCACTCGCGCCACCAGGGCCTTTGCCGCTTTCGCCATATCCCAAACATTACCAGCTTGATCTCTCGCTCGATCCGCGCGAGGCGCGATTTGGCGGTACGGTGGCGATTACCTTGGATGTCACGGAGCGCTCCAGTGGTGTGTATCTGCATGGCCGGGACTTAGATGTTAGCGCGGTGCGCTCGAAAACCACGGATGGCGAGGCCAAGCAGGGCGTGTGGCAACCGGCTTTGGAATCGGGGGTGATCTGGGTCGACTATGGTCAGACGGTTGATCCCGGCGAAGTGGTAGTGGAAATCGACTATTCAGCGCCATTCGACGTCAACCTATCTGGCCTGTTCAAGGTGACGGAGCAGGGCGACGCTTACGCTCTGGCCAAATCTGAAAGCATTCAAGCGCGTCGTTTCATGCCAGGGTTTGACCAACCCGCCTTTAAAGCACCGTTCGATATTACGCTCACGGTGCCTGAGACAGATTCAGCAATATCCAACGCACCTGAAAAGTCCGTTGAGCTGCTTGGCGGTGGTTTGAAACGGGTCGAGTTCGAAACCACGCGTCCGCTGCCGACCTATTTGCTCTCTCTCGCTGTAGGAAGTTTCGATGTTGTCGATGCCGGTACTTTGCCGCCAAATTCGGTGCGCAGCGAGCCGATCCCCTTACGCGGCTTTGCGCGGCGCGGGAAAGGCCCAGAGCTGGCCCTTGCCTTGGAAACTGCGCCTGGTTTGGTGCGCGTCTTTGAAGAAGCGCTGCAACAGCCTTACCCATATAAGAAGCTCGATATCGTCGCCGCCCCACAATGGCCTTCGGGTGCGACAGAGTTGGCCGCCGCGATCACCTATCGCGAAAGCCGGATTTTAGCAGGACCCGACATTGGGCCGGCGGCGCGGCGCAGTTTGCTGGCGATCCATGCGCATGAAGTCGCACATATGTGGTTCGGCAATCTGGTGACACCGCCATGGTGGGATGATCTTTGGCTGAAAGAAGGCTTTGCGAGTTGGGGCGAGGGGGCCTTCCTCTCTGAACTATATCCTGGCGAAGGCTATGAGCTCGATGCGATTGTGGACGGGATACGCGCCATGCGCTTGGACAGTCTAGCGACGGCGCGGGCCGTTCGCGAGCCGATTCAACTCAATGAAAATGTCCGCAACGCTTATGACTCGATCACTTACAATAAAGGGCTCGCAGTGATCGGCATGGTCGACGCCTATTTTGGCGCCGACGTATTTCGGCCAGCGCTCGGGCGTTATGTTGAGGCCTATGAAGATGGTGTCGCCGACAGTCCGGACTTCTTCTCGGTGATTGGTGAAGAAACCCAAGAACCGAACCTAACCAAAGCCTTCCAGAGTTTCGTCGAACAGAACGGTCTGCCAGCCGTTAGCGCGACCTTGAACTGCCGTGACAATGGTCAGGTCTCGATCTTATTCATGCAGCAACGCTACCATCCGGTAGGCTCTCGCTTGGCGGAGATGGAAGACCCACAATGGACCATTCCGATTTGTTACAAGCTTGGCTACGAGGATCGCGTTGAACGGCAATGTATGATGCTGGATAGCCCGGGTTGGGAGCACTTGGTCAATGAGCGTGACAGCGGTGCGACTTGCCCCGATTGGATCATGCCGAATGCGAATGGTGTCGGCTATTACCGTGTGACGCGTGCGGAAGAAGACTGGCAAAGGCTCGGCCTGGCTTTCGATCGCTTAGACGCAGGTGAGAAGCTTGCCGTCCTTGATAGTGTCGGTGCTGACTTTGCGACGCGTCGCGTGTCTGTAGATACGGTTTGGCGGTTTATCGACGAGGCGGTGCGCGACGAGGAACGACGCGTCGTGCAAGCGGCGATCCGTGAAGCGGGACGGTTCAGCGACCTGGTGGCCAGCGACAGCGAAGCGCAAGCGGGCTATCGCGCCGCTATTCTCGACGTCTTCCGGGATCGTTATTCCGGACTTGTGCAATCGGGAAGCACGGATCCTGAAGACGTGATTTTGAAGAATAGCCTAGAACGGTTCCTGATCCGTACGGGTGAGGATGCAGCCTTGCGGCAAGATCTGGCCGATGCCGCCGCCGTCTATATCGGTTTGGAAGGTGTGACCTCAGATCGAACCCTGAGTACGGACGAGTATCTCACCGCCATGGCCATCGGGTTCCAAGCCTATGGAGAACCTTTCTTGGATCAAATGTTAGCCGCGCGCGAGAATTATGATGATCCGGTTTTCGAACAAGCGGTGGCCTATGCGATTGGCCAGAACCGCAATCCGGATCTGTCGCCGCGCATTCTCGACCTCGCTCTGTCGGGTGATTTAGGTAGCCGCGAGACACTCTCCATCGTGCAGGGACAAATGCGTCAGGACGAGGTTCGCGACCTGACCTGGACGTGGCTGAAGGCAAACTTTGCCACGTATCTCGATGTCATTCCGCGTCAGCGACGCCGGTTTAGCCCCGCGCTCGGTGACTCGCTTTGTTCAGAAGATGCGCGCGATGAGTTGATCGCGCTGTTCGAAGCCGAAGGTGGTCTGGCGGAAGGTCATGAGCGGTCCCTCAATCAGACGATAGAGGAGATCGATCTCTGCGCGGCACTGGAAAAGTATAAAGGTCTCGAAGTGCGCACGTTCTTCGCGGAAGAAGGCTAAACCTTATTCTGGATCGGCGGGTTCTGGCTCCGGCTCTCGGGTGCGGGGCCCGAACAGTGCGTCTAGGGCCCGATTGCGAAGTTCGTCTTCGAGATCGGGGGCTTCGGTCTGTTCTTCAGATTGGGTCGGCGCAGATTGCCCGCCTATGATCCCACCGATGATCGACCCGGCATCGCCGCCAATCCGATCCGCGATCTCACCTGCGGCTTGATTGCGAAGGCGGGCGGTAAGTTCCGCTTGTACCGCACCTGTGTCTAAGCCGAAGCTCACATTTGACCAACTGCCATAGATCCGCACCGGGATTGGGATGTCGCCAATGCCAATGGTTGAACCTGCGCCTGCAGCTGCGGCATCAATACGTGGGGTCAAACGAATATCTAAAGTCCGCGCACCGAGGTCGATGCTGCCCGATCCAGAAACGCCGAGCGCGGGATTTTGGATCGCGAGATCAGTGATGCTGGCGACGCCATTATTGAATTCGAGATGGCCGATAAAGCTAGAGAAATCGGTCTCTGCGTCAGGCGAGAAGGCGTCGCGGAAACTCGCAATGGTGAGGCCACCGCTGGCGACAAGGTCGTTTAGATTAGACGCGTCTTGGACCAATTTGGCGAGGTTTATGCCTTTCAGCGCGCCTTGATTGAGGTCAGATTCAAACTTGCCATCCAGCCCTTGGATGAGCGCTTTGAGACTATTGCCCTCCGAGCTCAAATCGAGATGGACATCGCCAAGCCCGCGTAAATTCTGGAACCCTGTCAGCGCGGTGAGCATCTCTTGCGCAGCGATACTGTCGGCCAATGCTTCTATCTGCAATGTCGGGGTCGAGCGCGAGGCATCCAGGACCAAATCGCCGGACCAATTCCCTTGAAAGACTTTAAAGCCCGGCTTGTCATCATCCTGGCGAAAAATGGCGGACAGCCGCCCCTCATCGAGACGGGTGCTGAGCAACGCGTCATTCAAGGTGATTTGGTCCATCACCACTTCATTCGCAGCCACGGTGACGGTCGCATCCATCATATTCAGGGCGGCAAGATCAAGCGGCGTGTCATCCCAATCTTCATTCAAACTCGGATCTGGATCCGTTTGCTGAGAGCCGCTGCCTAAGAAGGGTGTGAGATCCAGTTTCGTCGTGGCGAGGTCTGCGATGATGCGGGGACGCGCACCGCGTAAATCAGCCCCAACCGTGCCGGTCGCGACTGTGTCATCAATGGTAAATGAGGCATCTGAGAGATTGGGGGCAAGAATGGACCCTGTGGTTGCACCAGAGATTGCGAGATTGTTGAGTGCATCGCCTTCTGGGAGAGGGTTGCCCAATGCTTCGAGCACCGCGCGAGGATTGTTGCTCGAAATCGAGATCATGCCATCGAGGGGTTGATCGCCAGCAAGGCTGAAATTGCCCGTATAATCCGTAACCAGATCTTGTCCGCGTTGCTTCAAAGTGATTCCCGTGAGCGACGGTGCGGTCACCGGGCCACTCAAACGCGCGACAAAGTCGACATTGCCAAGCATAGCGAGAAGGGGGATCAACGTGTTGCCCGGCTTGAGCAATCTTTGCGCGTCGGCAGCGTTTAGTTCGACTTGACCATTGAGAACCGGCACCTCTCCCAAAGTCACGGCGCCGGAATAATCTAAGTCTAGCCCAGCCGCCCCGAGCGTCAGCGTATCGAAGTCCAAAGCGGCCGTGGCAACATAACCGCGAATGGACCCTTTGGCGCGCAGCGTTTGCAGCGCGCTTGCGACGATCGGCCAGTCATTTGCGCCGAGAAATGGCAAGGCTTCACCGAGCGATTCTGAGTCCAACTCGAATGCGCCATCGAGCGCCGGCGTGTCGGCGAGGGTTAGTCCACCATCATAGCTGACATCGCCATAAATCGTGCCAAGGCGAAGATCGAGATCGACCGGAGCTTGAGAGAGGAGATCAGCAATGGTCGTCAAATTGATGCGATAATCAAAGGGTTGGCCATTGAAGAACCCTTCGCCATTGGACGAGAGCGGTTTATCCAAAGCAGAGATGCGCGCGGTCGCCGTAAATTCGGTGAGCGCGTATTGCGTGTCCGTTGTCCAATCGCGATAATAAATCGCGGCATTGGAGAGCGCGGCCCGATCGATGCCGGTTTCAAATCCACCGTCACCGTCGCTGGGTTGTTCTTCGTCTTGCGGACTTTCAGATGGCCCAAATTCCCAATTGGCGCGGCCATCTGCGAGTCGTTCTAGGCGTACGGTTGGGTCGTTTAAGGTGATCTGCGCAATCTCGACGCGGCGCGACAGCAAAGGCAGCAATTTGACACTGGCCTTGAGACTTCCGGCTTCAATCATGAGCGGATCGGAAAAACCATCCGGATTGGCCACTTCAACCCCGTCAATTTGGGCCGACAGGGTCGGCAATACCGAAATGCGCGGGTCGCCCTTTAAAGTAACATCACGTCCCAAGGCATTGGTCGCGGCTGATTCGATTTGCGCCTTATAAACTGCTGACGGCACAAGAAAGGGGATCGTGACGAGGGCAGCGATCAGAATGGCAACAATGATACCGGCGATGATGAGAACGCGTTTCATGGGAGGATATTGGCCTATTTTGGGTGTATCGCAGCTGAATAGCTGCATCTCATGTCAAAGTCATGGCAATTGATGCTTGACCGCGAAAAAGGCCGCGTATAGATCACCCTCTCACCGCTTCGGCGGGGAAGCCCATGCGCGGGTGTAGCTCAGTTGGTTAGAGTACCGGCCTGTCACGCCGGGGGTCGCGGGTTCGAGTCCCGTCACTCGCGCCACTTCTTAGAAGTGTAGTTTCGAAAGCTCCATAAGCATTTAGGATTGTTCCGTTCGGCGACGCCATGTCGGCCAAGCGCGATTCAGTCGCGCGGTCGGTCCCAGTTGAATCCGTGAAAGCGCTCATCCGCCGCAAATGTGTTTGTCGGCAGTGAGAAACGGTCTTTTTTCCGCTCTGAAATGGCGTGAATACCGGTTTTGTTGAACCAAAGTTTCCAGGTGTGTTGAACGCTCGGTCCTGTAGCGGCGAAAACGGAACAGTCTAAAATCGCGGCATTCAGCTTTCGAACAGGATCGCGGACGGACGGATAAGCGATTAAATCAATCAGGGCCGTGCGCGCCTGATCCTCCAGATCTTGTGGATCAGAATAATCGCTTGGATGCGCCCAAAGATTATCAACATCGCTCCATGGCTGTTTCGAAAGATCGATCGCCCGTGCAGCGCGCGCCGGAACATCAAAACAGGTATGCTCCGTCGGTTGTTCTGGAAAGGGCGTGTCTGGGGAGTCGACATAGAAGAGCAGGAGGTGAAACGCGGTCTCTGTTACGGCCGTGTCCTGATGCTCCGAGACGTAATAAACCCCGGGCGTGTGCCCGGCGCGCCGAAACCGGGAGCCATTCGGATAGGGGCCATATCGAAATGGAGTCATATATAGCCAATGCAGGTGCTCGCAGGCTTCCGGCGCGGGTGGTTTGGTGTCTTCTAAGATGTCTTCCAAAAGCGCTTGATCATCGAGATCATCGACCAGGCGCAGCGTCGAAACCACATGTTGGGCTTCGACGCATCGCCAATATGTCGTATTCAGCGGCGCTGGCTCAGAGCGGAGCGCGTCGGGAATCCAGATAGGCAAGGCCATTGGTCAAACCAGGTATCTTTTTGATGGAGTCGAGCGGGCGTCCGCCCAGCGCTTTATTCTCATTTCTGAGCCAAGCGCGAGAGACTTTGTCATCGCCGCCTGTAATCGCATCAAGCGAACGGAAGAAGCGAACGAACAAAGCCGCCAGCTCAAAGGGTTTCGATCCTTCTTCCAGTTCAAATTCATGCTTTTTCATGCGGGAAATCGTTGGTTCCGAAACACCCAGAATCAAAGCCAGATCTTTGCCAGAAAGGCCCAAGGCATCCGCCGCTCTTAGCGCGGCCGTCGTCAGGACGCGTGTGCGATCATTCAGCTGTTTTTGTGCGCGTAAGGTCATCACTGCCTCGTTTCTCCTGAAATAACTAATACACAATATTTCAGGAGAAAGCAACAAGATTTCTCTAACTGGTATCTCCACTTTCATAGCGCTCAGCGATTTGAGCGCCCAATTGGTTCATCATTTCGAACAGGGCATCGGGATCACTCTGGCGTGCTTGTGCGGCTTGAAGCTCCGTGCCCTTGGCGAAAATCAGTTCTGGCGTTTTATCGATGACGGCCTGCAAAATGTCCTTGGCCAGATCAGCTGGATCATCGCCGCCATCAATATTCGCATCGGATTTCCCGCGCGACGACCCATCCGCGGTCAGCGCATTGCGCGAGACATTGGTGGCGACAGAGCCAGGGAGAACATTGGTGACGTGAATATTGTGTCGAACAGAAACTTCCGTGCGGAGTGAGTCCATATAGCCAATCAAGCCATGCTTTGCGGCGGCATAGGCGGTGCGCAGCGGCGGGCCAATACGACCTGCGACTGAGCTGATCGCGACAATATGTGCGCCGCCGGCTGCGACCATTTTCTGCAATTGCAACTGGGTCAACCAAATCGGAGCGATCAAATCGATATTGATCAAATCGGTATAGACTTGTGGGTCAGTATTGATCGCGAGGCTACGTTGGCTGACGCCGGCATTATTGACCAAAATATCGACCGCGCCTGCCCATTCCCAAGCTTCGCTAACTTTGCCTGGAAGCGCATCATAATCTGTCACTTCAAACGGTAGGAGCAATGACTCCGTGGGGAGTTTATCCGCCACCGCTTTGAGGGCATCGATCCGGCGACCTGACAAAATCGTCTTGGCACCGGCATTCGCAAAAGCATGCGCAAGCGCTTCGCCAATGCCTGAAGACGCCCCCGTTATCCAAACGGTCTTTCCTTCAAATTGCCCCATACTGAATCCTCCTTATCATTCATTCTCTCACTCTTTATTGGCGAGGTTTCTGAGCGTGGCTAGAGGACAGTTCGATTCACGTCGCGGCGGTTGCGTTAGAATTTGAGTTTCAGCATGGCGCCTCCGAAGTGGATGAGGCCTTCTTCTGCCACTTCAATATCATAGCCAAATCGCGCGGATCCCATCACGGAATCGGTGGACAGTGAGATCCCGGCCAAGAACGCGTCGGAGAATGTTTCCTGAGAGATAATTTCAAAGGTTTCTTCCGAGCCAAGGAAGCGCGCGGTGGTTTGATAGGGTGTTGAGGACAATTCGCTACGATAGCCCATCGAAATTTCTGGGATAATGTAAGCGGGGTTTTGGCGCCCGATCTGCCAGCGCGCGCCGATATCAAGAACCGCCGTCGCTGTTGATCGATCCGTTTCTGATGCGCCGACTTCCATGGCCAGGCGATCGTCGCCGGTTTCTGAATAGCCGTCTTGATCCAATTGAAAGAAATCGACCGAAACTTGTGGACGCGCATAGAATTGTCCGGCCTCGAACCGTGACGAAACGCTGGCGCTTGTCATGGCGCTTGTGCCCTTCCATTCGCCCGATTGAAGATAGGTAAATTCGCCAAGTTCGACTTCACGGCGGCTGTTAAAGGTCACCGAACTGACTTGGCTGGCAATCATAAAGTCGAGCGGGCCGAGCGATTCTTTCGCATACAGACCAACACCAAAAGCGCTCGTGGTGACGGGATTGCTTCCGCCGGTTTTCTCTTCGAAATCGCCGCTTGAATAATTCATGTATAGACCGGCCACATCGAGCGGGCCAAACCGGCTATCTATGCCGGTGGCGAATCCCAATCCGCTGCCATTATATCCGGGTACATCCGTCTCAGCTTCAATGTCGATCACTGTGGCATACTCTTGTGCCCAAACAGAGCGCGGCCGTTCGGCGCTGTTCTCGATTGTTTTTAAGCGATTGCCCAAAGCTCCAAAGGCGGCGCTGCCTTGCGACGACAGATACCGGGTTGCGGCATCAGTGCGTTGAGGAAGGAGCAAACTATAGGTCTGCTGAAACTCCGATTCCTCAGTGATGTCGGCGAGCGCTGCGCCGAGTTCGCTATCATTGCTGAAAACGTCGAGAACCGCCTCGAAGGCTGCGGTCTGATTAAAGTCTAAGCCGAGCTCTTCGGTCGATTTGAGATTGAATTGAAGATCTAGAGTATCTCTCGTGTCCTCATTCACGACCAGTTCGACCTGGTAGAGGAAGGGTATTCCAGAAACCTGAGTGTCATCCAATGTCCCACCAAATGACAAGGTGCCAGCATCGATGACCGTATGTGTGAAATCGGTGGATGAGATGCTTTGAAGGTCCGGCCGGATGATCACATTTTCGCCGAGTGTGGCGTTACCCGTCACAGTTAGGGTCGCCGGGATGGTTCCGGCATTTGGATCCAAATCAACTTGCAGCACAGACTCACCGGTCAGAGAGAGTGTATTAAGAGTGGCTACCGTGCCTACGGACAGGTTTATATCTGAATCGACCGCCGAGAGCGCGTTCAATGCGCCATCGCTGACCAAGCTGCCTTCAAACACAGAATCGTCCAATGAAAAGGAGCTTGTCCCGCCTTCAAACAGAAGGTCTCCAACCAAAGAAGAGGACGTTAGATCGATTGAGTTCGTGCCATCAGTGATAAAGACATCGCCCTCGAACTCGGTCGACCGCAAAGTCATATCGCCATCGCCAAGTCCAAAATAGATGTCACCGCTAATGTCGCCAGCCGTCGACATCAGCGTGTCATTGCCGCTGCCGAAGACGATATCGCCGATTAAGGTTGGCGCGACGACGTCATTATTATCGATCGAGTCATCCCCGTTTACATCATCAATCGGTGTCGCTAATTCCTGAACATAAGTGATGTCTGCTGTGCTGGCCGAAACATCTATAGCGCGGACCACCCCGAGATCATCGACGCCGACACCATCATCTGCTTGTGACGCGCTGATCGTCCCCGTATTGGTGATTTGGGTCAGGCCGCCACTCAAATCCCTAATGGCAAAAGCGTTTCCGGACTCACCGATGACGCGGCTGGTAATGCTGCCGCCATTTGTGAGCATGGATAGATCGGCCCCATCCTCAACTAAAAACGTGGTCGCGGTGTGACCGGCCAGGGTGGCAACATCTGTCGAAACGACGCCTTCATTCACGAAGGTTCCGACAATCGCACCATTGCCTAAACTGATGCTAACCGCATCTGCTTCAAAGGCGTCGGCGTCGATACTGCCAGAATTGAACATACCGCCGACGATTTCTGTGGTGAAATTGCCATCGGCTGACCCTTCGATTCGAACAGCTGTGGCGTCATAGCCGACATTGAACCCATCCGCAGAGATTCCGCCACGATTGATGAAGCCATAGTCGTAATCAAATGTGGCGAGAATTTCTGTGAGGTCTTCATCTTCATCATCATCTTGCGTATCGCGCACGGTTTCGACAACGGTGCCCAGCGTGATTGATCCGATCGCGGTTCCGTCCAAGTCGGGCGAGATGAGCAGCGCCGGTGCCGAGCCGAAGGTCGAAACGATGCCATTGCTTCGGTTTTCATCAAAGTCGTCCAGCGTATCCTTGGTCTCGTCCTCTTCGTCTTCTTCGGAAATAAACGTGTCGACATTGCCATTTATCAGCAAGCCATTGCCCAAATTGCCGCCAATCGCCAGAGCGGAGCCATTATCGTTTAAGTCTTCGGCATCGACTCGATCTTCGAGATCGGGCGTATCATCGTCAATATTGAACGGGGCGACATAATTGCTCGAGCCCGAACTGATGCTGGTGAAGCCCGTGGTGCTGATCGTGCTTTCAATCGTCAGGTTGCCGCCGACATCTCCGTCTATGCTGATTCCGCGCGTGTTTGCGCCGCGTCCGGTGACGTTCCCGCTGATCAGGACATCCCCGCTAACGCCGTCATCAACCTCCAAGCCCACTGAGTCGTCGCCGAGAACGCTGATGGTTCCATCCAAGGTCAATGAACCATCGAGGAGAGACCCGAGCCACATTCCCGCGGAATTGTTGCCCTCAACCGCAAGAATGGAACCCGCCTGTAAATCTATATCACCTGTATGCGTGCCGCCCGCATCTAATAGGATGCCGAACCGGGAGTCCCCGAGCGCAATGGGTCCATCCAAATCATCATCATCGTCTTCGTCTTCACGCTCATAGTCTTCCAGCAAATTGATGGAGCCGGTTATGGTCAAATCGCCAGTGTGATCCGTGGCCAAGCGAATGCCGGTCACCGAATTTGTATCATCGATTTGGATCACGCCATTATGGGTGATGTTGTTATCGCTATCCATGGTGACCGCGACTTGGCCTTCGGTTCCGGACAGCGTGATGGATCCGTCCTCGGTTATGGTAACATCGCCGGGCGCACCATTATCAATTGTCGATGTGTTCACCGGCTCAGTCGTATCGGTCGAAATGTCTTGAGCCAACGCATATGGCGCGCACACACTTGCGCAAAGCACAAGCGGCCACCGAAGAACGCCAGCATGCTCGCGGGCGCTCGGGCTAAATTTTAGATGCATGTAGAGTCGTGATCCTGCTTGAATAAGAACTAAATTTTCAACGCAGTCCTTTCGCTTTGAACGGTCTGAGGCGACGTGACAAGAGTAAGAATTGGTAATGTTGATGGCGCGCTGCCGCGTGAGGATGGGACGGGTCATGCCGCTTCAACGCGCCGAATGCCTCATTCTGTCGGTGAAAAAATCGTCATGACGCGCTTGTCATTTTTGTCTGCTAAAGCTCTGACAAAGCGCCGCAGCGACGCCGTTGTTTGCCCCGTGTAAGCGAGCCAGATGGTGAGCTTCCGTTTGCTTCGGACATTGCTTTTGGCAATTGCGAGCATTGGCTATTTGGCCAATGGCGCGCAGGCACATCTCGCCATTTCTCAAGGTGAGCATCTGGATTTGATGCTGTGTAGCACCAACGCGACTCGGACAATCACGCTCGAGCTGCCGGGCGCGCCAGCAGAAGAAACGGAAGACACGTGCTGCGGTGATTGTGCGCCGGTTCTGTCGATTGAGGTCGATCCGCCTCGGTTCACCGCGATCATCTTAACCTATGCATACCCCGTTCCGGCTGAGCCCAGAATTTTTGTTTCGCCGCGTTCTCCTCTGTGGCCCGGGGCACCGCCTCATGGCCCCCCGCATATTCACAAAGCGACTGTCTAAAAAATTATCCCGGTGCTGATGGCACCGAACAGCTTTCTTTGTGAGAAAAATATGAAACTCAAACTCCTCGCAGGCGCTGCGGCGCTCTGCTTTACGCACTCTGCTATCGCCCATGAAGGTGATGGTGGCCAAGTCACCTATGCAACCGACCATGCCCCGATTGGCGTGATGGCTGATCACCGCCATAAGAAAGGCGAATGGATGATGTCCTATCGCTATATGTATATGGACATGTCTGGAAATCGGATCGGCGAAGACGGCGTATCTCCGGAAGAGATCGTCACAACTGTGAGCAACCCATTCGCCAACCCGCCCATGATGCCACCAACTCTTCGCGTTGTGCCGACGGATATGCCGATGCAAATGCACATGGTGGGCGGCATGTATGGCCTGACCGACCGGATCACCTTGATGGCGATGGGCATGTATATCGACCAGGAAATGGATCATATCACTTTCCAAGGTGCGGCAGGAACGACCCGACTGGGCGAGTTTACCACCGAAACGGCTGGCATTGGCGACACCACAGTGGGCGCGATCATTGGTCTCGATGACGGCTCGTATGAGCATCGTCAAATCAATCTCGGGCTGGCTTTATCACTGCCGACCGGATCGATCACGGAGACCGATCAAATCCTAACCCCAATGGGCACAACGCCAACACCGCGCCTGCCTTACCCGATGCAACTCGGTTCAGGCACATATGACTTCAAACCTTCTCTGACGGCGCGTTCTCGCACCGGCAAATGGAGCTATGGCGGGCAAGCATCTGCGGTCATTCGCATCGACGATAATGATGAAGGCTATTCGCTCGGAGATGTGACCGAAGCCACAGCATGGCTGGCTTATGAGCCGGAGCCATGGGTGTCGTTTTCTGGTCGCTTGAAAGCCCGCGCCGTTGGTCAGATTGAGGGTGACGATGCAGCAATCCGTGCACCGGTTCAAACCGCTGACCCTGACAATCATGGCGGTGAAACTCTAGAGCTCCTCGCGGGGATCAATCTCGCTGGTCAGACGGGGTGGCAAAAAGGGCATCGCATCGCGGCAGAGATTGGTTTGCCCATGTATCGCGACTTGAATGGGCCACAAATGGAAACCGACTTGACCTTCACTTTAGGCTGGCAAAAAGCTTTCTGATCAAAAGGGGCCGTCCATCGAATGGTTTCGATTGGACGGCCCTCTCTTCGCGTGAGGGGGATTTGACGCCCCCGATCTTTTTCGGACACATGCAGCGGACGAAGAAAGGTCATCCCATGCACGTGCTGAAAAGCGACGCACCGCTTATTGTCTATGTCGATATTAAGAGCCCTTATGCCTTCGTCGCCATCCGCCCGACTTTAGCGCTGGAAGCTGAGCTTGGAGTGCAGTTTGAGTGGCGCCCACTGACGTTGGATATTCCGAGTTATCTCGGGTCGGCAGAAAAGAAGAAGGGCAAAGTTGTTGCCTCTGAAGGCCGCTCCAAACGGACATGGAATGCCATCCGCTACTCATACCGTGACGCGCGTCGATATGCCGAACGCCAGGGTTTGATGCTGAAAGGGACAGAGAAAATCTGGGACTCATCCTTGCCCAATATTGGCATTCTCTGGGTCATGCAGACCGCGCGATCGCGCCTGGCAGACTATTTCGAGGCCGTGTACCCGCCTTTCTGGCGCCGGGAGCTGGACATTGAAGATATCAGCGTCGTCGAAGCGTGTTTGCGCGATGCAGGAGTCAGTGTCGCTGGCTTTGCCGATTTCGCAAACGGCGAGGGGCGGCAGCTTCACGATGAGCTCCAACCCCAATTTCATCCAAATGGAATTTTTGGGGTCCCCACTTATGTGCTTGGAGATGAGATTTTCTTTGGGCGCGAACACATCCCTTATCTGCGATGGGCGCTCTCAGGGCGTCACGGGGAGATGCCAGATATCGCTTACGAGATTGCCCCATGCTAACCGTCTATATCGACTTCAAATCGCCAGGTGCATATCTGGCCATGGCCCCAACACTGGCGCTGGCAGAGCACTATGGATTGACCCTTAAATGGCGCCCCTTCCGCACGGTCGAACGGGATGTGCCAAAGCTGGGAAAAGCAGAAACAGTCGGCGAGAGCCATAGGCGCGTCCGCGCCGCCGCGCTTCGGGCGCAGTCTGTAAAATATGCGCAACGCCAAGGCATCGATCTGAAATTTCCTGAACAGCTCGGCGCCACCGACTTAGCGCTGGGGGCTTTGGCCACTTTGCAGGGCGACCCGCTGCCTTTCATCCATGCCGCATTCGCTGCGTATTGGGAGACACATGCCAATCTCAATGACGCAGATGTGGTCGGCAAGCTGTTGGCGGATCTTGGCGACTCACCCGCGGCCAGCCCGCAGGTGCTCCTCGATGCGCTAGATGCCGCGCTCGAGATCGCAGACGAGGTCGGCATTGTTGGCGCTCCAGCCTATGTCATTGATGAGCAGATATTTGTCGGCCGCGAACATCTGCCTTGGATTGAGGAAATAATCCGGGCCAAGCAGGCGGCTACAGCTTAGTCCTCAAAGCCGACAAAGACGGCGCCTTCATCGACCGATTTGCGTGTCGAAACGACAGCATTGGCGGGAAAACTGTCATCGGGCCAACCCATCGCGACGCAAATCATGATCACTTGATCATCTGGAATGCCCGCATGCTCACGAACGACTGGCGACTGCATGATGCCTTGCGAGTTGATGACGCAGCCAAGTCCCTTCGACCAGGCCGCATTGACCAGTGCATTGACCACGCCGCCGCAATCAAATGGCGCAATATCTGAGCCATGGATGGTCTTGTCATAGGTCACGACGATCGACACCGGCGCATCAAACTGACGAAATCCGCGCAGAACCCAGTCTTGCCGTTTCTCCTTATCATGGCGTTCAATGCCCATGGCTTGAAACAATTGGATGGCGATGCCGATTTGGCGCTCTCTATGCACGCCTTCATAGCCCGGTCCGCCACGAAACTCGCGTGAGTCTGGCACGCCCGCCAAATTGCGTTCGACATTGCCTTTCCGGATACGATCTAGCGGTTCGCCGGTCACGACATAGAAATTCCAAGGCTGCGTATTGAGCGAGGTCGGCGCCCGCATGGCCATTTCTAGAACTTCCCGGATCAGCGCTTTGGGAACAGGTTTATCCTTATAGCCACGAATGCTGCGTCGTCCGATCACCACGTCTTTATAGTCCAAAACCGACCTCCAATTTCGATCACTGATGACCCTGTTAGCGCATTGCTTCGTGCCGTTAAGACCTGTCTCAGCGTGAAGCTGAACCTTTTTGGCACCTGCGCCGACTTCTTTTATGTGAGACCTAGGAGGCCATGCATGGCGCGGGAAGACACGCAACGTGTTTATGACGAATTGCTCGTCACACTGGCGCGCGCTGGCGATCGCAAGGCGGCTAATCGTCTAGCGACGAGGTGGTATCCGCGTCTGATGCGGACCGCTTTACGGCTTACTCGGGATCGGGCTGAAGCCGAAGAGGCCGTTCAGGAAGCCTGGGCGGGCATCTGCCGCGGTTGGCCGCGCCTCTCAGATCCCGCCATGTTTCCAGGATGGGCGTTTGGGATTCTCCGCCGAAAATGTGCGGATCGTATTCGAACTGCGGTGACTCGGCGCGGGCGAGAGGCGCCGATGGATGCCGCGCCAGAAATCAGTCAGCCGGCACGCGGCGAGCTACAGGTCGAAATCGATCAGGCACTTGCATCCCTGAGCGATGATCACCGCCTCGCCGCCATTCTTTTCTTCGGTGAAGGCTTGAGCCTCACGGAAATCGCTGCGGTCACCGGCGTACCGGTTGGAACCGCCAAATCGCGCATTTTCAACGCGCGCAAACACTTAAAATCGAGTCTGAAAGGAGACCCGCAATGAGTACATTTGAAGACCGGCTAATGAGCAGTCTGAACGCCGATGATGAAGCCTTTTTGAAAGAGCTGGAAGACGATGTCGGCTTGTTCCAGCAAATGGGTATGACCTTCTCTGGTCCACTCAAATACTGGACCGCAGGCGCGTTCCTAATGAGCTTCGCAATCTTTGTTCTGTCTATGTGGGCGGGCTATAATATGCTGCAAGCTGAAGAGCTTAAACATGTCATCCTATGGGGTGCGCTGTTTGGCTGGGCCAGTTTAGGCGTTGGCCTGATCAAAGTCTGGTTCTGGATGCGAATGAACCATCTCAACGTATTGCGTGAGCTGAAGCGCATCGAATTGCGCCTGGTCAAATCCGGTTAGGCGGACTCGCTCGTCATCGCCACGAAGACATCCTCAAGATTGGGTTGCTCGGTCGCAAGATCAGCAACCCCAATCCCAGCTTCACGGACGCGCTCAAGCAATCGGCCAATGCCTGTTTCGGAACTCCGGAAGGTGATGTTCAGAACCCCATCTTCGCCAATGTCGGCGTTCAAGTCGGATAGGTCAGCGGGCAGGGCAGTCAGCGTCTCGCGGGGTGTGATCTTCAAGAGGCGTTGATCGAGGCGCGCGAGCAATTGCGGTGTCGGTTCTTGGGCCAAGACAGTGCCATGGCTAATGATCGCAATCTCGTCGCACAATTCTTCGGCTTCTTCGAGATAATGCGTCGTCAAAATAATCGTTGTTCCATTGGCGTGGAGCTCACGAACATAGGCCCAGAGCGATCGGCGCAGCTCGACATCTACGCCCGCTGTCGGTTCGTCCAGGATCAAAACTGGCGGATTATGGACCAGCGCTTTCGCCACCATGAGGCGGCGTTTCATGCCCCCAGAAAGTTGGCGAACATAGGCATCCTTTTTGTCGTCCAATCCGACTGCTGTGAGGATCTCTAAGCTGCGCCGTTCGGCCTTCGGGACGCCATAATATCCCGCTTGCAATTCCAGTGCTTGCAGCGGGGTGAAGAAGGGATCCATGGTGATCTCTTGATTGACCACACCAATCGCTGCGCGTGACGATCTGGGATGAGCGTCGATGTCCAACCCCCAAATCTTGGCGGTGCCACCTGTCTTGGTAACGAGACCCGCAAGTATGTTGATAAAAGTCGACTTGCCCGCCCCGTTTGGGCCCAGCAGTCCGAAAATACTGCCGCGTTTGATTTTGAGATCGATGCCTTTCAATGCCCGCATCTCTGGCAGTTTTCCCGAGGCCCTATAGGTTTTTTCTAAGCCTATGGCTTCGATGGCGTAGTCTGGTGTGCTCATAACGGCTCCGTGCGGTCAGGCCGTCCGATATAGGTGCGGTGCTAAGATTCGCTCAAGTGTTTTGTGCGTTTAGGAGAAGACATGTATATTCAACACTCTGGCCGCATTGACCTGTCGCACGGCGCGGCCTAGCTAGCGATTTAAGACTTATCACTGCCATCTGTCTGGAAGAAAGAGAGCCAGAACATGTCCACCGCCCCATCGTTCAAAGACCCAGAGACGATTTACGTGCTGGAGCGAAAAGTGTCCTGCAATGGCGGCGGCGGCGCCCTTGGGCATCCGATCGTTTGGTATGAAATGGGCGCAGATGACATGGTCGAATGTAAGTATTGTGATCGGCGCTTCATCCTCAAAGGCGGCAAAGCCGACCCCAATAAATAGAGCCCGAAAATTTGGCTTTCCCTTACGACCAATCACGCAAGGGAACGGCTTGCGGTTGACGCGCACGTAAAGCATATCAGTTCCATATTCTCACGAACAGGAGTGGTCTGATGGCTGAAGCTTACATCATCGACGCGTGCCGCACCCCGCGCGGTATCGGCAAACAAGGCAAAGGCGCGCTGGCGCACCTGCACCCGCAACATCTCGGCGCGACTGTGCTTGGCGCGATCCGCGATCGCAACAATCTCAACACGTCTGAAGTTGACGATATCATCTGGGGCACCAGCTCCCAGCGCGGTGCGCAAGGCGCTGATCTTGGTCGCATGGCGGCCTTGGATGCGGGTTATGATGTGAAAGCCTCTGGTGTAACGCTCGACCGGTTCTGCGGATCCGGTATCACGACCGTGAATATGGCCGCGGCGCAGGTCATGTCCGGTATGGAAGATATTGTCATCGCAGGTGGTACCGAGATGATGAGTTATACCTCTGCCACCGCCGATCCAAAAGTGCCGCCCATGTTGGACGCCGGCAATATGAGCCTGCGCGAGAAGCACCCGCAATCACAGCAAGGTGTCTGCGCAGATGCCATTGCCACTTTGGAAGGCATTGATCGCGAAGCGGTCGACCAGCTGGCTGTGGTCAGCCAGGAGCGCGCCGCCCGCGCGATTGCGGAAGGTCGTTTCGATAAATCAGTTGTCCCCGTTCACAATCCAGACGGGACGCTCGCGCTCGACAAAGAAGAGTTCCCACGCCCAGGCACAACGATGGAAAGCCTTGGCGGGTTGAAGACCGTGTTCAACATGTTCATGGACATCCCGGTGGATGATCAAGGCAACACTTACGGCACGATGGTCACCAAGAAATACCCAGAGCTCGAAGGCAAGATGAATCACGTCCACCATGCTGGCAACTCATCCGGCGTGGTTGATGGTGCGGCGGCCCTGCTGCTCGCCTCTCAGGACGCGATCGACAAGAATGGCTGGACTCCGCGGGCCCGCATCGTCGCGACAGCGAATATGGGCGACTGCCCAACTCTGATGCTGAACGCGCCCGTCAATGCGGCGAAGAAAGTGCTCGACAAAGCAGGACTCTCGAAAGACGACATTGATGTCTGGGAAATCAATGAGGCCTTCTCCGTTGTTGCGGAGCGGTTCATTCGCCACCTCGATCTCGATCGCGAAAAGGTCAACATTAATGGCGGTGCGATGGCCCTAGGTCATCCTATCGGCGCAACCGGGTCGATCCTCATCGGAACCGCGCTGGATGAGCTAGAGCGCTCTGGCGGCAAGTACGGTCTCGTCACAATGTGTGCTGCTGGCGGCATGGCGCCAGCGATCATTATCGAACGTATCTAATCAAACTTCTCAGCGAGCTTCTCGCTGGATTGATCTATTGGCAGGGGCTGGTCGTTTAATCGACTGGCCCCTATCGCAAATACAATGATCGCCAGGATCGCTAATCCAGCAGCGAGCAGGAAGGGTGCGCCCGGGAGATAAGGCCCAACCTCGTCCGTGTTGGCGGTGAATATGATGGCCATCACGGCCGGGCTGATAATCGCAGCAAGACTGTACAAACTCGATATCGCGCCTTGTAACTCGCCTTGAGAATCCGCCGGCGTGCGCTGGGTCATCAGAGCTTGTAGAGCCGGGCTTAAGAAGCCTGCAAAAGCGCCGATCACAATGGCGACATAGATGTGCAGACCGCTTTGAGCGAAGCCGAGGATCAGGAATGACACAATCCCAACGCCGAGAGCGAAGTAGACGGCTTTCACCTCCCTGAATCGCGCAATTGCCGGACCCGTCAGACCACCTTGCACGCCAGCCACACCAAACCCGTAAATGCTGATCGATAGGCCGATGAAAAATGGCGTCCAATTCGCCACTGCGGAGACATAGAAGGACCATATGCTCGAATAGGAGTGATTGCCTAATTGGATCAGGAATAGGGCGCCAAGAATGATCAAGACGCTGGGGAATCTGCCGATCGAGATTAAACTGCCGAGCGGATTTGCACGGGCCCATGAGAAAGTTCGGCGGTTTTCGGCCTTCAATGTTTCAGGGAAGAAAAAGAAACCCCATAGGCAGACCAGGAGGATTAATCCGCCCGCTACGATAAAGGGTAACCGCACCCAATACTCACCCAAGAGTCCGCCAATGGCTGGGCCGAAAATGAAACCAAGTCCAAGCGCCGCGCCGGCAAACCCGAACAGTTTGGCGCGTTCATCTGGAGCTGAGATATCCGCGATGGCCGCGTAGCAGGTCGCATAGGTCGCCCCAAAGATTCCAGAAATGATCCGCGCGATGAAGAGCCAAGTCAAAGTTGGTGCCCAAGCCATGATGAAACTGTCTATGGCGAAGCCGAGCAGGGCGATTAATAAGACAGGACGCCGACCAAATCGGTCGCTCAGCCCGCCTAAAATGGGCGCGAAGATGAATTGCATGACCGCGAAAGTTGTTAGCAAAAAGCCAGCAATGGTGGCGCCGTCACTGAGCGAGAGATTTGCGACATCTTCCAACAGCACAGGCATGATTGGCATCAACAGGCCAAAGCCCACCGCATCGAAGAATACGATGGCGCAAATGAAGTGGAGAATACGTTGTTTGGATGGATTGTCTGACATTTGCGTTTCCCCACTGAGTTTGGCGGTAACACAGTTCAGGCACAATCCAAGCGGGTTTTCGGGGAGCAGAATACAATCAAGACGTCAGGATGATTTTAGAATGCTATGGCGTTCATTCAGGGTATATTTCCGGGCCAATGCCTACGCAGTTTTTGCGGCCGACTCACGTCCTCTGACTCTAAATTCTCCCGACACGCGAGTATGACTGGCCAAATTGCAAACAAACCGTCATAGTTTTGAAAACCAACCTATAGTACAGAGCCGCACGAGCTCTGACACATGTCGGGTGCGGGAGGACAAATGGAACAGTTGCAAGGCATGGATGCCTCGTTCGTGGCGATGGAAACGCCCAGCTCGCCAATGCATATTGGCTCAATCTTGATCTACGATCCATCAACGGCCCCGGGCGGGTTCGTTCGGTTCAAGGATATTTTGCGGTTCTACGAAGAACGGATGCGTTTCTCTAAGACGATGCGACAGAAGCTCGTCAAAGTTCCGTTCAATGTCGATTATCCATATTGGGTTGAAGATGCTGATTTCGATCTCGAGTATCACGTGCGCCATGTCGCGCTGCCCAAGCCCGGCGACTGGCGTCAGTTAAATATCCAAGCAGCGCGTTTGTTCGCGCGCCCACTAGATCTGTCGCGTCCGCCATGGGAAATGACCGTGGTCGAAGGCTTAGACAATGTGCCGGGTGTGCCGAAAGGCTCTTATGCCATCGTTTCCAAAGTCCATCACGCGGCGATTGATGGCATGTCAGGTATCGACTTGATGCAAGCCTTGCATACGCCAACACCAGATGTCACCTCGCCGAATGAGCCGGACAATTGGAAACCAGAAAAATATCCAAACCGCGTCGGCATGTTCGCCAAGGGCTATGCGCGGGCGTGGATCAACCCGATCCGCCAAATGGGCGTATCGGCGCAAGCCATCCCTGGATTGTATCGCGCGGCGCGGGGCATGATCAAAGGCGAATTCGGTCTGAAAGCAGCGATCGAGGCCCCAAAAACCCGTTTCAATACAAAGATTTCTCCGCACCGTGTGGTGGATGGCCAAGTCTTTGAACTGGCCCATATCAAAGCGCTTCGAGCTTTGGCAGACGGGGCCAAGGTCAATGATGTCATGCTGACAATCATTGGCGGCGGATTAAACAAATATCTCAAGCATCACAATGACTTGCCGAAGACGACCATGACCGCCATGGCGCCAATTTCTGTGCGGACTGAAGGCGAAAAGAATACGATGGGCAATCAGGTCTCAGCCATGATTGCACCCCTTGGGACTCATATCGCTGACCCTGTCGAACGGATGGCCTATGTGTTCGATCAGACCAGCCGGTCTAAAGAAATGACCAGTGCGCTTGGCGCCCGTCAGATGACCGAGGCCAGTAAAGTTTCACCAGCCTTGTTCATGGCGCTCGGCGCTCAGCTCTACTCCCGATTAGGCGTCGCCAATTACATGGTCCGACCGGTGATCAACACGGTTGTCACCAATGTGCCAGGGCCGCCAGTGCCGATCTATCAGGCCGGCGCGAAGCTGGTCAGCATGCAAGGATTGCTCTGTCTGCTCGATGGAATGGCGCTCGGACATGTCGTGCAAAGCTATGTCAAAGAAGCGACAATCACCTTCACAGCAGACCGCAATGTGATGCCGGATCCAGAATTTTACAGTCAGTGCCTGCGTGAAAGTTTTGAGGAAATGGCGGATGCGGTGGGGCTCGATTTGTCGCCGCCAAAATCCACGCCGGCGCCAAAAAAAGCTGTAAATTCAAGAAAGTCTCGAACATCAACAAAGCGCAAATCCACGTCTGCGACGACCAAACGCGCCACAACAGGTAAATCAAAAGCCAAAGCCAGTTAACCTTTTAGGCATCCATTTCTAGTCTTGTAACGTAAATGGTTACAGACCATGGTTGCAAAATAGACCGTGAGTACACGGCAGACGGGAGGAAAACTTGGCTACTGCATCATTGGCGAAACCGCCACATCCGTTTTGGACTTTGACGGAAGGTCGGGCGATCTTCGAACTCGGCGCCTTTGGCTTGTTACGAAAGCGTATGTTGGATTTGCCGAAAGGCGATGGGCATCCCGTCTTGGTGTTACCTGGCTTTATGGCCAGCGATCGTTCGACCAAACCGATGCGCCGCTTGTTCAAGGACCTCGGCTATAATGCATATGGATGGGGTCTGGGGCGTAATGTTCGTTTCAACGAAGTGCGTGAACGCGAAATGTCCGACTTGGTCGAACGGATTTATGCCGAGAATGGCCGGAAACTCTCGATTGTCGGCTGGAGCCTCGGCGGCGTGTTCGCGCGCGAACTGGCCAAATTGCATCCAGATATCGTGCGCCTTGTCGTTTCGCTCGGTAGTCCAATTTCAAATGATCGCCGCCATGCTGCGCCGTCACGCCTGTTCGAAGCGATCAATGGCAAACAGACAGAGCCGGAAATGGAGGGGCGTTATGGTGACCTCGCCGCCGCACCACCCGTGCCGACCACATCCATCCTTACCAAAAGCGACGGGGTCGTCGCTTGGCGTGGATCTATCCAGCATCCCGAACGTGGTGCGATGACGGAGAACATTATTGTCCCAGCAAGTCATGTTGGTTTGGGCGTGAACCCACTGGTCATGGTCGCTGTGGCGGACCGTCTGGCACAGGCTGAAGGTCAATGGCGCCCCTTCGATCGTTCGGGCTGGCGCGAGTTGGTGTTCAAAGGCGTCCCCGCCGCCTAGGAAAAAATTCGATAAAATTCAAACGTTCGTCTGAACCGTAACCTCATCTCTATGTGCCATATCGGGGCGTAGCGAAATGAACCACGCAATTTTTGTGTGGACCTAATTGAGGGACCGAACATGGCGAAGACCGTTCTGGTAATTGATGACGACCCAACCCAACGCCGCCTGCTGACAGCAGCGGTTGAGAAGGCTGGGTTTGCCTGTCGGACAGCCCCGGATGGCGAGACCGGCGTGGCCATCGCGACCGATGCCAATGCTGGCGCTGATGTTGTCCTATTGGATCTAACCATGCCTGGCCTGTCCGGTATGGATACATTGGAAATGCTGACCGAGCGTCGTCCGGACTTGCCGGTCATTATGCTTACGGCAACCAGCGGCATTGATACGATTGTCGCCGCCATGCGGACCGGCGCTGTTGATTTTGTGGTTAAGCCCGCCAATCCGGAACGTGTCGTTGTTTCGATCCGAAACGCCCTGAAACTGTCCTCGCTGACCGGCGAAGTGAAACGCCTTACGCGTAAAGCGGAAGGCGGTATGGGCTTTGACGATATGATCGCCAGCGCGCCCATCATGCGCCAAGTGTTGCGCTTGGGCCAACGCGCTGCGGCGTCAGATATCCCTGTCCTCATCCTCGGTGAGAGCGGGGTCGGTAAAGAAGTGATTGCCCGATGCATTCAAGGGGCGTCTGACCGGTCTGGGAAACCCTTTATCTCGGTCAATTGCGGTGCGATCCCGGAAAATCTCGTTGAGAGTATTCTGTTCGGTCATGAGAAGGGCGCCTTTACCGGTGCTGTGGCGCGTTCGGCCGGTAAGTTTGTTGAAGCCGATGGCGGCACTCTCTTCCTCGACGAAGTTGGCGAATTGCCACTGGATATGCAGGTCAAACTGCTGCGTGCTTTGCAAGAGGGTGAAGTCGACCCCGTGGGCGCGCGTCGTCCGGTGAAAGTGGATGTGCGGATCATTTCTGCGACCAACCGAGACCTCGCGCAGCGGGTGAAGGAAGGCGCGTTCCGTGAAGATCTGTTCTATCGCTTGAACGTCTTCCCAATCGAAATGCCAAGCTTGCGCGAGCGCGTCGAAGATGTTCCGGCCCTGATTGACCACTTTATCGCACGCTTCAACGCGTCTGAAGGCACGCGCATTCTGGGCGCCGCCGACGAAACCTTGAAAATGCTTTGCGCATTTGATTGGCCAGGTAATGTGCGTCAGCTTGAAAACGCAGTCTTCCGTGCCGTCATTCTATGTGAAGGCGAGATGCTGCAACCGCATGATTTCCCACAGATCAGTGGCATCATGCCAGAGATTGCGTCTCTGCCAGAAGTGCCGGCCCGCCCAGTGGTCGCGAATGATGTCGGGGCTCCAGGTGCGCCAGGTGTCGGACCGGTTTCCGTGCTTGAAGGCGGCGAAGTTCGCAGCCTATCCGATGTCGAACGCGATATGATTGCCTTCGCGATTGAGCACTATGCCGGGCACATGAGCGAGGTTAGCCGTCGTTTGGGCATCGGTCGATCAACGCTTTATCGCAAAGTCCGCGAATACGGACTTGAAGATGAGACCAAGAAAGAAGCGAGCTAAGGTCCGAAAGGGTCCTGGCGCTCGCTTCAGTCTGAATCATCTACGCCATAGTGATGGCGGTTTGAAAAGCCGGACGGGCGGAGATGCGTTCGACATAGGCTTTGAGATGGGTCATTTCGTCTGGCACGCAGCCGAGTCGATTGGACATGAAACAGGCATGACCGAGCATGATGTCTGCGCCCGAAAAATCGCCGATCAAATAGTCTTTACCGTCTAATGCCTCATTTACGGGCCCTAGTGCCTTGGTCAGCAGTCTTTGGGCTTGCCCGAGAACCGTCGCGTCCCGGCGATCTTCTGGCAGCAAAATCGTTTGCACCACGACCGTATTGATCGGCGGCATCACCATGCCTTCGCAATAGTGGAACCATTGCAGATAAGTTGGAAAACGGGCGTCATCGACCGGGGGCTTGAGACCGCCATTTTTGTGTCGCTCGAGCACGTACTCGACGATCGCACCAGATTCAAAAATCGAGACATCGCCATCATCGAGCACGGGCACGCGGCCAAGCGGATGACGAGCGCGGTGCTCATCCGATTTTAAGTCCTTTGGATGGAAGGCCATTTTGTTGATTTCGTATGGCAGTTCGAGCTCCTCGAGCAGCCATACAATCCGACCGGCACGGGAATTGGGAGCGAAGTGAAGTTTGAGCATATAGGATCTCGCGGTGTCTCGATTTACGTCTTTTTCAGGCCAGCTTTTTCGAGCCGCCAGCGCAGCGTATCGATCCGGTCCTGACCGAAAAATGGTTCTCCCTTGAAGACCATTGTCGGCACACCCCAATGGCCGGCAGCCTCAAGCGCATTTTGATTGGCTTCGATGTCGGTCATCGGGTCATAGCCCTCAAGCGTCTTTTCCATGTCGGCCAAATCCAGACCTGCTTTCGCCACGGCATCAGCGAGGTGATCGCCTTTGTCCCACTCCTGACCGCTAGCCCAGATCAAATGCGAGACATGATAAGCCAGCTCGACACCTTTTCCGCGGCGCTCGGCTTCTACACCTAAACCGGTGAGGCGATGGATAAAGGGTTGGTCGTCTGACACTGCGAAAGTCGCAAAGTCCTGAACAACGGGGTCCGGGGTCGGCCAATTAATTGTTCGACCAAGAAAATCGCCCCGCCGAAACGCATCCATGACGATGTATTGCGCCGGCTTTCTATCATTTGTGAACAATGCGTCTTTTGAGCGAATGGCAATTGGCAGCACCGGGCGTAGATGGACGTCTATGTCGAAATCTTCTCGCAATTGCATGAGGTCGGGCGTGACCAGATAAGAATATGGACTTCTGAACGACCAGTAGACGTCGACGTGTTCTGTCATGATTGTGTTTCCTCCAACTCAATATTTTGCCGTGACGGTGCATATGCGTCTCGGCCTGAGGCAAAGCTTCAGGCATTGCCGCACCGGAAGTAAACCGTCCGAACGGAATATTTCTTTGAGGAGAGAGGCGGGGCCTCGACTGGGGCGAACGCGTTTAAGCGGCCTGGTGGTTGGTCAGATTGAACTTAACCGTGCTTTTGTTCGCGAATTTGGCCTGACTCGCTTGCTCTGAAGCAATTCGGATGAGGTCTTGAGGTGACAGGCCGGATTGCAAGGCCGCTCCTCCAAACGCGCATTGGATATAACCGATCAATTCATCGCTCGGTTTTTTGACAATCTTGAAGTGATCCAATTCGTCGATGATTTCACGGGCAATCTTTCCCGCCTCTGCATATGCCGATTTCGGCAGCATGATGGCCAGCTCGGCGCCCGCTAATCGCGCGCAGACTCCTTCATCGCCGACAATCTTGGTCATGAATCCAGACAAGGATTTTAGTACGAATTCGGATATGTCCGTGCCGGCTGTGAGGCATAGGTCCTGGATATTCTTGATACAGACGACCATCACCGTAAGTGAGTAACCATTGGCCAGGGCTTCAGTGGAGTTTTCTGCCAATAGGGTTTCAAACTTTTCCTGCGTGACCAGCTTGGTCAGTCGGTCGCGTTTTAGAGACTCGCGGAACTCGCCAACTTTTGAACTTAGATCGGTGATTTCATCATGGGTGCTCTGTAGAGCAACTTGGATGGATTCAGTCGATTCTTGAGAGTTTCGGGTTTCTTCGACCAGCTCATCCATGGCTTCCATAATCTCGTCAGGCGAGGAGGCGTTGGGGAGTTTTTGTTTCGCCTTTTCCATGGTTGAAACGAAACTTGTCGTATTTGAAATAACTTCAGTGACCAATGACTGGGCGCCTGCAACTTTCGATTGGATCGCTTGGCTAATATCGTCCAGCTGCGAGTCCGACTGCGTTGTGTCGGCGAGATAATCATCATGCAATTGGCCCATATCGGCGACGCTGATGCCGCGATCTTGTGCCAGTAACAAATTCACAGCAGCGGTCAGTCCGGGGTTAGTTTTGGCGGCATACTCATACCATACGGCGTAAGATTTCGGATCGGCCGAGGTCTGATGCTTTGCGATCAGTTTGAAAGCGGTCCGCCCCGTCTGCCACGATCGTGCATGCGGAGACTTCGGATTAGCGGGAGAAGATGAGTTCGCTTTAGGGGCTTGCTGCATGTTGAGAAACGCTCGCTATCAAGTAGATAAACGAGGAATAACAACTATACGTTGAATGATGATTAAGGCGATTAAAAAGAAGTGCGCCGAATTAGGCGACCGATGCGTCTTTTTCCGCGGGCAATTCTTCTGGAAACGCCATCACCCGGTTGCGCCCTTGTGCTTTTGCTTGGCGTAAACAGAGATCCGCTCTCTGCATGGCCATTTCCAGGCTTTCGCCTTTTCGGCAAACAATTACACCAATGCTAGCTTGAAGATGTATGGACGTCTCATTGAAGCGGACCTGCAATGTTTCAATCTGTCGGCGCAAACGTTCAGCAGCGCGTAGCGCGCTTTGATGACCAGAATCAGACAGCATGACGGCGAATTCTTCGCCGCCCCATCGCGCGACATCGTCTGTGCCAAATCGGCTGGTTTCGCGCAGATGTTCGGCGAGGCTGCGCAGAGCTGCATCGCCGGCTGAATGCCCATGCTTGTCATTGATAAGTTTGAAATAATCCAGATCGATCAATAGAAGAGAGACGGGGCAATTGGTCCGGCTGTAACGCGCGGATTCACGCTCATAGCGATGGGCAAATGCACGCCGGTTCAAAAGGCCCGTGAGCGGATCAGTGGTCGCCAATTCCAGCAATTGTTCTTGCACACGGATGAGTTTGCTTGAGTAGATGGCCATAATCACCGAAGCCGGCGGCGCCAGCACGCAAGAGGCGATCGCGGCAGTGATCGTCACTGTGTCGATGCCACGCGCATCCAGATACGGCGCTATGAACGCCGTGAAGTGCACGGTCGCGCAAATCAGCACAACCGATAGCAATGTGGCGTACACAAAAGTGTGCAGACGTGATGAAGTACTCAGCATTCCTAAAGTCCCTATATGTCCGGCATACAGGGAAAGTGCGAAATCGTGGTTCAAACGATGTTTAAAATTTGATCGATTCGGCTCTAATCTTCAAAGATGATCGCAGGCGCAGGTTTTGTCTGTAATGCATCAAGGCTGAGGGCAATTTCACGCGCCGTGGTCTGAAAAATCTCGGCAGACGGACCGGTTTTGAGCGCGGCGGGAATACCTAAATCGCCGCCTTCACGGATCTCGGTATACATCGGGATCTGAGAAATGAGCGGTAAGCCTAGCGTTTGTGCCATACGCGCCCCGCCGCCTTCACCCATTAGATAATGCCGAGCACCGCTTGGGTCTTCGAACCAACTCATGGTTTCAACAATGCCTAAGACCGGAACGTGCGTTTTTTCAAACATGGCCGCACCGCGCCGAACATCTGCGAGCGCAACCTCTTGTGGGGTTGTAACGATGACGGCGGCGGTCACAGGCACACGCTGGGCCAGCGTTAATTGCGCTTCACCCGTGCCGGGCGGTGTATCAATGATCAGTAGGTCCAATGGATTGTCCGCAGACCCCCATGCTGCGTCATTGAGCATTTGCATGATCGCGGATTGAACAATCGGTCCCCGCCAAATCATCGGCGCATTGGTGTCGGTCAAATAGCCGATTGATAGGGTTTCAATGCCATGCGCCCGCACAGGCACCAATTTCTTATCGGCATTGGTTGCTGGGCTTTGGTCGCTGACGCCCAGCATGGTCGGGATGGACGGGCCATAAATATCAGCGTCCAACAACCCAACGCGCAGGCCCTGTTTGGCAAAGGTCGCCGCCAGATTTACCGAAACCGTGGATTTGCCGACACCGCCTTTGGCACTGGCGACAACGAGAATGCGAGAAATACCAGGAATGGGTGCAAGAGGAGCTGAGCGTTGTAGCTGCCCCTGTGACATTGCGTTATTTGAGAGTCGTGCGCCGCCGCGTGGGCGGCGCGGCGCCGAATGCGTCTTGAGGTCCGGCGCAGATGTTTTTTGAGGCGGCGCTTTCGAGCCCGGGGTGGCTTGGGCGGTCAGGACGGAATCAACCTGCGTGACACCTTCGATTTTCATCGCCTCTGCCTCGGCCTCGAGCCGAATTTTTTCGGCGGAGTCCATGTCGGACGGGTCAGCTTCGATGATTAATGTGACCCGCCCATCATCAGCGATTCGCACGCCTGAGAGCCAATTTGGGTCGCCGAGGGCGCTCCGGATTGTCGCACCTGATACAGCTTTACGGTCTTTCTTGTCCCAAAACATGGGCTATGTCCTTGATGAAGAGGCCTTTCGAACGCAAATAGGCAGCTCAGACACAAAAAGCCAGTGAGTTGGTGTGACCAAAAGGAGGGGCGATGCCCTGGAACGATAATAGTGGAAATGGCGACGAGCCCCCAAAGGCCAATGGCGGCCCATGGGGCAGCGGCGGTTCTGGCGGCAACGGCAATGGCGGCTCCCCTTGGGGACGGCCGGGCGGAAACGGCGGCGGCCAAGGCGGCGGTGGCAATGACATCGAAGAACAAATGCGCAAGATGCAGGAACGCTTTTCGCGTCGCGGTCGCGGCGGCGGTGGCGGTCGAGCACGAGGCCCAAGCTTAGGCCCTGGCGGTTTCATCGTCCTGGGTGTTGTGGCTGCGGTAGCCTGGTTGGCAACTGGGGTCGTGATCGTAGACGAGGGCGAACGCGCCGCAGTCTTCCAATTCGGAAAGTATGAGAAGATCTTCAATCCAGGTCTACACGTTCACTTTCCAGCTCCAATCGAAACGCATGAAATCATCCGTTCGGAAGAGCAGCGTGAAACCGCGATCGGCGCTGGCAGCTCAGACAGCTTGATGCTGACCGAAGATGAAAGCATCGTCGATCTGCAATTCCGGGTGTTCTGGAATCTTTCGAAGCTCGAAGTCGATCAAGGCACATCTATTCGTGAGCCACAAATGTTCATTTTGAACATTGATGGTGGATCGAAGCTGGTGGCCGACGCTGCAGAAAGCGTTATGCGCGAAGTGGTTGGACGACGGACATTGGACGAAGTTCTGACTCGCGAGAGAAACAGCATTCAGATCGAAGTCCGTGATGCCCTTCAAGATATGATGGATGGGTATGAATCTGGCGTGAGTATCCAAAACGTCGAGATTCAGGAAGCTGAAGCGCCTGCAGGTGACGTTCGCCGCGCGTTTAACGATGTGGTGGAAGCTGACCTGATTGCCGAAGCCACACGACAAGAAGCGACACGTGATTATAACGAGATCATCAACGTCGCAGATGGTGAAGCGCTGAAGATTATCGAAGAGGCGGAAGCCTATAAAGCCGAAGTGATTGATCTCGCGACGGGTGAAGCGAACCGCTTTGAACAAATCCTCGCGGAATATCGTCTGGCGCCACAAGTGACGCGTGAGCGGATGTATCTCGAGACTATGGAGCGCATTTTGGCGCGTTCAGAGAAACTGATCTTGGACAATGATTCAGGGGCTGTTCCTTATCTGCCCATTGATCGGGTAAGCCGCAGCGATGGAGGACAATAAAATGAGACCGTTTGGTATTATTGGAATTGTTGCGGCCGTCGCCGCGCTGATCACACTCTTCAATTCATTCTTCATCGTTGATCAGCGCCAACAAGCTCTGGTCCTGCAGGTTGGTGCGGCACAAGCCGTTTACAATAATGGCGATAAAGACGATGCGGGTCTTAAGTTCAAAATCCCGCTGGTTCAAAGCGTTGTGTTCTTTGACAAAAGAAACCTGGGTTTGGATTTGCCAGAATTTGAGGTCTTCGCGGTCAACCAAGAACGATTGAGTGTGGACGCATTCGTGCGCTGGCGGATCAATGAACCGCTGGAATTCTATCGCCAGTTCGTGACTCAAGAATCGGGCGCAAGTCAGCTTGAGAATTTTGCGCGTACGGCGATCTATAACCGTCTGTCTCAAAAGTGTCCTGAGGAGATCATTTCAGGCCGCAAACCTTTGCGTCCAATTGAATCGATCGAAATTGGCGACACGGAAACCGATATCTGCGAATTGTCGCTGGCCAGCGATCAGCCAGGTGTCGAAGGCGAAGAGGCGGTCGCCGACGAGGGCGCTCGTACGATCCTGATGAACAATATTCGCGATGACTTGCGCAACGCGATTCAGGACCGGGGTATCGAAATCATCGATGTGCGTCTCAAGCGGGTCGAGCTGCCTGAGGACATTACACAAGGTGTGTTCCGGCAGATGATTGAAACACGGAACCAGGAAGCCACTGATAAGCGCACACAAGGTGATCGCGACGCGGCCGAAATCCGGGCGCAAGCAGATCGTTTGCGGATCGAGAAGGAAGCGACCGCGCGTCGTCAATCGGAGCAAATCCGAGGTGAAGGCGACGCCGAGCGGAACCGGATCTATGCTGAAGCTTACGAGCAAGATGCAGAATTCTTCCGCTTCCAACGCGCGCTCATTGCCTGTGAGAAAGCGTTTACGCAAGGCACACGCATCGTCGTGGCGCCAGATAATCTCGGGCTTTGCGACGAGTTTATCGATCAAGCGCGCCAAAATGGCGTGGCGCGCCGCTAGGGCCCGCAATTCTATCCAAATACCCCCGTCCAGCTTAGGTTTGGGCGGGGGTTTTTGATTCGGGAGTCCACCAAAATGCTGACAATCATTCTCGCTGGAATCGGGCTGTGGTTTCTGATCGAAGGCGCTATTTATGCGGGCGCACCGAGCGCGATGAAGCGGTTCGGGGCGTGGCTGGCGGAAATGCCAGAAGCGACAATTCGCCAATCTGGCATGTGGTCGATGGCGATTGGTGGTATTCTACTTTACGTAATGGTGAGATTCGGTGGGTGACAAAGACTTGCTCATTGCCCTGATAACGCCCTAGTTAGGGATAAGGTGTGTGTTACATCTGTAGGAGAAACGATTGATACGGTCTTGTTTGTCAGCTTTGGCTCTCGTCGCGCTTTCGGGCGGTGCAATTTCTGCGCAATCTCTCTCTGAGGGCGCTGAGGTCACGGACCAGCAGACCCGTCCTGATAGTTTTACGGCTTTGTCGAAGCGCCTCATGCCGGCCGTTGTGAACATTACGACCTCCAAAGTCATCGCCAATGATTTGCCCATGTTCGAGGATGGTGAACCGCTGAGCGAGTTTAATCCGTTTTTTGGGCGCGATCCTGAGGGCTTCAGCCAAGAGGGCGCGCTTGGATCAGGGTTTGTGATTTCGGCCGATGGGCTGATTGTGACCAATGATCATGTGATTACTGGCGCGGACGAGATTAATGCCATTTTCTCTGATGGCCGGACATTGCGCGCGGAACTGATCGGCACGGACGAAGCGACCGACATTGCCGTCCTAAAAGTCGAACAAGAAGAGCCATTCCCTTATGTCGAATGGGCCGACAGTGAGTCTGCCCAAGTCGGGGACTGGGTCATGGCGATCGGGAACCCGTTTGGCTTTGGCGGCTCTGTGTCCGTCGGCATCGTTTCAGCGCGCAATCGCGACATCAATTCCGGCAATTATGATAATTACATTCAAACCGATGCCGCGATTAACTCGGGCAATTCTGGTGGACCTTTGTTCAATTTGAATGGTGAAGTTCTGGGCGTGAACACCGCAATCATTACCCCGACCGGTGGATCCGTGGGGCTCGGCTTCTCTATCCCGTCCAATTTGGCCAGTCAGATCAGTGAACAATTGATCGAGTTTGGTGAGGCGCGCCGGGGTTGGTTCGGTGTGAACATCCAAAATGCTGATCGCGATCTTGCCCAGGCCTATGGGCTTGAAGAAGGCACTGGTGTGATCCTGACGCGGATTACCGCCGATGGTCCGGCGTCGAAAGCGGATTTCGAAATCGGTGATTTGATTTTGACCTTTGATGGCCGCCCCGTTGCCGATGAGCGTGCGCTCAGCCGAATTGTTGCAGACACAGAGATTGGCAAACTGGTGGATGTCGAGCTGGTCCGTGATGGCCGCAAACGGACCGTGACCTTCGAGCTCGGTGAACTGAGCTCAAACGATGATGACGGCGAAGAGGCAACGATCGAGACGGATAGCACGCTCACCGACAATCCGTTGGGCGTAGACTTTGTCGAACTCACCGAAACCGATCGGCGGCGCTATGGCATTCCGGGCGACATTAATGGTGTTCTGGTGCGGTCCGTTTCACCGCGCGGACCAAGCTTCGGAAAGCTGCGCAAAGGCGATGTCGTGATGGAAATGGCATTCGAAACGGTTGAAACGCCGGAAGATGCATTGCTCGCAATGGATTCTGCCACGGAACGCGATGGCCAGCCGCTTCTTCTGCGTATCTACCGCCGCAGCGGAACCCTGTTCCAGGCCATTGATATTGAAGTTCGCGGTTAGTCGCGCCAGACGATTTCGCTATCCGTATAGCCTTGAAAATAGAGCGCGGCGGTCAGGTCTGTGACGTCGATCGCAGCATCGGCGGCTTCGGCAACAATAGGCTTGGCATGGACGGCGAGGCCTAAGCCAGCAGCTTCAATCATGGCCAAATCATTTGCCCCATCGCCCATGGCAACCGCGTCCAACCGGGTGAGACCATTGGCGAAGGCCGCATCGTCCAATGCATCGAGTTTGGCTTCCCGCCCGAGAATAGGGCGCCCGACTTCACCTGTCAGTGCTGAGCCGTCATCGAGCAAGGTGTTGCCTCTATCGCCTTGAAATCCAATCTCGGCGGCGACGCGTGAGGTGAAGAAGGTAAAGCCCCCCGATACCAGAAGACAGAAGGCTTTGTTCGCGGTCATGGTTGCCGTCAATGTGCGCCCGCCGGGCATGAAGGTGATCCGCTCATCATAGCATTGCTGGAGCGCCGACATTGCCAGGCCTTCCAGCTTTCCAACGCGTTCCGTCAGCGCGCCTTCGAAATCCAACTCGCCCGCCATGGCGCGCGCGGTGATCGCCGCGATCTCGTCTTTTAGTCCGGCATAAGCCGCCAACTCATCGAGGCATTCTTGCTCGATAATAGTTGAATCCATATCTGAAATGAGCAGTCGCTTCTTGCGATTGCGGGCAGGAAGGAGCGCGACGTCCGCCTGTCCTGAAAAGGCATCCCGTAGCTGCGCGCGTGCCACGCCCAATTCGGTATCTCCGACAGCAACAGCGATTTCGACGGCGGCCCACTTCTCCTCGGTGCCGAGCAGACGGACGTGACTGGTCTGTGTCAGAGCGGCGTTCGCGCAGGCTTTTTCGAGTGCCGTGCCAAGCCGCATAAAGCCGTAACTCACTGGCGCGACAGCAATTACGACGTGGGTCGAGCGAGGAGAATTGTCCGTCATCGCAACATTCCTGACTTTACGCGTTCCGGTGAGCTTCTTACGACTGAATACATGAAACCTGCAATCCTTATTCATGGCCCAACCGCGAGCGGAAAATCTGCGCTCTCGGTTGCCTTGGCCAAGCGCGTGGATGGTGAGGTCATTAACGCCGATTCGATGCAGGTCTATCGTGACTTGCGTGTGATTTCCGCGCGTCCCGCAGCCGCAGAGATGGACGGCGTAGAGCATCATCTATTTGGCCACGTGGCAGCCAGTGAACGCTATTCCACGGGGAAGTGGTTAGATGCCGTCAAGCCGATCATCGCCAAGGTGCAGCGACGCGGAAAGGTCCCGATCATTATTGGCGGGACTGGGCTTTATCATCTCGCATTGACTGAGGGCCTATCAGAAATCCCCCCTGTGCCGGAAGATGTTCGGGCTGAGGTCAACGAGACTTATAAATCCGGAGGAGTCGCTGCGCTGCGCGAAAAACTCGAACAGGTCGACCGCGCAACGGCCGAACGTTTGGGCGAGGGGGACCGACAAAGACTGTCCCGAGCGCTCGAGGTTTGGCTCGCGACAGGCAAACCGATATCGAGCTTTCAAGGCAAAAAAGGGCGGTCCATTTTAAGCGAAGGCGAATGGCTCGGTGTGGCGCTCACGCCGGGACGCGCACGGCTCTACTCGCGGATCGATCGACGCTTTGAAGGCATGTTGATGGAAGGTGCGATGGAAGAAGCCCGTGGCTTGCTCGCGCAAAACCTGCCCGAAGACTTACCCGCTATGAAGGCGCATGGCATCCCGTGGCTATTGGCTTATTTGCGCGGTGAACTCAGTCCCGAGGCAGCGGCCGAGAATGCGAAACGCGACACGCGACGCTACGCCAAACGGCAATTCACTTGGATTGGACGACAATTCCCATTTTGGCCAAGAATCCCAAGTCTTTCCATTGAAGATCGATTACGGGTAATTCATGCCCTTTATAAGGAGGTTGACGGGGGTTAATTGGTAAGTTATGCCCCAGTTAACTTTTGGGAGGAAACGCTTCATGCGTCCAACAGTCGTACTCGTTATTAGGCACCTGCGCTGACGTTCCACACATCGTCAGCCGCAGGTGCTTGTAACAGGGTCTCTAATCAGAGGCCCTTTTTTTTAATCTCAACTCACACCCTGCAAAACCTTTAAGGATCAAGATCATGGATACGCAGACCCAGCCTGAGGCCAAGACCGAAGCCCACCACATGACCGGTGCGGACATCGTCATTACCGCACTCAAGGAACAGGGTGTGGAAGTGATGTTCGGCTATCCTGGTGGGGCCGTCCTCCCAATCTATGACGCGCTTTTTTCCGAGCCCTCGATTCGTCACGTTCTGGTGCGCCATGAACAAGGCGCCGGACATGCGGCGGAAGGATATGCCCGTTCAACTGGAAAAGCTGGCGTCGCTCTGGTGACCTCAGGACCCGGGGCAACCAATATGGTGACGCCCATTACAGACGCGATGATGGACTCGATTCCGATGGTCGTGATCACAGGTCAGGTGCCAACGCATTTGATCGGCACAGATGCTTTCCAAGAATGCGATACGGTTGGGATCACGCGCTGCTGCGCCAAGCATAATTACCTTGTGACGGACGTGGAAGACCTTGCGCGCACGATCCATGAAGCCTTTTTAATTGCGACGACAGGACGGCCCGGACCAGTCGTCATTGACATCCCGAAAGACGTTCAATTCGCTAGCGGCACATATATCGGGAAGCAGGGGGTCCAGAAAGCGACTTACAAACCGCAAACCGAACCCAATCCCGACGCGATCGCCCGCGCGATCTCTCTGATGAAGAAGGCACGACGTCCTGTGTTCTACACAGGCGGCGGTGTGATCAATTCCGGCCCCGAGGCGAGCGAAGCTTTGCGCAAGCTACAAACGCTGACCGGTTTCCCCGTGACTTCGACCTTGATGGGGCTCGGCGCATTTCCAGCGAGCCATGATGATTGGCTCGGCATGCTTGGCATGCACGGCGCTTATGAAGCCAATCATGCGATGCACGATTGCGACTTGATGATTTGTGTCGGCGCGCGCTTTGATGATCGGGTGACGGGACGGATTGATGCTTTCTCACCCGGGTCGAAGAAAATCCATATCGACATTGATCCAAGCTCGATCAACAAAGTCATCCGGGCGGATGTGCCGATCATCGCCGATAGCGGCGCCGCGCTAAATGCATTGATCAAAGCCTGGGGCAAGACCAAGCCTCAGGACCTTTCAGAGTGGAAAGGTCAGATCGATACGTGGCGGGCGCGCCGATGCTTCGCCTATGCCAACAGCGATACAGAGATCAAACCGCAATACGCGATTGAGCGCCTGTATGAGCTGACCAAAGATCGCGAGACTTATATCTCCACCGAAGTTGGGCAGCACCAAATGTGGGCGGCACAGCATTACCATTTTGAATCGCCAAATCGCTGGATGACCAGCGGCGGGCTCGGAACCATGGGCTATGGCTTGCCCGCCGCAGTTGGCATCCAAGCCGCGCACCCAGATGCCTTGGTCGTCGACATTGCCGGTGAGGCATCCGTCCAAATGGTGCTGCAGGAATTGTCGACCGCTGTGCAGCACAGTCTGCCGATCAAAATCTTCATCCTCAACAATGAATGGATGGGCATGGTCCGTCAGTGGCAGGAATTGCTGCATGGTGAGCGCTATTCGCACTCTTACTCTGATAGCCTACCAGACTTTGTGAAACTGGCGGAGGCCTATGGCGCGCTGGGATTGGAATGTGATGATCCAAAACAGCTCGACAGTAAGCTTCAAGAGATGATCGATTATGACGGGCCTGTCGTGTTCGATTGCCGTGTCACCAAGGCAGAAAATTGCCTGCCAATGATCCCATCAGGAGCCGCGCACAATGAGATGATCTTGTCAGAGATCACAGGCGATGAAATCGACGAGGCAGGAAGAAAGCTGGTTTGATGACATCTGGTCTCTTTTCCATGGCGGTCGCCTCTGGCAGAACCGGTGGCCAAGATAAGGGGGTCGCCATGGGCCTTGAAAACCTATTCGGATGGATTGAGAGCTATCTAGCCGCGGTGATCGCTGTGCTCGCGGCTGGAATCGCTGTGACTGCAGTTTGGGTAGGCCGTAAAGAGCGCGGGGCCCGACACGTATTGCAACGCCAAAATCTACGTCACAATGTGGACACCCAAAGCCTCAATTGGGGCAATGCTTGTATCGATGTCCTCAATCGGACCGCCATGTTCGCCCGCACCCGCCAGCATCAAGCCAATGATGCTGGTTTTTTGCAGCAGCGCGTCAACATGATGTTGGCGCTTTCATCATTGATCGATCGGGGACGCGTCTTGTTTCCGGATGTCGACCCGGCCAGCAAAGAAAGTGCGCAATCTGACACCCGGCGTCGCGTTCGCGCGCCCATATTGCAGACATTGTTGCTGGTCCGGCATGAGATTGAAGCCCTCACCCGCCAAGGCGGGCCGACGGCTGCGAATAGCGCAGATTTCATCGATGATTGCCGTGAATTTGTCATCGCCGAGCTTCAAGCGCATCTCGATTCCAACCGACAGGCGGTTCAGGCGACGCGCTATGACGAACGGCCAATGGTGCAACGCGCAGCTGCGTTTGAACAAGTTAACGTTCTGAAATCGCTACTTAAATCCAGACGGCCTGGGATTGATGTCAGCGATCGTAAGGAGACTGTCCAATGAGCGAAAGCCCCGCCAGCGCCTATGATATGAGCCATGTCGAAGAAGCCGATGAACGTCGCACTTTAGCCGTGATCGTCGACAATGAACCCGGTGTGTTGGGGCGCGTTGTCGGCTTATTCTCGGCGCGCGGCTATAATATTGAAAGTTTGACTGTGGCCGAAGTCGATCGTGATCGTCACCGGTCAAGGATCACCATTGTCACCGCGGGTACGGCGCACACATTAGAGCAAATCGAAGCGCAATTATTGCGCTTGGTGCCAGTGGCGAATGTCACGGACATTACCAAATCGAAACGCGGATTGGAGCGTGAATTGGCGCTCATCAAAGTTGCAGGCGAGGGTGACAAACGGGTCGAAGCGCTGCGGATTGCGGAAATCTTTCGGGCGCGCGTGATCGATACCACCAATAAGAGTTTCATTTTCGAGCTCACCGGCGCCAGCGACAAAATCGACCAATTCTGCGCGCTCATGGATCCCTTAGGTCTCGTCGAGGTGAGCCGGACAGGCGTTTTGTCGATCAAACGCGGAGCCGAGAAGGGATGAGCAAAGCGTTCGACCGCGATGTCTGGGCCATCATGGGGATGCCCTTAGACAATGTCTCCTTGAAGGAGGCGGCGCAGCGCGTCGAACACGCTGTAGAAACGCGCGAGCGTTTGTCCTTTGTGACGCCGAACGTCAATTGGTTTGTCCGGGCGCTTAAAGACGAAAACACGATGCGCCAAATCATCAATGCAGATCTCAGCTTAGCGGATGGCGCACCGGTCGTCTGGTTGGCGCGACAATTGGGTATGCCGATCACGCAGCGCGTGGCCGGTTCGGATCTTTTCGATCATCTCCGTCACGATGATCGTGACGACGCCAAGCCTATTCGCGTCTTCTTCTTTGGCGGGCGCGAAGGGTCAGCTGAAGCCGCCCACCGTGTCATTGAGAAAGAGCAAGGTCGCATGATTGCCGCCGGGTGGCATAATCCCGGCTTTGGCGACGTCGCGAGCATGAGCAGCGATGACATTCGCACTAAAATCAACGCCGCCGCGCCAGATTTCATCATTGTGTCTCTTGGTGCTGCCAAGGGTCAGGCTTGGATCGAAGAAAATCAAAACGCGCTGGACGCACCTGTCATCGCGCATCTTGGGGCTGTGGTCGATTTCGTCGCCGGTTCAATCCGCCGAGCACCCGCTTGGATGTCGCGTCTGGGAATTGAATGGCTCGGACGCATTTTTGCCGAACCCTCTTTGTGGCGTCGCTATTGGAATGATGGGTGGGATCTTATCGGCTTGGTCCGCAGCCGCCTTGGACGCTTAAAGAAAGCGGGGCGCACGCCAGATATAATCACACCGATCACCGCAACCCAGACGGACGGTCGGTTGAAACTCGAGGGTGATTTGCTGCACGCCAATCGCGACGCGCTCGCTCAACATCTGAAAACTTTTGCTCAATCGTCAGGCGATTGCGCTCTGGATCTGTCTGAAATCCAGGCCATTGATGCCGCTGGCCTCGGTCAAGTGCGGATGCTCGAGCAATCTCTGATGCGACGCGGTAACCGCCTCAAAATTTTTGCTTCCAACAATAATCGACCGGCTTTGCAAGCCGCGAACATGACCCTCCAAGGAGTAACGTAGAGATGAACATTTTTTATGAGCAGGACGCTGATCTCAGTCTCATTCAAGGCAAGAAAGTTGGCGTCGTTGGCTATGGTAGCCAGGGCCACGCGCACGCGCTGAACTTGAAAGACAATGGCGTTGATGTGCGCATTGGTCTGCAGGCCACTTCAGGGTCGAAACCCAAGGCCGAAGCCGAGGGTCTAACGGTGATGAGCCCTGCTGAGATTACGCAATGGGCTGATGTGGTCATGATCTTGGTGCCTGATGAGAAGCAAGCTGTGCTTTGGGCCAATGAGATCGAACCACATGTTCGCGATGGCCAGCACATCATGTTCGGCCACGGGTTCAATATCCATTATAACCTCATTCGTCCGCCAGCCGGTGTCGACGTGTCTCTGTCTGCTCCGAAAGGCCCGGGCCATACATTGCGGGCCCAATTCCAAATGGGCTTTGGCCTGCCAGGCTTGGTCGCGATCCATCAAGATGCGACTGGGACGGCGAAAGATGTAGCGCTGTCTTATTCAAAAGGCATTGGCAACACGCGCGCAGGCGTGATCGAGACGAGCTTCAAAGAAGAAACCGAAACCGATCTATTCGGCGAACAAGCCGTTCTCTGTGGCGGTATTGTTGAACTCATCAAAGCCGGGTTCGAGACATTGGTTGAGGCGGGGTACAGCCCTGAAATGGCCTATTTCGAATGCCTGCACGAGACCAAGCTGATTGTTGATCTGATTTATGAAGGCGGCATCGCCAACATGAATTACTCCATCTCGAATACGGCTGAGTATGGCGAATATGTCTCTGGCCCGCGCGTTGTCGACAGCGAGAGTAAGAAGGCGATGAAAGCTGTGCTGGAAGATATTCAGTCCGGCAAGTTTGCCCGCGACTGGGTGCTCGAAAACCAAGCTGGCGCACCGTCTTTCTTGTCCATGCGTGCACGCACCAATGACCACTTGATTGAAGAGGTGGGCGAGAAATTGCGCAGCATGATGCACTGGGCGCAAAATGATCGCCTGGTCGATAAGGCGCGCAACTAGGCCAAACCTGTGATCTTAAACACGGATGCCCGCGAAAACGGGCATCCGTTTATGTGGAGGATAGGCGTGCAAATCGTGCACTCCGTTCACCTCTGCATCTATTGACACCGCTGTCACATCAGCCCATACGACACCTGACAATTTGGTATCAAAAGGTAGCGGTATGGCGGAGTTTATTCCCGTCGGCTCGTTCGACATTGTGATCTTTGGTGGCACGGGCGATTTGGCCCAACGTAAGCTGCTGCCCGCGCTTTATCACCGCTGGGCGGATGGACAGATTCCACCGGATTCTCGGATCATTGGCGTGTCCAGATCAGACATGGATGACACAGCCTTTCGTGCTTTTGCATTTGAAGCCTGCGAAGAAGCGACGCCGGACAAGCTCGATCCGGAAGAGTGGAAGAAGTTTGAACAACATCTCCATTATGTCGCCATGGACGCGACTCTTCCTGACGCGGACTGGGACGCGCTCAAAGGATTGCTGACCCTCGAGGAGGAACGCCCGCTGGTCTTCTACCTCGCGGTTACGCCTAAAATTTATGTGCCGATTTGCGAGGCGCTTGGTAAAGCTGGATTGAATGGCGGTGCGGCGCGTGTCGTTCTGGAGAAACCCGTCGGTACAGATCTGCAATCCGCCCATGCCATCAATGCCGGCGTCGGCGCCGTCTTCGAAGAGGGCTGTATCTACCGCATCGACCACTATCTCGGCAAAGAGACCGTACAGAATTTGATGGTCCTGCGCTTTGCCAATTCATTGTTCGAGCCGATGTGGAACCGCACGGCGATTGACCACATACAAATCACTGTGTCCGAGCATTACGGCGTTGGTGATCGAGCGGGATATTATGATGGGTCTGGGGCGTTACGGGACATGGTGCAGAACCATTTGCTCCAGCTGCTTTGTTTGATCGCCATGGAACCGCCAAACTCGATTGATGGTGACGCGATCCGCACAGAGAAAATCAAAGTCTTGGAGGCCCTGCGTCCGATCTCAGCTGAGAAAGTGGCGAAGAATACGGTGCGCGCGCAATATGGCAAAGGTGCTGTGAAGGGCGAAGCGGTCGATGGCTATTTGGACGAGCTCGGCCATGACAGCAAAACTGAAACCTTTGTTGCGATCAAAGCCGCCATCGACAATTGGCGATGGGCGCGCGTGCCATTCTATTTGCGCACCGGCAAACGTATGAAGGACCGGCACTCGGAAATTGTCGTTCAATTCCGAGAAACCCCGCACTCCATGTTCGGCGATACCCAGACTCAATCCAACCGCCTGGTGATCAATGTCCAACCCGATGAGGGTGTGCGGCTCTATCTGCAAATCAAAGAGCCTGGCCCGGGCGGACTTCGGATTAAGTCCCTGCCGCTCAACCTCGCTTATGCCGACAATTTCTTGCTTCGTTATCCCGATGCTTATGAGCGTCTATTGATGGATGTGGTGCGCGGAAATCTGTCTCTATTTATGCGCCGAGAAGAAGTCGAAGCAGCGTGGAAATGGGTCGATGGATTGCTCGCGGCTTGGGAAGAAGCAGACGTGCCTATGGAGACCTATCAGGCCGGCCTGGAAGATGGGCCTGTTGAAGCGCGGTTGATGCTCCGCCGCGATGGCCGAGATTGGTGGGAGCCTAAAAGCTAATGACACAGATCCACGAAACCGTCGCTAACGTCACCGCCCGTATCGAAGCCCGCAGCAAAGACAGCCGCGCCGCTTATCTAGAAATGATCCGCAGCCGAAAGCCGTCTGGCTTCGCCCGGACGAAGCTAACCGAGGGCAATCTCGCGCACGCCTCGGCTGGGTGTGCGGTGATGGACAAGACCCAAATCCTTGGCTCTGGCTGGCCAAATATTGGCATCGTGACCAGCTATAATGATATGCTTTCCGCGCACGCGCCGTTTGAGTCTTATCCTGAACTTATCCGCGACGAAGCCCGTAAGAATACCGCGACGGCGCAAGTTGCGGGCGGCGTGCCGGCCATGTGTGATGGCGTCACGCAAGGCCAAGAAGGGATGGAGCTCTCGCTCTTTTCGCGCGATGTCATTGCCATGGCGTCGGCGGTCTCGCTCAGCCATGACGCTTATGACGCGGTGCTCAATCTCGGGGTTTGCGACAAGATTATTCCCGGTCTGACCATCGCCGCGTTGCGCTTTGGTTGGTTGCCGCACATTATGGTTCCCGCGGGACCGATGCCGTCTGGGCTGCCAAATCCAGAAAAGCAGCGCATTCGCCAGGAGTTCGCGCTCGGCAATGTCGGTCGTGACGAATTGCTGCGTGCGGAGTCTGAGAGCTATCACAGCCAAGGCACGTGCACATTCTATGGCACCGCAAATTCGAACCAAATGTTGATGGAAGTTATGGGCTTCCATTTGCCTGGCGCGGCCTTTCCAAATCCCGGCACACCTTTGCGGGAAGCGCTTACGCGCGCCTCGGTACGACAGGCCCTGCAAAACTCGATCAAAGGAGAGTATCGTCCGGCTGGTGAGCTGATGGATGCGCGGAGTTTCGTCAATGCACTGGTCGGTCTGATGGCCACAGGTGGATCGACAAACCATGCTTTGCATATCCCAGCTATGGCGGCAGCAGCCGGCTATGAAGTCACGCTAGAGGACTTTGCGGATATTAGCGCGGTTGTCCCTCTGTTGTGCCGGATCTATCCGAATGGACCAGCAGATGTGAACCATTTCCACGCGGCGGGCGGTATGGGCTTCGTTGTTGGGCAACTCTTAAAAGCCGGCTTGATGCATGGCGATGCGCAAGGCGTGTACGGACCGATCAGTACTTATTCTCAAGAACCTTGGTTAGACGGCGACACGCTAAAATGGCGTGAAGCCCCAACTGAAAGCGGCGACTTAGACATCATCCGCCCTGTTGAAGACCCATTCTCCGCGACCGGCGGATTACAAATGCTCGACGGGCCATTGGGACGCGGTGTGATCAAAATTTCTGCTGTGAAGCCGGAGCGTCACGTGACCGAAGCCCCAGCGCGGGTGTTTGAAAGCCAAGAGGCGGTCAAGGCAGCGTTCAATGCCGGTGAGCTCGATCGCGACGTCGTGATTGTCGTCCGTTTCCAAGGCCCAGCAGCCAATGGCATGCCCGAGCTACATGGTTTGTCCGGCGCGATTGGGGCCTTGCACGATAAAGGTCACAAAGTTGCTCTGGTCACAGACGGACGGATGTCTGGCGCCTCGGGCAAGTTTCCTGCGGCGATCCATGTCGGCCCCGAAGGCAGTCGTGGTGGACCATTGGCCCGTGTCAGAGATGGCGACATTATTCGCCTCGATGCCGTCGCCGGTAAGCTTGATGTCCATGTTGAACCGAATGAGTTCGCGGGGCGCGAACCGGCGCCGTTCCGTCCCAATATCTCATCCATGGGTTTGGGGCGCGAAATGTTTGGGGGCTTCCGGGCAACGGTCAGCAATTCAGAACAAGGTGGGAGCGTCTTTTCGATGCTCGGGGGGGAATAATGCCAGACAGCGTACTTGTCGGCGATATTGGCGGCACAAATGTCCGCTTCGGACGCGCGCGCTTAGGCTTTGCCGGCCATCCGGAAGTCGAAGACATTGCGGTCATGCCAGGGGACAATTTTGGCAGTTTTGATGATGCGCTAAATGTCTATCTGGGACAGCTCGGCAATACCCGTCCGGACCAAGCGCTCTTCGCTTTTGCCGGTCCGGTGCGGGATGGTGTGGTGCAGCTGACCAATCGAAACTGGACGATCAATAGCCGAGACCTCGCCCGCAAAGTGGGTCTGTCGCGCATCCGCCTCGTCAATGATTATGCTGCGATGGCGCGGTCGATACCGGAACTAGGCGATGAGAGTTTTCGATTGTTGCATGATGGCCGCGTGCCAGACCAACGCGCGCCGATCTTGGTTGCCGGCCCTGGCACAGGTTTGGGTATGGCGACTTTGCTCCCAGAAGGGGATCGCGGCTGGCGCGTCATGACCGGCGAAGGCGGGCACGCAGCCTTTGCAGCCCGTACAGAACGCGAGTGGGAACTGACCAAACGCCTTCAAACCACGCATGGCTATGTGTCGAAGGAATTGGTCCTTTCCGGGTCAGGCCTCGACGCGGTGCACAAAGCTTTGTGTGAGATTGATGGTGTGGAATGGGCGAAGACACCGCCTGCGGAAATCATGCGCCGTGCCAATGACGGCGACCAACTCGCGCGTGATATCTGTGAAATTAGAGCAGGGGCAACGCTGGATGCACTCGGGGACGCGGCTTTGATCAATGGCACGCGCGGCGGTGTGGTGATAACGGGCGGCGTAGCAGAACGTCTGGTTGATTGGCTCGCGAAACCTGAAGCCCTGTCGCGCTTTTTCCAACGGGGACCCATGAGCCATTACATGGAGCCTATACCTATTCGCTTATTGATGGAGGGTGAGGCTGCCCTTATTGGTGCGGCAGCTTTGCACTTCGATGAGGATATCGACGGATGATTAACTTAGCCACTTTCCGTGAAGCCTTGCATGGCGCTCCGATTGTACCCGTTCTAACCGTTACCAAAGTTGAGCATGCGGCACCCTTGGCGAATGCATTGCTGTCAGGTGGATTGAAGAGCGCCGAAGTGACTTTGCGGACGCCGCTCGCATTGGAAGTCATCGCTGAAATGAAGGATGCCGCGCCAGATTTGGTGGTTGGGGCAGGAACCATTTGCTCGGAAGGCGATGTCGACGCCGCATTAAAAGCGGGTGCAGACTTTCTGGTTTCGCCGGGAACAGGTCCGGAATTGTTGAAATCACTGGCATATCATGACGGTGTCATCCTTCCGGGAGTGGCGACGGCAAGCGAAGCCATGGCGATGTTTGAGCAAGGCTATGGAGTCTTGAAATTCTTCCCAGCCGAAGCATCTGGTGGCGCGAACTTCTTGAAATCGCTCGCCGGCCCATTGCCGCATATCGACTTCATGCCAACCGGTGGGGTCAAACCTCACAACGCCTTAGACTATCTGAATTTGCCAAACGTTATCGCCGCGGGCGGCACTTGGATTGCCTCTCCTCAAGAAATGGATGCTGGAGATTGGGCTGGAATCGAGGCCAAAGTCCGCGAAGCAGCTGAACTCGGTAAGGGCATCTAAAATGAGTAAAAAGACGGCAGGGTTGAGAGGGCGCAGCGCGAAAATCGTGGCGACGCTCGGGCCCGGCAGTTCTGCGCCAGGGACGATACGTCTATTGGCGGAAGCCGGTGTGGATGTGTTTCGCCTGAATTTCAGTCATGGCGAGCAAGAAAAACACAAACAGACTTATGACTTTATCCGCCAGACGGAGGATCTGCTCGGCCGTCCTTTGGCCGTCCTTGCCGACTTACAAGGGCCAAAAATCCGCGTCGGCCAGTTTCCGGATGGGCAATTACAGCTCAAAATGCGCGGTGAATATGATTTGGTGGTCGGACGGGAGACTGAAAAAGCGGATACGATCCCAGTCCCACGCGCTGAAATTCTCTCTGTCCTAGAGGTTGGTGACACCATTCTCGCCGATGATGGTTTGTTGATTTTTACCGTGATTGAAGCGGGTGATCAGCCGCGCGTCCGGTCAGAGCTTCCTGGCGTGCTTAAAGATCGCAAAGGTTTCACCGTGCGTGGCAAAGCGCTCCCGGTGCCAGCGCTCTCGGAGAAAGATCGTAGCGACCTCGCTTTTGCCATAGATATGGGCGTCGACATCATCGCGCTCTCGTTCGTGCAAACGGTCGAAGATATCGAAGAGGCGCGTAGCCTGATTGGCGACAAAGCGATGATTGTGGCCAAATTGGAAAAACCCGCCGCCATCGAGAATTTGGAAGACATTATCGACGCCACTGACGCCGTTATGATTGCCCGCGGTGATTTAGGCGTCGAATTTCCTCCAGAAGAGGTGCCGCTGATCCAACGTAAAATCGTGCGGGTGTCACGCAATGCGGCCAAGCCGGTCATTGTGGCGACCCAAATGTTGGAAAGCATGGTCGAGAATGCGGCGCCAACCCGGGCTGAGGCGAGTGATGTCGCAACCGCCATCTATCAAGGCGTGGATGCCGTTATGTTGTCGGCCGAAACGGCGGTTGGTCGGCATCCAGCGACTGCTGTCGCGATCATGAACAGAATTATCCGTGCTGTAGAGAAGGCGGATGATTATCGCCAAGCCTTGGTCCAATATGATGGGGGTGGCGAAGCGCGTAATGATGTCGATACGACCGCGAAAGCGGTGATGGAGATTGCCGAGCGGAACGATACGCCATTGGCGCTTCGAACGGGCGATATTTTTCGCCTCGCTCAATTCTCGCGAGTTCGTGGGCGTCAGCAAATTCTCTATGGATCTCAAGATGATAAGCGCTTGAGGCAAGCTCAATTGCTGTGGGGTATTCATGCGGCGAGCATGGTCCCTGAATTTGATTGGTCGCGTCGATTAATGGACACAGCTGCCCTAACGGGCCCCGTAACCTATGCCAAATGGTGTGGAGGAGACGGCGTTTGGGCTTGGGAAATGGGTGTGGAAAGCTAGCCGTTTAGCAGGGCTTCACACGGCTGTGAGGCGTTTACCCCCTTTATTACTCTTCCGCGAATCCCCATAACCAGCGCTGGAAAGAATTTTACCGGCTTGCCCGGATATGGAGATGGCCATGACAGAGGCAGCGAACAGCACGCGCCATACAGAGATTTTGATTATTGGCTCCGGCCCAGCGGGCTGGACGGCGGCGGTTTACGCGGCCCGCGCCATGCGTGACACGCTGGTGGTCGCCGGCTCGCAGCCTGGCGGTCAGCTGACCATTACGACGGACGTTGAAAACTATCCGGGCTTTGCGGAAATCCAAGGGCCTGAGCTGATGGAGAAGATGAAAGAGCACGCCCTGAAAATGGGCGCCAATTTGGCTGAAGACCATATTACTTCAGTCGATTTCGACTCGCGCCCTTTTACTGCCGTCGGCGATAGCGGCACGGTTTACACCGCGGATTCCGTCGTCATTTCGACTGGAGCGCAAGCTAAATGGCTAGGTCTGCCCAGCGAAAACAAATTCCAGGGGTTTGGAGTCTCGGCCTGTGCGACCTGCGATGGCTTCTTCTATCGCGGCAAAGACGTTGTTGTGGTTGGCGGTGGCAACACGGCGGTCGAAGAGGCGCTGTTCCTGACCAATTTTGCTGAGAAAGTCATCCTCGTACACCGCCGGGACAGTTTGCGGGCGGAGAAAATCTTACAGCATCGTCTTTTGAACCATCCGAAAATCGAAGTGCGCTGGAACACGGTTTTGGATGAAATTCTTGGCGACGAAACTCCGCTTGGCGTAACCGCAGCGCGGTTGAAGAATGTGGATACGGGCGCGGTTGAGGACGTGCCGGTGCACGGCGTCTTTATCGCGATCGGCCACGCGCCGTCGACCGAGCTGTTCGTCGGCAAGTTGGATATGCATGATAATGGCTATCTGATTACCGAGCCAGATTCGACAGCGACCAATATCCCCGGCGTGTTCGCGGCGGGGGATGTCACTGACGAGACGTATCGCCAAGCCGTTACGGCGGCAGGCATGGGCTGTATGGCCGCGCTCGAAGCTGAAAAGTTTCTCGAAGAAAGCAAGGCCCTGGAAGCCGTCGCTGCCGAATAGGCTTTAGAGCATTTCCGCCGCAAGGCGCTCCGTCACAGAGCGTTTCTCCGACTGTAGAACGGATTGCAGAGAGCGGGCGCGCGCTTGCATCACGCGCTCGAGTTTGGAGTCCGTGGCGCAGGCGTCTGCCGCTGCCAGCACCTGTGTGATTTCCGAACGGTACTTGCGCGCGTTCAGTGCAGTTAAGGCCCTGGCATATTGCCAATGGACGGAGGCGTCATCAGGCGACAGAGCCACTGCGTCTTGATAATGTTTGCGTCCCTGTTTGACGGATGCGCCCAGCATAGAGGCGCCAATGGCACCGCCGCGACGGCGTACTTCGATGTGCCAGACAGATAAGAAACCATGCGCGTAAACGTTTGCAGGGTCGTCCTCTAGCACTGACTCGACAAGACGTTTCGCTTCATCACCATAGCCAGAGCGCAATGTTTGGCGCGTGGTCATCGGCCGGGTTTTCAATGAAAGCGCGATCGCGAGTTGAAGCCGGGCTTCGATATGTTCCGGCGCCTCAATCAGGGCCTCTCTCGACAATTGTTCTGCTTGATCAATCAGATCAGGAGGAGGAGTGAAATCCTCCGCACTCATGGCTTTCGCGAGCAGGCTGCGGGCTGCAAATGCGAGATTGTCTGGGGTGTGCATGACATCAGCGGCACGCGCGGCATCGCTGTAACGCCCTTCTGAGAACGCGATCCTATGCGCCTGTTCCTCCGCTTGTGCAGCGGTCGGCCAGATCAATACGATGAGTATCACGAACCAACGCATGAATGACATATTAGCGTATTCACGCGTGTCGCCCAATCACAAACTCGCCAAACAGGCGAAATTAATGGGGTTAGAGACTTAGTATGCGTTTTCTAGACAGGCTCTCTATATGCCGGATGCATAAGGAAAGGCGTGGGGCCGTTCCGATCCCAGAAACGGAGCCAGACAATGGCGAAGAAAGACAAAAAAGACAAAAAGGCGAAAAGCGAAAAGAAAGCCGCTAAGAAGGCGCGCGCTCAATTCATGGGTGCTGCCATCGAAGCCAAAGGTTTTGACGTCGCTCACAAAATTTGGCTGGCCGGCGTTGGCGCCTATGGCAAAGCCTATGACGTTGCAGCCGAAGGTGTTGGCAAAGTCAGCGGCCAAGGCGAAGTGATGTTTGAAGACCTGGTCGCGCGCGGTGAAGAAATTGAAAGCGATGTGCGTGCGCGTCTTTCGTCAAACACCGCAATCGCAAAAATGACCGAGCAAATGAACCGTGTTGCTGAAGAAGCCTCTAAAGTTCGCGGCCGTGTTGTTGAAGCGACGTCTGAAGCGACGGATGCCGTTACCAAGTTCCAAACCGAACAGCGTGAGCGTTTGGAAGCCCGTATGGAGCGTATGCGTGAGGCGCTTGGTCTGAAGCAATTCTCTCTGAAAACCAAAAAAGCTGAGAAGCTGCACAGCAAGCTCGACGAGCTGGAAGAGCAAGTCGCTGATCTGCGTGCGAACGCAGATGGCGCAGACGACAAGGTCAAAGCACGCGTTGAGCGCTTGAGCGAGGAAATCGCTTCTGTCGGTGCCAAATCGAAGAAAGCGAAAAAGGCGAAGAAAGCTAAAGCTGCGCCAAAAGCAAAGGCTGCGCCTAAAGCGAAAACCGTTACCAAGCCTGTTGCGGCAGATCAGCCTCAAACAGACGAGAATGGTCGCCTGGCGAAACCATTCGGCATCGCGGACGATCTGAAACTGATCAAAGGTGTTGGCGCTGTGCTTGAGCGTCGTTTGAACGAAGCGGGTATTTTCCACTTCTGGCAAATCGCCGGTCTGCGCAAAGCCCAAATGGATGCGCTGGAAGCTGTATTGCGTTTCCCAGGCCGCATGACTCGCGACAATTGGAAAGCCCAAGCACGGGCTTTGGCGAAGCGTGTCACCGGCTAAACGCTTACAATTTGCTCATGCTCTGAGCCCAAGGTTTGCAAAATTGCCACACTTGGGTATAGTCTGAGCTCAGTAGAGTAAGTGTATAGTGTTAAGGGGAGGTCTTTTTGGCCTCCCTTTTTCTATGTGCATTGCCTGAAGGAGGAGCGCGCTAGCGCTCTGTTATTCATTCAGAATTATCGATCGGCGCTCTGATTTCAACGGTGGCATGATCGATATTGAACGCGTCCTGGAGGCGGCGTTTCACGGCTAACCTCAACGATTCGGTGCAGACGCCTGGTTTTGCCAGCACATCGAGTGTGATCAGGGTTTTTGACTCATTCAACGCCCAGGCATGGATATGATCGACATCGTCAGCGTCGGGCAAGGTGTGTTTCAGATCAGTTTTTATGTCCTCAATCGACAGACCCGGTGGCACGCCCTCAATCAATATGTGGCCTGTACTGCGTACCACGCGGACCCCGCCAAAGGCGATAATCACAGCCACAATGACCGATAGAATCGGGTCGATCGGCATCCATCCCGTCCACATAATCACCAAGGCCGCGCCAATCGCCGCAACCGATCCCAGCAAGTCACCTGCGACATGCCAAACCGCCGCGCGCATATTGAGATCATCATGATCGCCGCCATGCAAAATCCGGAAGGCCAATAGGTTCACCACCAGACCCAAACAGGCGACAATTAACAGCAAATTCCCCATGATCGGCGCGGGATCGAGCAGGCGTTGTACAGCTTCAAATACGATCCATACGGCAAGTGCGAGCAAGGCGATGCCATTGACAAACGCCGCCAGGACTTTGAACCGCGTCCACCCGAATGACCGGGTGGCATCTGCAGGGCGTTCCGCCAGCTTAAACCCGATCCACGCAAGTGCGAGCGATCCTGCGTCTGTGAGCATGTGAGCCGCGTCAGCAAGCAATGCGAGCGATCCGGAAATCACCCCGCCAATCACTTCTGCGATCATGAAGGTAAAGGTCAGAACCGCTGCAAGCGCGACGCGCCGACGTCCATCCGCCGTCGCTCCGATGCCGGCGCTATGATCGTGATGAGCGTGACCGTGATGGTGTGAGTGCGAGTGCATTCCTCAAGGATATCGCATTGCACTTAATGAGCAATAAAAACAAATACTTATATAAGTTATAACGTACCAAGGGCGGGTAAGTCCTTGAACGCGTTGCGCTTAATCCAATGGGGGATTTGCGTGATGGTCAGATCCTGCGCCATTTGCCGGCGTTATCGTCGGCTCCTCATCGTCGGTCATGGCTCGGACGAGCGAGACGAGGACTGACTTCAAACGCTCATCTTTGATCCGCGCGAAGCTTCGGACGAATTCCATCAACAATCGAGAGGATCCCAGCTCATCAAAGTCATCGCTGGATGCATCTGATTTTACGGGATCGAAAAACCAACCTGGCGAGACGTCCAGGCGCGTCGCGATCAAATATAGCCGTCCGGCACTGACCCGATTGGCTCCTGTCTCATATTTCTGAATCTGTTGATACGAAATGCCCAGTGATTCACCCAATTGATCTTGGGTGAGGCCCATGAGAATACGACGTCGACGAATGCGATCTCCAACGAGCCGATCGACTTCGCTGGCAGTTAATGCAGTGTTTTCAAGGTCTGTCATGGCATCCTCGCACGGTGGCACAGAATAGCGCCTCTCATATCAAATAAGAAACTAGGTTGAAGTCGGTTCATGACAAGTGTGTTAAACGCATATGCGCGGCTTGCTTTGGCACAGTCACACACTTTACAAATGGCGCGGCCTGGGGAAACTGCCCGAGAAAGCGATATGGTTATCTTCATTCATGCGTAAAGTTCACCAAATTTTGCTCGCAACGTCCGTCGCCTCACTGGTTTTGACGGCGTGCCAGAACAATAATCGGCGTCAAGAATTGGCCTATGTTGAGCGGCCCGTGGAGCAGCTTTATGCCCGCGCCACCGATGAAATGGACAAACGGGATTATGATACCGCCATTCTGTTGTTCAACGAGGTTGAACGGCAACACCCTTATTCAGAATGGGCGCGCCGGTCGTCTTTGATGTCGGCCTTTGCGGCCTATGAGTCGCGAAAGTATGACGAGGCGGTGGGAACCGCGCAGCGTTACCTGTCGCTCAACCCGGCTGGGCAAGGCGCGTCATACGCCTACTATCTAATCGCCGTGAGCCATTTTGACCAAATCATGGATGTCGGTCGGGACCAAAAAACAACGGAACTCGCGCGCGACGCCTTGCTAGATGTCGTTCGCCGCTATCCAGAAACAGATTATGCGCGCGATGCCTCAGTCAAACTCGACATGGTTCGGGATCAATTGGCGGGCAAAGAGATGGAAATCGGCCGTTGGTACTTGCGGCGGAACCAGCATCTCTCCGCGATCAACCGGTTCCGTACCGTGGTCAAAGACTATGACACAACCAGCCATGCGCCAGAGGCCTTGCACCGTCTGGTCGAAGTCTATTTGTCGATGGGGCTGAAACAGGAAGCCCTCGCGGCGGGCGCCGTGCTTGGCTATAATTATCCTGACACCGTCTGGTACCGTTATTCCTATCGTCTGCTCAGCGGACAAGGATTAGACCCAGAAGGGGCGACAGAGGCTCAAAAAAGGACTTGGTTGGAACGCCTTATTCCGGGTGGAAATTAGGGCTTGTTCGCATTTTGTTCTCATTGTATGAGAGGGCATGTTATATGCGCTCTCTATCCAATCTTTTGTTCTGATCGATCGGCTTCAGCTTGATGCAGCCTCTGGGTTTACCGCGCTAACCGGTGAGACTGGGGCGGGTAAATCGATCATTTTAGATGCCATTGGCCTCGTGCTGGGCGGCCCCGTCAACCGCAAACAAGTGCGGGCCGGATCGGATCAAGCCAGCGTCACGGCCGAGTTTATTCTAGATCCGTCGCATGCCGCGTGGCGCGTGCTGGACGCGCACGGGCTGACTTATGACACCGAAGACGCCTTATTGCTGCGCCGGTCCGTGCCAATCAAGGGCCCCTCGCGGGCCTTCGTAAATGGCCAGCCAGTGGCCGCGTCCGTGCTCGCAGACCTTGGCGAAGTCTTAGTCGAAATTCACGGCCAGCACGCGGCCTCCGGATTGATGCGCCCGTCGACCCATTTGGATTTGTTGGATGCCTTTGCTGGGCTTGAACGCGATGTTTCCACTTGTGGTGACTTGTGGAGAACCGTCGAAGCGAAACGTGCGGAAAGGCAGACATTGGAAGCCACGGTGCGTGCCGCCCAGGAAAAGCAGGAATGGCTGACGTTTGCGGTGGAGGATCTTTCAAAACTGGCGGCCGAAAGCGGCGAAGTTGACACCCTGACCACACAGCGCGGAGCACTCTTACAGTCAGAACGGATCACTGAAGCGGTCGATGAAGCGTCCAAAGCCATACGCGACCCAAAGCTGGAAGATTCATTGATGCGTGCTGCGAAAGCGGTTGATCGCGTCGTTCGAGTGCCGGGTCTGGAGGTGATGGATGAGACCCTCGCGACGATCGCGACCGGCGCCTCAGAAGCCCTTGAGCGGACGCTGATTGAACTCGCTGAAGCCAATGCAGGGGTCGGCGAATTGTCCCGCCATGCCGCGCATGATTCGAACCAATTGGAAGCTGTAGAAGCGCGGTTGTTCGCCTTGCGTGCGGCAGCGCGAAAATATGACTGCATGCCCGAACATATTGCCGAGACATTGGAACGGTTTCAGCGCGACTTGGCTTTGTGTGACGCGGATTCGGCCGCGCTCGATGACAGTCTTGCGCAAGAGGCGGCGGCAGAGGCCGCGTGGCGAAAAGCGGCCGATCACTTGAGCAGTAAAAGGCGAAAAACCGCCAAGACTTTAGAGACGAGTATTCAGAATGAACTCGAGCCTTTGCACTTAGGTCGCGTACAAGTGCGTGTGGCATTCACACCGCTCGCAGAAGGCGAGAGTGGGGTGAAAGGGTTGGAACGCGCAACCTTTGAAGTTGAGACCAATCCTGGGGCCGGATTTGGACCACTCAAGGCGATTGCGTCGGGCGGCGAGTTGGCGCGATTCTCGCTGGCCTTAAAATGTGCGTTGAGCCAAACCGGCGCGGCCTGCACATTGATTTTTGACGAAGCCGATCAAGGCGTAGGTGGCGCGGTCGCTGCGGCGATTGGCGAACGTCTGGCGCGATTGTCGAATGACAGACAAGTGTTTGCGATCACGCACAGCCCACAAGTTGCTTCAGCGGCGACGCGGCAGTGGCGTGTGCGTAAGGATGCGGATCCATCAGGTCAAATTACCAGTCACGTGGCGCAGCTTGATGACGGTCAACGACTTGAAGAAATCGCGCGAATGTTGTCAGGCTCCAGCATAACCAATGAGGCGCGCGCCGCCGCATTGAAATTGCTGGAGGCGGCATGAATGCAGACATTGCGGTAGACGCACTCACCGAAGACCAAGCACGCCAGGAATTGGCGCGCTTGATGACCGAAATCAAACTGGCGGATGCCAGCTATTATGCCGATGATGATCCGCATCTGACAGACGCGGCCTATGATGCACTGCGCCGGCGCAATCTAGAGATTGAGGCCCGGTTTCCGCATCTCAAACGATCGGACAGTCCAAGCGACCGCGTCGGCGCGGTCGTGAGTGATGGGTTTGGGAAGATTGAGCATGGCGTCCCCATGCTTTCCTTGGACAATGCATTTTCAGACGAAGATGTGCAGGACTTTGCCGACCGCATCCGTCGGTTTTTAGGATTGGATGCAGAAGACGAATTGGTCATTACCGCCGAGCCCAAAATTGACGGCCTTTCGCTCAGCCTCACTTACGAAAAGGGTGAACTCGTCAAAGCCGCGACACGCGGCGATGGCAGAGTCGGGGAAGATGTCACGGCGAACGCCCGGACGCTCGCGGACGTGCCAAAAACGCTGAAGGGGGCGGGCTGGCCAGATCGAATTGAGATTCGCGGTGAAGTCTATATTTCCGACGCCGATTTCGCCGCGCTCAATGCGGCCGAAGAAGCGGCTGGGCGGAAGCTCTATATGAATCCGCGCAACGCGGCAGCAGGGGGGTTACGACAGAAAGATCCGGCCGTGACGGCTCAACGCCCCCTCAAATTCTATGCTTATGCTTGGGGGGACATGTCCGCCGCATTTGCTCAGACCCAATATGAAGCGGTGCAAAAGCTCGCAGAATGGGGCTTCCAGACCAATGACCTGTTCCATCCGCATCATAGCGTTGACGGCCTGATCACCGCCTATCGCGATATGATCGAGCGCCGCGCCAATCTTGGCTATGATATTGATGGGGTGGTCTACAAAGTTGACCGCCTCGATTGGCAACAAAGACTCGGCTTTGTCAGCCGTGCGCCACGCTGGGCCATCGCTCACAAATTTCCTGCGGAAAAAGCGATCACAGTGCTGGAAGCGATCGATATTCAAGTCGGGCGTACGGGCTCGCTCACGCCCGTGGCGCGGCTCAAACCGGTCACAGTGGGTGGTGTCGTCGTGTCGAACGCGACATTGCACAATGAAGAGGAAATTGAGCGCCTGGACGTTCGCGAGGGCGACCAGGTGGAAATTCAACGCGCGGGCGATGTCATTCCACAAGTGTTGCGCGTGTTGGATCCGGAGCGCCCGGATCGGGCCCCGGCTTTTGTCATGCCACATACCTGTCCCGAATGCGGATCCGCAGCCGTGCGCGAGATTGATGATAAAGGCAAAGAAGATGTACGCCGACGCTGCACGGGCGGGCTGATCTGTCCGGCTCAAATCATCGAGCGGTTGAAACATTTCGTGTCGCGCAAAGCGCTCGACATAGATGGGCTGGGGGCGAAACAGATCGAGCTATTCTATGAACGCGGCCTGATCTCCGCGCCGCAGCATATTTTCCAATTGCCGCAGCGGATTGCCGAAGCTGGGTTCGACCCGCTGGAGAAATGGGATGGGTTTGGCGATGTTTCCGCCCAGAAATTGCTCGCAGCCATCGATGAGCGTCGCCAGGCCCCGTTTGCGCGTCTCTTAAATGGACTGGGGATCCGTCATGTCGGGCAGACCACGTCTGATCTGTTCTCACGCACCTTTGTGCAATGGGCGACGTTTTGGGACCATGTCGAGCGCGCGCGCGACAATCCTGAAGGCGAGGCGGCACATGCTCTGGTGTCAATTGATGGCATTGGCGGTGCGGCCGTCGGCGCGCTAACTGCGTTCGCCAGCGAGCCCCACAATCAAGAGATGATGCAAGATTTGCTCTCAGAGATCACCGTTCTGGACGGTGAGGCCCCGGCGAGTGAAAGCCCTGTCTCGGGTAAGACGGTGGTCTTCACCGGCACGTTGGAGGCCATGACCCGCGATGAAGCGAAAGCGCGCGCCACGTCTTTGGGGGCAAAAGTCTCCGGATCCGTTTCAGGCCGTACCGACATCCTGGTCGCCGGACCTGGCGCGGGCTCGAAACTCAAGAAAGCGCAAGATCTCGGCGTGAACGTAATGACAGAAGCTGAGTGGATTGAGTTGATTAGCGGCCTTTAAAGCGCTGCGCAGGCCGCCTGCAACCAGTCGGCCACATCGCCGTCGACCAAGTCACCAATCTCCGCCAGCACCCGTTGGTGATAATCATCGACCCAATCGCGTTCGTCTTGTGTGAGCAAAGCGACATCAATTAATGCCCGGGCAAGCGGCGCGAACGTGATGCACTCAAATCCGAGCATCGGGCGATCGCCGCCCTCAATCGGTTCGGCGGGCGTTACATATTGTAAGTTCTCGATTCGAATGCCGTATGCGCCTTCTTTGTAGAAGCCGGGTTCATTGGAGACGATCATGCCTGACATCAGCGGGGTGGAATTCCACAATTTCGCGATCCGTTGCGGGCCCTCATGCACGCCCAAATACACGCCGACGCCGTGGCCGGTGCCATGATCATAATCGAGGCCCGCCATCCACAGCGCATGCCGCGCTAAAACATCAATATGCGTGCCAGTCGTCCCTTCTGGGAATCTCACCCGATCCATCGCGATGTGGCCTTTCAAGACCAAAGTATAGTGCCGCTTCATATCCTCACTGGGCGTGCCAATCGGTACGGTGCGGGTAATGTCCGTAGTTCCGTCTGGATATTGCCCGCCGCTATCCACCAGATAAAGAGAACCTGGCGCCAGCGTGCGATTGGAGGCGGACGACACCCGATAATGCGGCAGCGCGCCATTCGGTCCAGCGCCTGAAATCGTCTCAAACGACATGTCCTTCATGCTCGCATCGACGCTGCGAAAATCGAGAAGCTTCAGCGCCGCATCAATTTCTGTATAGGTCCCGGATTGTGCATCCGTATCCAGCCAATGCAGAAAACGAGTCACTGCGGCGCCATCACGCCGATGCGCGGCAGCCGTTCCACCAATTTCAGTCGCATTCTTGCACGCTTTGGGCAGCAGAACTGGATCTTGCGCCCGAATGATCTCAGCGCCTGCGGCGTCTAGTTTTTGGAAAAACCATGCTGAGGCCAGCGCTGGATCCAGGCTAACTTTTTGCCCTTTGAGCGCCAATAAGTCCGCTTCCAAAGCCTCCAACGGCGCGAGTGTGACTTGATTGCCAAGATGCTCACGCAGGCCAGGCGTCTCTTTCGCCGGGTCCAAGTAAAGCGATGCGCTGGCATCGGCGCGTAAGATCGCACGCCCCAAAGGAAGTGGAGAGCAGGCGACGTCACCGCCGCGAATGTTGAACAGCCACGCAAGGCTTGCGGGTGCCGTAATGACCACAGCATCTGCGCCGGCATCCTGGAGCGCATCTGCAATGATTGCGCGCTTTTCGTCCGAAGCTTGCCCAGAATATTCGATCGCGTGAGCCCGAACGGGCGCTTGGGGTTGAGGCGGTCGATCCACCCAAGCCACATCGATCGGACTTAGCTCCACAGCCCGAATGCTTGCTCTCGCCTTTTTTGCAGCCTTTTCAAACAGTTCAACATCATTGGGCGTCATCAAGGCTGGGTCATAGCCAATGGTTTTTCCGTCGAATTCTTGCGTGCCAAGCCATCCAAACGGACCAGGGTCCGGCACGGCGACTCGAACAAATAGGTCATTGTCGGTCTGGTCGGCGGCTTGAATTGTGTAGCGCCCATCAATGAATATCGCCGCCATGTCTGACATCACTAAGGCCGACCCGAATGAACCGGTAAAACCACTGATCCAAGCCAAGCGTTCGTTCGCATCTGGTAAATACTCGTTTTGATACTCATCCTCATGCGGGACGTAGAAGCCATCCAGTCCGAGCTTGGCGAGTTCAGCGCGGAGTTTTGGCAGGTTTTCACGACCGATTTGCGGGCCGCCTTTGACGTCGAAATTCTGTTTCATGGCTTTTCAATAGTCCCGAATGCGCGGGCCTGCAAAGTTGAAAATGAGACATGCAGAAAATCATACATATTTTCGAAATTATATATGTTTTCGCAACCCTTCGATCCTATATAGCGGTCACAATAAATAATAACCTCCCAGGAATACCATTATGAAAAATCTAAACGTCATGCGGGGCTATACCGGCCTGCAAGCCTTTTTTCCGACGACATCGAATAATGTCCAAGAAATCGAACCGACCAATACGGTCAGCGTCGTGAAGAGCGATGACACCATTGAATCTGCGCGCCCACGCGTTTTGACACAGCGCAATGCCCGTCGTGCGCGTCGCTTCGCGCACTAATTATTGCGATTTTGTAGAACCAAAGTTGACCATCCGTCCCGGCGGATGCGTTTGACAAGTGAGAGCTCGCGGCCCGTATAGGCTGCGCGCACCAGGGGTTCCTGGCGCGTTAAAAGGCCCGATAGGATGATATGTCCACCCGGCGCGACTAGCGGCACCAGCTTTGGTGCCAGTCGCGTCAGCGGACCTGCCAAGATATTGGCAAAAATCAACTCATAGGGTGCCGCCGCTTGGATGATCCGATTGGTTGCCCCGCGGGTTTGATAGGTTTTGAATCGATTGGCGACATTGTTTTTGCGCGCATTCTCATTCGCAACCGTAACGCTTTGCGCATCAATCTCAGTTCCGATAGCCCGTCGGGTGCCGGTTTTGATCGCGGCAATGGCCAGGACACCAGAGCCGGTGCCGACGTCCAATACGGTTTTCGGGGAACCGGTTCGCAACACATGCTCGAAACCGAGCAGGCAGCCTAAAGTCGTGCCATGATGGCCAGTTCCAAAGGCAGGACCGGCTTCGATGAGGATGTCCGTCTTTCCGGGCGAAGTGGCGGTCAATGCGTGACTGCCTGCAACAATAAACCGCCCAGCATGTACCGGCGGCAGTCCTTCCAAAGAAAGCGTGACCCAATCGCGATCGGGCAATTGCTCGATAATCGGATTAAGCTCTGGCGCTGCCTCTCGGATAAGGGCCGCGCTGGCTTCGGCGTCCTCTTTTGTCTCTGCATAAGCATCCAGACGCCAGGTCAGGCGTGTATCCTCTTTGGCGTCGACAGCGCCCGCAGGAGACGGATCCGTCCAAGCGAGCGTGTCCCACGCCGTTTCGATGGCCGCACGCGGGCCTTTGGCAGAAATCTGATACATGCCGCGGCCTTAGCAGCGCGTCCCCATGCTGCCTAGTGGTCAGGCGCGCGAAGCTCTGTATAAGGCAGGCATGACGAAGCAATTGAATATCGCTGTGGCCGGATGCGCCGGTCGAATGGGGCGCCAATTGGCGCGTGCTGCATTGGCGGCAGGCCATAAGATATCTGGAGGCTCTGAAACGCCTCGATCGGATGTGATTGGTGCGGATATCGGGCAGCTCGTAATGGGCGAACCGATAAACGCCCTCGTAAGCGATGGACCAGGAAGCGCCGCTGTGGGGGCCCAGGTCTGGTTAGACTTCACCGTCCCAAGCGCAACGCTGGCAGCCCTCCAGGTTTTGCCTGAACTAGGTGTGCGTGCCGCGATTATCGGAACCACCGGTTTTTCGGATGCGGAAGACAAAGTGATCTCAGCAGCGGCTGAAAACCTGGCCATTGTGAAAGCCGGCAATTTTTCGCTCGGCGTGAACCTGTTGGAAGCGCTGGTCAAACAAGCCGCTGCGCGCTTGGGTGAAGACTGGGATATTGAGATCGCCGAAACCCATCACAAGCACAAAATTGATGCCCCATCTGGGACAGCGCTGATGCTGGGGCGGGCGGCGGCAGAGGGACGTGAGAAGCCGCTTAGCGACATTCAAGCAGCGCCTTATGATGGGCCATCAGCCCAAAGACAGCCTGGACAGATTGGGTTTTCTGTCCGCCGCGCCGGCGGTGTGATCGGCGATCATGATGTGACCTTCGGATCAGATATGGAACTGCTTTCGCTGCGCCATGTCGCGCTCGACCGTGCTGTCTTCGCGCATGGAGCTATCAAAGCCGCCGAATGGGCGGCAGGGCAGATGCCCGGTCTTTATGATATGAGCGATGTGCTTGGCGTTTAGCTAGAGAAATGCGTCTGGCATAAAGGGAAGGTCGGTATCATCCGTCTCAACGCCCGCTGCGGTGAGCATCGCATGAACCTGACCCCGATGATGAGTCTGATGATTGAAGACTTGCATGATGCACAGCGCTCTGGGGCTCGTCATACCGCGTTTCAGAGTGCCGGAATACCATTCCAATTCACCATCGATATCAGCCTGTTTCAGGGTATCGCCCCATGAAATGAAGCGCTGATCGGCGCTTGCCCGCCGCGCTTTTAAGGCCGTCCAGTCATTGTAAAGCGGCGTTTCTCTAGACGTTCCCTGTGGCGCTTCCCAATCGGCGAGGCGACTCATCCAAATTTCGTCCGCCCATAGGATGTGAGACAGCGTTGCGTGAATCGACTCAAAAAAGCTACCACGATCAGCTCTGCGCTCGGCGTCCGATAATCCGTCGGCGGCGCCATAAAGGTGTTCGTTCTGCCAGCGATTATAGCGGGCCATGCGATGAATGTATCCGGGCGTAATCATGTCCCGGACATTATAGGCCGTCTGCTAGCCCGTAAACTTACCAGAGCGTGGAAATCCACGCATTGCGACTTTGCCGGCTTGAGCACGTTTACCAATCCACTCGCGCCATTCTGGGAAGCCGCGCATCCGCCCTGCGCTGTCGGTCACAATTAACCCATCCTCAGCATGGAAGACTAAGACATCTCCGAGCTTATCGGTGCCGCGATAGTTTTGCAGCTTATTGCCCTTACCGCGGGACATTTCGGGCAATTCATCGAGCGGGAAGATGAGCAGCTTTTTGTTTGTGCCAATCACCGCAACATGGTCGCCGCCAGCAAGATCGACGCAGAGCAGCTTGGAGCCATCCGGCACGCTGACAACAGATTTACCTGCCTTGCGGTTTGACTCCAATTCGTTCTCTTGGACGACAAAGCCATAGCCCGCATCTGACGCCATGATCCGTTTGCGTGTGCCGTCGAGTTTAAACATGCCGACAATGTCGACGCTGTCTTCCAGGTCGATCGATATTCGGATGGGCTCGCCATGCCCACGCCCGCCAGGCAGCTTATCGCAGGGCAGTGTGAAGGCGCGTCCATCGGATGACATCAAGATCAGCTTGTCTGTGGTATGAACCTCTTCGGAGAAGAGCAGGGTGTCACCATCCTTGAATTTGGCGGAACCCAGATCGATACCATGCCCTTTCATGCCGCGGATCCAGCCTTTGGTGGACAGAACCACAGTCAGCGGCTCTTTCGGCATAGACGCTTCGAGCGCGGCACCAACATCGATAATTGGGGCGTCTTCAAATTTTGCGCGTCGGCGACCGAGCTCAGTGCTCGGATCAAAGACTTTACGCGCTTCTTTCAGCTCTTTTTTGACTTTCGTCCATTGCCGACCTTCGGAGCCAAGCAAGGCAACCAATTCACTGCGCTCTTCGTTCAGGTCATCTCGCTCTTTGCGGATTTCCATTTCTTCCAATTTGCGAAGCGCCCGCAAGCGGAGGTTTAGGATCGCTTCAGCTTGGATGTCTGTGATGCCGAACCGTTCCATCATCACCTGTTTCGGCTCATCCTCTTCGCGGATGATGCGGATGACCTCATCTATGTTCAGGAATGCGATCAGATAGCCATCGAGCAAATGTAGACGTTTCTCGATTTTATCGAGCCGGAACTGCGACCGGCGGATCAGAACTTCGCGTCGGTGATCGAGATAAGCGCGCAATACGTCTCGCAAGCCCATCACTTGCGGGGCGCCCTTGTGCAGCACGTTCATATTGAGGCTGAAGCGCGTTTCGAGATCGCAGATCCGGAACAGGCTTTCCATCAAGACGTCTGGTTCGACAGTTTTCGCGCGCGGCTCGAGAATAAGACGAATGTCTTCGGCACTCTCATCGCGCACATCTGCAAGCAAGGGCGCCTTCTTGGTCTCAATCAAGTCAGCCAGGCGTTCGATCAATTTGGATTTTTGAACTTGGTAAGGGATCTCAGTGACAACCACTTGCCACGTGCCGCGACCTAAATCCTCAACTTCCCATTTTGCCCGCATGCGGAAGCTGCCGCGGCCAGTTTCATAGGCTTCGAGGATCGACTCTTTGGGTTCGACAATGACCCCTCCGGTCGGAAAGTCCGGCCCAGGCATCACTTCGAGCAATTCTGCGGTGGGTGTGGTCTTCTTGTCCACCAACATCAGAGCGGCATCGATGACTTCAGCGACATTATGAGGCGGAATGCTGGTCGCCATGCCCACAGCGATCCCGGTAGCGCCGTTCGCCAAGAGATTTGGGAAGCCGGCCGGTAGGACAACCGGTTCTTCTGTATTCTCGTCAAAGTTCGGTTTGAAATCGACGGCGTCTTCGTTCAGGCCTTCGAGCAGAAGCTGCGCCGCTTCTGTCATCCGGCTTTCTGTATAACGCATCGCAGCGGCGCTATCGCCATCAATGTTGCCGAAATTGCCTTGCCCATCGACCAGCGGATAGCGGACCGAGAAGTCCTGCGCCAAACGCACCATCGTGTCGTAAATCGAAGCGTCGCCATGGGGGTGATAATTACCCATGACTTCACCCACGACTTTCGCACATTTGCGATAGCCGCCATCCGGATTGAGCTTCAGCTCGCGCATGCCGTACAGAATGCGGCGTTGTACGGGCTTCAGACCGTCGCGGACATCGGGCAGGGCGCGCGACGTGATCGTCGACAGAGCATATGCCAGATAGCGCTTGGTAAGCGCTTCGCTGAGCGGTTCATTGATAATGCGATCATCTTCTGGATCCAAAAGATCGGTCATACGCACCTCTAAAGTCTTCGATGGCGTAGAATCGCCACACTCATCTACAAGTTAACAGAAAACGCCGATTGGTTAATTAAGGAATACCATGCGCCGCTGGCGACTGATTTTATTGGGATTTGGGGTCATTGGATTGGCTTATCTGGTGCATCGATTCTTGCCGACGCAACATAATCCTTTGCGGCCACCAGATTTGACCGAGCCAATTGGTCTGGCGACGTATGGCAAGCTTACGGCGCTGAAACATAACGAGAAATTGTGCCGAGAAACGCTTCAGGCGGCGGGGGTGGAGTTTTCCGTATTGCCCGCAGATGGCGCTGATGTGCGGTGTCCGTTGGACGAAACGCTCGTTCTGAAACGTTCGCTGACGCCCTATAATGCCGCGCCCATGCGCATGACCTGTCACCAAATGGCTGCCTTGCATATCTGGGAGCGACATGTCCTTCGCCCCCAAGCAGAGAAGCTGTTTGATTCGCCGCTTCGTCAGATCCAAACTTACGGATCCTTCTCTTGCCGCAATATTGCCGGGACCGGGGTGCGGTCTCAGCACTCATTTGCGAATGCCATCGATATTTCGGGTTTCGTTTTGGAAGATGGCACGCGCATCAGCGTCAAAGAGCATTGGCGCGAGCGCAGCAAAGCCGGGCGCTATCTGGCGCGGGTGCACAAAAAAGCCTGCCGTTTATTCTCAGTCACATTGGGCCCAGATTATGATGCTGCCCATGCCGATCATTTTCATCTCGACATGGGCAGTCAGGAAACCTGTCGGTAGTCCTAGTTCGGTCTATTCGGCCTTACAGGTATAGCCGTTTTCGGTAACCTTCTCGACGGTTCCAGGACCGCCACAGACGCGTAGAGCCGTTTCTGTATTGCGCGCGATTTCCTCTGAATCAGACCAGTCGCCTTCATCAACATGAACGCAAGCGGTAAGACCAAGGAGGACGACGCTGACTGCGCTAAAAAGTACTGTATTTTTCATTATCAGCCTCAAAAGAGTTCTCTGCCCCTGAACACAAGATCTCCATAACGCGAGTTTGCCTGAATGAAAGTTGAACAGTGAAAAAATTATCCAATGAGTTTCGGGACCAAGCGCGCCCGGACCTCAGGAATGGGTTTGTGGACGGAGGAAAATAGACGCTCTTGTAGGAAATAGCCGGTCAGACGTAGCGCATCTTCAATATCTTCAGCCATGGCGATCGCGCTTGGCTCAATGAGGAAGGCAGGGAGGCGGAAGAGTCGCTCTACATATCCCTCAGCCTCAGATCCTCTTACGGCGCGACCGGTTTTCGGGGACACATGGGTGAGGCCATCATTCGCCCCCGATAGAGCGCAAGACTCCAGATCAAGACCAAAGCCGAGCGCAGAGAGCAGGCCGAGCTCCCATCGGGCATAAAGCGCGGGCCAAACCGGCCAGGACTCCAATGTGTCGAGCAAGAGCGTTGTCGGCCCATAAAGGGCCGAGCCAGCCGCATCACCTTCATCCACGGCACCCCGCAGCAACGCTGTGATCGTATTGATCGCAGCGAGGGCTTCTGGGCGGTCCAAGTATCGTCCGGCGCGCCCGGTCACGACTTCCGCGACTGTAAAACGCCCCAATTGCTCTTCGAGGCGCCCAGACCAGGACAGCTCTACGCTGTTACCAGGTTCAAATTGTGCGCGCTTTTTGCGACTGGCACCGCCATAGACCAGGCCCGAACGCCGACCCTTCGTGGCGGTGAGAACATCTAAGATGAGACCGCTCTCGCCAAATCGACGCCCACCTAAGATCAAAGCTTGATCACGCCATTCCATTAGCGCGTTCCTGGTCGCAGGCTGGCCGCAAATGAAGACACAGCTGAGTTCCTAAATCCCGAAGATGCCTGCGAAAGCAGGTATCCATGGACGATAATCGACGCAAATCCGGAGGCGCCTATCGGTCCCTGGATACCTGCTTTCGCAGGTATCGGCGGATTAGACAGAATTGAAGCCAAAATCATCCTTCAACTTTGCTCAGGATGACATTTACAGGATTCCTTGAGGTCCACCTAAGCATCAAACTCCAAACCAACGGATTGATAGGCTTCACGGCGCTCCATCCATTTTGGATCGACTTTAACGAATAAGAATAAGTGGACCGGTTGTCCAAGCATCTCAGACAGATCCTCGCGCGCGGCTTTGCCGATTGCCTTAATCGCGCTGCCTCCTTTGCCAAGCACCATGCCTTTATGCTGCTCTCGTGCGATAATCACCGCCTGACGGACGCGCACAGCGCCATTGTCGAAAGGTTCCCAACTCTCTGTTTCGACCATCAATTGATATGGCAACTCCTGATGCAGACGCAGCATCAGCTTTTCGCGTGTGACTTCCGCGGCGAGCAAGCGCATCGGCAAATCTGCGGTTTGTTCTGGAGGGTACAAAGCTGGTCCCGCCGGCATTTTCTCCGCCAGTTTTTCAAGCATGGGGGCAACGCCATCGCCATTTAGCGCTGAGATCATAAAGATCTCTTCGTAAACACCGGCATCGCTCAATTCGGCCATGATTGGCAAAACATTCTCATGGGCGAATAGATCGATTTTGTTCAGCGCAAGAAATGCTTTTCGACCGGTCTCTTTCAGCGTTTCCATGACTCTGCGATCATCTTCAACGGACAGTTTCTGCGCGCCCGTCGCCTCACCGGCGCGGTCAGCGACCCAAGCGGAGGCGTCGATCAAATGGATGACAGCATCAGCTTCTTCGGCGCCCGACCAAGCCGCTTTGACCATGGCCCGATCAAGGCGCTTTTTAGCGCGGAAAATTCCGGGCGTGTCGACCAAAACGACTTGAACATTGGCTTTGTGAGCCACGCCGCGAATGGGAAAACGCGTGGTTTGAACCTTGTGCGTTACGATCGCGACTTTGGTGCCCACCAATAGATTGGTCAGGGTCGATTTCCCCGCATTCGGGGCCCCGATGATGGCTGCGAAGCCGGCATGGGTGATGTCTGCCGCATCTGGCAGAGGAGGGGCAGAATCGGTCATGAGGGTTCCAATTGTTTGAGAAGCGCGTCGGCTGCAGCACGTTCAGCCTCGGCTTTGTTGCCACCTTTGGCGGTGGCTTCGCCGTGGCCTTCTATAGAAGCTTTGACGGTAAAGATAGGCGCGTGGTCAGGTCCACTCGTGCCAATCGTCTCATAGACGGCATAGGCTGTCTGATGCGCACCGCACCAGTCGCTAAGACGCGTTTTCGGATTGGCATTTGAATCCGGCTGATCCTTCGCCAACGTCTCGAAGATCCAGCACTTTTTGATAAAGCGCTCAGCGGCATCCAGACCCCCATCATGATAAATGGCGGCAATCAAAGCCTCGACCGCATCGGCAACGGCTTTGTCATAATGGCTGGATTTGTTCGACTGCATCGAGGCATCCATGAAAAGATAATCGCGCAGCCCAAATTGATGTCCGACATCAGCGCAGGTCGGGCCTGAGACCAGATGATGGAAGAGTTTGGTGAGAAACCCTTCCCGCTCTTTTGGATATTTGTTGATCAGCACTTCGGCCATGACCAAACCTAAGACTCGGTCTCCGAGAAACTCCAAGCGCTGATTGGAAAATCCCACGGCGCCATGAAATTCATCAATCAAACTCGGATGGGTCAAAGCGCTTGAGAGCAAGTCTTCATCTTTGAACCGATACCCAATCGCCTTTTCCAATCTCTGCCGTTCGTCCGGGTTGAGAGACGGACGTTTGCGAGCTTTGGCGGCGGCGCGATGGCGCGTACGTTTTGGGCGAGATGGGCGCTTCATTCCGGCAAAGCCTCAATGATCACTTGTGCTTCGGCCCAAGGATGGTCGTCCGTCATGGTCAAATGAACATGCGCGACATGGCCTTCAGGGGTCAGCTCTTCGAGGCGGGCTTTGGCTCCTTCAGTCAGTTTGAGCGTCGGTTTGCCGGAGGGGAGATTGACGACTTCCATCATTTTCCAATGCACACCCCGGCGGGGCACGCCAGTACCAAGCGCTTTGGCGCAGGCTTCCTTTGCGGCGAACCGTTTGGCATATGTTTCGGCTGTGAGCCGTCGGCGTCTTGCTTTGGCAATTTCGCCTTCGGTGAAGCAGCGTTTCTCGAACCGCTCTCCAAACCGGGAGAGGGATCCTTTGATCCGGTCAATATTACACAAATCATTGCCGATGCCGATGATCATGTCCGTGCTTCATCCATCAATTGCCGCATTTTCGCGATGGACGCCTCGAGCCCGACGAAGACGGCTTCGCCGACGAGAAAGTGGCCAATATTTAGCTCTGCGAGTTCGGGAATAGCCGCAACGGGACCAACATTGTCATAGGTGAGACCGTGCCCGGCATGCGGCTCAATTCCGCGCTTTGCGGCTTCTTGCGCCGCGATGCGGAGCCGCTCGAGTTCGGCCTCAAGGCCAATTTCATCTCCGGCGAGCCAAAGCTCGGCATACTTGCCCGTGTGCAATTCTACGACTGGCGCCTGAAGCACTTCCGCAACCGCGATTTGTACGGGGTCAGGCTCGATAAACAAAGACACGCGCGAGCCTGTCTCGCGCATCCGCGCGACGGCGGGCGCGACTTGATTGTGAAGGCCCGCAACATTCAGCCCGCCTTCTGTTGTGCGCTCTTCGCGTTTTTCGGGGACGAAACAAGCCGCATGCGGTTTGAAACGCTCGCCAATCACCAGCATTTCATCGGTGACCGCCATTTCGAGATTGATTGGAAGATCGGTCGCAGATTTGATCCGTACCAAGTCATCGTCTCGAATGTGACGTCGGTCTTCGCGCAAATGGATTGTGATGCCGTCCGCGCCGGCGGATTGAGCCAGCTCAGCTGCACGCGCCGGATCCGGAAAGGCACCGCCGCGCGCGTTTCGGATCGTCGCAACATGATCTATATTCACGCCTAATCGTAAGTGAGACGGCATTATTTCAAACCTCGGCTGCCGGGTTTGTAGGCCGGAATGGCTTGCAGTTCTGGGGGCAGGTCGTCAGGGTCATAATCGGGAAATTTGATCGCAGCCAGTGAGACCAAATCGCAGCCCACATCCGCTTCGCCGCCGCTACGATCGATGATGCAGGATCCACCAACAACCGTGCCTGGAAGCTTGGTCAAAGCCTCGACCGTTTCGCGGAAAGACAGGCCGGTGGTGACAATATCTTCCGCGATCAGCACGCGATCTGTGGCATTGATTTCGAAACTGCGACGCAATTCAAACGCGCCATCGACTCGTTCGACAAAAACCGCTCGACATCCGAGGTGTCTGGCAAGTTCATAGCTCGGGATCACGCCGCCCATAGCAGGGCCGACCACGATATCAATCTCGCCCAAACGTTCTTTGACTTTTGCCGCGAGCGCACCACACAGCTTGGATGACAGTTCCGGCTGAGAAAAGACCAATGCCTTTTGCAAGAAGACCGAGCTTCGACGCCCAGAAGAGAGAATGAAATGTCCTTCAAGCAAGGCCCCCGCATCGCGAAACACCTGTAGGACGTCATCATTATTCAAATTCACTCTCCTCAATTCGTTCGACCCGCTCGACCACAGCCAGAGCGCGTAAGGCGGCTTTGATTTGCTCTAAGTGCCGCAAGTCATCAACTTCAATATCGAAGGTCAGTTCCTGAAAGCCAGGTCCTCGGCTACGGGTGGCGACTTGCCTTATGTTTCCACCCGCTTGCGCGACGACGCTGCACTGCTGAGCCATAACGCCTTTATTGTCGGCCGCATTAACCGCGATCCGTCCAATAGCCCGCACGCCTGATTTCGCCAATTCCGTCCATTGCAAATCGACCCAGACTTCGGGTTGATCATCAAACTGAGCGACTTTGCCACAATAAATTGTGTGAACCACTAAGCCCTTATCCGGTTGACGTAATCCAACAATACGGTCGCCAGGAATTGGGTGACAGCATTCAGCAAGATGGAGAGTCACGCCAGGAGTTAGATTTTCACCTGCGATCAGGCTGGAAGCGTGTTCGTCATCCAGCATAACTTTTTCGTCTGGAGCGCTGCCTTCAAGTTCGATCCCTGGGAAGGCGACGGTCAGAATACGGCCCACCTCATCATGGCTTCGACCAATGGCTTCAAACATCATTTGCACGCCATCAAACCCGGCGCGTTCAGAGATTTTGCGCATATCGACGCTCACCGGGTCGATATCATGCTGACGCAAAGCGCGTTCCAACATATTGCGGCCGAGATTGGCGAATTGGCGGGCCTCGACTTCGCGACGCAAGCGACGTTGCGCGGCGCGCGCGCGTCCGGTGACGCAGAGAGTCTCATAGCCTGGAACCGGCCGCGGCTCTTCGCGCCGGATAATCTCGATGACATCACCATTCTGCAATGCGGTTCGCAAGTTCCGCGGAACACCATTGATCTTGGCGCCATCGCACGTGTCGCCAATTGCGGTGTGAACGGCATAAGCGAAATCCAGAGGCATCGATCCGGCGGGCAATAGGACCAGTCGGCCATTCGGGGTGAAGGCGAAGACGTGCGTCCGGTACATCTCCATTTTGGCGTGCTCGAGAAAGTCTTCAGCATCGCCGCCATGAGTTAGAAGGTCACCAAAGGCGCGGAGGTTGGCAGATGGATCGAGACCCGCGGCTTTTGAACTGTCGAGGTCGAAGCCATAAGCGCTGTCTTTATAAGTCCAATGCGCGGCGACCCCCCGTTCGGCGGTCTCATCCATTTCCTCTGTGCGGATTTGCAGCTCGACCAAACGATTGCCACTGGCGCGGACGGTGGTGTGCAAAGAGGCATAGCCGTTCGGCTTGGGCACGGAAATGAAGTCGCGAAACCGATCCGGTAAACAGGCCCACTCGGTGTGGAAAACGCCCAGCGCTTTATAGCATTCAGCTGCGTCAGAAACGATGATGCGAAACCCGAAAATGTCGGCAACATCTTCAAAGGATATCGATTTTTTCTCGAGCTTGCGCCAAATAGAATAGGGCTCTTTGCGTCGTCCTTTGATCCGGCACTCAATGCCCTCACGCTCCATCACTTGGCGAATGGCCAGGCGAATGCGCTCAAGATCATCCTTATTGCGCGACTCTAAGGTTTCCAATTGCGACAGGATTTGGTCGCGGGCCTCAGCATTCAAATGCCGGAACGCAATGTCCTCCATTTCGGAGGCCACATAGTGAAGACCAATCCGACGGGCAAGCGGCGCATACAAGTCCATCGTTTCGCGCGCGACGCGGCGGCGCGACTCTTCTTTTTTCTTGTGATGCAGCGTCCGCATATTGTGCAAACGGTCCGCCAGTTTGACCAATAAGACCCGGACATCATTGACCGTCGCAAGGATGAATTTCTGGAAATTCTCGGCCTGCTTGCTGGCTTCACTCTGATATTCCAACTGACCGAGCTTGGTGACGCCATCGACCAGTTCAGCGACATCGGCGCCAAATCCGTCTTCGATCATTTGCAGATCGACATCATCACAGTCTTCCACCGTGTCGTGGAGCAGACCGGCCATGATGGTCGCTTGGTCGAGACGGATAGAGGCCAACAAAGTCGCCACTCGGACCGGGTGTGAGTAATAGGGATCGCCAGATTGGCGCAATTGGTCGCCATGCTTTTCGCGCGCAAAATCATAGGCTTTGAGCAGCAGCGCGCGATCAGCGTCTGGCTGATATGCCAGCACGGTTCCAGCAAGTTCTTCTTTGGTCAGAAATGGCTCGTCATCGCGAATACCGCGCGGCGGCAGTGAAGCGCGCGACCGATCTTCTGTTTTGACGGTCGCTGTTGCCATTTACACCTACATTCGGTCGTCGCGGCCGGACTCAAGCTCAGCTTGGTAGGCGCGCATAACGTCTTCTTCTGTCGCGGCTGGGCCAGACTGGAGAGCCAAGCGATCGGCTTCGCGCTCTTCCTCTTCGCCAGGGCGAACTTCTTGCAATTCTGCTACGAGAGACTCTTTAACGACTTTCAAATCGATCGACTCGTCGGCAATCTCACGCAGAGACACAACCGGGTCTTTATCATTATCGCGATCCACCGTGATCGGTGAGCCTTCACGGATCATGCGCGAACGCTGAGCCGCCAAAAGGATCAGATCAAAACGGTTAGGGACCTTGTCAACGCAGTCCTCGACAGTCACACGTGCCATGTAAATCTCCTGTAGCCCGCCCTTATATGCAGTGCAGCAGGCGAACGCAACCCGAACTTGCATGCAAATATGGGGCGACTTATGCAGAGCTTCAATGCGAAAATGACCATCAAGATTCGGACGCCTCTATGACCGCTCAATATCCCGCTGAAGCGCCAAAAGATTGCGACCTCTGTCCGCGCTTGCGGCAATTCATACTCGATCAACGCGAGAAGGAGCCGGATTGGTTCAATGGAGCCGTTCCGAGCTTCGGAGATCCACAGGCGCAATTGCTGATTATCGGGCTTGCCCCAGGCATGACAGGGGCCAATCGCACCGGACGACCCTTTACCGGGGATTGGGCCGGCGATTTGCTTTACGAAACGCTCGGAAAATTTGGTTTTACCGAAGGCAAATATGACCGTCGGGCCGATGATGGGCTCGAATTGCGCCAGGCCATGATCACCAATGCGGTCCGCTGTGTGCCGCCACAGAACAAACCCGTCGGCGCCGAGATCAATCAGTGCCGCCCATTCCTCCAATCGCGTATTCGCGCTTTGACAAACGCTAAGGTGCTGCTTTGTCTAGGAAAAATCAGTCATGATTCGACTGTGCGCGCGCTCGGCTTGAGGTTGAAAGATCATCCGTTCGGTCACGCAACCGAATATCAAATTGACGGTCTGACGCTGCTCTCATCCTATCATTGCTCACGCTACAATACCAATACGGGTCGTCTGACCGCGGAAATGTTCGAGCAAGTTTTCGCCCGCGCCAAAGCGCTAATCGACGGCTGAACCTTGCGTAGGGACATGAGCCCTATTAGCTATGACTATAGGGATCGAATCTACAGGGAGTTTACCGCACATGACGCCACTTTACGTCGTCTTAGGACTGATCGTCCTGCTCGCCGTCTTCATCATTGGCATTTACAATGGGCTTGTTGCCAAGCGGCAGCGTTGCAATCAGGCGTTCGCCGACATTGATGTCCAGCTGAAGCAGCGTCAGAATCTTATCCCGAACCTGGTCGAAACCGTCAAAGGCTATGCCGCGCATGAGAAAGACACGCTGGATGCGGTGATCCAAGCCCGCCAAGGCGCGGTGAATGCCAACACACCCGGTGAAATGGGCGCCGCAGAAGGCATGCTCGGGCAAGCGCTCGGCCGTCTTTTCGCGCTGGCAGAGGCTTATCCAGACCTCAAAGCCAATCAGAACTTCCTCGACCTACAGGACGAGCTGTCCGTCATCGAAGACAAGATCGCCGCGGCACGCCGGTTCTACAACTCTGCCGTCCAAGACTATAACACCGCACGCGAACAATTCCCGGGCTCTTTGGTCGCCGGCAGCTTCAATTTCGAACCGCGTGAATTCTTCGATCTCGGTGAAGACCGCGCGGCGATGAGCACGCCGCCGGAAGTGAAGTTTTAGAGGGCGAGACTAAGGCTCGCGACCTTTCATGGATTTGAAGCATATCGCCCCCGCTCTTTCGGCGGGGGCGATGTCATTTCTCATTCCTCGCAAGAAAACCAGACACGCTCCGCCAGTGGAGACGAACCATAAAATCCGCTGACTTGCCCATTAGCATTCCGCACGAATTCAAGCTTTTGAAGAGCGCCTTGCCCGGAGAATGTGTCGGTTTGGTATGGATCCAAATTGAACGCAGAGAGCCGCGGATGCTTTGCTTTCAGCACCCCGTCTTCCAGCTTGATATCATAATACGTATCAAGTTCGGGACTCTCGCAACGCCCCGCATAGCCCTGCAATTCGACACCCGAGCGATTGAATGCGGTGAGCTGAATGCGGGGCGCTTTCAATACGCCATCCATTCCCAGTCGGTAGCTTATTGTTGCGGACCGGTCATCAACTGGGTCGTCAAATGTCAGGGTTCGCTCGGGCGTTTGGTTTAGCAAGAACTCTCGAGGTCCAATTTGCTCGAGCGGTTGCAGGTCTACTCGTGGTGCGCCCAAGCTGGCAAAGGTCAATCCACCATTTTCGACGCGCAGCGCGAATATCACGCCCGGAAAGATCTCATAATCACCGGCATATGCGGATAAGTCTTCAGGTGATGCAGGTGCCCAGTTTGGGATATCGATTTCTGGTTCAGGTGTGTTGTCGAATAGAAAAACGTCCGCCAGCTCAAACGCAAACGCGGCTTTATCAAAGTCGGTGCGATTGCTGATTACCACGACGTCCAGGTCCTCACTTGGCACCCGCAACAAGAAAGACCTGTAGCCTGCATCTGTGCCGCCATGCGACCAGGTCTCAAATCCTTTGTACGCTCGTAGTTCTTGGCCTTTCGCAAACGTTGAGTCATCGCCGTTCTGAGCCTGAAAGCGCTCCGCCATAAGCTCAAAAACCAGGGGGCTTCCGACGGTGTGAGTTTCAAAATTCTCCGCCCATTTCAGCAAATCCAGGGCACTCGTATAGAGCCCAGTCGACCCATAGGTTTCTGCAGCGACAATAACGTTTTGGTAGCCACTTTGATCGGGATAATAACTCGAGGCACGCTGTGGAATAAGCGTGTTTCGATTGTCGGGAAATTGAGACTGATTCATCTCAAGCGGCTCAAAAATCCGGTCTTTTGTAAATGTTTGGAAGGTTTGGCCGGAGACCCGTTCGACGATTTCCGCGAGCAGGGCGTATCCAGTGTTGCTGTATTCGATCTCTTTAGCCGCTATGAAGTTAACACCCGACTGGAGCTTTACGAGCTGGCGCATTTGAGCTTCGGTTCGGATGTCATCCGGCAACCAACCCGCCATCCCAGCGAGCGAATTGCGCTCTCTCAAACCGCTCGTGTGATCGAGTAGGTGACGAACGGTGATCACCGCCTCAGTATCTGGAAAATCAGGTATGTAAGTGTGAATGTCCGCGTCGAGATCGATCTCACCGTCAGCGACGAGCAGAAGCGTCGCGAATGCCGTGATCTGTTTCGATACCGAGGCAACTTGAAAAACGCTGGTCGGCGTCAGCGGAATATTATGCTCCAAATTGGCCATGCCAGCCCCGCGCGCATAGACAATTTCGTCTTTCCAGGACACAGCGACCGTCACACCGGGGGCATCGTCGGCAACCCAAAGCGCTAGAACTTGGTCTGCGTGTTGGATTGCGGTTGATGGAAGACTGCTAGGTTCAGCGGCCGTTGCGATACAGGCGCTTAAACTAAGCGAAACTGTGGTGGCGATAGCGGATAGTTGGTGGGGTGAAATGAACATATTGAGACCTCTTAGTGTGGAGAGGTCGTGTTCGCGAAAATGTTCAAACTTGGCGTCCGAGAACGCGTAATCGAACGTTCCAACGCGAAGTCGAACGCGGTTTAACTCGGTTGTGTTTGTGTTTTATGGCGCTTTCGAAACGCACTGGGCGTTATGCCAACTTTCTTTTTGAAGGCGGTGTTGAAGGAGGACTTAGAATTGAAGCCGCTCTCCAACAGAATGTCCAAAATCGACTGAGAGGGGTGTTGCAGCAACAGGTCCTGTGCGTATTCGATCCGATGGCCATTGATGAAATCGAAAAAGTGCAAACCTAGGGACGTATTGAGTAGTTCTGAAAGTTCACGAGGCGTCATCGCCACTTGGTTCGACAGAGATGCAAGCGTGAGCTCTGAATTTAGAAACGGGCGCTCGGTTTCAACGTAATCGACCAGGCGTTTTAGATCGTTACGATCATCCGCGGGGCTTGGTTGTTCAAGTTGCAATAACCGACGGTCAATGTTCCGAAACAATTCGGGTTGCAACAGAGATTTCATCGCGATCCACGTCGTGATGGCAAGGGCGAGCAACGCCCCGAATATCTGCAAGGCCACATTAATTTCGCTAGGTGCATTGAACGCAGAAAAGTCTCTGACCAAGATGGTCGCCCGAGCGAAAAGCGAGGCAGCTGCAAGCTGAGTGAGCCACATCAATACTTCGGATGGTGCGCCCGCATAATGACGGTGGAACCGTGTCCTGAAGCGCCACAACAGAACGAGGATTGCCGTCATATAAGCAAAATAGGTGGCCTGAGAAAATGCCCATGTCGCTGTGGTTCCCGGCGTAAAAAGGGCACTCAACAATCCGCAATCGCTCGCTCCTGGTCGGCTGAGTATCAAAGCGAATATTGAGGGTAACAGATGTAAGGCATCATGCGGCTTTAAGCGCAGATCTGAAAAGCAAGTCGAAAAGAAGAAGAAGAAAAAGGCTGGCATTTGCAGCTTTCCAAGCGCAAACCAAATCGGCCCGAGCCAAGTCCAAGCTTCGCTTGATCCCCAAAGCCAAACCGTCAACTCGATGGCTGTTAGCGTCAAAAACGCCGCGAGAAACAAGTTGGGCGTTCGACGTGGTGATTTCACGATGAGCAAGAATCCGCTAAGCAGAATACAAATGAACCCAATGAGGATTGACATGACGCCAAAGAAATTTGCCGTAGAGAATTCTATTGTTGGGCCTCATGCAGATTGCTTAAATTGCCCATAGGGGCGTTTCAGCAGGTTGAAAACTGAATTGTCAGTTTTCCCCTCTCAAAAGCTGGTTGAATTGCACGGATGCCGAACGCCAATGCTATATATCGTTCGCTCGGTTCTTATCCCGCCACAGAGGGCAACCAAGTCGCCAAGGCCGGAATAGCCGCCACCATCGCGATCATGATCAGTTGCAAGCCAATGAACGGAATGGCGCCGCGCCAAATGTCGATGGTTTCGACGCCTTCTGGCGCTGCCCCGCGTAAATAGAAGAGGGCAAAGCCAAAGGGCGGCGTCAGGAAACTGGTTTGTAGGTTGAGCGCCATTAAGATGGCCAGCCAAACCGGATCCGCGCCGAGTATGATTAAAGGCGGCGCGACGATGGGGACGACCACGAAGACGATTTCGATGAAATCCAGGAAGAAGCCGAGAATGAACATCACCACCATGGTGATCGCCAAAGCGCCCCACAGACCGCCTGGAATGCTGGTCAGCAATTGCTCAACATAATGCTCGCCGCCATAGGCGCGAAAGACGAGGGCAAACAAGCTGGCACCGATCAGGATCAAGAAGACCATGCTGGTGATTTGAACGCCGGAATTGATCGCATCACTAAATTGACGCGCGCGCATCAAAACGCGTGCTGCGGAGAGTAAGCCGCCAAAGAAGACCAAAGTGGAAAACGCGGCGAGGACAATGGCGACATAGTCGGCGCCGCTTAAGTCATCCCGATTGAGCGTCAGGTCAAACGTGTTGGCGAGAACACCGAGAAGCACGAGGCTTCCCAGCGCCCCCCATATGCTTCCCAGGTCGCCGGTTTTTCCATGCTCTGGGGCGAGGCGGAGACCGGCCAGAAGCAAGGCTCCGCCGGCACCAATTGCGCTAGCTTCTGTCGGCGAGGCGAGGCCGCCCAGGATGGAACCGAGAACGGCAATGATCAGCAGGAGCGGCGCACCGAGGCTGCGGGCGACTTCGGCGATGGTCAGCGGTTCAACGTCCTCTTCAAGCGTGACCGCCGGGCTCGCCGACGGACGTATTAGAGCCGTGATGAACAGGTAGAGCAGATATAGTCCAACCAGCAGCAAGCCTGGGATGAGCGCGCCTGCGAACAGATCTCCGACCGAGACGACGCCCGCGCCATTGCCCGACCGCATCGCGGCGGACTGATTGGCGTTCGATACGGCATCTGCGAGGAGGATCAAAACGATGCTGGGCGGGATAATCTGGCCCAGCGTGCCGCTGGCGGCGATGGTTCCGGTCGCCAGTTTTGGGTCATAGCCTTGGCGCAACATCGTCGGCAGGGCGATCAGCGTCATGGTGATCACTGTGGCGCCAACAATGCCCGTTGAGGCCGCGAGCAGGGCGCCGACAATCACCACCGCATAGCCCAAGCCGCCGCGCACGCGCGCGAGGAGTCGACTGGCGGTGTGGAGCAAGTCATCAGCAACTTTGGATCGTTCTAAGATGACGCCCATAAGTACAAAGAGCGGCACGGCGATCAGGACCTGGTTTTCCATCGACCCCAAAATGCGGCTCGGCAAGTTGCGCAGAATGGGCAGGGGAATGAGGTCGAGTTGGACACCAATAAAGCCAAAAATCAGGGCCACACCGCCTAAAATCAGCGCAACAGGATAACCCGCGAGCAGGGCCAAAATGGCGGTCAGGAACATGCCCAAAGCGAGAATGAGTTCGAGTTCCATCACACGGTCCCCCCGTGCGCATGTGGTGGTTCTTCCGCAGATTTAAGGCCGCGCAGGGTCAGTGCCGCTTTCAGCGCTTGGCTGAGGCCTTGTCCGATCATCAACACGGCGAATAAGGGGACCAGGGTTTTGAACAGGTATTGGATTGGCAGCCCATCGCTCTCATTGAAAGGTTCTAGATCGAGCCAAGTCCGGGCGATCAATCCAGAGCCCGCATAGAGGATCAGGATCCCGATCGGGAAGATGAATGCCATCGCGCCGAACAATTCGATTCCGGCGCGGGTGCGCTCGCCAAATCGAGCGCGCATAATGTCGACGCGCACATGCCCGTCCTCGCGCAATGTGGCAGCGGCACCGAGCATGAAGATCATCGCAAAGCTGAATATCACACTGTCATTCAGCCAGCTGAAGCTGAGGCCGAAGACATAACGCAGCAGCACGGCAGCAAGCTGGATCAGAATGATCAGAAACGCCGCCGCAACCGCAAACCCCATCGCGAACCCGCTGATGCGATCTAAGAGTTTTGATAGAAAAGAAGCCAATCCTTGCAGGGGTTTAGGCGCAGCCAGGACGATCAAGGGCAGCAATAAAAGCGGCAATAGCGCATAGCCTGCATAACGCAGACCTGTTCCTGTAATTTCTACGAAAGCGTCCATCTTGCCTGTTCTTTGAGCCCCTTTAAGACAGCTCTACGCTCTAGAGCTCTCTGGCGGCAAGGTATGGCCCATCAGAAATTCTCGCCCAGCCCCGCATTTTCTTGAGCGCATCCTCGAAACTTTCATAGATCCGGCGCTCAAGATCACCCCCAGAGCCAGCGTCACTGCGAATATCGGCGGAGACCTCTTGCACGCGGGCCATCACATCATCCGGGAATTGGCGCAGCTGTACCTCTTCCTCATTGACCAGTTTCTCCAAATGCACACCATTCTGATAGGTGAACTCGCCGACAGAGAGGTGGTTCACTTCATTACATGCGCTACGGATAATCTGCTGCTCCGTGGGGGTGAGGCTGTCCCATTTGCGCCGATTGATGCCAACAGCGAGTGAGCTGCCCGGCTCATGAAAGCCTGGGCCATAGTGGAATTTCGCTTCGCGGTGAAAGCCAAGATAGTAATCGTTCCAAGGTCCGACCCATTCGGTCGCATCGATCCGACCGGTCTGCAGCGCTTGATAGATTTCATTGCCCGGCAGCGCTTCTGCAGCCCCGCCTAGGGCCCGAATAACGTCGCCGCCAAGGCCGGGAATCCGCATCTTTAAGCCGCGGAAATCGTCCAGCGAATTGACTTCACGTTTAAACCAGCCGCCCATTTGGTGTCCGGTATTGGCGCCTTGGAAGGCGATAATGCCATATTGGCCCGACAATTCTTCCCAGAGCGCTTGGCCGCCGCCAAAATCGATCCAGCCCATGATCTCGGCGGCCGTCATTCCCATCGGGACGGCCGTGAAGAAATTATAGGCCTTAGATTTGGACTGCCAGTAATACTCTGCGCCATGATACATATCGGCATTGCCGGACGCGACGGAGTCAAAGGCCTCAAAAGCGGGGACGAGTTCGCCAGCGGCATAGACGCGAACTTCCATCTGACCTTCAGACAATTCACCGATGCGGTCGGCCACGCGTTGAGCTGCAGCGCCGAGACCGGGAAGATCCTTTGGCCAAGTGGTGGTCATTGTCAGACGGGTCTTCTTTCGCCGCACCGCGGGCGATGCTACGCCATCACCTTCACTCGTCGATTGGCTACAGGCGGTTGTTGCCAATCCAGCCGCGCCAAGGGTTGCCGCCCCTAAGAGTTTCCGGCGATCAATCATGCGCTCACTCCCGATTTTTTCAATTGTCTTCTAAAGGTCGCCACTGGCCCGCTTCAAGCACTTCGAGCGGTTTAAACCGGCGCTTATAGTCCATCTTCTCGCTGTCTTTGATCCAATAGCCGAGATAGAGATGCGGCAAGCCTAATTCATTGGCATGCAGAATGTGATCTAAGATCATATAGGTGCCGAGACTGCGGCGGCGCTGGGCCGGATCGAAGAAGGTGTACACCATCGAAAATCCGTCGCGCAGAACATCGGTCAATGACACAGCCACGAGCGGCGAATCGAGTTCTGGCCCGGTTCGATATTCAAACATCAGGGTTTGCACCGGACTATCATTCACCATGGCGCAGAATTCGCGATAGCCCATATCCGACATGCCGCCGCCATCGTGACGGCTGCGCAGATAGGTTTTCAGCAGGCGGAAATATTCGCGATTGGCGCGCGCTTCGATGGGGCGCCGATAGAGATCTGAATTGGTTCTGATGATCCGTCTCTGATTTCGACTTGGCGCGAAGTTTGAGACATCGACGCGAACTGAACGGCATGCATTACACGACGGACAAGCCGGGCGATAGGCGACACCTTGGCTGCGACGGAAGCCAGCACGGCTGAGCTGATCATGCAATGCGTCAGGATTGTCCTGGGTCAGGTGCGTAAAGCCTTTGCGCTCTATCTGTCCTGGCAAATAAGGACACGGGCTCGCGCCGGTCACGTAAAAACGTAGCCCATGCCGTAATCCCGGCAGCTGAAAGAGCGACTCGTCGAGCTTCATATTCCCAATCTATGCACCTAAAGGTCGAAGCGCCAAGGGGCGATTATAGTAAATGCAGCCCACATTAAGATCACCAATGGACCCCCGAAGCGTAAAAAATCTCCAAATTTATAGTGTCCGGGTCCCATTACGAGCATGTTTGTCTGATAGGCAATAGGTGTCGCAAAGGCACAGTTCGCGGCGTAAATCACGGCCAATAGGAACGGAAACGGGTCGGATCCTGTTTGTTCTGCAGCGGAGATCGCAATTGGTGTGAACAAAACAGCGGTCGCTGCATTGCTGAGAATATTGGTTAATATTGCTACGGCGAGGAAGATCGCCGAGAGGATGGCTAAAGTGCCGTAAGGCGAGGCCAAGAGCACGACCAATTCGGCCAACATTTGTGCCGCACCCGTACTTTCCAGGGCCACGCCCATGGCCAAAGCTGCGGCGATGACCAAATAGATGCGCAAATCGAGCGAGCGTGCGGCTTGTCGGTGATTGAGGCATTGCAGCAAGATCATCCCAGTCGCTGCGACAATCGATGCGAGCGTGATTGACGCGAGTCCTGTTGCCGCAGCAACAACCATTCCAATCGTCAGAAGCCGTGCGACTTGGGCCCGCGCCGTTGTCGGGAACTCGCTTTGGGACCATTCCAAAAGGATCAAATCGCGGCTCGCGCGCAGATCACGGAAAGCGCTAATGGGGCCACAAAGGAGCAAAGTGTCACCGGCTTCTAACCGGATTTCGCCTAGCTTGGTCCGGATCATTCGGCTGCGTCGTTGAATACCGAGGGTCACCGCTTTGGTCAGTCGGCGAAATCCGAGCATTTCAACGGTTCGACCCGCCATGCGAGACCCGGGCGCAATCACCGCCTCAACCAAACCGAGTTGGCTATCACCGCCATCATCAGATTCAGCCACCTGGCTTTGCCAAATGTCTTGCAGCATTGCGGGCTTATCGGACAATAAATCAGTCAGGGCTTGGCGGGTCGCGGCGACGATCACCAAGTCACCGGGCAAAAGGCGAATATCGTCATATGGCGGCAGCAAGGCGCGTTCGCCGCGTTGGATCATCCGAACGGTCATGTCCTTCAGTTCAGGAAACATCCCCGCAACCGCTTGCTTGCCATCCAGAAAATGGCCAGGAGTGACTTCGAATTGAGCGACAAATTGTTTGCCCGACTTCATCATCGTTTCGGTCAATTCTTCCCGGTTCGGCAGGAGAATGCGCGACGCGATCAATAGATAAAACATGCCAACGCCTGCCAGCATCAAGCCGAACACAGATTGGTCGAAGAAACCCAGTTTTTCGGGCGTTAGGCGCTCATACGCGTCGGCCGCCAAAAGGTTGGTCGAGGTGCCGATCAGAGTCGTCATGCCGGCAAAGATCGAAACAAAACTCAGCGGCATCATTAATCGCGATGTCGATGCCCCCATACGGGCTGCGATCGCGGACATGATTGGCAGGAACATGATGACGACGGGGGTGTTATTTGTGAACGCACTGGTCACAAACACCGCGGTGAACGCCCCAAGCAGCGTTATCAGCGGACGTCTACCATAAGAACGTACAAGCGCCTTGGTCGGCCCCTCAAGAGCGCCGGTCTGGAACAGACCCTGACCCACAACCAATAATGCCATAATCGTTATGAGCGCAGGATTGGCAAACCCGGATAGAAGCAGCGCACTCGTGATTTTGCTGCCATCATAGGCGGTTGCGCCGGGTATGCTGAACAACAACAGCATTGCCGCAATGACGCAGACTGAAACCAGTTCCATCGACCAACGGTCGAGCATGTAGAAGACGATAGTGACGCCGACGGCCGCAAGGCTTGCCCACATTGGCCAGTGAGCCAGTATTTCTGCGGACATACTACCTCCCCGGCGATTCGAACTCGGCGGTTTAAATCTTAGGCGGTCTTCGGAGGGATGACCAGAACAATTGAGATTCGCCTATTGGCCGCATCTTCAGGCGCGTTCTGTAACAATGGCCGGGTATGCGCCAATCCCATAACGCCTTGAATGCGGCTTTCACTGACGCCCGCCGAAATCAACAGGCGACGCGCCGAATTCGCGCGATCAGAAGAGAGTTCCCAATTCGAATAATCGACGGTTCGACTGGGGTGGGAATCGGTATGTCCTTCAATCGTGATAGCTAAGGGTAGGGCGGCGATGGTTTGCCCGACAATCTGGGTGAGCTGCTTGCCGGTTTCGTTTAAGCGTCCGTCGCCGGTCTCAAATAGAGGGCGTTCGGCCATATCGGTCAGCTCTATGCGGACGAAATTGGATTCTTCGCTAATCCGAACACTGGCGCCAAATGATGCGAGTTCAGGATTTTGGCGCAACGTCTCTGCGAGCGAAGGGGCAGGCATTGCCTGGTTTTCAGCGATTGCGGTCTGCGCGCCAAATTGCTGAGCGAGAGTCTGGCGTTCATCATTTGAAACGCCGTGAATGATCCACATGATCAAGAAAAACGCACACAGCGCAGTCAGGAAATCAGCATAGGCCAGTTTCCAAGTGCCCAGCTTACGGGCAGACGCAGCGGGCATTCTGCCCTTATTGCGCCGGGATGAATAAGCTAAAGCCATATTTTTCCCTAGTGACCCTTCTGGCCTAGCCTGACGGCATAGTGCATCACGGTGAATATCGGTTGAGAATCGGTCGATAGATTTGTGTGAAATTTGACCGATCCATGGTTGAGGTGAAGTGAGGAGGGCGCATATGGCGCACGTCGCATTCTTGGGGCTCGGGGTAATGGGCTATCCAATGGCTGGCCATCTGGTCAAAGCAGGTCACGATGTCACGGTTTGGAACCGGACAGAGGCGAAGGCCGCAACTTGGAGCGCCACCTATGATGGCGGCCACACCGCGACGCCGGCAGACGCCATTGCCGGCGCAGAATTTGTGTTCCTTTGTCTCGGTGATGACCCTGATGTGATAGCCGTTTTTGATGCGATGGAGCAGGCCATCAGCGCGGACACTATCATTGTCGATCACACCACGGCGAGCGCCGGCTTGGCGCGCGCTCTGGCTGCCCGATCACGTGACAAAGGCGCGTGGTTTGTGGATGCGCCCATCTCGGGCGGCCAAGCTGGCGCCGAGAGTGGTCAACTGACGATCATGTGCGGTGGTGAGGAAGTGGCCTTTGATAAAGCGCGTCCAATCATGCAGGCCTATGGCAAACGAATGACTTTGATCGGTGACAGTGGCGCGGGGCAATTGGCGAAGTCGGTCAATCAAATTTGTATCTCTGGAATCGTACAAGGCCTTGCCGAGGGCATGCATTTTGCCGACGAAGCCGGACTGGATATAGCCAAAGTGATGGAGGCGATTAGCGGTGGCGCAGCCCAGAGTTGGCAAATGGAAAACCGTTGGGAGACGATGAGCCGCGGTGAGTATGAGCATGGCTTCGCTGTCGATTGGATGCGTAAAGATCTTCGCATTGCGCTGGAGACGGCGCGTGAAAATGGAGCCAGTTTGCCGCTCACTGCGATGGTGGATCAATATTATGCGGACATTCAGGCCATGGGCGGACAGCGTTGGGACACGAGCAGTTTGCTGGCCCGTATGGGACGGCGTGTGAAATAGATGCGACGGCTCGATTTACATATGCGCGATGGCGAATTGTTTGAGACGGCCTTGCGCGCCATCCGCGCCGCCAATCCGGTCGATTACGTCGTCATTCCACTTGAGCAAAAAGACCGTCGATATGTGTCGGTATTTCTGCGTGATGGCACCCGGCAAACCCTCATGGATAATCTTCAGTCTTGTCTCGAGAATGAAAAAGATTGGCGGATCTCTCTTGTGCCTTTAGAGGCCACCGCGCCCGCCATTCCTGAAGATAAAGCTGTGAAAAAGAGCCGGATGCTGACGCGCAAATTGGCGCTTCGTGAAGAAATCTATCAGGACGTGGCTGAGGACGCGCAAATCGACCGCGACTTTTTGGTTTTCGTTGTTTTGTCGACCATCGTTGCCGCAATCGGTCTACACTCGAACAGTGTCGCGGGCGTGATTGGTGCGATGGTGATTGCACCTTTGCTCGGTCCGATTTTAGGATTTTCGCTCGGCGCGGCGCTCGGAGATCGCAAGCTCCTCTTTGGCGCGGCTCAGACACTTGGTGTCGGCGTGGTGTTGGCTCTGGCCTGTTCGATCCTGATCTCCTTTGTTATCCAAGTTGACTTCACCAGTCGCGAATTGATGTCGCGCGCGGAGGTGAGATTAGATGGTGTGGCCTTGGCGATCGCGGCGGGCAGTGCAGCAGCGATCTCTCTGACGCGCGGCGCCAATTCGACATTGGTGGGCGTGATGGTGGCGGCTGCGCTACTGCCGCCAGGGGCGGCCGTCGGCCTATTCTTGGGGACTGCAGAATGGGCCTTGGCATCGCGCGCAGCGTTGTTGTTGGCGCTCAATGTGGCCAGCCTCATCCTGTCGGCTTTGGTTGTGTTCCGCATTCGCGATATTCGGCCACGGACGTGGATGGAAAAGAAGGGGGCCGATCGCGCGGTCGCGATAAATATCGCGCTGTCTGTTGGCTTACTCCTCATCGCCATCGTATTGATATTGGTTCTAGACCTTGGGGCCACGGTCTCAATCGGTTAAGCTGACATAAACAAGAGGGGGGAAGGACATGGCCAAAGCGAAAAACAAAACAGTGGCAACTGAAGTTGATCCGGCTGAATTTATTGGGGCAGTTGAACCGGAAAAGAAGCGGGTAGATGCGTCTGAATTGCTGAAATTTTTCAATCGGGTGACCGGCCTGCAACCGAAAATGTGGGGGCCTTCAATCATTGGCTATGGGCGCTATCATTATAAGTATGAAAGCGGTCGAGAGGGTGAGTTTATGCTGACCGGGTTCAGCCCCCGAAAGCAGAACCTGACCATCTATATCATGCCCGGCTATCGCTATGATTCCATGCAGGAAAAACTCAGTCGGTTGGGCAAGCATAAGCTTGGGAAATCCTGCCTCTACATCAATAAATTGGCGGATGTAGATATGGATGTATTGGAAGAAATTGTCCTCGATGGTGTCGCCTATATGCGAGACAATTACGAGACCTGGGACGCGTGACCCGCGAACGACGAAAATTGATATGGTTAGGCCCGAGCGCTGTGGACGCGGCGAGGTTCCAAACCATCATTGATGATCTAGCGCAAAAGCAGGAGGCACCGCGGTTTTCGCCACATATGACGCTGGCCTCGTTTGAGGCACAGGTGCCAGATATCGAGCCCGCATTAGAGATCCTCAAAGGCTTACAATTGAACCCTGCGGGCATCGGTCAATCTGAAGTTTTCACGCAATCCTTGTTTTTGCGCGTTGAAGCGAATGAGGCCCTGCTTCAGGCCCGTGCGTATTTTAAATCCTGCCCTGGATTTCGCGCCGGTCGCGTGTTCGATCCGCATCTCAGCTTGTGTTATGGCACACCGCCGGTCGGAGCGGCAGAAATGCCAAGCGTAAACGCCCTTTTGGACGCACCCGTCCATTTTGACTGTCTCAAGATTGTCGAAATTCAAATGCCGGTCGACTCGTACGACGCCATTCGAGCCTGGGAAGACCGCGAACTCTATTCGTTTTAGTGACCTAAGCCCCGCGCACTGCGTTGATTTTCTTGGCAAAGCCCGCTGCGCCATAGCAGCGGACCGAAAGCGTGCCGATCGCCGTTTTGATATCGATGATTTGCGTCGCGATCCCAAATCGCGTTTCAACCGCCGTGATCCCCCGTAGGGGCAATACGACGCTCAAGCTTTCAGGGTCTTTGTGAACGACGCGATTGAGACCGTTCGGGTGAAACTCAATTGCGTCATTCGTGAGATAGACCGTCCCTCCGACCCATAACCCGCCCATCAGTTTCTTCACCGCATTGGTGCCCAATCGCCCGCCCGGCCCAAGCAGCATATTGGTGTGGTCAGTAACCTCTGCATCCTTCATCAATGCATTGGCCATTTTCTTAGCGATGACATTTTCAGGTTTGCTCATCGATCCGTCTCCCCGTCGTGAGACGAGTAAATACCGCTTATTGCGATTTGACCAGAGCGATGGGCTTTTGATTTAGCATCGTAGGGGTATTGGGGCGGCCGATGGTTAAGTGAGGTTTGCTCTGCCTTTGTCATTCTGGCTTGCCCTTTTATACATGCCAACTCGCCTCACAGGCTTACACCTTGAGGGTCTATCAGAGCGAGGCGCGCTTTGAACAAACGCGAACGTAAGACCGCTCTGTCGAGACGGTCGGTATAGCGCTTGGTCAAAGCGCGCCTGCGATGGCATGTTTTCTCCGTTAGTCCCCCAGATCGTGTCTGGGATGACTCCTGGGGGGTCGAACTTTACAGCCCTTTTTGGACCAACCTGTCTCCATTGGGAGTGAGGCAACTAGCGCCCCCGACGCGTTACCAAATGCAAAGGTACAGCTCCCTTGCCTCAGCCACGCGACCATCGCTCCCCCCTCTTGCCTAGCCGTTCCGGACACGCCCTATCACGAGGAGAGATGGGGAGGAGTATAGGGGCGGTTTGAAGGGGTGGGGATAGAAGGGCGTTTATCCTCATCCTCCCCTCCGGCGATCCCTGCGAAGGCAGGGATCCAGAGACGGAATGCGCCTCTGGTCGTCCGAAGATGAAGGTCCATGGATACCCGCCTGCGCGGGCATCAACGGTGATGGGGAGAGGGGACTTAGAGCATTCGTGGGGCGGCTTAAGACGCCCTAAAACGGCCTCTGATCCCGCCGTAATTTGTTGCATAGATCTTTTTGTCTTATCGCACTTCGTTTAGAAGCGGGGCGAACATGAAACTATGGTGAAACAATCGAATGAGCGTGATTTTTCTCAATGGTTGCACATCGGCCGGAAAGTCCAGTATCGCGCAAGCACTTCAAAAGAACTTACCCGAGCCTCACTTACTGACTGGTATCGATGATGCCTTTGCGATGCTTCCGCCCTGGATGCACAACAATGAGGACGGTTTCTTTTTCGACCGAAACGAGAATGGACTGATCCGTTTGAACTTCGGCGACTTTGGTCTTGCCACCCTGAAGTCCCATCATCGCGCTGCGGCGGCTATTGCAAAAAGTGACGTGAACCTCATCCTAGATGAAGTTGTCCTAAACATGGAACTTTTAGAAAGTTGGAGAACCGAGCTCCAAGATGTCGATGTCTATTGGATTGGCGTGCATTGTGATCTTGAAGAGTTGGAGCGCCGTGAGACGGCACGCGGTGATAGGGTGATTGGTCAAGCGCGAGGGCAATTCGACATTGTCCATCAACATATTGAGTACGACTTCGAGATTGATTCAACATCCGCTACATCCAAAACTTGCGCAGCACAGATCATCGACGCTTTGAATAAATCAAAGCGAGAGACTTAAATTCGCTCCAAACCAGACACGCGGACTCCAACCCATGTTCCCATTCCTAAGCAATTCCTTATGGTTCGGCCCGGAGGAACCACAAAGCGATGACCGACAACATTATCGATCCCGAACGCATCCATCCGGACTTTGAAAAAATATTGTCTGACAAACCGCCGCCGCTGCAGTTTCTCTATAGAGAAATTAGGCAATTGGTTTTGCAAACGTGTCCGACATGCAATGAGCTTCTATACCACACACACGCTTTATCATCGGTCTACAGCTTATCAGACAAACTGAAGCACGCCTTCTGTCATATCCCTGTCTATAGCAATCACATCAATCTTGGCTTCAACGCAGGCGCCGACTTAGATGATCCTGATGGCATCCTATCCGGCAGTGGCAAGAAGATCAGGCATATATCTGTTCGCGAAAGCGCGGACTTGAGCCATCCTGCGATTGCGCGCCTGCTCGCAGATGCTGTCCAGCTCACTGAACGCCAATTAGAGGGCCCGAGAACGATCGAAGCGCAGGTGATTTCCAAGATCAGCGTCTGACTTCGTGCGTTGAGGGCTATGGAGCTGCAGGCTTTGGCCCCGGATCTTAAGCTCTCCCCAAGTCAGTCTTTGGTCCAAGGCAAATGCTGTCTGATTTCTCGAGCGATCGAACCAATCGATCTTTCATCCGTATCAATTTTGATATGGGCAACGCTAAGGCGCTGGAACTTTCTGGCGAGCTCGATGGCGCGCCGTTCGTGCCAGTCCGTTCCGCTGCCAATCTCTCGCTTTCGAACACGGCTTAGTAGATGACTGTCTGAAGCGTTCAGTTGAATGATTATAGAATTGCTCGCGTCCACTGATTGTGCAATTCGCTCTGCGCCCGCCGCAGTTTCAATGACTCTTGCAACGATAAGGTTGCGAGTTCCCATTTCACGGGAATGAGTCCAAACGGCACGTAGATTTTTAAGCGCCAGGTCCTCGCCGAAGCGATCATCCATTGGTCGAGGATAAGTTTTAGACAGGCCATCTAGATCTATAAATGTGTGACCGACCCCCTCGGCTTCCAAAATCGCGCTCAATTCTTCACCAGTAGTCGTCTTTCCCACTCCAACTGGACCACTGATAATAACTAATTGGCTGTCATTGCGCGGCATTATTCTTACTCATAGAGCCGGATCATTTGGCGTAAAGTACTCAACCAAGCCGCGCCTCCGCGACAGCAAGGCGAGTGGCTAATTCTCGCCGCAAACAACCTGCTGAGTTCAAATCCACGCCTCGCCCTGTGCCGTCACCATTTCAGGTGTCAGACCGCTTTGCGGGCCGCTTCGATGATCTCAATCAACTCGTCCGCTCCATAACATCTTATCGACAGCGTATCGGCGGAGGTTTCTAGATCGATAATTGTGGCGACCATGCCGAAGCGTTTTTGCACACTGATCACGTCAGGCCAGGGGATAACAACCCTCAGCTCATCCATATTCTTCAAGAAGGGTTGGTTAAGTTTCGAGGGTTGAAACTCGAATCCGTTTGATTTGATCAGCGCCTTGCCATTGATCCACTGACCGCCAATCATTTTCTTAGAGAGATTAGCGCTGATCCGCCCATCAAGTCCGAGGATCATTTTTGACAGTCGGCCCATTTGCGCCCCATCCAGCAAAGCGCTGACTGACTTTTTGGCGAGGATCTCGTCTGGCACTGACATCAATTCTCTCCAAGTCTAGGGGCGAGAGCGATCAGTTTAGCTTCTTTGCAGCCGTTTCTGCAAAATAAGTGATGATCCCGCTGGCGCCGGCGCGTTTGAAACTGAGCAATGTTTCCATCATCACCCGTTCGCCATCAATCCAGCCATTCTGGGCAGCGGCTTGAATCATGGCGTATTCGCCAGAGACTTGGAATGCAAAGGTTGGGACTTTGAACGTCTCCGAGACGCGGCGGACAATGTCCAAATAAGGCAGGCCTGGTTTGACCATGACCATGTCGGCGCCTTCGGCAATATCCATCGCGACTTCGCGCATAGCTTCATCACTATTGGCGGGGTCTTGTTGATAGGTTTTCTTATCGCCGATCAGCGCCGTCGCAGAGCCAATCGCCTCGCGGTAGGGCCCATAGAAGCCACTCGCATATTTCGCTGCATAAGACAGGATCAGTGTGTTCGTGTGACCGGCCTCTTCCAAGGCCGTGCGGATCGCGCCAATGCGCCCATCCATCATGTCAGAGGGCGCGACAACATCTGCGCCAGCCTCAGCTTGAACCAAGGCTTGCTCGACCAAGACAGCGCTGGTTTCGTCATTCAGGACATAGCCTGTCTCATCGATCAGGCCATCATGGCCATGGCTGGTGAACGGGTCGAGTGCGACGTCGCAAATGACGCCAACCTCGGGCGCGGCATCCTTCATCGCCTTGATGACGGTGGGGATCAGACCATCTGGGTTTAGGCTCTCACTGCCTTCCTCGTCTTTATGGGTCGGATTGATATGCGGGAAAATGGCGATCGCAGGAATGCCGAGATCCCTGGCGCGCACAGCTGCAGCGGCCGCTTCTTTGACATTTAGACGCTCCAGCCCCGGCATGGCCTCCACGGGAATGCGGGCTTCGTCGCCATCATGAACCACCATTGACCAAATCAGGTCCGCTGGCGTGAGGACATGTTCTGCGGTGAGCGACCGGATCCAAGCGGCTTGGCGGAGGCGGCGCAGTCGCGTCGCAGGAAAATTCGGGGTGAGGGACACGCTCATTCTGTCTCCGGTTTTGGGGCTGACTCCGGTTTTGCGGCGCCAAGCTTAAAAAATCCGCGGCGCACTTTGCGTCGCATAAAGCACCGCTTTGTCACGTCCATAAAGGGTTTCTGCGCCGTCTCAATCTCTAACATATAGGGTTCGAGTTTTTCCTTCGGAATTTCTTTGAAGCCCATCGAGGCATAGAACGGTCCATTCCATGGGACATCGCGAAAGGTTGAGAGGCTGACATGTGGAAGCTTGCGAAACTCTGCTTCGGTCAACACCCGCACGATCAGGGCGCGCCCAAGGCCTTTCTGACCATGATCAGGGTGCACGCTCACCTGGTCGAGATACAGGCCCGTGCCGCGTAAGCGAATCAAGGCGAATCCAACCGCCCAACCATGAATATTTCGGACAACGAAAACATTGCCCGCGGGGATTTCTTGTTCGAATACTTCCGCCGGGACGTGATCCCCCAAGGCCGACTCATCCAGCAATCCTGTCGGTGCAAAAAGGGCAGAAGCTGCCTTATCGACAGAGATAAGCGCAGCAATATCGTCCAAGTTTGCTGATGTAATGGAATATCCTTCCGCAAGATCAGACATTGACGAATGGTCCCCCTATGGCATGTCTGCCGCCTAATAAGCATAAAGAAGGCCAAAAGCCATGACCACTCGCCTGACTGAAGAACAGGTAATGATCCAAGATATGGCAAAGCGATTTGCCGGTGACCGTCTCGCGCCGCATACGGGGCAATGGGATGAGCAGAAGCACTTTCCTGTCGATGTCATAAAAGACACGGCTGAGCTGGGCTTTGCTGGCATCTATGTCGGCGAAGATGTGGGCGGATCATCACTAGGGCGACTCGATGCGGCCTTGATTTTCGAGCAATTGTCCTATGGCGATGTGTCGACGGCGGCGTTTATCTCAATCCATAATATGGCGAGCTGGATGATCGATCGTTTTGGCTCGGATGCGCAACGCAAGGCTTGGCTGCCAAAACTCACCAGCATGGAACTGATCGCGTCTTATTGTTTGACGGAGCCCGGGTCTGGATCCGACGCGGCGGCGATGAAGACGACGGCCGTACGGGACGGAGACTCTTATGTCTTAAACGGCTCGAAACAGTTTATTTCAGGGGCCGGGACCAGCGATGTCTATGTCCTCATGGCCAAGACATCTGATGATGGCGCGCGCGGCGTGTCGGCCTTTATCATTCCGCTCGGCACGCCGGGCTTAAGCTTCGGCAATAATGAAAAGAAGATGGGGTGGAATTCGCAACCGACCCGACAAGTCTTGCTGGACGACGTACGCATCCCCGCGGAGAATCGGATTGGCGAAGAAGGGCATGGGTTCAAATTTGCGATGGCTGGATTGGACGGTGGTCGGCTGAACATCGCGGCCTGTTCCTTGGGCGGGGCGCAACGTGCGCTCGATCAAGCCTTGTCCTATGCCAAAGAGAGAAAGCAATTCGGCCGCGCCATCTCAGATTTCCAGGCGATACAGTTCAAACTCGCGGACATGGAAACCGAGCTACAGGCGGCACGCGTAATGCTTTATGAAGCGGCGTCAAAGCTCGATGCCAAAGCGCCAGATGCAACGCGTTGGTGCGCAATGGCGAAGCGGTTTGTGACCGATACCGGCTTTAAAGTCGCCAATGACGCTTTGCAGATCCATGGCGGATACGGATACTTATCTGAATATGGCGTTGAGCAAATCGTCCGCGACTTGCGTGTGCATCAAATTCTCGAAGGCACCAATGAGATTATGCGGGTGATTGTCAGCCGGGATATGTTGCGAGACTAAACCGCCCTTTGACGCCCCCAACGTCAATGCGTTACGTTTCTCCATAGATGCTTCCATGAGATGAAGCGAGCGGAGGAAAAGTCATGCAAATCACGGCCGTTGAAGGACTGGGCGCGGAAATTACCGAACTGGATATCAAAAACCTGTCCGAACAGGAATTCGCGGATATACGCGCAACATTCGCCGAACACGGTGTCATCTTCTTTCGGGATCAAGACACGACCGAAAATGATCATATCGCCTTTGCGGAACGGTTCGGAGATATCAACGTCAATCGGTTCTTCGCGGCGCATCCGAACTATCCGCAAATCGCTTTGGTCGCCAAAGAGCCGGACCAAAAAGACAATATTGGCGGCGGCTGGCACACCGATCATTCCTATGATCATGAACCGGCTTTAGGCTCGGTCTTGGTCGCGCGTGAATTGCCAGACAGTGGCGGCGATACGATGTTCGCGTCCATGTATAAAGCCTATGAATCGCTTTCAGACGAGATGAAGGCAAAGCTAGAAGGGCTGAAAGCGCTCCACTCCGGTAAGCACATTTTCGGAGAAGGCCCGGACAGCTATTACAACACTTCGGACGCAGGCACGCACGAAGAAGGCACCAGCCGGATTGGCAATTCCGCGGTGGCGGAACAGCTGAGTGATCCTGAGCATCCAGTCGTCATTACGCATCCGCTCAGCGGCAAGAAGGCGCTATACGTGAACCCTGCTTTCACGCGGGAAGTCGTGGGCATGGAGAAGTCTGAAAGCGATGAGCTGCTGTCAGACCTCTATACCCATGTTTTTACCGGCCATGATTTCCATCACCGGTTTCAGTGGCGTCCCGGCTCAATCGCGATGTGGGACAATCGTTCAACCTGGCATTGGGCCTTGAATGATTATCAAGGCCAACGCCGGATCATGCACCGGATCACGATTGAGGGATGCCCCCTCGACGCTTAGGCGACGGCGCTTGCGATTTAGAAACGTAAACCGATACCAATCGAAGCGCTGTCCAGTTCCGTGTCGATCAGATCGTACCGCGTATAGTCTCCACGGACATATATTTTGTCCGTGACGTCGTAGGTTATTCCAGCGCCCACGCCGATCCCGGTATGAGATTCGGTCCGTTCAAAGATTCCTTCATCCGTCTCTCCGGTCTCCAGGTTGGTATAGGATACTTGATCTGATATCGCCAATTCTGCTTGCGATAGACCCAGTCGACCAAACGCACTCAGTTTTCCCGTGATCGGAACAGTGCCTTTTATGTAGGCGCCAGCAAGATAATCGAGTTCGCGTTTCGATTTTAAAAAGTTGCTTGAGTTGATACCATTGCCGAAACGTACGGTTTTGTCATTTTCAACACCCATCATCAATTCGCCTTCGACGCTCCAATGTTTGGAGAGCTCGTATCCAACATGGCCGCTAATCGCACCGAACTCTGGCGACCGCTCCGTGCTTCCAAAATCAGGTATGTCGTCACCGATCCGTGTGTATCCAATATCGCCATAAAATTTGAACTCGTCGTCGCCTTCTGCGTGACCGAGTTGCGTACTTAAGAGCGTCGCGCCGAGCGCGAAAAGAAACGTAGATTTCTGCATTATACATTGTCTTTCAAACAAAATTTATAACGCAGCGGAGTTCGAATGGCGCGAAGCCCCTACAATCTCAAGTTACAATCTTGAAACATACAGAACGCCATAGTTAATCTTTATGGCGAGGTTTTGAGGGGTTACGCCTTCGCCGATTGAGCGATTTGGCCACCGTCCAAGACGATTGTGTGACCATCAACCCAGGCGCCCGCCCGGGAGCTGAGATAGATTGCAGTTCCTGCCACATCCTCTGGCTCGCCAGCGCGTTTGCGCGGGATTTGAGAAACCGCATGTTGGTAAATCGTATCATTGCTGACCGCGGCTTTGGTCATATTGCTAGGGAAGAAGCCCGGTGCGATGGCATTGACGTTGATATTGTCCTTAGCGAGGTCCGTGGCCAGATGGCGAGTTAAGTGGATGACACCAGACTTACTCGCTGAATAAGCATAAGCGGGCATGCCCGGATTGTCGAAACCGTGAATGGACGCGGTATTGATCACCCGCGCCGGATCGTCCGCGCTGGCATTGGCACGCAGCAAAGGCAGGGCTTTTTGGGTCATGAAGAAGATCGACTTGATGTTGATGCTCATGACTTTGTCCCAACCGGCTTCTGGGAACTCATCGAGCGGAACGACCCAATTCGCGCCGGCATTATTGATGAGGATATCTAAGTGTTGTTCGCGCGAAGAGATTTCGGCAACCAGACTCTCAATACCCTCAACACTTGATAGATCGGCTTGCAGCGGAACACATTCACCCAGTTTGGAAAGGGCTTCGGCGGTCTCCATTAAAGGACCTTCTTTGCGTGCTGAGATGTAAGTCTTCACGCCATTCTCAACAAAACCGCGGGCAATCATTGCGCCGATGCCGCTTGATCCGCCGGTGACGAGGGCTGTCTTTCCCGATACGTCAAACAAAGCCTTCATTGGATATCTCCCATCATTCTATTTGCAGATCAGGCATAGGGCGGCTGGCTTGATTGTCCATGAGACCAACAGGCAAAAGTGCGGAAAAACAGAGAATCTGTCCTCGCGGGCTGGCATCGTAATCGGAATTGGCCTAGGCACGCGGCGTTTTCCCGAATTTGAATTGAGAGCGCTGATGCCCCGTTCGAGCTTTGCTGCGTTTGCAGATACGATCAATTTGACCAGTTGGGCCCAAGCGCAACGGGCAACATTCACGCCTGGACGGATCCGGATCGAGATCCTTGCGGGTTTGACGGTTGCTTTGGCTCTGGTGCCAGAAGCGGTCGCTTTTGCCTTTGTCGCCGGCGTTGAGCCGCTCGTCGGGCTGTATGCAGCATTTCTTGTCGGTCTCATCACCGCCGTTATGGGCGGACGTCCTGGTATGATTTCAGGCGCAACCGGCGCTTTGGCCGTTGTTATGGTCGCCTTGGTGGCGCAGCATGGCGTCGAATATCTATTTGCCACAGTCGTCCTGATGGGGATCCTGCAAGTCGGGGCCGGGGTGTTTAAGCTCGGCAAATTTATCCGCTTGGTGCCGCACCCTGTGATGCTCGGATTCGTCAATGGACTGGCAATCGTGATTTTCTTGGCCCAGCTCGGTCAATTCCAAGTGCCCGGGACGGCGCATCCAGATGGTCATGGCTTCTTACCGAACGGAGACTGGTTGCCTGCGCCTGAAATGGCGATCATGCTTGGTTTGATTGGCCTCACCATGCTGATCATTTGGGGGCTGCCCAAGCTGACAAAAGTCATTCCGGCGCCCTTGGCGGGGATCGTCGTTGTCGCCGCACTGGTCATTGGGTTTGGCATCGACACGCCAGTTGTTCGCGACATGGCGAGCATCCAAGGCGGCTTACCAAGCTTACATATCCCGCAAGTGCCGTTGACCTTTGAGACGCTGGAAATCATTTTGCCTTATGCCATCATTCTGGCGGCGATTGGACTGATTGAAAGTCTCCTAACCCTCAACCTGGTGGGCGAGATCACCAATCAGCGTGGTGGCGCCTCGCAAGAATGCGTCGCGCAAGGCACCGCCAATGTCGTGACCGGCTTTTTTGGTGGCATGGGCGGATGCGCCATGATTGGCCAATCCATGATTAATGTGAAATCTGGAGGGCGGACGCGCCTATCCGGGATCTCCGCCGCGCTATTCTTGCTGGCCTTCATTTTGATCGGGTCACAATGGATTGAGATGATCCCCTTGGCAGCTTTGGTCGGCGTCATGTTTATGGTCGTGATCGGGACGTTCGCTTGGAACAGTTTGCGCATCATGTCGAAAATTCCTTGGACCGATGCTTTTGTCATCATCCTGGTGACAGGCGTGACCGTCTGGCATGATTTGGCGGTGGCTGTGGTTGTCGGTGTAATTGTCAGCGCACTGGCTTATGCGTGGAACAATGCCAAGCGGATCCGCATAATCCAGCGTGATTCCATCCGAACCCCTGGGGCCACGGTATACGAGATTGAAGGCCCACTCTTCTTCGGATCGACAGAGGGCTTCGCTGAACTGTTCGATCCGGACTCGGATCCAGATGTGGTCATCGTTGATTTCATGCGCTCGCGCGTCGTCGACCAGTCAGCCCTGCAAGCAATTGAAGACCTGGCGGCGAAGTACGAATCCAAAGGCAAGACCCTAAAGCTTCGGCATCTCTCAAAGGACTGCCACCAATTGCTCAGCAAAGCCGGTCAGCTCATGGTCGATAGTATAGATGATCCAGATTATGAACTGGCCGTGGATTATAATGTCCGCACCGGGATTTTCGGGGGTGGCCACTAACCCCCTCTGGACCGAACCTGACACCCGCGCTAACGCGGAAGCATGACAGATTCAGTACTCACAAAAGTCGAAGGCGGCGTTGGCTATCTGACGCTGAACCGACCCGAGGCGCTGCACGCGCTTAATTTAGATATGTGTGAAACCATTCTCGCAGCATTGCGCGTGTGGGCACAGGACCCAGCGATCGACATGGTGATGATCGATCACGCCGAGGGCACACGTGGATTTTGCGCGGGCGGTGATATTGCCATGCTACGAGAAAGCGGCCTCAGTGACGGGCGCGAGGCGCGAGCTTTCTTTGCCGAAGAGTATCGCATGAACGCGGCGATCAAAGCCTTTCCGAAGCCGTACTTAGCGCTCATGGACGGCGTCACCATGGGGGGCGGCGTCGGGCTTTCTGTTCATGGCACGCATCGCGTCGCCACTGAGCGGACCTTATTCGCGATGCCAGAAACCGGGATCGGTCTGTTTCCAGATGTTGGCGGCGGATGGTTTTTGCCGAGACTGCGCGGCGAGCTGGGCACATGGTTGGCTCTGACCGGCGCGCGATTGAAAGGGGCGGACGTGGCCGCGGCAGGCGTAGCCACCCATTTCTTGCCCTCTGAACTCATCCCGAATTTGAAAACGCAAATTGCCGAAGCCGACTTTTCGGCTGGAGCAGCGGAGATGCTAGGCGAAATTCTTTCGCGTTTGACGCATACTGTGCCCGAGGGAAGTTTCGAAGCGCATATGCCTGTGATCGATCAGTGCTTTAAAGGCGACTCCGCGGAAGACATTGTAGCGGCTCTTTCCGCCAATGGCTCGGACTGGGCCAGCGAGCAGATCAAGACGATGGCGACCAAGTCGCCAGAGACGATCAAAGTGGCTTTGCGACAAGTGCGCGAAGGCGCGGCCTGCGAAACGTTTGAGGAAAATATGCGGATGGAATACCGCATCGGCTGGCGCAAGGTGCAATCGCCCGACTTTATAGAAGGGGTGCGGGCCGTGATTATCGACAAAGACCATGCCCCGAAATGGTCACCCGATACGCTTGAAGGTGTGAGCGTGGCAGATGTCGACCTCTATTTCGCAACGCTTGGCGACGATGAGCTGAGCTTTGAGTGATCTTAAGGCGGAACTCGATGCCTGGTGCCAGTCCTATGTGGCAGCATTCAATGATGAAGACGCTGATGCCATCGCAGCGCATTGGACATTTCCGGCCGTGACCACCCAGAAAGGGCGCTCATTTGCGTTTAAGAGCGAAGAACACTTTGCTGAGAATACCGGCCTCCTACTCGGTTTCTACCGCGCGCATCGTGTCCACAGGGTTGAACGGCGCATTCAGGATGTACTGGCGCTTCACCAGAACGCTGTCTCTATGACGGTTGCCGATGCGATGTTTACGGAAGACGGAACGGAAATCGTGCATTGGCAGGCTGCCTATGTGCTTCAGCGAATAGACGGGCAATGGAAAGCCGTCATGGCGGTGGCCGATGGCGAAACCGATGCCTGGGCGGCGCGTGGCACGCCTTTGGGTGGCTAATTTTCACTATGTATCGATTTTTACCGCTTTCGCAGATCTTAAGCGAGAAATCGGCGATTCCGCCAATTTCACCTAGGTTTACCCCCAAAAAGTAACACTTTCGGCCGTTTTATTAACCATGTGGGGTCGAAAACAAGATCTATTTAACGAAATATAAGGTTGGTTACTGTAAATCTACTCAAACTACAACAAAAGTTGAGTGGTGATGGTAATGACAATGTCTTTTGGTGCGGCTGAGTCCGCAGGCGAGCCAGTGAGCGTCGCTGAATCTTTCGTAAAGTCTCTTTCGCTTCTGGAGCAGGCCCATCGCCGTCTCCACGATGTGGTAAAAGACGATCTAGAACGTGGCGGCGAACGCCACCTAACCGGTGTACAAGCGCTTCTGCTTTATGAAATTGGCGAGGATGAAACGCCAGCTTCAACCCTGCGCTCTCGCGGTGCATTTGCCGGTACAAGCCTGTCTTATAACGTAAAAAAGCTTCAAGAGGGTGGCTATCTGGTCCAGTCGCGCTCAGAGCGTGACAAGCGTACTGTACGGCTGAAACTGACCGAGCGCGGTCATAAAGTTCGCCAGCGCGTGGTCGATCTGTTCGATCGTCAGGCCACGGCTCTTGAGCCAACGGCGAGTGTGCGTCAGGACGATTTGAGCCAGTTGAACAAGACCGTTTCGCGTCTTGAGCGCTTCTGGACGGATCAAATCCGTTTTCAACTATAGATAAGTATACATATCCTCGAATACTGCGTAATGTTTGAGGATGTTGGGGAAGGTGCTTATCCTAGCTTGGGGGGCGTCGTGGCAATTTGCTGCGGCGGCCCCCTGGGTACAAGAGGACGGGGCTTGGTATAGCCGGGTCTCGTTCGGCGATGAGTCTGTTGAGGGCCTGAACGGCCACCGCATGGATGCTTATGCGGAATATGGCCTAACCTCGAAACTCACCCTTACGGCAAAATTTGATCGTATCACATATTCCAACGGGTCCGATTTTAATGCCGACGGATGGCGCAGCAATTTGCGCTACCAGCTCCTCCAATACGGGCCAATCCACGTCTCGCTGGAAGCGGGCCTGTTGCAGGGCGCTGCGATCGGCGGTCGAAATGGCTGCGATAAGCTGGGGGGCGAAATCGGCACCGGGCTAGCTTGGTCGGGCACTTGGCGAAACCGTCAATCCTTCCTCTTCGGTGAAATCATGGGGCGCTTTCATTCCGACTGTCAAAGAGACCGTATCGCCGCCGGCTTTGGTCAGCAGACGAGTGAGCATATCTGGTCCATCACCCAAGCCTGGGTCGAACGCGGCGGCGACAATGCCGACTCGAATAAGATTCAAACCGAACTTGTCTGGCGGACGGATGTGGCCGATTTCTCCATCGGGTACCGGCGCGAAAATGGCGGGTTCTTTGAAGAAGAAAGCGCCTTTCTTGCGCTGGCAAAGCAATTCTGAGGGTGTTCTTGCGTGAATTGCTGCTTTAGAAGCAAACCATGCCTGATACGCACACGCCTACCGATTCAACGCTTGCGACGTCTGACCTTATCCAAGGCCTAGACGCGCTCGAAGAAAAGCTGCTCTGGTTCTCCAGCTGGACGATCCACAATGCCAATCACATTCGGCCGAGCCGGGATGGCTTAAAAGTCGGCGGACACCAGGCCAGTTGCGCATCGATGACCACGCTGATGGCGGCGCTCTATTTTCATGTCTTGCGCCCGCAGGATCGGATCGCGGTCAAGCCGCATGCTTCGCCCGTTTTGCATGCAGTTGAGTACTTGTTTGATCGTCAGTCGCGCGAGCAGATGGAGCAGTTTCGTGGCTTTGGCGGCATGCAATCTTATCCGTCTCGGACGAAGGATCAGATCCGGGTCGACTTTTCGACGGGGTCAGTTGGTCTTGGCGTTGCCATCACCGCTTTCGCGTCCTTGGTGCAGGACATGTGGATGGCGCGCGGCGAGATCGACCCTGATGCGGGAGGCCGGTTCATCTCCTTGCTGGGCGATGCCGAGCTTGATGAGGGCAACATCTATGAAGCCCTGATCGAGGCTTACAAACACGATATTCGCAACACGTGGTGGATCGTCGATTATAACCGCCAGAGTCTTGATGCGACGACGTCTGAAAAAATGTTCGACCGATTTGACGACATGTTCGAAACCGCAGGATGGGACGTCCTGACCTTGAAATATGGCGCCCGTCAGCGCGCGGCGTTCAAGAAACCCGGTGGCGCCCGTTTGCGCAAATGGATCGATGATTGCCCGAATGATCTCTATGCCGCGCTGACGTATCAAGGTGGCGAAGCTTGGCGTCGGCGCTTGAGCAAGGATTTGTCGCGGTCACCCAACAGTTTGGCCCTGATTGAATCTTATGATGACGAGACGCTTGCCAGCTTAATGACGGAGCTTGGCGGTCATTGTCTGGTGACGCTGTTGGAGGCGTTTGAGAAAGCCGCGGCGTCTGAAACGCCGAAATTAATAATCGCTTACACTACCAAGGGGCGCAGGCTTCCTTTCCAAGGGCACAAAGACAATCATGCAGGCTTAATGACGCCAACGCAGATCGGCGAGTTGCGCGATAAGCTTGGTATTGCGGAAGGCGAGGAGTGGGAGAAGCTGGCCGGCCTATCGTCAGAGCGTGCGGGGCGCGCCCAACGCGTCCTCGACGTGGCCCCTTGGGCGACCACGCAAAAGCATGAACGTACCCCACCCACCGTCAACATACCCAGCCTATCTGAGATGCCAGATCCGGGCCGCGGCAAAGCCTCAACCCAGGTCGCCTTTGGCAAAATACTCAATGACTTGGCCCGAGAAGAGACCGATTTCGTCTCCCGGATTGTCACCACATCACCCGATGTGACCGTGTCGACCAATCTCGGCGGTTTCGTTAATCGCAAGGGACTTTTCTCTCGCTCGGCCAGCGAAGACGTCTTCCGCAAACGTAAAATTGCCAGCCCGCAAATCTGGGCCCACACGCCAAAAGGGCAGCATATTGAGCTCGGCATTGCCGAGAATAATCTATTTCTGATGCTCGCCGCCTTGGGGCTGTCTAAAGACCTGTTTGATCAGCGTATTTTCCCTATCGGGACGGTATATGATCCGTTCATTGCGCGCGGTCTAGATGCCCTGAATTATGCCTGTTATCAGGATGCCCGTTTCATTCTCGCGGCCACGCCATCTGGTTTGACGCTTGGCCCAGAGGGCGGGGCGCACCAATCTATCTCGTCGCCGCTCATCGGCATGGGGCAGCCGGGCCTAACCTATTGGGAGCCAGCCTTTGCCGATGAAGTCCGCGTGGTGCTTCATGAGGCTTTCGCGGCGGTCGAACGAGAGCAGGGCGGCTCGTCTTATCTTCGCCTATCGACGCGCAGTCTAGACCAGCCTGAGCGCGACATGTCCGCGGGCTTGGCAGACGATATCCTCGCGGGCGCTTATTGGCTCCGCGCGCCCAAAGCCGGGGCTGAGATCGCGATCGCCTATTGCGGAGCCATGGCGCCTGAAGCCCTGTCTGCCTATGAGCAATTGATTGAGGATGTGCCCGGGGCCGGCCTGCTCGCAGTCACGTCTCCGGATGTCTTGCATACGGATTGGATGGCGACCACGCGGGCTCCATGGACCGGCGAAGCACCAGCGGAGAGCCATATTGAGCGCCTGTTGCGCCCAATGGCGCCTCAAGCAGGGCTTGTCACTGTGATCGATGGGGCGCCCTCCACGCTATCCTGGCTGGGCGCTGTGCGCGGACAACGCGTTCGGCCATTAGGGACCGAACGCTTTGGTCAAACCGGCGATTTGCAGGACCTCTACGCCGCCTATCGCTTGGATGCCGACGCCATTTTGGATGCTGCGGCGAGTTTACTCGCCTGAATAGCCGGTTTCCGCCATGATATAGGCGATAACGGCGGTGCGATCTTCAGGTTTCCGGACGCCAGCAAAGCTCATTTTGTTGCCAGGAAGGAAATTGCGCGGGCTTTCCAGCCACTCCGCGAGGATTTCCGGGGTCCAGACAATGTCGGAGTCTTCGACCGCTTTTGAGTATGTAAAGCCTTCGACAGCCCCGATTTCGCGACCAAAGACGCCATACAGGTTTGGCCCAACCAGGTTTTGTCCGCCTTCATTGAGCGTGTGACACGATTGGCAAAGCTTAAAGGTCCGCCGACCCCGATTATAATCGGCGCTCTTGTACGGCTCTGGTAACGCCGCAAACGCTTCCGAAGCCTCGACTTCCGCCACCGCCGGGGTCTGAGGGGTTGCCGGTGTTTCTGAGGTTGTGGTTGCAGTGCTTTGATTATCTGAAGAATTTTCAGAAGCGTCGGGTGCGCCGCCGCCGCAAGCCACTAAGAAAAAGCTGGCGCCAATGGCCAAAATGCTGGTTCTCAAAAAAGTCATTAAAAATCGGTCCTTTAGTCCGTTCCCTGTCCCATATTGCCCGTAATTGCGGTGTGCGCAACAGGCTATCTTGCCTCAGTTCTCGCCGGTGACTTGATCGCGTCATCCTTCAAAACTCAGGCTCTAAGGGGGATATTAACCATGATTGGCTACCATTTGAGAATATAAAAAAATACCGATGGTGGTGAAAATGAGATGGGCTATGACTGGGCTGACCGCGCTTGCGGTGGCTCAAACGGGTTTGGTGCATGCCGACCCGAGACAATCCGATATTTGGATTGGATTTTCTGACAATCAGAGCGGCTTTTTGCTGGACGAACAATCTGGGCAGGTTTGGATGACCGGACCTTGTCTGAAAAGTCTCGAACCCGCGACAAGATCTGGTGACGTATGGACTTCGCATACGATCGAATTGGTGTCGATCGGACGCGGTTTAGCGACGCTGGATCAGCGGTTTGAGCTGGATATGCGGGATAGCGCACCGACGATCACCGTATTGTCGAATGGACGCGGTGGAGTTCAATCCTTTCCCGCCAAGACGGATCGGAATTGTCAAACGGCCGGCATCTGCGCCGACTTGATCGCGTCGCAGCAGGTCTGCGCGGACTAATCGATTGGCCCCACGGGGCGTATCATGCGGTTCGATCTCAAACTTCTGCTTGCGGCCTGTGCCGCTGTGTTTTGTGTTCTTCCGGACGCGAAGGCACAGACAGTTGCGCCTGCACCGCACACAGAATTGATCGAAGAAGCAGAGCCGCAACCGCTTGAAGAGGCGCCCGAACAGGCGAGCGGGATTGAATTTGTCGACGTGATCGTTGAAGGCCAACTCACCTCTGTTCGCACACAAACCGTGGATGAGGACACGCTTCACTATAATCTCACCGACATTGCCGCGCCTTTGCAGAGCAAGGTTGAGCTGCACGATACACTGCTCGGCTATCATCGGCGCCAGGATGGCATCCTCATGTCGATCAATATGGTCGATGGCAAAGTGCGCTCAAACAAGACCGTTCTGGGGAAATTACCTGATTTTGTCCCGCGAGAGACGGCCAGTCCATGGATCGGGCTGAATGCGGTGACGATCCTGACCGGGACCCATGCCTCAGAAGATGAGCAGGGCCGGACGGTCCTAACGCTTGATCCACAGCTGCGGCCGAAATTCGGATTGGAATTATGGGTCAATGGCGCCCCGGTCGACACGTTCGGCAATGAACCGCGGACAATTGGCCCGGTCCTATTGGTGCCGCTACGCCCGATCGTGGAGGAGCTTGGCCATGAACTGTCCGTAGCCAATGGCACTGTAACAGTGCGGCGACAGCAAGACCAAGCCACCATTAATCTGGAGCTCGCGACGGGCTTGGTTTCGGTCAATACAACCCCGCGCGGGGTCGCACCGGATATGCAGCTGGCAGAGCGTGATGAGCTGATCTTGCCGTTCGGGGCGGTTGAGAGCCTGACCGGCACAAATATCAAACTTGTACCTCTGACCAATCGGGTCGAGGTCACCTTGGACACGCGCTTAACCAGCACCGTTCTGCCGGGCGCGGACCTTGCGGATGAAGCGCGTGATACGCCGCTCACGATTGAAACCTTGAGCTATGAAATCAGTGATCGCGGCCCGTTGCGCACGCGGGTTCAAGGTCATGTCGGCAAATATAATTTTCAGACGCAGGTGGACACAGCGGGCGGTCTCCAAAATTTTGCCGCGACGCAACCCGCCTGGGCGTCACTCGACATTGCGTCTTTGGACGGATGGCGAGCGACGCTGGGTGATTATGGATCAACCTATCGCGAATTGTCAGGTGTCGGAACCAATCGAATCCGGGGTGCAGCCTGGCGCAAGCAACGTCAAAACGGCGACATCTTAGCCATTGCGGCAGGGGTGCCTTTGACCGGCGCTGAAATCGATAGCGACACGGTTTCGGTCCCTGTCTTTGGCGGATTTGCTGCGGGCGCGCGGGTCATTGATGAAGACCAATTGCAAGATGTTGGTCTGGCCGCAGCGGTATCTGAAGATGGCGAACGGGCGTCGGTCGTCGCCAATGGGCAGCGCGCGTTTCATTTCGACAATCGCGATCAAGGCCTCCAATCCGCCTTTGTCTCTGCTGACATTGGGGCATTCTCCGGGGCGCCCAATGCTGCGGATGTGCGGGCAAGAGGATCCCTCAGCTACGCCATCAACAAGCAAACCGGCCTGTCCGGCTTTGCGAGCTATGAAGGCGAGTCTTTTGCTTCAGGCGCTGACCGGCCGAGTTTTGAAGGCGTGTTTGACCAGCGCAATGGCGCGCGGACCAATCTCTCCGTCGGGGCCAATTGGCGGGCGGATCAACCGATTGGCGTAATGAACCGTTTGGCCCTGAGCACGCGCGCGACCGTGCGTCATCAGGGCGGTGAGAGCGGGCAAACATCGACCGCACTCAGTACCGGAGTGAATACCCAAATCGGTGAAACCGGACCAACCGTCTCGATGATCGTCCAGCGCACGCAAGATACGGGCGGCAGCCAAGACCAGACGAGCACGTCTGTGCGCGTGCGCGGGATGCAGCGTTTTGATCTCGGGACAGTCACGGCGGCCTACAGCCATTCATCTTCCGATGCACAAGAGACGGTTCAGCAATTCGTCGCGACCGCTCAAATGAACCCGATCCGTCGCGGGTTCGACAAAGGCGCGCTCATCCAGGTGGCGCCAAATGTGACGCTGAACTGGGATGGGGAACAAACCCGTATCAATGCAGGGGCGTCGGCTGTGGCCCATTCTGGCGCGCTGTTCGGGCCGCGTTTTGATCTGCAAACCCGGCTCTCAGCTTTTACCGACTTTACTGCGGATGAGGAAAATGCCGACAGCACACGCTTCCTCGGCGCTGTGGAAGCGCGTTATCGCGTCGCTAAGAATGCGATGCTGACCGCGATTTATACGGATGACTTTAATGGGCGATCGGACCTGTCGATTGGCCTGCGGGGAACGATGCGGTTCAATCCACCACGCGCCAGTCGCTTACCAGATGATGGGCGCGGAGTTCTGAATGGCCGCGTCTTCCTGGACCGAAACCGAGACGGCATTCGCCAAGAGGATGAGCCTGGCGTGCCCGGGGTTCGGGTCATGCTGATCGGGACGCGGCTCGGCTTGAATACGGGCGCGGATGGTTATTTCACCGTCCAGAATGTCCGCCAAGGTCTCTATTCTGTGACGGTCAGCCGGCAAAGTCTGCCGCTTGGCTATTTGGTGCCGGAAAGCGCCCAGCCGCGCGTGACGATTGGCAGTGGGCGGCGCTCTGATGTCGAGATCCCGCTCATCTTATCTGGGCAAGTCCGCGGCGCCATATTCATTGATGACAATGCCAATGGCGAGGTGGACCCCGGCGAGAAACGGCTGGAAGGCCAATGGGTCAGCCTCATCCCGAAAAATGGCGAGGCGCCGCTGACCATCCATTCAGCCTCTTTCGGCCAGTATGGGTTTGAGAGCGTCGACCCTGGAACTTACATACTTAAGACAACGATTTCTGGTCAGCCTGTGACCCAAGAAATCACTGTTGACGGCAAGGCCCCGTTCGTGATCGCGCCCATCCCGATCCCGCCGGACCTTGCCGACAAAGGTGGAGGGATCGATCTCTCTGCGGGTGTCCTCGGCGAACCGTGACACCGTCCATTGTGCCCCGGCCAAGTGCCGGGGCTTTTTTTGAGCTCAGCGCGGAGAGGAAGTTGTGGCAAGCGTTGTGGAGAAACCGGACGCAACATCCCGCGATGCTGCGGCGGAGTTGCAGCGTTTTATGATCCAGACTAGGCTTTCGATCAGCTAAAAGGGGAGCTCATGGCGGACTCAAATAAACTAGCCCCGATCCCGAAACCTGCCAGCAAACCGATCGTCGGCAATGTGCTGTCTGTCGATGCTTCCGCCCCTCTGCAAAGCCTAAAACAACTCGCCGATGAGCAAGGTCCCATTTTTTGGCTGGACATGATGGGGACACCGATTGTCTTCGTGTCGGGCGCGGACCTCGTTGAAGAGCTGTGCGACGAAAAACGGTTCGACAAAAGCGTTCGTGGGCCGTTGCGGAAATTGCGTGTGATCGGCGGCGATGGTCTCTTCACCGGAGACACCAAAGCGCCGAATTGGGGCAAGGCGCACAATATCCTGATGCCGACATTCTCGCAAAAATCGATGCACGAATACTTGCCGATGATGATCGACATTGCGGAACAGCTCATGCTCAAATGGGAGCGTTTAAACACCGATGACGAAATCGATGTGCCGCGCGATATGATCGGCCTCACGCTCGACACGATCGGACTTTGCGGCTTCGATTATCGGTTCAATTCTTTCTATAGCGATGATTTCCATCCCTTCATTGATGCCCTGGGCCGGACGCTCGAAATCGCCATGCTGCAGCGCGGCCTACCGCTCGAGGATTTTTTCTTACGGTCGCGCTTGAAACAGCTTGAGACCGATGTGGCTTACATGAACGCGCTGGTCGATGATATCATTCGCGAGCGCCGCAAGACGGGCGGTGACCAAAATGATCTGCTGAATTTTATGCTGGCCGGCAAAGATCCGATTTCTGGCGAAGGCCTGTCGGATGAGAATATTCGCTATCAGATCAACACGTTCTTGATTGCCGGTCATGAAACCACGTCAGGCATGCTCTCCTTTGCGCTTTATTATTTGCTCAAAAATCCGGATATTTTGAAGCGCGCCTATCAGGAAGCCGATGAGGTGCTGGGCCGCGACGTTTCCATTCCACCAAGTATGGCGCAAATCGGACAACTCAAATATATCCGCGCTGTGTTGCTCGAGGCTTTGCGGCTCTGGCCAACGGCGCCCGCGTTCGGCGTAGCCCCGTTTGAAGACGAGATTATCGGCGGCAAATATCCTTTGCCGAAAGGCACATTTATCAATGTGCTGGGTCTCTCTCTGCATCGGGACAAAACCGTTTGGGGCGACGACCCTGACCTATTTAATCCCGAGAACTTCATGGGCGATGCCGAGGCCAAACGCCATCCAGCGGCTTACAAGCCTTTTGGCAATGGCCAGCGGGCCTGCATCGGTCGTCAATTTGCGATGCAAGAAGCCGTCATGGTGATGGGCATGATCTTGCAGCGTTTCCACTTATTCGATCACACAGACTATCAGCTTAAAGTCAAAGAGACGCTCTCGCTGAAGCCGGATGATTTCCGCATCAAAGTTCGGGTGCGTGACGATATCGTTCGCGGCACTGGACCTGTTGCGGAGGCGTCAACGGATGCGGGTGACACCGCCAATCGCACCCAGCGCCCAAAGCACGATACGCCGCTAACGGTTCTTTATGGATCCAATCTCGGTACAACCGAAGGCCTTGCCAGGGAAGTCGCGCAAACCGCCGAGTTCAACGGCTTTTCAGTAACGATGGGCGCCTTGGATGATTATGTCGGACGCTTGCCGACTGAAGGCGCGGTGGTGTTGTTAAGCGCCTCCTATAATGGCGCGCCGCCAAACAATGCCGTGAAGTTCATCGATTGGCTCGACTCGGCAAAACCCGGCGACGCAAACGGGGTTTCGTATATGGTGTTCGGCTGCGGCAGCCGGGACTGGGCCGCGACGTTCCAAACCGTGCCGCGGCAGATTGATGACCAATTAAAAGCGCTCGGCGCGACTCGGATTGCAGACCGCGCTGAAGGTGATGCGCGCGACGATTTAGACGGTCAATTCCAGGCCTGGCTTGAAGCGCTATGGCCGACGCTCGGAGATGCGCTGGATATTGGCGTGGATTTCTCCAGCCCGATTGCGGCCGAGCCGCTGTACAAAGTCGAGATCGCAGAAAGCGTCACCGCAAACCCCGTCGCCAATATGGCGGGTGCGGTTGATATGCGCATCCTGGCCAATCGAGAATTGCAGACGCCCGTTGAAGGAAGCAAGGAAGTCCGTTCGACGCGGCATATCGATATCGAATTGCCGGATGGCGTGACCTATGAACCCGGCGATCATCTATGTGTTGTGCCGAAGAATCCACCGGAATTGGTCGAGCGCTGTCTGAACCGAATTGGTATTGATGCAGACGCATATATTCGCATTGAGTCGCGCAGCCAGATGCGTGGTCCGTTTCCAAGTGGCAGTACATTCTCCGTGCGGCGGCTGGCCGAACGTTATGGCGAGCTGCAAGCCGTTGCGACGCGCAAGGATATTGGCATCCTCGCCTCTTACACGCGCTGCCCTGATAGCAAGCCGAAACTGGAAGCGCTGGCGGCGCCGGAAAAAGATGGCGTCGACTTGTATCGGCGTGAGGTTCAAGCGAAGCGCAAATCGGTGCTCGATATTCTCGAAGAGTTTCCAGCCTGTGAGTTGCCCTTTGGTGTCTTTCTCGAGCTCATCCCTTGGCTGACGCCGCGCTATTATTCGATCTCATCTTCTATGGCCGCGGCCGCAGATCGCTGTTCGATCACGGTCGGCTTGGTTGAAGGACCGGCGAGGTCTGGTCGCGGGACATATCATGGTGTTTGCTCAACCCATCTCTCGCGCTTGTCCGAAGGCGATATTGTCCAAGCCGTGGTCCAACCGCCGAGCTCACCCTTCCGATTGCCAGAAGATCCGTCCGTGCCAATTGTGATGATTGGTCCAGGAACCGGGCTTGCGCCATTCCGCGGTTTTATTCAGGCGCGTCGAGCGCTCAAAACCGACGGCGCCGATCTTGGCGAGGCCATGCTGTTTTTCGGATGTCGTCACCCGGATCAGGACTTCATTTATGAGGAAGAACTAAAAGCGGCGGAAGCCGATGGTGTGATTGCGCTGCATACGGCCTTCTCGCGCGCGCAAGCTGAACGGGTCTATGTCCAAGACGTTCTGCGTCAGCAACAAGCGCAAGTCTGGCGTCTGATCGAAAACGGCGCCATCATTTATGTCTGCGGCGATGGCGCGAGTATGGAACCGGATGTTCGGCGCACGCTGACCAAGCTGTATGCCGAGCAGGCGGATGTCAGTTTCGCGGAAGCAGAAGTCTGGATGGAAGAATTTGCCGCGAGCGGCCGCTACGTGCTGGATGTTTGGGCCGGATAAGCTGCGCCGATGGAAGGGCGCGTCCTTCCGCTCAAAATCAACCACTTATTAGGACGAATCTTCCTAGGCTTTAGACATGGATGATGAGAAAGCCATCGTCGAGCTCGCGTCTTATCGCGAAATTAGCGCTGAAGAGATAGAGCGCTACGAAGATCTTTTGAACTTGCAAGACCTGGGAATCGAGGACGAAATCGTTCGGCGACGGGTGTTTAAGTATAATATTTTCAGGGGCTCACAGTATGGCACTGTGCCCGTGCTGCGTCAGTTGACCTGCTATGATCGCGGACGCGGTGTTGGCCTGTCGCAAGTTCTGGCGCGTTGCATGCGCGCGCCGATTATGGGCGAAACGGCAATGATTTCTCCGCTGAACGATCAGCTTTGGCAAAATGAGCAGCAGATTGCCTTACAGGCGTTTAGAGTGGTCGCGGAAGAAAGACTGTCCGACGAATAGTGCTCGAAACACAAAAATGCGGGCGACCGAGATTTCAGCCGCCCGCATATCAAAGTTTGCTTCAATTAGAGCCGTTCGGACAAGGCCTCGAGGCTTTCTTTCAGCGCGATCAAGCGTTGTTGATCAACACCGCTCAGGTCGCTTCCGTTCAGATCGGCAGCGAGGTCGCGCAGTTCCGATGCGGTCGCGCGATCTCCGCGATCCGCATCAAGTGACGCTTGGGCCGTGCCGATGACTTCACTCAACAGATTGATTTGAGACGCAGATAGCGCTTCAGACCGCGCCAATTGATCGACATAGGATAGCGCAACAGCTGGCGCGCCTTCTGGCCATGTGACGACGAATTGTTGCTGCGGATTGAACAGCTCCCCTTGGTCCGCCAAACTTGCTGCTGCGAGTTCGTTTGCGGAAATGTCGTCGCTTGGGTTGAGCGAGAACACGTCCAGACCGCGCACAATCTCGGTGCCATAGACTTTGCCGGCATACCAGTAAGTCGACCAATAGCCGCCGAGAACCAAGAGCTCCTCATGGATCGGTCCACGGTCGAAATAGGCGATTTCTTTTGGATTGGCACTGTCAGTGAAGTCGATCACCGACATGCCGCCTTGATACCAGGCTTGAACGAACAGGTCGCGACCCGGTACCGGCACCACTGAGCCATTATGCGCAACGCAATTCTCTTGCTCCGTCTGCGGGGCTGGCAGTTTGAAATAGCTGCGGAATTCGAGCTTGCCGTCGACAATGTCATAAATCGCATTGGCGCCCCAATCCATCGGGTCTGACGCCCGGCAACGAGGCCGGCTGCCGCCGCCCCATTCGTCTGTGAACAAGACTTTGGTGCCATCATTGTTAAAGGTGGCGGAGTGCCAATAAGCGAATTTCTGGTCCAGCACCGCGTCAATACGGGTCGGCTTATATGGATCAGAAATGTCGAAGATCACGCCATTGCCCGAGCAGGCACCTGCCGCCAGTTGCTTTTCAGGGAAGACGGTAATGTCGTGGCAGTGATCCGTCCGGGAGCTGCGCTGGGTGTCTTCACCATGATCGCCGCCTTGCCAGAGGCCCGCAATTTGACCGGACTCTGTGTCCATAAAGACGGTAGGGCTCTCGACGATGCGCGATTGCGATGGATCGGCAACCGGGATTTCGATCACATCAATGCGGAAGAGGGCGGTGCGATCATCGCCAGGAACCTCGCCGATACAGCCCGCAAGTTCTTCTTCTTCACGGATTGAGGAGGTTCCAGAATTGTAGACAATGATTTTGCCATCATCGGTAGGACCTGCAACCACGGAATGCGTGTGCGAGCCACGGCAGGTCTGAACCTGACCGACTTGGCGTGGAAGGCGAGGGTCTGAAATATCGAAGATGCGCAAACCCCGGAAGCGATCAGCACTGACCTCATCCGCAATGCCTTGGCGGCCACAATCGACGCGGCCGCGGGTTTGCTCGACTGACATGATCAACAAATCACCGACAATCGACACGTCTCCTTGGCCCCCTGGGCAGACCACGGAGCTGATCAGACTTGGCATGCCGTCATCAGACAAGCGATAGATATTGAAGCCGTGATAATTACCGACAATCATCATGTCGCCAGAAAAGGCCATATCCGTATTGGAGAAGCTTAGCAGCGGCGAGCGTGCGCCCCACTCGGTCTCGGCATTGCTCTGATCGTCTTCGCGCGCTGTCTCTTCAGCTTCCATTGCCGCGTGATCGTGATCGCCATGCCCTTCATGATGCATGTGCTCGTCTGTGTCTGCGTCCGCAGCCGCATCGTCTTTCTTCGGTTCGATCACTGGGGGCAAGCCGGCTGGATTTTCAGGGTCAAAGAAGCCAGGTGGCTTTGGCAATGATGCCACCAGGGTCAGGTTTGAGATGGCTTCGCCCGCATCTCGAAAACCAGCTGATAAACCGCCGCGTGGATCACTCGACAAACCGGCGAGCATGTCATTCATCCGCTCAATTTCGGCCGTTTGGTCATTCACAATGTCGTTCACAAACTCAAAGAGGACAGGGTCATATGCAGAGCCAGGCTGCTCCAAGAGATCATTGACCATGGTCACCGCACCTTCATGATGGGTGACCATGAGAGTGAGAAAGAGCTGATCAAAATCTGTGCCTTGAGATGCAGCCAATTGCGCCATTTGCTCAGGTGTCGCCATGCCCATCATCTCATGTGACATGTGCGTGCCATGATGAGCGTGGGCGCCGGGCACCTCTTCGCCGCGGGACGAGAGCCAGCCGCGCATAAACTCGATCTCATCGGCTTGGGACGCATCAATTCGACCAGCAATATCGACCAAGTTTTGATTATTGGTGCGTTCAGAAACCAGCGCCGACATTTCAACGGCTTGCTGATGATGCGGGATCATGTCCTGCATGAAACGCACATCGTCCAAGGAATAGCTATTTTGCGCAATGATCGCGGCTTCACTCGCGCTCAGTGTCTTTGCGGGCTCGCCAGGCGCACCCGGTTGGACAATGGCGACGTCCTGCGCCGTGGCAACGCAGCCGGACAAGATCAGCGCAGCGGCGCTTGAACTCATCGCAACCATATAACGGAAATAGGAATAGCTTTTTGTCATTCTGGGCCCTCTCCAGTCGGAATGTCTGTGTCCCATATGGCGCGCGGGGGACATTCGGCAATTTTTACCGCACCTTTCCAGTTCGAAGCCATAATTATGAGCCTGGCTCAAGCCATGCGGGGTCAAATATTTGTGTGTTCAGTCATTTTGCGCTGAAGCTGTGCCACCTTTTTGCCAACACTTTGGGTCATATTCCTGTTTCGCAAAGTAACGGGGACCGACCATGCGACTGTCTACACTGATCGTGATGCTCACGTTCCTGTTGCCAATCTGTGTTGGGATTGGGCTGAACCAGCTCAATCCAAGCATGGAGACCGCCCTGGGGGTTGCCTATTTCGGGGCATTGGGTCTGGCGCTCGGTGTGCTGGCAACTGTGATCTTATTATTGCTCAATTGGCGCGGCGTGTTGCATGCGCCGAATTTTTGGGTCGTTGGAATCAGTTTCGTGATCAGCTTGGTTTTGTTCCTTACGGCGAATTCTGGCGGGCTTTCTGCTGTAGCGCCATAAGGGATCTCGGGCGGACTTAGGGGGCTAAGTTAGGGGCTTTCGATCTCGGATCAGTTATCACAATACGCGCCAGCCAGAGTACTCAGTGAGTGATTATGAATCGTTCGTGCGATTTGCCGTAGCCCCTCTCCCGATTGCGGGAGAGGGGTTGGGGTGAGGGCACCTGTAGTTGCATTGGAGCGAGCGCACTGCCTGCCGACCCCATCATGCCCTCATCCCCGACCCTTCTCCCGCATCCGGGAGAAGGGGGCGCTCTAGGCGCTCCCACAGCTCAAAAAAAGGAACACAAAAAAGCCCGCACAAATGCGCGGGCTTTTGAAAGTCTGCGATAAGGCGCGAACCTATTCGTCGTCTTCTTTCAGCAAGTCTTCTTTCGACACGGTTTCTTCTTTCACCTTGGCGGTGTCGAGAATGTGGTCGACGACTTTGTCTTCATAGATCGGGGCGCGGAGCTGGGCCATGGCGTTTGGATCTTTTTGGAAGAACTCAATCACCTGACGCTCTTGGCCTGGGAAATTGCGGGCTTCATTGATCAGCGCCTGCTGGACTTCTTGTTCTGAAATCTGGATGTCAGCGACGCGACCGATCTCAGCCAAGACGAGACCGAGACGCACGCGGCGCTCTGCGATCGTGCGGTACTCGGCTTTCAGGTCGTCTTCTGACTTGCCCTTATCCTCTTCCGCGGTGCGGCCAGCATCCATTTCAGCCTGCAGCTGTTGCCAGATTTGGTTGAACTCTTGTTCGACCATTTTGGGCGGCAGTTCAAAATCATGCTTTTCGTCAAGCTGGTCCAGCAGATTGCGCTTGGCTTTTGCGCGTGAGGCGCCGCCAAACTCATTCTTGATTTGCTCGGTCACGAGTTCTTTCAGCTTGTCGAGGTCTTCCAGCCCAAGGCCTTTGGCGAAGTCTTCGTCAATTTCAGGTGTTTTCGGGGCGCGCACTTCGTGCACTTTCACTTCGAAAACAGCCTCTTTACCCGCCAAGTGGTCTGCCTGATAATTTTCGGGGAACGTGACATTCACTTCTTTTTCGTCGCCCGCTTTGACGCCGACCAATTGGTCTTCAAAGCCAGGGATGAATGTGTTCGAGCCGAGCACCAAAGTGTGCTCTTCTGCAGCGCCGCCTTCAAATGGCTCGCCGTCAAGCTTGCCGAGGAAGTCGATGACAACCGCATCGTCTTTGCGGGCTTTGGCGGTTTTGGCCCGTTTGTCGAATTGTGGGTTGGCTTCTGCAATTTGATTCAGGCGCGCATCGACTTCATCATCATTGATTTCTGCGACAGGCTTGGTGATGGCCAGCTTCTTAATATCGACGGGCTCAAACTCCGGCATCACGTCGACATTCATTTCATAGGCCAGGTCCGCTTCGCCTTCGAGGACCTTTTCCATGTCGCTTTCCATCTTCATTTCCGGCTGACCGGCTGGACGAACATCTGCGTCCTCGATGGCTTTCTGGCTGGTCTCTTGAACCAACGCCTGGACCACTTCGCCCATAATGTCTTTGCCAAACATCTTTTTGACGTGAGAGGCTGGCACTTTGCCGGGGCGGAAGCCCTTTAGGTTCATTTGCGGGCGGATTTCTTCAATCCGCTGATCAAAACGCTTTTGCAGGTCAGCTTTTGGGACGCTTACCTTATACGTGCGGCTCAAACCTTCGATGGTCTCGACGCTTTCCATATTCGTCATTCCTTATTGCGGGTCGGGTTGGCTGATTTAGAGCTGAAACCCGCGCCATTGATTGGCGTTTTGGTGTCCGAAACGGCGCTCTATAGGGCAGGGTAGGTCCCATGTCCACGTCGACAAGATGACCTTTTGCAGAGAATTACATCAATAGGGGTTGAGGCGCCGCGGATCGCGCTTTAAATGCCGCCTTCTACTGATGCGGATGTGGCGAAATTGGTAGACGCACCAGATTTAGGTTCTGGCGCCGCGAGGCGTGGGGGTTCAAGTCCCTCCATCCGCACCATTTTTGATCGATCAGCCTGCCTGACCGGTCACTTTGATTGCATCAACGTCCTAACAAACACCCGCCATCTAGGCTGATTTGAGTTCGAGGATTGGCGTGCGCGCGCGGCGCATCATCATTGCCTGCACATCAGAGCTGGGTGATTCGTGGTTTCCGAACCGAACGGGCATTTCAAATAATGATCCTGGTGCGACTCCAAACTCGCGTTTCACCATTCGGCTAAAGCTCGCATCAGAGGTAAAGCCCCAGCGTTCCGAAACGCGGTGGATTTGGCCCCATTGCATCGGTGTCTCTGCGAGATCGGTCACAGCGCGGACGAGGCGTCGATGATTGATATAGGTTCGGACTCCGTCCTCTTCGTCGAAAAGCCGATAGAGCGAGGCGCGAGAGACACCGAAATTTTCTAGGATCGTAGTGGTGCTCAGATCAGGCGACTTTAAGCGTTGCTCGATGAAGTCTTGGATTCTGCGCTTAAGGCAGTCTCGGACACGTTGGCAAGCGCTCGGTGACGCGGTGCTCGGCGACATCGCGACTTCTACGCAGCTCAAGAAACGCTCGACATCGTCTGGACATATGTGAGTGGCTCCGTGCGTGAGTTGCGACAGGAGATTGTCCATTTCGTATCCAAGCAGCTGTCCCATTCGGGTTTGCGCCGAATAGACGAGCGCATCAGGCGCATCCGAGGGGTGATACCCAATGGCATCATAGGGAACGAAGAAACTGTGACACTCATTGTCGGAATGCAGCGAGTTGAATGGCCGACCATAGTCTAATAGCGTGACAGCCCCTGTGCTGCATTCGAGCGGTACGCCGTCGGATAAGAGCGATGAGCGGCCTTTTGCATAGCGGTGCACATGGATCTGTCCGCCTGTTTCTTCAATGTGCCAATTCCGGCGTTGGGTGGCCATGCTGTAATAGTGCGTGTGGCTGACAGAAATTGGGTCAACGAACCACGACTTGGCGCGATACTCTTTTAGCGCGTCATCGCGATTAAGAGGTGCAATGCCAAATATCGCACCGCAGGCTTCGATCCAAGCATCGACATTTCCAGCATGCTGCCGCGCGATGACTGAAGTCATCTTATGCGGTGGATTGGTATACTGTTTTTGCATTCGGTCCCCGATTATTTACTCAACTCGGAACGGTGATGTCGCCACATCAGTTATCGGAAAATCTATAAGGTGCCAGATATGCTGTCGACGCCGTTTTGTTCTCACCGTGTCTCAAACTTTGGGCGATGGGGCGGATCTATGGGTCGTTTTTGCGGACCCAAATCAGAGCAAGAATTTTGACGACTCAGCTACTTGCAAATGGTTCTCACTGGCGTGACGCCGCGTCGCACAAAAAGGGGGGAGAAATGCCACTGAAATAGGATAGGATTAACCACTGCTTTCTTATTGCACTGTGCATGAAAGCGTCTTATCGGGGCGCAAAGATTTCGTCTGATGCGCTTGAGGAGAGGTGTAAGAAATGTCCGAAGTCGAACGATTAGCGCTCGATTATATGCCGGTCATCCTGTTCCTTGGAATCGGTCTGGCCATGTCGCTCCTGTTCATTGTCGGAAATGCGATTTTGGCGCCGAGTAATCCAGATCCAGAAAAGAATTCGGCCTATGAGTGCGGATTTAACGCGTTCGATGACGCGCGGATGAAATTCGATGTCCGGTTCTATCTCGTGGCGATCCTCTTCATTATCTTTGATTTGGAAGTCGCCTTCTTGTTCCCATGGGCGGTCAGCTTGGGCACGATTGGCGTGTTTGGGTTCTGGTCTATGGTTATCTTCCTCGGTGTGCTGACCATCGGGTTTATCTATGAGTGGCGCCGCGGCGCCCTCGAGTGGCATTAGGAGCCAAGTCGATGGCAGGGGAATTCAAACCTTACGCGTTGAGTTCAAATCGTGCTGGGGTCGAGGGCGGTTTTGATGTCCGCGCGGATGATCCGTTCTATGCGGGTCTGTCGGACCATCTCGCCGATAAAGGCTTTTTCACCGCGAAGGCGGATGATCTTATCGCCTGGGCCCGCACAGGGTCACTCATGTGGATGACGTTCGGCTTGGCATGCTGTGCGATCGAGATGATGCAAGCGGGCAATCCGCGCTATGATCTGGAGCGTTTCGGCATGGCCCCACGCGGCTCACCACGTCAATCCGACGTGATGATCGTTGCCGGAACGCTGACCAATAAAATGGCCCCGGCGCTGCGCAAAGTTTACGATCAAATGCCTGAGCCGCGTTATGTCATTTCAATGGGCTCGTGCGCCAATGGCGGCGGCTATTACCATTACTCCTATAGTGTCGTACGTGGCTGCGATCGAATCGTGCCGGTCGACATTTACATTCCAGGCTGCCCGCCGACCGCAGAAGCGCTCGTTTATGGCCTGCTTCAACTTCAGAAAAAGATCCGCCGTGAAGGCTCGATCGACCGCTAAAAGGTGCTGACATGTCAGAACAAGTCGAAGCGCTGAACGAGCTTGGCGAGCATATTGCGAGCGAGATGCCTGATGCCGTCCGCAAGTATGACGTCTCAGTCGGAGAACTGAACGTCTATGCTGAGCGCGACCAGATTGTGGCCTTGCTCGATTTTCTCAAGCGCAATCAGATGTGCATGTTCGAAATGCTGATCGATGTGTGCGGTGTCGATTATCCGGAACGCAGTCAGAGATTTGAAGTGGTCTATCACTTACTATCCATGCGGCTCAATCAACGCATCCGAGTCAAAATTTCAACCGATGAAGATACGCCGGTTCCGAGCGTTGTTGATTTGCATCGCGGCGCCGATTGGTTTGAGCGCGAAGCCTTCGACATGTACGGCATCGTCTTTTCAGGCCACCCGGACATGCGCCGCATCCTGACCGATTATGGCTTTGAGGGGCATCCGCTGCGCAAAGATTTTCCGCTCACAGGCTTCACCGAAGTGCGCTATGACGACCTCGAAAAGCGCATCGTTCATGAGCCGGTTGAGCTGACCCAAGAGTATCGCAATTTTGATTTCCTCTCGCCATGGGAAGGCATGACGGCCGAAATCCCAGGTGACGAAAAAGCGACCACCGAAGAGGAGGGCGCATAATGGCTGACGATCTGAAATCTGTGACCGAAGAAGACCGTACCTTCACGCTGAACTTTGGCCCCCAGCATCCCGCGGCCCACGGTGTGCTGCGCATGGTCATGGATCTCGATGGCGAGCTGGTCGAGCGGATCGACAGCCATATCGGTCTGCTCCATCGCGGCACCGAGAAACTGTTGGAATATAAGACTTATCTTCAAGGCCTGCCTTATTTCGATCGGCTGCACTATTCCGCGCCGATGAACCAAGAACATGCTTGGTGTCTGGCGATTGAGAAAATGCTCGGCTTAGAGGTGCCGCGTCGCGGCAGCTTCATTCGCGTTCTGTATTGCGAGATTGGCCGCATTCTCGAGCATCTCCTGAACATTGGCACATTCATCATGGATGTTGGCGCGCTGACTCCTATTACGTGGGCGTTTGAAGAGCGTGAAAAGCTGATGGGCTTCTATGAGCGTGCTTGTGGCGCGCGCCTCCACGCCGCCTATTTCCGGCCTGGCGGCGTTCACCAAGACCTACCTCAGGATCTGATCGACGACATCATGATCTGGTGCGAGGAATTCCCCGCCATCATGCGCAAACTGGAAAGCTTGATCACCGAGAACCGCATCTTCAAGCAGCGCAATGTCGATATCGGCGTGGTCGATGAGAAGACGATCATGCAATTCGGATTCTCCGGTCCAATGGTGCGCGGCTCGGGTCTTGCCTGGGACTTGCGCCGCAGTCAGCCTTACGAAGTCTATTCAGAGATCCCACAAGATGTCTTCCCGGTCGTGATCGGTAAGAATGGCGACAATTATGATCGCTATGTGGTCCGCATGGAAGAGATGCTGGTCTCGTGTGACATTATGAAATGGTGCATCGAGAATATGCCGAAAGGGCCTGTCCTGGCCCAAGGCACGAAAGTCTCGCCGCCGCGCCGGGCGGATATGAAGAACAGTATGGAAGCGCTGATCCATCACTTTAAGCTCTATACGGAAGGCTTCCACGTGCCTGAGGGCGAAGTCTATGCCGCGGTCGAAGCGCCCGCCGGTGAGTTTGGCGTCTATCTCGTTTCAGATGGTTCGAACCGGCCTTACCGCGTCAAACTCCGTGCGCCGAGTTTTGCCCACCTGCAGGCAATGGATCATATGTGTAAGGGCCACCAATTGGCTGATACATCGGCCATTCTCGGATCCCTCGACATCGTGTTCGGTGAGGTCGATCGCTAGTGCTGCCCGTGCCTGCCTCTTCTGCGGTCTATCTGGCCTATATTACCGGGGGCTTTTTGGCTCTGCTCGGCGTGATGTTTGCCGTCTCGCCGAAAGCCGGTCTTAAAGCGACAAAGCACCGCGCAGAGAACCTGCCAACCATTATGGCTGGACGGTATTTCTTTATGGTCTTTGTGGCGGTTGGCGTCGCCATTAGCGGGACTTTGCAACAGCTGGCCTATGTCTTTATGGGGCTGGCCGCCGTCGCGTTCTTCGATGCCGCGACTTATGCCCGAGCGAAAACCCCGGTCGTGCCCCATATTGTGGCGGGCGTTGGCGCGCTTATCGTGGCCTTTATCGCATTAAGGGGGAGCGTATGACCCGTTTGTCGACCTCCCTCGCGGCCGTCTTGCCGGCTTGCGCTGTTGGTAGCGCCGACGGCGCTTGGGACGCGCATAAAGATGTGGCGCTCGGCGTGTCGCCGCTGGTTCGTGAGATTGCAGCATCCGACACTTTCCTGGCCTGCAAAGCGCACCCACGGGCGGATCGATTCGAAGCGATTTGCGACGTTTGCAATGTCGACTTTTATCCCGACAAAGATTTACCGTTCAATGCTGATCCGGACACGGACGCGCCTGTCGTCGGCGTAAAAGGCTGGGCCACGCATTTTTATCACGAGATTGAGCGCAATGCCGACGATGACTCCTTGCGGGTTGTCGTGACCGGCGAGCGTGCTTCGGAAAAATTTGAGACTCGAGAGCTGAACGCAAACACCGTTCAAGCCTTGTTCGACGAAGCCAATGCCTGGTGCCAGGCGCGCGGCGATGGCGAGTTCCGGGAGCTCAAAAATGACATCGAACCCTTTATCGAAAGGGTATCGCAATGACTGCTTATTTGAATTTTGATGAGACAGGACGCGCGTGCCTGTTGACCGAGGAGACAGCGTAATGGCGCTGAGACGATTTGATCTGGAAGCCGGTGGCGACAGTTTCGCGTTTAAACCCGAAACCGAGCCGACAATTGCGTTCTGGCTTGGGAAATATCCTGAGGATAAGAAACGCTCGGCCGTAATTCCGCTGCTATGGTTGGCTCAGAAAGACAATCAGGGCTGGCTGTCAGAGCCAGCCATGCGCGAAGTCGCGGATCGGTTGGAAATGCCCTATATCCGGGTCTATGAAGTCGCGACCTTCTACACCATGTTCCGCCTTCAACCGGTCGGCAAAAATCACGTCCAGCTCTGCGGCACGACGCCTTGCATGTTGCGCGGCGCGAACGACCTCAAAGAGGTTTGCACCAAAATTATTGGCGACCCAATGCATGTCACCGATGATGGTCGGCTGAGCTGGGAAGAGGTGGAATGCCTGGGTGCCTGTGTGAATGCGCCAATGGTTCAGATCAATGACTATTATTATGAAGATCTGACCTCTGAGAGTTTCGAAGAGATCCTAACCAAGCTGCAGAATGGGGCTGAGGTGAAGCCCGGTCCATTTGTGGAGCGCCTCAATTCGGCGCCTCAAGGCGGCGCCACCAGTTTGCTGGCGGAAGACCTTTATGATGGCTCACGCAATGCGATGGCCACGCTGCCCAACCTACCGAGCGAAACCCCCGCGGAGCCTGAGCCTGCGCCGGCACCAGCCAAAGAGACCAAAACCACGTTGATCAAAGACTCCAAGCCTGCGCCTAAGCCTGAAGATAAGCCGGATGTGGTCGAAGTCGCGGCGGGCGAAGAAGATGATTTGAAACGGATTAAAGGCATTGGTCCGGTCAATGAAAAAGCACTGAACGAACTTGGCATATACAAGTTCAGCCAGATCGCGGCTTGGACCCCGGCAAATGTCGATTGGGTTGAAGATTTCATGTCTTTCCCAGGTCGGATCGAGCGCGAGGACTGGATTGCCCAAGCCAAAACGCTGGCTGAGGGCGAAGAGACGGAATTCTCTAAGCGTGTCGACGCGGGTGAAGTTGAGTCCTCCAAAGATGAGGGGGACGAATGATGGCCCTTGCTGAGAAGCCTGATCCCCGCCGCAAATTGATGCTCGCCGCCGTGATTGATTTTATCATCATTGCGCTCGGCGTGGCGCTTTTCCTGACCTCTGGAAATATGGTTTGGATCCTAGGCGCTATCTTTATTGCGACCGGCGTTGCCGCGCCGCTCATGATTTCAGCTATTCGCGAGATGAAGGAGCAAAACGATGCTTCAAGATAAAGATCGCATTTTTACAAACCTCTATGGCGCCCATGATCCTGGCTTGGAAGAAGCCAAGAAGCGTGGCGCGTGGCATCTGACGCGAGAAATGCTCGCGCAAGGGCCAGATTGGCTTTGCAATCAGGTGAAAGAAAGCGGTTTGCGCGGCCGCGGCGGCGCGGGTTTCCCGACCGGCCTGAAATGGACCTTTATGCCCAAGTCCGTCGGCGAACGACCGCATTATCTGGTTGTAAATGCAGATGAATCTGAGCCAGGCACATGTAAAGACCGCGAGATTATGCGCCATGATCCACACCTGTTGATCGAAGGTTGTATGGTCGCCAGCCGGGCGATGCGGGCGCATCATTGCTATGTCTACCTGCGCGGCGAATATATCGCCGAACGCGAAGCGCTCGAGAAGGCGGTCAAAGAGGCTTACGAGGCCAAACTGATCGGCAAAGACAATGTGAATGGCTGGGATTTCGATATCTATGTCCATCACGGTGCAGGCGCCTATATTTGCGGCGAAGAAACCGCGCTTCTGGAAAGCCTTGAAGGCAAAAAAGGACAGCCGCGGTTGAAGCCGCCATTCCCAGCCAATGCCGGTCTTTATGGTTGCCCGACCACTGTGAACAATGTCGAGTCGATTGCGGTTGTGCCGACCATTCTGCGTCGCGGCGCGAGCTGGTTTGCCGGCTTTGGTCGCCCAAATAATACGGGCACGAAACTGTTCTGCATCTCAGGTCACGTGAACGCGCCTTGTAATGTCGAAGAAGAAATGTCGATCACCTTCCGGGATTTGATCGACACCCATTGCGGCGGCATTCGCGGCGGCTGGGACAATCTGAAAGCGGTGATCCCGGGCGGGTCGTCGGTGCCAATGGTGCCGGCGGAGCAGATCATGGACGCCCATATGGATTTCGACACGCTACGTGATTTGCAATCGGGCCTCGGCACAGCAGCCGTGATCGTCATGGATAAGTCGACCGATTTGATTCAAGCGATTTCGCGAATTGCCTATTTCTACAAGCATGAAAGCTGCGGCCAGTGTACGCCATGCCGTGAAGGCACCGGCTGGATGTGGCGCGTGCTCGAGCAAATGGTCAAAGGTGAAGCGCATCACGCGGATATCGACAAATTGCTCGACGTTTCCAAACAAGTAGAAGGCCACACGATTTGCGCGCTTGGCGACGCAGCCGCATGGCCGGTTCAAGGTCTCATCCGCCACTTCCGGCACGAGATTGAAGACCGCATCACCCAATACCGTGCCCCACGTGCGCTGGTGCAGGGCCACACAGTGGCGGCGGAGTAAGAGATATGTCCGACGATCTATTCAAACTGAACATTGATGGCCAAGAGGTCGAAGTTCCGCGCTCTTACACGCTGATGCAGGCGTGTGAGGAAGCCGGCGCTGAGATCCCGCGCTTTTGCTATCATGAGCGGCTCTCTGTCGCCGGGAATTGCCGCATGTGTCTGGTCCAATGGCATGGCGCGCCAAAGCCGATTGCTTCTTGTGCGCAGACGGTGGGTGATATGCGGATGAACCCAGATGGGACGCCGCCCAACATTTCGACCAAAGGGGATTATGTCGAAAAAGCCCGCAATGGCGTGATGGAATTCCTGCTGATCAATCACCCGCTCGATTGTCCAATTTGTGACCAAGGCGGTGAGTGCGATTTGCAAGACCAAGCGGTGGCTTATGGCCGCGCCGATAGCCGTTATGAGCTGAACAAGCGGGCCGTTGAAGACAAGAATATGGGCCCGCTGGTCAAGACGATCATGACTCGCTGCATTCAGTGCACGCGCTGTGTCCGTTTCGCGGCTGAAGTCGCCGGTGTTGAAGAGATTGGCATGATCTCACGCGGTGAGAATGCTGAGATCACGACCTATTTGGAAGAAAGCCTCAGCTCTGAACTTTCCGGCAATGTCATTGATCTCTGCCCGGTCGGCGCGCTGACCTCTAAGCCTTACGCGTTTAATGCGCGGCCATGGGAGCTGCGCAAGACAGAGAGCGTCGATGTGATGGACGCACTCGGCTCTAACATTCGCGTAGATGCCAAAGGCGATGCGGTGATGCGCATCATGCCGGTGATCAATGAAGCGGTGAATGAAGAATGGCTGTCGGACAAGTCACGTTTCATCTGGGACGGTTTGGCCCGTCAACGCCTCGACAAGCCGTATGTCCGTAAGGATGGCAAACTCACGCCGGTCAATTGGGGCGAAGCCTTTGAAGCCGCGAAAGACGCGCTGTCTGTCGCGCCAGAGAAGATTGGCTTTGTCGCGGGCGACTTGGTCGAGGTCGAGCAAGCCAAAGCGGCGCTTGATTTGGCGCGCGCTATGGGCGTGCAAAACACAGATTGCCGTCCAGCTGGCGCTGTCTATGGCGCCGACGGTGTGCGTGAGCACTATTTGCTGAATGCGACCCTGGCGGGCGTGGATGAGGCGGATGCCTTGCTTCTGATCGGTGTTAATCCGCGCAAAGAGGCGGCGGTATGGAATGCCCGCATTCGCAAAGCCTGGCTGTGGAACGATCTTAAAGTCGGCGTCATCGGCGAAGCTGAAGACCTGACTTATGAGTATGAGCATCTCGGCAATGGACCGGACGCATTGAATGGTCTGTTCAACAAAGATAGCGAACTTGCTGAAGCGCTGCGCAATGCTGAAAAGCCGATGATCGTGATTGGCGAAAGCGTTCTCGCGCGTGAGGATGGTCAAGCCATCTTGGCGAAAGCGCACGATTATGCGCTTGAAATTCAAGCGATTAAAGAGGATTGGGCCGGCTTTGGTGTGCTCCACTCCGCCGCGGGCCGCGTCGGTGCGCTCGATACAGGTTTTGTGCCTGGGGAAGGCGGCGCTGATACAGCAGGCATGCTAAGCGGCGGCATGGAAACACTGGTTCTGCTCGGCGCCGACGAAGTCGATCTGTCGAATACGGGTAGCGCGAAGATCATCTATGTTGGCAGCCACGGGGATGCGGGTGCGAGCAAAGCAGACATCATCCTGCCAGCTGCGGCATATACCGAAATGGCCGCGACTTACGTGAACACCGAAGGCCGGGTGCAGATGACACGCCGCGCGGTGCAGCCAAAAGGCGAAGCGCGCGAAGCTTGGGCCATTTTTCGGGCCCTGTCTGATGTGGTTGGCAAAACCCTGCCATATGATTCGGCGGATGAATTGCGCGCAGCGCTGCGCGAGCAGAATGATGTGTTTGCAGGCCTCGGCTATGCGCCAGGGGCGGCAGGTGCTGAAGCTTTGAAAGCGCCGATTGCCGCAGGTGGCAGCACCGTAGGCGCTGCGCCATTCACGGCCGCTATTGACGATTTCTACCTGACCAATCCGATCGCCCGGGCGTCTAAGACCATGGCCGAGTGCTCTCTACAGAAACAAGGTCTTGAAACCGTGATGGCAGCGGAGTAGGGCGGCGCGATGAGTGGTTTGATCGAACAATATGGTGCGCTAACCGGCTGGCTTCTGGTGCTGGGCCAGATTGGCTTGTTTACGCTGGTCTTGTCACTCTCAATCGCGTTCTTGCTCTTGCTCGACCGCAAGGTCTGGGCCGCGGTAATGATGCGTAAGGGGCCAAACGTGGTTGGTCCATTCGGTCTGATGCAGAGCTTTGCGGATTTCGGAAAATTCCTGCTGAAAGAGATTATCATCCCGGCCGGTGCGAATAAGACCGTCTTTCTGATTGCGCCGATTTTGACCCTGACCTTGGCCTTCGCGGCTTGGGCGGCCATTCCTGTGGCGCCGGGTTGGGTGATATCCGACATTAATGTGGGCATTCTCTATCTTTTCGCGATCTCCTCGCTGGGCGTCTATGGCATCATCATGGGTGGCTGGGCATCGAACTCGAAATATCCCTTCCTGGCCTCACTGCGCAGCGCCGCGCAAATGGTCTCTTATGAAGTTTCAATTGGCCTGATCATTATCACAGTGATCTTGCTCGCCGGATCCATGAATTTGACGGAAATCGTCAACGCGCAAGATGGCGGATTCTGGACGTGGCACCTGATCACATTTGAACATTTTCCAATGATACCGGTCATGCTGGCGGCGTTTGTTATGTTCTTCGTTTCCGCGTTGGCTGAAACCAATCGCCCGCCTTTCGATTTGCCGGAAGCGGAATCCGAATTGGTGGCAGGCTATCAGGTTGAGTATTCAGCAACGCCGTATTTGCTGTTCATGTTTGGTGAGTATCTGAACATCGTTCTGATGTGTGCAATGATGACCATCCTATTCCTGGGCGGATGGCATGGGCCGATCCCACTGAGTGCGGATTTCGTCAACATGTTCCCAGAGTGGATCGTCAACCTTGGTCACCTGGCCTGGTTCATGGCGAAACTCGTCTTTTTCTTCTTCCTCTTCGCCCTCGTGAAGGCCGTGGTGCCGCGCTATCGCTATGACCAGCTGATGCGTCTGGGCTGGAAGATCTTCCTACCGACCGCCTTGGCCGCTGTGGTCATCGTTGGGGGTTATGTCGTCTATGCGGGAGTTCAAGCATGAGCTTAGTTCAGACCATACGTGGGGCTTTGCTGACCGACTTTTTGTCGGCATTCGGGCTTGGCCTTTCAGAAATGTTTAAGCGCAAAGCGACGGTGAATTATCCGTTTGAAAAGAACCCGGTCAGCCCGCGTTTCCGCGGCGAGCATGCCTTGCGGCGCTACCCAAATGGGGAAGAGCGCTGCATCGCTTGTAAGCTGTGTGAAGCGATCTGCCCGGCACAAGCGATTACGATTGAAGCCGAGCCGCGCGAGGATGGGTCGCGCCGCACCACGCGCTACGATATCGACATGGTCAAGTGCATCTATTGCGGCTTCTGCCAAGAAGCCTGCCCAGTCGACGCGATTGTTGAAGGGCCGAACTTCGAGTTCGCCACGGAGACCCGCGAAGAGCTTTACTATGACAAAGAGAAATTGCTGGCGAATGGGGATCGCTGGGAACGTCTCATCGCAAAGAATTTGGAACTGGACGCGCCGTATCGGTAGCGTTCGCAATTGAGGGGCGGGCAACCGCCGGAAGGGAACTGGGGCTAAAACAGTGGAACTGATTGCCTTCTATATTTTCGCGGCGATTGTGACCGTGTCCGCCTTGGCCGTGATTATGGCCAAGAACCCGGTACACTCGGTCCTTTGGCTGATCCTAACATTCTTCACAGCGGCAGGATTGTTCGTCCTGGTAGGGGCGGAATTCCTGGCCATGCTGTTGGTCGTCGTCTATGTCGGCGCGGTCGCGGTGCTGTTCTTGTTCGTCGTGATGATGCTCGACGTCGACTTTGTTGAGCTCAAACAGGGCACCCTCCGATACTGGCCGTTTGCTGCTTTGATCGGCCTCGCTTTTATCGCAGAGATTGCGCTAGCCAGCTTCGCCCGCGGCGCCAGCACGACGACCAGTTTTGATGCATCGCCGGGGGCTGACACCAATACCGAAGCGATCGGCCAGGTGATGTACACCGACTACTTCCTGCTCTTCCAAATGGCAGGACTGATCCTGTTGGTCGCAATGATCGGCGCTATCGTCCTGACATTGCGCGAGCGTCCGGGCGTGAAGCGACAGAACATTGCTCGTCAAACATCTCGTCGCCGCGAAGACGCGATTGAAAAAGTCGAAGTCGAGCCAGGGAAGGGGATTTAGTTATGGAATTGACCATCAATCATTTCCTCACCATCTCGGCCATTCTGTTCACGATTGGCGTGGTTGGGATTTTTGTGAACCGCAAGAATATCATCGTCATTCTGATGGCGATCGAACTCATCCTCTTGTCGGTGAATATCAATCTGGTCGCATTCTCGGTCTTTTCCGGCACCATTGCCGGGCAGATTTTTGCCATGCTGGTTTTGACGGTCGCCGCCGCTGAAGCCGCCGTAGGGCTCGCCATTCTCGTCGTCTATTTCCGCAATCGCGGGGATATCGCGGTCGAGAGCGTCGACTTGATGAAGGGATAGCGCAACATGTTATTTGACGAAGCCATCCAATTCATCGTCCTGGGGCCAGGCCTTGCCGCGCTCGTCGCTGGTCTGTTCCAGCGTTTCATCGGCGATCGCGGTGCCATGGTTGTCACTACGGTGATCGTTCTGCTCGCTGGCATCCTGTCGCTGTATCAGCTGTTTATGTATGCCGCAGGCGTGGGCGGCGCAGGTCATGCTGAGCATGCGTCCTTGGCCGCCGATACAGGATACGCAGTTGACTATGTTGGCCAGCATATTATCAAACTCGTGACCTGGATGGAGGTCGGCCAGTTTAAAGCTGATTGGGCCATCCGCGTCGATGCCATGTCGATCGTTATGATGGCAGTGATTACCAGCGTCTCTGGCCTCGTTCACCTATATAGCTGGGGCTATATGGAAGACGACCCGCATAAAGCGCGTTTCTTTGCCTATCTGTCTCTGTTTACCTTCGCCATGCTAATGCTGGTGACCGCTGACAATTTCATCCAGCTCTTCTTTGGCTGGGAAGGTGTGGGCCTCGCCTCCTATCTGTTGATCGGCTTCTGGTATCAAAACAAAGCGCCGAATGATGCAGCGATCAAAGCCTTTGTGACCAATCGGGTGGGCGACTTTGGCTTAGCGCTGGGCATTATGGCCGTATTTTTGGTGTTCGGATCGGTGGAGTTCAACACGGTCCTCAGCGCGATTAAAGAGAATGCTGAAGTGGTGCCGTTGGCATTGGCAGAAGCGGGCACAGTCCGCGAATTGGTCGTGCCCTTCTTGAGCTGGAACATTCCTGCGCTTGAGCTGATTGGTGTCCTACTCTTCATCGGTGCCATGGGTAAATCGGCACAATTCTTCCTACATGTCTGGCTGCCAGACGCGATGGAAGGACCGACCCCCGTATCAGCGCTGATCCACGCCGCGACCATGGTGACCGCGGGCGTCTATCTCGTCTGCTTGGTCTCGCCAATTTACGAGTACGCGCCCTTCGCGGCTTCAATGATCGCGCTGATCGGCGCCGTGACGGCGCTCTATGCCGCGACGGTTGGCATGGCGCAGAATGATATTAAGCGCGTCATCGCTTATTCAACCTGTTCGCAGCTTGGCTATATGTTCTTCGCCGCGGGCATTGGTGCTTATGAAGCGGCCATGTTCCACCTGTTCACGCACGCTTTCTTCAAGGCCTTACTCTTCCTTGGCGCAGGGTCTGTCATCCATGGCGCGCACCATGAACAGGATATGCGCAATATGGGCGGCTTTGCCCGCTATATGCCGCTAACCTATGGCGCGATGATGATCGGTACGATCGCGATTATCGGCCTGGGCTTGCCGCATGTTTGGGGGCTGTCGGGCTTCTTCTCGAAAGACGCGATTATCGAGACCGCCTTCGCCGCGGGCATGAATGGTGTGCCATTTGGACAGCTCGCCTTCTGGTTCGGCATCATCGCAGCGCTCCTGACGAGCTTCTATTCATGGCGCCTGATTTACATGACCTTCCACGGGCCGCGTGCGGAACCGCATCATGACGACGCGCATGGCCATGACGATCACGGCCACGACCACCACCATGGCGATCCACATGAGTCACCGATGGTGATGCTCATTCCACTCGGATTGCTCTCTATTGGTGCGGTTTTCGCCGGTTGGTATTTCTATGATGCATTCGTCGGGCACGATTACAAAGAATTCTGGAATGGCGCGATTTACGCGGCCAAAGAGAACACTGTTTTGAAGGACAAATATAATGTTCCTGAATGGGTGTTCTGGGCGCCACTCTTCGTGACGATTACCGGGTTCTTGATCGCCACATTCACCTATCTGTTCAATCGCGGGGTTGGCGAGCGGATCGCTCAAAATGGCGGGCCATTGCACGCCCTGTTCGCGAACAAGTGGTACTTTGACGAGATCTATAACGCCACGCTGGTGCGCGGTGCCGCGTGGTTGGGCGATATCTTCAAAACCGGTGATAAGAAAGTTGTGGACGGTGTAGGTCCAGACGGTGTTGCCGCGCTCGTCCGCTGGAGCTCGCGGCGTCTGTCGGCGATGCATACCGGTTATCTCTATCACTATGCCTTCGTGATCATTGGCGCAGCCTTGGTCTTTGGCGCAATTCTGTTCTGGCGCGGCGGAGGCGCGGGCTAATGGATTTCCCAATTCTCTCTGCGGTGACCTTTATCCCGCTGGCGGGCGCCATTTTGATCCTATTGGTCAAGATGCTGACCGGTGCACAGATCCGTCCGGACGGCACTGAAGACGAACGCGTCGTCTATGCGGGTATTATGTTCAGCGTCGCGACCTTCGTCATGTCGATCGTGATGTTCCTCAGCTTCGATCTTTCCGGCACAGGCTATCAGCTGGTTGAAGAAGTCGAATGGTTCTCAGGTATCAAATACAAAATGGGCATAGACGGCATGTCTCTGCTTTTGATCCTGCTGACGACATTGCTCACCCCGATTGCGTTGATTGCCAGTATTGGATCGATCAAACATCGATTGACGGAATATATCGTCTCTTTCTTAGTGCTCGAGACATTCATGATTGGCGTCTTCTGCGCCTTGGACCTGGTTGTCTTCTACGTCTTCTTTGAAGCAGGCCTCATTCCAATGTTCATTATCATTGGGGTCTGGGGCGGCGTAGACCGGATTTATGCAAGCTTTAAATTCTTCCTCTACACCTTGCTCGGCTCGCTCTTCATGCTGGCGGCTGTGGTCTATATGTACCTCACGGCGGGCACGTCAGATGTCGTGCAATTAGAGCAGTTTGAATTTGCCAAAGGGGCGCAGACTTGGCTCTGGTTGGCTTTCTTTGCCTCCTTTGCGGTGAAGCTGCCCATGTGGCCGGTCCATACCTGGCTTCCAGATGCGCACGTGCAAGCGCCAACCGCGGGTTCGGTCATCCTGGCGGGTATTCTCCTGAAAATGGGCGGCTATGGCTTCCTGCGGTTCAGCTTACCTATGTTCCCAGACGCCAGCGTTTTGTTCCAGCCATTCGTCTTCACCATCTCGGTCATTGCGATTGTCTATGCCTCCCTGGTGGCGTGGCGACAGACGGATATGAAAAAGCTGATCGCTTACTCGTCGGTTGCTCACATGGGCTTTGTCACGCTCGGTATTTTCTCGTTCACCGAGTATGGTGTGCAGGGCGCCATCTTCCAGATGCTCAGCCACGGTCTGATCTCTGGCGCGCTCTTCTTGATTGTCGGTGTCGTCTATGACCGCATGCATACAAGAGAGATTTCGGCCTATGGCGGTCTTGTCCATCGTATGCCGGTTTACGCGACCCTGTTCATGTTGTTCACCATGGCCAATGTCGGCCTGCCAGGCACCAGTGGCTTTGTCGGCGAGATTTTGACCATGGTCGGGGCCTATCAAGCCAATACATGGGCTGCCGCAGGCGCGGCCTTGGGCGTGATCTTCTCGGCGGTCTACATGCTGACCCTGTATCGCCGCACTGTGTTCGGTAAAATCACCAATCCAGAAGTTGAGACGATTGAAGACGTCAATCTGAAGGAATTGATCTGCCTTATTCCGCTGGCGATCGGCACCATATTGTTTGGTATTCTGCCGAATCTCATCTTCGATATCACGCGTGAGTCATCGCTCCACGCACTCGCCCAGATGGCGGGAGGATAGAACTCATGTTTGATTTTGAAGCCATCCTGAACACGATTGCACCTGAACTCTTGCTCGCCGCGGCGGGCTTGCTCGGGGTTACCATTGGTGCGCTGATCGGAGACCGGTTTAACAGCCTCTCGTTCAAAGTCGGCGCATTGGTTCTTTTCGCCGCCGCAGCCTTTGCTGTGCTCTATTGGCCAGGTGGCCGCGCCTTTGATGGTTTGGTTGAGACCAGCAGTTTTGCCAATTTCGCTAAAGTGGTCAGCTTTATCTGTGCGGGTATCACGCTGCTCATGGCCGAGGGCTTCCTGCGTCAGCACGATACATTACGATATGAGTATTCGCTGCTCGTCATCTTCGCCGCACTCGGTATGGGGATTATCCTGTCCTCATCGAACTTTATGACGCTTTATCTGGGTGTCGAAACACTGAGCTTGTCATCTTACGTTCTGGCCTCTTTCCACCGCGATAGTCCGCGGTCTGCAGAAGCGGGTTTGAAATATTTCGTGCTTGGCGCATTGGCGTCTGGCCTTCTACTGTATGGCATGTCGCTGGTTTATGGCTTCTCAGGAAGCACCAGCTATGAAGTCGTGGCTGAGGCAGAGGCCAGCATTGGTTTCATGTTCGGCATGGTTCTGATGATCACCGGATTGGCCTTCAAAGTGTCGGCAGCGCCGATGCACGTATGGACACCTGACGTCTATGAAGGCTCGCCCAGCCCGGTCGTCGCATTCTTTGCCACCGCTCCAAAAATGGCCAGCATGGTGGTGTTCGCGATCGTTATGTTCACGGCGTTTCCACAAGCCATGGCCTTTGAAAATTGGCAGGTGATTATTGGGATCATCGCTGCCGCATCCATGTTGATCGGGGCGTTTGGCGCCTTGCCGCAAGCCAATTTGAAGCGCCTGCTCGGATACTCATCCATTGCTAATATGGGCTATGCCCTGGTCGCAGTGGCAGCCGGGGTTCAGTATGGCGCAGGCTCACTGCTGATCTTCATGACGGCTTATGTCATCGCCTCGCTTGGCCTGTTTGGCGGCGTCCTATCGATGCGCCGCGAAGGTGGAATGGTCGAGAATATTGATGAATTGGCAGGCCTCATTCGACGTCAGCCTGGACTGGCCACCGCCTTAACCGTGCTTTTGGTCTCAGTATCTGGCTTCCCGCTCGCCTTCGGCTTCTTGGGCAAGTTGGCCGTTTTGGAAGCGGGTTGGACCGCGGGCTTGATGCCTTTGATTATCATCTTGGTGATCAGCTCGGTGATCGCGATGTATTATTATCTCCGCATCGTCAAAATCATGTGGTTTGATGAGCAGACAGCAGATTTTGAACCGGTTGATATCTGGGTCACAGGCACGGTCTATGTCACCGCGCTGATCAGTGTTGCGCTTCTGATCTTTGTCAGCCCGTTCAGCGAACTCGCCGCCTCAGTTGCGGCAGGCTTGGTCTCGTGATCCATTCCGCGCCAGTCTACTGGTATGATGAAATCGATAGCACCAGCGAGGAGGCCAAACGGCGGGCGCGAACCGGCGAAACTTCAGCCGTCTGGATTGCTGCGCGTCAACAAGGGGCTGGCAAGGGTCGCTTAGGGCGAACCTGGGTCTCACCAGTTGGGAACCTATTTTCCACTTTGCTGTTTCCAGAGCCGGGCGGAATCGCGATTGCGGCGCGTGTGCCGTTTGCCGCGGCCTTAGCGGTGCGTGATACGTGCGTCGCCGCGGTGCCCGGCATAGGGGCACAATTAAAATGGCCCAATGATGTCCGGGTCGAGGGCCGCAAGATTAGCGGCATCCTGACAGAGACGGGCGAGACAAGCGGCGTGGTCTGGGTGGCACTGGGGATAGGCATAAATGTGCAGCACGCACCCGAAAATGTTGATCAAGCCGCCACCTCTCTTGTTCAGGAGGGCGGAGTACCGGGTTTGAGCCCTGAGCTTGTTCTAGAAGACCTGCGCGCCGCAACTCGCATGCGGATTGAGCAGGCGCGTGACGATTTTCCAGGTCTTCTCGAAGATTGGTTGAGCGTCGCCGAAGGTCGCGGACAATTGGTGCGGGCCGGCGCGGTGGATGACCGGGTGGAAGGCCTCTTTGACGGGCTCGCGGAAGATGGAGGTCTCATCCTAAGATTGCCCGACGGCGAGCGACGCATCATAAGGGCGGGTGACGTAGATCTAGTGAAGCAGGTGAGCTGATGCTTTTAGTGATTGATGTAGGCAATACCAATACCGTGTTCGCGCTCCATAATGGCACCGATTGGGTGTCGAGCTGGCGCAGCGCGACCGATGCGACGCGCACTGCGGATGATTATGCCGTCTGGCTGGGCACGCTGATGCGGTCAGAAGACTTGGAATTGTCGCAGATTAAAGGCTGCATCATTTCTTCGGTCGTCCCGCAAGCAAAGTTCAACTTCCGGAATCTGTCACGTCGCTATTTCGATGCCGAGCCCATCTTTGTCGGAGAGCCAGAGACGAAGCTGGGCGTGCCGATCCGGATCCGACGTCCAGAACAGGTCGGGGCGGACCGTTTGGTCGCGGCAATTGGCGCACATCAATTGTATCAAGGTGCGAAACTGGTCATCGATAGCGGCACGGCGACGACGTTTGACGTGGTTGGGCCAGATGGCGGGTTTGAAGGCGGCATCATTTCCCCGGGAATCAATCTTTCGATGCGGGCGCTGCATGATGCGGCGGCGCAGTTGCCGCGGATTGCCATACAGAAACCTCCGCAAGTCATTGGCCAAGACACGGTCAGCGCGATGCAATCCGGGGTGTTTTGGGGCTATATTGACCTGATTGATGGCTTGGTGAACCGCGTAAAGGCTGAATATTCAGCGCCGCTTACGGTTATTGCAACGGGCGGCGTCGCGTCTCTTTTCGAGGGCGCAAGTCGGACTATAGATCATTTCGACCAGACATTGATGGAAGTGGGCCTGTTAGAGGTCTACCGACGTAATAAGAAAGATTAAGCGGGGCGTATGACAAATCGGGGCGATGCAGAACTGGTTTTCCTGCCATTAGGCGGGTGTGGCGAGATTGGAATGAATCTCAATGCCTATGGCTATGGCCCAGCGCATGATCGCCGTTGGATATTAATCGATGTTGGCGTGACCTTTGGCGGCGATGATACGCCGGGCGTGGATTTGATCACGCCGGATCCCGCTTTTTTCGAGGATCAGGGCGATCAAATCGACGCCATTTTCCTCACCCATGCGCATGAAGACCATATTGGCGCCATTGGGCTCATTCTGCCGCGCTTGCAAACCCGCGCACCCATTTATGCGACGCCGTTTACGGCGCATCTGGCACAGGCAAAATTGATTGAGCGCGGCGATAAGAAGACCAGTATCCAAGTCTTACCGCTTGGCGCTGAAGTGAAGGCTGGGCCGTTTACGGTGCGCTACATCACGTTGACCCATTCGATCCCTGAACCGAACGCGCTAGCTTTAGAGTCCCCGCTCGGCACGATCCTCCATACGGGCGATTGGAAAATCGATCCCGACCCGCAAATTGGCGATCAAACCGATATTGCGGCCCTGTCTGAGCTTGGCGATGCCGGCGTTCTCGCGATGGTCTGTGACAGCACGAATGTTTTCGTGGAGGGCGAGAGTGGGTCTGAAGGCGTTGTCCGGCAGAATTTGAAGGAGCTGATTAGCAGCCTGTCCGGCCGCGTGGCGGTGACCACATTCGCGTCCAATGTTGCGCGCGTTGCTAGCGTCATCGAAGCTGCCCGCGCCGCAGGCCGTAGCGTTTGTTTAGTCGGTCGCAGCATGCACAAAATAACTGATGCAGCCGTGGCGACGGGCGTGATCAAGGACCTGCCAGACCTTATCAGCGAAGATCAAGCGGGCAGCTTGCCAGATGATAATTTGCTCTTCCTCTGCACGGGATCACAAGGTGAGGCGCGCGCCGCTTTGGGGCGGATTGCACGCGATGACCACCGCCATATTAGCCTTGGCGATGGCGACACGGTTATCTTCTCCAGCCGGGTCATTCCAGGCAATGAGAAGGGCATTTATGACATGCAGAACGCCCTGGCAGAAAAAGGCGTGCGGGTAATCACCGATAAGATGACAGACGGGCCGATCCATGTCTCAGGTCATCCCGCGCGCGACGAACTGCGCCGGATGTATCAATGGGTGCGCCCGAAAATCTCGGTACCGGTTCATGGTGAGCGACGACACATTATGGAACACGCGGCCTATGCCAAAAGTCTTCAGGTCAGCGAAGCCGTCACACCGCGCAATGGCGACCTCATTCGGCTCGCTCCCGGACCCGCAAAAACCATCGACTCGGTTCCAAATGGCCGGCTTTACCTGGATGGCAGCCGGCTCGTTCCGGCCGAGAGTGAAGGGATCCGCGAACGCCGAGCTTTGGCCAATTGGGGCCATGTGAGTGTTGCCATCGCGATTGATGAAGACGGGGATGTCGTCGACGGCCCGCTGCTGACAGCCCGTGGACTGACCGAGCCAGATGGCAGCAATGCTGATGAGAGTCTCATCGATGTTGATGAAGCGGTCGAAGAAGCCGTGAACGCGATGAAGCGGCGTAAGCGGCAGGATGATGAAGAGGTTGAGCGGGTGCTCGCGCGGAGCGTCAAGAAAGCCTGCGAGCGGACGTTCGGTCGCAAGCCCATCGTCGATGTCAGTGTGCTAAGGGTCTAGCAAAGGAGATTTGCGATGAGTTCCGCTTTCAAAATTGGCCCGCTTAATCATGTCGGAGTCGCGGTGCCTGACCTCAATGAGGCGATGGAGACCTATCGAACCCTATATGGCGCTACGGACATTACCGAGCCCTTCGATATGCCCGCTCAAGGCGTGAAGGTCTGCTTCGTGAATCTCCCCAATAGCCAAATTGAGCTTATTGAACCGTTGGACGAGAACAGCCCCATCCACAATTTCATTCAAAAGAACCCACGGGGTGGTCAGCATCACGTTTGTTTCGAAGTCGTTGATATCAATGAAGCGGTTGAAGAGATGAAAGCGCGCGGCGCGACGGTTCTTGGCGAGCCTAGAATTGGCGCGCACGGGACGATGATTATTTTCATACATCCGAAAAATTCCAATGGCGTGCTGGTCGAACTGATGGAAACGCCGAAAGACGGGCACCACTAAATGGATCCTGTCGGTTTCGTCGTCGTTCTGATCATTACTTGGTGGGTGTGTTTCTTTTGCGTTCTCCCCATCGGCGTCACCTCGCAATATGAGCAAGACGGCGAGGTTGTTGAAGGCACCGAAGAAGGCGCGCCGAAGGAACCTATGCTGAAAAAGAAAGCAATCTGGGCGACAGCCGGCGCTGTGGTGCTGACTTTGATCGCACACTTTGCCGTCGTGCCGTGGCTTGCCGCGCAATAGCGGGCTTCATTCCTTATCAGGAGAGACGTTGCACGAAGGCGTTGAAAACATTTACGCCTTCGCTCAATTGCGCGATGTCGATGAACTCATTCGGCGTGTGCGCTTGATCGATTGAACCGGGGCCGCAGACGACGGATGGCATGCCCGCTTGGTGAAACTGACCGGCTTCTGTCGCATAAGCCACAGCGCGGAGGGCGTTATCCCCGGTCAGAGCGCGCATCAAAGTTTCAGCTGGGTTGTTATCGCCCGGCGCGAGGTAGGGAACGTCGGTCAAGGTTGTCACTTGCACACCACACGTCTCGAACCGAGCTTTTAAAGCGGCGTCTTTGGCCTCTGCAGCTACTTTGAATGGCGCTAAGATTTGCTCTGGATCATATCCAGGCGGGCATCGCAGATCGAATAGGAATTTGCATTCCCGCGCCAAAATATTGGTCGCTGTGCCGCCATTCAGTTCGCCGATGCTTAGAGTTGGATAAGGCGGGTCGAAGGGCGAGTCGGGATCCGCGGACGCAATCAGGTCTCGCTGGATGTCTCGTAAGACCACCATCAGATCGACCGCTTCGCTATTTGCTGAGACGCCGAGATGAGGCAGGCTGGAATGAGCTTCCTTCCCCGTCACAATCACTTCGGTGAGGCGAATGCCTTTATGCCCAGAAACCACTTGCCAGAGCGTGGGTTCACCCACCCAAACGGCATCAGGGCGCGCGCCTTGTTCAACCATTTTGCCGATCATGTGCGGGGCGCCCTGGCAGCCAACTTCTTCATCATATGAAAAGGCGAAATGGATCGGTCGCTTTAGGTCTAGTGCAGCGAATTTTGGCGCAAAGGCCAGACACAGCGCGATAAAGCCTTTCATGTCGCTTGTGCCACGACCGTAAAGGCGTTCGTCTTTTTCGGTCATCACGAACGGATCCGTATGCCAATCCTGACCATCAATCGGAACAACATCGGTATGACCAGACAGGATGACCCCACCCGGAACATCCGGACCGATCCGCCCCCATAGATTGGATTTATCTTTGGTGCTGTTCTCAATGCGTTGCAGCGACGCTCCGAGCGGACGGAGTTGGTCTTCAATCCATGCAATCGCATCCAGATTGGAATTGCGAGACGTCGTGTCGAATGAGATCAGCCGATCCAATATTGATATGACGGTGTTGAGATCGGTCATGCGCTAGTCAATCAGTCCGTCATATCCGCATAATGATTTTCGGTCGGCAGGGCGATCTGATTGGCCAGACCCTTGATCGTGATCGCCGACGTGGTCATTTCAATGTCGCCTTCGGCAATCTGGGCCTCGCCAAATCGATAGATTGGCGCATATTCGCCCCGATCCGCAGCTTCAATATAGGTCGCCGAGGCGGCCAGGCTTTTCTCTCTTTTCTGGCGATAATCGGCCATTGTATCCGCACCATATCGCTTGTTCAGCATGGCTTCTGTCCGACCTGGCGACAAAATCACTGCCGACGCGTTGTTGCCGCCAAATCCTTTCGAATTGAGGATCGCGACTTCAAGGTCTTCTGCCGATTTGACTTGATGATCCGGGCCCAGCTTTAGCCGGTCTTGGTGGACATCATCGGCAACGCCATCAATGGTTGAGATGCCCGGTAAGATGCCGTGCTCGAAACATCCCAAAGCAGCGGTCAATTGATCCCCGCTGGCCGGTGCGATGGTGTGACCGAGAAAGGCTTTGACCGCGACGACGGGCCATTCTTCAATTCCAAATGTCTCGGCGACTTGATCGAATATTTGGGATTCCGTCACCCTGTTTTGCGGCGTGCTTGAGCCATGGGCGAGAACGAAGCTTTTGTCGCGCAAAGCCTCCAGTCCAACAATATTCGCTGCTGAGGCTGTGGCTTTCGCCATGCTGATATGATTGCCGGGGCCGGGGGCTGTGATCGATTTTTTGGTGCCGTCAGCATCGATGAAAACATCTGGGATGGCACCAAGGCACGGAGCGCCGAGTTCGACCGCAAGCGCGTCATCCATAAGGATGAAATACTGACTCGACTCGCCAATCGTGAATCCACAATTTTTGCCAAATGGACGGCTGGCGCGACGATGGTCGACATCTGGGTCGCCATAAGTCTTGGCCATGGCATCGTCGCTGGCCAGCGCACCCATCGTGCCAAACCCATCCATCAATTCCGGGCCGATAGGCGCCTCGCTATTTCCGACCATTGCGACGCGAATTTTGCCAGCTTGTAAGTCCGATACCGCGTGGCGAAGGTTTGATAGAAATGTCGCACAGGCCGCGACTGAACTGCTGGCAATTCCTACATTTGACAGGACATAGGCATTGATAAAATCGGTGGGCATCGAATTGATACCCATGACCAAAGCTTTGGTGGACACACGCTCGCCTTTCATGCGGGCCTGGTGCATGCCGCCATAACCTTCTTTGTCCATCTGACCAAAACCGCTGCTGGAATAGACCCCGACCTCATCTGGCCGAATATGTTCGAGCACGGTGTCCCATTCCACGCCCATCGCACGCAAGGCGTCGGTTGCGCCGAACAGTGCCATTTGCAAACCACGCGGTTGGAAGCGCGAATTGTAAAGGCTGGCCATATCAAAGCCTGTCGGCAATTGACCGGCTGCTTTGATCGGAAAGTCGCGTACGTTTTCAAATTTAACGTCGAGCGCGCCATCTACAGTGATGCGCGCCGTGGTGTCGTCGATGGACTCAATTGTCCAACTTTCCGGTGGGTTGAGCGGTAGCTTATCCTTTGGGAGTTGAAATTGTATGGGCCCAGTTTCGGGCTGCAGCGCCGCGTTCGATTGCCAATAGAGCGCATCGACATCGAAATGCGAAGACTCAACGCGGCGCACCAATGTGCCGTCTAAAACCGATTGACGATACCGGTCCGCGACTTCGGCTTCTGAAAGCGCCTGGTCATTGGAGTGTTCATCAGATGGTGCATAAGTGCCATCATCATTGACGGTGACCAGTCGCATCATAACGGCAAGCCCGCATAGGGTCTTGTCTTGCTCATCTTTCGATAGGCTATCCAACACCATTCTACGATAGCTTTGATGGCCTGATGTTCGTCCGGCTGCGTTGACGCCGCCCATGCTCACAATCACTGGTAATCGCACGCACGCTCTCCTGATACTCTTAATGCGATCTACTTCGCCCGAATTTGCGAGAGTATGCAATGTTTGCGGGCATGATTTTCAGCATCAAATCGCCTGAATCTGCACTAATCCCGCGAGGCGTTCCGACATCTTGCTGAAGAGGGGCAGGTCCGGAGCGTATATAGAATTGGCTGTCAGTCAGCCGCGGCAAGAATAGTCTGGACAGCGTCACTCGGAGAGGCGAGCACCAAACGTTTCTGCGCGGTCACTTCATGGTCAATTCTCGCCTTTAAGATTGCAGCTTCGGGTGAAGACAAAAGCGGTTCGAAGAAGGGAGAGGTCTCGATAGAAGTCCAATCACGCCACCCTAAGTCAATCGCTCGTGAAACTAATAGGGAGGCTTGTTCGGTATGGCCCGCCGTCGCATGGAGCTCGGCAACGCGAATTCTGAACTCCGGCCAGGTGTCGCCATCCAACATCATTCGATCGATCTGTTTCATTAGCTCAATTGGCGGACCAGCGTTTTGTTCCAAAAGATCCAAAGCCGCCATTTCTAACCAAGCTTCTTGGCCCGCCGCTTCGAACGCTGCGCGCGCTTCATCTTGTCGCCCGAGCTTCAACATTGCCCGTCCTTTTAGGCGCAGGGCTTTCGGCATGGATTGAAGAGCCTCGGGCGCTTGCGAAAGCAGGTGCAAACATTGATCGGCACGGTCGTGGCGCAGGGCCTGCTCCATACGCGCAGTGAGGACGACGAGTTGGTTTGGTCCTGCGATTTCCGCTTTATACCACCAATCCTCGGCAGCTTGGTGATTGAGCAGGCTGAGCGTGGTGGCAATTTGGATGGGGGCGTAAATTGATGTGCGACCGGCTTTGAGCGCCATGGCTTCGAGCTCAAGCGCGTCATGAAGACGTCCTCGAATTTGGAACAGGTAAGCAGCGCTCGACATTGCCGCCACATCCTCATCATCAAGTGTGTAAGCTTGTTTATAAGCTGCGAGCGCTTCATCGACACGGCCCTGCGCGTCGAGTGAATAACCAAGTGCGTGCCATGCGCCACCGGACTTCAGATCCATCGAAATCACACGCCGTGCCAGATCCTCCGCTTTCTGCGTGTCATCCTCGGCGGCGCGAAATTTCGTCGCCCGAGTCGAGTAGGCGAAACTGAGCGCCAATTCAGCCTCAGGAGCGGTGCCGTCTCGCGCGATAATTTGTTCTAAAAGCGCGATTGCAAGATCTGTCTCTGCCGGCTGGTGTAACCGCATGAGGTCTTTGGCGCGCGTCAATTGAATGTCTGAAAGGTCTGCGACGGCGCCTTGCCCTGTGAGGTCTGGTCCATTTGCATTTTGAATGATCAGAAAGCCGATCCCGAACATGGCCGCGATGGAAATACCGGCAATGGCAGCTTTCCTTGACCTCAAATTGGGTTTTAAACTCGGCATGTCACGCCGCTGGACGTCTGGTATCAACGCATAACCAACACCTCGAACCTTACGAATATAGCGCGGAGCCGACGCGCTTTCGCCGAGCGCACGGCGGAGCAGGGCCACACGTTTCGTGAGCGTTGTTTCCGAAACATGGTTTTGTCGCCAGACTTCAGATGCCGCGGCTTCAAGCGTGATCGTCTCGGGCCATTTGCGCAGCATGAAGAGCAGAAGATCGAAGGTTAGGTCTGTGACATGCAGACGTTCGTGCCCCCGCAGAACCGAACGCTGCTGCGGATCCACGAACAAATCCGAAAGAAGATAAGTCTCAGAATTCAATAGTCTTTATCCAGTTTGGCGCGGCCTTCACAAATCTTCACCAAGCTTCACAGGACAATGGGATGAAGGTCAGTCAGATAAATCCAGAGTAACAAAGGATCTATCGATGAGAAGCATTTTTACTTTGGCTCTTTTGTCGGGCGCGATGGCAGGTTTGGCGCAGGCGGAAATCCTAGATTGGTCAGATGACTCTAAACTCGCGCTAAAGTCCGCCTTGGACTCGAACACTTATGGGACCGCGACGAGCGTCCTCGTCCTACATGAGGGGCAGACCGTGTTCGAACACTATGCCAATGGCGCAAGCGAAGAGACGCTGCACAATACCCGGTCCGTGACCAAAACGATTACGGGAATGGTTTTGGGCGCCGCGATCGAAGACGGTGCGATCGACATGGCGACACCGGCGGCAGCTTATTTTTCAGACCTCACCCCTTTCGAAAATCCTGACCCTCGAAAGTTTGAAATCACAATCGAAGATTTGCTGACCATGAGCAGCGCCATGGAATGTGATGATTGGAACCAATACTCGAACGGCAACGAAGAACGCATGTATCTGGTTGAGGATTGGAACAGCTTCTTTTGGAACCTTCCGATCCGCGGATTTCCTTCGTGGCGAACGCCGCCCGAAAAGGCGCCTTATGGGCGCGCATTCAGTTACTGCACGGCAGGGGTGCAAATGTTGGGGGAGATCGTCGAGCGCGCGGTTGGCGAGCCATTTAGCGATTATGCGGAACGTCGGGTGTTCGCGCCCTTGCAGCTGACAGACTTCGAGTGGCAACGCAGCGGGTCTGGTAATCCTCATCTAGGAGGCGGTTTAGAATTATCGACCCGGGCCTTGGGAAAACTTGGCGAACTCCAGCGATTGAACGGCATGGCGGGCGGCGACCAGATTTTTTCGGTGGAATGGGCGGCGCAGTCTGTTTCTGTGAAAGCCGAGATTCCGGATACGCCTTTCTCTTACGGATACCTTTGGTGGTTGATGCCGTATGAGGTGGATGGGACAGAGTATATCGCCGCGGCCATGTCAGGAAATGGTGGCAACCGCGTTTTCGTCCTCCCTGAATTTGGGATCACGGCGGTGTTCACAAATGTGGATTACAACACACCCACAATGCACCAAAACGCGTCGCGTTTTTTCCAGAATGAGATCGTCGCCAGGCTTAACTGACGCAAAAGCGCAGGGATGACCGCAATCCGGTCATCCCGCCAATGCGAGTCCATCCGCGAGATAGGTCGGTTCCCCACCCATCCAGGTCTCTAAGATTTTTATATCTTTGATCTCATCCGATGGAATGCTGGAGGGATCGCGGTCCAGAATAATAAAGTCAGCGAATTTTCCCGGTTCGAGACTGCCAATTTCGTGCTCTGAACCGATTTGCCAGGCGGCGGTCGAGGTCATCGCGCGGATGGCACATTCGCGGCTGGCGCATTCCTCGGGTGCGAGGGCAAAGTCCGGCTCTTTCCAACTCTGCCGCGTCACCGCCATTTCGATCATGTGTAGAGGATTGGGGTCGGTAACAAAGAAATCCGAATGGATGGTATAGTCGACCCCAGCCCGCTCTAAACTGGCGCAGCGATCGAGGAGCTTTGCTTTATCGGGCCCGAAGATTTGATCGCGCATCGCGACGCCCCAATAATGGACATGGCCGATGAGGAAGCTGGCGGTGATTCCGAACTGTTTCATACGCGCAATTTGTTCGTCATGCAGTATCGAACAATGCTCAATCCGAATGCGGTTAGCTTTGACATCCACCCCTGCAGAAGCGACCGCTTCTACCGCGTCGAGAATATTATCAATGGCCTGGTCGCCATTGCCGTGGATCGCGATCTGCCAGCCCTGCGATATGCGCTTGCGGATCAGGTCCGTTATCTCTTCTAAGGTCATATAAGCAATGCCCTTTGAATCGACCGAGTGGTAGGGCTCGCGCTGTAAGCCAGTAAAGCCTTGATTGGAGCCATCAGCGATCAATTTATACCCCGCGATGCGCACCATTTCATCGCCTTCACCGGGCTGAATTGAGGCCTCATCCCAGGCCTGATCGAACGCGTAAAGCGGGTAGGCGCGAATGCGCTGGCTCAGGCGACCCGTCGCGCCAGCTTGTTTGAGAATACCCCAGTCGCCCGCGCCGCGAAGAAGGCCACCAAGTCCAAGTTCGGTCACCGTGGTCAAGCCGAGCTCGGCAAATCGAGCACAGGTTTTTAACACAGCATCAGTCGGCGCTGAGCCTGCGCCAGCGGGCCGCGCGCTCAACACTTTTGAGAACGCCATTTGATTGCGCATCTCGCCGGTCAGAACGCCGTTATCGTCTCGTACGAACTCACCCCCATGGGGGTTCTCAATATCGTCCGGTACGCCAGCGGCTTTGAACGCAGCACGATTTGCGTAGCCGATATGACCGGACGCGTTCAGGACGAAGATTGGCCGTTCAGTCGAGATCGCATCAAGCGCGGCAAATCCCATGGGCGCCTCAAATGGTTGCAGCATGGGGTAAAAATTCCGGCAGACAATCCACTCATCAGCCGGGCGTTCGGCGTCGAGACTGGCTATAAAGTCCAGAACTTCAGCCGTAGTCGCGAATCGTCCGGTGCCGACATAATCCATGGCTTGATCCATCAGCGCCCCAATCAGGATATGCGTATGAGGATCGATCAGGCCGGGCATCAAAGTTCGGCCATTTAGAGGAACAATCTCAGCCTGCTCGCCTGCCGCTTGCTTCACATCCTCCAGCGTTCCAACCGCGAGGATATGCTGACCCTGAATGGCGATGGCTTCGGCTTTGGAGAAGTTTGAGTCGACCGTCATGATCGTGCCGCCAGTATAGATCCGAACCGTCTGATCTTGGCTCGGGTGTGTCGGCTGTTCCATGAAATATTTGGTGCCACACGCGGTCTGTGTGACCAGGCCGGTTCGCGCCTGGGCGGCTTCTCGGTCCAGCCGCGCAATTGGTAAGACGGCAATCTCTGCGGCGTTTGCCGGATCGTAGCCAAACAATGCGCCAAGATTGGCGTGGCAGCACGCGCAGCCATGTCGGTCATGTATCAATTTGCGGCCCTCCCAAGGCACCTAGCACCTATCATTGTGCCTCGAACCAAGCGTCTTTGAATAAACGGGCAGGGTCAACCGGTGACGCGGATTTTCAGCGGGGCACCGTTTTGAGATTTGGGACGCTCGCTAAGTTGCGTGAGCGGATGTCGCGTTGATAGAGCGCGGTTGACGACGGCAAGGCATAAACATTGCAGGTAGGAAACACATGGTGGATTTTGGCAGTGATTCAGCGGTCGAACGCTCGCAATGTCTCACGCGATGATAATAGTAATATTAGACACTAAGAATGAATGAGGGACCCAATGGAATCGGGTCGCAATGCAATGGTAAGAACTGAAAACGCCGTAATAAATCTAAGTGTAGCGCAATAGGTTTCATTGCCGTAATGGCAAAAGAATAATCGGGGATTCAATTGCACCAGAAACTTACACACCACAGAAGCTTAGAAGGCTTGAGGGCAGTCGCAGCCCTCGCGGTTACGCTTTTTCATCTCGAGCTCCCTGGTTTTTCAGGAGGGTTCATCGGGGTCGATATATTTTTTGTGATTTCTGGTTTCCTGATTGGCCACAACATTCTGTACGAAGTTCAGGAAGGCAAATTTAAACTCAGCACATTTTATGCAAAACGTGCGCGTCGAATTTTACCAGTATACTTCGCAACGATTTTTTTGGTTGCTCTAACCGCGTTATGGTTCGCGGACCCAGATTTTCTGAAAAGTATTTTCAATGAAATCTTTTACAGCGCAATCTATGCGTCGAATCTATTCTACTATTTTAGTGTTTTCGACTATTTTGCTCCGGACGCAAAAAACTCAGTTCTATTGCACACATGGTCGCTCTCAATAGAAGAGCAATTCTATATCGTTTTTCCGATCTTCGTTCTGCTAACTGCGAGAACGAAGTTTTTCACACCCTTATTATATCTAACTTTCTTAGCCTCATTCATATTGTGCGTGCTGTGGACGTATAAACTGCAACCTGCCGCGTATTTTCTGACACCTTTTCGGGCATGGGAGTTTTTGCTAGGCGTCATAGGCGCTCATTTCTACAGGTACATTAATATCTCCCGTGAGAATGCGGCACTGATCTTCTTCGTTTCATTGGTTTCACTAATTCTGTGCATTGTATTCTTGGATGAAGCGGCTGCTTTTCCCGGGTACATCGCTTTGTTGCCGTGTGCCGCGACGCTTGCTATGATAATGGTCGGCGAAAAAGCGATCACAACGTTTGGTCTCGCGTCCTCGATCGCTAGCTTTTTCGGGAAATTATCCTACTCGCTATACATGGTCCACTGGCCAATAGTTGTCTTTGCGAAGAAGACTTTTGGAGTCGACGTCCTCACGCCGACAGTGGCGCTAGTTCTATTTTTATTGATGATTGCAGTTGCGTTGATCATCCACAAACTCGTGGAAAACCCCATTCGACGAACCCCATTGCACTTGAAAAAAACCATATTTGCGTCGTCAGTGCTTTCGATAATCGTAGCGATAAACGTATCCTTCGCGATTACGCGATCTGACGGCCTTCCTCAGCGATTTGGACCTGACGCGGAGAAGTTTTTTCTGGCGGGTTTGGATCATGGTCACGACGCTCGCTGTTTTGAAGTGTCGCCGAGTGAGCCGGGTGGTCCCTGCACGACCGGTGCGGACAATACGAAGCCATCGATCGTTATTATCGGAGACAGCACGGCCAGCGGTTTTGTTGATGTCCTGCAAAAGCCGCTAGAGGAAATGAATGAGTCCGCCGCTATTGTATCAGTCGGAGGATGCCCCCCATTGCGAGGCATCACGTCTCGCGATGATTGTGATTCTTGGTTGGATGATGTCACGTCCTGGATTGCAGAGAATGAGGCCGTAAGAAAGGTCATCTTGGTTTCTCGTTGGCCGAGCTATAGAGACGGCCCCAACGTTGCTTTGGGAGATGACTGGGCGCCTTGGGCCCGCTTCTCTGACTCTCCGGACGAAAATGCAAAACGATTCGACGCTGCCGTCGAAAACGCCGTGACACAATTCGAAGAGCAAGGAATTCAACTGGTTGTGATTGATATGTTTCCGGTTTGGAATCGGTCAGTCGGTGAAATTCTCTTGATGCGTCATCGTGGTATTCCATACGAAAGCTTTATAGACAAAGAGATCGTGGCGCAGAGAAATCAATCGACGCGGCAATTGTTCGAGCAATACTCTGATGCCAATCGAATTCGGTTTGTCTCGGTTTTAGATAACTTTTGCCCCGACGATTGTTTGTTGACCGATCCCGATGGTTTCCCAGCTTATTTTGATGATAGCCACCCCTCGAAATACGGAATGGCCATGGCATTCGATGAGCAAGCAGTCGAGTCCCTATTGTCCGAGTAATTTGCTATCAGTAGGGAACGAGTGTTCTGCAATCGCGGATAGACCAAGAATTTTTACCGCAGAACGTACTCAATTCGCCTCTGCGAAATCTACCTCACTTGCGAACACCGCTCCAAAAGTGTGCTGAACTGTTACGTCTTTGAAACGTGGAACGCGCCTGGGAATTCCCAACTGCCATCGTAACTGGGCTTGAAAACGCCGCATCATATCGAAGCTTTAAATAAAAAATCCTGGCGGAGGAGGAGGGATTCGAACCCCCGGAACGCTCGCACGCTCAACGGTTTTCAAGACCGCCGCATTCAACCACTCTGCCACTCCTCCGCAGCAGGACGCTTCCTTTTCTACAGTCCGACGACAAATGCAAGACCTGTCATGAAATTGCCTGCATTCGGATGGTTAGTGGTTAATCAGATCTTTCTATCGAATGACCCAAGTTTTTGTTTCCGTTCACCGGGCGTGCAGCTTGTTATGGTAAACAAACGCTTCGTCGAGGAAGAGCTGAACGCTCTGACGGCCTGAAACGGCTGTGACCGCAGAAAGAGGTAAGAGATGAAAACGTCTGTGTCCCGTGCGCTCGGAATTGCGCTGACTGGATCGACATTTATGGCCATCGGACTGCTGGCACCCGCGCATGCGGATCGCCGCGCTGCGCCGATTACATATGCCAATACCGCAGATTCGACCGGGACAGAAACGGTCGCCCAACCCGGACCATCTTCGACAACCGCCATCACCCCAAATCGCCGCGTAGATTTTCAATATCCAAAGCAGGGCGCCGCATCTTCGACGCCTGCGCGTACTGTGACACCGCCGCCTGCGCAGCCACAGACCATCCCCGCGACATCATCTGAACCTTTTTCCTTCCGAGTTACCGAACCGAGTATCGATGCCGGCGCTCCTAGCCAGCCGATTCGGATTGCGTCCGTCCAGCCACAGCAAACCGCGCGCACGGGCAAACCTCTGACCTTGAGCCGTGTTCGCGCCAATCGCGACGCTGAGATCGCTGAAGAGCGTGGGCAGGCTGGCATCTATATGGACGGGTTTAATGGACAGCCGACGGCGAATGGTGAGATTTTTGATGAGACTGCGATGACAGCCGCGCATCCAAGTCTGCCGCTGCCAAGCCTGGTGCAAGTGATCAATGAAGATAATGGCCGCGAAGTCGTGGTCCGCGTAAATGATCGTGGCCCATTTGACGGCAAGCGCATTTTGGAACTGTCACCGCGCGCCGCGACCGTGCTTGGCATGGGGCAGGAACGGTTCGCGTCGGTCCGGTTGCGCTATCTCGGACCCGCCCCGGTCCAACAAAATCCTGAGACTTATGCATCGACCACGGTCGAGAACGAGTCTTTGGCGCCGATCCAGCCAAGCCCAGAGCCGGTTCGCCCGGTCACCACATTGGCCGCGCCCGCTCAACCGATCGCAAGACCAGACCCTGTCCGGGTCGCCAGTTTGAGCGTGGCGGCAGCGCCTGTCGGTAATATCTTTATCCAAGCGGGCGCGTTCTCCGATATCGCCAATGCTCAGCGGCTGACAACCAATATTGGTGCTGGTCTGCCGGTGAAAATCGAAGAAGCCCGGGTCAATGGCGGTGACTTCTTCCGCGTTCTGGTCGGACCCTTCCCAAATCGCGATGCCGCAGAGCGGGAGCGTCGGCAATTGTCGCGAGATGGCGTCGTTGACGGGTTCTTGACGACACGCTGATCCATCCTCCACCACAAAGATTGACCTTCGCCACGAACTAGCCCTTTTTCCAGGTCAGGAAAAAGGGCTAAGTTTTAGCGGTGAAAGGACCCGAATATGCGGATCTGGCGGAATATGGCTCTGGCCCTTGCAGGCTTGTTTTTGCCCATTTTAGTGACGGCTCAAATTCTCGAATCTGATGCGGATTATGCCGTCATTATGGATCATGAAACGGGCGAAATCCTATGGTCGAAGAATGGCGACGAATTGATGGTCCCGGCCTCAATGACCAAGATGATGACGGCCTATTTTGTCTTCGACTTGATCGATCAAGGCGAAATCACGCTCGATACAGAGATGGTTGTCAGCGAAGACGCATGGCGCCGTGGCGGATTTCCGTCTGGGACTTCAACGATGGGCCTCAGCCCAAGAGAACGCCCCACCGTGCGCGAACTCCTCCAGGGCATGATCATCATGTCCGGGAATGATGCGTGTATGGTGCTGGCTGAAGGAATCGCCGGATCGGAAGCGGCCTTCTCGCGGCAAATGACCGAACGCGCGCATGAGTTGGGACTCAGCACCGTGAATTTCGTCAACGCGACCGGGTTAGAGGGTGACGGACATGTCGTCTCCTCGGTGGATCTTGCGAAATTGGCGAAACGGATCATCGATGATTATCCGCAATATTATGAATGGTATTCCGCGCCTTCCTACACTTGGGGCCAGTATACGCAGGCCAATCGCAATCCGCTGCTTGGAACGATGGATGGCGCCGATGGGCTGAAAACCGGGCATTTGGATGTGTCTGGCTATGGGTTGACCGCGTCGGCGGTTCGGGATGGCAAACGGCGGATCATTGTCATCAATGGCTTGCCGAGTAAGCAAGCCCGCGCTCGCGAGGCGGAGCGGCTGATGCGTATGGCATTTAGCGCGTTTGAGACCCGCACGATTGAAGCCGGTGACGCACGGCTGGCGGAACTTGATGTCTGGATGGGCGAGCGGCGCACCGTCGGGGTCCGTCTCGCGCAAAGCCAGGATGTCACCGCCCATAAACGCGCCTTCGCGAAGGGGACGTCAGAGATTGTCTATGATCGTTTGATCGAAGCGCCCATTGCTGCGGGCGACGAGATTGCAACGCTGGTTGTGACGATTGAGGGCAAAGACCCCATTCAACTGCCCTTAGTGGCCACGGAAGATGTTGGGCGTTTGGGCTTTATCGGCAAAGCCGTCGATGGCTTGAGCCGCATGCTCGAAGGTGGAGCCTAAGGCGGTGACTCAATTGGGGCGATTTATCACGCTCGAAGGCGGCGAGGGGGCAGGAAAGTCGACGCTCATCCAAGGGCTTTCAGCCGAACTTCAACGGCGAAATATTGCGGTTGATATCACCCGTGAACCTGGCGGCACGCCCTTGGCAGAAGACGTACGTTCGCTCGCATTGAATCCACCAGAGGATCAAGCTTGGTCCGCGCTTTCGCACGCACTTCTAATGAACACGGCCCGGCGCGACCATTTGGAGAAACGCATACGGCCAGCTCTAGAGCAGGGCACATGGGTCTTGTGTGACCGGTTCGCGGATTCGACGCGCGCTTATCAAAGTGTGGATGGTGTCCCTGTGGAAACATTGCTGGCGCTTGAGCAGATTGTCGTCGGTGAAACCAAGCCAGATTTGACGCTCATTCTCGATGCCAATCCCGTGTCTCTCGCGGAAAGACGCCAAGCCCGCGGAACGGAGGATGTGTTCGAAGCGAAAGATCTCGCCTTTCATCAGAATATCCGAGCGGCTTTCTTAGCCATCGCGGAAGCCGAACCTGAACGGTGCCGCGTGATCGATGCGCTGCAATCGCCGGCGCAGGTCTTGGCCGACGCAGTGAGCGCTATTGATCAATGGCTGGCGACCATATGAGCGCGGCGTTTCCACTCATCGGGCATCAAGCCTCGATTACTCGGTTTGTGAGAGCCCGAGAGTCCGGACGGCTACATCACGGCTGGATTTTCCAAGGCCCCTCAGGCATTGGCAAGTCCATCCTTGCGCGGCGTATTGCGGGATGGATGTTGGGGGCAGCGTCAATGGATGCTGACCTGGATGATGAGACGATGCAGTTGGTTCAATCCGGCGGACACCCCGATTTGAAATGGGTCGAACGTGGATTGAATGATAAAGGCAAGCTGCGGCAAGACATAACCGTCGATCAAATTCGTGAGCTGAATCAATTTTTCCAACTCCGACCGGCGCTATCCGGTTGGCGCGTTGGCATCATCGACTCGCTCGACGAGATGAATGTTTCGGGCATGAACGCCCTGTTGAAGACGCTTGAAGAGCCGCCCAAGAACGCGCTGCTCATATTGATATCGCACGCCACACAGCCCATCCTGCCGACCATTCGGTCGCGGTGTCAGGTCTTGCGCTTATACCCGCTAAACGAAGACGACACGCGCGCTGTATTGGCGCCACAGGAGGTGGATACGGAACTGGCGCTCGATCTCGCCCCCGGGCGACCGGGATATGGTATCGCACTGTCGCAAACGGCTGGCGCGAAGGCGGTGCAAACCGCGCGGGCGTTGCTTCGGAATGTCCGAAAACCGGCCAGCGGCGTCGTTTCCGCGGCCTTGAGTTCGACACTGGTGGATGACGGCTCACTCCAGGCGTTCACGGATACATTGATGCATTGGGTGGCCGAGAAAGCCGATGAGGAACCGGAACTGAGCGCAACTTGGCTTGCCATGCACGAGGTCCGCACAACAGCTGATACGCTCAACCTGACCCCGCTTCAAACCGCGACAAAGCTGTTTTCAGTCTTGCAAGATGGCGTGAAGGCTGTAAGCGCCTGACGCCATGTTTGACACGCACGTAAATCTTCACGCCGAAGCCTATGACGAGGATTTGGGCGAGGTCCTCACGCGCGCCCGCGCGGCCGGGGTCTCTCGTATGCTCGCAATATGCGAACGTCTGGATAGTTTTCCGCGGGTCAAAGCGATCGCTGACGATAATGTCGATATTTGGTGCAGCGTTGGGACACATCCTCATCATGCGAAGGATTTTGTCGACACCGTTCCCGCAGACTTGATCGCCCGCGCTCGAGATCCAAAGGTGGTCGCGATTGGTGAAACCGGGATGGATCTGCATTATGGATACAGCCCCCAAGACCAACAAGAAGCGAGTTTTCGAACGCACATCACCGCGGCAAGAGAAACCCAATTGCCGCTCATCGTGCACACGCGCGAAGCGGATGATTTGACCGCTGAAATTTTGGAAGATGAATACGCGAAGGGGTCGTTCCCGATCTTGCTGCATTGCTACACAGGTGGCCCGGATCTATGCCAGCGGGGATTGGCGCTGGGCGCTTATGTATCAGTATCGGGAATTCTGTCGTTCAAAAGTGCGAAAGAGGTGCGCGCCGTCATTAAAGACGTGCCATTGGACCGCGTCATCCTTGAAACAGATTGCCCCTATCTTACGCCAATGCCGTATCGTGGTCGCCGCAATGAACCCTCTTATTTGCCCTATGTGGCCGATGCCTTGGCAGATTTGCATGGTCTTACGCGCGAAGAGGTCGGACAAATGTGCGAGACAAATGCACTCAACCTGTTCCAGCGCGTGTCATGACGAATAGGCGCATTCAATTGACGCTGCTTGGCACCGGCTCGTCTGGCGGCGTGCCGCGAGTCGGGGGCGACTGGGGGGCATGCGATCCATCTGAACCGAAGAATCGTCGGCTGCGGTGTTCTGCTTTGGTCCACGTTTGGGATGCAGACACGCCAGAGGTCCGCACAACGGTATTGATCGACACCTCGCCAGACATGCGCGAACAATTGCTGGCCGCAGACGTCACTCGACTGGATGCGATTGTCTTTACGCATGATCATGCCGATCAAACCCATGGCATTGATGATGTCCGCGCACTGGCCATTCGCAATCGCGCCCGGGTCAAAACCTATATGGATGCGCCCACGGCCAGCACCCTCGTGCCAAAATTCAAATATGTATTCGAAGGCGCCAATGGCTATCCTTCGCTCTATGATATCCAGCCGGAAATTGAGCCTTATCAATCATTCTCCATTGATGGCCCGGCGGGGCCTATAGAATGGCTGCCGGTTGACCAGGAGCATGGTTATATTCGCTCACTCGGCTTTCGAATTGGTAATATCGCCTATTGCAATGATTTGAATGGTTTGCCCGACGCCTCGATGGAACGCCTGCAAGACTTGGATCTATTGGTGATAGACGCGTTGCGATACACGCCGCATCCGTCACATGCGACAGTGGATGAGGCTTTGGCGTGGATCGAGGCCTTGCGCCCAGCGCGCGCCGTGCTGACCAATCTGCATGTTGATTTAGACTATGCCACGCTCAAGCGCGATCTGCCCGATGGGATCGAGCCAGCATTTGATGGTTGGACCTATGAGGGGGCGTTCTAAGCGGGTTCTGTAAGTGCCTGTACCATCTTGCCGACAGCGCCATAATCCGTCTTCCCAGTGCCAAGAACTGGCACTTCCTCAACATGGAAGACTTTTCGCGGCACGGACAATTCCGAAACGCCGTGCGATTGGCACCAGGCGAGCAGGGCACTGCGATCAGCATCTGCTGCGGTGGATAGAAGGACGATCTGCTCGCCTTTACGTGGGTCAGGAATAGCCGCTGCGGCGTGCATCTCATCCGGCCATATCGCACTCGCGCAATTTTCCACGACTGCAAGTGAGACCATTTCACCGCCGATTTTGGCGAATCGCTTCACCCGGCCCATGATGCGGATGCAATTGTCCTCATCCATGATGCAGATGTCGCCTGTATCGTGCCAACCATCGGTCGGCGGTTCGATCACGCCGGGCGCAGATGAGCGCATATAGCCCATCATAATATTCGGCCCGCGAATGCGAAGCTTGCCGCCTTCTTCAATGCCTTCGACGGGGACCAATTCATATTCCATGTCGGACATTAAGCGGCCAACCGTTCCTGGCTTGTTGAACTCCATCGTGTTCGCAGCGACCACGGGCGCAGCTTCGGTTGCGCCATAGCCTTCCAGGATTTCAATCTCGAACTTTTTGCGCACAAAAGCACGGGTCTCGTCGCGCACCCGCTCGGCGCCGCAGACCGCAAGGCGAATACTATCCATGGCGCCTTCTTTGGCGACGCGCGCATATTGGCCGATGAAAGTATCGGTTGCGAGCAAGATCGTGGCGCCCGTCTCTTCGATCCGACCCGCAATTTCTCTCGGTTGCAGCGGGCTCGGATGAAAGACGGCCTTCACGCCTGCAATGATCGGCAGAATGGCACCGACTGTGAGCCCAAAACAGTGAAAGGTCGGCAGTGGGTTGAAGACAATGTCTTTGGCGGGATCGAGACCAATGTGCGATCGCACTTGCTCAACATTCGCGACGATATTGTGGTGTGACAGGACCACGCCCTTAGGTTCGCCCTCAGTGCCTGACGTAAACAAGACGACGCCTGGCTTTTTGTAACTTTGGCCGCGGTGAAACAGGCTGGGCAAGATGGGGCCGAGGCCGCCTGCAACCTTATCCATGAGCCCAAGGTTTTCGCGCACGTCCTCAAGATAGATAAATTCCGCGACATCTTCTAACTCCGCGATCAGCGGTTCGAGGCCGCCTAACTCTACAAACTTATGGGCAGTGACGATTTTGGAGATTTTGCCAGCCTTCATCGCTGACTTGATGTTCGCTGAACCAGCAGTGAAATTCAGCATGGCTGGTAAGCGTCCGGAGGCCAAAACGGCGCAGAATGCGATAACCGCGCCAGCCCCTGTCGGCAGCATAATTCCGACGGTCTCATCACGTTTGAATTTCTTGCCGAGCGCTGAGCCCAGCGCGAAGGACCCACGCAGGATGGTCTTATAATCGACTTCGGTGCCATCACCATCGACAATGGCCACCGTTTTGCCACCAAACTCTTTGGCGGATCGCACCACGGCTGAGAAGATATCGGTTTTCGCGCGATTGGCGCGCCACGGTAGAGGAGCTGGAATAGTTGTATCCGTCATCGGGGACTCAGTTCTGATCGATTACGTGTTTGCAACAAAGTGTCACACTGAGTGAACGGTGCAAGTATTTTCGCTGCAATTCGTCACCTACTGCATAGGCGCTATGTCGCTCTGACGCTTGCAGATTTCGCCAATTCCCTCCATTTATGGGCGATGGCAACGATCATAGATAATAAGCCCAAGTTCCGGCATCCGGAGAAACGCAATCGGCCAGATACGCCGATTTTGCGCAAACCGGACTGGATTCGCGTCAAAGCGCCGACGTCTAAAGGTTATTCTGAAACCCGCGAAATTGTAAAATCCAAGGGCTTGGTGACGGTCTGTGAAGAGGCGGGCTGCCCCAATATTGGTGAATGTTGGGACAAAAAGCACGCCACGATGATGATTATGGGCGACACCTGCACGCGGGCGTGTTCATTCTGCAATGTGATTACTGGCAAACCTGCGCCACTCGACTTGGACGAACCGCGCCGGGTCGGTCTCGCCGTCGCCGAAATGGCATTAGAGCATGTGGTCATCACCTCGGTCGACCGCGATGATTTGGACGATGGTGGAGCGATGCATTTCGTTCACACGATCCAATCCATCCGAGAGGCGTCGCCGAGCACGACAATTGAGATTTTGACCCCAGACTTCCTGCGCAAAGACGGTTGGGAAGCGAAAGTCATCGATGCCAAGCCGGACGTCTTCAATCACAATCTTGAAACTGTGCCACGTCTCTATCTCTCAATCCGCCCGGGTGCACGCTATTTCCATTCCTTGCGCCTGCTGGAGAAAGTCAAAGAGCGTGATCCGTCCCAGTTTACCAAATCGGGGCTCATGGTCGGGCTTGGCGAAAGCAAAGAAGAAGTGATGCAAGTGATGGACGATATGCGCTCAGCTGGCATCGATTTCCTGACCATTGGCCAATATTTACAACCTACTCGAAAGCATGCCGCTGTGGATCGCTATGTCACACCGGATGAGTTTGCCGCTTATGAAGAGATTGCCCGATCCAAAGGGTTCCTCATGGTCTCGGCCTCACCATTGACGCGGTCGAGCTATCATGCGGGCGAAGACTTTGCCCAGCTGCGCGCCGCGCGCGAGGCCCAATTGGGACAGAATGCCTAGAGTCTCTGAACAAGTCCTCATTCCGCATAGCGCCGACAATTTATACGAATTGGTCCGCGACATTCGCCGCTATCCCGAATTTATTCGCTGGATACGGTCCGTTGAGGTGGAAGACGAAGCCGGTGATGCGCACAGCAAATATACATGTTTGGGGACAGCTGCTGTCCATTTTAAAGGCTTCGATGAGCGGTTCTCCACGCATGTGATCGGCGATCCGGAAGCGCGTAAGATTGAGGTTAAACTCAAGCGCGGACCCTTCCGCCACTTACGTAATCGCTGGCAGTTCGACCCGCGCGGTGATGGCAAAACGCGTGTGCATTGTTTCATCGATTATGAGTTTAAAAACCCCGTGCTCGGCTTACTTGCGCGGACCAATACACGACTCGCGGTTGAGAAGATTATCGGTGCGTTTCGCGCCGAAGCCGACCGTCGTTTCGTTTAGCGCAAGCGCTCATCTGCGGCGATCGTAGACGCGATAAATCCGCCGCCCAAAATCCGCGTTGAGCCACTGGCATCATAGAGAACGCTCGCTTGGCCGCGGGCAACCCCTTCTTCGGGGGAGTCGAACCAGACCGTTGGCGCACCATCATGGAAGCCGAGCCGCCCCGGGGCCGGCTCACGCGTTGAACGCACGCGCACCAAAACGGGCTCACCACGCTCGCAAGCGCTTTCCAGTGTGCCATCGCCAAGCCAGTTTAGCTCTTCCATCGTCAAGCCTGCCGTGAGCAGCGCTTCTCTCGGTCCAACGATGACTTGCCGGGCTGGGGCATCGATTTTCACCACGAATAGTGGATCTCCCGTGGCGACCCCAAGACCGCGACGTTGCCCAATCGTATAATGAATGACGCCCTCATGTGAGCCAAGGACGCGACCATCGAGATGCACGATCTCGCCACTGCGTCCCGATCCGGGGCGTAGTTTCTCAACGACTTTTGCGTAAGAGCCTTCGGGGACGAAGCAGATATCCTGGCTGTCCGGCTTGCTGGCCACAGGCAGGGCAAAATGATCCGCCAGAGCGCGCACTTCTGTCTTCGGCAAGTCGCCGAGCGGGAAGCGCACATAGTCGAGTTGCTCGGACGTTGTCGCGAACAAGAAGTAGGATTGATCGCGGCTGGCATCTGCGGCGCGGTGAAGCTCTGGACCCGATGTGCCGTCTTCACGGCGAATATAATGTCCCGTCGCCAAACAGTCGGCGCCAAGGTCTTTCGCAGTGCGCAAGAGGTCGGAGAATTTCACGGTTTGATTGCAGCGAATGCAAGGGATCGGTGTCGCCCCGGACAGATACGTGTCGGCGAAATCATCCATCACTTGCTCTTTGAAGCGGCTTTCATAATCGAGCACATAATGTGGGATGCCGATTTGGTCGGCGACATTGCGCGCATCATGAATATCTTGCCCTGCACAGCAGGCGCCCTTTTTCTCAATCGCCGCGCCATGATCATAGAGCTGTAAAGTGATGCCAATCACTTCATAACCGCGCGCTGCCAGTAGGGCCGCAACGACAGAAGAGTCGACGCCGCCCGACATGGCTGCAACCACTCGCGTTTCAGAGGGCGGTTTTGCAAAGCCAAGCGCGTTCAGGGCGCCTGGCGCGGGATCAGGCTCGCGATCTGCGAGCGCAGTTAAATCAATCATATCAGTCTCCCAACGGGTTCAAGGCCCGCAGCAGATGGGTTTGCCGCGTATATAGGCGGGTGATCGCATTATCGCCAGGGGGCAATCACCGCGTCCCGTTCGGCTCAAAGTATTGCGTCATCACTGCGCAAAATTGACCCAAAAGAAAAATGATTGGAGCCCAGGCTTTTATCACCAAACGCAAAAGCGTAAGGGTGTTTCATGGATGCAGAGTCTAACAATACTGAAACTCAACTTGTGAAGCAGCGTCGAAGGATGCGCGGCATTGCGACCTTCTTTATCATTGTTTCGGTCATCGCCACACTCGGGATTATTGTCCTATTAGCGTCGGATAACGCGGTCTACACGGATGCGGACCTGTACTCGCGCCTAGCCCTCGTGGTCGGATGCTTTTTTGGCGCAATCGCAGCATGGCACAGTTCGCGTGTGGGGGCGGTCAGTGTCGTGCTTGTGCAGTCTGTCTCACCTTTACTTGGGCTGATTGGCGCAGAGCAATTAAACGCGGCGGAGTATTCGCGCTCACTTCTATATGTCGCGCTATCGCTCTTCATGACGGTCAGCGCGTTTCGTTATGTCAGTTTAAGTGAAGGCTTAGATCGCGACATTGGCGGGAGCGCTGTTGTGCGCTGGATCGGAAAATCCGTGAATGCCAGCATTGTCGCCTTTTTTGGATTAGGTGTCGCAGCCTTGGCAAATGGCACCACGATTAAGGTGCTTAAAGGCAGCGAAATATCAGAGCAGCATTTGCAATGGCTGTCGGAGAAAGAGTTCCTCTTCGAAAATGAAACGCCGCTTTATTTCTATATGGATGGTGTTTTTTCGATTGATGAGGGCGGATCATTATTGACCGATCAATATGTTGGCGGATGGTGGCAAGAGAATAACCAGCTCCAATCCAGCTGGGTGAAACTGGGAGAGATCTGCAAGGTCGAACAGACAATTGAAGGCAGCTGGTGGGAGGACGCTGATTATCGCGTCCATGGTCCGGGGGAAGAGTCTTGGGTTGAGCTTTGGTTGTCCGTAGAGGAGAATGTGCACACGCATTTTATCTCGCGCATGAAGTCGATCAATAATCGCTTGATGACCCCTGAAGTCCAAAAGTTTTGCGATGAAGGTCGCCCCATCGACTGGCAAGAGATTGCCGCCATGAATGGCATTTCTTCTGAAGTCGTAGGGCCAGATCAGGTTTCCGAAAGCCAAAAGCAATGGCTACGCGAAAACGATTATCTGATGGAGGATGAAACCATGCTCCATTTTTTCTCATATGGTCACTATTCGATTGAGGAGGGCGGCGTTCTGCTCACCGATGTCTATTTTGGCGGTTGGTACAAAATTGATGGCGAGCCCGGAGCCTATTGGGGTGAATTAGGGACGCTATGTTCGATCACGCGTCTCGACGACTCTGTCGGCGAGACGCGCGTGCTTTATAAAGTGGTCGCATCAGACAATGGCGGCATTCAGCTGTCGCTGCCGAAAGCGGGGGAGGGGGTCGACCAAATGATCGCGCAAACGCTGACACTGAACGACGCCGCTATGACCGATGAAGCCAAAACCGCTTGCGCGGCGATTGCTGAGGAAAGTTCAGAAGGCTAAGCCGTGAAGAAGGGCCGATCGCCCGCGATGGTTACGCGCTCCATGATCCGAATGTTCGGGAAATAGTCGCTCGCAGCATAATGCTGGCAAGCGCGATTGTCCCAGAAGGCGAGAGAGCCAGGCGCCCATCTGAAGCGGCACTGATATTCAGGCAGCCATGCACGGCGATAGAGATAGTTCAGCAATTCATCGCTCTCGGCCCGGTCCATGCCGACAATATGGTCAGTGAAGGCAATATTGACGTATAGAAGCCGCTCGCCGGTTTCTGGATGGGTGCGGATGACAGGATGCTCTTGCGGTGGGAACTTGTCGTGGAGGGCAGAGGCTTCCTTGTTCAATCGGCGGGAGAATACGCGCGCAATGTCGTGCACCGCCGTCATGTCGCATAAGCGCTCTTTGAGATCATCTTCGAGATCGTTGTAGGCCATGACCATGTTGGAGAAGAGCGTGTCACCGCCGATTTCAGGCAGCTCTATGGCGCGCAAGATTGAACCCAGTGACGGTTCTGCGCGCCAAGTGACATCGGAATGCCAATTATTCTCTTGGCCTTTCGAATTCGCTCCATGTGCGATCCGAAGCACTTCAGGATTGGGTTGATCTTTCGGGGTCGCCGGGTGGATTTCGAGATCGCCAAAACGGCTGGCAAATTCGATATGGCGCTCACGTGTCAGATCATGCTGGTCGCGGAAGAAAACGACTTGATACTTTAACAAGGCGGCGCGTACTTCTTCGATCAAAGTGTCGTCAAAATTGGCGAGGTCTGCCCCGATCAGTTCGGCACCAATTGCGGGCGAGAGCAGTCTCGGTTCAAACTTGGTGAATTCTGTATTGGCGTCGTAAGCCATGTTACCTCCCATATTGTTCTTTTTCGAGATCGTAACATAGAGGCTGGCTAAGCCCTAGACCTGTTTCAAATTTGGGCCTGGATCAGATTTAGGGCCGCCTCAACCGTGGCCATTCGAATCTCGTGACGTCCAATATCCCCGAGCGTCAGCATTTCGTGGATCATGGCCTTATTTTCGCGTGCGCAGGCGAGATGCACAGTGCCAACGGGTTTCATCGGTGTTCCGCCGCCCGGTCCTGCGATCCCCGTCACAGCAATGGCGAGATTGGCCCGGCTTTGCTCCATCGCGCCTTCCGCCATGAGGCGCGCGACCGGTTCAGAGACGGCCCCATAATCGGCGATCACGTCGCCAGCGACGCCTAGTACTTCGGCCTTTGCCGCGTTGGAATAAGTCACAAATCCACGCTCTAGAACTTTTGAAGATCCCGCAAATTCCGTGAACAGCCCGGCGATGAGGCCCCCTGTGCAACTTTCTGCCGTGGCGATTCTTACCCGGCGCTCCATCGCTTGATCCATGGTGAGTAGGGCGAGATTTCGGATACGATCTGGGAACATAGGACCTTCTTATTCTTCTAACCGGACCGGTGATAAAACAGCGCTGGCTTGCGCGGCAATACCTTCTTTACGTCCTGTGAAGCCAAGCCCTTCTGTGGTGGTGGCTTTGACGCTGATCGCGTCGAGTGCGAGCCCCGTCACGTCGGCGGTGGCCTGCCGCATCGCTTCGCGGTGCGGTTTCACTTTCGGCGCTTCACATATCACTGTAATGTCACAACTGCTGAGCGCCCAGCCGGATGATCGCGCAATGTCCACGGCGTGACGCAAGAATACCGACGAGTCGACGCCGCGCCATTGCGGATCGGTCGGCGGGAAATGGTCGCCAATATCGCCGAGCGCCGCGGCCCCGAGAATCGCATCGGTGAGGGCGTGCCAGGCTACATCTGCATCAGAATGGCCGGCGAGTTTTTTGTCATATGGGATCTTCACCCCGCAAAGTATGACACCATCCCCCGGCTCAAAGGCATGAACGTCAAATCCTGTCCCTAAGCGCGGTGGATCATTGCGTGGCATTAGCAGTCTTTCTAGCGTTTTGAGATCATCCGAATAGGTGATTTTTCCCAGTCTTTCATCTCCGTCAATAAGGCGCACAGTGCCACCCATAGCCTCAATCGCGGCCAAATCGTCGACCAAGTCTTCCGCCTTACCGAGCGCAGCTGAGATCATTTCAAAACCAAAGGCCTGCGGTGTCTGTACACGGTAGAGGTTTGATCGGTCGACGTCTGAAACGCTTCCCTTGTTTTGCCGTTTGAGCGCGTCCGACACCCTCAGTGCCGGCGCCGCAGCATCAGCGTCTTGTAACGCGGCCATCAATGCGCTGATCATATTGCGCGTCAAACCTGGGCGGGCGGCATCATGGATAAGTACCGCCTGTGTGCGGTTTGGGTCGCATGCAGAGAGCCCCGCTTTGACTGATTCTGTCCGGGTTGCGCCCCCTTCAACAATGACCGTCGTCGGGGGGCAGAGTGGGGTATAAGTTTCAGCCTCGCCAGACGGAACAACGAGAACGGTTTGCTCAATGTCGTCATGCGCTGCGAACGCCTTCAGCGACCATTGAAACACCAGCCTATCGCCGAGCTGTCGCAATTGTTTGGGCACACCAGCACCGGCCCGTTCGCCGCGCCCGGCGGCAACAATAATGGCTGCAATAGACATGTTGGCTGCATAACTGTTTGCGATAAAAAAGCCACAGGCGTTGCGCGTTTGCATTGCTGAAAGTCAGTGCCAAGCTTTTGTGCAGTGCAAAAATGTGATTTGACACTTCCGATGATGAAAATGCCCGCATTTCAGGCAGAAAAGGTATGGCTGGCGCCGATGTCCGGCTCAACCGATGCTGCATTTCGACGCCAAGCGGTCCGCTATGGCGCACCCATTGTGGTGTCTGAAATGGTCGCGGGGGAGGCGTTGGCCGCCGCGCGGCCTGATGTGGTGCGCAAAACATGTCGTCATGAGGGAAAGGGTCTGTGGGTCGTGCAACTCGCAGGACGTCGGCCCGAAGACATGCGCAAAGGTGCCGAAATCCTGGTCGATGCAGGCGTTGATGTCATAGATATCAATATGGGTTGCCCATCGCGCCAAGTGACGGGCGGCAATTCAGGGTCCGCCTTGATGCGCGAACCCGAATTGGCTTTGCAAATCGTCGAAGCGACGCTGGCGGGCGCCGGGTCGACGCCGGTGACGCTGAAAATGCGGCTCGGCTGGGACCATAATTGGTTGAACGCGCCGGAGCTCGCGCGTGCCGCGGTCGATCTTGGTGTGCAATTGATCACGGTGCATGGCCGGACCCGATGCCAATTCTATAAAGGCGAGGCGGATTGGCCCGCCATTCGCAATACGGTCGAGGCTTTGAATGTGCCGGTCATCGCAAATGGGGATATCCAGGATGTGAACAGCGCCTTGCGAGCCCAATCAGATTCGACGGCCTATGGCGTTATGATCGGCCGCGCGGCGATGGGGCAGCCTTGGTTGCTGGGTGAAATCGCGGCGCATTTTGACAACGTACCTTTCAAGACGCCGACTCTCGATCAGCAGGCGGATGGCCTGTGCGAGCAGATTGAAGACAGTTTGAGCCTTTATGGGGCATCGCTTGGTATTCGAATTGTCCGCAAACATATTGCGGCCCATGTCGATAAAGTTGCTTTGCCATTGAGTGAAACTGATCGAAGAGTGCAGCGCGGAGATCTTTGCCGGATCGGTGACCCGAAAAAGCTTCTGAATTCCATTCAAGCTCTATACGCGGGCGAGACATTACGGGTGGCGGCATGATGACTTCTTTGGATTTGGTTGGACTTGCGCCTTTCGCGCTGCTCGGCCTGGATGACCGACGACGGATCAGTGCCGCAAACCCTGAAGCGCAGGCTTTTCTAGGCCATTCTGAGCGCGCGATGTATCGTAAGCCGCTGAGTGAGATTTTGTTTCATGACTCACCGGTCTTCGGACTGATCGACAAAGCGCTGGAATTGCGCGGTGATGTCACCGCCCATGCGATTCCGATTAATGGTCCATCTCTTGGCCGGCAGCGGGTTTTGGATCTCCGACTACGCCCAGTTGAAGATGGCGGGCTGATCATTGGCATGATCGAAGCGGCGCAGACGCAGGTCGTAAACAATAATCCCGCGGGCGTTGCAGCCTTTGGCCGTATTTTAGGGCATGAAGTCAAAAACCCGCTCGCCGGAATTTCGGGTGCGGCACAATTGCTCTCTCGCACCGCGCGCGATGACCAAACCGCGATGATTGAGATCATTCAAAGTGAAAGTCGTCGAATTGAACGCTTGGTTTCGCGTTTGTCGGCCTTTGAGCTGTTTTCCGCGCCGGCGAAAGAGGAACTCAATATCCACGAGCTTCTCGACCGGGTGATCGCAGCGGAGGAAGCCGCGCATCAAGGGCGCGTCTCGATTGTGCGCCTTTACGACCCGTCTTTGCCACCGCTCATGGCGGATCAAGACCATTTGCACGAGGCGATACAGAACATTTTGCGCAATGCGGTCGAAGCGACAATCGCGCATACGCAAAGCCCACAAATTCAAATCGAGACCGCGTTTGAAACCAGTTTCGCAATTGCTCGCAAAGACGGAACGCAGCGGCTTGGCCGCGCAATCCGTGTTACGGTTGAGGATAATGGACCTGGTGTGCCGGCTGAGAAGAAGGCGCGCATGTTCGATATGTTTATGTCCTCCAAATCCGGCGGCCGCGGGCTAGGTCTGAGCGTCGTCAATGAAATCATTTCGGCGCATCAAGGCCGTATCAAAGTCGACAGCAAACCAGGCCTGACCCGCTTTTCAATTTTTCTGCCCCTCCCAAGAATGTAAAAAATGACTCAAAAAACTGTTCTCCTCGCAGAAGACGATGCCAGCATCCGATTGATCGTAAATCAAACTTTGGTGACCGCCGGCTATACCGTGCGCGCCACCAGCTCACCGGAAGCGCTCGAGCGCTGGGTGCGCAATGGCGAAGGGGATATTGTCGTCACAGATGTCTATCTGACTGACACGCCGATTTTTGAACTATTGCCGTCATTCAAGCTGGTCCGGCCAGACCTTCCGGTCATCGTAATGAGTGGCCAGAACACCATCCTGACCGCAGCTTCAGCTGCGCAACATGGTGCTTATGACTATCTGCCAAAGCCGTTTGATATTGATCAGCTCACCGACCTGGTTGATCGCGCTTTGACGGACACCAAACCGGCCGCAACTTCTGCGGCGAAACGAGTCGATTCCGACGCGTCGAATAGCGGTTTGCCCTTGGTGGGCCGCTCGGCTGTGATGCAGGATGTGTATCGGACCATTTCTCGGGTGATGAACACTGACCTAACTGTGTTGATTGAGGGCGAGTCGGGGACGGGTAAAGAGCTTGCGGCGCGCGCCATTCACGATCTTGGGCAAACGCGGTCTGGGGCATTCTATTCGCTCGACCTCGCAACCAGTGCAGCGCAAGATGTCAGCGGTGAGTTGTTTGGCACGGAGACAAAACCTGGCATCGCGTACGATCGTGAAGCCACGATCTATCTTGATGAGGTGGGCGATCTCTCCCAAGAGGCGCAAACCCAATTGGTTAAACTGATGCGCGAAGAGGGGGGTGCGAGGATTGTTGCTTCGACCCGTCAGCCGCTGTCGGCTTTGGTTGAATCGGGCGATTTTCGTGAAGACTTATATTACCGAATGAATGTGGTGCGCATTGAAATGCCGCCGCTGCGCCGCCGCAAAGAAGACATTCCAGAACTGGTAAAGGCCTTCCTCATTCGCGCAGAGGGCCGAGGATTGGCGCAGAAACAGGTCGCCCAACCGGCCATGGATTTGATGACGGCTTATGATTGGCCCGGCAATGTGCGCGAGTTGGAGAATTTGATCTTCCGTTTGGCCGCGCTCAGCCCGGACGCGACCATTTCTCAGCGAGATATCGAACGCGAATTGCGGGCCGAGTCCTTAAAGGAGCTCAGCCCTGAGGCCTCACTTGAGAGCGAGATTGAAACGCTCCTTCATCGCTATGTCATGGCGGACCTATTGAAGGGCGGAGAGGGTGAAGAAAAGATCTATCAATCCGTCCTCGAACAGGTGGAGCGCCCGCTGATAAAGCTCGCTCTCAGTGTCACTTCGGGAAACAAGCTTCGAACGGCGGCGCTGTTAGGCGTCAATCGCAATACATTACGAGCGCGTATGACTGTGCTGGGAATGACAGAAGACTGATTGACGCAAAGTCGAACTGTTGCTCTAAATCATCAGTGTTGCTGATTAGCGACAGTGTTGATTAGAGGCCCAACATTGGCATCAGGCGTATTGGCTACTCTTCGCAGGAATGGCGGACTTTGGTTCCAAGGTCTGTTTGTTTTGGCTGGCGTGATCAGCGCCGGGGCGACGATTATTGCTTTGGGTCGAAGCAGTCCCACGGATGATATTCCTGAAGGGTTGCTGACCTTATTGGCCACAAACCTCGTCATCCTGTTCGCTTTGGCTTGGATGATTGTTTCGCGCTATCGCGCCATCCGCAGAAATCCAGATCTGGCGAGTGGAGGGCGACTGACGCGCCGGTTCATGGTCTTGTTCGGCACGGTGGCGATGATCCCAGCCATCATCGTGTCATTATTCCTCTGGCTGACGATTAGTCGCGGCATTGATACTTGGCTGGGTGACACAGTTCTCACACTCGTGGATGAATTCGCCACCATTACCGCGGAAAGCGGCGAAGAGTTTGCCTTCCGTTTCGAGGCGGACGCGCTCGCCGTGGCGGATGATGTCGATGCGGCCGCTGAAGGGTTCGAGGCGGATCCAGAAACGTTTGAAACGATTTTAAGCTTGGTTGCGACCTATCGAGATTTTTCCGCGGCCTATATCATTGATCGCAATGGCTTCCGAATGGCAGAGGCGCAAATTGTATCGCCCACATTCTCCTATGCGCCCCCGAGTCCGAATGATTTTATCGATGCCGATCGCGGCGAGACGGTTGCTGTCCTGCGTCAACAAGCTGGCTATACGTTCGCGCTGAGAAAGCTGTCCAATTTCAATGAGAGCTATCTCTTCCTCATTCGTCCGATCAATCCGGAACTGTTTACGCGCCTCGACCGCGCACGCGCGGCGCAGCAACAATATCAATTGGCGCAAGAGCGAAGCATGGAAATTCAGACGCTCTTCGTCGTCGCCTATTTGCAAATTGTGGCGCTTGTTCTCTTGCTGTCGGTACGATTGGCGCAAGAGATCGCGGATCGTATTTCGCGGCCGATCAGTCGTCTCGCCGTCGCGGCCCTCGAGGTCAGTGAAGGACGCCGCGGTGTCGAAGTGCCCTTGCCCGAGCCTGAAGACGAAGTGCGCGTCCTCTCCAATTCGTTCAACCAGATGACACGTCAATTGGATGAAAGGCGGGATGATCTGGTCTCAGCACGGGAAGAGGCGGAACAACGTCGACGGTTTCTCGAAACCCTCCTGGTCGAGCTGAGCTCTGGCGTTATTCGGCTTGATGCCGATGGTATCGTGACCATTGCCAACCGATCCGCAGAAAATTTGCTGAATTTGGGTCAATTGGAAGGGCGCCCGCTCTCGGAAGTCAGTCCGGATCTATGGGTGCAAGTCCAACAAGCACAAGCGCAGCGCAGCCAGGATGACACGTTCATCAATCTGATGACCGAAGACGGCCTGCGCCATGTTCGGCTGAAAGTCACTCCAGACTCTGTCGAGGGGTTTGTGATTACGCTGGACGACGCAACCCGCTTGATTTCGGCGCAGCGCCAATTGGCTTGGCGCGATGTCGCGCGGCGAATTGCACACGAAATTCGAAACCCCCTGACACCGATTCAGCTCTCCACGGAGCGTATCCGCCGTCGCTATGGTGACCAGATCAGTGACGAGGATGGAGTGTTCGAGCGCTGTATCAATACGATTTTGCGGCAAGTCTCTGACATCGGTCGTATGGTTCAAGAATTCTCCGACTTTGCCCGGATGCCGAAGCCAACGCCAAGTCGGTTTGATCTCGCCGCTTTGATCACGGACGTGGTTTTCGCGCAGCGCGTTGTGAATCCGGACTTTAAGTTCAGTCTCAGTCTCCCGCAGGGCGGATTGTCCATGCTTGGCGATGAGAGATTGCTTGGCCAGGCCTTCACAAATATCGTTAAAAACGCTGCCGAAGCGCTCTCTTCCCGACCAGAATCGACCGAGACGCAAGGCCAGATTTCGGTTTCGGTCGTCCCCGGCGAAGATGATGGATTAATCGTCATTCTGATTGAGGATAATGGGCCGGGCTTCCCGCAGGATGCACGCGAACAATTGCTCGAGCCTTATGTCACCGCCCGCGAAGGTGGAACTGGCCTGGGTCTTGCGATCGTCAATCGCGTTATCATGGACCATGGTGGAAGCGTGCAATTACTCGAACCAGATCACGGGGCCCGGGGGGCAATCGTGAAAATCGTTTTGCCGTTGAGTTTGGCAACAGACTCCAACGCAAAGGACCAGCCTTTGGAGCTAGCTAATGAGCACTGATATTCTTGTCGTAGACGACGAACCAGATATCCGCGAACTGATCGCCGGCGTCTTGGAAGATGATGGCCATGGGGTTCGCACAGCCGCCACTGCGGAATCGGCAATCGAAGAGGTCCGATCCCGTACACCGAGCTTGGTGGTCTTGGACGTCTGGTTGCAGGGCAGCGACATGGACGGTCTGTCCGTGCTCAAATATCTCAAAGCGATCGACCCGCTCTTGCCGGTGATTGTGATTAGCGGCCATGGCAATGTCGAAACCGCTGTCGCTGCAATACGGCGCGGCGCCTATGATTTCATTGAGAAGCCGTTCAAGGCTGACCGATTGCTCCACTTGGTGTCACGAGCGATTGAATCAGCGAAACTGAAGCGCGAAAATGAAACGCTACGCACGCATAATTTCTCAGTCTCAGAGTGGATTGGTGATAGCGGCGCCGCGCAAGCCTTGCGAGCACATATTGAAAAAGTCGCGCCGACCAATTCGCGCGTGCTCGTCTCTGGCGAAGCAGGTGTTGGAAAAGAGCTTTGCGCCAAACTCATCCACGATCACTCTCGCCGTGCCGGTGGGCCGTTTGTCGCGGTGAATGCTGCCAATATCGCGCCAGAGAAAATGGAACGCGAACTGTTCGGCGAAGAAGATTCGTCTGGCATGCCGGTTAAGATTGGTGTGTTTGAACAAGCCCATGGCGGTACGCTTCTGCTCGACGAAGTTGGCGACATGCCGCTCGGAACACAAAGCAAGATTTTACGGGTTTTGACCGAACAGCGTTTCCAGCGTGTGGGTGGGGGGTCTGATGTGAAAGTGGATGTCCGTGTGATGTCGTCTTCGACGCGCGACCTTGAAAAAGCGATCGAGGCGGCAGCCTTCCGAAAGGATCTATATTATCGATTGAATGTGGTGCCATTGTCAGTGCCATCCTTGGCGGAACGTCGGGATGATATTCCGGATCTGGTCGAATATTTCAGTGCGCGAATTGCGGATTCATCGGGTCTGACCCCACGCGTTTTCAGCAAGGAGGCGATTGCCGTCCTGCAATCCATGAATTGGCCCGGAAATGTTCGCCAATTGCGCAATGTCGTTGAGCGCGTGCTTATCCTATCGCGCGACAGCAGCGAGCAAACGGTGAGCGTTGAAGAGCTTCCGCTGGATCGAAGCAGTGACGAAACCGGCGATGCGATGGGCGTTTCAGCTGATTTTGTCGGTCTGTCCTTGCGCGATGCGCGCGAGCAGTTCGAGCGGGATTATTTGACCCTTCAAATCACCCGGTTTGACGGCAATATTTCGCGTACAGCTGAGTTTATTGGCATGGAACGCTCGGCTCTACACCGAAAATTAAAGGCCCTTGGGGTAAACGCATCTGCGAGTCGTACGGATAATCGTTAGATGCGTGTGATTATTTGTGGAGCTGGCCGCGTAGGGCAGGGCATTGCTCGGCGTTTGGCGCACGAGCACCACGACATCATCATGATTGATGAGAACCATGATCTGATCGAGCAAGTTCAGATCGATTTTGACGTGCGCGGCGTTGTCGGTCATGCGGGGCATCCGGATGTGTTGCGCGCTGCCGGTGCGGATGCGACCGATATGTTGATCGCCGTCACACACTTTGATGAGATCAACATGGTGATCTGCCAAGTCGCGGATACGCTCTTCTCTGTGCCGACAAAAATCGCGCGGGTCCGAGCTCAAGCCTATCTTGATCCTCGCAATGCCGAGCTGTTTTCAAAATCGGCATTACCGATTGATTTGATCATCTCACCTGAAATCGAAGTCGGGGAAGCGATCTTGCGCCGCATTCGTGCACCTAGCGCGACGTCTAGCATCTCGTTTCACGATGGCGAATTGCAGATTCTCGGCATGAAGGTCCGTGATGACAGCCCGCTTTTGGAGACGTCACTAGATCAGATCTCCGGCATATTCCCGGATTTAGGGGCACGTGTGGTTGGTATTACGCGCGGCAATAGCATCTTTGCGCCGCGTGGAAATGACCAGCTTCAACCGGGCGACATGGCCTATGTTGCGGTCACACGACGCTCGACCCCGCGCCTCAACAAATTGTTCAGCCGTGATGTCGAAGACCATAAGCGAGTGGTCATCATCGGGGGCGGCAATGTCGGCACTTATGTCGCCAGTCAGCTGGAGCGCGACGGCCGGGTGCGGGTCCGTATTGTCGAATCTGATGCTGCGAAAGCCGATTTGGCGGTCTCTTCGCTGAAACAAACGATCGTCATTCACGGGGATGGTTTGGCCCGCGACGTGTTGGAAGAAGCAGGCGCCGACCAAGCCGATATCGTGATTGCAGTAACGAATGACGACAAAACCAATATGCTGATCGGAAAGCTTGCCAAACAATTGGGGGCAAAGAAAACGCATGCCTTGGTCAATGATTATGAATTGATCGCGATCTCTCAGGATTTGGATATTGATGCGGTTCTTGATCCACGCGCTTTAAGTGTTTCCAAAATTCTGACCAAGCTGCGACGTGGGCGTATTCTCTCGGTTCAATCACTTCAGGATGGCGCGGCCGAAATCGCAGAGGGCGTAACGCTCGATTCCTCGCCACTGATTGGCAAACCCGTCGATTATGCAAATCTTCCAGATGGGGTGACCGCCGCCGCGATTATTCGCGATGATGAAGTTCTATTCCCGGATGCTCGTACCTTGGTCGAAACCGATGACCGGTTGCTCCTCTTCTACGAAAACAGCGCTACCCGCAAAGTCGAACAATTCTTCAGGGTCAGTGCGGACTTCTTCTAAGCGGGAGTGATCGATTGAACCATCTCGCTGTCGTTCGGGTTTTCTCCTTTATTATTCTTGGCTTCGCCACGTTGCTTGGAGTCTGTTTTCTAGTCGCCGTCGCGACGGGTGAAACGGAGCAATTAGCGGTGTTTGCCGGGACCGCCGTCAGTCTCGGCGCGCTCGCTTCGACGGTCATTTTGTTGACAGACAAACCGCAAAAACGCGCGCAAGCGCGGGATGGGCTGGCGGTCGCCTTATTGTTTTGGACCGTCGGAGGGATCATCGCTGCCATTCCCTTTGTCGATTATATCGGGACGCCAGATTTCCTGGCGGCGGTCTATGAGAGCATGTCCAATCTGACGACGACTGGTCATAGCCGGATCGATCCGATCGAAAATCCGATGCCGACCAGTATCTTTGTTTGGCGGGCCATGCTGCATTTAATCGGTGCGACAGCGAGCATCGCAATCGCGGCGAGCGTGTTTTCTGGAATGAACCTTGGCGGGCCAGGGGTTCATCGCAATCGGTTTTTCAGCGAACCAGACACGAGCTTCTTTGACCCAATTCTACGCATCATTCGGGTGAGCGGCGCTCTGGTGATTAGTTCAGCTGTGGTGCTCTCAGCCATTCTTCTCGCACTGGGCTTGGCGCCACGCGATGCCCTCGCGGGGGCCGTCAGCGCCGTCACCACGGGCTTAGTTGATCCTCTCTCGCATGATGTCGCGCCACAAGCGGGGCCGATCCATGCCTTCGTGTTGTGGCTGGGCTTGGTGATGGGCACGCTCGGATTGATCGCGGTTGATGGTGCCGGGCAGGGACGGTTGCGAGCGGTTCCCGTGGATCCTGAAACCCTGGCCTGGATTGGATCCCTAATCTTAATCACGTCACTTGCCTTTTTTGCGGGCTTGCCTCTGATCGAAAGCCTTGGTTGGGCAACCTCATCGCTTGCGACCAGTGGAATGGCCCTTTCGGATCCTCAGCAATTTGCGCGCTTGCCGATTGTCTTGGTTCTATTTCCAGTCTTGATCGGCGGATCGGCTTTGTCCGCCGCCGGCGGGTTCAAACTCGCACGGTTGATTGTTCTCAGTCGCCGAGTGGCGCTGGAATTTGTCCAGTTGGGCTATCGCGGTAGCATCAAAAATTTCAGCTTTCGTCGTCGCCGCCAATCCGACCGCACGGTGATGAGCGTTTGGGTCTACTTGGTCGGCTATATTGTCGCCTGTACGGTCGGAACCCTATTGCTCAGCGCAACCGGTTTGTCATTTGATGATGCGATCCGCGCTGGGATTGGCAGTCTTTCCAATGCGGGGCACATTCTTGCAGGGATGAATGCCGAACTGACTGGGATTGCCCAAATTTGTGTAATCCTCGGCATGATTCTTGGGCGTTTGGAGGTGATTGCGCTTCTTCCGGCATTGAATCCTTCATTTTGGCAAAGATAACGGCCCGATCGCTTGCCATTTGCCTGCAATCGTTATAGCCGCTGCAGTATAAGAGAAGGACAGGGAAAACATGTCTTCAGATAAAAAGCAGAACCTCCAGGACACATTTTTAAACGCAGTCCGTAAATCGAAAACACCTTTGACGATATTCCTCGTGAATGGTGTGAAATTACAAGGCGTTGTCACTTGGTTTGATAACTTTTGTGTGTTGTTGCGTGGCGACGGTCGCCCTCCGCAACTGGTTTACAAGCATGCAATTTCGACCATCGCACCAGGTGCACACGTGCAACTCTTCGACGAAGACGATAGCTAGGTCAGTTGACGCAAACACCCATTGAGTTGGAACAAAAGCCTGAAAAGGCTGGTATTATCATTCCATGGACTCTGACATCGGAGCGGACAAGCGAGGTGCGCCTCGAAGAGTCGGCCGGTTTGGTGGAAGCCCTTGGTTGTGAGTTGGAATTCATTCGGCCGGAAAATGTCCGCAAGCCGACGCCTGGCTATTTGCTCTCTGGCGGTTTGTTGGATCGGCTTGAAGCCGATGTGAAAGGGTATGACTGCTCCATCGTGATCATTGATGCAGCGCTGACGCCTATTCAACAGCGCAATCTGGAAAACCGGCTGGGCGTGAAAGTCATCGACCGAACTGGTCTCATTCTTGAAATTTTTGGTCTGCGCGCGAGGACGAAAGAAGGTCGCTTACAGGTCGAGCTCGCGCGCTTGCTTTATGAGCGTTCGCGCCTGGTGCGGACATGGACGCACTTGGAAAGACAACGCGGTGGCCGTGGCTTTCTGGGCGGACCGGGTGAAACGCAGCTAGAGGCGGATAAGCGGATGATCGACCGCGCCGTCGGGCGCCTGCGACGGGATCTGGCGGATGTTCAGAGGACCCGCCGCGTTCAACGTGCGGGGCGACGTCGCCGCGAAACACCCATTCTGGCTTTGGTCGGGTATACCAATGCGGGTAAGTCGACTTTGTTCAATCGGCTAACCGGCGCGGACGTAATGGCCAAGGACATGCCATTTGCGACATTGGACACAACCATTCGCAAACTCGAACTCCCCAATCTTGGTGATGCCAGCTTGATCGACACGGTTGGGTTCATTTCCGATCTGCCAACCCATTTGGTCGACAGCTTCCGGGCGACACTGGAAGAAGCGCTGGAGGCAGATCTCCTCGTGCACGTTCGGGATCGATCCAGCGATGCGGATGAGGAGCAAAAACAGGACGTGATGAAAGTTCTGTTCCAATTGTCCGATCTTGCCGGAGTTGATCTACCGCCAATAATTGAGGTTTGGAACAAGATTGACTTGGTTTCGTCGGAAGTGCGAGAGGGGCTTGAGGCCGAACGTGCCCGCCTGGCGGACGACATCATCGCGATGCCGGTTTCGTCCACTACGGGCGAAGGGATTGATTTCCTTCTCGCGCAGATTGAAGGCGTACTCGATCAAGGTCGAGCTCGAATTTGTGCGCGATTGACCAGCAAAGATGGCGCCTTGAGGGCGTGGCTGCACGAAAATACACAGGTTGAGAGCGAGACATTTGACGACATTGGCAATGCCGAACTCCATATCAGTGTCACGCGGGACGAGTTTGGCCGCCTGGCGACGAAATTCCCGCATGCTGCGGATCAATTCAGTCGGATAGAGGAAGTCCAATGAGCAAAGATATTCTGTTCCTGCTCGCACCTGGTTTCGAGGACAATGACCGCCGAGAATTCTGCCCTGAATGTGCTGAGCTGTGGGGCGTGTTGAGCTATTTCCCGGCGATCAAGGAGGCCTTGGATATTCAATATGTGGATATCGAACATCCTCGCGCCCCGATTTGCGCCTTTCTCGGAGACGGGAAGTGGAATGCGCCCACTTTGATTTTGGCAGATGGCGTTGAGACGTCTAACCTGTCTGGCGTTCGCGTGGATCGGGGGAAGTCTCATCTCGGCAGTGCCCGTGATATCGCAAAATATTTTGCGCAAAAGTACGGGACACCAATGCCGCGAGGCAGTCGGTAAGTTTTGTTCGGTTAAGCGCCATCCACACCTTGTAACTCTTGGCGAATGGACAAATATGTCAGCGTCTGCCAGTTCTTGGCCAAATTTATTCCGCTTGAAGGTAGTTTTATGTTCGATCCACGCCCGACTGATGTGAATCTGGTCCCCACTGTTATTGAGCAAACCAGCCGCGGTGAGCGTGCGTTCGATATCTTTTCTCGTCTGTTAAAAGAACGGTTGATCTTTATCACCGGTCCGATCGATGACACCACGGCTTCACTGGTCTGTGCTCAACTTCTGTTTTTGGAATCAGAGAACCCAAAAAAGGATGTCGGGATCTACATTAACAGCCCAGGCGGCTACGTAACCGCCGGTCTGGCGATTTACGACACAATGCAATACATCCGCTGCCCGATTTCGACACTCTGTATCGGACAAGCCGCAAGTATGGGCTCATTGCTCCTGGCGGCGGGCGATAAAGGCAGCCGGATCGCGCTTCCAAACTCGCGAGTCATGGTTCATCAACCATCTGGCGGATATCGCGGCGTTGCCACGGATATTGAGCGCCATGCCGAGGAAATCCTCGACTTGAAACGTCGTTTGAACGAAATTTACGTGAAGCATACTGGGCAAGATTATGAAACGATTGAGAAAAAACTCGATCGTGACACCTTCATGACAGCTGATGAGGCGAAAGATTTTGGGATTGTCGACACGGTCTATGAGCGTCGTGCCGATCCTAGTGAAGATTAATAGGCACTCATCCTGCATTGAGAATGAGAGCTAAGGCTTGCGCCTGCCCGTCAGGGTTATAGAGTTACGAGTAGAGTCTGGGATTCGGTCCCAGTAAATCGCATGTTAATCCATGCGTGTCATAGAGGTTGCCCATGGCAAAGCAAAACGGTTCTGGCGGCGATTCAAAGAATACGCTCTATTGCTCTTTCTGCGGAAAGAGCCAGCACGAAGTGAAAAAGCTCATTGCGGGGCCCACCGTCTTCATCTGTGATGAATGCGTTGAACTCTGCATGGACATTATTCGCGAGGAAAACAAAGCCTCTGGCTTTAAAGCGAAAGAGGGCGTCCCAACCCCGCAAGAGATTTGCGATGTTCTCGACGATTATGTGATCGGCCAGGGCTATGCCAAGCGCATTCTCTCGGTCGCAGTTCACAATCACTATAAGCGGCTCGCGAATCCAGGCGGCGCAGACGGGGTCGAACTCGCAAAATCGAATATTATGCTGATCGGGCCGACCGGTTGCGGTAAGACTTTGCTTGCCCAAACGCTGGCGCGCGTGTTGGACGTGCCGTTCACAATGGCGGATGCGACGACTCTGACCGAAGCGGGCTATGTCGGTGAAGATGTTGAAAATATTGTCCTGAAGCTCCTGCAAGCCTCTGACTATAATGTTGAGCGCGCGCAGCGCGGCATCGTCTACATCGACGAAATCGACAAAATTTCTCGCAAATCGGATAATCCATCTATCACTCGCGACGTATCGGGTGAGGGCGTTCAGCAAGCCTTGTTGAAGCTGATGGAAGGCACTGTCGCGGCCGTGCCACCGCAGGGCGGCCGGAAACACCCGCAACAAGAATTCCTGCAAGTGGACACGACCAATATCCTGTTCATTTGTGGTGGGGCCTTTGCCGGTCTCGACAAAATCATCTCATCGCGCGGTGAAGCCACTTCGATAGGGTTCGGGGCCGACGTCCAAGATCCAGAAGCGCGCCGTGTCGGCGAAATCCTCCGCACGGTTGAGCCAGAAGATTTGCAGCGCTACGGGCTGATTCCGGAATTTATTGGCCGTCTGCCAGTGCTCGCGACTTTGGAAGATTTGGACGAAGATGCGCTTGTCACCATCCTCACAGAGCCAAAGAATGCGCTCGTCAAACAGTATCAGAAACTGTTTGAGATGGAGGACGTCAATCTGACCTTTACGCCAGATGCGATGACTGCAGTGGCCAAGAAAGCGATTGATCGGAAGACCGGTGCGCGTGGATTGCGTTCAATCATGGAATCTATCCTGCTCGACACAATGTTCGAATTGCCAGGTCTGCGCGGGGTCGACGAAGTGGTGATCAATGCTGAAGTCGTGGATGGCAATGCGAATCCGCTTTACGTTCACGCAAAGCAAGTTCAGCCGAACGAAGCGTCTTAAGCAATATTCCTGTTTCATAGGATTAAATTGTCAGTTTTCCACCGCAATTTTGTGGTTGAAGTCGACAAGTGTGATTAACACATAAAAGAGACGCCAAGAATCATCCGACAACAGGGTGAAGGTGATGGTCGCCGCTGAGCGGGGCCAGAGACAAAGGAGTCAGCTATGACGACGAAAAACCTCCCAGTTCTTCCACTGAGAGACATTGTTGTGTTTCCAGACATGGTGGCGCCGCTTTTTGTGGGCCGAGATAAGTCTGTACGCGCTCTGGAAATGGTCGATGAAAACCAAAATGAAATCATGCTGGTCGCGCAGAAGGATCCATCCACCGATGATCCCAATGCCGATGATCTGCACGCGGTTGGAACGACCGCTACAATATTACAGCTTTTGAAGCTTCCAGACGGCACTGTAAAAGTGCTGGTCGAAGGCGGCCATCGCGCGCGCTTGAATCAGCTGGAAGACCGCGGCGATTATTATGTCGCTGAAGTCGGCATTATCGAGCCGGTTGATGCCAGCACCAGCGAGCTTGAAGCGCTGATGCGCGCCGTGACGGAACAGTTCGAGAATTACGCCAAACTCAATCGTAAAATTCCACCTGAGTCGGTGTCTACGATTTCTGACATTGCTGAACCTGGCAAGCTCGCCGACGCGGTGGCCTCTCAGCTCCAGGTCAAATTGTCAGAAAAGCAAAGCCTGCTTGAGCTGTCTGATGTCAAAGACCGTTTGGAGAAAGTCCTGTCGCTGATGGAAGGCGAGATGGGCATGATGCAAATGGAGCGGAAGATCAAAAACCGCGTCAAGCGTCAGATGGAGAAGTCACAGCGCGAATATTACCTGAATGAGCAAATGAAAGCCATTCAGCGCGAGCTGGGCGATCAAGGCGATGGCGAACGCGATGAAGTCGCTGAAATTGAAGACAAGATCAAAGAGACGGGTCTTTCAGAAGAGGCGCGCGCGAAAGCTGAGCAAGAAGTAAAAAAGCTCCGCCAAATGAGCCCAATGTCGGCTGAATCTACGGTTGTCCGCAATTATCTCGATTGGTTGCTCTCGCTGCCATGGGATGAGCGTAAGGATATTTCGACGGATCTAGATGCGGCTGAAACGCAGTTGAATGACGATCATTACGGTCTTGAAAAGGTCAAGGAACGCATTCTTGAATATCTCGCCGTGCAAAAGCGGACGAATAAGCTGCGTGGACCAATCTTGTGTCTCGTCGGCCCTCCAGGCGTCGGTAAGACCTCGCTTGGTAAGTCGATTGCAGACGCCACAGGTCGCGATTTCGTTCGCGTGTCACTGGGCGGCGTGCGAGACGAAAGCGAGATTCGCGGTCACCGCCGGACCTATATCGGGTCTATGCCTGGCCGTATCATCCAAAGCTTGAAGAAAGCCAAGACCGGCAATCCGCTCTTCTTGCTCGATGAGATCGACAAGATGGGGATGGATCATCGCGGCGACCCATCTGCGGCGCTGCTCGAAGTCTTGGATCCGGCCCAGAACTCGACCTTCAATGACCATTATTTGGAAGTTGATTACGATCTATCTGATGTGATGTTCGTGACTACGGCGAACAGCTTGAATATGCCTCAGCCCTTGCTCGACCGGATGGAGATTATCCGCATCGCTGGCTATACTGAGGATGAGAAGCTGGAAATCGCGGAACGCCATCTCTTGCCGAAAATCCGTGCGGATCATGGCTTGAATGAAGAGGAATGGGTCGTCGAATCTGACGCGATCCGTGACCTGCTTCGCTATTATACCCGTGAAGCCGGTGTGCGATCTCTCGAGCGTGAACTGGCCAAGCTGGCCCGTAAAGGGGTCCGCGAGCTGGGCAATAATGGTATTGTTAAAGTGGTGATCTCGGCTGAAAACCTCGCCGACTATTCTGGTGTCCGGAAATTCCGCTTTGGATTGGCGGACGAAGAAGATCAGATCGGTGCAGTGACCGGCCTCGCTTGGACGGAAGTCGGCGGTGATTTACTGACCGTTGAAGCGGTGTCTATGCCGGGTCGTGGCAATACCAAAGTCACCGGCAACCTTCGCGATGTGATGAAAGAATCCATCTCGGCGGCGCAATCGCTGGTCAAATCGCGAGCGGTGACGCTCGGGATCAAGCCGAGCACATTCAACACGACGGACATCCACGTCCACGTGCCGGATGGCGCAACGCCCAAAGATGGGCCAAGCGCGGGTATCGCGATGACCACCGCAATGGTGTCCCTATTGACCGGAAATCCGGTTCACCGCGATGTTGCGATGACCGGCGAGATTTCACTTCGTGGTCGTGTGTTGCCGATTGGTGGTCTTAAAGAGAAGCTGCTCGCAGCCTTGCGCGGTGGGATCAAAACCGTGCTCATTCCGGAAGAGAATGAGAAGGATTTGGCCGACATTCCGGACAATGTGAAGGAAAGTCTGAGCATCATCCCGGTCAGCGATATTGACGAAGTCTTGTCTCGCGCGCTGGTGCGACCGCTATCGCCGATTGAATGGTCGGAAGAAGATGAGCAAGCGCTGGCCGCGACATTGGCGGGGCGGAGCAGCTCGAATGATGGCGGTGCTTCCGTACGCCATTAAGGCCAAACACATAAAACCGCAGCGGCCCCTGACTTTTCTGTCAGGGGCCGTCTTGCATGTCGGGCCAAGATAAGGCAAAGGATGCGTCCCGGAAGGGCGGTTAGCTCAGTTGGTAGAGCATCTCGTTTACACCGAGAGGGTCAGCGGTTCGAGCCCGTTACCGCCCACCAGACTTTTCAATGACATAGTAGGATTCTGAACGTCTCCGGGTGTGTCAGTTTATAGATTCTGTTCCTATTTGTCGTTTGGACAATTGATACCACATCGATTAATCGTCCCGTTCGAGTTTTGCGGGAGAACAAATTGGGTGACGATTTATTAAGGTGGGTTTGGAGAACGCTTATATTTGCGCGGGGCGCTGTGGCAGCGGTAACTTTTGTCGCCGTGATGGATGGGCTGTTTGGAATTAGTCGAGTTAGCTTTCTGGAATTTACTCATTCGATAGTCGTGCATTGGGAGTTTGTATTAAGACAGATAATTTCGCCTATATTCGTGTTATTTCCGAACTTCCCAGCACCAAGCCAACTAAGTCTGAATATATTGACGCTGGGGCTCTGTTTGGTGCCATTTGTTTTGGGTGCCAAGCTGGCGGCATTTGAACGGTCCCCATCTAGCCGATACATCTACGCGATATTGTGTGTAATGCCCGCTGCTTACAATTGGCAGATAGATGACGCGCAGAGCGGTTTTGACAAGCTCTTACACCTGTTTCCCCAATTGATCCTTCTATTTGCATTTGCCTTTGCTGTCTTGTTGGGTTTGCGCTCCCCGAGAGGATCGCTCTCGTCAGCGTATGCGACGGCTATATTGTTCGGGGGCTTCTTCATTTTGACCTGCGAAGTGCTTTATTTCTTGCCCTTGTTTGAGAACTTTGCAGCGGACTTTGTGGAACGAGCAGTAGAGTTTGAACGAAACAGTGCGCACTAAAGCCCCGGAGACGAAGGCGGTCCCCATTCCGCGCATCGAGAATTAGTCTCAGTCTTTCAAAGTCTTGAAGGGGTTGAAATCTACCGGGTCTGCCATCAATAATCTCGTCCAATGACAATAATTGCTCATATCAAGGGCAAGTGACCGGGACGAACTGGATGCCAGAAGCGCCTTATAAATATTGGGCTTTCATAAGTTATAGCCACCATGATCGCCGTGTGGCGCGTTGGCTGAAAGCAGGATTATCCAAGAAGGCGGCGCCGAAACACTTAAAGTCGGAGATGGAAGGCGCTTCGTCGCGTCTCGATTCGATTTTCATGGATGAATCAGAAGCCGAGCCTGGGCCGAACCTGCTCGAGAAGCTCCATGAAGCGCTGCGGCAATCTCGCAACCTGATCGTTATTTGCTCCCCGTTTTCAACCGCGTCAGCGGCCGTTCAAGAAGAAATCCGCTATTTCAAGAGTCTAGGGCGCGCGAAGAATATCATTTGCGTTATTGCCAGCGGAACGCCTGGGGCAGCTCAGCAGGGCACCCCACATCTCGAAGCGTTTCCAGAGCCTTTGCGCGTAGATGAGCATGGCCAGGCGATTCCAGACTTGGAATGGCCATGGGCGTTAAATGTTGGTGACGAAACCAAAGCTGAGCAGAAAAAAGTCATCGATTTCACACAATCGCGGATCCATGAGGCGTCACCTGACTCTTGGAAGAAACGCCGCCAAAGCCGGGCGCGGACGAGGATTCTCGCATGGGGTGCCGGCGCCGCGGTCGCCTGCGCTGGACTCGCAACATACTGGGCCGCATTTCATCACCCTTGGACCAGTTATGCGCGCGATTTCGTCCGTGTGCATGGGATATGGCAGCCTCTTCTGCCCCTCTCTAAAAAGGACGTCCAGAACAGGCTTTCAAGCTATAAGTTTGAACGGAAAGGATTCTTGAATCCCCCTGATCGCGTTGCATTGGTCAATGCCCGCGGAAAGTGCGCCATAGATGGAATGTCGAGCATTCTTGGCCAGTCCCCAAACGGTCGGTGTGGGTCTATTGCGCGCGCCTGTTCAGCCTCTTTCGAGTATGATCAAAACGGTGATATCGCTCGGGAAACCTTGTTGGACCAGTACGACCAGCCTTTAGAGACCGTTGAATACACGCTTTCAGAATTGGGGCTGTTCACAGACGCGGGCGTAGACTGCGCGCGATCCAGTTCTGGTATCAATTATGTGCGTTTCACTCGGAGTTCAGAGCCGAGTTTGGAAGGCATGAATGAAAGGGTCGAGTTTCTGCGCCAAGTTGATGGGCGCTTGGAAGCGCGACCGAATTCTGTCGGTGAATATGGTATCTCTTGGCTGCGTCGACCGGACGGATTGGTGCTCGAGCAGTGGAGTATCGGTGAAAACGGCGAACGTATCCTCAATACAAAAGGGTATTCGGGTTATCAGGATGATTGGTCGAGTGATTTGAGCGTTCGAATCCGCCAATACCTCCTGCCGAATTCTGAACCGGCTTTGCCGACAACGGGCGTTAGCAGAAGCGTGCGCGAATATAACGAAGCGGGCGCGATGATTCGTGAGGCCTATTTTGACGCTACCGGCGCGCCCGCGCTGAACGAAAAAGGATTTGCCTCTGTTGATTATGAAGGGACGATATGGGGCGAAGTCGAAGAAGGCGCCTATTTTGGAAAGGATGGCGCGCCCGTTTTCTCGAAATTTGGATCCTATTCCTACAAGCAAATCTTCGACGAGAACGGTTACATGATTTCGTCCCAAGGGTTTGATAAAGATGGTCAGCCTGTGGTGCGGCCGGACAATGGCGCGCATCGGCTTGAAAATGTTCCGAACGAATACGGAAACAATACCCGATTCAGCTATTTCGATGATCAAAATAACCCAGTGATAACATCTAACCCGGATTACAAAGGGGCGCATAGCGTTAACCTCACGATCGACGAAAACGGAAATGTTCTTGAGGTGAGGTATCTAGACGCCGACGGGGCGCCAGCATGGACAGGAGATGGCGGGCGGTATGGCTTCATGAGAGAGTTCGGTCCGCGCTCGGAAATTTTAGTCCGTCACAACCTGGATGAAACGCACCAGCCGGATCGAAGCGTGGGCGTATATGTTCGGCAAGAAAGTGAATATGACGAGGCTGGAAACCCTTTACGGCACTTCGCATTCGATGGAGCAGGAAATCCAGTGCGGCAGCCTGGGTGGGATTATACGTTTGGCAGGCAGAATGAGTATGATGAGGACGGCCTCATCGTATCAGCAACCCATCTGGACAGCGATGGAACGCCAATGGCGGGGCGTTCCGGATATGCGACAATTAAATGGGAAAACGGGCCTTTTGGAAAAGTCCGGAAAGAATCCTATTTCGATGCTGAGGGTGAGCCGATCTTGTATAACGGAGCTCACTACCTGTTATTGGATTATGACTTTGCGGGCAGGCGTACCGGCTTGAGTTATTATGGCTTGGACGGTGAGCCCGCTCTTCGAAGTGGTGTCTATCGTTATGCCTACATTTATGATGAGCGCGGCAATGAGCTTGAACGCTCTTGGTACGGAACAGATGGCAACCTGACTGAGGGTGTAAACGGCAACTCGATCATGCGTCGGACATTCGATGACCGGGGAAACCGGATAACCATGAATTTCTTCGACGCCAATGGCGAACGCATGGCTGTCAATTGGGGCCCCGCGGGGTATTTGAGTGAATATGATGAGTATGACCGCGAAATTCACCGACAATATATTGGTGTGTCGGGTGAAGCGATTTCGCTGCCAGAAAACCGTGGCGGATATAGCACCATATCGTACGAGTATGACGCGGTCGGGAATACCGTCGCGGAGGCCTACACAGATGAGGCGGGAACTCCTGTTGCGTTTGCGGGTAGAGGGTTCTCCAACCAAAAGAGCACATATGACGAATATCGCAACGTGACGTCCTATCAATATTTCGACGCGGCTGGCGTTTTGATTGAAGACGACTGGATGGCGAAAATATCGATCGAATATGACAATCTAGGTCATATGACCAATCGACGTTTTTACAATTCAAGAGATGAGTTGATGCTTGCGCCTGGAACTCAACGTGCAGGGGAAGATATCTCGTATGATGAATTCGGTCGGGTGATTCTGAATCGCTCCATTGGGCTTGAAGGAGAGCCCATCGAACGTGCTGATTTTGGATGGTCAGAAATGCGCACGGCGTATGATGAATGGAATAACGCCACTCAAACCTGTTTCAAACTCTCTGGAGAGCAGGTTGACTGCAACTAAAGCACCTTGGTTTCGAGGCTTTCACCACGTGCCTGAAGCCGCAATTGGCCTCCGCGTTGCTCCAAAATGGTCAAGCTACAATAATTCGGTCGAAATACCGTCACCTGGTCGGTCTCCTCGAGATGGCCGACAATCGCATTGATGGCGACAAAATGAGTGAACACGGCGGTGTTCGCGGGCAGGGCGGACACAGCCGCGATCAAATCATTGCGCCAAGCCTGCACCAGATCGGGGGCAGCGCTCCAAGACCCGGACATTAGGTGTCTTAGCCACGACACCCGGTCTTCAACGTCGGGCGGCGTTGGAATTTCGGTGACTCGCGGCTCGATCGTGAGATCTAATCCGGATGCGCGCGCGAAGGCCTGGCCCGTCTCTTGGCAGCGTTGCATCGGGCTTGAATATATTCGCTCTATACTGGCGCTGGATAAGGTCTTCGCCACGGCTTCGGCTTGCGCTTGGCCGTTTTCTGACAGACCTGGATCTGGATGTGATCCCCAGCTTGCTGCGGCTTCACCGTGCCGGATGAGATAAATCATGCGGCTGCGAGTTGAGGCGTCTGTTCGTATTGTTCGAACACTTTTAATGCACGCTTATACAAGACAGGTTCCGCAATATTTAGCCGTTCGCGAACTTCGTGTAACGGCTGGTCCAAAATCGATTCAATATCGACTTCAACAATCCGCTTGGCATGTTTGCCATTGCGTCTGCCTTCGGCCAAGACCTCTTTCACGCGGGCTTCTTTCGGGGCTTCTTTGGCGATTTGGCGAATGCCCATAAAAGCGATGAAGCTGATCCCCATCCCTCCATGCTGGCTGTGCGTATAGCCAAGCAGAGACGCCTCACCGAGCGCATCGCGACCATAGCCTGTGAGGATATGGTACATGTCATGCGTATCGCGCAGCCGATTGATGTACCAATGGAGGTCATCATCAAATTGTTGATGATGAGCGCGTTGTTGAAGACTTTCCTCTACAAGGCCATTGGCGGTCAGCCCTTCGCGCTCCATAAAATCTACATAGGTACGCCCAACCGTCCCGAGCGGCAGAGCTTTCAAGGGGGCGTGATCGTCGAGCACGTCTGGGAGGAATGAACGCCTTCCGAGCAATTCAGCGCCGGTTTCTGAATCTAGAAAGCGCTGAAAATCGCGGCGCGTAGAATTGCCGTTGAGCGCCTCAATAATATGAAAGACCTGGGCCGTGTCTTCCTTATCAGCGATCAGTTTCTGCATATGTCGCCAAGCTTTGAGCGGCCGGCGTTTTGGGATTGGGCGGTTCGGGTCGATGAACGCTGTTGGATTGGGCATGCTTAGCTTCTCTTCTGTTGATGTGACTGTAGCAGAGGAGGCGTGAATAAACAATGACGCATGCGTCATGTTTTCTCGGAATGGCCCTGCATAAGATTAATGCAGCACTGCATTAGCTTTGAGCATGACTGATCACGGGCGGGCATCCCGGCGCATCTACTATCGCCCTGCGCGAACACACATCTTATGCGATCCATATTGTTAGCTATCGAAGGGTTGAGGGTATGAAAAAGATTGAAGCCATCATCAAACCGTTCAAATTGGATGATGTAAAAGAAGCGCTGCATGAAGTCGGCGTGCAAGGAATGACGGTTGTTGAAGCAAAAGGCTTTGGACGACAAAGGGGCCATACGGAATTATATCGCGGCGCCGAATATGTCGTAGATTTTCTACCTAAGTTGAAGGTTGAAGCGGTCGTGGCAGACTCAGGTCTACAAAGCGCTATTGAGGCGATCACGAAGGCGGCTCAAACCGGTAAAATCGGCGATGGAAAGATCTTTGTTTCGGATGTAGGTGAAGCCGTACGGATCCGGACAGGTGAGACAGGTGACGGCGCCCTTTAGCGCTGACAAACAGTAAGACAGGAAGTAACTGGAGGGCACAATGGCCGATAGTGTATTGAAAATGATGAAGGACAATGACGTTGAGTTCGTCGACCTTCGTTTCACCGACCCACGTGGTAAATTGCAGCACGTGACATTTGATAAAAGCATGGTCGATGCCGACTTTTTCGAAAACGGTCAGATGTTTGACGGATCTTCTGTTGCCGGCTGGAAAGCCATCAACGAATCCGACATGAACCTCGCGCCCGACTTGGAGACTGCAAAAATAGACCCATTCTTCCAGCAAACCACGCTGGCCATTATGTGTGACATTCTCGATCCAATTACGGGGCAGGCTTACAATCGCGACCCACGGATGACGGCGAAAAAAGCAGAAGCCTATCTCAAATCGACTGGCGTCGGTGATACCGCCTATTTCGGGCCGGAAGCTGAATTCTTCGTCTTTGACGATGTGCGTTGGAACACTGAGCCCCATATGACCGGCTATAGCTTCGACTCGACGGAACTTCCGGCGAATACAGGCAAGTCTTACGAAATGGGTAATATGGGTCACCGCCCAGGTCCAAAGGGCGGTTACTTCCCAGTGCCACCTGTCGACTCTGAGCAAGACATGCGTTCTGAAATGTTGTCTGTCATGGGCGAGCTTGGCCTCGAGCCAGAAAAGCACCACCACGAAGTGGCGCCAGCACAGCATGAGCTTGGCATGAAGTTCAACACGCTGGTCACCATGGCGGATAATCTTCAGCTATATAAATATGTGATCCACAATGTTGCGGCCAGCTATGGCAAAACCGCGACCTTTATGCCGAAGCCATATTTCAACGATAATGGCTCTGGTATGCACGTGCACCAGTCAATCTGGAGCGGTGGCAAGCCGACCTTTGCGGGCGATCAATATGCGGGTCTGTCTGAAACATGCCTTTATTATATTGGCGGTATCATCAAGCACGCACGCGCCCTGAACGCGCTAACCAATGCCTCGACCAATTCTTATAAGCGTCTGGTCCCTGGCTTCGAAGCGCCAGTGATGCTGGCTTACTCCGCGCGCAACCGCTCAGCTTCTATCCGCATTCCATTCGGAACCGGCGAGAAAGCCAAGCGGATTGAAACACGCTTCCCGGATCCTACTGCGAACCCATACCTCGCCTTCGCAGCATTGCTGATGGCTGGCCTTGATGGAATTGAGAACAAAATCCATCCGGGTGACGCAATGGATAAGGACCTTTACGATCTGCCACCTGCAGAAGCGGCGGCGATCCCACAAGTTTGTGGATCTCTTGGTGAAGCCCTGGCGGCCCTCGATGCCGACCGTGACTTCCTCAAGAAAGGCGGCGTGTTCGATGACGATCAGATCGACGCCTATATCGAACTGAAGCAGGAAGAAGTGGAGCGTCTTCAGCTACACCCACACCCTGTTGAATTCGACATGTACTACAAGGTCTAGTCAAACCTTTCGTCTGGGTGGAACGGACGCAAGAAAAGCACCGGAGCTCCAATGGCTCCGGTGCTTTTACTTTTCTTCAATGAAAACAATGGCTGGCGGGTGACTGGCGTGCTGCTGGCATTGTCCTGGCGGGCAATTGGCGTGGCTGCCAAAGTGCTTTTCGGTCTTCTGAGAGTGATATACACACGAACACAGGAGACTCTTATGTCATTCATAACAGACGCGGCAAAAATCAAACGGTGGCGAGAAGAGCGGCGTTGGTCGCAAGAACATTTGGCCGATTTGGCCGGTCTAGGATTGCGCACCATCCAGCGAATTGAGAATGGCGAGCCCGCCTCAGATGAAAGCCTGAAAGCCCTGGCGGCAGCATACAATGTCGACGTCATGGCGCTGTCGATTGATCAAGAAGAAGTCGCTGCGAAAGCTGTCGCCACCCAGAATGCGAAAACCCGTGCGGCGTTGCGGCTCTCATTCTGGATCCACTTTGCCAGTTACATTCTTGGTGCTGTGGTCTTTATGGCGATCAATATCGGAAATCAGAATAGCGAGATGATCTGGCCGCTCTTATGGTGGACGGTCGGACTGGTGTCGCACGCAGTGACCGTCGTCATCGTTGAATTGGTAACTCGATATAGCGAAAAATACGACACATAGGGTCGCGTCAGCGCTCTGCTTTCTTCACCGATTGCCAGAGCGCTTCTTGCGCTTCGAGCGACAATTTGGCGAACCCCGTTTCGCCGCCTTCTGCAGTCTGCTCCATAGCCCGAAATCGCCGCTCAAACTTATCATTAGCTTTGCGAAGTGCCACTTCCGGATCGACCTTCAAGCGGCGGGCAAGATTCACCGCAACAAAGATGAAATCGCCGATCTCTTCTTCGATATGGGTCTGATCTTGTTCATCGATCGCCTCGCGAACTTCGCCCATCTCTTCTTCGAGCTTGTCGAAAATGTCTTTCGGATCGGTCCAGTCGAATCCTGTACGCGCCGCGCGTTTCTGAAGCTTCTCTGAGCGCATTAAAGCGGGAAGGGCGGTTGCGATTCCAGCCAGCGCGCTAGCATCCGTTTCCTCTTTATCCGCGCGTTCGGAGGCTTTTATGTCTTCCCAGGCGGAGACTTGCTCACCCGATGTCCGCTGGGTCTCTTCGCCGAAGACGTGTGGGTGGCGTCGGATCATCTTATCGCAAATGGCTTGCGTGACATCACCAATCGAGAAATGGCCTTCATCCGATGCAATTTGGGCATGAAAGACCACTTGCAAGAGCAGATCGCCCAATTCGTCGCTCAAATCGCGCATATCCCCGCGATTGATCGCGTCGCTAACTTCGTACGCCTCTTCGATCGTATAGGGGGCAATGGTCTCAAAGCTTTGTTCGAGATCCCAAGCACATCCGGTTTCGGGAGTTCTCAACCGTTTCATGATGTCGAGAAGGTCGTCAAAACTATAGGGCGGCGTAAGGGGCGCGTCTGACAATTCGCATCTCCAATCCAAGTGCTGATTGCGCGCGTATAACGTTTGGAGAGCATCGCCAAGCAATTGCGACAAAAAGTTCACGCTTTTTTGTCTTGAATATCCCACCAATGATAATAACTGACTGGTCAGTCATTTTAATTTGGAGTCCCGAATGAGTGGTCCGGAACAAGATAATGCGGCGAAAACATCGAAGGGATGGGTGATTGGACTCATCCAACTCGTCTTCGTTATTGGCGTGATAGGCATCGCGATCGGTTTAACCCAAGTCCTAAGAGGACAAGTCAGCGACCGGGCGCCACAAATCGCAGATCTTCGTGGGGCCTCTGAGATCACGGTTCGCGTGGCAGAGACTGAAACTTTGCGCTTTACCCCCACGATTCGAGTGAATGGGACTGTGCAAGCGGCTGCTGAGGTCTCAGTGAGCCCGCAAGTCTCTGGTGAAATCAAGTTCGTAAGTCCTGCCTTTCGCGCAGGTGCTGACGTGCAAAAGGGCGACTTATTATTCGAAATTGATCGTGCCGATTATGTCCTTGCCGTTCAGCGCGCAGAATCAGAGATTGCTGCCGCCAGCTCGGACTTGCAGCAATTGGAAGCTGAAGCGGCGATTGCTGTTCAGGAGTGGAAAGAACTCTATCCCGGACGAGAAGTGAATGCACTCGCCGCGCGCATTCCCCAAATCGACGCGGCGAAAGCACGGCTGGCAAGCGCGGAAGCGAATAAGCGCACCTCCGAATTATCGCTGCAACGGACACGTATTTACGCCCCAACCCAAGCACGCGTTATGAGTTCATCGCTCGATATCGGACAAATCGTGTCGCCCGGCCAAGCCGTCGGTCGTTTGGTGGCGCTTGAGAGTATTGAATTGGCGGTTCCGGTGTCTTCCGAACAACTTGCGCTGATCGAGCCGGCGATCAATCGTGCAGCTCAGTTCAAGTTGCGTCGCGCAAATGGTGTAGAGAGCGAAGCGACGGTCACGCGTATTGATGCATCGCTCGATCCACGCACACGACTTTCCAATCTATACTTATCCCCAAGTGAAAGCGCGGACCTTCGGATCGGCGACTTTGTGGATGTGACGATAAATGCTGACCCGATCGACGACGCGATAACGCTTCCTGCGACAGCTTTGAGTGGGCAATCAGATATTTGGGTCCTCGAACAAGACCGCCTCGCTGCGCGGCAAGTTGTGGTTTTGGGCGAGCGAGACGGCGGAAACACGATTATTGTTGCACCATTCGATCAAGCGGACGGTGTTGTCGCTTTGCCCCCTCTTGAAGCGCAAGAAGGGCAAAAGGTTGGACGACGCGCGGCCGATGATGTGGTGATGGCGGGGGGAGGCCAATCCGATGCCGCCGAATGAGGATAAACATATTGGCGGCGGATTGATTGGCTGGTTCGTCCGCAATCCTGTGGCGGCGAACCTGCTTATGGTCGTATTACTGGTTGGCGGTTTGCTCATGGCGGGCAATTTGCGTTCGCAAGTGTTTCCGACCATCCAGCCCGGCATTGTCACCGTTTCCGTACCATATCCAGGGGCGACGCCCGCGGAAGTCGAAGAGGGCGTCACCCGACGCGTTGAGGAGGCCGTTCTTGGCATTGACGGTGTAAAGCGTGTTTCCTCTTCCGCTTCCGAGAATTCAGGTCTTGTAACCGTTGAGCTTGCAGATTTCGCGGATCCGCAACTCGTCAAAGACGACGTCCAGTCGGCTGTGGAACGGTTGGCGGATTTCCCGCCCGAAAATGCAGAGCGCGAAACCGTGTCAGCGCCGAAACCAACGGGTGGCGTGGTGACTCTCGTAGTGGTCGGCAATGTGACCCCACTCGAATTGCGTCAGGCCGCTGAGCAGCTTGAGCGCGATCTATTGACTCAAAGCGGAATATCTCTGGTCAGCTTAGCCGGTGACCGTGACTATGAAATCGCGATCGAGGTGAGCGAAGACACGTTGCAGAAATACGGATTGTCGATCGATGATGTTGCCCGCACGGTCCGCGCGAGCTCATTGGATCTCGCTGGCGGTTCGATTGAAACCCAATCTGGAGAATATTTGCTTCGGACCAATCAGCGGCGCCTGACCGGCGATGGGTTTGAGAGCATTGTGATCCGTAACCTGGAAGATGGGTCGCAGATTTTGTTAGGCGATATCGCCACCGTCAGAGATGGCTTCACACGCGATCAATTGAAGAATACATATAATGGCCGACCAGCGATTTTCGTCGAAGTCTCTCGCGCCGAAGCAGAAGATATCATTGCGGTGAAAGCTGCCGTCGACGCTTTCATGGAGACGTATTCCCCGCCGCCAGGCGTCGAAGTGGTCGAATTTCGCAATCAGACCAGCATCCTTGAAGAACGTATCAATCTTTTATTGCGCAACGCCCTGTTTGGTTTCGCTTTGGTGTTCCTGTTTCTTGTATTGATGCTCGATTTGAAACTGGCATTCTGGGTCTGTATCGGCATTGCCACGGCCTTTATGGGTGGCTTTATGCTCTTTGGCGCAGCCGGTGTGACCATTACAATGGTATCGCTATTCGGTCTCATCATCGTCCTTGGTCTCGTGGTCGACGACGCAATCGTGATTGGTGAGAACATTGACGCCGAAATTGCCAATGGAAAGAGCGGTGCCAGAGCGGCGATTGATGGTGTCCGTGGGGTTTTGTCGCCCGTGCTTGTTGGTGTGCTGACCTCGGTTGCTGCGTTTTCGCCTTTGCTCGTGGTCGGAGGCACATTTGGTGACATTATGGGCGCTGTTCCGATCGTTGTGATCTGCGTTCTGATCGTGTCTCTGGTTGAAGCTTTTCTGATTTTGCCCAGCCATTTAAGCCATGGTCGGCCTTGGTCGCGCGGTCCCGTGCTCGCCATTCAAAGCCGGGTGGCCAAACGGATTCAATGGGTCAGCGATAATATCGTACGCAAAGGCGTCCGCTTTGTTGGCAAATGGCGCTACGCGACATTAGGGGCCGCCACTGCCTTCTTTATTCTCTGCTTGAGCTTGGTCAGCAGCGGCTTGGTCAAATTCGTGTTCTTCCCGAACATTGAAGGCAATGACATTTCCGCGACGCTGGTCATGCCCGAAGGTACGCCGTTCGAGCGGACAGAAGCCGCCATGCAGCAAATTACGGAGGCCGCGTTTCGGGTCGCCGAGACCGTTAAAGAAGAAAGAGGGGAAGACCTTTTCTTATCTGTGGCTGAAACCGTCGGTGGCAGCACAGCTCAAGGCGGTGGGCCTTTGGGCAATTCCGGCTTCGGCGCAGCTGCGAATACCGGACAGGTGCAAATCGAGCTCATCCCGTTTGGGTCTCGCAAAATGTCCGCATCTGAAATCGAACGCGCTTGGCGGTCCGAGGTTGGCCAAATAGAGGGCGCCGAACGATTAACGTTTGCCGCGTCGATTGGTGGGTTTGGCGCCGATATTGAATTTGAACTGGCGCATGAAGATGAGGCCACGCTGATTCAAGTCGCCGATCGATTGAAAGCGGAAATTGAACGTTTGCCTGGCGCCAACCAAATCGAGGACAGTTTTGATCTCGGAAAGCGTCAATTGCTGTTCGAACTCACGGATGCGGGCCGAGCGGCAGGTCTGACACCAAGCGATGTTGCGCGGCAGGTGCGGCAAACCTTCTTTGGTGAAGAAGTGCAACGTATTCAACGCGGGCGTGAAGAGGTGCGTGTTTTCGTCCGATATCCAGAATCGGCACGGCAATCGCTTCAGACGCTCAATCTGATGCGTATTCGCTTACCGGATGGCAGCAGCGTCCCTCTTTACACTGTGGCAGAGACTTCAGAGAGCCGCGCCTATTCATCGATCAATCGCATCAATGGACGCCGTGTGGTGACCGTAACGGCGGATATCGACGAAGCGATCAGCACGCCCGCGATCGCGAATGAGGAATTATTGACGAATGTGCTGCCGCGACTCGATTCTGAGTTTGTTGGTCTCACTTGGGCGCAAGCTGGAGCCAGTCGGGAGCAAAACGAAGAACTCGCGAGTCTCGGCCAAGCCTTTATCATTGTCCTGCTGATCATATTCGCATTGGTCGCCACACAGCTACGATCTTATATCCAACCCTTGGCGATTATTATTGCCATTCCATTAGGGGTGGCGGGTGCGATCTTAGGTCATTTCGTGCTCGGATACCCGCTCTCGTTCGTTTCCATATTCGGCATTGTGGCTTTGGCAGGCGTGGCGGTGAATGCCTCTGTTGTATTGGTCGACCTGTATAATCAATATCGCAATGAAGGAGCCGACCCGATCACCGCGGCGGCAGACGCATCGGCCCGCCGATTCCGTCCCATTCTGTTAACCACTCTGACCACGGCCTTAGGCTTAGGGCCGCTTCTATTGGAAACCAGTCCTCAGGCTCAATTCCTTATCCCCATGGGCGTCAGTTTGGGCTTTGGGATTGTGGTGTCAGGTCTTATGGTATTGTTCGTGACACCTGCAGTGACTCTCATCATTGAGGATTTGCAAAGCCTACCGGCAAGAGTAAGGCAGCTTGTGTCACATCGGGCGCGGATCGGAGGGCCCGCAGAATGAGCCAAATTGTTGAGCCCGCGCCGAGTACGCGCCGCGAGCAACAGAAAGAAGCCAAGCGTTTGGCGCTGATCGATGCTGCACTGGCCGTGTTCTCACGGGTGGGCTACGCCGCCGCAAAGATTGACGATGTCGCGGAAGAAGCGGGTGTTTCAAAGGGCACGGTCTATCTCTATTTTGAAAGCAAAGAGGCGCTATTCGAGGGCATGGTCAAAGCCAAAATGGTGCCGATGCTTGATGATGTTGCCGAGATCCTCGGCAAGCCGAATGCGACAGCCATTGAGCGATTGCGAGCGCATTTGACCTTTTTCTATACCAAGATTTTGGATGATGAGCGGCGCCAGATTATGCGACTAATTTTGTCGGAAGGCCCAAATTTTCCGGATCTGGCTGAATTCTATTACAAGAATGTCCTGTCGCGCGGGCATGCGATGGTGAATGCCATTATCCAACAAGGTGTAGAAAGCGGTGAGTTTCGTAAGATGGAAGGTCACGGCTTGATGCAAAACGTGGCCGCGGGGGCCTTAATCGCCGGGATATGGAAGCAGGTTTTCGATCCATTTCAACCGCTCGATTTGGACGCTTATTTCGAAACGCATATCGATTTGATTCTCAATGGCCTGCGCGCCCAGCCCGGACAAGATTGACAAGTCCGCGGGCTCGGATGAGATCGCACCATCCGCCATAATCGGAGAATCAGTTTGAGCGAAGTCCGTTGTGTTGCACCGACAGGATGCCTTTTGGGGGAGGGCCCGCTTTGGAGCCCCTCAGAAGGCTTTTTGTGGTGGGTCGATATTAAGCGTGCCAAATTGCATCGCCACAATCCGAGAACCGGGAATACACGGCGTTATGATCTGCCTATTCATGCCAGCGCCTTAGCGCTCGCCGATGGCGGACTGATTATGATCGGCGATTTGGAAGCTGGGCGGTATGATACCGCGACAGAGTTTTACGAACCGGTTTGTAAGCTGAATGAACCCTATGGGTTTCGCACCAATGATGGCGGGCTCGCCCCGGATGGCAGCTTTTGGTTCGGCACTATGGATGATGCTGAGACGGAACCGGAGGGGCAGTATTTTCGGCTTTTGCCGGATATGAGTATTGAACGCATCGGACTTCCAGAAGTGCTCGTGACCAATACGGTGCAGTTCTCACCGGACGGGACGACATTCTACACCTGCGACAGCTCTGAACAGATGATTCTCGCCTTTGATTATGATGCGGATACGGGCGGGCTCTCTAATCGCCGCGTCTTCGCATCAACCCTGGAAGCTGGATGTTATCCGGATGGATCGGCTATCGATGCAAAAGGCTATCTATGGAACGCACAATGGGCCGGATCTCGTATCGTGCGGTATGCACCTGATGGCAGCATCGACCGTATTGTCCAAATGCCGGTATCGCGCCCGACCAGCTGCGCCTTTGGCGGGCCGGACCTGAAAACACTCTATATTACCAGCGCGCGCGTCGGTTTGAGCGACGCGGCACTCGATCGGCAACCGATGGCTGGAAGCTTATTTGCGATCGATGTTGAGACGCCAGGATTGTCGGTACAAGAATTTGGTCATCCACGCAGCGTTTAGCTTGCGATTTACAGCGTTTACACCCAAGTGACTTCACAAGCGCATGAATGCGCAGTATGGAGCCGGATTACCCCGAAAGTCAGGATTTTTGAGAATGGCCGACAAGGACAAAAAGAAAAGCGTTGGTCCAATTACCTTCGCACGTCAGGTCGAAGCAGAAGGTCGCAAAGTGACCTGGACGTCGACCCCTGAAACGATTCAAGCGACGATAATGGTGGTCGTGATGTCGATCATTGTCGCACTGTTCTTGTTCGTATCGGACCAATTTATTGCCATGGTGATCCGCTGGCTCACCGGTCTTGGCAGCTAGACCCTATAATAAGGAGCGCTTCGCCCATGGCTGAGGCTAAATGGTATATCGTCCACGCCTATTCGAACTTCGAAAAGAAAGTGGCTCAAGCAATCCGTGATCAGGCCGCGATGAAAGGCCTGGAAGACATGATTGAGGACCTGGAAGTCCCGACGGAAGAAGTCGTCGAGGTTGTCCGTGGTAAGAAGAAGACGATCGAACGTCGCTATTTCCCGGGCTATGTGCTGATGAAAGCGCGTTTGACCGATGACGTCTATCACCTGGTCAAAGACACACCTAAAGTTACCGGCTTTCTCGGCGCGGATGGGGGTAAAAAGCCCTTACCGGTCCCTCAGCGTGAAGTTGACCGCATTCTCGGCACATCTGATGAGCCGATTGAAGAGCGTCCGAAGCCAACCGTCGTCTACGAGATCGGCCAAGAGGTTCGCGTCAATGAAGGTGCGTTCCAAGGTTTTGAAGGCACGGTTGAAGAGTTTGATCCCGAAACCGGCCGTATGAAAGTGAACGTATCCATTTTCGGCCGGGCGACCCCGGTCGACTTGGACTTTACCCAAGTCGACAAAATCGCTTAATCGAACAACCCCGCCGCGGCGGGGTTTTCTTTTATAGCTGAGTGATCAATCGTTGCGTTGCAGCGTCGGCTGCGTCCGTTTCGCCGCGTAGAGCAGGCTTGAGGCGCGTCGCCATGGTTTTCCCGCGCTCAACACCCCATTGATCGAAACTGTTAATTTGCCAAAGAACGCCAGCCAGATAGGTCCGGTGCTCATAAAGGGCGATCAGAGCGCCAAGGCGTTCGGGCGTAAGCGTTTGGGTCGACATGAAGGTTGAAGGGCGTCCACCAGGGTGTACCTTCTGCCGCGCAATTTCATCGCTCAGCTCAGGTTCTTCGGCTTTGACCTCGTCGAAGCTACGGCCATTCGCCAAGACTTCCGCTTGGGCGAGAGCATGCGCGGTTAGAGCCTCGACCCCTTCAGGATCGCTCTGGTTCCCAGGCGCGAGAATGAACTCTGTCGGGACGACATGCGTGCCTTGATGTAGCCATTGATGATAAGAATGTTGCCCGACGGATCCCTCGCCGCCCCAAAGAAGCGGGGCGGTGGGAAGCGGTGCTTCAGCGCCCGCCGGTCCAACAGATTTGCCGTTCGATTCCATTTCCAATTGCTGCAAATAGGTCGGCAACATGCGAAGCCGACGCGAATAAGCGAGGACGGCGCGCGATCCAAAGCCTAGAAAGCTCGTATTCCAAAAATCTAGCAGAGCCAGTCGAGCGGCCATGTTTTGCGCAATCGGCGTGGTTTTGACATGCACATCCATTTCAGCGGCGCCGGCTAAGAAACGCTCGAACGTGTCCGCACCAAAGCTCGTCATCACGGCGACCGAGGCGGCCGACCAGATCGAATATCGCCCGCCAACACTAATAGGCATACCCAGCGTTTGGGCTTCAATGCCTCCGAGCCATTTCGTGGCGCGCTCGGGATTCGCTGTAACCAAGAGCAGATGATCTGCGGCCCGTTCGGCTCCAAGTGCATTTTCAAGCCAGGTTCGCGCACGACCGAGATTGTAGAGCGTCTCTTCCGTGCCAAAGGATTTCGAGATCCCGATAATGAGGGTGTTTTCTGGCGACAGCCCCCGCAAAGCCAAATCGAGGTCCAATGGGTCGACATTGGCGCAGAAGCGGAGCTCCAGATTTGCCAATTGCTCATCGGCAAATGCGTCGGCATAGAGACGAGGACCGAAATCAGACCCGCCAATCCCAATATGTACGATGGCCGAGAACTTCTTGGATGTCGCTAAGGCTCGGGCCTTCTTGAGCGCGTTTACAGTCGTGTCATGCTCGGAACGTGTCAGGTCGCTTTCCGGCGGAAGTCTCAGCGCCCAATGCAGCGCAGGGCGGTTTTCCGACGGATTTACAATGTCTGCCGAGAAGAGACGGGCAATGGCGTCGCCTAGATCAATGTCATTGGCATAGGAGAGGAGCGTGTTTTGAACCTCTTCGGACAGATAGTGCCGCGACAGATCAACCGTCCATCCCGCCGCCATAAGTTTCGAATCGGTCGCGTTCGCTGCGAGCTTAGAAAGCTCCGCCCCTCGAATCGATTTGGCGAGTGCGGAGAGTGTTTCATGAGGCATTGATAGGTCCTAATCGCAGTAATAGACGGTCAGCGCGGCACCCGCCGCTTGTTTCATCAAACTTACAGGCGCATCTGCCGGCGCCGATTCGAACACAGCGCGTTTGTCGGCGCCGGTGATCAGCAGAAGCACTTGCCGCGCATAAGCCACGCAAGGTTGGGTGAGCGTCATCCGTAACAGGTTTGGACCGGTCACGTCGCTCTCTATGGCTTCGACAGCGGCGACCACGGAGGTCGTGTCTGGATCGATCGCATCATCATATCCGCGGCCGCCTGCAAACCATGATAGCGTGTGGGCGTCAGGACCCATGCCGAGCAGCATGACATCGGTCAGGCTGGCATCCAGGTAGAGATCATTGACGGCCTCTACGGCCGCAAAAGGATCACCGCCTTTAATCTTCATGGGCGTGTAAGACGCGGCCGCCGCTTGGTTCTGTAGCAGTGTTCTTTGCATCATAGCGCTGTTCGAAGCAGGATGATCTTCGTCGACCCAGCGCTCATCGCACAGGCCGATTTGTACATTCGCCCAATCGAGTTCCGCGCTCGATAGAGTTTCATAAATCGGGCCGGGGGTTGTGCCGCCAGACCCCATAAATACAGCACTGCCCCGTCGCGCCAGTGCGTCACGCAAAGCCACGGCAATCCAGTCTGCGGCGGCTTTCTGAAGAGCCGCCTTATCGGCGAATTCGGTAAAGGTATATCGCTGCGTCATGGGGGCAGGGTTGGCCCTATCTTGGTCCCGTTTGTCAACTGTTTTCCGGTTGAACTGTGAATTGTCTGCATACGGCAGCATTATAGGTGCTTGAAACCTGCGGCGGGCATGTGTATGTGGCGCGCTTCAACGGGACTCTTCTGGCCCGCTTTGAGAAAGGACCAACGTCCGGTGGGCCGGACACTGAGAAAAGGAGGCCTGGAATGGCCAAAGAGAAGTTTGAGCGTAATAAGCCGCACGTGAACATCGGTACGATTGGACACGTGGACCATGGTAAGACGACGCTGACGGCAGCGATCACGATGGTGCTGGCAGATGTCACGGGTGCTGAGAAGCGTTCGTATGAAGACATTGATAGCGCGCCTGAAGAAAAGGCCCGCGGCATCACCATTAACACCGCGCACGTTGAGTATGAGACAGAAAACCGTCACTACGCGCACGTCGACTGCCCAGGACACGCTGACTATGTGAAGAACATGATCACCGGTGCGGCGCAGATGGACGGTGCGATCCTGGTTGTGAACGCGGCTGATGGCCCAATGCCACAGACCCGTGAGCACATCCTGCTGGCCCGTCAGGTTGGTGTGCCGGCTTTGGTTGTCTTCATGAACAAAGTTGACCAAGTCGACGATGAAGAACTGCTTGAGCTGGTTGAAATGGAAATCCGCGAGCTTCTGAGCTCTTACGAATTCCCAGGCGACGATATTCCAATCGTTGCAGGCTCGGCTCTGGCCGCTGTTGAAGGCCGTGACGACAATATCGGTAAAGACAAGATCATTGAGCTGATGGCGTCTGTGGATGAGTATATCCCAACCCCAGATCGTCCGATCGATCAGGACTTCCTGATGCCTGTCGAAGACGTGTTCTCAATCTCTGGTCGCGGTACGGTTGTGACCGGCCGGGTTGAGACCGGTGTCATCAAAGTGGGTGAAGAAGTTGAGATCGTGGGTATCCGCGACACGCAGAAGACCACTGTGACCGGTGTTGAAATGTTCCGTAAGCTGCTCGACCAAGGTCAAGCTGGCGACAATATTGGGGCTCTGATCCGCGGTATTGACCGTGAGGGCGTTGAGCGCGGTCAGGTTCTGTGTAAGCCAGGCTCCATCACGCCGCACACAACGTTCGAAGCAGAAGCCTACATTCTGACGAAAGAAGAGGGTGGCCGTCACACGCCATTCTTCACCAATTATCGTCCACAATTCTACTTCCGTACGACAGACGTGACCGGTGTTGTCACCCTGCCAGCGGACAAAGAAATGGTTCTGCCAGGCGACAATGTGAAAATGAGCGTTGAGCTGATCCAGCCCATCGCCATGGACCAAGGCCTGCGCTTCGCGATCCGCGAAGGTGGCCGCACCGTCGGCGCCGGTGTTGTGGCCTCTGTCTCTAAGTAAGACAAAAGACCAAACCAAATCAGAAAACCCCGTTGCTTCGGCAGCGGGGTTTTTTTGTCCGCTTAGGTCGGAATAAGGGGTGAAAATCACCTCGCTTATAACTGGTCTCTCGCAGTTTGTATCTTGAGCGTGCGTCCAGCGCGTGGTGTACCTGTGGGCATAGACGTAAACGTCAGTTTCAGATTGTGAGCCGGGGAGGCTTTTTTGACCGATACACCTCTCGCGCAAACGCGCGACACGAGCTTCTTTGGACACCCTAAGGGCCTGATTATCTGCTTTCTCACCGAGATGTGGGAGCGGTTTTCCTATTACGGCATGCGGGGGCTCTTGCTGCTGTATCTGGTCCAGCACTTTCTGTTCGGCGATCGCGAAGCTTCGATCATTTATGGCGGCTATATCGCGCTTGTTTACATCATGTCGATCTTTGGTGGCGTGCTTTCAGACCGCTATCTAGGTCAGCGCAAAGCAGTGACATATGGCGCCATCCTGTTGGTGCTCGGACATTTTGGTATGGCGTTCGAAGGGAGCGGCTCGAAAGAGACACTGACCTTTGCCGGTAATGATTATGTGATTGAGGATGTGGGCCGGGACGATAACCGGAAACTTTATATCGACTATGAAGGCCAATCGCGCCGGATCGTTTTTGACTCTTATCAGTACCTCATGGTCGGAACAGACCGCTATGAACCCATCGATGATGAAGGGCAGGGCGATTACGTCATTCAAAAGAATACGCGTGGCTTGGTTCAAAACATGTGTGCCTTCGTCGGCTTGGGGTGCGCAGGCCCGGCGCCGTCGACTGAATTGGTCTTAAGCGGCACGGCGTATCCGATTTCGTTCGCTGAAACAGAATCCGGTGAGACGGAAATGCGCGTGAGCTTGGATGGCGTGGAACAGGTCGCTGCCGAGTTTAGCGAGAGCGATATACTTGTTTTGCCAACCGCGGATGAAAATAAAACCGCCGACACGAGCGAGGTGCTCACAATTGTTGCTGATGGGACCTATGAGACGAGCGTTGAGAAGCAGCAAATTTTCGTCAATATCCTGTTCCTGTCCTTGGCTCTGATCATTGCCGGCGTTGGCTTTTTGAAACCAAATATTTCGACCATTGTGGGCGATCTCTATGAGCCTGGCGATGAACGTCGAGATAGCGGATTCACCATTTTCTATATGGGGATCAATCTCGGCAGTTTCTTGGCGACTTGGTCCTGCGGTATTTTGGGTATCGTCTATGGCTGGGCTTATGGTTTTGGGCTCGCCGGAATTGGCATGCTGGCGGGTCTCATCGTCTTCCAATGGGGCCAGAAATATCTCGGGGATGTTGCCGAACCTCCAAATCCCGAAAAACTAAAGCAAAGTGTGCTCGGGCCGATCAATATTGAGTGGGCGTGTTATCTTGGCGGCTTGGCTCTGGTGATCGGGGCAATGTCTTTGCTCTTTGTAGCCCGCATCATCGGACCAATGTCTTTGATCATCGGCATCGTGTTTTTTGTCGGCTTTGTTCTTTACTCATTCTTGAAGCTTCAGGGCGTTCAAAGGACCCGAATGTGGGCGGCATTATACTTCGCGCTCGCGCAGATTCCGTTCTGGTCCTTGTTTGAGCAGGCAGGGTCTTCGTTGACCCTCGTTACGAGCCGTCTTGTCGATACGACCATTTTCGGGATCGACGTACCAACGCCTGTTTTCCAATCATTGAATGCAGGCTTCATTTTCATCTTTGCACCGATTGTGGCTTGGCTTTGGATCTGGCTTGGCCGGCGCGGGTGGGAACCATCTACACCCGTCAAATTCGCCATAGGTGTATTTGGCGCAGGTCTCGGCTACATGGTCTTGGTCTCAGGCATGAACAGTGTCGGGGCATCCGCACTGACACCTGTCTTCTTCATTTTCGCCATTTATTGGGTGCATACGATGGCTGAGTTGACGGTGTCTCCCGTCGGGCTTTCAGCTATGACCAAATTGGCCCCTGCGCGTTTGGTTGGCTTCTTTATGGCAGCTTGGTTTGTTTATTCAGGGATCGCGAATGCGCTTTCCGGTGTGATCGCAGCCGCAGCAGGCGCCGAGACGGTGGGTGGTCAAATCGTCGATGTGGCGGCCGCTAAAGCAGGTTATATTCAGGTCTTCTCGTCAATTGGCTATATCGGGATGGGGATCGGTGTCGTCATGCTGTTGATCGCGCCAATCGTTAAGTCTTGGATGCGGGAAAGCGAATTTGGTGTAGACTCCCTAGACGATGAGTATCAGGCAAGCGGCGAAAAAGTCTCGTGAAGGCGAGGCGCGCCGCGATAGCGGGGTTGGTGATTTTACTCGCGAGTCTATCATCGTCTCTCCCTGCACAGGCGCAAACGACCGTTGAAGCCGCGTGAAGAACGGGCTGTTTCCTAACCCGCGCCACCGACGGTCAGGCCGCCGACTTTTAGCGTGGGTTGGCCGACGCCCACGGGCACGCTCTGACCGGCCTTGCCGCACGTGCCTACGCCGTCATCCATCGCGAAGTCATTGCCGATCATCTCGACTTGGCTCAATGCGGTCGGGCCATGACCGATAAGGGTCGCGTTCTTCACAGGGGCGACGATTTTTCCGTTTTCGACCAAATAGGCTTCTGTGCATTGGAAGACGAAATTGCCGGATGTGATATCGACCTGTCCGCCGCCAAAATCGACGGCCCAAATACCTTTTTTGATGGAGGCGACGATTTCATCCGGATCGTCCTTGCCGCCTAACATGACCGTATTTGTCATGCGCGGCATGATCGTCGCGTCATAGGATTCGCGGCGTCCATTGCCCGTGGCGGGTACCCCCATCAGACGCGCATTTTGGCGATCCTGCATATAGCCTCTCAGAATTCCATCCTCGATCAGGACGGTGCGATTCGTCGGCGTGCCTTCATCATCAATCGATAGAGACCCACGACGGGCATCAATTGTGCCATCATCAATCACGGTGACGCCTTTGGACGCGACCTGTTCGCCGACTCGCCCCGAATAAACACTGGTACCTTTGCGATTGAAATCGCCTTCCAAACCATGTCCGACGGCTTCGTGCAGCAAAACGGCCGGCCAGCCGGGCCCAAGAACGACTTCCATCTCGCCTGCAGGTGCGGGGATTGATTCGAGATTTACCTCGGCTTTGCGCAAAGCTCGCATGGCGAGGCCTTGCCAGCGTTCTGGTGCAATCCATTCATCATAAGCTGCCCGACCACCTGCGCCGGCGGACGCTGATTCGCGGCGGCCGTTCTGTTCTAGAGTGACAGACACGTTCAACCGCACCAAAGGACGAATATCGTGAAAGGCTTCGCCGGCGGGGCGTAAGATATCGATTTGCTCGTGACTGCCAGCCAGAGACACCGAAACCTGGACGACGCGCGGATCTTTCGCCCGGACCCAAGCATCGATTTCAGCGAGTAGTCCCGTTTTGACGGTAAAATCTGGCGACTCTGTCGGATCGATTGGCGCATAGAGTTGACGATTCGTCGGGGTTGGGCCGACAGCGAGAGATCCTGCATAGCCGCGCTTGGCTTGTTTTGCGGTGTCAGATGCGCGGCGAATCGCATCGAGGGTGAGTTCACCTGAATGAGCATTGCCACTGGCTTCCCCGGCGACGACTCTCAGCCCGAATCCTTGGCTGGTATCGTATGTCGCTGATTTGAGCCGCCCATCATCAAAGACAAAGCCTTCCGAACGGGAGCGCTGAACATAGATATCGCCATCGTCTGCGCCATTTGCGGCGTCAGCGAGAAGATTTGCGGCGTCTTGGGGATCGAAAGGCAGGTCTGTATAGGTCATGCCTGCTATGTGACGTCATAGGGGCGCTGGATCAAGCGCCCCTATGCTTGGAATTGCGATTAGCTCGCGTCTTCGAAGGAAAACCGAGTTAATTGTCGCTCAGCCAATTCCCAGCCGGGTTTCAGCTCGAGAGATTTGGTGAAGTCGGTATAGGCGCCGGCCACATCCCCGGTATTTTCCCGGGCAATCGCGCGATTGTAATAGGCCGCAAAGAGGTCGATCGATTCGAGCTCAATCGCTCGATCAAGCGGGGCCAAAGCGGCGGCAAAATCGCGGCGATAAATATGTGCGGCGCCTTCGTTTAAGTAGGCCGCGCCGAGGTCAGGCTGCAATTTCACCGCTTCGGCATAGTCGGCCAGCGCTTTGTCATACAGGCCTTCGCGCATGCGCAGAACGCCGCGATTCACGTAGGTGGCGGCGCGATTGTCGCGAGTCATGGCTTGCTCTCGCAAAGCGCGCGTGCAGATGTCTTCGACGGATCTGAAGTTAGAGTATTTGCTTTTTGTTTTCTGGAAACACTCACCACCGAGTCCGTTTCCGATGACGAAAACCTGCGCTGAGGCGGTTTCGGCGGCCAGGGCGGTCGCAACCGCGGCAATCATCAGCTTAAGCTTCATAGTTTGTCTCCTGTGTGCTGAGTTAACTATACACTAAGCGCAACAATTTATCGAGCGAGTGCGACATTTTATGAGAGCTGGTTGTATTGGGTAGACCTCGGCGTCTGTCGTATATATGGCTTCAGCCAAGATTGGATGGAGTGACTCGTGCGTTACATCTTTGCATGGATTTCAGCAGTGTTGATGACGGGATCGGCATTTGCACAAGAACTTGTGGGCCAGCCCACACCTGGCGCGCTCGGTTTTCAACCAGCGGCCACCCGAATTATGGAGCGTGTGAACGATTTCCATAACTATCTTTTGGTGATTATCACCGTCATTACTTTGTTTGTTTTAGCGCTGCTCATCTGGGTTTGCATTCGCTACAATAAGAGAGCCAACCCGGTTCCAAAAAAGTTTAGCCACAATACGACGATTGAAATCATCTGGACCGCCGCTCCAGTTGTCATCTTGATCGCCATTGCTGGCCCATCATTCTCGAACTTGTTCTATCAAGAGAATGAACCAGACCTGGTCGCCATCGCTCAGAGCGGCGATTTGGACGATCCAAACGTCTATGTCGACGCGGCCAAAGAAGGCTGGATCACGGTCAAAGCGGAAGGCATGGGCAACTGGGCTTGGACTTACTATTATGTCGATGAGCTCGATGCAGATGGGTATCCGATCCAGTATGTGTCGAACGGCATCCATTTCGGACTGCCCACGGACCCGGAGCCAACGCCTGAAAAGCCTCTCTATTTGGCCACCGATTATCCAATGGTGATCCCGGTTAATCGCTATATCCGCTATCAGACCACGTCTGACCGCGTCATCCACTCTTGGACGGTGCCCGCGTTCGGCGTCAAAACAGACGCAGTTCCTGGGCGTCTTAATGAGGGTTGGTTCTTGGTGGAAGAAACCGGCGTATATTACGGCCAGTGTTCAGAGCTGTGCGGTAAAAATCACGCCTTTATGCCGATTGAAGTCCGCGTGGTGCCTCAGGATCAGTATGATCGCTGGCTCGAAGTCATGCGCACAGGCGACATCGATGCGGCAACGCAAATGGTACAAGTTATTGAAACGACGGGCGAAGACACACGTCTCGCGTCGGTCGAGTAGGAGGGATTAGATCATGCCTATGGATCAAGTTGCTGCTCACGGCCACGACGACCACGATCATAAGCCTGGCTTCTTTGTTCGGTGGTTCTTCTCCACCAACCACAAGGATATCGGGACGCTTTATCTCGTATTCGCACTGATTGCGGGTATCGTTGGCTATTCTTTGTCCGGCCTCATTCGCCTCGAATTGGCGGAGCCGGGCATCGGCCCGCTTACCGGGCTGATGGAAGTCATGTATGGCACCACAGGCCAACAAGCGATCGAGCAAGCCAAGAGCTTTTATAATGTCGTAATCACCTATCACGGCCTGATCATGATCTTCTTTATGGTCATGCCAGCTTTGATTGGTGGATTCGGCAACTGGTTTGTGCCGCTCATGATTGGCGCGCCAGATATGGCCTTCCCACGCATGAACAATATTTCGTTCTGGTTGACGGTTGTCGCTTTCATCCTGGCAATGATTTCATTCCTTGTGCCGGGTGGTAATGGCGTCAATGGATTTGGCGGCGGTTGGGTGCTTTATCCACCACTGTCCAGCACAGCCGGTCATGCTGGCCCATCTATGGATTTGCTAATCTTGTCGCTTCACACGGCGGGTATTGCGTCCATTCTCGGCGCGATCAACTTTATCGTGACGATTTTGAATATGCGTGCACCAGGCATGACGCTGCATAAAATGCCGCTCTTTGCTTGGTCTATGCTGGTCACCGCTGTGCTCCTCTTGCTGGCTCTGCCTGTACTGGCGGGTGCGCTGACCATGCTTCTGACCGACCGCAACTTCGGATCGCAATTCTTTGATCCATCGGGCGGCGGCGACCCGATCATGTTCCAGCACTTGTTCTGGTTCTTCGGTCACCCCGAAGTGTACATCATGATCTTGCCCGCCTTTGGTATCATTTCGCACATTGTTTCGACCTTCTCGAAAAAGCCAATTTTTGGCTATCTCGGCATGGCCTATGCGATGGTGGCGATTGGCGCGATTGGCTTCATCGTTTGGGCGCACCACATGTACACTGTGGGTATGCCATCGGACATGAAGGCCTACTTCGTGGCTGCAACCATGGTGATTGCGGTTCCGACCGGGATTAAAATCTTCTCCTGGATCGCGACCATGTGGGAAGGCTCGATCGATTTCTCCGTGCCAATGGTATGGGCGATCGGGTTCATTTTCCTCTTCACTTTAGGTGGCGTGACAGGCGTTGTTCTCGCCAATGCGGGCATCGACCACGCCTTGCATGACACTTATTACGTGGTTGCGCACTTCCACTATGTTCTGTCGCTCGGCGCCGTATTCGGTCTGTTTGCAGGCTGGTATTATTGGTACGAGAAAATGTTCGGCATCAAATACAATAAGATGATCGGCTATGCGCACTTCTGGATTATGTTTGTAGCATCGAACATGATCTTCTTCCCGCAGCATTTCTTGGGTCTGAACGGCATGCCACGTCGCTATGTTGATTATCCGGAAGCGTTCGCGCTTTGGAACAGCGTCTCCTCTTGGGGCTATGCGCTTTCAATGGTGGCGACATTGCTCTTCTTTGGAGGCATGATCGAATCCATGCTGCGTCGTCGTAAAGCCGAGGCCAATCCTTGGGGCGAAGGTGCCACCACGCTTGAGTGGACGTTGCCGAGCCCGCCACCATTCCACCAGTTCAATGAGCTGCCAGTGGTGAAAAACGAGGCGGGTCACTAGTCCCGCCCGAGACAAACAAAAACGGGCGGCCCTTTGCGCAAAATTAGCGCAGAGGGCCGTTTCTGTAGAAGCTGAAGAGAACCGCCCTATGTCCGTAGACATGACTGCTCAACCCACCAGCCCCCGATTGGCGACTGCGCGTGACTATGTCGAGCTGATGAAGCCGCGAATCATGATGCTCGTCGTGTTTACAGCTTTGGCCGGACTGGTCGCTGCGGTTGGCGTCAGCGGGCAGGGGGTTAATCCCATCCTTGCGTCTGTCGCCATTCTTGCGGTTGCGCTTGGGTCGGGCGCCGCTGGCGCGATCAATATGTGGTATGATGCCGACATTGATGCGGTGATGACTCGGACATCGACGCGACCTGTGCCTTCGGGGGCTGTGCCGAAAGACGAGGCGCTGGCCATGGGGCTGATCATGTCGGCCGTTTCTGTATTGCTGATGTGGATTGCATCAAACGTCCTGGCAGCCGGTTTGTTAGCGTTGTCTATTGTCTATTATGGCTGGTTCTACACCATGGTGCTGAAACGCCGGACGGCACAAAACATTGTCATCGGCGGTGCAGCCGGCGCTTTTCCGCCGGTTATTGGCTGGGCCGTTGTTACAGGCACGACGCCTCTGGATGCGTGGATCCTCTTCGCGATCATCTTCTTCTGGACACCCCCGCATTTCTGGGCCCTGAGCTTGGTCGCACATAAAGAATATGAAAAAGCCGGTGTTCCTATGTTGCCGGTTACGAGCGGTGCGAAAAATACACGCCTGCAAATCCTGATTTACACCATCGTGCTCGCCCCAATTGGTCTCTCGCCTTTGGCGACAGGGCTTGGTGGCTGGATCTATGCGGGTGTAGGTGGGCTGCTAACGCTGGCGTTTCTTTATCACGCCGTAAAAGTCTGGCGGAGCCAGGCGGGTGGACCAGATGCTGGTGACGCTGAACGCAAGACTGCGATGAGCATGTTCGCATTCTCTATCCTGTATTTGTTTGGTCTGTTTGCCGCACTCATCATTGAACATGGTTTCGGGTTATACTTCCCGCTCGGAGGCGCGTAATGAGCGACACAGTTCAAATTGAAGCACCAGACCAGGCCGCCATCTTAAAAGCCCAGAAGCGCCGGAATGCATGGCTGGCCTGCGCACTGTTAGCGTTTGTGGTGATTGTCGGCGTTTCCACAGCACTGCGAATTCAACAGGCAGACTTTAGTGGCGGGGATCGCCTGTATTTTTCTGGCTATATGGATGAAGCGGCCAGTGAGAAAGCCGATCGCGAAGCCCAAAGGCGAATCGCAGAGCGTCAGGCCGCCGAAGCCGCGGCCAGAGAGGCTTCGACCGCTGAGGACGCCAGCGATGAATAACTCAAAAATCGCAATAACGGCTACTCTTGCCGCTCTTTTTATGCTCGGGCTCGCCTTTGCTTCAAAGCCGCTCTACGACACGTTCTGTCGGGTCACTGGGTTTGGCGGAACCACCCAAACCGCTCAAGTGGCGCCTGATCGCATCAGTGATCGCGAAGTCAAAGTGCGCTTCGACGCCAATGTGGCCAATGCGCCGTTGAGGTTTAAAGCAAGCCAAACCGATCTTCCTGTACGCCTTGGAGAGCATGCTTTGGCGTTTTACGAGGTGACCAACACATCGGCGAGCGATGTCAGCGTCATTGCCAGCTATAATGTTACGCCACACAAAGCGGGTCGTTTCTTCAGCAAATTGGAGTGTTTTTGCTTTGAAGAGCGGATCATTAAAGCCGGTGAAACCAAAAAACTGCCAGTGATTTTCTTTGTCGACCCGGCAATGGAAGACGAGCGCGGAGCGCAGGACATCCGGACGATCACGCTCTCATACACCTTTTTTAACACCAATGAGTTCACAGGTGCGACCAAAACGGCATCGCTTAACTGAATGGTTGCAGAATCCGTGCACACCGGTCTACAAGCGCCTGAGATTGTAACAACTATTGCCACAAGGGGTTCCCCGTCATGGCCGAAGACGTCAAACACGATTATCACCTGGTAAACCCATCGCCATGGCCATTGATTGGCTCGATTGCGGTGCTCGCCCTCGCGGTTGGCGGCGTGATGTATATGAAGGGCCTGTTCGGCGTCGAACAAGGCCAATTGTGGACCCTGGTTCCTGGCTTCCTCATGGTCATTTGGGTCATGGCAGGTTGGTGGCGTGAAGTCGTCAAGGAAGGCCGCACCGGTGATCATACGCCTGTTGTTGAGATCGGTCTCAAGTATGGCATGGTCTTGTTCATCGTGTCGGAGATTATGTTCTTCGCCGCATGGTTCTGGAGCTTCTTCGAACTCGCAATCTTCTACCCAGCCCGTGTCGGCGGGACGTTCGACGCTGCGAGCCCGGTTTGGGAAGGTCTGAACGCCTTTGCTCAATGGCCACCTACGGGTGTCACAACGTTCGATCCATTCCATTTGCCGTTGATCAACACCTTGATCCTGCTTCTCTCTGGTACGACCGTGACAGCGGCCCACCACGCCTTGCAGCATGACAAAATGGATAATGCGAAATTTATGCTGATCCTGACCATCATATTGGGCTTCGCATTCACTTGTTTGCAGGTTTACGAATATTCAGAAGCTCAGTTCACCTTTGATGGCACGCTTTATGGCTCTGCTTTCTTCATGGCGACAGGCTTCCATGGCGCTCACGTCGTCATCGGAACAATTTTCCTAACCGTCTGCCTGTTCCGACTGTATGCGAATAATATGACGGCCAAGAAACATCTCGGCTTCGAGTTTGCCGCTTGGTATTGGCACTTTGTTGATGTCGTTTGGTTGTTCCTGTTTGCCTTTGTCTATGTGCTTCCGCACCTCGTTCTCGGGCATTGATCGGATATATAAAACTTTAAGTTCGGTTGGCGCCTCATTGATCTCGATGAGGCGCCAATTTTTATGTCGCCACAAAATCGTGGCCATGGTGTAGAAAAGGTCGTGAAATGACATTCCGTCCAATGCCAATCCTGACCGCTTTGAGCACGATCAGTTTGATTATTCTGATCACGCTGGGAAATTGGCAATATGCACGCTACGCCGACAAAATGGCCAATCCCACTGTGATAGAGCAGGCGCAAGCGCGAACAGAGATATCCGTAACAATCGATCGCGCGCATCCTGGAAATGTCCAACAAGTTTATGGATTCGCTGATAGCGAGCCGATTTGGCGCCGATATGCCCCTGGCACCATAGAGAGTAGCGGGGAGACGGTTTTGGTGATGGTGGAGGCCACCGGCGGCGCCACACCCGTTCCGATTCCGATTTCAGACCTCCCCGCGACGGTCACATTTGAAGGCTTGGTCGCCGAGCGTGACGCATCTTCGAGTCGATTTTCTGGACGAGACGATCCCGCAAATGACACTTGGTACAGGCTGGACCCAATCGCGCTGAAAGATCATTTAGGATTGGTTGAAACACCGAAAGTCGCGGAACCCGTTCTGATGTCCGTGAGAAACGCTGCCGATACATCGCAAGTCCGCGAGACGTTTAATCCATATGCATTCGCGAAACCGGTTGATCCATTGCCGCCAGAACGGCATTTTGGGTATGCATTGACGTGGTGGGGGATGGCGCTCGGCTTGATTGGCGTGTATGTCGCGCTTCACCATTCTCGCGGACGCTTGAGATTTAAGAAGGCTTGAACGCCATGAAATATGTTTCCACGCGCGGTCAGGCCCCAGCGGTCGACTTTGTTGAGGCCTGTTTAACCGGTCTCGCGCCAGATGGTGGCCTTTATGTGCCAGCCGAGTGGCCTCAAATCGCACCGGCGGCAGCAAATGAGACCTATGTTGAAATTGCCAGTCGTGTGCTCGGGGCCTTTGCAGGAGATGCATTGAGCCGAGACGATATTTCTGGCCTTTGTGAGCGCGCCTATAAAAGCTTCTCGCACGCATCGGTCGCACCGCTCAATCAGAGTGGTCCCAATCAGTTTGTGATGGAATTGCATCATGGCCCAACCTTGGCCTTTAAAGATGTCGCCATGCAGTTCATTGGCCAGCTTTATGATCTGGTTTTGAAACGCCGCGGTGAGCGGATGAGCGTGGTCTGTGCGACATCAGGCGATACAGGTGGGGCAGCGGCAGCCGCTTTCGCCGGGGCCGAGCAGGTTGACCTCTATATTCTTCATCCACATGAGCGCGTGTCTCCTGTGCAGCGGCTGTTCATGACCACAACCGGCGCCGAGAACGTGCACAATTTGGCGGTTGATGGCGATTTCGATGATTGCCAGGCGATCGTCAAAGCCTTGTTTGCCGATAAAGCCTTTGCGGCTGATGTGCGCTTGTCCGGGGTAAATTCGATCAATTGGGCGCGCATTGCGGCCCAGGCGGTTTATTACGCAGCTGCGCAAGCCGCGCTTGGGCCTGACCGTCCCATCCGTTTTGTCGTTCCAAGCGGCAATATGGGCGATGCATTTGCTGGCTATGTGGCTGCCCGATGCGGACTTTTGGCTGGGTTTGAAATGGTCTGTGCGGTGAACGAGAATAAGACGCTCGATACATTGCTCGAGAATGGAGTGATGCGCCGCGAACAAGCTGTCGCAACGCCCAGCCCTGCAATGGATATTTCAGTCCCTAGCAATTTCGAACGTTTATTCTTCGAGGTCGCAGGTCGGGACGGGGATTTGGTGCGACGTACCTATGAGCAATATAAACAAGCCGGCACCGCGGATTTGCCAGAGCAGGTTCGTGGGCCGCTCGGATGCACGGGGTTCTCCTCTGCCATGGTCAGCAATGCTGACACACTGGAAGAGATGCGTTGCTTCAAAAAAGAAACAGGCGCTCTCATATGTCCGCATACGGCGGTCGGGACAGCTGTGGCGCGGCGTTTACCTACGAGCAACGCGACCACGGTCGTGCTTTCAACGGCTCATGCCGCCAAATTTCCCGAAACTGTTCTGGACGCTACGGGCGATGATGCGGGCTTGCCGGCTCGGTGCCAATCTCTGCGAGAGCGCGGTGAGGTGTTTGAACGCATCACCAATGACTTAGGCGCTGTGAAAGACCTCATTCGCGCGAAATTGGTGGCGGACGCTTAAAGACGATGAGTGCACCAATCGGAGAATGGCAGTGGAATCGCACCACCCAGCGCCTCAGATTATCGCTGGAGCCGCCCGTATTGGGTCGTCAATTGTCCGGTGAATGGACATTGGAAGATTTGAGCTACGTCCTCGACGGGTTGAGTCGACAGCGGCTACGCAGCGGTTTGGAAACCCCGAATGGCGATGTCGCCCTCGAATTGGTCACCGCCGAAGGTCTAGAAGTGCACCTTGCGGGTGGACGAGTGGATGAAGAGATGTCGCGCGGCGTGATCCTTTCGGTCGAAGAAGAGGGCGACGATGAGGTTGCTCAACTGGTTGAACTATTGCCCGTGTTTCAGCCCATCGTCGGACTTCGAAGCCGAAAGATTGAAGGCTTTGAAGCTTTGGCCCGCTGGGGCACCGAACAAGGCTTACAAGCGCCCGTCGGTGACAATGCCGGATTGGCGTTGACCATGCTGTTGCATGCGGCGGAGGCGGTAAGTCACTTTCGACGCATATCGGGCAATAAGGACCTGTTTATGCAGGTCAATATAACAAGTCTTGATCTCGCCGACGGCCAATTGGTCGATCTGATTTCGGCGCTTCAGAGCGGCCACGATTTAGCACCGCGGTCCATTCGTTTGGAATTGACCGAACAAGATGCGCTCCGCGATACGGAGCAGACGCTCAAACGCCTCCACGAATTGCGAGAGGTTGGGGCAGGTGTGGTTCTAGATGATTTCGGGTCTGGACATTCATCGTTCCAATGGCTCGCGGACCTGCCCGCCGATGCGCTCAAAGTCGATGCGTCGCTCATCCAACAGATAGAAAACCCGCGCGTTGAAACCATATTGGAAGCGCTCACACTCATGTCTCGCCGTCTGGGTATGACGTCGACAGCGGAAGGTGTCGAAGATGAGCGACTCATGGGCCGGTTGCGATCTTTAGGATTTGATCATGCGCAGGGCTTCGCTCTTGGACGGCCCATGTCAGTCAATAAAATCGAAAAATTCTTACGCAACTAAGCGCCAAGATCGACTTCGAGTTCAGAAATCGCGTGAACGAAATTACTCGGCGCGAGCGCACCTTTGCCGGTCCAACGGATGTTCGGAAAACGTGAGAGAATGTTTCGATAGGCAGATTCAAGCTGCATGATTGCCACGCGTTTTCCAAGGCAGACATGCGGGCCATTGCCAAAGGCGAGATGCTCATTGGCATTCCCGCGTTCGATATCAAACTGATTGGGGTTTTCAAACTTCGCCGGATCGCGATTAGCGGCAGCATAATACATGACGATCTTGTCGCCTTCACTGAGCTTCTGTCCGCCGAGGACTGCGTCTTGCGTGACTGTCCGGCGCATATAGGTCACAGGACTAACCATCCGAATGGCCTCATTGACGAAGTTTGGATAGTGCCGGTCATCGGCGATGAGTTTCGCCCGTTGGTCCATATGTTCGGTTAGAAGCTTCATCGTTCCAGACAGCGAGTTTCGCGTTGTGTCATTTCCAGCGAACACGATTAGCAACCATGACCCATCTAAAAACTCGTCTGTCAGATAGTCACCATCGACTTTGACATTCGCGATGGCGCTTAACAGATCGTTCTTGGGATTTTTGCGGCGTTCCATCAATTGGTGACGACCATAATCGAACAAGGCTTGGATTTCGTTCATGAACTCCATGATTTGTTCGGGCGACAGGTTCCCCAGACCTTCCTGTTGGGCTTGAAACTGTGCATTCTCAAGATAGTGCATCCAATGCACAAGCTTGGGCCGGTCCGCTTCGGGCACGCCTAATATTTCACACAGCGTGAATAGGGGCAGCTCGGCCGAAAACGTTTCAACCATGTCGACGACCGGCCCCTTGGCTTGCATATCGTCGAGCAGCTCATTGACCTTAATGTCGACTTTCTTTCTCAGCTCAGCAACGAAGTCCGGGCGAAACCAAGCCATATGTTCCATGCGCAATGGCGTATGAAAGGGGCGATCCAAGTTGATCAGAGAGTTCAAGGATGAAGAATGAAGCAGAGGATGCCGCGGAACGTCTGGCATCCCATAATTCATCAAGATGCCGCCTTTTTGTGACGAGAAGGTCGCCGGGTCGAGCTCGGTCGCTTTGATCAGTTCGTGTGATGTCAGCGCCCAAAATCCTCGACCATATTCTTCCGGATGCCACATAATGGGCGCTTCGCTGCGCATTTGATCAAACGCGTCAAACGTGTATCCGCCTTGGCCAGAGAATACAGCCGGGTCTGTGAGATCCACAGGAGGCTTCAGATCATAGATTGGCGGATTCGACGGCGCCGCTGGCGGTGTTTCAACCTGATATGTATCGGTGACGTTCTGAAAACCCATTGGATACCTCCATGAAACAGTCTGAGCGCAGTGTGGCGCTATGCCGAAACAGATCTAATGTCTGTCATGGTTTCAAGCTAGCTTACCGTTTTCGTCTGTGAACCCGTGACGCTGCGCGAGGCTTTCTGCGGTCTTGGCGCGGTTCTGGCGCGGCCGGGAGGTGTTTTGCCGGAACAACATCTTCGAGCGTCTCGCGCAAATCGTCTGCATCGATCTCCTCGACAGCACCTGGGCGCAAGTCTTGAAGCTCGAAAGGGCCATATTGTGTGCGAATCAGACGGTTCACCTGAAGTCCGAGATGTTCCATAGCTTTGCGAACTTCCCGGTTTTGGCCTTCCGTAAGGCGAACATTTATCCAGTTATTGGCACCTGTGGTTCGTTCCAGTTCCGCCTCAATCGATGCAAATCGGGTTCCGTCGTCCAATGTGATGCCGTCCTTCAGCGTGTCGAGCGCGTCCTGAGTAATTTCACCATGCGCCCGTGCACGATAGTGTCGGATAAGACCCGTTTTTGGCAATTCCATCGCCCGAGCCAATCCGCCATCATTGGTCAGCAAAAGAATACCCTCCGTCGTCAGGTCCAAGCGACCAATCGTAATGGTCCGGGGCAGGGATTTTGGCAGCTCATCGAAAATCGTTCGTCGACCTTCAGGGTCAGAGGTCGTTGTAATCAGTCCCGCGGGTTTATGATATCGCCAGACCCGCACCGGATCATGCGCTTTGACCCGCTTGCCATGGACCCGAATGTCTTCTTTCCCCGTCACTTTGAACGCGGGCGTTGTCAGTTTGCGACCATCGACACGGACCTCTCCGCGTTCAATCATGGCCTCAGCTTCGCGACGCGAGGCGACCCCGGCGCGCGCCAAATATTTCGCAATTCGCTCACCGTCTTGCCAATCTGGATCGCCGGACGATTTACGCCGTTGCGGTCTTCGTTTGGGTTTACGGTTCGTCTCTCGACGGTCCGACATGAGCTTAGCTCCTATAAAGATTGTAGGCCGAATACGGGGGCCAGCATGGCGAACCCAAGCGCGAGTTCGAGTGGAATCCAAACGGGGATGAGCCCGTTCTCACGGTTTTCTTTCTTATCGAGTACGAGCGACAAAAACCGCCCCATGCCCGCGCCCAGCCATCCCATGGCGATTGGGAACACGGCTATGATTTTATAGGCGACGTTTAAGTTCGCTTGCAGCATCAAGATCAGAGCCGACAGATGTATGAGCAAAAGCAATCCGCCATACGTTGCGCGAAATTCTGAGAAACCACCTGGCTTTTCCGGATCGGGATTTGGCACCAGGCGCACGACGCCCGCGGCCCATTTTGGCGCAAACAGTGCGCCCAGCCCTAAAGCCGCGCAAAATCCCAGCGCGATAATGGCGATCAGATCATAAATAGGCGGCATGATTGCAGATCCTTGAGGGCTCGTTACAGACTATAGAGCGTGGGTGTAGAATGGACAGCCTCTAAACGATGCCAGCTTCTTTCCATGCGTCTTTGGGCCAGCGTCTATGTTGCCAAAACCATTGGCCTGGATTGGCGCGAACTTCTTCTTCGATATAGGCCGTAATACGCTCAACACAGGCGCGGACATCGGCTTCATTGTCCCCGGTCTGTTCGGGATAGAAGGGCTCATGTACGGTTACGGTGAATCGAGCGGGGCCTGTTCGACGGGTTGTCATGGGCACGATCGGGACATTGTATTTCAGGGCTAAGCGCGAGGGGCCGGGGGCGGTCATCGCTTCGTGTCCAAAAAACGGGATGGCCAGCCCCTGATTGAATTTTTGATCATTGAGTAAAGCCGCGCATCGGCCTTGGCTGAGGGCGCGCATTAATTCGCGCGTGCCCATGCCTTTCGGAGTCAAAACCCCAATTCCATAATCATGCCGGACTTTATTGAGTTTGAGATCGATATGGGGATTGTTCAATGCGCGATAGGTGATCAAGCAATCCACGGGACGACGACAAATGGCTGCTGCCATAATCTCCCAATTTGCGAAATGTCCCGTCGCAATCACCGCGCCTTGTTCGGATGCCTCAATCGCGTCGAGATGTTCAGCGCCAATCACTTCGACGCGGTCGCCGTGATAAGGGTCAATTTTGGGCAGGTGAGGCAACTCACCTGCCGTACGACCCACGCTTTCCCAAGAATCCTTGGCAATTTTTTCGCGTTCCGCCTCAGACAGGTCTGGAAAGGCCAGTTGCAGATTGCGCTTAACGGTTTTGTTTTGAGAGAACAAAGGCGCGATGGATTTTATCAACCAGCCAAGAAAGTTCGAAGCCCGGTCAGGGCCCAGCGCCTTCATCGGCCACCAATAGACAACGTCCCAAGCAATGGATTCAAACCGCCACATCATTCGCTGACCAAAGGTGGAGCGATTATCAATGTCTTTTGGACGAATATATTGTTGCGCTGTTTTAGCCATCGGCTTTGGCTTTGATCATATCTTCGAGGAGTGAGTCGAGGTCGGCTTCCCGGTCGAATTGGACCTGAATCGGAAGATATTCAATCTCGCGACGCATCTCGGTGGACAAACGGACATAATCTTTCTCAGTGGTGATGAGCCAAGCGCCATGATCGCGGGCCAATCGGCGCAAGTAGCGCATATCTGATTCGGTGAAAACGTGATGATCCGGAAACGGCACGGAATCTCTTAAATCCACTCCGAGCTGTTGCAGAGTATCAAAGAATTTTTCGGGCCGACCAATGCCAGCAAAAGCAACATAGCGGTCCGCTGGCGGTTTCTGACCCGCCGTGATCTGGCCGCGAAAGATTGGAAGATTGTGGTCGTGTAGGATTGCCGGTTCATTGCCGTCGCCCATCACAATGATCGCATCAGCCCGTTCAAGTCCGTCTTGGACCGATTCACGTAAAGGGCCTTTGGGGATGACAAACCCATTTCCAAAACCCGCTTCGGCATCGACGACAATCAAGGTGAAATCCTTAGCCAGGCCCGGGTTCTGATGACCATCATCCATCAGGATAAGTTCGACCCCAGCCTCGCACATGGCCTGACCCGCTGCGGCGCGATCGGCGCCAATCCAACTCTCTCCGGTGGCAGACAGCATGAGAGGCTCATCGCCAACCTCCGTAGCCGTGTGTCGTCCATGTTGGACTTTTAGGGGACCTTTCAATCGTCCCTTATAGCCTCGGCTTAGCGTGGCCACCCGCAATCCCAATTTCGATTCAAGGCGTGCGCGCAACTCCGCCACAACCGGGCTTTTACCCGTGCCGCCCGCGGTTAAGTTTCCGACGCAAATAACGATGGCTGGAACAGAGACGGGCGCGGCGGACGCGATTTTTCGGCGTGTGACTTCGGCAAAGGCCCAAGCAAATGGGGTCAGGAGCGCGCGCATAACCGGCGCGGCTTCACGGGATTTTGGATCCACATCCCGAGACCAAAACCTGGGTTCCCTCATGGACGTAATCCCGCTTGTTTCAACATCGGTTCAAGCGCCTCAAGCGTCCTCGCCATAGGTCCGAGAGAGTCGGCTTTTAGCAGCGTTTTCATCTCAGCCGACACAGGTGGTGCGGGGAATGTAGAGGCCAATTCTTGCGCATCATGAATGATCGAGAACCCTTGTAGGGGGAGCAAACGTTCTGAGAGGTCTCGGAAATTGAAAATGCTTGGCCCGGAAAGGACGGGGATGTTGAGTTGCAAGGCCTCAATTGGATTATGTCCTCCAACGCCCGGCGCATGCCCTCCACCCAGATAGACGGTGTCGGCCAAGCTATACCAAAGACCCATTTCGCCCATTGTGTCGGCCAGAAGAATCTCGGTGGATTGCTCCACATTGTCGTTTTCTGACCGGCGCACGACAGCGGCTTTCGTCATAGACAGGAGGGTGTCGACATCATCGCCACGCTCAGGGTGTCTTGGGGCGATGATCAAAAATGGCTTTTCGGCCATCTGCATCCAGGCATCTATGACGAGCGCTTCCTCTCCAGAATGCGTGGACGCTGCGAACAAAACGGCGCGATCGCCGATGGCGCGCTTCAACGGTTCAAGTGCGGCAGGATCTACACTGGGTGCGGGTAGGGCGGATTTTAAGTTACCGGGACAGATTACTGGTTTTCCGGAAAGCTCTTTCAGGCCTGTTTGTGTTTGAACATCAGCTGCGATCAAGATATCCAAGCTTGAGAACACGGCCCGCGCTGTTTTGGGCCACCGCATCCATCCAAGAATGGTCTTCTCAGTCATTCTCGCATTTATCAGCGCGACCGAAATGCCTCGCTTTTCCAGTTCCAAAAGCATATTCGGCCAGATTTCGCCTTCAGCGACGATCACTGCGGAGGGAGACCAGTGATCCAAGAATCTTTGAATCACGGGTCCGGTATCGACGGGTGCCATCTGTTGCAGACAGGTCCTGTTTCTTAGAACGGTGTCTTCTGCAATCGCTTTGGCGATCAAGCGCGCGGCTGTTTGAGTTTGGCAGCTAAACAAGAAGCCGCCGGCATAATCGTCGGCGTCAACAAGGCGGCGTGCGAGTTCTAGAAGGAGTTGAGACTCTCCAACGCTGGCCGCATGCATCCATAAGAGCGAGCCCGAGGGGCGCTCGCATAAATCACGCGCCAGGCGTTCGTTAATCCGTGCCGGATCTTCTTTTCCAGACTTTGCTCGACGACGAAATATCGCGCCTAAAAAAGGCGCGATGAGAGTCGTAGCTGTTTTGTATAAAAAACGTCCAAGCGGCATTGCGCTCTTATAGACCGATTGTGAGCGTTCCGCCCACTATCAGTTTCAGCCAGTAAACAGGCCTAAAGAGCTCGCGTTCGGCGCGACAGACCGCTGGTCTTGTTTATCGTCAGAATCCGGCGCAACAGAAAAACCCATCCAGGCCAGGATAAGCGCGACGGTAAAGTTCCGAATGGCGACAAAGAGATTGAGCATGGTAAACCCCTAAACTTATCGAATATCATTAAACCAGAATCGTCTTAACGAAAAGAGGCTGAGATCAAAAAAGTTGCATTTACATGCAATATTTACGCGAAAAGGGCAGGAAGGCTGTGATGCAAATAGATATTGAGCACCTCCTCAACATGACCGGGGGCGATGTCGATCTCGCTGACGAGGTCTTAGACATCTTTCGAAACCAGGCCGAGACTTGGGGGCGTTTGCTTGATCCAGATGTCGATCGGCAGCAATGGGCGGATGCGGCGCACACGCTGAAAGGTGCAGCCTTGAGCATCGGCGCAATGAGTTTTGCCGATGAATGCGCCAGTGTAGAGAAGCGCGGCCGAGACGACGATCCTATATCACGCGTAGAAGCCGCGACCGCACTTTCATCTCTAAAAGAAGGATTGGTGCAAACCATCGAGGCCTGCGCCAGAGCGAGTTATGAATTGTCCAAGCCCGGCTTGAGGCGATCAAAAGATTCAAACTCATAGGCGATGCAGCGATCAATTAGGGTTCTCCAAACCGGCTCTGCGATCGCGGGTGATAACCCCTTTTTGGTGGCTTCGGCTTTCACTTTAGCCACGACATCTTCAATCCGTGGACGATCAAGCACAGATTTGCGTGTGCCCTTAATGCGGGCCGCGGCGTCCATGAAAGACTGGCGCTCGACCAATAGCTCAACCAGCAGGCGATCGAGCCGATCAACCTCATGTCGGACATCCGCCATCGTCTCAGCCGTGTCGCGCGTGTGATACTGCGTCATGCGGTCTTTGATGGAGTGGGGCATCGGCTGATCCTTTTTGTCTGAGACCCATATGGGATGACGGGTGCGATAAAGCGATGCGGTTTGGCGCCGCGGTCAGAACTCCGAATAAGAATAGGCCTTCCGACCAATGGTCGAAAGGCCTAGCAAACAGTGAGAATGTACTAGCGTTCGATGAATGACGGCATACGGGCTTGAATGCGCGAACTACGGGCCGCTTCCGCTTCTTGGATTAAGGCTTGTACCTGCGGATCGTTGATCATGTCTGCCAGTTGACCAATCGCCTCTAATTGTTGAGCCGACGTGCTGGCTTGTGCGCCAAACATCGCGAAGCCCGGCGTGGCCATTGGATAGGTCATTAGGCGAATATCGGCACCATCTTCGATTTCCGCCAAGCTCTTAGCTTTGGCAATGGCGGTGGTAAGTCCGCCCAGTTCGTCGACCAAACCGTTATCAAAGGCGTCTTCACCGCTCCAGACGCGTCCGCGGGCAACCGCATCCACCTGCTCTAAACTCAGGCCACGGCCGTCGCTGACCAATTGGGTGAAACGGCCATAGCCGCGTTCAAGCCAGGCGCGCATGCTCGCGCGTTGATCTTCCGTGAACGCTTCGGTTGTTGTGAAGGCGCCGGTAAAATCGCCGCCGATTTTGATCGACTCCGCATTGACGCCGATACGAGCCAGACCCTCATTAATGGCAAATTTGCCGCCAAAGATGCCGATTGATCCAGTAATCGTTGTGCGGTTTGCAACGATCCAGTCGGCTCCCGTGGAAACATAGTATCCGCCGGACGCGGCAACAGATGCCATCGAGACGACGACGGGCTTCTGCTGCTCTTCTTGCACGCGTTGAACGGCACGCCAGATTTGGTCTGATGCGGTGGGTGATCCACCTGGACTGTCAACGCGGAACACAATCGCCTTCACATCTTCATCGCGTCCGGCCTCTAGAATGGAAGCGGCGATATCGTCGGATGCGAACCCTTGACCTTCTTGGAACAGGCTTCCACCCGCGCCGCCACTTACGATTGGGCCTTGTCCACCAACAATGGCGATGACCGGTGAGCCAAATTCAGAGGTCGGTGCTGTGTAAGAATCGATCTCGATCGAAATGGCGTCTTCACCGGCGCGCTCAAGTGCAGATTCGAGCGCACCTTCCGGCCAACCGAGTTGGGTTGCGAAATTCACGTCGACAAGCTGTTCAGCGCTGAGCGGAGTTGATTCGAGAATCGCTTGCGCTTGTTCGACAGAAACGCCGCGATCTGAGGCGATGTCAGCGAGCGACTCGTTCCACAGCGAAAGCGCCAGATCCGTCATCGCGCGGCGATGAGGCTCCGTGAAGGTTTCTTCTTCATAGGTGTTCGGCGCATTCTTGAATTCATACAGCGCTTCAAACTCTGGCGTGATCGACAAATTGTCGAACAGTCCCTTTAGGAACAATGTTTCCAAAGCGAGGCCGCTGGCGATTAAATCACTGCCAGGCTGCATCCAGATTTCATCCGATGTGGCGATGGCGCGATAGCCCGAAGGTCCGCCACCATATGTGCCTTGGCTATGTGTGATGATGAACTTTCCATTGTTCTGAAAGTTTTTGAACGCATCGCGATATTCTTCAGCGCGTGCGGATCCGATCCCAAATTCACTGGCACGAACATACAGGCCTTTGACCTGATCATCCGTAGCTGCGGCATCGAGCTTGGTAATGATGTCGATAAAGCCTGTGCCGCCGCCGAAGAAAGCTTCCGGACCCGTGGTCGCTGCTTGGTCGTCCAAGGCGCTGCGCAGATCTAAGGTCAAGACAATCGCATTGCCATCATCTTGGCCGGTTTCCGGTCCGGAGGCAGATTTGATGGCGTTGTTGATCGACATCTGAATGATGGCCATGCCGATAAAGAAGAGCAGGAACAGTCCAACAATCGAACCGATCACCGCGCCGCCGAGAGATGCAAAAAACGTTTTCATAGGAGGAAAGCTCCAAATCTTTATTTATCGGATAACGATATGGGCGTTAATATAGCGTTTGTCAAAACACAAAGATCTCAACGATCAGAATTCAGCAGCGAGCAGGGGGCTTTATTCGTAAAATTGCAGTTGCAAGTTCAGACGCGGCGATTTGGGTGTTGCAACCGGAAATGGGATTGGTTATGTCCGCCGCTCAGTTGGGGTGTCGCCAAGTGGTAAGGCACCGGTTTTTGGTATCGGCATTCCCAGGTTCGAATCCTGGCACCCCAGCCACTTTTCAGTTGTCTTAGCCTATGATCAATGCGCGGCATGCGTGCGTCCAGGTCACGAGAGTGTAATAATATTTCAAAAAGGCCTTGCAACTGCCTCAATTATGAATGAAAGTTTGACAAGCTCCTGAGCTTTTTGCAGAGGTGACTTCGTATGCGACTCTGACCTGCGGGTAACCCCGTGCGCTGCGTAGATTAGAAAGACGATAAAGTCTCAAGGTCACAAACTGGGAGGAGGTGGGTTTAGCCCGTTATCCTTTAATACCTTGGCGGAGTGTGTTTGTTCCGCACAGCCGAAGCTTCGACAGCATGTCGAGGTTCTAACGAGTTTTTTGCGGCGTCATCTGACGTCGCCACATTTGGAGAGTGAGAGGCAGACTTCATGAAGAATGTTCTGACACCGGCTCGCGGAGCCATTCTAGCGGCAACGGTTGTGGGGTTCACCGCACCTGCTGTTGCTCAGGGACTGGATCGCGCGATCGCGACCGGCGAACAGGCGACACGCCGCGCCGAACAAGTTCAGCAGCAAATCAATCAGCTCGATGATGAGCGTTCAGACATGGTCGGTGAATTCCGCACCTTGTTGCAGCGGAAAACAGCCGCTGAATTGTACGCGCGTCAGCAAGCCGCTGCGGTTGAAAGCCAAGAGCGGGAAATTGCATCGCTAACGGATCAGCTTGCACGTGTGGACGAGATCACCTCTCAGACCGTCCCAATGCTTGAGGCTCTGGTCGACGATCTCGACATGTTTATCGACGCTGACCTGCCATTCCGTTTGCAAGAGCGTAAAGACCGTATTGCCCGCCTGCGGGAATATCTGGTCGACCCGAATATTTCAGTGACCGAGCGCTATCGCCAGATCATGGATGCCTACACGTCTGAAATGGAAGTCGGCCGTAAGACCGACACTTGGACAGAGGTAATTGATGTGGACGGCAAGGAAGTGTCCGTCGACATGGTTCTGTTCGGTCGCGTGGCCCTGGTCTACATGGATCGCACCGGTCGCTACGCAAAGCGCTATGACCGCGAGACGCGTTCTTGGGTAGACCTTGAGAACAAGTACAAGGCTGAAATCGAAAAAGCCATTCGCATCATCCAGGGTAAACGCACACAAGACGTGATGTATGTGCCCGCAACCAAGCTTGCTGTTCAGTAAGCCCCGATGGAGTTGAGGAAAGAACACATGAATACGTTCACAAAATCACTTAAAACCATTGGGATTGCAGCAGCTTTTGCTGGTGCCTCGATGGTCGCATCTTTGCCTGCAATGGCTCAGGTGTCTTTGTCTGACATTCTCAATCGCGTTCAACAGGACAGCAATGAGATGTCGCAAGAAAATCAAACGCGTCTGCGCGAATTCCAAACTGCTGTGGATGATCAAGAACGGCAAATGGATGAAGCTCGCGGCGAACTCGCGCAAGCGAACGCTGTCGGCAATCGCCTAAGCGCACAGTTCGATGCTTACCAAGCTGAAATCGACACACTGGCGGCTGAACTTGATGTTCAAGCCGGTGATTTCGCGCAATTGGTTGGTGAATTCCGCGCCGTGGTTGGTGAAGTTCAGCCACTCATGCGTGAAAGTCTCGCAAGCTTCGACTATCCAGGTCGCTTTGAAGAGCTTTCTGAAGTGGCGGAAGCCACCACGCTTCCAACGCGTGAAGAGTTGGATCGCCTGCCAAAAGCGATTTTGCAGGAGATGATCGCTCAGTCTGAAGTCAAGACCTTCAACTCGCCCGTTTCGATGGGTGGTTCTGATGAAGCCGTTGAGGACGTCGAAGTGACTCGAGTTGGTACCTTCATCGCCGCGACCAACAATGATGCTGGCTTCGTTACGATCGAACGTAACGGTGCAGGCGATTTCTACCTTGAGAAATTGCAGCGTCAGCCCGGCGGACGATTCCGCAGCGCATTTAGATCGCTGATCAATGGCCAAGAAGGCTCAACCATGACCGTGCCGTTCGACCCGAACCGCGGCGAACTCTTCAAAATTGAAGGGGACAAGCCAAGCATGGCTGAGCGCATCGGCCAAGGTGGCACGATTGGTTACATCGTTATCGGTCTTCTGATCTTTGGTCTGACTGTTGCGCTGTACAAGATCATCACGCTGTTCTTCATGGGCAACGCTATCCGTTCAACTGCAAAAACCAAGCAGGCTGGCGACGGCAACCCACTCGCACGTGTCTTCGAAGCGTATGAGACCAATAAGAACGCTGATCTGGAAACACTCGAGCTCAAGCTTGACGAACAGATCTTACGTGAATCTCCGAAAATCGAACGCTTCAACGACATTGTTAAAGTGCTCGCTGCTGTGGCCCCGCTTATGGGTCTGCTCGGTACGGTTATCGGTATGATCATTACCTTTACCGCGATTACAAACTTCGGTGCCGGTGATCCGAAACTGATGGCTGGCGGTATTTCAGTTGCGCTTATGACCACAGTGCTTGGTCTGGTTGCTGCGATCCCACTTCTTCTAACCCACGCTCTGGCAGCTGCCATGGCTCGTGGTAACCAGCAGATCCTGGATGAGCAGGCAGCGGGTCTTGTGGCCGAACGCGCGGAACGCGGAGGGGCGGCTTAGGCCGCCTCTGAGATCGGGAGCCCCTACATATGTTGGGAATGACCGAACTTCAGGAGTTTTTGGCTCGCGGAGGGCCAGTGCTTCTATGGATTATGGGTGCCACATTCATCATGTGGGCCCTGATCCTGGAGCGCCTATTCTACTTCCGCATTGCTCATGCTTCTGTCGCAGAGGAGGCTCTTTCGGAGTGGCGTTCGCGCTCCGACCGGAAGTCCAAACTCGCGCACTGGGTTAAAGACAAGCTGGTGTCTGAGGTTCGCCAAAAAGCTCAAGCGAATGTTTCGTTCGCGAAAGCGATGGTGGCCCTCGCTCCGCTACTTGGTTTGCTCGGTACGGTGACCGGGATGGTGACGGTGTTTGATAATATGGCCATCACGGATGGTGCAGATGCCAAAGCGCTTTCGCGCGGTGTATCTCAAGCCACCATTCCAACTATGGCCGGCATGGTCGCGTCTATCTCTGGCATTCCGTTCGCAACCGGAATGGACAAGAAAGTTCGCCGCTTGGTGCAGAAGGTCGAAGACCAGATGGAGATTGGCTGATGAGAGGACGTGCAAGTCGCCCAAGTGACGAAGCGGCCGTCGATCTGACGCCGATGCTCGACGTGGTCTTCATTCTGCTCATCTTCTTTATCGTGACCTCGACCTTTATTCAGGAAGAGGCGCTGGGAGCAGAACCGCCACCACCAAGCAGCAACGCGCCAAGCAATCCGGCGCCGGCGATCATCGTTTATATCGATGAGTCGGACCAGATTCGCGTCAACCGTAAGCTCACCGATATTTCGGCTGTGCGCGGTGGCATGGAGCGGGCTCGGGCCGAGAATCCTGAAAGTGCCTTGATTATTCAAGCGCACCCACAGGCGCGGACCGGAACCATTATCGAGGTGCGTGATATTGCCTATGACGCACAAATGGAGCGGGTGAACATCGTCCGTTCCGCAGGTTAGAGGAGGTCATTTATGGCTCGTAAAGTACGAGAAGCTGCTGGCAGCGCCGAAGATGATGTAAACCTCACACCGATGCTCGATGTGGTTTTCATTCTGCTGATCTTTTTCATCGTGACGGCTCAGTTCATTCGTGAGCCGGGCGTTGAGATTGATCGGATTGAAGTGAACAATAAGGAACGTCAAAACCCGCTTGGTATTTTGATCGCGATTGATTCCAATAGCGAAATCTACATGAACAAGCAGGTTGTGCCATTGTCAGAAGTTGGCTTCCGGATCCGTGAGCTGCGTGAGGACAACCCGAAAGGACGTCTGGTCGTACAAGCGGATGCTGAAGCTCAGGCTGGGGTGCTTATCGACCTCATGGAGGTCGTCAACGAGGTCGACAATCTGGGGCGTGTGCCCTTGTCGGTCGTAAACCAGTAGAGGAGAGATCTATGTTTGCAAATCCATTGATCCGCATTGCCATTGGCATTCCTGTCGCGATTGTCGTGACACTAATCCTCTTCCATTCGATGCGCCTTCTCATCAGCGCGGACTTTGAAGAACCGGAAAATCTTCGCGAGTATAATCTCGAAAGCATTACGCCGGAGGCGCAAGAAGAGCAGGTGACACGTCGTGCACGTAGCAAGCCGCGTCGTTTGAACAATGCAGACAAGCCGCCGCCACCACCAAAGCTGACGGCGAATAAGAATGACATTGATCTGCCAACGCCGAACATTCAGGGAGCCCCGCCTAGTGAATTGCCGCCAACCCGGTTGAACTCACTTGCGATCGATCCTGTGGCGATTTCGGACCGTGACGCCCAGCCGATTCGTCCGCCTGTGCCGACCTATCCGTCTCGCGCGGCAGAGCGTGGTATTGAAGGGTCGTGTGAGGTTCGCTTTGACGTGGACACACGTGGCAAGCCTTACAATGTCAGTGCGGACTGTACCGACCGCGTATTTAAGCGTGAAGCAGAACGCGCCGTGAGCCGCGTTGAATTCGCGCCGAAAATCATTCGGGGTCAGGCCGCAGAACGTCGGAATGTTGTGTACCCATTGGAGTTCACACTCGCCGACTAAATCGGTTTGAAATGACAATCAGGGCAGGGGATCCGAAAGGGTCCCCTCTCTTTTGTCTTGACTATGTAAAGATATTACGTATTGTAATAACCTAACATAGGGAGGTATGTAATGGCTCATTTGCTGCGATGGAAACAAATTCACGGGGCGATGAATTCACGCTCAAAACGCCTGGCTTCGGTTGCCGTTCCAGCGATCACGGTAACGACAGGCTTATTCTTTGCGATGCAGCATTTGATAAAGGTCGATGATTTCAGCACACCGGATTTGCCAACTTATGAAATCAGCGCGATTCTCGAAAAACCTGTTATTGATGACCCCAGACCACCTAAGGTTAAACCCAAGCGTCCAGACGCGATTGATCCACCGCCAAGTAACCCGCCTTTGGTGAATGAGGTCACGACACCAGATGGCGACTTCGGCGACTATTTCGGCGAACCCCCAGCCAATTACGATATGGGCGAAATGGACTCTATTCTGCCAAAAAGAGTGTCAGCGATCACGGCTCGGACTTTACAGCCGATCACTCCCCCTGTTCCGATGTATCCTGATAAGGCCGCCACGCGAGGATTAGAGGGCTTTTGCGATGTACACCTCAGCGTCTCGATCCGTGGAGAGCCTATGAATGTGCGGGCGGAGTGTAGCGATCGAGTTTTCGTTAAAGCTGCTGAAAGGGCTGTCAAAAGGGTCAAATTTGCACCGCAAATTCGTGATGGATTGCCAGTCACTGTGACAGGTGTGGTCTACCCCCTTGAGTTCCGCCTGAAACAATAGAATGATAGGAAAATAAAAGTCTGGGAAAAATGCTTCAACTTATCACCTGAAGCGCTTGAAATCGGAGCAAACTTCCGGTTCAAAGGGAATTGATCGCCAAACCGGCGGAGAGGAGTGAAACAATATGATGAAGCAACTCATCAAAGGCGTCGCGTCGATGGCTGTTTTGGCTGCGATAGGTGTTGGAACGGCCGCTGCGCAGGTGTGTGAAGAAACCCAATTTAGCTCAACCAATGCTGAGAATTATCTCGCCGCTGAAACTGAGCTTCTGGTCAATGATAATCCACAAGCCGCTTTGGTCGCGTTGAATGCGCTAAAAGCGCAGCCGCTCAATTGTTACGAAGAGGGCGCTGCTCTCCGTTTGGGCGCAGCGATCAAGATCCAAACGGACGATCTAGAAGGTGCCGTGAATGACCTGCTCACCGCGATTCAACGTGGTTACATTCCTGAGACTGAGCTGAAGACAACCTATTACAATATCTCTCAGATCTATCTGTCAGGCGACAATAAAGAAAAGGCGCTTGAGTATTTCCAACTCTGGATGCAGCAGGGTGGGGTGCCTGACCGGAACCAGAAATGGACTCTGGCGGTTTTGTATCAACAAATGGATCGTTTCTCTGACGCGCTGCCTTGGGCTGAAGGCGTGCTCCAAGACGATGGTCCTGGGGCTGACCGCTCCGTCTATGACTTCCTGATCTTCTTGTATGATAAGACGGGTAACAAAGCGAAGAAAGCTGAACTGCTAGAATTGCTGTTAGAGCGCGATCCATCTGACGTCCGACTTTGGCAAGCCATTGCGGGTGAATATTTCCAAGCCGGCGAAGATCGCAAAGCGTTTGAAGTTCAAAAAGCGATGTATCTTGGTGGGCTTCTCGAGACCGAAGACGAATTGATGCGTGTGGTCAATTTCTACAACACGTTCGACGTACCTTATGCGGCTGCAAAAATCCTTGAAAAGGAAATGAATGCGGGTCGGATTTCGAAAAATTATCAGCGTCTTGAATTGCTCGCCAACTTGTACCAAGTGGCGCGCGAATTTGACCGTGCCATTCCGGTGATTGAAGAAGCGGCTGAGATTGCACCAGATGGTAAAATGTATGAGCGCTTGGGCCGGTCGTTTAGCGAGCTGCAAGACTGGGAGCGCGCCGAAGAAGCGATGATGAGAGCCATCGATAAAGGCGGTCTGTCGAATACCGGACTTGCTTGGGTCTTGGTTGGACAATCACGCTATGAGCGCGATGATCGCGCTGGTGCGCGCACCGCGTTCCGAAATGCGAACAATCGCGGTGGTCGTGGTTGGATCGACTTCATGGCGGCTGAAGACAATACCGCGATTGCCTTGGCCCGGTTTGAGATCTTCAACGAAGTCAGTGACTACAAGAAAGAAAAAGAACGTTGCAAAGACTTGGAAGTTATCGGCAATGCGCCTGAAACTTGCGAGACGGTAGATGATCGCTTGTCCGAGGCCGAAGAGCGTTTGGCGGAGTTCGATCGCAACAACTCTTAAACCCAACCACAATCTAATCATGAGCCCCGGACCAACGCGTCCGGGGCTTGTTGTTTTCTCAAAAGCGTGAAACCAAAGCCAGTATGGTCGATCTCAGTCAAAAAACCTCCGAAGACGAAGCGGTATGCGAACGTGTCGCCGCGCTCGAAAGCCAAATGCAAAACCGAACCTTCGATTGGGCAAAGGTGAATACGGGCAGCTGGAACCGCGCGGGTCTGGATGCGTTAGCGCCAAGCATGGCGGATGCGTTTAGTGGCCTTGATGCGAAAGTGGAACTCATCGCCACCGACCCGTTTGAGAAAGTCTCCAATTCAGGCGTGGTTGAAGCCTTTGAGACGGGTCCGGTGATCCGCATATCGTCTCGCCCTGAAGCCGACATGCAAGTCATTATGAGTGGGCATTACGATACGGTATTCCCACCTGAGACCTTCACAGAAATCACAGACCTGGGCGATGGCAAGTTTAACGGTCCCGGTCTGGCGGATATGAAAGGCGGCCTGTCTGTGATGTTGGGCGCGCTGCAAGCGTTTGAGGCGGGGCCACTTAAGGACAAACTGGGCTATCAAATCGTGATTACGCCCGACGAAGAGACGGGCAATTTTGCCAGCGCGCCATTTCTGACTAAAGCGGCTCAATCGGGCGCAATGATCGGCATGACCTATGAGCCCTGTATGGACACCGGCGCCATGTCGGGCGGTCGAAAAGGTTCGGCCGTCTTTGATATCGTATTGCATGGACGGTCTGCGCATGCAGGGCGGGCCAAGGAAGAAGGCCGCAGCGCGCTTGAAGCGGCTGCTTCGATGGTGGTGGCACTTGAGCAATTAAATGGTCAGCGCGATGGTGTGACCTTCAATGTTGGATCGATTGATGGTGGCAGCGCCGTCAATATTGTTCCAGATCTCGCGATTGTGCGCTTCGGCGCCCGGGCGCCGGATGCGGAGGCTGCGGCCTGGGCGACCATGAAGGTCGAAGCCCTGCTTGCTGAGGCGAAAGCGCGCGACGGAATTTCTGGGCATATGCATGGTGGCTTCTATCGTCCCCCCAAGCCGCGTAATGAAGCACAGCAGCATTTGTTTGACGCGGTCGCCGCAACGGGTCGCGCGATTGGTTTAGAGCTCGAATTTGTTGACACAGGCGGCGTTTGCGAAGGCAATAATATCTTCGCCGCTGGCGTGCCAAATGTCGATACACTCGGCGTGATGGGCGGTCGTATTCACTCTGATGAAGAATATGTAGTTATGTCGAGTTTTGTAGAGCGCGCACAATTGTCCGCCCTCTTACTGAATCGGATTGCAGACGGGCGTTTGGATGCGCCCAAGATCAAGGCGTTGATGGGATGAAGTCGCCATATGTAATGAGACCCGCAGAGCTCTCGGATTTCGATGCTCTGCGCGCGATGGCCGTGGAATCGGGTGCTGGGTTCACCTCCCTACCGGTGGATGAAGAGATTTTGCGAAAGCGCCTTCTCAAATCGGTCGATTCCTTTGCCGGTCGTTTGGATCAGCCGGAATATGGCAAGTATCTGATGATGCTGGAAAACACTGAAACCGGTGAGATTGGTGGCTGTAGTGCGGTCAAAGCCGGGATTGGCGTCAAATCTCCTTTCTTCAATTACCGTATCATTACATTGGCCCAAGCCAGCCAAGAAGCCGATCGACGTTTCGATATGGATGCGTTGATCCTGACCAATGAATTTGTCGGTTGCACCGAAGTTGGGACTTTATTCCTACGGCCCGAACATCGTGGCGCTGGCGTTGGCCGTCTATTGGCGCAATCGCGATATTTGCTGATCAAGACCAAGCCAGATTGGTTCGGTGAGAAGGTGATTGCAGAGCTGCGCGGCGTGGTTTCCCACGAGGGCGAAACACCGTTTTGGGAATGTCTCGGGCGTCATTTCTTCAAAATGTCCTTCACCGAGGCGGATTATCTTTCGGCCACGACGGACAATCAATTTATTTTGGACCTGATGCCGAAATATCCGGTCTATGTGGATCTGTTGCCGAACGAAGCACGTGAAGTGATTGGTCGTGTCCATGTCGATGGTGTCCCAGCGTTTAAACTCCTGGAATGGGAAGGCTTCGAGTTTGAACGCGTTGTCGACATTTTTGACGGTGGCCCGATCATGCAGGTCAATCGAAACAATTTACGAACGGTGCGTGAAAGCAAGATCTTAGAATTAGATGTCGGGCCCGCGACAGGCTCTACCGGCATCGCGGCGCGTTTGGATCTCGCTGAGTATCGCGCCTGTCTGATCGAAGGGGCTGAAATGGGGGATGCGCGTTTCATAACTAGCCAGGAAACCCTCGATAAGTTGAAACTCAAACGCGGCGACAAAGCGCGCATCTGGCTGAGGAGTTAGTATGGCCAAAAGTGCCTATATCAATGGCCGTTGGAGCGATGGCAAAGATGATTGGTTTGAGAAAACCAATCCAGCCAATGGAGAGACCAGCTGGGACGGTCAGGCTTGTAGTGATGACCAAGTCGAAGATGCGATTAGCGCGGCGCGCATTGCTCAGTCCGTTTGGGCGCGGCGTCCACAACATGATCGCACAACCATTCTAGAAAAATACGCTGAGGAAGTGACCAAGCGCGCGGACGCGATCACGGAAGCGATTAGTCGCGACATGGGCAAAGTCGCCTGGGACGCAAAAGCCGAAGCGGGCGCAATGGCGGGCAAGATTGCAATTTCGATCAAAGCGCAAGTCGAGCGCGCGGGTACGGCTTATTCGGAAGCCGCCTTTGGCTCAATGCATCTTACCCATCGCCCTCATGGTGTGATGGCGGTGTTTGGACCGTTCAACTTCCCAGGGCATTTGCCGAACGGGCATATGGTGCCCGCGCTGCTTGCTGGGAATGCTTGTGTCTTCAAACCCTCTGAACTGGCCCCGTCCGTGGCGCATATTATGGTCGAGGCGTTTGAAGCGGCGGGATTGCCAGAAGGTCTCGTAAATGTCGTCCAAGGTGGACGCGACACAGGTGCCGCTTTGCTCGATGGCGATATTAATGGGCTGCTATTCACGGGCTCAGCGCAAACCGGCTTATTCTTTCACCGTCATTTTGCGGGTCGTCCGGAAGTCATCCTGGCTTTGGAAATGGGCGGCAATAACCCGCTGATCATTTGGGATCCGGCGGACGCAGATGCAGCGGCAGACATCGCCGCGCAGTCCGCTTTCTTAACGACAGGTCAGCGTTGTTCCTGCGCACGCCGGGTCATTCTCCCGACCGGCAAGTGGGGCGACCAAGTCGTCGAAGCGATTGTTGCGCGCGCCAAATCTCTTCGTATTGGGGATGCCACAGAAGACGACGCCTTTATGGGGCCGCTCGTTTCAGAACAAGCCGCGCAAAATGCGGTCGATTTCCAGATGATGCTGTCGAAGAAAGGCGGAAAGTCCCTGCGTCGATTGAAGCGAATGGATCGCGGAGGCGGTTTTGTGACTGCCGGCGTCATTGATGTAACAGCCGCCACAGATATTCCCGATGAGGAATTGTTCGGACCGCTCATGCAAATCATCCGTGTGGATGATTTCGACCAAGCGATCCAGCGGGCCAATGACACCAAATACGGTCTCTCAGGCGGTCTGGTGAGCGATGACGATGCGCGTTGGTTACAGGCGCATGCCGAAATGAAAGCCGGCATCCTCAACCGCAATCGTCCGACAGCCGGTGCGAGTGGCGCCATGCCTTTTGGTGGGCCTGGTCATTCGGGGAATTTCCGTCCGGGCGCCTATTATGCTGCGGATTATTGCGCTTGGCCGCAAGCCAGTCAGGTCTCTGATCAGGCGACACGTCTTGGCGCCGTGGGTTTTCCGAAGCAGAGGACACATTCGGTCGCGCCCTGAGCCTGTTGAGACGCGCGTGCCGACCTATTCCATTCGGGTGTGAAAGGACACGCCCTTCAACAGGCACAAGGCAGGGGTTTCCATGTCTTCCTCAGAAACAGTTGAAGTGAATTTCGACGGCCTTATCGGCCCAAGTCACAATTATGGCGGCATGTCGGACGGCAATTTGGCCAGTCAAAACAATGCCGGCGACGTTTCCAATCCACGCGAAGCTGCGCTGCAAGGCCTGGAAAAGATGCGCATGCTGGTGCGAGCTGGTTTTGTGCAAGGGGTGATACCGCCATTGGAGCGGCCTAATATTTGTTTTCTTGAGGATGTTGGCTTTCGCGGAAGTCCGGCAGAACAGATTGAAAGGGTGGCGAAGACGGCACCGCGACTCTTGAAAGTGGCCTATTCTGCAAGTTCGATGTGGACCGCCAATGCCGCAACGATTTCGCCGTCTGCAGACACGATTGATGGACGTCTTCACCTGACGCCCGCGAACCTATCGAGTATGCTTCATCGCAGTCTCGAGCCAGAAGACACGCATGATACGCTCACTGAAATATTCCCATTAGGTAAAGTCTTTGGTCGCGCATTGCCGCTCCCCATGCACGCCGACTTCTCCGACGAAGGGGCGGCCAATCATGTGCGTCTCTGCGCGGAACATGGCGCCCAGGGTGTGGAACTGTTTGTCTATGGCCGTGAGGCTGGTGAAAGCGTAACCGGTTTTCCGGCGCGCCAAACGCGGCTTGCCAGTGAGAGCATTGCACGTGGTCATGGATTGCGCCCCGAGCGCACCGTCTTTGCCCGCCAAGCCGCCAAAGCGATCAATGCTGGCGCGTTTCACAATGATGTCGTCTGTGTTGGGACACTAGATACGCTCTTCTTCCACGAACATGCATTTGAGAATACGGAAGCGATACTCTCAGATCTTCGCACGGCTGCGGATGGATTATTTGAGCTAAAGCCCGTCATGGTGCCCGATGCAGAGGTTCCGCTAGCTGACGCGATCAAATCCTATTTGTTCAACTCGCAACTCCTGCAATGGCCGGGCGAAGATCGGCTGGTCTTATTGGCGCCGACTGAGACCCAAGAGACGGAAAGCACGCGCGCCTATTGTGAGCGATTGGTACAAGGCAATGGACCGATTGGGCGAGTCCAATATGTCGACGTTCGACAATCCATGCGCAATGGCGGTGGGCCTGCTTGTTTGAGATTAAGGGTCGTGATGACAGCTGAAGAACGCGAAGCATGTCATCAAGGCGTATTGTTGGACGAGGCAAAAATTGATGCGCTTCAGGATGTTGTCCGAAACACCTATCGCGACCGATTATCCACCTCCGATCTTGCTGATCCAGCCTTTGCGCAGGAATGTCTGCAGGCCCGGGCGGCTTTGTTGCGCGTCCTCGATTTGGACATGCTGATTTAATGGCGCGCTTCCCTTTCACCATCAACGCCACAGAAGGCGCGGCGCGTACCGGTGTCCTAGCGACTCCGCGGGGAGACATACGTACCCCCGCCTTCATGCCCGTTGGCACGGCCGGTACTGTGAAAGCGCTGTACATGGACCAGGTCAAACAGACCGGCGCCGATATTATCCTGGGGAATACTTATCACTTAATGCTGCGTCCGGGGGCGGAACGGGTTCAACGCCTGGGCGGCTTGCATAAGTTCAGCAAATGGTCAGGTCCGATGCTGACCGATAGTGGCGGGTTTCAGGTTTGGTCTCTGTCGCAGCTGCGAAAAATGGATGCAGACGGGGTGACGTTCCGAAGTCATATCGATGGATCTGAGCATAGACTAACGCCGGCGCGTAGCCTTGAAATCCAAGCCGACCTGCTCGGCGCCGATATTTCGATGCAGCTGGATGAGTGCACAGATTATCCCTGCTCACATGAAGAGGCTGAACGTTCGATGCGGCTCTCTGCTGATTGGGGACAGCGCTCATTAGAGGCATTTGGTGACCGCGAATCTCAGACCCTATTCGGAATTGTCCAGGGCTCAAACTACCCCGACTTGCGCGAGGCGTCTGCAAAAACGGTTGCTGCACAAGGATTTGGCGGGATCGCCTTGGGTGGCCTCGCGGTGGGTGAAGGCCATGATCAAATGTGTCGAACGATAGATATGACCGTTCCACATCTTCCAAGCGATTTCCCGCGCTACGTTATGGGCGTGGGCAAACCGATCGATCTGGTTGAAGCAGTCGCCAGGGGCATAGACATGTTCGATTGCGTCTTGCCGACCCGCGCCGGCCGCCATGGACAAGCCTGGACCTGGGACGGGCCGATCAATCTGAAAAATGCGCGTTTCGCTGAGGATACGAGCCCGCTTGATCCCGCTGTGAACAGTCCCTCCAGTCAGGACTATTCCAAAGCCTATTTGCATCACCTGATCCGATCTGGTGAATATCTTGGGTCGATGGTTTTGAGCTGGCACAATATCGCGTTCTTCCAGGCACTTATGCAGACGATGCGTGAGGCCATTCAGGCCGGTTCATTTTCAGAGCTGCGCGCCGACTTATCGGCGCGATGGGAAAAGACTAAATCCAAGCCGAAAGACGAGGCTTAGCGGCTATCGAAACACGACTTTCGGCTCTTCTTCAGGCAATGGAAGCGGAGCGGCGGGATAGGTGCACTCTTTGATGAGGCCCATGCCTTTCAAAAAGGTCCGCCGATGCGATGCGCGTTCATAGGCTTTGCGGACTTTCGTGGCATGACTATTGGCGCCTGATACCGTCCGCACGATGCCCCGATATGGGATGAATCCAGACGCCCCAGACGCAACAGTATCGAGAAATGCTGTGGAGGCCCCATCAGCTGCGCGCTCGCTCAAGCCCTTCTTATCTGGCGGTGGAATATCCCAATCTCGCCCCAACAATCCGTCTAACATATTGACTTCTTTAGCAATATTTTCGCACGAAACCTCTGGATCGACATTATACGGATTGCGGATCTCCTTGAATTCCTCAGGAATTTTGTCGCGTTTCAAATTCACGTCTTCAAGCGGTGACAAAGCGGCATCCTCAAAACCATCAGATGACCTTTGAATGGCCCGGTCAGTCGCGCTGACGGAGCCGTCTGCAGTGGTCCCGGAGGCTGAATTGGAGGCGGTCGCGCAAGCGCTTACAAGCACGCTAAATAGTAAAAGGGGGAGTAGGGGTCTCATCCTGAGATTTTGCGCGCATCCGGGCGACAAGACAAGATTACTGAAACAGACCTATTTTCCGCAGCAAAAACCGTTGACCCGGTGCAGGCACTCAACTATGTGGGCCGTTCGGATGCGCCCATAGCTCAGTTGGTAGAGCAACTGACTTTTAATCAGTAGGTCACAGGTTCGAATCCTGTTGGGCGTACCATTCGAGACAGTCACCTCTGGCCGAATAAACTTGAGGCGATTTCTTCAATAGTTGTTCGATTTCCCAAAATCCAAGATGGGCGTGCGCGCACACGATTAGAAAACGCATAGGCTCCGCCCTTTTGAGACGCTGAGAAGATGACACCTCGCGTGCAATTGTAGTCTCTGTCCGACTGTGAATGTCGTTGCGTTATGCGTTACGTCGGCAATGAGAAAGCGGACGCCGTGGTAAAGCCAACTCTCGTGTTAGATCTGGATGGGACTCTCATCCGAAATGACCTGACATTTGAATTGTTCGCCCTATGTGCGCGGTGGAACCCAGTCCTGTTCGTCTATGCCGTGTATAAAGCCATAACAGATCGTGCGAGTGCGAAACGTTTATTAGCGGCACGATATAAGAATCATATTGATCCAAGCGGGCTCCCTTATCGACCGGAAATCCTCGCCCTCGCGGAACTCTACAAGAATCAGGGACATCCGATAGAGCTTGTCTCAGGATCCGACGAAGCGATTGTGAAATCAATCGCGCAACATCTGCATATCGATTTCTATAAAGGCTCAGTTCCAGGCACAAACCTCACTTCCGCGCGTAAAGCTCAATTTCTAAAACAACGCCATGGCGAGAATTTTTTGTATGCCGGAAACTCGCGCTCCGACTATGCCGTTTGGCGTGCCGGGTTGGGCGGATATGGAATTAATGCCCCTGAACGCTCGTATCATTTGAAAAGAGACAATGGGTCACCGGTTCAGGTCAGTCGATTGGGGCCGCGGCGCCGAGAAATCAGCGCGCTCATCCGCGGCTTACGGCTTCACCAATGGGCGAAAAATCTCCTAATATTCATCGTTCCGGCCATTCAAATCAGTCACCTCACATTGAACGATGCGTTGAGCCTTTTCTTGGCATTTCTCTGTTTCTCGGCACTCGCGAGCGCAACCTATTTGCTCAATGATTTGTTCGATATCCAAGACGATCGGAAACATAGACGGAAAGCCAAACGGCCACTGGCGAATGGTGATTTAAGTGTCCCGTTTGCGATCTGGTCTGTCTTGCTGACGATACCTGCCGGCTTGTTTTTCGCATTCTTTCTGAACTCGAATTTTGGGTGGGTTTGCATCGCGTATCTGATTGGCACCGGCCTTTATACACTGTGCTTCAAGCGAATAGCGGTCGGTGACGTTTTTACGCTGGCCGGATTGTTCTCCATGCGCGTCATCGCGGGCGCGTTCATTATTGAGTACCCACCATCTGGATGGCTGCTCACCTTTATCGGCACGTTCTTTCTATCGCTTGCAATCGGTAAAAGATTTGTCGAAGTGCTCACATTAGAGCCAGGTGCATCCGTCCCCGGACGTGGATATCAAGCCGTGGATTCAATTCCATTATTGGCCATGGGCGCGGCGAGTGGTGTCGTGGCCGTAATGGCCATGTTGATCTACGGATTGTCGGCTCCAATCACAGTATTCAAATCTGAAATTGTCGTTCTGCTCGGCTCAACCTTGCTCTTGGCTTGGGTTTTACGATTCTGGTTATTGGCGGGACGGGGCGAGATTTCCGATGATCCCGTAGTCTATGCTGTGAAGGACAAAACAAGCCTCGCATTGCTGACATGCATATCAGCTGTGTTCGCGTACGATTTGACGGGGCCAATGTGGCAGAGCTTTCTTTGAGCTGGGGACGAACCTTTCGCTATCACCATCACATCAGGAAGCTCCCGCGATTAAGGGATAAGGACGCGACATTGTTTGGTGATAAGAGGCAGACTTTGTTTCGCGGAATGGGGCGTTCCTATGGGGATGTTGCGCTCAATGCTGACGGTGACCTCTGCCAAACCATGATGGCGGATAATATTTTAGCCTTCGATCCGTCTGCAGGGCGGATGAGAGCAGAATCTGGGGCAACCCTCGGTGCCCTTAACGCGTTCACGATCCCTCATGGCTGGATCATGCCGGTCAATCCTGGGACGAAATTCGTCACTTTGGGGGGCGCAGTCGCTAATGATGTTCACGGCAAAAATCATCACAAAGCCGGTGCATTCGGCGCCCATGTGCGCGCGCTTCAACTTATTCGCTCCAATGGAGAAACGCTGATCTGTCGGCCAACCGAAAACGCCAACATGTGGGCCGCGACGATATCGGGTCTCGGCCTCACCGGATATATAGATTGGGTCGAAGTGCAGCTCAAGAAAATCGGCTCCCGGAATCTTTATGTCGAGAATATTCGGGTTCGGGATTTAGATCATTTTTTCTGCCTCAGTGCGGACAGCGCCGACTGGACCTATACAGCAGCCTGGGTCGATTGTTTTAGTCCAGCATCAAGTTTGGGTGCCGGCATCTTTACGCGTGCGAATTTTGTCGACGACGATGATCTGACGAATGAGAATGGCCGGCGATCCTATTTTCTTCCGATCGATATGCCGTCTATCTTGCTGAATAAATTGACGATTTCTACATTCAACTGGCTTTATAAAAGACGACCTGGCGCGTCATTCAAGGGCGTCCGGGACTATCAGGGCCTTTTCTATCCTCTGGATCAAATCAGAGGCTGGAACAAGCTCTATGGCCGAAAAGGCTTCTATCAACACCAATCCATCATTCCGATGGAGGCGAGTCGAGCGGGCGTCGAAGCGCTTTTGTCGAAGATTCGCAAAAGCGGGCAGGGATCGTTCCTTGCCGTGTTGAAACGGCATGGGCCTGAAACATCACCGGGTCTCAACTCGTTTGCCTTAGACGGTGTCAGCTTAGCTTTGGACTTTCCAAATCGCGGCGCAAAAACCAGGGAATTGTTCCGAGAACTCGATGCGATTGTCTTGGCGCATGCTGGGCGAATGTATCCGGCAAAGGACGCGCTCATGAGTGCGACGACCTATCAGTCCAGTTATCCAAATTGGACGCGCTTGGAGGCCTTACGAGACCCCAGGATCTCTTCGTCGTTTTGGCGACGCGTCACGCAACAGGAAAAATAAATGTCTTCTAATTCGAAAACTCTGTTGGTTTTGGGGGCAACATCTGCGGTCGCTCATGCCTATCTGCGTTTGATATGCGCTCAACCGGAATATACCCAAATCCTCCTGCTCGGGCGAAATCCGGAGAAGTTGGAGCGTGTTCGCCAAGACATTGATGCGAGATCCTCCGCGAATGTGAAACTCATCTTGGCTGATCTCGGTCGCCCGGATCAGGTGCATGCGACTCTTGGGAAAATTAAGAACGAATTAGACGGAATAAACGAATGTCTAATCGCATACGGTATGTTGGGTGACCAGGAGACGTTGCAGGTGAACCCGACAACAATCCAAAATTTGCTCGAGACAAATTTCGTTTCGGTCGCGCTCTGGCTGGAAGCTTTGGCGACGGAATTTGAGTCTCAGAAGAGGGGACATGCGGTCGTGATCGGGTCCGTCGCAGGCGATCGGGGACGGAAGTCAAATTATCTCTATGGCGCGACGAAATGCGGATTAGAGCGGGTCAGCGAAGGGCTGTCACACCGTTTTGCGTCACAGAGAAATATACACTTCACCTGTATCAAGCCAGGCTTCATTGAGTCTCCTATGACGGCGCATTTGGAGCCGTCCGGACCGCTCTGGGCGTCGCCGGAAAAGATCGCGCGCATCATTCGACGTGCAGTGAAAACCAAACGTGTACGCGTGTATGCGCCATGGGTGTGGCGCTATATTCTGTTGGTTATACGTGCGCTTCCGGTGCCGATCTTTCACCGAACGAATATCTAGTCTATTCAGTCACATAGCATGTTTAGCGCCGATCTATAATTTCCCATAATGTAGATTATCGAATTCTATTGTGGTCGACCTCGGCCGTTATTATGTCGTGCGCAAGTGCAACTTTGTGCAACCAGCTCAGCCATTCGTAGAACGCCATAATCGCCGGTTCGGACAGATGGCTTCGCAAGGCCCCCTCTCCCCTCTGATTTACACCCCGTTAGGAAAACAAAACCCCGCTCGTTCAATCCTTCGACGAACCTTTTTGGGCTATGGTCAATCGCATGCTTCCATGACAAGCCTCTCATATGAGAGACAATCTTCCCAGATTGAGTGTTCGGATCGATTTCGCGAATGGAACTCGATTTGGACCAGGAAAAGCAGCGTTATTGCGCGAATTGACCGCTACGGGTTCGATTAAGGCCGCCGCACACGCGTTGAGCATGTCCTACCCGCGCGCTCTGAAACTGATCGAACAAATGAATCACTGCTTTGTCTCACCATTGGTTGAAACTCAGCATGGCGGCGCGACCGGTGGCGGCGCATTTGTAACAGAGCTCGGACGTGAGATTTTGAACATCTATGACAGTGTCTGCACAAAATCCGCGATAGCTCACAATGAGGCTTTAGCGAAACTCACGACCTTTGTCGCGGAATAGACTGGATTCGATATAAATCGTGGTTTACATCGGTCCTATGACAGCCATGGCGATGACCGGCGAACATCCGCACGATGTTTTAAGCAAACTTGCCGATTGGCAAGCGGATGGGCGACCGTGTGCTTTGGTCATTGTAACCGGCACTGAAGGCGGCGCGGTTCGTGCGCCGGGTGCGTTGATGGCGATTAGCGATCATGCAAGTTTCGGCTATATCTCTGGCGGCTGTATTGATGCCGATGTTGTCTTGCAGGCACGTCAGGCTCTAACCAGCGAAGAACCCCTTACTCTGCGATATGGCGCTGGGTCCCCTTTCGTGGATTTGCCATTGCCCTGCGGCGGGGCGATCGACGTTTTGATTGTACCGAACCCTGCGCCCCAGATCGTTCTAGAATTGAACGAGACGCTCTCCAAACGGTGTGAGACCGTTATGGAGGTATCGCCAAATGGGACAGTTTCGATTTGCTGTGACCCGGCGCTCTATTCGCGTGAGGGTTTGTTGTTTCGATATACACCCAAAATGCGGTTACGGATTGCCGGTCGTGGCGCCGACGCCTTAGCCCTTGGAAAGATCGCTGACGCATCAGGGATAGAAACCCGCTTACAATTACTAGATGAGGCTGATCTGCTCGAAGCGAGACATGCGGGTTTGACCCATATAGATCAATTGACCACCGTTTCAGACCTTCCAGAGATCGACGATGATGCCTGGACCGCCTTTGTCCTTCTATTCCATGACCGCGATCTCGAAATCCCTCTGCTGCTTCAAGCCTTAGCCGGACCGGCATTCTATATTGGTGCTGTCGGCAGCCGCAAAACGCATCAAATCCGTTGCGACGCTTTACGCGAAGCTGGAGGTACTGATTTCGATATTAATCGCATTCATGGTCCAATCGGTCTTGTGCCGTCATTGCGAGATGCGTCGGCGATTGCTTTGTCGACATTGGCAGAAATCATTTTCGTCTCTCGACAGAATGCGCAACCCGAGCGGCCTCGCACTGCGATGATTATGCTCGCCGCCGGCGCTTCAAGTCGATTCCAGGATGGTGATAAACTCTTAGCCGATTTGAACGGACAATCGGTGCTGGCCCGTGCGGCGCGCGCACTTGAGCATCACCAACCGCAAACAGCGATCGCCGTGATTGCAAAAAACCAGTCAGAGCGCGGAAGCATTCTAAAAGACGCGGGTTGGACGGTTGTCGAAAACGACGCTGCGGCTCGAGGTCAATCAACATCCATTCAACGCGCAATGGCACATCTGCGCGGGCGTACGGATATTGATCAAGTTCTGATTTTGCTCGGCGATATGCCGAACGTGCCAGCACAACATCTCGATGATATGCTCTCCCGCGCTTTAGACGCTGAGGTGCAAACCATTATGAGCGAGAGCGATGGCGTGCTGGGCCCGCCCGCACTGTTCAAACGTCAACATTTTGACCGGCTAGCGGCGCTATCAGGGGATCAAGGCGCGAAAGCGATTTTTTCAGAATCAGAAAGCGGTGCGCAGACGATCCAGCTTTCACCATTTGAAGCGTTGGATATAGATCGTGTCGAAGATCTCTCACGCGCCATGGAGAGCGAACATGCCTGACGGAGTCCTGCAAACTCATCCTCGCCCCTTGGTCGATCAGTTCGGACGACAAATTACCTATTTGCGCATCTCCGTGACCGATCGATGCGATTTACGCTGCACCTACTGCATGTCCGAAATCATGCAATTCCTGCCTAAACGTGATTTGCTGACCATTGAAGAGTTGGACCGCGTGGCGCAAGCCTTCGTGGCGCGGGGCGTTAAGAAGATCCGGATCACGGGTGGCGAGCCATTGGTACGCAAAGGCATGCCGGAATTGTTTGAACGTTTAGGGGCGTATCTTGGCGACGGCTTAGAAGAGCTGACACTGACGACGAACGCAACGCAATTGGCCGATCATGCCGATATGTTGGCGCGCAATGGTGTTAAACGCATCAACGTCTCGCTCGATTCACTTGATCCGGATCGGTTTGAGAAAATCACACGCAGACGTAAGCTCGATCAGGTGCTGGCGGGAATTGAAGCTGCTCGCTCAGCTGGGTTGCGCGTTAAAATCAATACGGTTGCATTGAAGCATGAAAATGTGGGCGAGCTGCGAGAGATAATCTCCTGGGCACATGCGCGCGATATGGACATGACGCTGATCGAAGTGATGCCGCTTGGCGAGACGGATGAGGATCGCATTGATCAATACATTCCGCTCCCAATGGTTCGCGATGCCTTAGAACAGCATTGGACCTTAGAAGACCAAGTCGCCGTCGATGCGAATGCAGGACCGTCCCGCTATGTGCGTATTAAAGAGACTGGCGGTCGCCTTGGCTTCATCACGCCGCTTACGAATAATTTCTGCGCGGGTTGCAATCGCGTGCGTGTCACTTGCACCGGCCGCATTTATATGTGCCTCGGTCAGGATGATCATATCGATTTGCGCGCGGCGCTGCGCGAAAGCGATGACCCTTCGGCCGCCCTCGATGCTTGTTTGGATCAGGCTCTATTTAAGAAGCCAGAGCGACATGAGTTTAAAATCGATCGGCGGGGTCAAGATCCAGCGCTCGCGCGGCATATGTCTGTGACGGGAGGCTAAGATGCGTAAAATTTTGTATTTTGGTCGCCTATCAGACATTACCGGATGCCAAGAGGAAATGCTCGATATTCCGGACGAGATTGAAACCGCGGGCGCCCTTCGAAAATGGCTGGATGATCGGTTTCATGCAACGGGGGCTTTGCTCGATCCAACGGTAAGGATCGCGCTCGACCAAGAAATCATTTTCGACGCGACGCCGTTACAGTCGGCCAATGAGATTGCCTTCATGCCACCAGTCGGAGGTGGTTGATGCTGCGGGTTTCAGCCGACCCAATCGATGCTAGCGAGGCGTTGAAACAGTTTGAGCAGAGCGCCAGTTGCGCCGGTGCAATTGTCACCTTTAGTGGCCAAGTGCGCCCGCAAGCCAATTCTGGCAAGGTCGAGACACTGCATCTGCAGGCTTATTCTCCGATGACAGAAACCGGAATCGAGTCTGCGATAAATGAAGCCAAAACCCGCTGGTCGATTGATCAAATCTGCGTCTTGCACCGAATTGGCGATATGGCAGCCGGTGAAACCATCGTCTTTGTTGCCACGGCGTCTCAACATCGACGTGCCGCCTTTGAGGCGGCTGATTTCCTGATGGACTATCTCAAAACCGAAGCCGTATTTTGGAAAAAAGAAGGCACCGCTTCCGGTGATCAATGGATTGAACCGCGCGCAGATGACTATGTTGATGCCGCGCGATGGGCGAAAAAGGAAACACTCTAAGCCATGGTTGGAATTGATGAGACATTAGAGTTCAAACCCGTTCGTATCGCGGTCCTAGTGGTCAGTGATACGCGGACGTTTGAAACAGACACGTCAGGCGATCTGCTTGTGCAAAGATTAGAATCCGCGGGCCATATTCTCGCGGATCGCAAAATCATAAAGGACGACCCACCCACTATTCGCGCCTGCGTTCAAGAATGGATCGACAATGCAGATATTGATGTCGTGATATCCAGCGGCGGGACCGGTCTGACCGGTCGCGATGTGACTCCAGAAGCTGTGACACCCCTTTTTGAAAAGACGATTGATGGGTTCTCCGTGATCTTTCACCAAGTCAGCTATCAGTCCGTTGGATTATCGACTTTGCAATCGCGTGCCGTCGCCGGTCTAGCCAAGGGAACCTTCGTGTTCTGTCTTCCTGGCTCCAATGGTGCGGTAAAAGATGGCTGGGATAAAGTGATATCCTTTCAACTCGATAGTCGCCACAAGCCATGCAACTTAGTTGAGCTCATGCCGCGACTGATGGAGCAATAGACGTGAATGATCTCACGCATATCGGGCCTGACGGCCGCGCGCGCATGGTCGACGTCTCTGATAAGGCAGAGACGGTGCGAACGGCGCAGGCTCACGGCTTTATCAAAATGTCTCCTACGGCGTTTGAGGCTGCGATCGGTCGCGACACCAAAAAAGGCGACCCGCTCGCGATTTCTGAATTGGCTGGGATTATGGCAGCTAAGAAAACCTCTGATCTTATACCGCTCTGCCACCCCCTCCCCTTGTCAGGCGTAAACGTTGAAATCCGTCCTGTCGCTGGAGAGCCGGTTTTTGAAGTCACAGCCATTGCCAAAACGACTGGAAAAACGGGCGTTGAAATGGAGGCGCTCACGGCCGTAACCGGTGCCTGTCTGACGCTTTATGACATGCTCAAAGCCGTGGATAAGTCGATGCAAATTTTTGGCATTGAGTTGCTCGAAAAGACGGGTGGAAAATCTGGTCCTTATCGGAAGCCTGAGGCATGAGCGATTTGATCAGTGTCGAAAACGCGCTCAATCTTTTGCGCGCCAATCGCCTTCAGACGCAAACCGAACGAATTTCTTTGGAGGAGGCTCTGGGTCGACGCCTTGCTAAGCCGGTCGTCGCGCATGTGAGCCGCCCCGATGCCGCGCTTTCGGCGATGGATGGATACGCGGTCAAACTCGAAGATGTCCGCACTGAGGGCACGCGGTTGAGACTCATCGGTTCGGCTCCGGCTGGACATCCATTCGCGGGCTCCGTCCGAAACAACACGACGGTGCGCGTGTTCACGGGTTCAGTCGTGCCCGAAGGCGCCGACCATATTCTCATCCAGGAAAATACAGCACGAGATGGCGAGGATATTATCGTGGCGGAGGCTGCGGATCAGCCGCGCCATATTCGTCACCCCGGGATCGACTTTCAATTGGATGATGTTCTCGTGCCCTCCGGAACCTTGCTGGAACCGGCGCACCTCGCCGTTGCCGCGGCTGGCAACAATGCTGCGGTGGTCGTGGAAAAGCGTCTTCGCGTCGGCATGCTATCGAATGGAGATGAGCTCCAACCCCCGGGTTCTGACTTGCGGCCGGGCGAGATTGTAAATTCTAACCCATTCGGATTGGCGGGCTTAATCGAACGTTGGGGCGGTGAGCCGGTGCGACTTGGCGTGGCGAGTGATTCAATCGCCTCAATCCATGCCCATATTGATGCAGCAGACGTAGATATTTTTCTGCCCATTGGTGGGGGCTCAGTCGGTGATCATGACCATATGCGTGATGCTTTCAAACAACGAGGCTTTGAGCCTGTTTTTGAAAAGATCGCTGTGCGGCCAGGTAAGCCGACTTGGTTTTCACGTACCGATTCAGTGCTCACATTGGGATTGCCCGGAAATCCGGCTTCGGCTTTGGTTTGTGCGAATTTGTTCCTTTCTCCCCTGCTCGGGATTGATTGGCGCACAGATCTCGTCTCGGGCAGACTAAACCACGCCATCGGATCGAATGGACCCCGAGAACATTATATGAGGGCCCGCGCTGAGATCTCGGATGATGGACAAATTGAGGTCACAGCTGCGCCTAGTCAGGACAGTTCGTTGCTGAGCACATTTGTTCACCACAATGCGCTTTTGCGACGCCTTCCAAATGAAGCAGCGCTAGAAGCAGGAACGCTGGTGCGCATCCTCCCAATCGGATCAATCCTGTCGTAACTGCGCTTCTTCGAGAATGTGAAGCGAAAACAATTACATTTGTAAAAATCTTTGTCTCAAGGCTTTACTCCCTGAATGATTGCCTCATTATTTAGGTTAACGCAGAAGCCTCCGCGGGAGAGATAACTGCGAGACAGCCGGAGGAGCCTCACAACATGGCGACACTAAAAATCAATGGAAAATCTGTAACTGTGGACGTTGAAGACGACACGCCCCTACTCTGGGTGTTGCGCGAACAAGTTGGTCTCACAGGCGCGAAATATGGTTGCGGCATTGCGCAATGCGGAACCTGCACGATTCATGTCGATGGCAGCCCTGTTCGATCCTGCGTCTATCCGGTTGGCGCACTCTCGGGCGAAGAAGAAATTACGACGATTGAGGGTCTCTCCGAAGATGCCAGTCATCCTGTTCAGCAGGCCTGGGCAGAGTTGGACATTCCACAATGCGGATACTGCCAGCCCGGTATGATCATGGCGGTTGCCGGTATGTTAAATGATAATCCCAATCCGACAGACGAAGATATTGATGCTGAAATCACCAATATCTGCCGCTGTGGGACGCTGGCGCGTGTCCGCAAGGGCATCAAACTCGCTGTCGAAAAAGCTTAAGGGAGAGAGACATGACAAAAGCTAGTTTGCTCTCACGTCGCGGCTTTATTGTCGGCACAGGTGCCACAGGGCTGACCATTGGCATCCTCGCCAGCTGCGCCCCTTCAGGGACAGAAGCGGATGCACCAGACTATTCAGATCTGCCGCCAAATGACGAAGTGAATGCATGGGTCCATATTGACCATGATGACACGGTTACGGTTCGCATCGCCCGGTCAGAAATGGGCCAAGGCACGCTGACGGGCCTGGCCCAATTGGTCGCTGAAGAGCTCGATTGCGATTGGGATAAGGTCACAACGGAATACCCAACCCCGGGTGAAAACCTCAGACGTGAACGCGTATGGCGTGATTACTCAACAGGCGGAAGCCAGGGTATTCGCGGCTCTCAAGACTATGTTCGCGAAGGGGCTGCGGCCGCCAAGGCGATGCTGATTGAGGCCGCTGCGAACGAATGGGGCGTACCGGCGTCTGAATGTACGTCCGAAAACAGCGTGATCACACACGGGGCCTCTGGGCGAACGGCCACTTATGGCAGTGTCGCCGGTGCTGCGTCTAAACTGGCACCACCATTAGAGGTGACACTGAAAGACCCGGCGGATTGGAAAATTATCGGGCAAGCCAAGAAACGCTTGGACACGGCGGATAAACTGACAGGTAAACAAGTCTATGGCGCCGACATCCAAATGGATGGCATGCTCAATGCGGCGATCAAACAGGCGCCTAAAATCGGCGCCTCATTGGCCTCATTCGATGCGTCTGCCGTGGAATCGATGCCAGGGGTGAAAAAGGTCGTTGCGGTGAAAAATCCGTTTGGCGAAGGCAATAATGCCGTCGCTGTGATTGCCGATCATTGGTGGCAAGCCAACAAGGCTTTGGAAGCCCTACCGATTGAATGGCAAGGCGGCGTTGACTTCTCAACCGCAGAATTCGAAGCCGAACTTGATGAGGGCCTCACCGCCGAAGAAGCTTTCGTAGGTAATGGCGGCGGAGACTTAGCGGCCGCCTTTGGCGCCGCAGATCGCATGGTTGAAGCGACTTATAATATGCCGCTACAAAACCACGCTTGTATGGAGCCGATGAACACAACGGCGCTTTATACCGAAGACGGATGCGAGATCTGGTGCCCAACTCAAAATGGCGAAGCGGCGCTCGCGGCTGTTTCAGAAGCGTCAGGCCTGCCAATTGAGCAGTGTGAAGTCCACAAGATCCATCTTGGCGGTGGGTTCGGTCGGCGTGGTATGCCTGACTATGTCCATCAATCGGTTTTGATCGCCATGGAAATGCCGGGCACACCGGTCAAAATGCTTTGGTCTCGAGAAGAGAGCATGATGCATGGGTTTTTCCATCCGACAACCAAGGCACGTGTTCGTGGGTCATTGGATGCTGATGGAAATCTAACCGGATTGCATTTGCGCATTTCGGGTCAGTCCATTCTGGCCGCCTTAATCCCACAAGCGCTGCAAAATGGCGTCGATTATGCGACTTTCCAGGGGCTTCTGCCATCTGGGGTCGATCCTCGATTGGAAGATCAGACTCTGAAATACAGCTTTGATAATTTCCTGGTCGACCATGCGATGCGCAATCCACCGGTCCGACCCGGGTTTTGGCGCGGTGTGAACTTGAACCAGAATGCTATCTATCTCGAATGCTTTATGGATGAACTCGCTCACGCGGCGGGGCGTGACCCGCTGGAATTCAGATTGGCGCACCTGTCTGATAGCCCACTCGCCGCCGCCGTTCTGCAAGCCGTGGCGGATAAGTCAGGCTGGGGCAGCGACGATGGCAAAGCGCGCGGTTTGTGCGTGATGTATGGCTTCGGGGCCTATGTCGCGGCCTGTGCTGAGGTCACGGTTGATGATGATGGTGCGCTCTCGATCGACAGGATCGTAGCGGCCACAGACCCAGGTTATGCGGTCAATCCGCAACAGATCGAAGCCCAGGTGGAAGGCTCCTTCGTTTATGGACTTTCAGCCATGCTTTATGGCGAAATCACCTATGAAGGCGGTGAGGTTCAAGAACGCAATTTTGACACCTATAATTCGATGCGCATCGCGGACATGCCTGAGGTCGAAACGATCATCATGCCATCGGGCGGGTTCTGGGGCGGTGTCGGCGAACCGACAATTGCGGTCGCGGCACCTGCCGTGCTCAACGCGATTTACGCCGCTACGGGTAAGCGCGTCCGGCAATTGCCGATTAAGGATCAAGATCTCCGGAATGCCTAATCTTCGGATAGGATCCATTTGCATGTCGCTTGGCGCATTGGCTGTTGCGGCATGCGGTGGGTCTGGTTCGGAGCGCGCGGCTGTTTCTAAAACCAGCGATACAGACGTGGCATCTGTCTTGGTTATGGCTTGCACGGGATGTCATTCCGATCAGAGCGGCGCCATCGCTTCGCTCAACGCTTATGACTCGGATCAATTGCGAGACGCGCTCCTCCAATACAAAACAGATGCGAATGGCACCACGGTTATGCACCGATTGGCGCGCGGCTATTCTGACGCTGAAATTGATCTGATCAGCGCTCAACTCGGACAGGATGATGTGTCGCCATGAGCCTTGTTCTTAATCGCCGGCATCTCATTCAATCAGCCGTTTTAGGGGCAAGCGCCGCCGCCCTTCCCGGCTCTGCTATGGCGCAGGCGCGTGCCCGTATTGTCATCGTTGGTGGCGGATTTGGGGGAGCGACAGCTGCCTTAACGCTCAAGCGATTATTGCCTTCATCGGACATCACGCTGATTGAGCCATTTGACCAGTTTGTGGCCTGCCCATTCAGCAATTTAGTTATTGCAGGCTTGCGAGATATTACGTCGCAAAGCTTTTCGTATGATCGCATTGAAGCCGCAGGTATCACTCGAATTGCTGATACTGCAATTGATGTCGACCCGGTGGCGAAAACGGTAAGTCTGCAGCGGGGCGACGACTTAACTTATGACAAACTCGTCCTTTCTCCCGGGATCGATTTTCGGTTTGAAGCGCTGGAAGGTTACCACCTTGGAATGACAGGTCGGTTACCCCATGCGTGGAAAGCCGGGAGCCAAACGCTTTGGCTTCAGCTAAAGTTGCAGGCACTTGAGGATGGCCAAACGGTGATCATGTCGGTGCCACCTGCGCCCTATCGCTGCCCACCTGGACCATATGAGCGGGCAAGCCTGATTGCGCATTTTCTCAAAACACAGAAGCCGCGATCGAAGCTGATCATCCTTGATGCCAAAGATCAGTTCTCAAAAATGGCGCTCTTTAAAGAAGCCTGGGTAGAACACTATCCAGATCATTTAGAATGGCGCGGAGCCAGCAATGATGGGACGGTCGCTCGAGTCGATGCTGAGGCAGACACCGTTTTTACAGACTTTGAGAGCTTCCAATCGCCTGCCATCAACGTCATTCCACCGCAAAAAGCCGGGTTCATCGCCGAACGCGCGGGTGTCGCAGATGCCACCGGCTGGTGCCCGATTGATCCATTATCTTTCGCGTCTACGCTTCAAAGCGATATTCATGTCATTGGTGATGCAACCATTGCAGCGCCGATGCCGAAATCGGCCTTTTCCGCTAATTTGCAAGGGAAAGTCTGCGCCGTTGCTATCGCACGCATAGTTGCGGGGATGTCGCCTGAGCCAACGGTCCTCGCGAACACCTGCTATTCATACACGACGCCGGATGAGGCGATCTCAATTGCCGGCGTCTATTCCAATGCGGGCGGGAAGTTAAGCAGCATAAGCGGCGCTGGCGGCGTCAGTCCATTGGGCGCAGATAAGGCCATTCGAAATGCAGAGGCCGCGCAAGCCAATCATTGGTTTGAGACAATCACGGCTGAGGCTTTCGGGTGATCCGACGCATTCTCATTGCTGGGCTTCTGGTTTCAGCCTGTGGCGGAAATGATCCCCGATTGGTCGAACCTTCTCAGATTGTCGGAGATGCCATTCCGCAACCTCTCACAGAGACGCCGGGCGATCCCGATCGCGGGAAAATCGTCTTTTCTGAGCGAGATCAGGGGCACTGTGTCCTCTGCCATGTCGTGCAAGGACTCGAAGCGGAATTCCAAGGAAATGTCGGACCTGATTTGACCTATGTGGCGGATCGATTGAACGCGGGGCAAATTCGATTGCGGATTGTTGATTATCAACTTGTGCGTCCCGGAACGCTGATGCCCTCCTATTATCGCAATCATGACTTATATCAGGTGGGTGAGGCCTTTGCCGACGCTCCAATTCTAACCGCGGAGCAGATAGAAGACCTTGTAGCCTATTTGAGTGAGATGAAGGCGGATCAGGATGAATAGACCAGGCTTGCTCGACAGACGCCAAGTACTGACAGGTGTTGGCGGTTCGATTGCGATTGCTGCGACTCCCCTCCCCGCTTTTGCATCGCAAGAGGACTTAGAACGAGCTCGCCGCGAGCTTTTTGGCGACCGTCCGATCCAAGAAGGCCGCGTTACGGTGAAACTGCCGCCAATCGCCGAGAATGGATTCTCTGTGCCGCTAAATGTCAGTGTCGAAAGTCCGATGGTGGCGGATGATTATGTGAAACGCGTGGCTATCCTGTCCCCACGCAATCCGCTTCCAAATATTGCTCAGTTTCACTTCACACCGCAGTCCGGAAAAGCGGTTGTCGCGACCCGTATCCGCATGTCAGGGACCCAGGCCATTCAAGCGGTCGCGGAAATGAATGACGGTTCGCTTTGGTCAGGAAGTATGGAAACCGTCGTCACGCTCGCCGCGTGCGTGGTCTTGTAGGAGGCATAGCGATGGCCAGTATCCGTTTAGCCGTTCCAGAGACCGCTCAAAGCGGGGAGATCATCGAAATCAAAGCCTTGATCCAACATGAAATGGAAAGCGGATTTCGTCGTGGATCTCGAGGCGAAGTCATCCCGCGCGATATCATAGTACGGTTTGAATGCAGCTTTGAAGGCACGCAGATCTTTGCAGCTGACTTCCACCCAGCCATCGCTGCAAATCCACTTTTGACCTTCCATATGCGTGCCGAGACAAGCGGTCTTCTTTTGTTTGAATGGACGGATCAGAATGGCGAAATCTGGCGCGACAGCGCTGACCTTGAAGTCATATGATCCGCGCAAGTTTGTTTCTTTGCATATTTGCCATTGCGGCGTGCCAGGAGGCTGCTCAGCCTTCGCAACAGAGTGCTCTAACCATTGAAGAGATCCGGTCTGGCTACGCCTTCCTGACCGCAGACACCCAAGCCTTACAAGACGACCCTTTCGCCAATCCTGGCTTGCTCTGGGTCGATCGTGGGGCCGAGCTATTTCAGTCAACAATAGCGGGCGAAGCGTCATGCGCATCGTGCCACGAAGAGGGATTGCGTGGGGTCGCTGCCACTTATCCAGCGGTGGATGAATCCAGCGGCGAACTTCTCAATCTCGAGGGGCGGATCAATCAGTGCCGAACGCAGCATCAGTCACTGGATGCGCTACCCTACGAAAGCGATGACTTATTGGCCTTAACCGCCTATGTGGCAAATCAATCTCACGGGCTTCCCGCGAATGTCGATATCTCGGGTCCAGCCGAGGCCGCTTATCAGCGGGGTTATGATTATTTTCAATCCCGGCGGGGACAGTTCAACTTATCTTGCCAGCAATGCCACACTGAAAATTGGGGCAAACAATTGCGCGGCGATACGATCAGCCAAGGTCACGGTAACGGGTTCCCAGCCTATCGACTTGAATGGCAATCGCTTGGCTCATTGCAACGCCGGTTACGCGATTGCGACACAGGTGTGCGCGCAGAACCCCTGCCCTTTGGAGATCCGCGCTATATTGACGTCGAACTCTATCTCGCGGCCCGATCGCAAGGTTTGGCGCTCGAAAGCCCCGCTGTGCGGCGATGATTTTCGACGTTTCAGCGCAAGAAAAGGCGAGCCACGAAGGCCCGCCAATCCATATTTGATCCGGTTTTGCTTAGAACCGCGCCGTCACGCGGCTAAAGAAGGTGCGTCCCAAAGTGTCATAGGTCGCCGGATAAGTGTTTGATTGTTGTGCGGAGTCATCGCCGATGATCACGAAACCTTCATCCAGCAGATTTTCGACACCAAATGTCAAACTTACATGATCTGTCGCATCCCAAAACAGGGTGAGATCGAACTGATCATAAGCATCGACACCTTTAATTCTCAGATCGGGATCTCCGCCATCTGCAAACAGGTCATCTTTGACTTCTGAAATCCGACTCCAACGCAAACGGGCGCCGTAATTCTTGAAAGACCAGTCGAACCGGGTGTTTAAGCTCCATTCCGGTGTTGGTTCACCGACCGTCGCTCCATAATAGCCAACATAATCGATAGGATCCTCACCAGCCAGTGGGATGAGTGTTCGCTCCTCGGTCCACGTGATCAGTGAGTATACACCGAAAGTGCCATATTTTTCAGTATCATAGAGATAATCGATAGAAAAATCGATGCCTGACGTGCTGAGTTCGGCTGCATTCCGGGGATTGGAGACGAATGTATCAACAGTGCCATCTGCTGCCCGGGTGATCAGGGAACAGAACTCACTAACGCCTTGCAAATAGCATAGATCAAAGATGGTCTGAGACGGAACATTCGTCGCTACATCATCAATTTGTATGTCAAAATAATCCGCCGTTAGAGTGAGATTGTCGACAAAACTGGGCTCCCAGATCACGCCAAGAGTGACCGTGTCAGCTGTCTCTTCCGATAGATCTGGATTACCCCCAAATAGACCTTCGATTTGCGAATTGACTTGCAAACCCGTTCCAGCCGCACCCTCCGGGACATTCGCCGTAACGATTGTATTGTTCTCGCAATTGGCGATTGCAGCTGTTTGTTCTGCGTCTGTAAGGTCGTCAAACCCTCCATTTGAACCGCCGGAACATGGATCAGCAATGTTTGGGAAGCTGTTCACGAGTGGTGAGAACAATTCGCCGATATTTGGTGCTCGTACGGCGCGCTGATACTGACCGCGAAATCTGACTCCATCGATAGGCACCCAACTTAAACCAGCGGCATAGGAGCTCACTTGCCCGACCCCATCGATGGAGTAGTCCGACAATCTATAGGCGCCGGTAAAGGTCAGTTCTTTCGCGAATGATGCATCTTCGACCAGAGGTGCACTGACTTCTCCGAAGAGTTCCGCCACATCATAGCGACCAGATACGTCTGGTGCCTGATTAAATCCGCGGACATCTGGGCCAAGACCCGCTCCGCTTGTGGATAGGCTATCTTCACGATACTCCGCGCCGAATGCGACGGCGACCGGCGTATGGGCCAAGGGCGAGGTGAATCCGGCAATGTCACCACTGGCCGTTCCAGACAGGATGAATTGTTCGGTTTGTCCTGTGATCATTCCGGTGACGGTAATGGCTTCGATGACTTCATCGCTGAGACCATTTTCGTCAAATATATTCGCTGTCCCATCGCGCACTGCCTCAAGATAGGCTGACAACGAAATATTTCCGGTTTGAGAAATCGACGTATCGGCTTGTCCAAATGAGGCAAATAGATCCCAATCCCAAGTCTCCGAAAGCGCTCCTCGCAGGCCAGCATTGACTTGGAAACTGTCATTTCGAACATCTGATAAGCGTCCACCCGCTTCGCGGAAGCGCCGGCCAGAGGAGAAAACCGCATCATCGACGCCGTTGCCATCAGTATCCGAGTTTTCTTGACCTGCCGATATCGCCGTTAAAGCCGCTAAAGCCTCCGGATCATCGGCAATAAACGGGTTATCGAGATTAACGGTCAGCGTCGTAAAAATTGGCGTAGGTGCCAATAATTGTTCGGTCTGACTGGTGACGAACACGCCCTGTGCATAGGCTTCAATCGTATCGGTTATATCGTACGATACGCGGCTATATAGCGAATATCGTTCCTGCGGAATTTGTAGGTAATTTTCGGGTGCATAATTGTAACGGCTGGTATTGGCCCCTGAGTTTATGAAGGGGAGTATACCGGGCCCATCTGGGTTAAAAATGAAGCCGAAAGAGTCTGTCGTGCAGTATCCGAGTAAATTGCCATCATCATCAGATGCTTCTTCCGTGCCCTCGACATCGCAGGGCAGTGCTATACCGAGCGTCTCTGTATAATTTACATCATCATCGCTGACGAACGTCGATGGAATATTGACCGACCCCGTCTCGAGTAATCCGTCAGCGGCGCCAGCATCGATCAGTGTAACGGCTGAGGAATCTCGATCACCCTGGAGCACCGATTCGCGTTGCGTGTATTCAAAACTAAAAACCGCATTACCGCGGTCATTGTCAAAATTTCCGCCCAATGTCAGCGCAGCGGTATAGATCGCGCCGTCGCCCTCTTGACTGGTTTCATATCCGGCCGACGCTTCCAATCCTTCAAAATCATCTTTCAGAATGAAATTGACGACGCCCGCCATGGCGTCTGACCCATAGACCGCTGACGCGCCGCCCGTAAGGATATCAACTTGTTCGACCAAAGCTGCGGGAATTGTGTTCAGATCGACGGCGCCAGGATTTTGGTTCGAGGTGACATAGCGTCGACCATCGACGAGAACCAGTGTGCGGTTTGAACCTAGCCCGCGCAAGTCAACGGTCGCTTCGCCGATGCCTGGATTGTTCGATGTAGAGTCAAATCCAGGAATAACTTGCGGCAGCGTGTTGAGGAACTGCTCAGCATTTACGGTGTTCGATAAGGTTAAATCATCGGTTGAGACATTCGCGATTGGGCTGCTCGATGTCAGATTTGAATTCTTAATGCGCGACCCGGTAACCGTGATGGTCTGCTGCCTCGCTTCGTCGGTCTCTTCCGTGATATCGGTTTGCGCACTTGCAACTAGACCGAACCCCAGCCCCGCTAAACCAGCGATGATGGTCGTCTGGAGCGCCAGACGACGAATAGTGTTTTTTCTCATTAGTTCTCTCACTCTTTTCGCGCGCCACAAGCGACGCGCGTCGTGTGAGATCAGGGCTGAAAATCCGACCTCACGAGGCGAGAAATGAACTTTTCGGGCATGTGAAGTCTTTGTCCGAGTGTTTCATTATTTGCAATACCAACTAATCGTGTGGGTTCGCGGAAATCTGTTGCTTTTATGCAATAATGAAGTGTGCAGATATTGAGTCTTTATAGAACGCCCTAATAAGCGAGCTCTTTAAACACTTTGCGCGTGTCGCGACCCCAGTCTTGCTCATAGGCGCGTAGCAGTTCTTCAGCGGGCGTTAGACCTGTCGCAACGATCCGGTCGAGTTCTTGGAGAAAGCCGGTTTCGTCATCTCCGGAGGTCGACAATTTTGCGCGCTTCCGCAAACCAGCCCGAGAAATGTCGAGCACTTGCTTGGCCAGGTCTTGCAACGTTAGCCCGCCTGGCGTTGGAGCTTTGAGGCCGATTGTACGCACGGTCTGGCGTAGGGCTTCTCGGTCCCCTTCCGTCCAATCTTTGACCAGGTCCCATGCAGCGTCCAGCGCGTCCTCATCATAGAGCAGTCCGGTCCAAAATGCGGAGAAAGCACAGAGGAGCGACCACGGTCCTGAATCACTGCCCCGCATCTCAAGAAAACGTTTAAGCCGGACTTCTGGGAAGATGGTTGAGAGATGATCTTCAAAATCATCCATCGCCGGTAATTCACCCGGGAGGATATCCAGCTTGCCCGCCATAAAGTCGCGGAAACTGAGGCCAGAGGCGTCTAGATATTTACCGCCTCTCCGCACAAAATACATAGGCACATCGAGGGCATAGTCGACATAGCGCTCAAACCCAAAACCGTCTTCAAAGACAAAGGGTAACATGCCGGTGCGATCCGGATCTGTATCCGTCCATATCTGAGAGCGGTAAGATAGGAAGCCATTCGGGCGCCCTTCTAAAAAGGGTGAATTGGCGAACAAAGCCGTGCCCAGGGGTTGAAGGGCTAAGGAGACCCGAAACTTCTTCACCATGTCGGCTTCGGAGCCAAAATCGAGATTGCTTTGCACCGTACAGGTGCGGAACATCATTTGCCGACCAAGCCGACCGACTTTGTCCATATAGGCGCGCATGATCTTATAGCGGCCTTTGGGCATGATTGGCGTTTCATCCATTGACCAGATCGGACTCGCGCCCAAACCGATAAAACCAATGCCAAGGGGATCGGCGATTTCACGGACTTCCGTGAGGTGTTGCCCAACTTCATTGCAAGTTTGGTGAATATGTTCGAGCGGGGCCCCAGAGAGTTCAAATTGACCACCGGGTTCGAGACTCACGCTGGCGCCATCCTTTTTGAGACCGATCAAATAGCCGCTCTCTTCAATCGGGGTCCATCCAAACTGATCGCGTAGACCTTCAAGCATGGCGCGGATCGAGGCTGTACCCTCATAGGGCAATGGTTTTAAGTCGGACCAGGTGAAGCCGAACTTTTCATGCTCGGTTCCGATGCGCCAATCCGCTTTCGGCTTACTGCCCGCTTCGAACCATTCGACAAGTTCTGACTTCCCGCCAATCCGTGGTGCAGTTTCGTCAATGTCCTTTGTCGGAGTTGTCACGCGCCTGCCCTCCCGCAAGTATTATGTTTGAGGCAGATAGGGAGCTTTTTGCCAATCGCCAACCTGTGACTGCCAAAGCGTGAGCGCCGAGACAACCGCTGTCTCTGCGCGAAGGATGCGCGGACCCAAGGTAATGGGCAGCACATAGTCGAGAGAACGCAGCATTTCCCGCTCTCTTGGCGAAAATCCGCCTTCTGGACCAATCAGGAGACCCGCGGGTCGGTCACTCAATTGTGATTGCAATTCGCTCATGGGAGCCGCATCCGCCCCTTCATCGCAATAGATGAGCGGCGTGTTTTGATCCCACTTGGCCAGCACTTTTGGTAAGGATTCGGCTTCATGAATGTCCGGAAGGTCCATCCGCTCGGTCTGTTCCGCCGCTTCTATGGTCAGTAAACGCATCCGATCCGTTCGCACGCGTTGGCTTTGAGTATACTCAGTCAGCACAGGGCGAATGTGTCGGACGCCCAATTCAGTGGCTTTTTCGACGATAAAGTCTGTTCGAGCTTTTTTGATAGGTGCGAAAAGCAAAGTAAGGTCGGGTCCGCTGCTTTGCGGCCGCGTCTGATCCTGTGGCTCTAACACCGCGATTTTGCCATTCACGTGCAAAGCACAGCGCCATTCGCCGTCACGACCATTGAACGCGCGGACAATAGCGCCATTGGCTAAGCGCATCACGCGGATCAGGTACTTGCTCTGCGCGTCAGGCAGGGCAAAGTCCTCATTCTTATTCAATCGATCAGTGACGTATATCCGGGCAATATGGCTCATAGCGCGCTCTATAAGCGCATCCTTGAGTGGCGTTAAGCCATAGCGCCGCAATTAAAAACCGCTATAGAAGCAGCATGACCGAGTCGCCTGATCCCGATCAAAAGCGCTGGGGGAATATCCCTTTAGACAGCGCCCTGCCCGATTGGTTGCAAAACCTTCCGGAAGGCAGCCGACCCTATGCCGCATTAGCCCGCTGGGATCGGCCTGTGGGAATATGGCTCTTATTGCTGCCCTGTTGGATGGGTCTGGCGCAAATGCGTATTCCAGATGGGTTTCAGTGGATCGATCTGGTCTGGATCATTCTGTTTGGCATTGGCGCTGTCGCGATGCGGGGTGCAGGTTGCACATGGAACGATATTCGCGACCGCGACATTGATGGGCAAGTGGAGCGGACCGCGGCGCGGCCAATCCCATCCGGGGATGTATCTCTACAGCAGGCCTATTATTTCTTAGCGGCACAATTGGCGGCGGGCTTCCTAGTCTGGTTGTGTTTGCCTTTCGACGCAAAAATGGTCGCTCTGCTCTCTATCCCTTTGGTGGTTGCCTATCCTTATATGAAACGGATCACGTGGTGGCCCCAGGCGTGGCTCGGGTTTACGTTTAATTTCGGTGTCTTAGTCGGGGCGGCGGCCGCCACGAATGTCACTGGTGCGACCGTGGTTCTTTATCTCGGACTGGTCTGCTGGACCGTGGCGTATGACACCATTTATGCCCTTCAAGACCGCGAAGACGATGCCATGCTGGGGGTAAAATCAACGGCGCGCTTGTTTGGTGACAAAGTCCTGACAGGCGTGTTCGTGTTCCAAACCATGGCAACGGCCCTGATTTTCCTGGGCGCTTATTTTGCAGGGGCTGGACGCGTGGGCGCACTGCTCGCTTTGGCCTTCTTCGCGCATAGTCTGTGGCAAGTCTCAAAACTGTCGACCAATCGCGAGACGCGCGCGCTTTCTATGTTCAAAGCGAATGTCTGGACCGGAGCCATCATCGTCGCTGGATTGGCGATTGCCGCCTTCCTTTAGGCCAATCTTGTCTACCCTAAGGACAAGGCTGTATATTCCTATGCATGGCTGCTGCGAAACGAATCCGTCCGCTTGATCTGTTCACCCGTGAAGAATGGGAGCATGTTTCCCGCCGATCCGACCTTATGGGGCTCGGCATGGTGGTGCATTGCTGGGCGGTTATCGCGCTCGCCATGGCCGCCGCGATTTGGCAGCCATGGTTGATCATTCTCGCCGTACCGATGATTGGGGCCCGACAATTAGGGCTCGCTGTCTTGATGCATGAGGCGGCCCATGGGGGACTTGCGAAAAATAAGGCGGTGAATGACTTTTTTGGTCATTGGCTATCGGGCGCACCCATTGGCGGAAGCTTGCGCTCTTACCGCCCATACCATCTACAACACCATAAATATGCCCAGCAGCCTGAAGACCCAGATCTCGTTCTGTCGGCCCCCTTCCCGATTACGCGCACGTCCATGCGCCGGAAGATTATTCGCGATCTCACCGGGCAGACGTTTTACAAGCAGCGCGTAAACCAATTCGCCAATGCGCTCGGCCTAAAAATCCGTAAAGGCGTGAACGTCGCCAATCGGATGCAGGCCGCTCGAGACGCTGCTGTCCCCTATCTGATCACCAATGCAATTCTATTCGCTATCCTAGCTCTACTTGGCCATTGGTGGGCCTTCTTTGTGCTCTGGCTCCTGCCCATGGCGACGTGGAACATGATGATAACCCGGCTGCGGAACATTGCCGAACATGCCGTTGTGCCGGATCATAATGACCCGATGCGACATGCCCGTACGACCCACGCAAACCTCTTGGAGCGCATCTTCTTAGCGCCCTATTGGGTCAATTATCATTGCGAACACCACATGTTCATGCATCTTCCATTCTACCGTCTCGCGGAAGCGCACGCGCTACTCGAGCGCAAAGGGATTACGGAGAGAATGGAAGTGCAACCGAGTTATCGCGGTGTGTTGAGTGCCGCAGCGGGTAAATCAGAAACACCGGCACCAGCATGATCAAACCAGAGACCAAAGCGCGCAATGTTCTGGGCGAAGAGCTTTTGCCGTGTAGCCATGATCCCCTGACAGGATTTTTCCGGGATGGCTGCTGCAATACCGGACCGATGGACCATGGGATGCACACTGTATGCGTGACCGTGACGGCTGAATTTCTCAATTATAGCTTTCATCGCGGCAATGATTTGATCACGCCGCGTCCTGAATACCAATTTCCGGGCCTCAAGGCCGGCGACCAATGGTGTCTATGCGCCTCGCGGTGGGAGGAAGCCCGGCAGATGGGCGTCGCGCCTCCCGTGCATTTAGAGGCGACGCATCATAAAACCCTCGCAATCGTCGATTTGGCCCATCTCAAAGCCCATTCCGCAGAAGGAACTGTATCATGACGCTGCATATCGAAATGGTTTCAGACCTTGTCTGTCCGTGGTGCTGGGTGGGGCTGCGACGTTTGCAAGGCGCTATGGCCTTAGAACCAGACCTGGATGTCGAAATTCTGTTTCGACCATTTGAACTTGATCCGACCATTCCCGCCGGGGGCGTTGATTATAAAGACTATATGAAACAACGCTTTGGGTCCGATCAAAGCAAAGATCGCGCAAACCAAATGCGGGATCTTTTGATTCAGTACGGTGAAGAAGAAGGCATTCCGTTCCAGTTTGATCGGATCACCCGTCGCCCGAACAGTTTCAATGCGCATCGCTTGGTGCGGTGGGCGCAAGGTCAAAACCTTGGAATGGCCGCCAAAGAGGCGCTATTCGAGGCCTATTTCTCGAAAGGTCAGGATATTGGCGATCACGAGGTTTTGGTCACCGTAGCTGCCAAGATCGGCTTGGACCCTAATCTCGTTTCTGATCTGCTCGCCGGTGAGGCCGATGTGGACCGGACGCGCGAAGAGCAGAACCTATTCCGCCAAATGGGCATTTCCGGAGTCCCCACCTATATCGCTCATCGCCAGATCGCGGTTCAAGGCGCGGAGAGTTCCGAAAAGCTCGCCCGGTTCCTCAAGACCGCAGCCGCGCAAATGCCGACCGAACGACCTTTGCAAGACGCTGAATCCTAATTCAGCTGCGCTTCCACCAGTTTCTTATAAACGCTGTCCAGGGCCATCAATTCGTCATGCGTGCCGCTCTCTACGGCGCGTCCATCGTCAAGCACGATGATGCGATCTGCGGCCCGTACGGTCGAGAGTCGATGTGCGATAATCAAAGTCGTGCGGTTCTTGGTAAATTCCACCAAAGCGTCTTGGACTTTCGCTTCACTTTCCGCGTCGAGGGCAGACGTCGCTTCATCCAAGAGCAAGATTGGCGCATCCCGCAGAATGGCCCGCGCTAGAGCCACGCGTTGGCGTTGACCGCCCGATAGATTACGCCCCATCTCCCCGACTTCGGATTCGTAACCATCTGGCAATTCGCGAATGAACCCATCAGCATTCGCAGCACCCGCTGCGGCCTGGATAGCATCCGCGTCGCTGCCCAATCGACCAAGTTCAATATTCGCCGAGATCGTATCATCAAAGAGAGCGGTATCTTGCGAGACGATGGCTGTCTTTAGGCGCAGCGAATCCGCTTTCACCTCGCGTATGTCAGTACCATCTAAGCTGATATGTCCCCTGCCCGCATCATAGAGCCGCAAGATCAAATTGAAGATGGTTGATTTGCCGGCACCACTCGGTCCGACAAAAGCGACCGTCTCACCGGCTTGCACATGGAAGGATAATCCCTTCAAAGCTTGCGTGCCGTCTGGATAATCGAACACGACATCTTGAAAAGACAGATCACCCTTCACCGCCGCAATATCTTGGGCATCCTCCTTATCAGCGATGCTTGGCACGGCGTCGACAACTTCGAAAACACGGTCTGCCGCGGCGCCACCTTCTTGGGCCACCGCATTTAAGGTTCCAAGCGCGCGCAATTCAGGCGACGCGATCGCCAGCGCGCCAATAATTCTAAGGAGATCGCCAAGCGTGGCCGCACCGTTGGAGATCCGGAACGCCGCGAATCCGAGAATACCGGCTAAGGCGACACCCCCCGTCACTTCGAGGATCGGATCGACCGCGGCGCGATCGGTGAGCACTTTCAGAAATAGGCGCGATCTTTGGATAAAGCCCTGATTGGCCTTCTCCTCTTGATAGGCTTCCAAACCATAGGCTTTGACGATTCGGGAGGATTGAAAGCCTTCGGACAATAAGGCGGTGACTTCGCCGATCTGACGTTGCGCGGTCTTGGAGCGTTTGCGAATGCGATTGCCAAGACCGATTACCGGTCCGAACGCGATGGGATAGACAACCAAAAGCAACAGAGTCAGTTGCCAATCGGTCCACAGCATCACCACCAACATGCCAAAGACCGTGACGACGCTTTTGGTGAAATTATTGGCGAATCGTAAGCCGGCATCTCTGATTGAGTTTACGTCATTGATAAATCGGGAGACGAACCGCCCTGACGCATCGCCGGCCAAACGGGCATAATCGCCTCTATTTAGCGACACATATTGCGCATTTTGAATATCGACCAAGGCGCGCTGCACGCCGGTATTGTTGAACACGGTCATCAGATAAAGCGTGATCGCACGGCCAATGGTCAGCCCCACAATCGCGCCGGCGACCCAGATGATCCAAGTTGGCGAAGACGCGCCTGCCGTATCGCCAAACGTGCTTTGCAGGCGATCGCCCATAATCCCCAAAATCAGCGTATAGCCTGTGGCAAACGCTGAGGTCAGGATCGCGAAGATCGTACCGCCGATGAACCAGGAGAGATGTGGCCGAAAATAGCCCTTAAACAGCCTAAACAGGCTGCCTGATTTTTTTGGACTGTCTTCAGTCTTAGACGTGATGGTGATCACCCGTCTCTGGGTCGAGCAGCTTGTGCGCGTGCAAGATGAAATAGCGCATCTCAGCGTGATCAACCGTGCGCTGTGCAGCGCCCTTCCAGGCGTCGTATGCGTCTTTATAGTTTGAGAAGGCGCCTACAAAGTCGATCTTCGAGAGATCCTCAAACTCGACATCGGTGACGTCTTTGAGTTCCCCACCAATGACGATGTGCAGCAATTGCCGTGTTTCAGTCTCGCCCATGCTCTGGCGCTCCGTCTGCTGTGTTTGTTCATACGGGCGCACGGTCCAATTTGGGTCTGGTAACCGTACGCCTTTGACTCGCGCTGATAACAGGGAATGCAGCGCCTTTCCAGCCGCCAACAAGCTTCTTTGTGCAGGTTCACCCCGATTAAATACATATGGCTCGCCCAGATGTGTCGTCGCGACACCCCCGGCTTCCTCAATCATAAGCGTGGCCGGTGCTAAATCCCAATCCGATTTACGCCAGAGCGTGACCACAGCATCAAACTTGCCAGCGGCAACCCAACAGATCCGCAATAGGGTTGCATTGGGCTTCGGTCGGGCCAGTTCCACATCCGGCCACGGCTCTGGCCAGCTTGGATGCGTTAGCATGCCCTCATTGGTGATGAGGCGACACCCTTCTTCATAATCGCAATTGGTGACGCTGAGGCGGTCGCCATTGAGAAACGCCCCGCCCTCTTTTACGGCTGAATAGGTCTCTTTGAGCATGGGCGCATAAACCAAACCGACTTTCGGACGCCCGGTCTCTAAAACGCCGAGTCCGATACACCAATATGGTTCCTGACGCATGAAGGCGCGGGTGCCATCAATGGGATCGACGATCCAAACCCGCTTCGCTGTGCGGGTTTCATTGCTGAGCGCGGTTTCTTCCGAAAGCCACCCATAATCGGGACGGGCAGCCATTAAACGGTCGCGAATGAGCGTGTTGACGGCCAGATCCGCCTCGGTGACGGGATGGCCCTTTGACTTATCCCAGACCCGCACATCGCTGCGTTCAAAATAGTCCATGGCCAAGGCGCCGGCTTCGCGCGCGACGGATTTGAGTATTTCTAGATCTTCGAGGTCAATCTCACTCGCCGGCAATCGACATATCCTCAATCAGAAGCGACGGCGCGTCCCGCGTCCCGCGAAATTCAAGATCGGAGGCTGGGATAAGGCGTTTGAACATGCTTGGCAGATCGCCAGCAATCGTAACTTCAGAGACAGGGTGCTGGATCTCACCGTTCTCGAACCAGAATCCCGCAACACCGACGGAATAATCTCCGGTATTCGGATTAATCGAGGGACCGAACATATCGCTGACCAATAGTCCATGGCCCACTTGCCCCATCAACTCGGCGGGTGTGGCTGTTCCAGCTTCAATGTAAGCATTCGCAACACCCACGCCTGGGGTCGATCCAAAACCGCCGCTCGCATAGCCATTAGGCGCCAGTCCTAATTGTTTGGCCGAAGCGCCATTCAAAAGCCAACGGGTGAGCACACCGTCGTCGATCAAAGCCTGACGCGCCACGGCACGTCCTTCCCCATCATGAACGCGACTGCCCATGCCGCGCGCCCGAAATGGGTCATCAATTAGATTTACCCCGGCTGCGAACACTTGCTCATTCAGCGCATCTTTCAAGAAAGAGACGCCTCGCGCGACGCTCGGTCCGCTGATCGCTGACAAAAAGGCGCCAATCAGGCTGCCTGAAACCCGTCGGTCATAGATGACCGCAGCGGTTTGGGTTTTCACTTTTCGCGGACCAAGACGCGCGACGGCGCGATCGCCTGCAATTTTTCCGATCTCGACAGCTGCGGGACGGTCTTCCAGACGACGCACGGATCGACTTTCATAATCGCGCTCCATCGCGCCATCTTGTTCGGCAACGGCCGCCAAGCCGAGCCCCGTCGATCCCGAGACTTTGTGCGCGGAAAAGCCGTTCGTCGCCGCCACCCAGCGTTCCGTTGTACTCCAACCATTGCCGCATCCGGAGACTTGTTTGACGCCGTTAACTGCCAAGGCGGCGGCTTCTGCCTCCAGAGCCTCTTGTTCCAGAGTCTCGGTCGGAATTTCGCCATCGCCAGTTAAATCAAGCGCAGGCATATCGCGGGCCAATTCAGAGTCTGGGGCAATGCCGCAATACGGGTCCTCCGGAACGACTTTTGCCATCGCGACACACCGCTCTGCCAATGCCGTCAGCCCCTCCGCAGACGTGTCGGATCCAGACACGGAAGCTTGCCGTTGACCGAAAAAGCACCGAAGTGACACACCTTGCGATTCTGAACGCTCGATACTTTCCAATTTGCCGTCTCGGACATCGACACTGACACCATCAGAGTGAGCGTAGGCAGCATCTGCGGCGCTGGCACCCGCCTTACTGCAGGTTTCAAGCAATGTGGATAGGATCGATTCAGGCGTGAGCGTGCTTTGTGTCATGCGCTTCATGTAGAGAGGGTGCCACAAAATGCCTAGCCCTTCTCTGCGCCATCGCGCTTGACCTATCGCCGCATCGGCAGCACATCCGGGCAATGACCAAGATTGAACCTATCCATATTATTGGTGGTGGCATGGCCGGCTCAGAGGCCGCATGGCAAGCGGCCAATATGGGTGTGCCCGTCATCCTGCATGAAATGCGTGGCGTGAAGGGCACGGATGCGCACCAAACTGACCAATTGGCAGAATTGGTTTGCTCTAATTCGTTTAGGTCTGACGACCACGAATTGAACGCTGTCGGCGTCTTGCATGAAGAAATGCGCCGCGCCAATGGGATCATCATTCCGACGGCTGACAAACACCAGGTCCCCGCCGGGAGTGCGCTTGCAGTCGATCGTGAAGGCTTTGCCGAGGCAGTGACGCAAACGCTTGAAGCGCATCCTTTGGTCACCATTGTACGCGAAGAGATCACAGGATTGCCCCCAGCAGACTGGTCGAGTGTCATCATCGCAACCGGGCCGCTGACTTCTATCCCACTCGCCGAAGCCGTCCGCGCCGAAACGGGCGAGGATGATCTCGCTTTCTTCGACGCGATCGCGCCCATCGTTTATCTCGATAGCATTGATATGGGTAAAGCCTGGCGCCAGTCGCGCTATGACAAGCCGGGACCACATGGCGACACAGCCGCCTACATTAACTGCGCCATGGACGAGCCGCAGTATAATGCCTTTATCGACGCTTTGTTCTCGGGCGAGAAAACTGAGTTCAAAGATTGGGAAAAAGATACACCCTATTTTGAAGGCTGTTTGCCAATCGAAGTTATGGCCGAACGAGGACGCGAGACTTTGCGGTTTGGGCCTATGAAACCTGTCGGGTTGACCAATCCGCATAATCCAGAGGTCAAAGCCCACGCGGTGGTGCAATTGCGCCAGGATAATGCGCTCGGCACGTTATGGAATATGGTCGGCTTTCAGACCAAGCTCAAATACGGGGCCCAGGCTGACATCTTCAAAATGATCCCAGGCCTCGAGAATGCGCAATTTGCGCGGCTCGGAGGTATTCATCGCAATACGTTTCTCAATTCGCCAAAACTGCTTGATGAGCGCTTACGGCTGAAATCGATGCCTCGGCTTCGGTTTGCGGGTCAGGTGACTGGCGTTGAGGGGTATGTAGAAAGCGCGGCCATGGGGCTCCTGGCCGGGCGGTTTGCAGCGGCGGAACGGCTTGGGATTGCTCTGCCTAACCCGCCTGAGACCACGGCCCTGGGCGCACTGGTAAAGCATATCACGGGCGGTCATCTTGAAGGTAAAGCCACGTTCCAACCGATGAACATCAATTTCGGCCTCTTTCCGCCAGCGGATCCTGAGACCGTGCCGACTAAAGACCCAGAAACCGGCAAACGTTTACGCGGAAAAGAAAAAGGCCGCGCGAAGAAACGGGTCCAAGCCGCGAGAGCTTTGCGTGATGTTTCCGAGTGGTTGTCTGATCAATCGGCGGAGACTGTACCCGCGGAGTAGATATGGCTGATCTTGTCAAAAACGCCCCAGAGCTGTGGACCAAGGAGCTGCCTCGGCCTGCGTTGGATGGGCACAAATATGACCGAGGCCATACCGTTATTCTGGGCTCTGACGCCTATACGGGCGCGACGCGATTGGCGGCTGAAGCCTGTTCGCGAATAGGGTCCGGTCTGGTCTCAGTGTTAAGCGCTGCGCAAGCACAGACTTATCGCCAAACCTTGCCTGCGGACATTATGGTCGCGGATGCAGCCCCCGAGACGCTAAACCGTGTTAACACCCTATTGGCGGGGCCAGGCGGTTGTTCCGAGATGCAAGCCGACGCCGTGCTCGCGCTACAGTCCGATGTAAAACTTGTATTAGATGCCGACGCCATTCGTCTTTGGCCTGACGTCAACGATCGCGACGTCATCATGACCCCTCATGAGGGTGAATTCTCACGCCATTTTGGAGAATCCGCGGGGGATGAAATGGCGCGCGCAGCCGATGCGGCAAAACGGTCTGGTGCGGTGATCGTTCTGAAACGCCCCAATACGATTATCGCATCGCCCGCTGAGCGTATCGTGGAAAACCATATGGCCTCCCCGTACCTCGCCAAAGCAGGCTCTGGAGATGTATTGGCAGGCCTTATTGCAGGATTGGTGGCACAAGGCATGCCGCCCTTTGCCGCGGCCTGTGCGGGCGTCTGGATCCATGGCAAGGCAAGCGAGCGGATTGGTCCGGGACTCGTGCCGCAAGACATGTTCCCCGAACTCCGCTCCATCTTGGCTGAGCTCTTACTTTAATTGATCGCGCACCCGCGCATAATGATGCGAGATGTTTTCAAACTCTTCGTGCGGACGCCAACGCATCACGCCGCAAAATCCGCAGGTCAAATAGAGCGTGATATCTGCGATTGAGAACCGCCCGGCCGCGATCCAGTCTTTTTGGTAAAGATGTTCGTCCAGACGGGCCGTAAAGGTTTTTACGGCTTTCTCCGCTTTAGCCGCAGCTTCCGGCAATTGAGGTTTTTCGAGGGGCGCCATAACCGGATGCGCATTCCGGAACCAAGTTGCGAATTGCATCATCATCATAAACTCGACGCGGCGGTCCCACATTTCGATGAGCCCCTTCTCCATCGCATCGCGGCCCATCAGGTTTGGCTCGGGGAACATATGTTCGAAAAAGCTGCAAATCGCGCGACTTTCCGTGATCGTTGTTCCATCATCGAGGACGAGAACGGGCACCTGTGCGAACGGAGATAGATTGCGATAAGCGGCCTGCTTATGCTCGCCTTTCATGATCGATATTTCAACAATATCGACAGCGTCCAACTGCCCTTTTGCCTTTAGAAAATTATAGGTGCGCTCAGGGTTAACCGCTTGCGGGGCATGATAAAGCTGCATCTTTGTCTCCTGTGCCTATTTTGGCTAATTCAGCTGCTTACGAATTCCGAATGTGACATTTAGCGGTTCGCCCGGGAAGTAACGTTCATTGCCAAAGGCGAAATCGGCGCGGTCAGCATAGGTCTCATCGGTAATATTGCGAACAATAAGGAAGGTCTCCAACGATTTTGAGACATCATAACTCGCTCGTACATTACCAACCAAGTGTCCGGGATAATCTTCCGTATTGGCGGGATTGGTAAAGTATTCACCAACGTAATCTGTCGAAATTGATAGGTTGAACGCATCGTTTGCTAACCATGTGAACGAAGCGTTTGCCAGCCATTCGGGCGCCGAGTCTATCTCGTTCCCATCACGGATCACTTCCGAGCCATTTCCGACAATCCGATTAAATGTATAGGTCTGATCGGACCAGCTGACATTGCCATTGAAGACAAATTTGTCGCTGATTTGCCAAAGCGCTGCGAGTTCTATGCCTTGATGCCGGGTTGATCCATCCGTGACATTTAAACCATCGGAATCACGGAAGAAGAAATTGTCCTTGTCGGCCGTGTAAGCGGCCAAATCGAACACCAGATTGCCGTCTGCGAGCGTGCCACGGGCACCGATTTCAAAACTGTCTAATGTTTCGACTTCGGCTTCAGCCGTTCCTTGCTGCGACTGAAGACGGTACAGGTCGCTGGCCTGCGGCGCCCGACTGCCGCGAGCATAATTGGCGTACAGGCTGATGTCATCGCTCGCTTTATAGACCAGTCCAACTTTTGGTGTCACGAAGCTGAAATCATCGGTGCGATCAGCTGGCACGTTGAACCGGCCATTAATGCCGACCGGAGCATCGGTCGTGTAGTCGTACGCATGAGCTTCGCCGCGCAATCCAGTCAATAAAGTCAAGCGCTCAGACAAAGCGATGTCGGCTTCGCCCCAGATGGCGCCGACGATCGTGTCAACGTCGTAATCATAATGAATACCGACCGGAAACCTTGAATCGCCGGGGAAGAAGCCAAACGGCTCAGGTTGGGTTTCCCGTAAGTAGCCGGTAGCGAGGTCGACATCGCCGCCGATCCGCCAGGTTAGCGCATCAGAAGCAATTCGATCATATCGGCTCATCACGCCAATGGCGGTATGGCCGTTCTTTTCAAACCCGCGATAAGGCAGGAAATGCTGCCTGAACTCCATTTCTTGGGTTCGCGCAAACGGGGTCAGTGTCAGCGCGCCACCCGCAAAATCGCGCTCCAGTCGGATCGCGCCGCGCGCCGACCAGGCATCGCGGAACGCCAATGGGTCATCATTGGCCTTGGCCAAATCGCGATCCTCATACGCGTCAGGACCCTGGATGAAATCGGCCGTTTCTTGCTCTAGATACGATCCTGACCCCCAAGCCGTGACATTCCATCCAGCGAAGACCGTTTCAGCGACGCCGGAGCCCTTGATTTGCAGGACATCTGTATTGTCCCGCCAACCAACATCCTTTTGCACTGACGCGGATGCGCGGCCCAAATAGCCCTGATCAAAAATCCGATCCGTTTTGTAGCGGCCAAGGCTGCCATAAGAGGCGTTGATTTGGCGTAAGGGCTCACCACTAGGATCCGCGAGAATGACATTTACCAGACCATGAACGGCGTTTGACCCATATTTGGCTGAGCCTGGTCCGCGCACGACTTCTATCGCCTCTGCTGTCTCATGATGCGGCTCGAGGAGACTGTTGACGTTGCCAAAAGCAGGCGAACGCGTCGGCACGCCATTTTCCAAGATCAAGAAGCTCCCCTGTCCCGCGCCTCCGGTGAGCACGGGCGAGCGAATAGCCAGCAAATGCTCTTGGCCAGAATTGGTGTGAATATTCACGCCAGGGAGCGTGTTGAGGATTTCGGCCGGGTGATCCGCAGAGATGTTTGCAATTGTCTCTGCGTCTATAATCGAAATCGCACCAGCTGCCTCTGGGCTCCGGTCACCATAGGTTGTGATGGCGGCCAAAACGCGATTGGTCTTTTCAGGGCAAAATGGCGAACTGGCGTCCGCTGATAAGCCCCGAGCCTCCAAACAGGCGGCGACATCATCTGAGACATCTTTTTCCGCGCTTTCATAAGCAAATTGCGCATTCGCCGCTGCCGCGCACCCGAATGCCGCAGAGGTCAATAAGATCGATCGGATCATTGCGTGAGATTAGCTCCCGAAGAACAAGTTAGCAGGTAAGGCCCCCACGACCGCTCCGGATAGACAGGTTGCCAGCGTGCCAGCAATTAGCGTTTTCCAAGCCAATTCCAAGAAAGTCGTCCGACGCGCGGGTTCGATTATGGAAAGCCCACCGATTAAGATCCCGATCGAGCCAAAATTCGCGAAGCCACAAATCGCATGCGCGGTGATCATGCTTGATCGTTGAGATAGGCCCTCGCCGCCTTCTCCGGCTAGCTGCAAGAAGGCGACAAATTCGGTCAGCACGGTCTTGATCCCGATTAGAGAACCCGATTGCGCTGCCTCGGACATTGGAACACCAACCATGTACATTATGGGGGCGAAAACCCAGCCAAGGACGCGCTCAATCGATAAGGGTGAACCCGCCACGTCTGGAAGCGCGCCCAGGCCGGCATTCACGAGGAATAGAAGCGCAAACGCTGCGATCAGCATGGTGACAATATTGGCTAAGATTTTGAGACCATCCGATGCCCCCGTAGCGAAAGCGTCCATGGTCGATTCATATTCAAAATCTGGTTCATGGGCGCGCAGCTTGGAGTCGATTGATTCTGGGACCATTACTAAGGCCAAGGCGATTGCCGCAGGCGCGGCGATCAATGAGGCCGCCAATAATTGCCCCAACGCATTGGGCAATACGTCTTTGAGGAACACCCCATAAAGCACCAGAACACTGCCTGCGACGGTCGCGAAGCCTGCCACCATCAGGATAAATATCTCCGATCGCGTCATCCCCTTCAAATAGGGTTTCACCAAGACGGGGGCCTCAGTCATGCCCATGAAGACGTTGGCTGAGACCGCAAGCGAAGTCGCGCCGCCTAGGCCCATTAAACGCCGGAAAATGGATGCGAAGCCTTTCGTCACCCAGCGCAGAATATGCCAATGCCATAATATGGCGGACAGGGCCGCGACGACGATGATGAGCGGTAAAAGGTGGACCGCGAATATCGGGCCGGGTTGACCGGTGAGTTCTTCCCATCCGGCTTGTGTGCCGAAGGTTGGACCGAAGACGAATTGCGTCCCGTAGGCGGTTGCTTCGATCAAACTATCAACAACGATATTGGCCGCGAACAGAGCTTCTCGAATGATTGGGATTCCGAACAGGATCAGCGCGAATGTGAACTGAATGGCCACCGCACCTAGGACAATTTTCCACGGAAACGCTTTCTTATTCTCAGACAATCCCCAAGCGATGCCGAAAATCATCGCAATGCCAATAAACGCGCGTGCGTTGTCCCAACCCCATTCCATCCGCAGATCCTCGTTGTGTTCGTTTCCTAAACATGACCTAGCCCGCGACTTTCGTGCGGGCTAGCCTTCATGTCAGCAAAGTCGATTAGCCGAGTTTGCAGACGCAAATTTTGTGTCCGTCAGGATCGCGGAAATATGCGCCATAAAAGCCTTCAACGCGCTTACCCGGCTCGCCATCGCCGACGGCGCCTAATTCAATCGCTTTGGCATATGCGCGATCAACGGTGTCAGTATCTGCGACACCCAAGGCAGGCATGACGCCATTGCCACATGTTGCGGCTTGTTCGTCATAAGGCCCACCAATCGCCATCATCGGTTGGCCTGCTCCAGCGCCGTAAAAATACAGGCGTCCATTGTCGAAGACGCGCTTGGCGCCGATTTCCGGCATCCAGGCATCATAAAAAGCGATCGCTTTTTCGATATCGTTTGATCCGAGTGTGACATAAGCGAGCATAACGTGCCTCCTGTAGCTGTATTGCCGCTTAGGCATCATGGTGGGGGGAGACTGGCAAGAGGTAACGCAGCGTCGGAGCTTGACGTTTACGTCAGCGGATGGTGCAAGGCCTTCGCACACGCACAATGCGTAAAAGGTTTAGGAGACACACTTATGTCTATTCGTTTTGATGATCGCGTCGCAATCGTAACCGGCGCGGGGGGTGGCTTGGGCCGCGAACACGCGCTAGAGCTCGCCCGGCGCGGCGCGAAAGTCGTCATCAATGATCTCGGTGGATCCATGGACGGATCTGGCGGCAATTCAGAAGCTGCAGAAGCGGTAGTGGCCGAAATCAAAGCCATGGGCGGCGAAGCGATCGCAAACGGCTCGTCGGTTGCAGATGATGCAGGTGTTCAGAAGATGATTGATGACACCATGTCCGCCTTTGGTCGGATCGACATCATCATCGCCAATGCGGGTATCTTGCGCGATAAGTCATTCTCTAAAATGACGACGGAAGACATTAATTTGGTCCTCGATGTTCATTTGCGCGGCTCGTTCAAACCGATTCACGCGGCTTGGAACATTATGAAAGAGCAGAATTACGGCCGAATCGTTGTCACCACATCATCGACAGGTCTGTACGGCAATTTCGGTCAGGCCAATTATGGCGCAGGCAAGCTCGGTGTCGTCGGCATGATGAACACTTTGAAAATCGAAGGCGCCAAGAACAATATTAAAATCAACACGATCTGCCCGATCGCCGCGACGCGTATGACGGAAGGCCTGATGCCTCAGCAAATGCTCGACAATTTGAAGCCTGAATATGTTACGCCTGGCGTGATGAACCTGGTCAAAGAAGACGCTCCAACGGGGATGATTCTCTCTGCCGGAGCCGGCGCCTTCTCTATGGCGCAAATCGTTGAAACCAATGGCGCTTTTGTCGGTCAAGGTGAAGCGCTCACGGCTGAAGCGGTCGCCGCGAAATGGGATGAAATCACCGATACAAGTGTCCAGACTGCCTTTGATTCTGGCTCAGGTCATGGTGCCAACATCTTTGCCCGCCTGCAGGAAGCAGCGGCAAAGGCTTAATTCCCAAGCAAGTAGGAATAATTTTATTGAAACCGGCGTCGCCCTATGGCCTCGCCGGTTTTTCTTATTTAGACTGGGACTCGGAAAAGGGACTGAAGGGGAGTACCCAATGCGTGTACTTATCTTGTCGGCATGTCTGGCTGTTTTATCGGCATGCGGCGGCGGCGAAGAGGCGGGCTCGGATCCGGTTGAACCTGAGACTCAAGCGACGCCAATATCTGAAACACCAGAACCGGTCATAGACCCCACGGGCGAGACCTGCGGTGGGATTGCAGGTCTGCAATGTCCTGCAGGCTATTATTGTGAACAAGCGCCGGGTGAATGCGTCGAAGTTCAAGACGGTGCTGGAACGTGCCAACCACGTCCAGAAGTCTGTACACGCGAATATATGCCCGTTTGTGGCTGTGACGGGCAAACCTATGGCAATGCGTGCGATGCCGCATCCAACGGCGTGAGCGTTGCGTTTGAAGGCGAATGCGCCAGTCCTGATACGGATTAGGCTTAAAGCGACCGCGCAACACTGTCTGTAAGCGGGGCCAAACGGTCGGGCATATGTTCATCCGTCACGTCTCGATCGAATGTGACGGTCCGCAACAATTGTGCGCCGGTTTTTGACTCAATTGGCGTCACCAGACGTCCCTGCTTCGACAATTGCTCCATCAGGACCGCGGGTATCGTTTTTACAGCGCCGGCCATTAGGATGCGGTCAAACGGACCATGCTGCGCGAGCCCCTCTAGACCATTGCCATGGCGGATCGTGACATTCTCGACGCCAAGGGTTTCAAGTCGGAGACGCGATTGCTCGACCAAGCGCTCATACCGCTCAACCCCATAGACATGACGGCTAATCTGGCTCAGCAGCGCGGCGGTATAACCGCTGCCAGATCCAACCAATAATACGCGAGCATCCTTACCCGGCTCAATCTGTAAGGCGCGCAACAGTTTGGCAGTCACAATGGGGCGTGGGATCATCTGTCCGCACGGAATCGGCAATGCGCAGTCTTTGGCGACCATCGCGCGTAATTCCTCGTCGACAAACACCCCGCGATCCACGGTTTCCATGCCCGTCAATACACCGTCATCGGTAATGCCCTGACGGCGCAGAGATAGGATGAGACGCGCCGCGCGCAGTGGATCTGGAATTAAGTCGGCCATACGTCCCGCATCTCAGCGAGAAACGCTTCATGCGTCAAATCTACATGGAGCGGACTTACAGAGATGTAACCATCATAGATAGCGCGGAGATCGGTGCCCTCATCTGGATTCGACAATTTCCCGCGATACCCGATCCAGTAATATGCGTTTCCCCTTAAGTCTTCTCGTGCTTCTGTACGAATGATTCGTTCATCTCTAAAGCCTTGACGGGTGAAACGTACGCCTTCGACGTTATTTGGCGCTCGATCAGGGAAATTAACGTTAATAATCAAGTCGTCAGGCCACCCACGTTCAAGAATTGGACGCAGAACCTTCGCCCCCCACTCTGTCGGTGTTTCCCACGGGCAAGAATGCGGGTTTTGAAACCCACGAGATTGACTGAGCGCGATGCTCGGCACGCCATGCTGCATACCGAACAGGGCGGCGGCAATCGTCCCCGAAAAGGTCGTATCTTCAGCTATGTTTTGGCCAGCATTGACACCAGAAAGGATGAAATCCGGCCGTTCCGGCATCAACTCGTCCAAAGCGAGCAATACGCAGTCACTCGGCGTGCCATTCACCGCATAGCGTTGCGGCGCCAATTCACGCACGCGAACAAATTCTGTTAGCGAAATCGCCCTGCCCTTGCCCGATTGCTCCAATTCTGGCGCGACGACCCAAATATCGTCACTAAGCTCCCGCGCGATATGTTCTAGAACCTCAAGGCCTGGCGCGTTGATGCCATCATCATTGGTCAGCAGGATTTTCATTCTGAAGTCCCCCGAAAAGAAAGAAATAGATGAAGCGCAGAAATCAGCGCAGCCCCATAGACCGTGATGGTCGCGATGGGGGCGGTAAACGTGTACAAGTCATGTCCAGACAGCAAGAAATGCGCTGCGGCATGAATGATCAGCGCTGCACAGACGATCTGTGCAGCGATACGTTTCCAGCTGGCGAAGAATAAAGCCCAGATCATCCCAGCAAAGAGCGGGATATGCAGCCAAAGAAACACCTGACGGGCCTGCTCATTCGGTAGATCACTTAAGACCGGCAGCAGGCGCCATTCCGCATGGGTCATTGCATCCATTTCGTGGACCGCGAACAAGCTAATGATCAATATCAAACTCAGATTGAGCAGAGACGTCACGCAATCACCTCAAGCCCGCCGAGATAGGGTTTCAGGACCTCCGGCACCGTTATCGAGCCATCCTCGTTCTGATAATTCTCCAGCACGGCGACCAACGTTCGTCCGACCGCGAGGCCAGAGCCGTTCAAAGTGTGCACGAATTCAGGTTTCGGCTTGGCATTCGCTTCACTTGGTGCCGGGCGCCAACGGGCGCTCATGCGACGGGCTTGGAAGTCCCCGCAATAAGAGCAAGAGCTGATTTCGCGATACGTATTCTGGCTCGGCAGCCAGACTTCAAGGTCATAAGTCTTGCGCGCGCCAAAGCCCATGTCGCCCGTGCAAAGCAACATCCGCCGATAGGGCAAATCGAGTGCCTCGAGAATGCCCTCCGCGCATTTCGTCATACGCTCCAACTCCGCAAGACCCTCTGCCTCATCACGGACGATAGAGACCATTTCAACCTTATTGAATTGGTGAAGGCGGATCATGCCTTTCGTATCCCGCCCAGCACTGCCCGCTTCAGAGCGGAAACACGGGGTGTGACCAGTCATGCGAATGGGCAACTGATCGGCACTCAAGATTTGCTCGCGCACCAGGTTGGTGAGAGAGATTTCAGAAGTCGCGATCAACCAATGGCCGCTGGTCGTTTCAAACGAGTCTTCACCGAATTTTGGCAATTGACCCGTCCCGATCATGGCTTCGGGGCGCACCAAAAGTGGAGGCGTGATCTCCTCATAGCCATTCTTGAGTGTTTGCGTGTCCAGCATGAAGGTCGCCAAAGCTCGCTCAAGGCGGGCTAATTGACCTCGGAGCGCGACAAATCGGGCGCCGCTCATCGCGGCCGCCGCTTCGAAATCCATGAGCGGTTGCCCAATGGCATTTTTCAGGCCTGCACCGAGATCTGCATGGTCGAGTACATTGTTCCGACCGGCCAGACGCGCGTTCGGTTCGCCCCATTTATGCTGCTCGACATTTCCTGCCTCGTCTTCGCCTTCCGGCACATCGGGCATCGGAATGTTTGGCGTGCCTAGCAAGAGCTTGTCGAGCTCTTCGCGGGCGGCGGCTTCTTGTTCGCCTGCCGCTTCGATCACATCTTTCGCCTCAGTGACTTCTGCGCGCAGCTTTTCGAACAGCGCCTCGTCGCCGCTGGCTTTGGCCTTGCCAATCTCTTTGGATTTTGCATTGCGGGCACTCTCTGCCTCTTGCTTGTCGGCGACCGCTTTGCGCACGGCAGCGTCATGATCCAGCATATGCGAGACCACCTCGCCCAAGCCTTTTTGCTTGCGCTCAAACGCCGCTTGAAAAGCGTCGGGATTGTCGCGAATGGCGCGGATATCGAACATCGGCTCGCCTCATAATTCTATTCGCCGATGCTCGTAGTCGCCTTGGCTGGATTCGTCTACCGCCCAAGCCGTGAATTGTATTGATCGAACTCAGTTCGGGATCGCTTGTTCCGCTGAATGGAAGGCAAGCTTTCACGTCCAAAAGATGATTAGATCAAAGATTAGAACATTTGATGGTTCTGCGCTCTCCGTAAGTATCGCATTCAGACGTCGCTTCTCTGTAGTCGATCGTGCGACAGCCATTATTATTGTACGTTGATCCTTTCATGACCATAACGCGTCGTCCGCCCTCGACCTCGTAATTGGTGCCGTCACATTTCACGCGCTCTCCAGCCCCAATATTGACCCTGAGACGATACTCTTCATAGATATTATCGCCGCCATGCTCTGTGAGGTCGATACAGATCGCTGTGCCTGATTTGACGTCTCTGGTGACCACATACGCGTCTTTCCAGCCCGGATCGCGCTTAATGCCGCGCTTATACTGAACGACGATGCTGGAAATCGTGTACCCGCCACAATTTATCAGCTCGAGCTGCGAAGCGTTATTCTCTGCATAGGTGGGCCCTGAGATCAGGGTCGCACTCAATGCGAATAGCGCCATTTTGCTGAGATTGGTTCCGCCGATGGCTCGAAACCGTTGAGTGAGTTTGGTCAATATATACTCCAATCAATATACCCCTGAGAGATAATATTAACGCAGTATAAATTACTATATATGCTTACGAATACATGTAAATGTCGATTCTTTCAAAATCAAACGTCCCTTAGAATGCGCATTGATCAGGGTGCCTCGTAACGACCCGTCACGAGATCACCAACGCGATTACCCTATTGGACAAACCAAAATCAGCTAGATCGTTCTACTGCTCTTTAACCTGCGGCGCCAAGCGAATGTGAAGCTCGCGCAGCTGCTCATCACGAACCGGGCTCGGTGCCTGCATCATCAGGTCTCGGGCCTGTTGGTTCATTGGGAACAGCGTCACGTCGCGAATATTGTCCGCATCTGCGAGCAGCATGACGATCCGGTCGACACCCGGGGCAATCCCGCCATGCGGCGGCGCGCCATAGCGGAAGGCGTTGAGCATGCCGCCAAACTCGGCTTCAACCACTTCAGGCCCATAACCGGCCTTTTCAAACGCTTTCAGCATAATCTCAGGACGGTGGTTCCTGATCGCACCTGACGACAGCTCATATCCATTACAAACAATATCATATTGGTAAGCCGTAATGGCGAGCAGGTCTTCATCGGTCTCCGCCGCTTCGAGCACCTCGAGACCGCCTTGCGGCATCGAGAATGGGTTGTGCGAGAAGTCGACCTTCTTATTGTCCTCATCCCATTCATACATTGGAAAGTCGACAATCCAGCAAAGTCGGAAGACGCCTTGCTCGATCAGATCGAGTTCTTGTCCAACCTTGGTTCGCGCAGCGCCCGCAAGTTTGTACGCGTCAGCTTTCTTGCCGGCAGAGAAGAAGATGCCGTCGCCATCACCCAATCCGGTATGCTCGAGGAAGGCCTTAAGGTGATCCGCGTCGAAATTCTTGAGCACAGGGTCCTGGCTGACCACGGCGCCATCATCTCCGGCACGCAAACGCGCATAGCCAAGACCCGGCGCCTGCATCTCTTTCTTCGCCCATTTATCCATGTCGTCGAAGAATTTGCGAGACTGGCTTTCAGTGGCTTTCGGCGCAGGGATGGCGATCACTTTGCCGCCACCCTTGATGATTTTGGCAAAGATCGAAAAGCCGGTTTTGGAATCATCTGCGAAGAAGTCGGTGACATCGACGAGCTCAATTGGGTTGCGCAAGTCAGGCTTGTCAGACCCATATTTAGCCATGGCTTCGGCATATGGGATGCGTGGGAATGGGCCGTCGGGCACTGTGCGTGCTTTGCCTTTCCAGTCCGCAAACTCTTCAAACACACCCCGCATCACCGGCTCGATCGCTTGGAAGACGTCTTCTTGGGTGACAAAGCTCATTTCAACATCTAGCTGATAGAATTCACCCGGTGAGCGGTCTGCGCGTGCATCTTCGTCTCGGAAGCACGCGGCGATTTGGAAATAACGGTCAAAGCCCGAAACCATGAGCAGCTGTTTGAACTGTTGCGGCGCTTGCGGGAGCGCATAGAATTGTCCTGGGTGCAGGCGAGACGGCACCAGGAAGTCGCGCGCACCTTCTGGGGATGACGCGGTCAGGATCGGCGTTTGGTACTCGGTAAAGCCCTGATCCACCATACGCCCACGGATCGAGGCAATGACTTCAGCCCGTAAAATCATGTTCGCGTGCAACGTCTCGCGTCGCAGATCGAGATAGCGGTGCTTCAAGCGAATATCTTCCGGATAGTCTGGCTCACCGAAAACAGGCAAAGGCAATTCGGCGGCTTCTGACTGAACGCTCGCTTCTTTGACCCGAATTTCAATTTCGCCCGTATCCAGGTTCGGATTGACCAGCTCTGCGTCACGCGCCAGCACTTCGCCCTCAATCGTGATCACGCTTTCAGTCCGCAGGCGTTCAACGACGGCGAATGCCGGGAAATCTGGGTCGAAGACGCATTGCGTTAGGCCATAATGATCGCGCAGGTCGATAAACATAACACCGCCATGGTCGCGGCGTCGGTGTAACCAGCCGGAAAGTTTAACAGTCTCACCCACATGAGACTGGCGAAGTTCGCCGCAAGTATGGCTGCGATAGGCGTGCATGATGCGCTCCGTTAGGGACGGGAAATAAAGGCGGCTTTTGGCGTTGCCGCAGGTCGAATGTCAAGGGCATCGGACACCTCTTCCATCCAAACGCGAAATTAACGGGTTTTTCAGGGCTTTGCGAGACCAATAAGGCATGACGAATCCCATGCCAGAATCAGTGGCTGCAGCGCCGGCGGCCGTTCCTCAACAAAAGCGCAATCGCACCCAAGGGCGCGTGGTCGAGTGTAATGGCACTGAGGCAAAGATCTCGGCTTTTGCCCAAACCAGTGATGCAACCGGCGAAAACTGGGCCGTTGGCCAACTCATCTCCATTCAAACCGGCGACAATCGAGTGGTAGGCCTGCTCTACCGCGTCGAAAACGATATTGCGGCTCAGCAAAAGGGCGTGGACGGCGCTATTACGCTTTGCGTGGAACTGTCAGGCGAAGTTCGACCGGATCAGCACCGTGGGTTCGTCTTTTCCGGTGGTATTTCTAATTATCCACACATTGGCGCGGTGGCGCATCGTATTCGCAAAGAAGATCTCGCCACGATCTACAAAGCGAGTGATAAGTCTGCTGTGACGGTTGGGTCTTTGAGCCAGGCCGCGGACATTCCCGCCGTGGTCTCAGTCGATGCCCTGCTCTCTCGCCACTTTGCAGTGGTTGGAACAACGGGGACGGGTAAGTCGACCGCGGTCACGCTCATCTTGCATTTGATCGCCAAGCATAAGCTCAATCAGCGCATTTTGATCCTCGACCCGCACAATGAATATACCAGCGCGTTTGGTCCGAAAGCCAATACGATCACGGCTGACAGTTTGGACCTTCCTTTCTGGCTGCTGAATCTCGAAGAATTTCAACAAGTTGTCTTCCGAGGCCGCGAAGGATCCGAAGAAGAAGTGGATGCGCTGCGCGAATTTATTCCGAAAGCCAAGTCCATCTATCGCTATGGCGTCGGGAACACTGTTCGGCGCAAAGCCGGGTCTGGTGCCTCTTTCACCGCTGACACCCCCGTGCCATATCGGCTGGCCGACCTTTTGAAGCTCATCGATGAGGAAATTGGTTCTCTTGACGGGGCCTTGCGGCGTCTAACACTTCGCCACTTAAAGGCGCGCTTGGAAGCCGTCATCGCCGACCCTCGGTTCAACTTCCTCTTCGGATCGCATGATGCGACTGACCGAATTGAAGATGTCTTATCCAACATTTACCGGGTGCCGTTGAATGGCAAACCCATCACGGTCTTCCAAATGTCGGGCATTCCCTCGGAAGTGGTCAATTCGGTCGCTTCTGTGCTCTGTCGCCTGGCTTTTGACATCGCGTTGGCAAGTAACTCGAAGGTCAAAACCCTGGTCGTGTGTGAAGAAGCGCACCGCTATATTCCAGCAGATGTTTCGAGCGGCTTCGCACCCACGCGCGGCGCGATCGCCCGCATTGCCAAGGAAGGTCGTAAATATGGCGTCTCCTTGGCCATCATCACGCAGCGCCCGAATGAATTGGATCCGACCATCCTGTCGCAGTGTAACACCATTTTCTCACTACGTTTGGGCAATGATGCGGACCAAGACGTGATGCGCAAAGCGATTTCGAATGGATCACGATCGACCTTGGCCTTCCTGTCATCCCTCGCAGACCGTGAATGTATCGCCTTCGGAAGCGCGGTGTCGACGCCGATGCGGATGCGGTTCCGCAATCTGGCCGCAAGTGCCCGTCCATCCAGTCAGAACGTAGCAGACGGTAGCGATATCGAAGCATCTGCCGATGCCAGTTTGGGAGACATTGTCACGTCTCTCCGCGGTACGAATCCGAATGAGCCAAGTGAAGCGGCCGGTGAGGAGTGGATTGTTCTCGATGAAGATCAAGCTCCGCCTGCAGCTGTCGGCGCCCCGGCTCCACAGCCGGATCAAGACATGAGTTTGAAACGCCGATCATTGCTGCGCCGCAAGAGCGGATAGTTCACGCTCTTTTGCAGATTCCTACTCGCCTTTCGGAGCGGCTTGATTTAGGGCCGGTCGCATGAGTCGCGTAAGCCTTACCCCAATCGTCGATCAATCTGACTTAGACGATGCCTGTCACCGATTAGCCGCCGGCACTTTCATTTGTGTCGATACCGAGTTTCATCGGGAAACCACTTATTGGCCTGAACTCTGTTTGATCCAAGCCTCATGCGAAGATTATGAAGTCATTATCGATCCAATGGCTGAAGACTTGGACATCGGTCCATTCTTACAATTGATCGCCGACCCGTCTCGGCCAAAGGTGTTTCATGCCGCGCGGCAGGATCTTGAAATCTTCAATCGACTGATCGGACATCCTCCCGGCCCAATTTTTGATACACAAATCGCGGCCATGGCTTTGGGCATTGGAGATTCCGTTTCGTATGACAACCTCATTCAACGGGTCCTAAAGCGGCGGATCGACAAGTCGAGCCAATTCACAGATTGGAAGCGCCGTCCGCTGACCGATAAACAACTAGATTATGCCATGGGCGATGTCACGCATTTGCGCGATGCCTATCAGGAAATGCTCAAGCGATTAGAGGCGCAGGATCGGTTAAACTGGGTTCAATCTGAGATGGCCCAACTGGTGGACCCGGCCCTATACGATACGTCTCCAGAAAATGCCTGGAAGCGCCTCAAAATGCGCAAGCCTAACAAAGAATACGCAGCCGTTTTCGCCTCCGTTGCAGGCTGGCGAGAAGACAAAGCGCAAAAATTCAACAAACCCCGGCGACGCATATTGAAAGACGACGCGATCCAAGAAATTGCCGATCAGAAACCGCAGTCTGAAAAAGCGTTTGAACGCCTACGCGCCGTGCCAAAGGGGTTCATTCGATCAAAATATGCAGAGGGTTTGATGGATGCCGTCTATGCCGCCACATCTGATCCCGATGCGCATGCGCCACGACTGCCCAAACGCCAGCACAATCCAGAAATGCCTGCTGGTGCACCAGAAATGTTGAAAGTCTTGCTTAAGGCCGTGAGCGACGAAGCCAATGTTGTCCCACGACTGATTGCGAATGCAGCCGACATTGAGAAGCTCGCGCGTGGTGAGACATCAGACGATATCGCGGCCCTTACCGGGTGGCGTTACGAATTATTTGGCCGCAAAGCCCAGGCCCTTTTATCAGGGAAGCTCGCGCTTTCATTCGAGAATGGGCAGGTTCGTCTATTCGAACTTTAAGATTCGTCGACAATCAGTCGGGGATGCAGCTTCATTAAACCCGCCAACTGGGCCAAACGGCGTTCGACGGTCTCCGAGACCAAATCGCTGAAATCTCGCTGCACATGCATGCATAGAGTCTTGTCTGTCACGTTCAAGCGCGCGGTCTCTAGAATGGGACCCGAACGTCCTGAATAGACGCTGGCCAGGCGCATCGCTGTCCCAAGCACTTTCGCGCGGCGTTTGGCGCGCATCGACAAGAGGCGCGCATAATGCGGATCCTCGCGATACTTAAACGTATAGCGAGAGGCAGCAGCATAAGCGGCGAATAAGCGTTCAGAGTGGCTCAGCGATGGCAGAGGCGCACGCAAGACTTGCTCAAACACCAATTGGGCGCGGTGATCCGCATGCATCCGCGCACCGGCATCTGCCATCATACAGATGGCGCGCAAGACTGTTTCCCGACGTTTGAAGAAGCCAGAAAACGGGTGGATGAAGCTATAGAGCTCCCGGCCGAAAGCGAGGCTCTGCGGTGACGATCGAAGGAAAAGCGGGACGGCGTCGAGCAAACCATTTGCGCCATCGACCCCCACGCCCTCCGCGGCAACGCCATCGCGCAATCCAAAGGCTGAGAAGACGACTTCTTTGCTCTCAATTTGTTGCATCAAAGCTTTCAACAATAAGGCGGCATGCGGAAGCGTATCAAATCGGCGTTTCGAAACTCCCATCAACAATTCGCGTGTGTGTTTATCCGACTCGGCCAATTCGGCCGCCTCAATCACATCGTCGACATCTTTGACCGTCATGCTGTAGCCATGCGGCACGCGAAGCGGATAATTTCGCAACATCATGTGCACCGCTGCAACATTACGCCATGCGCCCCCGACAGCGAATAATTGACTGCTCCCGCCTTTGAGTTTGAATTGGCTGTCATTTAGTATTTTTGTTATTTCTTTCAGACGCTTACTGTATGACAGATTGACATCATCTGCGCGCGCTAAAGGTCCAAGCAGAAAGGATTCGCCAGTCTTACTGCCCTTGACGGGTCGGATTTCCATACTCGTTCCGCCAAGGTCGGCGATCAGACCCTGAGGTGATATAAAACCTGCCGTCACGCCCAAGGCAGACATATGACCTTCATCTGCGCCGGATAGCACTTTTACGGGGACACCTAGAATGGCTTCGGCTTGAGCTTTGAACGCAGGCCCGTCATCGGCTTCTCGCACAGCTGCGGTGGCGACGGCTCGGATGTCTTTGATGCTTAAGCTGGATGTGATGGCGCGGAAACGATGGAAGGTCTTCAGCGCTAGCGCTTGACCGGATGGCGACAAGCGGCCCGTTTGAGACAAATCGCGGCCCAATCCAGCCATGGTCTTTTCGTTAAAGTACGGGATTAAAGCCGCACCAGAGCGCTCATAGATCACCATTCGGCAAGAATTTGAGCCGATATCGATAACGGCAATTTTCTCCGCCGGCTTCATTTAGATTTTCGCTCGCGTTTGCGCGGCGCCAATCGCGGAGGTTCACTGATAACGAGCGCGCTGCCACGCCCAGAAAGGCTCGGATTATCCATAAAGTAGCGGTGGGCACTGAAGCCGGATTCTCCCTCAGCGGGATGAATACGTGCGTAATTTCCTTCGCTATTCATTTCCCAGCTCTGCTCATCATCATTCAGATTCGCAACCATAATCTGGTTCAAGACTTGTCTATGAACCGTTGGCACCTCGATCGGGACTAAGGCTTCGACACGGCGTTTTAAATTGCGATCCATCCAATCGGCGGATGACATATAAATTTTCGCCTCCGGCGACGGCAAAGTCTCGCCATTGGCAAAACAGACGATGCGAGAGTGCTCCAAGAACCGTCCAACCAGACTCTTCACTTGAATGGTTTCAGACAGGCCCGGAACGCCGGGGCGCAGACAGCATATGCCGCGAATAACCAAGCGGATTGGCACGCCTGCACGGCTGGCTTTGTAAAGCGCATCGATGACGTCTTGATCGACAAGCGAATTCATTTTCGCCCAAATACCGCTTGGTTTGCCAGCCTTCGCTGCCCGCTCTTCTTTTTTGATTTGGGCGATCAAAAAATCTTCCATCGCGAAGGGCGACATGATGATCTTTTCGAGCTTCGGCCCCTCTTCCGGCGGGTCTTTATACGCGGTGATATAGTTGAACAGCCGACCGGCATCCCGGCCCATTGCGGGATCGGCTGTGAAGAGCGCTAAATCCGTATAAATCTTCGCCGTTACAGGGTGATAATTCCCCGTCCCGAAATGCGTATAAGAGCGCAGGCCATCGGCTTCTCTACGGATCACCAAAGAGACTTTCGCGTGTGTCTTATAATCAATAAAGCCATAGACGACTTGTACCCCTGCCCGCTCCAAATCGCGGGCCAGGCGTAAATTTGTTTCCTCATCGAACCGGGCTTTGATTTCGACCAAAGCTGTGACGTTTTTCCCCTCCTCCGCGGCTTCGATGAGCGCTGCCACAACGGGGGAGTTCAGCGTCGTTCGGTAGAGGGTTTGCTTAATGGCAACGACATTCGGGTCTTGCGCGGCCTGTCGAATGAATTGAACAACCACGTCGAATGACTCATACGGGTGATGAACGAGAATATCTTTAGCCCGAATGGCCTCGAAACAATCGCCGCCCATTTCGCGGATACGTTCAGGAAAACGCGCCTCGAAAGATTGAAATAATAGATCCGGGCGATCCTTCACGATCAAGCCAGAGAGATCTTTCATCCCGAGCAGCCCATCCATTAAGGCCACATCCCGGGCTTCAGCGCCGATCTCTCGGGCAATGAACTCTCTTAGCGTTTTCGGACCATCGGAATCCAAATGGATCCGAACGATCCTACCGCGCCTGCGTTGACGCAGAAGGATCTCGAATTCGGCGATAAGATCCTCGGCTTCTTCCTCAATCTCAATATCGCTGTCGCGCACAATGCGGAACACGCAATGACCTTGGGATTCATAGCCAGGGAAGAGCATTTTTTGAAAATGTGCGATCACGCTTTCTAGGCGTACAAATCGCAGCTCCCCCGACTTCTTGTCTGGTAGGCGGATGAAGCGTGACGAGAAGGCCGGCATCGGCACCAGCCCGACCATGGGCTCGCCACCACCATTGTCTGGTGTGAGCTGAAACGCCACCGCGAAGCCAAGATTTGGAATGAATGGGAAGGGATGCGCTGGGTCGACCGCTTGCGGCGTCAAAATAGGAAAAATTTGGGTCTCAAACCGGTCTTTCAACCAGGTCATATCCGACCGCTTCAGATCTGACAAAGCGAGGACGTCGATCTGCTCCTTTCGGAGGTCTTCTCGCAATTCCTTCCAGCATGCTTGCTGATCCGACGTGAGGGCATCAACGGCGACCTCTATCTCTTGAACCTGTTCCGCCGGTGTGCGCCCTTCGATACTGAGTTTTTGGATGCCAGCCCGCGCTTGCTCTCGCAAACCCGCATATCTAACCATGTAGAATTCATCGAGATTATTGGCAGAGATCGAGAGAAAACGTAAGCGTTCCAGGAGTGGATGCTTCTTATTCCGTGCCTCTTCCAGCACCCGCACATTAAACTTGAGCCAGGATAATTCGCGATTGATGTAACGATCAGCGCGTTCGGTGGGCGCTTTTATGGAACCACTCATGCGCCTAATTTCCTTATCATAGCCCTACCCGGTCTCGTCGCCCAAAATTTCACGTGCCAGAGGAATGGTGAGTGGGCGATCCCCGCTCGCGCCAGCCAATATCTCAGCCACGTTTTCAATTTGCGAGTAGTCCAGGCCAACACGAGTGACAAGATAATCTTCAACGGTTTTCGGAAGCTTTAAGACGGAGCGTGAAAATGCCCGCCGCAAGCGTGCGCGCATAAGCTCCTCATCTGGTGCTGGCAATTGCGCCAAAGGCGCCGCTTGAAGGCGAGAATTGAGGTCTGGAGACTGGAATGTCCAATTGGCTGGTGCTGTGTGCGCGGTCAACAGTATCGACTTTTGATGGCGTTTTACGCCGCTCAGAAGCAGTAAGAGTGTTTCTGCGGTTTTTAGATTATCGACGTCATCGATGACGAGATCATTTTCCGTGATCGTTTCAAGCTCAGCGATCTCCAATTCCGCCACATTGACGGCATCGAAAAAAGTCGCCTCTCGTTCGTCCGCCCAAGCGCGCGCCAGGGTCGTTACCCCACTGCCCTTTGGGCCGATAAGACAGAAAGCATGATAAGGCCAACGATCAACATTACGCACAGCCGCGCAAATCGCGCGATTGGCCGATGTAATGGCCATATCTGCAAAATTTAGCGGAGCCTCCGGGAATTTCAGCGGGATTTGCCTCGAAGGCGGCATCGGCTAATTGTCCTCAAGCTGCGGAGGGGCGCTCACCGCAGAGGACATGACCCAGCCGATTGTCTCAGCTGTAATGACAACGCCACGATCGCGCAGGTCGGAAATGAGCCGCTGACCATCTCCAGCAAAGGCGAATGCGACAAAGGCGCCATCGGTCGAAATTGCGCGGGTTTGCACATTCGAGACGAGCGGCGACTGTACCAAAGCCCGTCGCAAGGTGATCCACTCCGCAAGTGATGTATAAGAAACCGTCGCTTCGATCAGGGTGCGCGATGTATCGCGAATAATCGAGGTTTGTTTCCAATCATCATTAAGGCGTAAGGCGACCGCTTGAATGGCTTCCTCAACCGTCGGAGCTCGGCGCGTCACGCCAATACGTCGCGGGCCGGACGCGGTCACCGAAATCAACTCAATGACATAGCCCCCATTGCTGCCTCGCAAATCTGCAAAAATGGCGCGTTGGGCGCCATACAGAGAGATTTCTTGCTGCAAGACGTCCCAAGGCGTGTCTGGGGCATATCCCGCACTACGACTGATCAAGAGTGGGACGAGGCTGCCCTTTGGCGATTCTTCCCAGGCCATGTTCCAGGCCAAATCCATGCCATTGGAGGTGGTCGTGAACAATACGGCTTGGGGGGCTAGACTATCTGTGAAAGGCAACCCGACTTCGTTGAGCGCGGCTCGGACTTCAACCGGGTTGTAAACAACTGCGAGGCTCCCACGGTACCGTCCGGCCCCTGCGACTTCTTCTTCAACATCGACTGCAGCGGCGATCCGATCGGCAAAGACCTGGTCAATAATCAAATCTGTGGCGGCCAATCGGTCTTCAGGCAGCGTCAGGCGTTCGATGAGGCGCACGGCACCCGCCAATCGCGCTGCAGCGAAGGCCTGCAGCTGGGCCTCTCCGACGGTTTCGGCTCGCTCATCCACAGGGATCTCGTTGATCGTATAAGCGTCGCGGCTCTGCCCCTCAGCCAGCGATGAGATGCCGAAAAGCAAGAAACAAGCGATCAGAATGACACGAATCATAAATAGAGCCTCATAGTTCCAGTATTTCATATCAACACTCAGAAGACTCGTGAACCGTAGAAGCGTGCTGGTCAGCAGCAAGCCTGCATGCTAACGCGCGCAGCCATGACAACGAACCCTTCTGATTCCCTGACTTATCGCGACGCAGGTGTCGATATTGAGGCAGGCGACAATTTGGTCAAAGCCATTGGTCCATTGGCAAAAGCCACGCGCCGCGCCGGTGTGATGGGCGGTCTTGGTGGTTTTGGTGCTCTGTTTGATCTCAAGAAAGATGGCTGGGATGATCCGATCCTCGTGTCCGGGACAGATGGGGTAGGCACTAAATTAATGCTCGCCTTCGAAACAGGCATTCATGATACGGTCGGCATCGACCTGGTTGCGATGTGCGCGAATGATGTTCTGGCGCAAGGCGCTGAGCCACTGTTTTTCTTAGACTATTTTGCCACGGGGCATCTCGATGCGGGAACCGCGGAAAGCGTAATTTCGGGCATTGCACAAGGTTGCAAGCAAGCTGGGTGTGCTCTGATTGGCGGCGAAACCGCAGAAATGCCCGGCATGTATCCTCCGGGTCATTATGATCTTGCAGGCTTTGTGGTCGGCGCGGTCGAACGTTCGAAGGTCCTGCCCCGTATGGATGATATGGCGGCGGGTGATGTCCTTATTGGGATTGCTTCTAGCGGTCCGCACTCAAATGGCTATTCACTCATTCGCAAAGTCGTCGAACGTACGGGGCTATCCTATGAATCCCCAGCGCCGTTTTTGAGCAATCAATCGCTCGGCGAAGCTCTTTTGACCCCCACCCGTCTTTATTCGGACGCCGCACTGCCCCTGATTAAAGCTGGGCTGGCCAAAGGTCTTGCGCACATCACCGGTGGCGGTTTGACGGAAAACACGCCGCGCATGTGTCCAGACTCACTCATCCCTCGGATCGATCGGGACTCCTGGGCGAAGCCTGATGTGTTTCGCTGGTTGCAAGAGAGCGGAAACATCGCAGAAGATGAAATGCACCGCACCTTCAATATGGGTATCGGTATGGTCTTCGCCGTTGCGTCCGACCAAGTTGATGCGGCCATGGCGCAGCTCAAACAGAGCGGCGAACATCCTGTAATCATTGGCGATCTTACTCAGGCATGACTCGACTGAATGTGGCGATCCTTATCTCAGGGCGCGGCACCAATATGCAGGCCATTCTAGAGGCCGCGAAAGCGGATGATTATGCCGCAGAACCGGTTTTGGTCCTCTCCAATCGTCCAGATGCTGCGGGATTAAAGATCGCGTCTGACTATGGCATTGCAACAGCGGTCGTCGATCACAAGCCCTTCGGCAAAGATCGCGAAGCCTTTGAACGCGCTTTGCATGAGCATCTTGTTGAGCATAACGCACAAATGGTGATCCTAGCAGGGTTCATGCGCATCCTCACGCCTTGGTTTGTGAGCCAGTGGTCGCAACGCATGATCAACATTCACCCTTCCTTATTGCCCAAATATCCAGGCCTTCACACGCATCAACGCGCGATTGAGGCTGGCGATCAGGAAGCCGGTTGTTCGGTACATTGGGTCACAGAAGGCGTTGATGAGGGCGATGTTATCGCTCAATCCCGGGTCCCGATACTGTCCGATGATGACGCTGAGTCTTTGGCCGCGCGCGTACTACCCGAAGAACATGCATTATATCCCAAGGCCGCAAATATGGCGGCGAAAACCATCCTAGAAAAATTGAAATCGCCTATTCGCTGAACAAAAAAACGGGCCGCCAGAGGCCGCCCGTTCTTAGAAATCGCTTCGCGTTTAAGCCTTAGCCGACAATGTCTGCCTCGCTGAAGAATTGAGAAATCTCCAGAGCGGCATTCTCGTCGCTATCTGAACCATGCGCTGAGTTTTCGCCGATCGACTTGGCGAACAGCTTACGAATGGTGCCGTCAGCAGCTTCTTCAGGATTGGTGGCGCCCATCACTTCACGGTAGCGCGCGACAGCGTTTTCGCCTTCAAGCACCTGTACGACGACCGGCGCAGAGGTCATGAATTCTACGAGCTCGCCAAAGAAAGGACGCTCTTTGTGGATGTCGTAGAAACGTTCTGCTTGGGCTTGGGTCATGTGGATGCGGCGCTGCGCGATGATGCGGAGGCCGCCCTCTTCGATGACTTTATTGATCGCACCGGTCAGATTGCGCGCCGTGGCGTCCGGCTTGATGATAGAGAATGTACGCGTGCCAGCCATGAATGGCTCCTGTCTATTGTATAAATAAGGTCTGGCGCGCCTATAGCGACGCAAAAGCCCCCCGGCAACCGTAACCCGCAGGCTTGCACGAATTCTTCATATCCAAGAGGAAATCTGCTACAGGTCTGATAGTGTTAGGAGGATGAATATGGCCGGAACCTTGCGAATGATGCTCGCCATCGCTGTGCTAATTTTGGCCGGATATGGCATCTACTTTCTCTGGACAGGTTCCATCCCTGCGCACACGCTTCAAGTGATCGGAACCTATGCGATCATCACCGGGATCGTATTCGTGATTACCTTGATTACAAAACCCGCCGGCGAAAAGCACTAATCTCGGACCCAGGCCCGGATCGGGCCAAGATAGCCCATCTCAATTTCCCAGGGCTCGACTTCCGCTTGTTCCCGCAGTTCGCGGAGAAGCGGATGTTCCCAAACAGCATCTGCATAGTCTTTAGCTGCGCCCGTTAGGTCGTATCCATACGTCCGAAAGCGGGTCACCACGGGCGCGTAAAACGCATCTGCCGCGCTCCATTCGCCGAACAAGAACGGCCCTTGCGTGGTATTGGCAGAGCGATGATCCGTCCAGATGGCCAGCACCCGCACGATATTTTGTTCGAGCTCTTCTGTAAATTCAGGTGCCGGCGATGACGCGCGGATATTCACCGGCATTAAACTTCTCAACCCGAAGAAGCCCGAATGCATTTCGGCACAAACAGATCGTGCCATTGCGCGTTTGGTCGGATCGATTGGCCAAACCTTGCCGGGTTCGACCTGCTCAGCGATCCATTCTGTAATCGCGAGACTGTCTCGAATAATCAGGCCTTTGGTCATCAAGACCGGGACTGTGTGTAACCCTGTTTCCTCGATCAATGCCTGTTTGGTCTCAGGAAAGCCGAGCGGGAAGATGCGTTCTGTAAGGTCTAATCCGGACGCGCGTGCGACCAGAGCCGCACGGATCGACCAGGATGAATAATTCAGATTGCCGAGATAAAGCGTACTCAATTTCCTGCTTCTTTCCATCCGCGGCCGGATTGCTGAAAATAACGGGCTGTGAGCCCTGCATCTTTGGCTGCTTTAAATTGCTCGCGCGCTTTTTGGCGGGTCGCCCCATCGCCATCATCGAACATGACCATGCAGCGTTCAAAACTGGCATCTACGGGAAGATCGACTCCATCCATAAGCAGTGCCACGGACGCCTCATTCATATTCTCGGCTTTACTGCTGATGAGGATTGGTTGTGCTGCAGCGTCCAAACCTTCAGCTTCGGCTTGGCCGTGCGGTAAAAAGCTTTGATCATCATAAGTCCACAGCGCCTCGTCTAATGCCGCGCGACGGGTCGCATCAGCGCTCACAGCCAATACCCGCCAGCCGCGCTCGAGACATTTCTCCAGCAATGGACCGACCGCCCGTTCCAACGTGGTGCGTTGGAGATGGTAGAACCACCATTCGGGCTGGCCGGAATTGCTCATAGATCAGGACTCGTAATTGTCGGCGATCCAACGATCGAGCAGACGGGGGCCAAACCCGCTGGCCCAACTTGGATCGGTGGGGGCTTTTTCGCCTTCCACCCATGCCACACCTGCAATGTCCAAATGCGCCCAAGTCTGTCCGTCCTGGATAAAGCGCTTGAGGAATTGCGCCGCCGTAATCGAACCTGCAGCCCGCCCGCCAATATTGCGCATATCGGCAAACTTAGATTTGAGCTGACGATCATATTCAGGACCTAGCGGCAGACGCCAGACGCGTTCTCCTTCGGCCAGTCCCGCAGAGGTCAACGCATCTGCCAAGCCGTCATCATTGGTGAACAGACCAGCATGGTGATGGCCGAGACCAATCACGATCGCGCCCGTGAGTGTTGCCAAATCGACAATTGCGGTCGGCTTATAAGTCTCTTGCGTGTACCAAAGCACATCGCACAGCACGAGCCGGCCTTCCGCGTCAGTGTTCTGGACTTCAATCGTTTGGCCTGAGGCTGACTTGAGAATGTCGCCCGGGCGGATCGCATCACCGTCCGGCATATTTTCGACCAATCCAACAAGACCAACAACATTGGCTTTGGCTTTCCGTGTTGCGAGCGCCAACATCGCGCCAACGACCGCAGCGGAGCCACCCATATCGCCGCGCATGTCTTCCATGCCTGCACCAGGCTTGAGCGAGATGCCGCCCGTGTCGAAACAAACGCCTTTGCCGACCAGAGCGACGGGCGCATCGCCCTTTTTGCCGCCATTCCAACGCATGATGGCAAGTTTGGACTCTTTGACACTGCCCTGCCCGACACCGAGCATCGAATTCATGCCAAGCTTCTTCAGTTCTTTCTCACCGAGAATTTCGATTTCGAGCCCATGCTCTGCGAGCGTTTCAATCTTCTCCGCATAGCTGCCCGGATAAAGATCGTTCGGCGGCATATTGACCAGGTCACGCGCGAGATATGTGCCGTCTGCGCCAGCGCTGAGGGGTTTGAAAGCCGCCCGTGCTGCTTTGGCATCACCCGTTACAAAACTGACCGCGTTAAGGCTCGGCTTATCTTCATCTTTCAATTTTGTGCGGTAATCATCGAAGCGATAGGCTGCGAGTTTTACGCCAAGGGCGATTCGGGCGGCAGTATCGGCATCGTCGACATAGAGGCTTAGCGACTTAAATCCGCTATTCCCCTGCGCCTTAAAGATGGTTCCGCCGATACGCTCGAGCGAGCGATCATTGCGCCCTTTCGATTTTCCGGCGCCGACCAGTAAGGCGCGCTTTGCGCTGGCGCCCTTTGGTAAGACGACGAACGCTTGTTGGCCTTCTTTGCCCGTAAAGCGTCCCGCGGTTCGGGCTTCGGATAGAAGCCCACCTGATTCTTTGTCCAAAGCCTCTGCCGCTTCTGGCAGTTTGCCGCCTTCATCGATGAGAAACCCAACGATTTCAGACTTGGCTGTGTCCGTGAATGTAATTTTCATGCAACAACTCCATTTGAGGCGCAAAGTAAGCATCGACGCGCGCGGCGCAACTCGCTAAGCCGGAAAAACAGACAGGAATACAAACAAATTTACCTATGAACCGGGTTCAGCGCTATCTCTTCAACCGCGTCTTGCGGTCTGTGTTGATTATTGTCGGCGGATTGACGCTGCTGGCAATCTTGGCTCAAGGCCTGTCTCAGACCGAGATCATTGTCGATAATCGCCAAGGTGCGCTGACTTTTTTCAAGATTGTCGCCTTAGGTGTCCCCCAAATTGTCGCGTTGCTGACACCCATGGCAATGTTCGTCGCAACGATATGGGCGCTCAATCGCTTGCACCGCGATAGCGAAGTCGTGGTTGCTCAAGCCGCGGGCATGACACGCTGGCAAGTGGCGTCACCGATTCTCCGATTGGCCATTCTCAGCGCCGCGGTTCATCTTGGCGTCAATCTATACGTTCAACCCTCGGCGCAACGCGAAATGCGCGCCACAATTAGCGACGCGCGCGCAGATCTGGCCTCCTCTTTGGTGCGGCCTGGCCAGTTCACCACACCAGATGCGAATCTCACCGTGTTTGCACGCGAGCAACGCGGACAAGATCTTATCGGCGTTCAGATTGCTGAACGCGTTGGCCAACCTGACGGCCGCGACTATCTCGCCGAACGGGGACGCTTTATTGAAGTCGATGGCTTGCCAGCGATTGTCATGTTCAATGGGCAAATTCACCAACTCGACGCGAATGGGGCGTTGAACATTCTCGATTTTGAGCAGTCGACATTCGACCTCACGCCGTTTGTCAAAGAAGATAGCAAACTGGTGTTAAAGGCGTCCGACCGATATCTCCACGAACTCCTTTTCATTGATCGATCGAGTTACAATGAACGGAAGAATGAGACGGAATTCCTTGCGGAGGCGAACTCGCGGCTATCCTCGCCACTCATTAGCGTCGCGATGGCGATGTTGGCTATTCTCGCCGTAGTGGGCGGAAATTTCAGTCGGCGCGGCTATTCGAGGCGAATCGTCATTGCCTCATCGGGCGCTTTGGTTCTGATCATCATACAGCTTTCGGTTCAGTCGAGCAGCGGCAGTGATCCCGTCATGAATATCGGGCAATGGGTGGTGCCAATTTCCGCGATATCGATCCTGTCTTATGTCCTCTTCCGCAGTGGTCAGAGAATTAAGGGAGCCCCAAAATCATGATGGGCACCCGCATCCAACGCTATGTGTTTAGCCGCTGCCTGTTCGCATTCGGGCTTGTGGTCGGAATTTTTGCGATCACCATCATGCTGGTCGATGTGGTTGAGCAATTGCGGACAGTGGGCGGTGACATCGAACTCTCGCCGATCACAGCCATTCAATTGTCCCTGATGAAACTGCCAGGACTCTTGGAGGAGACATTATCCTTCGCGATCTTGGTCGCCGCGATGATCGCTTATAATCAATTGTCGAAAAGTTCAGAGCTTTCGGTAATCCGCGCCACTGGCCAATCGGCTTGGCAATTTTTAGCGCCCGTTATGGTCCTCGCTGCGGGGCTCGGTCTATTTTCAATGATGATCCTGAACCCTCTCGGCGCGCATTTGTCGGAGCAGTTTGAGTCGACGCGGGCGAATTTGCTGCAGGAAGGCGGCCGAGTGGTCGAGCGACAACGTTCGGATGTCTGGCTTCGCCAAGGTACGGATGACAGTCAAATCGTGATCCACGCGGCCTCCGTCGACAGCACCGGGCAAGTCTTTACCGATGTGCGTTTTCTTGAAGAAGGTCGTGTGTATGAAGGCGCGCGTCCGACCTCTCGCTTCCGCTTCATTCGCCGGATCGATGCCGAAACGGCCACGATTTCAGGAGGCTTTTGGCAATTGACCAATCTGGTCGAAAATACGCCTGGCAGTCCGCCTGAACGTTTGTCGAGTTTGGCAATCGAAACGGATTTAGATCCAAATACGCTCCTATCTCGGTTTACCTCTCCCGATACGATCGGGTTTTGGGGATTGCCCTCCTTTATCAATCAGACCGGTCGAGCAGGCCTCGATACGTCACGGTTTTCCATGCGCTGGTTTGGTCTCACCTCCCTACCCGTTTTATATACAGCTATGGCGCTGATCGGCGCGATCGTTTGTCTGAGATTGTCGAGACTTGGAGGCACAAGTCGTTTGATTGCCACGGGTGCGATTGCCGCCGTGGTGCTATTTTTTGTCACCCAAATCTCATCAAGTTTCGGTTCATCCGGGGCCGTGCCCGCCGTGATTGCAGCTTGGTCGCCAGCACTGTGCGCGCTGTTCATCTCGCTTACAGTTTTGGCGTATCAAGAAGATGGTTAGGAAAATCCCTTCTTGACAGCGGGCCCGGCCACAACCACTTTCCGCCGCCTTGAAGCCCTGTCAGGAGCCGTCCTCCCATGAACGTTGTTGTTGTTGAGTCCCCCGCCAAAGCGAAGACAATCAACAAATATCTCGGCAAAGACTATAAAGTGCTGGCCTCTTACGGTCACATCCGAGACTTGCCTTCGAAAGATGGATCGGTCGATCCAGACAATGATTTCGAAATGGTCTGGCAGGCCGATTCGAAAAGCCAAGCGCGTATTCGTGAGATCGCCGAAGCCGTCAAAGCTGGCGGCAAGCTGATCCTCGCCACCGACCCGGATCGCGAAGGCGAAGCCATTTCTTGGCACTTGCTAGATGCCCTGAAAAAGCGCCGCGCGATCAAGAAAGATACTCCGGTGGAGCGTGTCGTGTTCAACGCGATCACCAAATCCGCGGTTACGACCGCGATGGAGAATCCACGAGAGATCGACCAAGAATTGGTTGATGCTTATCTCGCACGTCGCGCCCTCGACTATTTGGTTGGCTTCAACTTATCGCCGGTTTTGTGGCGCAAGCTTCCAGGATCGCGGTCGGCCGGTCGGGTCCAATCCGTAGCCTTGCGCATCGTTGTGGACCGTGAACTCGAGATCGAGAAATTTAAGCCGGAAGAATATTGGACGATTGGCGCCAAATTGCGGGCGCCAGATGGCTCAGATTTCGAAGCCCGCTTGCAAGCCCTGAATGGCAAAGCGCTGAAGAAGTTCGACTTGCCGGACGCAGCAGCGGCGCAACAAGCGCTCGATGCGGTCAAGATTGGCGGCTATTCCGTCGACAGCGTGGAAGCCAAACCGGTTAAACGGAACCCACCTCCGCCCTTTATCACATCGACGCTTCAGCAAGATGCGTCCCGCAAACTTGGTTTCTCGGCCAAGCGCACCATGCAGGCGGCTCAGAAACTATATGAAGAGGGCCGTATCACTTATATGCGGACCGATGGCGTCAACATGGCGGAAGAGGCCTATCACGCGGCCCGCGACCATGTGAAAGAGAATTACGGCGCCCAATATCTGCCCGAAAAGCCACGTCGCTATTCGTCTAAGCAAAAGAACGCTCAAGAGGCGCACGAAGCCATTCGTCCGACCGTGTTCAGTCTGCGTCCCGAGGATTATAAACAATCCGATCAAGACCTATGGAAACTCTACGCCTTGATTTGGCGGCGCGCGGTCGCCTCCCAAATGGAACCGGCTAAGTTTGAGCGGACCACGATTGACCTCCTCAATAAGGATAAGTCCGCGACCTTGCGGGCGACGGGACAGGTCCTGGTGTTTGATGGCTTTATCAAACTCTACACCGAAGGGCGTGACGATACGGATAAGGATGAAGACGCCGAAGCCCGGTTGCCGAAAATGGCCGCGGGTGATCATGCGGATCTCCTCGAAGCCAAATCTGAGCAGCACTTCACCAATCCGCCTCCGCGCTACACGGAAGCCTCCTTGGTCAAAAAATTGGAAGAGCTCGGCATTGGTCGCCCATCGACTTATGCCTCGACCATGTCGACCTTGGTCGATCGCGATTATGTGCGGATTGAAAAGAAGCAATTGGTCCCAGAAGACAAAGGCATCTTGGTCACGTCCTTCTTGGAGAATTTCTTCCAGCGCTATGTCGAGTATGACTATACAGCAAATCTCGAAGAGAAACTTGACGTCATTTCTGACGGTAAGCTCGACTGGAAAGCCTTCCTTCGGGAATTCTGGACACAGTTTACCGCAGCCATTGCTGAGACCAAAGATTTGCGTGTTTCTGCCGTCTTGGACGTGTTGAATGAGACACTTGGGCATCATGTCTTCCCACCGGTGGATGAGAATGGAAATGTCAAAGAGAAACCGCGTCTTTGCCCCTTGTGTAATGAAGGCGAGCTCAGCCTGAAACTTGGCCGCCATGGTGCCTTCGTCGGATGTTCGAACTATCCCGAATGTAAGTTCACGCGCCCCTTCTCCACTCAAGAAGAAGCCGAAAACGCGATCAATCCGGATGGTGAAGAAGTTGCGGTGCATCCCGACACAGGGCAGCCAGTTTTACTTAAGTCCGGTCGATTTGGACCATATCTCGAAATGGACATTGGCGAAGACAAACCCAAGCGCTCAAGCCTACCAAAGGGATGGAACCCCAAAGAGTTGGAGCCAGACCAGGCCATCATGTTGATCAGCCTTCCGCGAGAAGTCGGAAAACACCCGGAAGACGACGAGCCGATCATGGCCAATCTCGGACGTTACGGTCCTTATGTTCAGCATCACCGAACCTTTGCGAACTTAGCCAGTGTCGAGGAAATGTTCACGATCGGGCTCAATCGCGCGGTGGCATTGATCGCAGATAAGAAAGCCAATGGCGGCCGGGGCAGTCGCCCGGCTCCTAAAGTGCTTAAAGACTTGGGCGCTCACCCTTCCAGCGGCGATCCTGTGCAAGTGCTTGAGGGGCGTTATGGGCCTTATATCAAGCACCAAAAAACCAATGCCACCTTGCCAAAAGACCTCCAGCCGACAGAGGTCAATATCGACCAGGCGCTTGAAATTTTGGCCGAGAAAGAAGCCAAAGGCGGTAAAAAGAAACGAACGACGAAAAAGAAAAAGGCTGCGCCGAAGAAATAAGACCGCAACGTCTCTCAGCGCAGTCCAAATTTTTCGACACTGAGCAATTCGGGATGCTCTAACCGCAAATCCTCAACGATAAGGCGCGGCTTCTTCATGCCTGGGATCCAGATATATGGCGTCAGATAGACGACCAGTTCATTCTGCGTCTCAAGCGCGCTCTGCTCTGCCGTGAAGAGATTGATCAAAGGAATTTTTCGAAGCCATGGCATGCCGGATTTTTCCGTGATGCGATACTTTGAATTTAAGCCACCGATAACAATGGTCTGTCCGCTTTCAACGACCATCGACGTCGAAGCCGAGTTACGTTCTTTCGCAATCAAGACATTGGCTGCCGTGGCACCGAAGCGCGAGTCTTCGATCGAAACATCCAGTCTTATGCCGTCTCCAGCCATCACGATTGGGGTGATGGTCATCGATATTCCAGCGGTGATGGAATCCGTACCAATAATGGATGAGTCATCATTGGTGGTATCGACTCGCACAAATTGATCATCGACAATCTCAATGGTGGCGGGTTTTGTGCTGCGCGTCGCAACATAAGGACGAGAAAGAACTTGAAGAACGTTTTGTGCGGCTAGGAAATTTAAGGTCGCTGTCAGTTGAGCGCTGTTGCCAGCCAATTCTTCGAACGTCGCGACAACATTGCCCCCCGTCGTATTCGGGACGATGCTCGAAATGCTGAAACTGCCATCAGACAGATCTGAAAATGAAAGACCTAAACTCTCCACCGAGGAGCTATTCACGTTAACCACCAAAGCGGAAATAATCACATGGGGAACGGGTCGATCGGCTCGTTCAACAATTTTTACCGCTTGTTCAACAGACGCTTCAGGGCCCGTAATATAGATCGCGTTTAGTTCGGATAGACTGCCTACGGCGACTTGGTTCCCATCATCGCTGTCACTCGGCTCGAACAGATCTCGGAGCATGGATACAGCGTCGTCTGCCTGTAAATATTCAAGCGGAAGCTCGCGGCTCAACACGACCGTCTCGCTCGAATCAGAGAGGCTGGGACCGCGCCAGCCCTCATCCGTGAAGGTCAGCACCCCATCATCCGCAGAGGCGATGAAACCGGTATCGGAGAGCAAAACGTTCAAGGCTTGCAGCAAGGGCATGTCGCTAAACCTGGCTGAGACCCGGCCTGAGATTGGCAGCGGTCCGGCGCGATATTGGACCGAATTTGAATGGGTCACACGATCAATCACCCCGCTTAGGCTGGCATTGTCTAAATCCACGCTGAGGCGCATTGCATTCGGATCCCCTCGGCCACTCAGGACAAACTGGCGTACGCTCGCATGTTCCCTCGCGAGCCGAATGGCGGTGTCTCTTTCGCTCTGCTCACGAAAGGTTTTCCGTAACTCTTCTCGTGCCTTGGCTGACGTCAATTCAGGGTCAGCGATGCAGCCATTCAGAAGAATCAGCGAGGACATCGCAAGGCCGCTTGCTAAGCCTCGCGATGTCCAATGCGGAGAGGTCGATCGACCCCTCGGTCTCATGGCTGTGCTATACGGTATGAGCCATGGCGCATCATATGCCTGCCCCGCTGAGCTTGCCGCATTTATGGCCATAAGCGTCAATCGGCTTTCCATCACTATTGGTTGGCACGGCGTCGTTCAGTTTGGATATTTCGAGTGTTTTCCAATCATTCGATCCGACAGTACCGTCCACTTTCGCGATGATCTGGCAACCCGGCGTCAGGTAGAGGTTTTTGTCTTTGCTATTGCCACTCAAAATTTTGAGTTTGAGCTTGTAGGCGCATCCGGCTGGCACAACGAAAGTGTCGTAATTGCCAGCAGACACATTGTCTTTGATCTTTTTGTCGATACCCGGACATGAGGGATGAGTGCCTTCATCGGCTTGCGTTGATTTCGCGTTCACAGATACCCAATCCAGCGTGTAGACCCCCGCATTTCCCATCACGATCACGCCGCAAACGGCATTCGAGCCCTGACATGACGAATGCGTGTAGCGAGACTGTTCAGACGAAGCTGCATTTGCTGTTCCAAACAGCCCAGCGCCGATGACAGCGAGTCCGAACGCGCCGCCAATGCAAGATTGTAAGACCTTATTCCTCATCACACTTCCTTTGAAATCTTGGTTGCGAGATGGATAGCGTTAGCGAATGCCCGCCTTAGCCTCGACTGTCAGATCGGACAGTTTCGAGAAACTCTGGTGATTACGAAGATCTCCGCCAGAATTGGAGATCACTATGAAGTACGTTAATTTCCGTCTGTTCGGATTTGGACTCTTGGCCGCTTTGACGCCAATAATGGCCGAGGCTGAATCCTCCATCTTTGAGCTCCGCATAACGAATAACACGAAAAGCGATCTGACCTTTAGGTTGCATGATGGGAAATCGAAGCACGCTCGGCTGATTTATGATGGCAAGTCTGTCAGTGGTCATAAAATCAAAGCGGGAGAATACGGAGTCGTAGGCGTGCAACCGACCGGCAAGAAATGCTCTACAAATTGTGGCGGCTGTACCCCTACGATTGGTAAGGTCTATGCCTATTACATGGATGGCAAAGGTACGGAGCAACGCAGCAACTATTATCAAGCCTCCGTAGAATTTTTTGAATATTGCGGGGTGTCGGGTGGAAAACCCATCACCACATACACTTCAAATTGGACATTTGATCATGGTACCGGCAAGGGCACAGGACGGTTCGATCATTCACAAAGCGCGACCCACCACTCTTACACCTCTAGTAACCCGGCCAAGGGCCTCACGGTGGACGGAAAATACATTAGCGGTCACGCCACCATCACCTATTCCGAGCCATAGAGTTGTGTTGACGTTCTAAGGTCTGGATGACGCACAGATGGATCGACGGGCGTCACGAGGATCAAATCCGTAAGTCAACGCGGCGGCGACAATGGCCTGCACAGTCGTCGCAACCCCCAAGCGTTCACGCGCATTGCTAATGTGATAACGCAGCGTGCGTTCGCTGATCCCTAGGATAATTGCGGCTTCGAAAAGAGTCTTCCCAGACGCGAGCCATTGCAGGCACTCAACTTCACGGCTGGATAAAATTCCCGTTTCTTGTGTCTGAATTCCATTAAGATGATTTGGCTGGGCTTTGGTGTACAAAAACCGGTACGCGTTAGCGGCGGTTTCAAGCGATCTCTTGATGGATAAGATGTCCTGGTGAGAAAGCTGCGATGGTGATTTTGCGCATAAGATCAGCGCGCGATCGCGTTCGCGACAGACCACAACTGAGAAAAACTCTGACCATGTTTGACCATCAAAGTCTTGCAGGATTTGACGTTGATGATGCGAATGAAAAAAATGCTCAGGGGCGTCCTTAAACATCTGAAACACGTCCCTATTCTGCAATTTCCACATTTGGCAGGCTTTGGTGTTGTTACGATCTTCCCCAAGCGCGACGGACATGGATTGCGCGAAATCAGACTGTAAGGCCTCGCTCTGTTGGCCAAAACTATCCGAAAAATTATCCCAAATTCTAGTGTAGTTTCGTAGCATACTTGCTTCTGGGCCTGGCGCTGGCGTCCAGCTGAGGGAAAGCAGCGGCGCCCCAATCGCTTGGCACACATCAGCTGCACAGAACAAAAGTTCATTTAGCGATTCACAGCGATAAAACTGAATCAACTCAATATCAGATACCACGTCTTCCTTCCTCTCAACGTCAAAGACGTTTACCAGTCAGAAGAGACCACAGACGCGACCGTAACTTGGTCCGCAGCACCGCCCCTCCTGGGGTGACAACGCAGCTAATACAGTATTCACTGATTCCTTTATTGTAGTTGTACTTAAGTTAACTTCCCTTTAAGGTGGTATTTATTCTGTTTTGTTTTGCCCAATCAAAGTCGTAAAACGTGCTGGACACCTCGAGAGATGTGCCGCTAGGTCTGGCTCATGATTGACCAAATTGTACGATCCGCGCGTCCTTCAGATCTTCCGGTTTTGCTTGAGTTTGAGCAAGGGATTATTCTCGCGGAACGCCCATACGATCACACCCTGAAGCCAGACCCGATCAGTTACTATGATATTGGCGCGATGATCGGCGAAGAAGACGCGGAGGTCGCGGTGGTGGAAGTCGACGGGCGTCTGGTCGCGTCGGGATACGCCAAAAAGAAGCGCTCACGCCATTATCTCAAACCTGAATATCATGCCTTTATAGGATTCCTGTTTGTCGTCCCTGAATTCAGGGGTCAGGGCATCAATCAGATATTGCTCGACCATTTGTTCGCATGGGCGCGAAGCAACGATCTTCCTGAAATCCACCTGACGGTTTACCCCAAGAATGAATCGGCGGTGCGTGCCTATGAGAAAGTTGGATTCAAACCCTACATCGTCGAGATGCGGATGAACCTGGACGAAACGTCTTAATCACGCCCTGTGGATAGCGGACATGCTAAAAAATGTGGTCTTGGGGCCGGCATAGGACGCTTACTTCGCTGTGCTGCCGTAAAAATACCACAAGCCAAGACACGCAACTTCCTGTATGGCGCGCGCCATGAGCTTTCCAGATAAACAAACGGTTCTCGACTTTCTCAAGCAGAACCCGGATGCGACAACGAAACAAGATATTGCACGCGGCCTTAAGGTGAAGGGCCGTGAGCGCCAAACCCTGCGCGCGATTCTGAAAGACCTCGAAGCCGATGGCACACTCACCAAGACGGGTCGTCGTGAGTGGGCGCAATCGGAAGCACCACCTCCCACCTGTGTGGTCCGGTTTGAACGCACAAATGAGGATGGTGAGCTAATTGCGCGCGCCTTTGGGAAACAAGGAGCCTATGGGCCAGACCTTATCTTTGATGGATATTCGGGCAAATCCCGAGGTCCCGCCCCCGGGGTCGGAGATCGCGGTCTTGCGCGCCTGAAAGAACAGAATGGCACCTGGACCGCAAGGCTGATGAAGCTCTTCGAAGCTAAGGATGAAGAGCGCCCCGTAACAGGGGTTTATCTGAGCACCGCGCGCGGTGGCCGGATCAAGCCCGCCAGTCGTAAGATCAAACATGAACTCCATGTCCGCGAGGCCGATCGCAATGGCGCAGAAAATGGTGACCTGGTCATGGCATCACCCTATCCGCAGCGTGGTTATGGCCCCGTTCGCGCGCGGGTGACGCAGATACTGGGACGACAAGAAGATCCTAGAGCTGCTTCGCTACTGGCCATCGCCGCACATGATATCCCCATAGAATTCCCCGCGGCCGTTATCGAACAAGCGGCGAGCGCGAGGCCCGCTCAGGTTGATCGGACAGATTTACGGGCGACTCCTTTGATCACCATCGATCCCGCCGATGCGCGCGACCATGATGATGCGGTCTTTGCCGAAGCGCTTGAGGATGGATTTCGGGTGATTGTTGCGATCGCGGATGTTGCGGGGTTCGTGACCCCGAATAGTCCACTCGACCAGGAGGCTATCAAACGCGGTAACTCAACATATTTCCCGGACCGGGTGGTGCCGATGCTACCCTTCGAGCTCAGCGCGGATGCTTGTTCTTTGAAAGAGGGCGTGGATCGGCAGTGTATGGCGGTCGAGATCGAGTTCGATCAGTCAGGTACAAAACGATCGCATAAATTTATGCGCGCTATCATGAAGTCAGCGGGCGCGCTGTCTTATGAAGAAGCGCAGCAAGCCATTGATGGCGAGCCAAGCGATCGCGCAGCTGGTCTCCTCGACACTGTTCTGAAACCGCTATGGGCAGCTTATGCCGCATTATCAAGGGCGCGTGAGAAGCGCGGTCCGCTTGAGCTCGATCTTCCAGAACGAAAGGTCGAAATCGCCTCTGACGGGACGGTATCCGGCATTCGAACAAAAGAGCGTTTCGATGCCCACAAGCTGATTGAAGAATTGATGATCCAGGCCAATGTGTGTGCGGCCGAAGAACTTGAAAAGCATAAATCTCCGCTTCTCTATCGTGTCCACGATGCACCGTCTGACGCAAAGATCGCGGCCCTTTCTGAATATCTAAAAACCCTCGACATCAAATGGCCGCTCGGCGAACGCACTCAAACGCATCGGTTCAACCGCTTACTGTCTGATTTTGCAGAGAGCGAAAATGCAGAAGCAGTGTCAGAGATCGTCTTGAGGACGCAAAGCCAGGCCATCTATAGTGCCGAAAATATCGGTCATTTCGGGCTTAATCTGAGAAAATACGCACACTTTACCAGCCCCATTCGCCGATATAGCGATCTGATTGTCCATCGTGCCTTGATTGCATCCCTCAATTTTGGACCGGATGGATTGACCGATAAGCAATCGGCCCAACTTGACGAGATCGCCGAACACTTGGTGCGCACCGAACGTCGTTCTATGGCTGCTGAACGCGACGCGACGGACCGTTATTTAGCGCATTTCCTCGCGGACCGCGTAGGCGCAGAGTTTGAAGGACGGGTGACAGGGGTCACGGCATCTGGTCTCTTCATTCGCCTAGAAGAAACTGGCGCCGACGGATTCTGTCCAGCGTCTCGTATTTCAGACGAGTACTGGGGATATCAAGAAGCCGCGCAGGCTCTGGTCGGCGATCGTTCCGGAAAGCGATATGAATTGGGACAACCAGTGACCGTTCGCCTTGATGAGGTAACCCCGCTCGAGGGGGGCTTGCTACTCGATATAATCTCTGACCCCCGGCCCCGCCGACCCGGTGAGAAATTGCAGCCTCGGACGCGGGGGAAGCGCTTTGATCGCCGCAAAGGCTCTGGCAACATGAATAGAGGCAAAGGAAAAGCAGGCGGAAAAGGGAAACGGCGGCGATGAAACAACCAGATCTTGGGACCGCCTTTGACGGAGAGAATGAGGGGGAACTCATTCAAACGGATCGCCCAAGTCCACGCCCGCGCGATGCTGCGACGCTAATTTTGGTCCGTCGTGATGCCGCCCAACCGCGCGTGCTGATGGGTAAACGTTCCGGACGGCATGACTTTATGCCGGATAAATATGTGTTTCCGGGCGGCCGCGTAGATCCACAGGACAGCCGCGTGCCCTGTTTCAGTCCCTTATCTCAAGCGGATGAAGCGCGTTTGCGCTTCCAGTCGCGCCGGGTCCCGCGGGCGTTTGCGCTGACCGCGATCCGAGAAACTTTCGAGGAAACAGGTTTGATCATTGGTCAATCCGCTGAAATGCCCTCAAAAGCGCCCCAAGGGTGGCAACCTCTGTTCGATATGAATATCGCACCGAGCTTAGAACATTTCCGCTTTATCGGCCGCGCCGTCACCCCGCCCTATCGCCCGAAACGGTTTGATGCCCGATTCTTCATGGCAGATGCTGAATCGGTGCTCATAGATGATCGTCCACCGCTCGACGGCGCCGAATTGCACGACCTGCAATGGGTGTCCCTAAAAGACGCGATAAAGTTAGATTTGCCCAGTGTGACACGGTTTATGCTCGGGGAAATTGAAGAGAGACTGACAAAGCGTGATGATCGCGGTGCGCCTTTCCTACGTTGGACCCGGTCTGGTCATTCAACAGACCGAATTTGATGTGCAGAGCCGGTTGACTTCCGGGCCACAACCCATCATTAGACGCGTTTTCGAGATTTAGCCCTCAACTGAAGGTGCACCGCTATGGCCAAACCGGCAACGATTAAAATTCGCCTGAATTCGACTGCAGGCACCGGCTTCTTCTACGTCACCAAGAAGAATCCACGCAACATGACCGAAAAAATGGTCAAGCGTAAGTATGACCCGATTGCGAAAAAGCATGTCGAGTTCAAAGAAGGTAAGATCAAGTAAGATCTGCCGCCTGACGCGATAAGATTGAACCGGACCGATTGGTCCGGTTTTTTTATGCCGCCATGGTCTCTATGCGGTTGCGTCCGTTTTGCTTCGCCCTGTACAGCGCTTGGTCGGCAGCATGGAGGAAATCCGCGAGCAGCCCTTCTTCGCCGTTATACGTCGCAATTCCAGCGCTGACCGTGACTTTGATATACTCGTCGTCACGTTCAATGTGGAACGGTTCCGCCGCAATCGCTTCGCGAATGCGTTCCGCGCCCACTTCCGCCAACTCTTCTCGCGTATCCGGCATGATCAGCAGAAATTCTTCGCCCCCAGGTCGACAGGCAATGTCTTGAGGACGAATATTTGTGCGTAATCGCGCCGCAAAATTACGTAAGACCAAATCCCCTGCTTCATGACCGTAGCGATCATTGACCTTTTTGAAGTGATCAATGTCGAACGCCACAATCGAGACGGGCTTTTCATTGACGGCACTGCGCTGCATCCACAATTGCAGTCTCTCGAGCATATACCGACGATTATAGAGGCCGGTCAGATGGTCGATCACTGAGAGTTCTAGACCTCGATCAACCCGCCGTCGCAAAATATCAACAAAGCGCTTGCGTCGGGTCTGAGTGCGCACGCGCGCCTGTAATTCCAACATGTCGAGCGGCGTTAGGATTAAGTCAGATGCTCCGATCCGCAACGCTTCCACGCCTTTTGGCTGATCTGCGACTGAGCATGTGACAATCATCGAGAAATCGCGCGCCTCTTTCAGCGCTCGCAAGTGTGCGCAGAGTTTCAAAGCATCATGGTTCTGATCCGACAGCGCGATAATGACGATATCGATCTCGTCAAACCGGATACTCGAGGCTTGCGCATCCATCCAGGTCGCCGCCTGATGGCCGACTGCCTCAAGGGACTTGGCCACGCGCCGCGCTTCTGAATTGTTTTGATCAATCACCAGGACGCTGGCGGGCTTATCCAAAGACTCTTGTTCAAAATCAGAGAAATGCTCTTCCCGCGCGCCGGCGGAGTCGCGGGTGCGCAGCTCATTTGACACCATATTGTAGCGCATCAGCGCTTCAAGTCGGGCAAATAGACCAAAATCGTCCACGGGTTTGGATAGAAAATCATCCGCCCCGGCTTCTAAACCTCGTAATCGGTCATCCCGATCGGTGAGCGCCGTCAGCATGACCACCGGAATGTGACGAGTCGCAGCGCTCGCTTTCAATCTTCGACAGACCTCATAACCATCCATGCCCGGCATCATCACATCGAGCAGAATGATGTCGGGCTCATGCCGCAAAGCACTCTCTAAGGCGTGAGGACCATCAGCAGCCATAAAAACGGTATAATATTTGGCTTCAAGCTTTGCTTGTAACAACCGTCGATTGGGTTCCATATCGTCGACGACGAGAACGCTTGCCGTCATGCCCGCGCCTCGTTGGAAATCAATTCATCAACGGTTTGCAAGAATGAGCGCACCTGAATCGGTTTCGATAAATACCCTTCACAGCCAGCTTCACGGACCAAAAGCTCATCTGTTCGCATAGCAAACGCCGTCACGGCTAGAACCGGAATTTTCGCGGTCCGTTCGTCATCTTTGAGCCATCGAGTAATATCCAAACCCGAAACTTCCGGAAGTTGAATATCCATAATGATTAAATCGGGCCGTTCTTCCAGGGCCAGTCCGACGGCTTTTGCGCCATCAATGCATTGCAAGGTTTCGTACCCGCTTGCCTCCAGCAAATCGGAAAACAAACGCATATTCAATGCGTTGTCCTCAACGATTAGGACTTTCCGAGAGGTCTTAGTGGCCATGGGCTCGGTTCCGAATCACACGGGCTTCCATCTGCCCCGATTCTCTCTAGCGCATAGTTCGTTAACGTTTCTTTTCCATTTGCTTGTAGAACCGGAACATGGCATGAACAAATATGCCCTCCTTATGCCGAGACTGCGACACCCATGTCGCCGAAACGATAGAGAGCTGTTCAACATGCGGATCGTTCCGGATCATCTCGCACCCGGATCTAGAAACCTTATCCATCGCCCATATCGACTGCGACGCGTTTTTTGCCGCGATCGAAAAGCGGGATAATCCGGAGCTAAAGCATAAACCGGTCATTGTTGGCGGGGGCAAACGCGGCGTTGTGGCAACCTGCTGCTACATTGCCCGTTTAAATGGCGTGCGTTCCGCGATGCCGATGTTCAAAGCGTTGAAAGCCTGTCCTGAGGCTGTCGTCGTTAAACCCAGACGTGAAGCGTATTCGGAGGCCTCTCGATCCATTCGTAAGAAGTTCGAAGCACTCACCCCAAAAGTGCAAATGCTGAGCGTCGATGAAGGCTTTCTCGATCTCTCGGGCACCACACGTTTGGCGCAAGCCATTCCAGCGCTCTCTCTCGCACGCTTAGCGCGCGAAATCGAAGCGGATGTCGGCATCACTATTTCCATTGGCCTATCTGAAAACAAGTTTCTCGCGAAAACCGCGAGCGAATTGGACAAACCCCGCGGTTTTGCGCTGATCGCCAAGCGTGAAGCTGAGGGATTATTGGCGCCAAAGCCGGTTGGTTTCCTGCACGGTGTTGGCAAGCAGCTCGCGAAAAAGCTTGAGCGCGATGGCTTTCGCCTCGTGTCCGATCTGCAGGAAAGCGAGGCTCGTGATCTCATCCGGCGATATGGCGAAACAGGGCTCTGGCTGCATCAGCGCGCGCATGGCATCGATAACCGCCCTGTCAGAACAGATACGCTGCGAAAATCCGTTTCTGCGGAGCGCACCTTCAATACCGACATCGCGCGATACGACATCCTTGAAGACCGGCTCTGGGAAGTGTGTGAAGAAACAGCAACCAGGGCCAAACGGCACAGTATCGAAGGATCGACAATTACGCTCAAGCTTAAAACCAAAGACTTCCGCACACTTACGCGCTCGATCACGCTGCCCAGCGGCACCAATCTCGCCAATGCGATGTTTCGCGTCAGCAAACCAATGCTTGAACGCGAAACGCAAGCAGGCCGCGCCTACCGCTTGATCGGCATTGGTTTATCGCATTTACAAGACGCGCGCTGGGACACGCGCGACCTCATCGATCCCGGTATTGAGAAGCGCGCGAAAGCAGAGCGCGCCAGCGACGCAGCGCGTTCGAAATTCGGAAATGCGTCTGTGGTCACCGGTCGCTCGATTAAACTGACTGAGGCGAAACGAAAAAAGTCCAACTAGCCGCTTGCAGCGCGGCCCTGAGACCGGTTAGCAAGTCCAAGCTCGAATAAGGATATCTATTATGACCACCCCTGAGACGCGCCTGGCCGAAATCGGCATCACTTTGCCCGAGCCAATGGCCGCGGTGGCGAATTACGTTCCCTTCGTGATCACCGGTAATCAATTGTTTGTTTCTGGCCAAGTCAGTGCTGGACCTGACGGCCTCGTTAAAGGGCGTTTGGGGCAGAGCATGCAACTCGAAGAAGGCCAAGCCGCCGCTCGGCTGTGTGCGATCAATTTGATCGCGCAATGTAAAGCCGCTCTCGGTGACCTGTCGCGCGTGAAGCGCGTTGTTAAGCTGGGCGGATTCGTCAACGCTCATCCGGATTTTGAAGCCTTGCCGCAAGTGATAAATGGCTGTTCGGACCTGATGGTTGAGGTGTTCGGAGATGCGGGACGGCATGCGCGATCAGCTGTCGCATCGCCGGTTCTACCCTTAGGAGTTGCGGTCGAAGTCGACGGTGTATTTGAGATTGGCTGACCGGTTCAATATCTCCGACTTTGCATTCGCGCATCGCGGTTTGTGGACCGAAAAGGGCCCACCAGAAAACAGTATCGAGGCGTTCAAAGCGGCGGCAATACAGGGCCTCGGCATCGAGTTTGATGTGCGCCCGGCGGCTGATGGCGTGCCCATGGTTTTTCACGACCCATCACTGGATCGGATGACCCATCAAGTCGGATCTGTTGAAAAACGCCCAAGTGCTGATCTGACTGCGATTGAACTCAATGGCGGTGGCCGAATTCCAACCTTGGAAATGTTGCTCAATGTGTGGCGCGCGGAAACCCCTTTGCTTTGTGAACTGAAAATCGATGGCGATACGGATCCAGTCATCTTCACTGGCAAGGTCGCAGCGCTTCTCGATCAGCACGCGGGCCCTGCGGCGATGATGAGTTTCTCCCGAACAGCGGTCGCGGCGATCCCAGACACAATCATGCGTGGACAACTTATCTCCCCCTCTTCATTGTCGAGAGCCGAAGATCTCGCTTCAACGCCGCTTGTGGACGTAGATTATTTGGCGTGCCACGTCAGCGACGCCGAGAATTCCTCTTTGCAAGCGGCGCGTCTCACTTGTCCTTTGGTGACTTGGACCGTGACCGATTTAGACACGTGCGCGGCCCTCGCGCCACATACTGATAGTCAAATTTTCGAAGCGTTCGATCCAACGCTCGCAAAACGACACATTGTGAATACATAAGACCTTATGGATGACACCACTTTCAAAGCACGGATCATAACAGGGCTCTCAGATGTCTCTCCTGAAGCATGGAATCGCGTCGCCAATCCAACGGGTTTGGCTTACGATCCGTTCTTATCCTGGGAGTTCCTGGAAGCTTTGGAAGCTTCTGGCGCTGCGCGACCTGAAACAGGCTGGTCACCCTGTCATGTTCTGATCGAAGGCCCCGGTGAAGACGTGCTCGCTGCGATGCCGCTTTATGCCAAAACGCACAGCCAAGGCGAGTTTGTTTTCGACCATAGCTGGGCAGATGCGTACGAGCGCGCAGGAGGACAGTATTTCCCGAAACTTTTGGGGGCCGTCCCGTTCACGCCGGTCACAGGACGGCGATTCCTTGTGCCGCCAGGTCCCGACTCAGACCGATTGGAAAACGCGTTGCTTTCCGCGGCGATTCAGATCGCTGCGCAGAATGATTTCTCGTCTGTCCATATCAATTTTCTCGGTGCCGATACGGCGGAGAGAATGGGGGAAGCGGGCATGCTCGTGCGCAATGACCAGCAATTTCATTGGCAAAATGATGACTATGCTGATTTTGATGGCTTCCTGGCAGCTCTCTCCTCCGCCAAACGCAAAAATCTGCGCAAAGAGCGCGCGAAGGCACAAAGCGGGCTCACATTCAAACACCTCACTGGGGACGATATTGCAGAAACGCATTGGGATGCGTTTTTTGAATTCTACATGGACACCGGATCGCGGAAATGGGGGTATCCGTATCTCAATCGAGAGACCTTCTCGATGTTTGGCGAGCGTTTGGCGGACAAAATATTGCTGATCCTGGCATATGAAGCAGATGTTCCGATTGCTGGCGCATTAAACTTTATCGGATCCGACACGCTGTATGGCCGCTATTGGGGCTGTGTCGCGCCGCGTCCGTTTTTGCACTTCGAGACCTGCTATTATCAAGCCATCGATTACGCCATTGCACATGACCTCTCGACCGTCGAAGCCGGCGCCCAGGGGGGGCACAAATTGGCGAGAGGCTATGTCCCAGTAACAACCCATTCTGCGCACTGGATCGCGCATCGCGGCCTACGAGAGGCGATTGACGACTATTTACAGCGCGAACGATCCGCTGTGGAACAAGAATCTGAATATCTGATGCAACGCACACCCTTCCGGAAGGAGCCGTCATGACACTGCACGACGCTTACGACCCCGACAATATTTTTGCCAAAATCCTCTCAGGTGAAATGCCAAGCATCAAAGTGATGGAAGATGACATCGCCCTCGCCTTCATGGATGTTTTTCCGCAAGCTGAAGGGCATACTCTGGTCATCCCTAAGGCGGTTCAAGCTCGCAACTTTCTCGATCTTCCGACCGAAAAAGTCGGTCCCTATATGGAGCGCGTGCAATTGGTTGCCCGCGCGGTTGAGAAAGCCATGACGCCGGATGGCCTCGTTGTCACGCAGTTCAATGGCGCCCCTGCGGGCCAAACTGTGTTCCACTTGCACTTTCACATTATCCCGCGTTGGACCGGTCAGAATCTGCGAGGACATGCCGGTGGGCAAATGGCGGATATGGGTGAACTAGAGAGCATCGCGCAAAAAATTCGCCCATTTGTAGCGTAATCGTGCTACAATCCCCCTCTGGGGACGCAAATGACGACGCTCGAATCGTTCATTTCTTTAACGCAGTCCAGCGAAACAGAAGATGATCTGTATCGCGCGCTCTCTGCTTATCTGAAAACCTATGGCATCGACCATTTCGCCTATTTTATTATCGCCCAAAAGCTGCGCGCAATGCCGCCGCATATGGGCCTGGTCACCCACACTTATCCGCGGGATTTGACGAAACTCTATTTAAAAAACAACTTCGTCGAAATTGACCCCATCATTCAACAGTGCCTGACAGAGTCTCGCCCGTTTCATTGGAACGAGGTTGCCGCTAAGCGTCCGTTGAATGATAAGCAAAAACAGATGCTTAAAGACTATGAAGCGTCGGGTCTTATTGACGGGATAGCGGTCCCAGTTTTCGGTCCGATGGGCACAATCGCGGTGTTTAGTCTTGCCACCAAGTCTACAACGCTCGACTTATCCGACTCACAGCTTCAGACTCTACAGTTTGCCTGTGTACAGGTGCATAATCGATACTTTGACATTGCTAAGATTGGCGACGACGCGCCGACTAAACGCCTCAGCCCCCGTGAACAGGAGGCATTGGCCCTCGTCGCCGACGGACTCGCGTCACCCGCGATCGCTGAACGTTTGGGCGTCAGCGAGAACACGGTCGACACAATGTTGCGAAGGATCTTCGTGAAACTCAACGTCAACAATCGCATTAGCGCCGTCTTGAAAGCGATTGGCTTAGGTCTAATCCTGCCCTGACGGGGTTATAGGCCAAGTTTTTCGCGAAGGATCTTATTCACCGCTTGCGGGTTGGCTTTGCCACCTGACGCTTTCATGACTTGGCCAACAAACCAGCCCATAGATTTAGGCTTCTCTTTGACGGCTGCAGCTTGTTCCGGATTGGCCGCGATTACTTCATCGACAATCGACTCAATCGCACCAGTATCGGTCACCTGCTTCAGACCATGCTTTTCAACAATGTCCGCTGGGTCCCCCTCACCTTCGATCATGCGTTGGAATACGTCTTTCGCAATTTTTCCAGAGATGACATCGCCGCTGATCAAATCGATTAAGCCACCCAACTGTTCCGCCGATACTGGGCTTTCTGAGAGCTCCAGTTCAGCTTTGTTCAAATACCCAAACAATTCCTGAGTCACCCAATTGGCCGCAAGTTTGGGGTCCCGCCCTTTGGCCACCGTTTCATAGAAATCAGCACTTTCTGCATCAGCCGTGAGCACACCAGCATCATAGCGAGACAGCCCATAATCTGTCTCGAAACGCGTCCGCTTCTGATCCGGTAATTCTGGTAAATTTACGCGAATACCTTCGATAAAGGCATCATCAATTTCCAAGGGCAGAAGATCCGGATCAGGGAAGTAGCGATAATCGTGCGCGTCCTCTTTCGACCGCATGCTTCGCGTCTCCCCTTTGTCGGGATCATAAAGCCGGGTTTCTTGGTCGACACTGCCGCCACCCTCGACAATTTCAATCTGGCGTCGCGCTTCATACTCAATTGCAGCTTGAATGAAACGGAATGAGTTCATGTTCTTGATCTCACAACGGGTACCCAGATGGCCGAAGTCGCCGGTCTCACGAAATTTCTCATAAGCGCCTGGCTTACAGATCGAGACATTCACATCCGCGCGAAGATTGCCCTTCTCCATGTCGCCATCACACGTGCCCAGTGCGACTACGATTGATTTGAGCTTTTTGACATAAGAGGCGGCTTCTAGAGGTGAGCGAATGTCGGGCTTAGAAACAATTTCCATCAGCGCCACGCCAGAGCGGTTCAAGTCGACATAGGTTGCCGTCGGATCCATATCGTGGATCGATTTGCCAGCATCCTGCTCCAAATGCAGCCGTTCGATCCGGACAGAAAAAGCATAGGCCGGGTCGCCGTGTGATGGTTCCACATCCACTTCAATCTCACCTTCACCGACAATAGGGTGCTCGAACTGGCTAATTTGATAGCCCTGAGGCAAATCTGGATAGAAGTAATTTTTGCGATCAAACCGAGAGGTTTTATTGATCTGCGCGTTTAGACCTAATCCCGTTCGAACCGCCTGCTCAACGCAGAATTTGTTGATGACCGGCAACATGCCAGGCATCGCCGCGTCGACCAATGATACGTTCTGATTTGGCTCCGATCCAAACTGAGTTGACGCACCAGAGAACAATTTAGCATTTGAAGAAACTTGTGCGTGGACTTCTAGCCCAAGGACGACTTCCCAAGTTCCGGTATCGCCTGTCAGTGTATAGGTCGGGCGCTCACTCATTGCCGGGATCCTTCTCTGTGTGTTCTGTGTCATTAGCGCGCTTTCGCGCCGCTTCAAGCCGCGCGCGTCGTTCCGCTAAGCGACGATCAATGGCATGTTCTTTCTTACTGAAGAGGCCGAGACCAAAAGCCCCTGCCCCTTCTTGATCTTCGCGCGCGTCGAGAATCTTTCCCGCAATCATCGAAATGCGGATCGCCGCATAAGCTGCGGCGATCAAAGATAGCGCCCAAATATGCCGCGATCGTGGATGCAGCGGGTCCGCGCCGACGCTATAGGCCGACAACAAAACCAAGCCACTACAAATAACAAAGGCGGCGAGCGCAATGATCCAAAAACGCGTGCGTTTGCTCATAGCTTCGGCTTACCACCACTTCTCCGGCTTGGCAGCGAACCCGGCAGCATTTTCAATTGCGCCAGCTACGCGGAAGCAGGCGGCCTCATCCAATGCTTTGCCGATGACCTGAAGACCGAGTGGCAATCCATCATTATCCACTCCGGCTGGTACAGAAATGCCGGGCAGTCCGGCCAAGTTGGCCGTAACGGTGAAAATATCGTTGAGATACATTTGAACGGGGTCGTCCGTCTTCTCGCCATACGCAAAGGCCGCGCTCGGACAGGTTGGGGTTAGCAACGCATCGACATCTTGGAACACGGTCTGGAAATCTTGCAAGATGCGGGTGCGCACCTTCTGAGCGCGCAGATAATAGGCGTCATAATATCCGGATGAGAGTACATATGTGCCGATCATCAGGCGGCGCTGGACTTCTGCGCCGAAGCCTTCCCCACGCGTGCCTTCATATGTGCCGATCAGGCCATCACCATCCTCGCGCGCGCCATAACGCATACCGTCATAACGGGCGAGATTTGACGACGCTTCTGCGGGCGCCACAATGTAATAGGCTGGCAATGCATATTTGGTATGGGGCAGAGACACATCGACGATTTCTGCGCCCATGGCTTTGAGCCAATCGATCCCTTGTTGCCAAAGGTCTTCAATTTCCTGCGGCATGCCATCGACGCGATACTCTTTCGGAACGCCGATCTTCATCCCTTTAACGCCCTTCTCAACCTCGGACACCCAATCAGGTGTTTCGACATTGAGAGACGTCGAATCCTTATCGTCATGCGAACACATGATTTCCGTCAGCAGGGCTGCATCGGTCACGGATTTGGCGATCGGGCCCGCTTGGTCTAGCGAACTCGCAAAGGCGACCATTCCCCATCGAGAGGCGCGACCATAAGTCGGTTTGATGCCAACCGTCCCCGTAAATGCTGCTGGCTGGCGAATAGATCCGCCGGTATCAGATGCGGTTGCAGCGAGGCAGAGATCGGCCGCCACAGCAGTTGCTGAGCCACCGGAAGACCCGCCCGCAGTGAGAGCCGCATTCGACCCACCGCGTCGCCAAGGATTTGATGGCGGACCAAATCGGGACGTCTCGTTTGAAGAGCCCATCGCAAACTCGTCCATATTGAGCTTGCCGAGCATGACCGCTCCGGCATCCCACAAATTCTGGGTGACGGTGCTCTCATAGGTAGGCGTAAACTCGCCCAGAATGTTCGAACAGGCCGTCGTGCGCACACCCTTGGTGCAGTAGAGGTCCTTCACACCAATTGGGGCCCCATCAAGACGGCCGGCTTGTCCCGATTTACGTCGGGCATCGGAGTCTGCGGCCATAGACAAGGCTTGCTCGGGGGTCTGAACCACATATGCGTTGAGGGCGCCATTTGAGGCTTCAATCGTATCGACGAAGGCTTGGGTCAGCTCAACCGCTGAGAAGTCGCCTTTCTCCAGGCCTTGCATCGCTGTGGTCAATGACAGAGTTGTGAGCTCGCTCATGCGATTTTCCATTTTTAGGGACAATTATTTTGCGCACTCGTATGCCGCCTTTGACTGCAAATACAAGCCTTAAACACCATTTGGCGTGTCAGTTTGTTATCTGAGGTTCAGGCTCAATATGATTTGATTAGCGCGCTCCCAAATTCGTTTTATACTCGTCTCTCTCGAAAGGAGCCGCCATGCTATCCCATCGTATCGCCTTTGCTGGCATGCTATTCATCGTTTCGGCTTGCGCAACAGCGACAACACCAGAAGCCTTAGAAGCGCGCGAACAAGCCAAAGAAGAACAACGCCGCGCGGAAGTTTTTGCAGACGATCCCCGCCGTGGCGAAGAAGTTAAACGGATTTGCTTTGCCAGTCAGATTGATGGATTTGGCGAAACGACGGACCGCGCTGTTGTCGTACGAGAAGGCCGCGACCATTATCTGATTGAAACTTTCCCGGGCTGTTTCGATCTAGATTGGGCGCAATCTATTGCGATCGACTCTTTCTCGAGCTGCCTGACCAAAGGCGACCGCATCTTCGCGTTTGATAGTGCATTCGGCCACAACCATCGGGTTGGGCAATCTCAATCTTGCCGCGTTAAGACGATTTACGAATGGAATCGCGACGCGACAGAAGAAACGGACGCTGAGGCCGACGAAAGTGAAGAGACGGCAGAAGACGCCGCGTTAGAAACAGCCGCGTTGGACTAGTTTTATTCGACAGCTTTCGGGACCACAAAGAACCCTTCGTCAGATTTCGGCGCATTGGCGAGGACTTGGTCCTGAATGTTGCCATCTGTGACGACGTCGTCGCGCATCGGTAAAGTCGCTTCCACGACTGACGTCATGGGCGCAACACCCTCAATATCAACCTCATTGAGCTGTTCGATCCAGCCCATAATGCCGCTCAACTCGCCAGCCAGCGTTTCAAGTTTGTCTTCCGGAACCGCGATTCGGCTCAGACGGGCAACTTTTCGGACATCGTCTTTTGTGACACTCATGTCTGGGCAACTCCAATTGACCGCGGCAGCGATACGCGTCACTGAGCGCTAAGACAAGCCCATGCCTGAACTCAATCTTTCCGAACTGCCAACGCAAGGCCCATTACTGGGGATCGATCCTGGATCGAAAACGATCGGCGTCGCGGGCAGTGATGGCTTGAGAATGATTGCCTCCCCGCTCGAAATCATCCCGCGTGGCCGAAAGTTGCGTCCAACATTGCTGCGTTTGTTTGACCTCTATGATGCGCGTGAAAGCGTCGGTCTGGTGGTTGGCTTGCCCTACAATCTGGACGGCACGTCCGGTCCACGCGTTCAAGCCGCCAAAGCTCTGTCGCTCAACATCCTGCAATTCCGCGATATACCCCTCGCCTTTCAGGACGAACGATTGTCGAGCGCAGAAGCTGAGCGCGTGATGATTGATGCGGACCTGAGCCGCGCACGGCGCGCCGAAACTATCGACGCCTCTGCTGCGGCCATTATTCTGCAAACCGCCTTGGACCGGCTCGCCAATCAGACGCCTTAGTGAAGCACTGCATTGAGGAGCGCTTTGAGGCGCGCCGCAAATTGTTCTCGGTGAATCTCTTGGCTTCGCGATAAGACTTCAAATTCGCTGCCGCGCGACAAAGCCACCAGCATGCGTGCTGCTTCTAATGGTCGACTGGCCCCCAACCGTTCAAGGGGATCAGATAACCAGCTTTCAAGCGTTCGGGACCAGGCCGCGACGCGCATTCGCATGGCTTGGTCCCGTCCAGCAAACAAGACCATTTCATACTCAATAGCTTCAAGACCAGATTGCTCAGGATTTAGCGTCGTAATACCGCCCAGAAATCGAATGAAATCTTCGCGGGTTTCGACTGGTCGCTGGGTGAGCGTCTCGACCAAAGTTCTTTGATAATCGTCGATATAAAGTGAAAACGCATCCCGTACGAGATCTTCGCGTGTGGCGAAGTGATACGTGGTTGTGCCGGGGGAAACGCCGGCGACGGATGCCACGGCCCGATGAGTCACTTTGTCCACGCCCTTTTTGGAAATAATGTCCAAGGCCGCGCGCAAGATACGCTCGCGATTCGCGCCCCGGGGTGCGGACTTTTTTGGGGAATTTGATTCAGACATCTGTGTCGCCCCTTTCGCACAGGTGTACGATCATTAAGTTTTCGTAGTGAAATCGTCCAACCCGTCAAGCGACGTCAAACGTCGTTTTAGGGGTTTTCGCAGTGTTTCGATAAAATAGTCGACCCAATGTCTGAACGCCCGCGCGAAAAAACTCATTTTGTCTCAAACAGCAGGCGTGTCTTGACCGATCAAAACGGTCTCAGGCATAACGCGCGCTCAGAGTTGAGGGCGATATGATCTGGTATGTTGCAGCGGCACTAGGCGGGTATTTGCTCGGCTCCATCCCATTTGGGTTGCTGATCACGCGAATGGCGGGATTGGGTGACATTCGTGAGATTGGATCCGGCAATATTGGCGCGACAAACGTGCTCAGAACCGGGCGCAAAGACTTGGCGTTCGCAACGCTTCTTCTCGATAGTTTTAAAGCAGGTCTTGCCGTTCTGCTTCTCACGCTTGTGACCGGGGAGCGTAATGTCGGACTGATTGCAGGCGCTTTCGCATTTTTGGGGCATTGCTATCCAATTTGGCTAGGCTTCAAAGGTGGCAAGGGCGTTGCGACTTATGCGGGCCTCCTCGTCTTCGCGTCGCCACTGGCACTTGCTGTCGGTGCGCCGATTTGGCTCGGCCTATTTGCACTGACTCGGATTTCGTCTTTGGCGGCTTTGTCAGCAGCGGCTTTCGTACCTATAGGCGCGCATTTACTCGGTGAGTCGAGCTTTGCTACGCTTACACTGCTGGCGCTCAGTATTCTCGTTTTCTGGACCCATCGCGCCAATATTCAACGCCTGCTTAAAGGCACAGAACCGAAATTTGGGAGCAAATCAAAATAGCTATCAGACCGGGGGGACTGACGCATTTAGAAAAGAGAGATTGGCTTCGACTGGCCCGCACGCCGCGTGTAGGCCCGGTGACATTTTTTAAGCTTCTCAAACAATATAAAACGGCCAGTGCCGCGCTCGCGGCTTTACCCCGCCTATCGGCGCGAACGTCTGCAATCAAACCAAAGTCTATTGATGATGCAGAGCATGAGATGCGTCTCATCTCGGAATATGGCGCATCGTTATTGTGTTCGTGTGAGGCCGATTTTCCGCCTCTCCTCAAGCAGTTTTCGCCTCCGCCACCAATCCTGACCGCTTATGGCGACATATCCCTCGCTCGTCGTCGTTGTATCGCGATTGTAGGGGCTCGCCAGGCCTCTGCTGCGGGGCGAAAAATAGCGCGCGATATCGCCACGACGCTGTCAAATGCAGAGTTTACAATCGTCTCTGGCCTGGCTCGCGGCATTGACGGAGAAGCACATGCGGCAAGCTTGGATGGCGGCACCATCGCCGTTTTGGGGGGCGGCATAGATCACATCTATCCCCCTCAACATGCGCGCCTTTACGAGCAAGTCGCAAACCGAGGATTACTCCTCAGTGAAAGCCCTTTCGGCCATCGCGCCACGGCGCGTGATTTTCCTCGCAGGAACCGAATCATTACGGGACTGTCAGAGGGCGTTGTGATCATCGAAGCGGCTGAACGATCCGGATCGCTGATTTCAGCCCGAACGGCGTTGGAGCAGAATCGCGAAGTGATGGCCGTTCCCGGCTCGCCACTTGATCCTAGATCCGCCGGCAGCAATCGTTTGTTGCGCCAAGGCGCCACGCTTGTGAGACATGCGGACGATGTTGTCGCTGCCCTAGAAAGCATCGTTCCTCGCCGCCTACAGTCGCCTGAACCACCCCTCTACAAAGATGGACTGGACTCCACGGAGGAAATACCAAAATCGCAGCGCGATTCTGTGCACAGCGCTCTGAGTCCTACACCAATTTCAATAGCAGACATTGCTCACGCGACACGTATAAGTGTTCCGCGATGCGCCACCATTCTGGTTGAGCTCGAATTAGCCGGAATCGCAAGGACATATGCTGGGGGTCTCGCTTCACTTGCGATTTGATCGAGAGCAGCGATTATATCACATCTCACTGCTATTTAATCTGTTTCTCGCCGCCGATCACTGGACGCTGCGACGCCCACACCTTAAGCGATTCTAGAGTTTGAGTGTTGGAGTCGCTAAATGCAAAAGTGGCCTTGGTTATTGCTATTTGCTGCCAGCTTTGCGCACTCCGAATTTGCCTCGGCTCAAGAGCCCGTCATTGAAACAGAATCTGAAGAGCCGTCAGTGGTTCTCGATGCGGACAATATTTTCGTCAATGAACTCGAAAACACCGTCACCGCGGAAGGTAATGTCGAAGCCAAATATGATGGCCGAATTCTGCGTGCGGATCGACTAACGTATAATCGAAATACGGATCGTGTGCGCGCTACCGGTAATGTTGTCATTATCGATATTGATGGGACCGAGAGTTACGCTGACGAAGTCGAGACGGACCCTAATCTCATTGATGGATATGCCGTCGGGTTTTCCACCCGAATTGATAATGACGGCCTCGCCGTAGCTGAGTCAGCGGTGCGGTCTTCAAGCGGCTATAATGCACTCGATAAGATTGTGTACACCTCTTGTGAGCTCTGCGATGAAGACGATACGCCGACATGGTCGCTAAGAGCCCGACGAGCGGTTCTGAACCAAGAATCTCAAATGATGTCCTATCGGGACGCCGTGTTAGAAGTTGCTGGCGTGCCGGTGGTTTATCTGCCCTATTTTGCACATCCAGATCCAAGTTCTGAGCGCCGGTCTGGTCTATTGGCCCCTGATTTCGGCACCTCATCGAAACTCGGCGTCTTCTATCAACAACCGTATTATTGGGCGATCTCTCCCTATCAAGAACTGACTATATCGCCAAAAGTCATGGCGAATGTGAATCCACTTCTAGAATTGCATTACCGCAAACGATTCTGGTCGGGTGCGGTGACCGTAAATACAAGCTTCACACAAGAGGCTGAGTTCAATTCTGATGGTGAGCGTTTAGAGGATAGCGAAAGCGAGTTTCGGGGGCACCTATTCGCGGAAGGAGAATTCGCGATCCGGCCAGGTTGGAATTGGGGCTTTGCGGTCGAGCAGGTCAGTGATGACCTTTACACGCGGCGCTACGATATTTCTGGCGAAAACAATGATCGCGGGCTCTATGCCGGGCAACCTCGCTATTTGCTCAATCAATTATACACGCAGGCGCAAAGCCAGGACTGGTATTTTGACACTTCACTTTTGACCTTCGAAACCAATCGCGAGAATGATACTGACGCGCGCTTGCCCCGTGCTCTGCCATTGATGTTTGGCGAACGTTTATTTGAATATGGCGACTATGGCACCCTCGCCATTTCCGGATCGACAGCCATTTTGGAGCGCGAAATTGGCGTGGATAGCTATCGTGCGTCCGCCGGTGCTGATTGGTCGACCTCGCGTGTTTTGCCCGGCGGAATCTTGCTCGCACCATTCGCAGATGGGCGCTTTGACTATTACCAAGTCGACAATACCGGAACCGATGTTTCGACCATTTCTCGGACGGCGGCGACCCTAGGTACGCGGATTTCATATCCGCTTTATCGTCCCGGCAATATTGTTGATATTTTGATCGAGCCTGAAGCCATGGTGGCATATGGCACCGCGGGAACCAATGATCCCAACATTCCGATCGAAGATAGCTTATTCTACGAGTTGGACGAATCCTCTCTTTTTGAAGCCAACGCAGCTTCTGGCTTCGATACGTATGAGGGAGGTAGCAAGGCCTCTGTCGGCGCTTCTGTTTCCGCACGTTGGAAGAATGGCATGTCCATCTCTGCGCTCGGGGGCCGCCGCTGGCGAGATACCGCGGACCCAATTTTCGATGTCGGTTCGAATTTGGATGGCACCGTTTCCGACTGGGTGGCTGGTGTGTCGGCTGATTTCGGCAAGCCATTAACAGTCGAAACGCGTGTGCGTTTGGACGATGAAGATTTGGGTTTGAACCGAATAGACGCGCGCGTAAAAACCAATTTCTGGCGCTTCCGCGGAGATATGAGATATTACAATATCTCCGGAGATGTCACGGACTCCACCTTCAACGATGAAGGCGTGACGGTGGCGGCCGACTTCAAGGTCACGGACAATTACTATTTCCTCTACAGTTTGAGCCGCGATATTTCTGGCCGAGCTAACAGTACAGGCCGTGTCAGCGAACCACGTGATATTCGCCAGTCACTTGGCATTGCCTATGAGGATGATTGTTCGCGGTTTGAAATCTCGTTTGAGCGCTCTGAAGCCAATGACCGAGATATCGGCCCGGAAGACTCAATAAAATTCCGGTTTGCCCTCAAAACACTAGGCGGCTTTGGCTCTAACGACGTCGACTGATAAAAGTTGATGCTTGGACACATTACAGCCATCTCCGTTGCGCATTGTTCACCAGGCGTTATGTTCCGCTCGCATATGGTTCGGTGAAGAGTACCGGCAGGAGATTAGTATGGTTCGTTCATTGGCTTTAGCATCGATTATGGCGCTATCGGCGGTCGGTGTGGCACATGGTCAAACTGCATTGTCTACACCGCCTTCAGCGGAACAAATTGAAGGCATTATCGCGGTGGTAAACGATGACCCGATTTCTTTTACGGATGTCCGTCAGCGCGCTCGCTTACTGCTGCTCAGTCTAGGCGGGCAGCAACCGACTCAGGAGCAAATCCAGCAGATCACGACTCAAGCGCTTGAACAGCTCATCGATGAGAAACTGCAATTGCAGGAAGCCGCTGAATATGAGGTCGAAGTCTCTGACGACGATATCGCCGCCTCTATCAATCGTTTGGCCCAACAATCTGGGATCACAAGAGATATTTTGATGCAGAGCCTCATCCAATCTGGTGTGAACCCAACCAGTTTAGAAGAACAGACGCGGGCTGATATTGCCTGGCGTCGAATTATGGGCGGATTATACGGGTCTCGGATCCGAATTTCTGACAATCAGATCAATGAACAATTGAAGCGGCTCGAAGCCGATGCGCAAAAAGAACAATATCTCGTCTCGGAGATCTTCATCTATGCGCCGCTGGCTGAAGATAAAGCAGAAGCCTTGCCTGCCGCGAGATCTATCGTCGATCAATTGCGGGCTGGCGCTCAATTCCAAATTGCGGCTCAACGCTTCTCCATGGCGCCAACGGCCGCGACGGGCGGCGATATGGGCTGGATTGTCGAAGAAGACTTTGACGATGAGCGCAAATTGGCTCTGCAGAACATGGATGGGCCTGGGATTACCGATCCTATCGAAGTCGAAGACGGGATTTACATCATCAATTTGCGCGCAAAGCGTGACCCGTCGCAATCTTCTACTTTGGTTGATGTGACCCGCGTATCCGTAAATGATGCATCTGAAGAGAGCTTGAAAGCCGCACTGGAACAGATTGGTGACTGTTCGGAAATCGAAACCGTTGCGGACGCCGACGACAATTTGCGTGCGATCGCATTGGAAGACTTAAATGTCGAGGATCTTGGGCCAGAAGGAAAATCCATGGTGATGGATACAGAGGTCGGGCAACATACTGATATATTTGCACAATCTGGTACTTTGGCCGTGATGTTCGTGTGTGATCGCAAGTCTGATGTCGCTGCTGTCCCAAATCGTGATCAAGTCGAAGATCGGTTATACAGCGAACAGCTCGGCATGATTTCTGAGCGTAGCTTGCGCAACCTTCGCCGGGAAGCGACGATTATTCGTCGCCAATAAAATTCTGTGACGCGCGAAATCGCTCCCCTCGCCCTCACCATGGGGGACCCCGCAGGGTGTGGACCTCAGATCACAGTCAGCACATGGCAAGCACGCCAACACGATACCCATCCATTTTATGTGATCGGCGATCCGCGGCTTTATTCTGATTTTGCGCCCGTGGCCCGCATTCAGACGGCGATCGATGCACAAAAAGCCTTTGCAGATGCCTTGCCCGTTATTCCAATAGAGCTTCCGAACTTCGAGTCCTTAGTCGTCGGGAAACCCGATCCAGCTTTTGCTGCATCAATAGTTGAGAGCATAGAAACTGCTTGCGCGCACTGTCTAAACGGTGATGCGGCAGGCATGATCACCAACCCTATTTCAAAAGCCGTTTTGTATGAGTGCGGCTTCTCCTTCCCTGGTCATACCGAGTTCATCGCCAGCCTTTGCGGAGAAAAGGGCAAGCCTGCCCCAATGCCCGTTATGATGCTCGTCGGTGGCGGCTTGCGCGTGGCGTTGGCCACGATTCACGTCCCATTATTGCAGGTATTGGATCACCTTACCCCGAACGGCTTGTCTGAAACGGCAATGATTACGCATTCAGCTTTGAAGCAAAGAATGGGCATCTCCGACCCGAGACTCGCTTTCACAGGACTGAACCCGCATGCCGGAGAAAACGGGACCATTGGCTCCGAGGAACAAGACTTGATCAACCCCGTCGCGGCCCAACTGCGCGCTAAAGGCGTTGAAATCTCAGATGCGCGCCCGGCTGACACAGTGTTCCACGAAGCACTGCAAGGTCAATTCGATGCCATCATCGCGATGACGCATGACCAAGGGCTTATTCCTGTCAAAACACTTGATATGTGGGGCGGCGTAAACACGACGCTGGGCCTGCCAATCATTCGCACCAGTCCGGATCATGGGACGGCTTATGAAGCCGCGGCATCCCGGTCTTGCAGGGATGATAGTTTGCGAGCTGCTCTGGCTCTGGCAGCCGAATTCGCAGGTCATGAAGACAAAACCCATGTCTAATCGCCCAGATCTCACACAAGCGCCGGCGCGGAAAGCTTTGGGCCAGCACTTTTTGTTCGACCCTGACATTTTGAGTCGGACGGCCTTAGCGGCTGGACCCGTGCAAGGACGGCATGTCATTGAAGTCGGACCTGGGCCGGGGGGGCTGACCCGAGCGATTTTAGATCATGGTGCGAAAGCGCTAACCGTTGTGGAAGCCGATCCACGTTTTGCCAGTGCGTTAGAGGCATGGCCTGAGGCTGAAACAGGTCGACTAAGCGTTCTGCAGTCCGATGCACGCAAAGTGTCTTGGCGAGAACTTCCGATGGTTCAGGATGCCACAGATCCGGTCATGATCATTGCCAATCTACCCTACAATGTCGGTACGCCGCTTTTCATTCAGTGGCTCAAAGCCGGGGTCTGGCGCGGTGAGATGGCGTTGATGTTTCAAAAGGAAGTCGCAGAGCGCACCTGCGCACGGCCCGGAGACAACCAATATGGCCGCTTAGCCGTGCTCACGGCCGCCGTCTGTGACGCTGCAATTGCCTTTACCTTGCCCCCCGGCGCGTTTCGTCCCCCACCGAAAGTCGATAGTGCCGTCGCCGTGTTTCGTCCGCTTTCAGAGCAAGAGAGATTTGATGATCTGGAAAGTCTGGAAAAAGTCACAACCGCCGCATTCGGCCAAAGACGAAAAATGCTGCGCGCAGCGCTGAAGGCCTTGGCAAAAACGGTACACCTAGCCCCTGTAGAGTGGTTGGAATCATGCGACATAGACCCAACAGCACGCGCTGAAACGCTCACGCAAATTCAGTTTCGAGCACTCGCGCGACAGTTTGGGGAGGCCCGTCAGTGCGCCTAGCACTTTCTCACGGAGACATGTATCTGGAACTCGATCCCATGGCGGGCGGGTGTGTGAGCGCCCTTCGTCATCGCGATTTAGACATTTTACGCCCCGCACCTGGCCGATCTGGTCCGGCATTCGATGCGAGGGATTATGCCGCGTTTCCAATGGTGCCGTTTGTTGGGCGTATCCATAATGGCGTTTTCTTCATCGATGGGCAGCGTTTTGAATTGCCAGCAAATCTGCCTCCTGAGCCGCATGCGATTCATGGGCATGGCTGGCGCGCACCATGGCAAATTGAATCTCAATCCGAGTCGGCAGCGACACTAGTGTACCGACACAAAGCCGATGCATGGCCTTGGGACTATGTCGCAAGACAGACATTCGATCTAAGGGAAGACGGCTTGGACGTCACGCTGTCGCTGACCAATGCCTCAGAGACTTCTATGCCCGCTGGCTTTGGATGGCATCCCTATTTCTGGCGCGAAGACGCTGAGCTCATGCTCGCGACCACCCACAAATGGTCTTCCGATGAAGTCACCGGCGATAATCGCCCCGCTTTGATAACGTCTGAAGATAATCTCTCACCGCGGCGACGCGTAGACGCGCTTAATCTCGATACGACATTCTCAGTTCATCCCAACGACATAAAATTGTTCTGGCCGACGCATGCTGTGAGCATCAAAAGTGACTCAATGTTTGGGCTCGCAACTGTCTACGTCCCCCCGGGCGAGGATTTTTTCTGCGCTGAACCGATCACACACGCGCCGAACGCGATAAATAGCCAACGACCTGCCACCGAAACCGGGTTTCGCATGCTCACCTCTGGTGAAACACTCAGTGGCAAAATCTCACTGTCTGTAGATCACTAAAGCTCGCCGAGCAGACGGCGCACATGGTCTTCCAAATTATGCTCGCGCAGGCGCTTGGTCCGTTCCACCAATAGGATACGGCGCAGCTTGCCATAAGCCTCTTCGAGATCATCATTGACGATACAATAGTCATAGCGCCGCCAGTGAAGAATTTCTGCCTGAGCATCACGCATGCGGCGGTCTACCATTTCTGGAGTCGATCCTTCGCGTGCGGCCAGGCGTTGTTCGAGGGCTTCAATGCTGGGCGGTAGCACAAAGACCGAAACGCAATCATTTGGCATTTGGTCATGCAGAGCGTCCGCGCCTTGCCAATCGACATCGAATAAGACGTCATTACCCGCTTCGAGTTGAGCCACTGTGTCGGCACGCGGGGTTCCATAATACCGATCGAACACTTTCGCCCATTCCAGAAAGGCGCGATTGGCAATCATGTCGCGAAAGTCAGACTCGGACTTAAAATGGTAATCGATGCCATCTGTCTCATTCGGCCGTGGCTCCCGGGTCGTGGCCGAGACTGACAGCACAACATCGTCAAACTCTTTCATCAACTTTCGCGCCAGAGTGGTTTTACCGGCCCCAGAAGGGCTGGAAATGACCAGCATTAAGCCGCGGCGTGGATCATGATCCGAACTATTCGACATTCGCAGCTTGCTCCTTGAACTGATCAACCACGCTTTTGAGCGCGAGTCCGGTATTCGTCAAATCCAAAGCCGCAGATTTTGAACAGAGTGTGTTCGCCTCGCGATTCAATTCCTGCGCAAGAAAGCCAAGATCGCGTCCGACCGCTTCAGCTGAATTGAGCAAAGTCCGGCCCCGCTCAATATGGGCCTCCAAACGATCAAGTTCCTCAGTGACATCCGCTTTGGTCGCGATGACAGCGATTTCGGTTACCAGACGTTCGTCCGAAATCAGGCCCTCGGTGTCGAATTCAGCTATGCGCTGGCGGTATTTCTCCGCGATGGCCGATTTTTGTGCTTCTGCGTATTCCACCGCTTGCGTACGGAGCCCGTCCATTTCGGACAATTGTCCGAGCAGCAGCGTGTTCAGCGCCTCTCCTTCCGCCAAGCGTGCGGCGGAAAGCTCCTTGATCACCTCGCCACCTGTACGGCTCAAGGCGTCAACAGCGCCCTCCACTTCGGCTAAATCGCGCAAAGACAGCGTGTCGGCTTCAACCACACCTTTGATACCCATCAGGGTCGCCAATGATGGGCCTGTGGCCATAGCGCCCTCGGCTTTTTCATAAGCCTCGAGCAAAGTCTTGAGCACGGACTCATTCACCGAAACGGTATCAGCACCTTCGAGTTCAATGCGGAGTGCAATTTGGAGATTTCCCCGCTTAAACGTCTCGCTCACAGATTTACGAACGGATTTCTCCACGGCTTCCAGACCGGACGGCATATTGAGCCGCACGTCCAAACCGCGACCATTTACGCTACGGGCCTCCCAATGCCAATTGCCCCACTCTGCTTCGCCACTGACCCGCGCAAAGCCGGTCATCCCTGAAAGTGCCATTAATTCTCCCGTTCGCGGGCAATCTCTCCGCGCTCATAGGCCCGGTAAGCCGCGACATTGCGTTCATGCTCGGCATAAGTCTCAGCGAACAGATGTCCACCCTTCCCGTCCGCGACGAAGAAGACATAATCTGTCTCGGGTGGATTTAAGACGGCCGCAATCGCATCGCGGCCCGGATTGCAGATCGGCGTCTTGGGCAATCCATCCATTTGATACGTGTTCCAATCGGTGGCACGTCGAATTTCGGATCTGTACAAGGTCCGTCGTTGCCCCTGATTATTATACAAAGGCTCGCCGCGTGACACGCCATAAATGATGGTTGGGTCACTCTCGAGGCGCATCCCTTTCTTCAGACGACCGACAAAGAGACCGGCGACGAGTGGACGCTCATCCGCGCTGGCGGTTTCCTTCTCAACCACGGACGCCAAGATGACCGCTTCATAAGGGGTATTGATCGGCAAATCGGCTTGGCGGGAATCCCAAAGCTGTTCGAGCAGAGCATCCTGCGCGACTTCCATGCGCTCTATGAACTGCGTGCGCGTGGTCCCGGCACCAAAGGCATACGTGTCAGGCAAAAGTACGCCTTCTTCAAACTCCCGCTCCGGCATATCGCCATTGAGTTGTTCTGCCGCTTCGACGCGTCGTAAGATTTGAGCGGTGGTCAGTCCTTCCGGGATGGTCAGACGGAATTGAACCACATCGCCTTCGACCAATTGCGTTAAGACTTCACTGACACTGGCGCGGGCGGGGACGATATAAGAGCCAGCCTTAATCGCGCTCTCTACGCCCTCAATTCTGGCATGCAAACGCAGAACACGCTTATCCGGGATCAATCCTTCCAATTGAAGGCGATCGGCAATGCTCGCAAAGCCTTCGCCGCGTTCGACCGTAAACTCAGTCTCTTGCGCCATTGGCCCAGGTTTGGCGACCTCGTTCTGCAACCAGAACCAACCATAGGCGGCAGCCGCAGCCGATAGAATAGAAACGATAAGAATAAGGGCGAACAGAGCTTTTAAGAAACGCATAGAGGTTCAGTCCTGGTTTACCCCGCCCCTAATCTTCGTCGCTGTACTCGCCGGTCTAGTCAACCTGCTTCAAGATGAGCGATGCGTTAGTTCCGCCGAACCCGAATGAGTTGGTCATCGCCCCCCGCACTTGCGCTTTTTTCGCTTTGTGAGGGATCAAATCGATGGGTGACTCAACACTTGGATTGTCCAAGTTCAAAGTCGGCGGCATCACCTGGTCGCGAATGGCAAGCGCGCAGAACGCGGTTTCGATCGCACCGGCTGCACCGAGCAAGTGGCCCACAGCCGACTTGGTCGCGGACAAAGAGAGATTCTTTGAATGATCGCCAAATAGGCGCTCGACGGCGCCGACTTCACCCTCATCGCCGCGCGGTGTCGATGTGCCGTGTGCATTGACGTAATCAATGTCTTCTAGGGACATGCCTAGGTTCCGCTTCGCATGGTCCGCCGCCATTTTCATGGCACGATAACCACCTTCCGCGCCTTCAGCAGGTGCGGTGATGTGGTGCGCATCGCCGGTCAGGCCATAGCCTGCGACTTCAGCATAAATTTTCGCGCCACGGGCTTTCGCATGCTCATACTCTTCAAGCACGAGAATCGCAGCGCCCTCGCCCATGACAAATCCATCGCGGCCTTCATCATATGGACGCGAAGCGCGAGCCGGTTCGTCATTATATTTGGTCGACATGGCCTTCGCGGCACAGAAACCAGCGATCGCCAATTCGCAAATCACCGCTTCGGAGCCACCTGCCACCATGACATCAGCATCGCCATATTGAATGAGACGGGCTGAATCACCAATCGCATGCGCGCCAGTTGCACAGGCGGTCACGACGGAATGGTTCGGGCCTTTGAAGCCGTGCTTGATCGAGACCTGGCCAGAAGCCAGATTGATCAAAGCCGACGGAATGAAGAACGGGCTCACTTTGCGCGGCCCATTCTCGTAAAGATTGATCGAAGAATCGTAGATGCTTTGCAGGCCGCCAATACCTGATCCGATCAAAACGCCTGTGCGTTCTTTCTCTTCATCGGTTTCTGGGACCCAGCCTGAATCTTCGATCGCTTCCGCAGACGCACCGATCGCATAGAGGATAAACTCATCTATGCGGCGGCGCTCCTTCGCGCTCGCTACCGCATCCGGATCGAACGCGTGAACGTCTTCCTCTGATCCACCGCCGCGGCCACTTTTATAGGGCACTTGGAAGGCAATTTTGCAGGCTGTATTCTCCGGATCGAACGTATCGATCGGACCTGCTCCAGACTCACCAGCGATGAGCCGCTCCCATGTCGCTTCTCTGTTCGCAGCCAGAGGCGAAATGATTCCAATACCCGTAATGACAACGCGACGCATAGATCAGCCTCTAACCGACGTGAGCGTTGATATGAGACACCGCGTCGCCGACGGTACGAATGTTTTCCTGGACGTCGTCTGGGATCTCAATGTTGAATTCTTCTTCAAACGCCATGACCAGCTCAACCAAGTCGAGTGAATCGGCGCCAAGGTCGTCAATGAAGCTTGCGCTCTCAACAACCTTATCTCCCTCTACATCGAGATTTTCGACAACAATTTTTTTAACACGCTCAAGAACGTCAGACATGGATACCTCTCTGATATTGTCTGATGGATAGGCTTCTACGGGCCATGGTGTTGCCGTTAGCACACACTTTGCGACAACGCCAAGCCCCGCATACTGTGGAATGTGCAATGTCCCAAGGGGAAACCCCTAGATCATCGCCATCCCGCCATTCACATGTAGGGTCTGTCCCGTCACATATGAAGCTTGGTCAGATGCGAGATAAACAGCGGCGGCTGCAATATCTTGTCCCTGACCCAATCGTCCAGCTGGAATCTGGCCCAAAAGCGCTTCTTTTTGCGCTTCTGGCAGGACATCCGTCATTGGCGATTCGATAAAACCGGGGGCAATCGTATTTGCGGTAATGCCTCGGCTCGCGACCTCTTGGGCGAGTGATTTGGTAAACCCAATCATGCCAGCTTTGGACGCACAATAGTTCGATTGTCCCGGGTTGCCTGTCACGCCAACAATCGACGCGATGCCAATAATTCGACCGCCCCGCGCCTTCATCATCGGGCGAACGGCCTTCCGACATAGTCTGAAATAGCTTTCCAAGTTTACGCGGATAATGTCTTGAAAATCCTCGTCTTTCATCTGCATGAGAAGTTTGTCGCGCGTGACACCAGCATTGGCGACAAGGATGTCGAGTTTGCCCGCGGTCTCGATTGCTTGCCCAACCAAGGCATCCGCTTGCTCTGGATCTGATAGATCGCAAGGCAGCACATACGTGCGTTCGCCGAGCTCGCTGGCCAAGGCTTCCAACTTTTCGACGCGTCGGCCAGACAAAGCGACGTCAGCCCCTGCAGCATGCATTGTTCGCGCAATAGATTCGCCGATCCCACCCGTGGCGCCGGTTACCAGCGCGGTTTTTCCTGATAAATCGAACATTCTGCCCTCTCCTGCCTCGTATTTTATCCGTTAATCCGCTCAGCAATGGCGGAAATCTCTTCTGGCGTTCCCATCGTCAGCCCTTCCAATGCGCGCACCGTTCGACGGTTCATCACACTCAGAACTTTTCCGGCACCCGCTTCAATGGTCAGCTCTACACCTTCTGCGGCCATGAATTGAACCGATTCGGTCCAGCGAACCTGCCCTGTCACCTGTTCTACCAATTGTTTGCGGATCGATTCTGGATCGACGCCGGCGGTTGCGGTGACATTTGCCACCAATGGCGCTGCAGGCGCTTGGATGATAATTCCAGCCAGCGCTTCCGCCATAGCATCCGCAGCGGGTTGCATCAGAGAACAATGGAATGGTGCAGACACCGGCAAGAGTACGGCTTTTTTGACCCCGGCCTCTTTTGCACCTGAAATCGCAAGTTCGACGGCGGGTTTGGCGCCAGAAATGACGATTTGACCAGGTGCATTGTCATTCGCAATCTCACACGGACCTTCAGATGCACCATTTGCGCACAAAGCGGCCGCTTGCTCTGGGCTCGCACCGAGGAGGGCTGCCATCGCACCCTCGCCCGCAGGGACCGCATCTTGCATCGCATTGCCGCGAATGCGCAGCACTTTTGCGCAATCCCCCACCGAAATCGCCCCAGCAGAAGCCAATGCCGAATACTCGCCGAGCGAGTGACCCGCGATGAATGCTGCTTTGTCGGCGCCAATACCGTGAGCGCTTTCCAATGCGCGCATCGCAGCAACGCTCACGGCCATAAGCGCAGGCTGGGTGTTTGCAGTGAGTTTGAGATCATCTTCCGATCCCCCCCACATGAGCCCCGACAGATCTTGCCCGAGCGCATCATCTACCTCTTCAAAAACTGCTTTGGCGGCCGGAAACGCTTCTGCCAGGTCTTTGCCCATTCCGATGAACTGACTGCCCTGTCCCGGGAAAATAAACGCAAACTTGGTCATATGCGCTCCTTAACTCTATTTCGCGCCCGCTTAAGACGCTGCGTCGAAGTGCGCAAGTATCGGGTGGAATATCAGGCTTACGGGTTTTACAGTTTCGCCGAAACAAGAGGTGGTTCCATGACGTCGCAACTAGACAAAGCTGAGCAGTTTCGCGCTCTCCACCAATCGGGGTGTTTTGTGATCCCTAATCCTTGGGATGTTGGCTCGGCGAAACTCATGGCAAATATGGGCTTCAAAGCCTTGGCCAGTACAAGTTCAGCATTTGCCCGATCAACCGGGGTCGACGACTATGAACTCTCACGTGAGTTGGTCATCAACCATGTCGGGAAGCTCTGCAAGGCAACCGCCATTCCTGTCTCGGCAGATTTGGAAAGTGGTTTCGGAGACACGCCAGAAGACTGCGCTAAGACCATTCTGCTTGGTGCCGAAGCTGGCCTCGTTGGTGGTTCAATCGAGGATTATGCCGGCACGCCTGGACAGCTTTACGACATAGAATTGGCCAAAGATCGTATCGCTGCGGCGGTCGAAGCAGCCCGTAGTCTGTCTTTCCCATTTACGCTCACAGCCCGTGCCGAAAATCACTTCACCGGGGACGGCGACCTCGCCGACAGCATCAAACGTCTGCAAGTCTACCAGGAGGCTGGTGCTGATGTGCTCTACGCGCCAGGCCTGCGTTCCAAGGCCGATATTGCCAGCGTGATTGCTTCGGTCGACCGCCCAATCAATGTCCTGCGCGGGCCAAAAGAGGGACTCGTGCCGATCGCTGAACTGGCCGAAATGGGCGTTCGGCGCATTAGCCTCGGTGGCTCGCTTGGAATCGTCGCAATGGACGCAGTGTACAAAGCTTGCTGCGAACTGCTCGGGCCGGGCACGTTTGACTATACAAAGAACGCGACCCCAGCAGCTGAAATCGTGGCCCTGATGGTGAGTGATTAAACCTGCGGAAATGCCCGTATTTCCTGCAAGAATGGGCTTGATTTTCACCGCTCGCTGCGCTTTACAGCGCGCTTCGCAAGGTTTGCGGTCCTCAAACTCGGAATGAGCCGAATGCGAGGGGCCATCGTGGAAGGGTTTTCCCGCTCATCCGCGCCGCAAGCTAAACTTTAGGGAAAGACAATATGGCATTATATGAGCACGTCCTCATTGCGAGGCCGGACATCTCACCTGCACAGGTTGAGGGTCTGATGGAAGAGCTCTCAACCTTCCTCGACAAAAAAGGCGCGAAAGTCGCGAAATCCGAATATTGGGGTCTTCGCAACCTTTCATACCCGATCAATAAGCAGCGTAAGGGACACTATTCCCTGTTTAACATTGACGGCCCAGCCGATGCGATCCACGAGCTGGAACGCGCGCACCGCCTGTCTGATGACATCATGCGCTACATGACCATCAAAGTAGAAGAGCTCGACGAGAACCCTTCTCCGATGATGAGCCGCAAAAACCGTCGTGACGACTAGAAGAAGGATTGAAAATTATGGCTTCTAGAAACACTTCTGGCATGAACATCACCAACATTCCGGCGCGCCGGTCTTTTGGTCGTCGTCGTAAGGTCGATCCGTTTTCCGGCGATAAAGCGCCGAAAATCGACTATAAAGACGTCAAACTGCTGCAGCGTTACATTTCTGAGAAAGGCAAAATCGTGCCGTCTCGGATTACCGCTGTGAACTTCAAAAACCAGCGCAAACTTGCCAAGGCGATCAAACGTGCCCGCATGCTCGCGCTTCTGCCATTCACTGTGAAATAAGGGAGACCCTAACGATGCAAGTTATTCTCCTCGAACGCGTTGAAAATCTTGGCGGACTCGGTGACGAAGTTAGCGTAAAGAACGGCTTTGCCCGCAACTTCCTGTTGCCAAAAGGCAAAGCGCTGATCGCCAACAATCAAAACCGTGCTCGCTTCGAAGCAGAACGCGAAGCGCTCGAAAAGCGCAACGCCGAAGCACGTGATGCCGCGACCTCTGCGGGGTCCAGCCTGGATGGTCAGACTTTCGTTCTGATCCGTCAGTCTGGCGCTACGGGTCAGCTATACGGTTCTGTGTCAGCGCGCGACATTGTCGAAGCCGCTGGCAATGCTGGGCACACAATCAAACGTGAGCAGGTTCGCTTGAACGCACCGATCAAGACGCTCGGTCTGCACGAAGTTGGCATTCGCCTACACGCAGAGGTGCGCGTCGACATCACCATCAATGTTGCCCGCTCAGAAGATGAAGCTGAGCGTCAAGCCGCTGGTGAGAACATCATCGAGACGATGCAAGCCGAACAGCAAGCTGCTGCCGACGAGCAAGCCTCTGAAATGGCTGAAGCAGCAGCAGAGCTGGACACCGCACCTGAAGGCGACGAATAAGTCTCGTCCTCAAATAACAATTGAGAAAGCCGCCCAAATATCTGGGCGGCTTTTTTAATGCGTCAGCCGTAAGGCATTCACCTGTGCGGCAATCGATTGGAACGTTGCCGTCAGGTCCAATCCTTCAACGTGATAGTAATAGGCCGAGGACGTCGCACATTCTTCGAGAATAAGATCCGGAAGCGATCCGGCATTGATTTGAAATCCGATCGTAAACACTTGAATGTTCTCAGCCTTAGCGGCTTCGCAAGCCCGCTTGAAACGACCGACCGCGCTATTATTCGCTGAGCTGGTGCTCGCATTGCCGCGCGATCGTGTGGTTTGCATATTTTGGCGGTTACCCTGATTGCTTTTCGCGCTTACATGCGGCGCATAATTGGTCGGGCGATTAGAATGTACGTTTCCGATGGAGACGTCTTCTGGACGGTTTTGCGCCGTAATAGCGCCGTCCGTCATGACAATCATGACCTTTTTCGATTCGTCTGCGTTAAAGTCGAGCGGACGATCTGAGAAGTCGCCACCAAGTTCTCCCCGAAAGCTCGGGCTTAACGTCTTCAGTCCCCAAAGCGCGCCGATATCCATACCGGTCCCGTCTGATAGAACCATGCCGTTCAAATGCAATTTGATATCTTCCGCGTCATTTGAATTTAAGAATACGGCACTCGCTTCTTCGGGACACCAGGGGTGGTTGTTCCACCAGCGCCAAAAATCGGGCACTTGCCCTCGGCTGTTCCGGGGCAGCATATTTGTCCCATAATCCGTTTGCACCGCTTCAACACAATAATTGCCATCGGAAAATCGAAAGTCGGACGTCTCGACCGCTGTACCGATATCGTACGTGGCTTCATTGGGATCCAGAATGGTGCCGAATGCTGTCAGCTCGACAGCGAATTCTTCGAAAAGGTCTTCTCCAATGTTCACAGTTCCACCAAATGGAACCACGTTGATGGACGTCGAATCTTTCGTCGTATCGTTGAGCATGATGTCAACAAATTCAGTCGAGGCTGTTTTCAAACTGGTGAGACGATTGCCGCGCATGGATGAGGAGATGTCGAGCACCATGGCGATCTCAATATTGGGGATCGATTGAATGGCGGTTGATGACACGCGGATGTCGGCACTGTCGGTTCCAAAAATATGCATTATCGCTGTATCGACATTGAGCGTCGCCGTCGCGGTCACAGATTTCGAATTTATCGCTACGACGGAACTCACTTGCAGATTTAAATCGCTTTGAGCGTAGCCGAGCTCGACGATCTGCGTATGCATCCAAGTCTGAACCAACTCACTTGGATCTTCGGTTGAGTTTAAGTTCGTCGCCGCCAAAACGGATTGGTCCAAAAGCATGGTAATTTTGGATTTAGCGGTGTGAATTCTGTTTAAGTCGATGGCAGAGCCCACAACAGCAATGATCGGGATAATCGCCAAAGCGAGTATCATCGCGACATTGCCGCGCTCAGCTCCCAAAAGCCGTCGGATGCGTGAGACATATCTTTCCACGCAAACCGCTTTACTGAAGAAACCCTAATTTCTACTTTAGATTGATTTCGAATTCGACGGTATGCTGACGTCTCTTCCAGTTAACCGGCGAGACTCCATTGTCGACTTATCGTCTCAACCTGAATGCGCTTCGTAGCGATATGTCATCATCCGCGTTAAGAGCTCACTCTCATAATTTCCAGGCACAGTTTTTTGCCCGATCAACCAGGCATATACTTCCCAGTCTGGCGTCGACAAAAGGCGCTCAAACTCTGAAAGTTCAGCATCATCCATCTGCGCAATATGTGCGTCTGCGAAAGACCCCATCAATAGGTCCATCTCACGAAATCCCCGTCTCCAGGCGCGAAATTTTAGCTTTCGTCGACGTTCATCCAAAACATATTCGCTCATGACACCTACTCCTGATGCCGTTTATTTAGTTCGGCGAAGAAGAATTGCACAGAGACGTGGTGCCGCGGTGCGGCTTCCTAGCTTGAAAGCGAGACGAACTTGCGCGCATAAATAGACATGCGCGATGAACGCCTCTTTCCTTTGTTTCAGCCCTTAGACGCTTTGCCTGGCATTGGTCCGAAGTTGAAACCCACGCTTGAACGTTTGGTCGCCGGCGACACGGTCTGGGATCTGTTACTGCATATGCCTGAAAGATGGCTCGACCGGCGCCCGCGGGATAATTTTGATGAATTGATCGCCGAAGAAGTCGCCACGGTGCGAGGCGAGGTTCATGCCGTCAAAGCTCCATACAATGAACGCGCGCCCACCCGGATCTTACTGTTTGATGGATCCGGCTTCCTGACACTAACTTACTTTCGCGCCGATAGCCGGTGGCTTCAGAGCCAATTCCCCGTCGGGAAAGAACGGATCGTTTCGGGAAAAGTCACGGAATGGCAAGGCGAACGGCAGATGAGTCATCCCGACTTCGTCATGGACCCCGCAAAAGGTGAGTTCCCACCCCCTGTCGAACCCATATACAGCCTCACCGCTGGCCTCACCAATAAACGTGTACATGCAACCGCCAAAGCGGCACTAGACCTTATTCCAGATGATCTGCCCGAATGGATCGATGAGAATCTCATCGCCCAGCGCGGATGGCCTGGGTTTAACGCTGCGATGCGCGGGGTCCATGCGCCTGAACACTGGGATGAGACCGCCATCGAACGCGCCCGAATGCGACTCGCCTATGACGAAGCGCTTGCGCGGGAGCTTACGTTCTCGCGGGCGCGAACAGCCAGACGTGCCAGCGAGGCGAATATCGTTCTTGCACAAAGCGAAGCGCTCAACCGTTTGGTCAAAACCCTTCCTTACAAACCGACACAAGCGCAAATCCGGGCGACCAAAGAAGTGATGGCGGATCTTGGACAAGCCTTCCCGATGCGCCGAATGCTCCAGGGCGATGTCGGTGCCGGTAAAACGCTTGTCGGTGCATTCTCCGCCGTCCAGGCAGCAGAGGGTGGATTTCAAACCGCATTTATGGCGCCAACTGAAGTGCTCGCCAGGCAGCAATTCGACACTTTGGATCAATTGCTTTCTCCCCTCGGTTACACAGTGGCCGTGCTGACAGGACGTGACAAAGGCAAAGCGCGCGAGGCTACGCTTATGGGGCTGGCGGATGGCTCGATTCAAATTGTCGCCGGAACACACGCCCTCTTCCAAGAAGGCGTCAGCTTTGCGCGCCTCGCTATGGTCATTGTTGACGAACAGCACCGATTTGGTGTGGCCGATAGAATGAAGCTTATGAGCAAGGGCAAGTCCCCGCATATGCTCGTTATGTCGGCAACGCCGATCCCGCGCACACTTGCGCAAACCGTGCACGGTGATCTCGAAGTTTCTATCCTGGATGAGAAACCCGCGGGTCGGCAACCGGTAGAGACCCGCGCCATCCAAGACACCCGGTTAGAGGATGTCATTACGGCGATTGGGCGGGCCTTAGACCGCGGTGAACGCGCCTTTTGGGTGTGTCCGCGCGTTGATGCGGATGATGATGATAGCTCGGCTGTCGCGCGGGCCGCCATGCTGAGAGATGCCTTGCGCACGGATGTCGGCCTGGTCCATGGCCGGATGAAAGGCGAAGACAAAGACGCGGCATTGGATGCGTTCCGGACCGGTCAAACGAAAATTCTCGTGGCGACGACGGTGATCGAAGTCGGTGTTGATGTCCCCGAAGCCACGATCATGGTCATTGAACGCGCCGAGGGGTTTGGCTTGGCTCAACTCCACCAATTGAGAGGTCGCGTTGGCCGTGGCAGCGCTGCTAGCTACTGTCTGCTTCTCTACCGCGCACCGTTGACGGAAATGGCGAGAGAGCGCCTCGATACTTTGCGCCAGACCGAAGATGGGTTCGAGATCGCCGAAGCAGATTTTAAACTGCGTGGCCCTGGTGACCTTTTGGGGAAGGCACAATCGGGATTGATCAATTATCGGCTGATCATATTGCCGGAGCACGACGAGCTGATTGATATAGCGCGCAAAGACGCGGAAATGGCGGAACAACAAGCTGACAAGATCGACCCCGCGCGGGCGGAAGGGCTAGGCTTGCTTAGTCAGCTTCTCAGTCCCGACCTCCGCTTCAACGACTGACTCCGTTTCGGACCCTGGATCAAAATCCGGCACCACCAACCCGGCTGTGAGGATCATTTTCGCCCCTTCTTCCACTGTCATGTCCAGAGGGATCGCTTCGGTCTCTTCAACATAGATCAGAAAACCGGATGTTGGATTTGGCGTTGTTGGCACAAACACGCCAATCTTGGTCGACCCGAGCTTGGCGCCGATCTCGCCTTTGGCGTGCGATGAGACAAAGCCGATGCACCATGAGTTCTTTTTTGGATACTCAACCATGACACAGCGGTCAAAACTCGCTTGCTGATTATTCGCTAAAACCTCGGTCAATTGTCGCAGCGCGGCATACACGTTCTTGACGATGGGAATCCGGCTCAAAATGCGATCGGTCGCGGTGAGCAGCGAGCGTCCGACCAGGTTGGCCGTCACCGCGCCTAAAACCGTTAGGGCGACGACCAAAACCAGCACCCCAAACCCTGGGATCGCATAATTTGTGTAAGTCTCTGGCTGCAAAAGCGGCGGCAATAATGGTTTTACGCGGTTGTCGATAAAGGTGATCAGAAACTGCAAAATGAAAAAGGTCGCCGCGAGAGGCGCCGCGATCACCATGCCGGCAAAGAATCGGCCCCGCAGCCATGCAAACAGCCCAACCGGTTCCGGTTCGCCCATTTTGGGGATCATTTCTTCAGGGGTCTTTCCCTTTGACATCTTTTGGTCCTCAGCCACGCCTGCCGCACCGTTATAGCTTGGCGATACCTAGTTTGACGTTAATTGTGGCGAAGATGGGAAACAATTCTGATTTTGAAACCGCATTGCACACTCTTTTCGCAAGAGTTTTCGGTGAGTCTCAACCTTTAGACACGATCAAGCGCCTTTCCGGGGGCGCCAGTCAAGAAACATGGGCCCTGTCAGGCGGTGACCATGCGGTGATTCTGCGCCGTGCTCCGGGGGGCGCAAGTATGGCGCGATCTTCCGCAGCGATTGGTTTATCGGCGGAAGCGAAACTTATACAAGCCGCAGATAAAGCCGGTGTTCCGGTACCAGGTGTGCTGCATGTGCTCGAGGAGGTGGATGGTCTCGGTGACGGGTTTTTGATGAGCCGTGTGCTCGGAGAAACCATTGCCCGTCCCATCTTGCGCGATGAAGCTTTTTCTAAGGCGCGCACGCAAATGTCGGCACAATGTGGAGAGGCGCTCGCGGCGATCCACTCCATTCCGATAGACAGCCTTCCACCCGAGGTTCAAGTCAGCGATGGCCTGGCGCAGATCGCTCAATATGAGGAAATATATCGAGGGTTTGATGCGCCGCGGCCGGTTTTCGAGCTCACGCTACAATGGCTGAAAGCGAATGCCCCAGCGCCGCTGGACACTGTGCTCGTGCATGGCGATTTTCGTCTCGGAAATTTGATGGTGGACGAAACAGGACTTGTCGCTGTTCTCGACTGGGAACTCGCCCATCTCGGTGATCCTCGTGAGGATATTGCCTGGATCTGCGTCAATTCCTGGCGTTTTGGACAAAGTCAAAACCGAGTGGGCGGTTTCGGTGCGTTGGAAGATTTGTTGAACGTTTACAATCAAAGAAGCGGGCTATCCATCACACCCCATGACGTCGACTGGTGGGAAATGCTCGGCACATTGAAATGGGGCGTCATGTGCATGATCATGTACGAAGCCTTCCGTTCAGGCGCGGATGCCAGCGTGGAGCGCGCAGCCATTGGACGGCGTGTGTCAGAGACCGAAATTGACCTTATCAACCTATTGGAGGCCGCACATGCATGACCAACCAAGTGTCGCCGAACTGGTCCAAGCGGTGAAGAATTTTATCGACGAGACGGCGGGCCCAAACTTATCCGGCCATGCGGCCTTTCATGCGCGCGTGGCCAGCAATGCCTTGTCGACGGTTTTGCGAGATCTGGAACAGCGCCCGACCGCAGAAGCGGCGGAACGCGCCCGTCTTCTCGATCTTCTCAATGCGCCCGCCGACACGTCGACAGAGGCATTGAATACGATGCTGAGTGAACAGATTCAGACCGGCCAAATGACCCCTGAAACCGAAGGGCTTCTCGCTCACATGAAAGCCACCACGATGGCTCAGGTCGAGATCGATCAACCACGCTACTCTGGATTAAAGACAGCAAAGTCTTAGGCGGAACAACTGCCGCCGCCGAGCACGCAAAAGCTTGCGCAATAGGAATGATTGAGCGGCACGCTTTTGCGGGCCTCTTGCAGTGTTTCACCAAGTTCAAACTGTTTGTCATATGGCAATAAGGTACAAGCCACGACCGCCGGCGATTTCGCGCCCTTTCGTTTGACCACCATGCGCTGCGACGCACACATAAGCTCATTCGGGTCCTTATCCAAAATGCCCCAACAGGCAGTGGTAATTTCTGGTGGGTCTCCATCTGGGCGCATCTCTGGGAAAAGGACGAGTTCCGTCGTGTTGTCGGGATCGATCTTTAGATGTTCTGTAGCGATCAGCGCGGCATAGCCTTTGCGCGCAATCTCTTCCTCTTCGCCCCAAATGGTGCGACCCGCGAGTGCGAGACTGAAGTCATTTTCTGACAACCAGCGCAGGCCTTTCATCGCGAGTTCAAAGGACCCCGCCCCGCGCTCTTTATCATGCAATTCTGGAGAGAAATGATCGAGGCTGACACGCATGGTTAGCCGATCGCCATATGTCTCGCGCAGCGCCATCAAGCCGCCTTTGACTCTTGGCCGCATCATCGGTTGCATCGCATTGGTGAGCATGAGCACCGCGTGCCCGCGCTCTAATACAAGACGCAATATGTCGATCATCTCAGGCGCCATAAAGGGCTCGCCACCCGTGAATCCAATTTCGATTTCAGTCTCGCCGGCCGCGTCCAACTCATCGAGATAAGGCGCCACGTCCGCAACCGTTAAGTAGACAAGACGGTCATTCGTCGGCGAGCTTTCGATATAGCAATTGACGCATTCAATATTGCACAGCGTTCCGGTGTTGAACCAAAGGGTCTTGGTGCGGTTATACGCCACCCGCGCGCGCACATCGCCATTGGCGGTGACTTTTGGATCCTGAAACTTTTCGACGAGGGCTGAATCAGACATGCGGACTGTTTATTGGGGTTTCTGAGAAAGCGAAGTCACAATGACGTTAGCAGCGAAATTGGACTAGCTGACCTGACTGGGGTCTGGGCCCGTTTCGAGAAAATCGATCACGGCGTCCCAATGGGCTAATGCGTCCGCGTCGCCCATCGCGGCCACTTCTGCCGCACGCAGCGTGGCGATGACGCTGGCATCTTCGCCATATTGGCGCAAAAGAGTCATCGCCGCATCCCGCGCATTCATTTCGGCACTCATCGCCAATGCTCCGTTATCCAAGCCGTCGGCTTGACGTGCTTATAGATTTTCTTGTGCCATGGCGCCCGCCATTTTCCGTCCCGCGCTTCATCTGGGTCCGGGCGACCGGTAAAGGCGACGATCTTGGTCTCTGCTGGCAGTTTCGGGGTGACGAACCAGTTCATGGGGAATTTCGGCATCAGTGAGTGTTTGAAGCTCACACACCAATCCTCAGGCCAGTAAATTTTATCTGGGATCATTGCCGAGACATATTGCTGACTGGCTCGAAACTCGTCGTGGATGGGCGCGCTGTCGCGCATGTATTTCTCGAAGATCTCAGTATGCTCACCAATCGTCCATTTATACACGGATGTGTTGCCGATCCCCATGCCTTTTTGCGTCCAATTTTCGGCGATGCACATTTTCCCTGGATGGTAATCCCAGAACGGATCCATATTACCGGTCACGATGAGATCGACATCGAGGAATAGAACCTCGCCTTCCAGCCCGCCGAGACCCGCTTGCCAGAGCGATATTTTACGCCATGGCCACCAGCGGTATTTTTCTGGCAGATCGATTGGAGGCAGAGGTTGGTATTCGACCTCTGGCAACAAGCCTTCTTTATCATCGGTGAAGCAGACAAATCTCAAATCACCTGTGACATTGCGCCGAACCATATTGTACAGTCTATTGGCAAAATGGGCGGGATATCGCTCACCCCATTTCATACAAATCACAGTCTTCGTCATGCCCTTTGACTAAAGGGTTTCTGCGCCTCGCGCTACCGCCAAGAAATCACAGATTGCAGCTCTATTCGATTTTTTTGAAATCCGATCGGGAAAGTGTGTCGTAACAAGATCATACAGCTTTTACGCGTGGAGATTAGACCATTCCTGTTCCGTCATCAGCGCCTGCGATTATGTGGTTTCGCCGCGATTTGAGACTAGATGACAACCCCGCGCTTGCCGCTGCGCAAGAAGCGTCCAATGGTAATGTGGTTTGCCTTTATATTCTAGAAGATCTCCCGAATGGTCGGCCCCTCGGCGGCGCCTCTAAATGGTGGCTAGATAAGTCGCTACAGTCGCTCAGAGAGAGCATTGAAAGCCTCGGCGGATCGCTCATTCTAAGGCGAGGTGAAGCCCAACACGTCATCGATCAGGCGATTGATGAAACCGGGGCGACAGCCGTATTCTGGAACCGTCGTTACGAACAACCTGGGCGCAATGTTGATGCCGCGCTAAAAACGCATCTGAAAGACCGCAACATCCAAGTCGAAAGTTTCAATGGAACGGTCCTGACGGAACCTTGGACACAGACCACCGGCTCTGGCGGCTACTACAAAGTCTATTCGCCCTATTGGCGCGCGGTCCAGGCCAACTATTCGACAACCATTGCGGCGACAACGCCTACCCAACTCGCTGCATCTGAGCTCGCGAGCGATGATCTAGAAGATTGGGAATTGCATCCCTCGTCGCCGGACTGGTCGGTTGGCTTTGATGGCCCATGGCAGCCCGGCGAAGCTGGAGCGAAGATGCGCTTGGCTAATTTCTTAGACGGTCCTGTCTCACACTATAAAGACGATCGAAATCGGCCCGATATTGAAACGGGCACATCCGGGCTCTCACCGCACCTGGCCTTTGGCGAAATCTCACCGGCTCAAATTTGGCGGGCGACGAAGGATCGCATGCAGGCCGGCCGCGTAGACGAAAAAGGTGCCCATCATTTCCTATCTGAAGTGGTCTGGCGCGACTTCGCTTATGTTTTGTTATTCCATAATCCAGAACTGGCGACAGAAAATTTCAAGCCCAGTTTCGATCTTATGCCATGGCGAGAGGACGCCGATCACCTTCGAGCTTGGCAACGCGGGCAAACGGGTTACCCGATTGTAGACGCTGGTATGCGCCAGCTCTGGCATACCGGCTGGATGCATAATCGCGTCCGGATGATTGTCGCGAGCTTCCTCACCAAACATCTGCTCATCCATTGGACCTATGGCGAAGACTGGTTCTGGGACACGTTGGTGGATGCCGACCCCGCATCGAACAGTGCCAGTTGGCAATGGACCGCGGGATCGGGCGCCGATGCGGCCCCCTATTTCCGGGTTTTCAATCCCATCACTCAAGGCGAGAAATTCGATGAGACAGGGGAGTATGTGCGCAAATGGTGCCCCGAGCTCGCGCGCCTACCACGCAAATATCTCTACCAACCTTGGGAAGCCGGCCCGTTAATCCTGCATGAAGCGGGGGTGAAGCTTGGCGAGACATATCCCAAACCCATTGTTGACCACAAAGCCGGCCGCGAACGGGCATTGGCCGCTTATGAAACCCTCAAACAAAGACGAGACGCAGCATGAAACGCATCGCAATTATCGGATCTGGCATCTCCGGTCTCGGCGCCGCTTACGCCTTGAAAGACAGTGCTGATATCACCGTTTATGAAGCCAATGATCGCGCCGGTGGGCATGCCCACACGATGGATGTCGATTATGACGGTACGCTGATCAGCGTTGATGTCGGTTTCATTGTTTATAATGCGCTCAACTATCCGAATTTGATCGGGTTTTTCGACGCCCTGGGTGTCGCCACAGAAGCCAGTGACATGAGCTTCGCGGTCTCCAATCCGGATGGCTATGAATGGGCGTCCACATTGAACGGTATCTTCGCCCAACGCCGCAACCTATTCCGCCCCAAGTTTCATCGTTTCTGGCGGACCATTTTGAAATTTAACGACCTCGCACGCGCGGAATTGGAAGCCGGTAAGATTGACGACATCTCGCTTGGGTCCTGGCTGAGCAAGCATGGGTTCAAACAGGACTTCCTCGACAATTATATCCTGCCCATGGGCGGCGCGATCTGGTCGACTCCGGAAGCTGAAATGTTGGATTATCCAGCCCGAAGTTTTTTCCAGTTCTTTGAGAACCATCGTTTGATGCATAAGGAGCGCCCAAAATGGCGCACAGTATCTGGCGGCTCACGCACATATGTCAAAGCGGTCTCGGAACTGCTGGGCGATCGTCTCAAACTCTCACATCCGGTCACCAAAGTCGGACCATTTGGCGACAAGGTCCGGGTCGAACTCGAAAATGGCAACACCGAAGTGTTCGATGATGTCATCCTGGCCACGCATTCCGACACCACGCTGAACCTATTGGACGATCAATACGAAGATCAGCGCTTCTTACTCAGCTCAGCGCGGTATCGCCCGAATACGATTTATCTCCACCGCGACCCCAGCCTCATGCCGAAACGCAAAGCGGCCTGGGCGAGTTGGAATGTGATGAAGCAAGGTCGGCCAGAAATGTGCCTCACCTATTGGATGAACCGGCTGCAAAACTTGCCGAAAGAGAAGCCGCTCTTTGTCACGCTTAATCCTGAGACGCCGCCGCGTCCGGACCTGACATTTGCTACGATGGAAAAAGCCCATCCGCAGTTTGATGCACCGGCTGAGGCGGCCGTGCGGACGCTCAAACGCGAACTGGGCAAGGACCATATTTGGCTCGCTGGCGCCTGGATGGGCAGCGGCTTCCATGAGGATGGGCTGAAGGCTGGTCTCTCCTGCGCTCTCTCGCTCGGCGGCCGGGTCCCATGGACCGCCGAATACGTCGATATTGTGTCCCCTCTGACGACGACACCAGAAAGCGAAAAAGTCACGCTCGGAGCCGTATCATCGTGATCAAGTCCCCCGCCCTACGTTTGTTTAAAGGACACACCGTGCATCAACGCTCGGTGCCGTTCACACATCGGTTTAAATATGGCCTGGGATTGATTGATATCGATATTGATCGCTTGGATGAAGCCAGAACGGTATCCAGTCTTTTCAGCATTGATCGGAGCAACCTCTTCTCCTTCAATCGCCGCGATCATGGTGCCCGCGAGAATACGCCGCTCAGACCCTGGGCCGAAGCAGAGTTTCGCAAAGCCGATATCCACGTGGATGGTGAGATCCGCTTGGTGACGTTTCCGCGCCACGCCTTTTACAAATTTGCGCCCATCTCCCTTTGGCTGGGCCACGATAAAGATGGCGCTCTGAAAGGCATTCTCTACGAGGTCAATAATACGTTCGGCGAAACGCATGTCTATGCAGCTGCAACGCCAGACGTGTCACGCAATGCGCACGCGACGGACAAGGTGTTTCACGTCTCTCCATTCTTTGACGTATCCGGCGCCTATCAATTCACTTTGAAGCAGAATGATGAAATTCTGCACCTCATCGTCGCAACCATGAAAGATCAAACGCAGACCCATGTCGCAACGATTAGCGCTAAGGCGCAACCGGCGACATCTGCTAACTTGCTTTCACTCGCTCTGCGCAAACCCTTCTCTAGTTTAGGCGTCACCGCGGCCATCCATTGGCAAGCGCTGAAGCTTTGGCTGAAGGGCGCGAAATATCATTCAAAACCAAAGCAGTCATCTGTGCGTACAACGATTGCAACACCAAGACGTGCTGCCCCTAAAACAGTACCAGGCCGGGAGACCATCGCATGAGCTTCACCACTTTAGATCGCGACATTGAAGATCATTCCAATCACGTCCTCGCCTCTCCCGATACGTTGCGCCAGCTGACCGGTGTGCCGGCCGGGTTTCGCTTAGCGGGAATGATGTTGTTGCGGGCCAAGCGAGGCTCGATCCGGTTTGATCTGCCTGATGGACGCCGCGTTCTGTTTGATCACGGCGAAAAAGGCCCGCATGCAGTGGTCGAAGTCCATAAGTTTGATTTCGCCCGGCGTGCGGTAGCCGGAGGCGATGTTGGCTTCGCTGAAAGTTACATGGATCAAGAATGGTCAACGCCGGACCTGACCTCCGTTTTGGAGTTCTTTTCAGAGAATTTCGAAGCGGCGGGACAGCTCGCTGTCGGCGGGTTCATGGTTCGCATGGGGAACATGGTTCGGCACATTTTTAACCGAAACTCCAAGTCTGGCTCCAAGCGAAATATTGAAGCGCATTACGATCTTGGAAATGATTTTTACGAGCTCTGGCTCGATGAGACGATGACTTATTCTTCGGCGCTTTATAATGGCGAAGCGCTAAGTCTCGAAGCCGCCCAAAACGCCAAATATGCGCGCATCGCGGATGAGTTGGAGCTGGCGCCTGGCAAGTCTGTACTAGAGATTGGATGCGGCTGGGGCGGGTTTGCAGAATTTGCTGCCAAAGAGCGCAAATCGAATGTGACCTGTCTCACCATTTCCCCCTCTCAACGCGACTGGGCGCTGGAACGCGTTCAACGCGAAGGGCTCGGCGAGAAGGTCGACATCAAGCTCCAAGACTATCGCGATCATTCCGGAAAATATGATGGCGTGGCGTCCATCGAAATGTTTGAGGCCGTCGGTGAAAGCTATTGGCCGAGCTATTTCGCCAAAGTTTCAGACAGTTTGAAACCTGGTGCGAAAGCGGCGCTACAAATCATCACCATCCAAGACGCACTCTTTCCGCGTTATCGGAAACGGGCGGACTTCATCCAACGCTACATTTTTCCAGGCGGCATGTTGCCGAGCGAATTGGCCCTGCGCGAGCAAGTGATGACCTCTGGATTACGCATTGAAAATACGCACTATTTTGGACGCGATTATGCGAAAACTCTACGTATCTGGAGCAAGTCCTTTGAAGAGAAATGGGGACAAATCCAAGCGCTCGGCTTTGATGAACGGTTCCGCCGGATGTGGCGCTTCTACTTAAGCTATTGCGAAGCAGGGTTCGATAATGGCCGCATCAATGTTGGGCACTTCACCTTAGCCCGTCCTTGATCCCTTCCAATTCGAAAGCCGAGTAAAGGCTCTCTTTAGAAATCGCCGCTACAAACTCCGCATTCATGGAGTGTGTAGAGTATGTTGAATTGGTTGAAAACGCTGCTGCGCGTCGAGCCGGCCCCGCAGAAAACGATGGAACTACAAGCCAAATTGCTGCCAATAAATGGTGCGCATATGTTTGGCGAAGCTGAGTTCGAGACTTATGATAATGATGGCTGGGAACTGGAAGCCGAAGTCGATTTTCGCAATGGTCAGCGGCCAAGCCCGCTCATCATGTATCTTAAGGGAAAACCCGTCCTAAACCTGGCCCCCGATCATGATGAATCAGAAGGCAAACTGTCTTCCCGCCGCGGTGATATTCTCGGAGTCATACCGGCTGAAGGTATGCCGATCGAGATCAAACAGGCCGGTGAGACCGTCTTGTCTGGCACTTTCGAACGGCATCCACGGTTCCAATAAATCGCGCTAGTAGAGCTCGTTCAGGACGTATTCGATATCCTGTCCACGGACCTCAAAGGCGAGCTTTACCCATCGCGATTGGGCATCATACCAAAGATCTACAGTCAGGTCGGACTTGAGGCGATAATGCGTCGCGTTAACCGGCTCGCCTGCGACCATGACCACGTCATCGCCAATCGTCTCGACATCGATTTCGAGAACCTCACCCGTTTCGGTTGACAGCATCCGGTCCTGATAGACTTGCATCCTGTTCCAATGGCTCGAAGGAATTGTGGTGAGGGGGAGAATGCCATCGAACTTCGTGCTCTCCACGGCAAGTTCACCATTTTCCTGCACCGCGGATACGCGTCCTTTGCGACCATCACTATTGGATGTTCCGTTCAGACCAACCAATTGACCATTGACCCACTTCTCGACGCTATCGAGGCGATAGCGGAACGCCGTTATGGGACCGATCTTTACTCGTAAATCGACATCTGTGGTCACGGTGAGCTCACCGCTTTCATCGCGATCAAATGTGAGCATGTGCCGGCCAAACGGTTTGCCTTTGCGCAAAACTGTAAAATCGATCACCGCACCATTTGTTGCCACCCAAGGTGTAGGCATAGAGACTTGGTCTGCTGTTTCATCTGCATGCGCTGAGAATGCGATAAAGGCCCCCAAAATGCCCGCAATCGCTGTTCGAAACATTAACTAAATCTCCAGAATGGCAGCGCGTCTTGCGCCACATAACATATGCACATCTCATTTCCGTGCGCCGCCGGGCGGTGACGGACGCCGGGACGACCGAGGACCAGATCTCCGCGCTTATAGACGCCGTGTCCATCCTCAAACTCACCTTCAAGGACGACGGTCGCTTCTAAAACAGAATGACTATGCTCAGGCGCGGCTTGGCCAGGGTCCAGGCGCATTAAGCGTCCCTTTCCACGACCTCGTTTGGCATAATGCACGCCAGACAAGCCTTTTTTCCAAGGTACGGTCTCAAAATCGCCGAGCGCGAGCTCCAGCGCTTCAGGCAGGCTTTCATGTTCCAAAGCCTTGGCTTCATTGGCCCAAAGCCCGATCGCATCGCGGGTTGCACTCCAGATATCAGCGGTCTCATGGCCCCGATCTGACAAAAGAATATGCAGCTCAGCCGCCAGCGCCATATCCGGTTGTAGGGCTCCGGTGGCGTGGTCGAGCATAAAGGCGTGATAAGCGTCAGAATTCATTCAGCAAAACTCACAAAACTGTTCTATTGGGTTTTACGTAGGGAATCCCCAACTGGATCACCGAACCACAGTTGAATTCCAGCAGCGCTCCGCATAGCGTGGCGACGAACACAAAAGGCAGACCATGACTGTAATCACATCCGTTCTCGATCTCATCGGTAATACCCCTTTATTACGGCTCAACCGGCTGTCAGAGGAGACCGGCTGCGAGATCCTAGGCAAGTGCGAATTCCTCAATCCAGGACAATCCGTGAAAGACCGTCCCGCGCTGGGCATGGTCCGAGATGCGGAAGCCTCTGGGCGGCTTAAACCTGGCGGCACGATTGTCGAAGGCACCGCGGGAAATACCGGAATCGGCCTGGCCATGGTCGGGGCAGCGCTCGGCTATAAAGTCGTAATCGTCATGCCGCGCACGCAATCAAAAGAGAAAAAGGATGCCGTCCGCAATCTCGGAGCCAAATTGGTTGAGGTCGACGCCGTCCCCTACTCCAACCCCAATCACTATGCGCGTTATTCTGGGCGCCTGGCCGAAGAGCTGAACGAGAGCGAACCGAATGGTGCGATCTGGGCCAACCAATTCGACAACCAGGCCAATCGCCGTGCGCATTACGAGACGATGGGTCCAGAAATCTGGGACCAGACCAATGGCAAGGTGGATGGCTTTATCTGCGCCGTAGGATCTGGAGGAACGCTCGCCGGAACAGCCATGTCGCTGCGCGAGAAATCAGATGGCCGGGTAAAAATTGGCATCGCAGATCCAGGCGGCGCAGCTTTGTATGAGTATTACAAGAATGGTGAGCTGAAAGCCGAAGGCACGTCTATGACGGAGGGGATTGGCCAAGGGCGCGTAACCGCCAATCTCGAAGGCTTGGATGTAGACTACGCGTATCGCGTCCACGATCGCGAAGCGTTGGAAATCATCTATGACATGATCCAAAATGAAGGCCTGTGCCTCGGGGGGTCTGCAGGCATCAATATGGCCGGAGCGGTACGCATGGCCAAAGATATGGGACCGGGACACACCATCGTCACCATCTTGTGCGATTATGGCAATCGCTATCAGGACAAACTGTTCAACCCAGACTTCCTGCGGTCTAAGGACTTGCCCGTTCCCGCTTGGCTTGAGGGCTAGAATTTGATCCAGGACCCGCTCATATCAGCACAGGCGTTGAAGGCACTCATCAACGAACCGGATACGCGTGTTTTGGACGCCACCTGGGTCCCGCCTTTTTTGAAAGATCGACCAAACGGCAAGACCTGTTTCGCAGAAGGGCACATTCCTGGAGCGCAATATTTCGACATTGACGACGTGGCTGATCCAGACACGGCGCTTAGCCATATGCTCCCGTCGCCAGATCTGTTTGAGGCGAAACTCAGCGCGCTCGGAATTGGCAATGACTCACATGTCGTCATCTATGACAGCAATGGCTTTTTTGCTTCTGCCCGCGCTTGGTGGATGTTGCGGGCGATGGGCCATTCCAAGGTACAAGTCCTTGATGGCGGGCTGGACGCTTGGCGCGGCGAAGGCGGTGATGTCACAACCGAGATCGTCTCTCAAATTCCCATCGCGACTTTTGACGCAGCCTTCAATCCAGACTTGGTCCGAGATATGTCAGCGATGCAGGCACATATCGCAAAGAATGATAGCAAAATTTTGGACGCCCGCGATCAAGGACGGTTCAATGGCACGTCGCCAGAACCGCGAGCGGGCTTGCCGTCTGGTCACATGCCGGGAAGCTATTGCGTCCCAACCTCCGTCTTGCTCACGCCCGACAAGATGATGAAAACTACGGCGGACTTGCTGCCCGTGTTGGAAGACTTCAAAGACGTGCCTGTGGTGACTTCTTGCGGATCAGGAGTTTCAGCCGCGGTGATCGCGCTCGCGCTCGCGCGGATCGGTAACTGGCAGGCAGCGGTTTATGATGGCTCCTGGAGTGAATGGGCGGCCCATCCTGACAATCCGATCGCGACGGCGCCATGAAAGACGACACCAAACTCATCCATACGCGTTTAGGACGTGGCCCGGTAAACACCGTAAATCCGCCTATTGAGCGCGGCTCGACAGTGCTGTTACCGACTCGCGAGATCCTGTATGGCGATGGCAAAGTCTATGGTCGTATGGGACTGACGGTTCAACGCGAACTCGAAGCCGCCTTATGCACGCTGGAAAACGCCCGGCATTGCCGCCTCACGGCGAATGGTTTGCAATCCATCGCCCTTGCGATTGGCGCCGTGCTTAAGGCAGGTGATCACATTCTCATCTCTGATTGCGCTTACGGACCGAGCCGGCGTTATTGTACCCGCCGCCTCAGCGCGATGGGGATTGCGGCAACCCGGTTTAACCCCACAATAGGCGCTAAGATAGAACCCCTTATCCAGGATAATACCAAAGCCATTTTGATCGAATCGCCGGGCTCGTTGACCATGGACATCATGGACACACCCGCCATTGTGTCGGTAGCAAAGAAACACAAGCTGTTGACACTGTTCGACAATACGTGGGGCGCTGGCCTCCTCCATCGTCCGCTGGATTTGGGGGTCGATATCGTCATGCAGGCGCTGACCAAATACCCTGTCGGGCATGCCGATGCGATGGGGGGCGCCGTCCTCACGAATTTAGACCGATTGGCCAATCAGATTGCTATGTGCAGTGAAGACTGGGGCATCTCACTCGGGCCGGATGATGCTTATACCTGCTTGCGGGGCTTAAGAAGTCTACACACGCGCATGAAACAACATGAAAGCAGCGGGCTCGCCGTCGCAAAGTGGCTGGCGACACGACCGGAAGTCGACACCGTGCTTCACCCAGCGCTGCCATCCCATCCAGAGCACGAGCTTTGGCAGCGCGATTTCACAGGCTCCAATGGCCTATTCTCTTACACGATGACGGCCATTGATGACGATCAATTAGACCGTTTCTTAGAAGCCATGAAGCTCTTCGGCATGGGCTTTTCTTGGGGCGGGTTCGAAAGCCTGCTGATCTCATGTGATGATCAATTAGATCGTATTGACGGCGACCGCATCCATGATCGCAAGGGCCCTTTGATGCGGGTTCATGTCGGCTTAGAAGATCCAAATGATTTGATCGCTGATCTTGATCAAGCCTTCGCCGCGATGCGCGCCTAGCGCACTTGCCCACGAACCTGCCCTTGATGCAGAGCACAGATCAGCGTGAACAGTCTTCGTGATGTATCAAAGTCGACTTTGACCTTGCCTTCCAACCGCTCAGCGACGAGGTCAGACCCCTCATTGTGAATGCCGCGGCGGGCCATATCGATGGCTTCAATCTGATGCGGGGTGGAGCTGCGAATGGCGTCATAATAGCTTTCGCAAATCATGAAATAATCTCGGATGACGCCCCGAAACGGGGTCATCGATAGCAAGAATACATGCACCGGGTCGCCACCCTCGGTGCGGATCTCAAACACCAGTTTGCGTTCCTGCATTAAGAGTTTCAGCGTGTAAGGCCCATCATCCTTACCTTCGACCTCAAACCGGTTCTCTTCCAGCAAATCGAAAATGGCGACGCGACGCTCATGCTCGGCATCCGGACCGGACGCCGCGAGCGTATCTTCATCAATATCCACGCTGACCAGTCTGTGTTCGGCCATTATGTCTTTCGCGCCTTAGCTTTTATTCGTCCGAATGGACACAGAGCGCGCGTGGGCCGGCAGACCTTCAGCCTCTGCGAGGCGTAATGCTGCAGGCGCCAGCGCGGCGAATCCGTCTGGACCGGCCTTTTGTACACTCATTCTTTTTAGAAAGTCATACAAACCAAGTCCCGAACTGAACCGAGCGGCCCGACTAGTCGGTAAAACATGATTAGAACCAGTGACATAGTCACCCAAAGCTTCCGGCGTGTGATGCCCTAGAAAGACCGCGCCGGCATGTTTAATCGCAGGTAAGATCGCTTCGGGGTCGGCAATGGCCAGTTCCAAATGCTCAGCGGCGATCTGATTCGCAACCGCAGCGGCTTGATCCAACGTTTCTGTCAGAATGAACGCGCCATGTGTGTCCCAGGCCTGTCTTGCCCGCTTTTCGGTTGAAAGCGAATTCAACTGGTTTTCCACAGCCTCATCCACAGACTTAGCCACAGCTTCATCTGTCGTGATCAAGATCGATTGGGAACTGGTATCGTGTTCGGACTGACTAAGCAGATCCGCGGCAATCCAGCTTGGATTCGCGGATCCGTCGGCAATCACTAAGATTTCTGACGGGCCAGCAATGGTATCAATGCCGACTTGGCCGAACACTTGCCGCTTGGCTTCGGCCACATAAGCGTTTCCAGGACCAACAATTTTATCCACAGCTTTCAATCGTCCGGCGCCGAATGCGAGAGCGGCCACCGCTTGGGCGCCGCCAATCGGATAGAACTCATCTACGCCCGCCTTTAGCGCCGCATAAGCGACGGCGGGCGCAAGTTGCCCCTTTGGTGCGGGCGCCACCATAACCACGCGCTCGACACCAGCAATTTTCGCCGGAACCGCATTCATCAAGACTGAACTTGGATAAGAGGCGAGACCGCCCGGAACATAAACCCCTACACTATCAAGCGCTGTCCATCGCCAGCCGAGTTGAACCCCCGCCTCATCGGTGAATTGATGATCGTCAGGACGCTGCTTCTCGTGATAGGCGGCGATCCGGTCGGCCGCGAAATCCACAGCCGCCTTTAAATCCTCGGGACATGCATGCGCTAAGCGATGCAAATCGACATTGTCTGATTGCAGCGTTGTTGGATCGAGGACAAGCTCGTCGAATTTTGCGGTATAACGGGCGACCGCCTCGCCGCCATTTCCGCGAACATCATCGATCACATCGCGCACGGTTTGCGCTACATCCTCAACCGCTCCACGCGGTTCCGCCAAAAAGGCTGAAAATTCAGACTCAAAACCCGGTTTACGGGCGTCAAATGTGCGGGCCATGGCTATCGCCGTTTCTTATCATGATCCGGACGGTGCCGGGTCGTCCACTCATACGCGCTGTCGAGCAAAGTGGCGTCAATGGTTTCGACGTCAAGCGCCAGTTCACCATCCCCTGAAAACAAGATGGAAATCTTGCCTCCAGGTGGCTCATCTGCAGGCGAAAAGGTCAATGAGAGCACGGAATAGACCATATCTGGATCGATTTTATTCACGGCACGGGTTTTCACGCCCAATACGCCATCAAACGCCAAGAGCGCACGCACCCGTCCTTGTGGCCCGCGTTTGGACTTAGACTCTTCCCATTGGAAGCGATTCACTTCGAGCGTGAACCGGCGACGTTTGCGGTCATACTTTAGGTTTTCGGCTTTTAAAACAGCATCTTGAACAGCGCTTGAAATCACTTCCAAGTCCGATTCATCCTCGGCGATCAATCGCAAAGCCCTGCCCTCAGCCATCTATATCCTAGTCTCCGTCGACCCGTTCAATTTTGGCGCCGCAAGCAGAGAGTTTTTCTTCCAAACGCTCAAACCCGCGATCCAAATGATAAATTCGATTCACCTGTGTCTCACCTTCGGCGGCGAGTCCAGCGATGACGAGTGAGACAGAGGCGCGCAAGTCGGTCGCCATCACGGGCGCGCCACGCAATTGCGAGACTCCGCGGACTATCGCCTCCTTACCGCGGACTTGAATATCTGCGCCGAGACGGGACAATTCCGGTGCGTGCATGAAGCGGTTTTCGAAGATGTTTTCTCGAATCACGCTCGTGCCTTCGGAGATCGACATCAGCGCCATGAATTGTGCCTGCAGGTCGGTGGGAAAGCCTGGATGCGGCTGTGTATCAATATTGATCGCGCTCAGCGCTGAACCGTTTCGCCGTATCCGTATCGTGGCTGCGTCTTCGTCCGCATCCACCGTCACGCCGCAGCGCTGTAAGGCGTCGATCAAAGCGCCGAGCGCGGCCACCGGGGCGCCTTCCAAAGTGACGTCGCCGCCTGCCGCCGCTGCGGCCATGGCATAGGTGCCCGTTTCAATCCGATCCGCCATAACCGCATGTTGTGCACCTGAGAGCGACTCAACGCCTTCAATCCGAATGACCGACGTGCCCGCGCCTGAGATTTTAGCCCCCATCTCGTTCAAGCAGTCGGCGAGATCGACCATTTCCGGTTCACGCGCCGCATTTTCGAGCGTGGTTGTGCCTTTGGCTAACGTCGCGGCGAGCATGGCATGTTCCGTGGCCCCGACTGTGGTGAACGGAAACACGATCTTCGCGCCTTTCAGACCATGAATGGCCGCGGCTTTGACATAGCCCGCCTCGACTTTCAGATCCGCACCCATCGCCTCCAGGGCTTTAAGGTGGAGATCGACGGGCCGAGCGCCAATCGCACAGCCACCGGGCAAAGAGACTGTCGCATGGCCTTCACGCGCGAGCATCGGTCCGAGTACGTTAAAACTCGCGCGCATTTTGCGGACTTGATCATACGGGGCGATCGTTGAGGTCAGCTCGGCCGCATTGAGCCGACATTCATTGTCACCTTTGGGCCAGTACACTTCGACGCCCAGGCTCGCGAGCAATTGGCTGAAGAAGCGCGTGTCCGCCAGGTTTGGCATATTGGTGAGAGTTAAAGGCTCTCGTGTCAGCAAACACGCCGCCATCAATTTCAATGCAGAATTCTTAGCGCCTGAGACGGGGATAGACCCGTTCAGCTTTTGCCCGCCGGTAATTTTCAAACTGTCCATGCTCCGCTTCTATAGCGACGCCAACGGCGAACGAAAGGCGCAATTGCGGCAGGATCGCAGCATCCGCTTCCCAGGATTTGACATTTTATCGAATAACGATATGTATCAATCTATGGCTGATAGATTTAATCGATTTGAACCCGGCGACGTTGTGGCGATTCCTTTTGGGATTGGCCTGTCGCATTATGGCGTCGTGACCGCGCAAGGCACGGTCATTTCCAATTCTCGCAAACATGGCGGCGTGGTCGAACAATCCTTAAGCGCCTTCGCCAATGGGAAGCGTATTCGTCTGTGTGAGCGCACAGACACGCTGAGTGGCACCATCGCCGCAAACCGCGCGCGCCGCGGCAAAGGCCGTGGCTATAGTTTGACCGAGTCCAATTGCGCGCATTTCTCTCGCTGGAGCCATCGTCAGAAGCCAACCTCTATTCAGATCGCGTCTGCGACCGCCCGAACCTTTGCCGACATGATTTTCGGCAGCCGCCGCTAGGCTGGACCCCGACTCAATCTGATTTGTCTTTAGGCGCCTCGTCGGCCTTCGCTTTGCGCGAGGCAGCTTTGCGGCGTTTTAAATTGTCCCGCAATGCCGCCTTTAGCCGGTCCTCACGCTCTGGGGTCTTGGTTTTGTCAGCCATGATTGCAGTCTTTGTCCAGAAACTCTCTTTTCATCGCCGCTAGCTTAGGCTAATCCCCGGCAACACAAAAGGCCGCGGTAGCTCAGTGGTAGAGCGCATCATTGGTAATGATGAGGTCGGGAGTTCAATTCTCCCTCGCGGCACCAGCTTACATCGCGAATATTAGACCGGTCCCGTGTCGAATCATCACCAGGCGAGCGTGCCGCGCGCCTCTACTCCCCGCTCTCATAATCCCCGCGTGGGCGATCGATCAGGTTTGAAAAGAAAATCGCATTCATCAGCAATTTCTCAGAGCCTGGATACGTCCCGCGGAAGACAGGATTATCGGCCATTAAAATCACGGTACCACCGCCCACACGCTCGGCCACAACGGAGGGTGTGCCAGCAATCTCGGACTGGCGGCGGTCTGAGGCATAGCCGGTGAGTAATGGGTCTTCGTCATATTGCACAGGAACGGCGTAGGGATTGCCCTCCGGCCGCTCGAGCGTGAAGCTGACATTGCGGTGGACCGGCAGATCGCGATTGGCAAAGCCAAAGCCGAGCGGGTGCGTGGTGTCGAGATCGGTCGCGAAGATGGCGCCGCCAATGACATGTTCCGCGTCGCGCAGGCCCATATCGCTAAAGTTTAAGCGGGCCGTGGGTGTGTCCTCGTCTTCGGCATCCTCATCTTCGGGTTTGATGGCAGGCGCCTCATCGCCATTGAGTGCAGCCGCTTTTCGCGCTTGGATCGCGCCTTGCGACCACAAAGCTGCATCGCGCAGTGCCACCAGTGTGCCGCCGCCTTCCACCCAACCGAGGACCGTATCCGTGAGCGCTTCATCTAAGACGGGTGCTGCGTCCCCGTTTGATAGACCGCCCGCGAGAATGAGGTGGGTATATTTGCTCCAATCCAAGTCGCCGAGGCGGCGTTTGTGCACCAATGTCACCGGCATGCGCTGACGATAATCCAAGGTCCACCAGACCTCTCCGACATCGTAGCGTGATAAGCCGCCATCATAAGCGAGCACAACACGCGGCGCTTTGAGCGCGCGGAAAGTTCGGTTGGAGCCAAGGTCGCGGCCTGGCACAGGTGTCAGGCCGGACGTTGCGGCAAAGACAGGCACGCCGTCTTCCGCCGCAATCGTCTTCATAATTTCGTGGATCTCGTCATTAGACGCGTCTTGCCGGGCCAAAGGCACAAATACGGCGCCGCGACCGAGCTCAATCACACCACTTGTGGTTCGGACAGTGGTCTCATCCATTGTCGCGCGGGCCATTAAGTCCGCGGCGAGGATACGATTGAGCGCCCGCGGCGCAAAGGAATGTGACCAGTCAAAGACGTACCCATAGGATGCACGATCCGGCAGTGGCGCGGACTGGAATTCGCCATCGGCAAGATCGCCTAAGGGGAGTGAGCGCGCCGCGCGGCTGCTGATGGATGCATAGTCCAGGTCATATGCCAGTGGCAGCGTCCAACCGGACACGTCATAGAAAATATTCTCCTCAAACTCCGTGAAACGCTCGAATATGCCGCGCACCATGCGATTGTTCATCTGGGCCGTGGGTACGAAATAGCTCGATCCTGCGGGATAGACGCGATCCTCTGCGCGGACACTTCCGGAGAGACGGCGTACGTCAATATCATGCAGACGGAGCAGTCGCACAAAGCGCGCGGCCCGCTCAGGATCGCCCTCTGCGGTGAAGACCCACCCGCCGCGGTCCACGCGATTGGCCTGGCGAGCATTTTCAGCGAAAAAGTCTCGCTGATAGGCCGTGATTTCAGACCGCAAATCCAATGAGCCTTGGATGGTTGTCAGCGCCGTTCGGAATTGTGTGCGGACATTGTCGGCTGTCTCGACAAGGCCGCGTTCGGTCATCACAGCGCCGCCCCGTGCCGCGCCCGCCTCAAACAGAATGCCGAGCGAACCATTGATTTGCGGATAGGTCGAGCCTTTGCCGATATAGAAATTGTCGAAGCCTTGCTCTGTCCAATACAAACGGGCTTCGCTGTCGAGGAAGGCGGCATGACGCTCGCCAATGCCCTTGGTCAGCTCACGTGCCCGCGCAGGGATTAAAGGGTTGCGCCGAAGCTCTTCGCCCGGATGGAAATAGTAGGGGCTGGCCGATCCCATTTCGTGATAGTCAGCCGAAACCATAGGCTTCCACTTATGCCACTCTTTGATCCAAGCCCGGCTTTCCGGCTGGGTCAGCAAAAGCCACTGACGGTTTAAGTCGAACCAATAATGATTGGTCCGCGCTTCAATCCACATATTATGCGCCTCATCACTGAGATCGGTATTTTCGGCATAAGTCCAAAAAGTCTCGGTATGATCGATGCGCCGTGCATGCCCATCAGGATTGAACACGACCGTGAAGATCATCACGGCATCATTCAATTGGGTTTCGATCTCCGCCCCCTGCCCTGCAGCAAAGTGATAGAGCAATGGGATTGCCGCATCCATGGATGAGGTTTCCGCGCCATGCACGCCGTAATTGATCCAGAGGATCATCGGCGCGGAATCCGCCTCCGCTCGACCTGCGAGACGTTCGAGATGCGTGGCGCGAATGGACTCCAAATTGGCGTGGTTTTCAGGGCTGGTCACCGTAAAGGTCAGGATTGGTCGACGCTCGTGTGAGTATCCAATGGTCTCAACCGCGATGCGGTCTGAGTCTTTGGCCAAGTCGCGCAAGTAAGCGATCATGTCGCCATAACGGACGGGTTTTTCGCCGATTTCATAGCCTGCTTGCGCCTCGAACGCTGGCACTGTCTCGTCATAAGTCACGCCGTCGACTTGGAAATAGCTCACCGGTTCTGCGAAAACCGGGGCGGATGAGAAAAGTGTCAAAGCAGCGAGAGCAGTGAAAGCACGGCGCAACATGGCGGCTCCTTAATAGAAATTGCGTATTGCCAAGCACTTAGAGGAGGCGTGCACCCGGTCAAGCGCTGGTGCGATCACATTCAGGCCGCACGCCTATTCTATGCTTCTGATCAAGCCGGAGGTTCGCTCACTTGAACGACCAATTTGCCGAGATTGGCACCGGTAAAGAGGCGGCCGAGTGCTGACGGCGCATTTTCGAGCCCGTCCACAATATCCGTCTCAAACTTCAATTTGCCTTCCATCAACCAGCCGCCCATCGCCGCAGCGCCTTCCATGAACCGATCCAAATAATCGATTATGATGAATCCCTGCACTTTGGTTCGGCGCATCAAGAGATTGTCGAAATTCTTCGGCCCCGTCGTTTCGCTCGGATCCAAATTATAGGTCGAGATCAGACCGCAAAGCGGCATGCGCGAGAAATCGTTCAAGCGCGCGATGACAGCTTCCATAATCTCGCCGCCGACATTTTCGAAATTGACATCAATCCCATCCGGACAATGCCGATCGAGGGCCTCTCCAACATTCTCAGTCTTATAGTTGATCGCAGCATCAAAGCCCGCCTCTTCGGTGAGCCAGCGACATTTCTCATCTGTTCCGGCAATCCCGACCACGCGGTAGCCCTGGATCTTGCCAATTTGTCCGACCATAGAGCCAACAGCGCCCGCAGCAGCGGAAACAACAAGCGTGTCCCCCGCTTTAGGTTGGCCAATGTCCATGAGGCCAAAATAGGCGGTCATCCCAGTCGCGCCTAAAGGCCCCATATAGGCCGTCAGCGGCACGCCGGGTATGACGGGTAAGACGTTCACGGCTGCGCCCGGTAAATCATTGTACAAGGCCCAAGTCGCGAGCCCAGTATTGACGATGCTGCCGACGGGCACATCCGGGAAGTTGCTCTCTTCCACCACGCCAATTGAGCCGCCACGCATCGGCGTGTTCAGCTCGACGGGCGGCAAATAGGCGTCCATGTCACTCATCCAAATACGGTTGGTGGGATCCAGAGACAGATAGATGGTGCGAACGCGAACCAGACCCTCGCCCAGCGCGCCCATCTCCTCGGAAACGAGCTCTAAATCGCCTTCGGCCACCTCTCCGACAGGGCGTTTGCGTAAATACCAGGATTGATTGGTCGGCATTTGTGTTTTCCTCCATGTGTTTTGTGTGAGATGGATCGTTCGCGTCCGCAATCAAACCTCAATCCGGTTCAGACTCGGTTGGGTCGATGTATTTGCGGGCGGTTTTTGAATGACGCGAAATCAATCGTCGACGTTCAGGTATTTTGATCAAAATCTCGAGCTCACGATACGCGCAGCGCCCGACCCATACGCGCGCCGGGTCCTCGCTTTCAATGAGGTCTAATGCGATCAGACATGCGCGCTCGTGGCTTTCACTATTGCTCTTGCCGAATTCTCTAAGCGCCCAGCAGGTCGCTTGGCGAACATGATCACGCGGATCATTAGCCGCGTCTTCTATGATCGCGCAAAAGGTCGACGCGGTGTCGGCGTCAAAACTCTTTGCGCGCATAGACAGGTTTGCCATCAATGCCAGTCCAGCGCGTTTGACGTAAAGCTTGGTCTGTTTGCTCCACTTCATAACCCAATCAACGGCGTCCGGACGCGGGACCATGACTGTTTTGACGAAGAGGTCGCACGTGCTCCAGTCTGCGATCTCATGCACCCATTTATCGATCAATTCAGAGCTGACTGATTTAGGCTCGATGAGCAAAATCGCTAAGGCTTTGGCTTCCAAGTACGAGGTTTGCCACAAAGCTTCCGCAAGCGCTCCGTTTGGACCAATGGTTTTCGCATATGCGCGAATATCTCGCGTTGAGACCCCTAGAATTTGGTCGACAGGCACCTGTCTGACATTCGCGACAGCAACAGGGTCTTTGCTGCGCAGGGCTTCAAGTTTCTTCAGAGTTGCATCGACCGTCGCTTCCATTCAGCGACCATAGGGCGGCTCTTTTTGGAGGTGAAGCTCCACGAGCGCCTATAAGTGCTCGATGTGCTGATTAAAGCTTCGCCGATTACGCTGAAAATGCATCAAACCATAGGTGCTAAATGTGAGCACACTGACAAATCCGAACAGAAAGATCGAACCGATGAGCATCGCCGCGAAGTTCTCCGTTGCGCCCATGGTCTCATCCATAAAGTCGGGATGCGTTCCGAATACGATGCCCACCGCGATCACGAGGATCAGAATCGTTATCGCATAATAGCGAACGGCCCGCCCGACTCGTCTCCCGCGAAAATAATATCGAAACGGAAACACGACCATCGCAATGATGAGTAAAACCAAGAAGGTCGAGCCGAGAAAATCGAGCAAGAACGACCCGGTGATGACTTCACCCGTCTCATAATCTACGCCGCCCGCCATGGTTAAGCCGCCAAATACGATCGCGATCAAAATCTCATACCATTTGAACGGCATAAAATCGCGGCGATCTTTTGCTGAGGCCTCGAGTTTTTCATTTGCCTCAATCAATTTCTCGACGGTCTCAGCCGGGATAGCAGGCTGGGACTGTGCCGCTGGGACAGAGATGGGTGGGGCTGACGTCAGTGTTGATGGATGACCAGACGTGGCCGACTCTGCAGCGCTCGTCCAAGGCCCTCCGGATGTGTTCGGGGTCCCCAATTCAAAGGCCAATCGAGAGGCGAGTTCATCAATCTTTAGCTCTGGTTCCGGGAAAACACGCAGCCAATTGCGCGCAGAAAGCTCGTATAAATAATGTCCTTTAGGCTTGGTATCTTCGATCAAAACCGGGATCACTTCTTTATCCAGACCATCGGCGATCGAGAGCTCTTTTTTGAGCTGTTTCGAGGAATTGCACTCCTCGGAAAACAAAATCACTAAGGCGCGGGCGCCGGTCAGGTTTTCGACGATCGCATCACGCCAATCCTCACCCCCTTCGATCATCTGGTCCCACCAGACTTTTACCCCATTTTTTTGAAGCGCTTCCACCAAGCTCTGTGCAAGGGCTTGATCGGTTCGACGATAGCTTAGAAAAACGTCATTCGTCATATGTCCCCTCCTTGAGTAGGCGCAAGGATTCGCCTTCTCAGAGCAGGTTGCCAACAAAGATTATGGCTCGCAACCGCTTCTTTGATCCAAAATAAAAATCTCGTTTAGAATCAATTCGGAGCTAAAGAGCCCGTTATAGAAGCCCGCTGTGACAGCTCCATCCAGTTTCCATGGCGATCCTTTAGGAACGAAATTCTCGCCGTCTTACCGAGGGTTTGAGGCGCCATGGCTTCCATCGCGCCGGCGAACAAGGCGCGGCGGTGCAGCGTGTCGACCTGAAAGACTTGGATCGTGGTGTAGCGGAAACCTTGGCGCTGTAATTGATCGCCATCGCTGGCATCCGCCGTATCTGGTCGCTCTACTCCAATGATCAAACTCCGGCCGCACCGAACAGCGAGCGGATGGTGATCATCTCGCGGCAGGCCAAGCGCGCGCTCATAGTGCGCGAGGAAAGACTCTGAACGATCTGTCGCGATTTCAATCGCCCAATGCTCAATCCCGTCTTCGCCTTTGGGGATCAGACGAATTTGATTGCCGTCCGGGTCAATCAGATCCCTTGCGGCGGTCACATCGTCTTTGGCTATGATCAGCCTTTGCAGGCCGCCTGCGGATGCAGGGGCGAGCGGATCGCGCGTGTGATTAAGCTTCAGCACCGCGCCTTCAAAATTATGCCGATGCTGACGCACGCCGCCCCCAACCGGAAGCATATGATCAAAAGTCAGCCCAATTTCGGTCTGCCAGAATGCCAACATTTCTTCTAAGCGATTGGTGTAGAGGCCAATATCGAGGCAGTCTTTGGCAATCCAATCTGGGTCTGACGTGCGCATAGTGAGACCTTTTTCAACAAGCCCGGACGACATCGCTAGCCCTGGCGACCCCTGCAGGATTCGAACCTGCGACCGTCCGATTAGAAGTCGGGTGCTCTATCCAACTGAGCTAAGGGGCCGTTAGAGGGCTGCCTTAATCCGAAAGCGCGCAAAATTAAAGCGCAGAAATGTTCTTAGGGACTGCATCCAAATCCATATTTCATTGCATCTGATAAATAATACCGACGGAGATCTCCGTCAGCAGCGTTAAACCTTTGTCATATCAGGGACGAAATCTTCACGTGGGTGAACTCAATTCATTAAAGAATTAGGGCGACACTCGCAGATGAGGACTAGGGAGGACGGGATGCGTAAACGCAAAATAACCCTATTCGCGCAAAGTGCAGCTTTGGCTGTGTTGCTGGGCCTTTCCGCTTGCGGCGGCGGGGGTGGCAGCAATAGTGGCGGCTCAGTTCCAGGCGGCGTTGGGACGTCACCTCCGCCACCACCTTCTCCCCCGCCGCCGCCTCCGCCGCCCCCTCCACCCGCGAGCGCAGCGTTTGAGACAGCGGAATCGACAGCGCTTTTTCTGACGCAAGCGACCTTTGGAGCAACCTCCAACGACATCACGCAGCTGACGGGCACATCGCCTTCAGAATGGCTGATCGCGGAATTGAACAAATCGCCGAGTCTCAATCTCGATTATGTTTTGGCCGAGATTTCGGAACCCGACGCCCGCGATGCAGATGGCCAATTGAGCTATGAGAAGCGCAACACACCGACCTTTTCGTTCTGGATCAATGCGATTGAAGGCGATGACCAATTGCGCCAACGCATGGCGTTTGCGCTGTCGCAGATCATTGTGATCTCCCACGCCGAAGGCAATTTCTTATTCGAAGTGCCGAATACGGTGGCGCATTATCAGGATATCTTGGTCACCAATGCCTTCGGCAATTATCGGGACCTTCTGGAAGAAGTGACTTATTCCCCCGCCATGGGTGAGTATCTGACTTACCTTCAGAACATTAAAGGTGATCCCGACACCGGTCGAATGCCGGACGAGAATTATGCGCGTGAAGTCATGCAGCTCTTCTCCATCGGCTTGGTGGAATTGGAGCAGGATGGCGATGTCGTCACGAGTGGGGGTGTTCCGGTCGAAGTCTATGACAATGATGACGTGACCGGCCTTGCCCGCGTATTCACAGGGCTGAGCCTCACGGGTGGAGAATTTTGGTTCGACTTCCGCAACCTGCCGCCGGGTGCCCTCCACTCCCCTATGGAAGTCTATCCAGAATGGCATTCTGAGCTCGAGAAGAGCTTCTTAGGGACCACAATTCCGGCCGGCACTGGACCGACGGAAAGTATCGATATGGCGCTCGACGCGCTCGTCGACCACCCGAACACAGCGCCTTTCTTGGCCCGCCAACTGATCCAACGGTTCGTTACCAGCCATCCAGAGCCGGACTATATTGGGCGCGTCTCCGCGGCCTTCGCCAATGGTCAATATACGCTTCCGAATGGCTCGATTGTGGGCGATGGGCGCCGGGGCGATCTGTCCGCCACGATTGCGGCTGTCCTGTTCGATCCTGATGCACGGGATCCCAGCAATCGCAATCAAGACAGCTTTGGCAAGATACGCGAGCCCGTCATTCGCTTCATTCAATGGGCCCGAGCCTTTGACGCTGGCACCGTCACGCCGGAGCATACATTCCCGCTCTACAATACCACATTTGGTGGAGGCCTCGCGCAGGCGCCTTACAAATCACCGTCCGTGTTCAACTTCTACCGGCCAGGCTATGTCGCGCCCGGCACTGAAACCGGTGCAGCCGGATTGACGATGCCGGAAATGCAATTGGTCAACGCCAATTCCATAAGCAATTACGCGAACTTTATGACCTATTTCGTCTTTTCGTTCGCTGCGAACAATGCAGGTGAGCCATCGGCGACGAGTTTCATCCCCGATTATACAGACGAGTTGGCTTTAGCAGACGATCCGACCGCCTTGGTGGAACATCTCGACTTATTGCTCAATTTCGGCACGACGTCGGATGAGACCAAAGCGACGATCATCACATTCTTGGAAGATATCGCGCTCGAGAACCCGAATGACCCAAACTATAATGGCCCATTTTTAAGGGTCGGCTTGGCGGTTCTGATGATGATGACATCGCCTGATTACACAGTGCAGCGATAGGAGGACATGATGAAACCGACCCGCAGAACGTTCCTCACCGGCGCCAGCGCCCTGAGCGCAGCAACACTCGCTGGCTATGGCAGCTCTCTCGCCGCCTTTCAGGCCAGCGCCGCCAACACATCCGGCTATAAAGCGATTGTTTGCCTGTTCTTCCTGGGCGGATTGGATGGGCATGACACGGTCCTACCGTATGACCAGGCTTCGTATGATCGCTATGCAGAGATCCGCGCCTCGCTGATGGGCCAATACGCCAATATGCAAGGCGGCTCGACCCGAGCGCGCGACCGACTATTGCCGCTTAATCCGACCAATGCCGCCTCGTTTGGCACGCGCCAATTTGCGCTGCCAGAGGAATTGAGTGGGATCAAATCGCTGTTTGATGATGGCAATGCCGCCATTGTCGGCAATGTCGGGCCATTGATTCAACCCCTCAATCGACAGCAATTCGAAGCCGAAACGGTGCCGCAACCGAAGCGACTCTTCTCCCACAATGACCAACAATCCACGTGGATGTCGAGCCAGCCGGAAGGCGCACAGTTTGGCTGGGGTGGACGCTTCGCAGATGCCGCACTCGCAGCGGGTGCGAACTCAGGCAGTCAGGAATTCTCGACGATTACCAGTCTTGGAAATGAGCTCTTCTTAACCGGGTCCGACGCTCGACCTTATCAAATTGGACTGGACGGGGCGCCGGAGATTGATGCCCTCAACTTCTTCGAAAATGACGATGGCTCCGGGACGCAATCAGAAGTCTATCAGAAGCTGCGCGATCATTTTGAGGCGATGGACTTTAACAGCTCGAATCTGATCGATCGCGACGTCGCAAATGCCATGCGCACGGCGCTTACAACCAATGAAACCTTCAACGAAGCGTTTGAATCTATTCAACCTTTTGTCACCGAGTTCCCTGGCAACTTCCTCGGCCAGCAATTGCAAGCCGTCGCCAATACGATCGCTATTCGCGATGCTCTACTGGTCAGCCGCCAAGTCTTTTTCGTCGCTATTGGCGGCTTCGACACCCATTCAAATCAAGCCAATGATCTGCCGGGCTTACAGAGCCAAATCGATGGCGGCGTCGTCGCCTTCTATCAGGCGATGCAGGAACTTGGGCTTGGCAATGATGTGACATTGTTCACGGCGTCCGATTTCGGTCGCACACTCGCCATCAATGGCGATGGCACAGATCATGGCTGGGGCAGCCATCATTTTGTGATCGGCGATGCTGTTCAAGGCGGACAGATCTATGGCGACATGCCGCCTTATGATCTCGGTCATGATCAAGATGCAGGGAGCGGTCGTCTCATCCCGACCATGTCCGTCGAACAGTTCGCAGAACCGCTCGGCCGTTGGTTTGGATTGAACGATGCAGAAATCGCAGCGGCATTACCGAATTTGGGTAATTTTGGCGCCGGACCAACCTTCGTTTAGTGCGTCCAAGGCTGCTTACGGGTCGCTGAGAAATTCTCTGAATAGGATTTGACCAATCGCTTCACTTCCCGCGGTTCTTCGACGATGAAGGTCAAGCCTTCCCGCTTTGCATAAGCGATCGCTTGTTCGCGGCTATCGAAGTGAAGCCGAACCTGACCGGTTGTATCGTCAATGCTGGTCCAGCCCATGACAGGATCACTGGATCGCTTGCTCTCAGAGACGAATTCTAGAACCCAATCCTTGGTTTTGCCGCGGCCAGATTGCATCGCAGTCTTCGCAGGCTTGTAGATACGGGCATCCATGTAGACCATCTCCGAAAGAAGAAACTGGTCGGAGCGATAGGATTCGAACCTACGACCCTCTGGTCCCAAACCAGATGCGCTACCAGACTGCGCCACGCTCCGGCCTCCCGGTATACTGTCGGTTTTTGGGGTTTCAACCCTGTTTTTGCCGTCGACGCAGTGAACGGAATGTCGCATCTGCACGCGCGGCGAGTTTCTCGCCATTAATCAGCAGATCGGCCCCAACATGTACAAGATCGTGCTCATAGCTGACAACGGTTGGATGGGCTTCTAGCCAATTGTGTAGGCGTACGGTTTCAAGAAAATGCAGAGTTAGTTTCAGCGTGACAGATGGCCGTTTGGTGGCTGCCCAAACCGCCATCGCCAAGGACCGGTCGGCAAACGCGCTCGCCATGCCGCCATGGAGAAATCCCATACTGTTGCAGTGTCGGTCTAAGATGAATAAGCCGCTGCGCACATCCCCTTCGCCGCTGGCTTCATAGACGGGGCCATTATGATTGGAAAACGCCCCGCGAGATTTTGATAGCGCAAAGCCATCCGGCACGATCAGATGCGCGGGTAAATCCTCTTCGCGCATGAGATCTTATTCAGCCGGCGCGTCAGCCGTGACATTCCCAAACAAAGGATGCTGGACTGTGTCGCCCGGCAGAATACCAAGCTCAGCCGATTGACCACCATTGATTTCAAGGACTGCACGCACAGGCACGCCGGGTGAAATCGTCCGCAAAGATCCGGGCACCGTGTTTCGAGCGATCATTTCGATGCTTCCATCTTCAGAAATGAAGAGCATATCCAATGGAATCAGTGTGTTCTTCATATACATGGCTGGTTCGCGCGGCGGGTCGAAGTCAAACAACATGCCTTTATCGGCATCCATGCTTTCCCGCTCCATCAAACCGAAGCTGATTTCATCGCGATCATTCGCGACTTCGACAGAAAAACTATGAGTCGCCTCAGCGCTAACAATGGTCAGCGGGGTAACTTCCATGGGATCGGCTTGAGCGATTCCGGCAAGGGCTGCGCAGCTGGCGAGAGCAATTAGAAATGTCCGAGTCATCGCTTGTGTGTAGCCGCGTGTCTGGCACACGGCAAGCAATGGCCACAGGCATTCACTACTTTTTCACAACGATGACATTCTCGCCTTTTTGACCGCGCCCCGCGACGATACTGAGCTCCGTGCCAGGCTCGAGCGTATCAATCCCAGCTTTTCGAAGGACTGAGATATGAACAAATATGTCAGATGGATCATTCGGCCGATTGACGAACCCGAAGCCTTGAGCGGCGTTAAACCACTTCACAATAACCCGTTCGAAAACAATCGCCTCACCCTGATCACGCATGACCGAGGCTTTGGGGCGATCCATTTCCATAATGTTCAAAACCTGCCAACCGCGTTCGCGCTCGACAATATCGCAAACAATTCTTGCGCCCTCGTCCGCAGAATTCTCGCCGAACGCGCGCAAGCACGAGACGTGCATCATGACATCCTGGTTGAGGATCACACCCTCAACAGATTCCGGGACAACAAACCCATAGCCCTTGACCGTATCAAACCATTTGACACGACCAATCAGGCGCACACCTGACTCTGCACTCAATTTTGATACCTGTTCAGCCGCGTTACTCATGGGCCCAACCCCCAACTAAATTCTTTGTTAACCATACGGAACAGCTCTGTCACGCGGCTTTAATCAGCGAACAGACATTAATTCAATCTATCGTGGTAAAATCGGCACTCTCAAATGAAGCGTAAGTCATTCATTTCTTTAACATTGATTTGTCTTAGGCCTGACCCACGACGATCATCGCTTTTTACGGATCGAACGGAATTGAGACCGCGAGACATTATCTTCGCGTTGGCAGAATTCTGTAACCGGGTGGAAAGTGGCACTCCCTAGGGGAATCGAACCCCTCTTTCCAGGTTGAAAACCTGGCGTCCTAACCGATAGACGAAGGGAGCGCGCTGTTCGAATGGCGGATATATACAAGCGTGATTTCGCTTGCAACCTTCTTTGACGGCGGAAATCGCTTTTTTGCAGCTTGCGGGTGATTTTCTTTGATTAGATTTTGATACGTGTTTCACCCTTGCTTTCGTGACCGGACAATCGGACACTTCAGATATGCAGATCGATCTCACCAGGTCCGACTTAGTCCGCGCGCAACCGAGCGATTGGAAAGCAGTCGCAGATATTACCGGCGAAGCCTTCGCGCAGGACCCTGTCAATCAATACATATTTGGCAAACCCGCCTCGATTCGCTCAATGTTTCGGGTGATGGCCCGCGAAATGTATTTGCCGCAAGGCCTTTGCCATCTCCACAAAGCGGGCGGCGCGACCATGTGGATGCCGCCTGGCGTGGACGCAGCCCCCAGCCAATGGGGCTTGCTAAACTTCGCACTTGGCCAATTTCGACATGGTACATTCGGTGCCATCAGCAAGGGCATGGCGCTGTCTCGAATGATGCAAGACTGGCATCCTAAAGATCCGCACATGTACCTTTTCACCATCGGCACCACACACGCCGCGCGAGGCAAAGGCGTCGGCAGAAGCCTGCTTTCGCCTGTACTCGACGCGTGTGACGCCAACGGCATGCCGGTTTATCTGGAAAACTCGAACCCCGCCAATGCTGGTTTTTACGCCGCAAATGGGTTCGAGCGCTTGGGCATTTTCAATATTGATGGCGAAGGCTCCCCGGTCATGGAGCCGATGTGGCGAGAGCCGAAAACGCCCTAACCTCGACTCAGCGAATAGTTCGGCGCCTCGCGCGTCATTTGAACATCATGGACATGGCTTTCATGCAGCCCTGCCCCGGTGATTTGGACAAATTCAGCGCGCTTATGCAGCTCAGCCATGGTTGGCGCGCCGACATAACCCATGGCGGCGCGCAAGCCCCCAACCATTTGGTGGACGATGGGTCCGATCGGACCCTTAAAAGGAACTTGGCCTTCAATGCCCTCTGGGACCAATTTATCGCTGGCGGCATCTTTCTGGAAATAGCGATCCGCGGAACCGCGTGCCATCGCGCCAAGGCTGCCCATGCCGCGATACGCTTTGTAAGATCGACCTTGATAGAGGAAGACTTCGCCAGGCGCTTCTTCCGTGCCTGCAAACATGGACCCCATCATGGCCGTCGACGCGCCCGCAGCCAGCGCTTTGGCAAAATCGCCCGAGAATTTGATCCCGCCATCGGCGATAATTGGCACACCAGATACAGAGGCCGCGTTGGCGCAGTCCTCGATCGCTGTCAGCTGCGGAACACCGACGCCAGCGACAATGCGCGTTGTACAGATTGAGCCTGGACCAATCCCGACTTTAACAGCATCTGCTCCGGCATCGATTAAGGCCTTTGTGGCATCGCCTGTGGCGACATTGCCTGCAATAATCTGGACCGCATTGGAAATTTTCTTGGCGCGGGTCACGGCCTCTCCCACCGCTTTTGAATGACCATGAGCCGTGTCGATAATCACCGCGTCGGCGCCCGCTTCGATCAGTGCGGCCGTGCGCTCGTAACCGGCATCGCCGACGGTCGACGCAGCAGCAACACGCAAACGCCCGCCATCATCCTTAGCCGCGTTTGGATTGACCGCCGCCTTGTCCATATCTTTAACTGTTAGCAAGCCAATGCAATTGCCCGATCCATCGACAATGACCAGGCGTTCAATCCGGTGCTTGTGGAGCAAGGTCCGGGCTTCCTCAATCGGCACATCCATTGTCACCGTGACGACATCGCGGGTCATCAGGCTTCCGACTTGCTGATTGAGGTCAGGCGCGAAGCGCATATCGCGGTTGGTGATAATCCCAACAAGCTTACCATTCTCGACCACAGGAATGCCTGAGAAGCCGGTCTGTTCTTTCAGAGCCTTGAGCTCGGCGAGACTGGCCGTTGGAGCGATCGTGATCGGGTTCATCACGACGCCGCTCTCAAATTTCTTCACCTGCGTGACTTGGGCGGCCTGTTCCTCAACCGAGAAATTACGGTGAATGACACCAATACCACCGGCTTGTGCCATGGCGATGGCGAGCCGGGCTTCGGTGACCGTATCCATCGCTGCGGAAATCAGCGGAATGTTGAGGCCAATTGATTTTGTCAGCTGGGTCGAAACATCAACTTCTGACGGTGTGACCTCGCTCGCGCCGGGCTGCAAGAGCACGTCGTCAAAGGTGATCGCTTGTCGGATATTCATGTGGGGAGCTCCCTTTTTGGCTCCCTAATTGAGTCACCCGCTCAGGGCAAGCCCCGATTGTGTGACGTTTTCGAGTCAATGGCAGTCACCCTGAGACACCAGGACGATGACGAAAACGGCGCTTCCGTGATCTTGCACGCGTGCGGTCGTGCTCCTGCGCGCCGCACGAATTTGTTGCCTTCCGGAATTCATTCGTGTCGAAGATTCTCATATTTGTTTTCATCATCGCGTTTACGGCCAGTTTGATGTTTGGCCTCACCCTGCGCGCTCACGGCGAATCAGGATTCGATGGACATAAGCTCAGGATAGGCAAAGGGGCGGTCGAGGATTTGCATTCTAGAATGCAGAGCTACGTGGACCAGAACATCATCACCAATCTCTCTTTCGGCGTTTGGCAAGACGGCCAGCTCATAACCGAAGGCAATTACGGACCTATAAGCGAGACGATATCTGCGCCTGTTTCAGACACTACAATTTATCGCATTCGATCAATGACCAAACCTGTCACGGCGATTGGTCTCTTAATTCTGATGGAACGCGGTCATTTCAAACTCAGTGACCCAATAACCAAATTTCTCCCCGAATTCGAAGAAACCGAAGTTTTGGCGGATTATGATTCCGATGGCGCGCTCTACACGTATCCCTGGCTATACTCGCCGACAATGGAGCAATTACTGGCCCACACGGCGGGCTTCGCTTATGGGCGAGCTAATTACAATATTATCGAACATAAACTTCATGAGTCCCGTATCTCCTACTCGTCCGATACGGATGAGTTCGTTCGCACGCTAGCTTCACTCCCTTATATCTCGATGCCAGGCGCCGAATGGAATTACTCTTTCTCATCCGATCTTCAAGGCGCGATCATAGAGCGAATAACCGGTCAAAACTTGGCAGACTTTCTGAGGAAGGAAGTGTTCGCCCCGCTTCAAATGTCCGACACTGGGTTTTATGTGGCGACACGCGAAAGCGACCGCATCAGTGGTATTGGGCGCCAATTCCAAGGCAAAATCGAATACATTGAATCTGAAGCTTCGGATTTCAGGTCCCAATCGAAATTCTACTTCGAAGGCGGGCATGGGCTCTATTCTACGCGCGCAGACTTTATTAAGTTCCTAAGTGTGCTGCGAGACGGCGGACGCGACAAAGAAAATAAACTTGTTTCGTCCGAAACCCTTGAGCGTTTTCAGCGCAATGCAATCCGATACCGTGGAGGCGAAGGTCGACAGCAGTCATATGGAGCAGGAGCTGGCCTAGGGTTTGGATTGGGCATTGGCACAATTGAAGACCCAGACATTGCGGGTCTCCCCGCCCCTAAAGGCACCACTTACTGGACCGGTGCATTGGGAACGTGGTTTTGGGTCGATCCAATAAACGACATAATTTTTATTGGCATGACACAAAACGACCAAGCTAATGAACTAGACATAATGGGGGAAGCCATGGCTGCGATTTATGGTGACCCTAACTCCTTAAACGCCGAGATGCGATGACGCGCACCGTAAAAGGGTCAGGCATCGGATGGGTCTGGTTGACCGGGAACTTCATCCGCTTGGTCGGCAGGGCGACCTGGTATGGCATAGCTTCCTTTGAGCCATCGCGATAAATCCACTTCAGCACACCGATTCGAACAAAACGGTTTAAACTCCGGACTCACTGTCCGCGTTTCGCAAACTGGACACTTTCTCTGGCTCATTTGCGGCGTACCTCATTTTCTTCCGCGTCGGTCTTAACCACCGTCACGCGGCCTGAAAAGCCCTCGGCGAGCGCTTGGTCCACATCTGCTTTGCGCGCCAAGTATGTCGGCCAGATCTGGTCGTTCAAACAAAGTTCGAAAAACGCGTTCGTTTGCGCATCGGCCTCGCGTTGCAATACTCTTAGTAGACATAATAATGTGGTTTCGTCAGGGGTCTCCGCCAATATCTCGTCGATCGGGCGTACGCGCCAAGCCGTCGAGGCTTCCAGCAATCCCAGGGCAGACGGTTTCAGAACTTTAGCATGCGGAAAGCCAAATATTTGAAACGCCTCGCGAGCAGTGACTCTCAGTCGTGTGGCGGCATCAGCATTGATCGGCGACACGCAGTCCAAAACAAAAAGACCGCCAAGCCCTCGCAATCCAATTTGACGCACCATTTCCGTTATCGCGTCACGATTTACAGCTAAGGCTCTTGCCCCGGCGCTGCCTTTGTCGATGCGCCCGGACGTATCGACATCAATCGCTGTTAGCGCTCGAGTGCGGGCAATGTGCAACGTCCCGCCACCCGGCAAAACAGCGTTCGGTGACATCACATCGTCAAACGCCGCCTCAACTGCCTCTCGGTCTTCGCGAATCTCCGTGTCTTGAGAAGCGCCAATCGTTGCGCGCCATAAGTCGAATGTCTCGTGATCGGCCAATGGCTCATCCGTAATTGCGACACGCGCCAGTTTTCCCGTGCGGGCTTCGCTTTGTACTTTTACGCGTATTGCCGCCCCTTCGCTCAAACCGCCGCGGGCCTTCAAACGTAGGAAAGCCTCCTCACCATTTGAGAGTTGGCAAAAAGCACCGCGCAATTCATCTACAAATGCTCTCAAGCGCGCGTCATAGACCGCGCCATATCGAGCGGGTTCGCCTTGACCAGACCAACGTTGCGTGAAGAGACGCACTGCGCGACCATCCCCTCCATATGCAACCGCCCGGGTCTCACACGGCGAAGCGTGCTTCAGAATTTTTTGAATAGTCACTCGCGTCATTCGCGCTGACAGGCCCGCACGCCAAGCACCGGTAGTTTCGTCAACCAGCCTTCGCGATCAGCCAGGGTTAAAAGCCCGCTTTCGATCCGTTGACCGCCCTCGAGCATATCACCTGGCACTAAATCTAGGCTGACAACGCGGCCGTCATTGGCGACATATTCCATTCGTGTGTTGAACTGCCCAAAAATTTCACCGCCCACGCCGGATTGTGTCAGCCGCATCGGTTGTCGTCCTTGGGCAAAGACTGCAGAGCCAGACAGGGCTTTGGAAAAGAAGATGAATTTCGAAACGTCTGTCTGACTCCAGAGGAACACACCACACTCGCCGCTTTTCAACTCTTGTGGGCCGAGACCAGAGGCTGGGACGCTATCGATCGCTGGCTGAATCGCAGCCAGTCGAGACTGTGGGTCATCCGGAACGGTTGGCGTAGATGAACAACTCGCTGCCAAAACACAGAGGCTCATCACTGCGCAGCTATACCAGTTCATCGTTGAAGTCCTCCGGCGCGTGATTGGCGGTATACGAAGGCGCCATTCTCTCGTTCGAATCCGATTTGCGTCAAGGCGATGATGATTTGCGCGTCTTGCGTTTGCACACGCGTTGTAAACTCACCCTGCCCGACGAGCGTTGCACGGGCGTTGATGGAGACCCGGTCATTTGAATTAGACTCGCCCTCCATGGATAAAACAAATGCACCATTTTCGCAGCTAATCGGTCCTGCAATCTCTCCGAACTGCCGTCCATACTGAGCTGCAAGCGTGGACAAAGTGTTGGTTGAGAGTTGTCCGGATGCCGTCTCACACCCTGTTTGCGTTAAGCGAAAGGCGCCATCATTGACATCTAGGCTACCGCCCATCGCGCGAACCGCCGGATCAAGGCCTTCAAGCGCACCAATTTCTTGTCGCATGCGAACGTCTTGGGCCGTCAATGCACTGCGAGATAAGGTCAAGACGGCGGTTCCCTGGCCACCCGCGCCGCCCCATTGCACATCATAAGACGGGCGTAGCGACAAAAGCGACATGGGACGTAATTCCAAAGCGACATCTCCGATGGGCTGAGTTCCCGCATAAAGTCCGCTGATACGTCCCTTCAACAAGGTTCCGTCGGCTTTGGCCCAGCCAATCCCGAGTCCCCCTGCCCCTGACTGACTGAGGATGAATCCCAAGGGTGTGAAAGCGATAACGCTCCCCAGTAACATCACAACAAACAGAACCAGTAATAATAATCGCCGCATCATCCGCCTCCGGCCACCAAATCAACATTCACGCGCACCAGGCCATTTCCGGCCTGCTCCATATTAAAACGCGTAACTTGTGCCGAATGTTTGGCCTGAATGTCTTCCAACCATAAAAACACCAACCGGGGATCTGAGTTTTCAAATACGAGACGCACATTTGTTGTGTCATTGCCTTGGAGGCGCGCAATCGCCAGTCCAATATCGCCTGCATAGCCTGTTACAGCCGCTTTGAAATCCTCAATATTGCCGGAAACTGACTGCGCTTGACTGGCATTGGCTGCACCCAGCGCGCGTTTCAGCACGTAATTTTCTTGAATTTGCGCCAATGTCCGATCGGCGTCATCCAAGCGCGCTTCGGCCTCTGCTCGGGCGCTCATGGTCGGGACAAGAACAAACTGCCACCCGATGACGATCACGGTCAGGGCGCCCGCAATAGCGATCAAGAGACGCTCACGCGGGGCCATATTTTCCCACCACTGCGTCATCCTGTGGTCTCCAGTGTCAGATCGCCTATGACTTTTGAGCCCGACTGTCGCGCGTCGCCAGATCGCGCTGAGAGACTTCCAGAGTTCAAGATCGCCGTTAATCGATCGACATCCGCAAAACTCTGAAACGCCACGGAAGCGGTCATCTGCCGTCGAACGCGGTCATATCGAACCGTCCGCAACTCGCTGCCCTCGACTTGCGCCATGGCGTCGTAAAGCGCCGCGGTTGCGTCGAGCAGGTTCAGGTATCCTTGTGCGCCTTGACCACTGACAGAACGAGCTTCTGCCAATGCCTGCTGCACATTGCCATCAAATTCGGGCCAACCTATGCGCGCGAACTCTTGAGTGAGGTTATCAAGCGCCTGAGCGCGATTATTCATGGCACTGGTTTCGAGGACGACGGAGCCAAACCATCCCAATGCGGCAACCGCAGCAAGCAGGCCTGCAAACTTCCAATGTCCGAACCCATCAATATCGACATGACGGCGCGCCTCATAGGCGCCCTGCCGCAAACGAATGTGAGGCTGGCCGGCCTCAGCCCATGCGGCCAATTGGATGAGCAATGTCTCAAGTGATGTGGCCCCGGGGCTTTGTGTTTCACGGCCTAAAGCTCGAGCCACTTGAACGCCATGGATTTCGAGATCCGAATGCGCCTCGCTGATCCCGATCAACACATCGCGTCCCAGCGACGGGTCGAGCGCAAATCCTCGACCGTCTATCCGACCGAGCACCAAACCAGGCGCTTCGAAGAGAATGTTTTTCGCTGGCAATAAAGAATGCGCAGCAATGAGTTCGGCTTCGGGCAAGCCCTCATCGGTGAGGATTTGAATCAACTCGGCCATCCGGGACGATGACACAACATTCACGTCTCGTGTTTGTGCGGCATCGTCTTTGCCAATATCCGCCAGAGCAACGTGGCTATCCTCAACGGATTCCGCCAATTCATCTTCCACCGCAAAGGGGGCCGCCCGGCGCGCTTCTTTATCATTTCGCGCCGGGATCGATACGTTCAGGCCTAACACGTCGAGACCATTTAAGAACACGGTGACATTGCGCCCACGTGTTTCAATGCCGCTGCGGTCTTCATCGACAATCCAGTCCCGTCCACGTGCGCGCGCGAAAAGCAGCCGATCATCCGGGGTTAGAAGCGCATAGAGTCTCGACACTAGCCTATTCTCTCCCGACGCAGCGTGCGGATGGGACGGCCCGGCACGGTTTCAAACAAATAACGCATGGTCATATCGTGTCCGCGATAAGACACATTGGCGGAAACTTCCACCAAACTCGACACAACTCCAAGGCGATCAACTTGGATTTGAGACGGATCTATCCGATTCACAATCGGATCTTCAAGTAAACTCTCAATATCTGGCCATCCGCCTTGGGGGCGATTTTCGATCACCGATCGGACATCGTCTAAAGAGAGTGAATTGCTCAATAAAGGCTGCAGGAGCGGCGCATGCTCTATGGTCATCGTATTGATATTGAGCTGTTGGCGCTGCAAAGATGAACCTTCCGGAAGGGCGCATATGACCGGCGCAATCCGGGCGAATATTTCCGTGCTATAACCTCGAATAGCCCGCAGCTCTTCGATATTGGCGAGTTTTTGCCCCGATGTACGATAGGTTGGTGTCTCACTCAGATAGTAAGAATCCTCTGCGCCGCCACTTCCTGGTACAGAATTGGCGTCCATCCAATCTGTCAGTGAGGCAACCAAAGCTGCGAGATCAGAACTAAAACTCTCTTCAACCGTGGCGCTTAGAAGGGACTGATACACCCGTTGTGCGCTCACATCAGCGACCAAGCGCCCTTCGTCGCCATTTGTGGTTAGGGTATTGAGATCGAAACAATTGGTAACGTCGCGGGCGGTAACGGTGAATGCACCGCCATCAACCGGTATGACTTGTGGTTCGCCTAATCCGGGTAGTTCTGCGAACAATTTATTCTCAAGCGGCGCCAACACCTCAGCCATGCGGGCTTTCGCAACTTCTTCCGCTGACACCGCATACAGCGCGAGTTGAGCTTGACTATCGAGCGCGACAGAACGTTGTGTGGCGGCCGTCACCGCTCGCGTGATCGCTAAGGCCGCCACTGACATCGCCGCGACAATCATTAAAACGGTCAGCAATGCCGCTCCACGTTCGGAATTGGACGCCGGTATCATGTGCGCCCTCCGGTCAAACTTGCCAGTGTGAGGTTCGTGCCATCCTCAAAATAGAGAATTATCTCGATCAAATCCGGTAGGACAGATCGATCCGCTAGGGTTTCACCAAACCAAAAGTCTGACCGCTGATCGCCGCGTACAAAGCCGAGCTCTATTCTGGAAATTCCCTCTAATAGGACCCGAGATGAAATTGGCGTGCCGCGGGTTGCGTCTGGGCGCAAATTTGCTTCGCGGATCAATGCACCTCCACGCAAACTATACGCAACGGATTGCAAAGTACCGCGCGCCTCCACACTGCCAGGATTCAGCCAGCCACTGCGGACGAAGGTCAGAAATGGATCATCGCCTCTCGGCGCTTCGCCATACAAATTGACCGGTGGTGAAAACCCATCTGCCGGTTGAATGGCGCGACTGCTCATTGCCGCAATATCCTGACGGATGAGCGCTTGAGCGATATCGATGGTGCGCGCTTCTGCTTCCCGCTCACGCACTTGCTGACTCGCGCTAGTGGCACTGATCAGCAAGGCAGCACCGGCCGAAGAGACAATCGCCAATATGAATAATGCGACGAGGGTCTCCGCGAGCGTAAAGCCTTGTTCTGATGGACGCTTCGCTCTCATCCGCCATCCCCGCCATTTTCGGGTTCACTCGAGATCGATCCGGGCAGGTTTTGAGGCATATATTTTAGGCTGATCAGGCTGGCCAAAACCTGTTCGCTTTCGGCAGGACGGACGTCGACTCGTAGGTTTTGCAACTGTCCAGGACGCGCGTCGCTGGCGGTCCGCACCCAATTGTAAGTCCGGCCCAATTGGACCTCTTGCCCCGCAGATATGCCGGCATCAATCGTTTCGTCTGTGGCCATGGTTCGCGCCATGACATTTTCAGCGACGGTGCGCGCCAGCAGGCGTGACTCCAGGCTCCCGGCATTCCGCGTGGTATCCGTCGTCACTTGCAACAGAGGGATCGCTGCCAAAGCCAGGATGCCCATTGCGGCAACGGTTTCAACCAAGCTGAAACCGGATTGTGGCGACGTCTTAGCGTTCGACAAGGCGCACCTCGCCTGTCTCAGCCAGCGTAATATCGATCCGTACGCCGCGCGCTCGCAATTGGAACTCTGCTGGCTGAATGATCCCGGTGGGGTCAAACACGATATCTGGCCATCCTTCTGGCCTTGCTGGCGCCTCAGTCTGGACCGCGATATCCATACCGCGGGGCAAGACGACCGCGCCGCGTTGCGGGCGCCAAAAGTCACGGCGCCACTGTACCAGCGAATAACCTTGATCGCTCAGGCGCAGACCGACCGGTTGTCCCGCCATGATGGCTTGATCTTGGGCGTCACGCAGCACGCGCGCAAATGCTTGCGCGCTGGCTTGCTCTTCTGTCGGACGCTCGGGCAAAGTCAGCGTGACCAGTCCAGCCGTCAAACCAATAATGAAGAGTACGGTCATGACTTCAACCAAAGTCATGCCGGCTTGTCTTCGAATTTGGTATGCGCGTGTCACGGGGCCGCCTTACCTGTTGAGCCCTTAAATATCCCAGATGCTGATATCAGCATTATCCTCTTCACCGCCCTCGCGACCATCAGCGCCGAGCGAGTAGAGATTGTAGGGGCGGTTATCATCGCCGGGGACTTCATAAATATACGGCCGCCCCCAGGGATCATTTGGGAGCTTCTGAATATAACCGCCGGGACGATAACGATTGCCATCTGGCGCATTGTCCGGCTTCGTGACCAAAGCTTCCAATCCCTGTTGCTGCGTTGGGAAGGTGAACATATCGCCGCTATAGGACTGCAAGGCGCCAGACAGACGCGTTATGTCTGTTGCCGCTTTCGTGGTCCGTCCCTGGCTCATGGCACCTGTGACATTGATCAGCACAACGGTCGAAAGAAGACCAATAATGAAGACGACCACCATAATCTCGGTGAGCGTAAATCCGCGCTGACGATTGCGTTTGGTTTGTTTGCGCTTGTCGAACATTTTTCAGTCTCCTTAGGCACCTATCGCCATCGTATTAAGCTGCAAGATCGGCAGCATGATGGCCAATACGATTAAGGCCACGACCCCGGCCAACATGACAATGAGCAGAGGCTCTAACAGGCCTAATGCTACTGTTGCGTTACTATCGAGCTCTTCTTCCATATAGTCGGCGGCGCGGCCCATCATGGACGGCAAGTCGCCGCCCCGTTCTCCACTGGCCACCATATGCACCAGCATGGGCGGGAAGACGCCTGTCCCGCGCATCGCGCGATTGAGCGGCTGCCCTTCTTCGACTTGTCGCCGAACCGTATTTGCCGCTTGTCGGAAGACTTCATTCCCGACTGACCCACGGGCGGCCACCAGCGCATCAGGGACGGTCGCTCCGCTGCCAGATAGCGTCGCAAATGTTCGCGCGAATTGAGCCGCATTGGCGCTTTTTATGACTTTCCCCAGTAGAGGGAGGCGCAAGACGAACCGGTCCCATCCCAGCTTCACCGCGGGCGTGCGAAACGCGCCGCGTAATAGCCAGGCGCCTATCAATAGCGCGGGGACGAGCAAAAGGCCCCAGCCGCGCATAAATTCAGACACACCAATCACCGCATTGGTCAATGGCGGCAAGTCTTGGCCAAGCGTTTCGAACTGTTCGATCACTGCCGGGACAACAAAGATCAGTAGGAGCACGACGACCAACATCGCCACCAAAGAGAGCACCATCGGATAGATCAGGGCGGACAGAAGCTTATTGCGGAGCTTCCGCGACTTCTCCAAATGCGTTGCGAGACGATCCATGACATCTCCGAGCCGTCCAGAAGACTGCCCTGCCGACACCACCGCACGATAATAGGGGGGAAAGGCTTTGGAAGACTGACTCAAGGATTCGGAAAAAGAATAACCCTCTTGAACACGCCCGCGCACGCCCATGAGAACGCGCCGCGTCCCGGGCTTTTCAGCTTCACTGGCAATCGCGCCGAGCGCTTCTTCAACAGTTGCGCCGGATTTGATCAGCATCGCCAATTGGCGCGTCGTCAGAACCAAATCCGTTCCTGAAAGACGCCCACGACCCGCTGTTTTAGAAGCAGATTTTTGTCGCGCCTCTTTGACATCAAGCGGTGAGAGCTGCCGCATACGTAGCTCTTTGCGGGCAGACCGCGCTGAGTCCGCGGTGATCACACCTGTGGCGCGTTTTCCATCAGCGCCTATCGCGACATAATCGAAGACCGCCATAATTAGCGCTCCTCCTCACGGCGGCAGACCCGAAGCACCTCCTCGACGCTGGTTTGGCCGGTCTTTACATAGCGTGCGGCATTGCGGAACAGATTGTCATAGCGGTTGAGCGCCATCTCCTGAATCGCATCCTCGGACCCGTCGGCGCGAATGAGTTCGCGAAGGCCTGCATCAACCGTGATCAACTCATACACGCCGAGACGGCCATTATAACCACTATTGCCGCAAGCCATGCACCCGACTGGGCGCCAGAATTGCGGTGCGTCCGCCGCATCGAGGCCAAACATCGCAAGCTCTTCAGGCGTTGATTGATGAGGTTTACGGCAATGCTCACAGAGCTTTCGCACCAGTCGCTGAGCAATCACGGCCTTCAACGTCGCCGCGATGACATAAGGTTCGATCCCCATATCGCGCAGGCGTTGAATGGCGCCTGCCGCACTATTTGTATGGACCGTGGATAGGACTGGACGGCCGGTCGATGCGAATTCAAACGCGACTTTCGCTGTTTCAAGGTCGCGAATCTCACCGACCATGACGACATCTGGGTCATGCCGCAAAATCGCCCGCAGCGTGGCGGCAAAAGTCAGACCAACCTTATGGTGCATCTGGGTCTGCGAAATGCCTTCCAAACCATACTCGATCGGGTCTTCGAGCGTCATCACATTCCGCTCGCCATTGTTTAGGACTGAAAGCGCGGAATAGAGCGTTGTGGTCTTACCCGAGCCGGTTGGACCCGTGACCAATGTAATCCCGTTCGGTTGCGCCAGAATCTCTCTGAACCGATCCAGCGTGACCTGGTCCATGCCAAGCTCATCCAGCCCGAGCAACGCGTTGCGGGTGTCGAGCAAACGCATTGTCACGCGCTCTCCATATCGGCTTGGCAACGTCGACACGCGAACATCAATGCTACGGCCACCAATGGACAAAGAGATGCGCCCATCCTGGGGAATACGTTTTTCGGCGATATCGAGGCGCGCCATCACCTTAATCCGACTGGTCAAAGGCGCGGCTAAGCGGCGAGATGGGGTGAGGACTTCCTGCAAAACCCCGTCAATGCGATACCGCACCGACAAAGTATCTTCATGCGGTTCAATATGGACGTCCGACGCTTTGCGATCGACCGCTTCATAGATGAGACCATTGATCAATCGGATGACCGGCGCATCATCATCGCCATCTAACAGGTCGGCCGTCTCTGGGATTCCATCCACCAGGCTGGCCAAGCCGCCATGGCTGTCTAGTGCCGCTTCTGCTTCATCGCCCGAAACCCCTTCGCGCGCATAATGCTCGGTCAAGGCGCGCTCAAAATCTGGCGCCGCGAGTGGCTGCAATTTCAGGGGGCGCCTTAGAACACGACGCGCCTCGATCAGTGAGAATGGATCAGCACCATTGCGGACACCAAGTTTGATCCGTTCGCCCTCTCCTTCGAGCACGACGAGGCCTTTGTCTCGAGCAAAGGCGTATGACAGATCCGTATTCGTCAATGACACTCGTTTTTCTTACCTAGTTTCGACATAACCGCCGAATGCTTATTCACCGCGCCCACGCAAGGACGGCGTTTGCTCAACATCCAAATCTAAGACTTCTGAGATAAAGCCATCAATCTCTGACGGCCCATCCGAATTGCCTTCGCGGAGCAATTCCTCCGCGCGCAAATAGCGGTAATTACGAGACGTGACGCGGCGCGCATCCTCTTGATCGCGGACAATGGTTGGACGAATGAAAACCATCAAATTGGTGCGCACCACGGTATTCGTCTCGGACTTAAATAGATTGCCTAATACCGGGATGTCGCCGGCGACTGGAACTTTTGAGCTGCGCGTTCCGCTCGCCTGTTCAATCAAGCCCCCTAGCACGATAATCTCGCCATTATCGGCGAGCACCGTCGTCGTGATCTGGCGCAAATTTGTGGCGAAATCATCGATCCCAGCACTCAAGACATCCGAAACACTCGAAACCTCCTGGAAAATGTCCAAATGGATCGTGTCATCTGCGGAGATACGAGGTGTTACATTCAGTTTGATGCCGACATCCTGGCGCGTCACTGTACGGAACGGATTGCTATTATCGGACCCGAGCGACTCGCCGGTTGCAATCGGAATCTGCTGACCGACCAATAGCTCGGATGTGCCATTATCCAGGGTCATATTGAAGGGCTTAGACAGGACTTTCGAATTCTCGTCCGCTTCAACAGCCGTCAAAATAGCGCCAAAAAGCGTATCACCGCTGCGTCCACCGGCACCAATTGCGGGCTGAAGAGACAGCAATGAATCAACCGCGCCCTCCGTGAACGGATTTGCGCCGCCAAACGTGCTGGCTGGTGCAAGTGCGCCCGCCAATTCCAGCAAATTCGGCGCTTCGCGTGAGAAATTTGTGCTGAGGAATGGGATGGAGGACTCGCCGGTTCCGGAAAGCAAGAACTGAACGCCAAGGCTTCGCGCCGTGTCATCCGACATTTCGACAATGATCGCTTCGACGAGCACCTGCGCCCGACGCTTATCCAGCGCCTCCACAACCCGTTCCATTGCGAGAATGGTGTCTGGCGAAGCGCTAATAACCAGAGAATTGGTAGGTTGGTGATGCGCAATCGTGGCGGTGGACACCTGCGCTTCGCCGGGTGCTGACTGTTCAGCCATCGTATCCGCGAGGCGCTCCAATATTGGAACAATATCCTCAGCGTTTGAATTGCGCAGCTCAATTACCCGCAAACTGTCTCGCACGGGATCCGTTTCATCAAGCTCCCGTGCCACGCGCATGGCCCGCGCCACGGTCGCTTCGTCGCCTTTCAGAACGATCGAATTTGAACTGGAAGCTGCCGAGACTTCAAACCGATTATTCGGATTGTCATCGCGATCTGTGAGTAGATCGTTGAGAATGGCTTCTATTTCTCGAGCCGGAACATTGCGCAATTCAACCGTTTGCACTTTGGTTCGATCATTCTCATCAAGCCCCTGCACGATTTCGCGCAAACGCGGCATGTTTGAGGAATAATCCACCAGAACCAAGGTGTTAGATCGTGCATTCGCAACCACTTGACCTTGCGCGTCGACCAATGGCTTGACCATTTGCGCAGCCTCTACAGCACTGAAATTATTCAACTTAAACACTTGGGTGATGAAAGCATTCGGGCCTGTATTGCGCGAAGAGGCATCCCCAATCGCCATTTGCTCTGGCACGATGCGATACACGCCCTTCCCTGCAGGAACCGCTGCGAAGCCATGCACCCGCAGCGTTGAGAGGAACACTTGGAAGACTTCAGCGGTGTCCATAGGCGCTTGAGACATCACCGTCACTTTGGTGCGGCGCACATCTGGATGCAGAATAAAGGTATAACCCGTTATGATTGAAACATCATCGATCAAAGCGGTGATATCGACATCGTTCAAGCTGAGCACATGGCGTTCCGCCCGCGGGGAATTCATCTCCGCGACGGCCAAGCCTTGCGCTGTTAGCGCGATAGCAGAAGCTGCAATCAGCTTTTTCATGATTCGTATCCTACTCACCGAACCTTAAACGAATGGTTTGCTCCGATCCGTTGCGGTTAATGCTCAAATCCACTGTATCTGCCGAACTTATTCGCTCGATCACATCATTTGTATCCAGTTGCGCGACAGATACGCCATTAATTTGCAGCAACACATCTCCTGGGCGGAATCCGGCCTGTTGCATGATGTCCGGACTGCCGATCGGATCGAGCCGATACCCGGTAATTTCGCCATTCACCCGTACAGGTCCGGCATTGATGCTGCTCAATAGCAATTCTGGCGCCGCGATTTGCGCTTCAACTGCTCGCGATGGCGCTGCTGCGCTCGACTCATCTCGATCCGTAAGATCACGCGCCGAGATGGTTTGAGACTCATCCGAAATGACCGACAAACCGGCGCCTCGACCGCCTAACATAAGCGTTTCGCTGGCCCCATCACGGTTAATGATAACGCGATCTGACAAAATTCGTTCGAGCGTGACTCCCGCTAAAATCTCATCGCCGACCCGGTAATTCTTGCCGATCCCATTCGGTGTACGAATGATCGCATTGCCCGCCTCACCGCCTTCCGTCGACATGCGTAAGCCGTCGAGATTGAGGTTGAGATTGGTTTCAGGGGCGTTTTGAACGATGATTTCTTGTTCGCCCTGCTGGAATGGATTTGACGTCACCAGCACGGTGCGATCGACCGTGATCCCAAGCGAACTCGACCCGCCTTGCATTGGTGATGGCAGCGGTCTCTGCGTGTATGTGGCAACCGTGTCAGAGGGCGAAATGAGCAACCAACCAATGCGTGCCGCGAGCAAGGCCAAGGCAATCACCAGTACGCATTCAACACCCCATCGAACCGGGCGTTCAATGCTCACCAGTTTCTCAAGTGCCGTATCTGCGGCGCTTGGCATACCACTCACTCCTCATCACCCCGACCATATTTATTTACTTTAGGCCGCCACCTGACGCTTTGTCACGTCTACGATTTTTAAATGTGAACCCTCACGACACGGTTAATACCGAGTGTGAGGGTTCGGTTTAGGCGTTCACTTTTGCGCTTTTGTGACAGCGCTGAGATTGTCCTAGAATTTCGCCGTCAGACTTGCCGATAGGCTCGTGCCGCGATCATAGGTGTTAAATTCAACGCGACCAATGTCTGTTTGCGTGTTGATGAACTCCTCGTGCGCCTCATCCAGAAGATTTCGCGCGCTGAGACCGAGGGTCAATTCACGGTTTAGGACATTAATATCCCGACGATAAACCAAATCGACTTGGATGCCCGGGTCCTCCAATACATCTTCAAGCCCTAGGCGCGCATCACCGCGCTGAAGAATGCGCTCATCGACCCAACCCACCAGCAAAGTGGCCTGTTCAACGTCCGTTTCCCAACCAAATTGTAGATTGAAGATGTTTTCGGGTGTGCCCTGCAATTTATCTCCATCATTAAGGCCGAGATCCGTCGCCAAAATGTCCCGGTTTTCACTGCCCGAGAACACCAGATCATTATCATCCACGACCAATTCTGCAGACGTGTACGTGTAGTTGGCGGAGAAGATCCAATCGCGATCTACGAACCATTGCTGCTCAAACGGCATTTCGAACCGATTGCGATACTCCAATTCCAAGCCGAACAGTTCAGCTTTTGGCGCATTAATGTAGGTGGTTTGATAAACCAGCGAGCTCAGTTCATTGATCTGTTCTTCGATCGGATTATCGATTTCCTTGAAGAACGCCGCGGCCGTGACGAATTGATTGCGGCCCATATAGTATTCGAGGCGGGCATCATAGTTCGTGAATTCACTGTCCACCAAGCCACTATTACCACGATAGGTTCGGCTTGACTCGGTATCGAAATATGTCGCTTCAGACAGTTCGCGGAATTGGGGGCGCGCTACGGTTTGCGAGTAGCCAAGGCGCAATTGCAAATCGTCAGCGAAATTCCAAGTGAAGGTCAGTGCGGGTAATGTATAATCGTTTTCCAGACGCGTTTCTTCGGGTCCAGGGTTCCCAAAGCGATCAAATGAACGAACAAATTGCTCACCGCTTTCCTGGCGAACGCCGACTGTCGCTTTGATGAAGTCCGTGATGTCAGCATCCACTTGAGCAAAGTAGGACGTTACATCTAGACCGGCATCGTAGAAATCCGTCGTGGTCGTTGACTCATTCAAGAAGAACCGCCCGGGCGCGATATTATCTGGCGAGAATAAGAAGTCCGGACGCGCGAGTGGATCAACGCCATCAACAATGGATCCGTTGAACCGGAAATTGAATTGACGATAGTCACGCTCGGTCGACGAGTCATCAAACCCACCAGAAAAAACGACTTCCCGGCCATCCAGATTGAGCGTGTATTTGCCGTCGATACCGAAGCCAACAACATCATCGACCAATTCGGTGAACTGAATATTGTAGCGGCCTTGTTGGTTATTATAGACCGGCACGCCATCCACGACTTCTCGTGTCAGTTGGCGCTCATAAGGCGCATCATAAGTCGATTGCGCAATCGAGCCCCGCCAGTTCAGGTCGAAATCGCCAAACCCATGTGTGCCCGCAAGTTGGAATGAGGTCAGCTCACGTTCGTACCACGCGGTGCGCTCGCGGTGACGAATTTCGTTACTGCCATCTTCACCGACCGCGATCTGAGCATCTTTCGTGGTCGAGTGCACATAGAACAGTGTCGCCGCGACTTCTTGATTGCCACGACCGACGGTCAAAGAGCCAAGGCCGTTCACGATGGCGTCAAACGTGGTTTGGTTGACTTGAACGTCACGATCAAAATCGCCTGATGCGTCATTACGAAGGACTTGCTGGGTTGCGTCCCGGTTGGTCCAACTTCCATCATAACCAAGAACGCCCACAAGACCGATATCAAACTCGTCAAAGGTCAGTGCTTTGGCACCTTCAACCGCGACTTCTACAGCCGGATCCAGTTCGCCGCTTTGAATCACGGAAAGAGGTGAATTGACGAGGCTTTCCCCAGCGGCTTCCCGCGCTTCAGGGCTGAGGCTGTTAATATTGGTGCCGGTCGCGATCAAATCCGCCAGAGGTCCCGGCAAGTCACGCAATCCATCATCATAACCCGACCAATCTGTGTCGCTTCCGCGAACGAACAAACCATCTTCAAGCGTGTACAGCGTATTATATCCTGTACCGACTTTGATGCTGAAAAAATCTTCAGCCGGCTGGCGAACCGTCTTTAGGTCAATCAGGCCGCCGCCAAATTCACCAGGATAGTTCGCGGAGAATGTTTTTTGTACCGCGGCACCATCGAGCATACTGGATGGGAAAAGGTCGAGCGGGACGGTACGACGCAATGGTTCGGGACTTGGTAGCGGAGAGCCATTGAGGAGTGCCACAGAGTAGCGGTCACCGAGACCGCGCACATAAGCAAATTGACCATCAACAACGCTAAGACCGCTCAAACGGGTCAACGCCAAGGCCGCATTGGCGTCGCCTTGGCGGGTTAGATCTTCAGCCGATAGAAAAGAAGCGACCTGAGAGGTTTGGCGTTGCGGTTCTGGGATAAATCGACCGCGCACAACGACGGTGCTGAGCGTCCGCTCATCCGTCTGCTCAACAGTCTCTTCTTGGGTCGCCGGTGCATCTTCTGCGGGGGCTTCTTGCGCGATCGCCGCCGGCGTGAACGCCATGACGAGCGCAGACGACAGCATGAGCGCGTGTTTTGGTGAACGTTTCATAGGTATGGACCTTTATTCAGATCATCAGGTCGTCGAGCAGTTGCCTTCAAGTCTCACCGTCTTCGACTATTAGAAAGGGAAACCGGGACGGCGATGGAGCGCCGTCCCGGAACAATCAGGCTAGGCTAGCACTCGTCGCCGCCTGGCAGGCCACAGGTCCAACCCTGCCACCAAGTGTCATTGGCGTTCTCAACCGCGCCGATATAATCGGTATCGTCAAAGAATGGATCGATCGCCGTCAGGTCCGTGGCTACTGCGGCTGTTTCGGTCGCGCCATTAATGAAGGTTGAGATCAATGTATTGATCACAGGCAGCGCGGTGTTGAACGTGCTGTTCGGTGCCGCTGCAACTGCTTCAACCGCCGCCACAGTCTCTGGATCAGAGTCTGTCAGACCCGCTCCATTTGTGCCGCAATCGGCTTGGACAGAGGAAAAGCTTGGGTCTACGCCAACGCCGCCGAAGCTTGAATCATCACCGTCACCTGCGCTCGCATCCCAGGCGAAACATCCATTCTCGTAGACGATCACGCCGTTGAGCAGGCGGCCAATTGAGCCAGAGTTTGACCGAAACACTTCATCGCCGTCTGTACCGATAAAGGTAAAGTTCGCGATCAGCGGATCGGACGGAAGCACACCTGATGCAGCAGCAACCGAGCTTTGCTCAGTGATATTGTCGCCGCGGCCATTGATCTGGTTGACGATGACATATTGGATTGCACCTTGATAGCCATTGTCCGTGTCGATGGATTCATCGCCATTGCCAGTCAGGACGAGATATTTCGCATTGACCGTGCCGCCGAAGAATTCGACGCCATCATCCGCATTGTTATGCACTTGGATATATTCGACCACCGTACCGTCGCCGACGCCACCAAAAGCGATGCCGTTCAATTCGTTGTCTGGTGTCAACTCAAAGCCAGCATACTTGACTTGAACATAGCGCAGGACGCCTGAACTATCATTCGCATCATCGCCACCGTAAAGCGCATCAGGTGAGCTTACGCCCTCGATCCGTTGCTGACAGCTATCAGTGCCGAAAGCAGAGCCGCTCAAGCAGCGATTCTGCGGCGCGCTGCCGAGAATAACAATACCGCCCCATTCGCCATCTGCTTGATCCGGTGCTGGCTGGCTGCCGCGCAGATCCGCTTCTGACGTGAAGATGACTGGATTGGCTGCGGAGCCGAGCGCTCGAATGTCCGAGCCGCGATTCACGACTAGATAGTCCTGACCGGTATTGCCGAAGAGGGTCACGCCTGATTCAATGGTCAAAGTCGACACATCACCGCCGCTCGCTGTTCCGTCAGCGCCGGTATCAACGCCTACATCCACGCGACCGTCTAGCTCATACAAGTTGCCCCGGGTCAGACGAACATCGCCTGACAGGACGCCCGAGACGACACAGACTTTCTGGCCATCAATTTCAGTTGCCGAGTCGGCGGTTCCTGTTGGGCACGCCGCTTCATCTGGGAACAGGCCGAACGTCCAGCCGGTGGCCCAGTTATCTGTCTCTGACTCATCAGGGCCGAACGCACCGATATAGTCCGTATCATCGAAGGATGCGTCGATCGCCGTTAAGTCGGTCGGCGTGATCCCGCCTTCCGCCGTTCCTGGGAAGAAAACCGCCGCGAGCGTGTTCACTACAGGCAGCATCGTGTTGAACGTGCTGTTCGGTGCTGCTGCAGCCGCTTCAACCGCCGCCACAGTCTCTGGATCAGAGTCTGTCAGACCCGCACCATTGGTGCCGCAATCAGCTTGGACAGACGAGAAGCTTGGATCAACGCCAACGCCGCCAAAGCTGGAATCATCGCCATCACCTGCGCTTGCATCCCACGCGAAACATCCATTTTCATAGACGATCACGCCATTGAGCAGGCGGCCAATTGAGCCGGAGTTCGACCGGAACACTTCATCGCCATCGGTACCGATAAAGGTAAAGTTGGCGATCAGCGGATCGGAGGGAAGCACGCCCGATGCAGCTGCAACCGAGCTCTGCTCCGTGATATTGTCACCGCGGCCTGCCGTCTGCTGAACCACGACGTGCTGAATTGTGCCCTGATACCCATTGTCAGTATCGATCGACTCGTCGGCATTGCCGTTGAGCACCAGATATTTCGCGTTGACCGTACCACCGAAGAATTCGACGCCGTCATCTGCGTTATTATAGACTTGAACATACTCGACTTCGGTTGCGTCGCCGACGCCGCCAAAAGCGATACCGTTCAACTCATTATCGGTGGTCAGCTCAAAACCTGCATGTTTGACGATCACATAGCGGAGCGTGCCGGAATAATCGTCAGCATCATCGCCACCATATAGCGCGTCTGGAGAGGTGACCCCTTCAATCCGCTGCTGACAGGTATCCGTCCCGTAAGCAGAGCCGCTCAAGCAGCGGTTTTGCGGCGCGCTGCCGAGGATAACAATGCCGCCCCATTCACCGTCAAAGGTTTCGCCGAGATCGTTGGACGGATCGGAGTCATTCTGACGTTCAATATCGGCCGCACTGGTGAATGTGATTGGCTGTGTGGCCGTACCAGCAGCTTCAATTGTGGAGCCCCGTGCCACAACCAAATAATCTTGCCCGGTGGCACCAATAATCGTCACACCTGGCTCAATGACGAGAGAGGCGACGGAGCCCGCGGGATCCGTGCCATCGGCACCGGTATCAACGCCGACATCAACGCGGCCATTCAAGCGATAAACAACATTCGCGACATTGGTGAGCGTGGTTGTGCCAAGCAGCGTGCCCGAAAGCGTACATGTCGTGATCGATCCGATCGCAGTGCCCGCTGTGAAGCCGGTTGGGCAAGACGCGGTTGAACCACCACCGCCGCTGCCCCCGCCTGAACCGCCGCCCGTGCTGGGAGGAGTCGTCGGTGCGGTCGTGCCTGGTGACGCGATATTGCTCCCTTGCGAACAAGCTGCCATCAAGCCCAGCGCAAGCGCGCTCACAGTCATGCGAAATTTCATTGTATACCCCGATACAGTTTCTCAAACGAACCCGAACGAGGGTGATTCTCGCCCGCTTCTGGGGCGGGGATTATTCAATCTGGGTGACGGTTTTTTCTCAGTAAAACTACGGTTATATGACGGACTCAGTCGCAAATCCGACACACTTATTTATTCTTGTTAACAGTACTTATTCCGTTGTCTGAGTGTTTCTTTAGCGGCATTTCGTGAGACACTCAGCTGATAGGGCTTTTAGTATCGAGATACTCGGACAGTCTGTTATTCCGTGTCCGGACCTTATGCGAGCGTCAGAATAGGCCAGCACCAGACGATCCAGATCCCGAAAGCCAAACTCGGGCCAAAAGCGATCGCAAGCCGATCCTGCGACAATCGTGACCTTTGTGACACGATAAAAGCGATCAAAATCCCTGTCCCCGAGGCAATGAGTAGAATCAATGGAAGACCTGTTAGGCCAACCCAAGCACCACCCGCGGCTAAGAGTTTTGCATCACCAAGACCAATGCCTTCATATCCACGCATCGTCCGCCAAACCCATCCGAGCCCGGCGATTAAACCATATCCAATCACCGCGCCAGAAAGCGCAAATGCCAGCGTGCCCGCATAAGCGGCATATCCAAGTCCGAAGGCGACAAGTTGCCAGGTTAGAAGGTCGAGCAGCAAACCGGTTCGCAAGTCGGTGTAACTGAGCAGAAGCAAACCCGACGCCAAGCCCAATGAGCTGACCAACTCGACATTTGTGGTCAGATTTTCCCGCCCGAAAAGCACAAAAATGAGCGCATATAGGCCAGCTAATATTGCGGTGATGATAAGGGCGCGTGCCGGATGAATCCGTACCTCCGGAAACGACTCGTCTAGATCGGCATCGTTTTCTGTCACTGACCCCGAAATCCTTTGGCGACGACAAACAGTTCCGGCGACCCTGCCCGACTCGCAGGCGGCTTAATATGTTTGACCGTCTTAAAATGCGCCTTCAGACGCGCCATCATTTCGGGTGTGGCACCGCCTTGGAACACTTTCGAACAAAAAGCCCCGCCAGGAACGAGATGCTGGATCGCGAAATCCAACCCCATGTCCGCCAAGGCCGCGGTACGAAGACTATCCGTCTGCTTATGCCCTGTCGTATTCGCCGCCATGTCCGACAGGACGAGGTCTGGCGCCCCGCTTAGGCCCGTCATCATCTCTGCGACATCGACCGGCTCGTTGACGTCACCTTGAACGATGAAAGCACCGGGCACCGGCTCGACCGGTAATAAATCGATACCGACCACTTCTTTCACCCCGCGCTTCACGCAAACTTGCAACCAGCCCCCCGGTGCGCATCCAAGGTCGACGACCCGAATACCTGCGCGGAGCAAACGCATTTGCTCATCAAGTTCGATCAGCTTGTAAGCCGCGCGAGCGCGATATCCTTCTGATTGCGCCTTTTGCACATAGGGGTCTGAAAGCTGCCTTTCGATCCATTTCTTGGAACTCTCTGACTTCGCGCGATAGGCAATCACTTTGCGTTCGCCCGTGCGGCGACCAGACGTATTTTTCTGGCCACTCGGGCCTTTCCAACGGCGCTTTCCGTCATCACTCATGTCGTGCGCTCCGGGCTATTCGATTTACGGGCACCGGGGCCTCGCCGGCGACGACGGCGGGGTTTGCGTTTCGGGCCGTACATCATCGATAAAAGCAGACCCTCGCGCAGACCGCGGTCGGCAATCCGCATATCGCCCTTCGGTGCCAGCGACCAAGTGCCTTCCACAATCGCACAGCCTGCCAGCATCAAGCCCGCGCGATCCGTCCCAATCGTGGGGAATTTGTGCATTTTCTCCATGCCGGCATCTCGCAGCTTTTGAACCGTTTCCATCATGTCGGCACGCGTAACCCACGCCCCATCAACTTTGTCGCGCCGGTATTTTGTCAGACCCATCGTAACACCGGTCAAACAGGTGACCGTGCCGGACGTTCCGATGACATGCGCTGGCCCATTGGTGAATGCCGCACGGATTTCTGGCGCGCGTTTCCACTTGTCGATCTGTTCCATCACATGCGCCAACATTTGCGGATACGCGTCTTCTTCCGGCAGGTGCGCAAAGGCTTCCGTCAGGGTCACCACACCAACCGGCAAACTGCGCCAGGCAAGAATGGGCGGCTTTTTTAACAGGCCTTCAAGTCCCCCCTCATGCGCGGGCCGCGCATCGACGAATGAGAGTTCCGTCGATCCACCCCCAATGTCGACAACCAAGACACGATCCGTGTCCGGCTCAATCAAGTTGTGGCACCCGATCAGAGCCAAACGCGCCTCTTCTTCCGGACCAATAATCTTAAAGGTCAATCCCGTTTCTTCGCGCACGCGTTGAATGAAAGCGGGTCCATTTTCCGCCCGCCGACAGGCTTCGGTGGCGATACAACGGACGTGTCCAACCTTTTTGGATTTGAGTTTTTTGGATATTTTCGTAAGCGCATCCATCGCGCGCTCGATCGATGCGTCGGACAATCGGCCCGTGGCTTCCAGACCTTCACCAAGACGAGCGATTTGAGAGTGTGAATCAAGCACGGCAAAACTGTCCCCGCGACGCGCGGCGACGAGTAAACGGCAATTATTTGTCCCCATATCCACCGCTGCATAGAGCGGTGGTCTACGGCGCTTACGAGACCCGGATTTGCGGTTCGCTTTCCGGTCATCTCGCACTTTATTTGTAGTCATGTGCTGACCAAATCTTGTATGTTGACCAAAGCTGTAGCACACAAATAAAGGGTGAGCTACGGATCGACGGTCATGAAACGCTTTATGCGCCTTTTCGGGGGACAAAAACCTTCGAAATCACAGCCGGTTACCGAAACGTCGGAGGTTCCAGACCTTCCGAACGCTATCCCAATGCGTCAGGCAAAATATCAAATCGGTCAGGTTTTACGCCACCGATTGTTCGATTTTCGCGGCGTCGTGTTTGATGTAGATCCGGTCTTTAACAATACCGACGAATGGTATGAGTCGATCCCGGAAGAAGTTCGTCCAGCAAAAGACCAACCCTATTACCACTTATTCGCTGAGAATGAGCGCACGCATTATGTGGCCTATGTGTCGGAGCAGAACCTCGTTCCCGATGACTCAGATACGCGGGTCAGCCACCCCGATATAGCCAGCATGTTTGAATTGACCGATCAGGGCTATGTCCTGAAATCTGCTCAACGCAATTAATCTGGTTTCACAGCTTCTGGCGTGGCCCTTTGAAACGCCTCAATGTCCTGACATTTAAGGTCAATCTCGAGCAGCTTCGGAAACGCCGAGAGATCAAGGTCAAACCGCCGTGCATTGTAAATCTGTGGGATCAGGCAAATTTCAGCGAGACCCGGCGTATCACCGAATAAAAAGAGTGACTTGGACGCGTTTGCATGCACCTCCAAAGCTTCGAAGCCACGAGACACCCATGTGCCGTACCACTCCTTGATCGCGTCCGGAGCAGCCGAGAAATTTTCTCGCAAATATCCCAGAACACTCGAATTGTTGAGTGGGTGAATATCACAAGCTACCGTATCGGCGAACGCTCGCGCCTGCATTCGGTGATGTCGATCTTCCGGTAAAAATCGCGGATCAGAATAAGCTTCATCCAGCCATTCCAAAATGGCCATGGACTGCGTGTGCGTTTGCCCTTCAATAATGACGGTGGGTACCCGTTTCTGAGGATTGATGGCGCGATAGCTGTCGCTGTTTTGCGCCAACACATCCGGATGAAGGCTGACCTCCTCAGACTCATAAGCCACGCCCTTCAAATTGAAGGCGATCCGGAGCCGGTAACACGCTGATGAGCGCCAATAATCATAAAGTTTGATCACGCGTCGTCCTCCTCAAAAAAACTGTCTTACGTTCAATATGTCCCAAGACATATTCAGACTCACTTGCTATAATAGTTGCATGAGCAACCAATTTGCGAAACCCGCTAATGCCAATTCTGATTGGACGATTGATCAAGGCTGGTCCAATTATACAGCCGAAGAGCATACCGTGTGGAACACGCTCTATGAACGGTTGATGCAAGTCCTGCCCAATCGTGCCGCACCAGAATTTCTCAAAGGCTTGGAAGCCTTGAATTTGCATCGTGGCGGCATCCCCAATTTTGAAACCATGTCGGATGAACTTGAAGCCCTCACCGGGTGGCGGGTTGTTGCCGTTCCGGGTCTCGTGCCGGATGATGTATTCTTCGACCATCTCGCCAATCGCCGCTTCCCAGCTGGCAATTTCATCCGCAAACCGGATCAGCTTGATTACATCCAAGAACCGGACGTCTTTCACGACGTCTTCGGACATGTGCCAATGCTGACAGACCCGGTATTCGCTGACTATATGGAAGCCTATGGCAAAGGCGGGCTGCGTAGCTTGCGTCATTCGTCACTTAAAAATCTCGCGGCGCTTTATTGGTACACTGTCGAGTTTGGTTTGATTCAAACCGACCAAGGCCTCCGCATCTATGGCGCTGGCATTGTTTCATCGCCTGCGGAAAGCGTGTTCAGTCTTGAAGACCCCTCACCGAACCGGATCGGCTTCGATCTGACCCGCCTGATGCGCACCGATTATCGCATTGACGATTTTCAGCAGACCTATTTCGTCATCGATAGTTATGAGCAACTGTTCCGCGCCACTGTCGATACCGATTTCGCTCCGATTTACGCCGACCTACAGGGTAAGTTCGATCTTCGACCGGAAGACATAGTCGAAGCTGACACGGTGCACACGCATGGCACGCAAGCCTATGCGAAACGCGGCGGACGGTTTGCTGCTTAAGCGCTAAGGCAACAGCAAACAGGCATCTCCGTACGAATAGAATCGATAATCCTGTGCAACGGCATGGGCATACGCCTTTTGCATGAGCTCAGTGCTCATCAGAGCACAGACGAGCATGAAAAGGCTCGATTGCGGCAAGTGAAAATTGGTGACAAGCGCATCTGTGGCGCGAAAACCGTAGCCTGGCTGCAAGAAAATATCCGTCGGGCCTGTCGCAGGCTCAATCACACCATCAGGGCGGGCGCAGCTTTCTAAAGTCCTGAGCGCCGTCGTCCCGACGGCGACGCATTTCGCGCCAGTGGCGCGCGCTTGATTCAACCGATTGGCCACGTCGGGCGTGATCTGACGCCATTCTTCATGCAGTTTACCGCTGGCAATCTGCTCCTCTTTGAGCGGAGCAAATGTCCCGAGACCGACATGCAAGCGGACCTGTTCGCGGATCAAACCCGCGGCATCAATCTCTCCGAGCAATCGCGGCGTGAAATGAAGCCCCGCCGTGGGCGCTGCTACAGATTGAGCATCCTCGCCGGCGAACTCGGTTTGATAGGTATCTCGATCCTTCGCATCGGCCGGACGTCGACGCGCAATATAGGGCGGCAATGGCATCGAACCGGTTGCATCGATCGCGGCGTCGAGGGCGTCGCCGGACTGCGAAAACCGTAGCACCAACTCGCCATCTATCTGTTTTTCCACGATTTCGACGTGGAGCCCATCCTCAATGAAGATCTTGTCGCCGGGCTTTAAGCGTTTTCCAGGCCGAGCGAGCGCCAACCAGTCGGACTCCGATAGACGACGAACAAGATTGATATCTACCTGCACATCAGCGCCATTGGCATCGCGCGCTGGCCGCACTCCGAATAGCGCCGCTGCGATGACGCGAGTGTCGTTAAACACCATGATATCACCCGCGCTAAGATACCGGGGCAAATCACGGACACAAGCATCCTCTAAACGACCATCTCCGTGCACGACAAGCAATCGCGCAGCATCCTGTGGCTCAACGGGACGCAGCGCAATATGCGAGTCTGGAAGGTCGAAATCGAAGGCTGACAGGTCGGTCAGAAGACGCCCCTATTGCACCACCGCCGGAGCCGGTGGAATGTCACATAAAGCAATCCGTCGAGAATCCGCATTACCCAAAATGATCTGCCATTCCTCTGAATCTGTGCGCTGAACAAAGGCTTTCGGCCGCTCGTCTTCAGGCAAATCTGCCGCCAATTTAACGGTGGTTACGACATCTGGATTGGCGATTGGAAACCCATTCGGCTCTGGCCCAAGCTTAATCGATTTGATCACGTCAAGGCCGACAATAGCCCGTCCCTTCGCCGTATACTTGAAGTCTAGATGTTGGCCCTCATCGCTGATCAGGAAGAATTGCGCATTGGCGGAATTTACGTCGTCAGTGCGCGCGGTGGACAAAACGCCGGGACAATGCGGGATCCAACTTTCGACCAATCCATCTTTCGACATTTCGGCGAGGAATCCCGGCTGTGTGGCCATTGGGAAACCATGATAAAAACCGCCATCCGCAGAGTCCGCCGGCCCAATCGTATCCATTGGCACCTCGGCTGGATTGCGCCGAAAGATGAACTCCGCTTCCATAGGCTCGAGCAGTTTATCTGCGCCATGCGTCTTCTCGACATCTCCGCCTTGCGCCATGAAGCCTCGGATCACACGGTGAAACTCGGTCGAGTCATAGAGGCCCGCGCGGACATAGGTCTTAAATCGCTCTACATGCACGGGCGCAACGACAGGGAGCAATTCAATGATGATTTGACCCTTGCTGGTGTCCATAATGACCAGATTCTCAGGATCGACTTCGCGCCATTTTTCCGGCGCGGCTTCAACATCCGCCATTGTGTAAGTGACAGGCTCTTGTTCGACTGTCTGCGCCCCCGCACATGCTACAAATCCCATCACGGCAATGCCCGCCAGCAGGGTTCTCAGTGTCATTTCTTATACTTCTCCAACAATCGCTGTTTTACACCCGGCGTGACGAAAGGCGTGATATCGCCTCCAAACTGCGCGATTTCTTTGACGAGTCGCGACGCCACAGCCTGATGTTTTACATCGGCCATTAGGAAGACAGTTTCAATCTCGCGATTCAGTTGCTCATTCATCGCGGTCATTTGAAACTCATATTCAAAATCCGAGACGGCGCGGAGACCACGAACGATGACATTGACCTTTTGGTCTTCAGCAAAATGCATCAGCAGAGTATCGAATGGCTTTACTTCGATCTTGGCTCGTCCAGGCCCTTCGAGCTTTTTGCATTCTTCATTCATCATCTCGATCCGCTCATCCAACGGAAAGAGTGGCCGTTTCGCTTCGCCGACGGCAACGCCGATGACCAAACGGTCGACCAATTTCATTCCACGACCGATAATGTCCAAATGCCCCATGGTGACCGGATCAAAGGTCCCAGGATACAGCCCTACGCGCTCCATGCTCTTCCTCCGCACGCTCGGCTGGCCAATCTAAGTGTTTTCCGAGCGTTCTTAAGACTCTTCTGTATCGTCTTCGCCATTGTCTGCAAGGCGTGCCACAGAGACAACTCGTTCATCTTCTTTGGTACGAAGAACCCAGACACCTGAAGTCGCGCGACCGGCAATTCGGATTTGATCGACAGGTGTGCGGATCAATTGCCCTGCATCTGTCACCAACATCACCTCATCATCTTCGTCGATGGTGAAGGAGGATGCGATCTGTTTGATATGACCGGTCTTTTTGTTGCTGCCCCAAATATTGTGCGCAACCAGACCCTTACCGCCGCGACCGGTCACCCGGTAATCATAGGCCGACGAGCGTTTGCCCATACCGTCATCTGAAATGGTCAGGATGAATTGTTCGGCAGCGCCCAAAGCGGCGATCCGTTCCGCCGAGAGCGCGGCCTCTTCTTCACCATCATCACCATCATCATCGGCGATCGCATCGACAAGGTCTTCATCTTCTCCACTGGCTGCGCGACGCATAGCCGTAGCGTGCTTCAAATAAGCGCGCGCTTCCGCGCTGGTGACATCGATATGACGCAAGATACCCATTGCGATCACATGATCCCCATCGGCGAGGCGAATACCTCGAACACCGGTTGAGTTTCGACCCGCAAACACGCGCACATCCGTGACTTTAAAACGGATACACTGGCCAAGCGCCGTGGTGAGCATCACATCCTGATCTTCAGAACAAAGCCGCACGCGGACAATACCGTCGCCTTCATCCAATTTCATCGCGATCTTGCCATTGCGATTGACGCGGACAAAATCCGACAATTTGTTACGCCGCACCGTACCGGAGCGGGTCGCGAACATGATGTCCAACTGGGCCCGGCTTTCATCATCATCCGGCAGCGGCATGACGCTTTCTATTCGCTCGTCTTTTGACAACGGGAAAATATTGACCAGGGCTTTGCCGCGGGATTGCGGCCCGCCAATCGGTAAGCGCCAGACCTTCTCCTTATAGACCATGCCTTCCGAGCTGAAGAACAGAATTTCAGTGTGCGTGTTCGCCATAAAGACGCGCGTGACGAAATCCTCATCCTTCATCGAGATGCCGGATCGGCCTTTGCCGCCACGATGCTGGGTTCGATAAGTCGAGAGCGGGGTGCGTTTGACGTAACCACCATGGGTCACCGTCACGACCATGTCTTCGCGTTCGATCAGATCCTCATCATCCATATCCGCGCCGCCAAAGGTGAATTCAGAGCGCCGTGGCACGGCGAACTTTTCTTTCACCTCATTCAGCTCACCGCGAATAATATCGAGCACCCGCGGACGCGACCGCAAAATGTCGAGATAATCGGCGATTTTCTCAGCTAAGCCCTTGGCTTCATTGCCGATTTCATCACGCCCAAGACCCGTCAAACGAGACAATTGAAGCGCCAGAATCGCGCGGGCCTGTTCGTCGGATAGGAAGATTGAGTCTTCGCCTTCCCAACGGGTTCGGCGGTCCGCGACCAGGTCCAGCAGCGGCCCCATATCCATGATCGGCCAGGCCTTCGCCAGCAAACGATCACGCGCGGTGTTCGGATCCGGCGCATGACGAATGATCGCGATAATTTCGTCAATATTGGCCACAGCCAGTGCCAAACCGACCAAGACGTGGGCCCGATCGCGGGCTTTGTTCAGCTCAAACTTGGTCCGGCGCGCGACAACTTCTTCGCGAAAGCGAATAAAGGCTTGCAGGATTTGACGCAGATTGAGTTGCTCCGGACGACCACCATTCAGAGCGAGAATATTGGCCGGGAAACTGGTACGTAGCTGCGAATAGCGATGCAATTGGTTGAGCACGACATCTGCGCTGGCATCTTTTTTCACTTCGATAACAACGCGGATGCCATGGCGGTCAGATTCATCGCGGAGGTCAGCAATGCCCTCAATACGCTTGTCGCGCACCATGCCCGCAATCTTTTCGACCAGAGAGGCTTTGTTGACCTGGAATGGGATCTCGGTGACGATGATCGCGTCTCGTCCATTGCGCATCTGTTCGATCTCTGACCGAGCTTGCATGATGATCGATCCGCGCCCTTCGAGAAGCGCTTTGCGCGAGCCTGTATGACCCAAAATCAAGCCACCGGTCGGGAAATCGGGCCCTGGGATGATTTCGAGCAATTCTTCATCTTCAATGACCGGATTGTCGATCATGGCCAAAGTCGCATCGACAACTTCACCGAGATTGTGCGGCGGGATATTCGTCGCCATGCCGACCGCGATGCCACCCGCTCCGTTCACCAATAGGTTCGGATATTGCGCAGGCAGAACCATCGGTTCTTGTTGCGATCCATCATAATTGTCCTGGAAGTCGACCGTATCCTTATCAATATCCGCAAGCAGATATTGAGCCGCCTTCTCCATACGTGACTCGGTATAGCGCATGGCCGCGGGCGGATCATTGTCGATTGAACCGAAATTGCCCTGACCATCGACAAGCGGCAGACTCATCGAAAATGGCTGTGCCATACGCACCAAGGCGTCATAAATCGCGCTGTCGCCATGTGGGTGGTAATTCCCCATCACCGCACCGACAATATTGGCCGATTTCTTATATGGCTTGCTTGGCGTGTTCCCGTTCACCTGCATCGCGTACAGGATGCGACGGTGCACAGGTTTCAGGCCGTCACGGACATCTGGAAGCGCCCGGCTGACGATGACACTCATCGCATAATCTAGATAGGATCGCTTCAACTCGGTCTCGATGCTGACCGGATCGATACCGTCATCATCTGGAGACAAATTTGGGTCTTCTGGCGGTGTCGTTTCGTCGCTCACAGGGCTTCGCCTCTTATTGCCAGAACAGGCGCCGAATCGCCCGTCTTTGTTCGAGAAAATACTAGCAGGATGAAGCGGCGGTTACAAATAATCTGGCCCGAGAATAGCAGTCCCAAAAATCCGCTTTGAGTTGACAGAAAAAGGCGTCGAATATTGTCTACAGCAAAGGGAGAAACAGTCATGAGAACAAAGATCATTTCCGCTGCTTTATTGGCCGCGTTGGTAGGCCCAATCGCCACAGCTCAAGAAGCTCGACAAGAACAGATCATCGTGACGGCGACACGCATCGATGCCGACTTTGAACGGAGCATGCCGCACATACGTTTGCGCGTACCAGCAGATTTTGTGCTGTTTGAAGCCAGTTTCATCAATGGCGATCTTGATATTGAGAAACGAAAGGCGGACCTTTCCGCCACTTACGGGCGCGTGATTGCTGCGGACAATCAGCGTGAAGACATCGAAATCGTCATCGGAGATGCGGATCAATCCTACCCTGTCCAGACGACAACATTCGATGAAGCGTATCAAAACTATGGCCAACGCGGCGTGTTCGAGCTGGCCTTGCGGGTTGATGCCCACGAGGGCGAAACTTACGAAATGGTTCGCGCGAGAGCCGAGACCTTTTTGGAGGGTATTCGTAAGTCTGGCCTGGTCCAATATTACGTAGACGATGAGCAATATATCGGACTCCGCGATCCCGAACGCTTTCGGCCGGATCTGGTCGCAGCCATCAGTGAGGAAGTGAATCTTCTCGGTGGCGCATTTGGCGCTTCGAAAGTCACAATTACCGGGCTCGATCAGCGCACCGTGACTCAACCGACAGGCGCTCTGTCCTTGGACGTCTACATCCCTTACACCCTAGTCATTGTGAAATAGCCAATACGAGCAGAGCGAGGGGCAAAATGGTGGACATTAATCGACGGATCATGCTGATGAGCGGCGCTGGTTTTCTCATTGCCGGGTGCGCTGTGCAAACCGAGGCAGAAGAGACCGCTCCGCCAAACACAAGCCCATGGCGCGAGGGCCCAGCCCTGCCCTTCCGCGTACAGGAAATCTATCCAGCTCTGCACCAAAGTAAAATTCACTTGGCCGGCGGCTTCATTTCGAACGGGGACAGCATCTCAGGTGTGACCGATCAGCATGTCGCCTTAGATGTCGACACGCAGGAATGGACCGAATTACCGTCTCTGCCCGTTCCCCGTCACCATCCTAATTTGGTGAGCTTCCAAGACCGCTTATTGGCCATTGGTGGCTTCCAAGCCGAGTCCGAGGAGGCGGTTTGGGTGATGCAATCTGGCGTGTGGGCGTTTGACGGCAATGCTTGGACTGACGCGTCCAGCCTTCCTCAACCAAATGGCGAGAGCGTCACGGGCGTTTTAGACGGCACATTGCATGTTTGTGGCGGGCGAAAACCGCAAGGATCTGACAATGCCAGCTGGAACCATCATACCGATATTGCTGACCACTTTGTCTTAACCCATCCAGGAGACGCGTGGACCCCGGCCGCACCCATGCCGACACCGCGCAACAGCGCCGCGGCCGCAACGATCGGATCGAATTGGCATGTCGTTGGCGGGCGAACCGTCGCAAATGGTAATACGCCCGCGCATGAAGTCTATGATGCTCAAGAAGATCGCTGGCGGCGCGCGGCCCCTATGCCACAAGGTCAAGGCGGATTGGCAGCGGCGACCCTGAACGGCAAGCTCTATGCCTTTGGCGGCGAATTCTTCAATGATGGCGGCGGAGTCTATCCCGAAGCATGGGCCTATGAGTCAGCGACAGACGCTTGGACCGCCCTCCCCGACATGCCGCACCCGAGGCATGGCCTAGGTGCGGTTACGCTCGGTGACGACATCTACGTGATTGGCGGGGCCTTACGTGTCGGCGGCAGCCAAACATCCGACCTGGTTGAGATATTCACACCCACAGGATGAGAACCTTAGTGTAGCTGCGGCGGAGAAATCCTAGAACGGAATCTCGTCATCAAAATCCTGGCTGAAGTCTTGCGCAGGCCCATCCATTTGCCGCGGTCCACCTTGGCCCTGATTGCCATAGGCGACGGAGTCTTGGGCATATCCACCACCACCAGCATTACGGCTGTCGAGCATGGTCAAAGTTGCACCAAAGCCGCGTAGGACAACTTCTGTTGAATAGCGGTCTTGGCCATTCTGATCTTGCCATTTGCGGGTCTCAAGCTGGCCCTCAATGTACAGCTTAGACCCCTTTTTCACATAATTTTGGACGACCCGAATAAGACCTTCATTGAACACCGAGATCCGATGCCATTCGGTCTTTTCCCGACGCTCTCCGGTATTCTTGTCTTTCCAGTTTTCCGAGGTGGCGATGGAGAATGAGCAGACTTGCCCGCCATTCTGAAACTGTCGCACTTCTGGGTCTTGGCCGACATTGCCGACGAGGATGACCTTGTTCACTGATCCTGCCATTTTCCGTTCTCCGTTCTTGGCTTCCGATACTGATCACGCGCTTTAAGCGGGCGAATCGCCCCTTGTCGCGCGGTCTTTGCATCTATCCACAAAGGATCACGTCGTCAATAATATGTTCTGCTTTTGTTCGTTTTGAAGCTCTGCTGGGTTGGATCAAGCCCTAGCTAAGGATCTGTTGATTTCGCCATAACTTTTTGAGCTTGTGGCCGTTTGACTAGGCCACCCAGCATGCGTCCCCATTCCTGGAACGGAAACCACATCAGTTTGAGGAAATTTTCGCCCGGATTTCCCGGAAATCCAAGCGGCGCGGTGCAAGGCCCAGGGCAGTAATAGGTTCCAAACAATCGGTCCCAAATTGGAAAAATGCTGGAGAAATTCTTGTCCCAAGCCTCGCGATGATCGGCATGATGCCAGCGATGAAAGCGCGGGGATGCGAGCACCCATTTCAAGGGTCCATGCGACCAATCTACGTTCATGTGCACATATTGCTGATGAACAGCGCGGAACAGGACCACACCCATAACTGCGGCTGGGGAAGCCCCCATCCACGTGGCCAGCAGGATATAGCTGCCTTGGATCACCACCATCTCGACGATATGGGCGCGATACCAGGTCAGATAATGCATCTGTGTGTCCGAATGATGCACGGCATGCATCGGCCACAAGAACGAAACATGCCGAACCCGATGGCTCCAATAATCGACAAAATCGGCGACCACTAAAGCGATAATTGCGGGCACAATGGCGGGCGCGAACAGCCAAAATGTCTCCGGAATGCGCGGGATCCCGGAATTGCGAAAAGCTTGATCGGCGATCGTAATCAGCGCAAAAACAAGCGGCGCCATCAAACTGTTCGTCGCGATAAAGGCCCAATTCACGCGAGCGCTCTTGAGCAGATCTGACTCCCAATGAAGTGCCTCGCCCTTCCGGGCAATAAATGCCAGCAGGGTGAACAGGCTGAACTGTAAGAGATACACAACTGCCAGGCCGCGCATGGCTTCCGTGTCGACCACAAACCCTAATACGTTCACGCTTCCGTCCCTATACTCACGCAACTCCGGACCTGGCCTACATCATAAAGTTTAAAGTTGTCCTTCCGTCTCAAATGTTCTTAAAACGTTCTTGTCGCCAAAATGGACTCACGACACACATCACGTCTTGCAAGATCAATAATCATCAGGTTGCTAACCGCATGCCCTCCCTAGAATCTCCATTCATCCGCGTTCGCGGTGCCAAAGAACACAATCTCAAAGGCGTTGATGTCGATATTCCACGCAACCAATTGGTCGTGGTGACAGGTCTGTCTGGATCCGGAAAATCCTCCCTCGCCTTCGATACGATCTATGCAGAAGGCCAACGCCGCTACGTGGAAAGTCTGTCCGCATATGCTCGGCAATTCCTCGAACTGATGCAAAAGCCGGATGTTGAGAGTATTGAGGGTCTCTCCCCGGCCATCTCGATTGAGCAAAAAACGACGAGCCGCAATCCGCGTTCGACTGTCGGCACGGTCACCGAGATTTACGATTATATGCGTCTGCTCTGGGCCCGGGTCGGGATCCCTTATTCGCCTGCGACCGGCCTGCCGATCGAAAGTCAGACAATCAGCCAAATGGTTGATCGAACCATGGCGCTTCCAGAAGGCACGCGCCTCTACCTTCTCGCCCCGATGGTCCGCGGCCGCAAAGGCGAGTATCGTAAGGAATTCGCCGAACTCCTCAAAAATGGCTTTCAGCGTGTGAAAGTCGATGGCGAATTTTACGACCTCGAAACGCCGCCGACATTGGACAAGAAGTTTAAGCACGACATTGATGTCGTTGTGGACCGGGTCGTGATCCGTGAGGGCATGGAACAAAGATTGGCGGAGAGTTTCGAAACCGCCCTGCCCTTGGCTGACGGTATTGCGGTCGCCGAGTATGCCGACTTAGATGAAGGCGAGACCGAGCCTAAGCGGATCATCTATAGCGCCAATTTTGCGTGCCCTGTTTCCGGGTTCACCATTCCGGAAATCGAACCGCGTCTGTTCTCATTCAACAATCCTTTTGGTGCATGCCCGACTTGTGATGGGCTCGGTCAACAATTGAAGATAGATCCAAGTCTGGTCGTGCCGGACAAGGATCTCGATCTAATGAATGGCGCCATTGCACCATGGGCCAAACAAGCTTCGCCCTATCAAACCCAAACCTTGCAAGCCTTGGCGGATCATTATGATTTCAATTTGAAAACGCCATGGAACAAGCTTTCAGACAAAGTTCATGATGTCATCCTCAATGGCACCGGCGATGAGGAAATCGAATTCGTGTATGATGATGGTTTACGACGCTATGAAGTCACGAAGACGTTTGAGGGCGTGATTCCAAATCTCGACCGCCGCTTCCGCGAAACGGAAAGCCAATGGGCGCGCGATGAGATTGCGAAGTATCAATCCGCAGCGGCCTGCCCAAAATGTATGGGAAAACGCCTCCGTCCTGAAGCCTTGGCGGTGCGAATTGCTGGCCTCGACATTTCCGATGCGGCGAGCTTCTCCATCAAAGAAGCGGGCGAATGGTTCGATAAAGTGAATGATACGCTGACGCCGCAATCCCAAGAAATTGCTGGGCGTATTTTGAAAGAGATTAATGACCGTTTGATCTTCTTGAACGCGGTTGGCCTCGATTACCTCTCTATGTCGCGATCATCCGGCACTTTGTCAGGCGGTGAAAGTCAACGCATCCGTCTGGCGAGCCAAATTGGATCCGGCTTGACGGGCGTGCTTTATGTCCTCGACGAGCCGAGCATTGGTCTCCACCAGCGCGACAATGAACGCTTACTCGAGACGCTCAAACGCCTGCGAGATCTCGGCAATTCGGTTATCGTGGTTGAGCATGATGAAGACGCCATTCTAACCGCTGACCATGTGATCGATATGGGCCCCCGCGCAGGGGTTCATGGTGGGCAAGTTATCAGCCAAGGCACAGCCGCCGAAGTGATCGCTGACGAGAAGTCGTTGACCGGCGCTTACCTTTCAGGCCGCGAAGAAATCGCCATTCCGGCCCGACGACGCGTCGGTAAGAAAGGCCGTGAGCTCACCATTAAGGGCGCGACAGGCAACAATCTACAAAACGTCACGGCGACCTTCCCACTCGGCACATTCACTGCGATTACGGGGGTCTCGGGTGGCGGTAAGTCGACATTGGTCATCGAGACGCTCTACAAAGCGCTCGCGCGTAAACTTAACAAAGCGACCAAAGTCCCTGCCCCTTATGAGACGATTGAAGGTCTGCATCACCTCGACAAAGTCATCGATATTGATCAAAGCCCTATCGGGCGCACACCGCGCTCTAACCCCGCTACGTATACAGGCGCTTTTGGCCCGATCCGCGATTGGTTTGCGGGTTTGCCGGAGTCGAAACAGCGCGGTTACAAACCGGGTCGCTTTTCCTTCAATGTGAAGGGTGGCCGCTGTGAAGCCTGCCAAGGCGATGGAGTCATCAAGATTGAAATGCACTTCCTGCCGGACGTCTATGTCACTTGCGAAACCTGCGGTGGCAAACGCTACAATCGAGAGACATTGGAAGTGCTCTATAAAGGCAAATCCATCGCAGATGTGCTCGACATGACGGTTGAAGAAGCGGAGAAATTCTTTTCTGCGGTTCCCGCCATCCGCTCAAAAATGGAAACGCTAAACCGTGTCGGCTTATCCTATATCAAAGTCGGCCAGCAGGCGACGACGCTTTCGGGCGGTGAAGCCCAGCGCGTCAAACTCGCAAAAGAGCTCTCCAAACGGGCGACTGGAAAGACGCTATACATTCTCGACGAACCGACCACGGGTTTGCACTTCGATGATGTCCGTAAGCTGCTCGAGGTATTGCATGAACTTGTCGATACCGGGAACACCGTGCTCGTCATCGAACACAATCTCGATGTGATCAAAACAGCTGACCACATTATCGATCTTGGTCCAGAGGGCGGCGATGGCGGGGGTCAGATTGTTGCCGTAGGGACGCCAGAAGATGTCGCCAAAGCCAAAGGCAGCTGGACCGGAAAATTCCTCGCCGAAACTTTTCAGCGTCAAGATGAGCGGCGCTTAAGCGCAAAAAAGCCGACGACCAAGACCAAGCCGAAGGCCACGAAGAAGACAAGTTCCAAAAAGAAGACACCGGCAAAGCGGAAAAAAGAGACACTAGGCTAAATATCAACCGTCTCGAATCCCGCTCTCCTGACTACAAGTTTTGGTCATCGGAGCGGACAAGAATACATGCGGTTTGTAATTACGGCATATTGCTTTGTTATTGGTCTGATCGTCATCGCCCTCGTTCATGTCGCCACGAACCCGCCAACACAGTCCTCTTTCATTCCAGAGGGATATTATGATCTCTCCGTGCTTCCTGATGAGCTTCAAGCAAAATTTGCCGATCCCGAATATTTGCAACGATTGATCATCGAAGAAGAGATGAAAGCCAAACTTATCGCGGCGAAAGAGGCGGAGATCGCCGAACGAACACTCAAAACGCTACCGGACGGTTTAACTGAGCTCCCAGTCGACCTCACACTGTACGAGCCAGATGAGAGTTTTAACTGGCCAAGCTTCGAAGACTTGAATTTGCACCAGGCATTTGAGTCGGTGAAATCAGACTGGGTCATCGTCAATTATTGGGCAAGCTGGTGCGCCCCGTGTATCGCCGAATTGCCCGATTTAGATCTCGCAGCGCCCCGGTTTTCAGAAATGGGCCTGCATCTCTTGCCGCTCAACACAGATCCTCAAGGCAAGGATAATCACAGCACAGTTCAATCGATTTATAAGAATCGAGACGTTCACAATCTACCTCAATTGATCGCAACAGATCAGGATATCACAACGGCGCTAGATGCGGCGGGTATGGCCCGGACCGGCGTTTCCTTGCCGTTCAACTTAATCTACGCGCCCGGCGGTGAACCCTATGCCTATTTTACCGGTCTGCCTATGATCCCAGGTCGCGACCATATCTGGAGCTCGGATGAGATGGTGTCTTTTTTGGACAGCTTAATCTCTGGAACCGAGGCGGCCGGATATAGTCGCTAAATCCACCCTAGTTTGGCATTAGAACGGGATATTCTTCGCCATTCTCGTCGGTGAGTTGATAGACAATAGGATACACCACGCCAGTCCTCTTCACCGCTTTTCCGTCGACAATTTTCGGCTCAAACCGCAAAGTCGCAATGGCGTTGCGTGCGGAGTCTACAAAGCCGGGATGTCCACATTTTACATTAAGATTGGTGACATAGCCCTCAGGCGTGACGTCAAAATATCCATCACAATGCGCGCTAATGTTTTGCGCCACCATATCGTCTGGGTATTCTGGCCGAGGATAGTCGATGGGCTGAGTGTCGCGATCCGCGAAGCTAGGCGCCGCGAATAGGGTCACACCGGCGAATGCCGCGGCCACAAGCCCAGCGATCCCGCCCGTTGTTTTAATTGGATTTCGGATCAAAGTCATCGAAATCTCCTTTGCGATACGTTTCAGTCGTACCGTACGCGAGCGCTGCAAATAGGCATCGATAAAGGTTCGTACCGCCTCACTGACAGTGATCCCTTCTTCTTCACAAGCGCGCTTAAAGGCTTCTTTCTTGGAGTGCGGTAAGCGCACTTCAATCATTTCAGTCTTCTTCTCGGGGCGTTGTTTTGTCATTCTTCGCTCTCACACACAGTGCATCGCTTAGAGGGCAATTCAGCCACCAGACAAAAGCCAATTCAAGTTCATACGCGAAGTTTTTCGTGTCCGGACACGGATTTATCGGACGATTTCGCGACTAATTATTCCCGAACCGACCACGCTCCAGGTCAAATGAAAGCCGGATGGGCTCAGGTTCGCCGCTCAGACGATGGCGATAGACCTGCGTATTCTCCAAAACGCGTTGAACATAATTACGCGTTTCACTGAAAGGAATGAATTCAACCCAATCAACCGGGTCAATTTCACCTGCGCGGGGATCGCCATACTCACCAATCCAGCGCTGCGGGCGTGAGGCGCCTGCATTATAGGCTGCGGCGGTCATGATATAGCTGCCATTGAATTGGTTCAGCAGCGTATCGAGGTGGGCGCCGCCCAAAGTCATATTGTACCCGGGATCATCGGTCAGCCAGCTCTTTCGGAACGGCAAGCCCTGACGCCGCGCTTCAAGTTGAGCCGTCCGCGGCACAAATTGCATCAAGCCGCGGGCATTGGCATGGCTGATCGCCGCTGGGTTCATCTCGCTTTCCTGACGCGACAGAGCCAACATCAATGAACGTTCAACTTGCGGCTCGCGTAAGAGCGGATACTCGACCACTGGATAAGCAGCGTCCGGCGCCACGACCCCTTTTGCGAGACCCGCTTTCGCCCCGCGGACCCCAATATCGATATAGTGATACTCACGACCAAGATCCGCGAGCAAATCGAAATCCTGTGGACGCGTTAACTGGTCGTCGAGGTGATAAGCAAACTTGCGGAAGGACGCGTCCCAACCATTTTCGGCGAACAGGCGCATAGCGCGCACCAATGATCGGTTGTTGAAATTCTCGCGATCAACGTCCGTCAGCGTATATCCAGCAGAAATCTGAATCGTATCCTGCATGACTTTCTCAGCCGCCAGCTGTCCATAATAGGAGAAACGGTGCGTCGCTGCAGCTGCAAAAGCGGCATTGGCCTCTTCCTCATTGCCAAGCGTCTCATGCGCGCGACCTTTCCAATACAAGGCGCGAGACAGGCTGATGGGCGTTGAGACGCCCTCTTGAAGGGTTTCAAAATGCTCAAGCGCTAAGGCGGCATCGCCGAGATGACGAAGTGCGACCCAACCGGCCAGCCACTCAGCTTCAGCAAAATCGCGACCGCTCGACATGCCATGTGGGGCGGACAATTCATATGCAAGACGCCAATCGCCTTCTTTTAGCGCCACACGGGCTTGTGGATGCCGCGCTTTCCAGAGACGGCTACGCCCTGCCGCTGGAACGTCTGCGCCATCAATCTGGCGCAAGAGCGGGACCACGCGATTGGTCATACGGGCTCGACGGCGCCACTCAGCACGGTCGTAGAGTAGGCCTGGATGGCTTTGAAGCTCGCGTGAGACCGAATCAACCGCCGCATCGACCCCTCGCGCGCGACGGATTAATTTCGAACGTGCGTCGACCAGAGTTTTCCAATCGGGTGTCAGCAAGGGCTTCATTCGGGCAGCGGCGGTGGTTTGGCGCGTCCAAAGCAAGAAATCGGCGCGTTTTCGGTGGTCTGTTTGCGTTAATTTATCTTTGTATTTGGCATATGTGCGCTGACTGACATCCCGGGTCAGCGTTCGGCCATGCCAAGCGGCGCGTACTTCTCGCAGCGCCTCATCCTCACGGCCGAGAGCTTCAAGAGCTTTCGCGTAGGTGATATGTCCCGCACCGGTGCGGGCACCGCCATGAGTTTCGAACCAAGCGACGCGGGCACGAGCATCGAGGGTCGATCCATCGATAAATTCTTCAGCGCGAGCACGAATTGTATTGATTTCCGGCCATCCCCCCAAACGCGTGAGGGCACGATCCATTTCATCAAACAACATGCGCGAATCACGGCGCGCACGGTACCAAGTCAGAATATCGCGCGCTGTGGTGTCGCGAATCTGTGATTCAGCTTGACGAACTTCAAACCAATCGCCGCGATCTACGGCTTGCAATCCGTCCCGCAAAAGCGCTGCGTCGCGTGTGGCCACGACGTCTGATGCGGCAATCAATTGTGGTTTTACACTCGGCGCCGTGGGCACTTGCGCCAATCCAGGCGAAGCGAACCCCGCGGTCAGCGCGAGCGAAAAGAAAGTGAGGCTGATGAAGCGATTACGCATTAGCTTTTTCAGTGTCCCTTCGACTTCCTGCCGTTGATACATTCCGATTCAGGTTTATAGCCCGTATATGTCCAAACTCTGGCAGTTTCTTGCCAGGTCAACCCAATGTGTGTGTATCTGACAGATGTTTCATGGTTCTATTCCAGCTCTCATCACCCCTTTCAAGAATGGGGCCATTGATCGAGACGCTTTTGCAAATTTGATTGAAACGCAAATAACCGGCGGTTCATCCGCGCTGGTGCCTTGCGGAACAACCGGCGAATCCGCGACCTTGTCGCACGATGAACACCGCGAAGTGGTTGAATTATGTATACAAATTGCGTCCGGGCGGGTCCCCGTCATTGCCGGCGCCGGATCAAACTCGACAAATGAAGCGATTGAATTGGTCGAACACGCGAAAACCGTAGGCGCTGATGCCGCATTGGTCATCTGCCCATATTATAACAAGCCCGACCAAGCGGGCTTGGAAGCCCATTTTCGGGCGATTAACGACGCTGTTTCAATCCCGCAAATACTCTACAATGTCCCATCTCGCACGGCGTCTGATTTGCTCCCCGAGACGGTTGGCCGATTGGCCAAACTGCCCAATGTGGTTGGCATTAAAGACGCCAGCAACGATCTTGGCCGCGTCTCAATGCAGGCCTCACTGACCGCAGGTGAGCAATTTACGCAACTTTCTGGTGAGGATCCTTCTAGCCTCGGTCATCGCGGCATGGGCGGCGCGGGGTGCATCTCGGTAACCGCTAATGTTGCCCCCGATTTGTGTGCGCAGATGCATGCGGCCTTTAACGCCGGAGACCTTGAGACGGCGCAAAAAATCGACCAACGTCTCATTCACATTCACCGCGCGAATTTCTTTTCGCCCTCGCCGGGTCCGGCCAAATATATGTTGTCGAAAATGGGCGTTTGTTCCGATGAGGTGAGATTACCCATCGTAACGCCGAATGCAGAAACGCGTGCACGCATCGACGCTGCACTGGTCACGGCAGGACTAGAGTAAGATCAATGGCTAAAAAGGCGCAATCTAAGGGGCGGTCAGACGGCCTCGTCGCCGAAAACCGGCGCGCGCGCTTCGACTATGCGGTCGAGGATACCCTGGAAGCTGGCCTGGTATTGACGGGAAGCGAAGTCAAATCGCTGCGTAACGGCAAAGCCAACATCGCTGAAAGCTATGCCTCCGTAGAAGAAGGCGAGCTATGGCTAATCAATGCCGATATCCCGACCTATGAGGGCGCAAATCGTTTCAATCATGCGCCGCGTCGAAAACGCAAACTATTGGTATCTAAGCGCGAACGAACGCGGCTGGCACAATCGGTCGAACGCGCAGGTCGGACCATTGTGCCCCTAAAGCTCTATTTTACCGATCGCGGGCTGGCGAAATTACTCATCGGTATCGCCACAGGTAAGAAATCGCATGACAAACGCGAAACCTCAGCCAAACGAGACTGGCAACGCCAAAAAGCGCGCCTGATGAAAGAAAGCTAGACTTCGCGGCTTAGGACTTTTGCATAGAGCCGAGAGTCAACATTGCCCCCCGTCAAGACAACGCCAACCGTCTTGCCTTTGGCGGTCTCGGGCAAGCGAAACAAGGCAGATGCCAGCGCCACAGCTCCGCCCGGTTCGACCACTACGTGCAACTGACGAAACGCCAAACGCATGGCTTCATAGGCATGCTCATCGGTGACAACACAGCCGCCAACCAAATATTGTGAGCCTACCGCCCATGTAATGTCGCCAGGCCTTGGTGTGAGGATCGCATCACAAATCGAACGTGTGCCTGGCGCATTCGAAACGATGGTCTTCGCCTCAAGCGATCGTTTCCAATCATCGTGGCCTTCTGGCTCCGCTGTCCAAACTTGCGTGTCTGGACTCTGGCCGCTCAACCCTAAACAGATGCCGCTAATCAATCCGCCGCCGCCAGCACAGCAGATGAGATGATCAAGTTCGACATCGTGCGCTTTGGCTTGCGCTGCGAATTCCAATCCGACTGTCCCTTGCCCAGCGACAATCATCGGATCGTCAAAGCTCGGCACTAAAATGGCGCCACGCTTGCGCGCAATCTCCGCAGCAATCTCTTCTCGGCTCTCTGAATTCCGGTCATATAAATAGACCTCAGCTCCATCTGCTTTCACGCCATCTGTTTTCACCTGCGGTGCATCTGTCGGCATCACGATCAGCGCCGGCATTCCGAGCCGTTTCGCGGCGCGCGCAACACCTTGAGCATGATTGCCAGAAGAAAAGGCAACCACGCCAGCCGCGCGCTTTTTCTCCGGAATTTGCAGGAGCCGGTTGGTCGCGCCGCGAAGTTTGAAACTCCCCGTTTGCTGCAAACACTCCGCCTTTATGATGAGGTTGGCACCCGCGATTTCGTCGAGCACACGCGACCGAAAGATCGGCGTCTCATAGACGTAAGGCTTTATGCGTTTCGCAGCGGCTGTAACGTCAGACCGCGTCGGCAGTTTGAGTTTCATATCGCCGCGCTAAACTGAACGCCAAGCAGCGTCAACTTACACCTTGGAGATTAGCTCTCGCGCATCAGCACCGATTTCGGAGTGATCAATGGCGTGGGCCAAGACCGCCTCAAAATAACCCAACTTCGAGCCACAATCATAAGGCGCGCCCTCGAACTCATAGGCATAGAAGTCTTGCATTTGCATCAACCGCGCCATCGCGTCGGTGAGTTGGATCTCCCCCCCGGCGCCAGCGCCTTGATCTGCCAACAGGCCGAAGATTTCAGGCTGCAAAATATAGCGACCCGTAATGGCCAGGTTTGAAGGGGCTTCTTCCCGTGGTGGTTTTTCGACCATGCCGCTCATCTGGATCAACCGCCCATCTGGCTCTCCTTTGGGCGCAATCACGCCATAAGATGATACGCGCTCTTCAGGAACTGGATCGACGGCAATGATATTGCCACCAGATTTTCCATACGCCTCGACCATTTGCGCAAGACAGGACTTTTCGGCTTTGACGATCACATCGGGGAGCAAAATCGCAAATGGCTCGTCCCCGACAATATCACGCGCACACCAAATGGCATGACCCAGACCCAGAGCTTCTTGTTGGCGCGTAAAACTCGCGCCGCCTGCGGGCAATCGTGTTTTTTCGACGTCGGCCAAGATTGCCGCTTTGCTGGCTTTGCTGCGAAGATTGGTTTCGAGCTCGAATGCGAAATCAAAATAGTCTTCGATTGCGCTCTTTCCCCGTCCAGTAATGAAGACGATATGCTCGATACCGGCTTCGATGGCCTCATCGACGACATATTGTAAGGCGGGTCGATCCACGACGGGCAAAAGCTCTTTCGGTATCGCCTTTGTCGCGGGCAAAACCCGCGTTCCAAATCCTGCTACAGGAAGTACCGCTTTACGAATCGTCATCAAATTGGCTCCGGATTGTCCCGAGCCCCTCTTAACGTATATTTTTCAGAAGGCTAGATCGATTCAGATGACCGAAACCGCGCCCGAGCCGCCAAGCCAGCCACCAATGAAAGCAAAGGCCACAAGCAGCGACACAAGGATCACAGACATGCGGCGACTGAGCGGTTGATAGTGACGCTCCAACTCCGCTTGCAATTCTTTGGCGGGCGATGGCACAGACACGGCTTTATCGGCAGCTTTGACCGATTTGATCGCCGCAGCTTTCATCTTCGCATCACCCGTTTCGTGGGATCTTTTTTTGCGTGCAGCACTCATTTGGGCCTCCATCAAGCCGCCTAGCTAGCACCAGAAGCGCTAATGGCGTCTTAATGACAGGCCCGTAAGTGTTGGCGAATTAGACTGTGCGTTTCGCTTTGTCCTTCGCATTGGTCGCCTCGATCGCATCGCGCGCGGCTTGCCATTCAGCATCACCCCAAGCGGCCAAGCTGGCAAAATTACCGCCGGTCGCATTGTACATCGCACCATCAATCGCAATGGTCTGACCATTCACATATTCCGCACCTGGCCCCATTAAGAACACCGCGAGATTGACGAGCTCGTGCATTTTTCCGATCCGGCCCATCGGATTGACGTCGTCGCGGCCCATGTCTTCGGTGCTTTCCGCCTGCGGCGCCAAGCGCTTCGTCATGCCTTCCGTTGGGAATGGACCCGGCGCGATCGCATTAAATCGCAACCCATATCGTCCCCACTCAACCGCGAGAGATTGAGTCATCGTATTGACCGCGGACTTTGACATGGCCGACGGAACCACAAATGGCCCGCCATTCCAGATCCAAGTGGTCAGAATGGAAATCACGTTGCCGCGCTTACCCTCGTCGATCCAACGCTTTCCAATATTGTGGGTCATGTAGAATGTGCCGCGGAAGACGATATTCGCAATCGCGTCAAACCCGCGAATGGAAAGGTCTTCAGTCCGCGAGATAAAGTTGCCAGCGGCGTTATTCACAAGGCCGGTCAGCGCGCCGTGATTGGTCCAAATCTCATCGGTCATGTCATTAATCGCTTCAGCGACCCGAATATCACATCCATGCGGAACAACTTTACCGCCATGCGCGCTCATCAATTCCTCTGCGGTTTCCTCGCAAACCCCGCCACGTCGGCCGCATATATGAACTTCCGCGCCGAGCTTGAGGAAACCCTCAGCCATTTCCTTACCCAGACCTGTGCCGCCGCCGGTGACGAGCACGCGCTCGCCTTCCATAAGCCCGTCTCGAAACATTAGATGATCCATATCCATCGCGTCTTCTCCCGATTTGTATGATCGAGAGGGTAATCCGTTTTGGTCACGAGGAAAGTTATGCCGAAGGGGAACGCCGTCTTTGAAGCGCTATTTACGAAATGGCAGAGATACGGCGCGCCAGAGCAGCCAGATCGGCAAGACGATGGTTGCACCGGCAAGCGCCGGCTTCCAAAAGTTGCGAACCGCCCAAGCGGCTAGTCCACCGAGCGAGTTTAGAAAACTCTGCATCGCCCCCATGACATTCACATCCGGCGAGGCCGGATCAAACTCGCTGGCCATGACAAAGAACCCAACCAAGATGCATAACAACGCTAGCTTGATCCAACCCCACAAGGAAATCCCCAATAGGCGCAAGAGAATATGACGCTTGGCGTTGGGCAGTTTGCCCGTTTTCGCTGCCGTTTCGCCAATTGTCTCTAGAGCCGGGTCGGTCACGGCTTAGGCAACCTCTTTATGGATCTCGACTTGATGTGGATATGGGATGGAGATGCCATTCTCATCGAAGGCTTCTTTGATCTGCTGAAGCAGGTCGAACCGAACGGCCCAATAATCGGCAGCGTTCACCCAAACCCGGCTCTGAATATCGACGGAGCTGTCACCCAAATTGACGCAACGCGCGAACGGTTCTGGATCTTTCAAGATCCGGTCATCGGCAGACGCAATACGCTGAATAATACCAATCGCATTGTCGATATTGTCACCGTAATCGATGCCAAAAGTGAGATCGACGCGGCGCGTGCCATAGCCGCTATAATTCTTGATCACACCATCAATGGCCTGGCTGTTTGGGACCATGATTTGAACATTATCCGGCGTCGCAAGGACGGTTTGGAACAGATTGATATCTTTGACTGTGCCCGCGGTTCCTGCCGCTTCAATATAGTCACCCAGCTTGTAAGGGCGGAAAATCATGATCATGACGCCCGACGCAATATTTCCCAGCGCGCCTTGCAGCGACAAACCAATCGCCAGGGTCAAGGCACCAAGGATGGCAACAAAGCTCGTAGCGGGCACGCCAAACACTTGCAAGACGGCAATGAAAACCGCGGCGGTCACCGCCCAGCGCACCATCGAGCCGAAGAAATTGCCAAGCGTATCGTCGATACTTTCTTGTTGCATGGAAATGGCGCGAACCAATCGCCCGAGCCATCCCGCGACCCGCAATCCGATAATCAGGACCAGCAGCGCCCCAAGCGCTTTAAGTCCAAAGCCTAAAATCTCATCGCCATAGTCGGCCCAGACTTGGGCAAAATCGATTTCCATGAACCTACCCCTTTTGCAAAGGCTGTTTGTTAAGACGCCAGATCCCAGACTCTGGCCGGCGCCGATCGGGAATCAAGCGTTTCGAAGAGACTGGAATAACCGCTTCGCGTGACATCGCAAAGACCATCATCGCGCCGTCGGGAAAGCACGGCTCGTAAGCCTCATCCAACACGTTCAGACCGCCAGTGAAAGCCCCCAAAGCTGGCATAATCAAGCGCTCACCATCCGTAGCAAAGCAGCGTCGACGCAAAGCACGAACGCGGCTCAAGACTTTGCAGCAAGGATGCAGATGGCCGGCAATCTCACCGCTTTCGCCCGTCGGTTCATGGCGGAAAACCAAATCAGCCATGCGCAAGACTTTGCAAGCCCGTCCACCGAGGTCTTCCGGCGGATCAGGGTCATGGTTGCCCTCCACCCAAATCCAATCGGCCTTGGCCGTCAAAGCTTTTACCCGTTCCGCATCCTCCGGCGCCATCCGCATTTCGGCTTTGCGATCATGGAAGCTGTCGCCCAGAGAAATGACCCGCTCTGGCGTAAGTTCGTCCATTAGGGCTTCGACAATCGCCAGCGTTGCGCGCGTATCATAAGGCGGCAACATCTGGCCTAGCGCTGCGAAGCTGGACCCTTTTTCCAAATGTAGGTCCGACACGATCAACGTCTTCTGCGCCGCCCACCATAATGCGCCTTCCGGCAATGGCGTCAGCAACTCTCCCCGCAAATGGAGATGCGTTTCCTTCACTTGGGGACGCGCGGCTGAACTCATGATCGCAACCTGACCTGCGCCGTAGGACGGGTCAATCGCCAATTGCTGAATCGCGGACTAAGCCAAGCACGAACGCTTACATATGAAGAACGCGGCCTTCTGAAGCTAACACCGCCTCATGCATCATCTCGGACAGAGTCGGATGTGGGAAAATGGTGTGCATCAGATCTTCTTCGGTCAGCTCACCTTCGCGGGCGATGACATAGCCTTGAATGAGCTCAGTCACTTCCGCACCAACCATATGCGCCCCGAGGAGTTCTCCCGTTTCGGCATCGAATATCGTCTTGATTAGCCCTTCGGACTCACCCAGCGCAATAGCTTTACCATTGCCGATGAACGGGAACTTGCCGACATTCAATTTCTTGCCTGTTTTCTTGGCTTCGTCTTCTGTCAAACCGACGCTCGCGACCTGAGGATGGCTATAGGTACATCCAGGCACGTTCCAATTGTCGAACGGGTGCGCATCATCGATCGCACCCGCAATCTTCTCGACGCATATCACCCCTTCATGGCTGGCTTTATGCGCCAACCAAGGGCCGCCCGTCAGATCGCCAATAGCATACAAACCTTTCACACCGGTCCGTCCAAACCCATCCACTTTGACATGGGTTCGGTCTATTTTGACGCCCAACTCCTCCAGACCAAGACCTTCTGAGTTGGCGACAATCCCAATCGCCAAGATCACGCGATCAACTTCGATTTTTTCGACTTTGCCACCCGTTTCGACTTCGGCTGTGACGCTGGATTTGCCCTTCTTAAGACCTTTGACCTGCGCACCGGTCATGATCTTAAGCCCCTGCTTTTCAAACGATTTATGTGCAAATGCGGATATTTCCGCATCTTCGGCCGGTAGGATCCGATCCACCGCTTCGACCACGGTCACCTCAGATCCCAGCTCATTGTAGAAGCTCGCAAACTCAATCCCAATAGCGCCAGAGCCGATGACCAGCAAACGTTTGGGCAACGCATCCGGCACCATGGCTTCGCGATAGGTCCAGATCAGTTTCCCATCCGGCTCCAAACCCGCTTGCGGGATGGCCCGCGCCCGTGCGCCGGTGGCGAGCAGGACGTGTTTGGCCTGATACGCTGTGTCTTTGCCCTTGGCATCTTTGACTACGACTTTCGGCGCCTCAGTCCCTTTTTCCAGACGCGCGTCACCTTCGATCACGGTGATTTTATTCTTCTTCATCAAGTGTTTCACGCCGCCAGACAATTGCGCCGCCACGCCGCGTGAGCGTTTGACCACACCCTCCAGATCAAAGTCGGCTTTATCAACCTTCAAACCATAGGCCGCCGCAGATTTTGCCAGGTGCAAGACTTCAGCTGACCGCAGCAGAGCTTTGGTCGGGATACAGCCCCAATTGAGACAAATCCCGCCGAGATTTTCACGCTCAACAATCGCGGTCTTCATACCCAATTGGCTTGCCCGAATAGCAGACACGTAACCGCCAGGGCCGGAGCCGATTACAATAAGATCAAAATCAGCCATGATATTTATCCCTAAAACTCACCAAAACTCATATCAGAACAGCTCTCTACCGGTTCTGGATTGGCGTAATCGCTGGTTCGATTGACCCAGCATTCGTCGAGGACGGAGCAGTAGCAAATCGCCCCGTCAATTGCGTTCAATTCTTCGAAATAGGCGTCGATCTCATCGCGCATTGTGGATGGTATCTGTCCAACGACGAGGTCCCAATTTGCTTCACCTAACGGGACGATTTCCCCAGCCGAGATCACACGGCCCGTCCCACGATTGGTATCGAGATCAAAGCGCATCCCCTGAAATACATCGATATTGCGTTCGATATATTTCGAAACATCACTCACCTCTTCGCCATCCTTGGTAATCCGAATGCCTTTAATGATGGCGGGACCGACACCAGAATTGCGCAGGGAGAGCACAGCCTCAGCCGTGCGGATGTCTTGGTCACTGCGAAAATCAAATTGCACGACGGGCCAAACAGAGGCTTGCACCGTGCGCTCCATCCAATCCGCCTGTTTGCGCGCAATATTGGATTGATCAACCGCCACGATGAGCGCGGCAATACCCACTACGACGGCACTCAATGCCGCCGTCATTTCCGCAGATGGCCATTTCCAGTCCATTTCAACCCGCGCTTAAAGCAGCATGCTTTCTGGCGTCTCGACATAGCGCTTGAACGCCTGTAGCCAACGCGCGCCCTCAGCGCCGCCAATGACGCGGTGATCGCAGGTCAATGTCACACCCATTAGGGTTGCCACGGCTAGCTCCCCATTTGCGCCGACAACCGGTTGCTTCGCCCCAGCACCAACAGACATGATCATGCCTTCAGGTGGATTAATGATTGAAGCGAACGATTTGATGCCAAACATGCCAAGGTTCGAGATAGAGAATGTTCCGCCCATATATTCTTGCGGCTTGAGCTTGCGCTCCCGGGCGCGGCTGGCCAGGTCTTTCATCTCGATGGAAATTTCGGCCAAGCCTTTCTTCTCTGCATCGCGAATGACAGGTGTGATCAAACCGCCATCGATCGCCACGGCGACCGAGATATGCGCGCCATTGTGATAGGCAATCCCATTATCGGTGAAGCTTGCATTGCAATCAGGTTCGGCCATTAGCGCCATGGCGGAAGCCTTGATCAGCATGTCATTGACCGAAACTTTGACGCCTTCCGGTGCGGCTTCGTTTATGCCTTTGCGGGCCGCGAGCAGTTTATCCAGTGCGATATCCACATTGAGCGGAAAGTGCGGCACTTGCATGAAGCTTTGCGTCAGACGACGTGCCACCGTTTTGCGCATGCCATCGAGCGGCTCGAGGCGGTAAGTATCTGGTGCATAGACGCGATCATCCAACACTTGTGGCAAGATGAGCCCATCTGGCGAAGCCGGCACCCCACCTGAGGCTGGCGCCATCGCGCCAGGCTGGGCGTTCTCCACGTCTTTCTTGACGATCCGCCCGTGTGGACCAGAACCTTTGCCCTTGAGTGCCGTCAGATCGATGCCTTTCAGCGCCGCGATCCGACGCGCCAGCGGGCTGGCCTTAATGCGATCATCGCCGGACCCGAGCGCTGGTATTTGAACCGGCGTCGAAGCGACTTGCTTTGGCGTTTCTTTGGCAGGTTCAGGAGTAGCGGCGGGTGCTGCCGGTGCTTCTGGCGCAGATGCTGGCGCGTCTGCGGATACCGCACTTGCATCCTCACCCTCTTCCGCCAGAACCGCGATCACAGCGTTCACTTTGACCCCTTCAGTCCCTTCCTGAACCAGGATTTGCGCGACAGTGCCTTCATCGACGGCTTCGACTTCCATCGTCGCTTTGTCGGTTTCGATCTCAGCGATGACATCGCCCGCCTCAACCGTGTCACCAGGCTTTACATTCCACTTAGCCAGCGTGCCCTCTTCCATTGTGGGGCTAAGCGCGGGCATCGTAATATTGATCGACATGGGCCCCTCCTATTGTCGAATGAACGTCTTGGCGGCGATTTTCCATTCGCCGTCAATCTTGACCAGAGAGAAGGCGTCATAGAACCGATCCGCATAGCGGAACGTTGCTACGGCCAGACGGTCATCGATGATCTCTATGCTAAGGACTTCACCATCTCGGCCGGCGCCGGGCGGGTTGTCATTCTGCGCCCAACCTTCGATGACCTCATACATTTTCGGCCAGACCCGTAATTCACTCTCACCCTCATCATCGGTGATCACACCAAACATGGATGAGTTTGGATGGAAAGCGCGTTGCAAACGCTCAAGGCTCGCTTCACCCTGACCATCGAAATAATCCTGGATCACGGCTTCGATCGCGGCGACTTCCGGATTGTAGACCTCATAGTCCTCGACATAGGCGTCTCCGACATAAGCCCCTTCGTTCGCATCGACATAGACACAACCCGCCAGCGTCAGGGTGCTAACTCCAATCGACAGAAAAATCGACTTCATGATGTCCTCCTACATCCCTTCGCATACGGCTTTCGCCGCTGCGACGATATCATCGGCATTTGGCAGGCTCATATCTTCCAGATTACCGGCATAAGGCAGCGGTACGTCCTTTTGCGTAACCCGCATTGGCGGCGCATCCAGATAATCGAACGCCTGCTCGGTCACACCCGCAGCGATCTCGCCGCCGACACCCATATGTTTCCAGCCTTCTTCTGCGGTGACCAGACGATTGGTCTTCATCACGCTCTGAACAATCGTATCCATATCCAGCGGACGAATAGAGCGAAGGTCGATCACTTCTGCGGAAATGCCTTCTGCCGCGAGTTGCTCCGCGGCATCCATAGCGAAACCGACCATACGGGAATAGCCGACCAAAGTAACATCGGTGCCTTCGCGAATGACCGCGGCTTTGCCGATGGGGAGCGTATAGTCTTCCAAGTCCGGGACATCATATTCGAGACCGTACAGCAGCTCGTGCTCTAAGAAGACGACGGGGTTTGGATCACGGATAGCTGATTTCAGGAGCGCCTTGGCGGAGCCTGCATCCCAGGGTGCCACCACTTTCAAACCCGGCACATGACCATACCATGCGGCATAATCTTGGCTATGCTGCGCGCCCACGCGCGATGCCGCTGCATTCGGTCCTCGGAAAACGATCGGGCAGCCCATTTGGCCACCCGACATGTACAGCGTTTTGGCTGCGGAATTGATAATTTGGTCAATCGCCTGCATGGCGAAGTTAAACGTCATGAACTCGACAATGGGACGCAAACCACCAAAGGCGGCGCCGACACCGAGACCGGCAAATCCATGCTCTGTGATGGGCGTATCAACGACCCGTCGTGGACCAAACTCTTGCAACAATTCCCGGGTGACTTTGTAAGCCCCCTGATATTCAGCAACTTCCTCGCCCATGACGAAGACGGTTTCGTCGCGGCGCATCTCCTCGGCCATGGCATCACGCAGCGCGTCCCTCAGGACGGTCTTTGTGAAGGTCGTGCCTTCCGGAATATCTGGATTGGTCAACGCGGGTGCCGCAGGTGCATCCGCCGCGGCTTGCGCTTCCAGCACTTCAGGCTCGGCCACAGGGGTCACTTTCTCGACATCTGTTTCAGCCGAGGCGGACACCGCGCTCGCATCTTCGCCATCTTCGGTAAGGACAGCGATCACCGCATTCACTTTCACGCCTTCTGTTCCTTCTGGGATCAGGATTTTCGCAAGTGTACCTTCGTCGACGGCTTCTACTTCCATCGTCGCTTTATCGGTTTCGATCTCAGCGATGACATCGCCAGCTTCAACCTTATCGCCCTCGCCTTTCAACCATTTGGCTAAGGTGCCTTCTTCCATGGTCGGCGACAATGCAGGCATCAGAATATCAACAGCCATGATTATGCCTCCAACGGCAACAGGACATCCGTCCATAGTTCAGCCGGATCCGGCTCTGGGCTTTCAAGGGAGAAGTCCGCCGCATCTTTGACGATGGCCCGGATCTCTTTGTCGATGGCTTTCAGGTCTTCTTCGCTGGCAATGTTTTGCGCAACGATTTGTTCTTTCAGCCCATCAATGGGGTCATTGTGACTTCGAATATCATCGACCTCTTCGCGTTTTCGATATTTCGCTGGGTCGGACATGGAGTGACCGCGATAGCGATAGGTCTTCATTTCCAGGATGTATGGACCTTTTCCACTGCGCGCATGTTTGACCGCTTTCTCACCGGCTTTCTTGACCGCATAGACGTCCATGCCGTCGACTTCCTCACCCGCAATCTCAAACGAGATGCCACGCTTGTACAATTCGGTTTCCGATGCATGACGCTCAACGCTTGTGCCCATCGCGTACATATTATTCTCAATCACATAAATGACTGGCAATTCCCAAAGAGACGCCATGTTGAACGCCTCATAGACTTGTCCTTGATTGGCCGCGCCATCCCCAAAATAAGCCAGGCAGACATTGTCTTTGCCGAGGTATTTGTTCGAGAAAGCCAGCCCTGTGCCGATGGGCACCTGCGCACCGACAATGCCGTGTCCGCCGAAGAAATTCTTCTCCCTGCTAAACATGTGCATAGAGCCACCTTTGCCGCGCGAATAGCCCCCGGCGCGTCCCGTGAGCTCGGCCATCACGCCGCGAGGATCCATATCGCAGGCCAGCATATGACCATGATCCCGATACCCCGTAATCACCTGGTCGCCTTCTTTGAGGCAGGCTTGCATGCCGGTCACGACCGCTTCCTGACCGATATAGAGGTGACAGAAGCCGGCAATCTTACCCATGCCGTATAATTGTCCTGCCCGTTCTTCGAACCGACGGATCAACACCATATCGCGATAGTATTTGAGCGCTTCGTCCTTCTTAAGCTTGGGCGAGCTTCGGCGCTTGGGGGTCGCAGCTTTGGCCATAATGGCTCCCTAGATGTGATATTTTTGCACTAAATACGCAGATGACTGACGCAAGGTCGAGTCTTATCAGTTATGCATTTCTGCATTATTGCCAGCGCTGTCAAGTAACACGAGCTCACCCGGATACACGAAGCCGAGATCGCGCCGCGCGAGGAATTCGACCAAGTCGGGATCAACTTGCCCTGGAATCAGTCGAGCTATGTCTTTTTGCAGTGCAGCATTTTCGGCTTCTAGCCGGGTCAAGTGCGCTTTCTTCTTCGCGAGTTCGGCCTGTTTGTCCGTCCATGCGCCGAGCCCCTGCTGACCCGCAAAAGCGTGATAAGCAAAATAGGCAACAGTCAGAGACATGGCCCCAGCGGCCCATTTTGAGGTCATCTACGCGCACTCCAATGCGTAAAAAGAATCACCCAAGCATGGTTAATATTTCGCTAATTTTCTGACTCGACCAAGAGCTCTTTTATCGCCGCAGAGCGTTCGTTTTCATCCAGTTTGGTCAAGTCCAGCCATTGCGTATCGACCAAGAAGAACTCGATATCATCAGGCATCTTCGCGTCATCTAATAAGATGGGCACCATCGCCTTCTCATACTTATTGGCGAGATAGACTTCGCGCCGCACATTATTGGAATCATAGGACTGGGCCGAGCACATCAAGCAAAACCGTCCTGACGCTTTGATGGCGCGCACGATTTGACCGGCCCAATTTTGACCTGCGCGCATTTCATCGCGATCAATCCAGACACTCACGCCCTCGGATTCCACCGAGTCGACGATGGGAAACACAGTGGCGGAATTCTCATGCGAGTAGGAGACAAAGATTTCAGGCGTTTGCGTGGCTTCAAGCGCCGCCTCAACAGACATGGTCGGCGCTGGGACAGACGCGCGAGGCGCCGCGGTGAACGAGTCTATTTCCAATTCGTCCGCATCCGATGATATACGCTTCGAGCCACCTCGAAGCATCGCTCTCAAAATCAGTATGACAAGTAAGATCCCTATGGGGCCCCCAATCATCATTACCGGGATGGTCCAGTCTGACTGCACCCAAGCCGAAAACTGCTGAAGCATTTCATTCGCGACATCGCTCGGCCCATATGTGAGCCACAGGCTGGGTCCATAAGCGACTCCGGCGGCGAGGAGCGCGACGGCGCTGATCGCAAAGAAGCTCCCAAATAGCCCACCTCCGGATGATTTACGCTCCAGCAAAACATCCGGTGCAGCTGACTTCATGGGCTGACGAATATCTTCTAATGTGTCCTCAACAGCCTCCATGTCCCCTTGCATGTCCAGGGGTCCTGAGTCAGCCGCAGAGCGCGTGCTTGTTATCTCCCGCGCCTGAGCCCGTCGCCGATCCTCCAGCGCACGGATGGCATTCAAGACATCATGATAGCGATGCTCTCGTGCCGACGGAAACGTCAGATCGACCATTTCCAGATCTGCTAATCCGCGTGGATTCAATCCATGTTCCAAACGCGCCATGACCAGATGCCCGTCCTCCCAGGCATCAATCGCGCGATTGGTAATCATCATTTGTCGCGACGAGATCATCGCATTTCGCGACCACAAAGCGAGCGTATACTCGCCATGATGTGCTGGCGGATACGCCATTTGCCCAAACTCGCTGCGAATGAAAACACCGAAGCGTTTCAAATATTCCGCGAGTTTTTCCGCTTCTTCTTGATCTTCGGGCGCTGCAATCAGGTAAACGCGCATTGCTATCCCCTCACGACTTTATTGGAGGATTAGCATGCGAATTTGAGTTCGTCGCCTGGGACCTGCAATTTTACGCGTTGATCAGGGCTGAACCCGCGTAAAGCGCCGATGCGCCCAATTCTTCCTCGATCCGGATCAATTGGTTATACTTTGCCAAACGGTCTGAACGCGCCAGCGAGCCGGTTTTGATTTGCCCACAATTCACCGCGACCGCAAGGTCGGCAATGGTCGCATCTTCCGTCTCTCCAGAGCGATGTGACATGACAGATGTATAAGCATGCCGGTGGGCGAGCTCGACCGCGTCTAAGGTTTCTGACAGGGTTCCGATTTGATTGACCTTGACCAGAATGGAATTGGCCGCGCCGCGGGTGAGCCCCATCGCCAAACGCTCCGGATTGGTCACAAACAGGTCGTCTCCGACCAGCTGGCAGCGGTCGCCCACCATTTCGGTCAGAATACCCCAACCGTCCCAATCGTCTTCTGCCATGCCATCTTCGATCGACACGATCGGATAGGTGTCGACCAGGTCGGTGAGATATTTCGCCATGCCTTCGCCATCGAGCGTTTTGTCTTCACCAGCGAGGACATATTTGCCGTCCTTGAAGAATTCGGTTGAAGCCGCATCGAGCGCCAGCGCAACATCTTCGCCAGGTTGGTAGCCGGCAGCCTCAATCGACTTCATGATGAAATCAAGCGCATCGCGCGTCGAAGAGAGATTGGGCGCGAATCCGCCTTCATCGCCAACGCCGGTATTATGCCCTGCATCGCTCAGTGTCTTTTTCAATGTATGGAAAATCTCAGAACCTACTCGCACCGCATCGGCAATGCTGTCTGCATTTACCGGCATGATCATAAATTCTTGGATATCAATTGGATTGTCAGCGTGTTCGCCACCATTGATGATATTCATCATCGGGGTCGGCAATACGCGAGCATTGGTTCCGCCAATATAGCGGTAGAGTGGCAAGCTGCAGCTTTCAGCAGCGGCTTTTGCGACCGCCATGGAGACCCCCAGAATGGCATTGGCGCCGAGACGTTTCTTGTTCTCAGTGCCATCAACTTCCATCATCAAGCCGTCAATCAAGCGCTGTTCCGTCGCTTCCATGCCTGTGAGCTCATTGGCAATTTCGCCATTCACAGCATCCACGGCATTCATCACGCCTTTGCCCTTATAGGCTTCACCGCCGTCCCGCAGTTCATGCGCTTCGTGGACACCGGTGGAGGCGCCAGATGGCACGGCCGCACGGCCAAAGGATCCATCTTCAAGGGTCACGTCCACTTCGACAGTTGGATTGCCGCGGCTATCGAGAATTTGACGGGCGTGAATATCAACGATTTCGCTCATAGCGGGGTCCTTTGCAACGCGTGAGGCTTGTTTGCGGCTGCGTCTAGAGCGCTATGCGGCAAAGAGCAAGTGGCGGCGCGAGGTGACTATGGTCGCATGGGCGCGGCCAAAGCACGCCCCCGGGCACACTGACACGGCATAATATATCGCGCATGTGAACCATGTTCTGACAATCTTCTTGTCCTCATTAATCATAATGAAAACAACCTCTGATAGAAACAAATCTGTAGATAAGCTTGAGTTTCAAACATGACCGCACCCCTGGCCGAACAGCAAGACACAGATGTCGACTACACGCCGCGCAATAATGCGATCTATCGGCTGGCTGGAACCGCGTTTGACTTGATCGAGAAGCACGGCACCCCGCCTGCGCCGATGACTTATACAATGTGGTACGCGTACGCCTCGAACAGCCCGGAAGCGGTGGTTCAAGAGATCGACGAGATCCTCGACACGCATGGCAAAATTAGCGGCGAGCAAATCGAAGATATTTTCGAAGCCCATCTCTCGAACTCAAAGTTTCAAGATGAGAGTGAACGTGTCAGCCAAGCCATTGAGTCTTCACTTTCCGAAGTGAGCGATTTGATTTCCAAGACCAGTAGCGAAAATGAAGCTATGCGCGGTCAATTGGAAGAAGTCGGCTCAGACCTTTCAAAACGCCCGAAACGGCGGGATATTTCCGCCATTTTTGAACAATTGGTGGCGACGAACACGCAAATGTCGAGCATGACTGAAACGCTTGCATCGGATCTGGCCAAGTCCAGAGAACAAGTCCGCCAGCTGACGGAAGAATTTGAAGTCATCAAAAAGCAAAGCCGCACCGACGCACTCACCGATGTTGCCAATCGCCGCGCCTTTAATGAACGACTGGCTTATGTTCACGATAGCGCCGCGAAGAACAGCGAAGACTTCGCTTTGGCTCTGCTTGACCTGGACAAGTTCAAAGTCATCAATGACACGTTCGGACATCCCATGGGCGACGAAGTGTTGGCACATCTCGCCCGTTTGATTGTCGAGAATATGGAAAAGAATGACTTTGCCGCCCGTATCGGGGGCGACGAGTTTGCAATTATTTTTCCGAACCAAAGCTCCGAACAAGCTTATCATTCGATGATGGCGGTGAAGCGTCAGCTCGAACGCGCGACGATACATCCGGATTTGTCCCGTGATAGCCGTCACCAAGTGACATTCTCATGCGGCATCACCCAATACGGCAAAGGCCAATCGATCGAAGACGTGATTGCCGCCGCCGATAATGAGTTGATGCGCGCCAAGCGCAAATCACGCAATTTCATCGCAGTTCAAGGCCGTCGAACCTAGCCATACACCTCAACCCAGCGAGCAACCCATTCCAGGAACGATCGGGCGCCCGTATCGCACTGTTTGGATAATGTGTTCGATCAAGTTTCTCAGAACCGATTTTAGCGGCTTTAACGCGGCGCACCTACGCCCAAGCGACACATATGCTTGGGGACACCAATCATGAAACGCATCACCAGCGTCATCGCGCTCAGCAGCGCACTAACCGTTTTGGCCTCTTGCGGCGGAGGCGGTGGCGGAGAGACCGCTGTGCCTACTCAAGGTTCAGGCGTCGCGTCCCCACCCGCACCGCCCGTTTCGCCGCCGCCTCCACCCCCTCCTCCACCGCCCCCGCCGGCGCCTGTGTCCGCATCTATTGATGGCGCTGTATCGAAAGCGACGTCTGGTGGACTGCCCGGCGGTCTCAGAAACGCTGCAGAGCGCAAGTCCTTCGCGCATTATGTTGGGACCACCAAAGACCTAACGGGTCGGCACCCAAAGCAATTGCCCATCCGCACTTACTTTGCGGCGTGCGACATCGATAGCGATACGCCCCGCATGTATGTCTCGATGACGTTGGAAGACCCGGCGCAAACTGAAGACCCGGATATTCCCACAATTGGGTCCGTGTTTGAGACGATATACGATCCGGCGACCAAATCACTCCGTCGCACCGGCAATGAGACTCGCGTGGATCTTTGCCAAGAAACCCATGGTATCGCGGTGAGCAGCGACTGCTCTCGCGTCGCGGTGCTCTGCAATACCGATTTCGAGGACCCAGTGTCTGAGTCGGAATATTTCACCCGCGACCTCGTCGAAGAGAGCAATATTTCGACTTTCGACCAGCCCAATAACAAAACCCAAGTCGACAATAATAGTAATATCGCACCCGCGGATCGAGAGAGCCGGTATCGCTATAATGGCGAAATGTGGTTGCTTGAATGGGACGAGACGAGCCTCTCGAGCCAGCCTGATCGGTATGTCATACACAAAGCGGTCGGCGGCCAACAATTCGCTGCTGCGTCAATGGTCTATGCGGAAGAACAAGACGCCTATGGCGCTGCCTTCGTCACCAATTCATTTGACAATAATGGCGGACGCCACAAAAGCGGCGCGCTCGTTGTGGTCGAACGCGATGGCTGGGTTTTGAATGGCCAGCACCCGCTCGATTCCAGTGAAACACGGGGCTTTAACTGGGACTGCGCCAATGGCCACGTCATCCACATGCGCGCCTTCTTCAACCCATTTAACGGTGTCTTCGCGGCCCTTTGCACCAGCGACTTCAATCGCTATTGGCTCGGCAATGGTGGCGCGATCGGCATCAAGAATGAGTATCAAGATATATTCGGTGGCTATGAAGGCTATCTCGTCGCGTCGAGCTCTGGCGGCGTTACCAATGGCGGTGCGCACAAGGCGATACCTGTCGATGAAAATCACTCAATTGTCGTCTTAGCGGGTACCCCAATCATTCCGCTCGATAACCCTGAATTCGCGGCCTTTATCGAAGAAGCGGAAACCGCTGCGATTGACCGCGGCGAAACAATGCGCGGCTTTGATGCCTGTAGCTGGTGGTGGGAGCTGCATTGTGAAGCGGCGTTTATGGAAGAGTATTATTACAATAATGGACGCAGTCGCTATCCAGCTTTCCGCGGGGCTTTCTGGAATGGCGGCGAAGTATTGCCAAGCGATCTCACCCGGATCGGCTTGTTGAAAGTCTCTGATCTGGGCCGGGCCAATATCGATGGCACATACCAAAATGTTGAATGGATCGTCGAAGATGATGACTGCATGCTCGGCGCCCCACAAATCACGGATTTGCAGAATGGGCGATACTTGCTGGGTTGGGCAAAATTTCAGTGCATCAGCGACGGTTTGAAATTGCAACGGTTCGCTGGAAAACACACGCTGCACCCGAAAGCCTATTATCTCATGGAAATCGACGCAGAGGGAAAACCGCTCACCGAGGCCTATGAGATGACCCATACAGGTTGGGGCGGACAAGATGAGATGGTTTATCTCGGACAGGGTCGTGTCGGCTGGGCTTACATTCAGAACCCCACTCTGGATGACGAGGGCAATTTTTCCAATCCGTATCAGTCGGACTGGGAATTTATGGTCTACCAATCGCCGGAATAGATTGGGGGGACGGGTTCTGCGTCCACCAGGCGTTCGGAAACAGTCGTCTCCCCTCTGCGCAAATGAGGCGAGCCCCAAAACACAAGCAGTCCGCCATACAGCTCACCGTTTGGCGGGTATTTGGCGGGTGCATGTCATATAGATGGCGTGGCACCCCGGTCGCGAGACAACCAGTATAGACCTCGTTCAATCAACGGCTTATTTGCCGTTATGTGAGAGGTTTAGGACATGACATTCAAAGTCGACGCATCGAAAATAAAAAGATGGCGGGAAGAACGTCATTGGTCGCAGGAACACCTGGCAGACCTTGCTGGAATCGGATTGCGCACGATCCAAAGGATCGAAAATGGTGAAAAAGCGTCTCAAGACTCCGCGAAGGCGCTCGCCGCGGCCTTTGATGTCGACGCCACGGCGCTCTCCGTCGATGCCGACGAAGAGGCGCGCAGAGCCGCTGAATTGAAAGCGGAAGAAGCTGAGGCCCGTATGCGCTTACATTTCTATCTACACGCGGCCAGTGTCTTCGTCGTCGTCGCAATATTTGGGTCTATTGCGCTGCTGGACAGTGACTGGGAGATCCTAAAAATCACCCTGCTCTTCGCCGTCCCTCTGATCGTGCATGGGGTTTCGATCTTTGTCATCCAACTGACGGATCGGCATGAACGCAAATATGGAAAACAAGCGGCTCAATCATGAGATCATGATCAATAACACTCTGCCACAAACAAAAAGCCCGCAGAGAAATCTGCGGGCTTTTTAAAACTTGTTTCGCGCCAACGCTTAATCGTCGGTTGGCTCGAGGATTTGACGGCCACGATACATACCAGTCTTCAGATCGATATGGTGTGGACGGCGAAGTTCACCAGAATCCTGGTCTTCGATAAAGGTATTCCCCTTCAAACGGTCATGCGAACGGCGCATACCGCGGCGGGATTTCGTAATCTTACTCTTAGGGACAGCCATTTGCGTGCTCCAAAACGGGTTTCGAGGACGAACCTCGTGAAATTCAAACCGCGCCTATACTAGCTGTGAGTCGGACCGACAAGGGAAAATTGCGGTCCATGATGGAATTGCGCACCCGCCGACGAGCTTCTCCCGCCTAGGGGCAACTTCTATCCGCCAGGAAGCGGCGATTTAGACCAATCGGCTCTGCGTCACCGCGGCATCAATAAAGCTCGCAAATAGCGGATGTGGCTCCATCGGACGAGACTTTAGTTCCGGATGATATTGCACCGCGATGAACCACGGATGGTCTTCCATCTCGATGATCTCTGGCAGCACCCCATCTGGCGACATGCCGGAGAAGGTCATGCCATGGTTTTGCAACGCCTCGACATAGGCCGTGTTGACCTCATATCGATGTCGATGGCGCTCAGAGATGTCTAGCGCGCCATAAATCTCGGCAACACGCGACCCCTCTTTGAGCCGGGCTGGATACGCCCCTAGGCGCATTGTGCCGCCCATATCGGTATTCTCGTCACGGGTGACCCGCTCATTGCCTTTGGTCCACTCTGACATCAGGCCGACAATCGGCGTTTCTGTGGGACCGAACTCGGTCGTCGACGCCCCTTCAATCCCGGCGAGATTTCGCGCCGCTTCGACGACCGCGAGCTGCATGCCATAACAAATACCGAAACATGGCACTTGCCGCTCTCTGGCAAAGCGGGCAGCGCGCATTTTGCCCCGCGCCCCGCGTTCTCCAAAACCACCGGGCAAAATGATGCCATGCACACCTTCGAGGATATCGATTGGCTTGGTGTCGTCATCAAACTCTTCGGAATTGATCAGTTTGATCTCGACCCCGACATTGTTCGCCAGACCACCGTGCTGGAGCGCTTCCATTACGGATTTATAGGCATCCGGCACATCGGTGTATTTGCCGACCAGGCCGATGCAGACATTGCCGTCTGGATTGTGCACAGTTTGGGCGATTTGATCCCAGCGAGACAGGTCTGGCTTTGGCGCATCTTGAATGCGGAAATGCTGGAGCACTTCTTCGTCCAAACCTTCATCATGATAGGCCGCTGGGACATCATAGATATGCCCGACATCGCGCGCTTCGATGACGCTGCTGGGGCGGACATTACAGAAGCTGGCAATCTTGCCCTTTTCATTCTCCGGGATCGGTCGGTCACACCGACAGAGCAGGATTTGCGGCTGAATACCAATCGAACGGAGCTCTTTGACCGAGTGTTGGGTCGGCTTGGTCTTCATTTCGCCAGCTGCTGGAATGTAAGGCAGCAGGGTTAGGTGAATAAAGCAGGCGCGCTCCGGCCCCAATTCTTGGCCGAGTTGACGAATGGCCTCGAAGAAAGGCAGACCTTCAATATCGCCAACGGTTCCGCCAATTTCGCAGAGGACGAAATCCACGCCTTCGCCCGCATCGGAGAGAACAAAGTCTTTGATTTCGTTGGTCACATGCGGAATGACCTGAATGGTCGCGCCGAGATAATCGCCGCGGCGCTCTTTCTCAATAATGGTCGAATAAATCCGTCCGGTCGTAATATTATCGGACTGACGCGCAGAAACGCCCGTAAAGCGCTCATAATGGCCAAGGTCCAAATCGGTCTCAGCACCGTCATCGGTCACAAATACCTCGCCATGCTGGCGTGGGCTCATTGTCCCAGGATCGACATTCAAATACGGGTCAAGCTTGCGCAAACGGACCTTATAGCCCCGTGCCTGCAGCAATGCCCCAAGTGCTGCGGAAGCGATACCCTTGCCTAAGGAAGACACCACGCCGCCAGTAATAAAAATATAGCGAGTCATGGGAATGCAGATTGCCTGATTCGGGACCCACCCCGATAGGGGTAAGTCAGGATTTTTGTGAAGATTATTGTGGGTCTGACGCTAGCGGGTCATCATTCTCCGGCGTAGGGTCGTCCAAAGGCGTGGTCTCGCTTGGAGTCACGGCCAGAGGATCATCCGACAAGGCACCACCGCTTAACACATCGTCAAAATCATTCAGATCAATCCCATCCGTGTCGGTATCGGGCGTGACGCTGTCTTCAAGCTCGCGTGTCACTTCGGTACGACCGTCAGAATTCTCTTGGGTCGCGATGATGGTCAGAGTCAGACTGGAAACAAAGAAAATCGCCCCGAAAATGATAGTTGTTCGGACCAAAGCGCCTGTAACGCCTGAACCCGACATCAATCCGCCGCCTGGACCACCACCGCCGCCGCCACCGATACCCAGAGCGCCGCCTTCGGAGCGCTGCATCAGCACCACAATCACCAAAACAATGGAGACAAGAATGTGCGCGACGAGGATTACATTGGTCATGTTTGCTTCCTGAATCTCAAGCGGCGGGGCTTACGCCTTTCTGAGCCGTCCGCCAACCCCTTACGGTCAGTCTGACGCTCTAGGACTATGCCACCGCTGCGGCATAAATGGCCATGAAGTCTTCAGCCTTCAAGCTCGCACCACCGATCAAACCGCCATTAACGTTCTCAATCGCGAGAATTTCGGCTGCATTCCCGGGTTTCATCGACCCGCCATAGAGAATCCGAATCTCGGCGCCTCGATCTTGATAGAGTTCGACCAACAGATTGCGGATCACCCCATGTACGTCGGCAATTTCTTCAGCGCTGGGAACCAGGCCCGTCCCGATCGCCCATAGCGGTTCATAGGCCACAACCAACGAATCATTGGCGCCCAATGTCGGGACAGATTTGCGGAGGATGCGGACAACTGTGTCTTTGGTCTCCCCACGTTCGCGCTGAGCATAGCTTTCGCCCACGCAAACAATCGGTGTCAGGCCGGCCCGCAAAGCCGCATGTGCCTGTTCCTGAACATAAGCGCTACGCTCCCCGTGTTCTGAGCGCCGTTCAGAATGGCCAACAATGACAAAACTTGCCCCGACATCTTTTAATTGTTCTGCGGCCAAATCGCCGGTGAAAGCGCCCATTTTCTCAGGATGACAGCTCTGTGCCCCGACGTGCAACCGGTCGCCCGCCCGTTCTGTCATCGGCGCAATCAGCGTTGAAGGCGGGCAAATCAAACAATCTGCCGCGTCCGCGAAGCCCGAAAGCTCGGAAACCACTTTATCGACTTCCATTAGAGAGGATTTCAGGCCATTCATTTTCCAATTGCCTGCAATCAGTGTGCGTACCATACCAGTCACCATCTTGAACAAGTTTGAGCGCTCGCCTAGCAAGCTGTGCAGAAACTCACAAGCGATCCTTATGGAAAAGGTCCGAACTCATGTTGACCCCTTTGCGAAATATGCTCCGATCTCCAGCAGCGGGCGGGATATTTGTCATCGTTATCATCGCCATGGCGGCGTGGGGCGTGACCGATATTTTCGCGGGTGGCTCCAGCGCCAGCCTGGTCAGTGCAGGGGATCGAGCCGTATCTGATCGCAACCTGGATTCGACTTTAGAGCGGATTCTACGCACCCAAACAGACGAGCGCGGTCGAGCTTTGACCAAAGAAGAAGCGATGGAACGCGGTATTCTGGATCAGATCTTCGCAGATATGACCCGCGAAACACTGCTTACGGCGTATGCGGATAAGCAGGGAATCTCGGCGACCACAGATGCCATTGTCGAAAATATTCGCACCGATCCGATCTTCCAAGACACGACAGGCGTGTTCGATCCTGTGCGATACAGTCAGCTTCTAGACAATAATGGCTTTCGCGAAGCCGATTATGAAGCGGATGTCGAAGCCAATATGACCTTATTGCGCCTGGGGGGCGTCCCAAGTGCGGGACTGCGAGTCCCGACCGCGATCGCGCGCCTTCAGGCTGCCTATTTTGGTGAGCTTCGTTCGGCGTCTTGGTTCATTCTCCAGCAGTCAGAATTGCCATCTATTGGCGAACCGACCGAGGAAGAGCTGCAAGCTCTGTATGAAGACCGCAAAGAAACGCTGCGCGAACCCGAACGCCGTGGCATCAGCCTCATCCATTTAAGCCCGGATGATTTCATCGCCCAAGTCGATGTGATCGAGGAAGACATTGAGGCCTTCTACGAAGCCTATAAAGCTGAACGCTATACAGGTCCGGACAGCCGCAGCTTTACCGAATTCACATTCGCCGATGAGGCCACCGCGCGCGCTGCGCTCGGCCGAATTGCAGGGGGCGCCGCGCCCGAAGCGATCGAAACCGCACTTTCAACAGAGTTAAAGTCTGGACGCCGAGAAATCATCACCAATGAACGCTTGGGAGAGCAAGTGTTTGCCGGTGGGGCCCAAGTTGGATCAATCCACGGTCCGCAACCCGTTGGCACGAACTATGTCGTGATCCGCCTAGAAGACATTATCGAAGGCGCCGCGACACCGCTCGAAAATGTCCGTGAGGAAATTCAAGAGGAGTTGGCTCGGCAAATCGCGATTGGCCTATTCTATGATGCGCTCCCGCAATTTGACGACCTGCTGGGCACGGGCGCTGGCCTGGAAACGATTGCAGAAGGCCTGGACGTGCCTGTTCTCTCCTTTGCTCCGGTTGATACCAATGGTGTGACCCAAGCCGGAAAACGGTTCCTTCCACTGGTAACGGCGCCTGGCCTATTGCAAATGATCTATGCGCAAGCCGAAGGCCGAAACACAGAGCGTTTTGGCGAAGACGAAACCACCTGGATCGCGCGCGTAGACAGTATCGTGCCTGAGCGCTTGCCGGAATTCGAAGAGGTCCGAGAGCGTCTCATCGAAGCCTGGCAACTGCAAAAACAGAGCGAACAGTTACAGGCTGTGGCCGCGGAAATCGAAGCCAGCATCGCTGACGGATCAAGCGATCTCGCCACGCAAGCTGCGACCTATAATGCCGCAGTCGATACCCTGCCTCGCCCGGTCACGCGTGAGAATACCGAGTTCCAACTCCCTGCCCCTCTAATGTCGGGTCTGTTTTCGGCAAATGAAGTTGGGGAGACCTTCTCGATCCAAGGCTTGTCTGGTCAGATGATCATTATGCAGGTCGATGCGATTGACCGTCCAGAAAGTGAGACTTTGGATTTACTCGCCCAAGCCAGCGCCTTGGAAATCCAATCAGGCATCACCGAAGATCTGTTCCGCGCCTATCAGATTTCGATTGCGGAAGATGTTGAGCTGACCACCAATGGCAACGCGTTTAACGCTTACAAACGAAGCCTTGTGACCGAACAATGACCCGCGATCTCTTACGGGTCCGTCGACGACCAGGCGACCTAGAAACACCTGTTTCAGCCATGCTGAAGCTTGGCGCCGACACGGCTGGCAGTTTTTTGTTTGAATCGATCCATGGTGGCGAACGCTTGGGGCGCTACTCGTTCATTGGCCTGCACCCACAAAAGTGGATGCGCGTGCAGAATGGCGTGGGCGAACAGGCTGATGATATCTCATTTGAGAATGCTGAGCAGGTTGACGGCACGCCGATCGACGCGCTGCGCGCATTTGCTGAGGCCGGTCTCGCAGATGCGGATGACGCCCAAGACCTACCGCCCATGGCGAGCGGTGTGTTTGGCTATATCGGCTATGATTTCATCCAACATGTTGAACCCGTCGCGATCACCAAGCCAGACACCCTAAATGTACCGGAAGTCTTGCTAATGATCCCGGGCGTCGTGCTGATTTTTGATCATCTCTATCAAGAATTGATCTTGGTTGGGCGGCATGCGCCAGGCGAAGAAACAAGCGCTGACGCACTGCTCGATCAAGTCGAAAACGCGCTTGAGAATTTGCCCCCGATCACACCGCGCGAAGGCGAGAGTGATCCGCTTGAGTTCACGTCGAACACAAGCCAAGACCAATATTTTGATATGGTCGAAACATCACGCGACTATATCAAAGCTGGTGACATTTTTCAGGTCGTACCCAGCCAGCGCTTCAGCGCCCCCTTCGACCGAAAATCCATCAGCTTCTATCGCGCGCTCCGCCGGCTCAATCCCTCCGCCTTTATGTTCCATATGAATCTCGGCGATGTGCGTCTCGTCGGCTCTAGCCCTGAAATACTGGTCCGCGTTCGCGATGGCCGGGTTGCGATTAGACCGATCGCTGGAACACGGCCTCGGTCAGGCGACCCCGTGATTGATGCCGAACGCAAAGCCGACCTTCTCGCGGACAAGAAAGAAATCGCTGAACACCTTATGCTGCTCGATCTGGGCCGAAATGATGTGGGCCGCGTCGCTGCGTATGGCAGCGTTGAGGTGACGGAGCGTTTTATCGTCGAACGCTACAGTCACGTCATGCACATCGTTTCGCATGTTGAGGGCGATCTTCGAGAGGGTCTGACCGCCGTAGACGCCCTGCTCGCAGGTTTACCAGCGGGTACAGTTTCTGGCGCGCCGAAAATTAGAGCGATGCAAATCATCGATGAGTTGGAGCAAAACGCCCGCGGTATTTATGGCGGCGCCATTGGTTATTTTGGTTGGAACGGCGATCTCGACACCTGTATTGCGTTGCGCACAGCCGTGCTCAAAGATGGTCAACTTCATATTCAAGCTGGCGGCGGTGTGGTGCTTGATTCAAACCCGCAATATGAGTTCGATGAGACGGTCCACAAAGCCAATGCCTTGAAGAAAGCCGCGGCTTTATCGGCAAGATATGAGTTTGACCAATGAGCGCGCGCAAGAAGATCCTGGTCGTCGACAATTATGACAGCTTCACATGGAATCTGGTCCACTATCTCGAAGAGATTGGCGCCGAAACAATGGTCATTCGCAATGATGACCTAACGGCTGACGAGGCTCTAGAGTTGCGGCCCGATGGCATCGTTCTATCGCCCGGTCCCTGCACCCCCAATGAAGCAGGGATCTGTGTAGACTTGGTGCAAAAAGCCCCGGCAGATTTGCCAATATTGGGCGTTTGTCTCGGCCATCAGAGCATTGGGGCTGCCGAGGGCGGGGCCATCATTACTGCTCAAGAAATTCGACATGGCAAACTAAGCCAAATCCGACATGAGAACGGCCCTCTCTTTGAAGGGTTACCCGAGCGCTATGAAGTGGTGCGATATCATTCTCTCGCCATAACCCCGACCGATCTCCCGACTACATTGATCGCAGATGCCTTCACCGATGACGGGGAAATTATGGCGGTTCGGCACAAATCCCGCCCAGTCTATGGCGTGCAATTTCATCCCGAAAGCATTCTGACGGAACATGGGCATGCGCTATTGCGCAATTTTCTCAATCAGATTTAACCCCTCGCCGTGTCCAGCGGCTTAGAGAGACCGGCGCGCGCAAATCGATCAATTGCCGTTCGGCTAAGACCATTCCTTTCTCTCGGAGCACCGTATCTAAAGTGGTTTTCCGGTCGCACCCGTCGAGCAGTTTATAGCCATTCATGATCGCCACGCTCTCAGCGCGGCAGACATGCAAAGCTCTTAGTCCATTGTCCAAGAAGTAAGCGAGGGTCTCTCGACCACCTCGCACGGCGATACGACCTCCATTCGGGGCGACCATGCGCAACATATTGTCCAACGGCATGGCCGAGGGGCTCCACCACCAGCCGCCTTCTTTATGTTCAAGGGCTTGCGCATCATGGCTGATAATGACCCGTACCCGGTCATCGCGCAGGGCGGCGGCGTCATAGGCCTTTCGGCCCATGATCAAGGCCTCGCAAGCGTTTAGCTCAGCTTGAAAGGCCGCGCCGCGCATCACCGCGCGCAGTCCTGCAGGTACATGACCGAGGCTGTCTGCAATACAATCGTTGCGACAGACCAAGGCCAAGCCGAACAGTTCCCATTTATCTGGGACGACCATGCAAACGTCCCCTCCCCTAGAATCAACGCAACCAGAATTACGATCAAAACCCTCTAGGCACAAACAGACACTTCTATATATCGGCAAAGATGACGACACATTCGATCTCTGCAAGCTTGAAAATGCTCGCGGCGGGACAATCGCTTCCGTCCGCCGATCTCGACACGGCCTTTGACACAATTCTCTCTGGCGCCGTGCCGCCTGAGCAGATCGGCGCTTTTTTGATGGGCCTCGCTGTGCGCGGCGAGACAGGGGCTGAGCTACTGGCTGGCGCGAAAACACTGCGTGCCAATGCCCGAAAGATCGCCCTGGATGGCCCAACACTAGATACATGCGGAACCGGCGGCCTGGGCTGGACGAGCCTGAACACCTCTACGGCGAGCGCGCTCATTATCGCTGCGGCGGGTGGCCGGGTTGCAAAACATGGCAATCGCTCCGTCCCACCCAAGACTGGAAGCGCAGATGTCTTAGAAGCACTTGGCGTGGAATTGGATCTGACCGAAGATCGCTTTCGTGCATGTATCGACCAAGCCGGCGTCGGTTTCTTGTTCGCGCGCAGCCATCACAGCGCCATGCGCCATGTTGCACCCGTCAGAGCCAGCCTGGGCATCCGGACGATTTTCAACTTGCTTGGCCCACTCTCCAACCCTGCCTCTGCTACGCATCAAGTGTTGGGTGTGAATGAAGCCAGATGGCTACGGCCGATGGCTGAAGCCTTAAGAGATCTGGGCATTACCCGCGCTTGGGTCGTCCACGGAACAGATTCTGATGGGACCGTCATTGATGAGCTTTCTATTGCTGGCGAGACGCATGTGGTTGAAATAATTGACGGAAATCTGAAAGAGCGGACCATCATTCCAGAAGATGCCGGACTCTCGCGCAATCGTCTCAGCGCCCTCCAAGGCGGTGCGCCGGACGAAAATGCGCTCGCCATTCGTGAGCTCCTGGATGGCCGTCCCGGCCCATTCCGCGACGCCGTTCTCCTGAATGCCGCCGCTGGGCTGCATCTGCTCGGCCTCGCAGATGACCTCAAGACTGGCGCGGCCAAAGCCGGTGAGGCGATCGATTCTGGCGCGGCCGGTCGGACGCTGTCATCACTCGCGGCTGCTTCTAAAGGCCTGCCAGCATGACCACGGCGCTGGATCGCATCATAGATTATAAGCGCGGAGAAGTCTCCGATCTGAAACGATCGCGATCAGAGCAAGATTTTCTCGCCCAAGCGCGCGATCAAGCGCCTCCGCGAGGGTTTGCCCAGCGCCTCACAGATATTGCTGCTTCCGACGAGAATGCCCTTATCTGCGAAATGAAGCGCAAGAGTCCAAGTGCAGGCGAAATCTTACCGGGTGCTGACCCATGTGAAATTGCCAAACAGTATGAAACGGGCGGTGCTGCGTGCCTCTCTGTCCTTACGGATGGTCCCAGTTTTGGCGGCAGTCTCGACGATTTTGCAGCCATACGCGATGCGGTTGCCCTGCCAATGCTTCGCAAAGACTTTATGATCGATACGATACAAGTCGCTGAAGCACGCGCGCATGGCGCGGATGCTATTCTGGTGATCTTATCCTGTAGTGATGATGCGCTGGCGTTGGATTTGACCCAAGCTGCTCTCGATCTGGGTATGGATGCTTTGATCGAGACACATGACGCTGAAGAGATCGAACGGGCATTGCGACTGCCCTCACCGCTGATCGGCATCAACAATCGCAATCTAAAAATAATGCAGACTGATTTGGCGACAAGCGAAACCTTATCCGGACTTATACCTGAGGATCGCCACTTCATTTCTGAAAGCGGCATTAGCGTCGCTGAAGACGTTAGCCGCCTACGCAAAGTCGGCGCGCGCCGATTCCTAATTGGCGAAAGTCTCATGAAGCGTCCGGATCGCCTCAATCATGTTCAAACCCTCAGACACGCCAAATGACGCTCAAGCTGCGCAAATTTGAGCGGCGAGATATGGATGAACTTTTCTCTTGGTTCCCGACTGAGCGGGATGTTTTGCAATGGGCCGGTGCGGGCCTGTCTTGGCCGCTCCGCAAAGGCGAGTTTCGCAAACTGATCAAAGAGCATCGCGGGGACACTCCAACTCGCGAAGTTTGGGCGGTCGAAACGCAGAATCGGATGATTGGCCACTTTCAATTGGCTTTCAACAAACGCCTTCGAACCGTCGGAATTGGCCGCATCGGTTTAGCCCCGGCTGCGCGTGGGCATGGGCATGCGCGCTCGATGATGGATCTTATTTTAGAATGCGCGTTTTCGCGGGAATGGGTCCACCGCGTTGATTTATTAGTATATTCTCACAATGAAAGCGCTATCCGGGCGTATCAAAATGCGGGTTTCGTTTTAGAAGGTACACGCCGCGAAAGCACACCGATCGGCGGCGAGATCTGGGATACGCATATTATGAGCCTTCTACGATACGAATTTGACAAAAGAACAGAACGAGAATAAACATATAGAGAACAGATTCGTTATTGCGGAGAAATTTTGTGCTCACGACCAAACAAAAAGAGCTCCTTCTATTCATTCATGAACGCATCAAGGCAGACGGCGTCTCGCCATCCTTCGATGAAATGAAAGAAGCGCTCAATCTGGCATCCAAATCCGGTATTCACCGGCTGATCGTCGCTTTGGAAGAGCGTGGGTTTATTCGGCGCCTCGCCAATCGTGCACGGGCGCTGGAAGTTCTGAAAATGCCAGACTCCGCGACGCCTGCAGCGCCACCGCGCGGTCGCCAGGCCTTCAGACCCAGCGTGGTCGGATCGCAAACTCCGCAAATGGGGCGTAACACCATTCCTGTCCTCGGCCGAATTGCTGCGGGTGTCCCCATCACCGCGATTCAAAATGAAGTCGATCGCGTCACCCCACCTGAAGAATATGCCGATAGCGACGCGCATTATGCGCTCGAAGTCAAAGGCGACTCTATGATTGATGCGGGCATTCTTGACGGCGACATTGTCATTCTAAAACGCACCGATAGCGCCAATTCTGGCGACATTGTTGTTGCTCTGATCGATGATGAAGAGGCAACTTTGAAACGTTTGCGCAAAAAGGGTGAGTCCGTCGCTCTGGAAGCGGCGAATCCGGCTTATGAAACCCGCATCTTCGGACCCGATCGTGTGCGTGTGCAAGGGCGTCTGGTGGCGTTGATCCGAAAGTACGAGTAGATCTCACTGATCAGCTCTGCATGGGCGCCACGCGCGCCCACCACATACAGGCTTCTCACGTCTCACCCAATCTCGTCCGCGGCGTTCGAGCGTGATGCCATTCTCGCGAATGACGTCTGACCAAGTTATCTCAACCGGATTGCTTGGCGGGGATTCTGGATACAGACCCGTCACAATCAAAACTCTATCGCCCTTCTCATTGCGATGTTCAATCGTCGTGTTTGCCAGAGTAAACGGACACTGTGTTAGCGACTCGCAAGACTGTGTGATCGGAAGGTCTGCAAACCGCAGAGGCTGCAATCCATCACCATCTTGAAGGTCGAACCGCTGAATAGCGCCCGTCTTCGCCTCAACGAATAGGTCGCCAGAAGGCGCCCAGTGCAGCCGGTCTCGACCGCTCATCGACCACACCAAAGCAGCGGCGATCACGCAGACGACTACTGAGACAGTCTTTTCCAATCGTCCGTTTACGATCGCAGACGCAGAAATTGCTAACGCGAAAAAGGCTAAGCTTACGCCCGGCATTTTCGGCCACTTTACAGCACTGCCGCTGCCCCAATCGGCGAAAAGATGGGCAATCTGGAGTACGAGTTCCAAGGACGCGCCAAACCATCGCAAAACCAATACATCTCCCCCAAAAGGGGCTAGCAATAGCGACGCGCCTGCAAGCGGAGCGCTCATAAGCGATATGATCGGCATGGCGAGCAAATTGGCGACCAGACCAAAGCCCGCAATGCGCTCGAAGTGAAACAGCGCAAAAGGCATCGTCGCGAGCCCCGACACAGTCGAAGTCACAAATAAAGACTTTAGCCAGAATACTGGGCCACTGCTCGCAGATTGAGGTGCATTTCGGCGCTCACGTCGCCACGCCTCATAGGTCGCAATAAGCGCGCCCGTCGCTGCGAAAGACATTTGAAATCCTGGGGTTAGAACACTCCAGGGCGCCAAAGCCAGGATGATGATCATAGCAATCGACAAGGACCGAAGACTTATCGCCGTGCGATCAAACAATACGGCGCTAAACGCCACTGCAGACATGATGAAGGCGCGTTGCGTTGATAATCCCGCGCCTGAGATCAGCAAATATGCGGTACAGACCAATAGAGCCCCAAACGCGGCGGGCTTTTTCACCGGCCAGCGCAATGCGATGGGCTCGATCAGAGCGCAAACGCGCCAGAAAAATAGAAATACCAGGCCGCCAACAATCCCCATGTGCAAACCGGAAATCGCCAAAAGATGCGCAAGTCCCGACCCGCGTAACGCGTCTTGATCTTCCGTACGCATAAAACTGCGGTCGCCGGACGCTAAAGCGGCGGCGAACCCGCCCGCTCGTTCACCTGCAGCATCATGTACATGTCGGGCCAATTGGCGGCGCCACGTGCCGAGCGTTAAATTCGCTCGATCCGTCCAATCCAGGGGCGGCCCGAGCGCACCGCCGCGACATCGACCTTGAACATAGCCGACCCCTCCGAGTCCAGAGAACCAAGCTTGTCTGGCAAAATCATAATCGCCGGAAATGATCGGCTGAGGCGGGGGTCTAAGGACCGCCCAACACCGCACATAACGGCCGGGTTCTGTGTTCAGCGACAAGGTGTGCGTGAGCCGGACCTTTTTTGGCGTCAGCTCTGCGTCCAAGCTATCTATCGCATGCACGCCAATCACCAATCGCACGCCTGATCGTCCTGGCTGGGCATCCATGATCCAGCCTTCCAGCAAAACTGGCCCCATTGGTTCTGCAATCATCACATGATCAGAGCGATGGGTCGCGAGCCCGCCCGCCAAAGCACCCGCCGAAGCCCCGCAGACAATTATAGCGGCGGTCAAAAACACAGAAGAAACAGCCCGCCTTTGAAGCCAAATGGCACCCGCAAAAGACAAGGCGGCGAAACCCATCAACCCGTTCAGGGAAGGCTCCGCGCCAATCGAAAAATACCAGACGCTCCCAGCCATCATACCCACGGCAAAGGCAAGTGGCGCTGAAAATTCTCCCCCAAACTGCACTGCGGACAGCGAAAATCGCTGCATCAATCCTCCCCGCCCCTTGCGAAACTTTAGCAGAGCGTGTTGAAGCGGGGAAGATTATCCCAGAAGACTGAATCCACGGACGAAAATAGCTCGATGACCGTCATCACTCGCTTTGCGCCCTCTCCCACAGGCATGCTCCATATTGGTGGCGCGCGGACCGCCCTGTTCAACTATTTGTTGGCAAAACGCCATGGCGGTACATTCCTGTTGAGGATTGAGGACACCGATAAGAAGCGCTCCACGGATGAGGCCACGCAGGCCATTCTAGATGGCATGGCCTGGCTCGGATTGGATGCTGACGCGCCACCGACCTATCAAAGCCGGAATGCGGACCGACATGCCGAATGCGCATTGCGAATGGTCGAGGCGGGGCATGCCTTTCGATGCTACGCGACGCCAGAAGAGCTGCAAGCGCGCCGTGATGAGGGCGAGGCCAAGCGGGCTGCAGCCAAAGCCGATGGGCTAAGCGAAGCAGAGCAACAATCCCTTCGTGCAGAGGCGGACGCGTTGTTGGCGCCATATCGGTCCCCGTGGCGGGATGGCGGTGATCCGCCCACACCTGATGCACCTTACACGGTCCGACTGCGCGCACCCGATCAGGAAACGATGACGGTTACTGATCGGGTTCAGGGCGAAGTCACCCTAAAAACGACCGAGATTGACGACCTGATCCTCCTTCGCGCCGACGGCACGCCGACTTATATGCTCGCCGTTGTGGTCGATGATCATGATATGGGCGTGACACACGTTGTGCGGGGCGATGACCATTTTAGGAATACGTTCCGACAATTGCCGATCTACTGGGCTATGGGGTGGGATGTTCCAGAATTCGCCCATGTGCCAATGATCCACGGCTCCGATGGCGCCAAACTCTCCAAACGCCATGGCGCGCTATCGACTTTGGCCTATCGCGATATGGGCTACCTACCTGAGGCCATGAATTCATACCTGATGCGTCTGGGCTGGAGTCATGGCGATCAAGAGATATTTACGATGGACGAAGCGGCTGAGGTGTTCGATCTCGCCGATATTAACAAAGCACCGGGCAGATTGGATTTGGACAAATTAGGCGATGTGAACGCCTATTTCATCCGGACCATTGATGAATCACGACTTTTACACCTCGTCCTGTCGGAAGTTGCAAACCTGACGGATGCGTCAGATTCACTCAGTGAGCGCCTGCAGCAAGCGCTACCGACCCTCAAAGAACGTGGGCAAACCCTGCCTCAATTGGCTGAATCCTGCCGGTTTTTATGGGACAGCAATGCTGACAATTTAAACAAGAAAGCCCGGAAGGCATTGCGCGAAGAGGGCATCAAACGTGTGTCAGAACTCCGTGAGGCACTAGACCTATCGGATTCTTGGACTATTGAAGCCTTACAGAACGTGTTGGAGTCGTATTGTGCGGCGCACACGCTTTCTATGGGGCAAGTCGGACCGCCTTTGCGAGCCGCACTAACCGGCGGCTTGCCGGCGCCGGATCTCGCGCCAGTTATGTACTGGCTTGGGCGCGAGGAAGTTCTGGCGAGACTGGACAAACACTTACCTGCTTAACGGCAGGCAACGGAAACGAGATGCAAGAGGGCTAATATGATCAATAAGACGAAACAAACCGGAACCGCTACGCTCAACGTCAAAGACAAGACGATTGAGCTGCCAATTATGAGCGGCACCCATGGCCCTGATGTTGTAGATGTGAAACGCCTGTACGCCGAAGCAGGCGTTTTTACGTTGGACCCAGGTTTCACCTCGACCGGCTCATGTGAGAGCCAAATCACATTCATCGATGGCGAAAAAGGCATCCTCTTGCACCGTGGCTATCCCATTGATCAATTGGCCGAACAATCTGGTTTCCTGGAAGTGGCTTATTTGCTGTTGAATGGCGAACTGCCGACACAGGCCCAGTTCCGTGAATTCAATGGCCTGGTGACCCAGCATACGCTCTTGCACACACAAATGGACCGTTTCTTTGACGGTTTCCGCCGTGATAGCCACCCTATGGCGATGCTGACCGGTACCGTGGGTGCGATGTCAGCCTTTTATCCAGGCGCGATGGACAGTTCTGATCCAGAGGAACGCAATCTCGCTTACACGCGATTGATCGCGAAAATGCCGACTCTGGCCGCGCGCATCTACAAATATACGCAAGGTCAGAAATTCGTAGATCCATTGAACGAGCTTTCTTACGGCGAGAACTTCCTGCGCATGTGTTTCTCTGTTCCGGCGGAGAAGTACAAAACCAGCCCTACTTTGGCGCGCGCTATGGACAAGATCTTCATTTTGCACGCCGATCACGAGCAGAACGCTTCGACCTCAACCGTTCGTCTTGCTGGTTCTTCTGGAGCACACCCATATGCAGCGATTGCTGCCGGCGTAGCTTCGCTTTGGGGTCCGAGCCACGGTGGCGCCAATGAAGCCTGCCTGAACATGCTTCGGGAAATCGGCACCGTCGATCGCATTCCGGAATTTATCGAAAAATCCAAGGATAAGAATGATAGCTTCCGACTGATGGGCTTTGGCCACCGGGTCTATAAAAACTATGACCCGCGTGCCACCGTCATGCAGAAGACCGCACATGAGGTGCTCGACGAACTCGGCATCGACACACCTATTTTGCGCGTCGCAAAAGAGCTTGAGCGCCTGGCTTTGGAAGATGACTATTTCCGCGAGAAGAAGCTGTATCCAAATGTCGACTTCTATTCGGGCATTATTCTCGACGCGATGGGCTTCCCAACCGAAATGTTCACCGTCCTATTCGCCCTCGCGCGGACCGTGGGTTGGGTGTCTCAATTGAACGAATTTATTGAAGACCCAAGCCAACGCATCGGTCGCCCGCGACAGATCTATACGGGCGCGGCTATGCGCGACTTTGTTCCAATCGGCGATCGCTAATCACGCCTAAAATCGTTTTCGCTGCGATCTCAGCAGCCACTTCATCGCGCTCTCCCATTCGGGAGAGCGCTTTGTTTTGAGCGGAGATTTGTGCCTGTCTCCGGTCATCATCGGCCAGCATGGCTTGGGCTTCGGCGGCCAGGGCGGTGGCTTTGAGGTCCGTCTGAATAAATTCCGGCGCGATGTCAGAATCGTCGGCAGCGATGTTTAAGAGCGTGATGTGATTGGGTTTGAACAAGAAATAGCGCGCAAGTGTCCAGGTGATCCATCCCGTGCGGTATCCGACCAAAAATGGCGTCCCTTGCACGGCAAGTTCGGAGGTAACGGTCCCGGAGCAAGCCAGCGCATAATCCGCCGCGGCCATAATATCCGCGCCGCGATCGTCTTCCTCCGCCAGATGAGCCCATTTTCCCGTATTCGGGAAATTATCGACAAATTGCGCGCGCACCGCTGGCGCAGGCGCCAGCATCACCGTAAGCGCTGGATTTTCTGACTTCATCAACCAGGCGGCCTCGACCAAGTCTGGGGCAACTCGTTTGATCTCGCTCGGGCGGCTGCCAGGTAGCACCAGCAAAAGCTGATCGTCATCTGTAAGCCCCAATCGCGTCCTAATGACCGCCCGATCACCCTTTTCTGTTCGGCTCAGCGCTGGGTTCCCCATAACGGTGACCGCCAATCCGAATGGTTCGTAATACGGCACTTCCATATGATGGATGCAGATGAGGTGATCGACCGCTTGCGCCAATGTCTTGGCTCGCCCCGCCCGGGTTGCCCAGACTTGAGGTCCGACCAATTTGATCAGTTTTATCTCTGGATTGCGGACCCTCACGCGCTGGGCGACCCGCAGCATGAACCCCCATGAATCGACCAGAACCACGGCGTCTGGCTTGTCGGCGATAATCGCATCCGCAGCAGCGTCGGCAAGTTTCACCACGGTGCCATACGCTTTCAGCCCTTCGAAAAGGCCGAGGATCGAGAGTGGAGCAATATCGATCGGTGAGACAATCCCAATCTTTGCGAGCTCGCCACCCCCAATACCGCTTAAGTGAATCTCGGGAGACAAGGCCTTCAAGGCCTCAGCGGTTTCTCGGGCCAATAAGTCGCCAGACGGCTCAGCAGCGACAAGAAACACGCGCGGTGCCGTCATACTGGTCCGTCTTTCTCGAACCCGTATAAGAACAGCCCGAGCGCCTCTGCGCGATCTTTTATTTGCGTAGCATTCAAGATGAGGGCACCGCCGGCTTCGAAGCCGATCCCGGCTAGTCCTGCGGCGGCCGCGAGTTCGATCGTGTTCAGACCAATGGTTGGCAAGTCAATCCGACGTTCCTGGCCCGGCTTGGGCCGCTTGACGAGAACGCCGATGCGAGAGTCCGCTGTGCCGCGGATTTCCAGGGGCAAGTCTGCGCAGCGTTGCAGCATCTTGTCAGTCCCCTCTTGCGCTTCGACACAGAGTACCAAACCATTGGCGACAATCGCCCCTTGCCCAATATCAAGTTGTCCCAATTGAAGCGCGACGTCTGCTGCTTTTCTAAGATCCTGCATTCGCGTCTCAGAAGGCATCTCACCTGCCAGTAGACCGGCCTGACCGGTTAAAGCCTTCGCCGCCTCCTCGGCGCCGATGACTTTGAATCCCTCCCGTTCGAACACATCGATCATAAACCTCAATAGAGCATCATCTCCTTGGCGGGCTGCAGCGATCGCTTTCGGAAGGAGCGTCATGCCTTTCATATCGGGTTTTAGGGCATTGAAATCAGGACGTTTGACGATACCGGCAAAGCAAATCTCTTCGGTACCCGCCTTTTTCAGCGCTTTGAACGCCTTACCGAGCTCAGCAATACCGACCACCTCGCCAGGGAAATCCGCCAAGGCCGGCTCATCAAAACCCTTCATGCGCAGAATATAGACGCCTTGCCCGCGCTCGATTGCTGCCGAGGCAATTTGAACCGGCAATTCGCCAAGACCCGCTATAATCCCTAAGGGCGCCAAATGCGTCTCCTAACGCGGCAAGCACAAAGCGCGATTTTTATTCTCGCGGATGAAATTTACAATCTCCATGACTTCCGGTGTTTCGGAGAAGGTTGCCGCGGTATCTTCTAGGCGTTCGGAGAATGTGCCTTCTTTGGCGTAAAGCATACGATAAGCAGATCGTAGGCTGCGAATGGTCTCACGCGAGAATCCACGCCGTTTCAAACCGACAACATTCAGACCTGCCAAGTGCGCATGATTGCCCACGACGGAGCCATATGGGATGACATCCGCCACCAATATTGCCCCGCCTCCGACAAAAGCATGATCGCCAATCCGGCACCATTGATGCACCGCGACCGCGCCGCCAAACCAAACTTGCTCGCCAACCGTCACATGCCCGCCAATGTGCGTGTTGTTGGCGATCACGCATTTATTCCCAAGCACACAATCATGCGCGGCGTGGGTATGCGCCATGAATAAACAGTCTTCACCGACTTTGGTCATGCCACCATGTTCTGGCGAGCCCGTGTGCAACGTTGTGTGCTCACGCATGACGGTCCGGGCGCCGACTTCGAGACGAGAGTCATCGCTTTGCTTATAGCCAAGCACTTGGGGTGGACCACCGAGCACTGACCCTGGATAGACCTCGACCGCCTCATTCAATACCGTATGACCAATGACCGTCGCTTTTGCATGTAGCGTGACATTGTCCTTCAGTACCGCGTAAGGGCCGACATAAGACATCGCTCCAATCGTTACGCCGGTGCCAAGCTCCGCACCGGATTCGACCACCGCTGTTGGATGAATATCGACGCTCATACTGGTTTCTTTTTGGTTGCTGCGACTTGTTTTTCAACCCAAGTCACTTCCCGGAAATACTGGCGTAAAGGCTTCGCGGGAATACCGCCCCAAGTCTCGCCGGGTGGCACATCTTTCATGATCCCAGCTGAGGCAGCGATTTTCGCGCCCGCGCCAATATTGACATGGTCAGCGATACCGACCCGGCCACCCATGGCGACGCCATCGCCGATCGTGCTGGTGCCGGAGATCCCAGTGAAGCTCGCAATTGCGGCGTTTCGACCAATGATCACATTGTGCGCGATTTGGACAAGGTTATCGATCTTGGTGCGTTCACCAATAATCGTGTCATCGAACGCCCCTCGATCAATGCAAGCATTGGCCCCGATGGTCACAAAGTCCTGAATGATGACCCGCCCCCATTGCGGCACATCTTCCGCACCTTCAGGCCCTAACGTTACCCCAAACCCAGCCTCTCCGATCACCGTATTGGCGTAGATTTTGACATCATTTCCGATGAGGGCACAGCGGATCACCGCGTTGGGCCCAATGACTGTGCGCGCCCCGATTTGGACCCCAGGCCCGATGACCGCGCCAGGACCAATGCGAGCTTCAGCACCAATCGCCGCGCCACTGCCAATCTGGGCCGATGGTGAGACGCTCGCGGTTGCGTCAATCGATGGCGCGGGACCGTCCGCATCCCAATCCTTGAGCTTGTATAAGGCCTCACCAGCAAGCTTATGGGCATAGCGCGGTTGATCGACGACAATCGCTGTGACCCCATCCGGAAGCCCTGACACGGCCCCCTCTTTGACAAAGCAAGCGCTCGCGTCAGGGCTGGTGCCCCCGGCCTGACGTGGCCCGCCTTCAACAAAGCATAGATCACCAGCCTTTGCCGCGCCTGCAGCAGAAATCGATGATATTTCAATGTCTTGGTCCACCTCTGCGTCAATATTGCAAAGACGCAGAAGGGTTCGCAGAGACTGCGAACCCTGATGTGTGTAGAAGCGCTGATCGATCGGCATTCGCCCCCCGATAAAGCTATTGTTGTGGTTGTTGCGTCGGCATCTTCTGACGTACCACGTTAATGGTAGGCGTCGCAGCGTTCAACTTGGAAATAACGGACGCCGAAACATCCGTCGCATCATCTACAAACACGACCTGAGATTTGTCGAGAATGATATTGGCGCCAGTCTCCGCTACGACTTCACGCAGCACCGGAATAAGCGCTTGGTTGAACTCTGCCAGAGCGGCACGTTCGGTCAGCGCCAATTCGTTTGCAGCGATTTGACGACGTTGCTGGAACACTTGAGCATCGCGCGCCAATTGCTCGACCTCGGCGGTCAGCGCGGCATCCGCCAAAATCGTTTCGCGGGTCATGCCTTCCGTCTTGGCATCCAAAGCGGTGCCATCCGCCTGCAACTTCGTGGCGGTTGGCTGTAACTCGCCTTGCATCGTGGTTTCGATCGAGGCCACTTTATTACGCAAATCTTGGCCAGCTGCGCTTTCGGCGTAGATCTTTACACGGTCAATCACGACCACGGTCGTGCCCTGGGCCATGGCGACCGAGCTTAGCGCGATGGGCGCAGTGAAGAGCAGCGCAAATGCCGCCATAATTGATTTGAGGGGGAACATAAGTGTCTCTCCTGTTGAGAACTCTATTAGAAACGAGTGGATGTGCTGAAACGGAAGGTTTCCGTTCGATCATATTCTTCTCTGCGAAGAATATGTGAGAAGTCGAACTGAATTGGTCCGAACGGCGAATCCCAGCCCACAGAAAGACCGGCTGCAGCCCGAAGGCCTAAACCGTCTTTAACTTGGCGCACGGCAGGCGTCCCTGCTGGGACGTTATTGTATTGCCCGGAGGAGGTTGAGAAGAAGACGGGATCTGTGATGTCCACATCGTCCAAAATACCAACCGACCCTGCCTCAATGAAGAGCTTCGTGCGAATACCATATTCTTCTGGCAAATAGTTTGGCACGGTGAGTTCACCCGTGCCTTGGTAATAGACTTTACCGCCGAGTGAGTTCAGGGCTTTGACGTCTGTGACATTGCCTTCGGAATCTGCCAGCGTATCGATCACTCGCGGTCCGAGACCAGCCACGTCAAACCCACGGAAAGATGAACCGCCCCGGAAGAAGCGGTTATTAATGCGAACGCCTTCATCATCACCCAGAGGCTCAATGACACCACCTGAAAGCCGAACGCTGGCCCGCACGCCGGGGAAAATCCCGCGATAAGTCGCGCCGGTCACTTCTGTGCGTAGATACTGAACATCTCCGCCAATACCAGCAAAGTCTTGGCTCAGTGAGAAATCAAAGCCGCCAGTAGGAGCGATCGGATCATTCCGCCGGTCCCAATTAAACGAATAGCCAATGAGAGACGTGATATCCGCACGTTCGCTTCGACAGATTGAAGATCTAGACAAGAAGAGCGGCGAACATTGATCAACCAAGCTCGTTCCAGCCGGGAATGGCGGCATGGTCGCGTCGATTGGCAAATTTCTCGTAAAATCGTCGGTTGGATCGTCAGGCGTACCGTTATCGAAGGTCTGCTCTGCTAACGCCAAAAGGCCTGTATCATCTTCGATGACAACATTGCGGTTTTCAACGTTGATCTCATCGGACTGTAGCCGATACCGCAACTGCAAACCGGTATTCTCAGAAACTGGAAATCCGAAATTGAACCCGGCACCCACTGTTTCCGATTCGAAATCCGAGACATCCAAAAAGTCTGATCGGCTTGAGAAGATTTCGATCCCGGCCGACAGGTTGCGATCCAAGAAGCGCGGCTCTTGGAAGCGCACATCAACAAATTGCTGGCGATCAGATGCAGAAATGCGGCCAATAAAGGTTTGCCCGCGCCCGCGCAAATTGCGCTGACTGACGCTCAAATCGAGCAAGAAGGAATCGACGGATGAGAAACCGGCCGCAAATGAAAGTTCACCGGTGGCCGTCTCTTTCACATCAAGATCCACAACGGTACGATCGGGCCGCGATCCGGCGCGTTCGGTGATCTCGACCTCTTCAAAATAGCCCAGCGCGCGCACGCGATTGCGCGACCGGTCGAGCAGAACGCGGTTAAATGCATCGCCTTCAGCGACGCGCAATTCGCGCCGGATGACCCGGTCGAGAGTTTGCGTGTTACCGTTAATATTGATCCGCTCAATATAGACACGCGGTCCCTCATCAATGGCGAACGTCACATTCACTTTGCGCGTTTCGGGATCGGCTTCGAGCCGGGGCGTAATGTCGACGAAGGCATAACCTGCAATACCGGCAGCATAGGTAAGCGTGTCTATCGTATTCTCAATCAAATCACCGCGGAACTGATCGCCATCGCGGAACGGAACGGCGCGTTTCAAGCCTTCACTGCTCAATTTATCAAGCGCGGTTTCGACCTCGACCTCGCCGAAGGAATATTGTTCACCTTCATCAATCGTATAGGTGATGTAAAAGTCTTCTCGATCCGGCGTTAGGTCGGCCACTGCCGAAATCACCCGAAAATCATAATAGCCTTTGTTTTGATAGAATTCGCGCAAGAGTTCGCGATCATATTCTAGCCGCCCAGGGTCGTAATTGTCGTTCGAGCTGAAGAACCGCCACCAGCGCGATTGTTTGGTGACAATCTCACTGCGCAAGCGCCGATCAGAATAAGCGTCATTGCCGATAAAGTTGATCGCGCGAACACCCGTGACTGGGCCCTCGGTCATCACGAACACCAAATCAACTCGGTTCTGATCTAGGGGTTTATATTGCGGTTCGACGGTCGCCGAGAAACGACCGGATTGCCGATAAAGCTCGAGGATGCGCTGAACGTCTGCTTGCACCCGCGCTGCGGTAAAAATGCCGCGTGGTGCGGCTTGGATTTCTTCGCGCAGCTTATCATCATCCAGCGCGCGATTGCCCTCAAACAGCACACGGTTGATGATTGGGTTTTCGACCACGCGAACCACCAGGTCCGTCCCAGATTTTTCAAATGAGGCGTCGGCAAACAAGCCGGTCGCAAATAGCGTTTTCAGAGATAAGTCGATGCGGGAAGGATCAAACGGATCACCGGGCGAAACCAATAGGTAAGACTGAACCGTACGGTCTTCGATCCGCTGATTGCCTTCAATCCGGATTTGGCGGATCGTCTCGACCGCCTGAGCATTGGCTTCAAACACCGGTACATCGGCGACGGTCATCGCGCTGGACGCCATTAAAGCTGCTGCAAGAACTTTACGCATCAATCCCTTGATCCTCCTTGGTAGGCGCCCTACTCGCCCGCGGGGCTATTGAAAAGCCCCGTTTCCAGTACATCGCCCCAGGTAATAAAGACGAACATGGTCAATAGCAGACCAAGCCCAGCCATCAATGCCGCTTCCTGCACCTTTTCAGGCAGGACTTTTCCGGTCACTGCCTCATAGGCATTAAAGACCAAATGCCCGCCATCAAGAACAGGCAATGGTAACAGGTTGAAGAAGCCGATTCCGATCGAAATCAGTGCGCAAAGCTGCAAGGTCGACCACCCCAAAGAACTGAGACGCACGGACAATGGAACTTGCTCTGCGCCCATCGTCTGATTGACGATACGGCGGCCAGCGTCGCCGATTGCGACCGGGCCACTCATCAAAGCCAATGGCTCTCGTCCGGTGACAATACGCCCAAGCATGTAGACCGTATGCTCGACCGTATCGCGGGTTTCGAGCACGCCCTTGCCGATCGCCGTGATTGGGCCATAACGCTGAAACTCAACCGATTCCATTACGGGTGCGGGACGAATACCGATTGTCCCTTGCGGCACGATTTGGCCTAGTTGGTTCTCTCGAACGACCCGTCGAGGCGTAATCGTCATGGAAATGGGTGCGCCGTTTCGTTCGACTTCAAATTCCAACGGACGGTTTGAAGACATGCTGGTGATGACAATCATATCAGAGATTTGGCGAACAGCCGTACCGTCTACGGAACGGATCACGTCGCCAGGCTGCATACCCGCCTCTGCAGCGGGATAGTCGGCCTCTACTTCAAAAGCATAGACATCGTACTGCTCAACACCGCGAAAGGCGAAGAAACAGGCAAACAGCAGGACGGCGAGAACGAAATTGGCCAAGGGACCTGCCAAAGCCACAATCGACCGTGCGCCGACACCGAGCTCTGGATAAGCGCGCCCAACAGGGCCTTGCTCAACTTTGCCGACATCACTCGGCATTTGGCTTTCACCTACGAATTTCACGAAACCGCCCAGTGGAATCCAATTCACGCGCCAACGGGTGCCGTTCTTGTCTTTGCGCTCATAAATTGAATGTCCAAAGCCGATGGAGAAGGATTCGACGGCGGCCCCGAACCAGCGACCTGCCCAATAGTGGCCGAGCTCGTGAATGATCACGACCACGCCAAGCAGGAATGCCAGACAGACCAAGAATATCGGGCCTTGCGCCAGAATTTCCGTCACGCTCTCCGCTCCTCATTCTGGCACGCGACTTCTTCAAGCAATGCGCCGGTTAATCTCTTCGCCTCGGCTTCAACCGCCAGGATCGATTCTAAATTGTCGCAATCCTGACAAGCCATTGGACCATTTAAGAACCGTTCTAAAGCGGTTTCTACAGCCCAGCTTATGTCGAGGAAACCGCATTGGCCCGCAAGAAAAGCAGCTACAGCGCCTTCATTAGCGCAATTTAATACAGTCGGCGCGCCACGCCCGGCTCGAACGGCCTGACGAGAGAGCTCTACCGATCGAAATTTCGACGAATCGAGCGGTTCAAAATCCAACTGGCTGAGCGCGATCAGATCGAGCGGCTCCACGGGGGTTGGCTGACGTCGCTCAGGCCACGTCAAAGCATGCGCGATGGGCGTTCGCATGTCTGGAACCCCCATTTGCGCCAATACAGATCCATCTCGATAAGCGATCGCCGAATGAATGATGGATTGTGGATGAATTACGACCTCGATTTGATCTTCTGGGACATCAAACAAGTAACAGGCTTCGATCAGCTCTAGGCCTTTATTGAACAAGGTCGCGCTATCGATGGAGATTTTTTGCCCCATATCCCAACGTGGGTGCGCTAAGGCGCGTTGGGGCGTGACGGTTTTCAATTCGTCAGCAGGAGTTGTGCGGAATGGGCCACCTGAAGCCGTGAGGATGATGCGCTCCAAATCTTCACGCCGGTCCATCACCTGAAACATCGCATTATGCTCTGAATCAGTTGGCACAATCGCCACGGACGCCTGCGCAGCCAGACGTTTGAGCAAAGGGCCGGCACAGACCATGCTCTCTTTATTGGCAAGGGCGACCGAATTGCCCGCCTCTATTGCGGCCAGTGTGGAGGCTAAACCTTCAATACCGACAATCGCCGCAAGCACTCTGTCGACCGGGCGTTGCGCCGCCGCCGTGATTTCATCTTTGCCGGCAGCGACCGCGATATCCAGGCCTGACAAGGCTTCGTTCAAGCGCTCACGCTTGGTTTCATCTGCGATAACCACGCGTTTCGGGCGCACCTGTTTCGCTTGTTCAATCAAACGCTCGACATTTGCGCCTGCGGCCAAGGTATCGATCACGAAAACGGGTTCTTCAGCCTCAGCATTCGCGTGCTCAATCACCGAAAGGGCTGAGGTGCCAATCGATCCCGTCGATCCCATTATCGATATGGTACTGGCACCGCTCATCCGGCTAGCCCTAATACGTCGACAAGCCCTGGAGCAAACAGAAAAACCAGAACCACGACGATACAAACCATGCCTAACCCATCTACGCGATCGAGCAATCCACCATGCCCCGGCACCAGACCGCTGGAATCTTTGATCCCATAATATCGCTTCAAGGAACTTTCGAATAGGTCACCGAGTTGGGCGATAATTGACACTGCGCCCCCGACGAAAAGCCAGATGAGCGTCTCACCTCCCGTAATTCTCGCGGCCAGCACCCCACAAAGAGCGCTAAAAACGACGGCGCCTATCGCGCCGCTCCAAGTCTTGGAAGGTGAATCTGGATGCAGCAGTGGCCCACCGAAACCGCGTCCGGAAAAATATGCTGCAGAATCAGACCCCCAAACGATTCCCATAAAGATCAGCGCCACGGCGACACCATCCCATGGCCCTTCCCGCATCAGGAACAATCCGAGCGCCAATCCGGTCACATAGAGCATGCCAAAAGCTTCTGCGCCGCGCTTTTCGCGCAGCGGGTGCGTAAAGCTGGCAAGCAAGACGGAGAGACTCAACAACCAAACGGCCAGGAGGATCTGCCCAAACGCCGCCGCAATGAAGGGGGGCAGTGTGAGCGTCACGAATGATTTCATACTTGGTGACGCCGTCATGCGGACCCACTCATACGCCATTAGAGCCGCAAACAGCCCGCAAGCCAAGGCGAGCCAAGCGCCACCTTTCCAGACCACAAAGAGACCGAACGGGATAAGGGCAGCCGCGGAGAGCAGGCGCAAGCCAAGGTCGCCCTTTTGGCCATCATGCTGACGCTGCACCGCCACCTTAAGCAGCTCCTGAGGCCAGACCCCCAAATCGACGCTCGCGCGAGCGATAAATCTCAATCGCCTCAAGCAGGTGGGATTTGCCGAAATCGGGCCATAAAACGTCCATGAAAACCAGCTCAGCATAAGCGGCTTGCCAATTCAGAAAATTGCTCAACCGAAACTCACCGCTGGTGCGGATCATAATATCTGGATCGGGTATTCCGTCTGTATCCAAAGCCGCGGTGAAGCGGTCTTCCGTGATATCTGATGCCTCGAAGCGCCCGTCCGCGACGTCGCTGGCTAATTTTTGTGCCGCGCGAACGATTTCTTCGCGACCGCCATAATTGAACGCGATGCATAAATTGAACGCGGAATTTTTTGCGGTACGCGCTTCGGCGCGATCCACCAGCTCTAAAATATCTTCGGGCAGCCCTTCTCGCGTTCCTAAAATGCGGATGCGGACGCCTTCCGAAGCCAAGCGATTCAGATCACGCTTCACATAGGCTTTTAACAGTCCAAACAGCGCATTCACTTCAGCCACAGGTCGGCGCCAATTCTCGGTTGAGAATGAGTAGACAGTGAGATTGCGCAAACCAATGTCTTGCGCCGCTTCAACGGTTCTTCGCAAAGCTTCTACGCCGCGCTCATGTCCCACGGCGCGCGGAAATCCTCGCGCCTTCGCCCAGCGTCCATTGCCATCCATGATGATGGCGATGTGATCGGGAAAATCGCTGCCGTCCGGCCCGCCTTCCCCGGTCTGGGAGGCTGTTGGAACCGAGGTCAAACCTGCATAATCTCCGCTTCTTTGGTCTTCAACGCGTCGTCGACTTTGCCAACATAGCTATCGGTCAGTTTTTGCACGTCATCCGACAAAGAACGATGTTCGTCCTCGCTAATGTCGCCGTCTTTTTCCATCTTTTTGAGCGAATCCATTCCATCCCGACGAACATTGCGGACAGCGACTCGCGCCGCTTCGGCATATTTACCGGCGACTTTGGTCAGTTCGATCCGACGCTCTTCGTTGAGTGGCGGGATCGGAATCCGCAGCGTTTGCCCATCGACAACCGGATTCAATCCCAGGCCAGCCTCACGAATAGCTTTATCGGTTGCGCCGACCAAACCTTTGTCCCAGACATTCACGGCAATCATCCGGGCATCCATAACGGACACTGAGCCGACTTGGTTCAATGGCATATTCGACCCATAGGCCGGAACTTGAACCGTATCGAGTAAGTTTACCGATGCCCGTCCCGTTCGCAGACCCTGCAATTCAGTCTGAAGTGATGAAATGGCACCGTCCATGCGGCGTTCGAGGTCTTTTTTGTCGTAACTCATTTTATCTTCCTCACGATCCGGAGATGACTGTGCTGGGGCCTTTACCGGTCAACACGTCCTGTAATGCTCCTTTATTATGTAAGGAGAAAACCACAATGGGTATGTTGGTGTCACGCATTAGACTGACGGCGGATGCATCCATAACTTTGAGATTGCGCGCCAGAACGTCCTGATACGTCAGCGTATCATAGCGTTCGGCATTCGGGTCTGTCTTAGGGTCAGCGGAATAGACACCATCGACCTGAGTGCCCTTCATCATCGCTTCGCAATGCATTTCAGCCGCCCGCAGCGCCGCGCCCGTATCTGTCGTGAAGTAGGGATTGCCGGTTCCCGCCGCAAAAATCACCACGCGGCCTTTTTCCATATGGCGAATGGCACGACGGCGGATGAAGGGTTCACACACTTCATCCATGCGAATACCGGACTGGACCCGGGTTTGAACCCCAATGGATTCCAATGCGCTTTGCATCGCGAGCGCGTTCATAATCGTCGCTAACATGCCCATGGAGTCGGCTTGCGAGCGTTCCATGCCTTGGGCGGCGCCTTTCATACCACGGAAAATATTGCCGCCACCGATGACGAGACAAATTTCGGCGCCGAGATCACGTGCGGCGGAGATTTCTTCAGCGAAACCCAGACAGGTCGGCATGTGAATACCGTATTCGGTTGGCCCCATTAGGGCCTCCCCAGAGATTTTCAGCAGCACGCGCTTATATTTTAAGCCACTGCTTGTCTCATCATCACCTGCCATACTCGCGTCTCCAGTAACTCATCAGCACATAAAAGATTCCCGGCGACCTGTCATCGGTCGCCGGGACTCAAAAGCATTTATTTTTAAAGGCCTTAAGCCTTCGTCATCGACGCCACTTCTTCAGCAAAATTGTCTTCTGCCTTTTCGATGCCATCTCCGAGCTTAAACATCACGAAGCCCGCGAGTTCTGCACCACTATCAGAAATGAATTGTGCCACAGTCTGATCGGGGTTCATGACGAATTGCTGCTCTACCAGAACAACTTCTTTATAGAACTTTTTGATCCTGCCTTCGATCATTTTCTCGATCACGTTGGCAGGCTTTCCGCTTTGTTCCGCTTGTTCAGTCAGAACCTGCTTCTCGCGCGCAACCAATTCCTGGTCGAGATCAGCGACGGTTGCTGAAGCTGGCGAGGTCGCGGCAACGTGCATCGCAACTTTCTTACCGGCATCCGCCAAGTCACCAGAACCATTGAGGCCAACCAGCACACCGATCTTGCCCATGCCGGGCGCTTCAGCGCTGTGAATGTAAGCCGCGACTGAGTCTGCTTTGATTTGAGCCGCACGACGCAAAGTCATGTTCTCGCCAATCGTACCGACCAAGCGTTTGATATAGTCTTCAACCGTGCCGTCACCGTCTGGAGCAGCTGCACCAGCAACGGCTTCCGTCGTGCCATCCGTACCCAAAGCCAATTTCGCAATGTCAGACAAAGCGCCTTGGAACGTCTCGTTTCGGGCAACAAAGTCTGTTTCAGCATTCAGCTCAACCACAGAACCGGTCTTGCCATCATCCGAAACAACGGCAGCAACCAGTCCATCAGCCGCGGTGCGGCCGGACTTCTTAGCGGCTTTTGACAAGCCCTTGGCGCGCAGCCAATCAACAGCGGCTTCGACGTCGCCATCATTTTCTACCAACGCTTTTTTTGCGTCCATCATACCTGCGCCAGTCTTGTCACGCAGATCCTTGACGAGGGCAGCGGTAATCTGAGCCATCCTAGTCTTCCTTCTGTTCGAACCGAGGGTGTTTAAGCTTCTGTCTTGTCTTCTGAGACGTCAGCGGTTTCTTCAGCTTCAGCTTCAGCAGCGTCAGCGGCGGCCACATCGGCCTCTACCAGCGCTTCAATGTCTTCTGCCTCACCTAAATCGATGCCGAGCCCTGCCGATGATTCGGCGAGACCGTCCATAACCGCATCCGCAACCAAGTTGCAGTAAAGCGAAATCGCGCGGGCCGCATCATCATTGCCTGGGAATGCGAAATCGGCATCTTCCGGATCGCAATTTGTGTCGACCACAGCGACAACCGGGATACCCAGTTTACGGGCTTCTTTGATCGCAATCGCTTCTTTATTTGTATCGATGACAAAGATCAGGTCGGGCAGGCCGCCCATGTTGGCGATCCCACCAAGCGCTTTATCAAGCTTTTCGCGATCACGCTCCAGGTTCAGCAATTCTTTCTTGGTGAAACCAGATTGCTCTTTACCACCGAGGGTTTCTTCCAGCTCACGCAGGCGTTTAATGGAATTCGAAACGGTAGACCAATTGGTCAGCGTTCCGCCGAGCCAACGATGGTTCATATAGTATTGTGCACAACGCTGCGCCGCTTCAGCAATCGGCTGTGACGCTTGGCGCTTGGTGCCGACGAACAGGACGCGTCCGCCTTTTGAAACCGTGTCACGCACTTTTACCAAGGCTTGGTGCAGTAGTGGAACGGTCTTGGACAAGTCCATAATGTGAATGCCAGAACGCGCACCATAGATGTACGACTTCATCTTGGGGTTCCAGCGATGTGTTTGGTGACCAAAGTGAACGCCAGCTTCAAGCAGTTCACGCATAGTGAAATCAGGCAATGCCATCTTAATTTTCCTCATCCGGTTGACCGGCATGATCCTTATCGGGCCTCACTTGAGGGCCGACACCGGAATGGACCACGCATCGGGGTTGATGCGCGCGTCTATACATGAAATGACCGCATGCGCAACCGCTATAGATGCGATTGCAACCGTCTAAGCCGCCTCGTGGTCAACCCGGGCGACACCAGGTGCCGTTTTTAACGCGCGAAGCGCTTCAATGCCTGTCGGATACGTGTCGGGCAGACGCAAGGTCACGACACGACCGTCTTCAATCGGTAAGCGGACAAAAATCTCGCCTCGATCTTGTCCAGACGCGCCTTTCAATCGGGCTGCGATGGCCGCCAGACCTGAGAGATCCGCACCTTTTTCCAGCTTAACCGATAGAGCCGGAGCTTTCTTGGCAATTCGGGCCTGTTCAATCGGCTGAACCCTGCGCGCGGAGAGGCGAATTTCATCATCGCGCCGCCGCACTTCCGTGAGGATGACAACCGCAGACCCCGGCTCCAATTGCTCGCGCATGTCTGCCAGGAGTTCTGGCATTACCATCAACTCAACCTCGCCTGTTGGATCTGACAAAGTTAAAAACGCAAACTTGCCGCCATTGCGGGCCGGTTTCTCAACCCGGCGTCGGACCACACCGATCAATTCGATGGGTCTGCCATCGACCGCCGACTCTTCGATATTCATGGCGAATGTGATGCGCCCGTCTTCGAGACTATCGAGAATATCGTCCAATGGATGACCAGAGAAATAGAAGCCAATCGCTGCGAATTCCTGATCGAGTTTTTCCTGCATGTTCCAGGCGGCGGCTTTCGGTAGGTCTGCGCGCATGGCCGGTTCCGCATCCCCGAACAGGCCGCCCTGCCCTCCAGCGCGATCCTCCGCTGAAGACGCACACGTCGCGGCCAAGATGGGCGCTGATTTCAGCGCCCGGGCGCGATTGGGTTCCAAAGCGTCAAAACCACCCGCTTTGGAGAGTTGTTCAAAACACTTCTTATTGATGTCTTTCGGGTCGACCCGTTCGGCCATGTCGTGCAGACATTCGAAACGACCATTGGCCTCACGTTCTCTGACTAGGTTTTGCATCGCTTCGGGACCAACCCCTTTAAGCGCGCCCAGGGCATAGACGATCTTATCACCATCGACATCAAAGTCAGCCGTCGAGACATTCACATCGGGCGCCACGACCGGAATTTTCAGGCGTTTAGCTTCTTGGAAAAAGGCCGCCAATTTGTCGGTATTGTGCAAATCCAAACTCATTGATGCGGCCAGGAACGCGACAGGAAAGTGGCGTTTCAAATAAGCTGTGTGATACCCGATCAAGGCATAAGCCGCAGCGTGGGATTTGTTGAAGCCATACCCAGCAAATTTCTCCATCGTATCGAAGATGTCATTGGCCAATGGGGCTTCGATGTCTTTCAACTCCTTGGCACCCTTCAAGAAACGCTCGCGCTGCGCAACCATTTCTTCGATCTTCTTTTTACCCATCGCGCGGCGCAGTAGGTCGGCTTCGCCAAGCGAATAGCCGGCAATCTCCTGCGCCATCCGCATCACCTGCTCCTGGTAAACAGGAACACCATAAGTCGCCTGTAGGATGGGTTCGAGATCCGGGTGTTGATATTTGATCGTGTTTGGATCTTCCTTCCCGGCGACATAGACTGGGATATTGTCCATCGGGCCCGGACGGTAGAGCGAAATGATCGCAATCACGTCTTCGAGACTGCCCGGACGCACCTTGCGCAGCGTGTCGCGCATGCCCTGGCCTTCCAATTGGAACACCCCAAGAGTCTCACCAGACGCCATCAATTTATAGGTCTCAGGGTCATCAAGGCTGAACCAATCAGGTCCAACGTCTTGGCCATCACGACGAATAAATTTGAGCGCCCTATCAATCACTGTGAGCGTTTTCAGACCGAGAAAGTCAAATTTTACCAGACCCGCCGATTCCGCCCATTTCATATTGAATTGCGTGGCCGGCAAATCGGCCCGCGGGTCGTTGTAAAGCGGCACCAATTCGGTCAGGGGCCGATCACCGATCACCACACCCGCGGCGTGCGTTCCCGCATTTCGGTACATGCCTTCCAGCGCCAGCGCCGTGTCGAGCAACTCCCCGACGCGTGGATCGCGGCTAATTTCTTCATCAAACTTTGGCTCATCATCGATGGCTTCAGAGAGTTTTGGCGGTTTGGCCGGGTTGAACGGGATCAGCTTGGCCAGCCGGTCGACTTGGCCATAGGGCATTTGCATCACCCGCCCAACATCGCGCACCACAGCCTTGGCTTGCAGCGTACCGAACGTGATAATCATCGCCACAGATTCCGCGCCATATTTGTCGCGGACATAGCGGATCACTTCGCCGCGTCGTTCCTGACAGAAATCGATATCGAAGTCGGGCATCGAAACCCGTTCCGGATTGAGGAAGCGCTCGAACAGAAGGTCGAAGCGCAGCGGATCAAGATCGGTAATGGTGAGCACCCAAGCGACAAGAGACCCCGCACCTGACCCCCGCCCTGGCCCAACTGGAATGTCTTGCTCCTTGGCCCATTTGATAAAGTCAGCAACGATCAAGAAATAGCCTGGAAAGCCCATATTTTCGATAATGCCGAGTTCGTAGTCCAAACGCTCGAAATAGGTCTCTCGACTGGCATAGAGTTGAGGCGCCGCCGCCAAACGCGCCTCCAAGCCTTCCTTGGCTTGCAGTTTAAGCTCATCAATCTCAGATCGTGAGCCATCGCCAAAATTGGGCAAAATTGGTTTGTGTTTAGTCGATCGAATGCCACAACGCTTGGCGATTTCCGCTGTGGTTTCGATGGCTTCCGGCAAGTCCGCGAACAGTTCGCGCATTTCTGCTTCTGTTTTGAGGTATTGCTGACCCTCGACCTGCGGGCGATCTTCTTGGCCGAGATAAGCCCCATTGGCGATACACATCATCGCATCATGGGCCTCAGCATCATCAGCTTTCATGAAGCGGACATCATGGGTCGCGACGATGGGCAGATCTAGCTCATAGGCCAGCGACAAGAGCCCCGGCTCACATTGCATTTCTTCGGCCGATCCATGCCGGGTAATTTCAACATAACACCGCCCCGGAAACTTCTCAGCCAGCGCCTGTAACGCCGCTTTCGCATCCTCGGTTTTGCCCCGCAGCAAAAGTCGAGCGACCTCGCCTTGGGCACCGCCGGTCAGGACGATCAGCCCGTCGGTCTTCTCGTCCAAATAGCGTTGGTGGATCCGCGGCACGCCATCTTCTGCGTCGAGATAAGCAAAAGACGACAGCGCCATGAGCCGTTCATATCCGGTCTTATCCTGCGCATAGAGCGATAGCCGCGTGATCGTTTCTTGATGCGCACCATCGGTGACATCAAAACACACCGCCATGATCGGCTGCACGCCAGCGCCCGATAGGCTCTCAGCCAGTTCCAGCGCGCCAAACAGGTTGTTGCGATCCGTCACCGCCACGGCAGGCATGGCTTGGTCGACACACCATTTGGTCAAACCTTTCGTGGTGATCATGCTCTCGAGCAGAGAGAAGGATGTCCGTACCGCAAGATGGACAAATGGCGACTGACCCAAAACGCACTCCTAACCCGAATTCCGCCCGTCCGTTCTGATTGCGCCGATTCTCATAAAGGAGAATGGCGCACCACACATGCGGGCCGATCAACAGCCTCAGTCTTATCAGAAACCGCCTTGGAACAAAAGATGAACTTTTATTCTAACTCTGGAAATCTGTGAGTTTCCCATTTTGGAGCGTCAGAACACGATCCATGTGTTGGGTAAGGGCCATATTATGCGTCGCAACCAAGACAGCAGCGCCTTCACCACGCGCCATTCGGATCAGGCTTTCAAACACCCGCTCCGTAGTCGCAGGATCAAGATTGCCCGTCGGTTCATCGGCGATCACGAGGCGCGGATCATTGACCAGCGCACGGGCTATCGCCACACGCTGCTGTTCACCGCCAGACATCTGTCCCGGTTGGTGCTTGAGACGCTCTGAAAGTCCCATCTCCGCCAAGAGCGCATCCGCTTTTTCGCGCGCTTTTCGACGTGGCAGACCGCCGACCATAAGCGGCATCGCGACATTGTCCCGGGCGTTGAACTCGGGCAGCAGATGATGAAACTGATAAACGAATCCCAGTTTCTCCCGCCGCAAACGTGTGCGTCCGGCATCGTTCAAAGCCATACAATCTTCGCCTTCGAGGAAGACTTGACCGCCTTCGGGCTTTTCGAGCAGCCCTGCCGTATGAAGAAGTGTTGACTTGCCAGAGCCCGACGGGCCGACCAGTCCGACCAACTCGCCTGGATTAAGGACCAAATTAGCGCCTTCCAGCACTTTCAAAATCCCCGCCTCGGATTTGTATTCCCGAACAATGTTTTGAAGCTCAAGCACTGCGGTCATTATTCAAACCTCAGCGCTTCAACAGGGTCCAGACGCGCCGCCGCCCAAGCGGGCCAAATCGTCACCACCATAGACATGGCCATCGCCCACAGCGTGACGAAGGACACCTCGGCCCAATTCAATTCGGCGGGAAGCCCATCCAAGCCGTAAACGGTCGGTGGGAAAAGCTCGCGTTGGATCACAAAACTGATCGCGGCTTCGACCGCGTCGATATTCAAGACGATGACCACACCGAGCGCCGCGCCAATCAGCGCACCGGTTAGCCCCAGCAATGCGCCGATCATTAGAAAGACGCGCATGACCGATCCGCGAGAGGTTCCGACGGTGCGGAGAATAGCGATGTCGCGGGTCTTATTCTTCACCAGCATCACAACGCCGGTAATAATGTTCAGAGAGGTAATCATGATCAAAATCAACATGATGATCATCATCATTGAGCGCTCTGTGTTGAGTGCTCCGAAATAGGCCTCCCGTTGGACCTTCCAACTTTGGGTCGGCAATTTGTACTCGATGGTGGCCTGTACCGCACGTTCTGCCGGATCTGTGTTCATCGGTTCCGGAACGCGTAGATCGATCTTGTCATAGACGCCACGGCGATTGAAGAATAATTGCGCCTGCTCGATCGGCATAAGGATATAGAGCTGATCCAGCTCGACACTGCCGGTCTGGAAAAATTGCCCGACCGTATACGTTTTCTTTCGGGCAGTCGTATTCCCGAACGGGCTGTTAAACCCGTTCGGCGTGATCAAAGTGAGCTTGTCCCCGGGAAACAGGCCAAGTTCCGCGGCCAAAAAGCGGCCAACCATAATCACGTCGCCGCCATTCTTACCTTCGCCAAAGCCAAAGGCGCGCGCCGCATCCTCGCCGCCTTCCAGGAATGGGAGATTGTTCAAATCCTGAGTGCGAACGCCGCGCACAATCGCGCCGCTTTGGCGGCGATCCGTGCTGGCAAGAACTTGTTGCTCGATGATCGGCATCGCCTGATCGACTTCCGGCAGGGCTTCGATTTGCAGCGCCAGCTCGTCAATCGATTCCGCCGGCTCATCTTGCGTGTAAACGAAGACATGCCCCTGCCCGCCCAACATGGCATCGAGCAATGTCGCGCGAAACCCGCTCATCACGGACATAATCACGATCAACGCCATAACCGCGAGTAGGATGCCAATGAATGAAACAATGGAGACAACCGATACGCCGCCATTGGCCCGCGTCGCGCGTAAATAGCGCCAGGCCAAGGTGCGTTCGACTTGTCCGAAAGGGGTCGCACGGCTCATAAATCGACGCCTATTTCGAAATTATGGACAAATCGTGATGGCAACGCATCATGTCCCCATGATTTTGTTGATTGCGGACTCAAGAGAAAGATCTTCCTTTTCTCCCGTCGCCCGACGCTTCAGCTCAACCGTACCAGATTTTACCCCGCGCGGCCCGACGGTGATTTGCCAGGGCAGACCAATCAGCTCCATCCGCGCAAATTTCGGCCCTGCGCGGTCTGACGTCTCATCATAAAGCGGGTCCTTTCCAGCGGCCAGCAGCTTCGCATACGCCTCGTCGGCGACGGCGGCGACGTCGTCCGCGTCTGGTTTCATGGAGATGATGCCGGCGCCAAACGGGGCGACTTCGTCCGGCCAAATAATGCCATTCTCATCATGGCTCGCCTCGATGATCGCACCGACGCAGCGTGATACCCCGACGCCATAAGACCCCCCATGAATGGTGACCAGATCGCCCTCTTTGGTTTGCACTTCAGCTTTCATTGGATCGGAATATTTGGTCCCGAAATAGAAGATGTGACCGACTTCAATCCCGCGGGCTTTGACCTGGCGATCCGAAGGGATCGCGTTGAAGGCGGCTTCATCATGCTTTTCCTCGGTGGCCGCATAATATTGCGTCCTTTTCGACATTTCTGCTGCCAAAGCGTTGAGATCATCAAAGTCAAAGTCCGCGCCTGGTGCGGGCACATCCAAAACAGCTTTATCGCAATAGACTTCGCTCTCGCCGCTATCAGCCAGAATCAGGAATTCATGACTTAGATCGCCGCCAATCGGACCCGGATCGGCCTGCATTGGAATGGCTGTGATCCCCATGCGGGCAAACGTATTGAGATAAGCCGCAAACATTTTCTGATACGAAACACGGGCGGCGTCTTCAGAAAGATCAAAGCTGTAAGCATCCTTCATCAAGAATTCGCGCCCTCGCATAATCCCGAAACGGGGGCGAATTTCATCGCGGAACTTCCATTGCTGGTGATAAAGATTAATCGGCAACGCTTTGTAACTCTTCACAAAAGACCGAAAGATATCGGTGATCATCTCTTCATTGGTTGGGCCATAGAGCATGTCGCGATCATGCCGGTCCGTGATGCGCAGCATTTCTTCGCCATAATCATCATAGCGCCCAGATTCCCGCCATAGATCCGCCTGTTGCAAGGTAGGCATCAGCATCTCAATCGCGCCCGCACGATCCATCTCTTCGCGTACGATTTGCTCAATTTTTCTCAGAACGCGAAAGCCGAGCGGCAACCAAGAGTAAATCCCTGCCCCATTTTGACGAACCATGCCGGTCCGGAGCATCAATTTATGGCTCGCAATTGTTGCGTCGGAGGGCACGTCTTTAGAGACTGGAATGAAATAGCGAGAGAGGCGCATTTTCGTATCTTTTTGAACAGGTTGGAACTTTTCTCCCTGTTATGCACAACCGCTCGGCTTGGCTAGGGGCAAGTGCTGCGCTTGACGTTCCGGCGAATGCGGGCAGGACTAGGCAAGATGCTATTTCTGGACGCCATCTTCAGATTTCCGGCTGCGACCCTTTTGGTCATCCTAGCCGTGCTCGCCTTTCGTGATGCTCGACATCTGGTTCAAGGTCGAATTGTTCTGATCTTGTGCGTCACTTTGGGGGCCATGCTCATCTCCACCGCGCCACCGGAAACGCGGCCCCCGTCTCCCTTCTATGAAGCTCTGCGCATTTTCGATACAACAAATATAGTTTTTGTCTGGTGGTTTACGCTGTGCTTGTTCGAGGATGACTTCAAATTAAAGCGCCTTCATTGGGGCGTACTCGGCCTTTATGTTGGCATTGCACTTCCATTGCGGATTGAGTTTCTAATGGGGCTTAGCGGGGTCGTCCCGTTCATTTTTGATGTGCTGGGCCGGATTATCTCACTTGCCATGGTCGCGCATATGTTCTGGATCGCTCTATCGGGCTGGAAAGATGATCTCATCGAAACTCGCCGTCGAACCCGGCTCTGGTATGTCACAGCGATGGCAGTCGCGACATGCCTGATCGTTCTCGGCGAAACCTGGTATACGACGATGACGGGCGACCATAGCGATCCGCCTTTCATGTCTCTGCTGCGATCAGCCATTATCCTGCCACCGGTCTTCGCGGGCGCTTATCTCTACTTGGCCTTTCGGAGCGAAGCATTGCTGTTTCAACCGGTTGAAAAAGTTCGAACCAAGGCAGCGTCGATCGCACCGAAGGATTCTGCAACCCATAAACGACTAATCGAGGCGATGGAAACTGACACACTCTATCGTGAACAAGGGCTCGGTATTGGCGACCTCGCAATCAAGCTAAACGTACCCGAACATCAGCTTCGTGCCCTCATCAATCAGGGTCTCGGCTATCGCAATTTTGCGTCCTTTCTCAACCGGTATCGTCTCGCGGAAGCAAAAGCCGCCTTGGCGGACCCGGAACAAGCCCGGACCCCGATTCTCACGATTGCCATGGATGTGGGTTATGCCTCGCTCGCCACATTCAATCGTGCGTTCAAGACCGAAGAAGGCACGACGCCGAGCGCGTTTCGCGCCGCCGCCCTGGAATCCGCCGCGCAATCTTGAAAATCTGTCCTCATTTTTGAAATTGTGCCGTCAATTTCGCGAATGCGGAGAGCCGAGTTGCGAAATCTGATTGTCTAGCCTCATCGACAGACGAGGAGACAAAAAATGGAAATATTACCGTTCTTTACCGAATATCTAGGCCCACGCATTCTGGGTGGCATTCAGTTTGAATCGACCCGATACGCGATGGGCACGCTGGTCACGTTTTTTGTCCTTTGGATTGTCCTGCATCGTTTCATTGAAACCCGCAAAATTCGCAAACCCACCCCTCGCGCGAAGCAAATTCAGATGGAGCTGAAACACTCGTTCAAGACGGTATGCGTCTTCGTCGCGATGGACATTTTCATCTTCGAAGCCGCTGATCTTGGCATTTTCCAAAAGTACGATGATTTCGCCGACTATGGCATGCTCTGGTTCTGGGTCTCGATCCCATTGCTGATCATTCTGCACGATGCGTATTTCTATTGGACACACCGGGCAATGCACACCGCCAAGCTCTATAAGCGCACCCATATGCAGCACCACAGGTCACACAATCCAACCCCATTCACAGCGTACAATTTCGCCGCCGCCGAAGCCGTCATCGAATATATGTATGTGCCAATCGCACTGATGCTGATCCCAACGCACAACCTCGCGCTGTATATCGTTCTGTCGATCATGATCTTTAAAAACGCCCTGGCGCATAGCGGTTATGAAGTGTTCCCCCGCACTTGGGCTCGGATGCCTGTGTTGGGTTGGCTCACGACGGTGACGCATCATGACATGCACCATGAGCGTGGAACCGGTAATTTCGGCTTCTATTTCACCTGGTGGGATCGCTGGATGGGCACGGAGCACCCGAACTATCTTCAACGCCTCGACGAGCAAGAAGCCCGCGCCAAAGCGATCAAGGCCGCTCGCCGCGCTCCAAAGAAACGGCCTCAGATGGTGCCGGCCGAATAGGCAAAACCGTCTCCCGATACCCTCACACGGCCGGCGCCTCTCTCTCGCGTCGGCCGCTTTTTTTGATGGGGAATCGACACAAAGACCATGGAGTAATAGGACTTTCCTTTCAGGATATGGCGTAGAGGCTTTCCGATTAAGCGGTTCTTTTTCATTTGCTTTTTAGCGGCAGCCCTCGGCGCGCTCGCAGCCTGCTCAGGGCAGCAATCGCGCGAGTCAGCGACGATTGCCGTGGCGACCAATTTCAAAACCACGCTAGAGAAGCTCGAATTCGATTTTGAAGCCCGCAGCGGATATGCCCTCAACATCGTCTCTGGCTCCACCGGCAAACTCTATGCACAAATCATCAATGGTGCCCCATACGATGTCTTTCTCGCTGCTGATCAAGTTCGCCCTGAGCGATTGGTACAAAATGGCGCCGCCGATTCAGAGTCGCGCTTCACTTATGCGCATGGCGGACTAGCGCTTTGGGGGCCATCACGTTCCGAAGTTACACCTGATACGCTTTGGGAGACGGACAATACTCGTTTCGCGCTGGCGAATCCGGATCTCGCCCCATACGGCGCAGCCAGTCTACAATTGCTGGAACGTTATGAACGCGTCGAGTTGCTCGAACCAAAATTCGTCTATGGCGAAAGTGTCGGACAGACGTTCGCCTTCATTCGCACCGGCAATGCTGAGCTCGGTCTCGTCGCCGCATCTCAAATTCTTGCCCTGCCTGAGGCTGATCGCGGCGGCTATTGGTTGGTGCCGCGTCAGCTCCATGACCCAATCGCACAAGACGCCGTCTTATTGAATCGCGGCGTTGACAATCCAGTCGCCTCCGCCTTCCTGACCTATCTCCGTTCCGACGACGCGAAAGAGATCATTCGCGAGAGCGGTTATTGGAATGCCTATGGAGACTGGGTCGAATGAGCTTGCCGGATCTCACCGCTCTTTGGCTCACGGCACGTCTGGCCTTTGTCACGACTCTCGTCCTGCTCGTGATTGGCACGCCGCTGGCCTGGTGGTTGGCGCAGACGAGATCGCGTTTCAAACCCGCCATTGAAGCTATAATCGCTCTGCCCCTCGTCCTTCCACCGACTGTGCTTGGCTTCTATCTTCTCATTGCGATGAGCCCAAATGCGCCCTTCGGTGGGTTTTGGATGGCGGCAACGGGCGATACGCTCAGCTTTTCATTCACCGGCCTTGTTATCGGCTCCGTCATCTATTCCTTCCCATTCATGATCCAGCCGCTGCAAAGCGCTTTTGAAGGCCCGGTTCAGCAAGCGATGCGGACGGCTGCAAGCCTTCGTGCCTCTCGGCTGGATGCGTTCTTTTCGGTCGCACTCCCTATGTCCGTCCGCGGCTTTGTCACGGCGACAGTCCTTTCTTTCGCCCACACGCTCGGGGAGTTTGGCGTTGTTCTTATGGTCGGCGGGAATATCCCTGACCGGACGCGTGTCGCTTCAATCGAGATTTATGAGAATGTTGAGACGCTGAATTATGGCGACGCCCATGCGCTTTCGCTGATCTTGCTGATCATCTCTTTCATCACGCTCTTCTGCGTCTTCCTGTTCAATAAGCGGTTCCCTGCACATGTCCGGCTCTGACCTCAACCTCTCAGCTGAGATCGCATTGGACGATTTTACGTTGACCGTGGACGAGCCAGTCTCGCTCGACGGCGTAACGGCCGTGTTCGGTCCGAGCGGGAGCGGCAAGACAAGCCTGCTCAACCTTGTCGCTGGCTTTCTTCGCCCGGACCGCGGTGAGATTTCTTTTGGTGATGAGATCTGGGCAAAAACCGATCCAAAAGCCTGGGTGCCACCGCACCGAAGGCCGGTTGGGACTGTCTTTCAAGATGCGCAGCTTTTTCCGCACCTCTCAGTCCGTGGCAATCTCGACTATGCTGATAAGCGCGCGGACAAAACTGCGCCCGGGCATGCACGAACGAAAATCATCGACGCCATGGCGCTCTCGCCATTGCTCGACCGCGCGGTGCAAACGCTTTCGGGTGGCGAGCGCCAGCGCGTGGCCATAGCGCGGACCCTGCTCACACGCCCGCGTCTTTTACTTCTCGATGAGCCGCTTTCTGCCCTCGACGGTGCGCGCAAAGCAGACCTTCTTCCCTTCCTCGAAACACTGAAGACCCAATTTGCACTGCCTACCCTCTATGTGTCTCACGATGTTGATGAAGTCAGCCGGATCGCGGACCGGGTCATGATGCTAGAAGCTGGCCGCGTCATCGCCACCGGGCGAACAGATGACGTGCTGAGCCGCTTCGGCCTGGAGGCTGGACGAAACCCGTATGAGCAGGCCGCCGTCCTGAGCGGCGTCATTGATCAAGAGGCTGCGCACGACGGATTGATCGGGGTGCGCATTGGCGAGGCGACGATCTGGCTTGCTGCCAATGTGGATCTAGCCAGTGGCGCGCGCGTATCTTTAAAAATACCCGCGCGCGATGTTTCAATCGCTCTGGAGAAACCGACCGGGATCAGCATTCAAAACATGTTGGCGGCATCAGTGGTCGCGATCGAGCCAACAAAGCGGCCCGCCTTTCAAACCGCCACGCTTTCTGTGGGCGACCAAACCATACTCGCAACCGTGACCCGCAAAGCGGTCACGGACCTTGCGCTCGCGCCCGGGCGGGCGGTCTTTGCTTTAATCAAAAGCGCGACCTTCCACCACTAGGCCAGCGCTCACGCGTGCTGCTTGTCCTGCGCGTGCTGAATTTCCAATATCTCACGTCCCAAAAAGAAAGAAATCGCGGTCCGGATAAGCACCAGGAGGCCAACAAAGATCAGGTCTGTCAGCTCTCGCGTAATCACCGTATGGATGATGTCTGAGGCGATCATGAATTCGAGCCCGGTCAGGATGTAAGTCCCGAGAATGGTACGTGCAGCGCTGAGGTTTGAGAGATTTTTGGTCAGCCCAATGCCGTGCCGAAGTCCGGCCAGCAATCGAAACAAAGCCACGAAGAATCCAAATAGGATCAAAGCCACGCCGATCAGATCAATACAGATCGCCAGCCCTTCAAGCGCGTGGGCAACGGGTTCATCAAGGCCAAAGGGCAAATGCTCAAGCGATGTGCCGCCCGTCATCCCTTCCATGATGTGAGCTTGGTCCTCGGCGCTCATTACAAGAGCTCCGCATCTGTGATCACTTCAACCAAGCTCGGCCCGTCATGCGCGATCGCTTTGGCCAGCGCCTCGTCGAGTTGCTCGCGTGTTTTGACAAGCTCGCCCATGCCGCCGCATGAGCGGGCAAAGCCAGAAAAGCTCGGATTGACTAGACTTGTTTGCCAGACTTCAAACTCTGCCGCTTTCTGCTCTTTCGAGATTTTTCCGAGCTCAGAATTGTTCATCAAGACATGGGTGATGTTCATCCCGTATTTGACCGCCGTGGTGAATTCCATCGCATATTGGCCAAAGCCACCATCGCCAGAAACCGAAATGACTTTGCGGCCTTTGTATGGGCCGTCTTCCTGTGTCGCAGCCCACGCGCCCATAGCGGCGGGGAAGGAGAACCCGATCGACCCAAGATAGCCCGACATCAAGACCCGCTGCTGCCCAGTCGGCTCAAAGTAACGGCCAAAGGAGTAGGTGTTATTGCCGACATCCACCGGTAGAATGGCATCTGCTGGTGTTGCGCGCGTGAGTGCTTCGAACAGAGCCGCAGCGGAAACGCCTTTGCCGCGATCTTCCGCGACACGGCTCGCCTTCTCTGCACGCCAAAGTTTCCAGCGCTCGGCGACTTCACCGCGCGCATCCATGGCCGCAGCACCGCCATCCTTCAGCGCCGCGCGGAATAGATCAGCCGTGACGCCGACATCGCCCATAACCGGCACTGTCACCGGGTGGCGTTTTGCCAATCGCATGGGATCCGTGTCGACCTGGATGGTCGGCGCGCCCTCATAGATGCCGGTATGATCAGAGAAACTCGACCCAAATACGAGCAGTAAATCGGCTTCATTCATAAACCAGCTGGCAATCGGCGTCCCGGACCGTCCCATAACCCCTGCGGCCAGTGGGTGATCGTCGCCGATCTGACCTTTGGCTTTAAATGTCGTCGCAACTGGCGCCCCGAGCTGCTCTGCCAAAGCTGTGACTTGGGCCATTCCGTCTAGTGCGCCATAGCCGACAATAATCATGGGCCGTTTGGCGCTTTTTAGGAGCGTCATCGCTTCATTCACCGCGGATGGTGGCGGGGAGACAGAAAGGTCCGCCATCCGCCCCGCTGGACTATAAGCCTTCGCGCCATCAGCTGCTGGTTTTGGTTGGACATTGTCAGGAAAGACCAAGTGACCGACGCCGCGCTTCAAGATCGATGTCTTGATCGCTTGCGTCATGAGGAGCGCATGATCAGACGTCAAATGCACCGTTTCAGAGAATTCCGCCACGGCTTCAAACGCCGCCTCAAGATCAATATCTTGGAACGCGTGTACGCCGACGACTTGGTCTTGCACTTGCCCGGTTAGCGCCAAGGCAGGGGCGCCATCGACTTTGGCGTCCCATAGGCCGGTCAGCAAATTGGTTGCGCCGGGACCTGCGATTGTCAGGGCCGCCGCTGGCTTGCCTGTCAGCTTGCCATAGCCCGAGATCGCGAAGGCCGCACCGCCTTCGTGACGAATGCCATAATATTTGAGTTTGCCCTCTGCTTCTTGCGTTCGCAGTGCATCAGCCAAGCCGAGATTTGAGTGACCCACCATGCCAAAGACGCTGGTCACGCCCCAATTGGTCATCGTCTCAGCCATGACGTCAGCAATCGTTCGCTCGCGCGGTGGCAACGCTGGAACCCCGACATAAACCCCGTCATCGCGGATATCGACGTCGAACATCTCCTGGCCCGTATCTTCATGCCCGCCCGGTGGCTTACCGGTTAGCGGATCAAAGTCCCAGCCATGCCAAGGACAGCGCAACCAGCATTGGCCTTCTATACCTTCTTCGATCGATCCTTCGCCCAAAGGCCCGCCTTGGTGGGGGCATTTATTGTCCATGGCCGCGTATTGGCCTTTAAAATGTACCAAGGCGACAGACTGCGTTCCCGCAGTAGCAGATTTCACACGGCCTTCGGCCACTTCTCCTGGTTCAGCGACCTTGTGCCAAATCAAAGTGGTTGTGTTCTTAGACATTTGTGTACCCCTCGCTTGCTTTTCGCTGACCTATCGGAATTATCTATGTTAGGCATATAAAACGTCGATCACAATTTTTTGGGCGGACGTGATTGGCGTGTCATGGGCTCACTCGATAGAGGCCAGGCAAACATTTAAGAGGGGTAGCAATCAAATGAACAAAACGGCCATCGCCAAATGGGACGATCTTCAAGACCGCCAACCTGAATACGCCATTATTGGCGAAGTCGACTTGGTCGTCGTCCGTTTCGACGACACTGTGTCCGTCTTCTACGGTCGCTGCCTCCACCGGGGCGCTCTTATGTCTGACGGCCATGTTGACGCCAATGACAATCTGATCTGCGGTGTTCACAATTGGGATTATCGGCTCGATAGCGGCGTTTCTGAGTATGAGAATTCTGAAGCGCTGCCAAAATTCCAGGCTTGGATCGAAAATGGCGAAGTGCTCGTCGATGCTGATGAAATCAATGCCTGGGGGCATGCCAATCCTCAGCCTTATCAACGCGATGAGTATCTCGGTCTTTATCAAGACCCAAGCCACGCGCCCCACCCGGAACCAACCAATAGCCTCATTCAACAATATGCCCGCGATGGCCTGAGCAAAGTCGGCCATCACGGCATCACCGACTCAATGGGCGTCCCGCGCGCCGATCTGCCGAAATGGGATGATATTCAAATGATCACGGCGCAGCTGCATAAAATGCCGCTGCTTGACGACGAGCCGGTCGATACGAAAACCGTGATTGGCCCGAATGCGCAAAAACCACTCGAGCTCGACATTCCGCTTTTCGTCTCGGATATGAGTTTCGGGGCGCTCTCAGAACCCGCCAAAGTTTCCCTGGCTCGCGGCGCGGAGCTCGCAGGCACAGGCATCTGCTCGGGCGAAGGTGGGATGCTACCCGAAGAGCAAGAAGCCTGCTCGCGCTATTTCTACGAACTCGCCTCAGGCCGTTTTGGGTTTTCCTGGGACAAGCTCGACAAAGTTCAGGCCTTCCACTTCAAAGGCGGCCAAGGCGCCAAGACCGGCACAGGCGGGCACCTCCCCGGCAATAAAGTCAAAGGCAAAATCGCCGAAGTCCGCGGCTTAAAAGAAGGCGAAGCGGCGATCTCTCCTCCGCGTTTTCCTGACTGGACTGATTGTCTGCAAGTGAAGGATTTCGCTGACGAAGTTCGCGACCGTACTGGCGGAATCCCCATCGGCTATAAACTGTCAGCGCAACACATTGAGAAGGATATCGAAGCCGCGCTGCTGGTCGGTGTCGATTACATCATTCTGGATGGTCGCGGCGGCGGCACAGGCGCAGCGCCTATCATTTTCCGAGACAATATTTCGGTCCCGACCATCCCAGCTTTGGCGCGCGCCCGGAAATTCCTGGATGAATCAGGTCGCAGCGACGTCTCTTTGATCATCACGGGCGGTCTGCGTAAGCCGGGAGATTTCGTGAAGGCTTTGGCGCTCGGCGCGGATGCCGTCGCGGTCTCCAACGCGGCGATGCAGGCGATTGGCTGTATCGCAATGCGCGCGTGCCACACCAATAATTGTCCAGTAGGTATCGCGACGCAGAAACCCCATCTGGTCTCGCGCCTGGTGATTGAAAAGTCCGCGCATCGTTTGAAGAATTTCTTCGAAGCCTCAACCGATCTAATGAAAGTCATGGCGCGCGCGTGCGGGCACTCAAAACTCAGCGATTTCAATATGGATGATCTTACCACGTTTAGCCGCGAGATGTCGGACCTCTCTGGTGTTGCCTATGCGGGAGTTGGGCGATGAGCGAAGCGACGGCCAATCTGATTGTGTCGGCGATTGGGTTCTATTTCCTGATCGGCTTTTTCGTGGGGCTGATCTACATGTTCGGCGGCGCCGGGCGGATTGATCCAGCCGCGAAAGGCAAAGGTCTGCCTTTGCGTGTTCGCTTGCTCATCCTGCCCGGCACGATTGGACTTTGGCCGATCATGTTGATGAAACTGTTCGTGCAGAAGGAGCCACCGGTCTCATGAAACGCGCGCACCGTAAATCCCATCTTCTGCTCTGGCTGGTCCTTGGACCTGTGATGTTTGCGACCATCATCCTCGCCATTCTCAATCGCCCAGCCGCGCCCGTAAATGACGCGCTTCCGGACGCCCTGATTGAGGAGGCGAACTAATGTCTCACGATTACAAAGCCGTTCAATGGACGCCATTCAAGAAGCGCTTCGATCTTTGGATGCTGGCTGGCATCATCCTGTATCTTATAGGATTTATTGTCGTCGGAGAGATCACCCAACCCCCAGGCGAGAGCATTCATCCCGTTCAAGCCGTGATGCGGGCGACGGGTACGCTCGCCTTTCTGCTGCTGACTTTCATCCTTTGTATCGGCCCCCTCGCGCGCATGACGGATCGGTTCAAACCCTTCCTCTATAATCGTCGCCATCTTGGCGTGACGACCTTCCTGATCGCCCTGATCCATGCTGCTTTGGTGATGATGTGGTATCATGGTTTCTCGGAGACCAACCCATTCGTCTCGCTCTTCATTTCCAATCCGCGCTATGAGAGCCTGTCTGGCTTCCCTTTCGAAGTCCTCGGATTTGGCGCTTTGCTGATCATGTTTCTAATGGCCGCCACTAGCCATGATTTCTGGAATGCCAATCTCGGTCCGGGTGTTTGGAAAGCGCTGCATATGGGCGTCTATATCGCCTATGCGCTTTTGATTGCTCATGTCGCGCTCGGTGCGATCCAGTTTGAGAAGAGCCCAGCCTATGTGGGTCTGCTGGTCGCTGGGGCGTCGATTGTATTCGCGCTACATGTTGGTACCGGCATGATGACGCTGCGGGGACGTGATCGACCAGAAACAGATGGCTGGCTCAAAGTCGCTAATGTGACGGATATGGAAGACGCGCGCGCCAAGATTGTGCGCCCAGCAAAGGGTGAAGCGATCGCAGTCTTCCGAGATGGAGATAAAGTCTCAGCCGTTTCCAATGTCTGTCGCCACCAAGGCGGACCACTCGGCGAGGGAAAAATCGTCGATGGATGCATCACGTGTCCGTGGCATGGATTCCAATACCGGATGGAAGATGGCCAGTCGCCACCGCCATTCACCGAGAAAATCGCCACTTACGCGACACGGATTGTAGACGGTGTGGTCTATGTAAATCCTGAGCCCAACGCACCGGGGACCCCGCAAACCCCCAGCCAGATTGGAGCCACTTCATGAGCAAAGATGACTTTTTCATCGGTTGGGCTGAGACCCCGAAAGTCGATCGGCGTTTCTTTCTCGGAACGGGTCTAGGCCTCATGGCCGGCACCGCGGCGATAGCGGCTGGTGTCGCGGCGCTGCAACGACCCGTTGGCCCGGGCGATTGGAATATGGGCGAGATCCGCGAATGGCGCGGCATCGCGACCGCAGAGCCTTATGGCATGCTCCGCACGCTCGACTTAGACGGTACGCCGCGCACCGCTCTGCTTGGCTGCCAGGGCAAATGCGGCGTGAGCGCTAAGATTGGTGCACTCGCGGATAAGCCCGTCATCGTCAAAGGTTCTCTGATCCAACGGGGTCCGCACACGATGATTGCGGTTGTCGACGGTCTGGATTGGATCCGCGAGGACACTGGTGGGACCATAGGCGACCTCGCCTTCCCCACCCCTCAGCCGCTTTTCGAAGCCACCCTGAATGGCGAGATACTGGACAGCAAATGCTGGTTCGGCGCGATGCGGCCGTCAGAGGGCAAAGTCCATAAGTCTTGCGCCAGCCTTTGTATTCGCGGCGGTATTCCGCCCGCCTTCTATGTCAAAGACCGCAAAGACCAAAAAACGCTGATGATTATGACGTCAGGCGGTTTCGGCCATAATAAAGATCTCCTCCCCTTCGTGGCTGACCCGGTCGCGATCACCGGACAGGTCCAAAGGTTTGGAGATCTCTTTCTGCTTGATGCGCCCGTGAGCGCGATCAATCGGATCTAATTGGTCGATCCGAACGTCGCTCCAGTCTTATCGAAATAGCTTCGCCAGAACGCCTTCAACTCACTGATCGGCAGGTCATATTCTTGTCTTGGGACAATCCGGGCGACCACTTCGACGCCATCAAAGCGCGGCGTCTGGCTCGAAATCGAGGTCTCACCATAAGCCGCGAGATCCGCGCCATTGCGATAGAAAGAAAAGCCTTCCGAGTGCTGCATCAGGTCCGAGACGATCACCAAACGTCGATTCTTCCGATTGGTCTGGAAATCGGCGCGATCACCCACAGCATACAGCGCCTCGAATAGTGGCGAGCTGGGCTGGCTGGTGGTTTTCAATGTGTCGCCGACTTTAGCCGAGAGCGGCTTATAGAAATGCTCGCGCCAAGTATCGTCGATCATTCGCGGGTTTTGCAGAATTGGATTGGCATCATCAACGCTACCCGGCGAACAATGCGCATAAAGCGTAGATGGATCAAATGGCTGCTCGCTATTGGGCAGGATCACCGTCAATCGTCCAAATCGCGGCAAGGCCCGCGCTTCGGCATCAATCAACTCATCCACCCAAGCCAGGTCATTGGCCGAGAACGGGTCAGATTGGTCAATCAGGAGCACCGTATGGGCTGGATCATTTCGATCCATCCGACATTCGGTTTCCGGGTCCAACGCTGGCGCCGCGTTAAATGCAGCAACCGAAAACAAACCGACCACGCTTAGCAACATGACGCCAATGGCGCTGCGCCAGAACCATGGCCCTTTTTCTCTAGGACGGGGCATCTAACAGATCCTCCTCATCTTCTTTTCAGGCCGAGCGAGCATCGCTTTGTTGCTCACGTGCGACCCGCGCTTCGCGAGCTTTTGAAACTTCTTTATTGACCTGTTTTTGGATCGAAGAGAGCCCTTTCTGGACGCTCTGGATATGGGTTTCGAGCCATTCGCGGGTTAAGTTTAGCGCCGTTAGGTTTTGCTCAATCCGCTTAATCGCTTCATTCGCCTGTTCCCGCTCTTTGCTGAGATCAAAACCCGGAAGGTTTGGAGTGACAATCTCATCAAAATAGGCTGGGATGTCTGCTTGTTCGCCAAGCTTATCCCGGAATTTGTTGCGGGCGCGCCGGTGCGCTTGGCGATACGCAATTTTCAACGATCGTTCTTGATCGGCGGCCTTGGCCGCTATCCCCACCGCTCGATCTCGATGCGCCTCGAGCTCATTGAGGGACTTTTCAATCTCTCGCTTGGCAGCGGTGTGGCGTTTGTGTTGGGTTTCGAACCAGAAGCGACAGCGCGTGAAATAGTCGGACAAGTCATCGCGTACGCCGTTCCGAACCGCTTGGCGCTGCTCATAGGCTAAACGCTCCTTCCGCCACACTCGGCCATAGCCTGGATAGCGGTCAGAAATGCGATCGTATCCTTCATAAATGGCGACCCCAAATATGGTCAGCCCGATCAGCAGTAGCGCGATTGCGACCAGTGAATTGAGCGCGAAAATGTTCGGGAACATGCTCGCGATCACGGCGCCAGGCGCAATGTCGAACATTGAGAACCCAGCCAATGAGCCAGACTCCTGCGCGGCATGTAGCGCCACTTCGACCGCATCTCGGAAATGCGCGATGAAGAAATTGAGCATGATACCAAACACAATCAGCAATCCAGCGATCACTCCGCCAGCAATCTGGAATCCACGCTCTGGATGATTGAGATAACGGAGCCCAAAGAACCCCGCGAGGACGCCCGTCATCACGTTCACCGCAGAAATACCAAATGCGACCATCATGCCGCCCAGCAGGCCCGACGATTGCGCATCTTTGAACAGAAGCGCGTTGAAACAGCCCTCTACGATCATGATCAACATCAAGATGGCCAGCGTCTGTTCAACATTCTTCTTAATGTCCGGCGTACGCTTACCGATCCGGTCACCATGTTCTTGCTTAAAGTGCTGCAGCTCAATCACGGTGGCATCATGGTGATCCCGTGCGGTTTCAGCGTCATCGACTTCATAGTGCCGAAACTCATTCTCTTCGGCTTTAATCACTTCGCGTAAATGCTCGGGATGGATATCGGCCGGAGTGCAATCTTGGATAAAATTACGAACGCTGGCCATGGTACCACTCATCCATGTTTCCAGTCCTCGACGCACCCCGCGCGCGCGCTCAGCGATTTCTTGTTCGCGTTCGCTCCATTGATCTTCATTGATCGCGTCTGAAGCTGGCACCGCATCCGCTGCGTCTTCTTGGGCAATCTTGCGGGTCCGCCCGCGGCTAAAGCCAAGGTCGCCTTCGGCCAGCTTGCCCTTTAGGCCATGCTTGCGCAGCGACTCCTTACCTTTGAAGATTTTGATGGATGACTGATAGCCAATGTCTGCGCCCCAGCGCACCGATTTCCTGCTCATTTGCCCAATCCCATTAACAAAGTCGGCCCTAAAATTAACTCTACTGAAAATCGGTGCAGGGCCTTAACATCCTCCTAAGACGATACTCAGATCGCCCATGGGCGGGCCTTAAATTTGTGTCATCAAGGATTGAGGCTTGAAATAATTGGCTAAATTGATCGTCAGCAATGCAGTTTTTCCGATGTGAGGTGATTCACACTCGCTGGATCACCCCATTGATCGGGCATAAAAAAAGCGCCCGGAGCCCGAGCGCTATTTTCATTTATAGGTCATCATGAGACGCAGACTTAATAAGTCGGTGGCTTCTCATTGTCGCCATCGTCACAATCTTTGTTGTGGCCGTGTGACCAATATTTTGACTTCTTCTTACCGCCTGACATCCATTTCTTGCTGCCATACGCTTCGCACTCGTCGCGCTTCTTGCGTTTCTTCTTTTTCTTGTTCTGCTTTTTATACTTCGAGCTGTACTTATACTTCGATTTGTAATTGTACTTAGAAGAACTGGAAACCGTCGAAACGACTGTTCCTAGACTCGATGCCGCCGTTGTATCGGCGCTTTGTGCGGACGCTCCCCCAAACATAGAGAGCGCGAAAATTATTGCGATGAAATACTTTACCATTTTTCGTCCCGTCCGTTCTGGACTCCACTGACTTTAATTACTGATAAAGTATTGTTTCGAAAAGGCAATAACCTGGACTGAAAAAATCTAAAATTCTCGTAATGCGCGAAAAGTATAGAGCTAGATCAACAAGCCTTTTGGCGCCGCGTCTTCGCTAGATTGGCTACGTCGAGAAGAGACATAAGGAACAATGATGAGGGCGATACAAAGACTCGCAAGCGCCATCGTGGCGGGCGTGCGTAATGGATACTCAATAAAACTATGCATTACTGGCACCAATACTGCGGCGGCGGCAGCCCGCCGTATTCGGGTGGTTGAGTCCTCAGTCGCGCGCCAGACTCGGATGACTTGGCGCAACACCCAGGCCACGAACGCAACCAGCAAACTTAACCCAATTATGCCGGTTTCAATGGCCCATTGTAAGTAATCATTGTGAACGTGATTGGCATACATCAGGGAAACAGTCTCAGGGTTTTCATACGACTTAAACACGGTCTCAAACGTGCCGAGACCCGTGCCCAATAGGAAGTGGTCCCAGAAAATACTGAGCCCGACTTCAGCCAATCCCAATCGCGACATTGGGCCATTGTTGACGATGGTGGTTTGCCCAAGCCCCGAAAGTAATGGACTATATGCCACGATCAGCACAATCGGGATCAGACCTAGACCCACAAGTAATATGGTCTTTAAATCTATCGATTTTCGCCCGCTATGAGCGATCAGAAAACAAAACACCAATGTCGGGGCCAATAACAGATAGCCGGCCACTGAACCGGCGGCTAATACCCCCATCACCTGCACCGCCCCCATAACCGCCGCAACGATTAGCAATCCCGTATCACGGTCTGTCTTCCGTTTCCGCTTCGCGAAAAACCCAGCTAATAGCACGGATGTGAAGGCCAACGTCATCAACAAGAAAATGGCGTGATTGTTCACATTGGCGAAGAAGCCAACTGGTGCACCCTGGTTGGTGTACACGTAAAGGTATAATTCCGGCATGCCAGGACGGAGAACCTGTAAAATGCCAAGCAAGGCGCTGGCGGCACCGATGCCGGCAATCGTCCAGGGCAGAAATGGCACGACCTTCCGCCAACCCAATCGATGCACCACTAATAAAATTGAACTTGGGATGAGCACATAGAATAGTGCCGTCAGGGTTCGCCCGGGCTGATAACTTATTTGTTCGAATCCAGGATTATGCTGGAAGAGGCTCCACCCGTCTTCGATAAGGTCACGGTCTCCGAACAGGCGCCATAAGCCGAGCGGCATGAGGACCAGTTGCAGCAAAGCCAAGATCAGCAAAGCCGCTAAGAAACGAATTGGCCATTTCAGCGACGCCGGGAGCGCGTTTAATGGCATGCTCCACAGGCATATCGCACTGATGAGCCCACATGCGAAGAGCAACAAGGCATGCGCCCCCAAGCCTTCGCCACTGGCCCCGCCAAAAAAGGAAAAGATCACCATCAAACTCGGCACCGTGGACAAGACAAGAATGCGACCATACTTGCCGTCGATGAGCTCATAAAACATGTCGCGTGATGCCTGCTCGGTTGCCGCCATTTTAAGTTGCTCGCTCTTCAATCGCGATGAAATCGATATTCAGCGAAAATCGTTCCGCATACTCGCCAGGAAGCCCGATCAGGGAGAGTTCTTGAAAATCGCAATTATCGCTGACTTCAAATTCAACCTCGCCTGTCGATTCATCAAAATCATCAGCGAAAACAGAAGCGCGCATAATTGTCTGACCGTCACTCATACAAGTCAGTTGCCAAACGATATCACCAGGAGGATCTCCCGCTGAATTCGACTTTCGCATCGCGAACCAGTAATTCCCGGAATCGAGATAGAGAATCTGAGAGGCAATCATCGACTTGCTTCGCCCTCGGAAAAATATGTTCAATCCTGGACTATATTCACTAATTTCTGCGAATTTGGTATCGATGCTCCAGTTGAACGGGCGCGCTGAGTCATTACCTCGAAACTCAGGATCGATAAGTCCAAATGGGTGTTTTTTCGCTTCGATTGGTCTGAGGTCCGCCCATGCCTCATAAGCGGCCTCGAACCCGTGCACATCGATCATTCTCGTCAGAAATTGCTCATGCAGATCTGCGAATGGGCGGTGAAGTTCAACGGCTCGGTCGGTCGATATGAGGTCAACCGGCATGTCTTTCACGAACGCCTTTATCCACGCATCGCCAGTGTTGAGACGATCAATGAGCGCGTCGACCCAATCCCCATTGTCGAGCGACTCATACATGAGTTCCTGGGCATTCCACGCCTCACTCGGCCACAAAGTGATGGCTTTTCCGAAGGCATCGAAGGCGCGTTCCCAATTGCTATCGATGATGGCTTGATCAAACAAAAAGAGACGCGCGGATAGATTTCGAGCATCGCGTTGAAGCGTCGCTTCTGCGAGCGCGACAGCCGCCTCGACATCTACATTCTCTTCATCGAGCGCGAGTAAAAGTTCTGCCTCAAACGGCACGGCCGACAATGGATCTTTCGCGAGAATATTTCGACTCAATGGTCGAATTACCGATTCATCATACTCATCTTCAGCAAGCGCATCTTCTAGAGCGTTCTTGGAGATCTGAACTTGGTGAGGCGCTAGACTCAAGTCTTCCATCGCAAAAGGCCATGCATCGCCTCGCACCAGTAGTGCAGACAATCCAGCCAATGCGAATAGCGATACGATCAAGTATCGCAGATGTTTTTCCTCAACCCACATGTTGGTGTTTATGCAAGTAAATTCAGTAAAATAAACCGTATTCACCCGGTGATTGAAAACAATTTTAATATATTATTGAAAGGCGAAAATTAACGAAATCGCAGGAATACTTATTTTAGTTAACCATATCAACGAATTTACTAATAACGGTCGCAAACGATTTGCAGACCGATATTATCGAACTCGATTCGACACCCGTTACCTATTCCCACTCAATCGTCCCGGGCGGTTTCGAAGTGATATCATAAACCACCCGATTGACCCCTTTGACTTCATTGATGATACGGGTCGCGACGCGGCCGAGAAAGTCATGTTCAAATGGGAAATAATCAGCCGTCATGCCATCGGTTGATGTGACAGCTCTCAAAGCCAGGACATTCTCATAGGTGCGTTCATCGCCCATGACACCAACCGTATTGACCGGGAGCAGAACCGCAAAGGCTTGCCAAATCTCATTATAGAGATCGGCCTTATGCAGCTCCTCAAGGTAAATCGCGTCTGCCTTGCGGAGTGTGTCGGCTTTATCGCGCGTAATCTCACCAGGGATCCGGATGGCGAGTCCTGGGCCAGGGAATGGGTGGCGGCCGATAAACGCGTCTGGCAGACCGAGCTCGCGGCCCAAAGCGCGGACTTCGTCTTTGAACAGGTCACGAAGAGGTTCGACCAACTGCATATTCATGCGTTCGGGCAGGCCGCCCACATTGTGGTGGCTCTTAATCGTCACTGAGGGGCCACCGATCGCGCTGACACTTTCAATGACATCAGGATACAGAGTGCCTTGGGCGAGAAAATCTGCTCCCCCAATCTTCTTAGCCTCTGCTTCAAAGACATCGATGAAGAGTTTGCCAATCGTCTTACGCTTCTTCTCGGGGTCAGAGATGCCGTCCAGCTCGCCGAGGAACAGATCAGACGCATCCACATGCACCAACGGGATATTGTAATGCTCGCGGAACAAGCTGACGACTTGCTCGCTTTCATTCATGCGCATCAGGCCATGATCGACATAGACACAAGTCAGCTGACTGCCGATGGCTTCATGGATGAGCACCGCCGCTACCGAGCTGTCGACGCCTCCAGAGAGGCCGCAAATAACCCGACCCGAACCGACTTGAGCGCGGATTTTCTCAATCGCTTCTTCGCGATAGGCGGCCATCGTCCAATCGCCTTTCAGGCTGGCAATCTTATGCGTGAAATTCTTCAGCATCGTCGCACCATGTGGCGTGTGAACGACTTCCGGATGGAATTGCGTGCCGTAGAACGACCGCGCCGGATCCGCAATTACGGCATATGGCGCGCCAGGCGATTTTGCGATCACAGCAAAACCGTTGGCCATTTCTGCGACGTGATCGCCATGGCTCATCCAGACTTGCTCCCCTTCGCCCTCGAAAGACAGTCCATCGAGAATGGGATCGTCCATAACTTTGTCGATATAGGCACGGCCAAACTCACGGCTTGTCCCGCTTTCAACGCGCCCGCCTAATTGCTCCATCATCACCTGCTGGCCATAGCAAATTCCCAGCACGGGAACCCCGAGATTAAACACAGCATCTGGTGCGCGCGGACTCTCATCCCAGGTCACACTGGCCGGTCCCCCAGACAAGATCACCGCTTGTGGGTCATACGTGCTCAGGAACGTATCATCGACTTTATTGAAGGGATGGATTTCGCAATAGACGCCGCTCTCGCGAAGGCGGCGGGCGATGAGTTGCGTGACCTGACTGCCAAAGTCGATAATCAGCGCGCGTTCATGTTTGTGATCAGCCATGCGGCCCTTTAGCTGAGTCCCGCTGTGGGCTCAACCAGGGCAATTCACGATTGGAAAGGTGAGTTTGAACGCCGCCGCCCGAACAGACCGCCGCCTTCTTGCACCAATGGGGTCCTCGCCTTGTGCGTGCCACCAAGGTTTGGCTGTTTTGCTCCCCCGCGGTTTTGCGCTCGCGGGGTCGCTGGAACTGCACGCGGACGCGATTTTTCACGTTTGATCGGTTCAAGCTTAGCGGTCGCGGGTGGCGTGAATACGGGCAGCGACGGCGGTAAGTTTGGCTCCGGCACGGCACTGTCTTCTGGGATGAAGCCGCGCTTATACGCTTCCATCACTTGAATGAGCTTTTTGGCCGGCATCCCAACAGCAGGGATTGTATCCGTACCGCCAACCAAGAATTTTGCAGCATTGCCCATTACGCTGCCATCCTTCTTGGCCTGGGTGAAAGAGACCATATTTGCCGCCGTGATCAGGCCAGAGCGAACTTTGTAAATTCGAAAATCGCTAATGTCGGCCCAAGCATATTCCTTGGTCGAGAACCAATTACGGACTTTCAAACCTTGAGGAGTCAAAGTTAGGTTTTGCAGAACGCCCGCCCCCATAAGAACAAAGACGCCTGCAATCATCCACCCGAAACCCGGGACGAAGAAGAATACAGCGAAAGCCCCTGCGAACCATTTCCAGGCGGTGGGTTTTAGAACGGTGACCCCATCTTTTGTCGTAACAGCCATAAACGGTCTCCTCCCCAAACCGCAGATATGCCACAGCAAATTGAAGGTGAGCCGAAAACGCGCCAGCGATTTTCGCCGGTTCTATTAACTTTGACGTCTCAGAACCGCGAAGAAAAAGCCATCGGTTCCAGCGCTGCGCGGGGTCAGGCGAACGCTTCCGCTCGGCCCCTGCCCAGCTTTGATAATGGCCAGGCCCTCATCGGTGAGCAACTCACTCTCGGCCGCATGTTGAACCGCATCTTCCTGTATCCAACCAGGGGTCCGCGCCAGAAAAGCGTCGACCCGATCTTCGTCTTCTTCAACCAGGAAGGAGCATGTGGCATAGAGCAAGCGCCCACCCGGTTTGACATAGATTGCCGCTTTGCTGAGCACTTCATCTTGCTGACTGATGCGTGTGTCCAACGATTTCGGCTTCACCCGCCATTTCGTATCTGGCCGACGGCGCCACGTGCCCGTGCCCGTACATGGCGCATCGACGAACACACAATCCATCTGATCTTTCAGCGCTTCAAGCGCTTCTGGCTCGCGTGGATGCAGCAATTGTACATTATGCGCGCCCGAGCGTTTAAGCCGCGGAATGATCGCGCTCAGCCGACGCCCATCAATATCGTAGGCGAAGACTTGCCCCTTGCCGCCCATCGCCGCAGCCAGCGCCAAGGTTTTCCCGCCGCCGCCCGCGCAATAATCTAGGACCTGCTCACCCGCTTTCGCATTCGCTGCCGCCGCGGCGATTTGCGAACCCGCGTCTTGGACTTCGACCCAGCCTTTTGAATAGGCTGGGATATTGTCTAAGCTCGCCTCGCGTTGAGACGGGTCACGCGCTGGTATGTGATAAGCATTGTGGAGAAGGCGCGAGGGCTCCGCTTTGGCGCTGCGCAAAGGACCACCGGCTTTTTCCGCATCGACCTTCAAAGTGTTGACCCGCAAGTCGACATCTGCGCGAACCGCCATGGCTTGCCCCTCCACCGCGGCCAATTCGCCAAAGGCGCGTTGCATGTGCGGGGTGAGCCAATCTGGATAATCGCCAGCAATATGAGGCTCAGCCGTGACATCGGGCGCCATCACCAATTGCTCGCGTTCTTTCAAGGTCAGAGCGCTCGGCGCGTGCTGCTCATCCATTGCGTCATCGATCCGGCGGATATCCCAGCCCCAGGCAAAGCTGAGCGCCCCAAGGATAAGCGCCCGCGGCGTATCATCATCCATCGCATGGGCGATCGAGTTTCGCTTGCGCAAAGCATCCAAGACCAGTCCGGACACCCATGCACGGTCTTTCGACCCCGCATAACGCGCCCGCTTGCCCCAATCACGAGCGGCAACTTTTACCGGCTGATGACGCCCCAAAACATCGCTGAGAACGTCAATGGCTGCTGCTATTCGACCCCCGTCACGCATCGGCACGGCCTTTCATATTGAGTGATAGCGCGGGTCTAATCGCGGTGGTGAAGATTGCAAAGACTTGGCGCAGTCGAGCCGGGTTTGGTTAACGGATTGCACAATCTGTGGTAGTGAGCGGTCGGAGGAGGACGCAATATGACATTCAATAATTTTAAATGGCTCGGCCTGAGCGCAGGGCTATTGGGCCTGGCCTCATGTGTCTCATCAGACCCCGCTGAGACCAATGTGGTTGAAGAAGAGACTGCGCCCTTCATTGACCCTGTGACCTTATCGCAAAGCATGTGTAGCTCTCGCGCCACGCAAGCTTCCGCCACCGCTTTAGAGACCGCGGCCAAGCTCAATCCAGGTTTCGATTATGGCAGCGCCTTTGCCTTACCTGCTGCCGTCACAGAACACTTTCACTACCCCATCTCGACCGAGCGTGCTGAGGCTCAGCTCTGGTTCGATACCGGCATGGCGCATATGGCCAATTTCAATCATGACGAAGCCATTGCTGCTTTCCGCAAAGCACAAGCCATCGATCCAAATTGCGCCATGTGTTTCTGGGGTGAAGGCCTGTCCTTCGGCAGCAATATCAATATCCCATATGACGCTGCACGCGGCGCTGCAGGTCTGGTCGCCACCGGTAAAGCGCTCGATTTGAAAGAAACTGCTGCGGCGCATGAGCAGCAACTCATCGAAGCGCTTGGCACCCGCTATAGCATTAAAGACGACGCCGTGGCCGAGAATGCCATGGACTATGCAGAAGCAATGGACGATGTCGCCGACGCTTTTCCGGATGATAAACTCATTCTCTCCCTCGCGGCCGAAGCCAATATGGACACCCAACCTTGGGATTATTGGCAACCCGGCGCCCGCGAACCTAAGGGTCGGACGGAACGAACGTTGGAGTTCATTGAAGAAGCGCTTGCCATCGATCCGGATTTCGCCCCAGCAATCCACCTCTATATTCACATTACAGAGTCATCCGTGGACCCGTACCGAGCTGAGGCGTACGCCGACAGTTTAAGAGAGCAGAATCTCGGGATAGGGCATTTGGTCCATATGCCGTCTCACATTTATTTGCGCCTGGGCAAATGGAAGAAGTCTCACGAGTCGAACATCGCCGCGATCGAAGCCGATGAGGCTTACATCGCCGGCAGCGACAATGCGGCGGTCTATGGCAGCGTCTATTATCCGCACAATGTCCATTTCGTTGTCGCTAGTTCGCAATTCGCAGGCAATGCGGTGACCGCGCTGGAAATGGCGGACAAGCTGGAAGCCCTCGCTCAAATCGATCCGTCTGGACCAAACCCGCTCGGTGAGCACATCGCCGCTTCACCCATCTTCACCGACTTGATTTTCTCGACCGGCGAAACCGTTTTGGCGACGCCTGAGCCCGCAGCCGCGCACCTCTATATGCGGACGGCTTGGCATTATGCACGCGGAACCGTATTGGCCCGTCAGGGCGACATGGCTGGCGCACAATCTGAGTTGGACAGCCTTAAAGCGCTTACCAATGAACCCACGTTTGGGGATTATGGCACCCTCTATCTGACCCCATTGGCAGGCGTGCATGAGGTGGCTCAGCTGACTTTGGAAGGGCGTATGAAAGCCGCCAGTGGCGACTTGAAAAGTGCGATTGATCGGTTGGAGGCCGCCGCGGCCGCCGAAGCCCAACTGCCCTATTTCGAGCCGACCTGGTGGTATTATCCGACCCGCCAAACACTCGGCCTATATCTACTGCTGGACGGTCAATATGATCGAGCGGAGCGAGAGTTTTATAAGACCCTGATCAAAGCACCCAACAATGCATACGCCTTGTTCGGCCTAGCTGAGACTTATCGCGCCAAAGGGGACACTCGGTCTGAAACCTATGCCCGCGACCTGTTTGAAGAGGCTTGGATGGGAACCGCGGGCACAACGCCAAAACTGTCGGAGTTATAAGCCACACCCCACCGCAGACGCCCTTAGCGAAAACCGCCAAGGGCGTCTGTTTTCGATTCAGCGCGGTTATTAGCCGGAGACAGCAATATCTCGTTGCAACTGTTTCGTGATCTGTTCGAAGACCGCTTCCAATTCATCGGTTGAACTGGCCGCGAAGAAGCGCGTGTCACTCGACGCACACGCCTCCAAAAGGGCGGCCGTGTCTATATCAGTGATATTATAGGCAACCGTATAAATCTCGACGCCTCTGCCCTTGATCGTTCGACATATTTCGCGCGTGTTCGGGTTTGCAATACTGCCATCTAAATCATCCTCGATCTGACCCGTCACCTCTGGTGCCAATGTGTTCGCACCGTCGGACATGAGAATAATGGTTTTGAGACCGCCACTGGCCACAAAACCTGAGATGCTTTGATCCGCCGGGAATGGCGCGCTTCCCGTCAACATGCGCAGACCCCAGATCAACCCAGATGGAATATAGGTGTCATTGCCTGGCTCTAAACTATCGATCCGTGCTTCGAGATCGTGGACCACATCGGTTAATTCCAACATGCGCGGCGCACAGCCTCTCTCATTGAAGCTAACAACACCCGGGATACGCTGCGTGTAATAATGGGCATCTTTCAGATGAGAATATTCTGGACGCGGTCGGACACAGCCATGCCAAGTCAGCGTGTGGTGCGTTTCGGTGCACACATATTCCGCAGCGACGGTCGTTACGCCGCCGCAATCCCAAGTTCCGCATTGCGATCGGACTCCGTCCCTCATGCATTCAGAATAGGTCCGCGTGCAATGGTTCTGGTACCACTCATCTGAGACTCGACAATCCTGCTCCGTGCGGGTGGCGTCTGCTGGAACCGACAACCAAAGCGCCCCTGCCCGGTCCGCACCAACGCTGACCATATTGGAGAACGGCACGATCGCGATCTTAACAGGAATCGTCGAACTGGGGTCGAGCAGGACCGAGACCATATCTTTCGCGGCGGTTCTCAAGGAGTCTATGCGCGAACTGGTTTCGCCGGGATCAACACCGTTCATCGACCCAGATACGTCCAAGACAAGTGCAATTTCCGCTGCACTCGGAACCCCGTAAATCACCTCAGCCTCTGTATCCAACGGCATCGTGTCGATCCCAGCCAAATGGGTAAAACTGGTTGGCATCGTTCCTTCGACATCGAGATTGATGCGCATCCCACTGCGAACCAAGGACACATCCGTCATTGCCGCGACATTGTTACTCGCCAATTCCGCATCGAAATAGACTTGGGCAATGTCTTCGACGGTCTGATCGGTTGCACTTAAATCCATGCTTAGATGTTTCGCCGCCGCCAGACCCGCCATATCTAAAGCCTGTTGCACTTTCTGCTTCTGGTTCAGATACATTCCATAATCGACAGCGAAGCCAACGATCAAAATGATCGGGACAAAGCAGACCGCGAAAATAATCGCGGTGACCGCTTGGAAATCATGAGTGAAACGGTAACACCACCTGGAAAACAACATAAGTCTAGGCTCCCACAACGAGCGTGATCCCTAGACTCAATCCTCAAAATTAGGTCGACCGGTTTTATGAGGTTTTTACAACTTCTGCGGGTTTTTATTTAAATTCTACAAATCGATTGCCGGCGGGGGGAGAGACCTACAGACAATCGGCAATAGCGGCGAGCCATTCACGGACATTGTCCTTATGTGCCTCCGAGGCTCCATGACGGACCAAGATGAGGTCTTTTTGAGATACTAGGACTATGTACTGCCCATTATAGCCATTCGCGGAGAAACTCCCCGGTCCCGCCAAATCAAGCCACCAATGCCCACCATACCCCATTGGCTCCTCAGCAGGCACCTGAGGCGTCGGTGTGCGCGCATGATCGACCCATTCACGGGTCAGGATTTGCTGTTGATCCCACATTCCACCACGCAAATATAAAAGACCAAATCGGGCAAAATCGCGCGCCGTGCAAAAACAGAAACTCGATCCGAGAAACGTCCCCGCGGCATCAAATTTGGGGAGCGCCGACCGCATCCCGATCGGGTCTAACAAACGCGTCCGCATGAACGCTTCAAACCCCGTTTGGTCGAGCCCCAGCTTTTGCGCCAGCGCGCGGCAGATAATATTCGTCGTGCCGCTCGAGTAAGACCAGAATGTGCCTGGCTCATGCTCTAGCGGTTTGCGCGCCGCATAATGCGCGACATCATCTTTACCGGGCCCAAACAGCATCTCGATTGTGTCTGACACGTTTGCGTCTTCGTACTCCTCGGCGAATTCCAAACCCGAAGACATACGCAGCAAATGCTCCATCGTGATGGCCCTACGCCGATCATTGGGCTCGGACCATTCCGGCACTTCGACCGGCGCATGTAGATCCAATAAGCCATCCTCAATTGCGATTCCCACCAGAGCATGCGTCATTGATTTCGCCATTGACCAAGAATGGTGCGTGCTTTCCGGACCATACCCGGGGCCGTAGCGCTCGACCACGATCTTACCCCCCTGAATAGCGAGAAAAGCGTGTGTCTCGCCATAGGTCTCTTGCGCTTCAAAACCACGATCGAGCAACAGGTCTAGTCGCGCGCGATCGACACCGGCATGTAGGCCGCCTTCGGGCCATCGCTCTGTTGGCCACGGCACAGCTTCGGGCTGCGTTGGAAGTGGATCAAGCGATTGAGTGATGGTCATGTGCCGCCCTTTTCTTCCACAGCTACCGAGCCTGAGGCGCAACCGCAAGATCGCTGAAATCAAAATAATTGCACGACTATTATTTGTATTCGAATACGTTCTTTGTATTTATGTGCTTTATTTCTTATTGATTTTGTGCTTCATCAAATATTCAATTACTTATTTGCTAAAGTATAACTTGAGGTGAGGCATGAAGAGCTTTATCACTTTTACTCTCAGTTTAGTCGCAACAATTTTCATTACCGCATGCTCAAGCAATATGACCTCCTCATCCGAGTCTCCGCAAAGCGCGATTTGCGGCAACAGCAATATTGTGCCGACGGAACGTGCATGTTCAGAAGCTTTTGAAACTGAAGTCTCCAAGTCGTTCATTATTTGCCGAGAAAGGGTCAACTCTCTAGGGCTCGGCATTGGGTCAGGCGAAAATCCGATCCGCGCCATTTATGATGACGATGGGAAAGGCGGATTCTTTCGCGATGGTATCGTCTTTGTGCCTTGGGACTCCGTAGGTTGCAGGGCGGAAACCGGGCCATGGCAAACCACAGTCATTCGTGAGGATGTTTGCGGCACGCTTGGCCCCGTATTCGAGTTCAGCGCGAGCCTTAAAATTGGTGATTTTCAGCGCATCTTCCAATGGACCGGTTTCGAATTCTCACAATCGCCTGATCTGAACTTTGAAAACGAACTCGTGTTGACCGGAGGCGGGTGTCGTTGCTGCGACCCATCCGCCGTGAGTTGCTATCAAGGTGGCCAACTCTCTTGTTTGCCGCCTGGTCGGTCTTGTTCGCCTTCGGGCATACCTGAGTTATAAGATCAGAAGCCAGCCTGAATCGAAAAAGCCGCCCCGGGAGGAGCGGCTTTTGTCTTTCAAGCTTCGTCTCAGTCCGTCTTACGCGGGTCGGACTTTCAGCACCGTACCCTCGGTCGCTTCGACGATTACCGGCACACCGCTGGCGAGGTTTGCTCCATCCGTGCTTTGCGCTGACCATACCGTATCGCCAAGCTTTACCCGTCCAAGACCGCCGGAAAAATCGTCGGCAACCACGCCTCGCTGACCGAGCGTACCCGCCATGCGCTTGTTCAGGGTCGGATGCTCTTCAACATCTTCACGCATACGCCGGAACAGGGTCCGCCCCATGATGAACAAGATCACGGTCGCAATCGCAAAGAAAAGGAGCTGGCCTTCCCAACCCGCAATTCCACTCGGTGCGAAGGCCGCGAAAGCCGACGTGAACGCCGCTGCAATCGAGATCCAAAGCAGATCCCATGTACCGGTCATCATCTCGATTGAGAAGAGGATCAAAGCCAAGGCCAACCAGTGCCAAGCATTTGGCGGCCAGAGTGTTAGGTCCAAACCTTCCATAATCGCCTCCTATCCTCGGTTTCCGGCTGGCGGTACCGCGGTGCGGGTCGCTGTCGCCGCCTGCGCGCTATCGGTCAGACCGCGAATGCCTTCAATCGTACCGATGATCGAGCTGAATTCCGCAGGAATGATCACCGTCTTATTGCCGCCCGCAGAGGCGAGCTTTTCAAACGCGGTGACATATTGCTGTCCCAAGAAGTAATTGATCGCATTCACGTCGCCCTTGGCAATGGCTTCTGACACGAACGCTGTGGCTTTTGCTTCCGCTTCACCTTCACGTTCCCGTGCTTCAGCATCGCGGAATGCGGCTTCCCGGCGCCCTTCTGCTTCCAGAATGGCTGATTGTTTTTCACCCTCAGCGCGTAGAATGGCCGACTGTTTTTCACCTTCCGCGGTCAAAATCTCCGCACGTTTCAGACGCTCGGCTTTCATCTGACGCGCCATGGCTTCGGTAATATCCGCGGGTGGCGACAAATCTGCAATCTCAATCCGAGTGACTTTCACGCCCCAGGGATTGGTCGCCGCATCCACCACGGATAGAAGCCGCGCATTAATGTCATCACGGTTAGACAAAACCTCGTCCAAATCCATGGAACCAACCACGGTCCGGATATTGGTCAGCGACAGATTGGTAATCGCGTTTTCGAGGTTATTGACCTCATAGGCCGCCGACACCGGATCTACGACTTGGATAAAGACGACAGCATCACATGAAACCTGCGCATTATCCTTGGTGATCACTTCCTGAGTTGGAATATCCAGCACCGTTTCCATCATGTTCATTTTGCGGCCGACCCGCTGATAGAATGGGATGATGAAGTCCATACCTGGCCCAAGGGTTTTTGTGTAACGTCCAAAGTTTTCAACCGTGTAGTTGAATCCTTGCGGAACAATGGTCACTGCCGAAAAGAGCAAAATCAGCCCTGCAAATGCGGCAACACCAACGAAGATTCCTAATTCCATTTCCGGTTCTCCCTGATTTGAACCTCATGATGACATGGGAACATTTTTGCCGTTTTTCAATAATTGTTTATTGAAAAACGGGAGAATTCCCTTGCTTAAAGGGGATTCGTGGGGAGATTTGGTTACGGATTGGTGAGGAGAAAGATAAATCGCCATCGTGCCCTCTCCCTTTACATGCAACACATTTGTTGCATTATGAGGCATGGGCATTCCATTTGATCCCAGTTTGAGCAAACTGTTTCGCGCGCTTGGTGACGATACGCGCCTGCTCATCTTGGATGAGTTGCGCAAACGCAATGATCAAACTTTGTTTGAACTTTGTGCCCGATTGTTTGAGGTGCACGCGGTGACACTGTCACGCCAAGGCATCACGCGACACCTGAATACGCTTGAGGATGCGGGATTGATCGTCACAGCTTGGCGCGGGCGAACAAAAGTCCATTCGCTGACAGTGACATCTCTCACCGGCGCCATCCATCCGTGGCTAGAACCATTTATCGAAGGGGAAGAGATATGAAAATGTACGCCAAAAGCGTAGCGGTCGACGACCAAGCCAAAGCGCTCGCTTTTTACACCGAGAAGATGGGATTCATTGTCAAACATGACATCCCGCTTGGAGAGCATCGCTGGTTGACTGTCGTGTCGCCGGAAGAGCCGGACGGGGTCGAATTGGTATTAGAGCCGAACGCCCATCCCGCCTCGCAAACGTTCCAGCAAGCCTTGATGGCAGACGGCATCCCTTTCACGGCGTTCAGCGTCGACGATATCGAAGCTGAGGTCGCCCGCCTGGAAGGCTTAGGCGTTTCTTTCACCCAGCCCCCTGTCAAAGCGGGCGGCGCCATTATGGCGGTGTTGGATGATACGTGCGGCAATCTCATCCAATTGATCCAACTGCTCGAGTAAGCCGCTCAGCGCTGGTAATGACCTATTATTCTCACTTGGAGACAGTGTTTTGAATTTTAATATCACCCGCGGAGCCAGAGCCGCGCTCACCGCCAGTTTGTTATGTTTTATCGCCGCGCCAATGGCCATGGCCGAGACACCTGAAACCGCCGAGGCCGCAAGCCCGATCCTGGCAACCATCGATATTCAATATTTGGAGATCGTCACAACCGATGTCGACACCACAATCGCGACATTAGAAGACGTCCATGGCGTCTCGTTTGGTGAGCCTGTTCCTGGTTTCGGGTTCGCGCGGATCGCCGCGCTCAGCAACGGTGGACAAATCGGCGTGCGCGCGCCGCTCAGCCCCGATGAAGGCGCGCCTGTGGTTCGCCCCTATCTCGGTGTCGAAGATATCGAAGCGGCGATCGCCGCGGCGCAAGCGTCAGGCGCGCAATTCGCCATGCTCGCCACAGAGATTCCCGGTTACGGCAAGTTTGCGATCTATTTCCAAGGCGGCATTCAATACGGCCTGTGGGAGAAGTAATCGATCCCTATCGGTTTTAAGAGCGGTCCCGCTCTTCCATAGTTTTAGCCTATAGCGCGCGACGCGAAATTGTATTTTGCTTTCTTTCCTCACGCCTAGTTTCCTTCAAATCGGAAAAGGTGAGCCAATCACCCTGTCGTGGAGGAGACATTATGAGCAGCCAAACGGCTAATCCCGCCGCTGACGCGAGACCATCAAGCATAGATGCGCTTGGCACCAGCTATGGCAGCTTCAATTATCGCTCCTATGTGCTGATGTCGTTGACCCTGGTCTATACGTTCAACTTCATCGATCGCATTTTGATCAGCGTTGTCAGCGTTCCAATTATCAACGAATTCCAGCTCTCCCAGTTTCAATTCGGTTTGCTTTCCGGAATTGGCTTCGCGCTCTTCTACACCTTGCTCGGGATCCCGATTGCGAACCTCTCAGAGAAAGTCAGTCGCAAACTGATCATTGGGGTCAGTGTCATCCTCTGGTCGTTCGCGACCGTGCTTTGCGGCTATACCGTCGGATTTGTCACGCTGCTCTTAGCACGCATGCTCGTTGGCATTGGCGAAGCCGGGTGCACGCCCCCCGCCAATTCAATGATCAGCGACTATTACGCGCCCTCCGCCCGGCCGACCGCGCTGGGTATCTACGCGATGGGGGTCACCGCCGGTGGTGTTTTGGCTCAGGTCTTTGGCGGCTTCATATTGGATTTTTTCTCCTGGCGTCAGGCCTTCATTTTCATTGGTGCGCCAGGCATTTTGCTTGGCATCATATTCCTGCTCACCGTCAAAGAACCGCCCCGCGGATATTCAGATCCGCCGGGGACAGCGAAAATGGAAAAGGCCGGCTTTAAAGAAGCCATCGCCGAGATCTTCTCTAAACGCACATTCTGGGTGATGACGGCCGGCGCCACCATTGCTGCCTTTGCGGGTTATGCATTGGTCGGATTGCAGCCCCAACATGTCGTGTTCACACATGAATTTACGCCCGCCCAAACCGCGCTCATGTTCATGGCGCCCGTTGGATTGGCGGGAACGCTTGGGGCCTTCCTTGGCGGCTATCTAACAGAACGTGCAACGAAACGATCTGAAACGGCAGCCACTTGGGTGCCTGGCATTGCCTTCCTGTTCTGCGCGCCAATCTATGCCTCAGCCTTCCTCGTCGGCGACAGCACGCTGATGTTGGTCTTGTTGATGATTGCGAGCACGCTGCAATATTTCTATCTCGGCGCTCAGTATAACATCGCGCAAGCGGTGGTGAGTTTACGGGTGCGCGCAACCGCAATCGCGATATTGCTCTTCGTCGTTAATTTGATCGGCTATGGGATTGGCCCACCCGCACTCGGGATCGTCGCGGACACGCTGTCATCCAATTGGATCGCCGCGAGCGATTATGCTGGCCAAATCACAGCAACCTGCAGTTTGACCGATACAAGACTCACGCCAGACCTCATCGACGCCTGTCGTGAAGCGCGCGCTTATGGCGTTCGCTGGGCATGCGTTGTAGCGACATGTTTGTTCGCATTCGCGGGCCTGTTCTTCCTGCTCGCGGGTCGGTCTTTCGTCCGGGATTTGTTCATCAATCAGTCGAGCAAACCTGCTCAGGCATAGGTCGCTGCCCCTAAACGGACTTCATCCGATAACAAAAAACGCCGATACCAGTTGAGGTATCGGCGTTTCTCGTTGAAATGATTGAAGGTTTAGAGTTGTCCGAGCAAATAATCGGCGCTTGAGACCTCAAACGCGCCGCCTTGTTCGACGTTTAATTCCTTCACAGTGCCGTCTTCGACCAGCATAGAATAACGCTGTGACCGTTGGCCCATGCCGAAACCGCTGCCATCCATTTCGAGGCCGAGCGCTGCAGCAAATGTGCCATTGCCATCCGCCAGCATGCGAACTTTGCCATCGACGCCATTCGCTTGTCCCCATGCGCCCATGACGAAGACATCATTTACAGACGTACAGACAATTTCATCGACGCCTTTTGCGCTAAGATCGCCTTGCTTCTCAACAAAGCCTGGCAAGTGTTTGGCCGAGCAAGTTGGGGTGTAGGCCCCGGGTACGGCGAAAAGCGCCACAGTCTTGCCGCTGAACACATCCGCAGTGCTGCGGGGTTCAGGGCCATTGTCGGTCATTTCCATGAAAGTCGCGTCTGGAAGTTTGTCGCCAACAGCAATACTCATTGCAGATTCTCCTATGTTCTGTCCCCTACATAGACCTCAATTCCAGCATCGCAATGACAAATCCTTGCCAAATTAGACGGGCAGGTTAGCGTCACAATGAGTATAGGAGCCATTACGTGCAGGACCTGACCGGAAAACTTCTTGTTGCCATGCCAGGAATTGGCGATCCGCGCTTTTCGCGATCGGTCATTCTCATTTGCGCGCATAGTGATGATTATACGATGGGTTTGGTCCTGAATAAGCCTATTGATGATCTGACTTTGCCAGAACTGCTGACCCAGCTCGGAATTGAGCAAAATATCCAATTGCCGGACTCCTATGTCCTAAATGGCGGTCCCGTGGGCACTGATCGCGGCTTCGTCGTCCATTCGACGGATTATTATAGCGACGGGGCAACGGTTGAAGTGGCTGACTCCCTGTCGATGACCGCCACCCGGGACGTCCTACGCGCCCTCGCCTCAGAAGGCGCGCCCCTGCAAGCGACAATGACGCTCGGCTATTCCGGTTGGGGGCCAGGGCAATTGGAGCATGAGCTGTCCGAGCACGCTTGGCTGGTGGCGGATCCACATGACGAGATTGTCTTTGGTGCCGCTCATTCAAAAAAATGGGAATTGACGCTGGGCATATTGGGCATCGATCCAGCGCACTTGCACCAAACCGGCGGCAACGCATAGCCAACCCCACAAAGATGTGAGCGGTTTTGCTTTGCGCCAGTATAAAGGCGCGATAGATTACGCTCATGTATCGGAGTTTCATTTGTTCGGTGCTCGCCGTTAGTCTGTTTTGGGGACACGCCGAAACGCCGGCAAAAGCACAAGAACCGCGCGCGATGAATGCGGTTGAATTTGTCGAAATACCCCGAATCTCTGCGCCGCGGCTCTCGCCGGACGGCACCACGTTGGCCTATCTCCGCTCTCACACGGATTGGGACGCGAATGAAGTTATCCGGTGCCTTGAATTGACGGATGTTGCGACCGGTGAGGCGCGCCCTACCCCGGACATTTCAGAAACCGCGCAACAAATTTGGTGGCACCCGAATAGCAGCGGCTTTGTCTACCTCAAGCCGCCAAGTCCTGGCGAAAAAGTGCAAGCCTTTTTCTACGATCTCGCGCTTGAGAACTCCCGCCAACTCACGGATCATGGCGAGGCCGTGGAGTCATTGATTTGGCATCCAGATGGAACAGGCTTTTTCTTCATCGCTGCCCAGGCACAACCAAAGAGCGACCGTCAATTGCTCGACACGGGATGGATCATTCCCCCTTACGGTGCCAATGCCAATCGTGAAGTCGTCTGGTTTGATCTGGCCAGCGGCAAAACACAGATTGAGGTCACTGGCCAGTTCTCCGTCCGCGATGTGAGCTTGTCGCGAGATGGGTCGACCCTTTCCGCCATTTTGCTGCCTGATCACGCTCTCGATTCAAGATCTCAAGGCGATGTCTTTGTCCGAAATCTGGGTGGCGCGGAAACGGAACGTTGGACCCGCAATCAAATTCAAGAAGTGAGCCCGCAGCTTTCGCCAGATGGAAGCACGCTCGCATATATTGCCGCGGCGAATGGTGCGCTGGATCCGTACTATGAAAGCAAAGTGTTCATCCAACCCCGCGGAAAGTCCCCGCAACGTTTGCTTGGCGACATGGCGATGGAGGCATTGGCCTTCGCCTGGGACAGAACCGGCGAAGGCGTGTTCATTATCGGCAATACCGGAGTGCGCGCCAATCTCTATCACTATCAGCTTTCAACCCGCCAATTGCGCCAACTCAGCCGCGGCGACCATTCCGTCATAGACTGGCATTATGATGCGACGAAAGACACGCATATCGCGCGCTTCGAGTCGGCGATCGACCCCGGCGAAGTGCAGATTATGCGGGGTGAAGATGAAGGCTTCAGCAAGGTCACAAGTGTATACTCGGAGTGGCCAAATCGATTTCGATTGCCTGAGCAAACCGCGTTTTCCTGGCGCGGCCGGGGCGGCAGAACTTTAGAAGGCGTGTTGGTCTACCCCCTCGACTACGATCCAGACCAAGCCTATCCGCTGGTCACGATCACGCATGGCGGACCGCGCACCTCGTCGCGCTTCGGCAGTTGGAATACATCTCGCTATCTGCCGGTTCTCGCAGCTCAAGGCTATATGATCTTCTTGCCCAATCACCGTGGCGGCACCGGCTATGGCGACCGCTTCGTGAGGGACATGGTGGGGCGCTATTTCCGCAATGCCCATCATGACGTCATGGATGGCATTGATGCCCTTATCGAGCAGGGCTTGGCGGATGAAGACCAGTTGATCAAAATGGGCTGGAGCGCCGGCGGGCATATGGTCAACAAGCTGATCACGCATACCGATCGCTTCGCTGCCGCGTCGAGCGGCGCTGGCGCCTCAGAATGGCTTTCAATGCATGGCGAGAGCGACATTCGCCAAACGCGAAACGAGATCTTTGGCGGTACCCCGTGGGACCGAAACGCGCCGCGGCGCCGATACCGTTCTGACTCACCTTTGGCGCAAGCGTGGAAGGTCTCTACCCCCACCCTTTTCTTTGTTGGTGAGCATGATGTCCGTGTGCCTCCCACACAATCGATCCTCATGCATCGCGGGGTGCGGGCGACCGGCACGCCAACATTCCTATTTCAGGCCGAAGACGAGCCCCACAATTTCCGCAAACCTGCCAATCAACTGTTCAAGATCAATACCGAGCTGAGCTGGTATGCGCGATTCGCACGCGGCGAACGCTATGAACCCGTCTTGCCGGACGCAGCATATCGGGTTGAGCAAGACGAAGACGCTGTAGAGGCGCAAGAGTCATTCGGATCACCGTAGCGGTTCTTCACGCACATCATAAGCGTAGAACGGATCCTGCTGAGAGCGGATTGCGACCGGAGCAATTTTCCCCGCCAACCACATTGGGCCATAGGTGAAAGCCCGTCCGAGAGGGGTCGCTTTGTGAAACAGTTTGGCATTTCGGCGCGAGGCCGCTTGCACGCGACTGGTGCGCGGTTGGCGCGTTTCGAAATAAGTGGCCAATGCAGAGTCCAAGTCTTTTGGCGCATCTGAACAAAGCTTCGCCAATAAGAAGCCGTCTTCAATCGCCATCACAGCCCCTTGCGCTTGGAAGGGGAGAGTTGGGTGACACGCATCGCCGAGCAATACGGCCCGCCCATCCGTCCACCGATCCAATGGGTCGCGATCAAACAATGCCCAGCGATAATGCGCGTCGGCCTTGGCGATCAAATTGGTGAGGATGGGGTGCCAGCCGCCGAAATCAGCCATCGCCTCTTCCCGCGTCCCCTGCTCGGTCCAAGATTCTGAGGTCCAGCGATCATCTTCGACAATACCAACAAAATTGGCCAATGTGCCGCCACGCAAGCGATAGGTCACCGCGTGTCGCTTGGCACCGACCCAAATGCAAGCTGTCGGCGGCGGCGGCAGATCCCCGAGCCGGTCCATCGGGACCACAGCGCGCCAGGCAATATTGCCGGTAAAGTTGGGTTGATCTTCGCCAAGCATTTGACGCCGAATATTCGAATGGATGCCATCAGCGCCGACCAAAATATCGGCCTCGAGACGCTCACCGTTTTCGAGCACAGCCGTGACCCCCTGATCGGTGTTCTCATAGCTTGCGCAAACCGCGTTCAATCGAACCGCATTTGGCGCCCGTTTGGCCAAAGTTCGGGTTAACACACCGATCAGGTCGGCGCGATGTAAATGCAAATATGGCGCGCCCCAACGTTCAACGATGGCGCGTCGGGCTTCGATTTGGAAAATCCGGTTCCCGGAGCGGCCAAACCGCATTTCGAGCGCTTCTGGTAGGAACCCATTCTCAGCGACGTCATATTCAATCCCCAAAGCGCGGAAGACTTTCATCCCATTTGGGCTGATCTGAATACCGGCACCGACTTCACTGAGGGCAGACGCGCGTTCGAGCACCGTCACCTTCCAGCCATAGGCATGGAAAGCGATTGCCGCGGTTAATCCTCCGATTCCGCCGCCAACGATGATCGCCTTGGGCATCATGTCTCCCTCTGACACAGCCGTGTCGCAATGCAAACACCCTATTGATTACACCGAAATAAGGAAGTTCCGCATTAACTATAGTATTTTGTTGCAAATTCGAAATAAATTGCCAAGATGCCGATAACCAAAGCCAGAACGGCTTTATTGGAGCTCGAAGAATTGATGCGTCAAACCTTTGTTTCAGGCTCGCGGATACTCACGATTGTGGGCGCCCTAGCCTTATTATCTGCCCCAGCCTTGGCCCGTGACGTGACGGTCTATGGTGGCGGAAAATCAAAAACTTACAAAACAGATGAAGATCGAGGCCTGCGGGTGATCGCGTGGGGCGAAGAACGCCAGACAAGCATCGATCGGCGCGTCAAACGCTTTGCGCTTGAGCGGAAAGTGCAATCGATTATTGAGACGCGCGACAGCGAAGAGGCACGTGAAACCTCTGATGCGATTATGCGCGTCATCTTGACCGGCAATCGCGATGCGCGCCGACAATATTCGCGTTACTATCCTTATCATGCACGCTCAGACGAATTTTATCGTTTGCTCGATCGTAGACTTAATGAACGCGCGAAAGGTGTCCGCGTTTATCGGCAGAGCATCCTGGATAAACGCACAGATGCCGATCTAGAGCGCGTTGCCAAAGCGCTAGAAGAGACAGATTAACGCCCCACGGGTGCTGGGAAAAAGTAAGGGCGCCAATCAACTGATTGGCGCCCTTCTTGATTTGAGTTGAACCTTTGTCGCAGCTTATTCAGCCGCAACGAACTGGTTCATCGTGTTGTGAGCGCCGCCCGCTTTCAGCGCGCGCTCACCAGCAACCATCTCTTTAAATGTATCGCCGAGATCAGAACCAACTTCATGCTGGTGCTTAACCGCAGAGACACCGCGGCGGATCTCTTCACGCTGAACGTTTTTGACGTAAGCGAGCATTTTCTCTTCGCCAAAGTAGCCGTTTGACAGCTCGTCCATGCCTTTCGCGGTCAAGTGGAAGGTTGGGAGCGTGATCAGGTTGTGGAACACGCCCGCACGGGCCGAGATATCGGTCTGGAAGCTTTGCAGACGCGCATCAGCTTCGAGGCCGAGTTCGGTCTCATCCAGTTTCGCCGACATAAGCGCGACGTCTTCTGGATAATCGCCTTCTGCAATCTTGCCTTCGGCAATCCACTGCTCACGCACTTGCTTACGCAGGTTCAGCGTCCAGTTGAAGCTTGGGCTATTATTGTAAGTCAGCTTCGCGTTTGGAACGACTTCGCGAACCGCGCTGACCATAGAGGCAATCTCGTCGACATTTGGTGTCGCCGTTTCGATCCAAAGCAGGTCAGCCCCACCTTCAGTCAGAGAGCTGATACAGTCTTCGATCACGCGCTCACGGCCCGTATTCTCTTTGAACTTGTAGAGACCGTTGGGCATACGCAGTGGACGGACGACTTTGCCATCACGCATCAAAGCGACTTCACCCTCTTTCAGCGGGTTCGCATCTGTGACCTCTTCGGTCTCAACCCACTTAATATATTCAGCAGCCAAATCGCCTGGCTCGTTTGAGACGGGGATTTTTTGGGTCAGGCCAGCGCCCAGGCTGTCTGTGCGTGCAACGATGACGCCTTCGTCAACGCCGAGCTCTTCAAACGCCATGCGGCAAGCACGCAGCTTGGTGATGAAGTCTTCGCGTGGAACCGTAACTTTACCATCCTGGTGGCCACACTGCTTCGCATCAGAGACCTGGTTCTCGATCTGCAAGCAGCAAGCCCCGGCGAGGATCAATTCTTTCGCGAGCAAGTAAGTCGCATGCTCGTTCCCGAAGCCAGCATCAATGTCTGCAATGATCGGTACAACGTGGCTTTCAAACGTATCGATGCGATAGATGATTTCATCCAGCGCCGCTTGATCAGCACCTGACTCTTTCGCAGCTTTCAGCTCTTGGAACAGGTCATTCAGTGCCACTTCGTCGGCTTGGCGCAGCGACGTATAGATCTCGCGGATCAAGTCGGTCACAGCGGTTTTCTCATGCATAGACTGGTCTGGGAGGTGCCCCCAAGTGTTGCGCAGACCGGCAACCATCCAACCTGAAAGATAGATGTAAGTGCCTTTCGCCGTGCCGCGCATACGCTTCACAGCTTTGATCTTTTGCTGTGCATGGAAGCCAGACCAGCAGCCCAAAGACTGAGTGAACTTTGAAGAGTCTTCGTCGTAAGCGGCCATGTCTTCGCGCATGACGCCAGCCATGGCGCGGGCAATGTCGAGATGCGTGTTGTAGGTGTTTTGGATCTTCAGCTGAACCACGTCCTCAATGCTCAATCCAGCGCGAGTGCGGCCTTCGGGGTAGCGCGTGAGGGTTTCTTCCATCAGCTGCTTGTAAGTTGGTCGTTGGGTCATTTTACTATCCTCGATTTGTTCGGGTGTCTGGTTGAATTGAAAAACTAAGAAAGCTCGTTGAGCACGTCGTAGGCCGGCAGGGTCAAGAAGTCGGCCAGGGTCTCGCCGGTTGCGGTCGAGACAAAGACTTCCGTGGCCTCCGGATAACGGCCATCGGCATATGAATTGTCGCCGAGCGTAGATTTGATTTTGCCAAGTTCGTCTTCGAGCAAGCGATCAAAAGCCGCGCGATCAAAGACCACTGAGTCACCACTTTCGGTCTTGTACTCAGTGCCATGCGTCAGCCATTGCCAAAGCTGGCTGCGAGAAATCTCCGCGGTGGCGGCATCTTCCATGAGATTGTGGATCGGCACAGCCCCGCGGCCCCGTAGCCAAGCGGCTGTGTATTCAATGCCAACCGAGATATTCGTACGGATACCCGCCTCAGTCACATCCCCAGTATGCGGGGAAAGCAATGACTCTTCTGTGATGTTCGGGAATTGTCGCTGGCTCAGCACTTGGTTGGCTTGCGGCATTCCTGCGTCAAACACTTCCATCGCGACCGGCACGAGGTCTGGATGCGCGACCCAAGTACCATCATGGCCTTGTTGAGCTTCGCGTTTCTTGTCGGCGCGCACCTTATCAAAGGCCGCTGTATTCGCGGCTTCATCACCCTTTACCGGGATTTGCGCAGCCATACCGCCCATGGCGTGAGCGCGGCGACGGTGACAGGTCTGGATCAGCTTCAGCGAATAAGCTTTCAAGAAAGCGCGATCCATGCCGACTTGCGCACGATCCGGCAGGACATATTCCGGGTGGTTCCGAAGTGTTTTGATATAGCTAAAAATGTAATCCCAACGGCCACAGTTTAGGCCGACAATGTGATTGCGCATCACATAAAGGATCTCGTCCATTTGGAAGGCCGCAGGAAGCGTCTCGATCAGAACAGTCGCTTTGATTGTTCCGTTTGGAATGCCAAGCGCCGCTTGGGCGAAATTGAAGACATCATTCCAAAGACGCGCTTCTTGGTAATTCTCCATTTTTGGCAGGTAGTAGAAGGGTCCCTTTTCCTGCTCCATGAGGGCTTTGCCATTATGGAAAAAGTGCAGACCGAAATCGAACAGGCTCGCAGACATAGGCTGGCCATCAACCGTGACATGCGCCTCTTCCAAGTGCCAACCGCGCGGGCGAACCAACATAGTCGCAGTCTCATCGTTCAATCGGTAAGACTTGCCGCGGGCTTCATCATCGAATGCCAATGTGCCGGCAGCATAATCCTGCATATTGGCTTGGCCTTCAATCATATTGGAGAAGGTCGGAGAGGAGGCATCCTCAAAGTCCGCCATGAACATTTTGGCGCCGGAGTTCAGCGCGTTGATCATCATCTTACGATCAACCGGACCGGTAATCTCAACACGGCGATCTTGAAGCGCTTTCGGAACCGGTGCGACTTCCCAAACTGACTTACGGATATGTTCAGTCTCAAGTGGGAAACTTGGCATCTCACCATCATCGAAGCGCATCTGAGCGAGCTTGCGATTCTCAAGCAGGATTTTGCGCTGCGGCCCAAATCGCCGCTCTAGATCCGCAATGAACAGCAAAGCGCGGTGACTCAGCACACGCTCATACTCAGCTGGAATCGCTCCAGCAACTTCCGCTGGACGGCGATGGCGAGGGGTTGGCTTGGCTGCTGTAACAGCGTCTTTGATCAATGTGTCGGGCACAGCGCACTCCTGTTTTGTAACATGTGTGGTTTATTTACAAAACGCGTGCCACGTCCAGTGTTCGCCCATTTTTACTGGGTTTCACTGTTTGTTATGTAAATTTCGATATGGTGTTTTTGTAAATTTTGTAATAGGCCTGCTGAATGAAAAAGAAGCTCATTATCGGCCCGCGCATAAAGCGCATTCGCAACCAATTGACCCTGACTCAAGCTGAGTTTGCGCGGCGACTGGATGTATCGGCGACCTATATCAATTTGATTGAACGCAATCAGCGGCCCGTCAGTGCGGCCTTGTTGCTGAAGCTCGCAGAAGAATTCGACATCAATGTCGCTGACCTCGCTCAAGACATGGATGCGGGGCTCGTCAATGAATTGGTCAACGCCCTTCGTGACCCCGTCTTTGGTGGCGCGCAAATCTCGAAAACAGAGCTTGAAGACCTGGTCGGAGTCAGCCCAGAGACGATCAAAGCCTTTTTGCGATTGCATGAGCGCTATCGCGAACTCGCATTACGCGCCTATTCTGATGCCAACCCTCTTGCAGATCGCGAAAAGGTCGAACTGCTAGAGGAAAGCGCTCGTCCGGTCGAACAAGTGCGCCAATTTCTACATGACCGGAGCAACTATTTCGCCAATCTCGATGAGACCGCGTCAAAATTCTATGATGAGCTTACGGTCAGTGGGAAACCGATCGAAGTCGCTATTCGCGAACGGTTGGAAGAGAAGCACAAACTCCGCATTCGCGTATTTCCAAGTTCGGCCATGCCGTCCTCATTCACCTATTTTGATCGTCATCGGTCCGGCATCGATATCTCGGAATTATTGCACCCAACGGGGCGACAGTTTCAGCTCGCCTTCCAACTTGGACTGCTCGAACATCGCGAATTGATTGAAGAAATCGTACTGGGCTCAGGCTTAACCGAAGAGAGTGCGGTCGGCCTCGTACGCGTGTCGCTTGCGAATTATTTCGCTGCAGCATTGCTCATGCCCTATAACGCGTTCCTGAAAGCCTGCGAGAGCACACGCTACGATGTTGACCTGCTCAGCCATCGATTTGGCACAAGTTTCGAACAAACGGCGCATCGCCTTACGACCCTGCAGAAGCCAGATGCCAAAGGCATTCCATTCTTCTTTCTGCGCATCGATGCGGCCGGCAATGTCTCGAAGCGCTTTAGCGCTGGCCGGTTTCACTTTTCAAAGTTTGGCGGCGCTTGCCCGCGCTGGAATATCCATCGCACCTTTGAACAGCCGGGCGAGACGCTAACGCAGCTCATTCAGATGCCGGATGAGACGACTTATGTTTCGATTTCGAAAGCCATTAACCGATCGCGGGGTCATCATGGCCGACCTCCGGCGCGGGTTGCGATTGGGCTCGGCTGTGACAAGGCCTATGCCGAAAACCTGGTTTATTTTGATCGCCTGAATATGACCGATAATAAGCCGACCCCTATCGGCGTAAATTGCTATTTGTGTGATCGGCAGAATTGCGCCTCTCGGGCGCATGCCCCGCTGAATCGCAAACTCAAATTCGACGCGCATGCGCGCGGCATCTCCTTATACGAGTTCGAACCGGTTCAGAAGAAATAGGCAAATCTAGTCTGGTTGAATGGCGCTCAGCGTCCAACGGATCCGATAAGTGCCGGGTCCGACCAAGTATTCTGGCAAAGCATCCGGGCCGCACGCCGCCGTCCCCAACCCGCGTTGCGCGGCATCGATGTGAATTTCAGTCGTCCCGGCCTTCGTCAATTCTGCCAAGGTCTCCGCTTCGTTTAGATCGACATCATGATGCGGTCGGGCCGTGAAACTCAACGGCCGCTCCAGCGCGAATTGAAACCCGGTCCCAGTTTCATCCAGGAGCTGGAACCAACGGCATTGCTCGTGCGCGCCATACTCTTGTGGACGCACATAGGGATGATACTGATCCGCGACAGAGGAGCGCCAGAGCCCGACCGTCTGAGCCCCGCAACGATCCGGATAGTTTTCATCCGGTCCCAAACCGTGCCATTGCAATTGGCTCAAACGTTCGGCGAGCTCGAACCGGATACCAACCCTTGGCAAGTCTTTCCAAGCGTCTGGAATGATCAGGGTTTCGTCAAACTTCACCTGATCATCGCTCACAGTCCATTCGCTGCGATGGATGAGTGTCTCACCGTCTAGTCCCGCCCAATCACGCGTTATCAGCACCGTCTCGCCAGATTGTTCAATACGCAGCTCGCCAGGTTGAAGTGCGTTCAAGCCATAGCGAACCCACTCGCTAGTCTTGCTTTGGAATAATGGGCGCGTCCCGGGCTTACCCCCATCATTATCGGTTGGGGCGCGCCAGACACAGGCGGTGATCGGCGCCGCGAAGACTGGGTTACCGGCATGCAAGAGCTCGCCGGCGTGAACAGAGAAGCCATCAGCGATTTGTTTTTTGACGGCTGGCACAACGGGCGCACCCCCTACTAAGTCTTGATCCCAAGCCACACTGTGACCTGCCTCAGCCCAGTCGGTCGCATCAACCAAACTCCAATAGACCGTCACATGCCATTCGCCATCGCCGCCCATCTCCGCCTGGACGGGCAGGCTTAGCTCGCGCGTTTCACCGGGTTGCAAAACCGGCGACAAACTCCCCTCCTCTATCGTCACGCTATTTCGCGAGACGCACCAATGCAGGCACAGATCGGACGTGTCTGTGAAGACCCGGCGATTTTCGCACCGCATCTGGCCATTGCCGAGCCATTCACTCACCACCGGTCTCGCGGCCCACATATATTCGCGGAGCGCCGGATGGGGTGCTCCATCAGGTCCGACTAAGCCATTAATGTTAAAATTGGCGTCATTCGGCGTGTCGCCGAAATGTCCGCCATAGGCCCAGTAGAACCGTCCGTCTTCATCATGCTCCGCCAAGCCTTGATCACGCCAGTCCCAAACAAAGCCCCCCGCCAAAGCCGGTTCGGCAAAAAACGCATCGACATAGGCCGCGATGGACCCATTGGAATTGCCCATGGCGTGAGAAAACTCGCACAGGAGTAAAGGCCGATCATCACCGTCAGTATCTTCAGCCCAGCGCGCCCAATCGACAATATGGTCGATTGGCGGATACATGGGACAGACCACGTCCGTGGCCGCGCACTCAAGGGCCGAGGGGGTTTGTTGGGTCGTTTCGGGAGATTGCCCGAACGGGAAGCTGAGGCGCAGCGACACCGCGCCTTCATAGTGCACGAACCGGCTCGGATCGAGATGGCGGGCGAGCCCCGCTGCCGCATCATGCGCCGGGCCGTGGCCGGCTTCATTTCCGAGTGACCACCCGATAATACAGGGATGATTACGGTCTCGCGTGATCATCCTTGCGGTGCGATCGATGATCGCTGCCCGATAGCCAGGATTTTGCGCCACTTCCGTCCAACGCGCGTGGCATTCTACATTGGCCTCATCGATCACATAGAATCCCATTTCATCCGCCAGATCGAGCAAGATGGGATCATTCGGGTAATGCGCCGTCCGAATGGCATTGATATTATGCCGCTTCATCATTGTCAGCTCAGCGCGAATATCCGCTTCTGAGAGCGTCTTGCCATTTTCAGGATGATGGTCATGTCGATTGACGCCGATCAGCACAATTGGGCGCCCATTGACGGAGAGCCGTCGGCCTTTGGTTTCAATCCGGGTAAAGCCGATCCAAGTCTGGTGCGTCTCGACCTCAGCGCCCGCGGGATCTTTTAGCGTGGTGATCAGTCGATAGCGTTGCGGTTGCTCTGCCGACCAAGCTTGTGCCGCTTCAACCGCCAAATCCATAGACGCCGCGTATCCTGAAAATTCATAAGATTGTTTCCACTGACGACCAACAGACTGTGTGGTGTCGAATTGCGCAACGGGCGCTTGCTGAGGGACACACACTGGCTGTCCAGTCGCATCTTCCAATCGGGTCGTCACGGCATATCCGTCAGAGGGGCCTTCTATGTCGACACGTACATTCGCTGACCCCTGTTTTGTACCCGGGTCAAAGTCGGTGTCGATCACAATGTCCCGAATATGTGTCTGCGCGCGCGACTCGATCCAGACCGAACGATGCAAGCCGCCATGGTTCCAATGATCTTGGTCTTCAATCCAAGTCGCATCGCACCAACGGAGCACCATAATCGCGAGTTGGTTTGTGCCTGTCTGAACTGCTGAAGAGAGATCAAATTCACTCGGCAAACGTGAGTCTTTTGCCATCCCCATAAAGGCACCATTGCACCAGACCATGGCCAGGCTCTCAAATCCGCCAATGTGGAGAACACAATGGCGATCCAACCACGAGCCTGACAGATCAAACTGCGTGCGATAAAGGCCGGTCGGATTGTCCTCAGGGATCGCGGGTGGTTTCTGATCATCAAACGGCATGCGCCAATTGGCATAATGCGGTTTGTCACCGGTCGACTGTCTTGTCCAAACGCCGGGAACGGTGATGTCGCGCCAGGGCGCCTCCACCGTTTCGCCAGCGGTCCAACCGTCCGGAGCGCGATCGGGACGCGAGACGAGTTGAAATCGCCATTGTCCATCCAGAGATTGCCGCCACTTCGAGTGTCCAGCGCCTGGGCTCTTGCCATCCTCGAGCGGCGTCAGCGTGGCGCGCGCTGGCAAACGCCCCAATCCTAACAGCGTTGGGTCGAGAATTTGAGAAAGCGGAAGAGGTAACATACGGGTCAGGTTCACGCTGTGTATTGAACAATGGATCGAGTTTTGTCGTTAGGCACGAACGATAGAAAAGCAATAGATTCTTGGCTCCAAGATCAAGTCGCGGCGTAACGCCGCTTCTTTCGTTTGTTTTCCCCGTCAGCGTTTCGACGTGTTATCTGCGGAGAATGGCTGACTCCTATTTTATTCTTGGCGGCGCCCGCTCTGGCAAAAGTCGACGCGGTTTGGAGCTGGCGGAGCACATCGGCATGCAACGGGCCTATATCGCCACAGCTCAAGCCTTAGATGCGGAAATGGCTGATCGTATCGCCCACCATAAGGCTGAGCGCGGCTCTGGATGGCAAACAATAGAAGCGCCGCTCGATCTCGCTCCGGCGCTTCAACAAGCGACTGCGGATTGCGATATTTGTCTGATCGATTGTCTGACGCTTTGGCTATCAAATCTGATGCACCATCAACGCGATGTCGAAGCCGAGACTATTGCTTTATGTGACCTCATTCGACTAAGCGAGATCCCGATCATCACCATATCCAATGAAGTCGGCTTAGGATTGGTTCCAGAAACACCGCTCGGGCGCACCTTCCGCGATGCACAAGGGCGGCTCAATCAAGCGGTGGCCGCCATCTCTGATCAGGTCGAGTTCGTCGCCGCAGGATTGCCTCTTAAACTAAAAGGCTGAGGGCTGCTCGTAGCCGCGATTCGGTTTCTGAGTTGGCAGGTAATCCAATGCGCAAATGCTGCTTTGACCAGGCAAATCGACGAACATAAATCCCCTGCCGTGCGAGATGCTCGAACACGTCATTCGCATTTGGATGTTCAACGAAGCGAAACAAATCAGTGCCACCGATGACGCGTAGATTTGTCTCGTTTAGAAGCGAATCTAAACGCGCTGCCGCATTGGCCAAAAGCGTTCGCGTTTGAATCTGCCAGTCTATATCAGAATAGGCCCGGGTTCCGATCTCTAAGGCCGCTCCCGAGATTGGCCACACACCTAATCTTTTCGCCATCGCATCAGCGAGACTTTCAGGTGCCAGCATCGCCCCTAAGCGCAAACCCGCCAGGCCAAAAAATTTCCCGAACGAGCGTAGCAAGATGAGTCCTTCCGCGCCTGCTTCATGTCGCGCGAGACTCTGCTCTGGCCGTAGATCAACATAGGCCTCATCAATAATCAGCCAGCCGCCTCGGCGCGCAAGCTCTTGGCGTGCGCTTTCCAAAGCCTGCAAAGTAAATACCCGCCCATCGGGATTGTTGGGCTGTGTGACGACGACGATATCAGCCATGGAAGCGAGACCGAGCGGGTTTTCGTGGTGCACTATTTCGGCCCCAGCGCGTCGCCAAGCCTCGGTGTGATCGCCATAAGTTGGCGAAAGGATCGCCACCCGTTCTGCAGAGATAATATCGGGCAACAATCGAATAAGGAGCTCACTCCCCGGCGCGAGGATTAGCGTTTGTGGCGGCGCATCGATTGCGGTGGCCATGGCCTGCTGACACGCCTGATAATCAGCGCTCGTTGGTAAATGTGTCAGAGCTTTCCGAGACAGTTTGAAATTCGGATATGGCCACGGGTTGATGCCCGTCGACAAGTCTATCCACGGCTTTGGAGCGTCAGGATAATCCGTGCGCATGACATCAATGGCGCCGCCATGAACGAGATCTTGCTTCATATGGCCTTGGCACCCGCAATAAACGTCAAAACGATCGCAGCAATAGTGAGCGCGTACCAATATCGACGTAACCCTCTGACAATATCGGCCGCGTTAGGATCGCGCGCGTCAGCATTGAGCCACGGCTCGTCATTCACGCGGTCTTCGTAAATGCGCGGCCCTGAAAGCCGCACGCCCAGTCCGCCTGCCATTGCCGCTTCAGGCCATCCCGCATTTGGGGACCGGTGTTTGCGTGCATCGCGCAGCATCGTCTTAAACGCTGACAAGTTTGGACTGACCGCTGATAAAAGAAAGCCAGTGATCCGAGCCGGAATAAAATTGACGACATCATCCAATCGGGCCGCGAACCCGCCAAAAGCGGAATAGGTCTCATTGCGGTGACCGATCATGGAATCGAGCGTGTTTATCGCTTTGTATCCAACCAGACCGGGAAGGCCGAACAACGCGCCCCAAAAAAGCGGTGCAATGACCCCGTCTGATGTGTTTTCAGCGAGGCTTTCCAGACTCGCCCGCGCGATACCTGCCTCATCCAAACGGTTTGGATCGCGGCCTACAATCATTGATACAGCAACTCGAGCTGTTTCGATGTCTCCGCAGGCTAAAGGCTTTGCGACGGCCGCAACATGCTTATGCAAACTGCGCGAGGCCATCAGGCTCGCCCCGATCGCCGCTTCAAGCCCAAACCCCCACCAGGTGTTCGGCAAGAGCGCGGTGCACCAGATGCCAAGTCCCACCGATGCGCCAACCAATATCGACGTAGATACCAAACCTGCAAAATAGCGAAGGCTATGAGGCCAATGGGCTTGATTGAATGCTTTGTCCAAAATCGTAACGAGACTGCCAAACCAAACGACGGGATGCCGGACGCGCTCATACAGCCAATGCGGATATCCAAGGGCGAATTCGATCGCCCAAGCAAATAGCATAAGGGCGGCTGCACTCACTCGCGCACCGAGGTCCGGCATCGACAAAGGGTCTGCGCGATAGGCTTCAAACCGGACCTTCCATCTCTATACGAAGACCATCGACCTTTGCGCGGATACCATAAATTGAGTCCAATTGTTGAGATGTCAGGGTCTTTGTTGGCGAGCCATCGGACAAAATTTGCCCCTGCTTCATCCAAATCAACCGGGTCGCATAGCGCGCCGCAAGTTGGATATCGTGGAGCACCACAAGCGCGCCGCCGCCTGATTTCACATAATCGGTGATCATATCGAGGATGCGGAATTGATGGCGTGGGTCGAGCGCCGCAATAGGTTCATCGGCCACCAATAAAGGCGCTTCAGCAGCGAAGGCGCGGGCGCAATGCATCCGCGCCAGCTCGCCGCCTGAGAGCGTATCTGCGCGGCGATGGGCCAAATGGGTTAAGTCGCAGGAGGCTAATGCGCGATCGACCGCAGCCGCATCCGCCGTATTTAACCGACCAATCGCTGCGCCATGACTGAACCGACCTAGAGCGACGACATCGCGAACGAAGTTTGGCCAAGCCAGCGGTCTGAGCTGCGGCAAGTATGCGACCCGGCGCGCCCGTTCGATTGGGCTGAGCTGCGTCGTATCTTCGCCGTCCAAAATGGCGTTGCCTTGAGTGATACGCTCCAACCCTAAGCTTGCGCGAATGAGACTGGTCTTCCCCGCGCCGTTGGGACCAAGCAGCACCACAAACTCACCTGGCGATAGGCTGAAACTGGCAGCCTCAACGAGCGTCGCGTCCTTCACTTGGACGGTTAGGTCTTGAACGACGAGCTCAGTCATTGACGCTCCGCCTCTGCATTGCAATCCAAACGAAGACGGGTGCACCGATTAGAGCCGCAACCACGCCCAGCTTCATTTCATTATCCGTTGGGATCAAGCGCACGCCGATATCCGCGACGACTAAGAACAAGCCTGCGAGCAAGGCCGATGGGACCAGTGAGCGCGCCGGATCATGCCCAACAAAAGGACGAATAATGTGCGGTGCAACGATTCCGACAAATCCAATGGCGCCGGCCAGCGCAACTGATGCGCCGGTTGCCAGACCCGCGCCGAGCACGGTGAAAATACGCTGATTGCGGAGGTTGAGACCAACGCCACTCGCTGCCTCTTCACCCAGAGTCAGCGCCGAAAGCCCGCGACCGGTCACCAGAAGGATCGCCGTTCCAGCAATCAGGAACGGCAAGACAAAGACTATCTCTTGAAAACTCCGATTGGCGACAGAGCCCAGCATCCAACTGATCATATCTGAGAGTGAGAATGGATTGGGCGCGAGGTTCATCATCAAACTCATCAGAGCGCCAGAAAAACTCGATAAGCCGACGCCGATGAGGATCAGTGTGACAACGGACCGCGTTCGAATGGCAGCCAAAGCGAGCAACGCCGTTGCGGAGAGTGCGCCCAGTATGGCGAAGACGGGCAAGATCCAAGGACTCAGCGCCACGAGGCCATAATAGAGCGAGAATGTTGCGGCGAGAGATGCCGTCGCAGAAACGCCCAATACGCCAGGTTCTGCCAGCGGGTTGCGTAACAGGCCCTGCAAAGCGGCCCCACTTATGCCAAGGGCTGCGCCAACGAGGAAGGCGGCCAGAGCCCGCGGCAAACGAATGGCCCAGACAACCAGTCGGTCTCCTGCATCAGCGCCCCCGAAAAAAGCCGCGAGCACACGATCCGCCGGGAGCGGCGTGGAGCCGAGCAAACACGCCGCAAAAATGGCGACGACACTGGCCAATACAAGACCGGGGTTGAGCCAATGATTAGACCTCATTGCCCGACCCCTGCCGCTAAAGTCTCAACCGCTTCCAGAATGAACCAACCGCCACACGCCGTCCAAGCCCCTTGCAGCTGAATGACGTCCTGTTCCGTAAGTTGTTGTTTGGCCACCGGATGCCGGGATGGACTCCAACCATGAGGGTGATTGGTCTGCGTTTCAAAATATGCAGCAGCAATGAGATCGGGTTGTTCATAGACAAGTCGCTCGAGCGGCAATGATCGCCAGCCTGGGGTCTCTTGAAAGTTTGCGAGCCCGGCCGCGTTGATCACTTCATGCATCAAAGATCCTGGCCCGGTCGTCACGCCAGCTGGCGTCATATACAGCGCAGACTCTCCATCATTCTGGCTGCGAATAGCATTCAGCCGCGCGCGAAACTCAGACACCAACGCATGCCCTCGTTCTGGATGGCCAAGACCATCGGCCATATGCTGGATGAGATTGGGAATGGCGCCTACACCTTCCCCATCAATGTTGGACGCCCACCCGACTTGTAAAACCGGAACCCCGGCTTGCTCAAAAAAGGCTGCCGCATTTGGCCCACCGCCATAGGATCGCACGACAAGATCAGGTTTCAAGATCAGGACATCTTCCGCCACCGGGCGGACGGTTGGCACGCCCTCCGCTGCGTCTCGCATGTATGAAAAGCCTTTGACGCCCCCTGGCGAGATGGCCAGCACCTGCTCCGAATCGGCCAGTTTGAGGACATATTGGTCAGCGCAAAAGTCCAGGCTGACAATCCGCATTGGGCGATCCGCGGAAGGGGGAACCACGGTGCCCGGACCACTGCAAGCAGCGGCCATGAATGTAAGAAAGAGGAATGCCAGCCTGAACACGCGATCAGTACCTTAACCGGATACCAATCGAGCCTGATAGGTCTGGCGTCCCATATCCGAGGATTTGCTGGTATTCCTCGTCAAATAGGTTTTCGATCCGCCCGAACAATTCAACTTTCTCATTGAGATCGTAACTTCCGGTCAAATCGACCCGGGTCCAACTTTCGAGAATCGTTCCATTGGTGTTGGGTTCCTCGCCATTGTATCGAACCAATACGGCACCGGAGAAGGGCCCGTCAGGATCGATCGAGACCGTCACATCGCCCGAATGCTCCGGCAGGCGAACCAGGGCATCGCCGTCTCCATCTTTGGCGTCAATGTATGCGTAGTCTGCGGATACGCTGAACCAATCGGTAAACTGGTGAGCCGCGTAGAGTTCCACCCCTTGGGATTCGACAATGGCAATATTCTCATATCCGCCAAGCGCGAATGAGAAATCGATTAGGTTTTCCGTATCTTGGTCAAACAGTGTAATTCCTGCCTCGGTGCGACCATCTTCGGACCGCCAATCAAGACCAATATCAAACGCTTCCGACGTCTCGGGCTGAAGATCCGCATTCGGCGCGGTAGCGCCACAGCAGAAGAATGTCGTTTGGAAGATGGTCGGCGCTTTAAAGCCCTGCCCCCAACTTGCCCGCAAGGTCAAACTTTCGGTCGGATTATAGGCCGCCGCCAAGCGGGCGGTGGTTTCTGAGCCAAATCGTTCGTGATCGTCCATCCGCAAACCACCCGTCAGCGTGATTTGCTCGGTTGGCTTGAACTCATACAGAGCGAATAGTCCATCAATCGACGTCTCATCGCCCCGAGAGGTTGAGTCTTCGCGTTCAGCACCGAATGCAAAAGTGTTTTGCGCGTCGATACTGAACGTTCCCTGGTAACGATAGACCATACGATCGCCTTCAGCCTCGAAACTGGAGACACCATCGGTGAGGTTTTCTCGAGAGATGTCAGAATAGCCAACCAAAAGAAGATTTTCGAGCCGACCATCGAAAAGCGACCCTGTGAGTGAGAGATTTGCTGAAAGCTCTTCCGTCAGATTGACCTCGTCACCATCAGCGACGCTGCCTTGGGCGCCGCCAGAGAAGCTATCAAATTCCGACTCCGCATCTGTCCACAAAACATCCGCAGATAGGCGCGCATCTCCGACCAGGTTGAAGCCGCCCTTGGCAGATAGAGTCAAAGCCTCATAAGCATCGTCTTCATCATTGCCATTATTCTCGTCTGCTTTGGAAATACCGTCGGACGATGTGCCAACAATCGCGAGCCGGAAGTCTCCGGTCTCGTTAGCATTCTCGAGAGAGGCCCCGCCTCGAATTGTGTTGAAGGACCCATATTCCGCGAATGCACTACCGCCCAGACCTTCGTCTGGACGCTTCGTCGTGATCGACACGACACCGCCAATCGCATCGGTGCCCCAGAGCGTAGATTGTGGCCCTTTCAGCACTTCGATGCGATCGATACTCTCCGTGTCGAAGCGCGCAAAGTTGAACCCACCGCCCGGAGAGGTGGGATCGTTGACAACAATGCCATCGACCAAAACCAAGGTCTGCTCGCTGCTGGCGCCACGAATACGGACGCCGGCTTGGCCACCAAAGGCGCCATTTGAGTTGATCGTCACGCCCGGTGCAGATGCAACGGCGTCAAGCGCGAAATCGAATCCGAGTCGGTCAATATCGTCAGCCGTGATTATGCTGACCGAGGAGCCAATTTCAGTTTTGGTTTGATTAAGGCGCGAGCCTTCAACAATTACCGTGTCCTGTTTGAGGTCTTCACTGTCGGTCTCCTGTGCCGTCACATGCACGACAAGAGACAAAGTAAGCGCGCAAAAAAGCGCGGATTTATAATACATGGGTTTCACCCCTCAAACGCCCCGCCGCCCGACGAAAAAGCGCACATAAAACGACGACTGGTCGATGAAGCGAACCCCATGCGGGCGGCCAGCCTTTGCTGTGCTGCGTGCCGCGAATATTCGCGGCGAACAGCATGTCGTTTCCAAGGAGAGGCATCTGCCTTCCCGCCCGCTGAGAACTCTTCCCGGTCTCCGGACGAACGACGCGATGGCAGGTTTCCTGGCTCGCCCATCGACGCTTCTGGCCGCCTTCCCAGAACTTTCCCCATGAGGGGATCGGTTCCAGTGGCATAATGGCCATCAGCTCCTGGCTGACAGTTGCGGGTACAGCGCCGGATTCACACCGACTTCCCTCTTAGCCACCGATTAAGGTGGCACCATCTGCGGGTGTCTTGCTGCAGGTGCGAGGTGTTGTCAATCTAGATGATTAGGGCCCGAAGGAGAGCGCGCTAAAAATCAATCCCACGTTGCGCTTTGATGCCAGATTTGAACGGATGCTTCACTTCTCGCATCTCGCTCACCAAGTCAGCATAGTCACAGAGCGCCGGTTTGGCATCCCGTCCGGTCAAGACCACGCTGGTGCGATTAGACCGGGATTTCAGACCTTCCAAGACGGTTTCGACGGCAAGATAATCATAGCGTAGCGCAATATTGATTTCGTCGAGCACAATAAGGTCGTAATTGCCGCTGCTCATCATTTCCCGCGCTTTGTCAAAGGCGGCCGTCGCCGCTGCGATGTCCCGATCTTTGTCTTGGGTATCCCAGGTAAAGCCCTCACCCATTGTATGCCAGTCGACGCTCCCGAGCCTGTCGAAGAATTGCCGTTCGCCTGTAATCCACTTGCCTTTGATAAATTGGACGACACCGACTTTATGGCCCCAACCCAGCGCACGAATGATGACGCCAAATGCGGAACTCGACTTGCCTTTGCCATCGCCGGTATGGACCAGAATAAGTCCGCGCCCCGGATCTGTTGCTTCATCCGTTTTTCGCTTTTGCTCAGCCTGAAGCTTCTGCATCTCAGCCTTATGATCGATTTCTTCACTCATTCGGAGCTCCTTCTGGCGAGGATATGGAAACAAACGCCGCAAAGTCGACATTTGTTTGAAAGTCGCCCGCATCTTCGCCTCGGGCGAGTGCTGCGCGAATGACCCCAGCATGAGTTACCATCAAACCGATACGATCTGCCTGGTTCCAACACGTCAGCGCTTCCATGGTTCGCTTGTGCAGTATGGCAACGCTTTCACCCCCATGGGGCCTCGCATGATAGAAATCACTCGCCCATTTATCGAGCTCGTGTCTCGGAATGGCGGACCAGGCTTGTCCTTCCCACGACCCAAAATCCATTTCGCGGACTCGATGATCTACTTCGGCGGGAAGCTGGAGACGTTCACTTACATAATTTGCCAAACGCCGGCAGCGGGTCAGTGGGCTCGTGACGATATGATCAAGTTTCGGCAAGGCATTGAATGCTCGCTCGGCCTCGACAAGAAAGGTGTCTGCGACATCAAGATCGGTTCTTCCGTAGCAAATGCCTGTGGCGATTTTCGGCGTCGTATGTCGTAGCAGGATCAAAGCCATGCGAGCAGTCCAAGATAGAATCCGAGTTCGCTTAATTGCTGAACCGCGCCAAGTGTGTCTCCCGTATAGCCACCAAGTTTTCGCTCAAAGAACAGGCGCATGAAGAGATGGCCAATCATAAGGCCGCCTAAAGCATAGGCCAGTGCCAATGGCGATTGCAGGCTTAGCCACAGCACAATCACTCCCCCAACCGTTGCGGTCGCAATGAAGAGACTGATCGAAGATGCGCCCTCTGCCACGGGTTTGCCCGTGCCCTCTGTACGAACATAGCGACTGGTGGCGATGACCATCAAACTCGAAAAACGCGACAGGCAATGGCCGACCACCAGTGCGATCGGAATGATCGAAGGCGCGATTGCCGACAATGCAAAGGCTTTCAATCCAAGCACCATCACCAAGGCTGCGGATCCATAGGTTCCAATCCGGGAATCCTTCATGATCTCAAGTGATTTCTCAGGCGTATGCCCGCCACCAATACCGTCAAATGTATCTGCGAGCCCATCTTCGTGAAACGCGCCCGTCAGCAAAAGGCTGGCCGCCATGGAAAGCAGAACAGCGATCAGGATTGGGAAGACCTGATAGGCGCCCCAAAACACCGCCGCACTGACCCCACCAATGATCAAACCAACCAGAGGATAATATCTTACGGATGCGGCCATCCGCGCGGGTGTGTACAGCCCCTCGCTTTGGACCGGCAAGCGCGTCAAAAACTGCAACGCGAGCAAAAAGGTGGCGGCTTCGCCTCTCATGCGGGGCCGCTGACGCCCGCGCTTTCAAAGCTGGCCATATCGCTCAACATGGCGGCCGCAGCTTTCACAAGGGGAAAAGCCAGCAGCCCGCCGGTCCCCTCTCCAAGCCTCAGACCAAGCTGCAACAGAGGGACGCCTCCGAGCGCTTCGAGCAAGATCCCGTGCCCCGCCTCTGCTGACTGATGCGCGTAAACGAATGAGGTTTCGCAACCAGGTTCTAGCCGGCTTGCGCATAAGGCGGCGGCGGAGGCAATAAAGCCATCTATGATCACCACCCGACCCTGCTCCGCCGCACCAATCATGGCCCCGGCCATCATGACAATCTCGAACCCACCATATTCACAAAGCGCAGTCTGAGCATCTAGCCGTGATGATGTCCGGGCTTCCGCTTTTGTCAGGAGCGCTCGCTTACGGTCTAGTCCAACATCATCCAATCCCGTTCCGCGCCCGATTAATTCGAATACGGGGCGTCCTAAAATCTTGGCCGCTAGAAGCGATGCGGCGGACGTATTGCCGATCCCCATTTCGCCAAAGCATGCGACGTCTGACTCCAGATCCGCGCCAATGCTACGCCCACTCTCGAATGCGCGGTGAAACTGATCTTCCGACATAGACGCCGTTTCAATCGCGTTGCGAGTGCCTGGAGCAATGCGCCGATCGATCAGATTCCCATCTGTAATCGGGTCACCAGCAACGCCCGCATCTACGACTTGAATGTCGGCACCGACTGAAGCCGCGAATACATTCGCTGCAGCGCCGCCTGCGAGAAAGTTTTGCACCATTTGGCGCGTCACGGCTTGCGGAAAAGCCGACACGCCAACTTCGGCCATGCCATGATCGCCGGCAAAAATTGTCAGCACGCACGTCTCAGCCCGAGGCCTCAAAGTCCCTTGCACGCGAGCAATACTTGCCGCCAATGCCTCCATCTGCCCAAGCGAACCAATAGGCTTGGTCTTATTGTTCAACGCCGTTTCAATCTCGGCTTCAAACGCTTCTGTCGTCGTAAACATGCGATTTGGCCTTAACGACATAGTTGGGATTGGCAAGGTGAGGAGCCGTAGCGTAAAGGACGTTCGAAGCATGACACGTCTTGGGCAGACTTGTTTCACCACTCAAGCCGCGCCATAAACGGCGAAAAGCACAACAAAACAGATAAATGGTAGGGCAGATCCATCACTAATTATGAACCAATGACCAAAGCGGAGGTCATCGCCGCACAACGTGCTTGGGCCAAATATGTGACCGAGCAAGATGTTGATCAATTGCTAGAACTCTATGATTTTGGCAGTCCCGATGAGCCTCTATTGTTTAAGCCGACCCTCGCGGATGTGATCCGCCTCGACCGTGCGGGCGCGCGGTCTTATTTTGTTGGCGGTGACCCTAATTATCCGCATGATCACGGCTTTCTAAAAAATGGCTGGAAACGCGTTGAGTTTCAAAGCGCGGCGGGGCCAATCCTAAAAGCTGGCGGCCTCGGCTATAAGGATATGGGGCATTACACGTTCATCGATGGCGAAGGAAATGGCACACGGGCCGATTATACATTCGCCTATCATAAGCTGAATGGGAAAGTGTTGATCTCACTCCACCACTCTTCGTTGACCTGGTTGCCGCCTAAGGACGAATAGCGGGCTCGCCGCATCTCCCGATTCACATCCTAAAACGCTCGAATCTCGCAAGGTTCGAGCGTCCTGTCTTGCGCGCTAAGGCATATCTGTTACGCACATAAAAAGCCTGCGGCCAACGCAGCTATGTCGACGCTGATATGACGCGCCGACGGTGAGAGAGGAAACGAATATGAAACGTCCCATGACAGCAATTGGGCTTGCCAGCGTGATGCTCGCATCCTGCACGACGGCCATCAGCGCCCCCTCTGAGACAGTTGCCGAAACAGAAACCGCCTCCGAGCCGGTTGCCGTGGAAGAGGTCGAACGCCCGGCCTTAGAGGTCATAGCGACGGGGGCTGATATTGCAGGCTCCAATGGGATTCATTTTGGCCCAGATGGATTGCTTTACATCACCTCGGTCATTGGCTCCGACCTGACCGTGATTGATCCCGAAACCGGTGACGTGAAAAAGCACTTCACCGCGGCGGATGGTGTGATCGGCCCAGACGATGTCGCCTTCGCCTCTGATGGATCCTATTATTGGACGTCCATCCTTACGGGCGAGGTCGCCGGGTTCAACACGGATGGAGAAAAGGTCATCGCCGCGCAATTGGCGCCGGGCTCGAACCCGATCACCTTCTCTCCGGATGACCGCTTATTCGTATCGCAATGCTTCCTCGGCACAAATCTCTATGAGCTCGACCGGTTCGGGCTCGAAGAACCGCGCTTGATTGCTGATGATTTAGGCCCAGGCTGTGGATTGAATGGGATGGATTGGGGACCGGACGACCGGCTCTATGGCCCGCGCTGGTTTATTGGCGAAGTTGTCAGCTATGATGTGGACAGCGGCGAACGCCGGGTTGAAGCCACTGGGTTCACGACCCCGGCCGCGATCAAATTCGATAGCGAAGGCGTTTTGCATGTTCTCGACACAGGCACGGGCGAACTCATTCGCGTTGAGGGTGAGACCCAGAAAACTATCGCGACCCTCACGCCAGGCCTCGACAATTTTGCCTTTGATGCAAATGACACACCCTTCGTATCCAGCTTCACTGATGGCTTCATTAAACGCGTCAATGAAGATGGTTCCCTGACCGAAATCAAACCTGGCGGCATGGCGCATCCAGGTGGTATCGTCGTCATTGATGACACAGTTTGGGTGGCAGACATCCATGCGATCAGGGGCTTTGATCGCAAGACAGGTCAAAGCACTTCAACGCAACGAAACATTGTCGGTGTTGGCGCATTGGGGGGCTCAATTAATGCCTCTGTGGATGGTGAGAACTTGATTCTCACCTCTTGGTTCGATGGCGATGCCCGCGTCTGGGACCCCGTCGCGCAACAACGCGTGGCCCATTACCCTAATCTCGCCGGCCCCGTGGCCGCGATCCGATATGCTGGTGGTCTAGCGGTGTCGGAACACCTGAAAAATGGTGTATTTCTTCATGGCGGGGAGAGCCCTATCCCGCTCGCAACAGGCTTGCCGGCCCCGACCGGACTCGTGGCGGTCGGTGATGCACTCTATGTCGGCGATTGGGAACTCGGACAAATTCTATTGATCGCACAGAACGGCGAAGCGCTAGACGAACCAGAAATCATCATCGGCGATCTGGAGGCCCCGGAAGGGTTTCTGATTTTAGACGACGGCATTGTTGTCGTTGAAGCTGCCGCAGCACGCGTCACGTTTATCGACACAGAAGGCAATCGCCGAACGCTCGCGGAGATACCCGGCGGATCTCCAGGCGCGCCGGGACTCCCGCCATCACAGCTCTTTACGGGAATTGCGATGGATAAGGATGGCAATCTCCTCATCACCGGTGAAACCGAACGCGTACTCTATCGCTTAAAGGCGCCGTGGTAAGGCATTCAACGGCGAGCCAGTCTCGCCTGGGCTCCTAACGGAACATTGCCATCCGTGTGGTCACGGCATTGACGCTGCATGACAGGATCAGAATGTCGTGGAATTCGCCGGTTGTATCTTGCACATGATCCTTCAACAGCGCTTCACCTGAGAAGCCCATTTCTTCGAACACTTTGATGGCGTTTCTCTGGTCGATCGTCATTTGCGCAATGATCTTGCGAAGTTCGCGCGCCACAGCGATGGCAAATGTTTGCTCAATCAGCAAACGACCAATCCCAGATTTGCGATGGTCCTTAGCGACCAGCACTCGAATTTCGCCGACATGGCGGGACCATGATTTCGTATCAATGATCAAAGCGGAGTTGGCGATGATCTGACCATCCTTCTCGACGATCAAAGTTTCAATATCGCCAGAAACAGAGTCGCGGACCCAAGCGTCGACAACAGGACGTTTGGAAATATCGCGGCGCAGATAGAGCAAGTCATGCGGGGGCAGTCCGAGGGCAAAGTCATGCAAGGCCGCTTCATCGCCGGCGGCCACTTTGCGCAAGCGAAAGCCAGCACCCAATTTTTCCAGATCCATAGGATATTTGAGTTCCATTAGACTGACCTTTCTGACAACCAATCATCCAGTACGGGCCACAAGCGTTTCACGGCATTACCGCCGGCCACGATGCTCACATGCCCGCCTTTAAGGACGATTTCGGTTTTATCTTTCGAAGAGACTTTGTTGATGAGAGGCGCACTTGCCGGGCGCCTGATAATGCTATCATGTTCGGCAACCGCGTGGAAAAATGGCACTTTGATTTTCGCCAAATCCGCTGATCGACCATCAAGCACGAGCGTACCATCCATCAGCTTATTGTCCCACATGAGATCTTTGACGGTGTCGCGAAAATACTCACCCGCGAGCGGTAACATATCATTGGCCCACCGGTCATATTTGCGGAAGGTCTCGACAAATTGTGAGTCCCACATTTTTTCCCAAAGCTGCAATCGCGACGCGGCCTTGCCGGCGGGCTCTAGTGACTCAAAACCAGATAGAACGAAGCTTGGGGGAATATTGCCGACATTGTCCACCAAGCGGTCAACATCGAAATGCCGCTTGTCCGTGATCTTATTGAACATGTCCATTTCATTGAAATCGACGGGTGTTGTGAAACAGATCAAGTTCCGAACATGTTGGGCATCATAGCTTGCCGTATAAATCGACGCCAAAACGCCGCCCATGCAATAGCCCATCAATGAGACTTCATCTTCGCCACTGATCCGGCGAATAATATCGATACATTCGGCGATGAAACGCTGCGAGTAATCTGCAAGATCGAGCGTTTTTTCTTCAGGCTGAGGGGGCTGCCAATCCATCAAATAGACATCATATCCGGCGCGCACGAAATATTCGACGAAACTGACGCCCGGCATCATATCCAGACAATAGCTTCGATTGGTGGTCGGCGCGACGATCAGGATCGGCGTACGATAAATTTCATCTGTCTGCGGCTTATAGTGGAATAGCGATAATGTACCGCGTTTGTGGACGACATCTTTCGGCGTGAGACCGACCGGCGGGTCGGAGGACACGAAATAGGCAACACCATTTATGTTTCGCTGAATGGTCCGCTCAACGAGCTTACGGATCGCTTGGCCCCGGCTTTGAGACTTTTGTTCAGCCATGCTGTGCTTATTCCTTTTTCGCGGATCTCGTGCGCTTTGGTCGAGCCGCTGTCGATTTCGCTTTTTTCGGTCGGCGCGTGCGTGGCGGACCAGATTGTGCCGTCGACGAGTTCGTGAGCTGGAGAATGGCCGTCTCGATCCGCACCACGCGTTCTTCAATTCGCGCACATTGTTCGCTGAGGCGGATCACGTCATCTTGGCTGGGCATATTGTAGAAGTGGAGTTGCCGGGCCATTTGGTCGGAAAACCCGCGTTGCACGCGCGACCGAGTCGTCACGGCAGAATTCATCACTTTGCCGAACCCTTCATTGCCCAAGACAGCACGCCCAATCGTATTGATCCGCTCTTCAAGCGCTTTGATTGAGATCGCTTGATTGTCCTTCGGTTTCTTGTCAGCCACTGGCCTTACTCCCACTTATCAGGATATCGCCATACCATATTGACGTTAATGGCGTTTTAGATCCGTCATTCAACTCTGACGCATTGTCACAAACAGTTCAATTCAAATCGTGTACCAGAACGCATTCGATCTTGATGGCTGGATCACGATGCGCCGTTTCCCAAACATCAACAGCGGATTGGTTTTTACATTCGTGTTTGCGATCGCTAAGCTCCAAAGAAAAATTTGGAGGACCCATACGTGACTGATCGCATTCGCTTGACAGTAGAGAACCACATTGCCGATGTGCGGCTCGTTCGCACCGACAAAATGAACGCGCTCGATTCCGAGATGATGTCGTCAATCATAGATACGATTCAAAAGATCGATGCGGATCCAAGCGTTCGTTGCGTGGTGATCTCGGCCGATGGTCGGGCGTTCTGCGCCGGGCTCGATATGTCTAACTTTCAGCGAATGTCGAATGGTGATGGCGGCGGCGCTGGCGTGACAAGAGACAAACTGGCCGTGCGCACACATGGCCTCGTCAATGTTCCGCAATATTGTGTCTGGGGCTGGCGTGAGCTCCGCGTGCCCGTGATCTCGGCGGTGCATGGCGTTGCCTTGGGCGGCGGTTTCCAACTGATGCTTGGCGCCGACATTCGTATCGTTCATCCCGAAACCAAATTGGCCATTCTCGAAAGCCGCTGGGGGCTGGTCCCCGATATGTCCGCCACCACCATCATGCGTCTTTGCGCCAGAGAAGATATCATTCGTGAGCTGACCTATACCGGCCGTTTCTTCTCAGGCGAGGAAGCTAAAGAATTTGGCTTTGCCACGCATGTGTCAGATGATCCGCGCGCGCATGCGATGGAACTCGCCAAAGCGATTGCCGAACGCAGCCCTGACGCTGTGCAAACGTCAAAGGCCTTGTTCAATGGATTGCCCGACCGCACAGAAGCCGAAGCCCTGCTGGCGGAGTCGGAAGCGCAGGACAATGTGATTGGTCAACCCAATCAGGTTGAAGCCGTAAGAGCCGCTTTAGAAAAGCGTGCGGCAAATTTCATCGACTAAATCAGACTTCATCCTTCAACCGGAGGATCACCCCTGAAAAGTCGAGCCCTCCCTGCCCGCTTTCGGACAGTCCCGCATAGATTTGCTCCGCCATCGCCCCGAGCGGACTTTGGACATCCGCCGCATTTGCCGCGTCGGCTGCAAGGCGCAAATCCTTGAGCATCATATCCACCGCAAACCCTGGTTGATAATCGCGATTGGACGGCGCAGTTTGGACCGGACCGGGCGCCGGACAGTAAGACGTCATCGACCAGCACTGCCCCGATGCTGTTGAAGAAATATCAAAGAAGGTCTGTGCATCGAGCCCAAGTTTCTCGGCAAGATTAAACGCCTCGGCGGTGCCAATCATCGAGATCCCCAACAACATATTGTTGGCAATCTTCGCGACCTGTCCATTACCAGAGGCGCCCGCATGCACGATTTTTTGCCCCATAATTTCGAGAATGGGTTTGGCCTTTTCGAACGCCGCTTCAGTACCGCCAACCATGAAGGTCAACGTGCCGGCATCCGCAGCCGCCGTCCCACCCGAGACGGGCGCATCGACCATAAGGAAGCCCGCATCGGTCGCTGCTTTAGCGGTTTCGCGGGCGTCTTCGACCGCAATGGTTGAGCAGTCCAGAAAGACAGTCCCTGGCTTCGCCGCCGATAGAATACCGTCTTCTCCAAGATAGACAGACTTTACGTGCTTCCCCGCTGGCAACATGGTGACGACAGCCTCGGCGCCAGCTACCGCTTCTGCGACGGAGCCCGCAGCGACCGCACCTTGCGCGACAACTCTGGAAATCGCCTCAGCATTGAGATCAAACGCCCGTACATCATGTCCGGCTTTGGCGAGATTGATACACATCCCACCGCCCATATTTCCGAGGCCTATGAATGCGATCTGAGTCATGACGCGTCCTCCGCAAACTTTAAATCAGACATGCCCTACACCGATTATTGCATCGTTGGGATAATGAAGGCCTGGTCGCCGACATCGCCTTCGGGCCAGCGTTGGGTCACCGTTTTGATCTTGGTCCAAAAACGCGTGCCTTCGGTGCCATATTGGTTGGTGTCGCCAAAGGCCGAACGCTTCCAACCCCCAAATGTGTGGTACGAGACGGGTACGGGGATCGGCACATTGACGCCGACCATGCCGACATTAACGCTTGACGCGAAGTCCCGCGCAGCGCGGCCATTCCGGGTGAAGATGGCAACACCGTTTCCGTACTGATGCTCAGACGGCAGTCTCGCCGCTTCCTCTAGGGTCTCAGCGCGGACAACTTGCAGGACGGGCCCGAAAATCTCTTCTTCATAGGTCTTCATGCCGGGCTTAACATTGTCGAACAAAGTGGGCCCAATGAAGAAGCCGTTTTCATGACCCTGTAATGAGAAGCCACGCCCATCGATCAGAAGGTCCGCTCCATCTTCTTCGGCACCGATGCGGATATATTCTTCGACCTTTGCCTTGTGCGCCGCCGAGACGACAGGACCATAATGTGCTTCCGGATCCGTTGAGATCCCAACTTTCAGCTTGCGCGCTTCGATCGTGATGCGCTCAATAAATTCGTCGGCCGTGTCTTTGCCAACAGGAACGACAACTGGCAGCGCCATACAGCGTTCACCCGCCGATCCATATGCAGCCCCCACAATGTCTTGGACCGCTTGGTCCATATTCGCGTCCGGCAGAATGATGCCGTGATTTTTAGCGCCGCCCATGGCTTGCACGCGTTTTCCATTCGCCGTGCCCCGCGCGTAAATATACTGCGCGATATCTGACGACCCGACAAAGCTCACAGCTTTGACCGCTGGATGATCAAGCAGAGCGTCGACCGCCTCTTTGTCGCCATTGACGACATTCAACACACCGGGAGGCGCGCCGGCTTCGAGGAACAATTCTGCCAGGCGCATCGGCACACCAGGATCTTTTTCTGATGGTTTGAGCACGAACGTATTGCCTGCCGCAATGGCCATGGCGAACATCCACATCGGGATCATTGCGGGGAAATTGAATGGGGTGATACCGGCACATACGCCGAGGGGCTGACGCATAGAATAGACATCAATGCCTGGACCAGCCGCATTGGTGTATTCGCCCTTCTGGACGTGCGGAATGCCACAAGCGAACTCGACCACTTCCAAACCGCGCTGAACATCGCCGCGGCTGTCGGCAATGACTTTGCCATGCTCTTTGGATAGCAACTCAGCCAGCTCTTCCATATTCGCTTCAAGCAGCCGCTTGAATTCGAACATGATCCGGGCTCGACGCTGTGGGTTGATCGCCGACCATGCGGGGAACGCGTCCTCCGCAGTGCGGACAGCTTTGTCGACTTCCGACACATCAGCGAGCGCCACCTGGCCCTGAACCTCGCCGGTGTTTGGATTGAGGATGTCGGCGAACCTGCCAGATGCTCCCTTAATCAGGTCGCCCCCAATGAAATGATGAACTTCACGCATATTCGACAGATCCTTCATAGCTTCTGATTGCGCTTGTACCTGGATAACAAACGCAGGTATAGAAGAACAATTGCAGTTTATATCTGCGTTTTTGCAGGCAAATATATTGATGAATTGGGATGACCTAAGGATCTTCCTCGCCGTCGCGCGACAAGCAAAGCTCGACACGGTTGCGGCGCAAACCCAACTTGATGCGACGACGATCAGCCGACGTATTCGGCGACTTGAAGACGTGCTGGGCTCCACCTTGTTTGAGCGTACGCGGCGCGGCCATATTCTCACCTCGGCAGGCGAAAATCTCGCCAAACGCGTTGAAGAAATGGAATCCATTTCGCTCGATGTCGCCGCGCATTCAGGCGATGAACTCGCTGCAGGTCGCGTGAGATTGGGCGCACCGGAGGGACTCGGTGCGACCGTGATTGCGCCCGCCCTGGCATCGTTTCGCGCGACTTATCCAAACATCGATATTGACCTGATTGCACTCTCAGGCTTTGTCAGCGTTCCCAAGCGCGAAGCGGACATGTCAATTTTGTTGGCACGCCCAAAAACCGGGCGTTTGACGGTCAAAAAAATCTCAGACTATTCACTCGGCCTATACGCGACCAAGTCCTATCTAAAGACGGCACCGCCTGTCGCAAGCAAAGCCGATTTGATGGATCACACGCTCATCGGCTATGTCGATGATCTAATCTATTCATCGCAATTGCGATATCTGGATGATATTCTTCCTGGCCTGACACCACATCTTTCCAGCCCCAGTATTTTAGCACAGCGTGAGATGATCGCCGCCAGTGCAGGCATTGGCGTGCTGCCCACTTTTATGGCCGATGGTTACAGAGACCTGGTGCGCCTCATCCCAAAAGACATTCACGTCGTTCGTACATTTTGGCTGGCCGTACATGAAGATGTGGCGCGGTTGAAACGCAATCGACACTTGGTTGATTTTCTAACAAGGGCTCTCGCCAAACTACCTTAAATCGGCATCTCGCTAGAGCGGCACCAGAGTGTGACCACCATCCACGACAATGGTAGATCCCGTCATATAGCTTCCGGCGTCCGAGGCGAGCAAAAGCAAGGCGCCGTCCAATTCATGATACTCGCCAAACCGCCGCATTGCGACGCGCTTGCGCATACGGTCTCCGCCTTCGCTGTCGAGAAAGGCATCATTGATGGCGGTCTTAAAATAACCAGGCGCGATCGCATTGACCCGGATGCCAAAGCGCGAGAATTCGAGGGCCATATTCCGGGTCAATTGATCCACACCCGCTTTTGTCGCGGCATATCCTGCCAGCATGTATGACGGCCTGAGCGCCGTGATCGATGCGATGTTTATAATCGAGCCGGGCTGCTGAGCGGCCATGAGGGCTTTCCCAGCATGTTTCGCCACGCGCCAGACACCGGTCAGATTGGTGTCGACAATATTAGCCCATTCTTCTTCCTGCGTATCAACCATCCACGATTCTTGGCCGACCCCTGAATTGTTGACCAGAATATCGCAAGGCCCGCCAAAATCTGTAGCGATTTTAGCGAACGCCGATTCAACGGACTCGACTTTGGTAACATCCATCTCAACCGCATGGGCACGACCGCCATTGGCCTCAATGCGGGTTTTCAGGTCTTCAAGTTTGCTAAGTCGCCGTGCGGCCAAAACGAGTTCGGCCCCCTGTGCCGCGAGTGTGGAAGCAAAATGCTCTCCCAGTCCGCCGGAAGCCCCTGTCACCAAGGCCCGGTGCCCTGACAAACTGTTTTTGTCTGACATTAGAATTTCACCTTAATTAGAATGCGCTTTTGGGCGAAGCGGATGGGTTCAACCCCATGATCGTTATCTATGCGCGATGACCTTCGCCGCTCTCGTCACGCGAATGCATGGCAATTTTAACCCCCGCTTTGATGCAAAGCAGGTGGAAGAGAACGAGCAAAATAATCCACGGCCCTTTTAGCACCAGGTCCGCCGCGATCACGAGGTGGTAGTATAGAAAGAGCGCGTGAAGCGCGCAGAGCAACACGAACGCAATCGCCGCAAGTTTCCGAAACCGTGTCACCCACAGCGCCGCTGCAACGCCGAGCTGCACCAGGCCAACCATAATCGCCCAGACAGAGTTTTGCAGCATGGATGGCAAAAACGAATAGGCGTCTTCCGTTCTCAAAAAACTCAGCAAGGCCCCCGCCACCATGACCACGGATGCAAGTGAAATCCTGATCGTGTTTTCGCGGTCTTCGCTTAACAGTGCCATGGTTCCTCCCACCATCTATGAGACCCAGATTTTTAGTCTTTGCGAAATCATACCCTCAACGGCCCATTAAGGCTATACGCTCCGCAAGGTGAAGGGTCATGAAGGCCCTGTATTCATGCGCCAATTCGATGCGTCCACCCGGACCGATCCTCGCGGAGACGCAATCATATATTCAGGGGATTCCAGGACGACATCTGAACCATAGAAATGCGACAGCGCCTGTAAGGCGCCGATGCGATTGATAGGCGCACCGTCGAGCGTTTGCAGCGCATCAGCGAGCGCGTTTTCATCTTCAAGTATCACGGCGCCGCGCGGCACAGGCTCCTGGCCTTCAAATGTTTGCACTGTGTCCGGCACGGGTACGCCAATATCGACGACATGCACGCTTCCGCATTTTGACCGCCCAGGCGATAAAACATGTGCGGGCCGCAGCGCCGCGAATGTGATGGTCAAATCAGCTGAGAAAGATACGCCGGGGGGCCGTGCGCTGGCACCGTCCAATCCTGAAGGTACATCGACAGCGACGATGGGGCTTTCAATCTGCGCAGCCAGCTCAGCAGGGCGTCCCGAGAGAGCGCGGGAAAGTCCACCTCCGAACAAGGCGTCGAGGACCACGCCGTCACCTCGATCTTCGAACGTGTCCAGTGATGCGACGGGACCGAACCACAGTGCTGCGGCATGCGCCGCGTCTCCAGCGAGTGCGCTTACAGCAACCAGCGAATAGACGGAAACGCGCCGTCCCAATTCGTGGAGCCGAGCCGCAGCGACAAAACCGTCGCCGCCATTTCCGCCTGGCCCACAAAGCACGGCGACATCTCCCATCGGGTAAGTCGCATTTAGAGTATCGCCAACAGCCCTGCCTGCGCGACGCATCAGTTCAAAACCGGGCACACCGTTCTGAATGACTTTTTGTTCTGCAAAATACATTTCTTGGGGGGTAATGATGGCCGGCATAATATAGTCTCATGGGAAGCAGAGCATGAAGTCAATGGAAGGTCCGAGGCCACGCCGTGACACCGGTCATAACGCACTGTCAGGCTTGATGGCGAGCAATACCCTTTCATTGTCAAAGTATCATCCGGAAACCGCGTTCTAATTCTTGGAATGTGATTTCCCTGCGCTCGTAAATGAAAAATATACAACTTTAAGTGTATGAAAACAGGAAGGTAATGGTGTTTGAGTTAGTCTAGTGTCGATCGCGACTTTGCAGGATGAGGTTCCACAGCAACTCCGGTTTGCTGAACAGAGGCGGCTATTATCGCGCGTTGCGATGTCTATATCGCTCATTCTCACATTATATCTCTGCATAATTTCGATTGTGATGCCGCTGATCACGGTGGGCAAAATTATTGCCGCCCTCGCAGCGATCTCAATCGGAAGTTTAAGTTGGCTGTGTCGTTACGAAAAACTCTATACGATGAGCGCCGCCTATATCGTCGCGATGACGATCATTGGTGGCTTTGTCGCCAGCTTGTCTAATGGTGGCGCGGGCGGATTCGTTGCGCCCATTATGATCACCGCGCCTGTTGTGGCCGCCGTCTTTATTGGGGCACGTGCGACAGTCTTCACGGCGATTGTTGTTGTCTTCGCGATCTTTTCGCTATGGTTCTTGAACAAATCTGGGTTTGTGAGTCCGGCCCCCTATTCCGAAGCGTCCTTGGAAATCGCCGCCATCGTCATGCTCTCCGCCTCAACCGCGATTTGTGCGGCGGGAGTCGGCTATTTTGCCCACGCCATGCAAAGCCAAATCCGCGCTTTGCGACAGTTTCAGGATCGCTTGATGCAGGTGTCCGGACAGCTTGATCATTCGGCCCACCATGACTCGCTCACGGGCGTTGCCAATCGACAGGGCTTGCAACGACATTTGGAACAGGTACTGGCGAGTTCGCGGCGCGAGGACGAATTGATTTGCCTCATCCATGTCGACTTGGACGAGTTTAAATCCATCAATGACACATATGGGCACCCCGTCGGTGACGAGGTTCTCAAGCACGCTGCACGCATCATGACAGACACCTTTGATGAAGGCGCGCTCGTTGCACGCGTTGGGGGGGATGAGTTCGTCATCGTCACACGCGAACAAAAAGACACAGGCTGCGCGCAAATCGAAGAAAAGTGCACGCATCTAATCTCGTTGATTAAAGCGCCAATGATCGCCAATGGCGTCGAATGCCAAATCGGCGCGAGCATCGGATTTGCGACGTCCAATCGCGATGACGATACGATCGATTCCTTGATGACGGATGCAGATCTAGCGCTTTACGAGGTCAAACGAGACGGTCGCGGCCAGGCCCGGGGATTCACATCCTCCATGCGCGCCAAGCTCGAGCGGGATGTCATTTTCAAAGACAAAATGAAGACCTGGCTGACAGATGACAGCGTCTGCTGCGTAATTCAGCCACAAGTGGATTTGAGCACAGGCAAGGTCACCGGCGTCGAAGGTCTGGGACGGATTCGATCTGCATCTGGCAAACTGCTGATGCCCGCTCAAATCTTGCCGGTTATCAAGGAAATGGGTCGGCTGGCAGAATTCGATTTCAAAGTCATGCAGAAGAGCTTTGACGCATTGGTGTCACTGCGCGCGGCTGGCGCAGATATTCCGTATGTCTCGATCAACGCGTCTTCGCACTCGCTGCGGTCCGCCGATTATGTTTTGCGTGTTCGCGAAGAGTTGCGCAATCGGGGTTTGAGCACCGATGACGTGATTGTCGAAGTCTTAGAGTCAACTTTGATCGAAAGCCAAAACGATGCCGCGGTGACGTCGATAAATCGTTTACGGGAAGCAGGCATCAAAACCATCATGGATGATTTTGGGTCGGGTCATGCGACCATCTCAAACTTGATGAAACTTGAATTGGACGGGTTGAAAATTGATCGCTCGCTCATCCGTGACATTGAGAGCTATAAGACCCAACACGTGGTCAAAGCCGTTCACGGTCTGGCGACCAATTTGAATCTTACCGTCATTGTTGAAGGCGTCGAGACCGCTCAGCAATTTGCCATTCTACGCAGCATTGGATGTGAAACCATTCAAGGTTTCGGAATCTGCAAGCCCCTGGAGCTTGCCGATTTTGAGGACTGGATCAAATCCTATGGCGCCTCAAATGTCTCTCACCTGCAGCATCAGCTATTCCGGGCTGCGGGCGCTCCTACCCCATAACACCCGCTACCTATTCTGCCGGTTATCAATCAGATCCTGCACGACTTCGGGTTCTGCCAGCGTTGAGGTGTCTCCGAGATTGTCAAAGCTGTTTTCGGCAATCTTGCGTAAGATGCGGCGCATGATTTTGCCGGACCTTGTCTTGGGCAGCCCGGGCGCAAATTGGATGAGGTCCGGTGAGGCGATGGGACCGATCTCGGTCCGGACATGTTGGACGAGGGCTTTCTTGAGCTCATCGCTTGGTTCAACGCCAGACACAGGAGTGACATAGGCATAGATGCCCTGGCCTTTGATATCATGCGGATAGCCGACTACGGCAGCTTCAGCGACCGCGTCATGGGCGACGAGGGAGCTCTCCACCTCGGCTGTGCCCATGCGATGCCCTGAGACATTGATCACATCATCGACCCGCCCGGTGATCCAGTAAAAGCCGTCTTCATCGCGGCGGCAGCCATCGCCGGTAAAGTAATTGCCAGGATAGGCAGAAAAATACGTGTCGATAAAGCGCTGATGGTCGCCATAGACGGTGCGCATCTGGCCAGGCCAGCTATCGGTGACGATCAGATTGCCTTCCGTCGCCCCGGTCAGCTCAGCGCCCTCGGCATCGACCAGTTTCAACTCAATTCCAAAGAAAGGATGAGAGGCCGCGCCTGGTTTTTGATCCGTAGCACCTGGAAGCGGCACCACCATCACCCCGCCGGTCTCGGTTTGCCAATAGGTGTCGACGATCGGACAGCGGCTGTCGCCAACTATTTTATAATACCATTCCCAGGCCTCTGGATTGATCGGCTCGCCAACCGAGCCCAGCAGGCGCAAGCTGGACCGCGAGGTCGATTTGACCGGCCCTTCACCTTCGCGCATCAGGGCGCGGATGGCGGTCGGAGCAGTATAGAAGAGCGAGACCTTGTGCTTATCGCAGACCTGCCAGAAGCGGCTCGCATCGGGATAAGTTGGCACCCCTTCAAACATCATTGAGGTCGCACCATTGGCCAATGGTCCATAGACAATATAGCTATGACCCGTGACCCAGCCGACATCAGCCGTACACCAATAGACATCATCTTCTTTCAAATCGAAGACATATTCATGGGTCATCGAGGCCCAGACCAAATAGCCGCCGGTCGTGTGCAACACGCCCTTGGGTTTGCCGGTTGAGCCTGACGTGTAGAGGATGAAGAGCGGGTCTTCCGCATTCATCGGCTCTGGCGGGCAGTCAGAAGAGACGCCTGCCGCGGCCTCGTGCAGCCAGATGTCCCGGCCCGGGGCCATATTCACATCATTGCCGGTGCGGCGCACGACCAAGACTTTCTCAACCATCCCGCCCGCGAGGTCACAGGCTTGATCAGCATTGGCTTTGAGCGGCACAATCCGTCCGCCGCGCACGCCTTCATCCGCGGTGATCATGAACTGGCTGTCGCAATCTGTGATCCGACCCGCCAAAGCTTCAGGGCTAAACCCGCCAAATACGATCGAATGGACCGCGCCAATCCGGGCACAGGCCAGCATCGCATAGGCGGCTTCTAAAATCATCGGCATATAGATGGTGACCCGGTCGCCTTTTTTGACCCCCATGTCTTTGAGCACATTGGCAAACCGGCAGACCGCGCCATGCAGCTGTTTGTAGGTCACCGTCGCATCATCGGCCGGATCATCGCCTTCCCAGATCAAAGCCACCTTATCGCCGCGGGTCGCCAAATGCCGATCGATACAATTGTAAGAGACATTGAGCTCACCATCGGCATACCAGCGCACATGTAGATCCGACTTGTCCCAAGAGACATCCTTGACCTGCGTATACGGTTTCGACCAATCCAGCCGCTTGCCATGCGCACCCCAAAACGCTTCGGGATCGGCCATCGATGCCGCATACATCTCGCGATACGTCTCCGGGCTAAGATTGGCCGTGGCCGCAAAGTCCGAAGGGACGGGATAGATTGGACTGTCAGTCATTTCGATTTGGCTCCATTGAGCTTGCTTGTTTCCTCTTGGCCCCACCATGCGGATTTGGCTCCGAACGTAAAGACCTTCCTTAACGCCGCCAAAAACCGGCATCGGACTTGCAATTGTTCGATTATGGCTACGAAAATCATTCAATTTCGCCCCCGCGTTGAGAACACAAACGCAGCATCGGTTCCGCCCCGGCCAAGCCCGGCTGAACGGACTGAGCGCCTCGCGGATTGGGCCCAACCGCTTGAAGTAGAGTGGATTTTCAAAGAAGCAGAGCGGCGCCAAACCGGTCGCGCTCGCTAAAATTGTAGTTCCAGAGGTGCGGCGCAATCACGCGCGACACAGCTTAGACTAACCTTTTCCGAAAAAATGAACTATATGTTGACGCGTCCGTCAGGTTTTTCGGCGCGGTTTTTCCGATTCGAAACACTTCATTGTTAAGGCGGTAACCATAATAGAAAGGGCGAAAAACGCCCACGTGTGATAGAAAAGGCTGCCTCCCAAATGCCCTCCTTTCCTAATTCGGTCCGGACAGCGGGTTTCATATTGCTGGCCATTTTGGCTTATTTCGTGTTTCGCGCCGTCATGCGCGCGCCAGAGGTCGCTGAAGATCCAGCCGCGAGCGCTCAATCTGCTGCCGCTGAATCTGCGTTACCAGAAGTCATTGTTCGGCCCGCCATTCCAACACCCCATCAAGTTACGATCTCTCTCAAAGGCAGCACAGAGCCCGACCGTGAAGTCACGGTTCGGTCTGAGACGATGGGCACGGTCATCGCAGCAGGCGCGAAAGAAGGCCAAGCGGTGGGCCGAAACACCGTGCTTTGCGGTCTCGATGTCGAGAGCCGAAATGCCCGCATCGCCGAAGCTGAAGCTGCGGTCGCATCTGCGCGCCTCGATTATGATGCACAGAGCCAGCTTGAAGAAAAAGGCTGGACCACGTCCAATCGCGCTGCGGCCACAAAAGCCGCTCTGGATGGCGCCGAAGCCGCGCTCGCAGCCGCCAAAATCGAGTTGGGAAAGACTCGTATCACCGCGCCCTTTAATGGCGTCTTCGAATCCCGCATGGCAGAGCTTGGTGACTTTTTGTCGGTCGGCGCCCCGTGCGGACGTGTGGTGGACCTGGATCCGATTATTGTTGCCGTCGATGCCACAGAAGATCAACTCGGCGCGATCGCCCCGAACCAACCTGTAAAAGTCAACCTCGCCACCGGCGCCGAGGCAATGGGTATTGTTCGTTTTGTCGCGCGCACAGCCAATCCTCAGACACGCACGTTCCGTGTCGAAGTCGAGGTCGCCAATCCAGAAGCCGCCATTCCTGCGGGCCTGACCGCTTCAGTGGCGCTTGGGCTGGGCGAAGTGCCTGCTGTTTTGACCACGCCTGCCACCCTTGTTTTGCATGATGATGGCCGCGTCGGCATGCGCTATGTGGACGAGACCAACATCGTTCAGTTTGCCGAAGTCACTGTTGTCGATGACGCAGCAGACGGGATTTGGGTCGCTGGCATTCCAGCCGGCGTGAACCTTTTGGTCGCGGGCCAAGACTATCTCAAAGAAGGGATCGAAGTGTCTCCCCAACTCGGCGAGGGATTGTAGGCCATGCACGGTTTGATCGATGGAGCCATTGGTCGCGCGAGAATGGTGCTCGCCATCTTGGTCGTCGCCCTCATTGCCGGGACGATGACTTATATCAATCTCCCCAAAGAAGCCGATCCAGATGTGCCGATCCCATTTGTGGGCATTACCATTCCGCTTGAAGGCGTATCACCTGAGGATGCTGAAAGGCTGCTCATTCGCCCTGTTGAAAGTGAGCTGCAAGGCATTGAGGGGGTTAAACAAATCAACGCGTTCGCGCTCGAAGGCGCAGGCCAGATCATTGTCGAGTTTGATGTCTCCTTCGATCAAAGCCAGGCGGTCTTGGATGTCCAAGAGAAAGTGGATTTGGCCCAACGCGAATTCCCCAGTGAAGCGCGCGAACCGATCATCACTGAAATCAACGCCGCCCTCTTTCCAATCTTGAATATCAACCTGTATGGCGATGCACCTGAGCGGACATTGTATAAGATCGGTCAGGAGCTTTCCGATGAACTTGAAGGCCTTGAAGGTGTTCTCGAAGCGCGCCTGAATGGCGACCGGGAGGAAGTGCTAGAGATTATCGTCGATCCAGCAAAACTCGAAGCTTACAATCTTTCTTACCAAGAAATTTTCACCGCAGTCGCAAACAATAACCGTCTGGTTCCAGCCGGACGGATCGATATGGGCGAAGGGCGTTTCCCAGTGAAAGTGCCTGGGCTGATCAAAACCGCACAAGACGCATTTGATCTGCCCGTCAAATCGGCGGGCGATGCCTCAATCACACTGGCAGACGTGTCCACGGTACGCCGGACATTTAAAGACCGTGAGCAATATGCGCGCTTTAACGGTCAACCTGCCGTGTCGATCCAAATCGTCAAAAGGACGGGCGCGAATATTCTCGATACAGTGGCAGACGTTGAAGCGATTGTCGCCAATCACCAAGCGCGCTGGCCGCAATCGATCAATGCGGCATTGACCTCGGACATGTCGGAAATGATCGATGATCAACTCGGCCAATTACAGGCGTCAATCGCCGTTGCAGTCGTTCTGGTGATGATCATCGTTGTTGCAGCGCTTGGCTTGCGATCTGCGGGCATGGTGGGGCTAGCGATTCCGGGTTCGTTCGTGATGGCCTTCTTAATGCTCGGTCTATTTGGCTATACGATCAATATGATGGTCATGTTTGGTATGGTCATCGCTGTCGGTATCCTCGTCGATGGCGCCATTGTTGTGGTCGAATATGCCGACCGAAAAATGGCCGAAGGACTTGATCGAAAAGACGCTTACGCCATGGCGGCTAAGCGGATGTTCTGGCCAATTGTCGCCTCCTCAGCGACAACGCTTGCCGCCTTCTTCCCGTTCTTGTTCTGGGACAGCATGGTCGGCAAATTCATGGCTTACTTGCCGATCACATTGATCTTCGTATTGGTGGCCTCTTTGGTCATGGCACTGATCTTCCTGCCAGTGCTTGGTTCCGTGATTGGGGGCCGCGGCGTCAGTGATGATGAGCAAAATGGGTTGGTCGAAGTGTCCGGCGTTTCTGGCGACCCGCTTGAAGCGTCCGGTTGGTTTGGCCGTTATGCCCGCGCGACGTCCGCGCTGATTGCCCGCCCCTTTATCGTTACTTTTGGCGCGATCGCGTTGATCGTGGCCATTGTCTTTTGGTTCGCCTCAACAACTCACAAATCGGAACTCTTCCTCGACGTTGAACCCGAGCAGCTTTACGTCTTCGTGCAGGCGCAAGGCAATCTCTCTGCGGACGAAGAATATGCGATTGTCGATCGCGCGATGAATGAATTGCTGACCATTGATGGGATTGAATCCATCGCCTCGACGTCTGGTAGTGAAGGCTCAGGAGAATTTAACTTCGACGGCGTCAGCAGCCCCCCACAGGACACGATTGGGCGCCTGCTTGTGAATTTGAAAGATCGCGAAGAAGGCTATGATGGTCGCGTCACCCTAGAACAAATTCGCCAGGCTGTTTCGACCATCCCAGGTCTACGCACCGAAGTTGCAAAACTGGAGCAAGGTCCACCTGTCGGCAAAGACATCCAAGTCGCTATTCGTTCAAATGATGCCAATGCTTTGATGATCGCCACCGGTCAGATCCGTGACATGGTCGATTCAATGGAAGGCCTTCGCGAAATTGAAGACAGTCGCCCGCTTCCAGGCATCGAATATCAGCTCGAAGTCGATCGCGCGCAAGCGGGCAAGTTTGGTGTCGATGTTTCACAAGTGGGAGCCGCTGTTCAATTGGTGACGAATGGTATTTTGGTTGGTCGGTATCGGCCAGATGATGCGCTTGATGAGATCGATATTCGCGTTCGATTGCCGGAAACGGAACGCAGCATCCAAGCCATGGATCGGCTACGGATTGCGACGCCGAATGGCCAAGTCCCTCTGTCACAATTTGTCGAACGCTATCCAGCACCGAAAGTGACCAAAATCGAACGTCGTGATGGCAAGCGTGTCTTCATGGTCCGCGCCAATGCGATTGAGCAAGGCGCTGGCGCCGAGAAAGTCGCCGAGCTAAAAGAGCTGATCGCCGCGGCCAATATTGATCCAATTGTCGAGATCAATTTTGAAGGCGCCGATGAAGATGCGGCTGAAGCCATGGCCTTCTTTGAACTTGCAGGCCTCGCCGCCCTCTTCCTCATGGGCATCATCCTGCTCTGGGAGTTCAACAATTTCTATCATGTGCTGCTCACCCTCTCTGCAGTGATCTTGTCCACGGCCGGCGTTCTGATCGGAATTCAGCTCGTCCTCCCTTATGTGTCGACGCTCATGGTCGGCACCGGCATCGTCGCCTTGGCGGGGATTGTGGTGAACAATAATATTGTTCTCATCGACACGTTCCAGCGCCTCAAGCGCGATGGGCGGACCAGCCAGGAAGCCGCCATCGCGGCGGCGGCCCAACGGATCCGACCGATCTTGCTGACCACTCTGACGACGATTTGCGGCCTCTTGCCGATGGTCTTCATGATGAACGTGAATTTCCGCGAAGGCGCGATTAGCTTTGGCGGCGTGACCGCTGAATGGTGGGTCCCGCTCGCCACTGCGGTGGTGTTTGGACTTGGCTTCTCCACGCTGATGACTTTGATCGTCACACCGGTTTGGCTCGCCGCGCCAGAGAAGATGGGACGCTGGCGTGACCGGATGATTGCCCGGATCCGCGGGCAAGAGCCTGTTGCCATCCCTGAGGAACCTGATCTTGGACTGTTCGCCCCCGACAAAGACATTCGTCCCGCGGCAGAGTGACCTCGTTCTCTTAGTGAAAATCCCGACTGTAGAACAGCTTCTTGGCTTGTTCGCGTGGATGCCGGATGCCCGCAGCAATTCGCGCGCGGTGCGCCTCTTGTAACTCGGCTGTAATCGCATCCGCGACGGCCCGGCGTTTCTCGCTCTTCGGTCCCGAGCGCATTTCTGGCACGGGGCGCTTGGCCTCATCCGCATTGTCGCGTGAAGGATCAATGCTATCGCCTGCGAACTCTGGATAGCCAAGACCATCAAGCAGATAGGAATAGTCGACAATTTGCGTTGCAATCACATGCGTGACCGTGCCTTCACGTTGCAGCCGTCCGCGGACATGTAAGAGGCGCCCCGCCATGACTTCTTTGCGAAACCGCTCAAACGTTTTCGGCCAAACAACAACATTCGAAACCGCAGTGTCATCTTCCAGAGTAATGAAAATCACCCCACTGGCCGTACCAGGGCGCTGGCGGGTGATGACCAGGCCTGTCACGGACAGCCAAGTGCCATCTGCTGTCATGCGATGCTGCTCAGCGGGTTGGAAGCGTGGCAGCTTATCTCGCAACAGATCGACAGGGTGCCCCCGCAAAGTCAGGCGCGTGGCGACATAGTCCTCAAACACGGTTTCATGCAGGCTGAGACTTGGGAGATTTGCGTCCACCTCTGGCAGGCCTTCGCCCACCTGTTCGAACAAAGGCAGAGGACGGTCCGCGCCCAATCCTTTGACCGACCATAAGGCATCACGGCGCTCCACCCCATAGACCGCAAACGCATCTGCCCCCGCCAGCCGTGTCAGCGCCCCACGACCAATCCCTGCCCGGCGCCAAACCGTTTCAATATCGCCATAGCCGGCCCCGCGGGCCGCAGCGATCCAGTGGCCGTCTTCTTCGGCAAAGCCTTTGATTTGACGAAAACCAAGCCGCACGGCGAGACCACCATTTGGCAACGGCTCCAACACATTGTCCCAGAAACTGTTCTCAATACAGACCGGTAAGACGGTGACGCCATGCTGTTTCGCATCGCGGACAATCTGAGCCGGCGCATAAAACCCCATTGGCTGCGCATTCAAAAGACCGCAGCAAAACACTTCTGGATGGTGGCATTTGATCCAGGACGAGGCATAGACCAGAAGCGCGAAACTCGCGGCATGGCTTTCCGGGAAGCCATAACTGGAAAAGCCTTCCAGCTGTTTGAAGCAATTCTCAGCGAACTCTTTTTCATAGCCTCGCTCCAGACAGCCCGCGATGAAACGATCTTTGAAATCTTCCACTGCACCTTGGCGACGAAAGCCATTCAGGGCCCGGCGCAAGGCATCGGCTTCAGTCGGAGTAAAGCCCGCAGCAACGATGGCGATTTGCATAGCCTGCTCCTGGAAAAGCGGCACGCCATAGGTTCGCTCCAAAACCTCTCTTAAGTCTTCAGACGGATAGATGATCTCCTCTTCACCGCGGCGGCGGCGCAGATAAGGATGTACCATATTGCCTTGGATTGGCCCCGGTCGAATGATCGCGACTTCAGCGATAAGATCCTGATAAGTGCGTGGTCGCATACGCGGTAGGAAATTCATCTGGGCGCGCGATTCAACTTGGAAAACACCAACCGTATCCGCTTCACACAGCATGTCATAAACGACCGGATCTTCTTGCGGCAGGGTCGCCAATGTGTAGAGCTCGCCTTTCCATGTTTCGAGCAAGTCGAAACACTTTCGAATACAGGTCAGCATACCCAGGCCAAGGACGTCGATTTTCAGCATGCCAAGCGCTTCAATATCATCCTTATCCCATTCCAGAACCGTGCGGTCCGCCATGGCGGCATTTTCAATCGGACAGAGCTCATCCAAGCGGCCTTTGGTGATAACAAAGCCCCCCACATGTTGTGACAGATGACGCGGGAAGCCGATAATCTGTTTGGCAAGCTCAAGCGTCTGACGCAGGCGCTGATCTTGTAAGTCGAGCCCTGCTGATTTGGCCCGTTCATCACCAAGATCCGACGTCGACACGCCCCACACTTGGCTTGCCAATGCTGAGACGACATCCACTGACAGACCCATGGCCTGCCCGACTTGTCTAATCGCGCTACGCGAGCGGTAATGGATCACTGTAGAGCACAGGCCCGCGCGGTGGCGGCCATATTTTTGATAGATGTGCTGGATCACTTCCTCGCGCCGCTCATGTTCGAAATCGACATCAATATCTGGCGGTTCATTGCGCGCTTCTGAAATGAAGCGCTCAAACACCATAGTGATCATGTCTGGCGAAGCTTCGGTAATTCCCAGCGCATAACACACTACGGAGTTTGCTGCTGAGCCTCGCCCCTGACACAGGATCCCCTGCGATCGGGCAAAACTGACCACATCATGCACCGTCAGGAAGTAGCGCGCATAATCCAACTCTGCGATCAGGCGCAGCTCTTTTTCAATCGTCGCTCGGACTTTGAGAGGCACAGCATCCGGATAACGCCGTACCAGGCCTTCCTCAGTGAGTTTGCGCAGGCGATCATTCGGCTCTAGGCCATCGGCAATCTCATCAGGATATTCATAGCGCAACTCATCCAGAGAAAAGGGACAAGCCTCCGCGATCCGCGCCGTATTGGTAATCGCGTCAGGATAGTCATGGAATAGGCGACGCATTTCAAATTCAGACTTAATCCGCCGTTCGGCATTTGGCAGCGCCCGGCGGCCAAGCTTGTCGATGGTCGTCTTTTCACGAATGCAGGATAAGACATCGGCCAGTCGCAACCGCGAGGCCGCGTGCATGATAACATTGCCAAGGGCCACTATTGGCAGCTCAACCTGGTCAGCTAATTTCTGCGCCTCTGCAAACCGATCAGGATCCGCGCCATCATAGTCCGGCACCAGGCCAATAAAAACATGATCATCAAAGGCCGCTTTGAGCTGACCAAGGGTGGTCGCAAAGTCTGGTCCCTTTAGCCCAATCAGGATGCAATGCTCGGCATAGTCCAAGACATCTTCTAGGTGCAGCTCGCAGTCGCCTTTCACGGTCCGCCGCTTGCCGAGCGTGAGCAGTCGGGACAGCTGACCAAAAGCTTTTCGATTGCGCGGATAAGCAAGGATTTCTGTCCCATCCATCAAGACGAGACGTGTCGCCACCAAATAGCGCAGACCCAATTCCTTGGCTGCACTATGGCCACGGACAATCCCCGCAAAAGTGTTCTTGTCCGCAATCGCCAATCCACTCAGCCCGACTTTGCGGGCCCGAGTCACGAGCTCTTCCGCATGCGACGCGCCAGTTAGGAATGTGAAATTGCTGAAGGCGAAAAGCTCGGCATAGGTCATGCAAACTCTCCAGCGACATACCAATCGGCGCCATCATCCCCCGGATAATTCAGCAGCCAAAGGCGGCGCCCTTCCTGTGTCTGTACCGTCCAATAATCACGCGTGCGGGGATCTTCTTCGCGATACCAGCGAGGGGTGATCCGCTCTGGTCCATCCGCGCGAGCGGTCTGGAAGGAAAGCCGACGCCACTTAAACGCCCCGGGTGGGCGGCCCGGCGTCTCGACCTGGACGAATTCCGGCGGCATGAAGAGGCGGATTGGGCGGGTGCGCGGTGCAGCTTTCCATGCTGGGGTCACACCGGCGGCGCCAACTTGTTCAAACTCATGCTCCGGCACGTGATTGTCGCGCGGATTGAAAATACGGACATGGTCAAAGCCAAGCCGATTGCCGAGCGTCTCTATCAAGATCAGCCTCTGATCTGCCCGTTTGGCATCCTCGCCAAAACTGGCCTGTTTTAAGCGGATCGGCTCAATGTGCTGAGCGGAGAGGCGGAACCAGTCTGCCCCATATTCAATCTCAAGCTTCGACAAAGGGTGTGAGAATTGCCGCAGCACAGCGTCAGGGTCTGAGCAAGGCCGGGCAAATCCAATACTCATATGGTGATCACCTGTATCGACGCAGCGCACGGTCAGTTGAAACTGCCGGGCGCCGCGTTGATCCGTGTCGAGCCGTCCACAGACTTGCGCCGCGAGACGGTTCAGAACGTTTTCAAGATCTTCCAGAAAGCCAATCGGTTCGGGCAGGGTCATTCGTGCGGCATAGGTCGGATCCGCCGCCTTCGGGGTGACGGGGTCCGGTGCCAAACCACTCGCTGCGCCGAGCTGCTGGGTCAGACGCAGACCAAAGCGGCGGGCCAGTTCAGCGGATTTTTGCTGATAGAGGTGCCCAATTGTAGTGAGCCCCGCACGCGCGAGTTCATTGATCATCGTCTCCGGCAAATCCAGCGCCGCCGTCGGCAGCATGGCAAGGGCTTCAGCATTCTGGCCTGGGGCGGCCACGGACACATTCTGGCTGCCAAACCGCGCTAAGGCTTTCGCGGCGCCTTTGGTGTCGGCAATCCCGATTTGCGCTTGGATTTGCAAATCCACCAATCGCGCCAGCGCTTCACCGCCCATCTCCCTCTCACCGCCAAACAAATGCGCGCAGCCGGTAATGTCGAGTAAGAGCCCATCTGGCGGATCGAGCGAGACACGTGGTGACAGTGCATCTGCCCAACGCCAGAGCGCCCGCAATAGCAATTCCTCGCGCACAGGGTCAGACGGCTCGGTCAGCAAGTCCGGGCAAATGGCCCGCGCATCCGCCAGCGCTTGCCCGGCCTTAGTTCCAGCTCTCAAGCCCGCATCATTCACATGCGTCAGCCGCCAAGCATTGCTCTCCTCAGCGATCACCGCGAAGGCACCGCTTAAGCGCGGATCGCCCTGCCGAGTCAGCCGATCAAGCGGGAGCTGTGGCAGCCAGATGGAAAGTATCCGTGGCATTCTGCCCTCGTTGATGGGTGACGCGCCAAGCGCCAGTTTCGCCATTCTTGCCTTTCTCACAGCGCCAGTCCCAGGCCGGGGCCTCCGCAGCGATAGGCTGACACTGCCAGCGCGTCTGTGCCGCGGACGTGCTGACCCCGCCGCGTAGGATAAGCAAGCCAAGGCCACCGCCCTGCTCCGCCGCCAACTGCAAGCGTCGGCTTTCTTTCAGAGACAACATGTCCGGCACATCGAGAATGACACAGAAACCGCCATCAGCGCGCAGCGCCTGATCTGCCGCCCAAAGCAACTCACCCCGCGAAACCGCTTCGACAATGATCAAATCATCAATATTGAGATAGGCTTGAAGCCCGCTTGGGCAGAGACTGCCAATATCGCGGTAAAGCCCAATCCAAAGCACGCCGCAGGCCTGCTGCGCGGCAGCGGTAATCGCAAACATGTCTGCCCCTGGCCCATAGGCCTCATGAATACGGCCTTTGCGCAAAGCCATATGTCCGCTCACACAGCCCCTCTGCGCGCGCGAAAGTGTGCCTGCTGAGTGCAGGGCGTGAAGGTCAGCTCGTCCCATTTGTTCTATTTTTGTTCTTTTTGTAGGAGAGTCAATTGGGAATTGAGATTGGGGGTGTTTAGAGCTGAAATTTGTACATGCGCTCCCTTCTCCCGATCGCGGGAGAAGGGTCGGGGATGCGGGCAAGATGGGTGCGGTAGGCAGCGCGGTCGCTGAATCGCAAACACCGGTGCCCTCACCCCAACCCCTCTCCCGCGATCGGGAGAGGGGCGAGGACCGCCGCAAGTATCAAAGTCTAACGAGATTACGTCTAAGCCGCACTCGTCTCACGCACGCGGCGCTTGGAATAGACAAATTCTTCGGCATCCAATTGCACCTCAGGCAATTCGTCCCGCTCTTTCCAATAGTCTTGGGTGTGCGCCCAAATCGGATCGGATCCTCGTTTCGGCATTAAATGCATGGACCGCATCAAATAGCCGGGATTAAAATTATCCGGATCCATCCAAGGCAGAAGCTCCATGCCCTTATCTTGCGCGCGCAGCTCGGCCGTGACTTCGTCCATGCCGGTCGCGTCCATGTGATTGAGTAAGCGGCAAACAAAATCCGCGACAAGGTCGACCCGCAACGTCCAGCTGGCGCGGAAATAGCCGAACACCCAAACCATGTTCGGAACGCCCGTAAACATCATGCCGCGATAGGTTACGGTCTGACTGAAATCGACTGGTTCGCCGTCAACTTCGAACGGGATCCCGCCCAGCACGGACAAGTCAAATCCCGTGGCGGTGACGATAATGTCCGCTTCAAGATGCTCACCCGATTTGAGCTGAATGCCCGTCTCGGTGAACCGCTCAATCTCATCCGTGACGACACTGGCCGCGCCGCTGGCAATGCCTTGGAACAAGTCCCCGTCGGGAATGAAGGCAAGGCGTTGCTGCCAAGGCCGATATTTAGGCGTGAAGTGTTTTTCAATATCAAAGTCAGGACCAAGATATTCGCGCGCGGCCTCTAACAATTCTGCTTTCACAACGTCTGGTTCGGTGAGGCAACGCTGACAGGTCTCGTCCTGATCAAACAGTGCCTTTTTACGGGCGAGTTCGTGGACCAATTCGTCCGACACACCGATGCGGCGTAATTCGTCGGCAAACGCGCTCCGATTCTCGGCGGGAAAGAAATAGGTCGGAGAGCGCTGTAGCAGCGTGACATGCTCACATTCTCCGGCGATCGCGGGCACAAGTGTCGCCGCGGTGGCGCCAGAGCCGATACAGACGACTTTCTTACCTTTGAGTTCTGTGTCTTCGGGCCAGGTTTGTGGATGGATGATCTCGCCTTGGAAATCGGACATGCCATCCCATTCCGGCGTGTATCCTTGCTTGTGATTGTAATAGCCCTGGCACATCCAAAGGAAGTTGCAGGTATAGACTTTTTCGGCGCCCGTTTGGCCGCAGACAACATTGACCGTCCAAATCTTGTCGTCTGACGAATAATGCGCGCCAGTAATCGTATGCGAGTATTGGATGTGTTGGGCGATATCATTCTCGTCGATCACCTCACCCATATAGTTGAGAATCTCAGCCGCAGTGGCGATCGGTGGTCCGACCCAAGGCTTGAAGCGATAGCCAAACGTATACAGGTCGCTGTCCGAACGAATGCCTGGATAGGTGTGCGTGAGCCACGTGCCGCCATAACTCTCTAGCGCGTCTAAGATGAGGTAGGATTTTCCGGGACATTGTGTCTGCAAATGATAGGCAGATCCGATGCCGGAAATGCCCGCGCCGGCAATCAGTACATCAAAATGTCCGTCTATATTTTGCAGCGCCATCGCGGCATCCTCCCGTCTTTTCTGCAAAGCTGATGGGAAGATCGTGCAATAGCAATAGGGAATTCGCCCTATTCACGCGCGGTCAAGGAAACGGTTTGGGGACCCGACCAAGTGATGATAGGCAGAATGAGACAAAGCGACAAAACAAGATCGCGACCGGACCTGAGGACCTAAAGATGACACGTTTGAGCCGATTCCAAGACGCGCGGTTGAACAGCTTCAAAGCTCTCCTTGCAGCGTGCGCGCTTTCATTTATCGGCGGTGCCCCAATCTCTCCAGCATTTGCAGAAGAGCTCTCAGAGACGCTCGATCTGGCCTATTATGAAGGCGCGGATTTCAGCGATGAGAAGCATCGGCTAGATTTGATTGTCCCTTCAGACCAACCTGTCCTCGCCACCATGTTATGGATCCATGGCGGCGCCTGGGCGTTCGGGGACCGCAAGAACGATCTGGAGCTTGCACGCGCGTTTGCCCGAGAAGGCATTGCCGTAGCCTCTATGTCTTACCGATTAAGCCGAGGCGACTGGCGCGGTGAGGAATTTCCATCGACTGGCGTTCAGCATCCTGAACACGTCAAAGACGTCGCGCGCGCCTTTGCTTGGTTGCACGCCCATGCAGAGGATTATGGACTCGACAATAGCAAACTCATCGTCAGCGGTTTCTCCGCCGGTGGACATTTGTCCGCTCTGCTGGCCATGGATGGGCAATATCTCGCGGCGCATGATCTATCCACCTCAGACATGATCGCCGCCATCCCGGTTGCTGGCGGGTATGATCTCGAAGGCTATTATGTTGCCATAGAAGAGGGGCTGGGCGAAGAGATTGCAGTCGGCCACGTCCTAGGCGTTTTCGGCCCGCGCGAAACACTCGCGGACGCTTCACCGCTCACATATTTGAGCAATGCTTCCATTCCCATGTTGGTCCTCACCGAAGCAGAGACGGCAGACTATACACGCGTGTTCGATGATGCGGTCGGCGAGATGGGCAAAACCGATTTAATCCAATTCAGCTACTATGATGAAGAGACCCATGCCTCACTGCTCGCCAGCCTGAGCGCTGAGGACAGCCCAGCAAGAGATGAGATGGTGGCTTACATCTCGTCCGTGGTGGGGTCTGAAGAATAATCTCCGCCGTAACCTGCGATTGAGAGCGGCACAATCAATAAGACTTAGGCAGGCCCAGCACGCGCTCAGAAATGAAGTTCAATATCATCTCGCGGCTGACCGGCGCGATCCGGGCGAGCATGGCTTCGCGCATGTATCGCTCAACATGATACTCGCGGGCATAGCCCATACCGCCATGGGTCAGGACAGCAGTCTCGCACGCCTTGAAGCCTGCTTCGGTTCCGAGATATTTCGCAGCATTCGCTTCCGCGCCGCACTCTTGGCCCTGGTCGAACAAAGCCGCCGCTTTATAGGCCAGCAATTCGGCCGCGCTGAGTTCCGCCCAAGCTTTGGCGAGCGGATGGGCGATCCCTTGGTTCTGACCAATTGGACGTCCAAACACGACCCGCTCATTGGCATAGGTTGTCGCTTTCTCAAGTGCCGCAAAGCCCAGCCCGATGCTCTCGACCGCGAACAAAACGCGTTCCGGGTTGAGCCCCTGGATCAGGTATTTAAAGCCTGCCCCCTCTTCCCCGATCAGGTGCTCTTTCGGCACTTCCAGACCATCGATGAAGAGCGTGTTACATTCCACGGCCTTCCGGCCCATTTTTGGAATTGGATTGGCTTCAATCTTCCCGCGATCAAGATCGGTGTAGAAGAGTGACAAACCGAGATACGGCTTGGCGCATTGATCCTTTGGTGTGGTCCGCGCGATGATCAGGATCTTGTCAGCGCGCTGGGCGCCAGTTGTCCAAATCTTGCGACCATTGATGACATAGCCTGTATTCGTACGCTCAGCTTTGGTCTCAAGTGACGAAGTATCCAGACCGGAATTTGGCTCCGTCACCGCAAAGCACATTTTCTCTTGACCAGAGATGATTTTGGGCAGGTTTTCTTGCTTCTGCTCATCATTGCCAAACTTTTCCAACGGCTTGGGGCCGAAGATGTTTAAGTGGATCGCCGATGCTCCAGAATAGCCAGCGCCCGTACGCGTCACCGTCTGCATCATCAATGCAGCTTCGGTCAGTCCGAGCCCGGCCCCGCCATACTCTTCCGGAAACGCGATGCCGAGCCAGCCGCCCTCCGCCATGGCATCACAAAAGGCTTCTGGCCAGTCGCCCGTCTCATCGGTTTTAGCCCAATATTCATCGTCAAATTGCGCGACCGTGCGGGCGACGCCTTCTTGGATGGCGAGTTGATCTTCACTGAGCGGGCCAATCGTATGCATGCGAATTCTCCTATCGATGCAGATCTATGACGCCGCGAAGACGGCGTCCACTCTGACCAGGCGTCACACCTCTGCGCTTATCCGTGCGCGCGGTGAAAATGCCCGCGCCAAGTCGGACACCTTCCCGTCAACAATCGTATCAGCCATGATGTGCGCTGTAATCGGCGCTAACAGAATGCCATTGCGATAGTGCCCAGACGCGACAAACAGACCAGGCGTTCGAGTTTCACCGAGCAGTGGTGCATGATCCTTCGTCCCCGGCCGCACCCCAGCCCAGCTTTCGATCACGGGCGCATCCGCAAGAACGGGGCAAAGCGCCGCCGCGTTTTGCTTCAGCTCTGCAATGACGTCCGGTTCGGCTTGATCCAACACACGCCCGGGTTCGGTGGTCGCCCCAATGATGATGCGATCCGCTTTCGGCACGATATAAAGATGCCCGCAACGCACTGTCATCTTCGGGGCGCCAGCCACCGGCTCCACGGCCAACATTTGTCCGCCATAGCAATCTATTTCGTCGAGCGAGACATCCCAATTGACCAAGCTATGGGGTGTCCCATTTTCTTCAGCTTTGACGATGGCAGTTCCCCAACCCGCGCAGACCAGCGTGGCGTCATGGCCCGCATGATCAAGCACGCCGTGAACACTCTTTAACGGCGCTTGCCCGGGACGGATGGTGATGTTCGCGTGCGACTCTACAGCCGCGACAAGTGCTGCCACAGTCTGGCGATTATCGGCCTGCCCATCGCTTGGCAGCAGCAGCGCGGATTTAATTTCGCTTACGATCGCGGGTTCCAACTCCAGGACCTCGTTCGTACAATCTCGCGGAGCATTAGGCCGTCCGCTCAATGCTGTCAGTACAGCCTCAAATGACTGAGCCTGCACGGCGTTTGTTGCAATCGCGAGCGATGGACCAGGATGATATCCAGCATCAATTCCGGTACGCGCCTGCAGGGATTTTGCCCATACCGGCCACAGCTTCGCGCTCGCATCACAAAGCTCATACAGTTTGCGATGAGTGCCTGGTGTGGGTGCCGCCTCAAAAGCGGGGGCCAACATACCCGCTGCGGCCCAGCTTGCGCCGCGCGGCGGCCAAGATTTGTCATATAGCGCGACTCGCACGCCTCGATCCGCCAATTCCATGGCGCAAGAGAGACCTATAATTCCGGCCCCAATAATTGCGATCGAACGGATGTCATGCGGCGAATTGAGCATACAGCTCTTGTAGCAGGCCTATCGCATCAGGCCACAGCGTCGGCGCATATCAGCTCCGCTTAAGAGGCGGCGCATTCACCTTCCCAAAACCCCATAAAGGCCGAGGCCCATTCTGGTTTTTGAAAAATAACCGATTTTCGCAGTGTCCCCGCTGCGTCAGATACGGTTTTGATCATTAAATCAGGCGCGTCTCGCTCTTTTCCCGGCTGGGTCTCACGCGATGCTTGCCATTCAGCCCATTGCTCTATCGCTTGTGCGAAAGCGGCTTCATCTACCGCATGAACTGGTCCCAAATCGAGTATGACTTCTTTCATACAATTTCCCCACACACACAGATAATATACACCCCGCTATTCCTGCGGGTTACAACGAAGTTATCATCAAATTACGACGAGTCTACTGCGTCATCTTCGGTTAAATGCAAACTTCGCACCAAATTGTCGCACCATGCCCAAAAATCCGCCAGTTGCGAATAGTTCTCATTTGTGACAAACAACGCGCATGATTTGCAAAACCCGCCTTATTGTTGGCCTCAGTCTGCTCGTTGGAGCAGTCGCGGCCTGTTCAAGCCCAAGCGAGCCGACGACCACGGCTGAAACGACCGAAACTGCGCCGCGCGTTTTGACGCTGTATAGCTCGCGCCATTATGACTCGGACAAAGAACTCTATGCGATGTTCGAGGCGGAAACCGGCGCGCGACTTGAAGTGCGTGAAGCGGGCGCCAGCCAGTTACTCGAGACAATGCGTGCGGAGGGTGATCAAAGCCCGGCAGATATTATTCTCGCAGCCGACGCAGGAAGCCTCTGGCGCTTTAAAGATGCCGGTCTGACTCAAGCTTTGCCAAGCGAAGCGCTCGAATCTCTGATCCCCGCAAATTATCGCGCGGCGGATGGACATTGGTACGGTGTCGCCCGGCGCATGCGCGGCATCGCTTATGATCCAACCCGCTGGTCTGCAGAAGACTTGGCGACTTGGCCAACCCTGGCCATGGAAGACAAAGCCGGTGAAATCTGTGTCCGCTCCTCTTCGAACATTTATAATCTATCGCTAATGGGCGAACTGATTCATCGCCTCGGCGCTGAAGCCGCGCAGGATTGGGCAACAGCAGTTGTCGGCAATATGGCGCGCAACCCGCAAGGGGGCGACACCGATCAGATCCGCGCCATTGCCGCAGGCGAATGCTCCATCGCCATCACCAATCATTATTATTGGGTTCGCTTAAGCACCAGCAATAGCGACGCTGACCAGCAGGTCGCTGCCTCCACCGCCTTCCTTTTCCCAGAATTCTCCGAAGGCTCAGGATCGCACGTCAACATTACGGGCGCGGCGGTCACTGCCACGGCTGACGACTTGGCGTTGGCGGAAGAGTTTTTGACCTACCTGCTGAGCGAGACCGGTCAAACTTATCTGACCCGCGAAACCAAAGAATTGCCGCTCATTGATGGTTCCCCCCTGCCAGAAGGCGTTGATGCATTGCCTGCTCTAACGCCTTCAGACACGGCGCTCGACATCTATGGCGAGAACCAAGCGGAAGCGCAGCGTCTGTTTGATCTTGCAGGATGGAATTAGTCCGCGACGCGGCGTAGACGCATCCGAATGCCGCGTTTTACCCCATCTCTTTCCGCAATCCCACCAAGCCTAATTATTGGCTTTGTGGGATTGCCCGTTTGCATCGCGCTTTATGCAGGTCTGGTAGGCGGTGACGGGGCGACCTGGGATCATATCCTACAAAACCGGTTGATGCCGTATACGCTGACGACCCTGCTCACGCTGTTTATCGCAGCCGTGATCATGCTCGGCCTGGCGGTCCCAGCGGCATGGATTGTCACGCAATATGAGTTTCCGGGACGCAATGTGTTTAGCTGGGCGCTAATCTTGCCATTGGCAATGCCGGGATATGTCATGGCCTATGCTTGGGCCGATTTGATGGGTGTCTCGGGCCCGCTACAAAGCCAGATCCGCGATGTCACAGGTTTGAGCGCGAGAGATTATTGGTTCCCGAATCTGTTCAGCACACCGGGGCTTGCCTTTGTTTTGGCGTCTACCCTTTTCCCCTATGTCTACATCACAGCGCGAGCGGCCTTTTCAATGCAAACCCGCGCGACGCTGGAAGCCGCGCGCAGTCTTGGCGCGAGCCCGCTCGATTTGTTTTGGCGCGTCGCCCTTCCCGTCGCCCTTCCCGCTATTCTCGGTGGATTGTGCCTTGCTCTTATGGAGGCCGCCGCGGATTATGGCGCCGCCGACTTTTTAGGCGTGCAAACGCTCGGTGTCGGGATTGTCCGGTCATGGACCTCATTCGGTGAGCCCAATACGGCGGCTCGCTTGGCACTGATGTTGGTTTGCATTGCTTTCGTCTTCCTCATCGTTGCGCGCCTTTATCAGGGCAAGAGTGGTGTGCAGCAGACAAGCACGCGATGGCTAACCCCCGAACGGTCCGCCTTATCCCCCTCCATGGCTTGGCTCGCCACACTGCTTTGCGCAACGATCCTCTTACTCTGCTTTGTCGCGCCGATTGCGCGTTTGATGTGGCTCGCCGTCGAGACCGAAGCCCGCACCACCGACTTGCTCCCGCTTTTACGATCAACCCTGCTTCTTGGGCTGTTCGGCACCGCGCTCGCTTTTTGTGCCGCGCTCGTGTTTACACTCGCCGCGAAACGCAGCCGCGCATTGCGCATGGGGACCCGATTAATCGCAGCCGCTGGCTATGCCGCACCAGGAGCCGTGTTGGGCCTAGGTGCTTTGTTTTTCCTGCGAGAAACGGGACAACCGCTGGCTGGCGTCGTAGCTGTGGCACTTCTGGTCTGGGTCTATGTCAGCCGTTTCACCTCCGCTGGGGTAGAACCGATGCAGGCGACACTCGACCGGCTCCCGAAGAATTTGGATCTCGCAGCACAGAGTCTCGGTAGCCGCGGATTGCGTCAGTTTTGGCAGGTCGATCTGCCTTTGATCCTGCCCGGTGCCTTGGCCGCAGGTCTCATCCTATTTGTTGAGATTCTAAAAGAGTTGCCGGCGACGCTCATGTTGCGCCCATTTGGGTGGGATACGCTTGCCGTGAAGGCGCATGCATACGCGACCGATGAAAGATTGGCCCAAGCCACATTGCCATCGCTGATGATAGTCTTGGCAGGTCTATTCCCGGTGCTTTTACTGTCTTGGCGTCTAAATCAGGGCGAGCGACAATAGACTATGAGCGCCATTCATCCCCTCATCGCCGATCAAGTAAGCCGTTCCTTTGGCGCGACGGCAGCCGTAGAATCGGCTTCGCTGACCCTCGAACCCGGGGAAATTACGGCCCTAATTGGTCATTCGGGGTCGGGTAAAACCACATTTCTACGCCTCTTAGCCGGCATGGAGCGACCGGATCGCGGGCGAATCCTGTCTGGCGACACCGTCTTGGCGAGTGACACTCAGCACGTGCCAATTGAAAAACGAAATATCGGCCTCGTCTTTCAGGACTTTGCTCTTTTTCCGCATATGACCGCCTTGGAAAATGTCATGTTTGGTTTGCGCAGCTCGGCCAAACCGGACCGCATCAAAATCGCGGAGAAATGGCTCGACCGACTGGGCCTAACCAGTCGGCGCGATGCTTACCCGCATCACCTTTCGGGCGGCGAACAACAGCGTACAGCAATTGCCCGCGCCTTAGCCCCGAACCCTGTGGCCATACTTTTGGATGAACCCTTTTCGGGCCTTGATCCATCCATGCGGGATCGCGTGCGAGAAGCGGCGCTGAGCGCTGTTCGTGACGCCGGCGTCCCAGCACTTTTGGTCACACATGATGCCAGTGAAGCCTTGGTACATGCAGATTCCATCGCAGTGATCGATCGCGGTAGAATTCTTCAAACAGGAAACCCAGAAGCGCTCTATCACCAACCACAAAAGTTAGAAGTGGCGCAGGCTTTGGGGCCTGTGCATTCCATTGATCTTGAAGCCCTCCCGGAACGATGGCGCGCGGCTATTGGATCCACGACAGGGATCGTTCACTATCGCCCCGAAGCCATACAATTGGGAACCGGAGAGCCGGTCATGGTTCGCGGCAGCAAACTCGCGGGCGCGGTGACCGAGGTGGCGCTTGCACTCGATGAGACGAACACAGTCTATGCGGCCTGCCAACCCGGCACACCCCTCCTACCCGGCGACCAGATACAGGCGACGATCAACCCCTCTTTGGTGTTTGATTTTTCGCCAAAAATGACCTGACATTTCTGTCATGTTGCAGGTCCTGCCCTCGCCAAGCCATATTCCAATGCTTAGTCTGCGCGTGAAACAAGGATTTCTATGTCGATGAATCTCTTCCGGACATGCCTCGCTCTGACAGTTTTATGGCTCGCCGCCGCGGCGCCAGCCCTTAGTCAAAGCCTCATTCGCGACGCCGAAATTGAACAGACTCTCCGCGAGTGGACAGACCCAATTTTGGAGGTTTCAGGACTCCAGCCCAATGATGTAGGCCTCTATATTATTAATGACCCGAGCCTGAACGCCTTTGTTGCTGGCGGCCAACGGATTCACTTGCATACAGGGTTAATCATGGCCTCTGACAGCGCGCGGCAGGTCAAAGGCGTCATTGCGCACGAGACTTGCCATATTGCTTGTGGCCACACCGTGACCCGCACGCGCGCCGCAAACGTCGCGTCTCGCCCGGCCCTGGTGTCGATCGGCCTAGGCGTCTTGGCGATCGCCGCTGGCGCCCCTGATGCGGGCGCTGCCTTGATTGCCAGTTCACAGCAATTCGCGGCGCTAAACTTTTTCGTTCACACCCGCGCGGAAGAAGCCATGGCGGATACCATGGCCGTGCAATACCTCGTCGAGCTCGAACAATCGCCGATGGGCATTGTCGAGTTTTTCGAGAAATTCCGGTACCAAGAAGTGCTCTCAGAGGCCCGGCGATTCCCATATTTCCGGTCTCACCCCCTGTCTGCCAACCGCGTTCGCACGACCCGTCAATTGGCGGAAGAATCAGGCTTAGCGGACAAGCCAGAAGATCCCGTGGTGGAAAAGCAGTTTGAAATGATGAAGGCCAAGCTTGTCGGCTTTTTGGAACCGCCAGCCCGCGTTTTCCGTGATTACCCCCCGACGGACCTCTCCCAGCCTGCACGATATGCACGATCGATCTCCGCCATGCAGGTCGCTGATTTGTCGACCGCACTGAAAGAGATCAATTCCCTCATCGAAGAAGAACCCGAAAATCCATATTTCCACGAGCTCAAGGGCCAAATCCTGTTCGAAACCGGCAAACCGGTTGAGTCGATCGAGCCGTTGATCGAAGCGAATCGTTTGCTACCGAACAATGCTCTTTTGCAAGTCTCGCTCGCCCGATCACTCCTGACGCGGGCCGATGAGGGCGATTTGCAGATGGCGGAAACAGCCTTGCGCGACGCCCTGATTGCTGAACCGAATAATGCCTTTGCCTGGACCCAGCTGGCCATTGTTTTTGAACAACAAGATAATCGCCCCATGGCGCAAGTCGCGACAGCTGAAGCGGCTTACAATATTGGCAATTATCCGCGCGCTTACTCCTTCGCCGAACGCGCTATTCGCGAACTGACTCCGAACACTCCGGCTTGGCGTCAGGCCAGTGATATTCGCAATGCGACCGACCCGGCTTTGCCTGAAAATGAGATTTTCTGGCGCCGCCGATAAGAGCGTTCACACAATTGTCAGGTTTGACATCTTGTATTTCACAGCGTTGTAAGCATTTGCCTGGTATAATTTGCCAATAAACCCCATTCAGGAATTCCGATATGACCCGTCTCTTTTCTATGGCTGCCGCTGCAACGGCGATCGCTCTGACCCCAGCTTGCGCCCAAAGCCAAGTGGACACGGCGGACAAAGAGGCGATTGAGAAAATCGTCTATGAATACATCATGGAAAACCCTGAAATCATTGAAGATGCTCTGATTGCATTGAGTGAAAAACGCGCCGCCGAAGAAGCCGAACTGGCAATGGCCGCGATCGCTGACAATCAGGACGCACTGATCAATAATCCAGACGATTATAGTGTTGGCCCAGCCGATGCACCGGTCACAGTGGTCGAGTTCTTCGACTATCGGTGCGGCTTCTGTAAACGGTCGGCGGAATGGGCCACTCAGCTCCCCGAAAAGTACGACAATAAGGTCAGAGTCGTTTTCAAAGAATTTCCGATCCTCTCCACTGAAAGTGAGAAAGCGGCTCAGGCCGCCATCGCGGCGGGCAAGCAGGGCAAATATTTAGAGATGCATATGGCCCTTATGGAGCTGGACAATGGCTCTGGGTTTGGACCTGAAGCGATTGATGCAGCGGCGGAGTCCGTCGGCGTGGATGTCGCGAAAATGCGGGCAGACATGAAGTCGATCCCTGTTCAGAAAGCTGTCGCCGATGCAAAAAGCCTCGCGCGGACACTGAATATTACAGGCACACCAAACTTCATTATTGGCACTGAAATGGTGTCAGGCGCGGATACTCAAAGCGTCGAAGCCCTGATCGAAGCCGCGCTCGCCGAGAGCTAAATCAAGCCCGCCAACGGGGACGATGGGTCAGCATAGCGTTTGCGGCCCATACGTCCCGCGAGATAGGCTTCGCGACCCGCGATGACGGCATGTTTCATCGCCGTCGCCATCCGGATCGGATCTTTAGCTTCTGCAATGGCGGTGTTCATCAACACGCCATCGCACCCCAGCTCCATGGCTTGCGCTGCGTCGGACGCTGTGCCCACACCCGCATCGACGATGACGGGAACGCGGGACTGTTCCACGATCAAACGAATATTGAGCGGGTTCTGAATGCCGAGGCCCGATCCGATCAGACTGCCCAATGGCATAATTGCGGCGCAGCCAACTTCTTCGAGTTTCCGCGCATAGACCGGATCATCAGAACAATAGACCATAACCTCAAACCCATCCGCGATCAGATCCTTCGCCGCTTTGAGCGTTTCTTCCATATCCGGATAGAGGGTTTTCTGATCCGACAAGACTTCCAGCTTGACCAGGTCCCAACCGCCCGCCTCGCGTGCGAGCCTCAAGGTGCGGACCGCTTCATCGGCCGTGAAACAGCCGGCAGTGTTTGGCAAATATGTGAACTCGTCCGGCGACACATGGTCCTGCAACCGGTCTTCGTCAGGATTGGACAGGTTAACCCGGCGCAGAGCCACAGTCACCATTTCTGCGCCCGCGGCGCGGGCTGCGTCGGCATTTTGTGCATAGGACGCGTATTTTCCGGTGCCAACGATAAGTCGCGATTGGAAGGTCCGTCCAGCGACGGTCAACGGTGTATCAGTCATTTGGCTCGCTTAGCTGGGGTGGTGATGGAGAGCAAGGCGCTTGGTCGACGCACCGACAAGATTCAACCGCCTCCCACAAACTGAACCACTTCGAGCCGATCACCTTCTTCCAAAAGCGTCTGTCGATGCTCCGCTTTCGGAACAATTTCCAAGTTTCGCTCGATCGCGATGCCACGTGGATCGTCGGCCAATGTCAGGACCAAAGCTTCAACGCTGGTCCCCGAGGCGACATCTCGGCTTTCACCGTTCAGAAATATCTGCATTTGCGCTGCTCCGAATGCTTAAAATGGACTTGCCAAGCTTAGCGATCCAACGCAAGAGCGTGTGGCAATGACGCAACAGATTTATGTTCTCAATGGACCAAATCTCAATCTGCTCGGCACACGCGAGCCCGAGATTTATGGGTCTACGACGCTGGACGATATCGATCAGCAATTGAGACAGGCTGCGCCGAGCGCTGAAATCACCTTTCGACAAACCAATTCAGAAGGCGAATTGATCAATTGGGTGCAGGAAGCTTCGAAAGCGGCACAAATCCTGATCATAAATGCAGGGGCCTATACCCATACGTCTGTTGCTCTACATGATGCCTTGCGGGCCTGCGAGGCTGATATTTACGAGGTTCATATATCAAACCCAGCGGCCAGAGAGCCGTTTCGAACCACAAATTATGTGGCCCCATGCGCAAAGGCTTGCATTGCAGGATTTGGCGCACGCGGCTATTTGATGGCGTTAACCGCCGCCCTCCAAGAATAATAAAGACTGAGGAGCCCCCACCGATGTCCACGAGCAAGACAAAACTAGACGCCGGCCTGGTCCGAGAATTGGCCGCAATTCTGCGCGAAGCCGATCTCGGCGAAGTCGAGGTTGAGCATGAAGGTTTGCGCATTCGCGTCAGCAAAGCCACATCCATGACCCCGCCACCTGCCCCTGCCATTGTGCAAGCGCCAATTGCGGCCGCCCCAGCGCCCGTCGCTGCTCCGGCGGCAGCACCGGCCGCGGCCCCCGCAGCTGCAGCCCCCGCCGCTGCGCCGAGCAACGCGGTCACCAGCCCCATGGTCGGCACGGTCTATCTTTCGCCAGAACCCGGCGCCAAAGTCTTTGTCAGCGTTGGTGACAAGGTGAAAAAGGGTGACACGCTGATGCTGATCGAAGCGATGAAGACCTTCAATCCCGTGACCGCGGATAGCGATGGCACCGTGAAAGAAATCCTCGTGTCAGACTCACAACCGGTAGAGTTTGGCGAAGCTTTGATCGTCGTCGAATAAGGACCAGAGATCGATGATTGAAAAAGTTCTCATCGCCAATCGCGGCGAGATCGCCTTGCGTATCCATCGCGCGTGTAAGGAAATGGGCATTGCCACCGTGGCCGTGCATTCCGAAGCCGATCGCGATGCCATGGCGGTCCGCCTCGCAGATGAAAGCGTCTGTATCGGCCCGGCGCCGAGCGCGAATAGCTATCTGAAAAAGTCGCAAATCATTGCGGCGGCAGAAATCACGGGCGCCGATGCGGTGCATCCTGGCTATGGCTTCCTGTCGGAAAACGCCCAATTTGCAGAAATGGTCGAAGCGCACGACCTGATCTTTATCGGGCCCACGGCTGAGCACATTCGCACCATGGGCGACAAGATCACGGCCAAACAGACCATGATCGATGCTGGCGTGCCGGTTGTCCCGGGCTCTGAAGGCGGCGTGTCATCGATTAGCGAGGGCAAGAAAGTCGCTAAGAAGATTGGCTACCCCGTGCTGGTCAAAGCCGCCTCTGGTGGCGGCGGGCGCGGCATGCGTGTGGCTGAGACCGAGAAAGATCTCGATTCCGCGATCAAGTCCGCAAAGACCGAAGCCAAAGCTGCCTTTGGTGATGACGCTGTCTATCTTGAGAAATATCTCGGCAAACCTCGGCATATTGAGATCCAGCTGATTGCCGACACACATGGCAATGTCTGCCATCTCTGGGAACGCGACTGCTCGCTGCAGCGCCGCCACCAGAAAGTCTTCGAAGAAGCTCCCTCGCCCGCGCTCAATCAAGCGCAGCGAGAAGAGATCGGGACAATTGTCGCCAAAGCCGTCAAGAAGATGGGCTATCGCGGCGCTGGCACGATGGAATTCCTCTACGAAGACGGCAATTTCTATTTCATCGAAATGAACACACGGATCCAGGTTGAGCATCCTGTCACAGAGATGATCACGGGCATCGACCTTATTCGCGAACAGATCCGCGTCGCAGATGGCAAGAAACTGTCTTTCACTCAGGAAGATGTCATGCTGGTCGGACACGCGATTGAGTGCCGGATCAACGCTGAGCATCATGAGACCTTCGTGCCATCGCCAGGAAAGATTACCGACTTTCACGCGCCAGGCGGACCAGATGTGCGCCTCGATAGCGCCGTCTATGCCGGCTATTCGATTCCACCCCACTATGACAGCATGATCGCCAAACTGATCGTCCATGGCCGCACCCGCAATGAATGCATCATGCGGCTCCGTCGTGCGCTAGACGAAATGGTGGTGGGCGGCGTTGAGACGACTCTCCCGCTGCATCGTCGTCTGGTCGAAGCGCAGGATGTCGTCGACGGGAATTACGACATTCACTGGCTGGAACGGTTCTTGGGGCTGAAATAGGCGGGCGACATCACGCCTTCTCTCGTGACCTCGGTTGACGAAGAAGGGATATCTTCTCTCGGCATCATAGCGGAAATGCTAAGCGGCTTAAAACGCCCTAAACCAGACCTATTGATTTAGAGGATCGTGGATCGATTTAACCCAAACCAATTATAGGATGAATCCAGGCCTTTGGGGCAGCTTCTTGGCTCGAATTTTAGTTTCATTAGCACGGTCGAAGACGCAAGGTTTCTTGAGTCGACCCCCGCAACTACATGGTCTAGATGCAGGCGATCCCAGCCATATTTGATTGCGGCCGTGCCTGCCTCAGTTGCATAGCCTTTTCCCCAATGTTGAGGGGAAAACCGGTAACCAAAATCAATCCAACCTGAGATTTCTTTGAAGCCCGTGAATCCGATAAACTGCTTTGTTTCGCGTAATTCTACTGCGAAGCGCGTGATCCCCGTTGAGTTTTCGCGAACAATACAATCGAGAATATATTTGTGCGCTTGGCTTCTTGAGTGTGTTTGCCCATTTCCGAGATAAGCAACAGTTCGGGCGTCAGCTACTAGGCTTGCGTAAGGATCTAGATCCGAGTGATCGAATGATCGGATTCGAAGGCGTTCAGTCAGTATTTCCATTTTCGTCGCCGGGCTTACGCAGTCGATACAATACTAAGGATCCGAATTTTGTCCGCTCACCAAGGATTGTCTGAGGATAGAGTCGCAGGCTTCCTACGAAATCCAAAAGGGCCTTCCCCTGACCACTCACTACCGCTTGGGTATTGAACTTCGACTCCATCTACTTGCTCAGCATCAAATAGGCGCATGTTCACTCCCACTTGATCCAAACTTGGATGTTCGGCCTGGTATTGTTCGGTGAGATTGAAGTGTGTGGTCGAACCACAAACTGCGCAAGAATGAACTTTCACGATCGGAACTAACTTGTCCTTTCTCGCGAACGCAATTGTTTTGCCTTCAGCAAATACCTCGCCAGCGGTGAAGTAACCCCAAGCCGCACCGGATTTTCGGCACAAGTTGCAGTCACAATCGTAGATGAAATTTGGCTTTCGTTTGACGGTCACCGTGACGTTACCGCACGCGCAAGTATTGGTCATTTCCAGCTCCGAGTTCTATGTGGATAAGCATCAACTGCCAAACTACGCTCGTCAATTATTCAGTTGAATTGGTTCCTAGGCGTCGGCACCCTAAACTCGGCTGCCAATTGTCTTTCAGCCGGTCTGAAGTAAACTCACTTCATGTCAGACCGGTTCGACACCACAGATCTTCTCAATTGTTATCGCCGCGGCGTTTTCCCGATGGCGGATTCGCGAGAGGATATGCGGCTGTTCTTGATGGACCCGGATGTTCGGGGTGTGTTGCCGCTTGATCGGTTTCATGTGCCTAAACGCCTACAGCGCACAGTGCGGCAAGGTCCGTTCCGTGTAACGGTCGATACCGCCTTTAATCGTGTCATTGAAGCCTGCGCAGCGCCGCATCCGACCCGACCAGCCACTTGGATCAATGACGCCATCCTCAATCTCTATGGCGCCCTGCATCGACAAGGATATGCGCACAGCGTTGAATGCTGGAATGACAAGAATGAGCTGGTCGGCGGGCTTTATGGCGTATCGCTGGGCGCAGCCTTTTTTGGGGAGAGCATGTTCTCACGGGCGACAGACGCTTCGAAAATAGCGCTTGTCCATCTTGTGGCGCGTTTGATTGTTGGGGGCTATCAATTGCTGGATGCGCAATTCCATAATCCGCATCTGGAACAGTTTGGCCTGGAAGAGCTCAGCCGCAATGCGTTCCGCACCCAGCTCTGGCAAGCGCTGCGCCACGAAGCAGACTTCTATTCGCTTGGCGCGAGAGGATCGAGTTCAGACGGGTCGACGGCGCTGCAAGCAATCACCCAAATATCATAGACCGGGTGCTCGAGCGCATTTAGGCCAGGCGATGAGGCAAACATCCAGCCTGAAAAGCGAATCTCAGCCTCTTCTGACTCAGATTGTAAAAGCTCCTCCTCGGTCAAATCCCGAGGCTCAGCCATGGTCTGAACCTGTGTGGTATTCGCTGTCGTCACTTTGAGGAAAGCGGCGCTTTCTGGCGGCTCTTCTGGCGGTGTCTGATAACAGGCCTGCAAATCGATGCGGAGCGAGCCATAAACCTTTGGCTCCCCGACCATCATCTCGAAATCGGTAGAGCGCCCGGTAATCTTATCCAATGCACGAACAATAACCGTGTCTTTGGGCTGATAGGTGCGCTTTTGCGTCGGGATCAAACCCTCGTCTTCCAAGAGCTCTCCGTCTTCTCCGACCTCTTCAGAACTATCCTCTGTGCCGAAAAGCTCGCGCTCAAGGTCACGCACGCCTTGATCGCTCTCTTGCGCCCCTGCAAGCGCGATCAGTCCAAATCCGAGAATGCCCAGCCCGAGCGCGCGGATCACTCGCTATCTCCGCCATTGCCGGACGCGAACGAGGCGAACAAGGTCATCAAGTCAACCGACCCCTGCGCATATAGAATCTCGCCGCACCCCGTATCGCCAAACAATTCTTCACCGGCACCGCACGCGACGATTTCACCGAAGCCTTCAGCCGGCTCCAAATTAATATAGGCGCCGCCGAGCAAGCCTTCTGACTGAACACGGGCACTGGTGCCGTCACCAAGAGGGAGAATGTCTGAATTCACAGCGAAGGTCACCAAGGCTTCTGCGCGTTCACGATCAAGCGACACGTCGCGGACTGTGCCAATCTTGACGCCAGCCATACGTACATCGGTGCCGCGATCGATTGTTGCCGCGCTGCTAAACCGCGCCCCGATTTCGACGGTCTCGCCACTCGCGCCTGCATCAGCGCCGCGGGCCATACCAAACCATAGGAAAATGCCGGCGACGACGAGAACGCCTAAGCCGACTAATGTTTCAAAGACAGATTCACGCATTCGGATCCCAAGCCTCATAATCGGCATCTGCATCTCGGCGCTCGCCACCTTCGCGCAGACTGCCCTTTGGACGATAAGCAAACACGGTCCCGGTCATGTTTGGCGTGTGATCGGTTTCCCAATCTTGGCGCTTCAGTGGCGCCTCGGTTGGCGGCTCATTAAACGTGTAATGCAGCCAGCCATGCCACTCGGGTGGCACTTTGGAAGGTTCAGCCACACCATTATAAATAACGTAGCGGCGTTTACGACCTTCCACCGATTCCTTGCGGTCCTCGAAATAGCGATTTCCGTATTCATCGCTGCCGATCAATACGCCACGACGCTTGATGTCGAACCAGCCACCCGGGCTGACGCCATTCCACCATGTAAACAGTTTAAACATATTGTTCGTCCTGACAGTGATATTTGACCGCATTATGGCGCGTGCATCGCGCCGAATCTAGTTAGGACAGGCAACACATCATGTCGCGGGCTAGGTCAAGCCCGCTCTGGCTGGAGGGCGCAGTTCATGTCGAAATCAGATCGCAATGCTCAATTGCTCGCAACCGCCATGGAAGAAGGGCTGATCAGCCCGATTTTACCGTTTTCTGAACTGACCGCGGTGCCCATGACAAATTTGCAAGATGCGCCTGCGGCTATGGCTGATGCGACGCGTCAACGGCTTGACCGCACCAGCAAACTGGCAATGGCCGAACTGCTGGAGGGGCTGGGAGACACACCGAAAAATGCTGAACTTGCGGAAGCGGTCGCTCGGGGTGTACCGCTAGCCCTGATCGAAGACGCTTTACAGCAGAAGCAAGGATTTGAGGCGCTCGCTGATTCGTTCCGAAACGCCGCCATTGAAGCATCTGTCGCGCCGGCCTGTTTGGCGCCCGATGAGGCAACTGCCAGCGAGATTGACGAGATCCGTCGCGCGGGCGTCGGAGCGTTTGTAAGAAAATCAGAGCTTCCGGATGCTGGAACCTCTGCCATGGCGCTCGACATTGCCCGCTTTGTCACCCCTGATGGCTTAGAAATCGACGTCTTGGATGATTTGTTTTCAGCCTCCATTTCTGAACATGGCCCTGAATTAATTGTCGTGCCATGCGGGATCGCCGCCGCCCTATTGGGCCTTGGTCACGCTTATTCGACGGAAAACGCTGCTGCGATTGGCGCTTTAATCGAGCTCCTTCAATCCATAGCGACGGGCGCTGGCTTCTCCAAAAAGCAGGCCGATATATTGGGGCTGGAGCGACGCACCGCACTGAAAACGAAGCGAAAAATAAAGTTCGCCCTCGTGCCTCTCTCAACCAAAGCGCTTGCTCAATTCCAACCGACAACGCTCGGTCTACGCCCAATGACCAGCTTCATTGAAGCGTTGGAGGGCGATCAGCCTAATCTGCATATGATGGCGCGCATTGGCCTCTCTCGCACTGCGCCAGAAACACTGCCAGGGCTGCTGGTGGATATCGACTCTGCCGCTGACTTAGAACTCATGCCCCATTTTGGCGGCGATGTTTTACGGACCCGTGGCTTCTCCACCCAAGCGATAGAGAAGGTGAAAAGCGCGCTCGGCGAAGGGTTGCCATTAAACGCCGCCTTTTCCAGATGGGTGCTCGGCGACGACATTATCTCTAATGATTTGAGGCTCGCTCCTGAATCATTCGATGCGGATGGGCGGGCGCTGCTCAAATCCATCGGCTTCTCAAAACGCGAAATCGCAGAGGCTGAGGAATCGCTGGACGGACGCCCGGACAAACTCGCGTCTACAGCCATCAATTCCGCGGGCTTGATCCAAAACCTATCCGCCTTGGAGGCGTTAGATGCAGCGACAAAGTTGCAGAAAAACCAGGGTGTTATCGTTGTTTTGACGCGGGCAACGTCCGAAATCCCAATCCAGGACCTACTCGAAAACCAGGTCTCTGCATGGTTGCCCGCGCTCGACACCCAGCTTGATCGTCTCACAGCCGATAGAATGAGCCATATCACGGCTCTGGCGGAAGATTTAATGGCGGAAGACGCTGCGCCTCAAACGGTGTTCGAAGCGCCCAGCGGCGTGTCTCGCACCCGCCTTCCGGATCGGCGCAAAGGCTATATTCAGAAATCCACGGTTGGCGGGCATAAAGTCTATCTCCATACGGGAGAGTTTGACGATGGGTCTTTGGGCGAAATCTTCATCGATATGCACAAAGAAGGCGCCGCCTTCCGGTCTTTGATGAATAATTTCGCCATCGCGGTTTCTCTGGGCCTTCAATATGGCGTGCCTCTGGAAGAATATGTCGATGCTTTCGTGTTCACGCGATTTGAACCGGCCGGCGAAGTCACGGGCAATGATCAGATCACCCGCGCGACCTCCATTCTGGACTATATTTTCCGCGAACTCGCCGTCTCTTACCTCGCACGGGAAGACCTGGCTGAACTCGGCGATGTCACTCATGATGGTCTCGGGCGCGGCTTAGAAGACGGGATCGAGAAGTCCCATGCTCAACCATTACCAGATGAAGCCGCCCATTTGATTTCACGCGGCTATTCTCGCGGTCAAATCCCGGACAATATTGTCATTCTCAACAAAAAACGGGAGGAGCGCGAGGCCGAGCGCGAGGAAGAAACGAGCGCTGAATTCAGCGAAGACGGCGCCTCCCCTTCCTATTTGCCAGAGGCTTGCCCGAGCTGCGGCAGTTTCACGCTTTATGTCGATGAAATCGATGCGGAACGCATTTGCGACACATGTGGGCACTCAGGCGAATTAGAAGCGACTGAATAGTGTCCAAACCCTTTTGGAACGGCCTTGCCCTGTCACAATTGACAGGCCGATTTCAGTTGATCGCATCTGATAGCTGCCCCCATAATAAGTGGCATGAAAACACATATCCTCGCGTCCTGCTTCATTGCGATCATGACCCCACTTCATACCTCGCTTCCTTCGCACGCGCAGTCGAACGCCTATGTTGGGTTTAGCGGTGACATTAAAATCATCCCCCCTCAGCATGCGAGCAGCACGCTGATATGGGAGCTCAAGCGAGAGATCAGCGTCGAAACCCTGATGAATTATCTCAGCGTTCGACGACCGAACCTATCCCTGACGGATCTTTCCGCGCTGAATCCTGACTTAGCGAACTTGGCGTCGGACGCAAAACTTCCAGCCGGCACCCTCATCCTGCTGCCCAAGATCCTATCATAGTCTCAAAAACACGTGGCGCGGGCCTTGCCTCATTCTAAAGGAAACGCACTGCACCCAGAGGATTCTTGTCTCATGTTGGCACACTCGATCAAACTCGCTCTCTTTTTGGGCGTATCAGCGATGCCAGCTTTCGCGCAGAATGCCGACCACATCGCTAAAGTTCAAAACGGGCAATCATGTGCCGAATGCAACCTGTTCCAAGCTGACCTCACCTACAAGGACGCGGAGAAGATCGACCTTTCCGGTGCGCGCCTGAGACAGTCCAGTTTAGCCCTGACGACATTTGATGATGTAAACTTCAGTGGTGCCAATTTGTCGGTCTCCAACCTTTTTGGCGCACGGTTCAATCGCAGTGATTTCCGCCAGGCCAACCTCCAGAATGTTGTTGCGGTTGGCGCTTATTTTGGCGCTTCCAACATGAATGGTGCAGATCTGTCCGGCGCCAATCTTTCGGGCGCAGATTTAAGCTTGGCCAAAGGGCTCACCCAAACCCAGTTGAACCAAGCCTGTGGGGATCCGAGCACCCGTCTTCCTAAAGGAAAGACCATTCCCAGCTGCGTCTGACCGGATCAGGTGAGACATGATTGCAACAGCCCCTCACCTCTCGACTGTATTACGACATTTTCAGTTCTTACGCGAACGGACTTCCCCTAAGACCGTGGACATGAGGACTATGACTGGAATGCGTTCTTTGGCTGTGATCGGGGTGTCGCTTTTTGCGGCTCCATTAGGACATGTACAAGAACAACCAAGTCGGATTTCTTGGGCCCCGTCTTACAGCGGATCGTGCACGGATTGCTCTTTGATGGGCAGCAATATGTCGGGCTGGAACATTTCCAAACTGAACTATCCTGGCGCAGATTTGACCGCTGCCAATCTGCAGCGCGTTCATGGCCATCACGCCAACTTCAAAGCGGCTCAGGCCACAGGCGCCGATTTGCGCCTCGGTGATTTCACCGGCGCGATTTTCGAACAGGCAACGCTAACGGGCGCGCGCCTGCAGCATGCCACGTTTAACAGCGCCAATATGGGGGGCGCGCTCCTCACCGGTGCTAATCTCAGCGATGGAAAGTTCATCGGCGCCGTGCTCTCAGACGCCAAACTGCAAGCCAGCACAGTTCACAATGCTGACTTCTCCGCCGCGACCCTGTCCGGCGCGAGCTTGAGCGCGGCGGATTTGACAGGCTCAGTCTTTGACAATGCAGTTTTGCAAGACGCCGATCTTACCGGTGCGAACCTGACGGATGTCAGCTTCAGAGACGTTCGGTTCACGGGGGCGAAGCTGGACAGTGCCGTCGGCATCGAGTCAGCCAATTTCGAAGGGGCGTGCGCGTCGGAGACGACCCAGCTGCCCGTGGGTCTTAGTCTCCCGGACTGTGTGTCTTTCTAGGCCTCTTCCTCGGCCGCCGCGGCTTCACGCTCCATCATCGCCACAATCCAGATACTGATTTCGTACAAGCCATAGACCGGCACGGTCAGCATAATCTGTGAAATGAAGTCTGGCGGTGTTGCAAAGGCCGCAACCGCTAAAATTCCGACGATCGCGTATTTACGGCCACTTCGAAGCGTATCCGCGCCGACCAGGCCAGCCCGTCCGAGTAAAGCCAGAACCACTGGCAATTGAAATGACAGTCCAAAGGCGGTCATCAAAGCGAGCGTCAGCGAGAGATATTCAGACACCTTAATCTGCGCTTCGATTTGCACAGCATCGAGCCCACCCGCTTGTTGTTGGCTGAGGGCGAATGTCATCACCAGCGGCATCATCACATAAAAGACGAACAATACGCCAATTGTGAACAGCACTGGGGCCGCGATGAGGAAGGGTAAGAAGGCCCCCCGCTCATTCTTATAAAGCCCTGGCGCGACAAAGGCGTAGATCTGCCAAGCCATGATTGGGAAAGAGACAAAAAGGCCTGCAAACAAAGCAATTTTGAGCTTCACAAAGAAGAATTCTAACGGGGCGGTATAGATCAAACGTGGATCTTCCGTGACGCCATGCGTGCGAAACGCCTCAATAAACGGCTCAACCAGAATGTTGAAAATCGGCCCCGCGACAAAGAAACAAGCGATTGTGCAAACCCCAAAGGCCAGCAAAGCCTTCATAATCCGCGACCGCAATTCATTTAAATGGTCGAGCAGCGGCGCGCGCGAGGCCTCTATTTCGCTCTCGATCAGATCGGGGCGTTGATCAGCGGGCAAATCCTGGCTCATGACGCGGCTTTATCCTGGGGATTATTCGCTGTCGCCGCGTCGTCTGCTGCAACCGGAGCTTCGGGTGCTACCTCGGGTTTTGACGGCGTCTCGTCCGAAACTTGTGGTGTTTCGGGCTTTTTTCGAAGCTCTTCTGCGACCGCGCGCTCCTCGCGCATGACGCTTTCATTGATGTCTTTTTCGACGCTCTTTAGCTCATCTACAGCTTGCGTCACCGCATTGTCGCGCTTGAGGTCTTCAATCTCTTTGCGCAAATCATCGAGTTCAGCTTGCCGCGCAATATCATCGAACGCGGCGCGAAACTCATTCGCCATAGATCGTCCCTTGGCGACGAACTGACCTAGTTTGCGCATCGTAAGCGACAAATCCTTCGGTCCAAGAATGATCAAAGCGATGATCACCAAAAACAGGAGTTCGCTAAACCCAAATTGCGGCAGCATGTTTTTACGCCTTCCGCGTTCTCATCGGCGACTTAATCGGTCGACTTCGCCTTTTCCTTCTCAGGCGTGATATTCACCATATCGTCGCCTTCGACAGCTTTATTGTCGGCATCTTCTTCCTTCAGGCCTTTGCGGAAGCTGGTTATGCCTTTTGCGACATCGCCCATGATCGAAGAGATCCGGCCTCGACCGCCAAAGATCAAAAGGGCGACAACCGCCACTAGTAAAAGTTGCATCCAACTTGGAGCCATAATCTTTCTCCTATCGCCCTTCCGGAGATAACGCGCAGATGGCCCCGTTACAATGGGCCGACCGATGTTTCATAGCGACAAATCGCTAATGAATATCTTCATCCGACCCCATAAAATCGGTGACGAAGTCAGTGTTTTCTTCTGACTCTGCCTCAGATTCGAGCTCTTCGGCTTCATTGTGCATGCTGGTGCCATCGGCAAAGAACCCGTCTGGTATGACATCCGAGAGCAATCCTTCAGACTCCAACTCCGCCCGCCCAGGCAAAACATCGAGGCTTTCCAAACCGAAATGCTCAAGAAATTTGTCTGTCGTGCCGAGCGTTACGGGGCGCCCAGGTGTGCGCCGACGTCCTTTGATTTTCACCCAACCGGCTTCCATTAGCGTATCAATCGTCCCTTTTGAGACCGCCACACCACGCACGGCTTCGATCTCCGCCCGGGTGACAGGTTGGCCATAGGCAATGATCGCAAGCGTCTCGAGCGCCGCTTGCGACAATGATTTCTGTTCGTGACGTTCCTCAACGAACAGATAGCCGAGATCATCTGCGGTTTGGAACCGCCAGCGTCCGCCCACCTCAACCAAATTGACCCCACGCTCCGCATAGGTTGATTTCAGTGTCATGAGGACAGCAGGGACATCCACCCCTTGCGGGAGGACTTCTGCAATTTCACTCGCCTCAAGCGGTTGGCCAGCGGCGAATAAGACGGCTTCGGCGCGACGCACGGCTTCCGCCATCGTATCATCTTCAGCCTCGTAAAGCGTTTCTGCTGAGCGTTTATAGGCAAAAGAGAGCTGCTGCACAGCGCGCCGGATATCTTCAGGTGCATCTTCGATCGGAATAGAGCTTTCAACTTTGGTCATGGCGCGATCCCCTCTGTTGGCTGAGTTTTTCCACGCAAATAAAGCGGCCCGAAATGCGCATCTTGGCGAACATCAAAATCGCCGTCCCGCGTCAATTCCAGAGTCGCAGAAAACACACTCGCTGTAACTGATCGCGGCGGAACATCGGGGTCCACTTTGATCAAATTACGACGAATATCGTCCAAGCTCGCCCATTCGGTGAGCTTGGGGCTGAGAGAGCGCAGATTATCCCGCGCGCTTTCCAATGGCAGCACATACTGGTTTTCGATCGTATGCGGGGCTTCTTTGGCTTTTCGCTGGCGGATGCTGCCAAAGGACTGCATCAAATGATACAGCGTGGTGTCGTATTCAGTGGTTTTGACGACTTTTGGCTGTTCCGGCATGCCGCGTAAGAAGACATCGCGCCCGAGCACATTCGAATCCAAGAGCGCTTCGCCCGCCTCGCGCATCGCATCGAGTCTGCGCAGACGGAACGCGAGTTTGCGCGCATCGTCTTCGGCGCTGACCTCTTCCTCGCTGTCTTTCTTGGGCTTCGGCAGCAGCAGCCGTGATTTCAAGAAAGCGAGCCATGCCGCCATCAGCAAATAGTCAGCGGCCAAATCAATCCGCTTGTCCTGCGCGGCTTGAATGAACCCCAGATACTGCGTCGCCAATTCGAGAATGGAAACGTGCAAAAGGTCGACTTTTTGTTTTCGAGCCAGGTCGAGAAGCAGGTGTAACGGGCCTTCATAGCCCGACACATCAATCGAAAAGATGTCATCCGCTTCGACATCTTCATCCATTGTAACAAGATCGTTTGAAACGAGTTCCATAGTCTACGCCCTCGCCTCCACAGATGACATAAGCTCACCGAAACGGGCCCATGTTTGCTCAGAATCAAGCGCTTTGGCTGACTGAATGGCAGCTTCTGCGGCATCGGCACGGTCGCGTGCCTGGCCATCAAGCGATCCGGCAATGGCAGCAACTTCCTGCATTTCGCCCAGGATCGCGTCTGGATCCTTCAGAAATCCGGAACAATGTAAGAGCAAGTCACAACCGGCCGCCAGCGCCTTTGCGCCGCGATCCGTCAGCGAACCGCCCAATGCCTCCATCCCCAAATCATCCGTCATAAGCAGCCCTTGAAAGCCGATTCGCTTACGAATGGTCTCGGAAATAACCGTTGGCGAAATGGTTGTTGGCAAGTGTGGGTCAAAAGCCTCAAAGATCACATGGCAGGTCATACCCATCACGGCTGCATCGGATAAGCCTTTGAAAATAGACATGTCTTCTAGCAGCGTTGCGACATCCGCCCCAACCGAAGGCAGGTCATAATGGGTGTCCATGGTCGACCGCCCCTGCCCCGGCATATGTTTAATGACTCCCGCGACCCCCGCATCGGAGAGCCCTTTCAATGCCGCTTCGGTCAGACGCGATACACTTTCGACCGTATAGCCAAAGGCGCGGTCACCTATGGCATCATGGGTTTCGGATTGGCGAAGATCCGCGCAGGGGGCGCAATCTGCATGAATTCCGAGCGCCGACAATTCCTGACCCAGTAAAAAATGCCCAAGATAACAGGCCTCTTCGGCTTTTTCGGGGCTGGCACCAAACAGTTCACCATAGACGCCTGCAGCCGGAAAATTCGGCCATTCCGGCGCTCTTAGACGCGCAACGCGGCCGCCTTCCTGGTCAATGAAAATGAGGGCATCTCGTCCAAGCGCTTCCTTGATGTCATTCGTGAGCGTCAAAACCTGAGATTTGTTCTCACAAGAGCGCCCCATAAGGATCACGCCCCAAGGCTGTGCATCACGCAAAAAGGCCCGTTCCTCCGCAAGGAGAACCGGGCCGGAAACGCTGGTGATGCATGCGGATACGCTCATCCATTAGCCTTTGCGACGACCATACAGTCTTTACCGGTGGCTTTGACATCAGCGCAAAACCCTTTTGCAGCTTCCCGATCAGCAAAAGACCCGATGCGTAAGCGATAGAATACGCCTTTTGCCCCAAGATCCGCGCGCTGAACGTCTAAATTTGCACCATAGAAGAGGTCGGGCGCGGTACGTTGAAACCCTGACCAGGCATTCTGGGCCGCCTCGCGCGACCGCAAGGCTGCAAGCTGAACTTGGAACTGGCCACTGGCCGCGAACCGCGAGCTCGTCGGCAATACGGAGGTGGCCGGGTCTTCAATATCAACGATTTCCGGCTGAGCGGGTTCAGGGATTGGCTGCATACTGGCGATCTGCAAAGGCTCTGACGGAGACTCTGCAGGCGTTTCGGCTTCACCATAAACAATCGGCGGAAGCGACTCTTCCTCAACGGGCGCTGTGCCTTGCGATGGCCCACCCGCCAAGACAGGATCGGTGCGGCGTATATCGATCGGATTACGCGCCGCCGTGCGTTGAAGCGCCGGGTCGCCAAGGCCATCCATGGAATCATAATAGGCTTTATCCTGGCCCGCGACCTCGACACCGCCGCTTTTGTCAGGCGAGCGTTTGTAAGGCGCATCATCGGAAGCGATCACGGGCAATCCGCCTTCAGTTGGCCGCACGCCCTGACGATACGTGTTCCAAACGACGCCCGTGAAGATCAGCAAAACACCAAGGGCCAGGACCAGAATTAATGGCCCTCTCCCGGTTTCATCATCGCGTATCTCAAAACCGCGATATTCATCTTCATAAGGCCCAAAATCATAGTCGGGCTCGCCTTTTGAACGGCTCATAGCTTCCCCTGCCATCTAATTCATAGCGTTAACAGCTAGGCCTGTTTTGTTAACGATGCCTAAATTCAGGGGCAGAATTGAGGCGCGAATGCAGACGGTTTTGCCCCCATGCGCGCCGCCTCTTAGCGAGCGGAAATGAGTGAAGTCTATAGTGTTGACGCAATGTCCATGTCGGGCACTCGCGAGGATATGGGGTGAACGGCTTAAAACGCCCTAAATCGGTCTCTCGTCCGTGACGCAAGAAACGCGCTGGTTCTTCCTCTGATGAAGACGGTCGTGCTAGGTGGGCGATGAAATGCGTTTTTGAGGAAAAGTGAGATGTCGTCTTTTGGCAAGCGTACCGGATTGGCTTGGACTCTGTTTGTTGTGTCGGCTTTGAATGGATGCACGTCGGCAAATGGTGACCAGATTGACGACCAATCGCCGTCAGAGCTTCAGTCGGCACTTCTTGATGCTTTCCCAGCGTCGATCGAGTTGGATTCGCCCGGCTACATTCTCCGCATTTCGAAATCGGGGGAGACGATTTACAACTCTCAGTCCGGCGCCGCAGATATTGAGCAAGCAAGACCGATCACACCTCAGAGCGTGTTTCACATCGCCTCGCTCTCAAAACAAATCACGGCCGCGGCGCTTGCGCATGCGATTGAAGACGATTTGGTCTCGCTCGAAGATCCAATCGGTGACTGGATTCCCGGGACGCAAAAATATGGCGACGAGCTTACGGTTGCGCATCTTGTTTATATGACGAGCGGTCTGACAGAGTATACTGATATGCCTGGACCAGATGGGCGGCCTTGGGCGACGTTCCATTACTTCACTATAGATGATGCTATCTCGGCGAGCCTTACAGCCGATACGTTGCGGTTCGAGCCGGGCACGGCATGGCAATACAACAATATCAATTACATGCTCCTCACGCGTGTCGTGGCGCGCGCATATGATATGCCGTTTCGTGACGTGGTTAGGGATAAGATTTTCACGCCTTTGGGCATGTCTGCGTCACTGATCAATGATGATATTACAACGGTGATCCCGAATCGCGCCAACGCCTATCTGCCGCGGGTGGAAGCCGTTTTGACGGAACTTGAAAACGGTGCGGATGTCTCCGCTCATGTTGGGGAAGACCATGTTTTGATCCGCCGTAATGCACCGCACTATGGTGGCAGCGGCGTGATGACCAGTATGGATGACTGGTCGAAGTGGCAAAACGAACTGCTGTCTCATTCCGTGTTGGGTGACGCATTCTGGTCTCTGATGACTAGGCGCCAGGTTTTTGAACACGACAAAACAAATGACGCTTTTGGCCTGGTTCACGGGGAGCAGTTTGGAAAACCAACTTTGTGGTATTCAGGCGGGGATATTGATACCTCGACCTACAGCATTGCCTTTCCGGAAGCCGGAATATCTATCTCATGCTTTTCGAACAATCCCATCGATAGCTGTGAGGTGAAGGCCCAAAAAGCCATTTCGATCTTGGCCGCACACGGGAGTTTATAGAGGATCTTCAGCGTCTAAGAGTCGCCCCGCAACAGCCTCAGCGCTGAGCAGCGAAGCGCGGCCTAAATAAGTCACGCGCCAATTTCATTGAACTACAATTTGGGATGTTTGGTAGAGCAACTACTTTTTTCGAAACAGTCGTTTGAATAGTGACTGAGGTTGTGGTCTTGGCATAGCCTCATTTGGAATTTCAATAAGCAATGGGCCCCCACGTCCAATATTGTCAGGGTTTATCTCCCAAATTTCTGCAAGCTCTTTGACATCTTCACACAAACGCGGGTTTTCAAATGTTTCGGCACCAACGTCTTCGAGTACTGATCTAGATGTCATTATAGCTATTGGGCTTTCGAGCGTATCTTCACCTCCAGTATCTAAAATCACGAAATTTCCAGCTACGGCCATATTGTAGATAAATTCCGCCATGCAGAGAGAGATGCCGCGTGTAAAGAAAGTAAGTCCAGTAATGGCCTTTTCATCTTCCCAAAGATGAACCTCTACCGAAGACCCATCATCAAACTCAAGGACCACAAAGCTGAATTCATCAGGCTCCTCGATATGTACTGTTTTGAGTAGATTAATGCATGCTTGAGCTTCTTCAGGCGTACAAATACCGCTATCGCCATTCAGGATTTTCTGTAGGCTTATATCGTAACTCATGCTGGTTTTTTGTTAGCAAATGTTACTAATGGCGGCAAATTCTCAGTGTATTCAAACCAATCATGCCGTCTGATTTGAGCGTCCTAAATTCGCTCCAATACAGTCTCTCAGCCAAGCAGCCTAAAACGCCCTAAAACCATAGCCGGAATCATTTCGGCAGCGCATTCTGCCTTCAATCTGTAAGATATTTCGCACGTGGGCGGATCACTTTCCCGCTCTGCGCTTGTTCAATCGCATGCGCCATCCAGCCGATCATGCGCCCCGCGGCAAAAATCAGAAAAGGTGCATCGTCAGGTAGATTGAGCTTTAAGCAGAGCGCCGCCAGCGCCATATCGATGTTGGCGCGGTCTTCGCCTGCCCGTTCCGCTTCAACGATGGCGCGTTTTAAGCGCGGGTCCGGTTTGGTCCATTTTAGGATGGCCTTGGCGCGGGGGTCGCCTTTCGGATAAAGCGCGTGACCGATCGCGGGAATGTCTCGGACATTGGCAGCGGGACTTGAGTCACGCGTTGTAGACGGGCCGCGCAATTGCTGCTTGAGATAGGCCAAGGCGCGCGCCGACGCTTCGCCATGACGCGGTCCTGTCAATGTTGCAAACCCTGAGAGGACGCAGGCGGCCAAGCTGGCGCCTGTAGAAGCCGTTACCCTCGCCGCGAATGAAGATGGATTTAGTTCATGGTCTGAGACAAGGACTAAGGTTCGGCGCAACAGGTCGGTGCCGTTCGGATCGAGCTGCCAGTATCGCGCCAAGCGCTGATGAAACAGGCCTCGCCCCGTCTCGCCGGATACTGCGTCGGAAAATCCGATCAAGAGCGATGCACCGCGTTTGGCGATCTCATCTTCGTGCGCGATCGGCGTATCCTGATTGGCCGCCATGTATGCCAGGTAATTGAACGCCCGTTCTTTTCCCGTTTCACCCGCGACGGAGATGTCGCTTGCGTCTACCGGACGTAACGGCGCGCATTGCCAGAGCCTCGCGGCGATGTCTTCTACGGTCGCGTGCTCTGCCAGTTTCACGGCATCGACACCGCGATAGATCAGGCGTCCATTTCGGATCGTCGTGATTTTCGTTTCCATCACCGGGTCACCCCAGGCAATCGCGGCGGCGGCAATGTCAGAGCGAGAGCGCCCGCGCCGGCGGCGTTTCACGAGCCGATCGATATCAAGTTCAGAATAAAGGCTCGCGCGCGGATCATCGGGATGCGTTTGCGCAGAAATTTGCCCGCGACTGACATAGGCGTAGAGCGTCTGGGCCTTGACCCCAAGCTTATGCAAAGCGGCTTCACGATCTAACCAAGACATATGTTGATTATGTTGATCAAGATTGACGCTGTCCAGCTGTTTTCCGACATACGCAGAAAATAGACAGGAGAACATCATGGATTCAGGCCTAGAAAACGTTGTTGCGGCGGAGACCGCACTGTCAGATGTCAAAGGCGATATCGGGGAACTGATTATCAAAGGCTGGTATGTCGAAAAGCTGGCCACGTCTCTGGCTTTTGAGGACGTTGCTCACCTTTTGTGGGGGACTGCGTTTGAGGACATGCCAAGTGTGCAGGACCTTGGTGCGCAGATCGGCGCGGCGCGTGTTGAAGCGTTTAAGCGTCTACCCGCTGCGGCGAGCAATTCGGACATCATTCAATATTTAAGGCGCGGTTGGGCGAATGAGCGAGATGATGAGACACTAGGCACAGCGATCACGCTGGCGGCGAGCGGGCTCGTTTACACGGCGGCTGCGGTGCGGTTCGCTTCCGGACAAGCGCCGATCACTCCCGATCCGCGATTGTCCTCGTCCGCCGATTTCTTGAGGATGATCACAGGCACTGCGCCACAAGCTCATACGGCGCGCGCGCTCGACGCTTACTTGGTGACCGTTTGTGATCATGGGCTGAATGCATCGACGTTTGCTGCTCGCGTGGTCTCATCGACGCGGGCCGGGCTGACCTCGGCGGTCTTGGGCGGACTGTCTGCCCTCAAGGGGCCGCTGCACGGCGGCGCGCCAGGGCCGGTTCTCGATATGCTGGATGATATCGGGGATGAAGCAAATGCAGAGGCATGGATCGATCAGGCTTTAGCCAAGGGCGAACGCCTGATGGGCTTTGGCCACCGCGTCTATCGCGCGCGTGATCCTCGCGCCGACGCCCTAAAATCAGCAGCGAGCCGACTCCCCGGGACGGCAGGACGGATCGCATTTGCTGAGCATATTGAACGAGAAGTGCTCGGCAAGCTGCGCAGCAAGTATCCCAATCGCGCCCTCGAAACGAATGTCGAATTCTACACGGCCATTCTGTTGGAGGCCTTGGGCATTCCGCGAGAAGCGTTCACCGCAACCTTCGCCTGCGGACGCGTCCTCGGTTGGATCGCACACGCACGCGAGCAAATCTCAGAAGGCCGCATTGTCCGCCCCAAATCTGTCTATCGAGGGCCTATGCCTGAACTGATGGAGGCTTGAGCGTCGATCAGAGCATGCTTTCCATGCTGAACAATCGACGGTGCAAATCGATGGCATAATTGTCTGTCATGCCAGCCAAGTAATCGCACACGAGACGCGCCCGGCGGACCGCCGTGGCTTGCTCAGCATCGCGACGCCAGAGATCCGGCAAGGTTTCAGGTTCAGCCATGAACAGTTCGAACAATTCGCTCAAAATTCGCTTGGCCTGAGACCGCATGCGATTGACTTTGTAATGCTTATACATGCGTTCATAGAGGAAGGCGCGGAGAGCGCGTTGATCACGCTCTAATTCATCGGAAAAGGCGACGAGCGGCACAGGCATCGCCCTCACCGACGCGGCGCTGTCTGGTTTGTGTTCCGCAACGCGGCGCCGCGTCTCTGCGGTTAAATCATCAATCCAATGCCCGATCAGACGACGGACGGCCTCATATACGACCTTTTCACGAGACAATGCCGGATAATCGGCTTGAACCGAGCGGAAGATATCACCCACCAATGGCAATTCGAGCAAATCCTCAATCGTGAACAGCCCGGCGGCGATGCCATCATCAATGTCATGATTGTTATAGGCAATGTCATCGGCGAGCGCCGCAACTTGTGCTTCAGGGCCGGCGAACTGATCGAGCTCTAAGTCTTCGAGCCATGGGAAGTCTCGGAACGCCGCGGGCAGGTCGGCCACTGAATTGTCCGCCGTAATCAGCGGGCCATTATGCTTAACCAAGCCTTCCAGCATTTCCCAGGTTAGGTTCAGTCCGGGGAAAGTCGGATAACGATCTTCAAGCTTGGTGACCACGCGCAGCGTTTGGGCATTGTGATCGAACCCATCAAAGGCCGCCATACATTCATCAAGCTGGTCCTCTCCCGCATGACCGAAGGGCGGATGCCCCAAATCATGCGCCAATGCCATGGCCTCGGCCAAGTCTTCGTCCAGCCCCAGCGTCCGCGCTACGGAGCGGGCGATTTGCGCCACTTCCAATGAATGGGTCAGCCGCGTGCGGTAATGATCCCCTTCATGGGCGACGAATACCTGGGTTTTTTGCTTGAGACGCCGAAAAGCCGAGGCGTGAATAATGCGATCGCGATCCCGCTGAAACGGCGTTCTGGTGGCCGATTCCGGCTCATCAATGAAGCGTCCGCGCGAGTCTTCCCAACGGGTTGCAAACAAAGCCCTCTTTTCAGGGATGTCCGGTGTCACTATCTTGTTTGCCATGAGCAATATTACCCTGTCTGAGTCGGCTGCGAAGCGCATTAAAGCGATTCTGGAGAAACAACCGGATAAGTCCTACCTTCGGGTTAGCGTCGAGGGGGGCGGCTGCTCTGGATTCTCATATAAATTTGATCTCGACGATACCGCCAACGCGGATGACCTTGTGGTCAGCCGTGATGGGGTCAGCGTTTTAGTCGATGAAATGAGCCTCGAATTCATGGCCGGCTCGGAAATTGACTTCTCCACCGAACTGATCGGTGCGGCGTTTAAGATCAATAATCCAAATGCGACCGCAGGCTGCGGGTGTGGCACGAGTTTTTCGATTTAATAAATACAAAGCCTGAACGCCCACTCTAGACGATCAACCTAAACCCGTTACCCCACGCCTCTGACTAAGTTCCCGCATAGAACGCGACAACTGCTTCGCCGTCCATGTAGACCACACATTCGACACCGCTTTTGCCGGACGGATAGCAATAGAGCGGTGCTTTTGCGGTGTAAGCCCATGCGTAGGCGGCCTCATCATAAATCAAGTAATACTCATCCTCGCGTGCCACAGCCAATGACGGCATTTCCTCTGACACCCAAGGGCCAAAATTTTCCAATGCTCCCTCAAAAGCCCACTCAACACAGCTCTCAATCGCACCACAATCATATGTCGCGTCTATCGCGCGCATCGCCACCGAATAGGCTTCCTCGCCCGCCGACGTCATAACTTTCATTGAGAGAATCGGCTCGATACAATCGTCGCCATCAACGCGCACCAACAATCGATCCGGTGTCTGTTTGGATGTGAAATGGATCTCTGCCTCACCTTCATGAGCGCACTTATCCTTGACCACAGGACCTATCACTTGGCTCGATGCACCGACGGCCTGCATGAAGCCAGCCAAGCCGATCACAACCGTCCAGGTTTTTACGTTCACCACAAGCTCCCCAAATCGAATTCTTGGAAGCGAAACACAAGATTGCGGTTTTTGCGTGGTCTGGGTACCGCAAGCGCCCTATTCGGATTTCGTCCGCAGCGTCACAATCTCTTCGGCAATCGTTGGATGCACCGCGCACGTGTCATCAAATTGCTGTTTCGTGGCGCCCATTTTCACAGCGATTCCAAGCATTTGGATCATTTCACCCGCATCCGGAGAGACGATATGCGCGCCAACCACGACCTGATCGCTCTGGCGGACAATTACCTTCATGAAGACACGTTCTGATTTGCCGTTCAGCATATTCTTCATCGGACGGAATTTGGTCTTGTAGACATCCACCGCGCCAAAGCGCTTACGCGCCTCATGCTCGGCCAAGCCGACCGTACCAACCTCGGGCTGCGTGAACACAGCCGTTGGAATGGTGTCGTGATCGAAATGGCGCGGATTGCCGCCAAACTCTGTATCCGCGAACGCGTGGCCCTCGCGAATGGCAACCGGGGTGAGCTCTGCGCGTCGCGTGACGTCGCCAACGGCCCAAATATTGTCGACATTGGTCTTGGAATATTCGTCGACCACGATTTCGTGGCGATCACCAACCTTCACACCTGCAGCGTCGAGGCCCAGGCTATGAATATGCGGTCGACGTCCGACCGCCATCATAATTACATCCGCGTCGAGGGTCATGCCATTGGTCAGCGTCAAGTGGAGCGGAACGTCCTTATTGTCGTTTTTCGCAATAGACTCGAACACAGTATTGGTGATGACCCTCACACCCGCCTCTTTGAGGCCCTCATGCACCGTGGTGCGGACGTCCATATCAAAGCCATTGAGCACAGTATCGCCGCGATAGACCAAGCACGTTTCGACCCCGAGCCCCGCAAAGACATGTGCAAACTCACACGCGATATAGCCCCCGCCCGCAATGACAATGTGTTTTGGAAGCTCGGTCAGCTGGAAGACACCGTCAGACGTAATTGTATGTTCCACGCCGGGCAATTCTTCCGGAGACGGACGCCAGGGCGAGCCGCCAACCGCAATCAGGATTTTGTCCGCCGTAATTGTCCGCCCGCTCTTGGTGAGTTTCAACGTGTGAGCATCGACAAACTCGGCACGCTCTTCGAACACTTCGACGCCCGCATTGACTTGGCCACTCATGTACAGACCGGACAGACGGTCCACTTCGGCATGAAGATTGGCCATAAAACCGGGAAAATCGAACGCGCCAACAGTCACGTCCCAGCCATATTTTTTGGCCTCTTCGAGCTTGTGTCCATAGTCGCTGGCATAGACCATAAATTTCTTCGGGACACAGCCCCGAATGACGCATGTGCCGCCCATGCGATACTCTTCTGCCAGCCCGACCTTAGCCCCGTGCCCCGCAGCAATCCGCGCCGCGCGTACACCACCGGATCCGCCACCAATCACAAACAAATCAAAATCATATGAGTGGTCGGGCATTGCGGCTGTCCTTGCTTGGAGTCTTTTATCGGTCGCGCCTATATGGCGGCGCGTGTCTAGTATTCAAATATGGTGGCGCCGTCTTCGGATCCTATGATCACGGTGCGCGCCAGATTGATAAACAAACCGTGTTCGACCACGCCTGGAATATTGGCAAGATGGTGCGCCGCCAGCGCAGGGTCTGGAATCATGCCGCAAGAACAATCGAGAATGAAATTGCCGCCATCGGTGACGAGCGGTTTATGCCCAGCATCGGTGCGAACCTTGATCATAGGCTTCAGCACACCGGCCTTTTTCAAAGCGTCATAGACCTTCTTAGCGGTGATTGTGTAGCCAAATGGGGTTACTTCAACGGGGAGCGGAAACTTACCCAGTGCTTCGACATGTTTGGAGCTGTCCGCAATGACCACCATGAGGTCGCTTGCATTGGCGATAATCTTCTCGCGCAGCAAGGCCGCGCCGCCGCCTTTGATGAGCTGCGCGCTCTGATCAACCTCGTCAGCGCCATCGACCGTTAAGTGAATGCGGTCGACTTGTTCCACGTCGACCAATGGAACGCCAAGCGACTCGGCTAAACGGCGCGTTTGTTCGCTCGTTGGAACGCCACGAACCACCAATCCTTCCGAAATTTCCTCAGCCAAATATTCGACAAAAAATTTCGCTGTCGAGCCCGTCCCGAGCCCAATGGTCATGCCGTCTTCGACAAAATCCATTGCGGCTTGCGCAGCATTTTCTTTTTCCAGCTCATTCGCCATTTTGCTGCTCCCTCAGCCTTTTTTCTTTGCCGCTTTGATTTCCGCCATCTTGTCTCGGAACGATGTCGCCCAACCAGATTTTTGCATTTGCCGCCCGCGGCCCACCGCGAGACTATTCTCTTCGACATCTTTTGTGATCACGGAACCAGATCCGACATAGGCACCAGCTCCAATGGTGACAGGGGCCACGAGGGCGGAGTTTGATCCTACAAACGCGTTTTCACCAACGGTCGTTTGATACTTCAAGAAGCCATCATAATTGCAGAAAATCGTACCTGCGCCGATATTCGCGCCCGCTCCTATGTCGCCATCGCCAAGATAAGACAAATGATTGGCCTTCGCGCCAGCACCCATCCGCGTCTTCTTCACTTCCACGAAATTGCCAACTTTGACACCGCGCTCGAGCACTGTGCCGGGCCGCAAGCGGGCATAAGGTCCAATCTCACAATTCTCAGCGACGTGCGCGTCTTCGAGATGTGAGAATGCACGAATGCGGGACCCTGAGCGCACTTGCACACCTGGCGCGAACACCACTCCGGGCTCCAAAATGACATCACTCGCAATGTCCGTATCGTAGCTGAAATAGACCGTCTCGGGCGCCGTCATGGTGACACCACCCGCAAGAAATTCGAGGCGCTTCTTGGTTTGAAACGCATGTTCCGCTTGCGCCAGCTCGACACGCGAATTGACCCCAAGCACGTCAGCTTCATCACAGGCAACCGCTCGGCAAGCCTTTCCAGAAGCGCGGGCCAGTTCGACAATGTCAGTGAGATAATATTCGCCCTTGGCATTGTCATTTGTGACGGCCCCCAAGAGCTCAAACATTGTCTCAGCGGGCGCGGCCATCACACCCGAATTGCAGAACCGCACCGCCAGTTGCGATGGTGTGGCCTCTTTCGCTTCGACAATGGCTTCGAGGTTGCCGGACGCGTCAGTGATCAATCGGCCGTAAGCCCCCGGGTCTGCCGCATCAAATCCCAGAACGCCAACAGACGCGCCATGCTCTAACTCATGAAACAAAGCTTCAACGGCGTCGGCAGGGATGAGCGGGGTATCCCCGTAAAGAACCACCAAGTCGCCATCGAAATCCGCCAAGGCCTCTTTCGCGGCCAGGACCGCGTGCCCGGTTCCCAGAGGTGGGTCTTGTATCGCAATCGCGTCTTCGCCAATCGTGTTCGCGATATGGGTTTGCACCGCCTCTCCCATCGGACTGCAAACAACGACAATTTTGCTGCATCCAACGGCGTGGGCCAAAGCCACGGACCAATCCACCATTGCCCGACCGCCAACTTGATGGAGAACTTTCGGAAGCGTCGAGCGCATCCGCGTTCCCTGCCCGGCGGCTAGAATAATGGCGGCTCGATTCCCCATGGCAAAACACCCTCGCGAAAACACTGCGTCTGCCCTAGAGCAAGATCTGAGTCGATGCGAGCCTTATTCTCGGAAGGATATGCAGATGAAGCGTGATTATACGGGTTGGACTCTGGTTTTCGATCTAGATGGAACGCTCGTCGAAACGGCGCCCGATCTACATGCTGCATTGAATCATACTTTGGCGTTTAAAGAGCTCGGCCCTGTTACATTAGATATGATCCGTATGATGATTGGCGACGGCGCGAAGGCCCTGATCCGAAAAGGGCTGACTTACCACGAGACCGCCATCGATGATGATGAAATTCAGAGTGTGCTCTGGCCTATCTTTCTGGACCATTATTCAGAAAACATCGTCCGACACAGTCGGCCCTTTGATGCGGTGATCGATTGCTTGGACCAGTTCAAACAGGGAGGTGCGACGATAGCTGTCTGCACCAATAAGGCGCAACACCTCGCAGAAATGATCCTAAAAGGTCTTGATATCGATGAATATTTTTCGGCAATCGTCGGCGGCGACGCCTTGCCGGTGAAGAAACCTGACGCCGCGCACCTTCTAACAACGATCGCGCGCGCCAATGGAGACCCGACCCGCGCCATCATGATCGGAGACTCCCAAACAGACGAAAAGGCAGCCCGCAATGCCGGACTGCCTTTCGTGTTCGTATCTATTGGATATGGCAACCTCTCAAGCCAACCCGACGAACATGTTCGGTCTATTGATCACTGGCGTGACCTGCCGCAAGCCCTCTCACAACTTGCGGGTTAGACCTTAGTCAGGACGGTACTCACTCCGCACCTCGTTCACATTGACGAGTTTGCGGCGTGGCATGCCATTGACCATGTTGCTGCGAACGTCTGTTCGCGCGCTGCGCATGGCCGGTACAAAGCCTGCGTCGACCAGGTCGACTTCGACCTCATAGCCACGCTCAGCCCAATATTCGGCAATTTTGTCCTTGAGACGGCGTGCGCCGTCATTGTTGCACCAGTCTTTCATTATTCTCACTCTCCACATCTTGGATGCCGTCATCGCAGGTGATTAATTTCGACGGCTGCTAAAAGATGTCCTTCACTGCACTACGGGGCTTGATGCCCGTTCTAAGCCCCCCCTAGATGCATGTAACGAAACCGACATACAAGCACTTTTTTAGATGAAAATTCGCTAACCCTTTTTGATGAACAGCTGTTCATAATGAACAGGTATTCATATGCTAAATAGTTTACACTGAGGGTTCACAAAACTGTCTAAAACTCAATAATTACGCGGCCAGCGCTAAAATGGTGCCGTTCAGGTTTTGTCACGCGATTACGGGCGCATTGATTGCAATACCAACCAAAAAAGCAATTTTGCATTTCTGGCATGCATATATGGGCACCTTTGTTAACCACTATTTGACAGCGTTCGACAAGTGTTCCACTCCGAAAATCGCAATTGCGGGCAATTTTCGTTTAGAAACTCGATTCTTTTCGGAATCGCCTCCTCGGATGAATGGATCACCGCGCCAAGTTTTGAGCGATCATGGGATTTTCGCATATCACGATCATTCTAGTGCTGGACCAGAAGGCAAAATACATCACATAGGGAGGGATGAGCTTCGATACGCACACTTTTAAAGACACGCTGAGCCTGTTTGTCACGGGCGTCACAGTGATCACGACCCGAGACGCTCAAGGCCGCTCGGTTGGGATCACAGCAAATTCCTTTAATTCTGTGTCTCTCAACCCGCCGCTGATTCTCTGGTCCGTGGGGCTCAACTCGCTGAGCCTCGAAGCCTTCTCTGGGGCAAGTGCCTTTGCCGTACACATATTGCGCGACGATCAAGCCGAGCTGTCAAAGCGGTTCGCCAAGTCCGGACACGATAAGTTTGCAGGCTTAAATATAGAGCGCGGGCTCAATGATGTCCCTCTCCTGCCAGATTGTGCGGCGCGCCTAGAATGTTTGCCGCACGCGCAATACCCAGCAGGCGACCACATTCTGTTCATTGCTGAAGTCCAACGTTTAGCCTCTGATCCAGAAGCGATGCCGTTGGTCTATCATGGCGGACGCTATGCGGAACTCGCGGATAAACCTCTAGATCCCGTCTAATACTTAGTTAATGCCCGCCGCTAAACTGAGCCGATCTCTTAGCGGAATCTAAGCCAATCTCTGAGATAAGCAGTATCACGAGGTCAAAAGGCCCGTATCGCAGCCCAGCAAGCTGCACGATCATGGAGATTAAAAATGAGCTATCGCAAACTGCTTCTGGCAGGCGCAGCGCTTGCCGCAAGCACGCTGGCTGTTGCCACCCCTGCTAACGCATCAATCATCGACCGCCCACACTTTAAAGTTTTGGGTGTGGTCATCGTTTGGGCCGCTGATGAAACCAATGGCAATACCCCAATCGCGACCGATTTTGTTATCGACGACCAGACAGGTTCAGGCGACACTGACCTGATCGGCGGCACGACCACTGATGGACGTACCGTCTTGACAGGCACGCTGACTGCAACAGCTGACTCTGCTTCTACAGCGGGTCTCGGTTCCGTTCTCGATATTGATAATGGCGCCCCAATCGCCACTGTCGACACGGACAGCCCTTCAAGCTTCAGCGCATTCAACGTGACGGGAGCATCTTTGACGGGCGACGCGCTGACATATGAATCAAGCTTCTATGTCGCTTCAAATACGGCCTTCGCCATTGATGGCGTTGCCACACAAACTAACCAGAGCGGCGATTTTTCCATGACCGATATCGGTTATGAGATGGACGTCACGGTTTCTGGCACAGATGGCGGCCTGGCCTTTGGCGGCAACGCTCAGGATCCTGGTGGCACATTCACGTCTTTTGCTGACTTGAGCGAAGTCGATGGCACAAACCCTGTCTTTGTTGGCAATCAGCGCACAGCTGCGTCTGTCGGCACCATTGTCGCCCAGTCTGTTCGCTTTGACGCGACTTACACATTGGGCGCTGGCGGCGTTTATGATTTGTCGCAAGGCGCTGGCGAAATTCAAGCCGACGTTGTTTACACGGTCTATGTCCCGTAAACGGGAAATATATCGACATCTCTGATGTGCAGCGCGCCCGGTTCGATCACGAGCCGGGCGCACTTGCATTCAGGCACTTTTCGGCCTCGCCAATCATCGTTACACAGCGACGCCATGAAAGCGATCCTGCGCAGCGCCATCGTCACCACCCTCTTGGGATGGATTATTTGGGCCTATATGGCGCTTTGCAACCGAACCATTCGTTGGTCCGTCGAGGGCGATGAGCAGGCACTGCAAGTGTGGCTTGGCTATCCCAATATTATAGTCGCGGCTTGGCATTCAACGATTTTGCTCCTGCCATCTGGTTGGAACCGGATCATTCGCAAATGGCCACAGCAGAAGACCCGATCGGCGATGTTGATCTCTCTGTCGAAAGACGGTGAACCTGTCGCCAAAGCGATCAAACATCTCGGTCTGGAAGCGGTGCGTGGGTCATCGACCCATAAGCGCAAAAAGCGGGACAAAGGCGGGATGAAAGCGCTCGCCGAAGCCCTGCGCATCCTGAAAACCGGTGGCGGCATCTGTATCACGCCGGATGGTCCACGCGGGCCGGCGGAGGTGGCACAGAACGGGCCGATCATTATGGCCCAGCGGGCGGGTGCCCCCATCTTACCTTATGCCATCGTGTCGGCCCCGCGACGACGGCTAAACACCTGGGACGCCTTTCGCATCCCTTATCCGTTCAGCCGCGGGGCATTGGTGTTTGGTGAAGCAGTCATTCCCGACAAAGACGAAGATCGCGAGACATTGCGGCAAAGGCTGGAAGACAATCTGAACGCAGCCATGAAACGCGCCGAAGCAATGGCGCAAAAAAAAGGCCACTCGTAAAAGCGGCCTTAGTCAAGCAAGAAGGACGTCGTCAGGTGGTTCGTCAATGAGGCGATTTCCCTGCCGACATGATCTTTATACGCGAACCAACATGAACGGGATTGCACTGGCTTCTCATTTTCCGTTCATAATTGGGTCAATGAGAATGGCGTATATGAACGGCTATTCAGCTGCGCGGGTGAAAATCGCTTCCAGGGACCGTAAATTCATTCCGTTTTTGAGATAATTGGCAGGCGTTAAGTTCACCGCTTTGATCATTGCCCGTTCGATTCGCGTGTTTCCAGCCTCATCCGGGACCAAGTCAAAGTCGATAATATTGATACAGCCCGTATCCTGCTCAAACCCAGCGCTAGACCCAAGTGGCGCACCAATCGCCCAAGCCAGGATCATTCGATTGACCACTTCATGCGCGACCAGCAATGCCGAGGCCCAACCGGGACGCGACAGCAGACCTTTCAATCCGTCCTCAATACGCGCCATAGCCTCCGAAAATTTTTCTCCGCCCTCTAAAAAGGTAGCACCAGGTTTCCCCGCCTGTTCAAACTGGAATGTCATCGTTGCCGCGAGATGCTCGGCGGATTTGAAATCGATATATTGGCCGGATCTTAGCTCTTTAAAGCGCGCTTCGAATTCGAGTTCTGGCGGGTCCAAATCATGTTGCGCCAACACGATTTGTGCGGTTTCTTCGGTCCGGCGCAATCCGGTGTGAAATGCCACATCGAGCTTCACATCGGACAATGCGATGCCAGCGGCTTTGGCTTCCTCACGACCGCGGTCGGTCAGATAGGCTATTGAGGGGTCTTGCGCCGCCCGCACTTCCGGCGAGGTATAATCGACGAAGCCGTGACGCATTAAATAAAGACGTCGACGGCCTGTGGTTCCCGGTAGCGCGCCCATAGCGACCTCCTGATCAAGTCATGCAGACGCTGGCTATTAAGCGATTCCCCAATCTTTGAGCACCTCTTCTTGATGTTCTCCAATTCCGGCAGGCTTGCCTTGAATGGCTGCGGTCGTTTTAGAGAAACGCGGTGCTGGACCAGGCTGCACAACACCATCGATCGTCTCGAATGTGCCACGATCAGCATTGTGCTTGTAAGTGGGCGCTTCTGCCATAGACAGAACCGGCGCAAAGCAGATATCGGTGCCTTCCATAATTTCGCACCATTCGTCGCGCGTTTTGGTTTTGATGACCGCCATCAATTTCGCCTTCAAGTCCGGCCATTTGGAACGGTCCATCTGCGCCTGGAAATCCGGATCGGTGAGCTCAGCTTTCTCCAGCAATAGCGCATAGAATTGCGGTTCGATGGATCCAATCGAGACCCATTTGCCATCGGCGCATTCGTACGTGTCATAAAAATGCGCGCCGCCATCTAAGAGGTTCGCTTCGCGGTCATCGGTCCAAACCCCCATGGCGCGCATGCCGTAAAACATGGTCGCCAAGGACGCAGCGCCATCCGACATGGCACAATCAATCACTTGGCCTTCGCCTCCATTCTTCACATTGATGACGGCCGCCAGCACACCCATGGCGAGATACAAAGCACCGCCACCATAATCTCCGATAAGGTTGAGGGGTGGCCGTGGCCGCCCATCCCCATCCCCCATAGCGTGTAGCGCTCCGGTAATCGCGATGTAATTGAGGTCGTGTCCCGCCGAATGGCTCAGCGCGCCATGCTGCCCCCAGCCGGTCATCCGCCCATAGACCAAATTCGGATTGCGCGCGAGCACCACGTCGGGGCCGAGCCCGTTCCGCTCCATCACGCCTGGCCGGAAGCCTTCTATCAGAGCATCAGCTTGCTCGAGCAATTTCAGGGCAGTTTCGCGGTCGCCTTCGTCTTTTAAGTTCAGCGCAATCGACCGGCGGCCACGGCTCATGACATCTGCTGGATTTCCGGGTCGAGGCTTTCCAGCACGGTCGATCCGCACCACGTCGGCGCCCATATCGCTGAGCAACATGCCGCAAAATGGACATGGGCCAATCCCCGCAAATTCAACAATTTTCACCCCTGCTAAAGGCCCAGTCGCCATCTCACTCTCCGTCTTATTCCGGCTGAAAAAGCCGCCTAATCAACCAGACCTTAAGACTCCATCGCGCAAAGAAAAGCCTCACCCTACGTCGACTAGAGGGACTTTGGTTATGTATGGCGAACAGAGTTTTGATGCTCCAGTAATCCACGTTGTCTCGGAAAGTCCGCGTTTGGAGATGCTGCAAACGCGCCTCCGCCAAGCCGGCATTCGACCTGTCCCAGTGCGGGGCTCTTACTTGCCGCCGGACTCTGCGCCAGCTTTTATCGACCTTGTGACCCGCGCGTTTGAGTTCGATACCAATGATGACCGCCTCTTCGTCACCATTGGCAAACAAGAACAAGCGCCCACTGCGAGCGAAATTCATCTCACAGATATTGCTCAAATCGCGACTTTGCCCGCTCGCCTATCGATTCGGCAGCGCGAGAAGCAACGCAAACGCGAAATACGTCTCCGCGCCCAAACATCAGAGAAATTTGGTGCGCCTGTTGCGGGGGCCATTCCCTCTGGCCAAAAGTCGCGCGTTTTATGGTTGGGCCATGATGCGCCCTTTTTGAATGCGATTAAAACCAATCTTTCGGAACATAATATCAGCTTGGTCGCAGCGATCAGTCGCCTGACCGCTGAGGACTATTTGGTAAGCGGGGCATTCCAGACCATCGTCTTGTGCCCGACCAGCGCTGAAGATGAAGCCGCGAAATTGCTGTCCTCAATCGAACAGCTCGAAATTTCAAAACCCCCGAAAGTGGTTTTGCTGCTCCGTCCAGATCTCGCCAACTCGCTCGGCACTGCTGCCAGCCATGCGGATCAGATTGTCGATCTGACAAATGATTTGGACTTTGTCGCAACACGATTGCGGGCCGTCTGCTCAGAGATCGACGCTAACCCAGAACCTGTGTACGGCCTTTCCACCGCGGCGCAGGATCCGACCACTGGTTTGGTCTCGCGCGAATATTTGGAATCGCATGTCGAAGCACAAATGGCGCAAGCGGATCGATTGGCCTGTTCCCTGTCTTTAATCGCGTTTGAAGTTACAAATGAGATGAATCTCAAAGAGACGGCGCAAGTCATCAAATCAATGCTTCGCGATACCGATCTCGCGGCCCGCCTCGATAATAGTCATGTTTGCGTTACCCTTCCTGATACTCAGTATCGCGGGGCTATCGTCCTGGCGCGGCGGATTGAGCAAGCCCTTGATCGTCCGATCAATTGGCGGGTGATTGAGCGTCGTCGATTCCACACATTGAAAAGCTTATTGGGCGGGCTGACCGCCAAGACCAGTCTTTCCGCACGAAAAAGCGCTTAGTCTGGCGCGGTCGCCGCGAGCTCCTTCAATAGGCCTTTGACCGCGTGCATGCGCGGTGCCGCATCGGCGGGAACGCCCATGACGACCAGTTTACTATCTGGTCGCAATTTCATTTTGCCCGGACGGGACCGGACCAGCATCATTAATTGAGCCGGATCCACGCGCGTATCGTCTCTGAACGTGACGACCACACCTTTTGGTCCAGCATCCAATTTAGAAATGCCGAGCGATTTACAGGTGACTTTAACCGCCGTGACATCGAGCAATTGCTTCGTCTCGTTCGGCAAAGGTCCAAACCGGTCAATCAATTCCGCCGCAAAGGCTTCGCGCTCTTGCTCCGTCGTCAAATCGGCCAATCGGCGGTAAAGGCCCAAGCGCACGCCGAGATCTTCGACATAACCATCCGGGATCAAGACGGACAGTCCGAGATTAATCTGCGGCGACCATTCATCGATGACATCGTCTTCCGTGTTTGAACCGGATTGAAGCGCTTTGACCGCATCCTCGAGCATTTGCTGGTAGAGTTCGACCCCGACTTCTTTGACATGTCCGGACTGCTGATCCCCCAGCAGGTTGCCACCGCCGCGCATATCCAAGTCATGGCTCGCCAATTGGAAGCCGGCCCCAAGACTGTCGAGCGATTGTAAGACTCTCAAGCGGCGTTCCGCAGACGGCGAAATCACGCGGTCCGCTGGCGTGGTCAAATAGGCATAGGCCCGCAATTTCGAGCGCCCGACGCGGCCGCGCAATTGATATAATTGCGCCAAACCAAAGCGATCCGCTTTGTGAATGACCAGCGTATTGGCGCGCGGAATATCAAGCCCGCTTTCAACAATCGTTGTCGAGAGCAGCACGTCATACTCGCCCTCATAAAAGGCGGTCATCAAGTCTTCCAGCTCGCCAGCCGGCATTTGACCATGAGCGACGCAGAACTTCACCTCCGGCACATTCGCCTTCAGGAAATTCTCTAGATAATCGAGATCTGAAATGCGCGGCGCCACATAATAGCTTTGCCCACCACGATACTTTTCTCGCAGCAGCGCTTCGCGAATGGTCACGGCGTCAAACTCAGTAACATATGTGCGGACGGCCAAGCGGTCGACCGGTGGTGTCGCGATGATGGATAGGTCGCGAATACCCGTCAGGGCCATTTGCAGAGTCCGCGGGATGGGCGTCGCTGACAGGGTCAACACATGCACGTCGGCTTTGAGCTCTTTGAGTCGCTCTTTATGCTTCACACCAAAGCGCTGTTCCTCGTCCACAATGAGCAGACCGAGGCGCTTAAACTCCACATTCTTCGCCAGCAATGCGTGCGTGCCGACCACGACATCAACCGTTCCAGCCGTCATCCCTGCCTTGGTCTCGTTCGCTTCTTTCGCAGAGACAAAACGCGACAACGGACGAACCTCGAGCGGCCAACCGGCAAATCGCGCGGCGAATGTATTATAATGCTGACGCGCCAGCAGCGTTGTCGGCGCAATCACCGCCACTTGTTGTCCAGCCATCGCCGCGACAAAAGCCGCGCGCAGGGCCACTTCGGTTTTACCAAAGCCGACATCGCCACAAACCAAACGATCCATCGGTCGGCCAGATGAGAGGTCCCCGAGCACATCTTCAATTGCGTTGAGCTGATCATCGGTTTCCTCATACGGGAATCGCGCGGCGAACTCCTCATAAAGGCCATCACCCGTAACGACACTGTCGGCCTTTTTCATCTCGCGCGCGGCAGCGATGGCCATCAGCTCCGCCGCCATTTCGAGGATCTTCTTCTTGGCGCGCGCTTTACGGGTCTGCCAGCCAACGCCGCCAAGGGCATCGATCGCGCTCTCGGCATCTTCGCTGCCATAGCGGCTGATCAAATCGATATTCTCAACCGGAAGAAAGACTTTGTCGCCTTTGGCATAGCCGAGCTCGAGACAGTCATGCGCCGCACCAGCAAGGTCCAAAGTCTTCAGGCCTTCATAGCGCCCCACCCCATGATCAACATGCACGACGAGATCGCCTGGGTTTAGGCTGCCTGCTTCTGCGATAAAGTTCGCGGCCTTGCGCTTACGACGCGGTGCAGCGAGACGATCGCCAAGAATGTCCGGTTCGCCAATAATGACAAGGTCATCAATCTCGAAGCCATGCTCCAGCGGTAATTCGCAAATCGAAATTTCCGCCTCGCGCGCCGCTTCGAGCGAATAGACCCGCGTGGCGTCCGGAAGGCCATGATCTTCCAGGACACCTTCCAAACGGCTGGCTGAGCCATCTGTCCAGGCGGCGAAGACGACCGCTTTGCCGCCCTCCCGCAGAGACTTGGCATGTGCCGCGGCGACTTCGAAAATATTGATTTCAGGCTGAGCGCGTTCGGGCGCAAAATCACGTCCTTGAGCCCCACCCAGATGCAGCCCGCCATCACCTTGCCCCGCATGGAAGCGCGCAACACCGCGTTGGGCAAGCGCGGATGCGAGTTCGTCTTCGGACAGATAAAGATGGTGCGGGGGCAACACGCGGGCCTGGCGCTCTTCGCCAGCGGCTTCAATGCGAGCCGCGTGATAATCGATGGCTTGCGCGAGACGCTCACTCGCCGCCTCCGCCGCCAAGGCCCCCATTCCAATAATGCAATTCGGCCCGAGATAGTCGAACAAAGTGTCCAACTGAGCGTGGAAGAGTGGCAACCATCCTTCAATCCCGCCGCGTCGAATTTCGGCTCGCGCGGCTTCATACATGGGATCACCCACAGGCGAGCCGAGCTCCGCGAGATAGCGTTCGCGAAACAGGCTTAGGGTCTGCTCATTAAACAGAATTTCTGAAACTGGCGCCAAGGCCACGCGCGACAGGGTTCGGGTTGAAATCTGCGTTTCGGGATCGAACGCTTTGATCGTCTCGATTTCGTCGCCGAACAGATCGAGTCGGACCGGCTCATCTCCCGTGGGTGGGTAGATATCAATTTTTCCGCCCCGGATAGAATACTCACCTTTTTCCGAGACTGAAGCGACGCGCACATAGCCATTGATCGACAGATAGGACGACAGTTCATCCTGCTGAATGCGCCCGCCTGTATAAACCGACAGCGAACTCGCCCGCATGGTTGCCACGGGCGGCACGCGCTGGACCAGCGAACTCGCGGTTGTGATCACCAGGCACGGATCCGCATTGGCGGCACGCTGGGCCAGACCCGCCAAAGCCGCACAGCGCGCCGCAGCGACGGCAGGCGACGGACTGACCCGGTCATAAGGTAAGACATCCCAACCCGGCAGGCGCACAAGCTCCATGGCTGGGCTGAAAAATGATGCGAGCTTCATGGCCGTGGCCGCTTGCTTATCGTCGCGTGCCACATAGAGCGCTGCGCCACCTCTATGATCCAACGCTTCCACTAGGCGTAGCAAATCGAGTCCAAACGGGGCTCCAAACACTGAAGCGGGACTCGACAAATTCGAAAGCAATGAGGCGTGGCTCATTTGCGAAAAGCTCCAAAGCGGGCAAAGTGGATCGGGGGCGCGAAGGGCGCTACATAGCGCATCAATTGAGAATGGCTAGATGCCTCTTGTTCTCGGGTCGAAGAGTTACGCACAACCGAATCAAACCTTGTGGACAAATCCGGGTTTGAACAGGAGTTTCGTGTTATCCGGGTCTGCCCATTTGTGACAAACATGGTTAATAAGACGGCATGAGCAACGCCATTGCCCCTTTACATTCGCCGGCCGAGTCCGGACCAGAATTGCCTCACAATCTGTCGGCAGAAGCCGCCGTGATTGGCTCCATCCTGTATGACAATAACGCGTTTCAGCGGGTTTCTGATTTTTTGCGTCCGAGCGATTTTTATGCGCCAGCGCATCAAGAAATCTTCGAAGCCTGCATGATGCTGATTCAAAATGGCCGTGTGGCGGATGGCGTCACGCTGCGCGAGCAATTCGAGAAAGACGAACGTCTAACTCAGATTGGCGGCGCGCAATATCTTGCTGATTTGCTCGACAGCGCAGCCTTCGGACCGGAAGTTCAGGATTATGCGCGGATCATTCGTGACCTGGCGATGCGGCGCGAGCTAATCAATATCGGGGCTGGCGTGCAATCGCGGGCCCAACATCATGATCGCGATGCGGATGGCGCGCAGCAAATTGAGCTGGCCGAGCGTGAGCTGTTTGCCCTCGCCGAACGCGGATCCACCGGACGCGGCTTCACCACATTCTCAGAGGCGCTGACTGAGTCGCTGCAAATGGCGGAGGCAGCGTTCAAACGGGATGGAAAGATTGCCGGGATTGCAACAGAGCTCGATGATCTCGACCACAAAATGGGTGGTCTGCACAAATCGGATTTGATCATCCTGGCCGGTCGGCCCTCAATGGGAAAGACCTCTCTGGTCACAAACATCGCTTACAATGTGGCTGCGGCCTATCGCGGTGAGAAATTAGAAGATGGCTCAACTAAGACTGTGGAAGGCGGCAAGGTCGCGTTCTTCTCTTTGGAAATGTCATCCGAACAATTGGCCACCCGGATCCTCGCCGAACGCACCAGCATCAACGCCCACAAGATTCGGCAAGGCGACCTCGACAAGCACGATTTCGAAACCTTGCGCGAGGCCACCGAAGAGCTGCAAAACCTGCCCCTCTATATTGACGATCAGGGCGGCATCTCGGTGAGCCAGCTCGCGGCGCGGGCGAGACGGCTGCAACGCGCGCAGGGCGTTGACGTGATCATTATCGACTATTTGCAATTGCTGAGCGGCACGTCCGGCAAGGCGGACGTGAATCGGGTACAAGAGATCACGCAAATCACGACGACGCTAAAAGCGCTGGCCAAGGAATTGAACGTGCCGGTTATCGCATTGTCCCAGCTCTCACGTCAGGTCGAACAGCGCGATGATAAACGCCCGCAACTCTCTGACCTGCGGGAATCAGGATCGATCGAACAAGATGCCGATGTGGTTATGTTCGTCTATCGCGAAAGCTATTATCTCGAGCGGACTGAACCGCAAGCCGATGGCGGCGATCCCGCGGCCGCGGACAAATGGGCCGCTTGGCGACAGCGCATGGACGAAGTCTATGGCACTGCAGAAGTCATTCTCGGCAAGCAGCGCCATGGCCCAATTGGCAAAGTCGTTCTCTCATTTGACGCAAATGTGACCCGGTTCGGCAACCTGGCCCGCGCCCCGGCTGATGGTTTTGATGAATAAGCCTTACATCTGCCGCAAAGCGCTGTAATCCGGCCAGCATGAGCTTACGTCCGCGCGCGCACATCCATTTATCCAATATCGCTGATAATTGGCGGACGCTACAGGCTGCGCAGAATGGCGGCGTGACCGGCGCTGTTGTCAAAGCGGATGCATATGGCCACGGCCTTCCCCAGGTGGCTGAGGCGCTGCACGATGCCGGCTGCGATCATTTCTTTGTGGCCCATAGTTATGAAGCTGAAATCACGCGGGCGAGATTGGGCAGCCATCCGAATATATATGTTCTGAATGGCCCGTCGCCCGATGAAGAAGCTCTTTATCGTGAAAATGCACTCATTCCTGTGATCAATTCGAGCTTTCAGTTTCGCACCATGGCCGATTGGTTGGTTGATGGTGTGAAAATGCCGCGAGGATTCGCCTTGCACTTCGATACCGGCATGAACCGACTGGGTCTGCCCGCTTCGGACGCAGCTGAAATCGCTGAAGCGAGTGAAGCGCAGAGCCCAATTCTCATCATGTCGCACCTCGCCTGTTCGGAGGACGCTGAGTCAGCAATGAATGCGCATCAGGCTGAAGTGTTCTCATCAATCATAGCGGCTTTTCCAGGTGTCCCGCTCAGCCTTTGCAACTCGGGCGGGATCTGGCTTGGCGAAGACTATCACCATGCGCTCACCCGGCCGGGAATTGCGCTCTATGGCGGCGGCGCGCCGCCAAAGGGCGTAGACTTGAAACCGGGCATGACTCTGTCTGCTCCTATCCTTCAGATTCGCCAGATCGATGCCGGGGAGACTGTCGGCTATAACGCCACCTGGCGCGCCGAGCAGCCTACCCTCGTCGCCACTCTGGCGATCGGCTATGGCGATGGCTTTCCACGTTCAGCCTCAAATAAAGGCTTCGCCATGCTTGGCGAGGCGCGCTGTCCGATCCTCGGGCGCGTGTCTATGGATTTGATTACAATTGACGTAACAAAGGCCGCAGATCTTGCGCGTCCGGGTGTTTATGCGCAATTGATCGGGTCAGAAGCTGCGTTAGAAGAACAAGCCGCCCTCGCGGGCACGATTGGATACGAACTCACCACAGGACTCACTCCCCGTGTCAAACGCATCTACGAAACCTAAAGCGGGCTTCCCAAACCCGTTACAATGGCTCGGCAGCGCCACACTTGGCATGCTCGCCGAGATCGGTCGGCTGTCGATTTTTGCCGGCAAAACCATCTGGTCGAGCTTCAGCCCGCGCTGGTATCCGGCGCAGATCATCCGTCAAATGATCGCTATTGGCTTTTACAGCTTGCCAGTGGTCGGTCTATCCGCAGTCTTCATTGGCGCAGCCTTGGCGCTGAACATCTATTCTGGCGGCAGCCGATTTGGTGCGGAACAGTTCGTACCGAATATTGTGGTGCTGGGCATTACTCGCGAGCTTGGGGTGACGATTACCGGCTTGATGCTGGCGGGTCGCGTCTCTGCCGGGATCGCGGCTGAGATCGGTGCGATGCGGGTGACGGAGCAAATTGACGCCCTAAAAACCCTCAGCGCAAATCCATTCCGCTATTTATATGCACCACGTTTCCTCGCAGGCATCCTGACTTTGCCGATCTTGGTCCTTATCGCTGATATTATCGGCGTTATGGGCGGTTGGGCCGTTAGCACGATGGGCCTCGGCTTCGATTCAACCACCTATTTGCGCAATACGGTGGATTTCCTGACCTGGCAGGACGTGACGGTCGGCTTAATTAAGGCTGTCGTCTTTGGCGGTGTGATTGCCATTCTTGGTTGTTATCACGGCGACAAATCAAGCGCCGGCGCGACGGGTGTCGGCCGCGCTGCGACGTTCGCAATGGTTGGCGCTGCCGTGTTGATCCTTGCCTTCAACTACCTGATTTCAACCCTTCTTGTGGATTTTGGATCATGAGCAGCGGGCCACTTCTAGAACTCAAAGACGTCCATAAATCATTTGGACCGAAACAAGTCCTCAAAGGCGTCAATCTCGACGTTTCTCCAGGTAAGTCGCTGGTTGTGTTGGGTGGATCCGGCTCGGGCAAATCCGTGATGCTCAAAAACGCGCTAGGTTTGATGACTCCTGATCAAGGGCAGATCTTGTTCGATGGCGACGATGTCACCCATGACCAAGGCAAGACCCGCGAAGCTATGCGCGCACGCATCGGCATGCTGTTCCAATCCGCCGCCCTATTCGACAGTCTAACCGTCTGGGAGAATATCGCGTTTCGGTTGCTGAACTCAGACGGCCTCAAGCGCAAAGAGGCCAAAGAACGCGCGGTGGAATCATTGAAACAGGTCCGACTCGGGTCTGATGTCGCTGATCTCACCCCAGCCGAGATTTCTGGTGGCATGCAAAAACGCGTTGGCCTCGCGCGAGCGATTGTTTCCAAACCGGAACTGATCTTCTTTGATGAGCCAACCACGGGCCTGGACCCGATCACCGCCGACGCGATTAATGACCTGATCGTTGAACAGACCAAAGCGCTTGGCGCAGCCGCGATATCGATCACGCATGACATGGCGAGCGCCCGCAAAATCGCAGACGAAATCGCGATGCTATTTGAAGGCAAGATTATCTGGCGAGGCCCCGCCAGCGAGATTGATCATAGTGGCAACGATCACGTGGATCAGTTCGTTCATGGCCGCGCAGATGGGCCGATCCAGCCCGCGCTCTAATTCTGCGACTTACCCTGGCGAAATCCCTGCGCTAATGTTCTCAGATCGATAGCGAGGGACGGCGCATGCTCGAATTTGTGAAATATGCCTCGGTCGCGTTTACGGCGGCAACCGCCGTGGTGACCGGCTGGATGCAGTATGAGAAGTTTCGATTAGACGGTGAGTGGCAAATCGATACTTGCACCGAAACCTCCGATTTTAACAACTATATCGGCTTACATCTCGCTTGGCGGGTCTTTTTGTCGGATGACCCATTAGCAGCGCCGGTCGTGGGCAATGGCGAAAAAGTCGAAGAGGCTTTTGCAATCATCCCGCCCGCCGCGCGCTTTCCAGTCAGTTTTGTTGGCACGAAAGAGATTAATCGCGTTTCTCTCACCGGTCGGTTCGAAGGGGCGCGGAGAGCATCGACCGGTCGATTTGAATTGGCGCCAACACTGACACGTCGGAGCTGGTCGGGCTATCTCCCTTTCTATCAGCGGAACGTGAATGTGTTGGAAGGGACATTCGCGCTCACAGCAGGCAATGCCCGGGGGCATGCACGCGCCGTGAGATTGATTGACGGCGCTCCGGTGAGTGCGGATCCATTTGTGTGTAATGGAGCCCCCGCGAATGCGCCGGGGGCCATCCTGCCAGAGATAGAACCCGAGGATCCCGAACCTACGCCCGAAACGCCTTAAGCTTTCGCCGCTGCGATCCGGCTTCGGGCAATCTCATCGGCCACTTCATTGGTTGCGCGCCCCGCCTCCAAAGCATCGTCGAGGACACCGCCGAGCGTGTCCATCAAAGTGTCCAGCTTTTGGTCGACCCAATCGCGAGAATAGGTACCGGAGATCTCGGCTGCGACATTGATAATGCCGCCGCCATTGATCACGTAATCCGGCGCATAGAGGATCCCAGCGCGGCGAACAAACTCGCCCATTGCGGGAACAACGAGCTGATTATTCGCGCCACCGGCGATTACTTTGACCTTAAGACGTTTCAGAGTGTCTTCATTGATGATCGCGCCCAGAGCATTCGGCGAGAAGATATCCGCATCGACATCATAAATCTCGTCTGGCGCGACAATCTTGGCGCCCGTGCGCTTGGAGATATCGGCGAGTGCCTTCTGATCAATATCGGTAATGACAAGATTAGCGCCAGCCTCAGCCAAGTGTAGCGCCGTATAACCACCGACAGAGCCGACCCCCTGAATAGCGACGGTTTTGCCATTCAGATCATCGTCACCGAAGGCCCGCAGCGCGGTCTGGCGAATCCCACGATAGACGCCAAGCGCGGTCACCGGTGACGGATCACCGCTCGCTGCAGCGCCCGTTGTCAGGCCAGCTGCATATTTGGTCTCTTCCGCGGCAATTTCGATATCCGCAGTATCGATGCCGACATCTTCAGCGGTCCAGTATCGGCCTTGTAAACTGTCCACGGCCCGTCCGAAGGCGCGGAATAAGGCTTCGGATTTATCTGTCTTCGAATTGCCCCAAATGACCGCTTTGCCGCCGCCATGGGGGATCGACGCCATAGCGTTCTTATAGCTCATGCCCTGGCTTAGGCGCAGCACGTCTGTGAGCATGGCGCCGCTATCCGGATAGTCCCACATCCGGGTGCCACCAGAAGATGGCCCAAGCGCTGTCGAGTGGATCGCAATCACGGCCCGGAGCCCGCTATCTTGGTCACTGAAGAAATGAACGCCTTCATGGTGATCAAAGGATGGGTTGTCGAACATGGGTTCCGCCCAAATTGTGGTTGCAATTGAAACAAAGCGGCGGTGTAACGCCTTTGTACGCGGGGTCAACACACAGGATTATGTACGGCCCGGCACTTCTCCAACTTCGCTCGGCAACGGCGCTTCGGGATCGCGCAAAAAGGTCAGGACGTCTTCGAACACGGTTTCGGACTGCAAATCCCGTAAAAGCATGTGATAGCCGTCTGGGTAGTACGCGGTTCGGACATGGCTCGGCAATGTTTTCGCCGTCCTTCGCACCCCCTTTTCAGGGATGACAATATCCTTGGCGCCATAGGTGAGCAGCATGGGTGTATCGGCCGGAAGACTGGCCGCGGCCCGGTGCGCGCTTTCCATCACGCTGACCACACCATGAACCTGCTCAATCTTATTCGTCTTCAAGCCCATTGGATCGGCCCATAGTCGGCGGAGCATTTCGATATTGTCGCTCGGTTCGATTTTGACAAAGCGCGGCGGACGCACGACCCAGCCGGGACGGACCCGTACGCTGGTCCATAGAGCAATCCTTTGCACGACGGGGATCGCGCCCCACCCTCTTAGACCCGGCCCACTAAAGACCACGCGATCGACCCCGACGGGTGGGCGATCTGAGCCGAAGGCGGACATGGTCACCGCACCGCCCATAGAGATGCCGACAACCGCGAGCGTCGTATCTGGATGCTCCGCTTTGACCAGGCTGACCACTGTGCGCAAATCCTCGCGCATCAGCTCTTCCTCCGGCCACTCTCCACGGCCATAGGAGCGACCAAAGCCGCGCTGGTCATAAGCATAGGTTTTCACCCCGCGCTCGGCCCAATATGGCGCGGCCATATGGAAGGCATTGGCATAATCATTCATGCCATGCACACCAACGATGACGATTTCCGGATCCGCTTCAGTATCCCAAACGGTGAGGCCGAGTTCGGCACCATCAAAACTGATGAGGCGGTTATTCTCTGGCTCAAGCATAGGCATAACCGGACGCTCCAATTCCAAGGCTTTCAGCGTCGCCGGCGTGACGCATGCGCCCAAAAAGCCAAACAATACCGCAATCAGGAGAGCAAGGACTGCACCCGTTTTCGCAATTCGGGCAAGAGTTCGGTTTCGAACCATGGATTGCGCTTGAGCCATACATTATTTCTCCAACTCGGATGTGGCGTAACAATGACGCCTTGCTCCAGAAAGCTACGCCATTTTTGCACCGTAGCTGTCAAAGTCTTTTCGATCTGATCGCCGATATGCCATTTCTGTGCATAGCCTCCGATCAACACTTTGAGTTCGATTTGCGGCAGCCGTTCGAACAAAGCAGGATGCCAGGTTTGCGCGCAGCGTTTCATCGGTGGAATATCACCGCCATTCTTATCATAGCCCGGAAAACAAAAGCCCATGGGCACAATCGCGACTTTGGCCGGATCGTAAAACACAGCCTCGTCAATCTGCAGCCAATCCCGCAAGCGATCGCCGGACGGGTCGGTGAATGGCAGGCCCGATTCCATGGCGAGATTTCCAGGTGCCTGCCCCGCGATCAGGATCTTCGCCGACTCAGACACTTGTAAAATGGGCCGCGGCGGGCGTTCCATGTCTTTGGCGCATAATTGACATGCGCGGATTTCGTCTACGAAGTCGTGGAGATCAGTGCTCATTGGCCTATGTCACGTTTAATATCGCCTCAGGCAAGGAGTTCAGACATGAGTGCGCTGATCGAGCAAATCATAAAACCGCGAGAAAAAGATCTTGGCGACGGTTTCGTCGTTCGCCGTATCCTGCCCTTCCATAGCCGTAAAATGGTCGGGCCGTTTATTTTTTTCGATCATTTCGGCCCCGTCGATTACGCGCCAGGCAAAGGCTTTGACGTGCGCCCGCACCCGCATATTGGGTTGGCCACAGTGACCTTCCTTTATGAAGGTGCCATTCGCCACAAGGATACGCTCGGCAATGACTTGGTCATCCGCCCTGGCGCCGTCAATTGGATGACCGCGGGGCGCGGAATCTGCCATTCTGAGCGCACCCCCGATGAAGAACGCGCCGCAGGACAGTCGATGCATGGCATTCAAACATGGGTGGCCTTGCCAAAGGAATATGCGGAAATCGCTCCGGATTTTGTTCATCACCCTGCCGACACCCTTCCAGAGTTTGACTTAGGCGGCGCGCATGCACGCGTGCTTGCAGGGACGGCATTCGGACATGTCTCGCCAGTCGAGTTTCCTTGGGGCATTTGGTATGTCGGCGCCGACGCAGAGAACGCAGCGAGCTTTGCCGTCGGCGCGGACGAAGCCGAAGAGCGCGCGCTTTATGTCGCCTTCGGTGAAGCGGTGATCGACGGCGAGGTCATCGAAGCCGGTCAAATGGCGATTTTGAAAGCGGGCGAAGACATTCCAATCTCGGTCAGCGCAGGTACCAGATTCATGCTGGCGGGCGGGCAGAAGATGGATGGCCCGCGGTTGATAGATTGGAATTTCGTTGCGACAGACAGGGATCGTCTCGAACAAGCCAAAGCGGATTGGCAAGCCTCCGCTGCCGGCGGCTGGCAAGATACCCCGTTTACACTGCCCGAAGGCGAAGACGACTATATTCCCCTACCAGCTAGCTAAAGCAGCACAGGCGCGCGCTTGTCGGCCGTTTGGCCCTGTGCCAAACCGGGCGCATATTGAGCTATTTGGGAGCCCGTCATGAAACGTCTCACCGTCGCCGCCTCGGCCGTCGCAATTCTAACCGCTTGTTCTCAAGCAGCAGATCCGGTGGATCCGATCTCACCGGCTGTTAGCGATGAACCAGCGGCTGTAGAAACTGGCCTGGTTCTGCCGCTCCCGGTTCAAACAACGGCTGAGATTACCGTCGATGATTTACGCCAACGCACCAAAATCCTCGCCGATGATGCCTTCGAGGGCCGCGCACCGGGGGCGGAGATTGGCGAGAAGACAGCGGATTGGATCGCCGCTGAAATGGAACGGATCGGCCTTTCACCCGCAGGCGATGATGGCACGTGGTTCCAGACCGTCGGAATGGTGGAACAAACGCTCGACGAAAATGCCTCCAGTTTGACATTCTCAGGCGGCGTCTCCGGCGAACCATTTCCGACAACTCTGCGCGAAGATGCTGTTTTGTGGACAAAAAAGCAGGACCGAGATGAAGGCTCGTGGCAAGACTCGGAGCTGGTCTTTGTTGGATATGGGGTGATCGCGCCGGAATATGGATGGAACGATTATGCCGGCCTCGATGTCGAAGGCAAAACGGTCGTCATGTTGGTCAACGATCCCGGCTATGCGCGTGGAGACGACCTCTTCAAGGGTAAGGCCATGACCTATTATGGGCGCTGGACCTACAAGTTCGAAGAAGCGGGCCGCCAAGGCGCCACGGGCGCAATTGTCGTGCACGAAACAGCGCCAGCCTCATATGGCTGGGACGTGGTCGCCAATTCTTGGTCTGGCGCACAGGCGGATCTGGTTCGGTCAGATCAAGGCGCAAACCGAACGCTGTTTGAAGGCTGGATCACGGAAGAAACGGCTCGCGCGCTATTCGCAGACGCGGGCCTGGACTTTTCCGAGATGAAGCTTCGCGCCAAGACGGAAGGCTTCACGCCTGTAGATATGGGCGATCTGACAACCAGCGGCCAGGTCGTACAATCGATCGAAACGAAAGAATCGCGCAATGTTGTCGGCATGCTGCCAGGCGACACGGCGCCAGATGAATACACTTTGTTCACGGCGCATTGGGACCATCTTGGCAAGAAGTCTGAGGAACGCGAGGGTGAGCCGACCCAAGATTTCTATCGCGATGATATTTTCAATGGCGCCGTCGACAATGCGACGGGCACATCCGCGCTGCTAGAGATTGCTGAAGCGATGAAAGCCGAAACACTGGACCGATCCGCCCTCTTTTTGGCTGTGACATTGGAAGAGTCCGGTCTACTCGGCTCGGCCTTCTACGCCGAGAACCCGACCGTACCATTGAACCAAGTGGTTGCAGGGCTGAACATGGATGCAATGCAGCCGATTGGCCGAACCAAAGATATGGTTGTGGTGGGATATGGCGCCTCGCAACTCGAAGATCTGTTGAAAGCGCATCTCGATGCAACCGACCGGGTCATTCTGCCGGACCCAACGCCGGAAGCAGGATATTTCTATCGCTCTGATCACGTATCCTTCGCCAAAAAAGGTGTACCGATGTTGTACGCCGATGGCGGCTTGGACAAACGTGATGGCGGCGTCGCTGCGGGCAAAGCAGCCGCCGATACCTATCGCGCACAAGCCTATCACAAACCTATGGACGAATATTCCGAGGACTGGGACTTTTCTGGCATGCAAGAAGACGTCACAGCGCTCTACACGGTCGGTCTGAAAATCGCGCAATCAAGCGATTGGCCAACCTGGTACCCCGGCAATGAATTTGAGGCCATTCGCCAAGCCTCATTGGCTGAGCGGGAGTAATAGACTTTGCTCTCTTACCAGCACGGGTTCCATGCGGGCAATCAGGCCGATGTGCTGAAGCACGCAATCCTTCATGCTGTGTTGGGCGCTGAAGCCGAGGCTCAGCGTCCACTGCTCTATATTGAAACGCATGCGGCGCGTGGCTTCTATGATCTCGATGGCACGCAATCGCAGAAGACAGGCGAAGCCAAGCGCGGCGTGCTCGCCATGCCAAAAGCTGAGCGCGCGCCAAAGGCGCTTCAGCCGTGGTTGAAACATGTGCAAAGCAAAGGACCGGGGTCGTATCCAGGCTCACCGGCGCTTGCAACACAAATCCTGCCGGACAGTGCCCGGATCGTCCTGTTCGAATTGCACCCAGCAGAACATAAGGCGCTTTCGCAAGCCCTGCACAAAGACGCTCGTGTTCAAATTCGCAAGGAAGATGGCTATCGCGGTGCTTTGCGTCTGCAACCCCGGCGCGGCGAAAACATGCTGGTCATGCTTGATCCAAGCTATGAGACAGAAGCGGATATGGATGCTTTGGCCAATTGGGTGCCACGCGCGATGCGCAAATGGCCTAAGGCCCAATTCTTGATCTGGTTACCTTTATTCGCCGACGGGCGAGAAGAAGATTTCGGGGCATTTCTATCATCTTTGGATGAAGGTTTCGTCGCCGGCAGTCGCTGGCGGCGACCGGACGATGATGGCTCATCGCTTGAGGGCTCCGCAATGATCGGCTTGCGTATCGGAGGCGCTGGCGCTCGAAAGGCGTTTGCAATCGCTGCGGAATTGGACAAATTATGGCGCTGAGTAGAACCGAACTGGGAGGGCACACGATATGAATCTATTCTTTCGTCGGCTCTGGGTGATTTTGACCGCCGCGTTTGCAGCCAAGAATGCACCGTTGGATCGGTCATTTACCCGGACCTATCGCGTGTGGCTGACCGACCAAGATATGTTCATGCATATGACCAATAGTCGGTACCTGTCTTTTAGCGACTTAGCGCGGCTCAACCTGTTGATACGCACCGGCATGATGAACGCCCTGCGAAAGAATAAGTGGAAGCTGGAAATTTGTGCCCAGACGCGCACCATCACCCGCATGCTTAAAACGCCGAACGCGTTTCAGATGAGTTGCGAAATTGAAGGATGGTCTGACAAGTACATCGCTTTCAATCACGAATTCACGCGTCGCGGTCGCACCCATGCTGCCGTCAACACGCTCATGCGGGTGACGGATGAGCAAGGGCGAGCGGTCGCACCACAATTGCTGATCGACACAATGCGCTGGGTCCAATCCTCTCCAGAACTGCCAGAACCTTTTATCGGATTGGCCCAAGACCTCGAAACCGCAGCTTCATAAGCCCTATATTACTCAAAACAACTGAAGCGTGAGGACAAGTATTCGCATTTTCCAGTTGTCCGAATACTTGTTTTCCGGTAATGAAAGAGCGCACAAAGAATCAGGATCGTGATGAAACTCAAAAATCCACATTGGTCATTTTACGCTGAGATTCTATCTCGATCCCTGAAAGACATGGAAGTCATCTGTTCCGCGAGTCCGGACAGTTCGGATTTTCAATTCCTGCGTGAGGAGTCGTCAGAAATCTTCGTTGAAGCGCGTGAGGCCCTGTCAGCTTTGGAAGCCTATTTGAAAGCCTTCGACGTTGCGCATTCGGCACCCGAGCCCAAACCGACCCATCACTAACCCGCCCGACGTCAAGCTTGATTCCAAGCCAAGCTCCGCTCACAGTAGCAGCAAAAGGAGACGGCTATGGGCAAGCAGCACTTAATCACCAAATCAAACCTGCGCGAGACCGCGTGGAACGATGCGGCACAGCAAGCATTGGCGGAGGGGCAAGCACGATTGAGCGTGGATGCGTTCGCTCTGACCGCAAACAATGTGACCTATGCCGCCTTTGGCGGCGCCCCCATGCATTATTGGAACTTCTTTCCGACAGACAATGCGGAGATGGGCCGCGTCCCGGTCTGGGGCTTTGCCACAGTGTCTGAATCGCAGGCCGAAGGCGTCGCGGTTGGCCAGCGTCTTTATGGCTATTTCCCAATCTCGGAAGAGTTGATCGTCACCCCTATGAAAACGTCGCCGCGGGGATTCTTCGATGCGGCAGAGCACCGACAAGGGCTCGCGCCAATCTATAATTTCTATAGCTTCAATGATACCGATCCAGCCTATGTTGAAGGCACCGAAGCCCAGCAAATGCTATTCCGTCCATTATATCTCACCGGCTGGATGATTTGCGACAGCCTAATGCAAGGGGAGCCAGCGCCAGATGCGGCTGTCATCTCGAGTGCCTCCTCAAAGACGGCCCTAGCGGCTGCGCACAGTTTGCAAAGACGCGGCGTGAAAACAGTTGGCGTTACCTCACCGCGCAATGTCGACTTTGTGAAGAAAACCGGGCTTTACGATGAAGTGCTGGAGTATGATGCAATCTCGTCTTATTCAGCGAGCGGCAATACGGCTTATGTCGACTTTGTCGGGCGCCCAGAATTCACTAAAGCCGTGCATAGCGTTTGCGGAGATCACCTCAAACGCAGCCTCGTGATTGGAGCAACAGATTGGGAAGATAGCCGCACCCCAGTCGAGATGCCCGGACCACAACCGGAATTCTTCTTCGTGCCGGACTATGCGGCAAATCGGGCCAAAGAACTGCCTCCGGGTGAGCTGGACAAACGCACGGGGGCCGATTTGGTCGCCTTCTATCCCGTCTCGACCTCGTTCGTTACACCTTCGGCAATTGAAGGGGCGGACGCCATAGCGCAAGCCTGGCGCGACACGGTCGATGCCACGGTCCCGGCGGATCAAGGATTGGTGTGTAAATTCTAGGTCTCGCCCGCGCGCACGATGAAACGAGTATTCGTGTTGGCAAGATCCGCATCTTCATTCCCCAGCGCATCGGACGGCGCGTCTCGGCCATAGCCGCGCGCCGACAATGCGTCAGGAGAGACTCCATAAGCCATCAAATAGTCGCGGATGGATGACGCGCGCCTTTGGGTCAGCTCCATGGCATCCGCAGCCACTGAGTCAGCCGACATGTGTCCGCCGATTTCGATATCATGTGTATCGCATAATAGCGCCACACCAGTGACCGCATCGAGAAGGCGCGAGCTGGATTTTTTGACGATCGACTCATTCACTTCAAAAGCGACCTCACGCCCCTCCATAACCGCATCGAACGCGGCTTGGCATTCGTCCACTGAGGCTTGGTTTTCGAGCTCAATCAGGGCCATGCCCACGGGCGCATCATCATTCCGAATTTGGATGGCATCGACAACGATATTGATTAACTGGCTTGCCGCGAGATCGGATTCCACGGTGGATCGTCCCGTTCGATACCCAAATTCTTTATCCTGCGCGTTGCTTGTTACGCCCTCCAATGTCGCGACGCGGCCAGCAATGACCACACGAAGCCATTTAATCCCATCTTCTTCAACCAGCTCTTCCGTCAGTCGAATTGCGATTGCCTCTTCCGCGGCATGAGTTTCCATATTGTTGATGACGCGCTCAACCAGAGGCCCAGCGACGGGATCAGCTTCGAAAGCGGACTTGGCAGCGATAAAAGCATCGGACCGAGAATTCTCGTCGATCGCCACGCCTGAAACCGTCGCGACCCGACCGTCCCAAGCGAGCGTAACCCAAGGATACCCCATGCCCTCTAACGTCGTCTGCAAACGATTCAACGTCTCTATGGGGTGCTCCTGTGCGCTAATTTCAGCAACAGAGGTCGTCACCAACCGTCCCTCTACATACTGAAAGTATTGCCCGTTCGGAATATCGACACAGGCGCTACCGACAATCGGGTCGGCACGGTCTGAAGCCCCGCATCCGACCAAGGACAACGAGCCCATTAAACCGACCAGAAAACCCGGCCCCAAACGCATAGGTGTCCCCTGTTTTATGCAAACAAAATAGTAGCTTACACCAATTTCATAAAGTTGTGGACAAAATTCAGCACTAAGGCCGGTATTCCTCACCGTCTTTGATCACCACGCGGATCGATTTGAGCGCCTCAATGGAATCCAGAGGATCATTTCGGAGCGCGACCATGTCGGCCAGTTTTCCGACCTCGATTGTGCCGATTTGAGCGTCCATCTCGATATGCTCAGATGCCACCACGGTGGCAGAGCGGATCGCCTGTTCAGGGGTGAAACCCGCTTGCACCATAAGCTCGAACTCATCTGCATTCTCGCCATGCTTCGAAACACCAGTATCGGTTCCGAACGCAACCGTCACACCTCCCTCGCGGGCGCGACTGAGCATATCGAGCATGAGTGGGCCGACAATGGCCGCCTTCTCGCGAGATGGTTCAGGAAGCCAAGGTTGGTCGGTCCAACCCGTGACCGTCACGCCTGCGAGCACGGTCGGGACCAATGTGCCGCCTGTCTGTTTGAACAGCTCAATCGTCTCGTCATCGAGATACGTCCCGTGTTCGATCGATTGAACACCATTGCGAAGCGCTGCCTCTATGCCACCTTTACCGTGGGCATGCGCGGTCACTTTACGACCCATCATCGCAGCGGTTTCAACAATGGCGGCGATCTCATCGTCGAAGAATTGCTGCTCTAGCCCCGCTTTTGTGTTGGACAGAACGCCACCCGTTGCGGTGATCTTTATGACATCCGCGCCAGAGCGGATCGTTTCGCGTACGGCCCGGCGGCAGTCATCTGCACCGTTACAAGCATTTGGGCCGGTAAAAATCCGGGTCAAAGCAGGCGAGAAGCCATTGGCATCGCCATGCCCGCCACTCGGCGTAATCGCACGACCAGAGGCGCGAATACGTGGCCCAGGGACTTTACCTGCACGGATTGCATCTCGGAGCGAGAACACCGCCTCATTCGGTCCGCCCACATCTTGCACCGTGGTGAAGCCCGCAAGCAGCGTCTTGTAAGCATTCGCTGCGCCATTGAGCGCCGCATCAACTTCAGAATCGCTGAGCATTCTGACGCGCGAAGTCGGGGAAAATTCGTTCGTGATATGCACATGGCTGTCAATCAAACCTGGCAAGACATAAGCGTCGCGCAAATTGATCACGCGGACATCGTCGCCATGGGATTTAAAGCCCCGTTCGACTTTGACGATCTTACCGTTTTCAATCGTCACCGAGCGGTTGCGCAAATAACCGTCTCCCGGAACCGCCAAGAGGTGGCCTGCTTCGATGACGGTTTTCGTGTCTTGCGCCTGTGCTGTCGCCAGCGTGAGCGCGCATAGCCCGGCACTGACCAAGCTCTTCATTAGATGTTTCATTCTGCTCTCCCAATCAGAGCAGTGTGAGGCGAACGGCGCACAAGAGCAAGTTCGACAGCGGAATTAGCCTTTGATTTGTCTCATTTTCATACCATCTTGAACGAATAGAAGGAGATGTCATGCGCCATTGGATTTTGGGATGCCTCTTAGGATTGATCGCCGTGCCAGTTGCAACAGCACAAAGCGATATCACGTTTGATCGCGCGGACGCAGAAACCGATCGACTGGTCGAGCAATGCCTGGAGACTGAAGGCGTCTCGATGCTCGCAGACACGGATGTCATTTGCTATAATGCCGCCATCTTCCCAGAGCAGTTTCTCAAGCTAAATGGCCTGCCCCCGGCGAGCCGCATCATTATTACTAGCCCAGGCGGGAACGTCGCCACCGCCCGGGGGATGAGCACGATTTTGGACAATCGCGGCGAACCCGCAGTCATCGCTGGCCAATGCATGTCGGCTTGCGCCATGGTGATTTTGCCGGGGCTAGATGAAGTTCACATTCACAACAGTGCCCATATCTCCGTCCACGGCATCACGATGATGGATTTTCGCACTTGGTGGGGATGGATGAAGGATGATGCGACGCCGCCGCCTATGGCCCTGATGGCCGCACAGCTCGGATATGATTTTGGCTTCATGATGCATCGCAGCGGCGCCCAACATATGGAAGATCATCTGGAAGGTCAGAATGTCGACCTGGGCTATATTCAAGAGATCAGCGATCAAATGCTAGACGCGGCACTCAACCATGATTGCCGGGTCGATCCGAAGGATTATTGGGGCATGATTGATGCCGGTCATGTCCGCGACTTCCTTGGCGACCGTGTCGTGCGGATGGAGGCCTTTGCTCAGGATTGGGCCGATCCAAACAACCGCGTTTATAAGTCGATCACGGAGCCGATTGCCCCGCAAACCTATATCTTTAAGTCAAAGCTGAATGAGGCCGACTGCTAAGCCAGTAGCTCTTTTGGATAGTCCGCGTATGAGTGCTTTAGCACACCGTGATTGAGCAATGTCTCAGCCATTTGCGTTTCACCGGACGCATCAAAAATGCGCGTTCGCGTCCAATAATTCTCGGTTCGGCGCCCTTGTGACAAGGCCACGATTTCGCGACGAATAAGGTAAGGTTCACCAACGAAAATCGGCCCGTTTATGTAACGGATCTCCAAATCTGCGAACAAACCAATGGCTGGCCCTTTGGTCGGAAATCCACCTTTACGATTTGAGTATTCGGCCAGAACACTGATCATTTCCGTTGGAACGATCGCCCGCCCCCATGGCGAGGCTGAAGCGTCATCATACCAGGGTGTTCGTTCAGTGATTTTGCCGAGCTTCTCATTCAGCGAAAACGGATAAAGCGCCCCCATATTTTGATCCGCCGCCATGCTGACAGATTCATCCTCTTTGCCGACCATGCCGACATGGAGATCTGCGAGGATCACCAATTCCCCAGCCGGTCGCAGACGCGCCATGCGGGCTTCGAGCAGCGTCTCACCATGATTTGGACCAAGAGTTGCGGAGGCCTCTAAGACCGGCGTTCCATCAGCTTTCTCTGCCCAACAATCCGCGCGGTTTGGCGCGACAGGTTTCACAAATACCCGGACCTCTTCCCCTTCCACGACCATGTTTTTGTAATGGCAGGAAATACAGCCACGCTCGAACCAGTCCTGCCCCCAAAGCTGCACGAGCAAAGGATCGAACTGGCTGAAATGCGTTGGCCCTTCAATCGGCCCAGCTTTGAAGCCCAATCGCTCAGCTTCGGCATCATCATGGATGGATTTGTGCCCGCCATATTCCTGCTCGATGAGCATATTTGCTGGCGCCCGTAATGGACCGCTTAAGACGCCATCTTGTTCGACAATCGGCGTGTTGAAACTCATCCTTCCATGCCCGCTTTGCGCGCGCAATCGGCTGCAAACTGCGCTAAGGGCGCGACGCGCTCTTCCATGGTTGCTGCCGCGGCGTTCGAAGCGGTGCCATCGCGCACACGGCCAACAATACCCTGGCAAATCGCGGCCAAGCGGAAAGCGTTATAAGCAAAATAGAAGTCAACTTCGGGCAGACCATCCCGTCCAGTATGCTGACAATAAAGCGCCGTATACTCTTCCATTGTGGGGATGCCATAGGCTTTCAAGTCTTCAATATCGACGAGCGCACCCCGGGCCGGATCGGAACTTGGCATCACCCAATTCATTAGGTGATAGGTGAAGTCTGCGAGCGGATCACCGAGCGTGCAAAGCTCCCAATCGAGCACAGCGATGACTTTTGGCTCGGTCGGATGCAAGATCATATTGTCGAGGCGATAATCGCCGTGAACAATCGTCGTCGTATCGCCGGGCGGGATGTTGTTCGGCAGCCACTCAATCAAGGCATCCATGTCCGGAATTTTCTTGGTCTCTGAAGCGACATATTGCTTGGTCCAACGGTGTGTCTGGCGCGCGATATAGTCGGACTCTTTGCCAAACCCTTCTAAGCCCGCGGCCCGCCAATCGACATTATGGAGGTCAGCAAAGGTTTTGACCTTGGCCTCATAAATCGCCCGGCGCTCTGTGGGCTCTAGATCGGGCAATGTGCCATCCCACAAAATCCGCCCCTCAACGCAATCCATGATGTAGAAAATCGTGCCGACGACACTCTCATCCATGCACAAGCCATATGGCCGAGCGACCGGGAAACCGAGCGGATAGAGCGCGTCGATGACACGAAACTCACGATCAACGGCATGCGCCGATGGCAAGAGTTTGCCTGGCGGCTTGCGGCGCATCACATAAGTTTTGCCACCGGCAAACAGCTTATAGGTCGGGTTCGATTGACCGCCTTTGAATTGCTTGACGGTGAGCGGTCCTTCAAAGCCCTCAACATTCTCGACCATCCAGGCTTCAAGGTTGGCCTCATTGAATTTATGCGTGTCCGCGACATCCTTCGTGCCGGTGAACAATTCTTGCGCGCTTCCACCATGGACCATGGCACACCTCCTCAGCGTGAATTCTGCTTTTAGTCTGTTTAACCGCACCAGTGACGCCGACAAGTCGTACGCAGGGTTAGGCTTTATCTCGAAGGGCCAAAATCGCTGCAATCGCATCCTCTGCTCGGTTGCTCGGAACAAAGATGTGATCATGATGGTAGGCGGCGACGGCATTGCACGGAATGTCGACTGCGGCGAGCGTCTCGGCGACGGCCGCCAAAAAGCCAACGGCCTGCAAATCGGAATAGACCGAAAGTTCTAACCAAGCCCATTGGTTTTCTGGTGGTGTGGTCTCGCACGCGGTCGTGACCACCGTGAGGCCTTCACTTTCCTGGAACAGCATGGCGATCTTTCGCGTGTCGCGCAGATTGACCAGCTCTACCCAAGACGCTTCTTCCGCGGCAATCGTTTCAAACCGCCAAATGCCATCCTTTTGTTTGACATCTAGCGTTGAGAGCAGCGTCGAAAGGTCCTTTTCGGCCACTATTTCAGGGCCCGCCAGCCAATGTCTTTGCGGCAAAACCCTTGTGGCCAATCAATCTTGCCGACGCCCGCATAAGCTGCATCTACGGCTTCGCGTAGATCCGCGCCGGTCGCCGTCACACCGAGCACGCGTCCACCGACCGCGATCAGGCTTTGATCGCTGTCGCGATCCGTTCCGGCCTGAAAAACCGTTACGTTTTCTACCGAATTAGCGTCAGAAACGCCCTTAATGACAGACCCCTTTGGATAGGATTCTGGATAGCCTTCCGTCGCCATAACCACACACGCACTCGGCTGGAAATCATTGACGCCCATCATTTGAGCAATCTCGCGATGACTGTGAACGAGCCCGCCCGTGGCGCAGGTGAGCAGCGCCGGGACGATATCGCCGGGCAAGCCTGCCATAAGCACCTGACATTCCGGGTCGCCGAAACGGGCATTGAACTCTACCACTTTCGGGCCCGATGGCGTCACCATAATGCCGACATAGAGCACGCCTTGATACGGCATATCCTCATCCGCCATCCCAGACAGCAAGGGCTCGACAATCAGGGTCTGCACCAATTCCATAATCCGCGGCGTGACTACGGGCGCCGGCGCATATGAGCCCATACCGCCTGTGTTCAATCCTGTATCGCCATCCCCAACCCGTTTGTGATCTTGCGCAGGCGGAAGGTAGATCGCGCCATCGCCATCCGTCATCACAAAGATGGAGGCTTCTTCGCCGTCCATAAATTCTTCGATCACCAATTCGGTCGAGGCATCGCCGAACTTACCGGTCATCATGGCTTCGACTTCGTTCTCGGCCTCTTCCAACGTGTCGCAAATCACCACGCCTTTGCCGGCGGCCAAGCCATCCGCTTTGATTACATATGGCGCGTCCATGGTTTCGAGGAAATCGAGCGCTTCTGTGAGATCAGTGAACCGACCATAGGCGGCCGTCGGGATGTCGAGCTTGCGCATCATGTCTTTCGAGAAGCCTTTAGAGCTTTCGAGCTGCGCAGCTTTTTCACTGGGGCCGAACACGTCAAACCCACGAGCGCGCAACGCGTCGGACAGGCCGACCGCTAATGGCGCTTCTGGGCCAATAACGATCAAATCTGGTGAGACTTGTAAGACCAATTCTTGCATCTTGTGCAAATCTGTCGGGTCGACATCGAAGCATGGTCCGATCTCGTCCATGCCCGGATTTCCAGGGACGCAGAAGACTTCATCGACAATCTCAGATTGCGATATTTTCCATGCCAGGGCGTGTTCGCGGCCGCCCGAACCCACAACGAGTATTTTCATGGCGCCAGGCCATGCACCTTCGCGTGCTTCGGATCAAGCCCTCTCAGTCTTTTTGCAAGTTTTTGGACAACGTACGCCGCTTCAGCAAGTGTTGGCATTCGTCTCGATTCTGCTTATTAATTCTGTAATTATAAAAATACGGGGACTGACGTCAGATGCATTTTGCGAAGAGTACAGCTTCAATTTTTGCACTGCTTTTCATTGCGGCATGTGGCGGTGGTGGTGGCGGATCCGCGCCGGCGCCAACACCGACGGCATCTCCACCCCCGCCTCCCCCTCCGCCGCCACCCGTGGCCCAGTCTGCAGATCCAACCCAATTTGAAGACCAAGCCATCTTACGCGGCCTCACGTTTAGCTCCGGATACAGCAATGACATGAACCCGATGGTTCGCATGTTCGCAGGGGGCGGTGCAGTCGGCGATGTGGATGGCGATGATGATTTGGACATCTTCATTACGCCCGGAAATACCGGGCCAAATTTGCTCTATTTGAATCAAGGCGGTGCAGGGTTTAGCGAAGATGCTGCAGGTGCTGGGCTTGCGTTCACGAAGTCCGCGACAGAGACGTTTCGACAAAGCGGCCCCGTCTTTGGCGACTTGGACGGCGATGGCGATCTCGATCTATTTATCGGTGGTCTAGAGGGTGACCCGTCACAGATCTTTCAGAACAATGGCAGCGGTCAATTCACCAATGTGACGGCGGGCTCCGGCGTGGATTTTATGTCCTCGCCCTACACCATTTCGGCGGCACTCGGCGACTATGACAATGATGGCTATCTCGATCTCGCCATGGCGCATTGGGGCACGCCGCGCGACCAAAACAATCCGGGAGAGACTGAAACCCTATGGCGCAATGAAAGTTCAGGTGGAACGATCAGCTTCACGCCGGTCAGCCAAGCTGCCGGGATATCTTCAGAGCTCGGATTAGACCGAACAGGCGGTGTCCTCGGAGAAGATCATGATTATACATTTGCGCCCGGCTTTGCCGACATTGATGGCGATGGCGATCAAGACTTATTGAGCGTCGCAGATTTTGGCTCGTCCCGCGTATTCCTTAATAATGGCGACGACACATTCACAAACATCACCGACCCCACACGGATTACGGATACCAATGGCATGGGCGCCGCGATTGGGGACTATGATGGTGACGGTGATATGGATTGGTTCGTCTCATCGATTGATGGCAATCGCCTGTATCAGAATACGGGCGGCGATTTTATATATCCAAGCGAAGCGGCTGACGTTGACCCAGGCGGTTGGGGCTGGGGGTCCTGTTTTGCTGATTTCAATGCCGACGGACGATTGGACATTTATCAAACCAATGGCTGGGATGTCGGCATGGATCCGCAAAACTCGCCCTATGTGGATGATACGTCGCGCTTATGGATGTCCAATCCAGATGGCTCATTCGAAGATATGGCGAATGGCTCAAACATGCTCGACACGGAGCAAGGTCGCGGCGTGATTTGCGATGATTTCGATGCCGATGGTGATGTGGACGTGTTACTCCTGACCCTCGATGATCAACAAGCCGCAATGTTATGGACCAATCAACTGTCCGGGGCCAACACACTTTCCGTAGTGCTTGAAGGCAAAGCTCCGAACACGTTCGGTGTGGGCGCCCTGGTCTCAATCACAATCTCTGGCGACACGCAGACTCGCTTGGTTGGTGTGAACTCGAACTTCATTTCACACAATTCCACGCACCAATATTTCGGACTAGGTGACGCCACAGAAATCGACTCCGTGCGCGTCGCATGGCCTGACGGCGCAATAACGGAAATGACCAATGTCGCCGCTAATCAACGCCTGACCTTGCAACACCCGGATCTATAGGTCTTCGGAGGATTTCCTAGGTGACGTCGCCCTGCCCGGCGTCTAAAGTTGAGTCATGGCTGATTCACCTACCTCGAATTCCCCTGAACTGACCGTTTCCGAGCTGTCAAATGCGCTGAAGCGGACGATTGAGACGGCATATGACCATGTCCGTGTCCGCGGGGAATTGGGCCGTGTGACGATTGCCCGGTCTGGCCATATGTATGCCGACCTCAAGGACGATAAAGCTGTCCTCAATACGATCATGTGGAAAGGCCAAGTTTCGCGCCTGCCCTTTCGCCCCGAAGAAGGCTTAGAAGTCATCGCCACCGGTCGGATGTCGACTTATCCTGGCCGTTCGAACTATCAGTTGATCGCTGACAGCCTCCGCCCAGCCGGCGTGGGCGCGCTCATGGCACTGCTGGAAGAGCGCAAAAAGAAGCTGGCAGCTGAAGGCCTGTTTGACGACCGGCACAAAAAGCCGCTGCCTTTCTTGCCGCGAACCGTTGGCGTCGTTACCTCACCGACGGGCGCTGTCATTCGCGATATTCTACATCGCATTCGGGACCGCTTTCCCGTGCGCGTCATCCTTTGGCCAGCTCTCGTCCAAGGCGATACGGCCGCCCCACAAATCGTTGCGGGTATTCGTGGTTTTAACGCCATGCCGGAAGGCCAACGTCCTGACGTCCTCATTGTCGGGCGTGGCGGCGGGTCGATCGAGGATCTCTGGCCTTTCAATGAGGAAGAGGTCGTACGTGCCGCCTTTGAAAGCCAAATTCCGCTTATCTCAGCGGTTGGCCATGAAACCGATACAACTCTGATCGACTATGTCTCTGACGCACGCGCGCCGACGCCGACCGGCGCCGCCGAGATCGCCGTCCCGGTCCGGTCTGAACTCAAGCTCCAAATTGATGATCTTGAACAGCGTCTTAAACGGGCTTTGGTGCGCTACATTCGCCGCGGCAATGAACGTTTGGAAGCCACGCGTTTGCCACCCGCAGGCCGACTGCTGGAGAGCAAACGACAACGCTTCGACGCCGTGTCCGAACGCTTGCCACGCGCGACAAAAACCCTGGTTGAGCGTCAACGCGCGAAACTAGATGCCTTGAGCGCAGGGCTTGTAAGCCCAAAACAAATCGTTCTGGAAAAGCAGGCAAACCTGCAAACCTTATCCGCAAGACTCAGCGCAGGGCTTTCCAAAGCCGCGTCGAAGAAACGGGTTGAGTTTACGCGCACAGCCTCACGACTGCGTCCCGAGCCCTTGATCGCGGATGCACGCCGTGCCCGCACGGCTCTGGTCGACACCGCCCGCCGCGCTCGTCCAGCGCTCGACCGGATTTTTCAAACAAAGCGCAGGCTATTCGACTCCCAAGGCAAGTTGCTGGAAACTTTGTCATACCAGGCCACGCTCAAGCGCGGTTATGCCATCGTCAAAGATCCGTCCGGCAAAGTCTTGCGACACGCGGCGGATATCGCGAGCAAGCCCCAAGTTGAGGTGACCGTTGCGGATGGCGAGGTGTCGCTAACCCCCACGGGCGCGGCCAAAGCGCCTGTGACGCCAGCAAGTAAGCCAGCACCCCCCAAACCAGCATCAAAACCTTCGGGTGGTTCCGACCAAGGAAGCTTGTTTTAGAAACGGACTTCCGCGGCGGAGGCTCTACTCACGCGCCCCATTCTCGCTATGCTCCTGAAAAATAAATCGGGAGGATGAGCCATCATGGTCAAAACGATCTGGAACTTTGGCGATCTGCTGGACGATAATGGCGCGCACTTGGGAGATAACAATCCCGCGCTGATCCATGGTGATCGTGTCGTCTCGTGGCCTGAAATGACCGCGCGTTCGAACAATGTCGCACGCTGGCTGCTCGCAAATGGCGCACAGTTTGGCGACAAGATCGGCTTCTACATGCGCAACCAGCCGGAATACACAGAAGGCCTGGCGGCGAGCTTCAAGGCGCGGCTAACGCATGTGAATGTCAATTACCGCTATTTGGATGATGAGCTTGCTTACATCATCGACAATTCCGATAGCACTGTCGTTTTGTTTGATGTCGAGTTCCGCGAGAATGTCGCGCGGGTCAGAGATCGCTTGCCCCATGTCAAAATATGGGTCGAAGTCGGCGGCTCTGGCGATGCACCGGACTATGCCGTCGCCTATGAAGACATTGCCAGCACTGGTAATGGCGCCCCGCTGGAGATTGAGCGGTCGCCAGATGATTTGATGTTCCTATACACTGGTGGAACCACTGGCATGCCGAAAGGAGTAATGTGGTCGCATCAAATCTGGCGCGACGCCAATCTGGATGGCATGCGCCGCATTTATGGCGCCGCGCCTGAGAATTGGGACGATCATAGGGCCTTCGTCAATGAAGTCGGTCAGCATGGTCGGCAATTGCCCGCATGTCCGTTGATGCATGGCACGGGTCTATTCACCGCGCTTGGCGCTTTTCTCAATGGCGGCGCGATTGTCACGCTGGAAAACAAAACCAAGTTTGACCCTGAACAGCTCTGGGAAACGGTGGCCCGTAATGGTGTGACGGCAATGGCGATCGTCGGTGATGCATTTGCAAAACCGATGCTGAAAGTGCTCGATGCCAATCCTGGAATCTATGATCTCTCATCGGTTGCGAGCATCACCTCTTCCGGCGTGATGTGGAGCATGGAAGTCAAGCAAGGCTTGATCAAGCATATCCCGCAAGTTGCTCTCATGGACAGTTTCGGGGCGTCCGAAGCCGTTGGGTTTGGCATGTCAGTAACCACCGCAGAAGGCGTGTCAGAGACAGCTAAGTTTGAAATTGGCGAGCATTGCAAAGTGTTCTCTGAGGACGGTCGCGAGATCGAGCCCGGATCTGATGAAACCGGACTGATTGCACGCGGTGGCTCAGTCCCACTTGGCTATTACAAAGACGAAAAGAAAACCGCCGAGACGTTCCGAACCATAAATGGTGTTCGCTACGCCATTCCTGGGGATTGGTGCAAAGTCGCGGCAGATGGAACGCTGACGCTCCTAGGCCGCGGATCGAACTGTATCAATTCAGCGGGCGAAAAGATTTATCCAGAAGAAGTCGAAGAAGCTTTGAAAGCGCATGAAGCAGTGCGAGACGCGCTCGTGGTCGGTGTCCCAGACGACAAATGGGGACAAGCAGTCACTGGCGTGGTCGAGCTCGCAGATCATTCGGAAACTGATGAAGACACGTTGCGCGCCTTCGTACGCACGCAACTCGCGGCCTATAAAGCGCCAAAGCGGATCCTCTTCTCACCCGACTTAAAACGCGCCCCAAATGGCAAGGCAGACTATAAGAGCATTCGCGCATTCGCTTACGCAGAATTGGGGATAGACGCATAACCCGCACCCCATAGGGAGAATGAAATGAAACTCTACAATTCCGTTGGCCCAAACCCACAAGTGGTGAGAACTTTTATGGCCGAACGCAATATCCAGCTCGAGATGGAAGAGATTGACATCATGGCCGGCGATAATCGCAAGCCTGATTATTTAGCCATCAACCCAGCCGGACAATTGCCTGCGCTGCTGCTTGATGATGGCTCGATCCTGACAGAGATAACCGTCATCTGCGAGTATTTAGATGAAACGCAGCCTGGTGCCTCACTAATGGGCGACACACCAGAAGCTCGCGCGCAGATCCGCAGCTGGACGCGTTGGGCAGACCTCAATATCTGCGAGCCGCTGGCCAATGGCTTTCGCTTTGCCGAGGGGCTTCCGCTGTTTGAAAACCGTATGCGTTGCATTCCAGAAGCCTCTGATGGATTAAAAGCCTGTGTCCAAGACAAGCTCACCTGGCTCGACGGTCAACTTGGCGATCGTCCCTTCCTCGCCGGATCAGACTTTTCGCTGGCCGACATCTTGCTGTCCACGTTTCTTGGCTTTGGCGAACAGGTCGGTCAGCCGCTTAATCGAGAGCTTAAAACGGTTTCGACATGGTATGATCGGTGTATGGCGCGAGACAGCGCGAAGGCTTAACATGAAAATGCTAGAGGATGAGTTTCATTCCAATATGGCTGTCTTCAAAACCTAGCTTTTCATAAAATCGATGCGCATCGGGCCGTGTTTTATCGGTCGTTAGCTGGATGAGTCCGCAACCGGCTTTGCGGGCTTCTTGGATAGCGTACTGAAAAATCTCGGTGCCGATGCTCGTGCCGCGTACATCGCTATGAACACGAACGCCTTCAATCAATGCGCGTTTCATTCCGCGTCTGGCAATTCCAGGAATTAGCGTCAGCTGCAGACAGGCGCGTACAATTTCATGGTCATCGACGCCGACGATCAGCCTGTTGCCATCTTGCTCCCTCAGCTCACTAAACGCCGTTATATATGCGTCTGGAAGCGGTATGCAGAATTCTTCTCTCGTTGCCCCTAGTGGATCATCCGCCAACAATTCTACGATCGTTGGGAGGTCATCGATATTTGCGTCTCGAAACTTCATCACCGTCCGTTCTAACGGAGCTGACGCGCTGTAGCCACTTGTAATTTGCTAGCTTGACTCACATCAGCCAGTATCCGTTTCCTAACCCGGCCGAAAGAAGCCGTTCAATGTCAATCGACCGGTCCGTGGATCGCTCGGCAAAGGCAAGTCATTGTCGATCACACCACTATGCAACAGCGTTCCCGGATACAGGATGAGACTGTTATACGCCGCACCAAAATCAGCGATCTTTTCATAATGCGGGGCGCCATCTGTGATATAGCGCGCGGGCGGCAAACCTTGATCGCGCACGCCTTGTTCGAGCGCGCTGCGAAACGTGGGAAAGCGCTGTTCCGAGATACGTTCATAGCCCGTCGAGACCTGACGATAAAACGCCGTACCCCCATGCCCCGTCCGATTGAGATAGATCATGATGGCGAGTTGATTTTCGTCAAACCCATCAAAATGCGGCAGGCGCTGGATCGGTGTGAGCTGCGCCGGATCATGCGTCACAATCGAGTACCAAGCTTGGCCTTGCCAGGTGCGTTTTGGTTGTCCCAATTGATCAGCCACTAGGTTGGACACCGCCTCACACAAAGTGCTTAACAGGCTTGGATCGACTGCGGCCCGGATGCCAGGATAATGCGGGTTGATATGCGCATAAGCGTGTTTTGCGGCGGTCTCGACAATCTCTCCCGGCGCACGAAAAATATCAGCGACGCGGATAATTTTCGTGGCTTCATGGCCGACCGTTTCGACGATTGTGCTTGAGAGGTCTAATGCAACCTGATCCACCATGAATTCCTAACAAAATCAAAGTCTGAGACTGAGTTTTCTCTGCTTACCTGACCCTAAAAAACTGCTACATAAAACGATAGAGCGCTTCTGCGAAGAATGACAGGAAAACGGGTCTAACGACATGACGAATCCGAATGATCCCATCGAGAATATTGTCATCATTGGCGGTGGATCTGCAGGCTGGATGACCGCGGCGGCGCTGGCCAATGATTTGGCGGGGACCTGCCAAATTACGCTCATCGAATCTGAAGCCATCGGCACCGTCGGCGTTGGCGAAGCGACGATCCCGCCCATCCGTTATTTCAATCAACGCCTCGGCATCGACGAAGCCACTTTCGTCCGCGAAACCCATGGCTCTTTCAAACTTGGGATCGAGTTCATTGATTGGTCGCGCAAAGGGCATGCTTACTTCCACCCGTTCGGGCATTATGGCGCGGAGTTCGATCACGTCCCGTTCTATCAGCATTGGATGCGAGAACATTTAGATGGCGACACCACACCGATAGATGAATACTCAATGGCCTGGGCCGCCTCCAAAGCGGGTAAATTTTCGCATCCGCTAAATGATCATCGCAACATCCAGTCGCGATTTGATTATGCCTATCATTTCGACGCCACGCTCTATGCCGCCTATTTGCGAAAATATGCCGAAGCCCGCGGTGTGACCCGGATTGAAGGCCGCGTTGTCAGTGCAGAGCAAAATCCTGAGAGCGGTTTCATCAAATCGGTCACACTGGAAGATGGACAAAACTTCACTGCAGATCTTTTCGTCGATTGTTCTGGCTTCTTTGGTTTGCTGATCGAGCAAACCCTCAAAACGGGGTATCAGGATTGGTCGCATTGGTTGCCTTGCAATCGGGCTGTGGCGGCGCCCTGTGAGAAAACGTCTGCGATCCTGCCCTACACAAAATCCACGGCGAAGAGCGCCGGCTGGCAATGGCGTATTCCGCTCCAGCACCGCACCGGCAATGGCTATGTTTATTGCAGCGATTATTTAGAGGCCGACGCCGCCGAGGCAACGCTTCTATCCTCACTCGATGGCGAGCCCATGGCTGACCCAAAACACCTGCATTTCACGACGGGGCGCCGCAACAAATTCTGGAACAAAAATTGTGTTGCGATCGGCCTCTCTGCCGGCTTCATGGAACCGCTTGAATCGACCAGCCTGCATCTGATCCAATATGGCATTATGCGTTTGCTGGCGCTCTTCCCGAGCAAAGCCATGTCGCCGCTTCTGGCAGAAGAATACAACGCCCTCACAATCGCCGAGTATGAGCGTATTCGCGATTTTCTGATCTTACATTATACGGCGACACAGCGCGACGATTCAGAATTTTGGCGCTATTGCGCCAACATGCCGATTCCGGATCGGCTCTCCTATAAGATGGAGCATTTCCGCACCCATGGCATGGTCATTTCTGACGAACGGGAATTGTTTCACAATCCGAGTTGGATTGCCGTCTATCTTGGACAGGACATCGTGCCGTCGCGCGCCCCCGCTATGACGCAGCACCGCGAAGGCGTGCCCGTTCAAGATCGCATGAAGGCCATCCGTGACGCGATGAAACAAGCCGTTGACGCCATGCCGATGCATGAGACCTTTATCGACCGCTATTGCAAATCCGCTTTGCAATGAGCCGCAATGAAATCTTGATGCTGCGGTAGATCATTCGTGGCGCGCTCAATCAGCGTTTGAACGTCTGACAAGAACCGCGTGATTTGATCGGAGGAAATCCGATTGGCCATGGCATGGAAACTTTTGGGCATCAGCCCCTGCCCGACCATGACTTGGACCCAGCTCGACTCTCGGAACAAATCCTCTGCGTCCTTGTACAGCAATCCATTGCCGGCAAAGAGCGTCATCTTTTCTTTCAAACTGTCTGGAACAGACATGTTCTTGCAATAGCGCCAGAACTCAGAATCTTCGCGATCTGTGCGGTGATAGTGTAGGATGAGAAAGTCGCGGATAAGCTCATATTCGTGACTGACTTGGCGATTATATTCAGCCTCATTCGCAGGATCGAAATTGCGGTCTGGGAAGAGCTCAATCAGTTTCGATACGTTAGATTGAATGAGGTGAATGGAGGTTGATTCCAATGGCTCCAAAAAGCCGCTTGCGAGGCCAAGTGAAACACAATTCTTATGCCAGAACTTATCACGCCGGCCGGTGGTGAATCGGAGCTGTTTAGGATCGCCCATGGGCGCGCCATCAAGGTTGGCCAGCAAAGTTTCTGTGGCTTTGTCTTTGTCGGTGAAGCCGTCACAGAAGACATGGCCGTTGCCTGTTCGATGCTGTAATGGAATGCGCCATTGCCAACCCGCATCATGCGCGGTCGCTTTCGTATAAGGGAGCAATGGCTCTGTACTTTCACAGCCAACCGCCACGGCCCCATTACAGGGCAACCATTGCGACCAGTCTTGATAATCAACGCCCAAAGCCTGACCGATCAACAAGCCGCGGAAGCCGGAGCAATCAATGAATAGATCACCAGAGATTTGCTCGCCCCGTTCCAGCATAACCGATCGGATAAAGCCTGTGTCCGACTGTAGCTGAACATCGACCACTTTGCCTTCCACCCGCTGAACACCCGCGGCTTCAGCATGTTTGCGTAGATAGCGCGCATATAGACCAGCATCGAAATGGAAGGCATAAGCTAAGCCCGTCATCGACGTATTGCCGACCCGGTCGAGGCGGCCAAACTTGTTCGAATAAGCGGCTTTGTGGTGCAGCGAATAATCCCACAGTCCTGACGTGTTGCCCTCCGCCTGACTGCGCAGCCAGTAATGATGGAAATGCAGACTGGCGAGATTGATCCCAGCATCGCCAAATGTGTGCAAGTAAGACTCGCCAATATGGCCCCAATTGTTGAACTCAATACCAAGCTTGAACGTCCCGCGCGTTTCGCGAACAAACTCATTCTCGTCCAAACCCAGCACACCGTTTAGGCGTCGGATTTGCGGAATGGTCGCTTCACCGACGCCGACGGTTCCAATCGCTTCGGACTCGATGAGTGTGATTTTTACGGCCGCACCAAGCAGGCGAGACATCGCCGCTGCAGCGATCCACCCTGCGGTGCCGCCGCCGACGATGACAATGTTTTCAATGTGCTGGCTTTGCATCTTATCGCCTTACCCCGCTCCGCCGCCTTCGCCCAGTGGACACAACCTAAAATAAGAAAGGCCTGCTCGAAAGCAGGCCTCTCCCAGGAGGAAATTCTAACTCTCACTCAAAGTTAGAATTTTTTCGACACCGTGATGTTATACGTGGTGCCATATTCTTCGTGACGGCTTGGGAAGACTACGGATGGATCTACCGTTTGGGCCTCAGTCACGAATGGCTCATTGGTCAGGTTGAAGACCTCAAAGTTGACGCCAAGCCCAGCCAATGGACCATCGTCCCATTCATAGCCAATCTGTAGATCGACAATGGTCTCGTCCTGGGCTTCTGCTCCAGTCAGTGAACCGTCAAACTGTGGCACCTCTGAGAGGAAGCCAGAGCGATGACGCGCACTGATCCGCGACCGCCAACCATGGTTCTCATAGTAGATGTCACCAGACCAGACATTGTCTGAATAGCCTGGGATGCGGATGTCGGCGCCAGAAATCGCACCTGACAGACTGCTATCGGCATACGTATAGCTGGCATTGAAACCAAAGCCTTCAAACTGCTCCGGCAGGAAGTCGTCCAAGCTCATGCGCAGCGTCGCTTCGATACCCGTGATCGATCCGTCAGAGATATTCTCTGGAAAGTTCGATACGGCGGTCGCCACTTCTGGGTTGGCTGCGACGAACGCGTCGAGCGCTGGGATGCCGACAGAAGCAAGCTGAGCCGAGATGTCCTCAGTCCGCGTGGCATTCTCAACCCAATCAGACAGCTCCTTGTGGAAGACGGCGACAGACAAAGCTGTCGTTGGTCCGAAATACTTCTCATAGGAGACGTCGAGAGAGGTCGACTGATAGGGCTCCAATTGCGGGTTACCACCGCCAATGTTGAAACACGCATTGGTTGGCAAGGTGAAGCCGACCAAGGAGTCCGGCACGAAGTCGCCATCCGTATCTGCACAGACCTGATTGTTGATCGATACAGTTTGGTTTGCTGCCAACGCGTCCAAACGCGGACGGGTAACGGTCTGAGCCGCAGCAAAGCGCAGGAATGTGTCTGGAGACACTTCGAAGGACAAGTTTGCACTCGGCAAGAAGTAGTTCTCAGACGCGCCGAGCGTTTGCTGACGGTCGCCATTGCCTTGCAGTTTCGCGGTCGAAGACTGATCGACGTCTTGATATTGGAAACCGAAATTACCGAACACTGGCACACCGTTAAAGGTGCTGTCGATTTCGGCCATGGCGTAGAAGGTAGTGATCTCTTCTTCGACAACCCATTCGGTGTCAAATGTCGCCTTCTCCAGCGTATAGGTTCCATCGGTGAGGAAGCTAGATGGATCATATGCGATGATATCGAGACCGATATTGCCAGAATTGGTGCGACCCAAAATCCGATTTGTCGGGATGGCGAATTCGCCGTTCACGAAATTCGCCCCCGCACGGATAAAGTTCTCGTTGGAGTCGAACGTCTTTTCACGATCAGTGAAGAGCACACCGGCTTTCACGCCGCTAATGACATTGTGACCAACATCATACTCTGCTTCCAAACGAAGCTGATTCAACTCGTCCTCGATCTTAGGCTCTTTGATGAAGCCAACTTGGCCCCAACCACCTGGATCGGTCAGAACAACGACGCTTGGATCGGTATAATCTAGGCCCGCAGCGATGGCATATTCACCATCTGGGTCAAAGCCAAAACCGAGCGTGTCGGTTGGGCCTGAACCAGCGAAACCCGTACCCGCATAAGACTCATAGTCGATGTCATTACGGTCCAAGGTCGAACGCGCATAGTCACCGGTAAGGGTCAAACGGTCATTGACGGCATAAGACGTATTCAAACCGATTGCGAAGATCTCTGCGGTATTGCCCTCAGTGTCCGTCCGCAAGAAGGTCGTGACATTGTTATAGGTTGCCGCATCCGCGAAACCGCTTGTGCCGGTCGTGCCTTGGAATTGCGCTGAAGACCAAGACGCGATTGGCGTTTCCACACCGCGGAAAATACCAGCGTCTTCCGTGTCTGTGTAGAAGGCGTCAATCGTGGTTTGCCAACGATCATTTGGCTCGAACTGCAACGCACCCGCAACTGAAGTCCGCTCAAACTCGCGAGAAACGACACCGGTCCGCGGGTTATCGCTTGGATAAACCAGACCTGTCAGCGGGTCGATTGAAGTCTGTCCGCTATTCGTTTTCAGCTCGCGTGATGTGAACTGCGTTGGGTTTGACTGGATCGTCGCCGCCAGCGACCAACCAATGGTGCCGTCCGCGTTCTGGTCAATCAAAGACCCGAACAGACGATAACCATCTTCGTCAAAATCTGGGTTTGGCTGATCATTGTCATTAAAGACATACTTGCCTGAGAAGTTCAGCTTGCGCTCGGTATAATCAAGCGGGCGAACCGTCCGCAAATCGATGGCGCCAGCGATACCCGTGGCAGCCAGCGTTGCATCTGGGGTTTTGTAAACCACACCTTGGGCGACCAGTTCAGATGGGAATTGGTCAAACTCAACGCCGCGATTGTTACCTGCGGAAACGACTTCACGGCCATTCCAAAGCGCCAGAGAGAAATCTGGGCCAAGACCACGGATCGAAATCTGCTGCGAACGACCGCGTACACGCTGAGCGGTGACGCCTGGCAAACGCGCGAGGGAGTCCGCGATGGACAGGTCTGGAAGCTTACCGATGTCCTCAGCTGAAATCGCTTCGACAATCGATGTCGCGTTCTTTTTCGCATTCAATGAATTTTGGATCGATCCGCGAATACCAGTGACGGTGACCACGTCGAGGGTCGCCTGTTCGTCTTCTTCCTCATCCGGCGCATCTTGCGCGTGAACGGGTACGCTGGCGACGAGCGCAAGCGCTGCTGTTCCCAGCAACCAACTTCTCTTATTCGTAAAGCTCGTTTTCAAATTTTCCTCCCTGAAACGCATCCATATGGAGGCACTCCACCTCCAAGTGACTCGTTACACTTATTGCAAATTTATGAAAACGCCAACCCCTTTCGCATATCTGTCATGACTTTTACCCCCTCCATTGTGACCAATTTGCATCATTTTTATGCATTCATAGCCACCCCAAAGCCCATATTATATGAGTAAATAGGCAATCGGCGCAAAAACTAACGCGTTTCGTAGACAATTGTTTTCGCAAATTTTTGCAAAACACTGCAAATTTATGAAATAATACTCGTATAAAGAGTGCTAAGGCGCACCGCAGGAGGCCCGTATGATCAGTTCTGCGGGTATGCGGTCATCATCAGGACCTCGCTGACCTGAGGAATCGAGCAGTTTAGAGACCAGAACGCGCCCAGCCTTGCTGGTATCCTGATCAATCGTACTCAGCGGCACCTCGGCATACACGCCAAACGGCACATTATCATACCCGACAACAGCGATATCGTCCGGCACGGACAGCCCAGCACGGCGAATAGCTTGTATGGCGCCGAGTGCGATCAGGTCGCTGGCTGCGAAGATCGCATCAAAATCCGCTTTTTCGGCGATCAAAGTTTCGACCACCGCCCGCGCTGATGCCACTTGGAAGTGTGATGGCACAATCAAACGATCTTCATAAGGCAGGCCCGATAACTCCAACCCCTCGCGATACCCCCGCATGCGCTGCCCTGCTTCGGGCGCGTCTGAATCACCAAGAAAGATGATCTTTTTCCGCCCAAGCCTCGCCAAATGCGATGTCGCCCGACGCCCACCGGCAATATTGTCACTGCCGACCGAACAATAAGCTTGCTCGGGTAGAGCTGCGCCCCACACCACGAACCGGTCCTCAACCTCGGCAAGGCGATTAAAGGCCTCATGCAAGGTCGATTGGCCGAGGAAAATCACGCCATCTGAACGACTCGTCGACATCGCCGTCGCCAGCTCATCATAAGAAGACGGCGCGATATAACTCAGCAAGATATCACAGCCACGCTCACGCGCCGCATCGCCGATGCCCGCTAACAGCTCGAAGAAGAAAGGGTCTGCCATCCGCCCTTCGCGGCTTTGTGGCCGCGGAACCACGATCGATATGGTCGCATTCGCGCCAATTGGCCCCGCCGGCATATAGGCGCGAAACGGATAATCCAGCTCGCGCGCCAGTTTCCAGATCTTCTGCTTGGTCCTGACATTGACCGCGGGGCTATCATTCAGGGCGCGTGAGGCTGTCGAAATCGACACACCTGCCCGTTTGGCTAGATCTTCCAAACGTGTGGTCGGCTTCGTTTCCATACTCATCGCTCCTCTACTCAAACGGCCCGGATCCAAACCCCCGTGCGCGCGGGAATGGAGGATACCTTTACCGGATCTTCCTTAAGAGGCCTTGAAGAGAGCAGCAAATCTCCCGCAGAAACAAGACCTTCAGGGAAATTGAAGTCACCATCTCCGAAATTAAACAGGGCGAAAACCACCTCAGTTCCCATCCGGCGCTCAATGATGAGGACCGAGTTGTCTCCGCCTTCCGAGAACCGCATGCGCCCTTGCACCAGAGCCTCGACGCGTTTGCGCACAGACAGAGCCTCCGCCGTAAATCGCAACATGCTGTCATTGCCCTGCTGTTGATCAACCGCGAGCTGTGTATGCGCCGGGTCCACCGGCAACCAAGGATCGGCGCTCGAGAAACCTGCATTCGGCGCCGCTTGAACCCAAGGCATTGGCGTGCGCGCACCATCGCGCCCAAGCGTCTTGGGCCAATTGGCGATGGCTTCTGGGTCTTTCAGGTTCGAGAATGGCACATTGGCTTGTGGCAAGCCCAATTCCTCGCCTTGATAAATGATGGGATTGCCCCGCAATGAGAGCAATAGCATCATGTAAAGCCTGGCCATTTCATCGCGATGCTCATCCGATGCCCAGCGCGTGATCGCCCGCGGCGCATCATGGTTCGAGAAGGCCCAACTCGGCCAGCCTTCGTCATCAGACTGGTCCCATTGATTGGCTGACTCGATCACGGTCCGAGCGGTCAAAGCAGGTGCATACAGAAAGTCGAAATTGTACGCTGAATCCAATCGCTTACCGCCTTCCGTGAAGGCTTTCATTTCCTCAATTGGATTAGGGCCACCCACTTCAGCTACCGTAAACGACCCCGGATAATCATCCAGCATGGCGCTGAATTTCTCGATAAAACCAACAATTTCCGGTTGAGACATATTGTAAGTATGCAGCTGCATATCGAACGGTCGCGTCGCTTCATGCGCTGAGACACCGGAAGGTGGATTGTCGCGCAAATTTCGATCATGCATGGAGAAATTCAGCGCATCGAGCCGGAACCCGTCGACGCCGCGATCCAACCAAAACCGCCCCGCCGCGATTAGCGCCTCTTGCACCTCTTCATTATAGAGATTGAGATCCGGCTGCTCTTTCAGGAAATTATGGAAATAGTATTGCCCGCGGCGCGCATCCCATTCCCAGCTTGATCCACCAAAAACGGACTGCCAATTGTTTGGCGGAGAACCATCCGATTTAGGGTCTGCCCAGACATACCAATCCGCGCGCGGATTATCGCGACTGGAGCGACTCTCAATAAACCAGTCATGATGATCTGAAGTGTGGGAATAGACTTGGTCGATAATCACTTTCAGCCCAAGCGCGTGAGCGCGCTCAACGATGGCATCGAAGTCCTCAATGGTTCCGAAGATTGGATCGACGCCGCAAAAATCTGCGACATCATAGCCATAGTCAGCCATGGGTGACGTAAAGAACGGAGAAATCCAAATGCCGTCTACGCCCAAGCCGGCAATGTGATCCAGCCCCTGCAAAATCCCCTTAAGATCGCCAACGCCATTGCCACTCGTGTCGCGGAAACTGCGCGGATAGATTTGATAAATCACCGCCCCTTTCCACCAGGGCAATTGGCTGAGCTCTTTTTGCATTACCGAACTCGCTGCGTCCGTCACTCCTACCATTACTCGACCCCGAACTCAGATTTGCAAACCACGACATCTAATGCCGGCACTGTCATCGCGTAGCTGCCGGGCGCGGTGGCATTGACAGCGCATGCCCCCAGCAAAGCTGAGAACACTTCCGAACGGCCATCAACGGCTACGTTGATTTTCTGCTCGCTCGTTTCCGCATTGATCGCCACGACGACTTCTGTGCCCGTCTCATAATCAATGCGCGAAAAGGCAAAAACACTGTTTTCACGATGCGCGAGCCGCGTGATCTGCTCGCCTCGACGCAAGGCAGTCTCATGGGTTCGAATGTCCGCAAAAGACTTGATCGCCAGGTAAAGCGGGTGGCTGGTGTCGAAATTACTCTCCGCCGTGGTCGCGTCGGTGCCGATGAGATCATTGTCATTATAGAGATCGGTTTGACTCGGGAACATATTTTCGCGCGCCAAACGATCCCCACCATCAGAGACAAAGCCCTGCTCATCACCATAATAGACGGTCGGCACGCCGCGCCCAAAAAACATCAAGGCATTGGCCAGGCGCACGCGCGCCAAGAGCTCGTTATCACTCATTTCAGGATGAGTCTCACGCAGGAAGCCCGCGAACCGACCCATATCGTGATTACCAAGAAAGGTCGGCAATTGGCGCGCGGTCTCGGCGCCATTCTTATAGATCACATCCGCACGATAAAGTTCGTCCAAGTGCAGACCCGGCTCACCATCGACGATGAGGGCGCGCGCGCTGGATTGGAAGGCAAAATCAAGCACGGTGGGGAGTCCCGCGGCAGTGGTGAAGCGCGCCAAGTGTTGCGGTTTCTGACCGTCCACATAGACCTCTCCGAACATGTGGAAATGATCGATGCCGAGACTGTCGGCATGCTCTAAAATTGCCGGGGCGAAGGCCTGCCAAAATTCGTCCCGCACATGTTTGGCCGTATCGATACGGAAGCCATCAACATTATAGGTCGTGATCCAATCCTTATAGATATCGATCATGCCCTCCACCACGCGCGGATGAGCGGTGTTCAAATCATCGAGACCCGCGAAGTCGCCATAGAGCGAATCCTCATCGATGAAATCCGTATCTCCACGATTGTGGTAATAGATTGGATCATTCAACCATTCAGGTACTTTCACGCCTTCAAACTGCTCCGGCACGAACGGCGTATAGGCCCAGGTTGCTTCTTCAAGCTTGGCAAAATTCTCTTCCGTTTGATGAACTGTATCATCGCCCAAAAAGCCGGTATTGATCTCGGCGCCGTCACTGGCACGGCGGGTCCAAGGATAATCGCCAATATAGCGATAGTCACAGCGGAAGGTTGGCCCGCCCGTGACTTCTGGATCGTGACACTCGCGATAGCCGATAATGTCCGCGGTGTGATTGGTGATGATGTCCATATAGACTTTCATCCCACGCGCGTGCGCGGCATCCACGAAGGTCTTAAAATCTTCCCGCGTCCCGATATGCGGATCGACATTGGTGAAATCAGTAATCCAATAGCCATGATACCCGGACGACTCGAGGCCTTCTGGACCTTGCACAGGATTGTTCTCAAATATCGGCGTCAACCAAATCGCGGTCATGCCAAGGCCCTGAATATAATCCAGCCGCTGGGTGAGTCCTTTCAAGTCGCCGCCATGGTAAAACCCAAAATCTGTGGGGTCGAAACCGTCTTTGAGACGCCCCCCTTCTATGCCGCCACGATCATTGCTCGGGTCGCCGTTTTCAAATCGGTCCGGTAAGACGAAATAGATGATTTCATCCTCGATGCGTCGGTCCTCTTTTGGCGTGGCTTGCGCCTCTGCTGCGGGCAAAACCTGAATGCCGGACTCCTCATCCAATGCCGCCGTACACGCTGAAACGGCCGCCAAAGCACCGAGGGTGAGAAGACTGGCTCCGAGACTGATTTTTCGCGCGACCATAGCGCCCTCCCATGGCGAAATTTATCTTGTTCAACTCATTTCTTTTCATTATTTTGCAAATCTGACAAGGCGCTTTCTGAACCATAATCGCAATTGCAGGGGCATATTTTGAGTTGCTCCGCTTTTTCGATTGCAATGATTTGCAAAGTCTTCATACTTCCGGTCAATCGCTGGGAGGATCTTATGAAAAGCGTATATATCGCCGCCGCTGCTTTGATGACTTTGATCGCCGCAAGCTGCGCCAACACTCCAACCTTTCCCATCGCAGATGCTTCGGAACCAGAGACCGCGCCCGCGACGATTAAATCGCCATCCGGACATCTTAGCTTCAGCCTCACGACGGATGAGGGAAAACTGAATTGGCAAGCGGACTGGCGTGGCGAGCACGTCATTCAGCCCTCCGCATTAGGACTTGCTTTCGCAACCGGACGCGACCTCAATTCCGATTTGGTCATCCATTCCGTGTCTTTTGCCTCCAAGGATGAGACCTGGGAGCAACCTTGGGGCGAGCGCCAGTTTGTACGTGATCATCACAATGAGATGCTGGCCGAGATTACCTTCTCAGATGGCACGCCCGCCTTTGAGCTTCGGGCCCGCGTGTTCGATGACGGAATTGGCTTCCGCTATGAGGTACCAGCCACCGGCCCCCGCGCGATCACAGATGAGCTGACCGAATTCCGCACAGACCCTGACGCCAAGACTTGGTGGATTCCTGCTGCGGGATGGAACCGGTATGAAGAGCTCTATCACGAAACAGACCTTCGCGCCGTGCCCCGCGCGCATACGCCGATGACCTTTGAGCTGCCCGGTCGGGGCCCATTCGTCTCCATCCATGAAGCCGCTTTGGTCGACTATGCGGGCATGTGGCTCAACCAAAGACGCCCAGGCACGTTAGAGGCAGAACTCGCACCCTGGTCGGACGGCACAAAAGTCAAAACGGAGGGCGCGTTCAAAACACCTTGGCGCACGGTACAAGTCTCTGAAACCGCCGCCGGGCTCGCCAATTCTGACCTCATTCTGAACCTCAACGAACCGAATGTGCTGGGCGACGTCTCCTGGGCCAAACCGAGCAAATATATCGGGATATGGTGGTGCATGCACATTAATGAATGCACGTGGGGATCAGGTGAAATACATGGCGCCACGACGGCGCGGACACAGGCCTATATCGACTTCGCCGCCGCGCATGGATTTGACGGCGTCTTGGTTGAAGGCTGGAATTTTGGCTGGGACGGTGACTGGTTTTCCAATGGTGAGATTTTTAGCTTTACCGAACCCTATGCCGATTTCGACCTCGAAGGCTTAGCCGCCTATGGCGCCGAGCGCGGCGTTTACCTGATCGGCCATCACGAAACCTCTGGCGCAATTACCAATTATGAAGAGCAAATCGCGGACGCATACGCTTTATATGAGCGGCTCGGCATTCCGGCGATCAAAACCGGCTATGTCGCTGATGGCGGCGAACTCACGCGCCGCGATGCTGATGGCAAAATCTATCATGAATGGCACGATGGCCAGTTCGCGGTGAACCACCATTTGCGCGCGCTGCAAATCGCGGCTCAGCACAAGATCACAATCAATGCGCATGAGCCGGTCAAAGACACTGGGTTGCGTCGGACCTATCCGAATGCGTTTTCGCGCGAGGGTGCGCGCGGTCAGGAATATAATGCCTGGGGTCAGCCCCCGAATGATCCTGCGCATACAACCATTTTGCCGTTCACGCGCATGCTGTCAGGGCCAATGGATTTCACGCCGGGCATATTTGATTTGAATTTTGGCAAACCTGTCGAAGAGAATCCGCGGGTCCAAACAACCCTCGCGAAACAACTCGCTTTATACGTTCTGTTGCACAGCCCGATTCAAATGGCCGCGGACCTACCCCGAAACTACGAAGCCAATCCGGACGCATTTGAGTTCATCAAGACCGTTCCCGTCGATTGGAGCGAGTCGATTATGCTTGATGGATATCCGGGCGAGTTTGCCGTCATGGCCCGAAAAGACCGCAACTCAGACGCATGGTATATCGGCGCCGTTTCGGACGAGAATACGCGAAATCTCGACATTTCACTCGCCTTTTTAGACGGACAAATGTACGAAACCATAGTCTATCAAGACGGCCAGGATGCGAGTTGGCTTGAGAATCCGTATGCATTTGAGCGAGTTGAAAAAACCGTTCAACGCGGAGAAACGCTCTCGCTGACACTCGCCGCTGGGGGTGGCGCTGCCATCGCTCTGATACCCGTCAGATAAAGGACCGAAGCCGAAATGAAGACCTCTAAACTGACCCTCGCCATGGCGATCCTTATCGGGGCGTGCGCTCCCCAAGTTTCGCCTGACCCGGAAATCGGACAAACGTCCGAATCTAGTCTCGAAGACGCTTCCAAATCAGAGACGAGCGCGCCGGCCCGAATCGTTGAGTACGAAATGTTTAACTCAGCCTTCGTTCAGCCGCGCAATCTCTCGATCTGGCTTCCCGAAGGCTATGGCACGGATCCCGACGCGCGATACAAAGTCATTTATGCGCATGATGGCCAAAATCTATTTGAGCCCGGATATTCCTATGGCGGGGTCGAATGGGGGTTAGATGAGACGGCCGAGGCCTTGATGGCGGATGGTAAAGTTCCGCAAGCGATTATCGTCGGCATCTGGAACACGGACGCTCGATGGCAGGAATACGCCCCGCAAAAAGTCATCGAAAGCCTGACCGGCGATACCAGCTCGGAATGGCTCGGACCTGAATTGCCGGACCTTAAAGGTGACGCCTATTTGCGCTTCATCGTCGAGGAGCTGAAACCCTTTATCGACGAAACTTATCAAACGCTTCCAGACCAAGATCACACCTATATTATGGGCTCGAGCATGGGCGGTCTGATTTCATTGTACGCGATGGCAGAATATCCAGACACGTTTCGGCGGGCCGCCTCTGTCTCGATACATTGGCCACTGACAGAACCCGAAGGCGCGATGGCGCAGCAAGCGGATGCGGCCATGCAAGCCTATCTCGCCACAAGCGGCATTGACGCCGGCAAGCACACGATTTGGTTTGACCATGGCACCGAAACTTTGGACGCCGCCTACCCGCCTCATGCAGAGGCTATGGAAACCTGGTTTCGCGCCCAAGGTTGGGATGAAGGGCAAGCCATCTTCAAATCATATCCAGGCACTGATCATAGCGAAGGCGCTTGGGCGTCACGGGCCGACCAAATCCTCACTTTCCTGCTGGCGGATTAATCCGCCGGCAGATTGCGCGGACTGTCTGCATAGCGGTCGGCGACAATCGGGTAATGATCCCAGACGCTCTGATCAGAGACCGAACGCAAGAGCTTGATATATTCAGCATGCGTCCAAGCCAAAGGCGTCGCGGAATTGGTGCCTTCGCCAAACGCGTAACCGAATGGGTTGGGGCCAACATTGTCCCAAACTTGCTCTGGCAAACTCAAGCCATCATTGGCGAAGACTTCCATACTCGCGACCAGATCGCCAATGCCCGCACGCGCCGCCACCACCTCTGGATAATTATCCGAGTGGCGGGTGAGCAGGTGCTCCAAATTTGCCATTTCATAGTGCGCGCGTTCGCCTGAGAAGAATGGCCAAACACGACCTCGCTGCCCTGGCGTGTTGCCACCCTCTATCTCATGATAATTGGTCCCGCCTGCACCGTCCTCGCCATAGCCATCATTCCCATAGCGACGCCAGCCCGTGAGGTTTTCACCAAATTCATAGCGCACTCTGAGATTGTCCTCATGCGCACCATCCAGCTCTTCAAGCGAACCCTGAATGCTCGGCGCGATGGGCGACCGCACGCCATAGCGAACGAGCTCCAAGAACCCGCCATCGACGATATGATCCTCCGGCAAGCCCGGTCGCCCATTATTGTCGCCCAGCATGGCTTTGTCATTCGGGTCCTGATTGCGGGTGATGCGAATGAAATATGCGCCATCGCCAAGATCGCCGGACGTCGTAAACATCCAATTCTCGAGATTGGCCTCAAGCTGATCCGCCGCTGCAAGATAGGTTTCCGCATCTGACAGATCGCCGAACCGCGTTGCCAAATCAGCGGCGGTGACGAGACCAGAAATGACCGCGGCGACGGTCGATGGCGAATAGCCCTCCTGCTCTTCCCAACGCTCCTGTTGGGTATAACCAAGCGACGCCTCGAATTCGGTATTCCAGAGAATGTTTGGACGTCCGCCCTCAACCAAAAAGTCCGCAGCTGGCTTCAGCATGGTGCGATAGCTCTCAGCGATTTCATCATCCGAAATCACGCCATCTTGCCAGAGCTTCCAACCCAGCATGATGGGCATGGCTGTTTGATCTTGCTGGATCGCCACCCATTCAATCTCACCATCAACATGGGTTTTCTGAAGGAACCAACCGGTCACGCCGGCATTGCCTGGCGTATCTTCGGTAACCTGCACGGTTGGCAAATAGCGATACGCGGCGCGGGCCGTATCTTCATCCCCCATCGCAACAAAAGCCGAGGCAACTTGGAAAAAGTCACGTGGCCAGACCGCTTTATATCCGGTCTGAGGGGTCTCGGCAGGTGCGGTTTCACCCCATGGATTTGAAAGCGACGCGATTAAGGCGCCCGCGTGCGTTTTATCTTCCATGATCTTGAGATTGATCGCTGACATATAGGCCAGACGCCCACCATCGCCCGACACTTCAGATAGCCGAGGCAATTCGGTCAAACTGTCCAAATATGTCCGCCATTGATCCGCATATTTGCTATAGACATTCAGTGCATTTTTAGCAGCTGATGCGTCCGCATTCTGCTTCGCTTGGTCATATGTGTTGCCAAATCCGACAACCAGTGTGGATTCATATCCGAGCATGGTGGTGACCGCTGGCTCACCTGGCAATAAGCTTTGCTCGCCGAAGCTCAATTGGATGAGACCAGCAATGTTTCCTGGCGCCTCCGCCAACTGATAGCGCTCATCCAAAGCGCCATCCGCTAAATCGGCGAGACCATCTGACGCGCCCACATATCCAATCGACATAGCTGTATCAGCCTCGCCCGCCAGCCGTGCGAAAAGATGTGCATCGCCTTCGAAGGCGTGGATACCATTTGCGGCAATCCTCGCCTGGTCCGCGCCACCCGTATTGGCTAGGGCCGGATCAATATAGGCGAATATCTGATACCCCTCGGGCAAAGGCTCCAATAAGTCCACCTTCACAATTAAGCTGTCGCGGTCAGGATCGGTGAAGGTTGAGAATTGCACACCTTGATCGATCGCCGGATAGAATAAGCCAATCCCAGGCGCCGGCGAGAGAGGCCGAGGCGCGCCATCCAAAGTCAGAGTCGTTTCAATGGGCTCGACAATTCCGTCCGGCCCCACAAGGACGATCTTAACCTCACGAATCTGCGCCTCATGGATCAGCCCCCACATCACTTCCGTGATCCGATCCTTTGTCAAAGAGAACCAAACCTTTGAAATCGGCGCCGTCGGGCTGGCATCAGAAAACTGCCCGTCCGCATCATACGCTTCATATGACGTGCCAATGGCGACTTTCTCAGCATTGGACCAAGTCGCTTGCGCGCCGGGTGCACCTGGAGCGACCTTGCCGCTTTCCATTAGCGATTCCGTCGGCGCCGAACAGGCCACCATTCCCAAAGCCAGTAAAGCGCTGATCATTGGTCGAGTCCGGTTCATATCTCGCTCCCGCAAATTTTTGCAACTTTTATCGCATACTCTCCGAGCCTTACAATCAGGTCAACTGGATTTTTTATCGAGGCAGGTTTGCCAAAGCCGCCGATTTAGGGTTTAAGAGGCGCCATATGCATAGCGCACAATATAAAGCGCATGCGGGAGGAGAGAGAATTTGATCATGCGCGCACTTATCGCCCTTGCTAGCCTTACCCTATCCGCCTGCGCGACGCCTATGCCGATTTCGCAAATTAATGCAAATATCGAAACGTCGAGCACGGATTACTCGCCTGAGCCTTATGTCCAAATCGACCATCCCGATTGGGCGGACGATGCCGTTATCTACCAAATCAATACGCGCCAATTTACGCCAGAAGGCACGTTTGCGGCCGCACAAGAACAATTACCGCGACTGCAAGACCTTGGCGTCGACATTCTGTGGTTGATGCCCATTCACCCCATTGGTGAGCAGAACCGCAAGGGCAGCCTCGGCAGCCCCTATGCGGTCAAAGACTATTTCGGCGTGAATGCAGAATTCGGCACTGAAGAGGATTTACGCGCTTTCATCGATGCCGCGCACGCGATGGGTTTTAAAGTCATTCTCGACTGGGTTGCCAATCATACGGCCTGGGACAATCCCATGGTCACAGAGCGTCCGGACTGGTATGAGACGGATTGGAAAGGCGACTTCCACCCGACGCCGTGGACCGACTGGGCGGATATTATCGACCTTGATTATTCCAACCCTGAACTGCGCGCTTATAAGACAAAGGCGTTGCGCTATTGGGTCGAAGCGTTTGATATTGACGGTTATCGCGCCGATGTCGCCGGTTATGTGCCGCTCGATTTCTGGGAAACCGTGCGCGCTGAACTCGATGAGATCAAACCCGTGTTCATGCTGGCGGAATGGCAGCAGCGCGATCTCCATCGCCAGGCATTCGACGCGACCTATGGCTGGGCTTGGAAAGAAGCCGCTCAACGCATCGCCAAAGGTCAATCCGATGCTGGCGACTTGCGCGGCTTTTTAGGCGACCAGATTTCGACTTGGCCCCTCGACGCCTATCGCATGTTGTACACTGAGAATCATGACCAGAACGCTTGGGACGGTTCGACCGGAGCGATTTATGGCGAGGCTTATCACGCCATGCTGACTCTCTCATTCGTCACTGAAGGCATCCCGCTCATCCACAATGGTCAAGAAGTGGGCAATCAAGACCAGCTCGAATTCTTTGAGCGGGATCCGATTGACTGGGGTGATTATCAACACCCAGACGGCGACCTCATTCGCAAGCTTATCAAAATCAAGAAAGCCAACACGGCCCTGCACAATGGCGCGGCGGGCGGACGGATCATCCCCGTCTCAACAGACAATCCAGGCCAGATCTTGAGCTTTGCGCGCGAAAAAGATGGCAATCGCGTCCTGGTCTTTTTTAATCTGTCAGATGAACCGGCAGACTTTCAAATCACAGACGGCCCAGCGGCAGGCGCTTGGGTCGATGCGCTGACAGGCGATCGCGATACGATCCGATTGGGCGCCACCCGCACATACGGGCCTTGGCAAGGCCGGGTGTTGGTTTCAAACCAGAATAAAAAATAAGGGAGATCGGGCATGGCGGTATCGGGAGGCCCCACAAGCGCAGGTGACACAGTTCGGAAACCGGAACTCAACCTGTTTCAGATCATCAACATGTCGTTTGGCTTCTTCGGAATCCAAATCGGTTTCGCGCTGCAAAATGGCAATGTAAGTCGGATTTTCCAAACGCTTGGCGCTGACATGAACCTGGTGCCTTTGCTCTGGCTAGCCGGGCCAATCACCGGGCTAATCATGCAACCGATCGTCGGCTACTTCAGTGACAAGACGTGGGGACCGCTCGGGCGACGACGTCCATATTTCCTCGTCGGCGCGATTTTGACGACGCTGGCTTTGTTCATCATGCCCAATTCGCCTTGGCTATGGGTCGCCGCTGGAACCTTGTGGATTCTGGATGCCAGTCTGAACATCACCATGGAGCCCTTCCGCGCCTTTGTGGGCGACATGCTGCCCAGCAAACAGCGTCCGCTGGGCTATTCCATGCAGACCATCTTTATTGGCGCTGGCGCCGTCCTCGCGAGTTTCGCTCCCTTCGTATTGACCCAATTCGGCGTGTCCAACGAAGCGGCTGAAGGTGTCATTCCGGACAATGTCAAATGGTCTTTCTACATTGGTGGCGCCGCTTTGCTCTTGGCCGTTCTGTGGACGGTGTTTTCGACCAAAGAATACTCGCCCGACGAACTTGAAGCGTTCGGCAAAGATGACGACAATATCTTCGAACAAGAGGGTGGGATCGAAACCAGCGCGCGACCAGAAGCAGGTTTTTTCGTTAGATGGGGCGCCATTATCACACTGCTTGGTGCGGCGCTGGTCTATGCCGTCTACACATTTGAGGGTGATCAACAGTTTTACATTATTACCGGTGGAACCGTCTTCCTCGGACTGTTGTTTCTTCTGAATGCCTTATTCGTTCGCGACGACGCAGACGCCCGAAATTTCTTGTCAGACGTATTGGGCGATCTGACCACGATGCCATCGGTCATGAAGCGATTGGCAGTGGTGCAATTTTTCTCGTGGTTCGGTCTGTTCATCATGTGGATTTACACGACCGCCGCGGTCGCGCTTCAAGCGTTTGGTTGGGATGGCGGCGATACGTCGACCAAAGCCTTCCAAGATGCAGGTGATTGGGTCGGCGTCATGTTCGCCGTCCAAAACGGAGTCGCAGCAATCTATGCTTTCTTTATCGCCAGCATCGCGCGCAAAGTCGGCACGCGCAGCCTTCACGCCTTCAACCTGCTCGCCGGCGCAGTCGGGTTTGTCGGCTATCATCTGTTCGGATCACAAAACGGCTTGTTGATTCCAATGGTGGGACTCGGCATGGCATGGGGATCAATTCTGGCCCTGCCTTATGCAATCTTGGCAGACGCCCTCCCCGTCCGCAAAATGGGCATCTATATGGGCATCTTCAATTTCTTCATCGTCCTCCCACAAATCCTCGTTGGCGGCACAATGGGCCCGATCTTGCGGACATTTGAAAACAATCTCGCGCCAGTTGTTGGGGGCGTGCCTTTGTTGGCCGTGCTCTTTGGCGCAGCCAGCTTCTGCCTCGCCGCCTTCGCGATGAGCTTTGTGAAAGTCGATCGGGCGTCTTAGCGGCACATGCGACAGACTTGGTTTCGGACAGAAATGCCCCTTCTAGAGGGGCGTTTCTCGCACAATAGCGATCAATCCGACTAAGATTGTCGCTTTACACACCGAGGAAAATGGTGCCCGGGGGCTCCTCACTCATCAGTTTTGCTTAACGTTTCATTCCGTATCATATTGTTCTTTTTTCATTCTATTACAATACATTGTAAATTATTCCCCTTGTCATTCGGTTCGTTTTCGTTGCATTATAGCTAATAGACGAAATGCCACTTTTCGTAACACGAACTGAATCGGTTACCCGATCCGGCACCAATCGCAAACTCGTGTTACGAACCGTGTTACGAATTGGTGGGCACCGTTTTTTTGCCAGGGGAGTTGGACGCAATGGAAACCAAAATACGTGTTACTAGTCGAGCGATAAACCGCCTCACAGTGAAATCCATACCGTCCCTTGCTTCGGGTCAACATCATGATGGAGGTGGGCTGTTTCTTCGAAAGTCGGAAACAGGCTCTTCGCGATGGGTATTAAGAGTATCGGTCAACGGTAAACCCAAGCAAATTGGACTAGGGTCTTATCCCGACGTGGGGCTCGCTGATGCCAGGAAAGAACGCGACAAATGGAAGGCTGTCGCAAAGACCGGCCAGAATCCAGTGCTGGTTCGCAAGCTAGAACGCTTCGGCGAGCACAAGGAAATTGAAACTAGACTCACCACGGTCGAGGAAGTCGCTATAGATGCTTACGAGACGCGAAAACCGGAACTGAAGGGTGAAGCAAACGCCAGACGATGGTATGGAGCCCTAAAAAACCACATACTACCAGCGTTGGGCCGATATCCGATTGAGAACATAAATCAAATACACCTTCGAGAAACCCTGAAACCAATTTGGAGAACCAAACCGGAGGCCGCCCGCAAAGCAATCAATCGCTTCAACATCATCATGTTGCATGGAGCCGCACTCGGATTGGATGTGGACCTTAACGCCATAGCAAAAGCCAAAGCGCTTCTAGGCAAGCAAATGCACGTTGAAAAACACCATCCGTCTATGCCTTGGCGTGAGGTGCCGCACTATTATTCCGGCCTGCCGGAGAACACACCGACACAGGTCGCGTTGAAGCTATTGATCTTAAACCCTGGTCCACGAAGCAAACCCATTCGGTTCTTTCGATCTGAACACTTGGATGGTACGATATGGACCATTCCCGCCGAGCTAATGAAGGGGATCAAGGGAAAGACGAAAGATTGGCGGACAACGCTGAGCCCAGAGAGCATGCGTCTGGTTCAAGTCGCCAAACGGTTTGAACACCAAGGTAACTTATTCCCCTCCGTAACCGGCAAAACAGTCATCTCTGATGCAAGCATGTCCAAACAAATGACTAAGGATGGGATACCTTACCGACCTCACGGATTTCGGCATGCTTTCAAAACATGGACTGCTGAGACTCGCCAATCATTCATGATTTCAGAACTCTGCTTGGCACATACGTTTACGGTGAACTCTCAAGCCAACTATTTGCTCACAGACTATCTAGAAGAACGCAGAGAGATGATGGACCGATGGTCTTCGTATGTGACGGGCGACCGAGGCTTCGACGGCGAATAGATCCCTCCTCCTCCGCCATTTTCTAACAAAAAGATGAATTAACACAATCGGTTAGGCGGTTTGTCGCTCTCGGTCGAGCACTGTCCCGTATTCTGCCCCCTAAAATGTTCGAACAACATTAGACATCACGGAACGTCACTCATTCACGCTGAACCTACGAGAAACGCGCACCTAGCGAATCATTGAAGTTCTCGCTCCGCTTTCAGCGCTGTATTAAAGTGCCCGATGTCGTCGCACGACATCAATCGTCTATTGGTCGCGGTGTCCCGCAAAACCTAAAAGCCATCCCCAAGATAGCATCATTCTCCCCAATAACTGATAAAGCGAAACAGCGGCTTGTTCCTAAAACCGGACATTGAGAATAACCTCATTAGGCAATGCAAAAATAGTCACCTCAGTTTTTAGATCGGTAGGAGCAGCCGCTCCTCAAGAACCTACCACCCGAAATTCCGCTTGGGTTGTTCGCTTGAGATACAGCTCGGTTGTTCCCAGCAATTTTAACATATCTTCGGTTACTGTCGCTTTAGAGATGCCGGGTTGAACAAGCACAATCTCAAAAGTGACTTTCGCCTTTCGAGATTTTTCGACGAAATAGCTGAGCCTCGCGAAGTTGCCTTTAAGCAGACGAGAGGCCCCTCGCTGCATCCAAGTTTCGTGCCGCCTCTTTAGCGCAGCTGCGAGTTTCTTCAGCCCTTCATGCTTTACGGTAATGGACTTTTGAGCTTGTCCACAAAGAGTGTACAGGTTTCTGATATCGGCGGATACGCGTCCTCCAACTGCACCTTTGCAGTGGACCAAAGTAAGTCTTACCTCCGACTCATCTACATCCCTAAACGCAACCAGGTCACCGGCTTCACCTGGACCGTCATCATTGAACATAACTTCGAACTCGTCTGCGATATTTTGAAAGGTCCGGTACTGAATTGTTGCTTGATCGTTATCTTGGCCCATCGACTCCCGGTTGAGGGGAATTCCCTCCCAATCCCAAGATTCGATCAGCCCTGCATCGAAGTTTCCGGCATCGAGATCCACGGGAATTAGATAGTTATTATATGAGTGAGTGCCGTCAGAATATCGGATAATGACGGGATCCTTATACATCTGGTCGTCGAAATCACGCACTGAGTAGCGACCTGTTCGGAAACGTAATGGCGGTCCCGATATGTGCTGATAAACGTAACCTTTTGGATCAGTCGCGCTTAGCTTGAAGGCATACTGAGATTCAAGTTCGTCAGATGAAAACGATAGCAAAATTTCACTCTGGCGATCAGAAGGGGCGATCCCGACCTCAGCAAAATGAAGTTTAATTTCCTCCTCGCCGAAGATGATGGCAATTGAGTCTGAGCTAGAGGTCTGAAGATGCTCACCCCATAGCGCGGCGATTGCAGGAGCGTCGGGAAACTCCGTCATAGGTACGGGCCGTAAAAATCCTTCTGTAATATCTGGTCGCGCATCCCCTGCTGCTTCTATTTTTTCATAGGTTTTCGATGTCCAATCTAGCCACTCTCTTATCGTCGCGCTCTTGCGTTGCCATATCTTGCCCGATCGTTTTGCGGCGCCCCATAAGACGCGGTCGCCGTTCTCGTATCCGAGACAAGCTATGTTATTGAGCTCGGAAAGATTTTTTTCGATACTGGCCAACCCTTCAGTGACGTTAGGCCCGAAGTGCGAGGTAAAGCTGATGTTGCCGAGACGCGTAGAGCCTAGGCTCTTTGCTAAAGGCAACTCGACGCCATCCAACACATTGAACACTCGGTCGCCGTCCAATAGTTCGGCATCGTCACCGGCGATGGCCTGAACTACTTTTGAAACGCGCATTAGTTCGAAATCGCTTGCGTTCGCAAACAAGATTCCTTGTTCTTTATCCCAGTGCGCCACCAGCAAACCATAGTTTGCGTCTCTGACGGCTTCGTATCGTCCCCATTTAACTTTGGTCTCAAAATAACCAATGACGATAAGGGTGTCAGACAGCTCACCGAACGCGTGCCAAAGTAAGGCGCTCGTTGGGAATGCATCTTTATAGTTTAGTGGCGACCAGTTTTCGCATTTTGTTTTTATGATCTGAGTGGAGAGCGAGGGCGTTAAGTTCCATAGTGAGAGTTGACTGGCGAGGCTGCCTTGCCTCTTGAGATCTTCAATAACGTCCTGAAGTCGGATTTCCTCCTCTACTTTGTCTTCGCTCAATCGACTGATAATTTTGTCCCAGTCCGCGCCTTGCGCGTATAGTTCCTCCAGTGCTTTTTCGGCCTTCGCATCTGCAACATTAAGCACCACGGCGGCGTCGCCGACCGGAATCGCTCTGCGAGTAAATCGTCCGATAAACTGTAGGAATACAGCGAGCGATTTATGGTTTTCGTGGATGGCAGCGACTTTCAACTGCGGAAGGTCATAACCTTCTCCCAACATGTTTGCGCACACAACAATAAATGAATTTTGCTCAGCTTCTCCCCTGAGTGCTTTTAATGCCTGCCTATTTGGTTCGGCTCTTCCAGTGCCAGAGTGCACTTTCACAGGATTGAGGTCCGGGGCCAATGCTCGATAAATCTCGAGCACTTTATCGATCATGTCGATCCCCTCGACGCGCGCCATGATACGATGATCATATCCCGCTTTCAGGTCTTCTCTCAGAATCCGGACAGCTTCGCTGGCTATCGCAACATTTCGATCATAGTCTGTCCCAAACTCCTCAACTGTTGATAGTCGAATTGGGCGATAAAAGTCGTCATCTTGAGCTTGGCTCAGTTTGTAATTGAAAACAATTCGACCACCAATGTGCTTCTTGTCCCTGCGAAACGGAGTGGCAGTGAATTGTGTAATTCGGCTTTCCCGGAAGTGATCTTTGATCTTTTTCCAGGTTTCCGCTGTGGAGTGATGCGCCTCATCGATGAACAAGTCGGAGCAACTAGAGCAAAGTGCTTCAACGGCGTCTTTATGAGAGCTCTCCAGCGTGTTGGGAAGAGCAACAATTACGTTTGAATTCGCTGCGATTTGTTCAGCTTGTTCGCGCGAGGCTATGCCGGTCTTGATTATCGCAACGCGCGGATTGATTGCATGAGTTGGTAGACACGCCAATTCTCTCAATATTCCGAAAACTTTGAATTTGTTGCCGATCTGTGTCCGCAACGCATCGCTGGGTACGATCACCATGAGCTTTTGCGGGCGCATATACGCTAGAGCAGAAAGCATTGTCTCGGTTTTACCCGTTCCGGTAGGGAGAACCACAGTTGCGTCATCATCAGTTCCACCGACCGCAAAATGTGCTGCGATGGCATGGAGCGCACCTAACTGCGGTTTGCGCAAGCCAACAGTTCCGTCTCGGTCACTTCCTTCCGAGAAAACGAACTGCTTCTTCCAACTGGCGCGTATGTTTTCAGGTGTTCGGAAAAGTTCATAAATTGGTCGATCATCTTCCCAATTTAATTCCAGGTTGTCGGGCCATTGGTCCGGCTCCAGATCGTCGCTCATCGTTAGGACCGGAAGCTCAGACTCAATCTTTCGAGCGCGACGCCTTCGTAGAAGAATTTCTTTAAACGGGACCGGTAACTCTGTTTCGAGCTTTTCATGCCCCTCATGATCGCTATTCACTAAGCGGGCGGCAGTTTTGATCGATTGAGTTGGGAAGTGGAATATCGTGTTCCCGCCAATGCGTTCGTTTCGAACCTTCAGCGCCGGCATCACTACTGTTCCAGACCAATTTTTCGGAAATAATGTCATAATCAGCACGTCCTACCGAATTTCATTAGGTGTGATTATGTTTATATTGGTATTCGTCCCGAATACGCAAAATTACCCATCTTGCTTAGTCTTGTCTCTCACTTGACCAGAAAGAAAATCGCCTCGCCAATCTGTTTGCCGGAGAAACTCTGAGGTTAAGTCCAGCTTTGGAGTTTTGATAGTTTCTAATGTCTTCTTTTGCCCGCGATGCTGACATTTCAGCCACCTAAACATTCGAAAATTCTCCACGATGAGAAACTGACCACGGGTTCGATCGCTTTTTGCACACCCGTCAAAAAAACATTATTGTCACTATATGGGAAAGTTGATAATTATTTGGGTGTGCTGTAATTCGTTTTCGAACGAGCCGTGCATCCCAAAAAAGCAAAGCCAAAAGAGTCCGTGATGAAAATAATATCTTACGCCGCCAACGCTGCGCCGTCCTATGGAGTGCTTCTTGATGAAGGGGTCATCGATGGAAAATCGCTACTTTGCGATCAGTATGATGATCTCAAATCGATCTTGGAAGACGGGGCACTCTCGTTGCTCGCAGAGCGGAGCGAAGGTCGCACACCAGACCACCAGATTGGTGAGATTACATTTCTGCCGGTCATACCCAACCCAAACAAAATTATTTGCGTGGGATTGAATTATGAAAGCCATCGAAAAGAAGCGGGCCGCGCAAAAACGGACCATCCAGCTATTTTCGCCAGATTTGCGGATAGTCAAACCGGGCACGAAACACCGATTGTCATGCCGCACGTCTCCGACAGGCTAGACTATGAAGGCGAACTAGCTGTCATCATAGGCAAATCAGGTAGATACATTCAAAAAGCCGATGCGATGAGCCATATCGCAGGATATTCATGCTATAATGATGGAACGATCCGCGACTGGCAGCGCCACACTATCCAGTTCACACCGGGTAAGAACTTTCCCTTTACGGGCGCCTTTGGACCCCACATGGTTACTGCCGAGGCGGTTCCCAACGTTCACAATCTGAGCATCCAAACGCGATTGAACGGCGAAGTGATGCAGGACTCCAACACCGACCACTTGATCTTCGACATACCAACCTTGATCGAGTACATTTCTGCCTTTACGCCACTGTATCCGGGAGATGTAATTGCGACCGGTACTCCAGGAGGGGTGGGATTCAAGCGAGAACCCGCTATTTATATGAAACCCGGTGATGAGATCGTTGTAGAGATAGAATCGATCGGCGTTTTGAGGAACACGATCAGCAAGGAGTGATGTGAGCGTCGCGAATCGGATCTTTGAAATATTGCGGCTTTTCGTCGATCAGAAGCCCATTTGGACGGTAGAGGAAATTATAGCCGAATTAGGCTGTTCATCGAGCGGAGCCTATCGGGCGGTGCGACTTCTCACGAATGAGCGGTTTTTAAGTCCTATCTCAGGGGCTCGTTACATGCTCGGCACAGCGTTCATCGAATATGATCGCTCTATTCGCATGACGGATCAGTTTCTTTCAGTTGGAGGCCCGATACTGAAGTCACTCGTTGAAAGCTTCGATCATTCCGTGACCGGCATACTTAGCCGGTTCTATCGGGATAGCGTCATGTGCGTTCACCAAGAACAACACTCGGCCAGTGGAGAGCCGAGCTATACATCGTATGAACGAGGTCTGCCGATGCCTCTTTTTCGCGGTGCAACGTCTCGCGTGATTTTGGCCGCCCTGTCGAACAGATACATGCGTCAGCTATATGACCGCCATTGTGCCGAAATATCTTCATCCGGACTTGGTGATGATTGGAAAAACTTCAGCGCCGGTTTGAGACAAGTGCGCCAAAGCGGCTCAAGCGTCACCTATGAAGAGATTGACAAAGGCGTCGTTGGGATTGCCGCTCCCGTCGCAATCGAACGTGGATACAACGATAGAGGAATTGGTAGTATTAGCTTGGTTCTGCGAAGAGATTCGGTTGATGATCGCGCGATTATTCGGGCGACCCAACTTGTTATCGCTGCAGGCAAAGAGATCGAGCATGTACTGAAGAATCCTGCAGATGCAGGCGACGGACAGGGCGACGGTTCGGAACACGACATTCCGGTGAGTGCTTAGCAAGCCATTCGACCGTTGGACGACCCCAAAATAACTGCCTATCACAAGCGTTAACTTTTCCGTTCTAATTGCGGTCCGCACAACTAAGCGCGTCATCTACGACGGAGCATTCCTTCGTGCTTACGTCGGAGTAAAAGTCCTCACCGACCCACTCGTACCGGTCGGGACCTTCGTAACCTAGAACGGCTTCGAATGCCGAATTGCCGTCAGAGCTGTCGGAGTTCACTGATTTAGCAACCAATGGATACGGGTAGATGGGGCGGGTATTCTTGATTGGATCAAGCGGAGGCAATGCGCCCAGAGGAGGCAGTGCGCCCCGGGGCTGCAATTCACCGCGAGGAGGCAACGCGCCCGGTGGAGGTCCAATCTTGAAAGTATCGATCTCAAATGGTTCAGTGTCCTTTTCAACCCAAGCCATTAGCGGCGTCAGCAGATCGAAGCCACTTGGACCATCGCCACCAAAACAATGGTACATTCCCGGCATCATATAGAGCTTCACAAACGAATCGACATGTTCAGCCCCCAGCAGATCTTCGACGGCTTTGTGGTAAGCAAGCGTATTGATCGGTGAAATGTGTGGGTCCGACCAACCATGCCACATGATCAGTTTTCCGCCGGCCGCAGAAAATTCATTTAGGTCTGGGTTCGATCCGCCGTATAGACCATGCATCGGGCGAATACGGTCAAACGTCTCTTCCGTAAATTCAAAATCGTCAATCGTGAAGTCTGGACCAGGGTTTTGTTCGAAGGCGAGGTTTCCAATAACCCCACTAGCAATTATCTCGCTGAATAAGACATCACTGCCTGCTCTTGGAACAAACACGCCCTCCCAGGACAGTTCAGATCCAGGTTGCGGTCCGCCAAGAGAGAAAGCCGCTCCGCTATCTTCATCGAAGGGCCCTCGATAAATTTTGTATACGGCTTCGGCTTCTTCAGTGGAAATGCAGGAGGCTTCCGCCTTGCCAGAAGCACATACAATATCGCGCGGATCGAAAGTACACAGTCTTGGGTCGGAGAGCAGTCCGTCAGCCATCCCGTCAATTTCATCGCAGGCGGATCTGACTGCCTCGTAAACCACAGGAAGTCGATCGGCCGTCAAGATTGAGCTGCCGTCCGCGCCGGTATTTGAAACAGCTCGCCATGTGTGATCAAAAGTGTTTTGAACCTGGAAGTTCATCACGGGTGCCCCGGCGATGATCCCGTCAAAATCGTCTGGATACCGCTGCGCTGCGATTAATCCGGCCCTCCCACCGTCAGAACATCCTGAATAATAGGAGTATTCGACGGGTTGGCCGTAAAAGCCATTTATAATCGCCTTCGAAGCAACAGCCGTTAGATGAACCGCCCGGTAGGCGAAATCTATCCGCTTTTGAGGGTCATTTCCGAACGCGGGCGACCGACCGCTATGCCCCATATCGGTCGCCGCCATGGCAAATTGACCTTCGTTTAGAGGAGCACATCCGTCCGCATGAAGAACCCGCATGTTAATCTCGCCGCAAAGACCGCCGCAGCCAAGTTGAAGATAACGTCCAGTCCAAGTTTCCGTTGGCAGCAAGACACGAAATGTGATGTCGGGCATTAGCTTGCCTTCGACTTCGCAGACGGGCACGGACTCATGCATCGAAAGCGTCGCTGACGTGACCTGGCTGCCCGTGCCTCCAATTTCACCGAGATCTAAGCCCACAAGTTCTGAGCAGGACGCTTGAGGCGCGATCACGCCTGAACCTGATTCCGAAATCACAGAGGTTGCATCATCAACCCCAGTCGAAGGAGTGGGATTGCCTGTTTGCCCGCAAGATACTGTTGCCAAACTAAGCATCGCCGCAGCGCCGATCTTAAACATATCAGTGAAGTGGTAAGGCTTCGCGCATTGCATATCGAATTCCTTGTGCGAAATTAGGGAGGGTTGCGGAGGGAGTGATTTAGTTGAGCTTCCCTCCATTAGTGAGTTTTCAAAAGTCTAACCCAAGCCGGACACCATAGACTTGTGGTTCGGTGACGGCGACGCCGGACGTGTTCTCTGCTCCTGGCGGGAAGCCAATAGGGGCATTCTGGATCTGAACTTCGTCTTCGAGGTTTCGAACGAATACACCGATATCGTAGTTTCCATCCGCCGCTTTGTAGGTCAGATTCGCATCCGATCTGGTGAAGGAATCCTGTTCGAGCTGAATCGCGTCTGTGAAGTTTGAGGCGGTGTACCCACTGTCATAACGGCTCGCGAACCGCGCCGACAGAGTGGCGCCATTCGGCAATGTCCAGTCGCGCAGATATTCGAACCGTAGCGTCAAATCAGAAACTTTGTCGATGTCGCGCCCGGACCAGTCCGTGAACACGGCGCCCACAGGTGGGAACGCGCCTGGCGCCCGCGCGCCCGCGGTGAAGTCTTTGTATTCGCTATCCATCAGGGAGAAGCCGAACTTCAATGTATCGTCGTCTGTTGGCGTCCAGACAAAGTCGTTTTCCCAACCGGAGATTTCGATTTCCGCAATCCGGGTAAGCAGGACGATGGACCCGTTCACATTCGTTAGGCTATCGATTTGGGCCGAGCTGTAATCATAGAAAAACAAGGCTGAATCCCATGCCAAGTCCGGCAAAATACGACCCTTATAGCCCAGCTCATAGGCCACCAACTCTTCGGGATCATAGGGGCCCGGCCCGCCTGACATGGGATCAAAATCGTTAAACCCGCCCGCCTTATAACCGGTCGCGATGCTTCCATAAAACAGCGAGGTTTCCGAGGGTTTGAAATCCAGCCCGGCACGCCAGGTCACCTTGTCATTACCGACAGACGCATTGTTCGGCCCTCCGATGCAATCATTGGGGAACACACACGGATTGCCATCGGCATCGACCTGGAACGGGCCGGTCGCGAACGTACCTTCGCGGGTTACCTCATCGTCAGAATACCGTGCACCAAGCGTCATGTTCAAACGATCGGTCAGCGCATAATCGAACTGACCAAATATGCCGGAAGATTCAAGCTCTGTCGTGTTGACCACATTGATCCCGGAAATACCGGCTTCCCGCGTAGGGTTCGTGACGGGCGAAGACCATCTGTGATCACTTTCAGTGGTTTCTTCACGGTGCCAGTTTAACCCGACTACCCAATTCAAGCGCCCCGGCTCGGCATTCGCCAGTCTCAATTCATGCTGATCGGTGATGGTTTCGCCGCGGTATTGACCCCAATCCCAGACCAGCGGCTGAGGAGGCGGTCCCGCGGCCAGACCGGGCGCAACGGAATCTGCTGAAAACGTATTCGTATCATATTCGCGATGGCCGCCGAGATAGGTGAACTCGATCCCATTGAATTCAGTAACGAATTCAGCCGTGAGGTTGGCAAACTCCTCGTCCACATCTGGCTGAAGCGCCGCAGGTACGCCGACAACGGTGCGGCCAGAATCGCCAGAAGGGAGGGAAACGCTGGCAATCTCATTGGCCGCGATGCCAGTTCCAACGGGGATGAAATTGCCAACCGGCACTCTTCCGGCACCGACGCCGCCAATGTCACCAAAACTGGTTGTCAGAAACAGAGAGGTGGTATCGGAAAAATCATACACACCCGACAACCGGAAACTGAGATCATCCTGATCGCTGAAATCCGGCGACCCATCATTGGTGGGCAGATAGCCGTCCCGCTCATTGAATGCGATAGCGCCGCGCAAGGCCAGCTTGTCTGTGACTGGCAGGTTCATAGCGCCGTTCAATCGGACTGTGTCGAAGTTCCCGTACTCGGCGCTAAGTTTTCCGCCAAATTCGAATTCCGGCCGTTTGGTAATGACGTTGACCACTCCGCCGGTCGTGCTCTTTCCATAGAGTGTTCCCTGTGGACCGCGCAGGACTTCAACTCGTTCGACATCGAAGAAGGCGGATCCGATTTCGCGAGGACGACCGATCGTGACGCCGTCCACATTGAACGCAACGCCCTGGCTACCTTTGCTCGTATTGTCCGTCGTTGTGACACCGCGAATGTTGATGGTCACGCCAAAGTCGCTTCGATCGATTTGTACGCTTGGTGCGACGTTCTGGAGGTCTACAACGGAGTTCACGCCGGCGTCTTCTAGCGCTTCTCCGGCAAGAACGGAGACGGCGAGCGGGGTGTCGGCCAAAGCGGTTTCCCGTTTTAAGGCTGTTACATAGACCGTATCTTGTACAGATAACTCATCTTGTTGTTCGTCTTGCCCGACGCTCGGCATCGCACACGCAAGCGAGAATATGGACGCCCCCAGCAGAGCGCGATTGTTTAGATTGAAATTCATTGATTCCTCCCAGAATATTTATGATTTCTAAGTTCGTAAGAGTCCCTTGCCCCAAAGGTTCAGCGTTCTTTCGCTATGCGGCCAGAGACCCGGCTCCTTGTCGGCAGCGACAGTTTCAAGTTCTGCTGATATTTCGAGCCAATTGCCGTCCGGATCGCGGAAAAACAGAAACAGATTGTTTCCCGCTCCGTGCCGGCCTGGACCCCACATGATCTCAACCTCGTTTTTGGATAGATGGTCGGCCCAATCGCGGATGTCGTTCCAGGATTGTGCCTCATAACAATGGTGATCGAGGCGGTTCTCGTCCGCCCCAAAAATCGCAAAGCAATGATGTTCTTCGTCACCGCGCAAGAAACAGGCGGTGGATCTTCCGTTTTCGTCGGCGACGAGGTCGGACAACCGAAATCCGATCACGTCTCGATAGAATTTCATCAGCCTATCAATGTTCTTCGACGCGACAACCAGGTGTTGAAGGCGACCAGCTAGAGGCGTGGCGAAAACAGAGCGGTCTGGCTGATCCGCATCACCGAAAACCATCGTGTTTCCATCTGGGTCTGAAATAGCGAACGACCGCTCGTCATCGAAAAGCGGGCTTACGTTGGGTTCAATTCGAATGCCCGCTCGTTCAACTCTACTTTTCAGGTTATCTAGCTCGTTCTTCTGACATGCATAAGCGCCGAACTTCAGCGGGCTCGAACCTGGGGCAATCAAAACCGTCCGCCCCGTGGCGGCACACATCCAATACCCCGGCATAGGTTCAGATACCTTCATTCCGAGAATACTGGTGTAAAACTCGGCTAACAATTCCGGGGCCGCCGATGCGATGCAAATGTGGTTTAGATACATATTTCGCCCCGCTCTACGAGCCTTATTGTCAAATAATGACAATTTTGTTTTTTTGTCTATACATTTTTGTTCGTAGATGGCAATAGAAAATATTGGCCGCTCTCCAATAGGTCAGCCAAACCTCGTCGAACCACCGATCGAACTGAGGTAGAAAACGAAAAACCGATATGAGCTCCGTGGGAGGGAGAATTCCGATGCCAAATGAGCAGGTAAGTAATGTTGATATCGTCGTTGTTGGGGCCGGCCCTATCGGTCTAACCATGACCAATCTTCTCGGACTGTATGAGATTCCGACTCTTCTCGTGGAAAGAAACGCTACGACCGTTACGGAACCCCGCGCAGTATCCATAGACGATGAATCGTTAAGGGTAATGCAAACTATCGGATTGGAACGTGAGGTGCGCAGCAACTTATTGCCGGGATATGGGTCCAGTTATCTATCACCAAGCGGAAACGAATTTGCGTTCGTCCATCCCCGGACGGAGGAATATGGATTTCCAAGACGAAATGCATTCAACCAAGATGTACTAGAGGCTCAATTGCGCAATGGACTGAGTCGATTTCCCAATGTGACCGAATGGTTCGAACATCGATTGGATGCATTCGAAGAAGTTGGCGACGGCGTCAAACTCTCAATTTCCGATGCCTCTGGAAAACTCAAAAAAATTCACTGTCGTTACCTCGTCGCGTGTGACGGGGCGGCAAGCACTGTTCGCAATCAACTCGGCATGGAACTTAAGGGGAAATCATATAGTGAGAAATGGCTAATTATCGACCTCGTGAACAGCCGCGATCCTTACCGTCACACGAAAGTGTTCTGCGACCCAAAGCGCCCAGGATTAGCACTCCCTGGTCCCAACCGTTCAAGGCGCTTTGAGTTTATGCTCCTCCCAAGTGATGACGAGGCAGAGATTGCTTCAGAAAAAAGCGTTCGCCGACTTCTAAAGAGCCATGGCCCCGACGAACATACAGAGATCCGTCGCAGAACCGTATACGCGTTTCACGCGAGAATGGCCCCAACCTGGAAAGTTGGTCGCGTTTCACTCCATGGAGATGCAGCTCATATAACGCCGCCGTTCGCCGGTCAGGGCATGAATAGCGGTATACGCGATAGCTTTAATTTTGCCTGGAAAGTGGCTGCAGTTGTGAAGAAGCAGCTCCCGGAACGGGTGCTCGAGACGTATCAGGAAGAGCGCAAAGACCATGCAGCCGCTCTTATAAAAATGGCAGAGGACATGGGAAAGGTCATGATGCCTAAAACTACCATAGGCGCGTTCATGACTCGAGCGGCGTTTCGATTGCTAAAACTCTGTCCTCCAGCTTATGATTATATATCGCAAATGAAATACAAGCCGAAACCGACTTTCGAAAGTGGCTTGGTTGTAACTGAAGACCGACCAGCAAAAAAATCGGTTGTTGGGCGCATGTTTCCTCAACCACGAATTGCTCGCCCCGACGAATCGACGGTTCGACTAGATGAGTTACTCGGTGCCGGGTTCAGTTTGGTCGTATTTTCGTCTCAACCGGAGACACTTTTGAACAATGTACCCGAAGATGCATTTGGCACGGTGCCAGTGCGGCGCCTCTGTATAACGCCCAGCGATATTCGATTTCCGGAAGGCACGCAGGGCATTGAATTCGCGCGCGACATAGATGGCGATATCGCGAGATTTTTGCGGCACTATGATAAGTGCGCAATTCTATTGCGCCCTGACCGATATGTCGCGGCTGTGCTCCAACAAACGAACGCGGCCGAGGTTTTGAAACAGTTACAAACAGTTTTCGGCATAACACCGTTTGACAATAAAACACATTTCGCTCGGACCCAACCAAATCCAAAAACGCCGATCAAAAACACCGAGACTTCATTCTCGGTGAATCATGTCCAGATGGCAAATTTGGCCTCAGGTCCAGTGAGGAAATCAACATGACAACGACAATAGAGAAACCGACTCAACGCGGTAAGCTGTCGATGTACCAGGTCGGAGCCTTGTTGGCACTCGCCTGCTTAAACATGCAGGATGGATTCGACATCCTTGCTATCACGTTCTCCGCTGGCGCGATCGCTGAAGATTGGGGTTTGCAACGCACCCAGCTGGGAATCGTATTTAGTGCAAGCCTATTCGGAATGATGCTTGGCGCCATGTTTTTATCGCCGTTTGCGGACAAGGTTGGGCGCCGCATCATGACGGTAATTGGCTTATGCATTTCAGGTGTAGGTATGATTATTGCCGCAAGTGCCTCCAATATTGAATTACTCGTGGCAGGTCGATTGATGACCGGCGTCGGCATCGGTGGAATTTTGGCGAGCTTGAATACACTAGCCGCAGAATACGCGGGCGAAAGGTTTAGCAGCTTAGCGGTCGCGACTTTTCAACTCGGCTATCCACTCGGCGCTTTCTTTGCGGGCTACATCGCAAGCTGGATGCTAGATATCGGGACCTGGCGTCATGTGTTTTGGTTCGGAGCCGCGCTTTCATTCTTCTTCGTGCCGATAATTTTGCTGCTTCCAGAATCTACAGACTATCTCGCAAAAACCGGAAAGTCCGATGCATTGAGCCAAATAAACCGAATTAGACGTCGGTTTGGACGCGAACCGCTGGAAAAACTCGATACCCACCACAATGATACTCATCCCGGCCTGGTTGCAGGAGTACTCATGCTATTCGCGCCCCGTTACGCGCTACGTACTCTCCTGATTTGGTCCGCCTTCTTCTTGCTACTGATTTCTCTTTACTTCGTATTGAGTTGGACGCCACGTATCTTAGTCGAGATGGGCTTTGATGAAGACGTCGGGAATCTTGGCGGTCGGCTTTTGAACCTCGCCGGAATGTTTGGGATGATTGGTGTGGGCGTTCTCGCAACCCTACTTAGACCTCCTCTAGCCGCGACGATCTATTTGTTTGCAATGATATGCGGCTTGATAGCGCTGAGCATGGCATCACAACAGCTAGCAGTCATTTTGTTCGCTGTGTCGGTCGTTGGATTCTTTACCCACGGCTCAATGGTCGGTCTCTATGCCGTTGTTCCCACGCTGTACCCAACGGAGTTGCGCGCGACGGGTACAGGTTGGGCGATCGGCTTAAGTCGGTTTGGCGCCATCATCGGCCCAGCGGGTGCTGGAATTTTATTAGACCAGAAGGTGCCGATGCAATTGCTCTTCCAGGTGTTCGTGGTCCCTGTGGCTCTTTCGGCATTATGCGCGATGGGATTGTGGGTTCTCGCGCGCAGAGAAGCAACCGACCGAAATCTTCGACACAGTAATCGACCAAGTAAAATTTGACCCCGCGAATAGCCACCGACGGAATTGTTGGCCGAAAGTGAGCCTTTAAGCTAAGAATTTTTTTGCTCTCGGCGAAATGGCGTAAAGGACCTCTTCATTGCAAAACCTAATGTCTCCTTCTCTAATCGGGCTTTCGGGTCAAGCTCCATATTTTCGTCTTTTATCCGGCTCTTCGCCAAGTCTGGGTCACGCTTCTCTTCGCAGTCTGGTTGGCGCATAGCGTTGGCGCCGCTGCATGCATGTGTGTGATCGTGTGTTGTGGAGCGCCTTGCTTTTGCGCGCGCTTCGTCTTCGAGCGCAGGAGACATAAACGGCGTCATCCACACACTTCGTCCAGACCAGGACGAACCGGGTGTTAGGGTGGTTTAGATCATGCGGTGCCCTCCGTCTGGAATGGCGTATCAGTGATCCACATCCGGTGTAGGATCACAGCAAGCTTGCGCGCGACCGCGATGCGGGCACGCCGAACGCCTTTCGTTCGGATCAGCTTCAGGCCCCAGCTTTTCAACGACGATGGTCGACCCGATACGATCAGAAGCGAGTTGGCCGCAATATAGAGCGTCGCTCGTACGTCCCTGTCGCCGGCCCGGGAGATGCGTCCCGTATTATCCATCTCTCCCGATTGGAAGCGTCTCGGTGTTAGGCCGAAGTGTGCCCCAACAAGTCTGGAAGACTTAAAGCGTGTTGGATCGTCGATAGCCGCTTTGAACGAAAGGGCTGTGATCGGACCAACGCCCGGTGCCGTCATCAGCAGTTTGCAGACAGGGTCCTTGCGCGACACGGCGATGACACGCTTCTCCATCAATCGATAAGCATCGTAGAGGTCACCCCGGACATCCAGCATGGGTAGGAGTGCGAAGGCGAGCGTATCATCGGCTTCGATGATCGGCCGGACTTTCTCATCGAACCGTCGTCGGCTGAGACGGGATGGCAGTCTGATCCCGAACGCTTTGAACAGCCCTCGGATCTCATTCTCCAAATCGATACAGCGGTTGAGGATGGCTTTTCGAGCCGCCAGAAGTGCTTTGACCTCATGGCTCTCGCGGCTCTTCATATGAACGGGGTTGTACCAACCCGCCCGAAGAATCTGGGCGATACCGCGCGCATCGGTCTTGTCGGTTTTGTTCCGCATAGCAGACATGGCGGCACTGACCTGGCGGGATTCCATGCAGACCACACCAAAGCCCTCGGCTGTCAAACCATGGAACAGTGCCTGGCTCATGGTACCGGCTTCAAACCCAATCCGTTCGACTGAATAGCCTTTGGCTCGAACATGGTCTGAGATCGCAGCGACCTCGCAATCCAGGTTGGTCTCTTCGATCAAATCACCTTCGGCACTGAGCACGCACATCGCCACGGATCGCAGCGAAACATCCAATCCAATAAACACGTTCATCGTATTCTCCTTCATGTCCGCAGCCCAATGCTGCGAACCTATCAGGAGCTCGACTGGCTAACAGTCCGCCCGATTACCCATGCTTTTGCTCGCCTTTCAGAAAGCTTGAGCGGCCGGTTTGGGGCGAGAGAAAGCCACTCGAAACTGATTGCGGGAATGACAATTCTCGCTGCGCGCGTAGTATGTGCGAATGGTTCATCGTATCGGAAAGCCGATCATCCTGAAGCGCATCGAAGACGAGTTGCCAGACGGTTTTCACGAACTGTTGAAACTAAGTCAGGATGAAGGCATCAGAAACATGTCGATGCTCAGCGAGAATTGGCACTCTGGAGTCGAGCGATTCAATCAGAATGGGGCAGCTCTTTTTGGCGCGTTCTCCAAAAACAAACTGATTGGAGTAGGCGGAACGACCAAAGAGCTAGGCTATTCAGCGCCTGCTATGAGAATGCGTCGATTGTTCGTGTCCCCTATTTGGAGGCGAAGAGGCGTTGCGGGAATGATTGCGCGTGAGTGCATGAGCTGGGGACTCAAGTCAGCGGGCACCTTAACGTGTAATGCGCAGGCAAGTGCCGCTGCTGCTCCTTTTTGGGAAGGCATGGGGTTTAAGCCTGTCGACCTAGCCCGGATCACGCACATTTACGTCGAATGCTAACTATGTGGATGGAACCTCAGCGGCCTTCTTGGAGCGAATTTAGGACGCTGAGCTGATGTCTGCTCCCGGCGTCGAAGCGGACATTAGCTCAGCGTCTTAAGACGCCCTAAAATGAACGCTGGTGAAGGTTTGCATCGGATGAGCATCGCACTTTGCCATCGCTTCGATCAGTTGACCAAACGGTGCGTAGAGCGCTTTGGTTTGACAAAGTGTGAGTTAGCGAGCGACTGAATACTAAGGAAAGTACTATCTGGTCGTATGGAGGTTTCGATTGTGAGCAAGAAAACTAGACTATCGCGCAGAGCGCTTCTTGGAAGTGTAGCGGGTTCCTTGGCCGTACCTGCGGTTACGCGAGCCGCTACCCATAATGAAAACAAACCCATCATCGCGCCGGGCGTTCCATTTATTCTTACGACCTGGGACTTCGGACCGGGTGCAAATGAGGTCGGTTTTCCAATTCTACAGTCCGGCGGGTCAGCGATTGATGCCGTCGAAGCGGCGATAAACTATGTAGAGCTCCTGCCGGACGAGTACTGGGTCGGATATGGCGGTGTCCCAAATGAAGTCGGCGAAACAACACTTGATGCGATGATCCTTTGGGGGCCGACCCACGATGTTGGCGCGGTCGGCTGCTTGAAACGGGTAAAACTAGCTATCTCCGTTGCGAGAAAAGTCATGGAAGAGACCCAACACTCGCTAATTGTGGGCGATGACGCGACCCGGTTCGCCGCCCGCATGGGTTTTGAGGAAACGTCTCTTACCAATCTGACTTCACAGACGAAATGGGAAGAATGGGCGGCAAAGGGCGTTAAAACCGACGCGTTCGATCCCGAACCGTTCGACGAGGACACGCTCGACGGACACGACACAGTCGGCACAATCGCGTTGGATGCAGATGGCAACTTGTGTGTTGGCTGCTCCACCAATGGCCGGGAGTTTAAAATTCCGGGACGCGTTGGGGATTCACCAATCGCCGGTGCCGGGGCGTACGCCGACCAGGACGTTGGCGCAGCTGTCGCCACGGGGAATGGAGACGTAATGATGCGGTTCCTGCCAACTTATCATACGGTAGAGTTGATGCGTGCTGGCATGTCGCCTGAAGCCGCGGCGAAGGCAGCCATAAAAAGGATTACAGACAAGGGGTACAAATTTGGCGGCGGCATTGCGGCGGCAAGCGTTGATGGTCGTCATGGCGGGGCCAAAGCGGGTTGGGAAGACGTACCGTTCAGTTACTCAGTTCAAACCCAATCGGGTGCAGTGAAGTATCCTGTTGCTTGAGCGTCCTATTCTCGCCCCACAGCGGTCGCTGATACAGAGGCAGGAAGCGCCCTAAAGCGGACATCGAAACGCCGACAATGACCAAAGAAGACATTACGAGTGTCTTAAAAAGGGCGACTTAAGCCTCTGCGCTAATGTCCGGTTTTGCTCGCTTTCGAGAATGCTCAAATTTTGTTTCGAGGATAACCTAAGTTATCAATATATGCCCTTACGTAAGTGCGGGAAACATCGAAAGTCGCGCCGACAATATAGAACAACCGGCCAAGTTCATCCGGAGCGACCTCGACTCTAAAGCCCGTGCTATTCGCCAATTGCACATTGTAAAAGACCTGAGCAAGTCGCAGTTCCAAATCAGGGGGAATATGGAATGGATTGCTCAGGTCTTCCACCCTGCCTCGTGAACGGCATGCTCTTCAAACAGAAAAGCCATTTCGTTCACTTTTTGCTGGCCGGGTGATTGGGTAAACTAGTGCGAGGACCGTTGAATTCTGTTCCAGAGGTTGATCTGCGCAATCATCCCAGTCAGAGCGCCAATTAGCTCTTCACTAAAATGTCGCTTGAGCGCCTCTCGCAATGGCGCAAGGCTGCTGCGATCAGCCAATATCGTTAGAGCTTCGGTCCACGCAAGCGCAGCTTTTTCTTTGTCTGTGAAATCATCAACATGCCGCCATACGACGAGCCGATCTAATCGATTTTCGGTCTCGCCGTCGGCGCGCGCGTTCGCGCAATGAAGTTTTACGCAGTAAGCGCACTGGTTAAGTTGAGAGGCTCTGAGTTCAACCAAGTGCCGAAGAGAAGTGGGAAACTCGTAACTCTCAAGTTGTGCATTCACTTGAGCCATTTGCACCATTAGATTCGGCACGGTTTTCTGATAATTGAAAGTCGGGTCTGACATCGGGCATCCTATTTTGCTTCGGGAAAGTTCTTGTTGTTTGTGTGCGCCAAGTTCGGCGCAAACGTCGGGCCGCTCAAAAGACGCTCGAGCACGATCTACGGAAACTGTTTGATTTGTTCTTCGGTTATTGTTGACGTCGGAGATCGTCGATGAAACTGGCGTCGACCCAAAAAATGTCGGCAACTGGAACACTCAGATCGATGCGCTGGAAGAAAAAGAAGAGACCATCCGGCGTAACGCTGCCATAGGCGTCTTCAAGTTCAGAATTGATCTCTGGGCCGAGATTAATCGCGGGGCCCCAAGTTCCGTCGCTTTGAGAAAATGATATATAGAGATCGGAATCTCCATACCCATCTTCTCTCTCGCTATCCCAGATTACATAGCTTTCGTCTGGAGCAATGAAGGGGTGCGCTGTATAGCGACCGCTATTGATCTCCGGTCCCAACGGAAGAGGTGGTTGTCTCTCTCCGTCGACAAGCCTGGAGTATCGGATTGTGCCCACCTCATCGCGCTCGTCGAAGACATAAGTTCCCAGATCTGATTTGGTCAGACGCATGACTGGGAACTCATCGAACGCTGGCCCAACACTTACCGGCTCCGACCAACCGCTTTTCGTTCGCTCTCGATACTTGTTCCCCTGGTACATTCTATGACCATCGGTGGATATAAAAACCTCTCCGTCGGGGCGCGGCCCCATGACGGTTTCGGTCCATACGCCATCATTTTCCTGCAACATATGAACCTGAACTGGCTCTCCGATCACCTGACGGGTGAAGTAGAACTCATCCATTCGCGGCCCGAACACACCCTCGATTTCAAGGTGATCAGTAGACACAATGCCGGGCGCAAACTTTACCGGTGTTTTTCCTGGGAGCGATTGACCGAGATATGGTTCACTGACTGAAAGGTCGATCTGCTGCGCCTCAATCTGATAAATGCCAGCTAGGAATGCCGAACTATGCAGCAAAAGAGTGGTTGAAACTTTCACTTTGATCTCTCCGTTAAGCGGTGTCGCGAGCTGTGCGACGAAAACGTTGGTCGGGATTCATGCGAACAGGTGTGGTCGCTCTTGAGAGTCTTTCCAGCGAACACAGGTCCAAACAATGGACACCAATGCGATCAGCTGAATTGCGAAAAAGAAGATATTGTCGAGATCAGGATTGGCATTCAAACCGGCCAGGAGCACAATCGTTATTAGGGCACCGATCGGTGTAACGATGCGATTAAGACTGCGCCCGAGAAGCAACGACACCAGTATCATGAGAATGGGAACTTCCGACATGATGCCGCCCACCAACATGAGCGTTTCGGTTATTTCCACGCCATTCACCACCCCGGAAAGCATCTGCTCAAGCATCCCTTCTCTCCCAAGTTCGTGAAAGTCTCTTGCGAAAGTGTTTAAGGTCACAAACACCCATATGAGTGACAAACGCACGCGTTTTTCAAGGTGATCTTTCAACATGATCCGGTCTCCATTGTCTCTAGACGGTTGAAGCGCTCACGAGCCAGGTCGATGATCCCATTGAGATACGACCCTCGCTATTTTGATGTTTCGCCAGCACATCGGCCACAGCTTCTTCAATCGGAGCGGCGTCGAGACCTTGCATGCGGATAATCGGGGCGACCGGTCCCATTTGAATCATAAGACGCGCGCTCGAAATTGAATCGGTTCCAGGAAGCGTCAGAGGAAGGTCCAATTCTGAGACCGTCACATCTCGCCAACCCGATCGGTTTAGGATGTCGAAGACTCCGTCTTTGTTGGCGAGTGAGAATGGTCCTGGGCCATCGGATCCCGACGCTTGCGGCAACTCCTTGAAGAACGGAGTCGCAGCTTGAAACGGAACCGACAACCACTCGTTTTTAGCGAGCGTCTGCCAGCAAACAAATGATAGCCCGCCGCCGGATTTAGCTTGGCGTCTAATCTGCTCAAATGCGGCGAGAGGGTCGTTGAAAAACATAACGCCCAAACGCGAGACCATCAGATCAAATTTTTGACCGGCTCTATAAGTCTCTGCATCACTGAGTTCGAAAACGGCGGGCGAGTTTTGTTCTGTTGCTCTCTCTTTCGCGAGTTGGACGAGCGGCGCTGAAATATCGATCCCGGTCGCCGCAACGCCTGGTCCTGCGAGGGCATTCGCTTGGATCGTCAGTGCGCCAGAGCCACACCCAATGTCGAGAACGCGTTCACCTTCTTGAACGACTGCAGAGGTTAGCAACCGCTTCGATAATGGAGAGAGCATCGCGTCTAGACTGTCCGCATAACTCACCCATTTCTGACCCGCTGGACCGTTCCAATGTTCCAATTGTGTATTGTCGTTCATTGATAACCTCGAAGAAGCAAACTGATTGGTGATCAACTTGATCCACGGTCACGGGTTTCTCAATCGAGAGATCCTGAATGCCAGCCATACAGATATTGGCGATTCTCAAACCACTTTGGCTGAGCCAAGTGTGTTGCAGACCTAGCTCGATCAGATTCGCAACGCTGGATGCACAAGAAACATGCCCACAAATTCAGACAAAGAGATCCTTCCAGTTCTTGATCGCAGGTTCGGGACATGGCGTGTGTCTATCGCACGCGAGCCGATGACGGTTCGCCAGCTTGCGCGCACTTATGATGAACAAGCCGCCTGTTGGGGCGCCAAAATTCGGCGGCTACGCACCGGAACATTTTACGATGAGATATGGGCTTCCGTTAGCGAAAGCCTGGATGCTGCATCAGAGGGCCGCCAACTCAATGTATTAGACTGCGGTATTGGCCAAGGGGCTTTCAGTTTGGCGCTCGCAGAACAGTTTGAGGTAAAACCCCACATCAGTGGAATAGACTTGTCTGAAAACATGTTGAATGAGGCTGCGGAAACACTTGGTCGAGAAGGACTCTCGTTCACCCTAAAAAGGGCAGATGTACGCCGATTGCCATTCGAAGATTCTCAATTCGACATTGTCGCGAGCGCGCACGTCATTGAACATCTGCCGCGTCCGGAAATAGTAGTCAGAGAGATGTGGCGCGTTCTCAAACCTGGGGGGCGACTTGTGCTCTCGGTTACACAGCCCTCGATATTTGGCGCACTACTTCAACTAAATTGGAGAGCTCGCACTTACGCGTACGGAGAGCTGGAACAATTGCTGATAACCGCGGGTTTCGTCCGCCCTTCGAAGATCACCGTCGGAACTTGGAGTCTTGCAGCGCGAATGAGTTTGGTGTGCCAGGCAGGCAAGCTCTAAGACAGTTTCAATAGTCTTATTTTGCCAAGCGCTTTGCAATCAGATCGTAGACAATTCGGATACGTGGATTGTTTCGAAGTTCACGATGCGAAACCAACCAGAAGGTCATGGGTTGGAAGATTATGTCGGGAAACACGCGTTCTACTTCCGGCGTACGATCACCAACTTCCTTCATCATTAAACAGAAGCCGAGATCGCGCTTGACCAACTCCCAGGATCCTCCCCAGCTATTGCTCAAGAGTCGGACATTGCGATCGGAAATCTCCACTCCGACACTCTCGAGAATCTCGGGCAGTGTTTTACCCACGCAAGGTCCTATGAATTGATGCTGACTAAGGTCTCCTAGCGCCTTGGGTCGACCATGTTGTTCGAGATAGTTTGATGTCGCATACAAGAACGCATTACTTTCCAACACCACTTTAGCGATCAGGTCAGACTGTTGAGGCCTAATGTGCCGAATAGCGATATCGGCCTCACGGCGAATAAGATCGGACATTCCGTCCTCAGACAATACGTGCAACTCGATGCCGGGCGCGACTTCACGTAGCTCTTCGATGATTTCTGGCAATCTATACAGACATATCGCCTCGCTTGCGGAAACGCTTACCACGCCTTCCGTTGTTGAAGAGTGGTCCGAGGCGGAGACGGAGATACGCGCCGCAGCCTCACTCATCGCTTTCGCATCACGCAAGAGGGCCTCTCCAGGCGCGGTAAGTATCATGCCGCGTGGGCCGCGTTCAATCAGCGTCAAGCCTAGTTGCTCTTCTAATGAACTAATCTGTCGACTAATCGTTGGCTGAGTTGCCCCCAGAATGCGCGCCGCGGCTGTAATTGAACCTGCCTCCACGGTGGTTACAAAAGCTCTCAACTGGTTCCAATCAAACCGGCGCATACTTGAACTCATTCAACCTTCTACCTCAGAGATTTGGCTGCGCGAAGCCACATCTGAATTCACGCCTCTATTCAGGGAAATACTCTATATTGAACGTCCCATCGAAATTGACCTCCACGCAAATTAGATAGCTCGTCGGCTCAGCTTGGCTTGATAAAACTACGGTGCTCTCGTAGGCATAGATATCAGATGTATTAGCGATCGAAACCAACAACTCAGAGCATTGCCCGCGCCGGTCGGCGAGCGCCAACGATTCCACAGTTCTCTTTCGTGATAGATACTCGAGAATATCGGATCTGACCTCGGTCTCATCCGGCACTTCTGGGATAGGGGGTAACGCGCTATCAAGCGTTACGCTCTTCAGGCTAAGAAGAACTATCATTTTTGCAAGCATCTGAATCCTCCGGATCGCTGATGCCTCGTTACGGATAGATAGCCATGTCGGTAAGATACGTTTTGTGCATGCGTGGCATACGAATTCTGCACCCGCTCAGCGGCGATCCACTCGTGTTGGCTGATGATCGGGTTTCGCCGCGTCAAGTGCTCGCGCTAGGTCTTGTTCTGACTCAATGAGTTCAATCCCTGGAGACGGCACTGGCTGATCTTCGGGTACCAGGATTAACACAAGTGGATTGGGCCGGACATCCAACATTGCGCCCGATGCAAGATCAACGCCGATAAAAACAAGCCCGATCCCTGCAGCCCCGGTTGCCGCCGCTGATCCTGCGCCGGCAGAGGTCGCAGAAGTCGACAATCCCAGAGTTGTGACCGCGCTCATGGCCGATGCCAGTCCACTTAGCAACGAGTAGGAGACCAGATAAGCTCCAGTTGCCCCAGTGGCCACGCCAGCCGCCGAAGCGCCCGCCCCACCTTTTCCGAATCCACTCGTGACCTCAACCGTGGCGGGATGATAGCCGTCGAGTATCAAATTGACCGTGAAGTTAGAGCGTCTCGAGATTTCAATCATGCAGGGCGTCGTAGGGCAGGAAAAATATTCTGGTTCTTTTCCTCGTCCCTTCGAAATATCTAAATTGGACTCCACTCTCGCACCCGCAGGTTCGGTCACAATATGGAATTCGGTGTTGGGCCCCCGAATAAGCGTTGCGCAACCGCCCAAGCTGATCGCGATCAATAAAGCAGCTAAAGTTCGAGGTGCGAATCCAACAATCGTCCGTTGATTGAACGAGGTATTGCTCAGCATTTGATACTCCACAAGTAATTCAGCTGGAGCATGAGACAACGGCTAATCTGTTCGCAACCATCGAATTCGTATGAACGCTATACACGCATCAATAGTTGTAATCTGCGGACGCGTTCTGATGTGTATCCGACGCGTTCTCTAACCGATTAGGTGGAGCTTGATAGTTTCAGGCCCAGTATCCCCGCCACGATGAGACCGATACACACAATCCGAGCGACAGTCGCTGGCTCGCGAAAAAACGCAATCCCTATCAACGCTACACCTACAGCACCAATTCCTGTCCACACCGCATACGCTGTTCCGGCGGGTAACACCTTTAATGCTTCGGTGAGCAAAGCGAGACTTGTAATCAGGGCTGCTAAAACAACTGCGTGTTGCCAAAGCGGCGCATTGTCGCCAACGTATTTGAAGCCAAGAGCCCAAACAATTTCCAGAACTCCGGCAATCAACAAAACCGCCCATGGTCCATATAGCGGGGATTGAGCAAGCACGAGTATCTCCTTTGCTTGGTGTTAATAACAACGAGCGGCGGTTCAACTCGAGCCGCGAGCGAGCTTCCATAATCGCGATCCGACTGGGCCAAACAAGATGGTAGATTAGGTGCCGCAAGCCGATACGTTGAATTTTGTATGGAAGGTATACGCGGAGAGGATGCCGCACAGGATTGTCAGGAAGCGAAGCGGAAATGTCTCAACAAGCTACTGGGGGCACATGTACATGGCCCTACGACCGCTTTTGATGCTGTGGACGGCGTGCCCCACCCAGCTCTGCTGAGCTGGTAATGTGAAGGTATCCACACCGCCAACATTGGGAGCACGCCTATGGATAAGAGTATCACAGTTATCGGCTTAGATTTAGCCAAGTCGGTTTTTCAGGTTCACGGGGTCAACGCGGAGGGAGAAGTTGTCGTCCGACGCAAACTCAGCCGGTCGCGAGTCCTTGCCTATTTCAATCAATTGGAACCGTGCCTGGTCGGCATGGAAGCCTGCGCGACAGCGCACTATTGGGGGCGTGAACTGAGGGCACTCGGGCACGATGTGAAGCTGATGCCGCCGCAATTCGTGAAGCCTTATTTGAAGAGCCAAAAGAACGACATGCGCGATGCCGAAGCGATCTGCGAAGCGGTCACAAGGCCAACGATGCGGTTCGTTCCGATCAAAACACCCGACCAGCAGGCACTTCTTGCTTTGCATGGCGTGCGTGATCACTGGGTGCGTCTGTCGACCCGGCTGATCAACACATTACGGGGCTATCTGGCCGAGTTCGGGATCGTCGCTGCCAGAGGTCGTATGGGTGTGGAAGCCATCCTCGACACGCTGGCTGACGATCAGGATGATCGCATCCCTGATCTGGCGCGGGAGTGTCTGATGCCACTCGCCAATGAGCTTCGACATGTGAAGCGGCAAATCCTGGAAACTGATCGCAAGATCATGAGAGCGCATCGCTCTAGTGATATGTGTCAGAGCTTAGAGACCATCCCTGGCGTTGGACCGGTCATCGCAACGCGTGTGGTTGCCGAGGTTCCCGATCCGAGGATCTTCAAATCCGGCCGCGCGTTCTCCGCCTGGGTCGGCCTTGTGCCCAAACAGCATTCCAGCGGCGGGCGAGATCGGATGGGGCGGATCACCAAAACAGGCAATCCTGAGCTTCGAAGATTATTGGTCGCTGGCGCGATGTCGATGATCATCCGAGCCAAACAGCTCGGCTTCACCCGGCATCCATGGCTCAGCCGTTTGCTGGAGCGCAAGCCGATGATGGTGGTTGCGATCGCTATGGCCAACAAGATTGGCCGAATGATCTGGGCCCTCATGGTCAAAGGAGAGAAGTTCAACCCGGCAAAACTAATGCCGGCATAAAGTCGCCGCGCTGATCAGGCGCAAACGAGATTGGTGAGAGCTTAAAGGAGGTCATGCAGAACCGGAGTTTCTGACAAGTGAGGACAATCCACTCGCGAGCCAGCACCCTTGAGTGCGTGCTTTTGTAAGGAACCTCATCTTGCGGAACGCATAATGGCCAGCGGCGTCTGAAAGCCGCCCCAACAGGCCGAACAGATGCCCGCTAACGGCCAACCTGCAAATGACCAACTAAAATCTCTTGCCAAGGGGGCGCCGTCCACAGATGCTCGCCGAGAAGACTTAGTCGTCCAGAAGACTTTCGGATCGCGCGCGAAGATAAGAAACGAGATCGGAGTATTCGCTGTCCGTTAGATAAGGGTTTCGTGCGGGCGAAACGAGGCTCATTAAGCCCAATCGTTCACGCACGTTGCCTTTGCCTTCGAACAATAAACGCCGAAGCTCCTCGTCGGTGTAGAGGGCAACCACACTTAGATCGGGTGTAAAGTTCGGATAACCCTGCAGCTGATTGTTGTGGCATTCGGTGCAGAGATTGAGGGCCAAATACCGACCGCGGGCGTGCTCGGGACCTAACTCGATAGGTCCAGGCGAAGCGGCCCATTCCAAGCCGAGCGCATGCCCATCCGTATATCCATCGATCTCCCATTGCGCCAAGTCAGATGGAAAGGGTTCAAATAGCGGTTGCGGGTCTCCAGATGGCTCCAGCGAAAGCAGATGAGTGCTCAGAGATTGCATGTCCGCATCGGACAAGGCTCGATACATCTCGGATGGCATCATCCTTAGTTTGCGCCCGTCGAGAGCAATACCTTGCCGGACCGCGCGTTCCAGCGTGTCTTGATCATATTCTGTGGTCATCAAGGAGAGGTTCGGCGCAATCCATCCTTCATTGAAGGGGCCACCAGAAAAATCGGGATTGTGGCAGCCGGTACAACCGAGCACATCCGCAAGGCGCTTTCCGTGCTGAGCTTTGTCCTCTTCGGTTTCGCCATGCGCGCCATCAAATGTAAGCTCTGCAATCTCGTTGGTAAAATTGACAGACCCGCTTTGCCCACACGCGGTCAAGAGGATGACCGAGAGGATTGACAGGGCCAAGCTGTGAAACTTCATCAACGATTACTCCCTTGCACCGAATCATAAGTTCACAAGTGAACAATAATTGAAAGTCCGCTCAGAACGACGCTCAAAACTCTGGTTCTGGGATCGACACCCTCGTCATCGGCTAATGAATGGTTTTGCTCGCAAATCAGAAATCGCGAGCGGCTTAACTGGGGCGATTTTAAGCCGCTCAAAAAAGCTTGGAAAACAAAACGAGGCTCGAAAAACTCAGAACGACAACGGTCGGGTGGAAAGTTGCTGCGAAACCTGTTGCACGGAGTACAGGCCTCTTCCTGTACCCAATCCAAAACGCCAAACGGGCAAGTCCGAACCAGATACCAAGTGTTGGCAAAAGTACTTTAGCAACCGGCAAGGATGCTGCGCATAGTGAAACCGCGCTGAGTACAAACAGAACAATCTGTTCAGAGGTGTTTCGGATATATCGTAGCGTTAAATCGAGCGGTGTTCCCGCTTGCGGTGTTGAGCCATCTATAGTGATCTCACCATGTCTCGTTTTCGCAGCCCACCCAATTCCAATTGCGAGGCTTACTGCTGGAAGAATAAAACTGAAGCCGAGAATATCCAACGCTTCAGCCTTATCGAACCATCCGTTAAGCTTAGTGAGCCAAACGCCCGTCCCGATAAAGAGAGCGCTTAGGAGCCAAGCGAATAAGATGCCCTTGAAAACTAATTTCTGATCGGTGCTCAAACTCATCGATTTAGCCTATGAGTGTGTTTCCCGAAAAGCTAGCTCGGCGTATAAGGTCTCTTCCGAGCGCGTTGCAACTTTTACTACAGAGTCCGCTTAGGAGCGAATTTAAGCCGCTCTCGAAATCCCTCTTTCCGCTAAACATAGCGTAAAGCTTCCGTTCAATGCTCCCGGTCGAACTCATAGAATCGTACTTGGTCATGAGCCTGTAGAAGTCATCGCAGAAATTCACGCTCGGAGTACCAAACCCAGAATGATAGGACGATTGCGGTTGCGGAAACGTAAGTCATCGATGAGCCCGGAAAGAACGTGCCATATCCCCCTAAGTCTATGAAGACGAAATAACCGATGTCAAATAGACCGCCGACCAGTGCCGTGACCCAGATGGATGTTTGGTTCTTTCTCCAAATGAAGATCCCACCCAGCACGGTTACAACGCCAACCCAAAACAAGTTCCATCCGTGTTGATTTAGGATCGCACCGACCGCAGGATGATAGTCAGCCTCAAGTTCGCTCGGATTGACCGCAGCAGCAATGCCCTGGAACCCAGCAGTCGCGTCTGAACTGATCGTGATCACACCCCCGAGTATGTGAACAACTCCCCAAACGACCCAAAGGACCGCCGAAACCTTCAGAGCAAGTGCATGCTTACCAGACATTTTGGGACTCCCTTTTGATTTACCTACCGCGCGACACGCGATATGATTGACTTTATCAATCATCAACAATTATTTGATATAGTCAACTATTATGAATGCAAACCAGAGAGAATTCCTATCACTTGCGACGGACGTCGATCGTCTAATGCGGCTTATTCATGTAAAGATGCAGCCGAAGGCGAAGAGAATGGACCAGGCACGGATCGGTCCTTTTGGTGGCATGATCCTTATGATGGTATTGGATATGGAACCCGTTCCGATGCTGAACCTTTCCAGGCAACTGGGTCGCGACAAGGCCCAAATGACGCGCGCCGTCCAAACGTTGGAACAAAAAGGGTTGCTTCAACGGCAAAAAAGCTTGGATGATGGCCGTGTCTCGCTACTCAGTTTGACGGACGAAGGGCATGCTCTTGTGCTAGGGTTCCAGAACATCTTGGCGGACGTAGTGGCAGAGGTTTTTGGCGGCCTAGACGATACAGAGCGACGCAAATTCTCCGCGACCCTGACAAAGGTGTTGTGTGCATTTGCGCCAGACGGCGTATCGCAACGAAGTGCATCGGATTGTTAAAGCTACAGTCTTTTTTGGGGCGAGTTTAAGACGCAGGGATGAGGTTGAGGCTGAGTTCCTAAATTAACAAACGCTCTAAATCCGTTCGAAAACGCACGAGCATTTCTTGATTTCTACTCTTGACCAATCCGCTGCGTAGAAAATGCAAAATCATCAAAGAAGATTGTTCCAGCATTAGTCGGTTGGGTAATTTCACCACCACCGCCATAAAATGCCGAAAACAGGAACGCATCGATCGCTAGGGCGTTTGTATCGCGATACCGTAATCCGGTTTGTCTGACTGCAAGATCACCGTTTAGTGTCGCTTCAAATATTCCGTCTGATTGGCCAGGTGAATTCATCACGACCCGGTGCTCCACGGTATACCAAGTGTCTCTTTGCAAGGCGAACTCCGCACCCCCCGCATCCGTCCACGCCACCTCGTCTCCAAATTGCCCCGATTGGCCTGGGGACACAAGGCGCTGAGCAAGTGTGCCACCGCTTCGCCAGATCATCGGGGTTCGCCAACCATTTGTACCATTTGGAACTTGAAGCAAATCGCCGCCGCCAAGGCCTGGCAAGGTTCCGCTTGTGGAGAAATCAAAATTTGGATCAAAACGAACTCGATACGAAACAAACGCCTCTTCAACTTCACCGCTAAATCCAGTGACCCATTGAGCGCCACTATCTCCACTATCGAGCGCGAAGGACGGTAAGGAAATGGCGAGCCCGTTACCTTCGAATGCATCCGATGAGTCAACTATGGCCGCCCGCTGTTGGTTGATGCCCGAGACGCTGGAAGGGGTGTTAAAAAGTTGATTGAGCGCCGAAGCGGTTAATACGCCCAAAGGTGCGGCGTTTAGGTCCTGGACGACCGCGCTTCCCGGTTGGGCGAGAGCTGGAACTGAACGCACCTCATAAAGAGGAGAGCCATCCAATAAATGCGCTTCGACGAAATCCAGCGACAATTCCAAGAAAGTTTTGCCGTCAACACCATTGTCGGTCACACCAACAGTTCCAAAACCATGAAATGCGCCTTCAACTGTGTAAAACGTATAAGGAATACCATTGGCTTCAGCATCGACTTGCAGAGCCTGCGCAAGACTATATTCCACCGTCGGGTCAGCATCTCCGTGCAAGATGAATATTGGCGGATCCATAGATTGCATCGCGTTCTGAACGCGTTGACCACCCCAATAGTCGATAACAACATCCGGTTTGGGAGGGGTTATGCCAACATCGTCCAACGAATATGCGACAGCCATACTTAAGTTTGCTCCCGCAGAGCTTCCCCAAAGCGCAAAACGATTAGGGTCAACACACAAATCATCGGCATTGTCTTGCACCCAGGCAATCGCGTTCACGGCGTCTTCTGCGGCGCTGACCATGGCATCCAACTGCGCGTCCTCTTCGGCCGTCAGCGGTGGATTACCACCATCATCCAGTATGCGTTGCTTCAAGCGCAAATAATCCTGGTCCGGTATAGGGTCGTCGCCGACTAAACGGTACGTTATGGCGACGCCAACAATATCGCGCGCAGCAAGGCCATCGCCAATATCGCTCCACACACCCACAGATTTTGTCCCAGTTTTAAAACCTCCCCCATGAATCATAATCGTGAAGGGGCGCAGCGTGTCACAGACCTCACCAGATTGATAAACGTCTAAAAGTAAGTCTTTCGTTCCGCCAGAAACTGGTGCCTGTCGGTACACAACATCAGTTAAACTCGCGGGCGTTTGACCGGAGGGAGGAGGAGGTGGTGGCGGTGGAGGTGGAGGTGGAGGTGGAGGTGGAGGTGGAGGAGATGTAGTAACGGGTGATACAGCAGGCGCAGAGTCGCTCGCTCCCGAACAAGCAGCTAAACAAACGCCAAGGAGGGCCGCGGTGGCGGCGGATGTCGCCCAATGTCGACGGAATGTTGGCAGCTTTCTGTCGAGTTTTATGCAATACACTTCTTCTTCCACCTGCAGCCTAAGAGAATTCAACCTCTGAAACGAAACAGTTAAAGAACTCCGTCGCGGTTCACTGTATTAAATCAAAAAATTGATCGAGAGTTCGCGTTGCCTGGTTTCAATCAACGGGAATTTGACGCGTCGTGATGAAAGCTAAATCACTTGCGGAGACGTTTACTCAAACTTCAGCGTCCTATTTAGGGCGACTTAAGCCGCTGAGCTTATGTCTTTTTTTGCTCGCCAAGTTGACAATCGAGCCATCAGACCTTGAGATCTCTCATATTCGACGAGATTTTAATGGGGGAGCAGAATGAAGTTTGGCGGCTTGGTTCTCGCGACGTTTTTGTGGCCATTAACAGCATGCGCTCAAATTCCTGAACCCATCTTCGACGCTCACCTACATGCTTCATCTCCATCGCCGTTCGGCGGCAAACAGGTGATCTGCACAAGCCGTTCGAATGTCACGTTCCCACCAATTGATCCGCTCGAAACTGCAACCCCACAAAAAGCAGCGGTATGCGATACGCCGCTCTGGTCCGTAGCAACCGAAGCGGAGAACATCGAGCGCACCGCCGAAATCATGAAGCGGCGGAACGTTTATGGCCTCTTAGACCCTGGTGGGCGAACACCTGAACAAGGCTTCGAAACTTTTGCACGCTGGTCGCTTGCCGCCCCAGGGCGTTTCCTTCCTTCTATGGATTTTTTCGACGTCGGGCTTCCTCCGCTAGAGGATGTTCGGCGTTGGGCCGAGGGAGGTAGGATCGAAGCCTTCTTCGAAATTAGTGTGCAGTACAACGGCTTAGCGCCCACCGACGAACTGTTGATGCCCTACTATGCGCTTGCAGAAGAGCTCGATATTCCAGTCGCCATCCACATGGGCGAAGGACCGCCGGGCGGTGGACAGGTAATGATGGGGAGCCCTTACGAAGTGGCGCTTGGAAACCCGATTTTGCTCGAGCCGATTTTGAGAGAGTTTCCCAAGCTGCGCGTCGTCGCCGTTCACGCTGGGTCTCCTTATACAGATGAGATGCTTGGATTACTTTATTCGTATCCTCAGCTTTACGTCGACATGGCGCAGAACAATTGGGGCTTTCCTCGAGCACACTTTCACGCGTGGTTAAAGAGGTTTGTGGATGCGGGTTTTTCTCAACGCATTTTGTTTGGATCCGATCAGTTGATTTGGCCCGACACAATTGAGATCGCAATCGAAAGCATCGAACAGGCGCCATTCCTATCTGAAGCCGAGAAGCGCGATATTTTGTACAACAATGCAGCTCGCTTCTTCCGTTTCAGCGAAGAAACAATCGAACGGCACAAACGCGGCGAGTAAGGCACATTGACTATGTCTGCTTCTCTAATCGGGCGTTCGGGTCAAGCTCCATATTTTCGTCTTTATTCCGGTTTTTCGCTAAGTCTGCGTCACGCTTCTCTTCGCAGTCTGGTTGGCGCATAGCGTTGGCGCCGCTGCATGCATGTGTGTGATTTTGTGTTGTGGAGCGCCTTGCTTTTGCGCGCGCTTCGTCTTCGAGCGCAGGAGACATTAACGGCGTCATCCACACACTTCGTCCAAACAAATACTCTTTCGGTTTGAACGCGTTGAAGCGTGACACTGTGGTTACAATACCAGAAAGTTGAGGCGAATTATTATTTGCATTTTACAATTATATAATTGTATTATACAACCAGTTCGCTGCCTTCAAAGGGGTGAGCCCAAGGCATCAATGGAGGAAATCATGAAACTCTCAATCGCGACATCAACTGCAGTAGTTGCAATTTTTTCTTTGGCATGCCCTGCCAATGCGCAAACCGATGAATCTACCGATGAATTTCCAGCTGTCACGGACAAGCGGCTGGGTACAATTTCCGTCACTGCTAGGAAAACCGAGGAATCTTTGAAGGATGCACCAATCGCCTTAACCGCAGTCACTGGAGAAGGGCTGGAAGCGCGTGACGTTGATGATGTCGTTCAACTTACTGATCTCGCGCCAAACGTGAATATTGGCCTCGGTAATTTCAGTGGAAATAGCTCAGCGTCCGTCGCGTTTATTAGAGGTGTCGGGCAAATTGATTTTACTTTGGTTACAGATCCAGGTGTTGGGGTATACGTTGATGGTGTATACTACGCCCGAACGATCGGAGCGATTTTGGATTTGTTTGATGTCGACAGAGTAGAGGTACTCAGAGGCCCACAAGGAACTCTTTTCGGGCGAAACTCTACAGGTGGTGCGATTAGCATTCATACGGCAAAGCCGAGCAACGAGTTTAGCGGTCGTGCTAGGGTCATCGCAGGCAGTGACAACAGGTATGAAGGCTTTGCATCGATTTCTGTTCCGTTGGGGCCAAATGTTTCTACCTTGATCAGCGGAATTATCAGACAACAAGATGGAACGGCTGTAGACCCGTTGGGGCGAGAATATGGTGACGATAACATGTACGGTGTCCGTTCAAAAACGGAGTGGACGCCTTCTGACGTTTTAAGGTTTGTTCTATCGGCGGATTATTTATCCGAAGATGAGGGTCCCGCTGCCGAAGTCCCTGTGACGCTCGAGGCGGATGGTTCAGTCGATGAATCAGCGACGGATTTCTTTTTTACTCCAAACACTCGTAGCGGGACGGATGGCTCATTTGGTACAGAGATTGAGAGTTTTGGGGTTTCACTGACGACCGAATATGACATGAACAATGTTATAAGTTTCAAGTCGATCACAGCATATCGAGACTTGGAATCTACATTCACGCGATTTCCATCTCCATTGACCACCAATTTCAATACAACGAGTCCTTTCAATCACACTCAGTTTTCACAAGAGCTTCAAGCAAATCTGAATTTCGATGACATCTCTGCAGTCGTTGGGGTTTTCTACATGGACGAAGATGGAGACAGTTTCGAAACGGCTGACGTTGGCGTGGCGCCGGCAGGCTGGCCGCGTCTCATTGGCATTAGCGACATATCGAACACAAATTGGGCTGTTTTCGGCGAAGCTACGTTCGACCTCACAGATCGATTGCGGGCCATCGGTGGCTTGCGATACACGGATGAATCTAAAGAAGCTTCATTTCTATCACAATCTGTTCCCGGGCTGACGCGTGGCACGGTAGCAACCGATCCGGTTGTGAACACTATTGGGTTCGGACCAAATCAATCTCTTGATTTCAACAAGCTAACATACCGGGGTGTTCTGCAGTATGAACTGACCACTGAAGCCAACGTCTATGCGTCTTATTCGACGGGGTTCAAAAGCGGAGGGTTCAATCAGAGACTAGTAGGACCGCTTGTACCAGGATTTTTCACCCAACCAGATGAATTTGGACCAGAGGACGTAGAGTCTATTGAAGTTGGTATCAAGTTCGAGAACGACAGCCTTCGGCTCAACAGCGCGGCATTCTTTTCAGACTATTCAGACATACAAATTTCTGGAGCGCCTCCTGGCGAAATTGCCTCGCAGGTATTTAATGGCGGTGCCGCCGAAATTTATGGCCTCGAGATCGAAGGTATGTGGGCACCAACAGATAATTTCTTTGTCGATTTTAGCGCTGGTTTGATAGAGGCCGAATACACAGAGATCATTGCGAATACGGCAGAGGTCTCTGTGGAAGATGAATTCGTGTTCACGCCGCCTTATACGATCGGACTTGGTGCAACGTATATGCAAGATATCGACAAATTCGGCGAACTGCGTGGGCGGATCGATTTTTTTAGAAGCGGAAAAGTCTATTTTGAGCCTAACAACGCATCTGGTCCAGTCGAAGATGGCTATTCTAACGTCGATGCTAGCATCAGCCTAACGCCATTGAGCAATAATTTTTCACTGACGGTAGGCGTTAACAACCTAACGGATGAAACATATCTCACTTCAGCAGATGGAAATGTAGGATTAGCATATAATGTCGGCCAGTTTGCCCGGCCGCAAAACTTCTTTTTGAAGCTTGAAGCTACTTTCTAATCAAAATTCTAGTTCGCCCGAGTTTTGTGATGCGCTCACGCTCGGGCGAATACAATCGATATGAGCGGACTGAGATCGCTATACCAAGGAAAACACATGACGCGAGAATTATCAGAACAAAAACCGTATACCGACGTCTCGGCTCTTAGTGGGGTACCGGTTTGGCGTTCCGAATGGGAGCCATTGTTGGACGCCGTTGTCGATAGAGTGATGTCCACGCGTGCACAAGTTGGTGATCAGTGGCCATACCACGCCGACCCGGACACAGGAAACTGGACAACAACATCCGACGGTGATTGGTGTCCTGGACATTGGATAGACTCTTTGAGGATCGTATCGGAAATATCAGAGGACGCTGAATTGATGCAAGAAGCCCTAATGAGGATGCATCAAATTTCGCCTGAATTAGACCGCAACGATATGTTCCGAGGAACAAAATTTTACCACGGTGCAGCACGGTTACATGCTGCAACCGGTGACGAAGAGATGTTCAAACTCGCAAAAAAAGCGGCGCACGCGGTTCGTTCGATGGCCATGACATTAAATGGTGGAATGCCGATCGGCACAGAGGTCAAAGTAGCTTCAACGAGCCTTGCTTCAAATGCCACCGTTGCCGTAGACAATGTTTGTCCAAATTTGCTCTTGGATTGGTGGGCGGCCAAGACGTTAGATGAGCCTTCATTTGTATCTGGCGCTAGACGTCATCTTGATCTGACGATGCGAGATTTCATTCGCAAAGATGGTTCTACGATCGAATTCATCGATTATGACCCTGCTTCAGGTGAACCGATACGCCACTTTACTTTGCTTGGCGCTCATGATGATTCATGTTGGAGCCGTGGTCAGGCGTGGGCAATAAACGGCTACTATCGCGCATGGGAGGAGTTAGAGGATCCAAAGTATCTCGAGGTTGGGCGAAGACTCCTCGATTTCCACATGTTGAATTCTGATAATGACCTTGTTCCACCGTGGGACTATTTCGATCCTGACTTTGATGACTATCCTATGTGGGACACCTCATCTTCGACGATTATTCTAACGCAGTTGGCCCGGATTGCGGTCACGCCAAACCTGGTAGCCCAAGCCCCGGAAATTGTCGGTATTGTCGAAAAAATGATGTCAGGTCTGAAACACCATGTGAAGCAAGACGGAGAAACTCGAGGCGCGTTGGTGAATGGGTGTTTCAATGGTGTGAAAAGATATGGCCATAGGCATGAGCTCATCTGGGGAAATTACTACTTGCTCGAAGCACTAACCACATTGAAATTTGGAGGTCAGCCATGCTGACGGAAGAGAGCGCCGAGCGCAAACGGTATCCAAAGAAATCCGTAGCATGGTACACGGTATTAGTATTGATGTTTGCTTATGCCGTCTCATTTATTGATCGTCAGATTCTGACGTTAATGGTAGACCCAATCAGCGCAGACCTAAATTTGACAGACACTCAATTCAGCCTTTTGCATGGGCTTGCATTTGCGCTTTTTTATTCGTTTCTCGGAATACCCATAGGAAGTCTTGCCGATCGAAAAGCTCGCAACCGCATCATACTATGGGGTATACTCGTTTGGGGATTGATGACGGCTTTATGTGGGTTAGCGGCCAAGTTTTGGCAGTTATTTCTGGCTCGTGTCGGCGTTGGAGTCGGGGAGGCTGCATTGTCTCCCGCAGCTTACTCACTCATTTCAGACAGTTTTCTTCCGAGAGAACGGACTCTTCCAATGAGCATTTATACGATTGGCGCGTTTGCAGGCGTTGGCATTGCGTTCGTTTTTGGTGGATGGGTCGTTGAGTGGACCGAACAAAACGGGGATATTTGGGTTCCGATTATTGGGCAGATTCGGCCATGGCAGGCGGCTTTCTTCATTGTGGCTTCACCAACAGTTCTGCTCGCGGTGTTGGTATTTTTCATAACTGAGCCGACACGGAAGGAGGTTATCTCAACCGCTAAGTCGGGTGGATCTATTCGCCAAGTATTTTCATACTTTTTCTCCCGGCGAGATGCGTATTTCTTACAGATGTTAGCCTTGGCTCTCGTAGCGATACTAGTTTATGGGGCTTTTTCGTGGGCGCCAGCGTATCTGGCTCGTGTTTATGGGCTCAGCCCGAGTGAAATCGGGACTAAGTTTGGGCTTGTGGTTTTGATTGCAACATCGCTCGGGATGCTATCGGGTGGCTTTTTAGCCGACCGACGAAAAAGCTTCCGCGATTCACTTCCGCATATCAAATTATCTATGTGGGCAACACTTCTCGCATGTCCGCTCATCCTCGCTGCATTCTGGATACAAAGCTTAGGCGCCGGCGTTGTCATCCTCTTGCTTGGCATATGCCTATACTTTTTGTCCTTTTCGGTCGTGCTTGCACCAGCTTACCTCCAGGCCGTAACGCCTAATGAGCATCGAGGCAAAATAATCGCTATCTATCTATTCTTAGTCAATCTAATTGGGTTAGGCGCGGGGCCAACTCTTATCGCCATTGTATCTGACAATTTTTTTACGGGCCCCGATGCTATTGGAAAGGCATATTCGGTCGTCGCATTTATCATCGGCTTGGTTGCAGTCGTTCTGCTAGCAATCGCTTCACCTCAGACAACCGATGAGTCTGTCGATCAGTGAAAAGAAGATTTCGGAGCACTAAAGGGGCAAGTAGATTGCAGGACCACAAAAATCCGCCTCAATCCGTCGAAAGAGTTACTAAAATGTCTGAAGAAGAAAGCTTCACTCCTGACCCCGGTGTGACGCCTCAAATAGATTTCCGAACTCTTCTCTCCTACCGAACCATGAGGGTGTTTAACCGTCTTATGGATATCGCGCCCGAACGCGCGCTTGCGCGTGGCAAGTTCAATATGAGAGATTGGCGAGTCTTGGTGACAGTCGCTAATCACAAGGACTTTTCTGTTCAGCAAATTGCTGAATTTATGTGCATGGATGTGCCATCAACAAGCCGCACCGTAAAAGCACTTTGCCAAAATGGCCTATTAGAAGCGACGACGACCAAAGTTGATGGCCGAAGGAAGCAAATAAAACTTACCGCCGATGGTCTTGCAATTTACAATTCAATTGCCCCTGACAGAGTAAGATTTGTGAATCTAACACAATCGACGCTTTCAAAGGAAGAGAAAGCAGTGCTCTATAATATTCTAGATAAGATTGAGGCGCAGATCGACAAAATGAGTGAGTAAGTTGACCTTTCTCTTCCTATTTCCTCTACCGTGTTTTGGTTCAAGAGCCAGCTGGAGCTCGCTCATGATACAGCTCCCTAAACTTCACGCATATTGTCAGATCGTCTTATGACCGAGAGTTAGTGTGAGCACGGAGTGGTCAAAACATAGCACACAATGGAAAAACACCCATAGAATTTGGCGCAATATCAAGTATGTGCGATTGTGGCAGGTCTAAATCGCCGTTGGAGTTTCACGCCAGACCTGGACCACCTAATCCACGCATATAATGCCGAGTCATGCTCGTTCTAACTATCGCGGTTTTCGGTGTCTTGCTCACCTTAGGAAGTAACGAGTAACTGATTTGGGGCGAAATTACACTTTGCCGATCCTAGTCTTTCCGCTTAGCCCACGAAATCAACTTGGCCGTACTGAATCTCGGGCAAAGCTTCGATCCAGTCCTCCACTTCGGTTTTCTTCCAACGTGTGGAATGCGAGCTTAATGCGACCGGCTTAGGAAAATCGCCGGCGCGCACTCGGCGCCATAATGTTGTTCGGCTCTTATAGCCGGTCAGTTTGAGCACTTCTTTTGCTGTGATTAGATTTGTATCACCCATGATTTTTCTCCGTTCTGGATGAATGAAACCTGATCCCAAACGTACCGTTAGTCGCGGTAATTCGCAGGTAATTCGGGGGTATGCCGCCTCAGCTACGGGGTAAGCCGCGATGCTAGAGGTCTTTTGGATCGATTTCGTGAAGTAACTTGTTGAGCGGAGCGTATCGACCTTGATCAATTTGTCGTACTTGTTCTTTGCTGACGCCAACACTGTCGGCGACGTATGAACGCCGAAGTTCTGCCTTGGGAAGCACCTGACACTCTCGCGACCTCAAACCACTTGCGATGTCGAACCAACGCTCTGCTCGCTCAATTTCCACATCGCCTCCATCGACGAGCGCTAAGCACGCCGTTTTGACGAGGTCCGCTGCTTTATCGCTAGCATGACAAACAAACCATTGGCCTGTTACCTCTCCTAAAGACCGCAACTCCTCCATGCCATCCAGGTCCAGGCTTTGCTGCACGAATTCTCGCGCGCCATCGTGAACGACGCGCTCGGATGTAACAGACTTTGTAGATGCTTTATTGATGCCGATGTCCTCCGCCATAGAAGCTGTTGCTCGCCTTTCATTTTGGCCGGTGGCACGACGATCGTCACATGCTCTGTTAATGCCCGCGATGCTGAATTGGCGCGTCATGCAGGCCGCCCCACCCAAGCAAAGGACATAGCCAATCAAACACCAAATGTATCCTGAACCATACGCATAGCGCCCCGCGAAAACGCCCGCCAGAATAAGAAGGGCGGTCGTGCAAAACATGGTGGCGTGAAATGACAGATGTTCCGATCTTACCAGACTCACAACAACGCTCCCATCGCTGAAAGCGCGATAAAATTGAACGTGATGTGAGCAGTCAGAGCAATCAAAAAAACTGCCCAGACACTTTGTCCTTTACGCTGCCTTCGAGCTGTCCAGAGTGTAAGCGCTGCGTGCAACAGCACCCCGCTGACGATTGCCAGCGCGAATAGCACAATCGCGGTTTGCGACCCTAGTTCCGCTTTTGCCAACGGATAGATGGATGCGTCATAAGCAACCTCACCAATGATAAAAACAGCAGCCAGAGAGATAACAACTCTTCTTCTGGCCCCACGGTCCCCAAGGAAGAAAAGATAGCTTGATCGTATCGCTTCCTCGCAGAACGCAGGCACGATCGCAGTGGTGATAAGGGTACCAGGCATCAATGTGTACCCTGGCCGACCGTTCTCAACTTCACCCAACCCAAAAGCCCCCAAACGATCGCAGCAGGAAGCGCTACAATCATGGCGGGCAATGAAACGATAAAAGAGAGCGCGCTGGTCAATGGTATCAACCATTTAGGAACACGATCTGCGAGTTCGCCGCTTGTGAGAAAATCACGGTCCGACGGAATGGCGTGGAAGACGCTGAAGATTATGAAGGCGGATAAGACATAGTCACTTGTTGCCTTCCATGCCCACCAGGACACAGCGATCAATGCCAGAAGTATCAGCCCCTGCATCAAAGACACTAAAAACAAGTTGCGTATCTTCGGAGCTGAAGTGTCGCTCTGAAACTCTAATCCATATATCTGCAATACCGCGCGTGCACCGACATCGCTTAGCATTCTCTCAAAGTGGTCTTTTAGCCATTTCCCGCCATAGACGTGCCGCAACGGCCATCTGGCGACATACATCGTTACCGTTCTCACTGTTGAGAGAGGCCGCAAAGGCTGAGCAGACTGATTATCCATTTCCATCTCCTGATCGAGTTTCGCGCATCGCCAAGATCCGCACGACATAGTCTTGAGTTTCTGGGAAATTCGGAACGCAGCGACACCGATCGACAGCGGGTTCTCCTGCATTGTACGCCGCCAATGCGAGGCGCTCATCGCCGTCATATTTAGTCAGCAAGACGCGAAGGTGGCGCGCCGCGCATTCAATATTTTCTACCCGGTGAAATCGATTTTTGACCCCGCACCAATTGGCAACAACCGGCATCAATTGCCCGAGCCCAATCGCCCCATCTTCGGATACCGCACTTGGATCATAAGCACTTTCTTGAGCCACCAGCGCGCGCAATAAATCTGGATCGATACTGTGCTGTTCAGCAGCTGATTGAATGAGCGTCAGAACCGAAGGCAATCTCTCGGCGACAATCGGGTCGCGCGATGGCTCATGGACCAAAGCATTGAGGTCAATGTGAGCGAACGAACCTTCAACCCACCAAGGCCGTTCTGCTGATACAGCGGGGCTCATCCCGCCTGTCGCAAACAATAGGATCAACCACCGCATGTTCAGTCTCCGACCTCGCGCTCGGGCACAAGCGACGGTTTCAAGCCATCCTCAATTTCCAGTTTTTGCTCGCGGTCTAAGTCGGCCGGATGTTGGTCTGACATTGCCTGCTCCGTTAGCTGCTGGGCATCGAGCGCTAGGCTCTGGTCCTGCTCAGCCAACGAACGGGCCGCCTCCATTTCAGATTTCGATAAATCTAGGAAATGCTCGATTTCCATATGATCCATGGCGGTATGGGCGCTCATCTCAATGCCAGGATTGTGAGAGACCGCCTCAATGGCGCGTTCGAGACTATCGGTGATGATGCTGAGGGCTTCGCGGGCGCGTGACCCGATGACATAGAGATTGGCGAACGAGGTCATGATCGACTGGCTGTGAAACCCTGCCAGCACACGAAGCGAACTTAGTCCCTGCGCAGCATACACCGTTCGAGAATAGTCGTGGTCGATCATCATCGACGTTGTCGACCCTTCCCGCAGTTCAATAGTTCGCCGATCATTCGGGGCTTGATCAGAGTTAGCGTCAACCATTCCGGTGACCTGTAAGCCGCGCCCATCTTGCTTTGTGATTGTTAAATCACTGAGGCCCTCAGCCAGATTGCGCGGATCTCCCGGTAAAATCCGGATCCGATCACCAACGGCAAAGGAGGCTTTGGCTTCTTTGAAAACCTCGAAGCGAGGGAGTTTATTTTTTCCATCGGTCAGATTGAACCCGATGGAGCTTCCAGATTGATCGTCAAGTTGTAGTGTGTTTGCGTCTATGTCTGTTCCAGCAACGACATACCTCGAGCCAATCCTCGCACCAATGCGTCTTACCTGTTGTGAGAAGATGATTACATCACCTTTAGCGTAGTTACCTGCGCGATCTTTCTCGGCATCGCCCAGCGGCTTGGTGCGAAGCACGGTACGCTCTTGATCTTCGCCTTTGATCTGCCCTTCGCTGCGAAGCGTTCTGCGGACTTCGGCATGAAACAATCCTCGCAGCTGGTGGGTTGGAAACACCACCAGCGTTTGGGCTCTCTCTTCTGGTGAGAGGTCCTTCCAAATATTCGCGACGGTGGTTGCAATGTCACCGAGTTGGCCTTGCCGCTCTTCTCGATTTCTCGCTTTGTCGAGGCCTAGGTCAGTGATTGCGTTGGCTCGCGACCATGAAGCGACCGCATTGGTTACCCTTACTCGAACGTCACGCGCGCCGCCGATGGCACGGTAACCCTCTTTCTCAGTCCCTTCCCCCTTTACTCCAACAAGGTTTTGAATGGCTTCGCGCAAATCCGGATTAGTTTGGCGCACGATATCAGAGAGGTTGACTGTATATCGACGCGTCAGTTTTGAAATCAGATCGGGTACGTTTCCGGCAGGTATTGCAGGCAACTGATCCCGATCGCCTTGGGCAACAAAGCCCCGAACGCCGAGCTTGTCGGCGATCGCCATGGCCGCCTCCATATCCGCGTTACCCGCAAAAGAAGCCTCGTCGAAGAGAATGATGGTGTTTTCCCAGACCTGTTTGTCCTCTCCCGATGGTAGGACATCGTGGTGAAAGAAATTGGTGAAGCGCGTGAGAAAGGATGCGGTGGTGCGTGCTTCGATACCCTGGGCGCGAATTTCTTTCATCGCTGACTTGGTGTTAGCAACGCCATACAGCCTGACGGCTTCCGAGTTCTGTTTGGGGTCTCCCAATATCTCATTCGCGGCTCGGATGGCGGTTGTTTTACCCGTGCCGGCGATGCCCTGAACCGAGACAAACCGATCTTTTGAAGAAAGAAGGGCGGACACAAGGTCCCTCTGGCCATCAGTAAGCGAGCGGACGTTCTCTTCATAGTTCTGCATCGCCAGCACGGACGCTTCCTGCGACAAGAGAGCTATCCCCTGCCCTTTGCCCGCTCTGGTGAATTCATAAATTCGTTGTTCGCGCTCTAGCTCTAGACCGGTTGCGGTGTAGAGCGACTTGCGGTCTCGCCCGACGCTGAGCAGTCCTTCTCCAACAAGATCACGCGCCGCGCCAATCACCTCATCGCGGCCAACCCCGGGTAAACAATTGTCCAAACCTGAGGTGATTGTTGGCAGGATCACCTCATGCAAGGTGAAAGCTGCTTGGCGCTCGGAGACCCTGCGAATTTGATATCCAAGTTCGTGGCGCGCTGGGAGACGCTCTATCGGGTAGTCCTTGGGCGGTTCGAAAGCGTCTCGGATTTCGACCCATCGACCGAGGCTGGGTTTCGGCAGAAGCGTGGATGCCGAGTGAGTTCGGCCCAGTGCGTGGTCATTCAGCGCGGCCCACATCGATTTCAGGAACTGACCCGCGCCTTGCACGAAGCGCTCAATAACGCTTTGGGCTTTCGGTTCAGATGCTGGAGCCGGCTCATCTTGTTTTGGATCAGAGGTGCGATCCAATGCGCGCGCGATGAAAGCCGGAATTTGTCCGTCGATTTCTGTGGCCACGGCTTTTTTGAGCGGCAATTGGTTCTTCGGCGTCAGACCCCTAATCTTGTCTGGTCCAAAGCGTTTATGCTCGGCAATCGCCCTTGCCTGATCCAAAAGCAAATCGGTATTATTGGACTTCATGTCCCGCGTGGCGCGAACAACAGCAACTTCACCCTGCCGGGTCGCAACGGCCATTCGATCGATTTCTGCACGCACTTCATCGCGCCGCGTCGAAAGCGCTTCGCTGACTTCTTGCAATTGCGACGGCGCATTTTCCAGCACCGCCATCCCGTTATCGTCTAGACCAACTTTGTAGCCGTCACGACGAGCGGTGTGGGCAAATTGCGCATGCACATATTGGCCGATGAGCTTGGCATGCTTGTAGGCGTGTTGAAGATCGACCGCGCGCAGTTTACCTTCCTTGGTCACACCGATGGCAGACGCGACCATATGCACATGAATAGACGGCTCATTGTTACGATTGGCGTCGTGCAAGAATGCGCCGCCAATCAGTTTCGCGCCAACGATATCTTGGGTTCGCCCCTTTTCGGTCTTTCGATAGGTCGCGAACTGTTCGACATATTCAAAGGCTTTTTGGGCGGCGTTCTGCCAATGAGTTGAAAGGCGTTTATCACCGCCGAGCGTGATCATGACGGAGGCCCACTTGGGCGCAGATATCGTCATGTCCCAGCCTTTGCGAACCCCGGATAGAACGCGCTGAGGCGACTCACCGTCTCGCGCGACTTCGCCGTTCATGAGCTGCGTGAATTTACCGGGGTTTACCTCGCCAACGTATCCGATTTCGGCAGCGCCTTGGCCGACCCATCTGGAAGCTGCGTTTCCTCCCAGATAGTAGTTGGCCTGGTTGCCATAATAGCCCCCGGCATCATCGCCTTTGACCTGAACGATGTTGAACATCAGAGGCCGCCATCATCAGGATCAAGCGCGATATCAATTTGATCTCGGCGCACGCCATCGCGCATTCGGCGAGCTGACGTTTGCTCTCTTTCTCGCTCAAGACGGGCTTCATGGGCCTCGCGTCTCTTCCGCTCCGCGGCCTCATCCTCTTCAAGGATAGCGCCCAGAATTCTTTCATCATCGGTGAGCATGAGTCCTTCGACCAATTCATGCGTTCTACCGCCGGACCCGTCACTCTCGTTTGAATTGCTCTCAGACGTCGCAGACCGCCCAACATCTGTGAAGAGGTCCGATTGCTTGTCGGAAGCCGCTGCGCGCTTTCCAGCGCTTCTCAGGCGCTCCATGCGCCGCTTATGACCTCTTTGGTGCGCCAAGATCGCGGCAGACGCCTCATCTAGTGCGTCTGGGGTCGGTTCGGGTTTCTCGACCTTAAGGGTAGCTTTTATCGGTGACGCAAGTTCTGATACTTTTGCTGCGACCTTTACCGATCCGTCTTCGGCGATTTCGAAGTCGCGACCGGGCGGGCTGGAGGGCGGCGATTCGGCTCGCATCACAAAACCTTGCGCCCGGCGTTCGCCCTGAAAAGTAGCTGTTCGAATGGACGCGACTGGAAATGCTTCTGGATATGACAGGAACCCATGCAGATCTTCGAGTTTAAAGATCTGCTCAGGCAATACGATATGCGTCAGCTCAGTGCGCGAATGCACGCCGATCGCATCGCGCACATCATTGGGACCGTAAGTCATGGATTGCTCAGCTCGAAGCGTTTCGGCCTGACCGATCCAATCTGCGCAATCGCGCGCATTATGGTAATTGCCCGTGCCGTAAATGACTTTGGTGCGGCAAAGCCCGGTTATAGCCTGTGTAAGATCGGCGCCATAAAGATCACGGACCAGGGCCGGATCCTGCACGCCGAGTACAAACGCCCCACCATATTGCCGAGATTCTTGAAGGCCTTCGATGAGAGACGGGATGGCATTGAGCGCTGCGAACTCATCAAGGATGAACCAAACCGTACGCCCAGGTTTTCGCTCCAGCGATAGCAGCGACTTAATCGCCGTATCGAACCAGAGCGTGATCAAACCCCTCATCGCTTTGATTTGATCGGAGCGCGCCGAGAGGAAGAGACAATTGCTCGAGGTTTCGTCACCGACCCATTCTCTGATTGAGAACGGATAATCATTTTTCGATGGCAGAAGTGTTAAAGGCCGAATGGCGGGCGCGAGAACGGCCATGATGTTGCCGCTGGTCTTCCCTAGATCAGAAGAGATCGAGCGCGCCGCCATCGTGCCAGCGAAGAAATTGTTGAGCTGCTCTTGTTTGGCAGTCAGCAAAAAATCGACCACGGTTCGGGTTTCGGTGACGCCCTTTGCTTTGAACTTTGAAAGTGCGGTCGCCAGCACTGAGCGCGCGCTATCTGGCCAAAACTTGTCTTGTGCGTTCTCATGGGGAATGAGTGCATGCGCCATCGTATCGAAGTCGGTATCGGTGTTAGCTTCCTCCATCATCGACCAGGGCGCGCAACGCGCATCCAGCGGGTTCAAAATATGGTCTCCTGCGCCGTCTGAATAGAAGCGCTCAATGAAAGCACCGGTCTTATCGAAGACAATTGCGCGATCGCCATTGGCTCGAATTTGCGCCATCAAGTCGAATAGAAACTGGCTCTTCCCGGTCCCCGTTGTGCCGGCCACCATGACATGGCGATTGTGTGCACCGAGCGGCATCGAAACGCCTGCCAATTTGTAACGTTTATATCCGGCGAAAAATGGGTCTGATTTGCGCTTAGAATTTGACCGGTCCACGAGGTGATTAAGATCACTCGCGCTCACGACTTCTGCGCCTCTTGTGCGACGTTCTTGAATGAGGTCCTGGCCGAAGCGTTTGAACCAAACAAACAAGATAACGATGGCGATGAGCGCGATCGTCCCTGATGCCCAAGCAGCATCAGTTGCAGCGCTCGCAACAGCGCGCCATCCGGCACTTACCGATGGGTCGGCTAAACACCACTTTAGCTCGATTGAAATCCTCGTTCCGTCGGGTCTCGGACATGAGAAAATCTGATCCGGATTAGCATTCATCGCTTCCAGGATCTTGATATGTGTGAAGCTCAGAAAACTATCACGTTCAACGCTAGTCGTCGCAAACAGCATCCACCCGATGAAGACGACAAAGCCGATCCCGAGAGAGACAAGCAGCATGATCTTGATCAGATGGATCGTCTCACGAACTTGGAGGTTGATTGTTTGTCCACCCCGCACAAACCGATCCATCGGTGTGCGCATCCAATTGTTGGTGGACTCATGACGTGGTGAATTGCGACTGCTCATTGGCTCCTTCCGTCGCGAATAGAGATTGCTCGAAGGCGCGCAAAGAACTCAGCCTCGCCTACCCGCTCGGCCTCAACGTCTGACAGCATGATGCGGACGAGTTCGTCGAGAACCAACAAACGATCCACGACCAAATCGAGCGTCTGCCGGAGCGGACCCGCGTCTACGGTTTCTTCGAGAATGCGCCGTGCGGCAACTGAAGGTGAGATACCTTGGCGTTCCCCGAGAGCGACCAGGGCAGCGAATGTATGCGGGTTTGGCCGGAACATAATCCGGTTCTCGTTTTTTGCTGGAATGACCGTCTTGCTCACGATGCCACCCGCGCACTGTTTTTATTTTGTTTTTTTGATTTTTCCGATATTGTCGACAAACCGTCGACACTGCCCAATGTGCGTAACCTATTGGGATTATTGTAAAAACAGGCCCGAATGGGCACTGTGTCTTGTGCATACCGCCAGACACCGCGAAGGCGGTAAGCGACTCTGGTGTGAAAAACACCAAGCCATACAGCTAATTTTTTAACGCTTAGAGGAAGTCGATTAAGAGATCTTTTATGACGCATTCCCGGTTCTTTCTTTTCAAAGAACCGAATGAGTAAGGACACGGCGTCAGCCCGCTTAAAATGCCTGAGTAAGCCGATCTGTCAACTCACCCTCAAAATAGAAGCAGTTCTCTGCCTCTTCAGAGCTCCTCAAAAAGCCAAGAATGTATGATGGAATTGCGCCGTTCGCTTCACAGCCAAAGTAACGCTGCAACAGCGATAGAGCACGTCGCATTACGCAATGAATTCGAATTCTCAAAACCAAAAATCAAAACGGTTTAAACAGCTCGATACTAGATTGATGACCATGTCTCCAGTGCAATAAAAGACGGAGCCAGAAATACTCTAATGTTGCCCTAGCTGTTCGATACTTTAACCTGGGTTACCTATCGTTCGTGCCGCTCCCAAATCCGAGGGCAAAGCCCTAGAAATTGGGAGTCAATCCTAGAGGCGAGTAAGCGATACTTCATTGAGAAAATCTAAAAGGAAATCGCGTTAGGGATCGTCACCAGTCTTGGACAAGATCGTCTTCTAGACGACCTTGGGTCGCTTGCGATTAGAGCCCGGTCGAAGGAACGGCAAATTCAGAGACAGTCGTTTCAGGCTTACCTAACCACGACCCCTTCCAGATACTTTGCATAAGCAAATCGAGCTTGTTTTTCGCTCCCAAACAGATGGTAGCAGCCGCTCACGACAACGCACCAAGTCCCAATATCAGACGCCTTTAGAGACGCCTTTCGGACGTCCTCGATACTCAGCTTGAAAGGCTCTGAAACGTTCATCCGAGAGGGTCTGATATGAGTCGCAAATCAATGCGATACCCTAACAGAAATCGGCTCTAGTATCGGATGAAAATACCGCATAGTGATCACCTGCTCGAGTTTTTTTGCGCGTCAAATATGAACGCCGCCCCATACTCAATCATACCTCTGTACGCGAGCATTCGTGACGAAGATCTGAGCATCAACATCGTAAGGGGTCGTCCTACGCTAAGCCCCGCAAGGAAAGCAAATGCGATTCCAATGAAGTGGATGGTGCTTTTGCGGTGCGAAGGTTTGCAGTTATTTTCTTGGAGCGACTTTTTGCGTCTTAATCTAAACCCCATCGATGCTGACTTTACGCAAGTAAGGGAGCAAGGCTTTGTGTACGATCGGATTGATTTACGCCAACTCACGCTTTAGTGCCTTTCGACCGGTGTAGAAAATGCCGTATACATCGTGAGACATTTCGGATCACGACAAACAAAAAGCAAGAGCAGTGGATGACAGCTTGCGAGCTAACCCGCTGAACAAAAAACCAGAAGGGTTAGAGGTGCGATAATGGCATTAAAAGATTTGAACCTGGAGACATTGTCTATCGACGAGATGCTCGACTTAAAAGATGCGCTTGAAGTCAAAATCACAGAGGTTGCTAAAACGGAAGCAGCACTCATGACGGAACGCTTGGCGCGCCTTAAGAGTTATCTGCCGGAAGATCAGCCCTCTCCTGATGGAGCGGTCAAGCAAACCAAGCCAAAAGCGCGAAGTCGCAAACCAATCACGGCCACTCCTACAACAAAAGCAAAGGCGAAGCGCAAAGCGAACAAAGCATCCAAGGTCTCTGCTAAGTACCGCGACCCTGAGTCCGGAAAGACGTGGTCGGGCCGTGGTATGGCGCCTGTTTGGATGCGTGAGCATGAGAAAGCCGGGCGCAAGCGAGCAGAGTTCGAAATATAGAGAATACGGCGAACCGATCATCTGAGTTTGTCTGGCCGAAGCTTCTGCTTCGTTGTAGATATGTAAGTGCCCGGCAAAATGGCGGGATCTTGAAATGACGGTGACAATGTCCAGAGAGATGACCCTGTCGGACGAGGAAATCGACCTTCTCGACGCCTTCTTACTTTCCGATCATGTGCATGAATCTGCAATGACAGTCTCAGAGTTAGATGGCTTTCTTACCGGAGTACTGATTGGTCAAGAACTTATTCTTCCAAGCGAATGGATACCTATAGTTTGGGGTGAACAATCTCCTGACTTTGAAAGCGCGGAACAAGCCGAGACTATTTCGGCATTGGTCATAGCCCGATATAACCAAATCAATTTTGGGCTGAGCCAGTCCCCGCCGGCAATCGAACCATTGATTATGGAAGATGGAAATGGAGATTTGCTCGGTGAAATTTGGGCAGCCGGATTCGTAACCGCAATCGAAATTCGAGCAAAATCCTGGATGCCAATATTCGATACGGACTACGCGGCTGCGGTAAGCCTCGTTATGGCGCTCGCCGATCCCGATAGGCTGTCTGACGTGGCGGAGGATGATGAAGCCAAGTCTGCCTTGTTAAACTCTATCACTTCCGAACTCCACATTCCGATCACCGCTATTCAAACGTTTTGGGAGCAAGCTCGATCTACGAGCTCCTAGAGTCCGATCTGGGCGAGTTTAAGCCGCCTATTTGGTATGAACTGAAACGCGCCATTTGTTGAAAGTTGGCCATTACATTGGCTATTGAAGGATGGTAGAAAAGAGGCGTCAGTTTGATTTGAGGACCTCACGGTGAGCCGTTTTGTTTTAAGTCTAGTCTGCTGTTGTCTTTTGAACCTCCAGGCCTGCGCGGGGCCACCGCTAAGTACGGGCCATCAGATTGATCGCGAGTCCGACATCATAATCGGCGATATGGATGCAAAAAACGAACTCATTCTCTATTTATCGCCGGGCGATGGTCAAAGCCTGAGCTTCTACTTGAACCACTACAAAAGCATCAAAGAGCTTTACGTCGACAAAAACCGTCTCCGCGTAGTGATCCGCGAGGTCCCCTACATTGTCCGACAAGGGACTAATACTGAGGACCCCGTCAGGCGCTACGAAGAAGCCCAAGTCTATAGCGGCATGCTGGGCATACACCTGCGGTGTGCTTATCACTATCACGGCATCGAAGCCTATGAAATAACCTGGCAAACCATTGGTGTTTCAGTTGCAAAATCCGCTGTCAGACAAGGTGATGTTAGTTGGCCTTATTTTGATCGAGAGGCCATGCAAGCGGTTTTTGTGAGTATGGGGCAGGAAGCGCAAATGACACGCGAAGAATATGCGTCTTGCGACAAGAAGCCGAAGAAGGAGAAGTTTGCTTTTCAGTTTGCGCGTCATCAGGACATTCTTGAAGACGTATCGGAGAGAAACTTGCTCCCTGTCCCGGCCGCTTTTTTCAATGGCGAACAAATCGAGATGACGCGCCGAAATAAGTATAACGAGTTGATGCTGGTCCTTAAGGAAAACTTAGACCCAGAGTATGCGCTTTCGAGAAATTGATTAGCGTACTCAAGTTTGATGAACGACACAGCCACACGCAATCACGTGGATGCTTTCGTTGGACAACCGATCTTTGTCATGCGCGTCCATCTCCGCGTGACAGAGATGCGCATAGCTCCTGCGTAGGTCGCTTTCTCGCTGCTGAGCGGCTTAGTTGGGGCGAGTTTAAGCCTCTCAAATGAAGAGAAATTTTGGCTTCACATATCTGCTATTAAGAGCAAGCGATCAATTTTACTTTTTGGTAGCGAGCCTGCCGCCAAAGACTGACAACAATGCAAATGCGACCAAAATGACAGGGCCCGCAATCGTAAAGTTAGACAGAATACCGAAATGCGTTAGCAGGAATGTCAGAGCCACAATCACATTCGCTCCAATGGCCAAGAAGAAAAACCATCCAGGTAGCACTTTGTTTTCTGTGCGAAGTTCAAGACAGAATGCGATTGCCAATCCGGTGTTGATAAACAGATTACCAGTGTAAAATATTTCCGTCGCCACCGCTCTCAGAGTTGAATAGAGCTGAACGTTGATTGGTTCTGACGAAAACACTGCACCATATCCGCCGATCATGATCGCGTACATTGGCGCTACAACCGCCACACCGATAGCGACAAGCGCCCACCCAACCCTACTGACACGATCCATCAGTGTGAGTGCGGCGGCACCGAGCATCGCCATTGCAAGAATCTCGAAATGCCAACCTAGCGCTAATCGGTCATAGTGCGTAGAAGCGTATGCTGCCACTTCGGCCGGCGTTGGTGCTCCTGCGACACCACGCAGTCCTGACATTGTTGAGATATAATCGACAATAATGACGATGAGCATCACCCCGGCAAGCGCCAGCATCGCGCCGGCAGATCGTTCAGATATCGTCACTACTTATCTCCTACTCATGCGAATAAGCGGAGAAATCTATCGAAATGCTCGGACTTAACAACTGAGAGCCTGTTCGGGGGCGAGTTTAGGACGCTCAGCTGAACGAGCTTGCAATCTACTCTTGGGGCTCACCAGCATACAAATCGGTCGAAGGCGGTCCCGAATGATGGATCCGCACGATTTCCCAGTTCTCGTCCTTATGAAGTAGATACGACATCACGCCGGAGGTTTTTGCGATACTGCCATTCTCGTATTCGGTTTCATCTGAGACTGCGAGTGTAACAAAAGCGTGGTCCGGCTCGATCAGAACTACTTCGAAGTCTGTTTCTTCAATTGAATAAACAGCAACGCCTTTCATCCAAATCGTTGGCAGGATTTCTGGAAATGCATCTCCAGGCACGATCTGATCGAAGAAGACATATTCGAAGTCCGGCGCATGCAATTGAGCCACCGCCTCAAAGTCTAATTTTTCCCAACTTGCGTGATACTCGCCGATGAATTCGATTGCTTCCTGCGGTTGGACGTTCTCAGCATTGAAAGGCTCCGCGATGTTGCCAGCGCACGCAACCAAGTTCCATGTTATCGCCACGCAGAGCATGCTTTTCCAGATACGATTTACCATACCTTTTCTTAGACGAAAGAATGCGATCTACAAAACCAAAATATGCGCCTCAACCAAGAACAGTTAGGCCGCGAATGGATCGTTTAGCGAAGTCAATTTTAGATAGAAAGTAAGACTTACAAGCGTCCGCTTTAGGGCGTCTTAAGCCGCACCAAGATCACTCCCAGTGCGGCTTAATTTTTTAGCTAGGGTTCCAAAGGATCACATATCGATCTTTGTGATCCTTCACTGGAGCTAGGTTCGCATAGATCTTGGACGGGCCGAGTTGTGGATCCGCCAGCGTGACTGAAACGTATTCGCGGCCTGAGGCTTTAGCGGTCTTTATCCAGGCTCCGCCGATTTCGGTATCTGTTTCACCGGCATATATCCGATAGTCAGGCTGACCCTGTTGGGCCTTCTCGGCGTTCTTATCGAACCGTATAGGGACCGAGAGATTCATCATTGCAAGTGCGCCTTCAAATCCGTTTTCGGTTTGGCTGACATATCCAATTGCGTTGGCCATTTTGTAGTTCCTTTCGTTTCTTTAGTGCCGAGGGAGCTGCCTTTTCAGCCCGTCGACGCGTGACCGATTTGACGGGGCTTGGGGGCTTTGAACCGCGTCAGCGGGCGTAACGTGAGTGGAGCACTCTAAGAACTTTAGAATTTTGATTGCGCGAGGAGCCGCGTCAGCGGCGGGGAAAATTCTTAAGCGCTTAGAGTTTCGGAGCGCCCAAGCCACGGCTAGGTCAAACGGCCAAAGACGGATAAAAAGGCACGGCTTCAGATGGGAAACGATGGCACGCAGATTATAAGCCGCAGAGTTGGGGTATTCGGTTAAACCCATTAAGATGCGGCGTCGTCACGATAGATGGAGTCAAACCGTGTGGGAGCTGCGTTAATGGGTGAAGCTGAGAAAAAGATTAGTGAGCTTGCTGCAGAATGGATGGTCGGCCCTCACCGTCAAAAGATCGATACCTATACCGATGCGATCAACCGGTTGTATGGAGATGGGCTGCCTCCGGATGAGGTTGAAATGCTGATCATCAATATGGGCAGAACCGACTATCCAGATGGTATCGAATTGACCCGTCTGCATGCCGATTACTTGATGGAGAAAGCAGAGCAGAAAAAGAAAACCGCCCAGTGAGGACATCACTGAGCGGCTCTTTCAGTTAAGCATTTGGCCTATGCTGCCTCAACGTCTTGAGGCTCCACACTCTCAGAGTGTTCGATTTCAAAAAGATGTGCGACTTTTTCCCAATGATCGGAAGGACCAGATTGTGCGCCTTCCAAAACTCGAGCCGGTGGCACTTGCATCCAAGCAGGTTGCCAATCTGCAGGCGCGTCTGATTGGATCGCTTCTTTCTGAGCTTTACCTGTGTCGGTCAGCATCGATTTGGCTTTGTCCTCAGAGACAGCGTCTTTGAGGAGTGCGTTGATCACGCGCTTATCACGCAGCAGTTCACAGAAGGCTTCGTCGGGGTGCCAGAAGCCTGACAGATCAACACTCAGAACATTCAGCAAAGCCTCAACGATTGGACTGTCTGAAACGAGTGTCCGGGCCATAGTAAAACTCAGCACCTGCATGACTTCATCGTCAGACATTGCGAGGAGCGCAAAAAGGCTTCACAAAGCGCTGTTTCGCTGTAGCCGCGTCTTGGAGGGTCTATGTCGAGCGCCTTGAAGAGCGCAGCAACCCCCTCTCCTGCCTGATTTAGCGCCAACGTTGCCGGAGCGGTTTCAAGGCTCTCTGCCGTGCTTTCCTTTCTGACATTATCGGGCTGCGCGCGAACATCCCAAAGCGCTGAACCTGTCATAGAATGGGCCACCATCAGCCGTAGAGCAACAGGTGGCGCAGACAAGAGAGAAGCACCTGCGGCGGCGTGGCGGTGGCGCGCAATGAAAGTTGCCATGGGGCCGGTCATCTCTGATCCAAGCGCTGCATCGCCTGCTTCATTCGCTGCGGTCTTTTTCCGGCGGCGCGCTTCAGCATTGGTAATGTATCCCTCATGGAAGGTCACATCGCCATTGTGGCGTAGCTCTATATAGACATGACCGCCTTTTGTGCGGGGACACGCCTCGTGCTCCCAAGATTGGAAGTAAGCGCCACGCTCCAGAACGTGCACATTGCTCCAGCCTTGCTTTTTGTAGGCCTCAACGCGCTCTGACACAGCCACTGCCTGAGCGGTCCAAAACGCTTCGGCATCCGCAAACACCCCATGCTCTCCGAAGAGGTCGGTGACGATGTCACCTTCATAGCCCTCCAAATCGAAGAGCGCTTTATCGGTGGTAATGACATCACCGCCAGTGATCCATGCGCGGCATGCCCGCCCGCGAGGCGCATGGCCGTCGCCATTAAAGAGGGTGAGCCATTCTGTTTGCTGGACTTCAGTTGCAAGTGTCAGCGCCCGAATGGTTTCGCGGTCAATGTCCCCATCGGAGTAGGCTTTTCGAATGGGCGGTAGTAGATTGGCAAGTGCGAGCACGCGCTTCACGGTCAACGGCGTGATGCCGTAATAGTCTGCGATCTCTTCGACGCTTCGCCCTGCCCCATTGAGTTGTTGGAAAGCCGTGTATTGCTCCATTTCCGTCGCTGGGACCCGGGCGACATTTTCGATGAGGGAGGCTTCGATCGCGTCTGCCTCGCTTGTGCTCTTCATGATGATGCACGGGACCTTGATATCTTTTTTGGTCTCTTTTGCGACTTGGCGAAGCGCGAAGAGGCGGCGGCGTCCAGCAATGACGCCAAACTTATTGCCCTCTGCGCGCACAAGCAGAGACTGTCGTACTCCGTGGGTGCGGATTGAAGGTAGGATGTCTGAAACATCGGGTTTCTTGCGGCCGTGACGCATGTTGAGGGAGCTGACTTTGAGGTCTGCGAGTGAGATGGATTTGACGTGTGTGTTCGCCATGGCTTTAGGCCTCCTTTATTGGCGGGTGAAGAGAAAGACCAAGGCTCCATGCCGGGCCTTTCCAGGTGATTGGGGAATAGGCAAAGCCGTCTGCATCTTTGACCGCCATGGGGTCTGTCGGCCCCCAGTCATAGTCGCGGATGCGAATAAGCGGAGCGCGCCCATTCACCCAGATTTCGCGCACGAACAGGTCTTCAATGACGAGCGTCATTTCGGGCCGCGGCCCAAGCATTTGTTCGAGGCGAGAGAACTGGCGCGTTTCCGCGCCAAAGGTTTGGAGGCGATGACAATTCATGGGTGTCACCGCGACCAAAAGACGTGAGTTTCTTCGAAGCTCAGCTCAATAATGAAGATATCACCATTCAGCGCGAGATCACGTCCTAGCGAGGCCCAATCTATATAGTATTTGAGGCTTTCAGGGATCTCTGTCCCGATGTCCTCGTGGAACTGCTCGGCAAATTCGGCGACACTCGCGAACTCACCGGCATAATCGTCAAAAGCGTTCTTGGCCTGAGCGAGATCCTCGCTAAAAACCGAATAGACCTGCGCGCCAAGTTCGCCTCGCTCTGAGATAAACTCGGCTAGATCGCAAACTTTCTCGAAGCTTGCATATTCTGGAATGTGAGCACTTTCAAAGCCAGCATAATCATGGATGGCCCATTCTTCTGCGCCGGGTTCATGCGAGGCTTTGAGCATCTTGCGAAGCTCTGCCCAGATATGATCTTCGCCTTGATCTGCTGCGACCCAAGCCCCGTGCAGCCGCCCATTATTGTAAGCGGCTAAACAGGCCAAATAGATACGTGGAGCGTCTCCGGTCTTTACGACGAGAAGTGCTGAAGGTTGTGAGTTGGTCATGTAGCTGATCCCTATCCTGCCCCCTTCCAATATTTTCCCCAGCAGGCGGGGTGAGGCGGCGAGGAGAAGTGTCAGGCAGGGCGCATAAGGGCCGCGCGCAAGGCGGCCAGGTCGGACGACCTCAAGCGCTAAAAACGATTAAAGATACCGCAGCCTTGCGTGTGGACCGCGCGCTGGCAGACACGTCGCCCGCCTCAGCCCGACTGCTGGGGAAAACCAAAACAAGTCAGCGCGAGAAACGCGCTGGCCGGTTCAGAACCTAATTGACGATGTTCAACAGACTGAATGAACGATCTAGACTCATAAATTGACCTGATCCAAATTAAGAGCCCCCCGCTTGTGGTGAGCTTCAGACGACCTGCAAAAAGAGAACGCGGCAAGAAGACCCTACCGCGCTCAACCAAGCCTATGTTGGCCTGTTTCAGTCTTGCATTGAGCCAACAAAATTATTGTTCAGCCCAGGATTGTGCGAGTCCTGGAACCCGTAATCGCTAACCAGGTTTTTGCAGCGTAAGTAACGCGATAACAAGCGGCCCAATTAAGGCCGTGACAGGTTATATTTGGCAAAATGCTGAATACGAACTGCTCACGTCTTCTGCCTCATAGGATCGACGCGCTCGAGCATGGATTTTTGGTGAGCGAATTTCCCAAATGGGGGGCTTCTGAAGTGGCTACATTTGGACTATTCAATTTCAATGACTGAACACGCTGATCAAACCCAAACCTGGCTTAATCCAGGTCTTACCAGCCTCGATGAGCTGTATGAGACGCTCGCTAAAACGAGCCCACAATCAAATGCCATGGGCGGAGATCTCACAAAACAAGGGCGAGCCATGTTGCTTGCTATGCGCACACGCCTGCATGGGTTCATTTGTAAAAATGATGAGATTTCGTCTCATCCGGCCGCTAGCGGTGCCAGCGACAATATCAATGACACGATTGCGCTGACAGCAATCATTGCAGCAGTCATACCGAGTGACTTGGGCACAGGCGTAAACGCCACTTTGATCGCTGTGCTTATTGCGCGCATCGGCGTTCGAAACTTCTGCAAAGGCGTCTCAACCCAGAGCGGCGATTAAGCTCGTGGATTGGTCCAAAATCGATGCGGCATGGGACATCGCGAATGCGCGCTTTGGGTTCGACCCGGTCCATTATGACGAAGACGCCAAAGCGCTCCTACATCGCCAGGACAATGACACCGCTTTGATCAATGCTGCGATTGAAGGCATGCAATCGGTTCGCTCCACAAACCCGGACTTCTTCGACCGGTTTGACTATGATTGGGCGTTCGACGCGTCGGGTTGGCGTCTTGGACTGGAAGCAAATCTTCAAGCGCGCATGCTACAAATGCTCTCCGAGATGTGGGGCTCGCCTCATCGACCAGAGACATTAAGCTATGATGCAGTTGTGTCTCGTTATACTTTTGAGCCTGGCACTGATCCCTGCACGCCGTTCCACGCGCCAGTCGAGGCGATCAATTTCATCTGCATGCCCTTTAGCTTTGCTGAGTTTTTAAACCTTCTCATGCGCGGCTTTATCGACAGTGTTCAACGTGGGTCGTCCGGTTGGGAGGGGTTCTCTCGGTTTCAGTCGTTTGATCAATCTCTGCCGGTATCGCCATTCCTACGCCAGGCCATGCTTCGTTATCTGACAAATGATACGTTCCATCCAAGCTTCGAGGGAGAGTCTCCCGTCGATCTCGTTAAACGCGAATGCTCTTGGTTTGGCGAGGCCCGGGAAACCGGCGATATCGACGAGAGCCTCGAGACGCCGCTGACATATTCGTTACTTGATTTTGCGCTTGCGCACGAACTTGGTCACGTTCTTCATGGACACGAGAGTGTCGCGGCCGAAGCGGACCTGAGGCTGAGCAAAGAGCAAGACGCCGATGCCATGGGATTTGCTCTATTTTCAACCAGCTGGGGGTGGCGCGATGAGGTCCTGGACCCCTGCCCTTTGGACCAGGGTTTGAGGATCCTTATGGGGCCTCTTATTTTTCATCTTTTCATCAAATGGCATTTAGCGCTTCGCCAAGGCGCGCTCTATGCGAGAATGAAACGAGATGATCCGCATGTACGCGCAGACCATATCAAAGGCGATGTCGGCGACAGCGAGGCGCGGTCGACTTCAACGATGACACAGCTATCTTTGTATGAAGCTCAAATCCGGGCACGCGGCGCTCAATTTTCGCCCGCTGGCGAGACGCTCTTTCAAGGTCTCGCCCGCGCTGGAAGCGCTTTTACTATGAAGATCTTCTGGGCGTTCCAGTCTATTCCAGATGATGAACTCGACTTTGCTATGGGTGCCGGGCGTCCGATGTTTTAGTCACTTGTCTTGCGTTCGATCGAAGTATTCACAACGAGCTTGGCAGCGAAGCGCACCAATAACATGACATATCGTTAATATGCTTATCCTTGTCGCTAGACGGGCATCACGTTTACAACCGTAACCATAGCGATAAACGATAAGCGAGTCTAAATGCAACCATCTCCTGAATCTCTGTCAGATGCCGACCTGATTGAGGCGATATATGCAGGGATTGCGGATGGCGCAGAAACTGAACGCGCCATACGCGGCGCCATTGCACGTTTGGATGCGAGTGGCGGCAACATCCACGTTGTTGGCGCACAATCGCTTGAAACACGGTATTTCGTCGGTTTTGGTGAAGGGTACACGCAAGATGCTGTCACGGCGTTTCTGGACCATTGGCAATATGCAAATGCTCATCGAGAAGCGATGCGGCGCGCATATGTGAAGCATGGTGCCTCGGTATATCTCTGTCATGAGCATATCTCAGAAAGAGATTGGCAAAAGGCTGCTTACTTTCAGGAGTTCTTTTCTAAAATTGGGCAGCGATGGCTTGCAGGAGGCATGATCCGTCTGGACGATCAAGCCGAAGTCTCAATCGCATTCTCTCGCGCCCTTGGGACCGAGCCGTTCGGTGAGACAGAAGCGCGGTTTATTCAAAAGCTACTTCCGCATGTCGAGCGTGCCACGCGCGTCGCGATGAAACTCGGAAGATTGGGCGCGTCGGCACCGGTGCCCCTCACAGCAGGTTTGCTCGTTGCGAATACGCCATCGGCGCTTGTCGGTTCAGACGGAAAAATTGCTTGGACCAATCCTTCTGGCAATGCGCTGATCGAGGAATGCCCATTGGTCACGCGCGAACAAGACAGATTAAAACTAACACGGCCAAGCGAAGACCAGCTTTTTAAACGCGCTATCACCAAAGCCATCAACAAGGATGTATTGAGCGCCGGGCCGGAGCGGTTATCGCTCTACACGGACAGCGAAGCCTATGATTTTGAGGTACTGCCAGCCTCATTGCCCAATACCGGTCTTATGGGGGCCGTGTCGGTCGCTTTGGTGATGATCCGCCGACGCGGCATCAGCCAAGCTACGGCGGCACGCTTGCGTGATCTTTATGGATTTACCAGGGCCGAAGCCGATCTTGCCATCTTAGTTGCGAAAGGTCACTCGATTGATGAAGCGGCAGTCGCGCGCGGTGTAAAAGTCAGCACCGTGAAAGCGCAAATGCGATCGGTGTTTTCAAAGGCCGATGTCTCTCGCGCCAATGCGCTCGCGGCTAAAGTGTGGTCGGCAAGCTAGGCGGCTTCTTCGATTGGGGAAGCCGTCACCTGAATCGTCTTCGCCACGATCGCTCCGCGCACGGGATTGCCTCTCAAGTGTGCGCGGCGCCAGAATAATGTGTCGCCACGGCGCACAAGGTGTCCGCTCACATGGTGCAAACGCGGAAGGCTTCGCTCGCCCGTGCTAAACGCACCTCGCCCCTCTGCTGGCGAGAGATTCATCTTCACCTCAACATAGTCGAGTAATGCGTTTTTGCCTTTGCGTGCGCGTTTGGCGTTGAGCTTGGAGAACGTTTCGCGCCGTTGATCAAAGGCTGTGCGCGTTGAGAGGATCAAAAAGAACGCCGCTGCGAAGGGAAGATCGCCGGCGACATGCATCAGCGCTTTTGTCACCATCTTCTCGAAGTGGCGATCTGAGCTGCAATAGGTTCGGTAATAGCGCTCCCATTTTGGATCCATTCTAAACCGGACGCGTCGAAAAAATGGATCGAGCGCTTCGAGCCCTCTGATATGGACATTCCGAACGGTTTCATCCGCCTTATTGTCGGCGAGGTAACGCTCAACATCGAGATCAAACTCGGCCCAAAAAGGCGAGAGCTCTGCGTCTTGATCTTCATTTTGCCAAATCATGTGCGCCTGCCCGCGACGGCCGGTCTCGTCACTTTCAATCAGGATACCGACTTTTCTCGGTGCACAACCTTTGCGATCTGAACAATGATGACCTGAGGCTTTTAAAACTTCGACGGCGGATCTATCCGACCATTCGATCCAGATCTTTTCGGCAGGCATTCTGAGCAGATCCAAGGCCTCCCCAATCATAGACTTCTCATCAAAAGCGGCTTCGGAAACCATGCGCACACTGGCATCGTCCAGGACATAACGCAAAGGTGCCTCCGCAATGCGGGCAGCGGTTTCCTGCGCGCCGGGAAGCGTATGAATTTTGCGATCGGTTGTTTGGATTCGAACGTCGAATGCTTGAGCCACCATGTCTTGAAGTCTCATCGATCATCCTCGAAAAACGCGTTGGTTTTCCGAAGAGTTTGCTCAGAAGCTAATCTGCTCGTCATACCACGGAGAGAGTAAAAATCGACGTCCCTTAGATCGGTGGATACAAATTACTATTTGTTGGGCCCGGGAATGAATCGCCACCGACCGATCGAGTGACCAACAAAATGGCCACTCGATTTATGGAAAAACCGAGCGACCTTCTGATTCACGGCCAATCCACGGGGGTGGGGCCGCCTCGTGCTATTCAGGTGATGGATAGCTTTCTCCTATACGGGCGATTCTAAGGAATCCGAAAGCGAGTTCCCGATTACGGCTCTATAGCCTGCCCCATGAGGCGCACGTGAGCAGGAACAATGCAATGATGACTGCAAGAGCAACATCTCAAGGAAGCCGCTGCAAGCGATGCAACGTCAAAGCCCGTAGGCAGCTTCATCCCAAGTGCCGCGTCGAAGGCTGAAATGATGATGTCCATCTGAGTAATTGTTTGAATAATAACCGGCAGCAAAATCCGTGTTCAAGCGCGCCTTGTCTATGATGGCTTGTGGGACGCCCGAGATCTGCACATCCACGGCTTCCTTAGAAAGGTGTTGGCTCAGCCTTGCAGAATATTTCACAAAGCTATGATCGGTGCAGGAGCGAACCTCGCCGGAATGATTGCGATAACGATCACCCCCCGTTGGCAAAATCGAAAACTCTGAATGACCGAGGAGTTTTTCGATCTCGGCCGTAAGTTGATGAAGTGCGTCGACCACCCTGGTATTGGAAATGACCATACCTCGCGGGTTTGTACGTTCATCAACTGAGGCATTGGGATAGCAAACCAATCCGGTCGCCAACGGCGCCTCTTCCACATCACCGAGAGCGTCTTGGACGGTGACACACAGGGCGATGGCGATCATCACTGCATTTTTGATTGAACGGGTCATGATATGTCTCGGCACGTTTAAACTTGCCGAGAGTTTGACGCGTATGCGCTGATCTGTGAGATGGACAAGGGATAGGTAGCGACGACCTTGTTTAAATCCGGGTCAAACGCAGAGGACCAAATCCCCCCTGTCTAATCGCTAGTCGTTGTCTTCGATATGAGCGCGTTGTAAATCTTCGTCGCTCACAGCATAGCGCGCTCGAAAGATTTCTACGCGTCGATCGATCTCTTCGTTCATGACTTTGCTGGAAACATTCTCAACGGTTAGGCCACGTCGAACCGCCTCGAGGCGCGATACGGCTGTATCGGTGATCCATTGATGGTAGCGGTCGCGCGCACCTTGCGTTAGCCCGACACACTTTTTGGCGTGCCCGTCACCATCATAATTGGCGCGTCGAAATCGATGTATCCAGCCCAGATCGCTAATCTCATCCAACTTGCAAAGGCGGATTGTGCCATCCGGTCGCCTCTTGGACTTTAAGAACGTTTCGTCGTTGAGGGTCTCAAAACCCGGCACCGTGGTCAGCTCTTTCCAAAGCTCTTTCTGAGGCATTCTGGCTTTAGGTCCAAGGATCATCACCATTTCGAAGATCAAAGCCCCATGCTTTCTGGTCAAGGCGGGGGATGAGCCCGGCAGAGGCCTAAGCAATGCTTTTTGCAACGCCTTCTCATTCAGGTATTTATTCCTCTGCACAACATCGATCGTCGGGTTAACCCATTTGGATTTTTTCGGCGCGGCTTCGATGCTAAATTCTGCGGGGGATAGCTTTCCTTTATGATCGTCGGTCATTCGAAATGTACCTATTTAAGAATATACCTTGAGATCGGTATGAATCATCGCTTTCTCAAGATATTAAAAGGGGGACAATCCCCCCCTCTTTATGCTGTGCAGTATGTCCCCCGGTGAAAATTCGCCGGGGGTTTACTGTGAAAACTAGTAGTCGTTTGGGTTACAAATCCGAGCAATTCTCTTTTTGGCGTCGCTTGAAATTGTAAGGCCTTCATCGCGCTCTGAAGCCCGGAGGCGCTCAAAGCTTGCAGCCAGTTCTTTTTCCCGTTGGCTGTCTTTAGAGCGGTCGTATCGGACAATGCGGCGCTCGCGCTCGCCGGTTTCCGAATAGACCGTGAACTCACCAAAGGGCGGAACGTCTGGGTTTCGCGGATGCAATGATTCATCTTCTCCGGTATCTGGTGTGATGCTCGGGACCGCGACCAGTTGAGGCTCTGTCTGAGGCGGCGGAGGCTGGACCTGCGTTCGCCGATTCTCGCATTGCTGGGTGAGACCCGTTCGGTTTCGTGCTTTGCTAGACATGAGGTGGTTCTCTCTATGTGGTGTGTTGCGGTAGCAACCTTTCGACAAAGAGCAATCCATGCTATTTCCAATCGAGTTGATACTTTCATACCTATTATCCAAACTGAAAACTTCATCGGTCACCCTCCTTGGTTGCGATGGGCACACGGTCTCATTTCGCGCGCGATAAAAACAGGGGGACATTTAACCCCCGAACCTGTCCTACACGGCTGTAATCATTACGAATAATTGTAATCGGTTAAGATTGTTTCACTTTTTGTTAACTTCGCAACATTGACATTTCCAGAATTAGGGGTTCGGCCACCCAATTTAATGCAACATATAAAGGACAAACCGGGAAGATTTAGAAACCGACTTGTTCAATACAATGCGTGAGGCCTCACTCCCATATACCAATCAATTTAAACGAGCACGCATTCTATACTCACCAAATATTTAATCTGGACCCGTATTCGCTTGATTTCAATGAACCCAGAAATAGGCGACATTCGTTATTTGTTCACTCCAGGCGGTCAAAATTGTGGCGACCAAAATTTTTTCTCAATCAGAGTTTCGCGATGATTTCGTATTTGGGAGCGTTTCGTATCTAAAATGGCTCTTTCGTTTGATACGCCAACGGTTCGGTCCTTGTTATCAATCCCGTTAAGTTCATATACAGAGGGGCATCTGCCCGTCTGTTTGGATTTAAACGGAAGACACATGGTCAGAGCAAAACATTGATATTGAACAATGTGTGTGTTATATAATGCCCGTGAACAGAGTTCGACGTGATGTCGGCAAAGGAGAGCACCGATGGTCCGTGAAGACAAAGAACTCAACTAAACCTGTTTTATCGGTTATTCTTCGCCCGCGGGATTGGTCCTTGCGGGCGAAGTGGTTTTTAAGCTTCAGCTTTCTTGTCTTACTCGCCAGCTCAATCCTGTTTATAGGAACACAATTAGGCACGGCGCCCAATCATTGGGGTTGGCTAAACCTATTTATCTTTCTTTCGATTATCGCCTGGTACCTTCTAGATGTGATGGTCGCTAGGCGGAGTATTTATCGCTTCCTTGGCGATGCTGAAGACCCGATCAAGCCCGAGATACGCTTATTTCGAAAAGTCGTACTGCTTGCGAGCGCGCTATTGGGCGCAAGTGCTGCAAGCCTCGCGATTCTTTATAACGGACCACCGCCCCCAAATGCCCCGCCCATCTATATACCCAAAGGCGCTCAAAACTCGTTATTAGTGCTGACTGGGATCTTCCTAGCCGCCTTCGGCTGGATGTATACAGGCTTCCAAAAGGAGAAAGCTGACCGGGTCACGAATACGCTGCAAGTCATTCGGGATCAAATGTATGGTGACCACGTATCAACGGTGTATCGCCAAATGACCGCACTGATGCGCCATGCTCGTAAAGCAGATGATGTTCCCAACGAAGGGATTCTACCAATGCACGCCTTTGCGATCAAATTGGTCGATATCCCCGAAGAGAACAGGCCAGAGGGGCCACGAGCCCGAACGCTCGAATATTTGACGGTGCAGTTTATGAATGCGCTAGATCATATAGCTTTTGGTGTGCGCCAGGGGCAGTTTGATTTACGTACTGTCGAGATGGTGCTGAGGCCGCGCTTTATCCGGCACGCTTTTGTGTTTGCGAATTATATCGAAGACAGCACAAATGCAAAGACCGATACAAGGACCGGTCGTTTGCGCGCTCAGACCCGGACCTGGGAACACTTGCTATGGCTGGTGACCAAACTGCCGGTTCTCAAAAGCGACGATGTAGATGAATCCAAAATCATCCTACCGCCTGATCATATTGTCGACGAAGAAGATGATGCCGGGATTGACGGCGGCGCCGCAGAGGACGTTGCCCTCGCGCGAATCCGGGCTCAACGTGAAGCGCAGCTCTGCACATTGAAGGCGCGATTAAAACGGCCAAAAATCGCCCGACCTGGCGGACTATTTTTGAAGCGGCGACGCGGCTCTCCTAGCGCATAATGTTCACCCACCAATGGAACATGAATGACAGACCCTCAACTGCTTCGCCTTCCCAAAAACCCGGGTCATTTAATTTTCGAAGCCGAAGCTCAATTGGCGGTAAAGCTAAAGAGGCGGCGAGAGTTTGCCAAATATTGCACGGCACGCGATTTACGCGTGGATGAGGCACGCCTTGAGCGCCTGGAAAGGCTTGGCGTATTCCGCCCTATCGCGCGCATGGTCGATCATCCTGACTTACCCGGCTTGCTCAATGTCCCAGGTGGGCCGGTCAAGGATTGGATTAAGAAAGGCGCATTGATTGATACCTATCGGCTGGATGCCAATTATGACGTGCCTGCCAAGTCAGATGAAAACTCCGAGGCGTACTACTCAATTTTTCAGATCGATCATCTGGAAATGGTCTTAAACGACATGACCGGACAGGTACTATTGGATGCTGACCTCCTAGAAGAGGAAGGGCAAATTGACTGGGTCGGCCGAGGCGAATTTTGGGTAGAGCATGCCAAAAAGCGGATAGATTGGTGGAAAAAACAGGAGTTTCGTCAGGCTTTACCGATCCTCTGTCAGTATGTGGCAAACCTCTACTACTTTCGAACTCAAGGTAATGGTCGAATGATCGCGGTCTCGAAGGGCAATTCAGGCCACGATCAATGGATGAATTTCAATACAGGAAATTGGGATTGGAGGGCCTACCGTCGCGCGTACGATTTAAACGAAATTGTAGACACGTTTGACCTGACACAAGCAAAATCAAAGCACGCATACTTAACCCTTGCGCGCGCGGCGAAGTTCTGTGATCCGCTCGAAAAATGGGGCAACCTGGTCGATTTTATCTCCCTACCCAAAAAGAAGTATCTGAAAGGCGCTGCCCTAAAGGCGCTTGGCTTGAGAGACGCTGCCAATATGCTGCGGCTGTTGCATCAAGATCTATATGATGAGGTCCTTGTTCCGGTACATCAAGCGACCGGAACCGTCTTAAAAGAGTTTCCTGAGAAAGAAATTCGAGAGGATACACGCCGCCATCTCGAGTTTGTGGTCAATCAATATGACCTGAATCCTCAGCCAAAACTTGTTCTGTTCGTAGAAGGCCGAAGCGAAACGGTCATGGTGAACGAGATATTCAAATCCTATTATGGGCACCACCCTGGCCGCATCGGCATTGAGATTGTTGACCTACGGGGTGTGAACAATGCCACCGGCAACAAAAAAGAAGACCGTTTTCGAGCAATCCTTCGTCTGGTTGACTATCTCCATGATCATCAAAGCCTCACCTTTTTGATCCTTGATCGTGAAAACTACGCTGAGCGTTTAAAACAAGAAGCTCGCAAAGCCAGATCGCTGCATGGTCAAAACAGATTCGCCATGCCGGAGGACCATATCGCGCTTTGGGATGTCTCATTAGAATTTGATAACTTCTCCGACACAGAGATTGCGAGTGCGCTTAGCGCGCTCAATGAAAGCGGAGTAAAATTCAAGCGCTCGGATGTCAAAATCGCTCGCGAAGCTGAAGAGCCTGGCAAAGCGCTTCGAGAGCTTTACGCAAGAAAAACCCAGGAGCGGCTAAAAAAACCAAAACTGGCTGCTTTGCTGTCAAAGATCCTGATCGACCCCAAAGCCAAACGGCGCATCTACAATCGCCCTCTGGTCAAGCTGCTGGATCAGGTTTGCTTAAGAGCCATGCGCAATCCGTTCCCCACCCGCCAAGACATCTGGGCGAATAATCAGGAGTTTGGCTGGTTGGGCGGCCCGAAAAAGCCGAAATCCTAATAGGCGGCGTCCATTTCCGATGCAGGTCGAATAACGGAAATGGGGCATTTAACAAGTCCAGCCAAAATGTTTTGATTGCGAAACAAACTGCGTTTTGTTAAATCAGTCTCGGACGGGGACTAAAACTGATGCAAAAATATTGGCTATGCTTAGACAAACACAGTTCTACGCTGCTTCTATCTTTGCGCCTTGTCTTATATCGCATTTTTAGACTGTTTAAGATCGTTTCAGATTTGCGTGCGCGCGAATTTGGCCGGGGACTTCGCCGAGCTTCCGCTACTGTTTTGATCAGAATGGGCGGACCTGAGCGTCAGCGACTGGCCCCAAGACACAGCCCCTCAAGTCGGAGAGAACGATGTTTTTAACCGAACGCGTCATGCGTAGTGCGCTGCTCAGCGGACTTTGCGTTTTGTTTTTGCCTTGGGCATCGGGCCAAGAATCAATGCCTGCTCCATTCATCGTTGAATTTGACGACGCAGGCGCCACACCAGTCTTAGATGAAGCACAAGCGAGCGCGCTTGCAGATTTAAATCTCTCTAATGATCAACTCATAAGATTGGCTGCAGCGGCGCGGAGTTACCAAGTAGACAAAGAGGAAAGCCTCGGCGTTACTTTGAATCTTGATAACGTACGCGCATCACAATTGGAGCTCAGCTCGAGCCTGACGGAAGACCAGATTGCGATATCCCAGGCGTATATCGAAGCGTTCAATCGCGGTGACGTTGGCACCAGCGCAAGCGGCGATTTTGAAGATAGGCTGAGTGCGCTCCAGGAAGAGTTGGATAATAACCTGAATGGATTTGGCGCATTCTCAGCCGCAGCGATCGAATACAGACGCGGCGCCGGACAAGATCAGACAGTGGATCCGATTGATACCGGCCTCGACCAGGCAGAAAAAGACAAACTGATCGCTTTTTGCAACAAATACCCTGATCAGTGCGAAGGGATACAAGGCATATCGGACACGATTGCTGGGATCGGCACCCCCATGGGTGGCTCAACTGGTGCAAGGGTGTTTGGGTTGAACCCTCCTGCCCCCGACGAAGTTGAAGACTTAATCCCGCCCGCGCTAAAGCGCTTCATCGTAAATCCCGCCGCTTTGTTTGGTTGGGCGGCGAGCATGGATCCACCTGGTAACGAAGTGAAAGCGTGCTCGGAATCACGCTCTAGATTCCGATCGACCGTAGAAAACAACAAAAACGCATTCCAATCGGGCGGCGACAAATGGAAGACGATTGCATCGGCGTTGGAGAACGCACTCGATTTCGATACTGCTTGTCTTGAGGGCCCCACTGGAATGCCGCCTCAGATTGAGCAAAGGATCGCGGTCCTAAAAGAGCGCGGCAAGGAAATGCCTTTCTGCACCGCATACCAAATTTCCGATAGTGAATTTTTGACTGCGATGCATTGTTTCCACGACAAGGATAGTGGATTGCCGAAGCGATCCAGGCTGAAAGATACACTGGTTTATCTCTACTCATCTCCCTCAACTGCGATCGAGATTGAGCCTATCCCGGCCATCTCGATCACTCGAACCAACAAGAAGGAAGAAATCGCTTCAAAATCCGATTATTATGTTTTGACGGCAGCCGACCCCATCCCAGGATTGCAGGACGTAACGTATGCCGATGCAAAAATCGGCGAAGAGGCGTTTGTACCAGGTTACTTTCACTTCGTTGACACGTCGGGATCGCAGCGCGGCCATGGCACCTGGAAAGAGCACGTACGATGGACCAAATCCATTGGCGGCAACTATTGCCGGATCGTAGATGTTTCCGAAGAAGATGATCAAGGTTGCCTCGTCCATCACTGCCAGGCTATTCCAGGTTTTAGCGGCAGCCCCGTTCTGCAGTTACAATCAAATGGCGACTATGCACTCGTTGGCGTACATGCGGGCGCCGACAGAGCACGCTCACGCAATTGCCCCACACCATTTTTGTTGGGCGGCGACACACCATTCATCGAGCACGGAAACTTTGCGAGCATCATAACCAAGGCGCGGATCGGCCAATAGATATTGGGTCATCTCACCTAATTGGGGGGCATAAAATGCGAAAAACTCTACTACTATCTGCCTTCATGGCGAGTACGTTGATTATAGCTGGCTGTGTGGCGCCGGGGAAAAGACCAACGCATGTCAATCCTGCGAAACCCAACCTTGAGATGATGATCTTTACATCTCAGTCCTGCAAACGAGGTGTCGGCACTGAAGACTTGGGCACCTTGCTTTTAACTGCAGTTTTAAAGCCTGTTATTACCAGCGTCATCAAAGGCGCCGGAGAAAAAATTAAAGAAGCCGGGGAAGACAAGGTCACCCAGGTCGATGCTCGCGAGATCACTCATTTTTACAATATTGAGTGGATGAAACCGGGTGAAAAGGAAACCAAGCTTCACCTCAACACAGGTTGCATCACAATCGTCTATGGCGAAAGAACAACCAAGGCAGAACGTGACGCTTATCGGAACGGCTCAACCCAAGCCTTCTCCGACGAGGTCACGGCATTGGTCAATGCTACAAAACCCAAACGTCCTGCCGGCACGGCGCTCGATGCAGCGACCGCATCAGAGATTTTGCTGCGGAAAAGCTATGAGCCACCGGCCTATGTCGAGCCTGCCCTCGGCGCAGTCGCAAGTCCGACACTAAATCCGGATTGGAACTTTAAACGTGATATTCGCTTTTACGGCCAATTCGAATTGACGCCTTCGCAAGATCGCACGGCGGTTCAAATCCGGCCGACGGAAATTCTCATCGGGAAGAAATTCGCAGACTCAAAAATCGCGGCATCCGGGAAAAGAGATATAGTTTTGACAGTCGGGATTCACCCCCCTGGCGTGAGTGGCGTTGGCGACGCTATCGCCCTCCCGAGCGCGGCTCTAAAAAACGTCAAGACTAACACCTACCTGACCGAGGAAGATTTGGACAACATCGCGACAGGTTGGTTCCCTGTGGCTCCCGTTCCAAAACCCACGACGGAAGCGATTAAACAGTGGGATCAGACATTCGTTGAACTGGAAACAGTCAAGGCTCTCATCACATCTCTGGCGGGTGAACGAGATCCAAAGCTTATAGAAAAACGTGACGCAGCAGTGATCTTAAAAGACAAACTCCAAAAGGTCATCGACGAGCGCAAGCCGGTATGGGAACAAACAGCCCCTATTGTTGTTTCCTCGACGCTGACTGAGACCCAGGAAGGCAACAAGTATCTCGTGAAATTAGGTTCATTCATTTCGGAGAACGCGTCATCATTCGCTGAACCAATCGCGAATGAGTTGGATCCTTCGAAACAAAAGGAAGCGGCATCAGCGGAGGCATCCAAGAGCGCCGAGCTGAGAGCAAGCGCCATAGAATTGGTGGATGCTTACAGAACGGAAGACGCAAAAGTTGGCACAGAACGCAGCGAAGCAAAAGTAAAGGTTGCGCGCATCAAAGCGATCGAAGCGTGCCGTAAACTAGAGGAAGCTAGTTTGTTTGAAGTCGACTGCCTCGGCTACGCAGACTTTTAAATGGTTCATAACTTTGAATTATGAGGCTTCGTATCAGACGGTGACAACTGGTTGTCTCTCTGGGGAGTAAGGGACCGGTCTAAGCGGTTGGCACGTTTCTATATTTTGAACATACACAACGAGTTGGATCGACGACTCAACCTGCGCTTCATTCGAATTTCGCCAAGTATTTCATCATCTCTTAGTTTCACCGTGCCAACTGTTCGTCCGGCCAGGCAAAATACTGAGAGTTAGCTGAATGGCAAAAGGCGAGCATCAAGATAATCCGGCAAAATCAGGCGGCGGCTTATTTGGCGCCGCTGTCCTAGTGGCTGTGGCAATAATACTCTCCATATTGCTTGTCGTAGCCGCCAGTCAGCCTTTTGGGCCGCTTGTTGCCATCGGTCTCGTCATGGTCGGTGCCTTATTACTGATATTGAACTTGCTTTTGTGGGGAACGATAGCTGTATCCGTGATCATCGTTTGGCAGCTTCCGCATCTCAGAAAAACGAGGTTCGCAATTTGCTTCTTGTTGGTTTTTGGAGTCGCTGTGGGGATCCCGTCTGCACAAGAACGCATACAGACGCTTCGAGCTCACAACGCCATGGCCGAGGACACGGCATTTGAATTTTCGGAGCGACCGAAAAAACTAGTTTTGCTAAATGTTTACCGGCAGCTGGAGTGTAACGAAGTATGCGTCAACCTGCTATTGAGCGGCCAGGTCGAAGAGATTGAGATTCGTCGCTCCAGCGATCAACTGAATCGAGAGACCGGTCTTGTTGAGATTGAGAAAAGCGAAGAATCTGTCGTCTATCGACGCGCTCAAATACTGCCTTGTCCTACCGAAACCCGCGCAATAAGGAACAGTTCTATCCGGTCACAACATGCAGTTTTTGGTGACTGCATCTTAGAGTTTCCAAACAAACGCCTGGAGAGCGCCGTCGTTTTTCAGCGAAAAGGTAATCCTCCAATATCCGGAGAGTTCTGGCAGAACGAGTTTCAGGAAACTCAATACTCGATCGAAGTTCCCGGGAACGAAGAGCTGGTTTACCGCTCCACGCAATTAGACTTTTCAACTTGGCAGGCCCCGCTCATTTTCATTTGCTGCGGCGACAAGCCAGCAAAAGTGTTTGCCCAGTCGCAAACACTAAATGAAACCAGCATAAACAGTGTTCTGGAGCATACGATGGGGTTCGATCTTTCTCCCGTCGAAAATATGTTCAACCAAAATCGCACCAGCCGCGAACAGAAGGATCTAGAGATGACCGGCGTACTTGAGTCACTCGATTCAGAACGCTCAGCACATCTCAACGGCGCTCGATCTGATCTAATTGAAAAAATATTCAGGGATATCCAAGCCGAGCATTCGTGGACTGAACTTGACTTACAGTTTGCAAGAGAAGTTTACACACACCCACAAACACGCTCGGTTCATAATGAATGGCTGCGTCGAGCTTTAGAAAGATCCGGCGATCATAACGCAGTTTCGAACCTATTGGACCTAATGATTGAACGCGATTGCAAAGGCGAAATTCGTGATGATTGGGTACTAAGTGCTTTGACGAAGCTTCCGGACGGTATGATCCTAAAATTTACCGACGAGATCCTCGATTGTATCGCAGACCAAGACGAAAAGACCCAACGGAAGTACCTTCGCTTCTTGGGCCAGACCAACGCTAATCCGGTCTCAGAATTCACGCATTTGTTCTGTCCTTCCCCCTTAAACCTGGGCCAAATTATCCTTAGTGATTTTGGCGGTTCAGGAAGGATTGAGGATGGCTCGGAAGCGGTATTCGGATGAGGACGTTCTGCGGTTGTTGCGGGAGATTGAGCTTTCACTGGCAGAGGGTCTTGATGTTGTGAGTGCGTGTCGAAAGGCGGGCGTGTCTGATGCGACCTACTATAATTGGCGCAAGAAGTTTGGCGGCGTGAGTAAGTCTCAACTGGCCGAGAAGAAGGCGCTGGAGAAAGAGAATGCTCGGCTGAAGCGGATTGTGGCTGATCTGGAGCTGGATAAGCTGATCCTGAAAGAGACACTCGATTATCTAAAGCCCAGGGCCTGAAGCCAGCTGACCTGCGTCAGGCCGTGATCCATGTGCGCCAGAAGCTCGATACCTCAGAGCGGCGCACTTGCAGAACGGTCGGCATGGCGCGCTCCACGCAGCAATACAAAGCCCGCAAGGCGGACGATGATGAAGTGCTGCGCCTGGCCCTGATCCGGCTCGCCAAACAATATGGCCGCTACGGCTATCGCAAGATCGCCAAGCTGCTCAGGCTTGAAGGCTGGGTGGTCAATCACAAGAAGGTCGAGCGGCTCTGGCGGGAAGAAGGCTTGCAGCTCCCGCAGCGCCATAAGAAGCGCAAACGCCTCTACCACAAAGACAGCTCCATCATCCGGCTGCGCCCGCAATACCGCAACCATATCTGGAGCGTGGACTTCGTGCATGACAAGTTGAGCTCTGGGCGCCCCTATAAGATGCTGACCGTGCTCGATGAGTACACACGCGAAGCGCTGTGCGTGCATGTACGCGCCAGAATGGGATCAGCCGACGTCCTGGAGGCGCTTTATCCACTCTTGCTCAAGCATGGGAAGCCTGATCATATCCGGTCAGACAATGGCCCAGAGTTTATCGCTGCAGGCTTACAAGACTGGTTGACCAAAGTCGGCATCAAGCCACTGCGCATTTATCCCGGTAGCCCTTGGGAGAATGGATACAATGAACGCTTCAATGGAACGCTGCGCCGTGAAATCCTGAATGCCGAGTGGTTTACTTCGCTCGATCAGGCGCAAACTGTCATCAATACCTGGCTCAGGCAATACAATCGTGTCCGGCCGCATCAGGCCCTGGGCATGCGCCCACCTATCCCTGAAACGCTGCTTCAAAGTGGCCCATAAAGCGGGGGCTGGACACATCGCGAAACACGCCCATTGCAAGATGAGTTATGCCCCGGTTTAGATTGGCTTCTTCACCGTCTTCTAGCTTCAATGTCGGATCTTCATTGAGACCGTCGGCGGCCATGCCATGGACGATGACATCGGAGAAAATTTGCTCGATGTAATTATAGAGACCATCGTCGCTTCCGACAGATTTCCACAAAGTTCGATAAAATAGCTCGACAGTCGCGGTCTCGGTCGGATTTGGATTGCCGGTAGCGCTCTTATCTTCAGCTTCGCCTACTTTGGGATTTTTATTTACTCCAACTATCCCTCCGCCATTCAACATGACATGGCGAACCTGTTGATTGACTTGTAGTAAGACATCGAATGACCCGGTGGCCCCTAACGCGCCATCTTGGGACTTTTCAACAAGTGCGTTTAGCGCGGGAGAATGCCGCGATATAGCCTCACCGCCATCGATCAGCTCCAATCCAATATCTGTCTTATCGTCGTACGAACCGTCAGGTCTAAAGTCGGTGGCGCCATCGACCACCCAGCCCATTGCCGATTCCCATCCATCCTGGTTGGACGTAAACTCACCCAAGACACTGGTAATGTCTAAGGTGGCAGCGCGGTCATTGTAGTCTTGAATTAGCTCAGCTTTTTTGGCCGCATAATCTGACAAGATTTGGTCAATGTCGCCCCAATAAGCTTCTTTGACATTGTTATACATCTGACCACGTTCGTGGATTTCCAACCAACTGATATCCAAAGCGTCAGCCTGAACACCAATCCACTTGTCGACAAAACCCACCGAGACAACGTTACCATTCTCGTCTAGCTGCGTCTCCGAGAATTTGTGAGCGTGGTCTGGGTGATTGATAATATACTCAGCCGCTACTTGTTCGGCTTCTTTATCCAATTGCGCCTTAAAAGGAGCCGGCCCAAATAGATAACTGTCAAAGCCGTAAGTCATAGCCGATAGTCCGGCGAGGCCACCCCCAAGAGAATGTCCCGTGACAACGATATCGGAGTTCGTGTTGTCAAAAGGCGGCGCCATCAACAACTCAATTAGCGCTTTAGCGCTCTGCCATTGCGTCCTCGTGCCGCCGCTGGGATCTATATCGTACGTCCCAAAACCCAATTTTCCGTTCGATACTACGTCGCCTAAATCCCGGTATTGAGGGCTGAACAGGTCACCAATTGATCCCAAACTAATCTGGGCATCAAAATCGGTACCGCGAAATGCGATAACTGTTTGTCCACCCAGTTCAACGACATAGGCAGCAAAACCATTCGTGGGGTCGTAAACATAACCATGTCCGTGCCCTGTAGTTGTGGTATCTAGCTCGAGCCCAATGGCATTGAGACTTGGCTCATCAAGGTCAATCAATTCGGAAACGCCGTCGATATCTTCTAAATCGATAGCTTGGTCGCGATGGTCTCGGCGATAGACAGATTCACTTAGTGCTGCGTATTTCCATTTTTGTGACATTTGCGACCTCTTTTCCAGTTGTTAAGAAATGTTGTGGATTCCCCAGCCCACATTGAGATAAACGTAGCCTTCGCGATCAATGATCCGAAAGATTGAGTTGGGAGGTGACGGGTTCAGGTTTCGACCAATTCGTTTGTGATTGAAGTTGATCCAATGAGGTTTTTGACTCGCCAGTGCGTCATAGGGCTGCGAACGCCCGACCTCAAAGTTGGCTTCAATGAACTCTTCGCGATCAAAAAACGAAGACTGTCCGTTTGGCGTTGACACAGGGTCGCCGCCAGACCTGCACGCCGAGAACCCGTTCCATTCAGGGCCTACGCGAACTGTACGAAAGTACTCATCCGGCGGCGTAGCCAGATCAATGCCGGTCGCTTCCATTGACTGACGGATAGGCAAAATTGGATACACTTCGCCTAGCGCATTGTATTCGAAGTTCGTGGAAATCGTCCCACCATCTTCCTCTTGCACGGTCCCTTGACTGGTTTTGTAGTAGTCTTGAAATCTTCGCCCATTGAAAATCTTGCCGCTTCGTCGCAGGCGCCCCTCAATAGGATCCCAGGTAGCGCCATCGACAACCCAATATCTACCTGTTCCTTCGGGCGCTGTAGCGAATATTTCTTCGGTAAGCTCTGCGCTTAACGACAACCTGGTGTAACCTTGGCATAATGCCGCGAGTCCCATTTTATCGCCGACGAGATATGTACCAACGCTTACTTCTGTGGGACTACGAGAAAATGAGTGGCCCCATGGTCCCGGCATAGCTCCGGTCTGTTCATATTCGTCTGCGAGCTGAGCGCGATTTTCCGCCCACTCTTCCTCGGTTGCAGGACTTACGGTTGCGCCATTGAAGACGACCGCGGCATTTGGGCTTTCATACGCTCTTATCGTCGCATAGCCCCATGCGAAGCTCATGTCCTGGACTTCAGGAAACCACATCATGAATGGTCGGAAATCGTCTGGCACGAACTCGAAATAACTCGGATCACACAACGCGCCCGGCGACTTTATCCCAATCGCCGAACCATCTTTCGTTGCGATGTACTGCATCGTGGGGTGGGCAGAATAAACTACAGAAGGCGTTGTGTATGAGTAGTGCGAAATGATCCCACCGCATCCTACTACAAAGTCGAATTTGATTTCTTCACCGGTTTCGATGACGGTATAATCAGCAGTCACCCTGAAAAAAGAAGCGGGCGCTTTTTCGAGCGCAGGTTTGCGTATCATCGCTTGCGACGCACATGCACCCGTAAAGACGAATGCCGCACAAGCGCCGAGTTTGATTTTGTTTGATCGAACGAGACTCTCAAAAATGCTATTCATGAATTGCTCCTAAAGTTTGTAATTCGGCTTGGTCCGAAGTGCGTGTCTTTTGCTCTCTCAGAACACAAAACATCAGTTAAAACTCTCCTGTTCACCGCTCGCGGCGGCGTTAAACAAGTACACGAATTGACCTAGCCAAAATAGAGACTTTGAAGCGTTTCGTTTGGTCTCAATTTCAGTAAGCCAATGACTACTCAAAGAGATGAAACATACAACTACAGTTTTATGAAATATGAGAAATTTAGTTAAAATCTAAATTATCACTCTGTTTCTCATGAGGATTTTTATTGCTTAAGTATATTTGCGTATTCCACGGTCAGAATTAACTTGACCGACCAAAGCACTGCTTGATTCCGCGGATCACTTTAGCCGAAATTCAAGCTAACTCAGGAGCTGAAAGCATTTGTGCGCGGCTAGCAGCACAACCTGGCAAAACTAATTTCATACTGAAGCACGAACGCCCCATAATCGGGGGTTATGCGTATCCACCCACGAAACAGTCGACCACAGAATGAACCATAATCACAGGTTATGGGGCATTCAAATGATGTCAGTCCGCGAGATTAAATGGGATTTCAAAGCCTACAGTATCGCTTTCTCAATCGTCTGCTGAGTTGTCAGTGGGTTTGACGGGGGAGCAAGGCGTTTGCCACAGGCATTATTTGCCCCCCCGAGCAGAAATCGTTTCGAAAGTAAAACAGCAAAAGTTGTCGATTGATCGTCGCGCGATTGATCAATCTATATTTGGACATAAACGGTCCGAACACTGAAATTTGTAATTTACGTTGATGTAATGAAAGCCTAGTGGGTTTTGTGACGGGTTGCCTGGGAGACCGGCGTATCTCTCGGGGGTTTGTTGCATGTCAAAACGAATTGCGCTGGTTCTTGGCGGCGGGGGCTACGCCATGGACCTCATCGCACGGCTGCATTTCAATCCAGTTTTTGATACGCGCCTCGTCTCTGTCATGCTTCCCGGTCGCTCTACAGTCACGTCAGTGCCCGTTGATTACTTGTACGATCCCTATGATCGCGAAGGCTTCTACAACTACCTTCGCACAGAACAGATCACTAATGTCGTGTTCGGCGGAAACTTCAGGTATCTGGAAGACGTGGAGACGGATGACATTCGCCGTTTAATCATGTCTTTCATTTTGCCAGACTTCACCGACGAGGATCACGTCGCGCCGATCCGAGGGGAGTCCCTTGCACACCTCCTAGACCTTTTTAAAAATGAACTCACCCGGCAGGAGTTGAGACCGATCTCATCTTCCACATTGGTGCCAGACTACGTTCCAGGACTTGGCGATTTGGTGGGGAAAATAGACGAGATTTCCGCGTGGCCGACACCAATCGAAAAAGTCGAAGAATTGGTTCAGCGCGCACGCGATGAGCTAAAGCAACAGCCCACACAGCACGTTCGTCAGGCAGTGGTTTTTGACGATGATATCAAACACGAGTCGATGGACAGCACGGAGCTATTGCTAGGAGAAATCGCAAAGACAAAGAAAGACTGCAGCATCCGAACACTCGTGAAGATCTGTCCACCCGGTTACGATAAACAGATGGACCCGCCGGTGATCGGGCCGAAAACACTCGAAGCCGCTGCTGCCGCAGAAGTTGACCTTATCGTCGTCGATGGCGAGAGCGGAATTATGTTCAAGAAAGAGGCTGTCTCAAATCTCGCGATAGATGCGGGGATCCGGATTTATGCCATCAGTTCAGCCGACACGAGCGCGTAACGGCTCTGGTAGATTTGCCCACTCGGCGATATCGGTTCCTTCAACCACCGAAGCAAACATTTTTGTGCCGCGCATTCTGGGCTGTTGATGGTATCCATAAGTGCAAAGAACATATGCTGATCTGAGATCGGCATTGTGTGGATTTAAGAAGACCGCATAGGCTTGACCATCGACCCGAGCAGAAACGATCCGGGGCAAGGTTGAGTGATCAATATCTGTGTCCGTGCCGAAAACCGATCGCCAAAACAGCGCTGCTTCTTGCTCAGTGGAGGTCATTGGAACGAACGTTTCCGGACTTTTACGCGCGCGCTCAACCAGCAATTTGTGGTGCGGCACGAGATGATCAGCGAAAAAATCGTAAGCGGGGATCACAGCGCAGACGATTTCTGCGGCGGCCAAGTGTTCGCGCCCGAGCAAGTCGCCATTGTCTGTCAGAATGTTCGCGGCATTGTCTGCGCGCGTTGTCTCGACGTGCTGTTTGACCAACGCGGCATCTTTTGAACCGCTATAGCGAATCGCGAACCGATAGAGATCTGTAAGGTCCTTGTCGGAAAAATACCGACCGTTTTTGGCCTTAGCGAGGCTCGCGTGCAATGCTTGACGGCTTTTGCCAATAGCGTCTGCCACTTGAGCTTTGGTGAGACCGAGTCGATCAACAAGGCCTTCATCACTGGTGTCGTTTGTCATTCGCCCGGTCCGTCTAGGCTTGAATCGATTCGATACTGGCTAAGCGTATGACCATAGGGCGTTTAGATTTTATTTCACGAAACAAAGAATTCACGTTCATTTGACCGGCCCTATCTATTTTTTATCGGTTCATCGCCCTTCCCTCGCAGAAATCGCAATCCAGGTCAATTTTGACTCGGTAATTATTTTTTGACATTGTGCGTCAAATTTGTTACACATGACCTGTGGGGGCCAATAGAAAGAGACTTCAATGGCCTATGGAAACGAAACCGATAAAACCGAGACGAACGATTGGCTGTCGATTATTTCGCAGACCTATCACAACGATCGCATCGACATGAACTGGTTAGACAGCAAGGTCGATCGCAGCATCGTGCCTCGCAACAGCCTTGAGTTTGCGGGTGCGGCGCAACGTTTCGAAAAAATTCGATACCAAGAACAAAGCCCAGCTTACGAGCGAATGCGTTACATCGCGAGCCGCGCAGATGAGATCGCGGAGTTCATGATTGTTCGCGAAGACAAATTTCATCGCAAACAGACTGAAGCGATGGCCGTCATGGCGCGCCATGAAGAGACCTTCCACTTGGCGTTGGCCGCATCGCGCAATGCGAACTCAGATGTGGTCGCCCATACCGCGGTAGATTTGCATTACGCTGCGAAAAAGTTCGCGCAGGAACGTGGCGCGCTTTTGGTTTCACACATCGAGACTGGCAACACGAAGGTTGACCGGAAGATCCGCAAGCGTATTGGCGCTGAGCATCAAGATACGCTGTCTTCCCTCGAGGTCGCGCAGATCAATTTCACCTGCGGCGCCATCCTGGGCGAAACCATCGTGTCCGTCCCCAAGAAGTCTGTTCCCGTAAATCGCTCTGATCAGAAGCGTATGAAACGGCGCGGCACCAAGCGAAAGCTCGGCAACGTTCTTCTCAGCGTCGCGCGAGCCATCAAGCAGTTCTTCTTGGACCTATTTGGCGTGTTCCTCAAACAAGGCCAATAGCGTGTGCTGCAATAGGCAGCACCGCCCCAACTATGATGTCGTTGCCTTAGAGCGATCGTACATATGCGAAGTATAAATCGTGCATCATCGGAACGCTGGCTGTCCAATCGTCATCACGCAAAGCCGCAATCGCAGCGGCGGTGTACGCGTCGGACCCGGGACGCGGCCGAAGCGTGACAAATGGCGGAATGCCATACCGCATCGCGATAAAGTTCGCCCAGAGCCTCGCGGTCCGACCATTACCGTTGATAAATGGATGAATTCTCACCCATTTCGCATGTGCCCAAGCGCACAGTCTCAAAACCGCATCGAGTTGATTTGCCGAGAGCTCAGCCTTTGCAGGTATTGCTCGATCCATGACGATGAGATGAGCGTTTAACTCGGCGATAAACTGATCCACCGCATCTCCCACCACACCAAATGGCATGCCGAGATGCGCCCCCACGCGAACATTGATGAGCGTGTCTTCAGAACTTCCTCTAACTACGCCAATCCAGTTTGGGTTTGGCGCATCAAGACCATCCATAATTTGGCGGTGCCATGAGCACATAAGAACCAAGCTCACGGGTACTCGCATGCGGGCTTGGTCCCGCGCGGAACGCAATGTCGCTTTGATATTCTGCCGAAGACGTTCGCTATTGGCGTCCCAGTCAGCCATCGGCAAGCAGTGTTTTCAACTGGTCTTCCAGCGGGGCGTCCAGTGAGACGATTTCACCTTCCAGCGGATCTTTATGGCGCGCTTCACCTTCAGCAACACGCTCGATTGCATCTTCGAAATCATTATCCTTGACCGAAATCGCTCGCAATTTGTTTAAAGTGGCTTCCAGTCTGTGGGCGACACGTTCAGATGCGTCCGAAACATAAGACGAGACGGCTTCGGTGATGAGATCATTTATGCTGCGCCCCTTCACACCGCTTAATAGCGAGAGGGCAGAAAAAAGATCTACGTCGAGACGAAGTGTGTAAGGTTTACGGTCCATGTCAAAAATATATGGTTGTTTCGATATGTGATGTCAAACACGCCATATGATATCAAATCATTAAAAGTTCGAATGAAACGCGCTGTTTTTAATCGCTCAAAGACGCTTACAATGGCGATTGTTGGAACTTTGAGGACGTTCAATCGATCCTTGGTTGACCGGAGCTGTTTTATACCTTCCCGCGCAGCCGGACTTTGCTATTTTCCAATTTATGCCTGTATCGCCTGTTCTTAAGTGGTCTGAGTTGGGGACGTTAGATCGCGCCCGAAACACGCCTTTTGGTGGCGTGTACCTGATCACTTGGAATGGGTCATTCAAGAGAGCTGTTTATGTTGGAACCAGCACATCAATCGGCCGTCGTTTATCTCAACATTATGAGGCCTATCTGAGAGGCGACCGCACGATCTGGCGCGTGAAATCCGATGAAGATGTGTATGAACTAATGACCTCGTTTCACATTAGGAATTATGTGACGTACTTTCAGCGTCTGGCGCGAGATCGTCGCGTTTGGGCATCAACGGCGCTTGATACATCTTCGCCCAAAAACTTGGTCGCTCCAAAGCAAGAATTTGATTCTGATTGGCGAAGATACACACGCGAAATCTATCTCCCCAATTTAAGCGTTTCGGCTCTGCGATTACCAAATTACGATCCTGCATTCGCGGTCGGAGTAGAAAGCGCTATACAAACGCGTTTGATGCGCGCCTTTGAGCTGGGCCGGTTCTTCAATCACAAACGATACACACCGCTTGGAAAGGTTGAAATTGAAGGGCGAATGCCAAAGGTGAAAGTCTCCTTTGACAGATTGCCGGACCTGGATGACGCGAGCAAGTTGCTGCTAGGTTCGCTTGATCAATCGCAAATTCCAAATGAGGTGGCGGCTTTGGTTCAAGTCCAACTTCATAACGTATTGGAGCGTCGACTGGCGGCGAAGGAGGAGCGTCGTCGCCGCCGCAAAAACCAGCAAGGCAAGCACCAACGAGCGGGGGCGGCCTGGACACCAGCCGAACAAGAGAAGTTACGGGTAATGCTGGTTGATTTTGATTTAAGCCCTGCGGATATGGCGCCTCACATTGAACGGCCTGCCAGTGCGATCGCCCTTCGAATTGAAAAGAACGATCGGCTGACACATCGTCGATGGCGTCAAAACATCAAATTTCTATTTTGAGGCACTCTCGTCGTCCGTATGGGCGCTTCCCATCTTATTGATCAATATTGGTCTCAAATTCGATTGAACGGCCACGTTAATCCCTGCACGACCAGTTACCCGCTCAAAAGCGTGCTGCGGGGCCACGGTATCAATGATGAGATTTAGCCATGCATCGGCTTACCAGATAAGGGTCATATCGATCTCTTGATTGGAATATACAGCTCATACTCATCAACAAATGCGCAATGATGATTAGTTTAAGGCAATTGATCTGATCAAACATGATCTGTTCGCGCACCCCTTACAATGTCTGACGACGACATCAACTGATCAATAGTTGGCCATCGCGGGCCAGCCATTGTTCGACACCAGAAGATGCAACGGCACGCTCTCGGCGCGCGAATAGACAAGCCCTGAAAGACACACTAAACCCGCGCAATGGCGGACAAAGACATCAAACCCGAAGACTTGATTGAGAAATCGACACGGATCGTTTCAGCATATATAAGCAACAATGCGATCAGCGTTACCGATCTACCCCGATTGATGACTGACGTTCACAGTCAGCTCAAGCATATCTCTACCGATGAACCGGCGCTCTCACGGCCGGACCCCGCTGTGCCGATCTCTAAGAGCATTACCAAGAACCACATTATTTGTCTCGAAGACGGCCAAAAGCTGAAAATGCTGAAACGCTACCTTCGCACACGTTATGACCTCACGCCGGAAGAGTATCGTGCGCGCTGGGGTTTGCCTGCAGACTATCCTATGGTTGCACCTGAATATGCTGAGCGAAGATCGACGTTCGCTAAGCAAATCGGCCTCGGAAAAAAGCGATAGCTCGTCCGCGCTCAGTTTTAGGCTCTAGCGCAGAGCCAGGAATGCATCACCCAAAAGGTCACGTGCCAAAAACGTGCTGGCGTGACCATCGATTGTTCCTTCAAAAGCAAGTTCTGCCAGCGGATCGGCAAATTCTGGTTTGGGTCTAGGCCTCTGCTGACGCCCTACTCTATTCGGCATCGGCTATTCCGATGGCGGAGTGAATGTAAGGGACTCATGGATCAATCTGTGTCGTCGGCCCAGATCTGATGGGTCACGAGCCAAAATTCCAGGATCGAGCGCAAACTCGGTCCACACGCCGTCTGACAGCCCTTGAAAGAACTTAGCCGATGACGGCACATACTCAGGCACGTGACGTTGCAAAACAGCTCGAAGCTCGTCATGGATGTGAAGAAGGCCTTGTCGCCCAACGCAGACAATTTTTGCTTCCTCAGGGGCGCCTGAATTGTCGAACACGATGATACTCGTGCTAATGGCAGCAGCGTCCATCAACTGCGCTAGAGATTTGGTGTAGCGCCCACGCGTTTTTTCCTCGGGAACATTGTGTCCACCAGTTGCGACACGATTAGCGACCCGTAGAACATTGATGTCTGGCTCGCGTGTCAGGACGTAAATAAGAGACACGCTCATCGATGATCCGCGTGCCTTGGTCATGACCTTCAAGTGGGATTCATGCGACATCACGGTCTCATAGGAAACTGACTTCCCGTCTTTGATCCGCTTATCGCGCTGTTCTCGTGATTCCGTTGCGGCCCAGGCGACGTGGTCTTCAAATGTACCGCCCTCCGCTGCGGCTTTGTCTGTAGCCATATCGTCGGGATTAATATGAACGCCGGGCGTTGCAGTGATCAACTCGCGCGTCAGTGTCGTTTTTCCGGATCCGTTTGGACCGGCGATCACGGTCAACCGCGCCATTTATTAGTTTCTCGTTTTAGAAGCGGGAGAGCGTCCAGCGGACTCGGCATAAGGGATGAGTGGGTCGTCCGCTTCGACAGGTACGATCGGAGTGAATCCACCAAAATAAGTGGGATAGTCATAGAATACTTGACTAAGGCGTCCGCCTTTTTCGGGAAGGCTTGCCTTCACGACTGTACCCTTACCGATCTCAAAAACCCTATCGACCATTTTCACTTTGAAAAGACTGTCATCCGGTAAGCCATAGACGAAGTTTCGAGCCTCTATAACGCCAGCGGCGCGCGCAGCTTTAGTGCCTTTAGACGCACCCGCCTGCAACAGGCTAAGCATCTCAGCCGGCGAGAAGCCTTTGCCGATATAGTCGTCTTCTTCGACGATAGGATCGAGTTTAAGTTCGCTCATTGTTCTCCCTACATAGGGTTTTTCCTATCAAACACCAATAGCAGAAGCGGATTAACGTCAACCGAACAGGCAATAGTCATTTAAAAACAGCGCAAAAGGCCTAGTCAACAATGATCACTCAGAATCGACCCTCAATATGGGCGAATGTGGGCTGTACTGGGAAAAATAGCCAAAACCCAACCAAAATACGTCCTATCCTGTACCAGTTTCGCGGTTCAATTCGGCCGGTCTCAAAACCAATTAGTAACGCCAATCTAAGCTCGACCTTGCACATCCAATCATGTATATTTCTCCTATGAATGATCACGACTACCCTTCTGATGAAAACTCCCACTGGGGATTGTCGACGGCGCTTCTTCATGAAATGCCTCCGGAGGATTTTGAGGGCGATCACGAAGATGGATATGAACTATCCATACGAAATCTCTCAGTTGCGTTTGTGATTGGTCTTGCGGTCGTTTTCCTTGTGTTTGGCGTACTATCGTAAGCACCGTCCAGTCCGCTAACGCAAAGTCTTGTCGACGGATTGTCTTTCCGCATCTTCTCTCGCCAACTGATCGAACCGTTCGTCACCTAAAACCACACGAGCATTGTCTTCACCGCCAGCCCATTCCAAGTAGGATTCCATTCCATATTTTTGGATATGTGCTTCGCCATTCGTAATCGCGGTCTGACGAGCTATATCATCTCCGGAACCGGCAACATAATCTCTGATTTCCGCTCGTTGACGAAGCGTTTCCCAATACCGATCATCGACAGTGCTTGAGTTAGGTGGAGTTAGTTGTGAGGCGTTCGTCTCAAAAGCATTACTCCGATCAACCGATTTGGTCTCGAAAGATGCACGCTGCATAGCGCCTCCAGAGAATTCGGACACGCTTGAGTATCCGTCACTTACCGGATCCAAATAGCCGCTCGGACTGGCAAAACTCTGAGCGTGCAGTCGAGCTTCAAAAAAGCCTGTCTGCACCTCGCGTTGTTCCGCACGTCCCATATCCGTCGCCGTCAAACCGACCCAGTATTCCTGTGCTTCGCGCGTTGAGACAGGCCGACCATTGGTTTGCGATAAGTGATCAACGAGGAATGTTTCAAAAGCTGCAACCTCATTTGCGTTGATCGATCCTGCGCGCCCGAACCTGTCATCTGTGCTGGCTGTGTAACGGGACGCCTCTGTATAATAGATCTCCGCTTGTTCCCTCGCTTCTTCACCCCGCCGAAAGTCGGCTGCAGTTTCTTGCGCTAACGATAGCCCTTCTTGATGCTGCTGGCGTTGCATGACGCTCTCGGCGTCGCGTACAAATCCGCGCAGTTCGTCTCTGTACTGTTGGCCTTGATCAAATGATGAATTGTCAGAAGTACTCTGATCGGCGTTTATTCCGCCGGTTTTGTCAACGCGAAATCCTTGGTCGGATCGGTTCTCCCCTCGCTTATATAACTCGCCGGAGGCACCTACGCCCGCATTGGGGCCAACTACTCGACCGCGACCGCCCTTTCCTCGCGAGCCCGATGGAGATCCACTAGCGCCTCCACCATTAATTCCTAAGCTTCCAGTCCATCTAGCTGTTTTGCCGTCCGCCACATTCGCGGATCGACCTTCAAATTCATTCAGTCCCAGCGACATTGACCGCCCCGCCCTCAGCGAGTCCAACCGACTATCTTGATACGACCCATATTCCGCCGCACTTTGTGTCAGCGCCGCACCGCGCTCGGCCAACACCTGCGCATCTTCAGAATCCATCCGTGACAACATTTCTGTCAGTCTCGATATGTCTGTCTCTGTCTCTCCATAGAACTTGGAGGCGCTCTGGCGGCGCGTGTCGCCTTCAGAGCGATACACCGATCTACCGATAGATGTCATCGCGTTGGAATCCAGCGACGTTCCGAAACTTGATTGGTAGCGGCTATGACCGGCTGTCTCATCCACGAGAGAAACACCGCCCGATGTGCGCGTCCAATTGCGACCTTCGGTATCTCGGTAAGCGCTATGGCCAACATCATGCGATGGGCTAAGCCTGATCTGGCCGCCGGTCGCGTTACCAGCCGATGTCGTCATCAGAGTATGATTACCGACGGACGCATTCCCAAAGCCAAGGTTTCCGGTTGCTGCTTCTGCAGCTGCGGTTTGCGATGCACTTTTGACCGGAGCGAGGAAGCTCTCATGCAGCCGCCCTACTCCGACTGCAATGCCCGGCCCCGCCGCGGCCAAAAACGGGATCATTGTAATCAGAAGCCCACCTATCCCCGCAAGATCTGCCGCTGTGGCCGACATGCCTAGGCTGGTCTGAACCGTCTGGCCCAAGGTCCCCGGCATCTGCGCAGACGCATTGATCGCATCATAGCCTTGGAGTGTAATGATATAGTGGATGACAGCAAAGAGCGGCCCCCACATCTGCAAGTACAAAAACCCGGCAAAGTACTTCTGCATAAAGCTAAAGCCGATACTTGGCAGCAGAAAGAATGGCGCGATGATTGGGAAGATCGCGATGACGATGATCGTGATCGCGATATAGAGAAAGTTTACAAACTTCTCTGCAATCGCGCCGAGAACGGTATAGTTCCATTTGGCTTGTTGTTCGGCGCGCGCGGCCGCATAGGCTTCAACTGCGGCAGAGGCATCCGCCCGCGCCGAATAGTCCACCACAGCATCCATGGTCGAGTTTACGAGTATGGCCTGCTGCGCAATCTCTTGAGCCGAACGCGATACGCCAACGAATTGCTGATAGATGATAGGAAGCGAAGACAACATTGCCGCGCGCGCTTCGGCATTCGTAAGATGCGGCTTAGACAATTGGGCCTGACGATCAATGGTATTGTTTGCGGCCGCAGCAAGGCCGGCGGACAGGCTTGTCCAAGCCGTCGCGCAAGTTTCCACGGTTACGACACCGGCTGCTGTCTCTACCCGCGTGAATAGCGCCGGGGACGCCGATGCGCCGAGCACGGCAGAAAGATCAGTCGCCGTCACGAGCTGATCAATTGCAATGAGGCCTGCATTGATATCCGGAAAGACGCAGTCTCGGGTGTAGCCCGTCAGATTGCGCGAATACCACGTATCGACAGCTCGCCATCGGTCGAGCGATGATTGAACCTGGAGCGCGTATCCAAATCCATGCGTCGAATACGCCATGTCACTCGGTTCAGCGAAAAGCGTTTCAAAAGTGCCGGTGATCGATGCACCAATGGTCGTCGTGATCGAAGCTGGAACGGCGAGCCCAATGGGGACATTGTTAACGGTGGCCACCGGTGTCGCCGTCACTCGATCTGTCACCGTGACGTTCACAGTCGGAACCAGGAGCACCAGATAGATCACGGTTGACTTGATCAGAAAATCTAAGCCTGCCTTGAAGTTCATACTAACAGCAATTTGCCATGCCGCGAGCGCTAGTCCGATGATGAGAGCCACCCTGATCAAGGACGCAAACGCGCCCGACCCTGTAAATGCCGCAACCGCATTCAGAACATCGACGATGAACGCACCGCCGCCAGTGACGATGACCTCCATCAGACCGTCCCCTGAAGAATTGCAAGCTCAAGATCGATCCGTGTTTCCAGCAGTCGGAGCGCGCGGCGCTCACCTGCCCCCAAGGAGATATCCGCAAGCCGATCTTTCAACAGGCGCGCTCGCGATGCTCGGTGCTTGGGGTGCTCGGTATGATCGAGCACCAAGAATTCAGAAAGGAGAGATGCCGCATTTTCCAAATGACGCTGGCCGAACACGCCTTTGGATACCATCATTTCGCCAAACGAGACGACCACACAGAGCTGCGCATCAATCAGCGCTAGTCGCTCAGACCAATCATCGGTCAGATTACAGATCTTGTCCCATAGCCGGGCATTATGCGGACAATCTGCTTGAAACAGATCCACGCTATCCTCGACTTCAGCTCGGATGCATGCGTCTAGTCGATGTTCGCGTGAGCAACGTTCTTCTTGGGAAAGGTGTTCAAGGCCAATCATCATCTTGCCTGAACCACTTCTGCAAATCTGAGAGAGCCTTGCATGTCGACCGATAGACGACCTGCAATGATCCGCTCTAATGTTTGGGTCTGTTCCATCACCGCAAGCCATCCGCCAATTTCGGTGGCGGCGATCGCGCGGCGATTTCGAAGTTTGGCGCGCACGCTGGCAATGGTCGACTGGACTTGCTCACTGTCATAGACGCTAATCTGACCTTCGGCCTTTAGCGCCTCTTCAATCGCATCGAGCCCGCGTTCCAGATATTCAACAACCAGGACACCTGCGATCACATCCGAATATGCCGACAGCGGGTTGCCGGCTTGATTGTTATATTGGGTGTGGACAACCAGCATCTTATAGACCGGCATCGGCGCCAAGTTCACAAAATCGATCTCTTCCCCCGTAAGTGCGGTCCGCGTTCGCGCTTTATCGGTGATGCTGCCAAGCAGAGTATCGACGCGGCTTCTAAATCCTTCATCGGCCGGAACGATAATATCTGCTCGAGTTGGCCTCAGGCACTGATCGGTCTCATCGCAGCGATAGACGGGCAGCGTCCCGCCATCGAGCAATGCGTTGAACGCATCGGTTGTCATTGGAATGGGCGGAAAAGCTGGGACTGTTGTTCCGGCATCTTCAGCATAGATGATCTTCATGCCAACCATGGACATCAAGAATTCAGCATATTCTTGATTGGTGGTGAGGCGAGCATCTTTGAGCGCCAGCCAAACCCGGTTGATATTCTCTTCATTCTGGCGGGAGAATTCTGGACCGGCCGCAGCGATTACACCCTGCTTACCGGTATCCAGTCCGCACTTCTGGCGCGCATCCGCTGCGTCATCATAGACGCCGGATGCGAGGCCAGAGATCCGGCATAGATAGTCTGACTTGCCTTGGGCGCGGTCATGGACTTCTCCAAGCAGGCCTTGGGCGGCTTCGCAGCTATCCATGCTCCACGAATTGATCGTATTGGCGCGTTCCTCGAGATCGGCGAGGATCCCGCCAAGCTCGGGGCTCACCGCATCGATGCCGGCTTTAAAAATAAGGCCTGCGCTATCGGCAGCGACAGCGCGTAAGAAGTCGATAAACTCGTCCGCGTCGATGAAGGAAAAACCGCCTGCAAAGAGATCAATACCGCCGCAACCTGCACGATATGACGGAAACTGAATGTCTATCGGATCAAGCGTTTTACGAGGTGTACGAAGATAGATTTGTCCAAGCGTGTAGTACCCACCGCGCTGAAGGTCATGGGAGCTTGGGCCTGAGACATTTCCGTAGCCGTTTAAATCTTGCCAGAAGTCGGCCATGTCCTGTCCGACCTGGGCCGTTGCCATCGGCACAGCGCCAATTGCGAAAGATACGGCGAGCGCCGACAAGGGCTTAATCCATGACATTTTTAGACACTCCATATTCTTCGCCAGTTTCGAGCGTGGTGAGGGCGCGGATACGATATTCGAGTTCAGAGATTGTGAGCATGCCGTAGCCGACGGGAATGACCTCGCCGCTCGCGCTATCGAACAGCGCGAGCGCTGGCGTCACATCCGCAATCCCCATAGACGCGCGCTGGCCAGTGTCGACTTGAAAGGCCTCGAAGCCCTGCAGGGGTTTGCCATCCGTCGATACTGGTAAAATGGTGACGCCATGGCGATCCGCGAACCCGACCAGTATTTGTTCGTAGACTGCGCAGAAATCGCAATCTCCCGCGCCAAAATAGAAGATGCCGTAACGGTCTTTGATCGCATCGATGCTCGCCTTCTCGGCGGCGCGTTCGATGTCTTGTTCGGTCTGACGACCAAGCTGGCTTGTCGGCCATGTCACGGAAGGGTCGAGATCAGGATTGGCCCAAACAACGCGCTTCCATTGCGAGGTCATATAGGCAGAATTGTCGACCCAGCGTTTTTGGAGCCGCATATAGATTTCGACATTTTCGAGCGTGGGATCCAGCACCATCGCGGCTTTGGCATTTTCAAAAACGGCGCGTTCTTCGGCGAGGCGCTCGGATGGCGTCAATTCTGGGCTTGGCAGAGTGACAGGCTCTCGCGCGTCCTCCGGCGGCGGCTCTGAAGGATCACAATAGAAGTGATAGCCAAGACCTCGATCACAATATGTGGGATCGGTTTCGCTCATATCTGCCATCGCAGCGCCCACGATAAGGCCGGCAAGCCCTCCGCAAATGGTCGATCTAATTACCATGGCTAGGAAGCCTCCTTTGAATAGCCGCGGAGGCAGCAGCGGGATCTGGAATGGTCAGAGAGTTTTCAAGGTCTTCATAGAATTCCGAGAGATCCATTGCGCCGATATCGAGCGAGGCGAATTCGGCCACCGTAAAACCTGAACAGTCTGGATTTTTCGGATCACCATAAGAACGGCCAAGCTGCGCGCGACCTTGTTCAGTGATGATGCGTGAGAGGCGCGAGCCTTGGCAACAATAAGAGCGCTGTTTCTTAAGACAGACCCCGAAGAAGGTTTTGTCTGAGCAATAAGTCCCGACATAAGTGCACTCGTGCAGGCCTTGGCTTTGGGCGAGGCGTTGTTCATCTGCATTGCATTGGTTGAGGCCAATATCATTCAGAATGCCCTCATCCTTGCAGCAATTGAACGCGCCAAAGATGGCTTTTCCACATTTCAGGTTCTCGCCGTCAAATATGGTGAGCGAATTCTCATCAAGTTGCTGCGCACCTTCGAAAACGGCTGCAAATGCCGCGCTGGCGCGCTGGAACTGGTCAGAGGGCTCCGGTTCAATCGCCGGGAAGCAGTCGCCGGTAATACAATACACATTTTGCGAGCAGACAGAGACTGTACCGGTCTGTATCTGCTGAGCCGGACAAGAATACTCATGGTGCTCGGAGATACAGGTGCCGTCGGACGCTGACGAAAGACATGTGGTTTGGACCAATTGGCATGCGGGATCCGGCACAGAACAAGTATTGAGGACCTGTCCGGTCATGACCTCACACGAGGCTGAAACTCGCATTCGCCAGCATTCACCGCCGCGCGGTAAGTAGCGCCCTTCGCCGCTCCCATGCCTTTGCCAATGGACTTGTCCGCAAGCCGCCTTCGTTAGACCTCGGCACGGCGTAAAAGACCCGGTCGTGAAGGCCGCGAGCAGATCGGGGTGGTAGTCGATGTAAGAGGCGTAATCTATCGCGCCGGACGCGACGCCATAACCGCTGACAGCGGGACCCGCAACGCACGCTTCAACGTGGCCTGTGCATTCGCCACGGGCCTGAAATGCTACGCACGAAGATGGATTTAAGTCATAGCCATTTCGCCGGGTTACGATCCTAGGCACGAGCGTCGTGTTCGCAGCTGAAGTGCACTGGATTTCCCAAACATCAATGGGCTCACTGCCAGGAATGATGGTCGCTGATGTTTCTCGGCACTGCGGCTCAGCCACCAAAGCGTTTCTTTGCGTTGAAACGCTCGTCACATAGATCCATACAGCCTCTTGGCGGGGCCCGCCGGCATAATCGCATGTTTGGTCTTCGTTTCGACTGGTGCCGGAAACCTCACATCCATAGCGCCCGGTGGTCGTGTCATAGACAGGACTGTCTGTGCAGGCGCCATATTGGCCTGAGAGCCCGACATCCGCGCCTACGACAGCCAAGGGGTCGGCTTCGACAGCTAGACCGGCCGCCAGAAGCGTGCGAGTTGCGGCTGGGTCGAGATAATTGGGGCTGATGGCGCGGGTATAGGCAGTTCCCGCCGCGCCAGTCCCACCGAGCGCTGATTGGCCCGCGCTAGCCATTGCGGCGTGATTGTTAAAATAGGAACGCTCTGCGGGCGTGTCTGAATATGATGGTAGCGTTTGGACTGCGCTTGCATCCATCAATTCCTGGCCGCCTTGTGGGAAGACATCTCGCACTGCGTTTTGACCGTCACGATATGCATCCTGGCTAAAGCCGCTTCCAGGTGGCAGCGAGCAAGAGAGTGCTAACACAAAGAGCCAACGGCGTTTCATAGGTCCGGCTCCAGGCGTTTGAGAACCGCCTTCGCCTGCAGGGGCGCAAGGCTTCCATGATCAGCGATCAGCTGAAGTGCGGCGGCGACGGAGATGTTACCGGATAGCGTGTCACCGCGAACAGGATCGCAGACAAAACCATTACAAACCGGCTCGCCCATCATGACGGCGTACGTCGGAACCGCTTCGACGCCGAGCGCTTGGAAGTATCGGGGATCCACGCTGATACCGACATCATCGCCCTCTTCGAACAGCTCCCGAATCCTATTTGCAAATGCGCTATAGGATCCCCGGTAGAACCCGCGCACCACAACCACGCCGCCTGCACGTTTGGTATCTCGAATAATCGATGTCAGTGCAGCATCTGGCATTGACAGACTGACAAAAGTGACAAAGAGCGGTTTGGCGCTTCCCTCATCTCGAGATGTGCGCGCAATGTCGCCCGCCGCTGACGCAAGCGCATTGGCGTCGATTGCGCCGTCCGCATCATAAAAGCTCGTCCCCTCACGCTCGATATTGGCGAGGCGCTCGGTCACGTTATCGCGTATCGCACGCGCTTCAGTGGAGAAGCGCTCCGCCTGCGCCATAATCTCAGAGACATTGATAGGCGTGTCTTCAAGCTCGCGGCGCTCATCAAGGTATTCGCGGGCGACGCTTCTCGCTTGTTTATCAATTGCTGCCTTCTCTTGTTCGTTTCGTGGGTTTTCTTGAGCGACCGCCCAACCTGCAACAGCGGTAAGTGCCAGCGCGCCGATCGCCAAGAAAAGCTTAGAGGTATGGGATTGTGTCGTCATCGCTAGTGCCCCGCACAACAATTGCGCTTGCCCCAATAGAGGTAGCCAAAGTCTTCGCCGATGACGGGGCCCCATTTCAGCGATTGCCACACCATGGTCGAGCGCCCCACGGGTATGCAGGCCCGGTGTGAGCCCCGCGTCACTGGCACGGGAACCGTTGTTTGCACGCGCCATTGGGATTTGCGCCAGACGGGTGCGTATTGGTCTTGGCACAGCACGGCGCTGTCAGAGCCAGCCGCCCGCAGCGTCAGACCCAGACGGTAATTGTGATAGAGCAAACGATTGGCGGCGAGCACTGACCCCATGGGCTGACCGGTCTGTGTCGGAATGTTCTGCGTCAGTGGATAGACATTGCCCTGACAGCCTGAACACCAAAATAGCTCATCAATCGGTCTTGCAGCAGTCGCCGCGACACAATCGGCTGAACAGGCAAGCAATGCCACCGGATTCGCGAACGCGGCGGCTTCTGGATTCATAATCATAGAGAGCCCATCATCATGCCAGAACGGATCAAGCTCAGAGAGCCAGGCAATATCCCATTGCGGAGACCGCAAGCACGCCGCGTCGGTGATCAGTTCCAGCATCTCAAACAGCGGATAGATGTACCAATGGGCTTCCCAGACGCCCTCTTCGCCGACGCCTTGATCGCGTTCGGCGCGTCCATGGCCGCGCGGCAAAACGTCAGGCATGACGAAGCCGCCAAGGTTGGGAAAGCAATAAGGCTGCATGGTCACATCGGCGAGCCGTGACGGCTCCCACCAACCGATCGATAGCCCCACCCGAATGAATAAAGGCGGAGGTGCCGGACAAGTACAGATTGGGTTCGACGGATTAGGCGTATCTGGACGCGAAGATGGAACCACCGGAATGGAGCCAACCGTGATCGGGAACATGCAATCCCAACAGACATCTGTGATGGGATTGATGAATCGCCCAGAACAGATCGCCTCACTGACTTCACCAAGAGCGCTTGAACCTGAGTTTTGCGCGTGGGCGGTTCCCGAGAACGAGAGTGCCGCTCCAAAAGCTGCAACAAAGCCAAACAGAAGCCGCTTCATGGCAACACCTCCTCGATTTCAAGCTGGCGTCCGGATTGGCTAATTTTGGCAGGAACGTTCTCGATCCCGAATTTGGTCGTGATCAGACCTTCTTGGTCAAAGAAAACCGGTTGCTGGATCGTTTTTTCGAGCTCAAACGGCGCGCCATTTACGAGGATGATTTTAACGCCCCAAGGCGAAAGCTCACTTTGTCTGAGCGCCCATTCCACATGGGATGTCTCATCACCATCGATGAGCAGCAAGGGCGTGCGCATACGAACCGCATCGAGCGGGTTCACCGTCTGACCTTCGGCAATAACAAGCCGGCCTTCAGAGTCGCGAATGTCTTCTGGTGCGGTCCAAGACGGATCATAGGTCCAACTCCTTGGCTCTAGCGTATGGGAAACTCCAAGAACCGGGACCGGCCTTTTAATCTTAGCTTTGGCGCGGTCCGAGAATTCGCGCTCTAGGCGATCTAATTCGCCCGATCCGCGCATCTCTGTGAGGCGCCGTTTGATTTGCGACAGGAGATCTTCCTCGGAGATCTCAAACGTCTCGCCATAGGTGCCAAGATGCTCAGCGCCTGCGTGGCAACTAAAGGAGAGGACGAGCGCGACCGATAATGCGGATTTCTTCCACATATCCTATCTCCTTATATCTAGAATCGAAGCTGTCAGGGCTGGGTGACCAGACGAAATATTGCCCGTCTGGAATGGTGCCGGGATCCATGGCGGTGACATTTGGATTTGCGCCCGTCAGCGATTTAATAGCGCCAAGACGCTCGCCATTGACCGCAATCTCAACCCCTTCGACCGAAACAGCATCACCGGATACCCCACGAACAATTTTCACGAAGGGTAGGTTTTCCGGATAGTAGGGGTTGGGTCCTGGCGTGAAGGCGACCATGTCGCCGCGCCCCGGCGGAACACCTTTATCGACGATGAAAACCCAGTTTGGCAGCGATTGGGTCTGATTGATCAGGATGAAATGGTCCTGGCTCCAATTTTGGGCTGCTCGAAGACAAGCAATCGCTAGGATGACCGCATAGAGCCAAAGCCATTTATTGTTTAATATTCGGTGCTTGCGATGAGTTATTGCCATCGCCCCTACTCCACACCGCGCGCTTCAGCAGCGAGCGTATCCCCGAAAGATTGGGCGGTTGTCTCAGAAGCAATGTCATCTGAAACAACCGCCAGGGCGTTCGTGCTTCGAGAGACCGGGCCAGATTGCCGTTCTCGAACGCCCAAACTTGCGCGAACTGTATCTGTGAGGTCTGGAATGTCGCCTGCGAGCACTGCTTCGCGAACGACGACGATGTAACCTTGAGCTTCCAAAGAGGTCAGAGACCCTTCGATTTCTGTTGCCACCGTATCAATCCATCGACTTGCACTTGCTTCGCTCGCGTTTTTGGAAAGGAGCCAATCGCGCTCCTCCTCAATCAGTGTTTTGACTGAAACAGAGACAATCATTGGCTGCGCATTCCAGCCACGCACCGAGACCGTAAGAGCGATGATCGAAAGGCCCGCAGCAACCAGAGTTGCAATCTCTAGTGTCGACTTGGGCAGGGTCATGACAGCCTCGCTTTCTCAGCTGCGCGCATAGCGAGCCAGGCCGGTAGGCGAAGGATGCACGTGGCCACGAAGAGCCCGATCAGTGCCACCCATATGCCATCTATCAGCGCGTCTTTATTCTCTCGCCAAATGATATGGTCGATGAAGTTTTTAACGCTCATCAGACCGTCATTCATATTGAAGCCGCGATAGAGCAAAGGCGCGGCGAGCACAGCGCCAAGTGCCACAAGCGCATTTTCAAACCCCCAAGCAATCGTCTTTAAAAACAAACGAAAGCGCGTGGGCGTCAGGGATCGCCAAGATAAGCGTTTCATGAGGATTGTCCTTGTCTTGCAATAAGGGCGACCGCGTCTTCAATCGGCACATTCATTTCTGCGAGGCGCTTGAATTCAGCGAAAACATCTGGATCAGACGAGTATGCGACGAGGCTCTGAGCATCGAGCGCGAGACGCCCGAGGCAGCGAAAGCCGCCCGCACCGCGCACCAGTGCCTCAGAGAATGCGCCTTTGACGGTTTTCAGAGATTTGATCGCCGCCTCGAGTCCTGGATCGAGTTCAACGAGGCTTGCCGCGCGCAATTGCTCAACCGCGTCATCCTTCATACGCATGAAGATCGTCCAATCGGAATTTTGGAACGCAAGCTTTGCGCCTTCAGACTTGTTGACGTCTTCTATGGATTGGGTGGCCGTGATGAGGGCGGCGTTGTATTTGCGACACCGGCGCGCAAAGCCTTCAATGAACCCTGCTGCCTCCCCATCGCCCAAGATTTGCCAGGCTTCATCCATCATCAAGATTTTGCGTTGAGACCGGTTGGACCTCATTGTGGCATCGACCAATAATAACAAACAGTAGATCACAAGCCGCCTCAGCTGCTTATCCGTACCCAGCTCTGAAAGCTCGTAGACTGTGAAGGGGTTATCGATCTTGATTGAGGCGGGCCGCGCAAAGAAGTCACCATAGGCGCCATCGGTCTGAAATGGCGCCAAGGCTTGGGCCATGTCTTCCCCGCGCTTGCCGGCTCTTTTGAGCCGCTCGACCACATGATCTGGAGAGCCGGATGCGCCAAATTCGTCCCAGACCGCGGTCACTGTTTCCATCATGAGGCCGCGTTCGGCTGGTTTTGGTTTCTCGCCTTGGAATGCGGCTTCCAGCATGAAGCCCGTGATGCCGACTTTTGCATCTCGCACACCGTCGGAATCTAAATCCTCGCCAAACAGGCTAAATGGATTGAGCGAGACTTTTTTCTCGGTGGAAAATGTTACGCACTTGCCGCCTTGAAGCCGAGCGCTTTGATCAAAGGAATAGCCATCATCTAGTACGACGACCACGTCACCCGTTGCGGCATGAGCGCTGGCGAGTTCTTGCAACAGCACTGATTTACCAGAGCCCGATGCGCCAAAAATTCCGACATTGTGATTGCCTTCCCCGACATTTTGGAATGGCGACCACATCCAGGGTTGGCCGCGCCGCCCGACCATGAGCAAGACCGGCTCATTGGAACCACGCGGCTCCCCATGCAGTGGCGCAAGCGCTATGGCGGTTTGGGCAACCATACGCCGGGTGAGTTGCAGCGCTTTGAGATCTTTGATCGTCCCATCGCCGCCATTCATGGGCATGCATGCTGAAAGTAGCGGCCGTTGAATGCGGCTCCCTTTCGCGATATCGAGCCCGAGATTTTTATAGATGGATCGGACCGAGCGATCGGCCTTTTCTATGTCTGCCGATGGCGCAAGCACGCCGACGGTATGGGCGGCTCGGACCAAACGATCACCTGATTGAAGCTCGCTCACCACTTCGCGCCAGTCACCGGCTTTTTCGCTTAGTGAAGGATCGATCTTGGACATTGGCCCTTCAGCGGAGCGCACAGATGAGGCAAGCTTGGTTGAGGCGTATGAATTGGTGAGGTCTGCCCCGCCAAAGCTCAGCGTCATACAGGAGAGGACCGATCCAGAATGGCGCAATGTGTCGGTGGTGGGATGTCCGATCAAAAGCGGCGCGGTCCAGCTTGAAATGAGCTGCGGATAGGATCTGATCTGGAACATGCGCCATTCAAAATTGGCGCGTTCGACATCTAGGGTTTTAGGATTGAGGGTTTCGGTGCGAACGCCGAGCCCGCTGGAGCCAACTTGATATTCTGTGTCGTCACGCACGCATTGAACATCGATCATCCGGTTTTCATCAAAGCTCACATCACTTGCCCACGCGCCGCGCCGCGGGTTCAGGACATCATCCATGAGAGCTATGAGCCCGCCGCCATCGATACGAGCATGACCGACACGAGCGGTATCCAACGTGCCTTCGAGCTTATCTCGCAGCGCTTGCAGCTCGAAGATGTCCGCTGAGCTTGGTTTGCCTGGAAAGGACAAGGCAACAAAGGCGCGCCATTCGCGCACCAGGAATGGCGACGCGTTTGTGAGGCTGGTCCAGGCCGCCTGCTCTAAGAGTTCCCTGCGCGCGTTGGCGATCGCGCGGTAAACGCCGCCTCGTGCTGCGCGAGGCCGAGCCCAGTCCTCGATGATCGGCGCCACACGAGGCGATGACCAGTTTAAAAACTGTACGACGCCGCGCGTCATCGCGTCTTCAGTTGCCCATTCTTTCAAGAGTGAGATGAAGCTCTCATCGCCATTCGCGATCGGAGCAAGTTCGACCACCCAGCCGGTAGAGGCGCGGTTATGGAAGAGCATGGTTTGCGGATCATAGATCCGGTAAGGCAACATCGCGCTCAGCCGGTCACGCTGCTCTAAGCTTTTAAAGCTCTCAACAAATCCATCTGCGCCGAGAAGACCGCCCCCAATGCGTCCAATCAGAGACGATGCTCGTTCCATTAAGGGCGCAAGACCTGCGGTCTGCGGGCCGTAGCCCTCTTCTTTGGCGCGGGGTTCAAGTTCGGAGGAGTAGGCCATGATCTATTCCACCACCCAGTCAGCGGCTTCGACTTCTACCCAGATGACGGAACGCTCATGATAGATGCCTCTTGCATCAACGTACGGAGAGATGATGACGGGCAAGATTTTGGCGTTGCTGCGACGCGGCGTGCTCTGAGGAGCAAGATCGCCAGGAGCATTTGGAACGTCCGGACGGTCCGTTTCGAACGCGACCTCTACGAGCGGCTCAATGGCAGGCATATTCTGTTCTGGGAGATCAGATGCGGGCTCTGAATAGTCGGCGACGATTTCTGTCACGCGCTCGGCTTCTGGGACCAACACACCGTCGCGACGCACCACAGTTCTGGTGATGCGAAGCCCATCGGATTGGTCCAAGGAAGGTGTTTCCAGCTTAGCATCGAGCGATGTAGCTTCGAGGTTCAGTTTCTCACTAAGGACGGCAAATTGCGCTCCGATTGCAGCTTCTGGAAAGGCGGCTCCAAAAAGGCCATTCGCTGGGCTTTCTTCAGCATTTGGCATCTCTTCGAACGCAGCATCAATTTCGAACTGAGCGCCAGACATCATCGCTGGTGCGGCTTGGAGCTGTGCATCACCATAGCTTGTCTCAAGAAAGGGACGCCCTCGCTCGATCTCCTCATCGAAATAGTCCTGATCAAGCGGCTGGATCCCGCGCAGCTTTTTAGGTGTTGCAGAAAGCGGAAGGTTTGTCTCTGGGTAGCCAGATACCGGACCGGCTTCAGCCGGATCGCTGTCCAGTTCAGAGATTGTAATCGCATCGATCGTATCGGTGCGCGCACAAACGCCATCTTGCCGCTCGCAGCTCCAATCCTGAAACCAGGTGGTTTCTGAGGTCATGACGCCGCCGAGGCTTGTACACCCCGCCAGAGTGACGAAACTAAAAATGCAAAACAACACGCGCATGGTGAAGCCTTTCCAAATCTAAGTGAACATGGCTGCGCTGGAGGACAGCGCGCCGGTTTTGGTGAGGGTTTGTGTGACGAGGAGCGCGACCGCTGCGCTAAGAGCGCTTAGATAAACGCCCATCACCTTGCCACCTGTGGCAAAGCTCCGAGAAGCTGCGATGGCAAGGCTTGCTGCGATCACAAACATAGCGGCGAGATAGATGGGCTCTGCGGCCGTCGGCTGGTGCACAAAGGCGAGTGAGGCCGCAATCGTGCCGATGACCATCATAATAAGGTTGTAAAAATAGGCCGTGTTTGGCTCGCGCGCGCCATTGACGGCGAAGCCTGTCACAGACCCGCCCATGCAGGCGCCAGCGGCGAAGAGTTCAAGAGTCGCAAGCATTACTTTTCTCCTTTGAGCCACGCGTCGAGATCGCTTGGGCCGAGCATGCCGTAACGAATGGCACCATCGTCGCGGATTAGAATGGGCGTTCCTGACAGACCGAGGCTTCTGGCGGCGAGCTCATTTCGCGCGACCGCCATAGCGGGCTCACATGATGGGCCTGGCGCGAGGTTTCGTGTGTAGGCTTGGTAGAGCGCGGTTTCTGGATCAGACGCGCAATAGACCGTCTCTGGCACCGCGCGCCCACCAACACTGCCGACCAAGTAGACGCTGGCCGTCACGTCACCTAGCGCGATGACAGATTCAGCAAGCTGGGCGCAATAGGGGCAGGCTGGATCGGCGATGATGGAGACATGCCGCGCGCCCTCGCCCGTCACGATGGCGTCAGCAGGATCGAAGGCCCCACTCAGGCCAGTTGCGAGGGACTGAGGCGCAGCGCGAGGCGCGATCGCCGTGTCGGAGACTCCGTATTTTGCGTCGAGTGCATCCAGCCGGTCATCCGTGATGGATCGTCCGAGCTGGAGATCGAAGACCCGGCCAATCACCATCAATCTTGCATCCGGCGTGGTGTAGAAGACAGATTTGCCGGCAACCACTTCGCACAAGGGTGTGGTAAGCGCGCAGTCGACGCTATCGATCTTGGTATTTGGAAATGCGCTTCGAATGGCGCTCTCATCGGCTGATGCCAAACCTGAGAGGCTCATGGCGAGCGCGGCTAATCCTAGGGCCTGTCTCATGGCCGATCTCCATCATGGACATCGCGAACGGTTGATCCAGAGACAAAGACCAATTCGACAGCCACACCTGCGGGCAGTTCTATGACGCTGTCATAGTCTTCAGCTTGCTCAATCAGAAAATCTGCAATGCGGTCTGAGGCCGATGAGATGCCGCCGCCTACCCCGCCGCGAATAATGTCTTCGGGCGAAAGGCTTTGATCTTCGGTTCCGCTAAAGGGCGTATAGGCGCGTTGGACATTCGCGCCGAGCGCATCGCCAAACCCGCCCACAAAAGACGCAAGTAGAGCTTGTTTGATAAACGCCCCTTCCCGCCGAATGACGCGTCCCCGGACGCCAACTTTTCCGAATTGCGCAACATAGCCTTCGACGGCCGTCTCAACGACTTCTCCGCTTGCACGTAGGCAGGTCATCTTCTGCAAACGAATAAGGACGCGTTCAGAAGAGAGATCGGGGGTTGCCGCGCCATTGACCTGGCAGCCTGTCAAATCTGTTTCCAACGGTGCACCATCTTCGAGGACGGATTTTGCCGGACCCGTAATGCGCAACAAAACTGGAAGTGGATCGCTCTCATCTTCCGAGCCAGCGGGCATATCGACAGTTACGAGGAAGGTTGCAGGTGCATAAGCATTGGTTGGCACCCAATCAGCAATATCGCCTCGCGTTAGGCCAAGGTCAGTCTCCGATGGCGGTCTGGCAAAGCGGACATCTGAATAGTCTCGGCTTTCTTCAAAAGAGACAGGTTCTGCGGAATAAGTATCGTCGTTCGGCTCAAATCGATCGATCTGGACCGAACGACGACGCCGAATGGGAGGTTCAAAGGTTGCTGACGCCGCGCCCTCCTCATTCGGTATTTGAATTGTCGTTTGCTGAAGCGGGGTTCGCCGGGCGAGCGAGCGTTTTAATTCGTCGTTGGAGCGCTGCAGGCGCAGCATCTCTGCTCGAAGGTCTTCGATTTCCATGGCAGTTTCGTTGGTGATCCCGCGCGCGGGTTGTGCGAGTTTTTCTGACAATGTCGCCAATTCTTCTTCGACAAACTTTAGGCGCGCTTCACCGCCGGTAACCCATTGAGCTTCAGCGTCTCGCGGATCCACCGCCGCAAGCCGTGTTTTGCTCGCGGCTTGCCGGGCCCGGTCCTCTGGATTTGATGGCGCCATCAGAACGTAGCCAAGACCACCTGCAAACAGGAACCCGATCAAGCTAAACGCGAGCAGTCTTTGCCGATTGGCAAATCTCTTATTCGCGTGGATGTCTGTGTCTGAAAACTCAGTCATAGCTATTGCCCCTTCACAATCAGGAATATTTGACCGGTTTTGCGCCGCGCGATCTCGTCCTGCTCACCGGTGACGGCTACGACGTTGAACACCGCCAAACGACCAAAGTTGATTTGCCGCGCTTCAGTGGCCTCGTTGCGCACCGTCACGGCGTATCCAGAGGCGCCGTTTCCGGTCCATTCGATGACGCCGCGTTGCGAGAACCCCTGCGCAGCGAGCGGGCCTGTCAGCCAATCGATTTTGCGAAAGCGGCGGGTCTCGAACCCTTCGATCCGAGCGCCAGAATACATTGCCTTGATCAGAACCGACGCAAGATCCGAAACTTGAGTATCCTGCGTGGGTAAGTTTGAAGCGTTCGCATCTTCTATAGACGCTGCCAGTTGCTTGGTCTCAGCAGTTTCTTCTGAGGTCTCGGGCGCTGCAATCGAAACCTGAAGCGTCGGCACATCACGCACACGCATCATGACTTGATAGGTCTTGCCTGAATCTGTCGACACAAAGAAAGAGAGGTTTTGCTGCGCCTCTTGCCCAATCACGATGTAGAGGTCGCCCGTCGCCGGATCTTTCGTCGCAGAGAAGTCGCCTTCGGGGTGACCCTCGGCTATTTTCTGCACGGACGCGGCACGATCTTCATCAAACGTGATCCGGGTCATTCCAGAGCGCGAGGCTTCCATGGCAATAACGCTGTTGGCATCGGGCTCAAGCGTCACTTGAGCATTGGCTTGCATCATCATAGCCGCGCTCGCGGCGATCAGGGTCATCATTTTAGTTCGCATCGGCGACCACCTCGGCACGCATGCGCGCACCAAGACCTTCCTGAGGTTCAAGTTCTTCAATGTTTTGGAGGTAGAGGGAGTAGTCTTCCTGGAAGAATTGCATGGCGAGCGTCATTTGACGCTGATCGACCAGCTTTGTTCCGACGAAAGTGCGCAGCTCCCCAGTGACTTCTACATAAAGGGATTTCGGGTCTTCATAGACATCTCTTGGATACCAGGCGCGCGAAGACGAACCGTCTTTCCAACGCTCTACGGTATCGCGCAGATCGGCGGATATTCGGCCACGCGCAGACGGATGGGTGACACTCAATATACGCTCTTCGAAATAGTCTGCAGACTCTGGCGATATGTTCTCGAAGAAATAGCTGATCGTGATCGCTGTCTCGCGAAGATAATCGCGTCGCACTTTACCAGCTTCCACCGTCATCGGTTGGCTTGTCAGCGGCACCAAGACGATTTGGTCTCTTTTAGCTGTCACTGACAGAGAAAGAACCACGATAGAGACAAGAGCGATCAGCAGAAGAACGAGCGCGACATTTCGTTGTCGACCGACGAGCTTGAGCTGACGAATGGCGTGATCAGGGGTCATAAGGCTCACCCCGCCAATACGCGTTGATGGGATGGTGGAATGGCCTTCCAACGCATGACCGTATCGGGCATGATCCAATATAGCCAATGGATCAGCTTGGCAGAATTTTCTCCGCCTTTGAATTTTCGTAAGGCCATAACCATAAGCGCTGCGGCTGGCATGGAGATCCAGATCTCCCAAAAGATGATGCCGATACCGGCCGTCGCGAGGAAGGCGACAAACTCATCTATGGTGAAGACCAAAATCTTCTCCGGGACGTCCAGCCAGCGGGGCACTTTGTAAGTCCGCTCACTCATCGCGGGCTCCTTCTGCATTGGAAAGGCAAGTGATGAGGCCCCGAACGAGCTCCGCATGAAATTGCTTTGTGTGAAGTCGTCCGAGTCCTAGTCATCGATCTCAAGATCCTTCGATCATGAGCGGCATCGCATTCGGCGCTTCTAATTGCGTTTCGATCTGCAAGGGTTCGTCTGGGAGTTCGGCGGCCACTGCGGTGAGCACGATCGGGCCACCAATTCCGACAAGAAGACCGATACCCGCAGGGACCAGGATTGTACCAATCGACATACGAGCGATGGCACCTGCTGCTGCGTAGCCAAGCGCGATGAGCGTGATAATCCGACCACCCGAGCCTGCAAGCCAGTCACCAAGCTGTGTTTCTGCTGCGAGGAATGTGGTGTCCGCGCCTGCGGCAGCGACACCGGCGAGCACGGTTCCCGTGAGCACCGCGCCTGCTAGGCCAGCAGTAATGGCGCCGCCTTTATGAAGTTTAGATTTGAATTTAGATTTGAACGCCATACGTGTTTCTCCGGGTTCATATGAAGACGCGGTCTTCTCAAAGCCCGGATAGGAATGACGTTCATTTCGGTTGCGTCAATCACACCTATTACGCGAATAAATTGCAATATTTACAGATTACTACAACATCACGCAAAGAATTTGCGAAGCCTGAAAGAAGCTGCAATCCCATGTGAAAGGGATCGATTTTCTGCAAATTACTTTTACGCATGGCATCTGAAATTTGCGACATTCTGACACATGCGCTTTGAATGTGCGGGAACAAGCGGGAACTACAGGGATCAATATAGTACGTTTTTTATCTTGCCTGAACTAAATCGATCGACCTGTTTCCTTGTGTATTCGATATCTAAATTGATTCTTAAAATGATCTATACTAGCGTCACACCGTTGAGGAACTGCCAAATATTCATGGCGAAGGAGTAAGAAACTTTAGAAAAAGGGGGGCGGCAAATGACCATTCAGATAAATCCGGATAAACTGGCAAGTGTCTCCGGCATTCGTGAGACGCATCAAAATTTGGGCAAACTCATTAGACTCAATCGAAGAGCGCTCGATTTAACACAAGAGAGCCTGGGCGAACGCGCCGGCATTAAACCCTCATCTATTTGCAGATTTGAACAACATGGGCATGCAACGCTCGATGTTTTCATTCGTGCCGCAAGAGGCTTGGGGCTACCATCTTGGGCCTTACTCAAAATAGCAGAAGATCCTAATGCCTATGAAGCGGCACGCTCTCTACAGGCCAGGTATTTCCTGTAGCCTCATTCGTCGCGGTCTAATCAGACACGCTTATCTGAAAGGCGAACATGCAGTATTTTATCGATAAGGCACATGAGTGTTTCAAGGTTCAACCAATATACTAAGTTCGCCGAGCTTCGAGGTTTCCTCCCGATGATGAATGACATCAAAACCGTGTCGTCCTCTTGAGCTTCAAACAATCACGCGCATCAATCAGATTGCGCCTGTGAATACCGCACAACATCCGTCCGCTCATAAATAATCAGACGCCCATGCCGTCGCCAATCTGGACCCTTTCCAAGAGACCGCCAATTCGCAAGTGTTTTTGGTTTCACTCTCAAGATTGCAGCTACCTCAGTTGGGCGCAAATACTCTTCTCGGACCGCACTTTCAGAATCAAATGCCATTTGGCTCCCCTTGTTTCGCATTATGGGCCCTTATGTGCCAACAGTCTCTTGGGATATGTATTCAGCGCATTATGGTTAACGCTAGGGTCTAATTTCAAAGCAAGCTTCTGCCGCCCTCATTAACCACTCGCTTCTTAGTTTTGTTATTGGAAATTCTTCGACCGTCCGATCTATTAGATAGAACGAAGCGAGCAAGGGACGGGCGTTCGGTCGCCGACGACGAATACCAAGTAAGTGCTAGAACCTGTATGCGTCGGTGCAGGTGTAAGCGTTTAAGCGCCCGCAGCAGAACTGTTCTCAATCACATCTAATCGCCCCCCCTGGAGCAAGCTGCGATAGCCGCCATCAGCAAGCGTCTGACCCGTGCGGTAGAACCCGCGCACGCGATCTCGAAGCGATTTTTGTCCGCTCCAATCATTGGACACCCGCGCAGGTCCGAAAATGATTTTAGCCGCGTCTCTGAGCGAGAGCCCAGCTGCTTTGATGTCTAAACAGATGAGCGCATTTCGGTATCGTTTGGTGCGTTCTGTCCATTTAAAAGGCCCGGGATGCAATATGTCCTCAGCGAGCTTATAAGCATCAACCACTCGGTCCATGCGGTCCGGCCCTCGTGTATCGAGGATGACTTTGACCGGTTCTCTTGCATGCAGGAGCGACTTCCCCGCGCAAATCGATTGCGCAGATGAGAATTCACCACGTGTGAGTAGGTGCTCAGTTCCGTTATAGTCGCGTAACACATCGATTTGGCAGCCATCTATAACGGCCTTCATTTCATCTTTCTCGTCACTCTGCCGAGAGGTCACGAACATTGAGACGATGGCCGGGTCCCAACCCGACAGCCAGTAAACATCCGCTCGCGGAGCAGCCTGGTCGGGATTAGGAAAGAACATCAACCCCCATGTTTCAGCTAGCGGGCAACGCTCATAAAGGTGCAGAACCTTACTATCAGCGATGCAAGATACTGAGCGCTGTACGATGTGAAAATTTGGGTATGCTTCTTGGGCAAAGGCTTCATTGCGCCTCAGGAACTCCCAGGCCCAATCACGCCGGCGTAACCCGACAGTATAGTCGTACTTAGCGGCATATCCACTAAACCAATCTGTATCGTCTTGGTCCGATAGCAAACTCATTGTACAAAACTGAGCAAACGGCATACCGTTTGGCGTGCTTTTCCTGAATGTTCGGCGTATTAGCGAAACGCCTATCGGGTTCGATCAGTGCCCCCTTCGCTCGCGAAAACGCTTGGGGTGACGTAATCTAGAAAAAGTGGCCCAAAACGGGTATTGGTATTGCAATTTCCTTCCCCCTTAGACCTGGGCCAAATTGAACTTAGTGGATATTTGGAATCTAAATCGTTCTCTGGAAGTCGGCCACATTTGCCATCGCGTTAAGTGTATCTGCGGCCTCAGCAATTCGTTTAATTGTCTCGATATTCTGGCTTTCGTTTTTCGAGAAACGCGTTCAACCCTTCTTTAAAGTCGTTCGTCCCCGCGGCGAGCACTTGATTCCGATTTTCCATAGCAATCGCGGCCTCGAGGCTTGTTGCATCGACCGCAAAGTTAAGTCCCTCTTTGGTAAGTCGAAGCCCCAGAGGCGATGTTGCAAGCATATCAACCAGGTATGGCTCCACGGCGCGCTCTAGCCCATCATCGTCGACGATTTCGGAGAGCAAACCTACCGAGAGCGCGCGTTGGGCGTGAATGAACCGCCCCGTGAGCATCAGTTCCGAAGCGATCGATACCCCAACCAATCGAGGTAGAAAGTAGCTAAGTCCCATGTCGCATGCCGAAAGGCCTAGCTTGATAAAAGCCGCATTCATTTTCAAACTCTCGCCACCAAGACGAACGTCAGACGCTAAGGCAAATGAGAAACCGCCCCCGCAAGCTGCGCCGTGAATCAAGGAGATTATGGGTTGGGGACAGCGACGCATCTTTACATAAACACTTGCAAGAAGCCCTTGAAACCCGAACCCACCCCCAAAAGGCGGCTCGGAGTTTTGAGTCGAATGATCTTTGATATCGAGGCCCGCACAAAATGCCTTTCCCTCTCCCCGCATCACCACTACTCGGCAAGATCGATCATGAAACAAGTTGCCAAAATAGTCCGATAATTCGAGCGCCATCTTGTGATTGATAGCGTTTAAGACGTCGGGCCGATTCAAAGAGAGCCAGTGAACTCCATCTTCGCGAATCTCGACCTTTATCGTTTCATAAGTGCTCATCTAGATCCCCTTTTAGTATCCCAATTTTTTCAACGAACACCCTGCCCGTCATCGACACGTATGCTGGTGCCCGTCACAGCATCTGATGATGGCGACACCAAAAACAACAAGGTTGAGTCGAGCTGGGCGGGATTACCGATACGTTTTCTAGGAAAGTGCTGAGTGATGTCTCCCATACGCTCAAGCATACCATCCATCATTTCTGACTCGAAAGCGCCTGGCGAAATTGCATTAACGTTGATCCCGTACCTGGACCATTCCACCGCTAAGGTTTCGGTTATTCGCACCACCGCCGCTTTTGAAACCGAATAGAGGGCGGCCCCTTCGCCAGAATAAGTATATGCGGAAGAAGATGCGATATTGACAATCCGGCCTGGTGCATTCGACGCAATCAGACGTCTCGCAACTTCGCAGCTGAGGATGAAAGGTGCCCTCACATTGATATCGATCACGCGATCGATGAGGTCCGTTTCCATTTTGTGAGCCCGTTGAGCATCGGGAATCCCAGCGTTGTTCACGAGGATTGAAACAAGCCCTAATTCGGATTGAGCTTTTTCAATCGCCGCCTTCATTGCATCGGAATCAGTTGCATCCATTTCGAGAGCGGCGGCTGTGCCACCGGCTTCATTGATTTCTTGAGCAAGGCTTTGCAGTCGATCAATACGTCGAGCAGCAAGCGCCACTTTTGCGCCTTGGCTGGCTAGCACTTTCGCAAATCTGACGCCCAATCCAGACGATGCCCCGGTGACGAATGCGGTTTGCCCTGAAAGGTCTGTAGAATTGTTTGGCAATGGATAAGTCATGGAATTTTCCCTTTTTGATATTAATTCGCCGCGGAGACGAGGCGCAATCTGCTCAACCACCGGCTCGCCTGATCAAATTGCTGCCTTGCAATGGTGAAATGGAACTCGGAGCGGCGCCTGGTACGGCCACCTAATCAGTTGTCGAGCAGAGTAATGCGTCATGTATGGCGCGCCCTATTTAGGTGGCGCCTTAACAGCGCTTCGAACTCAATAGGGGCTTCAAAGTTCGGATGGTGGCCAATACCTTCCATAATTGTCAACTCAACGTTGGTTAGCGTCTCGCAGACCCGTTGGAGCTCGTTTTTCGAAACAAGCGGATCAAGCGCGCCTGAAACCAAACTCGTTGGACAATGGACGTTCGGAAGATAGTGCATACTGTCCGAGCGCCGGAAAATTGGTAGACTCGTGCGGGTCAACTGCTCCGCATCCAATTCTCCGATTCGGCGCATTTGTTCTTGCACAAACTTTGTGTTCTCTGGTGCTGCTCGAAATGCCTCACCAAAAATCAAGGCCTCCAGCTTTTTAAGCGCGCTAGGTTTGTTTTTGGAGAATTCGTCATACACGATGGGTTCTATAAATCTCAGAGATTCGAGCGATGCGGCCTCGATTGACGGGCACATCAAGAAGAGCGATTGAATGCGATCGGGAAACTGCGCCGCCAATCGCACGCCACTCGCGGTCGAGTTGGAGGCGCCCACCCAGTGGGCGTGTTCAATCTCGAGCGCATCCATTAGATTGATTACATCCACCAATAGCGCGTCCAAATCGTATCCGCCGAGTGTTTTTTCACTTCGCCCTTGGCCGCGCCAGTCAAACGCAACGCAATGATATTCTAGGCTTAGCGTATCGACTTCTCGCTTGAACATTCTCGCATCAAACAGAAGGTGGTGCGCAAACAGGATGATCTCACCATCGTCGCCGGATGTCTCAAAATAGAGGTCGGCACCATTCACAGAAATAATCGGCATTGAGCGCAATCCTTCAAATTCTCAGAGTTTAAGTACCCACGCCCACAGCGCTTATGTCGCACGGGACAATTGACGCCAAACATTGACACTGAACAAATTTTCAGTCCATATGGGAAGACCAAAAATCTTGCAATTCACCGGCGCCGGAGACGCTCATGACTATCGCTGAAAGCATACCAATCCGCCGAATGGACTTCGATTTTCCAGACGATATGGACTTGGTGTTTATCGAAGATGATCCTGAATTATCTTTTCTATTCGTCGGTGCGTGGATGATGCTTCCTTATCTGGAGCCATTCCTCATCCGCACGGTCCAGTCAGCGATAGGGAGCATCAACGACCCCGTGCTGAAAGAAGAAGCGATGCGGTTTTGCGCCCAAGAGGGGCAACACTTCCGTCAGCATCAAAAAATGAATGAAGTCGTAAAACGGGTTCATCCATCGGGACCGAAATTAGCCGAACTCGAACGCGAAGTTGAAGCCATGTTCCAAAGTTGGACTGATACGAAATCGCCAAAGTTTTGCCTCGCTTATGGCGAAGGGTTTGAGTCGATGACGTGCGCGTCGGCCCGCGCACAAATCGAAGTCGGTATGTTCGACTATATGAAGGAGCCCATTCGCGGGCTCATGTACTGGCATATTATGGAAGAGGTAGAGCATCGCACGGTCGCGCATGATATCTACTATGCGTGCGGCGGAAACTATTTTCACAGAATGAAACTGGCACTGTTTTTTCAAAGTCACTATTTTGGCCTTTGCCGGCGGTTTCAGAACGCCATGATTGAAGCTGATCCGGAGACGATGGCACGATACCAAACTCCGGAGATGGTCGCAAAGCGCAAGAAACGGCGCGGCACATTCAACAGATCCGCGTTTCCAAAACTTATGGCGACTTACCTTCCATGGTACGACCCAGCTAAAGTCCCTCTTCCTGAGGGCTTCGATATGGCCCGCGAGACTTACTCAGATTTAGCGGTTTCGGTTCGCTAGCAATTAATCAACGCCTAAACGAAAGGGCAGTCATGGCCGACACAGCAGCAAAATCAATCGAAGCAACGCTTGCAGAATATGCCGAAAAAGTCGCGGCACGCGGCACTTTTCCTGTTTGGGAAGCCCCAACTCAGCTGGTCAAGGAAGAAGACTTACCTTGGGCTGAGCTTGGAGATGGTAGCGCAATTAAGCTACAGCATGTGGATCTCAATACGAACCTCTGGATCTCGATGACCCGGCTCCCGCCGGGCTTTAAAGTTACCACCCATTTCCACACCGGCCTTGTTTATGCCGTTACGCTGAAAGGCCGGTGGTTCTATGCCGAAACTCCGGATTCAATTTCAGAGCCGGGATCTTACTTGTTCGAACCGGCAGGCTCGACGCACACGCTCTGCACACCTGACAGCAACGAAGGAGACACCGTTGTTTGGTTCGCGATCTACGGCGCGAATATAAATCTCGATGATGATGGCAATGTTGTCTCGATGGTGGATGCGCGCGGGGCATTGGAAATGTATGAAACTTACTGCGACGCGATCGGCGCAGATTATTCGAAGCTAATCGTTCACGGGCGTTAAGATTATGACAGAAATGCGGGCGAGTATTCTCAAGGACCAAGAATTTACTGTGCAAACTATAGAACGTCCCGAGCCAGGTCCTGGCGAGGTCCTCATCAAAGTTCGTGCATGCGGAATTTGCGGATCGGACTTGCATGTTTTTAAGCACCAGAAAGACACAATCGAAAAAGCAAAATCATTGGGGCTTGAGATTGGCGAAATGGAACGTGCGCATGAACAAGGCGTCGTTCTCGGTCACGAATTCGTCGGCGAAGTCGTTGAGTTTGGGCCCAACACCGAGCGTCAGTTAAGCCCAGGTGATCGTGTGGTATCTATGCCATTCGTTATCAAAGACGGCGCGCCGGTTCTTATCGGTTCTACGCCCGAAACGACCGGGGCTTATGCCGAATACATGACGCTGACGGAAGCTATGCTGTTGAAGGTTGACGAGACAATCCCGACAGAAGCGGCAGCCTTTGTCGAACCTCTGGGCATCGCAGTGCACGCCGTAAACAAAGCAGCACTGGTAGACGACGCTATCGCGGTCGTGGTCGGAGGGGGACCGATCGGCTTAGCGATCACGGCAGTACTAAAATCACGCGGGGTCCAAACAATTTTGGCCTCCGATCTTTCACCGAAGCGCCGAGATCTTCTCGCCAAAATGGGGGCTACACAAGTTGTCGATGGCGGCAAAGTCAATGTGGTGGATACTGCCAATGAAACCGCATCAGGGCGACCAATGTACATATTCGAGAATACTGGGGCACCCGGCATGCTCGATAAATTGGTGCTGGACGCCCCCCAAAACGCAGTGTTGGTGGTGACCGGAATAGCACCATCGGATGAGAAATTTTTTCCGATGATCGCGATCGCAAAAGAACTCTCGATGAAATTCGTGATCTACTACACCCAAGACGAGTTTGCAGAAGCGCTCGCGCTCATTCGAGACGGCCATTTGGATTGGAAAGCGCTCCACACTGGAACAGTTGGTCTTGATAACATTTCGCAAGCATTCGTGGATTTATCTGACCCTGAACGGCATGCGAAAATAATTATCGACCCGTGGTTGGATGCTTCGACACAATAGGCAGAGAAATGATCCAAGGAGCGCGGCGTATAAACCTTTCATCGGGCGATCTGAATTTCTCAGCCTATGAAATGGGAGACGGCCCGCTCGTTCTCTGCCTTCACGGCTTTCCGGACACGCCGTTTACTTGGCGCCACCTGCTCCCGCAACTGGCCGAGGCTGGCTATCGAGCGGTTGCTCCAAATTTACGCGGATATGAACCTCAGTCGCAACCAGAAGAGCGCCCTGTTGAAAGCGGTTATCGAGTCGCTGAACTGGCTCAAGATGTCGAAGCGTGGATCCATGCACTAGGAGCGGAATCAGCCCACTTGGTGGCGCATGATTGGGGCGCAACGATCGCATATGCGACGGCTCGCCGTACACCGCAAATCGTTCGCTCGCTAATCGCCATGGCCGTTCCCCACCCGGGAAGGCTAGCGGCTTTGATGGCGTCCAATCGCGCGCAGCTCAAAGCCTCCTCATACATCATGTTTTTTCAGCTCAAGGGGATTTCCGATGCGTGGGTGCGTCGGAATGACTTTTCTTTTTTTGATCGCACATGGGCAAAATGGTCACCTGGCTGGACCGGACAAAGCGAGGATCTGAGCCAGCTGAAAAGCGCGTTTCAAAAACCCGGCGTTTTGCGGGCAGCATTGTCCTATTATCGCGCTGGAATGAATCGCAAGGACCAAGAAAGCGCGGAATTGCTCGACGGAACCATCACGCCCCCAGCGCTTGGTCTATATGGTGAGCAAGATGGCTGCATCCTTCCCGACGTGTTTGCGTCGGCGATGCAAAAAGAAGATTTTCCCAACGGGTTAGAAGTTCAGTGCATTGAACAGGCGGGACACTTTTTGCACTTGGAACGCCCTGAAACGGTCAATCGAAAAATCATCGACTATCTGAGGCATGCATAGCTCGATCTATATGGGAGGTGAGATCAGCACGCGCATCGATCAAGCGATTTCGATGAGTGTTCTTAAAGCAAGTTTGTCCGTTTTTCCGTTCGGCAAGCGCGGAAATGCCTCGAGAATTTGCCATGACTTTGGAATTTTGTAGCCAGCGATACGTTCGGACAGGAAGGTCTTCAATTCACTTCCTGTTGGGGATGTTCCAGGCTTAACCACCAAAAACGCATGGCCAACTTCTTGGAAACGTTCATGCGGGACTTCAACAACTGAAGCTTCCAATATGTCAGGGTGTTCGCAAATAGCCAGTTCGACCTCAACCGGATAAACATTATAACCACCTGATTTGAACATCTCCTTCAATCTTCCGGTAAAAACGATATTGCCATCATCGCGTTCCAAACCGAGGTCACCCGTCTTTAACCAGCCATCTGCTGTAAAGGCTTCTTTCGTTGCTTGGTCCTTTCGCCAGTAGCCGGACATGACTGAGACACCGCGCACTTGAATCTCACCAATCTCCCCTGTCTTGGACGGCTCACCATCGGGTGACGCTATTCGAATTTCATTTCCAGGAATCGCCTTCCCAATCGTCTCTGACATTACCTCTAATGTCGCGTCTGGCTCATTGTAAGTAATCATTCCGGTGGTTTCGGTTTGGCCGTAGACGACAGACATCTGCGCGTCGGCCTTTTTGACTTCACTCAATTGAGACACGGTTGAGGCTGCGCCGCCAAACACAATGAGCTTGTAAAAATCAACTAAGGAAAAGTCGACGCCAGCTGAGATCATCATCGCCCAAGCGGTTGGACTCCCCACCAAGTAGGTCGGTCGCTCCACAGTGCTTAACTCACTGAACCGTATTGCATCTATACGCGGGAAAAAGATCAAACGCCCGCCGGCTGCAAACGCTGTAAAACAAACATTGTTCAATCCGCCCACGTGATTAATCGGAGCCGCACAAATAGTCGCTTGCAGGCCCTCGTTCGGCATCCAAGACAGGTTCGATAGCGCAGTCTGAACGATCGCGCGATGAGACAACATCGCGCCTTTAGGTTTCCCGGTTGTTCCCGAGGTGTATACGATCACCGCTATGTCTTCCGGTTCGATCGCATCACGCGCATCGCTTAACACTTCAGACGGGACGCTTTCTGCACCTTGTAGTCTTGGATCACCTGGAACCAGCGACGCTGACCCTAAGGCGACGAATTTGGTCCCGGGGGAAGCGATCGCTGAAAGTTCGGTATAATAATCTCGACCGTCAAAATTATGGTGCGCAAATATCAGACTGGGGCCAGCATCCGCCAATAAATACTCGTACTCATTCTTTTTATAAGCGGGGTTTAAGCCTTGCCAGATGGCGCCTATGGACGTCGTCGCAAGGAAGATCATCCAAAAGTCAGCACTGGGCGGAGCTAGAGTTGCCACACGGTCTCCCCGCTTGATCCCATTAGCCAGCAAAAATCGGGCGATCGCATCCACCCTCTCTGAGACATCAAAGTGTGAGAGCCTTAGATCGCCCTCTACTACGGCTTCGTCATTGGGCGCTAGATTCACCCGGCTCCGAAGGAGTTCATAAATTTGCGTCACTTCCGTAACCATGTCGATTCTCCCAAATGTGTCTTACGGGTCGCATAGCAAGGAATTGGAGAATTCACAGCTTGCAATGGATTGAACATTTGTTTAGTTTTTAACTGGTCCGGCGTTCTATGCAAGAGCGCCCAATCGAAAGGGAGGTTAGAAATGAACAAAAAAACAGTGCTATTAAGCGCCGTCGGCGCACTCAGCCTATCACTTGTCGCACCGGCGATTGCTCAAGACTCAGTAGAAGATGAACCAGAAGCTCGCCGATTGGGCACCGTCAATGTGTCGGCTCAAAAGCGTGATGAAACGATTTTTGACGTTCCGCTCTCGGTTCAGGCTCTAGATTCGGAAGCAATCGAAAATTCGGGCGTTGAAGACGTTGCTGGACTCGTCAAACTCATCCCTAGCGCATCAGTCGTCTCGTCTACGTCACGCGGCTTTGACACGATTCAGATTCGAGGCATCGCAGCTGGCACGACGGGTGATGGTCTTACGGGATACTATGTTGATGATTTTGCGTTCGGTGTTCCTAACCTTCAACTTTCGCCCCCCGCTAGATTGCTTGATCTGGAACAGGTTGAAGTTATTCGCGGACCATCAGGTACGATCTGGGGCCAAGGCTCTATGGGCGGAAACATTCGGCTCATCACTGCGGATCCCGATGTGGAAGTATTTTCAGGCAAACTCGTCGGAGAGTACTCAAACACCGAAGGCGGATCTGACAATTATGCCATTGATGGCGTTCTGAACATTCCGGTTTCAGACACGTTCGCAATCCGAATTTCGGGCGGCTATGATGAGCTCAGCGGCTACGCCGATGTCCTCCAGTCCGGCGAGGATGAAGCCAATGGTTCGCGCGGCGAAAACATCCGCGTCAAAGCATTGTGGACGCCGACAGATCAACTTTCCATTCGCGGTACAATTTGGACCATCGATAACGAACAAGATTTCAACAACAATTTGGTCCGAAACAATCCGATTACGGGCGCGCCATTGAGCGAGCCGCAAATCGACGCTGCTGGCAGCATCACAAATGGCCCCGTTGCCGGATTCACGAACACGAGCATGGACATAGCCTCTCTCGCGATTCAGTACGACTTTGCCGGCTACTCAGTCGTGAGCTCCACGGCTTATACTGAACACGAGCTAGATTTCGAAGCGCCGTTCACGCTGGCCTTTTCGAGCTTCAACAATAATTCCACATTTGAGACAGAATCATTCACGCAAGAAGTGCGTGTGAGCACGGATAATGACGATGCGTTTCAATGGATCGCCGGTGTTTATTATCGCAACGCCACGATCGATAGCGACATCAATTTCTTTATCGACGCCACAGACTTTCTACTCGGCGAACTCCCTCTAATCAGCCTTGTAGGTCCGCTTCAGACGGAATCGATTTCGATCTTTGGGGAAGCATCTTTGGAGTTGTTTGACGGCAAGCTGGTGCCTTTGGTTGGTTTTCGTTATTTCGAAGATGAGCGTACAGCTGATCCCGGCTTGGATCGAATATTGATGGCAGCGACGCCGGGCGCATCCGTAAATTTCGATAGCGTTAGCCCGCGCTTTAATCTGACCTATAGACCCAATGAAAACGCGACCATCTACTTTAATGCGGCTCACGGCTTTAGAAGCGGAACTCTGCAGACACAAAACCAGGTAGACACAGCGGTATTATTGGGCGTTCCCGCACAAGTCGGCGTTGAACCGGATGAGTTATGGTCTTACGAATTGGGCGGTAAATTTGCAGCTGCGGACGGCACTCTGCTGTTGGATGGCGCTATATACCAAACCGAATGGTCGGACGTACAACAGCCATTCGGCCCCCTGTCTTCCGTAGCGAATGTCGGCGATGCGACGATCCAAGGTATAGATCTCGGGTTCGCCTGGTTAACACCTTTAGAGGGCCTTTCCGTCCAAGCTGCTGCGAACTTCCAAGACACTGAGTGGGATACAGTGGTTCCGAATATCACCACTTCCCTGCCATTCGTTACCCCTGGCGGCGAACTGTTGGCGGTTCCTGAACGAACATTCTCATTCTCAGCGAGCTACGAAACAGAACTCGCGATTTTCGAAGGGTCCGATTTAGCGCTCAACGCAACTTTCGCCAATCGCTCGGATACTTTGCAGCAAACAGGCATGCGAACAGACGATATCAGCGATCTATCACTGAGCGCAGATCTCGCGACTGGATATGGGTGGTCCATCGGATTGTTCGGGCATAACCTGACCGATGAAGACGGAGCGACACAGTTCTCGCCTTATGATGGTGAAAGCTTTGTTCGCCTTTACCCCCGCCGCATTGGATTGAAGGTCGGTGTTGATTTCTAAATCAACGATCACGAGACTCCTCTGACCTTGCCGCCCGGCGACATGGCCGGGCGGTTTTTTTTATGATCTTGGAGAAGCGCCCATCCAATAAAGCTGACGCATCGCTTTTTGAAAGCGGCCCCACATTTCGGATTCGTAGGTGGAGCGCCCTAGCATTGATTTGATATACGGATCCAAGATCAGGGGCCCGATCAAAAGGAACATGTAGAGCAGCGGCAGCCACAAGCGATCTGCTTCGTCTGAGACTTTTTGCTCAGCATCGGCGCGGGCAATCGTTGAGGCAACTTCCTGATAGTAAGTCGTGAACAGTTTTTCGCCCCACTCACTTCCGTCTATGATAGCGCGTCGCAAGTAAGACGCCATTATTGGCCACTCGTCACCGTATTGGGAGATCCAATTTCGATGGTAGGCTTCTATGCCATCAAAATCAGTCTCGGATAATTGTTTAGAGTCTCGTTCGATGGCTTTCGAGGTTCGCTCGATGAAATACTGATCGACCGCTTCTCGTAATCCTTCTTTGGAGTCGAAATGATGGCTGATCAATCCGATGGAAACGCCAGCCTCCCGGGCGATGTCACGAACCGTCACACTGCCAAACCCTTTTTCGGCAAAGAGCTGCATCGATGTTTCGATGAGCCGTTGGCGCCCTTTTTGACCGCTCTTCTTAATCGACGCTTTTGGCTGTTTCGTAACCACACTCATGGCGTATCGCCCATCCCTTTTAATGCTCCGCACTTCACTCAGCGTATTCTCAATCCCATCAAAAAAGCAAGTTAGGGCTTTGCGCAAGCATGAAACTGAACTATTGTTCAGCCCACACTGAGGGCAAGGGGGGCGAACCGAAAATTTCGCCTTGAATAATTCAGAGAGGATTTCGCATGCGAGAGGCAGTTATTGTATCAACCGCCAGAACCGGAATGCCGAAGGCTGTTCGAGGCAGCTTTAACAATACCCATCCGATAACATTTACAGCACATGCGATGAACGCCGCGATTGAGCGAGCGCAGATTGACCCTGCCGAAATTGAGGACGTGGTTCTCGGCTCAGGCATGCCTGAAGGTGCAACGGGGTTTAATATTGCGCGAAACGTTGCGATCAAGGCGGGCTGCTCGGTCTCAACTGCTGGCGTGACTGTGAACCGTTATTGTTCTTCCGGCCTGCAAGCAATCGCCTTTGCTGCCGGGCGAATAATCAGCGATGGTGACACAATCGTTGCTGGTGGCGGTGTCGAATCCATTTCAATGGTCCAACTCTCTGGCCACATGAACGTGACGGGCGCGACTGAAGCGACGCTTTTGGCCGAAAAGCCTGCACTTTGGATGCCAATGATCGAAACTGCAGAGATTGTTGCGGAGCGCTACGGAGTCTCACGCGAAGCGCAAGACGAGTACGCACTACATTCCCAGCAACGTACCGCTGAGGGACAATCGAACGGAAAGTTCAATGACGAGATCGTGCCCATGCGGGTCTCTTGGAAAAAAACTGACCGTGAGACTGGGAAGACAAAATTCATCGAAACCGTTGTCGATCGCGACGAGTGCAATCGACCAGACACGACGCTTGAGTCACTCGCCGCGCTGGCGCCGGTCTTGAAAGATGGGACACAGATAAAGCAAGGAAAATACGTTACAGCCGGAAATGCCTCCCAACAATCAGACGGCGCGAGTGTCTCCTTGCTGATGGAACGCAAGGAAGCGGAACGCAGAGGATTACAGCCCTTGGGAATATTTAGAGGCTTTTCGGTCGCTGGCTGCGAGCCTGATGAAATGGGCATAGGACCAGTTTTCGCCGTTCCAAAATTGCTAGATCGGGCCGGGCTTTCAATCGACGATATTGGGGTTTGGGAGCTCAACGAAGCGTTTGCAAGCCAATGCCTGTATTGTCGCGACAAGCTCGGGATTGATCCAGAAAAATTCAACGTCAATGGCGGTGCAATTTCAATTGGTCACCCATATGGAATGACTGGTGCTCGCTCGACCGGTCACGCCTTGATTGAAGCAAAGCGGCGCGGCGAGAAATATGCGGTTGTGACGATGTGCGTCGGCGCCGGCATGGGTGCCGCGGGATTATTTGAGGTCGCGTAATGTCTGAATACGAACACCTGCTGGTAGAAGAAAACGAAGGATTGATTACAGTTCGGATCAATCGGGAATCTCGACGCAATTCGCTAAGCCGGCAGACGATTGTGGAACTCACGGATTTTGCGACCAAGCACAGAACGGCCTCACATATCCGAGCGATCATACTCCGCGGTTCGGATACGTTTTTTTCTTCTGGTGCGGATTTAGGATCCGTTGGAGAGGCGTCTGGTAAACCCTCAGATCCTGCCGAAAAGCCGAACCTGTTAGACTTGCGCGAAGCCGTTGTTGCCGGTCCTGACCTCTGTAAAGCTTGGGAAGAGATCGAACCGGTCACAATTGCCGCGATAGAAGGATATTGCGTTGGCGGCGCAGCTGCGCTGGTTTTGTGCTGCGACTTTAGAATTGTGGGTGACGGCGCAATGATGCGGCTGCCCGAAGTGCCGCTCGGCATTAATATGAGTTGGCGAACGCTCCCGAGGCTAATTGCCATCGCTGGTCCGTCCCGCGCCAAGCGGTTTGCAATTTTTGGCGAACCGACGCCTGCTGAGACATTAAAAGAGTGGGGCATGGTTGATGAAATCACCGAGCGCGGCAAGTCCTATGAATTGGCCGATGAGTGGGCCAAAAAACTGGTAGAGTTGCCGCCCCTGCCTGTGCGCATGACCAAGGAATCGATCAACGCAGCCGCGAACGCATTAAATCACTCATCAACATTTATGGACCGCGACCAGTATTTGCTGACCTTCCTATCCGAAGATTTTCAAGAAGGGGTCCAAGCGTTTTTGGAAAAAAGAAAACCTGAATTCAAGGGCAACTAAAAATGAGCAATAGTCTGTTTTATACTCCTGACGAAATCCTTACGCAGGTTGGTTCCGAAATCGGCGTATCGGATTGGATCCTCATTGATCAGGACATGATCAATCGTTTCGCAGATCTGACAGATGATCATCAGTTCATTCATGTAGATCCGGACGCGGCAGCAAAGACTCCCTTCGGCGGTACGATTGCCCATGGCTTCCTTGTTTTGTCGATGCTGGCCAGCATGGGCAAAGCTGCGAGCTTCGCTATGGCAGGGGTCTACATGGGCGTGAACTATGGGTTCGACAAAGTGCGAATGATGGCGCCTGTCAAATCCGGGAAGCGAGTCAGGGGCAGATTTACGCTCAAGGACCTGGTGGAAAGAGCGCCAAATCAGTGGATGTCGACGCTGGATTGTACAGTCGAAATCGAAGGAGAAGACAAACCAGCGCTGAAAGCAGAGTGGCTGTCATTGCAATTTGTTCAGCCGTCCACGGAGACCAAATAATGAGTATTCGGTTTGACAATCAGGTCGCCATTGTAACCGGCGCAGGCACAGGTCTCGGACGCGCATACGCGCACGCACTCGCCAAACGCGGCGCAAGAATTGTGGTCAACGATTTTGGCGGCGGCGTGGGCGGCAAAGGGCGTTCTTCCGAACCAGCGCAAGCTGTGGTTGCAGAGATAAAGATGCTCGGCGGTGACGCGATCGCGAATGGTGCAGATGTCACTGACGTCGCGCAAGTTGAACAAATGGTCGCGCAGTCGATGGATGCTTTCGGACGAATTGATGTATTGATCAACAATGCCGGTATTTTACGCGATGCAAGTTTCGCCAAGATGGCATTGTCGGACTTTCAAAAGGTTATGGACGTCCATCTCATGGGATCGGTGAATTGCACAAAGGCGGTATGGCCGATTATGCGCGCGGCTGGGTATGGGCGCATATTGATGACGACCTCTTCGTCTGGATTGTATGGCAATTTCGGCCAATCAAATTATGCCGCGGCAAAAATGGCATTGATTGGGCTGATGAACAGTTTGCAAATCGAAGGCGAGAAGGATGACATCCGAATAAATGCACTAGGCCCGGGCGCCGCGACGCGCATGACGCAAGATTTACTCCCCCAACCAGTAGTCGACTTGATGACGCCGGAGAGCGTTGTACCGGCGGCGGTTTTTCTGACCAGTAAAGACGCGCCTCGTCGGGTCATCCTTAATGCGACGGCTGGAGGTTTCTCCCGCACATTCATTCACGAGACCGAAGGCATTTATCTCAAAGGCGAGACTTGCAACCCGGAATCAGTGGCGGAACAGTTCCAAGTGATTTCAAACGAAGATGGTCAGCACCTCTATCAAAATGGAGGTGAGCAGGTCATGAAGTTTGTTGGTAAGGCCGCCGCCGCATTTGGCGTCGACCTTTCTGCATCGGCGAAGTGATTGATGTCAGTTTCAGCAGGAACGACAGATTCATCCGTCTTAATCGGGAAAACCGAGCGCCGCATTGCGATGCTGATCATCTTCCTTGTCGCGGTTGTGAATTACGCCGATCGGTGGGTGTTCTCCGTCGTTATCGAACCCATAAAAGCCGAATTCGGGGTTTCCGATACCGTTATCGGACTTCTAACGGGACCGGCATTCGCCATTTTGTATGCGACGGTTGGAATCCCATTGGCGCGACTGGCCGATCTATGGAATCGTCGGACAATCGTTTCGGTCTCGGTTCTGACTTGGAGCGCGATGACGGTCTTTTGCGGGATGGCGACATCGCTTTGGCAACTATTTATTTTTCGTGTGGGTGTTGGCATCGGAGAGGCGGGTGCGACACCGCCCTCCCAATCTTTGATTGCCGATTACTACCCGGCTGACGAACGAACTGGCGCGCTTGCCGTCTTTAATCTTGGGCCCGTATTCGGCGCTCTCATTGCGGGGATTGCAGGCAGCGCCTTGGCCGCCTCGGTCGGTTGGCGCGCAACGCTTATTTGGATGGGACTACCCGGCATCTTTATCGCATTATTGGCCTGGTTGTTTCTGAAGGAAACGCGTGAGCCAAGACGATTGCCGGAGTTAAACCTGCTGATGAATGGCTTCGGCAGGGCCGTTTCCCAGGCCTTGCGCAAACCGTCCTTTGTGCATCTGCTTATTGGCTTCACAATCAATGGATTCTTGGTTTACGGCGCTTTTATTTGGACCCTCCCATACGCACTGCGCACATTCGACATCCCAATATCCGAGATGACCACAGTTGCGGTTCCATTGGCCTTCTTACAAGCGTTTGTTGGATTGGTGTCGATCGCCATTAGCGGTTGGGTTGGCAACCATTTAGGGCGGTCTGATATTCGTTGGTTATGTGGAATTTGCGCATTCGCGTTGGTCGCGAGTTTCCCCGTTTATGTTGCGAAATTTTGGGTATCAGACTTAACGTGGTTCTTCGCTTTAGCAGCGATCGCACATTTCTTGTTATTGCTTTTGGTCTCACCCGCTTATGCCTGCATCCACCTTGTGATCGGATCTGCAAACCGGGCCCTCGTGGTAGCCTTCGTTCTGTTTGCATCAAATATTGTCGGCATGGGCGCCGGGCCGCTTGTCACTGGTATTCTATCTGATCTTTTGTTCCCTCTGCTGGGCGATCAGTCCTTGCAAGCAGCGATCTTAATACTGCTACTGCTCCTGCCTTGGGCCGGATTTCATTTTCTACGGGCGGCGAAGTTTATTCGAAACGATTTGACCGATTAGCGAAGCCATTTACGATACGCAGTCAAGTCGCATCTTGGAATACAAATGGCGTGTCATCAAGAAAGCGATTCAGCACGTTGGCGCTGATCTTTGCGACAGAGTTATCATATTGATTGTGACATAGCGCACCAGACCAAGCGATCGACCCCGTCGAAAAAACGGCGCCGCCGCTTGGTGTTTCGAAAAATGTCATGTCGGCTCGAACAGCTGGGTCTTTTCCGTGTGGGATCGAAACCGCGAATTCTTCAATCACCCTAAGCATGTCGGGTGCGTCGTCTTCTGAGCTTGCGAGGACGAGACCATGCGCAGGCGACCCAAGGGATCGATCGTAACGGTCAATTTCTTCTCCGGCTGCGCCGCCACCTCGTAAACCAAAATTTCCAATGATCTCATCGTCCACGTCTTTGAAAACGAATGCCGCGCGTGGATTATTTGCTTGAGCCGTTTTGCGATAATATGTCGACCTGGAAAACCCTTGAGCCGCGAAACCTACTCCGACTAGTGAATTGGGAGCGCGTCCTTGATTGCGCCATAGTCCGCCATATTCACCGTTGAATGCGTGATGGTATTCACCTGGACGGGCAAACCAGGCGCGCGTTCCCCCTTCTGCACGTCGCACCTCCATGGCGGCTGGCCAGTCATCGCTAAACGCAACGCGCCAATAAAACCCATTGCCACCCATATACATTAAACGGCCGCCGTCAGCGAGATACGTCTCGTACGCATCGAACATTTGTGTCGATAGATATTCAGGGTGTGTTCCAGTGAGGATTGTTTGATAGTTTTTTAGCAAACATGCACCGTCTCGATGAATATCGTGATCGGTGATGACATCATAATCCCAATCGCCCTGTTCGAGCCAATGCAATAGCGCCGTGTCGGCGTTCATAGCCCACATGGTTGTATCCGGACGCCAATTTAGCAGCGGTCGAAGATAAGATGAAAAATGGATGCCACTTCGGTCCTTGTGACTCTCATATTGCGACGCGCCAAACTCAGGCGTGTCTAAGAGCATTTGCATCTCTGGTGAGACTTCCATATCGCCGCCACCGAGGAGCTGGTCAACCGCGTAACGCGCACGTTCATTTGCATACGAAAGATAAGTCGCCGTGGACGCGACTATGGCGATAGACGCTTTTGGCGCACTGACTTTCGGCACAACAAAAAAGGTGAGATATTCTGTTTCGTCTCCTGAAACGATCCGCGCTGCGTATAAACCGGAGCGGGTGTCTTCTGGAACCGTCCACGAGAAAGACTGGCTCCACTTCATATCGTAAATGTCGTCTTCGTGGAAATGTATGGCGCCGTACTCTCGTGGGGCGCGCCGCCAGTCGCGCTCTTCACCGGTCCATCGAAATCCAGCGACGGCCCGCGTCGGTAAGTTCTCGAGCCGGCCAAAAATATTATTCTTGGATAGGTCTCGTATCGATCGCCCTGTCATCTCGTCTGAGAAATCCCAAAACCCCTCTAGGTCTGGATCTGAAAGGTCTGGCCGTTCCATAAGCACAAGCGCATCCAAAGCATCCGGGGCGCAAACGCGCGACATCAGTCGCGGGCTCTCAATTCGTCCATTGAAGCTATGAGTCGGACGATGGATGCCAGCCTCATCTATCGTCGTACGGGCGGCAAATGTGATCTCATTAAAGTCGCTCACTCCCAGCTCTACGCTGGAGCGTTCAGTTTGCGTCATTTGCGACGTAAATTCCACTGAACTTGACGCTCTCGTCGATTGGTGGAGGGTCGCGAAATTGGCGCGCGCATCATAACTGAGACCGACGAAGCTCCACTGATTGTGTGGAATTGGTTGTTCAATTGCTAAAACGACCCGCCCTTCAAAAACAAGGCTTAAGTGCCCTGTTTCAGATATCACGAGATCTGCACCTGCCAAGCCTGATGCGATTGTCTGAGGTTTGTCCTTATCTCTTCCTTTGTTTCGATAAGTCGGAAAAATCGCGCATGCGAATGAAACGCTTGAGAGTGGCGCTAGACCTGAACCGGATGGCTGAAGCCAGATAAAAGATCCATTCGAGAACGGTTGGCGCTGCCCGATATACGTTCCCTCAAATTCAGAATCATGGGGTTCGAATATCAAGCCCGGTGATCCCTCTTCCGAACCACCGTGAATGATGCGTATGAGGTCTGCACGATATTCTGCTTCATCGCCCACATGAACGTAGAAGGAAATCGTCTCCCCAGACCGCGCGCTAACTTGATTACGGTAGCCAGCCAGTTTCTTTTTCACCGCGCCCTCACTCTAGTTAAAATTATCAAAAGTGGGACGCCGCCCGCCTGATGCACATGCAACCCGGTCGAGATGTGTTTCTACAAGTCGAGACAGCAAATCGCGTGAGTATCGTTTTGGCTCGATAAGCGTATTGACCCCTAAGCCATCTAATAAGGCGACGAGATAGTCCACCTCTGCATTCACATCGATGGACGGACCGAACACGCCGCGCTCCCGAAGGGTGATAAAATATCTCGTTAGTCTCTCTCTTAGCCAATCGTAATGACGTCGATGTCGTTTCATCGCTGCTGGTTCACTCAAGGCGTAAACCAGAAATTGCAACCAAACCGACCAAAGCATTTTGCCACCGCGATCGGACGGAAGGAAAGCGAAAGCTTCGGCACTCAATTTATCGTCCGACTCAGAATTGGCCGCGGCTGAGTCCATTCTCTGCGCGACTTCGATTCCGACTCTATCCATCGCCAAAGCCATCACAGCATTTTTGTCTCGAAAATGATGCGTGAGGACTCCAGTCGAACAATTTAGCTCATCAGCGATTGCTCGCATCGACGTCTGGGGCAACCCATTTTGCAGAATAACGCGCCAAGTTGCCTCAACGACCTCTTCCCGCCGGGCCACGGCAATTTTGCCCATCTTGCGGCTGACTTTCTTATCTCCAACCTTCGAAAGCACCATGTCACAAAATCCCTATGATTCAAAAACAAAACAACTGTTGTCATTTTTCTTTAAAACATGTTATCAAAAAATTGAAAGCAAAAAAATGGACATTGGGTATGAGTTTAGAGCGCGTTTTGGTGATCGGTGGCGCTGGAGATATGGGGCGACACACTTGTCGCCTGCTTGCCTCATTCGACTTCATAAAAGAACTGACGGTGGCAGGATTAGAGACAGCGACGGCGCGCAAGTTTGTGGCAACCTTGGACGGGATCGCGCAGTTTCAAGAGCTAGATATCATGGACGAAACGGCCTTGCGCGAAGCCATACGGAACGCGGATGTCGTCGTGAATACTGCCGGTCCGTTTTTTGTATTGGGTAGACGGGTTGCCGAAGCAGCGTTGGCAGAGCAGACGCATTACCTCGACATCTGCGACGACCCTGAACCGACCGAGGAAATCTTGGCGCTCGGCGACGCTGCAAAGGAAGCCGGCATTACAATGATTGTTGGTCTCGGTTTGTCGCCGGGCGTTTCAAACTTGTTGGCCGCCGCGGCCGCGAAAGAACTCGATACTATCAAAAAGATCGACACAACCTGGGACGTTGCCGCGACCTATTCCGTTGATGATGGCTACATCGCCCCTGTTGACGACACCAGAACCCCCGCGGCTGCAATACACGGCATGCATATGTGCTCAACTGACGCCACTTGGCTAGATGATAGTGTCTGGACAAAAGCCGCCCCGATGGAGCCATATGAAGTGAATTTGCCAGACGGTCGCTCTTTCAAAGGTTGGAGTGTCGCGCATCCAGAATCGGTCACGATGCCTTTGACTTATTCAACTCTGCAGCAGTCCAGAAATTTGATGACAGGTCCCGATGCCTTGTTTGGCGGAATGCAAACGTATCGCGACCGTATTCGCAGCGGCGAGATATCGGTTGAAGCTGCCGCTGCAGAAACAGGGAAGAGGATGAAAACCAGCGTTCTCGCGCCCGAAGTGGAGGCCAATATGATCGCTGATCGTGACGCATCAGCGCCCCGCACGCCGCCCTGTTTTTCAGCGATTGTGTATGGCGAAAAGGCAGGTCAGTCCGCCCATAGCGCATCTTGGATTAATCGACTTCCGCCAGGCGGAATGGGGGCGGGAACGGGCATTCCTGTCGCGCTCGGCGTCCAGCTCTTACAAGACGGAAAGATCACCAAGCGCGGGGCGTTCGCACCGGAAGGCGCGATCGAGCCCGGTGATTTCTTTGAACTCTATGAACGCCACTGCACGACCGGGAACGGCAAGGTCCCGTTGATCGAAACACTCGTTTCAACGAACGAGTGAAGCGACAGGCAATTAAAAATGGATCAGCCCAAGATCGAGATCTATTCTCATTCACCGCTGCTAGAGGAGCGGCTTGCACCGTTTGAACAAACGTTAGGGCAAGACTTTGCGGGATATCGAGGCCACCTCTACCGCGTCCTGACCTATGCACTCCATTTTCTGAATGGCGATCAGACATTTCGGGAAGAGATCGAAACAGCTTTGGTTTACCATGATCTTGCGGTTTGGACAGATGGGACTCTGGATTACTTGAAACCATCAGCCGCGCTTTGCCTGGCAGACAATGAGAAACATGGTTGGGGGTATGATCCAAAATTGTTGGAAGACATTATCAACCAGCACCACAAAATAACCCCCTTTCGTGGTCCGAACGCTTCCGTCGTCAATGCGGTTAGAAAAGGCGATTGGATCGATGCTTATCAGGGTATGCTGCGAAAAGGACTATCAAAATCTGAGATAAAAACAGTCGCTAGTGCGATTCCGGCCGAGGGATTTTATGATTCTCTAGCTCGTTTGAACAAAGAGCTAAACGGCTATGCGAACCTCCACAAAATCCTCAAATTCTAAAAACGAGCCCCCATCATGAGCAGCGAACTCTCAATCGGATTTGTAATCTACCCAGGCGTCACCGCGCTAGACTTTGTCGGCCCAGCTCAAGTTCTGAGTCAAGCCCCGGGCATGAAAGTCGATATTTTATGGAAAGACCTGTCACCCGTTCTAACTGACTCAGGCTATTCCATCCTGCCAACGAAGTCGTTCTCCGAGATCGATTCACTCGACATGATCTGCATTCCAGGCGGGACTGGCCAGCAAGGGATTATGGATGATGAAGACGTTCTGACGTTCGTGCGCGACATAGGCGCAAAGGCGAGATTTGTTGGCTCGGTCTGTTCCGGTTCACTCTTGCTTGCAAAAGTCGGACTTCTCGATGGCTACAAAGCCACATCTCACTGGGCGTTCGTGGATGACTTAGCAAAGTTTGGCGCCATCCCCACCCATGAGCGCGTGGTGATTGATCGCAACCGAATTACCGGGGCGGGTGTTTCCGCCGGGATTGATTTCGCGTTCACTTTCGTTGCTCAACAATTGGGTGAGGACGTCGCCCGCATGTTGCAATTGGGGATCGAGTACGACCCTGCCCCCCCTTTCGATTGCGGCTCTCCTGAGAAAGCAGGCGCGGAGATGGCTGAGCCTGTAAGAGAACTTTTCAAAACTCTCATCAACGTTTGACGTGTATTAGGAGATAGCCATGACCGCCATACTATTCCACCACCCATTTGCTTGTTCGCTCGCATCCGTGATCACTGCAGCAGAAGGCGATACCGATATCGACATCCAATTTGCAAACGTGTTCACCAAGGAAATTCAAGGCGGTGGATCCCTCTTCGATTACAATCCACTCGGTCAAGTGGCGACATTACAGACTGAAGCAGGTGAGGTCATTACAGAGAACAGTGCGATCTTGATGTGGATTCAAGATCATGCGCGCAATCCTGATTTCAAGCGCGAAAACGGCACAAAAGACTATTACCAAATTCTGCGATGGCTGGGCTTCTGCGGCACGGAAATGCATAAAAGCGTGATTTGGCCGATTATGAACAATGCAGCAGCGTCCGAGCAAGAAAAAGCGCAAAGCCGAGCAAAAGAGCGCCTCACTTTTTTGGATCTGCACCTCGGTGATCGTCAGTATCTAGTAGGTGACCAAGTCTCAGCTGCAGATGCATATCTATATTGGGTTTTGAACATCTCTTCTTTCGCCAAAATCGACATCAGTGCGTACGTTTCGATTGGGACTTACTTGGAACGTCTCGAGGCCAGGACCGCATTCTCCAGTGCACGAACGAAGGATCTGGAGCGCGGCCTAGAAATGAGCAAGTCCATTACAAACTGGGAGCCGGTCAAAAATCCAGTTCTCGTGGCCGAGCGGCCGACTGCCTAAGACGAGGAAGAGCTATGAGTAGTTTATTAGAGCGATTTTCCAACCGAGAACAATTAACCGGTCTGGATGCATCATTCGTCTATACTGAAACGCGAGATCTCCAATTTTTAGACCGAGATCAGCTCTGAACTGAACCAGAGGCAACTGGAGATCTAGCGTTTCTACCGTAACACTATCCAAATGGCACCAGAATGTTTTAGAATTCATTTCAGCCATCTTATGCCTCAACATGTCGGCGATGTGGCTTCTGCTAATTGGTCCCATGGTGCACCTGTCGCAGACGGAAGCAGCTGGACATTTCATCGCGTCCTAGAGAGTTATGCCCATAATCCTACTCATCATAATCATTCGCGCGATGGTCGTGTCGCCATCGAGAAGTTCCGACTCATAGAACAGAACTCCAGTTTGCGGCGTTTGACCGATGGCCATGACCTCACCGTTCGCCGAATAATCCGTCGCCGCCAGAATGGGACCATCAAGCATCTGTAACTCAATTCCGCCGTACAAGCCGACGCCCCCCTCTGGTAAGTCTATCAAGGCTGGCTCGACGGCGCGAAGCGTATCGATGGCCAAATTGGGAGGCAAAACCCCGGCTTTGTAGGCTTGAATTGGCTCGGTCACATGAGCGCGATCTGTTTCCAAACGCGCGGCGGACACGCGAGACGGAACGCCCCTTACGCTAGACCCAACCTGAACTCCTCCGAGAATGACACCTGCTTTGCCGTCGGAAAATCGTTCAATCCGGGACCGCAAAGTCGTCTGGGCCGGACGATCATTCAACCAAGCCTCGCCTTCGCAAACCACTCGATCTTCGGCATCATGCATGATGATTTTTGAGACTTCAGATCCCCTTTCACCCTCCGCAACAGATGCGCGAACCTTTTGTCCGGAAACCGTAGCATTCTTGAAGTAGACGGAAAACCCACCAGTCTCGAGCCAGCCTGGCCCAAACCGCTTAAGGAATAGCGGCACAAATTGCTCCATGTGGATCGAACCCGCGATCCATCCGCCTTCCAGACCAAGCTCGCGCGCCGTTTCGTCATTGTGGATGGAGCCTTCGGCCTCAGCAGCAATATTGTAGGGGGTTCGCCACGGGCCTCTGAGCGTGCCATCTCCTAAGACTTCAATTTCTGACGACACTATCTCAACTCCAGAACATATTTTGTGATGATCTCGCGCTGGATTTCATCGGTCCCTCCGGCAATGCTCGCGGAGCGACCGGTGAAATAGCGGCTGACTTCACGTGCGGCCCAGTCTGGCCCCGGCATGGCCGGCGCGTTCCAGGCTTGCGCTTCAGGCGTAAAGGGCAGCGCCCAAAGCTCCGAGGCTTCAAGGAATAAGGTCGTCGCGCGCTGAATGAGCTGACTGCCTTTAAGCTTCAGGATTGAAGTATAGGCTCCCGGCACTTGGCCTGCCTCCAACTCAGACAAAGCCCGCAGCTCAGTCCCCTCCAGAGCCGATAACTCCATCTCCAAATCAGAGAGCCGAGCGTCAAAGGCTGTGGCATCCGATAGATCGACACCGTTCGCAATAAGGCGCGCTCGTTCATTTCGAATTCGACGTGTCAGAAAGATTGAAAGCGAGATATTCGCAAGCCCCGTTCTTTCATGGGTCAGGAGCCCCTTCGCATAAGTCCAACCTTGCCCCTCTTCTCCAATCCGATTGGCCACAGGAACACGAACATTGGCGAAGGTCACCCGGTTGAGGTGATGCATGCCATCGATGGTCGGAATGGGATGAATTTCAACGCCAGGCGTGCGCAAGTCGATCAGCAGAAAAGAGATGCCCTGTTGTTTGCGCTCCTCGTTTGAGGTGCGCACCAGACAAAACATCCAGTCGGCAAGATGCGCCCAACTAGTCCATACTTTCTCACCATTCACGACATAGTCTTCACCGTCGCGCATGGCCGCTGTTCGCAAGTCGGCGAGATCCGAGCCGGCACCTGGCTCGGAATAACCTTGGCACCACTCGACGGTCCAATTGAGAATACCTGGCAAGTGCTCAGCACACTGAGCTTCATCTCCATACCCCTGTAGGATTGGCGCGAGCATCATCATGCCCATGCCGCCGAGCTGTGCAGGCACGCCATTCGAGGCCGTTTCACGCTCCCAAATATAGCGCTGCGTGGGAGTCCATTCCGGACCGCCAAACGAGACCGGCCATTTGTAAGCCCCCCAGCCTTTTTCGAGCAAAACAGCGAGCCATTCCTGACGATGCGCTGGGGAGTCATCATAAACCCGCTCTGGTGGAAAGTGTGCCGCAACAAGCGCGCGAACGTCTTTGCGGAAGGCTTCTTCTTCGGCGGTGAAGCGGAATTCCATTTCGTTTAGATCTTTCTGTCCTGGTCTGCCCAATATGGGGCCCGAACCGTCGCGCGCGGGATCTTCCCACTGGGGAGGCGGGGTAATTCGTCTACGAAGTCTATTTGTTTGGGAACTTTGAACCCCGCAAGATGTTCGCGGGCATGAGCCGTGATCGCTTCTTTCAAATTCGCGTCTGCATGCGCGCCGTTCTTCAACTGAATGACCGCGCAGACATCTTCGCCCCAAGCTTCGCTCGGAATGCCGATCGTACAGACATCGGCAACGGCCGTATGACGCGCAATCACTTCGTCAATCTCGCGCGGATAAATGTTTACACCACCAGAGATGATACATTCGGCAGACCGGCCTGTGAGAAACAAGTAACCCTCTTCGTCGACCCGGCCGATGTCACCCATCGAGAAGAAACCATCGCGTGTTGAGGCAGCCAGCTTCTCTTCAGCTTTGAAATACTCAAACGGGTTATCGGGATCCATACGGTGAAAGATTTCGCCTTCGTCTCCGGCCGCAACAGGGTGCCCGTCTGAATCGAGAAGACGACACGCATCTCCATCAGGAATCTTTCCAACACTGCCAGGTTTTTTCAGCCATTCATCAGACGAGATATTGAACCCAGCGCCGCCTTCAGAACCGGCATAGTATTCAAACAGGATTGGACCGAACCAGTCGATCATCTCTCGCTTGACCTGCGGGTCGCAAGGGGCCGCACCATGAAAAACGCGCCGTAATGAACTTAAGTCGGCATTGGCACGTACGTCTTCTGGCAGAGCTAAAAGGCGCTGAAACATAATTGGCACCATATGCGAATGCGTGATTTGTTTGATTTCGATCAGATCGAGGACATGCGCGCTATCCCATTTGCTCAGCATGTGGATGGGCACGCCCGATGCGAGCGGCCAAGCGAAATCAAATAAAAGCGGCGCCGCATGATAAGCTGGCCCAGCCAGGATCTGAGCATCACCTTGCTCCCGATAGTCCGCCAGTGTTCCGTCTCGTTGGGGTTCGATAATCGTCGGATGTTTCCGAAAAACACCTTTTGGTCGCCCCGTCGTCCCAGACGTATAGAGCATGACATTGCCATATTCAGGTGATTGCGGGGTTTGATCTGAAGCAGAGGCAAGCACAGCGTTATATTCGAGCTCGTCTGCAGGATCGCCATCTATGACGATCGCATGATCGAGGATGGGCAGTGTCAGAAAGGCGGGGTCCATAAACCTCCGCTCGGCCACAAGCGCTTTGGCCTCGCAATTCTCAACAATGTAAGCAGCTTCACCCGCAGAGAGATGCCAGTTCACGGGGGTCAAGCGCAAACCGATACGCTGCGTCGCGAGGAAGGTTTCAACAAACTCAACCCGGTTTCCGCTAATCAGTGCGACGGCATCCCCAGAGCGTAATCCAAATTCTAAAAACGCGTTTGCCAGTCGATTTGCATTGGCGTGAAGAACAGCGAACGTTCGGCTTGTGCGATCGTCCACGAGAGCGAGTTCGTCCGGCTTTCTGTCGGCGTATTCGGCGCTGATCAGGCCGCGTTCAAGCAAGGTGAGAGACATAATTCCTCCTACTGACGGTTATTATAATAATTGACTCCGTCTGGCAATCGCCGACAGAGTTGCCCGCGCGTCACACTGTTGACGTTTATTATAATAAGGCTTGACGCGCGCGTCAGGCGCATGCTTATCTACGGATATTATAATAAGCAAATCGGTCAGGGAGGACCCATGTCTAAACGTTCACTCACCCCCGCCTCGCGCAGCCTACTTTTAGGCGCTTCATTTGCTGTCCTAGGCAGCCTGGCAATTGGCCCAGCACTCGCCCAAGTCGATGCTGAAGCGGAAGACGATACAGTCGTCTTGGGAACCGTTACAGTGCAGGCTCAGAAACGCGAGGAGTCGATCCAAGACGTTCCAATCGCGATCAGTGCCTTCGGCGGCGCAGAGCTAGAAAGAGCTCAAATTGAAGACCCGACCGATCTGCAGCTCTCCATCCCGAACGCTGTTCTTGTGGGGAATGAAAACTTGACCATTCGCGGCATTGGAGGCGGCGGCGTCGGTTCGTTTGTGAACTTTGCCGGCATCGGACAGGTGCCACAGAACGAGTTCTTTGATCTTGAACGCATTGAAGTTCTGCGTGGCCCACAAGGCACACTCTATGGGCGCAACACGACAGGCGGCGCGATCAATATTATCACCGCGCGACCGACAGATGAGTTTGGCGGTAACATCAATCTCCAACTTGGCAATTTCGAAACCCGTCGTCTCGGCGGCGCGATCAATCTCCCGATCACGGAAAATCTAGGCCAACGGTTTGCCGGCTATGTTCAGAAGCGCGATGGCTTTACAGAAAACGTGTTTACGGGAAATAATGTCGATGATCGCGACCAGTGGGCTATGCGAAGCACCACAAGCTTTGAACTCGAGTCGTTCAGCGCCGATTTAGTAGTCGGCTGGTTTGAAGAAGACAGCTCGCGCGTTCGCGAAGCAAAGCGGCTATGTACAGCCGATCCGGTGCTCGGATGTAGTGCGACAGAGCTTGGGTTTGATTCCCCAGACCCATCTAACACGGTGCTACAGAGCTTTATCGGATTCACCGGAGCAGACTCAGGAGGCTTGATCTATGATGGGGCTCCGAACCCGCAGGACTTTAGACAAGTCGCGGCTGACTATGACCCAACCTTTGACGCCGAGCAGCTCTACGGCACTTTGACCCTCGAGCAAGACTTCGGGGACCTGACTTTCACATCCGTCACGGGTTACAATTGGAATACCTGGACTGGAAACACCGATTGGGACAATGCTGCGCTGCCCTATCGCTTCTTATTCCCGATCACTTATCGGCTTGATCTCGACAATACAATTACAACCGATGAGTTGAGAGCAACGGATAGTTTCGAAACGTCGAATATGACGTGGACACAGGAATTCCGCTTAAGCTCAGAGTTTAGTGGGCCGCTCAATTACACGGTTGGCGCTTTTTACGCAGACTCAAACAACAAAACGACGTTCCGGATCTTCCATCCGTCTCTACAAGGTTTGCAGGCCTTCTTAGGGATCCCTGAGGAAGTTCGTTTCTTTGCAAGTCAAACCCCAGAGTCAGATTCCGAAGCTTGGGCAGCGTTCGGCGAACTCTACTATGACCTTGGTCCTGACACGACCGTCACAGTTGGTGCGCGGTACACGGACGAAGAAAGATCGATCCGTACGCGAACAATCTTCACCAGCATCCCAGAGTTTACCGAAGCAAGTTTGCAGAATGACAAGTGGACCGGCAAACTCGCCATCGATCACAATGCGGATCTCTCTTTCACGGATGATACCTTGCTGTTCGCTTCCGTTGCGACGGGCTTTAAAAGTGCCGGCTTGAACCCTGGCAATACAGATCGTCCAACCTTTGACGAAGAAACGGTAACGTCCTTCGAGGTCGGCGCGAAGAATACACTGAACGGTGGATCTGTTCGGGCCAATCTGACAGGCTTCTATTATGATTATGAGGGCTTGCAATTGGCGCAGCGCGTTGGAACTGAGTTTCCAACCTCAAATGCCGACGCAACCGTGTGGGGCCTGGAAGGCGAATTCCTTTGGGCGCCGGACGCAAATTGGCTCTTCGACGCGAACCTGTCCTATCTGAACACGGAAATCGGCGACTTCATCACGGTCGATTCAGCAAACCCAGCGCAAAGCGCGACCGCTGTATCTCCGGAAGTTCCGATCAACTTGAATGGAAACGAGTTGCCCCACTCGCCTGAATTCAAAGTCAAAGTTGGCGGGCAGTATACATTCCCGGTTGGCGATGGTGACTGGGAAGCCACGCTACGCGCGGACGCCGCATGGCAGAGCGAGTATTTCTCTCGCGAGTTCAACATTCCAACAGATGAAATCGATGCTTGGGGCTTCCTTGATTTCCAAGCCAAGCTCGCCAATCCATCGGAAGGCCTAACCGTGAGCGCTTACGTGAAGAACGCGACCGATGAAGACAATATCACCAATATTATTGTTGAATCTGACATCATCGGACGCTACCGCAATGCGCGGATTCTAGAGCCTCGTACTTTCGGCATCATCATTAACAAAGACTTTTAAACCGGTCCTCCCAGGACGGCAGCACTCTGGGCAATTTCGTGCTGTCGTCCGCATTGGAATGCCGGCCGTCTCCATATCTTGGAAACGGCCGGCACTTTTTTGTCTGGTGTGTTCGGCGTCAAAAATTGGTGGTCTTTACCGCACCCCCATCAATCCGAAGATTGACGCCTGTTGTGTACGCTGAAGCCGGGCTTGCCAGGAACGCGACCGCATTTGCGACCTCTTGCGGCGTCCCATGCCGGCCAAGTGTCGGTAAGCGCGCCGCCGCCTCAAAAAGCTTTGGTTGCTTTTGCTTGATCCAGTCCCAAGTGCCGCCTTCAAAGAAGATTGGACCCGGCGATACGGCATTCACCCGAATGCCTTTGCTAGCAAACCGCACTGACATCTGCCCGGCATAATTGACCAGGCCCGCCTTCATCACTCCGTAAGCCAATTCATCTGGCGGAAGGTTCACGAGCACCGACGCAATTGACGAGATTAGAACGATCGACCCGTTTTCGCTGTTTTCTAGGTGCGGAACGGCTTGCTCAACCATACGGGCATGCTGGAGAAAATCCGTTTCAAAGCTTTCGCGCCACCACGCCTCATCATTGCCTTGCAAACGTGTTGAGACGTTCGAGATGATGATATCCACGCCGCCCATTTCATCAGCCGCTTGATCAATCCAATCACGAAATGCATCTGCATCGCGAACATCGAGCGCCGAACCGAAAACTATACCGCCGGTCTCCCGGACCGCATTGAGCGTTTTCGTCAAACCTTCCTCACCGCGCGCGCAGGTGGAGACAATCGCACCCTCTTGAACCAAAGTTTCCAGAATGCTCCGACCAAGGCCGCGGGAGCCCCCCGTGACGATCACTTTCTTACCGGTGAGCCCCAAATCCATGTTCTTACCTTTCTAGTCTGCCAGCGTTCCGCCATCGACGGGCACCAGTGCGCCAGTCATGTAGGAGGCCTCATCGCTTGCCAGGAACGCCACGACATTCGCGATCTCTGAGGGCTCTCCGTAACGTTTCATCGGTATACCCGCCGCCAGCGCATCGCGCGCCGACTCAGGATTATCCGGCGCGATCTTTCGCTCAACGGCGTATACCATTTCAGTCGCAGTCGGAGACGGGCACACCGCAAGCACTCGAATATTGTGCTTCGCCAGCGATCCAGCCGCGGACTTTGTCATTCCATTCACAGCATGCTTGCTCGTCGTGTAAGCGAGGACATTGCCTCCGCCACGCTCGCCAGAAATCGAAGACGTATTGATGATGACGCCGCCACCGTTCGATTTCATATGAGCGCCGATGACTTTGATCCCGAGAAAGACGCC